>Ga0209370_1000005_pt1 | contig 1258010 bp, 1161 predicted proteins | sample AgamicAtPrz_FD_187164 | JGI IMG/M metagenome (GOLD analysis project Ga0209370, IMG submission 187164) | Agave microbial communities from Guanajuato, Mexico - At.P.rz (SPAdes) (version 2) | ecosystem: Host-associated > Plants > Phyllosphere > Phylloplane/Leaf | place: Guanajuato, Mexico...
CGATAGAGTTACGGCGGTCATAGCGAGGGGGAAACGCCCGGTCCCATTCCGAACCCGGAAGCTAAGCCCCTCAGCGCCGATGGTACTGCACTCGCCAGGGTGTGGGAGAGTAGGACGCCGCCGGACATCTTTTCACGAAAGGCCATCCCCATCAGGGGATGGCCTTTCGTCGTATCTGGGCACCTGGCGGGTCGAGAGCCGGCGCCCGGGAGAACACTGCCCGGCGGTAGCTGGGCCTTGCTGTGCGGTCAGTGGTGGGCGCCTTGAGGGCGCCGCGGCCCTAGGCGCGTTGCGAGCGAGGCCTTGCCCCCACTGGCGGAGGCATTCGACCGTGCCGAAGATCGGTGACGGACCCCTGCGGCGCACCCGGGTCGGCCCGCATCACGAGCCGAGGCCTGGCCGGCAGGATGACGGCATGCCCGCTGAGCGGCCGTTCGGGTTCCAGATCACGCTGGGTGCCGCGCTCAGGAGTGGTGTGACGAATCTCGCCCCGGGATCGTTGCCGGGGTGCGCCTGAGCGCGTGTTGGCACGGCGATCCGCGCGGGGGTTCGCGCACGCGGGGACGACAGCGCCCGGTCGCTCCCGTGCAGGGTGCGACCGGGCGCGGTGGAGGGGGTCAGGCGCGGACGTCCGAGGCGGCGACCCGCCAGGCTCCCAGCCCGAGTGCCCCTGCTGCCCACAGGATCAGGCACACCAGGACCGCGGTGTACGACGGGCTGCCGGGCACTTCGCCGGTGACCATCAGGTAGCCGATCGAGTTCATCGGGAGCCAGTCGCTCAGCGAGGCGATGGTGTCGCTGGGGATCAGGGACAGCGCGATCGGGGCGACCAGCATGATGGCGACGTAGGTGACGATGGCGACCACGGTCTTGCGCAGCCAGAAGGCGAGCCCGACGGCGAGCAGTGTGCTGAGGGCTCCGGCGATGACCAGGTTGACGACGTGGTGGATCGTCAGGGGATCGGTGGCGGAGTACAGCGGATCGACGGCGGGCAACACACTGCCCGCGACCAGCAGGATGACGGCGCAGCTGACGGCGAGCACCAGGGCGACGGTGACGGCGGCGGTGAGCGCCTTGGTCCAGAGCAGCCCGATGCGGCGCTGCGTTCCGGCGAGGGTGGCCAGGATCGCGCCGGAAGACCACTCGACGGTCACGAACACGATCGCGGAGACGCCGAACAGGAGCTGCGCGAACGCGAACCCGTAGCCGGGAATCTCGCGCAGATCGGAGGTGCCCACCTCCATGGTGCCGTTGCTGAGGGCGTTGTGGAACGCCATGATCGCGATCCCGCCGGTGCCGATCAGGAGCCCACCGCTCAGGACGATGCCCAGCAGCGGTCCGATCTGGCGTGTCAGCTGGATCCACTGGGCGCGGAGCATGCCGGCGCCGGTCACCCGGGGCGCGGCGGCCGAGGCGGTGGTGGGTGCGGGAGCCGAGGTCGTGGCGGTCATGCGGGCACCTCCTGGGAGGAGACGAGGGAGAGGTAGGCGTGTTCCAACGTGCCGGTGGTGGCGGACAGCAGTTCGAGCGGGATTCCCGCCTGGTGGGCGATCCAGCCGATCCGACGGGCGTCGTCGCTGTCGACCATCAGCCGGCCATCGCCCCAGGAGATCTGGAAGCCGGCCTCGGTGAGCACCCGGCCGAGCATCTGGTCGTCGGCGCTGTGCACCTGCACTCCGGGGCGGGAGGACGCCAGGATCTGCTCCAGCGGCCCGGCGCCGACCACCATGCCGTCCCGGATGATCACCAGGTCGTCGACGCAGAGCTGCAGTTCGGACATCAGGTGGGAGGACAGCAGGACGCAGCGTCCCTGGTCGGCGAGCTGTCGGACCAGCCCGCGCACCCAGATCACACCGTCCGGGTCGAGGCCGTTGACCGGCTCGTCGAGGATGACGTGCCGTGGGTCGCCGAGGAGCGCCGATGCCAGCCCGAGCCGCTGCTTCATCCCCAACGAGTAGGTGCGGATGCGGCGGCGGCGCACGTGGTCCAGGCCGACGACCTGGAGGAGCTCGTCCACCCGCTGCGTCGGGATGCGATGGGTGGCCGCCAGCGACCGGAGGTAGTCCCGAGCGGTCATCCCGGGGATGCCGCCCTGCCCGTCCAGCAGGACGCCCATCTCGTGCAGGGGGGCGCGCAGCGTGCGCGGGTCCCGGCCGTCGATCCGGCAACTGCCGGCGTCGGGGCGCTCGAGGCCGGCCATCAGGCGCATCGTGGTGGACTTGCCGGCGCCATTGGGTCCGAGGAATCCGGTGACCCGACCGTCGCGTGCGGTGAAGTCGATTCCTCGGACGGCTCGCACCGGCCCGTAGGACTTGGTGAGTCCGGTTACTTCGAGCATCGTTCGTACCTCCGTGGTTCAGCTGAGGGTGTCCGCAGCGACGTGCGATGGGGTCGGGGCCTCCTGTTCCCGGTAGAGGCTCGCGTAGAGCGCCGAGGCGGACAGCACCTGGTGGTGCGTGCCCTGGGCGACGATCCGCCCGGCGTCGAGGACGTAGATCCGGTCGCTGTGCCGCACGGTGTCCAGCCGGTGCGAGATCACGATCCGGGTGGCGGCGCTGGTGGCGAGCCACCGGTGGATGCGGCGCTCGGTGCGGGGGTCGAGGGCGCTGGTCGACTCGTCGAGGACGATCACCCGGGGATCACCGAGGAACGCGCGCGCCAACGCGATGCGCTGCCGTTGACCTCCGGACAGCGCCTCGCCGGCATTGGTGATCACCGTGTCGTAACCCATCGGCATCGCCACGATCTCGGTGTGGATCTGCGCGTGCCGGGCTGCGGTCTGGACCAGGTCGTCGGTGATGCCCGGACGCCCCCACACGATGTTCTCCCGCACCGTGCCGTTGCGCAGCGGTGAATCCTGCGGGACGTACGCGACCTCGGTGCGGAACGTGGTGCGGTCGTGGTCGCCGATGTCGCGACCGCCGTAGCGCACCGCACCCGCGTCGGGGCGGTAGAGCCCGGCCACCAGCCGTGCCACCGTCGACTTGCCCGAGCCGGACGGTCCGACCACCGCGATCTGGCTGCCCGGGGCGGCGTCGATCGTCACGTCGTCGAGCACCGTGTCCGAGAGCGGGCCGTACCGGAACGACAGCGCCTCGCCGCGCACGTGCTGGCCGACGGTCTGCCCGTCGGCACCGTGGAACAGGTCGTCCGGCGGCTCGGTCAGGATGTCCTCCAGTCGCCGCGCGGCGGCGGTGGCGTGCGCCGCCTTGGTCGCGAGCTGTCCGACCGTGGTGATCTGACCGAACATGACGGCGCTGAGCATCTGGAAGGCGATCGCGTCGGCGAGGGCCACCGGGGACCCGCTCCACCCGGTCAGCGCGGCGATCGTCAGCAACAGCGGAGCGAAGGACTGCGCGAACCCGATCACGCTCTGCACGCCGCCGTCGAGCAGGGCGGAGCGCCGGGTCCAGCGCAGGATCTCGGCGTTCGTCCGACGCCAGGTCCGCGCCGCCTCGTCCTCGAGCCCGGTCGCCTTGACCAGAGCGATCGTGCTGACCGTGTCCACCTGCACGGCGCTGCCGATGCTCTGGAAGTGCGCCTCGTGTTCCGCCCACCGTGCTGTCCAGCGCCGGGCGAGCACGAGGCCGATCAGCAGCACGGCGAAGACCCCGAGTGCGATCCCGGCGAGGCCGGGTGCGGTGATCAGCATCGCGATGCCGGTGACGGTGACCAGCAGGATCGCCGCCGCTCCGCGTGCCAGCCCGGAGGTGAGGAGGTCCTCGAGTTCGTGGCTGGAATGCAGCCGGTAGAGCAGGTCGCCGCGTGCGCGGACCGCGAAGTAGCGCAGCGGGAGATGCACCAGTCGGTCGAAGGTGGTGTCGGCGATGTCGCGCCCCACCGCCAGCGCCGTGCTGACCGACAGGGCCGCGGTCACCAGCGTGGTGAGGAGGTAGGACGCCGCCACGCCGAGCACCAGGGCGGCCGAGGGCCGGTCGGTTCCGGCGATGGCGGCGGAGACCACCGAGGGTGCCCACAGCGCGACCGCCACGGTGGCGAGGGTGGACAGGACCAGGGCGGCGACCCGCCCCCGGTGGGCCGCGACGAACGGGAGGAAGGTCGCCCAGGGCCGCGGCTCCGGTGCCGCCACGGGGGCGTCGGCGGTGGGCACCGCGCTCACCGCGATCCCGCTGAACTCCTGCTCGAAGTCCTCGACCCGGATCCGGCGGCGGCCGCTCGCCGGATCCGTGAGCCGCACCCAGCGGGCCGACACCGACTCGACCAGCACGTAGTGCGACCGGCCCCAGTGCGCGACGAACGGGGTGGGCAGCTCGGCGGCGCCACCGGGGGCCACCCGATAGACCGCCGGCCGGAAACCGCAGTGTCGCAGCGCGTCCCGCAGTTGGCGCACCGTCATGCCGTCGCGGCCGGGCGCGAAGGTGCTGCGCAGTTCCCGGAGGGTCGGACCGCGACCGTGCGAGCGCATCAGCATGGCAGCGCAGACCAGGCCGCACTCGGACGGGGTCACCTGCAGGACCGGCCTCACCCGAGCCACAGCGGGGACCTCGACCGTCCGGGGGCGAGCAGGTCGACCAGGAGGGCGGCCGGGCCACCCGTCCCGACCATCAGCGCGTGCGCCTGCGTGTGGCGACCGAGGTGGTCGAGGGCAGTGGGCAGGACTGTGTGGGCGTAGCGCCGCCGCGCGACCTCGACCTCAGCGGCGAGCGGCTGGTCGCCGGACAGCCGGGCCACGTCGGCGAGCACCCAGAGGTTGCCGGTGTCCCCGTGGCAGAGCGAGGTGTTCCCGCCGAACCCGGTGGCCCGTACCCGAGCGGTGAGCGCGGCGATCGGGGCGTCGACCAGTGCCGAGGTGGCCGGGAGGGCCGAGCGCACGATGCTCAACGCGAGCAGCCGGCCCGGCGCGCCGTGGCACCATCCCCGCCCCTCCGGGGTCCCGGCACCGGCGAAGGACGTCTCCGCCGTCGCGGGGTCGGCGGCCGCGATCTCCTGCTCGACCATTCGGTACACGGCCGCGGTGGCGCGGGGGTCGCCGGACCGAGCCGCGAACCGGGCCAGCGCCGCCAGCACTCCGGCCCGGCCGTGGGCGAAGCCGGGGAACAGCTGGACCCGCACGTCCGGTGCGGCGGCCGGGTCCCCGGCCGCGACGTCGGCCAGGAGCCTGGTGGCCACCCGGTGGGCGAGGTCCGGGAGGGTGCCGGTGGGGTCGTCGACCGCACTCGCCTCCAACGCCAGCAGCATTCCCGCCGAACCCGTCATCACCTCGGCGGGCGCGGGCCCGTCCAAGGCGTCCACGGCGCGCTGCCACAGTCGGCGCGAGCGGTCGGTCAGCTCGCTGTCACCCGTGATCCGGGCCACCTGGTCGGCGGCCGTGGCGAGGGACTCCACGCCGGTGAACGCTCCGTGCTCCAGCGCTCGCCAGGAGAGATCCGGGTCGAGCAGGCGCTCGGCGGAGCGATGGAAGAACGCCAGCGCGCGGGACCGCCACTGCGGTTCGCCCAGCACCGACGCCGCGCCGGCCAGGACCAGTCCGACACCGCAGGACCCGGAGTAGAGGTCGAGGCGCAACTCGTCGACGGTCCAGTACTGGAACGCCTGGTCCGACAGTCGACCGCCGATCCAGGTCGGTGCGTGCGGCCCGTCCCCCGGGATCCAGGCATCCGCCATCGGCTGACAGAGGGAGCCGAGCAGCTCGCGCAGGGCGGCGTCATCGGCTGCGTCGGCCGGTGCGCCGTCGAAGGTGAAGCCGGTCGGCCGGGATCGCTGGGCGAGCGCACCCGCGTGACTCAGCCCGATCAACCAGGCCTCGCGGTCCACCCGGGCGGGGTCGAGGGCGGCGAACTCGGCCAGCACGTGGTCGAGGGGCCCGGTGGCCAGCACCTCGGGCACCCGGAGCCCGTCGGCGTCATACAGGTGGGTGGACCCGCTGCGGTAGTGGAACCGGGGCACGTCCCGGCGGCTCAGCTGCGCGTGCTCCGACCGCAGCAGCGGGGCCGGGGTCTCGGTGCGGAAGATCGCGGCCCGGCAGAGTGCCAGGGCGTGCAGATCGGGATCGCGGTGCAGGTCCGGGTGGGTCGCCAGGCGCAGGGTCTGCGCGTAGCGCTGGGTGTCGACCGGGACGAAGCGGATCTCGACGTCCTGGAACAGGTCCGCGATCCAGGTCGCCACGACCTCGCGCTCGGTCAGGGCCCACGTGCTGAACCGGCGGTATCCCGCACGCACCCAGGCCACCTGATCCGCCGGGTCCACCGTGGGCAGCAGGGCGGGGCGGCTGCTCGGCAGGTGCTCCAGCTCGAAGCGCATCTGGTCGGTGAAAGGTGCCCGGAGCACCAGGGTGCTGAAGGGGGACGCCTGCCCCGGGGTGTAGCCGAGCGCGCCGACGTCGAGCCCCTGGCCCGCACCCGGTGCCGTCATCCGCGCGGGCAGCAGGCCGGTGCCGGTGACCGACTGAGCGAGGGCGATCTCGCTCGGGCGGGCGTCCTGCGTCGGAGGGATCGCGTTCAGCAGGGTCTCGAGGTCGACCAGCACCGGACGGTCGTCGCACATCACGACGTTCTCGACGTGCAGGTCGGTGGCGCGCAGCAGGTGGCACAGCCCGAGCAGCTCGCCCATCGCGCGGTACGCCCCCTCGGTGTCCCGGACCGGGGTCGTGTCGACGAACTCGGCCCAGCCGTACTCGCCGCGGTCGAGCACCCGCGGGGCGCGGAAGACCTGGTCGCCGCGGTGGTCGTTGATCCGCTCGACCAGGCCGAGGAAGGCGAGGTCGATGCCCAGCGCCCGCGGCTTGTGCACGACCCGGGCCCCGGAGTCGAAGGTCACGACGACCACCGAGCGGCCGTCGTGGGTGTCCCCGGCGCCGGCCTCGATGTCGGCGATCCGCTCGTCCGGCCCGCAGCCCAGGTGTGCCAGGTCGTCGTGGTCGGCATCCGCCCGCGACAGCACCTCCTGCACCAGGTCGGCGAAGGCCGTCGACACCGTCCGGGCGGCGGTGACGGACACCGGGAAGGCGGCCCGGTAGTGCTGGGTGCCCTCCTCGCCGTCCAGCCAGGCCTCGAAGGCGGCGAACCGCTCCTCGGGAGTGCTGCCCACCACGGCGCCGCGCCGCTCGTGCAGCAGCGCGGTCTGGGTGCGCAGGACGACTTCCTGCACCCGGGCCAGGCATGCGCGCAGCAACCGCCGGGACAGTCCGGTCGGATCGGCGACCCGCTGGCTGCCCCGCACGGCGGTGACGATCCGGGCCAGCGCCGGGGCGGCCAGCGCGCGGGTGCTGGTCTCGAAGGGCAGCACGGCCGTGCCGGCGAGCAGCTCGGCCACCGCGCTCAGGTCGGGGGCGGCCGAGGTCGGGGCGACCGGTGCCGCCGTCGAGCGGGCACGGGCCACCAGGCTGTCGCGCTCCTCGGCGGTCAACTCGGGGAACAGCACGGCGGGGGCGATCATCGGATCTCCGTTCGGGACAGCCGTAGGGCCCGCGTCGTCGCCGGCCCTACGGCACAGGGTCAGCCGTTGTTGCAGACGAAGCCCCAGCATTCGTAGGAGATCGTGCAGAACGCCCCGATGGTCTTGGTGCCGGGGATGGTCCAGATGCCCCCGGCGCGTGCGCCCTCGGAGCGGGAGAGTTCCTGATCGCCGAGTTCCTCGACGAGGCTGACAGAGTTCACGATCGACCTCCTGTGGTGTCGTGCGGTCACGGATGTGACCGTCTCCTCGACGCTAGCCAGGAGGTCCGCGGCGGCCCCACGGTCTGGGGTCACCGGTCTGAGCTGCTCTGGTCACCCCGTCGACCTGACACCTGTCATGTGCCCCGGGGCGGACATGACCGGACGCCGGTACCCGTGCGGGCACCGGCGTCCGGGGTGTGGGTCAGGCGGTGGGCGCGATCCGGGCGACGGCGACGAAGGCCACCACCGCGACCACGGCGACCGCCCAGGCCAGGTCGAGGGAGACCAGCGCGAAGGACACGCTCAGCAGCAGCAGCGCGACCACGACGGCGGCGCACCACAGCGCGGTCGCCCGCCCGGACCACCGGGTCGCCCCGGCGCGGACCAGGACGACCGCCACCAGGGCGACCACCAGCAGGAAGTTGGAGTTGCGGGCGGTGCCGGCGGGCAGCACGGGGGCGGCCACGAAGATCGCGGCGGCCAACCCGAGACCGATGGACATCAGTCGGTCGCGGCGGTCGGTGCCGGACCCGACGGCGCTCGGCCGGGACCCGGGGGTGGGCAGTGCGTGCGGTGTGTCATTCATCGTCGTCTCCCTCGTCTCGCCGGGTGGCAGTCCCCAGTGTGTCGAATGCGTCCACCGTGCGGGTGAGATCGCGCAGCGCCTCCTCGTGGCCGTGCACCAGGCCGACCGCACCCGCGTTGAGGATCACCTCGTCCACTCCGGCGGCCCGGTAGTCCGCGAGGGTGCGCAGGATCGTCTCCATCGGTCCCCCGGTGAACACCCCGGCCCGCACGGTGGCCCGGAGGGTGGCCGCGCGGTCGTCGCTGATCGGCACCCCGGCCGCGGACAGCATCGCGCGGTAGTGCGGTTGATCCAGGTGCCGACCGCAGGCCAGCGTGGCCAACCGGGCCAGATCGCGGCCGGGCTCCTGCAGCGCACACGGCAACACCGCGACCACCCGCGGTACCTGCCGACCCGCCGCCGCGGCACCGACGGTCAGCGCCGGGATCAGGCGGTCACGCAGGAACCCGAGCGGCACCAACCAGGTCACGACGAAGTCCGCTACCTCTCCGGCCAGCCGCGCCATGGTGGGGCGCAGCACACCGCAGCCCACCTCGATCGGCGCGGAGGCGAGCGGGTAGGGCGGCAGTTCGGCGGGGTCGGGGTGGGCCGTCGGATCGCCGGCGGCGGCACGGGCCAGCGCCGAGACACGGCTGACGTAGTCGGCGGTGTACCGGGCGGGCTTCTCCAAGGGATGGCCGAGCAGGTGCCGGGCCATCTCGGCCGTCCCCATGCCGTAGGCGGCGCTGACCGATCGGCCGCTGAGGGTCGCGATCGATCGGGCCTGGGCGAAGGCGTCGTAGGGCGTGCGCAACGGCGCGACCGCCACCGCCATCCCGACGTCCACGGCCGGCCCCCGTGCCGCGAGGGCGGCCAGCGCGGCATGCGTCTCGATCATCAGCGACTGGCCGGTCCACAACCGCAGGTCGCGGTCGGCGCACAGCCGGGCGTACTGCTCCAGGGGTTCGAGCCGGTCGATCTGCTGACCGAAGAGCACCGAGATCTTCATGCCGCGCTCCTCGAGGTGTCCCGCACGAAGGCGAGCGGCACCCACACCTGCTCGCCGAGCACCGCCCGGTCGAGCATCAGTGCGGTGTCGGTGACCCCGGCCCAGCCGAGGAAGTACCCCAGCAGAGATCGCCGGGAGGGGACGCCGGTGGCGTAGCCGTACTGCCGGGCGTGGCGCGCGGTCCGGCGCCAGTACGAGGCGGCGCGGTCGATCATGCTCCGGTCCCCGGTGAGCTGGGCCACCCGGATCAGCGACTGCACGATCCCTGCCGCGCCGTGGCAGACGGACAGGTCGACCGGCTCGCCCGCCGGTAGCGCGGCGGTCGCGCAGTCCACCAGCCGCTCGACGGCCTCGACGGCCGCGCCGGAGGAGATCTCGGCCAGCACCATCGCGGTCCCGGCGGCTCCGATGCACCAGCCCGGGGGCACCGTGCCGCAGATCCCCTCGGCGGTGCGGGCGAGGGCATCGGACAGGGCGTCGAGCCGTGCCTCGTCACCGAGCCGTCGCGCGAGCCGGGACTGCGCCCAGGTCAGGCCGAGCGAACCGTGGGCGAGATCCCAGGGTCCCTTGCCCCCGGTGGGCAGCACCGGGATCGCCTCGAGCGCCCGCGCCAGGACCGACTCCGGGGTGTCGGGGAGGTCGGCCAGCACCAGGGAGAGTCCGGGCGGGCCGAGCAACAGGTCACCGGCGAGCTCCCGGTCGGTGCTGCTGACGGCCTCGGCGAGCGCCGCCTCGATCGGCTCGTTGCGGGTCGCCCCCGGCCGGAGCACGTACTCCAGCGACGCCGGGCCGGAGACGATCGAACTCCCCGCCGACATCAGGCCCTCGCGGTAGCGCCGGACCAGGGTGCTCAGCCCGCGCCGCACCGCTGCCCCCTCGGCACGGAGTGTCTCGGCCTGCTCCGGGGCGGCCTCCGGTGCCCGGTCGAAGAGCACCGCCAGGCCACCCGCGTCGTGGAAGCTCACGGCCGTGCCGGGGTCGAAGGTGGCCATCGTGGGGGTGTACGCGCCGGTGATCCATCCCATCTCCGGGCCGTCGATCCCGGTGGTGCGCACGGCCACCGCGCGCAAGCGGTCCAGCGCGGTCCGCCAGTCGATCCCGTCGTCGGTGATGGCGGCCCCGAACGGCCCGATGTCCCGGGAGCGGTAGGTGGGGGTGGTGCGCAGGCGCAGGTCACGCAGCTCGGCCAGACCCTCCTCGATCACCTGCTCCTCGAAGTCCGTCCAGGGTCCGGCGTCCACCTGGAGCACGCTGCGCTTGGCCCACTCCCGGGGAGCGGCGTCGAAGGTCGGACCGGAGCTGGACTCCGCGGCCCGGATCCGGACGTCATTGGCCTCGACGGTGAAGTAGGGGACGTCGCCCTGGAGGAGCGCCTGGAGCTCGGCGTCCTGGACGAAGCGGGCGGTCTGCGCGGACCGCAGCCCGGCCGGCGGGTGCAGGGCGCCCAGGACGCGGAGGAACTGCGCCTCGTCGCGCATGTTGTCCGGGTGGGTGGCGGCGGCCAGGATGCGCACGTAGTTCGCGGTGCCGCGCATGATCTGCCGGACCTCGATCCGCGCCTCGTCGATCACCCGGATCAGGTCCGCACGCGTGGTGACCAGCGCGTCGATCCCGGCCCGCATCCCCGCCACGAAGGCGTCCCGGTGGGCGAGCAGGTCCTGCGCCTCACCCTGCGCCGAACGCGGGACGTTGGAACCGTGCTGATAGGGGTAGGTGCGGCGGGCGATGTCGATGCCGTCGGTGTCCTGGTTCACCAGCATGAAGTCGGTGCGCTCGGAGTCCTGCAGGTCACCGACACCGACCCCGCCGGTCAGCACGCTGTACGGGCCGCTCGGCATCCGCTGGGGCAACAGCATGGTGGTCGCCATCGAGCGGCGGAGCCGGTTGTTGACGGCGTCCGGCAGACCGTCCGACGCCTGGAGGAAGTCGGCGTGCAGCACGGTCTCCAGATCGACGACCACCGGCCGGTCCCCGGCGGCGATCAGGTTCTCGTGGTGCAGGTCGCTGGCACCGAGGGCGGTCAGCACGGCGGCCAGCGCGCCGAAGGTCCGGTAGTAGCGGTCCGCGGCCTGCTCACCGGTCAGCTCCGCCGGGACGACGAACTCCTGCCAGCCGTACTCACCGCGGTCGAGCGAGGCGGGCACGCACCGGCTCAGATCGTCCTCCCCTGCGCGGGAGACGATGCCGAGGCAGGTGGCGGCGAAGATCTCCGGGGCCAGACTCCGTGGCTTGTAGACCAGACGGGTCCCGTCGTCGAAGCGCAGCAGGGCGACCGTCTGCCCGCCCCGGTGCGGGTCGGAGTCCAGCGGGTCGATCCCGATCAACCGGGCCTCGGCGGGCAGCACCGACCGCGCGGCCAGCAGCGCGCGATCGGCCGTCAGGCGCTCCACGACCCGGCGCAGGTGCGCGACCACCGCGTGCGCGATCCGGTCCAGCAGCGGGCCGAACACCGGGTAGGTGTCCCGCCAGGCGCCGATCGTCCCGGCGTCGAACCCTGCCAGGTAGCGGTCGATGGCCACCGTCGACCCGGGGTCGGCGGGCAGTCCCTGCGCACGCCGGAACCGGTGGAACTCGACGACGAACACCCGGGTGATGACCAGCCGGAGCCGGTCCGCGATGGTCCGCTCGGTGGCATCGCGCAGCAGCGGCCGCAGGTCGGCGTCGTGCTCGGCCAGGAACGCGTCCAGGACGTCGGCGTAGCAGTCGACGACCGCGGCGGTCACCTTATCCACGGGCCACCCCCTCACCCTCGGGCGTCGCGAACAGCCGGGCGTAGGCGCCTTCGGCGCCGACCAGTTCGGCATGGGTGCCGACCTGCTCGATCCGGCCGCCGCTCATCACATAGATCTGGTCGGCTGCCAGCACGGTGGACAGCCGGTGGGCGATGATCACCTGGGTGCAGTCCAGGGCCGCGATGCAGTCGTGCACCAGGCGCTGGTTGGCGTTGTCCAGAGCCGAGGTCGCCTCGTCCATCACCAGGATCCGCGGCGAGCGGATCAGGGCCTTGGCGATCGCGATCCGCTGCCGCTGTCCGCCGGAGAAGTTCGCGCCCATCTCCGAGACGACCGTGTGATAACCCATCGGCATCGCGTCGATGAAGTCCAGGAAGGGCAGGGTGCGGCACAGCGCGAGCGCCTGGTCCTCGTCGGCCGCGGTGCCCAGGGTGAGGTTCTCCAGCAGCGTGCGGTTGTGCAGGTAGCCCTCCTGCGGGATGTACCCGATCTCCGCGCGCAGGCTCTCCAGCCGGTAGTCCTGGATCGATCGTCCGCCGAAGCGCACCTCACCGGTGCTGGCCGGGTAGAGGCTGGCCAGCACCTTGCCGAGGGTCGTCTTGCCGCTGCCGGACTCGCCGACCAGCGCCACCACCGCCCCGGCCGGGATGCTCATCGTGATGTCGCTGAGCACCGGTGCGCCGTAGTCGGCATACCGGAAGGAGACGTTCCGCAGGTCGATCGAGTGCTCGGTGACGGTGGTGCGCGATCCGCCGAGCGGTTCGGTCGGATAGCTGTAGATGTCGTCGGCCCGCTCCAGGTACTGCGAGGCGACGATGCCGTCGGTCCAGCTCTGGAACACCGAGGTGCTCAGGCCGAACAGCAGCGCGGACACTCCCTGGACGGCGACCGCCTGGCCCAGGGTGATGGTGCCGGTGGCCACCCAGGACAGGCTGGCGATCAGGATGGCGACCGGTGCCAGGGTCTGCACCGCGGTGACGGTCGAGCCGAGCCAGCCCTGCTGGATCCGCACCCGGCGCATCATCGCGTTCAGGGCCGAGCGGTAGGCGCCCCGCCAGTCATCGAGGTAGCTGTCCGCGTAGCCGCCGATCCGCAGGCTGGTGATCGACACCACCGCGTCCATCTGGATGCTCTGCGCCCGACCGGAGTCGTGGACCTCCTGGTCGGTGGCGGACTTGACCACCCGCTGGGCGATCAGCAGCAGGCCGACGATCACCAGGGTCAGCGCGACCACGGTGCCGCCGAGCAGGGTGGAGGTCCAGAACACGTACCCGGTCAGCACCAGCACGCTGAGCATGTCCATCAGGCCCTGCACGATGCGGGTCGCGATCAGCTCCTGCACCTGGTTCAGCGAGTTGATCCGGTACATCAGCTCACCGGGCGGGCGGCTCATGAAGTACTTCAGCGGCAGTCGGATCAGCCGGGCGAAGGCCCCGGTCAACAGCTGCCAGCTCACCGCTCGGACCACGGAGGTCATCACCCGGATGCGCAGGATCAGCACCGCGGCATAGGCCACCGCCAGGCCGGTGATCGCGGCCAGCGACCGGCCGAGCCCGATGTCACCGGAGCTGACCAGATCGACCAGGTGCTGGGTGAGGATCGGCACCGCGAGCGTGAAGCCGAACACCGCCAGGCTCAGCGCCACCAGCCCGGCGTACTGTCCACCGATCCCGCGCGGCCAGATCGGCTTGCCGCGCCAGGCGGCGAAGGCCGGTCGCCGGACGCGCACGAACTCCGGATCCGGCTCCGCGGTGAGGATGAGCCCGGAGAAGTCCTCGACGAACTCGGCGCGGCTGATCTCCCGGCGGCCCAGCATCGGATCCATGATCACGGCGCTGCGTTCCGACAGCCGCTCCACCACCACGAAGTGGTAGCCCTTCCAGTGCGCGATGAACGGGGCGTCCACCAGCTTCAGACCCTCCAGGGCCTTCACCCGCAGCATGCGGGTGGTCATGTGGTGTTCGCGGAGCAGGGCGTCGATCTGCCGCAGGCTCAGGCCGTCACGGCCGGGCTCCAGGATCTGGCGCAGGGCGGTGGTCGGCACGTCGTGGCCGTGGAAGGCGAGGACCGACCGGGCGACGCACAGACCGCATTCGGTCTGCGCCACCTGCAGGGTGGTCGGGACGTGTCTCATGCCGACACCCCGATCCCGGTCAGGGTCAGCGGGGACGGCAGGTCGGGGCGCAGCCGGGTGGCCAGGTGCCAGGCGAGACCGCCCTGGCCGACCATCAGGCTCGGGCCGAGGGCCTGGCGACTGTGGACCTCCTCCAACCCACCGCGGAGGCGGTCGGCGCCGAGGTACCCGGTCAGCACGTCGACCAGCGGGGCGGCGCCGGCCCAGGTCGGCAGCATCCGGGCCACCTCGTGCAGCCCCAGGGTGCCGTGGCAGAGGGTCAGCGCCGTGGCCACCTGACCGTGCGGGATCCGGGCGACCAGCTCGCGCAGCCGCTCCGGGTCCACCAGCCCGGCCTCGACGGCGCTCGCGGTGGCGACCAGCTGCCCGGCGATCCCGTTGCACCAGCTGTCCGAGAGCTGCTCGGTCTCCCGGGAGGTGCTGATCCCGCCCGCACCGGTGGCGAAGGCGGTGCGCAGTTCGCGGTCCGCCTGCTCCGCCAGGGCCGCGGCGGCCGGATCGGCCCCGTGCCGGTGGGTGCGGGCGGCCAGCCAGAGCAGACCTGCGACACCGTGCGCCAGCCCGCTGGACGGCAGCCGGCGTACCAGGTCGGCCTCCAGGGCAGCTCGGCAGACGGCGGTCGCGCCTGCCGCTCCGGCCCCCTCGGCGAGGGCCAGTCCGACCACCGCTGTCCCGGCGGCACCGGTGATCACGTCGCACCAGTCCGGCGTCGGTTGCGGGGCGGCGGGCCGGACCAGCCGGAGACCGGCCCGGGCGACAGCGAGGTACTCGGGGTGGCCCAGGATCCGGCCCGCGGCGGCGATCGACCAGAGCGTCCCGGCGAAGCCGCTGTAGGCGCCCGCACCTGATTCGGCGACGCTGCGCAGGTCGTAACTGCCGTGCGCGATGATGTCGACCGAGGGCTGGAACACGCTCAGCGACGCCTCGATCAGCCCGTCGTCCTCCAGCGCGGTGCCCAGGGCGGCCAGCGCCAGGGCCGCACCGGTGCGGCCGGTGTAGAGGTCGTAGCCCAGCACCCCGGGCGGGCTGGGCCGCGCCGCGTCGGCGCTGGCCACGGGGCCGATCCAGGTGCGGGGCAGATGGTCGAAGCGGTCGGCGACCATGCCGGCCACCAGGTGTGCGCCCACCCGGTGGCCGAGGTCGCGCAGCTCCCCGGCGTCGCTGCGCCGAGCGGGGGCCAGCCGGTCGTAGTCGGTCATCGGGTGCGGGTCGGCGAGCTTGGCGTAGAAGGCGGTGCGGATCAACCGGACCTGGTCGGCCAGATCGCCGGGGGACAGCGCCGCGATCGTGGCGAGCGTCTCGTCCAGCGGGCTCTGCGGGATCAGGGCGACCTCGCGGCGCTCGGCGCTCGGCTCGGTGATCCGCCGGGAGCGTGCCGCGATCAGGAAGGAGGGCACGTCGGCGGCCCACATCTGCTCGCATTCGGAGGTCACCAGGCGCGGGTCGGAGTGTCGGCTCGCGATGCCGATCCGCTTGAGCAGTCCGGCGGTGAGGTCCGGCGCGGTGCTGGGCTCGGTGGAGGTGACCAGTCGCAGGCACTGCTCGTAGACCACCGTGGCGTTGTGCAGGTACCGCAGCTCGCAGTCGCCGAACGCGTCGGAGACCAGGGCGGCGAACTCCGCGCGCCGGGCCATCAGCCGCTGGTAGGTGTGGGTGAAGCCGTCGATGAAGCGCTCGCAGTCCGACCGCACCCGATCCGTGGCGGCGTGGTCCGGGGCCACCGGTGCGGCCGGGGTGACGGCGGCATCCGGTCGCCAGCTCACCCGCAGTCGGGTGCTGAACGGGTGCTCGACCTGGAATCCGCGGAACGGACCGCCCCCGCGGATCTCCCCACCGCCGACGTACCCGACGTCGACGCTGCCCTGTCGGTGGCGGGAGGTCATCACCAGCGGGAGGACACCGGTGCCGTAGACCGAGGTCTCCAGGCGGCGGTACCCGTTGTCGATGCTCTCCGGCACCGCCGTCTGCCGGTGCCGCCGCGGGTGCAGCAGCGTCTCCAGGTCGATCGGCACCGGCCCCCGCGCGGTGGGCAGGATGTTGGTGAAGTGCATGTCCCGGGCGTTCAGGGCGTACATCACCGCCGCCAGCGTGCCGACGGCGCCCAGGTCGTCGTGGCTCGGGTCGGCGGTCAGGAACTCCACATAGCCGTAGCCGTCGCGGCGCAGCGCCCGAGCGGCACCCAGCGGGCGGTCGACGATGGCGGTGGCGCGGGCGCAGAAGTCGGCGTAGGCGCTCTCGCAGTCCACCGGCCGCGGCTTGTAGACCAGGTGCGTGCCGTCCTCGAACACCAGGACGGAGACCGAGCGGCCGTGATTGTGCAGGTCGCCGGAGAACTCCGCGGCGGCGATCCGGCTGGTCGTCCCGATGCCGAAGGCGGCGGCGATGTCGACCCGGTCGGCGGCCAGGCGGCGCAGCATCTCCGCCACGGCGCGGACCCGGTTCGTCATCCGCAGCAGCACCCGCTGCGCGAGGGCGGGGTGACCGGCGGCGAAGCGGGCGAGCCCGTCGCTGAGCAGGTCCTGGCAGAACGACACGTAGGCGCGTTCGGGGTCGACCGCGTCGCCGGGCATGGCGTCGGCGAGCGGCCGGATCGCCATCGCGGTGAAGTCGGTGGCCAGCGCGCGGCGCAGCTCGGCGGTGAAGGAGTCGGCGTCCGCCAGGGTGGGGGCGAGCAGCGGCTCCCACTCGGTGGCGAAGACGGTGTCGGCCACCGCGTGCGCCACCGTCTCGAAGGTGTGGTGCTCGGCCTGCGGCCCGAAGGCGGTGGCCGGGGCGACCGATCGGGCACACAGCGCCCGAGCGTGCTCCGGGATGGAGCCGATCTGCCCGATCGGATCGATGATCTCCGTCACCTCGGCCGGGAGGAGCTCGGGATACAGCGTGCTGGCGGTGCGCATCGCGCGGGACCTCCGGGGAGTGAACGGGTGGGGACGGGTGTCCGACCGGCCGAGACCGGCCGGCCGGACACCCGACATCTGCCGTGAGTCAGCACGCCCTCGTGCAGGCGCTCGACGGACAGGTGTTGTTCGAGATCCATGCCGAGACAATGGACAGCACCACCGTCGGGGTGCCGGCGCCGGCGGTGTCCCCGTCGGCGATCTCCAGCAGCTCGTCGTCGGTGTAGCGGCCGAGCTCCAGGCCCTCGTCGTTCGCGTTCATGTCATTCCCCTCGTCGTCGTTGTCGGAACGGAAATTACTTGCACCAGGACATGCATTCGTGGGTGATGGTGCAGAGCCACCCGTTGTTGCCCCAGTAGTCGCTCAGCGAGAACGTGTTCGTGGAACATGCCCCGAACGCATCCGCGTCGAACGACTGCTCGTCGATCTCTTCGATCCAGCTGACTGTCTTGTCCATCGCAATGGCCCCTTGACTGACTCGGTTGGATGTTGTCTTGGAGGCGACAACGGAATCAGACTGTCGGAGCGGGACCGGCGGGTGCAGTGCGCGCCATCACGATGTTTCGCGCCGACTGTCAGGCCCGGGGCATGACGAATGTCATGGGGCGACGATCACAGACAAATGACGGTCGAAAAGAAGCTGATCGCTGCGGTGGCGATGGTGTCGGTGTCGTCCTGGATGTCCAGCTCGTGCAGCTGCGTCAGGGTGGTCATGGCGTCCTCCGAAAGATGCGTTCCGATTGCGACGAGGGACGTCGCCACCACGAACCTAGGCTGGCGGAAAAACGCCTCCTAGTGGCTGGTGCACCGAGCTGGACATGACAGATGTCATGGCCGGGGAAATCGCAGCACCGTGGACAGCGGATCGGCGGGCTCGCCGGCCAGGGCCAGCAGCGCTCCGGCGGCACCGGTCCCCAGGTCGGCCGAGTAGCGCAGCAGGTGTTCGCCCAGCATCAGGTGCACGGGGCGGTCCGGTTCGCCGGGGAGCCGCCGGGGGACGACATGCCAGCCCAGGCGACGCCGGTGGTCGCCGACCATCGGGTCCTGGCCGACGATCCGGCGCAGGGCGAGCGCGATACCGGTCCGGCCGCGCAGCAGCCCGCCGCTCAGGACCAGGGGCACCCGCAACGTCTCCACCGCCTCGGCGGACCAGCGGCGCAGATCGGGTGGTGCCGCGTCGCCGAGCGCGTGGATCGCGCAGCCGAAGGCGGCGGTGCCGATGCCCAGGTGGGGCATGAGCCCGGCCCGGTCGCGCAGCAGGATCCCGGCGCCGACCTGGACCACCGCGGGGACCTCGCGGCGCACGGCGGCCACCGCGAGCTCCCGGCACCGGCCGGCGCGGCGCGGACCGCTGAGTTCGGCGACCCGGAGCAGGGCCAGGGCGACCCCGGACCATCCGGCGATCAGCCCCGGCCGGTGTCCGGCAGGGGTGTCCGGGGCGTCGACCGCCGCCTGCACCGCTGCCAGATGCGCGTCGAGCGCCGCCGGGTCCTGTGGGATGCCGGACCGGGTCAGTTCCGCCGTCGCCACCGCCATTCCGGCCCGCCCCGCTCCCCACCAGGGCGCGGTCGTGGCGGCTGGGTGCGCGAGCGCGCGCTCGCAGACCCGGGCGGCCCAGGACGGTTCGTCCAGGAGGGCGAGGGACATCGCGATCCCGTCCGCACCGTCGGCCAGTCCGCGAGGCCAGCCGCCCGCCTCCTCGACCCGGTCGGCCAGCCACGAGCGCCATTCCGGGCGGATCTGCGGTCTGCCCACCGCTCGCAGGGCGAGCAGGACCCCGCACGCCCCGTGCAGCAGGCCGACCCCGACCCCGGGGGCGGCGAACTGGGCGATGTCACCGGGGAACAGTCGGTCGCTGCGTCCCGGTGCCGCGGAGGCGATGATGCCGTCGACCAGCGGGTCGAGATCGGGTGCCTCGGGACCCGGTTCCGGGGCGGGTGCGGCGGTCGGCGCCAGCGCTGCCTCATCGGCGAGGGTCGACGCGAGGTCCGGCCGGTGGGACAGCAGCACGGCCGCGGGGTTCCGGGCCAGCAGGGCGAGCCGGGTGATCGCCGTCCGGTCGACCTCCGGACTGAGGTCCTGCGGGTCGGACCCGGCGGCGAAGACCGGATTGCGGACGTCGTGGGTGACCGCGGTCCCGTCGATCGCCGCCGACTCGAAGTCGATCAGTCCGACCGTGTCCGTCCCGACCACCACGTTCCCCGGGTGCAGGTCGCGATGCACCACGCCGTGCCGGTGCATCCGCTCGACCAGCCCCGTGATCCGGGCCAGCACCCGGTCGCACCACCGGGCGTACCGGTGCAGGGCGGCCGGGTCGGCACCGGGGACGCCCAGCGGATGATCGCTGGAGATCGCCTGCAGCAGGGAGCGGTCACCGAGGTCGGTCATCACCAGGAAGTCGCTGCCGCCCTGGCTCAGGTACTCCACCACCTCGGGGGCGACGCCGGACCCGGCCAGTCGGCGCAGCACCCGGTGCTCGTGCCGCAGCCGCGTGACGGCGGTGGAACCGTCGGGCTCGTAGCCGCTGTGGTGCCGAGCCTCCTTGACGATCACCCGGCTGCCGTCGCGCCAGACGGCCCGGTAGAGCGCCCCGCAGCCCGTCCGGCTCACCAGCACCGGCGCGGAGAGCGGCAGACCAGCTCCGGCGTCGGCCTCGGCGCGGCGTCGGTGCCGGGCGATCACCTCCGGTTCGGCGTCGCACCCGGACCCGGACCCGGCACCGCCCCGGCGATCGGCCTGGATGCCGGTGCCGGTGCGCACCCCCGGCGTCGGTCGGCCGTCCGCGCCGGTGGTCCAGGTCTCGACGTAGGCGCCGTACCGGACGGAGACCGGCAACCCGGAGATCGGGAGTTCGCCGGGGACCAGCGCGCGGGGCTCGTCCCGGAGTGCCGCGTCGAGTGCGTCGATCAGCAGCTCGCAGTCCCGGGCGTCCCGGGGGTAGACGGTGACCGTCTTCGCGCAGTGGGCCACCGGGGCGTACTTGCTCTGCATCCGCTGGACCAGGTGGGTGCTGCGCAGCGTCTTGACGCTGAGTCCGAGGTCGACGCAGATCGCCACCACCCGGGGGATGACGTCCCGGGCCCGGTCGGGCACGACGCTGACATGCACCTTCCATCCCGCGCTGGGCAGCGGTCGCGGCGACCGGTAGCGGACCCAGGGCCCCGAGGTGTCGACGGTCCATCCGGCGGGGGTGTCGGCCAGGGCGGGGCACAGGTCGTCGGTCCCGGGGCCCGGCGGGTCGAAGAAGGGTGACTCACCGAGGAATGCCCAGTACCGGGTGTCCACCGTCGGCCCCGGAGGGTCAGAGCCAGCCGTGTCGGGTGGCCGTGAGGTAGGCCTCGGTGCGGTTCTCCGCATCGAGTTTGGTCATCGCGCTGGACAGGTAGTTGCGCACCGTTCCCTTGGACAGGCACAGCTCGGCGGCGACATTCGGGGTGGGCATACCGGTGCCGTACCGGCGCAGCACATCGGCCTCGCGTTGGGTCAGCGGGCTGGGCCCCAACCGGAGCGCGGCGGTGGCCATCTCCGGGTCGACCACCACGCCCCCGGCCGCCACCGTGCGGATGGCGTCGAACAGTCGGTCGGCGGTGGAGGTCTTGAGCGCGTAGCCGCTGGCACCCGCGTTCAGCGCGCGGTGCAGGTAGCCACTGCCTTCCAGCGAGGTGAGCAGCAGCACCCGGCACCCGGGATGGGCGGCCACGATCCGGCGGGTGAGCTCGATGCCGTCCATCTCGGGCATGTCCACGTCGACCACCGCCAGGTCCGGCTGGAGCTCGTCGATCACGGTCAGTGCCTGCTCGCCGCGGCTGGCGGTGCCCACCACGTCGAAGGCGTCCACCGTGGACAGCAGCGTGGTGACGGCGGCCGCGATCACGTCGGCGTCGTCGACCACGACGATCCGGATGCGCGAGTCAGGCGTGGACATCGTGGAGCTCCTCGATCGGGACGACGGGCACACGGGCATCGACGACGAATCGGCCGTCCCGCACGGTGGAGGTCAGCGAACCGCCCAGTCCGGCGAGTGCGGTCGCCAGGGTGCTCAGTCCGGTGCCACCGGCCGGCCGTCGGGTGCGGACGCCGTCGTTGACGGCGCACAGGGAGACCTGGTCGCCGATCCGGCTGATCGTGATCGTCACCGCGCGCGGGCGGCTGTGCTTGAGCATGTTGGTCACGGCCTCACGCAGCACCTTCGCCAGCATGGTCTGCGCATGGGCCGGCACCTCCACCTCGGTCACCACGTCGCATTGGATGCCCAGCGTGGTGAACAGGTCGGTGGCGGCCGACACCTCGCTCTGCACCCCCACGATCCGGTCGCCGCGCACCAGGGAGCGCAGGTGCTCCTGCCCGTCCTGGGCGACGGTGGCGATGGCCTCCAGCTGGGCCCGGCAGCGGTCCGGGTCCCGGTCGACCAACTGCAGCGCCGCCTGGGTGCGCACCGACATCGCGACCATCGTCCGGCCGATGATGTCGTGCAGTTCCCGGGAGATCCGTTGGCGTTCCTCGTCGGCCACCATCCGGGCGATCTGCTCGCGCGCCACCTGCAGGTCGGTCAGCTCGACGGTGAGCCGGACCAGGACCACCAGCACCCCGGCCAACAGCCAGGAGAACACCGGGATGCCCCAGGTCGCCTCGGTGTTGGCGTCGAAGACCACCATCGCCAGCACGGTCAGAGCGGTCTCGGCCAGGGCCAGCACCCAGGCGGTCCGGCGCGGGAAGTCGAGGAACATCGTCGCGAATGCGAGCGCGAGGGTGGCCCATTCCTGGGCCGCGAACAACCCGATCGGGGCGAGCAGGACGACGGTCCAGCGTGGCCAGGCGCGGCCGCGGCCGGTGCCAGCGATCGCTCCCTGCTGCACCACGATGAAGGCGGCGGTCGCCACCGTGTGCACCACGATCCCGGTCACCCGGGAGGCCGCGTTCAGGTCGCCGTCGACCTGGAACAGCATGGAGATCGAGACCTGGAGGAAGAGGAAGGCCAGCACGCCCCAGGCGAGCAGCCGAGCAGTGTGGGCGCCGCGTCCGATCAGCGCAGGGAAGGACAACGTGCCTCCTCCCCCTCGGCGACGACAGCGCGCTCGCGCGTCACGGCGCACATTACAACTGTTCACGGTCGGCTGTCGAAAGTCCCGTGAAAGAGTTTTCGGACATTTCACCGAGGTCGACCGCCGGGGATGTTCTTTTGCAGGTCACGGGGTATTTCCTGTGGCCGGGGCGGTGTGAGTCCGTGCGGGCGCGATCCGAGTCGGGGTCACTGCCGGCCGCCGCCGCGCGGATCCGGTCGCTCGGGAACATGCTCAGCGTCGGCCGGGTTGAGCCGGGTGGACTCAAGTTCGCCCGCCTGGAGTTGCCAACCGCCGAGGGCAGGCGCAGACTTGAGTGCAGACGACTCAAGGCGACACCACGTCGCCGATCAGACGCGCAGACCTGGACAACAGGACGAAGGAAGGCATCAGACATGGCACGTGCAGTCGGCATCGACCTCGGTACCACCAACTCCGTGGTCGCGGTCCTCGAGGGCGGCGAGCCCACGGTCATCGCCAACGCCGAGGGCTCCCGGACCACCCCGTCGGTCGTGGCGTTCTCCAAGACCGGCGAGGTGCTGGTCGGCGAGGTCGCCAAGCGGCAGGCGGTGACCAACGTCGACCGGACCATCACCTCGGTCAAGCGGCACATGGGTACCGACTGGACCACCGAGGAGATCGACGGCAAGAAGTACACCCCGCAGGAGATCAGCGCGCGGGTCCTGGGCAAGCTGAAGCGCGATGCCGAGGAGTACCTGGGCGAGCCGGTCACCGACGCGGTGATCACGGTTCCGGCGTACTTCAACGACGCCGAGCGCCAGGCCACCAAGGACGCCGGTCAGATCGCCGGGCTCAACGTGCTGCGGATCGTGAACGAGCCGACCGCCGCCGCGCTGGCCTACGGCCTGGAGAAGGGCAAGGAGGACGAGCTCATCCTGGTCTTCGACCTGGGTGGCGGCACCTTCGACGTCTCCCTGCTCGAGGTGGGCAAGGACGATGACTTCTCCACCATCGAGGTCCGTGCGACCTCCGGTGACAACCGCCTCGGTGGCGACGACTGGGACAACCGGATCGTCGAGTGGCTGGTGTCGCAGGTGAAGAACTCCAGCGGCGTCGACCTGTCCAAGGACAAGATCGCGCTGCAGCGGCTGCGTGAGGCGGCCGAGCAGGCGAAGAAGGAGCTGTCCTCCGCGACCAGCACCAACATCAGCCTGCAGTACCTGTCGATGAGCGAGAACGGTCCGATCCACCTGGACGAGAAGCTCACCCGGGCGCAGTTCCAGGAGATGACCAAGGACCTGATCGAGCGCACCAAGGCGCCGTTCAACGCCGTGATCCGCGACGCCGGCATCAAGCTGGCCGACATCGACCACGTCGTGCTGGTCGGTGGCTCCACCCGGATGCCCGCCGTGACCGAGGTCGTGCGTGAGCTGACCGGTGGCCGCGAGCCGAACAAGGGCGTGAACCCGGACGAGGTCGTGGCCGTGGGTGCCGCGCTGCAGGCCGGTGTCATCAAGGGTGACCGCAAGGACGTCCTGCTGATCGACGTCACCCCGCTGTCCCTGGGCATCGAGACCAAGGGCGGGGTGATGACCAAGCTGATCGAGCGGAACACCGCCATCCCGACCAAGCGCAGCGAGATCTTCTCCACCGCGGAGGACAACCAGCCGTCGGTGCTGATCCAGGTGTTCCAGGGTGAGCGCGAGTTCGCCCGGGACAACAAGCCGCTGGGCACCTTCGAGCTGACCGGCATCGCCCCGGCACCGCGCGGCATGCCGCAGATCGAGGTCACCTTCGACATCGACGCGAACGGCATCGTGCACGTCTCCGCCAAGGACCGCGGCACCGGCAAGGAGCAGTCGATGACCATCTCCGGCGGCTCCGGTCTGCCGAAGGACGAGATCGACCGCATGGTCAAGGAGGCCGAGGCACACGCCTCCGAGGACAAGAAGCGTCGCGAGGAGGCGGAGACCCGCAACTCCGCCGAGCAGCTGGTGTACTCCACGGAGAAGCTGCTCACCGACAACGACGACAAGCTCGGCGACGACGTCAAGACCGAGGTCCGCTCCGCGCTCGACGACCTGAAGAAGGCCCTGGAGGGCGAGGACCTGGCCGAGGTCACCGCCAAGCAGTCGGCCCTGGTCACCGCCAGCCAGAAGATCGGCGAGGCGCTGTACGCCCAGAACCAGAACGACGCCGCCCAGCAGCCCGCCGGTGACGAGGCTCCGGCCTCGGCCGCCGACGACGACGTGGTGGACGCCGAGATCGTCGACGACGAGGGTGAGAAGAAGTGACCGAGGAGCACCCGGAGGAGACCCCGCGTTTCACCGACAAGCGCCGCATCGACCCGGAGACGGGCGAGCTGCGCGAGCCGACTCCCGAGGAGCAGGTGCTGGCCGAGGCCGAGGCCGCCGTCAACGGTGGTGCCGAGCCGGCGTCGGACGCGCTGGCCGAGGTGGAGAAGCTGGCGGCCGAGCGACTGGACGAGCTCCAGCGCCGGAACGCCGACTACTACAACCTCGAGCAGCAGTACTCCGCGTACGTGAAGCGGTCCAAGACCGACAACGCCGCCGCCCGTGACGGCGGGGTGGCGTCGGTCGCCGAGGCACTGATCAGCGTGCTGGACGACATCGAGCTCGCCCGGCAGCACGGTGACCTCACCGGTCCGTTCGCGTCGATCGCGGAGAAGCTGGAGGCCACGCTGGGCCGGTTCGGCATCGAGCGTTACGGCGCCGCGGGGGAGAGCTTCGACCCCACGGTGCACGAGGCGCTGATGCACGGACACTCGGCCGAGGTCACCGAGCCGACCGTGCAGCAGGTGCTGCAGCCCGGCTACCGGATGGGCGAGCGGATCATCCGCGCCGCCCGGGTGGCCGTGGTCGACCCGGAGTGACCGGGACTGACACCGTGATCCGGTCGTCGGGGTCCACCGTGCACGCGGTGACCCCGGCGGCCGGGTCCCAGACACCACGGGAGGAGGCGCCATGAGTGGACAGGACTGGTTGGAGAAGGACTTCTACGCCGTGCTCGGCGTCTCCAAGGACGCCGACGCCGCGACCATCAAGAAGGCGTACCGCAAGCTCGCCCGCACCATGCACCCGGACCACAACCCGGGGGACGCGTCGGCCGAGGCGAAGTTCAAGGAGGTCGGCGAGGCCTACGCGGTGCTCTCCGACCCGGAGCAGCGGCAGCAGTACGACCAGCTGCGCGCCATGACCGGGGGCGCCCGCTTCCAGGCCGGCGGCGCGGGCGGTTCGGCCGGTGGGGCCGGGTTCGAGGACCTGTTCGGCGGCATGTTCGGCGGCGGCGCCGGTGCCCCAGGCGGGTCGCGGGTCAGATTTGGCACCGGCGGTGGCGCGGGCCAGAGCGCCGGCGGCTTCGAGGACATCCTCGGCGGCCTGTTCGGCGGTGGGGCTGGCGGCTTCGGCGGCCAGACCCGGGGTCGACGCGGCACCGACCTGTCGGCGGTGACCACGCTGCCCTTCCGCCAAGCGGTGGAGGGCTCGACCGTCACCCTCGGAGTGGAGGGCCGCACCGTCAAGGCGCGGATCCCCGCCGGGGTGCGGGACGGCCAGAAGATCCGGCTGCGCGGCAAGGGCCGCCCGGGTGAGGGCGGTGGCCCCGCCGGTGATCTGGAGGTGACCGTCAAGGTCACCCCGCACCCGGTGTTCACCCTGGACGGTCAGAACCTGCGGGTGACGCTGCCGGTCACCTTCGACGAGGCGGCGCTCGGCGCCCAGGTGCAGGTGCCGACCCTCGACGGTGGCACCGTCACGATGAAGATCCCGGCCGGGACCCCGTCGGGTCGCACGCTGCGGATCAAGGGCAAGGGGATCACGACCTCCAGCGGTGTCGGTGACCTGCTGGTCACGACCCAGGTCGTCGTCCCGCAGCGGTTGGACGGCGCCGCCAAGGACGCGGTCGAGGCGTTCCGGGCCGCGACCGCGGGCCAGGACCCCCGCGCCGAACTGATCGCGCAGGCAGGCAAGTGACACCGGCCGCGGGGCACCCTCTCGGTGCCCCGCGGCCCACGCTGTGAAGGAGGGGAAGCGGATGCCGGCGGAGAACGCCCAGGTGTACGTGATCTCGGTGGCAGCCGAACTCGCGGGCATGCACCCGCAGACCCTGCGTCAGTACGACCGGCTCGGCCTGGTGTCGCCCGCCCGCACCCGGGGCCGTGGTCGCCGGTACTCGCTGCGCGACATCGCGACCTTGCGCGAGGTGCAGCGGCTCTCCCAGGAGGAGGGCATCAACCTGGCCGGGATCAAGCGGATCCTCGACCTCGAGCACGAGGTCGAGCGGCTGTCGGCACAGGTCGACTACCTGCGCGGACTGGCCGAGCCCGGTCGTCGGGTGTTCACCGCGCACCCGTCCGGGGACGTGGTGGCGATCGGTCGCAGCCGTCGCCGCCGGGCCATGGCCGACCGGGCCACCGCCTCGGACCGGGACGACCGGGCGATCGTGCTCTGGCGACCGATCGGGCGCTGAGAAGAGGCTGCACCCGGCGGCGACCCGGCGCTCAGGCCGGGACGACCTCCTCGTGCACCAGGGCCGAGATCCGCCGCTTGAGCGCGTTGAACTCGACCGCGGTGACGTCGCGGTCCGGCCCGAGGTCGATCCGGATCTGCTCCCGGATGTGTCCGGGCACCCCGTGCGCCGCGCCGCCTGCCATCACCACCACCCGGTCGGCCAGGAACACCGCCTCCTCGATCGAGTGCGTGATGAAGACGACCGTCGTCCCGGTCTCGCGGTGGATCCGGGACAGTTCGCCCTGCAGGGACGACCGGGTCAGCGCGTCCAGCGCACCGAAGGGCTCGTCCATCAGCAGCAGCGACGGGTCGTTGGCCAGCACCCGGGCGATCGCCACCCGCTGCTGCATCCCGCCGGACAGCTCGCTCGGGAAGCGGTCGGCGAATCGGGTCAGGCCGACCGCCTCCAGGAAGCGGTCGGTGCGCTCGCGGACCACCGAGCCCTGCAATCGGGCCTGCCGGGGGCCGTAGGCAATGTTCTCCCGGACGGTGAGCCAGGGGAACAGGCCGTAGTCCTGGAACACCACACCGCGCTCCGGGTCGGGGCCGGTGACCGGCGTCCCGGCGACCTCGACGGTGCCCGCGGTGGCCTCCTCGAAGCCGGCCAGGATGCGCAGCAGGGTGCTCTTGCCGCAGCCGGAGGCACCGACCACGCAGACGAACTCCCCGGCCGGGATCGTCAGGTCGACATCGGCCATCGCGACGACCGGGGTGCCGGACCGGCTCGGGTACTGCTTGCCGAGACCGGCGATCCGGACGTCGGCGGGCTGGCGGGGGCGGACGGCGCCGATGTGCGGCATGACCGGCTCCTCTCGGGTGGGGCGGATGGGTGCGTGCGGGGTGGTGGCGCGGCCGGGGCCTGCCGTGGGGCGTCGGCTCAGGTGAGCGTCGGGCGGCGGCGGGTCGCGAGGGTGAGGGCGCCGCTGAGCAGCCGGTCGGCGACGAAGCCGCACAGGCCGATCACGACCATCCCGGCGACGATCAGGTCGGTCTTCGACTGGTCCCGGGCCTGGGTGATCATCGCGCCCAGCCCGGTGCTGATCCCGACCGTCTCGCCGACGACCAGGATCACCCACGCCAGCCCGAGCGCGATCCGCAGACCGCTGGCGATCGACCGCATCGAGGCGGGCAGCACGACCTTGTAGAGCACCTGCGCGGGACGGGTGCCGAGCATGGCGGCCGCCTCGATCAGCCGGACCGGCACCTGCCGTACCCCGGCGATGGTGTTCAGCAGCACCGGGAAGAACGCCGCGAGGAACACCAGGAAGATCGCCGAGCCGTCGCCGTACCCGATGATCAGCAGGGTCAACGGTGCCCAGGCGGTGACCGGCACCGGCCGGGCCAGGTTGACCGTGGGGTCGAGCATCCTGAACGCGAGCGAGAAGCGGCCCATCACGATGCCGAGCGGCACCGCCAGCAGCACCGCGAGGCCGAAGCCGGCCAGCACGCGCTGGGTGGAGGCCCACAGGTGGGCGAGCAGGGTGCCGCTGAACGCGTCGTCGACGATCCCACCGACCGCGAGGTCGACCAGGCGGCGTCCGACCTCGAGCGGGGTGGGCAGGAAGCCCATCTTGATCCCGAACGGCAGCTCCCAGGCCTGCTGCACCCCGACGGTCCAGAGCACGAGGAGCAGTGCCGGGACCGGCAGGGCGAGCAGGAGGGTGGTGACGCCGGGGCGTCGACGACGGGCGGGGCTGGCGGTGGTGCCGCTCATGGCTCCTCCTCGGAAGGTCGGGGGGCGGTGGCTCGGGCCGGTCGTGGACCCGGGCCACCGATCGGGCTCAGGAACCGCTGCCGGCCTGGGTGGCGTCGACGAAGGTGCGGTCGATCAGGGTGTCGACGTCCACCTCGCCGTCGATCTGCTTCAGGGCGGTCATCTGCTCGATCAGCGCGCCGACCTGGGCGGTGTAGTCGTCGTCGATCGCCCAGCGCGGCCAGATGTTCTGCACCGCGGTGTCGACCACTGCCTGGTCGATGCCGAACTCCGCGACCACGCCGTCCGCCCATGCCTGGGTGTCGTCGGCCATCTGCTCGGTGGCCCGCACGTGGGTGTCGACCACCTTCTGCACCAGCTCAGGGTCGCTCTCGATCAGGTCACCGGTGGTGTAGAGACCGATGTTCACCCGGCCGACCGGGGTGTCGTAGGGCGAGGCGACCTCGACGGCCCCGGCCTGCAGCGCGGTGGACGGGCCGAGCTCCGCGCTGGCGAAGGCGTCGATCCGCCCGGCCGCCAGGGCGCCGGCCATGTCGGAGAACGGCAGGTTGACCAGCTCGACGTCCTGGTCGGCGTCCAGCCCGGCCTGCTCCAGGGTGAGCCGGAGCAGGATCTCCTGCGAGGACCCCTGCGGGTAGCCGACCGTGGTCCCGGCCAGCGACTCGATGCCGGTCAGACCCTCGCGGCCGATGATCCCGGACCCGCCGTCGGCGGCCGCGGCGACGACCACCACGTCCTGGCCCGCCGCGCTGCCGGAGATCGCCGACGGCACGCCGGCCACCCCGAAGTCGATGTTGCCGCTGACCACGGCGTTCTTGATGTCGGGGGAGGTGTCGAACTGCACCACCTCGAACTCCACGCCCTCCGGCGCGAGGTCCTGGTAGAGGAACGGGTGGTAGAGGTGCGGCTGGCCCTTCAGGGTGCCGACGGTGACCACGGTGGTGCCGTCGGCCTCGGACGAACCGCCCGCGGAGTCGGGGCTGCACGCGCTGAGGGCGACGACCAGGGCGGCCGACGCGATGGCCAGGGGGCGGATGAGGCGCACGGGGATCTCTTCTCTGTCGGCGTGCGGAGGGCGCACGCAGGGCGGGTCGTGCGGGGTGCGTGGAGAGGATCGGGGGGGTGGTGCGGCGGGGTCACCAGCGGGCGGGGTCCGCTGTGGGGTCAGGCGGTGACTGCGGCACCGGCCGGTTCGGGGACGGCTCCGGCGGCGAGCGCGGCACGCCATCCGCCGTGCGGGGTGATGTCGACCGGTCCGGCCGGGGCACCCAGTTCCGGGACCGCCCCCGGCTGGCCGAGGAACCCGATCAGGCTGCGTCCGTCGGCCGCGGTGATCCGCCCCAGGCCCAGCGGTGCCGGGATCGACACCAGCAGTCGGCCCAGGGCGTGCGGGGTGAGCGACCACTCCTCGCCGACCAGCGCCGCCCCGGTCCCGGCCGGGACCGCGTGCACCAGGGGCTTGGCGATCGGCGACCCGGGCAGGGCGAGCATCCGGTAGTCCGGCGCGGTGCGCAGCGGTCCCACCCAGCGCGCACCGAGGGCGACCAGCTCGTGGTGCAGTGGTTCGCCGCGCAGATGCGCACCGAACACCGCCACCGGGATCCCGCCCGGCACCACCGGCTCGGCGAGCGGGGCATCGGGGGTCGGGACGTCGCAGTCGCTGAGCAGTTCCGCCAGGTCGAGTGCGACCTGGTCGTCGAAGGCCCGGGCCAGCACCGTCAGCCCGGCCTCACCGCTGCCGGTCGGCCCCAGCGGCAGCGCGACCCCGCACAGGTCGAAGAGGTTCACGAAGTTGGTGAACACTCCGAGCCGGGCGTTGGTGGTCAGCGGCTCGGCGGCGACCTCCGCCAGGGTCGGGTGCTCCGGCGCGGTGGGCAGCACCAGTGCGTCGCACCCGTCGAGTGCGGCCAGGGCGATCGTGCGCAGCCGGGCCACCTCGTCCCGGTCGCGCAGGTACGCGGTCGCCGTGACCGTCCCCGCCGCGGCCGCGATCCCGGCGACGGTCGGGTCGGCACCCTCGGGGTGCGTCGCCAGGTACTCGCCGTAGGCGGCGTACCGCTCGGCCACCAGCCCGCCCTCGTAGAGCAGGCGGGCGGCGTCCAGGAACGGGGTCAGGTCGATCTCCCGCAGCCGGGCGCCCCGGTCGACCAGGGTGGCGACGGCGGCGTCGATGCGCTCGCGGATCGCCGGGTGCACCACCGCCAGGTCGGCGGCACGGGGAACCGCCACTACGGGCTGCGGCGGCGCCGCCAACCGGACGTCGGCGGGCCAGCTGCGCGACGAGGGGTCGAGGGCGCTGGGCGCGATCATCACCCGCAGCGCCCGCCGGGCCAGGCCGAGATCCGGGGCCAGCACGGTCACGCAGTCGTAGGAGGTGCTGGCCGGGATCACTCCGTCCTTGGGGACCAGCCCGAGGGTGGGCTTGATCCCGACGATCCGGTTGAAGGCGGCCGGCACCCGACCCGATCCCGCCGTGTCGGTGGCCAGCGCGAAGTCGACGATCCCGGCGGACACCGCCGCCGCGGACCCGGAGGACGAACCGCCGGACACCCGCTCGGGGTCCACGGCGCTGGCCACCGCGCCGTAGGGGCTGCGGCTGCCGGTCAGCCCGGTGGCGAACTGGTCCATGTTGGTCTTGCCCAGGACGAGCGCCCCGGCGGCCAGCAACAGTTCGACGACGGTGGCCGACCGCTCGGCGACCTGCTGATGGGCCGGGTGGGCCCCGGTGGTCGGCAGGCCCGCGACATCGATGTTGTCCTTGACCGCCAGCACCGTCCCGGCCAGGGGCAGCGACTCACCGGCTGCCACCCGGGCGTCGACGGCCTCCGCCTCGGCCGCCAGCTCCGCCTGCGGCCGGACCAGGGTCCACACCTCGGGCCGGTCCACCGCCGCCAGGGTCGCGTAGGCGCGGGCCACCCGGTCGCGGGCGCTCATCGGGTCACCTGCCCGGCGAGGTTGCGGGTCATCTCCAGCGCCGCCGCCGCACGGTGCATGACGACCTCCCGGGACGCCCCGACGTGCTCGCGCAACGCCTCCAGCGCCTCGGGGAGCCGGTCGCGGACCACGAGCTCGGCGATCTCGATGTGTTCGGTGATGGTGGCGGTCATCCGGTCCTCGGTGAGGTAGTCGTACATCCGCACGGAGCGGATCCGTCGATTGGCCTGGGCCAGCGCGCCGGTGAGCGCGGGATTGCCCGAGGCGTCCAGCAAGGTGGTGTGGAACTGCTCGTCGTGGGCCACGAAGCCGGCATCCGGCGCCGGGCGGTGGTCGCGCAGGCCGTACCAGTGGTCCAGCTCCGCCTCCAGACGCGGGCGGTCGTGCCGCACCGTGGGGTCCTCCAATGCCCGGGTGAGGCCGCGCAGTTCGAGGGTGATCCGCAGTTCGTACAGGTCGGTGAGCTCGCGGAAGCTCGGCACATACAGGTAGAGCCCGCCCTCGCGCTTGACCACGATGCCGTCCGACTGCAGTCGGGCCAGCGCCTCCCGGACCGGGGTGCGCGAGACGCCGTGGCGCTCGGCCAACCGCTCCTCGGTGAGGCGCTCGTAGGGCGAGAAGCCGCCGTTCATCAGCTCGTCGCGGATGGTGGCGTAGACCCGGTCGCGCCGGGAAGGTGCACTCTCCGGCACCGCCGGGACGTGGTCTGTACTCATGGATGTATACAGAACCGTGTACGTGTTTCGGCCGGTCGCCGGTCACGTTGCGAATGCGTGACACGTCATGTCCGCCGTCTGGGGGCGGTCCACGTTGCGCGATCTCACATCGTGATCCGGAGATGGAACGCGAACGAGCTGTGTCGCTAGCGTTCCGGCCTGTCAGAACGGGGCTCAGCCGCCGCATCCCGAGCGATGTGGCCCCTCGCTCGTGGCACCCTCACGCACTCGACCCTCGGTTGCGCGTGTGGAGCGGTGCACGGAGGGGAGAGTCATCCATGAAGAAGCTGAAGAAGGCCGCTGTGGTCGGTGCCCTCGGCATCGGGCTGGCACTCGGCGGAGCCGGCACCGCCGCGCTGGCCGGAGGAGCCGGGGGCGGCACCTTCACCTGCAGCCAGTCCGGGGTGCCGAACTGGGGCACCGTGCGGTCGCAGTACAACCACAACGGCGTCGGCCACTACGCCACCGCAGTCGGCAAGGGCCGCCAGACGGTGAGCAAGCCCGCTGGTTACCTCGCCGATGCCGCTGTCGGTCGGTCGCTGAACAGCAACGCCTGCTACTGGGGTACGTACTAACCGCACGTTCGCGGGCGAGGGCCGGACGCTCTCGCCCGCGAACGCGCCCGCCCAGGGAGCGTTGCATGCACAGGACCGCCCGCTTCGCGGTGTGGATGTCGATGGTCGTCACCGTCGTGGCTGCCTTCCAGGTCTTCCTCGCCGTCGACGAGGCCCAGCCGTCCGGTACCCGGAGCGCCTTCGTGGTCGAGCGGGTCGATACGGCGACCAAGGCGGAGGCTCTCGACCTCATCGCCGTCGCAGCCCGGGACATCGGCTGCACGATCGACAAGGTGCAGCCGGATCCGGACGACACGGCGCAGGCCCGCGTGCTCTATGCCTTCGTCGGTGACCCGCAGCAGTTCGCCGACCGGGGCGGTCGTGACTACCCCACCTTCGACGCCGAGGTGCTGACCACCCGGGTGTTGCTCGCCGATGACATCACCACCGAGGATCTGCGTGGCCGATACGTCACGGATCTGCCCGCAGGAGACATCGACGACCTGCTCGAGCGCTTGACCGCTGGCGGACTGGTCGTGCGTGACGACACCACACCGGCTCTCGGCCTGCTGCTCTACGGAGTGGCGCAGGGCAATCTCGCGGGCGCGATGGTCATGACGGTGCTGGCGCTCGCGGTGGCGATCCTGTCCACGATGGCGCAGGAGCGGAAGGTTCCCGTGCTGCTCGCACTGCACGGATTCGGAAGGGCCAGGATCTTTCTGCGCACGGTGACCGCGGTGACGCGGACCTTCGGCGTCGGCGCTGTGGTGCTGCTGATCGTCGGCGCGCCGGTGCTCGGCATCGTCAATCGGTTCGCGCAGGCAATGAGGTTCGGCAGGGTGGTCGCTCTCGCCCTCGTCACGCTGTACCTGATCGTCATCGCGCTCGTGGCGGTCAGTGCGCTGGTGCTCGGCCGGGCCGACCCGCGCGCGGTGATCCAGGGCGATCGGGCGTCGTGGCGGGTCGCCGGTGTGGCCGCGGTGGTCCAGGTGGTGGCGCTCGCGATCCTCATCGCGACCACGGCGGCCGGGATGACCAGGATCTCCCGCGTGGCGGACAACCTCGCCGTCGCCGAGGCCTGGGCAGCAGAGGGGCCGCTGTACGCCCTGCGACTCTCGGTCACCGGGACGCACGAGGACGACATGGCCACCGCACCGGCGCTGGCGACGGTCATCGCCGACCTGGAAGCACGCGGCCAGGTCGTCCTGGTCAGACACCAGGACGCCGAGGAGGCCGGGTACACCGACGGGGGATCGACGGCGGACTACGGGCCGGAGGAGTCGGCATCGGTGATCGTCAACGACGAGTACCTGCGGCGGCAGTCCGTTCGGGACGAGCAGGGGTCGCGCATCGTCGTGGAATCCCCGTCGGCCAACGCCTTCACCGTGATCGTTCCGGCGTCGTACCCGGGTGACGCCGACGACCTCGCAGCCAGGTACGCGGACTACTTCGAGGAGATGTGCACGCTCGGTCGACCGACAGGGACGGTCGGCTGTGACCCGGTGGGCAGGGTGGTGCGGAGTGCATCCCCGCAGTCCGACTTCCTCTACAACGGGACCGAGTACCTCCCCGTCGATCAGCAGGACCGGTCATTCCTCCGTGATCCGGTGCTGGTGGTCGTCTCCGCTGAGTCCGGGTTGATCGCGCCCTTCGAGTACCTGTCCGCCGTCTCGATGGACGACGTCCTGTTCACCGACTCCGACGACCTTCGCGCGGCACTCGATGCCGCCGGGATCGCCGAGGCGTTCCAGGGCATCGACAACGCCGCCGACGCGGTGGCCACGTCGGAGATGATCGCCCGTCGCCAGCTCAGGATGGATGCGGTGAGTCTCGGTATCGGCGGCGCGGTCCTGCTGATCTCCAGCGTCGTGATGGCGACGGTCTATTGCGATCGTCAGACCCGGGCGATGTTCGTCCAGCTCCTCCACGGCGCACGATTCCCGGAGCGACACCGGAACTACCTCGGCGCGGTGGTCGGGTTGTCCGTGCTCGGCGTGGGCATCGCCCTGGTCGGCGGCGGTATCGCGTTCCGAGCGCGCGATGGCCTGCTCGCTCTGGGGCTGATCGCGATCCAGGTCGCCGTGGCGGCCGTGGTGATCGCGGTGACCGAGAACCGATTCCGCGCCGACTACATCAAGCGATGACCGGCGGCGGACGACGAGAGGGAACGCGGATGGACGTCGAGCTTGTCGTCTCGGAGCTGACCAAGTCGTACGGCACCAGGGTGCTGTGGTCTGGGCTGTCCTTCCGGGCGGGTGCGGGAACGATGACGTCGGTGACCGGGCCATCCGGTTCGGGCAAGACGACTCTTCTGAACTGCCTCGGCCTGTTGGAGCCGTGGGACCGGGGCACGATCTCGATCGGGACGAGGACGTTCGGAGCGGGGACGAGACCGGCCCGTGCCCGGCTCTTCTTCCGGGACACGGTGGGATTCCTGTTCCAGAACTACGGGCTGGTCGAGACCTGGTCGGTGCGGGACAACCTCGCGGTGCCGCTGCGTGCGCAGGCGGTCCGTCGGGGCGACCGCGCGTCGCGGATGGCGCATGCGCTGGAGCGGGTAGGACTCACCGGTGCCGAGAAGGAGCGGGTCTACACCCTCTCGGGAGGCGAGCAGCAGCGGGTGGCCCTGGCGCGACTGATCCTCAAAGCACCCAGGCTGGTCGTGGCGGATGAGCCGACCTCGGCGCTCGACCAGGACAATGCGGACCTCGTGCTGGAGGTCCTGGCGGAACAGGCCCAGGACGGCGCGATCGTGCTGATCGCGACGCACAGCGATCGGGTCGCCGGTCGATGCGCGGCGTCCGTCGCGCTCGGCGCGCACCCGACTGTCACTCGACCGGCTTGACCGGGTCGACGTTCCGGTACGCCCCGACGACACGCCGACCCGGGCTCGACACGCCGACCGACTTCTGAGGCGCAGGCCACGTCCGCGCGTGTGCACGGGTTGTCCCCAGACCGCCCTCACCCTGTGGATGAACCGCCGCCTGCCTGGTGTTTCAGAGGGAGTGGCTGTCAGTGGTCGGGGATAGCCTGTGGATGACATGGGGACGAGGCGAACGACACGCGTGTAACACCACCCGTAGTGCTCGCTGGCGGGTGGCACCACTAGGTGTAGTGTTCCAATCCGTTGCTCGGCACAAGGCCCGAGAGTCCGGCACCAGCCCCACGAGGGCACGGTCGGACCTCGCGGAAGACCAGTGCAGGCGACGCAGACAGCAGCAGTGCCGACCCACCCTCGGGTGCGGAGCACGCAGAACAAGCACCGCAGAGAATCGGGGAGAACGCGATGACCATCACCGTCTACAGCAAGCCGTCGTGCGTCCAGTGCAACGCGACCTACCGCGCGCTGGACAAGGCCGGTCTGCCGTATGAGGTCGTCGACATCACCGAGGACGCGGACGCCCGCGACTACGTCATGTCGCTCGGCCACCTGCAGGCCCCGGTGGTCGTCGCCGACGGCCAGCACTGGTCCGGCTACCGCCCCGACCAGATCAAGGCGCTCGCCGAGCAGTCGGCCACCGTCGTCGCCTGACGACCACCACAGACATCGGGCCGCCCGTCCCTCCACGGGCGGCCCGATAGCTGTTCCCAGCCGTCCACCACCGGGTGAAGGGGATCGAGCGATGAGCTCCCTGGTCTACTTCTCCAGCGTCTCGGAGAACACCCGCCGATTCGTGGACAAGCTGGACATCGAGGCCGAGCGGATCCCGCTGCGCCCCTCCGATCCCTTCCTGAACGTCGTGGACCCCTATGTGCTGGTGGTCCCGACCTACGGCGGCGGCAACGAGGGCGGGGCGGTCCCGAGGCAGGTAGTGAAGTTCCTCAACGACGAGGCGAACCGTTCCCTGATCCGCGGCGTGATCGCGGCCGGGAACACCAACTTCGGCAGTGCCTACTGCATCGCCGGAGACATCATCGCTGCGAAATGCCAGGTCCCGTACCTGTACGCATTCGAGCTCATGGGAACGACCGAGGACGTCCAGCGCGTCCGAGAGGGATGGGGACGATTTTGGCAGCGACAGTCACTGACGGCCTGACCGACGCGACCGGGGTGCTCGGCACCATCGCCTTGGACCAGGACTACCACTCCCTGAACGCCATGCTGAACCTGTATGGCAAGGACGGGGAGATCCAGTTCGACAAGGACCGTGAGGCGGCGCGGCAGTACTTCCTGCAGCACGTCAACCAGAACACCGTCTTCTTCCACAACCTGAAGGAGAAGCTGGACTACCTGGTCGAGAACAAGTACTACGACCCGGCCGTCCTGGCCCAGTACTCCCCGGAGTTCGTCAAGGCGCTGTTCAAGCAGGCCTACGCACACAAGTTCCGGTTCCAGACCTTCCTCGGCGCGTTCAAGTACTACACCTCGTACACGCTGAAGACCTTCGACGGGAAGCGCTACCTGGAGCGGTTCGAGGACCGGGTGTGCATGGTCGCCCTGACCCTCGCCGCCGGGAACGAGGCATTCGCCTCCCAGCTCGTGGACGAGATCATCTCCGGCCGGTTCCAGCCGGCGACCCCGACCTTCCTCAACCTCGGCAAGGCGCAGCGCGGCGAGCCCGTGTCCTGCTTCCTGCTGCGGATCGAGGACAACATGGAGTCGATCGCCCGCGGCATCAACTCTGCCCTGCAGCTGTCCAAGCGTGGCGGCGGCGTGGCGCTGCTGCTGTCGAACATCCGTGAGCACGGCGCGCCGATCAAGCACATCGAGAACCAGTCCTCCGGCGTCATCCCGGTGATGAAGCTGCTCGAGGACTCCTTCTCCTACGCGAACCAGCTCGGTGCGCGTCAGGGTGCAGGCGCCGTGTACCTGCACGCCCACCACCCGGACATCATGCGGTTCCTCGACACCAAGCGGGAGAACGCGGACGAGAAGATCCGGATCAAGACCCTGTCCCTGGGCGTCGTGATCCCGGACATCACCTTCGAGCTGGCGAAGAAGAACGAGGACATGTACCTGTTCTCGCCCTACGACGTCGAGCGGGTGTACGGCAAGCCCTTCGCCGACATCAACGTGTCGGACGAGTACTACGCGATGGTCGACAACGGCCAGATCCGCAAGAAGAAGATCAAGGCGCGCGACTTCTTCCAGACCCTCGCCGAGATCCAGTTCGAGTCGGGCTACCCGTACATCCTGTTCGAGGACACCGCGAACAAGGCCAACCCGATCAAGGGCAAGATCACCCACTCGAACCTGTGCTCGGAGATCCTCCAGGTGTCGACCCCGTCGACCTTCAACGAGGACCTGTCCTACGAGCACGTCGGCCGGGACATCTCCTGCAACCTCGGGTCGATGAACATCGCGCTGTCGATGGACTCGCCGGACTTCGGCCAGAGCGTCGAGGTCGCGATCCGGGCGCTCACCGCCGTCTCCGACCAGACCTCCATCGAGTCGGTGCCGTCGATCAAGCGCGCCAACAACGGCGGGCACGCGATCGGCCTGGGCCAGATGAACCTGCACGGGTACCTGGCCCGCGAGCGGGTCTACTACGGCTCCGACGAGGGCATCGACTTCACCAACATCTACTTCTACACGGTCGCCTTCCACGCCATCCGGGCGTCGAACAAGCTGGCGATCGAGCGCGGGCAGTCGTTCCTCGGCTTCGAGGACTCGACCTACGCCAGCGGCGAGTACTTCGAGAAGTACATCTCCCAGACCTGGGAGCCGGCCACCGAGCGGGTGCGCCAGCTGTTCGCCGAGGCGAACGTGCACATCCCGACGCAGGACGAGTGGCGTGAGCTGGCCGAGTCGGTCAAGACCCACGGTCTGTACAACCAGAACCTGCAGGCGGTCCCGCCGACCGGGTCGATCTCCTACATCAACAACTCGACCTCCTCGATCCACCCGATCGTGTCCAAGGTCGAGATCCGCAAGGAGGGCAAGATCGGCCGGGTGTACTACCCCGCGCCGTTCATGACCAACGACAACCTGGAGTACTACCAGGACGCGTACGAGATCGGCTACGAGAAGATCATCGACACCTACGCGGCGGCCACCCAGCACGTCGACCAGGGCCTGTCGCTGACGCTGTTCTTCAAGGACACCGCCACCACCCGCGACATCAACCGCGCGCAGATCTACGCCTGGCGCAAGGGCATCAAGACGCTGTACTACATCCGGCTGCGGCAGCTCGCGCTCGAGGGCACCGAGGTCGAGGGCTGCGTGTCCTGCATGCTCTGAGCACAGCCACAATGGATCAGCAGCAGGGCGGATGAGACGAGAATGAGGAAGCAGTGATGGCGGAGAAGCTGAAGTTGATCGACCGGGTCCAGGCGATCAACTGGAACCGGCTCGAGGACGACAAGGACCTCGAGGTCTGGGACCGGCTCACCGGGAACTTCTGGCTGCCGGAGAAGGTGCCGCTGTCCAACGACATCCAGTCCTGGGCGACCCTGACCGATGTCGAGAAGACGATGACGACCCGGGTGTTCACCGGCCTGACCCTGCTGGACACCATCCAGGGCACCGTCGGTGCCGTCAGCCTGATCCCGGACGCCATCACCCCGCACGAGGAGGCGGTGTACACCAACATCGCGTTCATGGAGTCGGTGCACGCCCGCTCCTACTCCTCGATCTTCTCCACCCTGATCTCCACCCCGGAGATCGACGAGGCGTTCCGGTGGTCGGAGGAGAACCCCGCCCTGCAGAAGAAGGCGGAGATCGTCCTCAACTACTACCGGGGTGACGACCCGCTCAAGCGCAAGGTCGCCAGCACCATGCTGGAGTCCTTCCTGTTCTACAGCGGCTTCTACGCACCGATGTACTGGTCGTCGCGGGCCAAGCTCACGAACACCGCCGACCTGATCCGCCTGATCATCCGGGACGAGGCGGTGCACGGGTACTACATCGGCTACAAGTTCCAGAAGGGGCTGGAGAAGCTGTCGGCGGCGCAGAAGCAGGAGCTGAAGGACTACACCTTCGAGCTGCTGTTCGAGCTGTACGACAACGAGGTCGAGTACACCCAGGACCTCTACGACCCCCTGGGCCTGACCGAGGACGTCAAGAAGTTCCTGCGCTACAACGCCAACAAGGCCCTGATGAACCTGGGCTACGAGGCGCTGTTCCCGCGGGACGAGACCGACGTCAACCCGGCCATCCTGTCCGCGCTGTCCCCGAACGCGGACGAGAACCACGACTTCTTCTCCGGGTCGGGTTCGTCCTACGTGATCGGCAAGGCCGTGAACACCGAGGACGAGGACTGGGACTTCTGAGTCACCGCTGAACCGTCACGACGCCCCCGCCGGGATCCCGGTGGGGGCGTCGTCGTCTGGGGCGCGTCGGCTACGGGCGGGCCACGCCGTCCCAGATCTGGAGCGTCCGGGCGAAGACGGCTGCCGCGTCCATCTCGGGCTGCCCGACCGATCCCGCGGTGAGCGCGTCGGGCCCGGTCGCGGGCCAGGGGAGCTCGACGCCGGTGACGAAGTCGAGCACGAGACCGGCGATCGCGTCGTCGCGGTCCTGTGCCGCGGGTGTCGAGTCCGGCAGGTGCCGACCGACGAGCCCGGCGGCGTCGCAGGCATGACCGGCCGGGCTGCCGTCGACCCCGCCGATCAGCAGCAGGTGCGCGCGACCACCGGCTGCCGCATGGCTCTGGGTGAGACGGGCGGCCGGCAGCCGGTAGATGTAGTCGGTAAGGAGCCGCTCGCGCAGCAGTCCGGGTGCCGCCGTGCCGATCGCCGCCCGGTAGGTCGCCACGATCTCGCGGGCACGACGCTCCGGGACATGCCACCCGGTCACCTCGGCGACGATGTCCTCGTCACGGTCCGGGTCGAAGTCATCAAGGGTCGCCTCGCGGAACAGGGCGATCTCGTGTTCGGTGGCGGACACGAGCAGGTCGACGTGGCGATGGTCGCCCGAGGCATAGGCCGCGGCGGGGTGTCCCGTCAGGAGCCCGTCCGGCTCGGCGCTGTCGTCGACGATGCCGAATGCCCGGGGCGACGGACCGTTGCGGAGCCCGATGTCGGTGGCGACGACGTGGTGTTGCGCCTGGACCAGCTGGTCGGCGCTGAGGTCGAGCAGCGCCGCCGGGTTCTCCTGGGTGCGCGTGACCTGGAGGAAGGTGTCCGTCATGGCGTGGGCACGCTCGGCGGGCAGGATCCGGGACGCGCCCGCCGAGTGCACGGACAGGCGGTGGTAGAGGCCGTCGGCGGCGCGGACAGCGGGCAGGGCGGCGGCGAGGAAGCCACCGGCGCTCTCCCCGACCACCGTGACGCGATCCGGGTCACCGCCGAACGCCGCGATGTGGCGTCGCACCCAGGTGAGCGCCGCGACCAGGTCGCGCAGGCCCAGATTGCTCGCGCCCTCGAAGGGCGCGCCGAGGTGGCTCAAGAAGAGGAAGCCCAGCGCACCGACACGGTAGTTGGGCGACACCACGATCGCCCGGCCGGTCGCGGCGACCAGGCCGCCGTCCTGTGGCCAGCCCGAGCCGGAGCCGTGCTCGAACCCGCCGCCGTAGACCGAGACGTACACCGGCAGCGCGTCGCTCTCCGGGCGGGTGGGTGCCCAGACATTGAGGAAGTGGCAGTCCTCGGCAGGCTCGGCGCCCAGCGGCGGCATCGCCGGCGGCTCCTGGAACGGCGCGGCGCCGTAGGTCCGGAAGTCCCCGTCGGGGTCGAAGGGAACCAGCTCGGGCGGGCCGAAGCGATGGGCGCGGGCGTAGCGGATGCCGAGCCAGGCCCGGCTGCCGTCGCGTTCCACCGGAACGCCGGGGTGGTGCTGAGCCGTCATCGGGTGGCTGCCTCGACTTCCTGGGGTTCGGGTGTGCTGTCCGGGGTGTCGGCGCTCAGCGCGAGCCCGCGGCCGCTGCGCACGGCGACCGCCAGGAGGCCGAAGGCGACGACGAAGATCACCAGATTGGTGGCGAAGGACCAGGTGTAGCCACCGGTGCCGTCGTGGATGAGTCCGTGCACGTACACCCCGGCGGCATTGGCGAGGGACCCGATCATCAGCAGCGGGCCGAGGATCTTGCTGTACTCCAGTGCCCCGAAGACGTTGCGGACCAGCACCACCACGCCGACCAGGTTGATCGCCTGGCCCATGCCCCCGGCGAAGCTCGCCACCGACAGCGGGAGCTCGGTCGAGAACAGCCACATGCCTGCCCACCCGAACAGGGCGATGGCCGTGAAGATCCCGATCGCGATCATCGGGCGCAGCTGGTCCAGGGCGGCACCGATGGCGAACTTGCCGACCGAGGCACCGATCAGCAGCACCGAGAACACGGACGCCGCCGCGGTCAGGCTGAGCCCGGTCATCGTGAAGGCGGTCGGCAGGTGCTGCACCAGTGAGCCGGCGAACTGCAGGATGAGGCCGACGACCGCGAAGCACACGAAGGGGAGTGTGCGGTAGGCGCGCTTGGCGGGCACGCCGACGACGGTCGCGATCGGACCCGACTCCGCGGCGGAGACATCGAATCCGTAGGGCTTCTGGTCGCCGGTCGGGCGCAGCTTGGTGACGAAGAGCGTGAACGGCAGCAGAGCGACCAGCACGATGACGCCGGTGACGACGTAGGCGGTCCGCCATCCGTCGACGGAGATGAGGTTGCCGATGATCGGGCTGAAGACGGCGCCGCCGACCGCGGTCATCGCTCCGGCGATGCCGGTCACCAGTCCGAGGTGCTTCTCGAACCAGTTCCCGAGCAGCACCGGGACGGACAGCATGATCGCGACCGCCTTGGTGACACCCAGGACGAGATTCGCCGCGTAGAGCACCGTGATGCTCGTGGCGGCCGCCGACAGGAAGTACGCCCCGGCCGTCAGCACCACCATCACGGTGAGGAAGAGCTTGAGGTTGATCCGCTCGAACAGTGGCGAGGCGACCCCGAGCGCGACGGCCCCGGCGAACCCGGACACCGTGCTCATCAGCGAGACGTCGGCGAGGGAGACCCCCAGTTCCTCGCTCACCGACGTCCAGTACAGGCTCGCGGTGTTCAGCGTCAGCCCGAAGCCCACGAACGAGATGACGCACGCGGCGAGGAACACCAGCCAGGCGAAGTGCAGCCGGGGTCGAGGAAACATGTCGAATTCTCCCTGGGGATCAGCCGGCCACGATGCCGGACTCCGGCACTGTACGCACTGCGGACAGTGAGGACAACCGCGTGATCCTGGGGCACGTGCAGTACGCTGACCAGCGCCAACCCCTGCCACCGAAGGAGGGCGATGACCCCCGACGTCATCGCGGACCGCATCAGTCGCGCCATCCGTGAGGGAGAGTTCGGCGAGGGCGAGCAGCTGGTCCAGGAGGACCTCGCCCGGCGCTTCGGGGTCAGCCGCAACCCGATCCGCGAGGCCCTTCGCCTGCTCGAGGCCAATGGTCTGGTCGAGATCCGTGGCGGCGGCGGGGCGACGGTCCGCGTGCTGTCCTACGACGACCTGGCCGAGCTCTACAGCCTGCGCAAGGCGCTCGAGCCGACCATCGCCGGACCGGTCATCGACGGTGTCACCGCCCGCGCGCTCGCCCAGCTGCGGGACGCCGCGGCGGAGATGACGGTCGAGCAGGACGTCCCGACCTGGATGGCGCTGAACTTCGCGTTCCACCAGCGCCTGCACGCGCTGGCCGAGCGTCCCCGGACCGCGGCGATCCTGTCCTCGCTGCTCTCCGCCGTGCAGCCGTACTCGCTGCGCAACATCCAGGACCTCGGGGGCAAGGAGCAGGCCGACGAGGAGCATCGGCTGATGGTCGAGGCGATCGCGGCGGGGGACGCGGACACCCTCGCTCGTCTCCTCGTGCAGCATCTGGACGGTGCCGAGCGGCGCCTCCGGCCGCAGTCCGAGCGGCACTGACCGGCACTGATCGGCACTGACCGGCACCTCGCCCCTCGCCTGCCGCGCGACGGCAGACCGTGATCGCTCGGGTGCGACCAGCAGGCGACACCCGCGGTGGTTGAACACTCACTCACTGGGCACGGGGGTCGATCTGAGGGGGGATCCCTCACACCCCCCCCTGGAGTGCACTGTGCCTGTCTCGAGCTCGACGTCCCTTCCCTCACGACTGCGGGACCTCAGCGTCCGCGTCAAGATCCTCGCGGCGGTGCTGGTCGCGACCGTCGTCGCGGTGGTGGTCGGCCTGGTGGGGCTCCAGGCTCTGGCCACCTCGGCCCGGACCACGGAAATGGTCTACGACGAGAACGTGCTCGGGGTCCTCTACACCGGGCAGATGCAGGTGACGCTGCAGGACATCCGCCTCGCGTCGCGGGACGCGATCCTGGCCGTGGACGAGGACAGCACCCGGGACGAGCTCGCCGGGTTCGAGGACGCGGTGGCAGCGTTCGATGCCGCCGAGAGCCGCTATGCGGCGACGCCGTTGGACGCACTGCGTGAGGACACGCTGGCCGACCTCAATGACACGGTGGCGCAGTACCTGCAGGTCCAGCGTGAGGTCCTCGCGCCGTTCGCGCTGGCGGGGGACAGCGCCGGATGGCTGGCGGCCAACGAGCAGCAGTCGGTGCCGCTGACCGACCAGATGACCGACCAGATCTCGGTCCTGCTGGACACCGAGAACAAGCGCGCTCAGGAGGCGGTCGCTGCCTCCTCTGCCGCCTACGGCCACCAGCGGGCCATCGCCATCGCGCTCCTGGCCGTGGGAGCGGCGCTCGCTCTGGCGCTCGGGTGGTTCATCGCCCGCGGCATCGCCCGCAGCGCCGCCGTGGTGCAGCAGGTGGCGGAACGGCTCGCCGAGGGCGACCTGACCCACACCTCCGGTCTGACCTCGCAGGACGAGCTCGGTCGGATGGGCGCCGCCCTGGACATGGCGACCCGCAAGCTCGGCGAGGTGATGGCCACGGTCGCGCGGTCCTCGGACTCGGTCGCCTCGGCGTCGGAACAGCTCTCGGCCAGCGCGCAGCAGATCGGCGCGGGCGCGGAGGAGACCTCGGTGCAGGCCGGGGTGGTCTCGGCGGCAGCGGTGCAGGTCTCCGGGAACGTCCAGACCGTCGCGGCGGGCGCCGAGCAGATGAGCGCGTCGATCCGCGAGATCTCCCAGTCGGCGAACGAGGCGGCCCGGGTCGCGGCCGAGGCCGTCACCGCCGCCCAGAGCGCCACCGTCACCGTCTCCGAACTGGGGACGTCGAGCCAGCAGATCGGGGACGTGGTCCGCGTCATCACCACGATCGCCGAGCAGACCAACCTGCTCGCCCTGAACGCGACGATCGAGGCCGCTCGGGCGGGTGAGGCCGGCAAGGGCTTCGCGGTCGTCGCCTCCGAGGTGAAGGAACTGGCGCAGGAGACGGCACAGGCGACCGAGAGCATCGGTCGCCTGGTGGCGACGATCCAGACCGATGCCACGGGTGCGGTCGAGGCGATCGAGCACATCTCCGGTGTCATCAGCTCGATCAACGACTACCAGCTCACGATCGCCTCGGCGGTGGAGGAGCAGACCGCGACGACCACCGAGATGAGCCGCAACGTCGGTGACGCCGCCACCAGTGCCGGGGAGATCGCCGGCACCATCACCGGGGTGTCCGCCGCCGCGGACTCCACCACCCAGGCCCTCTCCCAGACCACCGCCGCCGTCAGCGAACTCGCGCACATGGCAGCGGACCTGCGGACCTCCGTGGCCACGTTCACCTACTGACGGGTCCTCGCCGCGACGCCCCTGCCGGGATTCCGGTGGGGGCGTCGTCGTCTAGGGCGTGTCACCCAAACGGAAGGCGACGTGGTGCCGTCGTCGAGGACGATCCCCAGGCGTAAGCGATAACCCGTGTGCCTGCGCGGCGTGGCGCGTCCTCGCCGCGCAATCAAGCGCAGCGCGGTCGCTCGCGAGCTCGCCGACGTCGCCGTCCGCTTCGGTCGCAGACACCATCGAGGCTGCGTCGTCCGAGACCCCAGCTTTTCGGCCACGCCCGACCGTGGTCGTCCGCCATAGTGGCGGTGTGGACACCACGCGCGATCTCGTTCAGCGACACATCGACTCCTTCAACGCGGGAGACGCGGACGGTCTTCTGGCTGACTTCGCACCTGACGCCACCTGGGTCACGGGGGACTACGCGGTGCCTGCTGGTGAGCTTCGCTCGTTCTTCGAGGGGGCAATGCGCTCGATCAGGCCGCGTCTGAGCTTGGTCAGGACAATCGCCGATGGGGAGGCAGTCGCTGTTGAGATGACCGAGATGTGGACCCACGACGATGTGACCAAGCGTGCGTCCCTGATCGCCGTGTTCGACCTGGCGGCCGGTCGGATCAAGAAGGCGAAGATCTATCGGGAAGGCTCGGCGGACGCCTAGGGCCACGGCCTCCCGACGATCGCTCGCGTGTGGGAGAGGCTTTGCTGGTGGCGTCGTCTTCGCGGTCTCAGGTGTTCTCCGATAAGCAGTGGGCTCGGATCGAGCCGTTGCTGCCTTCGAACGAAGGTCGTCAGGGTCGTCCGTTCCGAGACAGTCGACGAGTGGTCGAGGGCATCGCCTACCGGTACCGCACCGGGATCGCGTGGCGTGACCTGCCTCGCGAGAAGTTCGGCCCCTGGCAGACGGCCTGGAAGCGACACCGCCGCTACGCCGAGGACGGGACCTGGGACCGAGTCATGACCCGGTTGATCGCTGAGGCCGACGCCGCCGGCGAGGTCGACTGGACGGTATCGGTCGATGCCACGATCGCTCGGGCCCACCAGCACGCGACGAACACCACCCGCCCGGAGCAGGACACAGGGGGCACGGGCGAATCACACCGAGCTCAATGAGGAGTTCGTCCACAGCCCGCTTGGTGGTCACCGCGAACCCGCCGGTCACGGCATCGGGAGGTCTCGCGGCGGACTGAGCACGAAGATCCACCATGTTGTGGACGGACGCGGCAGGCCGCTGGCCGCGGTCGTCACCGGCGGACAGCGTAACGACGGTGCGATGTTGATCGAGGTCTTGGCGGACGTCAGGGCCCCGCGCCTGGGACCGGGTCGACCGCGCACGACGCCCGATGCGGTCCTGGCCGACCGCGCCTATGCCACGGGCCCGATTCGTGCCCACCTGCGTGCCCGTGGGATCAAGGTCGTGATCCCGGAGAAGAAGGACTCCAGCGCTGCCCGCGCGCGCCGCGGATCGGCGGGCGGACGCCCGCCGAAGTTCGATGCCGAGTCCTACAGACGCCGCAACGTGGTCGAACGGTCCTTCGCCCTGCTTAAGCAATGGCGTGCTCTAGCCACCCGCTACGACAAGCTCGCCATCACCTACCGCGCCGCAGTCGTCATGGCCGCCTGCATCACGTGGTCACGGGTTTAGGAGACACGCCCTAGCCGATCGGGTACGCCACGAACGCCAGCCGACGACCGTCGGGGGACCAGCTGTTCACGTTGATCGTGCCCTGGCCACCGAACACCGGGTAGTCGCGGACCGGGGTGGCCCAGTCGGCGACATCGACCACCCGCACCGTCACGTCCAGGTCCGCGGGATGCCCGACGGTCCCGGCCGGGAACGCCAGGTACGACGCGAGGGAGCCGGTGGGCGCGTAGTGCGGGAACCAGTCCACGGTGTCGCTGTGCAGCAGCGGCTCCACCGGTCCGCCGCCGTCCGGCACCCGGGCCAGCTGGCCCGCGAGGTTGAACGCGATCCACCGCCCGTCCGGGGTCCACTCGGGGCCGTCCAGGTGACCGTCACCGGTCGGGACGACCACCGGGTCGCCGCCCTCGGGCAGGATCGCGAGGCGACCGGGCTGGTCGAAGTCGGTCAGGGTGACGTAGGCGAGCCGGTCGCCCTCCGGGGCGATGCCGTGCAGGAAGTGCCAGGACCCGTCGTCGGGGGTCAGTCGCCGCACCGGGCCGCCGGTGAGTGCGCCGCGATAGATGTGTCCGTCGTCTGCGGACATCAGGATGTGCGTGCCGTCCGGGTGCAGGACGTGGTCGTTGTTGATCGGTGGCAGGCCGTCGAAGTCGATCGGCTCCGGTCGCGGGTCGTCGATCTTGAGCCGCCAGAGCAGGCCGTCCCCGTTGAGGTAGAGGGTGTCGTCCGCCGCCCAGTTGGGGGCCTCGAGCAGCACGCTGTCCGTGTCCAGCAGCAGCCGTGGAGCGGCGTCGGCGAGCGGATCGGCGAGCATGACCTGGGAGCGTTGGGACGGCCGGAGCACGCGGGGCATGCCGCTCACGCTACGCGGCGGGGGCCGGTCGACGTCCGGCACGGGACAATGGCGTCGACCGTCCGACGAGTGAGGGAGCCGCATGCCCGGGTTGGTGCTCACGCTCGGCCTGCTGCTCTCGGTGCTGGCACGTCGGTCGGCGTGGGTGCGGGACCGGCTGCCCACCGCGGCCACGACCATCATCATCTGGACGCTGGCCGGGTCGACCGCGCTGCTGCTGGCCGGGATGCGCGAGGGGACCGGCCGCACCGTGCTGGGCGCGGCGATCACCGTGGGCGGCTCGGCGCTGCTGGTGCTCGGTGCCGGTGCGCTGGTCGGGCGGGTGCGCGGACCATTGGCCCGGCGCCGGGAGCGGCTGGCCGGGTCACCGACCTGGGGTCAGCGGGCGATCACGCTCGCGGAACGGCACCCGGTGCGCGTGCGCGGCCGGAACGTCCTGGCCATCGCCGTGCGGTCGGTGGTGCGGGCGGGGGAGGTCCGGGTGACCGGGCTGGCGGCGGAGATGACCTACTACGCGCTGATCTCCCTGGTGCCGCTCGCCACCGCCCTCGGTGCCAGCCTCGGCTACCTGCGACCGCTGATCGGCGACGACCAGGTGGACCAGCTGCGGGCGCAGGTGGTCGACGGGCTGACCACGGTCTTCGCGCAGCAGCTCGCCACCGACGTGCTGGCCCCCCTGGTGGACAGCCTGCTGAACGAGCAGCGGGGCGGATTCGCGGTCGGGGCCCTGGTCGTGACGCTGTTCCTGGCGAGCCGGGTGTTCCGGGCCGCGGTGCGGGCGCTGGACGACGCCTACCGGGTGGACTCGCGGCGCAACTGGCTCACCCAGTACCTGCTCGGATTCGCCTTCACCATCGGCGCGATCGTGACCGTGGTGGCGCTGCTGCTGCTGGTGGTGGTCGGGCCGCTGTTCGGCACCGGGGCGGAGCTCGCCGACCGCTGGGGACTCGGTGCGGCGTTCCGCACCGCGTGGGATGTGCTGCGCTGGCCCGCGGTCGCCGCCCTCACCATCGCCTTCCTCACCCTGCTCTACCGGTACGCGCCGCGAATGCGAGTGACCTGGCGACAGTGCCTGCCCGGCGCGGTGATCGGTGCACTGGGGGTGCTCCTGGTGTCCAGTGGCTACACCCTCTACATCCGGGTCGCCGTGCCGCAGACCCCGGGTGCGGACGCGGGCAGCGGGATCATGGTGCAGGCGGCGGCGCAGATGCTCGGTCTGGTGCTGGCCGGGGCGCTGTGGATCTGGCTGTGCAGCATGACGGTGCTGCTCGGCGGTGTGGTCAACGCGGAGACGCGCCCGACGAGTTTTTCCAGCGAACGAGCAGGTCAGGCCACAGATTCGGCTCAGTGAGCCAGGCCTTCCTTGCTATACACCCCACCATGCGCGGGCCTACCGTCGATCGGGTCAGCCGTCACGCCCCCACATCCCACGGGAGAAACCATGAGCACGCTCGCCGATCTTCCCGCCATCACCGAGTGTTCGGTGGCCGGCTGTTCCTACAACCACGACCACGCCTGCGGTGCCGCGGCGATCACGGTCGGCGCCGCCGGCTCGGACGCCCAGTGCGCGACGTTCATCCCGCTGAACATCAAGGGCGGACTGGACCGGGTGGTCTCGCACGTCGGTGCCTGCCAGCGCGTCGACTGCACCCACAACGCCTCCCTGGAGTGCGGCGCGGAGTCGATCCGGATCGGTGCCGGCCACGACACCGCCGACTGCCTGACCTACGCGAAGGCCTGAGCCCCCCAGCTCAGTCGAACGGCCACCACCCCTCGCCGGGTGGTGGCCGTTCGTGTGTCCGCGGCGGAGGGCGCCCCAGCCGGGATCAGTCCTCGGTCTCCAGCAGCGCCGCGACCGCGGCCGGGATCGGCGTCGGGCCCTCGGACAGCTCGACCGTGAGCCCAGCGGTGCGCGGCTCGTCGGCGAGCGCGACCAGCACCGCCGCCACGTCGTCGCGGGTCACCTCGCCCCGCGGGATGTCCGCACCCAGCCGCACGTGCCCGGTGCCGGTGTCGTCGGTGAGGCCGCCGGGCCGCAGGATGGTCCAGGCCAACCCGGCGTGCGAGCGCAGTTCCTCCTCGGCGGCGGTCTTCGCGCGGAGGTACGCCACGAAGGTCTCGTCGGTGCCCTCCGGCGGCTCCGACCCCGCGCCCACCGAGGAGATCAGCAGGTAGCGCTCCACCCCTGCCTGCTCGGCCGCCTCGGCCAGCAACCCGGCCGCCGCACGGTCCACCGAGTCCTTGCGCGCGTTGCCGCTGCCCGGCCCGGCGCCCGCGGCGAAGACCACCACGTCGACGTCCGACAGGTGACCGGCGAGGGTGGCCGCGTCGGTGTCCTCCAGGTCGATCACCACGGCGGCGGCACCATCGGCCTCCACGTCGGCGACGTGATCGGGATTGCGGACCAGGGCGACGGGCGAGTCCCCCCGGTCGGCGAGCAGGCGGCTGAGGCGCCGCGCGATCTGTCCGTGTCCTCCAGCAATGGCGATGCGCATCCCGCCACGGTAGGTCGGCCCGGTCCACCCCGCCCGTCGGCGGTGACTACGCGCTCTCGGGCTGCTGAGGGAGCGGGGTCAGGTGGGCGAGGCGGTCGCGCAGGTCGTCGGTCGGGGCGTCCGGCACGAGGGACAGCGCGGTGTACGACTCGGCGGTGGGCAGCAGATCGCGGGCCAGGTCGCGCAGCGCCTCGGCGACCTCGGCCAGCTCGGCGGCCCGGCCCGCACCGTCCGCGCCGTTCAGGCCGACGTACAGCACGAACCCGGCGCGGGCACTGGGGTGATCGGCAGGCGGGTGCTGCGGGGCGCGCTCCCACTGCTCGGGCTGGCGGGCGGTGGGAAGGTGACGACGTGCCATGGGTGGCTCCGGGTGCTGGGGCGGCCGCTGCCTCGAGGGGGCGGCCTGCGCGGTGGTCGGAAAGGGCGTGAGGCGGGGGATGAGCGGGAAGCTCAGCGCCAACAACGCGCGGATCGCCGTGCTGCACGGCGTACCGACCCCGGATACCCGCGCATGACGAAGGACGCCGGATGGGCGTCGGTCATGCGGAGCGGGGTGGTGACCACGGGTCGATGCTCTCAGGCGATCGGCCGGACACCAAGGGGAAACCGCCGGTCGTCTCGGCGGATGAGATGTGGCGGGTCGGTCAGACCACGCCGTACAGCCGGTCGCCCGCGTCGCCGAGACCCGGGACGATGTACGCCTTCTCATTGAGATGGTCGTCCACCGCGGCGACCACGATCTTGACGTCCACCCGGTCGCCGACTGCCTCCTCGACCACCTTGAGGCCCTCGGGGGCGGCCAGCAGGCAGACAGCGGTGACGTCCCGTGCACCGCGCTGGAACAGGTAGTCGATCGCCGCGACCAGGGTGCCGCCGGTGGCGAGCATCGGGTCGATCAGGAAGCACTGCCGACCTGTGAGGTCGTCGGGCAGGCGGTTGGCGTAGGTGACGACGTCGAGCGTCTCCTCGTCGCGCTGCATCCCCAGGAAGCCGACCTCGGCGGTGGGCATCAGCCGGGTCATGCCGTCGAGCATGCCGAGCCCGGCACGCAGGATCGGCACCACCAGCGGCAGCGGCTCGGCGATCTTCACGCCGGTGAACGGGGCGACCGGGGTCTGGATGTCGACCGGGGCGGTCCGCACCTCCCGGGTCGCCTCGTAGGCGAGCAGGGTCACCAGCTCGTCGACCAGCTTCCGGAACGTGGGGGACGAGGTGTCCTTGTTCCGCAGGACCGTCAGCTTGTGAGCGACGAGGGGGTGGTCGGCGACGTGCAGGCGCATGACCCCAACCTACCGTGCCGCGGCCGGGACCTGTCCGCTTCGGGCGGCTGATCCTGATCGGGCCGATGGTCCCAGGCGGTGTCGCTACTGATCAGTAACCTGGGGGCAGGCGATGACGGTTCCGAACGCCCCCCTGCCGGTGCCGTCATCGCCCTTCCACGTCCGGCGTGCGCGACGATGGAGCAGTGCAGCTCCCCGCGTTCGCCCAGCCCGATGACCTCACCGCGATGGGCCTGGCCCTGACCGAGGCCACCGCCTGCCTCGCCACCGGTGACGTGCCGGTCGGCGCTGTCGTGCTCGGGCCGGACGGTGCCGTGATGGGCGCCGGTCGCAACCGTCGAGAGGCGGATGCCGACCCCACCGCGCACGCCGAGGTGCTGGCCCTGCGAGCGGCCGCGACTGCCCTCGGCCGTTGGCGACTGGACGACTGCACCCTGGTCGTCACCCTGGAACCGTGCCTGATGTGCGCCGGGGCGACCGTGCTGGCGCGGGTGCGACGGCTGGTGATCGGTGCCTGGGACCCGAAGGCCGGGGCGTGCGGCTCCCAGTGGGACATGGTGCGCGACTCCCGGACGAACCACCGGGTCGAGGTGGTCGCCGGGGTGCGCGAGGACGAGTGCGCCGCCGTGCTGCGGGAGTTCTTCGCGGCGCAGCGCTAGGGCTCGTGGGCGCTCAGAGCCGTTCGGCCAGCAGCGCCAGGCTCTCCGACGCCCCGGCATCCCAGGTCAGGGTCGCCAGCGGGTCACCCCGGGTCGCCCCGCGGTTCAGGATCACGATCGGCTTCTCCGCCGCAGCCGCCCGGCGCACGAACCGCAGCCCCGACTGCACCGTCAGCGACGACCCGGCGACCAGCAGCGCCTCCGCCTCGTCGACCAGCGCGTAGGCGTCGGCGACCCGCGGCGCGGGCACCGTCTCCCCGAAGTACACGATCTCCGGCTTCAGCATCCCGCCGCACGGCCCGGGGCCACCCTCCGGGTCCGGCTGCCAGCAGTCGGCGACCACGAAGTGCTGGGTGCGCTCGATCACCGCATCCGCGTCCGGGGCGATCTCCACGTCCTCCACCGCGCCGATCGACTCGATGAAACCCGGGTTCAACGCCTCCAGGTGCTTGGCCATCTGCTCCCGGGACACCACCCGGTGGCAGCGCAGGCAGATCACCCGGTCGTAGCGTCCGTGCAGGTCGATCACCCGGCGCGAGCCAGCCTCCTCGTGCAGCAGGTCGACGTTCTGGGTGATCACGCCCAGGACCGTCCCGTGCGCCTCCATCGCCGCCAGCGCCCGGTGCCCGGCGTTCGGCTCGGTGCGGTGCATGAACCGCCAGCCGACGTGGTTGCGCGCCCAGTAGTGCCGCCGGAACGCTTCGTCGCCGACGAACTGCTGGTAGGTCATCGGGGTGCGCGGGGGCGAGTCGGGGCCCCGGTAGTCCGGGATGCCGGAGTCGGTGGAGACCCCCGCGCCGGTCAGCACCGCCAGCCGCTTGCCGCGCAGCAGCTCCACCACCTGATCCTGGTCGGCGGGGTACGGGCGCGGGGTGGTGGGGGCGGTCCAGATCACGCCTCACGGTACGTCCGCAATGGGCCGTCGACGGGGTGCGTTTGCTCACGGCGGAGCGGGTGGTTCGGAGGTGGGGCGATCGTCGGCTAGAGTGTTCGACCGAGGTAGCGTGTCCGAGCGGCCTAAGGAGCACGCCTCGAAAGCGTGTGTGGGTGAAAGTCCACCGTGGGTTCAAATCCCACCGCTACCGCCAGAACGACGACGACGCCCCCATCGGATTCCGGTGGGGGCGTCGTCGTGTCGGCGTGGGTCATAGCACCCCTGTTATCGCCCCGCATCCCGAAACCCCTGAGGTTCACCCGCTCCCGACCGATGAGCGGGGTGTTCTGACCGACACGCGGGGGTGACCCCGCCCATGGGGGGTACATCCATGCGTGACATGAAGCGGGGACGCACCAGGCGTCCGATCGCGCTGACAGCGGCCGCGGTGATCGCGGCCATGCTGGTCCCGGCGGGTGCGGCGATGGCCGACACCGACGTCGCCACCAGCACCGACACGACCAGCTCGACGCAGGTCGTCGACCAGCCGGCCGACCCGAACACCGGCGACCAGTCGCCGGCGGAGCAGCAGCCCGAGCAGCAGCCGGTGGAGCAGACTCCGGTCGAGCAGCAGCCGGTCGAGCAGACTCCGGTCGAGCAGGGCGACGCGGGTGGGACCACCACCCCGCCGCAGGACACGGACACGAACGACAGCACCGACTCCGACACCGTCATCATCCCGGACGACGACGACGAGCAGCCCAGCCAGCCGGTGGAGATCGTCCCCGACGAGGGGTCCGGCGGTTCCGAGTCCGAGGACCCCGAGCAGACCTTCGACATCTCCTTCGAGCCGACCGGTCTGATCGTGGACGAGGACGGGATGACCACCGCGACGGTGGGCACCACGATCTACCTGCTGCCGTCGGGCAACCCGCCGACCAACGTCCAGTACAGCTTCGACTGGTGGGTCGGTGGCGTGCTGGTCGCCCACGGCTGGGAGTACCTGCCGAAGACCGCCGACATCGGCAAGTCGATCGAGCTGGCGTGGACCGTCACCGCCGACGGGTACACCCCGCACAACGGGGGACAGTCGATCGCGAACACCACCCAGGGCAACGGCGAGGTGATCCTGCCGGAGATGCCGACCGGACAGGTCGCCATCGACGGGCAGGTCGAGGACCAGGTCACGCTCGGCACCACGGTCACCGCCCGCCCGTCCGGTTGGCCCACCGGCACCCAGTTCAGCTACCGCTGGCTGGTGAACGGGGAGCAGAAGGGGACCAAGCAGTCGTACACCCCGACCGTCGCGGACCTGGGTGGTTACATCCAGGTCGAGGTGACCGGCACGCACGCCGACTACCAGCCGGGGATCCGGTACGGGTGGGGCGGCACCGTGGTCACCACGCCGACCGTGTCCGTCACCAACACGACGATCGTCATCGGTGACACGGCTGTCGTGCCGGTCACCGTGTCGGGTCCGCAGGGCGGCCCGGTGCCGACCGGTGACGTCAAGGTCACGCTGACCCCGAAGGCCGGTGGCCCCTCGCTCGACCTGTCGACCGTCGCCCTGGACGGTGGCGTCGCCAAGGTGAGCGCGACCAACGTGCCGGTGGGCGTCTACCGGGTGAAGGCCAGCTACATCGCCGACCCGATCCAGTACTCGCGGGTCAGCATCGCCGCGTACAAGAACAGCGCCTACGTGTCGGCCTCCGGCACCGGGACGCTCACCGTGCTCGGCGTGAAGCCGATGGTCACCGCCCCGAACGCCGTCAACGGCCTGGTCGCGAGCACCACCTCCTTCTCGGCCACCGTCGCCGGACGCTTCCTGCCGCACTCCTGGACCGTGCGTGAGGGCGGCAGCGTCCTCGCCCAGGGCCAGGTCGGCCACGACGGCGGATTCGTCGTGACCCTGCCGGTGCTGTCGGTCGGCACGCACACCCTGGTGCTCGAGGTCCCCGCGACCGAGACCACCCAGGCGGCGTCCACCACCGTGACCGTGACCATCGCCGGTGAGCCGGTCCGCGAGGGCTCGACGCCGACCGTGGGCACCGTCCTGGACACGCCGAAGGCGGCCACCGCCCCGGCGCAGCAGATGGAACTGGTGGCCAAGGGCTTCCAGCCCGGTGAGACCGTCGCGTTCTACCTGCACTCCGAGCCGATGTTCCTGGGCACCGCGGTGGCCGACGCCAACGGTGTCGCCCGCCTGATGGCCACGATCCCGGCCGGTGCCCCGGTGGGCACCCACACCGTGATCGCCACCGGTGGCACCACCGGCCGCTGGGCGACCCTCTCGGTGACCCTCGCGGTCCCGGTGGAGACCCCCGTGGCGGTCCCGGTCGTCAACCCGGTCGCTCCGGCTGCTCCGGTCGCGGCGGCCCCGGTGGTCGTCGCGGACGCTCCGGCGGTCGGCGGCACGCTGGCGGTCACCGGGTCGCAGACCGGCCCGCTGATGGCGGGGGCCTGGCTCCTGCTGCTCGCCGGTGGGGCGCTGCTGATCGTCGCCCGTCGGGTCCGCGCCACGCGCTGACCTTCGCCACCGAACGGCCCCTTTCCCTTCGCGGGGGAGGGGCCGTTCTGCGTCGCCGCCCGGTGAACGGCAGGCCCGCGTGGGTGGCCCGGCCTAGCCTGGGCCCATGCCCGAGGGTCACACCGTCCACCGCATCGCCCGCCAGTTCGCCCGCGACTTCGTCGGGCACCGACCGGCGGTGACGTCACCGCAGGGCAGGTTCGCGGCGGGGGCGGCATTGATCGACGGCCGGGAGCTGCTGAGCTCGGCGGCGGTCGGCAAGCAGCTGTTCCTCACCTTCGACGGCGGCCTGGTGCTGCGCGTGCATCTCGGGTTGTACGGCGCCTGGGACTTCCTCGGCGCCGTGTCGCCGCTGGACGAGGGGTCGTCGGTGGCGGCGAGCATGGGGGCGCCCCGGGTGCGTCGCCGGATGGGTGAGGGCGAGCTGGCGGCGGAGCTGGCCGCCGACGACTTCCCGCCCGAGCCGGTCGGGCAGGTCCGGGTGCGGTTGGCGACCGAGGCGACGGTGGCGGATCTGCGCGGGCCCACCGCCTGCGAGGTGCTGGACGAGGCGGCCGCGGCGGCGGTGCTGGATCGGCTGGGGCCGGACCCGGCGGTCGAGGCGGATGTGCAGGGCGGTGACAGTGATCCGGGGGCGCGGGTGGTCCGGACGATCACCGCGAAGCGGACCGCGATCGGGCAGCTGCTGATGGACCAGGCGGTGGTCGCCGGGATCGGGAACATCTACCGTGCCGAGCTGCTGTTCCGGGCCCGCCTCGACCCGCACACCCCGGGTCGCGCGGTGCCCGCGGAGACGGTGCGGGCCATCTGGGACGACTGGGCCGTGCTGCTGGAGGACGGGATCCGCACCGGGGTGATGCTGACCCGGGAGGACCTGGACGCCGACGGGCGGGCCGCCGCCCTGGTGGACTCGTCCCTGCGGCACTGGGTGTACGGGCGGGCCGGGGAACCGTGCCGGGTGTGCGGGACCCACGTCGTCGTGGAGGAGATGGCCGGGCGGAAGCTGTACTTCTGCCCGGTGTGCCAGCGCTGAGCGGCAGACGCGGTGCCTGCGGGACGCGTTGCCTGTGGGCCCCGTCGCCGTGCGAACAGGTGCGGGCCGGCGGTGGCGGGCGTCGATCTCAGGCGGTGGCCGGCACCCGGATCATCGGCACATGCGGGATGCCGTCCTCGTCGTGGGTGGCGCCGTCCCGCACGAAGCCGTACCGGCCGTACCACTGCTCCAGGTGCTCCTGCGCGTGCAGGTCGATGGTGGCGGTCGGGCCGCACAGCTCGATGCCGCGTTCCAGCAGGCCACCGGCGACCCGTCGGCCCCGCGCCGCCTGGGCGGTGGCGACCCGGCCGATCGCCGGTCGGTCCGACCCGTGCCGCAGCACCCGGATGCAGCCGAGCACCTCCCCGTCCTCCTCGGTCCACACGTGCAGGGTGTCGGGCAGGGTGTCCAACCCGTCGAGTTCGGGGTAGGCGCACTCCTGTTCCACGACGAAGACGTCCACCCGCAACCGGAGGACGGCGTAGAGCTCGGCGGCGGTGATCTGGTCGGAACGACGGACGACGGTGCTGAGGGTCACCGGGGCAGCTTAGAGCGGCTGCTCACCAGAACGGCGTTGACCGCGGATCACTCCAGCTCGAAGTCGGCGACCAGCCGCGGGTCGACCTTCTGCTCGCCGACCGGCAGCGGGACGGAGAGCACGTTGCCGCGACTCGGCAGCGGGCAGGCCCAGGCCGGGTCGTAGGCGCAGGACGGGTTGTACGCGAAGTTGAAGTCGAGGATCAGGCCGCCGTCGACCGCTCGGCCCAGGTCGGCACCCTTGATGGTGTCCAGCAGGTAGCGCCCGCCGCCGTAGGTGGTCTTGTTGCTGGTGGCGTCCTTGACCGGCAGGAAGATCCCGCCGCCGTAGGTGCGCAGTGCCCAGACCGCGAGTGTGCCCAGTTCCCCGACCTCGACCTTGCCGACCCGGTCGAAGGGCACCACCCCGTCGGTGCCGGTGGTGACCTCCATCCGCTGCGGCAGGGTGGAGCCCACCCGCAGCTCGAAGCGGTACGCCGGATCGTAGGGCGCCACGTCCAGGCCCAGGAACACCGCCTTGGCGGCCGGACGCAGCGGCGATGCACGGTGGTCGGCGAACAGCGCGTTGCGCGCCTCGATCCAGTGCGCGTGCGCGGCGGCCGGGTCGTCGACCGCGATGTCCCGCACCCGGGCGTACATCTGGGCGGTACGGCGTCGCCAGTCCGCCACGGCGAGGGCGTCGAGGGCCTGACCGAGCGGAGTCACCATGCGCCCAGCCTGTCACGGTGCGGGATGGGATTCATCCGTTGCGGTCCAGTCGCCGCAAGGCGCGCAGCTCACGGACCAGCACCGCCGCGCAGATCACCGCTCCGAGCCAGGCCAGCGACCGGCCACGCAGGGCGGCGCCGAGGCACGCCAGGGTCAGCAGCCCGGCGCCGACGACGACGGCGAGGCTCGACCAGCGGATGTGGCTGCGCACCGGGCGACCGTACCCCCGATCCCGTGACAAGCTCGGTGGCATGGACTTGAGGATCTTCACCGAACCGCAGCAGGGTGCGACCTACGACGACCTGCTCACCGTCGCCCGGGCCACCGAGGACCTCGGATTCGACGCGTTCTTCCGCTCGGACCACTACCTGACGATGGGCGGCGACGGACTGCCCGGCCCGACGGACGCCTGGACCACGCTGGCCGGTCTGGCGCGGGAGACCAGCCGGATCAAGCTCGGCACCCTGGTCACCTCGGCGACCTTCCGGCACCCGGGTGTGCTGGCGATCCAGGTGGCGCAGGTCGACCAGATGTCGGGTGGCCGGGTGGAGCTGGGCCTGGGTGCCGGCTGGTACGCCGAGGAGCACAGCGCGTACGGCATCCCGTTCCCGGCCAAGCGCTTCGGGCCGTTGACCGAGCAGCTGGAGGTGATCACCGGACTGTGGGGGACGCCGGTCGGCGAGCGCTTCAGCTACGAGGGCGAGCACTACACGCTGGTGAACAGCCCGGCACTGCCCAAGCCGGTGCAGACGTCACCGCTCGACCCGAGCAAGGCCGGCGTCCCGGTGATCGTCGGCGGCTTGGGTCCGAAGAAGACGCCCGCGCTCGCGGCCCGGTTCGCCGCGGAGTTCAACCTGTCCTTCCCGGCGCTGGACCAGATCGGGGAGAAGCTGGACGGGGTGCGCGACGCCTGCCGGGAGATCGGGCGCGACCCGGAGTCGATCGTGATGTCCTCGGCGCTGGTGCTGGCAGCCGGGCGGGACGACGCCGAGGTGGACCGTCGGGCCGCCGCGATCGGCCGGGACCCGCTGGAGATCCGCGAGGTGGGGATCGCCGGGACGCCGACCGCCATCGTCGACCGGTTGGGGTCGCTGGCCGAGCTGGGGCTGACCCGGGTGTATCTGCAGGTCCTCGACCTGCACGACCTGGATCACCTGGAGCTGGTGGCCTCCGAGGTCATGCCGCAGCTGCGCTAAGGACGGCAGGACCAGCCGCGAGGACAGACGGGAACAGGAGGCATGGCGATGAGTGAGACGGACGACGACGGACAGCAGCCGCCGATCCCGGGGTATCAGCCGCCGCCCGGGCCGGGGTACCCGCCACCGGGGCCGAGCTACGCCCAGCAGGGACCGGGCTACCCACCGCCGGGGCCCGGCTATGCCCCGCAGCCGGGCTCGGGCTATGCCCCGCAGCCGGGCTCGGGCTATGCCCCGCAGCCGGGCTCGGGCTACGCCCCGCCGCCGGCCCCGGGGTACGCCCCGCCGCCCGGCACCGGCTTCGGTTACCCGGTGCCGCCCGCGCCCTCGACCGGCGCGCTGCCCTGGGCGCTGGGGCTGATCGCGCTGTTCCCGATCCCGTTCGTCGGGTCGCTCGCCGCGTCGATCACGATGATCGTGGCGGCCAGGACCCCGCGTCAGCAGGTCCCCTCAGCGCGGGAGAACGCCAACCGTGCGGCGAACTGGGGCCTGACCTATTTGATCGCGACGGTCCTGCTGGTCGGCGGGCATTTCAGTGCGCTGTTCGTCGCCGATCGGATCCACGGCTTCCTGCCGTTCGGCTTCATCATCCTGAGCTGGCTCGCGATCAGCGTCGTGCACATCGTGTTCTCGATCGTGGGCTGGGTGCAGGCGAGTCAGGGGCGGCGGGTCGCCGTCACTGGTCTGCCGATCTTCCGGTAGCCATCCGGCACAGGTCCCGGACCACCACGACCAGGGTCACCACCAGCAGCACGTTCCGGCTGACCAGCAGCAGCGACGGCCCGACCAGCCCGGCGGTGATCGCGTCGTAGGCGATCGGGAACACCCACTGGGTGAGCGCGGCGATCACCAGCACCAGGACGGCGACGGTGCGCCAGGCCCGGGCGGTCTCCCGCCCGGGCCTGGCCAGACCGACCACCACCGGCCCGGCCAGCCACCCGATGAACTGGGGCGATCCGACCTTGTTGGCGACGATCAGCACCAGGGCGATCAGCAGGGCGCCGCGGGCGAGGAAGGCGGCGTGGTCGAGTCGGTCGCCTGCGCGCACCCGCACCCACAGCAGCAGTCCGGCGGCGGCGGCCAGGGCGAGCGGGAGCAGGACGCCGAGCACCGCAGCCATCGCCGGAGTGCCCGGGCCGACGATCTCCCAGGTGATGATCGCGTCGTTCATCCAGATCCGGACACCGCCGTCGACCAGGCCGCGGAGCACCCACGCGGTCGCGGACACCGACTCCAGTTGCAGGCCGCGATCCCCCTGCTCGCCGAGGAAGCTGAACAGATGGGGCAGGCCGCCCCCGGCGGCGACGATCCCGGCGACGACGACGCACACCGCCGCGGCCGGCAGCACCAGCTGCCGCCAGGGTCGGCGCACGATCATCACCAGCGGCAGCAGCAGCGCACCGGGCGCGACCTTGATCCAGGCACCGGCGGTGAGCAGTGCCGAGGCCACCGCCGGTCGGCGCAGTGCCAGCGCCAGCGCCGTCACGACCACGGGGGCGACCACGGCGTCCAACCGACCGACGGCCACCGGTCCGAGGAGCAGAATGAAGCCCAGCCACCACCAGATCCCGAGCATCGCCCGCCGACCGGTGGCCCGCAGCAGGGTCCAGGCGGCGACCGCGTTCAGCAGCGTGATCAGCACGGTCCAGGCCACCGCGTAGGTGCGGGTGTCCCAGGTGTCGACCAGCCCGGGCAGCAGCATCGGCAGGATCGCCCCGGCCGGGTACACCCAGTCGCCGCTGAACACCGGCCAGGTGCCCTGGTGCAGGCCCTGCCACATCCACCAGCGGTACAGGTCGACGTCCCAGAACGCCCGGGTCGGGATGATCACGGTGCCCAGCAGGCCGATCCACAGGTGCACGGCGAGGAAGGCGGCGACCAATGCTCCTCGGGACCGGAGCACGGCCATCGGTGTGGCGCGGGGGATGGGACACCTCCCTGGGTGGCGGACGGCGGGGCACACCCTACGCGGACTGAGTATGTCGGGCGGCTAGGCTTGCCTTCCGGGCCTCGCACGGCCTCGACGGCACACCAGTGCCCGTCACCCCGACCAGGGCCCGGCCGCATCCGGGCCGCCTAGGAGGCAGACTCGGTGAGCATCTTCGGCTGGCAAGTGCACGGCGACGGTCGCCGGATCGGATCCGGTGAGGTGGTCGCCCCCGCCGAGCGGATGAGCTGGCCGCGCACCATCGGCATCGGCATGCAGCACGTGGTGGCGATGTTCGGTTCGACCTTCCTGGTGCCGCTGCTGACCGGGTTCTCCCCGGCGACGACCCTGCTGTTCAGCGCGATCGGCACCGCGCTCTTCCTGCTCATCACCGGCAACCGCCTGCCGTCGTACCTCGGGTCCAGCTTCGCGTTCATCGCGCCGATCACCGCCGCGACCGCCAGTTCCGGTCAGGCAGGTGCGGTCGGCGGTGTGCTGGTCACCGGTCTGCTGCTGGCGGTCATCGGCGCCGTGGTCCACTTCGCCGGGGCGCGGTGGATCGACCTGGTGATGCCGCCGATCGTGACCGGCACCATCGTGGCCCTGATCGGCCTGAACCTGGCACCGGCGGCGTGGAACAACTTCCAGCTGTTCCCGATCACCGCGGTGGTCACCCTGGCGTCGATCATCCTGGTGTCGGTGCTGTTCCGCGGCCTGCTCGGGCGACTGTCGATCCTGGTCGGTGTGCTGATCGGGTACCTGGTCGCGGTGCTGCGCGGCGAGGTCGACTTCGCCGTGGTGCGTGAGGCCGCCTGGTTCGGGCTGCCGGACTTCGTGACGCCGACCTTCGAGCCGAAGCTGCTCGGGCTGTTCCTGCCGGTGGTGTTCGTGCTGGTCGCGGAGAACGTCGGCCACGTGAAGTCGGTCGCCGCGATGACCGGGCAGAACCTCGACCACCTGACCGGGCGCGCGCTGTTCGCTGACGGTCTGGCCACCACGGTCGCGGGTGTCGGCGGTGGCTCCGGTACGACCACGTACGCGGAGAACATCGGCGTGATGGCGGCGACCCGGGTGTACTCCACCGCCGCGTACTGGGTGGCGGCGGCGACCGCGCTGGTGCTGAGCCTGGTGCCGAAGTTCGGCGCGCTGATCAACACCATCCCGCAGGGCGTGCTCGGCGGGGCGACCACGATGCTCTACGGGATGATCGGCATCCTCGGTGCCCGGATCTGGGTGCAGAACAAGGTCGACTTCTCCGACCCGGTCAACCTCACCACCGCGGCGGTCGCGCTGGTGATCGGCATCGCGAACTTCACCTGGGTGCTCGGCGACGCCAGCTTCGAGGGCATCGCGCTCGGCTCGGCGGCCGCGATCGTGATCTACCACGTGATGCGCGGGGTGGCCCGGTGGCGGGGCACCGGTCAGGAGCCGGCATCGCCCGCCTCGGTCCCGGGTGGGACCGAACTGGAGCGGTGAGACGGTCCGGCCGTCGGGGGCTGTGCGTCAGCCTTCGGCGGCCGGGTCCTGAGCGGGATCGGCTGCCGGGTCGTCGGCGCCCTCCTCGGGGGCCGGGGCGACCGGCTGGGCCACCGGCTTGACCTGATCCATCGGGATGCAGCCTTCCGGATTGGCGAAGGGCTGCGCTGCGGTGAGCACCACGTCGCCGGCGGCGACCAGCGCGTTGTACGCGGTGCCGACCACGACGTCGACGCTCGCGTCCTGCCGGTCGTCCAGCACCAGACGCGGCGAGTCGAACTGCGCGGCCACGGTGTACGCCTGTGCGGCGCCCTGCGAACCGAACTCGATCACCGCGGTGCTGTCGTTGCCGGTGTAGCCCCGGTCGCTGGCATTGCCCTGGACACCGATCACGAAGCCGCGCCCCGACAGCGAGGTCGAGGTCTCACCGGCCAGGCCCGGACGGTTCGTGCCGTTGAAGACGTTCACCGTGACCTCCGCGTAGGGCACGGGCAGCGCACCCTCCGGCGGGCAGGGCGAGTTCGCCGCGGCCAGACCGGTCGGCGCCGGCGAGGAGATCGCGTGCGACAGGAACGGCAGGCTCAGGTTGCCGGTGTAGACGGCGGCGGCCCCGAACGCGCTGACGGCCATCGCGCCGAGCATGACGCCGAAGATCACCGCCTGGCGTTCGCGGACGTGCCGGCGTCGACGCTGGCGGGCGGGGTCGGGAAGGCGGTCAGTGCTCATCAGTCATCGATCACCAGGACGCGGGCGTGCAGAACAGGACGCTGTTGCAAAGCAGCTCGGACCGCCCGGTGCAGGCCGTCCTCGAGGTAGAGCGTGCCGCGGAACTGCACCACGTGGGCGAACAGATCGCCGTAGAACGTCGAATCCTCGGACAACAGATTGTCCAGGTTCAGCGTGCGCTTGGTGGTGACGAGCTCGTCCAGGCGGACCTGGCGCGGCGCGACCTCCGCCCACTGCTTGGGCGTGACGAGACCATGGTCGGGGTACGGACGCCCCTCGCCCACAGCCTTGAAGATCACAGCGGCGAGTGTAGGTGAGGCCGGGTGCCGCGCGTGGACCCGGCTCGCGGGGTGAAGGTGGCGGAACGGTAACGACTGTGCGTGCAGGCGGTCCGCCGACGGGGCGGGGCCCACACATGCGAAAGGCCCCCACGCTGGTGGGGGCCTTTCATCACGCTGGCGGAGGATGGGGGATTCGAACCCCCGAGGGCTTTCACCCAACACGCTTTCCAAGCGTGCGCCATAGGCCACTAGGCGAATCCTCCTGGCAGTACGCGGGAACCAGCTTACAGGACGCGGGGCGGTGGTCGGGACGGCCTGCCGCACGTCCCCGCGACGACCCGGTCGTCGAGGACCCCTCGGGTGCACCCGGCCCCGGGTCCGGGGCCACCCCGGATCTGCGTTACCCTGGAGCCAGACCCCTCGTGCGGCGTCATCTCGCTGAACCCCCCCAGGGCCGGAAGGCAGCAAGGGCAGGTGAGCTCTGGCGGGTGTGCGGGGGGTCCTGTCATGCCCGGGGTGCACAGGGCCGGCGTGGGTCCGCCCCCGGTCGCACGCCAGGACCCGACTGCGGGGCGACGACGGGCCACCCGGCCGATCGGGAAGCTGGACGGCATGAGCCAGTCGATCCCCTCGCCCCAGCCACCGGTCCCCGCGCCGAGCCAGCCGATCCCCGGCGGCCCGCCCGCCGGGCCCCGCCTCGCCGCCCGCGGGCTGATGAAGCGGTTCGGGCCGACCGTGGCCCTCGCGGGGGTGGACCTCGACGTCGCCGCCGGGGAGTCGGTCGCCGTGATGGGCCCGTCGGGTTCCGGGAAGTCGACGCTGCTGCACTGCCTGGCCGGGATCCTGGTGCCGGACAGCGGGGCGGTGTTGCTGGAGGGCGCCCAGGTCCAGGCGATGAACGAGCGGGAGCGGTCGATGCTCCGGCGGCAGCGGTTCGGCTTCGTCTTCCAGTTCGGGCAGCTGCTGTCCGAACTGCCCGCGGTGGAGAACGTGGCGCTGGCGCCGATGCTGAACGGGACACCCCGCAAGGAAGCGATGGCCCTCGCCGCCCAGTGGCTCGGGTCGCTGGGGCTGGCCGGGATGGAGGATCGCCGACCGGGTGAGCTGTCCGGCGGGCAGGCGCAGCGGGTCGCGGTGGCCCGGGCGCTGATCACCGGACCGCAGGTGGTGTTCGCCGACGAGCCGACCGGTGCGCTGGACCAGGCCACCGGCCACGACGTGATGCGGGTGCTGACCTCGACCTGCCGTCTGGCGGGCGCCACGCTGGTGGTCGTCACCCACGACGCCCAGGTGGCGGCCTGGTGCGACCGGCGGATCGAGGTCCGCGACGGTCGGGTCGTCGCCGACGTGCGGCGGGCGGCATGAACGCGGTCCTGGCCCTGGCACCCCGCCTGCGCCGGGCGGGTGGCCGGGACGACCGGCTGACCACGGCGCTCGCGGTGGCGGCCTTCACGGTGACCACGGCGCTGACCCTGTCGGTGATCGGCGGGCTGCTCGGGTTCATCGGCCGGAGCGACCACCCGGTGGGGGCGTATCAGGAGGAGCTGGCGCAGTCCTACGTGATCTTCGCCTGGGTGGCGGTGGTGCTGCTGATCGTGCCGCTGCTCACCCTGGGCGGCTCGGCGGCACGCCTCGGGGTGTCCCGCCGGGATGCGCGGTTGGCGACCCTCCGGCTGCTCGGGGTCACGCCCCGCGAGGTGGTGGTGCTCACGGTGCTGGAGACCGCCTGGCAGGGGCTGCTCGGTGCGCTGATCGGATCGGTCGGGTACCTGGCGCTGCTGCCGGTGTGGAGTCGGGTGCCGTTCATGGGCTCGCCGCTCAGCATGGGTGAGCTGTGGGTGGGGCCGTGGGTGCTGCTGCTGACGATCCTGGTGGTGCCGGTGCTGGCCGCCATCAGCGGCATGGTGTCGCTGCGCCGGGTCGTGGTGTCCCCGCTGGGGGTGGCCCGGCGGCAGACCCCGCCCGGGCTGCGGGCGGTGCGCGCGGTGATCGCGGTGGCGGCGATGGGGTCGTTCATGGTGGCGACGCTGATCTCCGGGCTGCCGCTGGTCGCGCTGGCGATCGTGCTGCTCGGCACGCTCGCGCTGGGCTTCGCGGCGATGAACCTGATCGGGCCGTGGGTGCTGGGGCTGGTCGGCCGGTTGCAGGCGAAGATGGCGCGCACCCCGGCACAGCTGCTGGCGGCCCGGCGGCTGGTCGACGACCCGCGGGCGGCCTGGCGGGTGGTCGGCGGGCTGGGCCTGGCCGGGTTCGTCGCCGGGGCGCTGGCGGTGGTGCCGCTGCTGGCCTCCTCCGGTGGCGACCAGGAGATGGTGTCGGGTGATCCGACCTCGACCGCGACCTTCTCCGGCGATCTGATGCGGGGCGCGATGCTCACCCTGGTCATCGCGTTCCTGGTGGCAGCGGCCGCCGCGGGGATCGGTCAGGCGGCGACCGTGCTGGATCGTCGTCGTGAGTACGCCTTGCAGGTGTTGGCCGGGACACCGGTGGAGCTGCTGGACCGGGTACGCCGACGGGAGATCCTGGTGCCGATGCTGCTGGTCGGGGTCGGCTCGGCCGCCGCCGCGCTGGTGATGATGTCGCCGGTGTTCGGATTCGCCGGGCTGAGCGACCCGAGCGGACTGATCCTGCTGTTCGGCTGCCTGACCGGTGGCTGCCTCCTGGTGCTCGGCGTGACCGAGACGAGCCGGCCGTTGCTCCGTTCGGTGCTGGCCGAGACGCAGGTCAGGCCGGACTGAGCCGGTTCGCCGCGCGGATCCCGGCCCGCGCGGGGATGCTGGGGGCGTCCAGAAGGAGGCGCGTGTGACCGCTGCCCAACCGCAGGAGCCCCAGACCGCCACGGTCGATGCGGGCCTCGTGCTGCTCGACGGCGGGCTGAGCGACGCCGCCCCGGTGCAGCCGGAGCCGCTGCCCGAGGGTGGTCTGCTCGGTGACCGCTACCGGGTCGGGCCGTTGCTCGGCAGCGGCGGCATGTCCGACGTGCACCGGGGGCACGACACCCTGCTCGGTCGGGAGGTCGCGCTGAAGATCTTCCGTGGCCGGGGTGAGTCCCATGCCGGGCGGCAGCGCGAGATGCGGCTGATGGCACGGTTCAGCCACCCGGGTCTGGTCGCGGTCTTCGACGCCGGGAAGGTCGAGGACGGTCCGGCCGCCGGGCGGCACTACCTGGTGCTGGAACTGGTGCCCGGATCCACCCTCGCCCAGGTGTTGCAGCCCGGTCCGCTGGCGGTGCCGCTGGTGGCGAAGATCGGCGCGGACATCGCCGAGGCGCTGGCCTTCGTGCACGAGGCGGGGGTGGTGCACCGGGATGTGAAGCCGGCGAACATCCTGCTGCCGCCGGGGGTGCTGGACGAGGAGGTCGAGCCGGGTGATCCGCTGACCGCCCCGCGTGCCCGGCTCGCCGACTTCGGGATCGCTCGGTCCACCCGCGACCACCCGGCCAGCACCGTGGACCACCGTGGCACCCCCGGGTACCTGAGTCCGGAGCAGGCGATGGGTGCGCCGTTGGCACCGCCGTCGGATGTGTACGCGCTGGGTCTGGTGCTGCTGGAATCGCTGTCCGGCGAGCGGGCGTTCACCGGCACCCCGGTCCAGCAGGCCTACGCCCGCACCCGGCACGCGCCGCCGATGCCGGAGCACCTGCCCGCGGAGTGGCGGAAGCTGCTGACCGCGATGACCGCCCTCGAACCGACGGCCCGGCCGTCCGCCGCGGCGGTCGAGGCGGAGCTGCGCGCGCTCTGACCTGCCCGTGCGGGGGTGAGATGGGCCGCCGACCGGTGGGCGGGCAGCGCTACGGTGCTGCGATGGCACGTCGCTTGCAGACCTGGTCCGAGTTGAAACCCCTGCTGCGCATGCGTCCGCTGGAACTGGACCCGGTGGCCAGACGACTGTCCCGGGCCTACACGGTGCGGGACCTGCGCCGGATCGGTCGCGCGCGGACGCCCCGGTCGATCTTCGACTACGTGGACGGCGCGGCGGAGGCCGAGGTGTCGATCCGCAAGGCCCGCCGGGTGCTGCGCGACATCGAGTTCCAGCCGAGTGTGCTCCGCGATGTGGGGTCGGTGGATCTGGGCACCACGCTGCTCGGTCGTCGGGCGGAGGCGCCGTTCGTCTACGCGCCGACCGGTTTCACCCGGCTGATGCAGCACGAGGGCGAACCAGCGGTGGCCCGATCGGCGGCGCGCACCGGGGTCCCGTACACGCTGTCCACGATGGGCACCACGTCCATCGAGGGCCTGGCGGAGGCGGCGCCGGATGGCCGGAACTGGTTCGGGTTGTACGTCTGGAAGGACCGGGCGGCGGCCGAGGAGCTGATGGACCGCGCCCGGACCGCCGGGTACGAGGCGCTGGTGATCACGGTCGACGTGCCGGTGGGTGGCGCGCGGCTGCGGGACAACCGGAACGGGTTCTCCATCCCGCCGACCCTCACCGCGAAGACGATCCTGGACGGCGCACTGCACCCGAACTGGTGGATCAACTTCCTGACCACCGAGCCGCTGCGGTTCGCCACCCTGGACTCCTGGCAGGGCACGATCGAGGAACTGGCCTCGCACATGTTCGACCCCACGGTCGAACTGGACGACCTGGCCTGGGTGCGGTCGCACTGGGACGGGCCGCTGGTCGTCAAGGGCGTGCAGACGGTCGCCGACGCCGAGCGAGTGGTGGGTGCCGGGGCGGATGCCGTCGTGCTGTCGAACCACGGTGGTCGGCAGCTGGACCGGGCACCGGTGCCGCTGACCCTGGTGCCGGAGACGGTCGCGGCGGTGGGCGACCGGGCCGAGGTCTACGTCGACACCGGCTTCAGCTCCGGCGCGGACATCGTCGCGGCGCTGGCGCTGGGGGCGAAGGCGGTCATGCTCGGCCGCGCCTATCTGTACGGGCTGATGGCCGGTGGTGAGCGTGGGGTCGACCGGGTCGGCCAGATCCTCACCGCCGAGATCGCCCGCACCCTCCGGCTGCTGGGCGTGCAGTCGGTCGACCAGCTGACCCCCGACCACGTGAGGTTGCCCCGATGAGCTCCGCCCTGGATGCCCTGCGCGCCGCCCTGCCCGAGGACGCCGTCGTCACCGACCGCGAGCGGCTGACCGCCCGCGCGCAGGACGGCTCGGCGACCGCCCCGACCGGCGACCCGCTCGCCCTGGTCCTACCCGCCGACACCGCGCAGGTCTCCGCCGTGCTGCGGGTCGCCCACGCCCACCGGGTGCCGGTGGTCCCGCAGGGCATGCTGTCCGGACTGGCGGGCGGGGCGAACGCGGTGCCGGGCGCGATCCTGCTGTCCACCGAGCGGATGACGGCGATCCACCGGATCGATCACGTCGATCAGGTCGTGGTGGTGCAGCCGGGTGTGGTCACCAAGGACCTGGTGGACGCGGTCGCCGCGGAGGGACTGTTCTACCCGCCGGACCCGGCGTCGTACGCGATCAGCACCATCGGCGGGAACATCGCCACCAACGCGGGCGGGATGCGCTGCGTGAAGTACGGGGTGACCCGGGACTTCGTGCGGGCGCTGGAGGTCGTGCTGGCCGACGGCACGGTGATCCGCACCGCGCCGGGCACCGTGAAGGCGGTGGCCGGGCTGGACCTGACCGGGCTGATGATCGGCTCGGAGGGCACGCTGGGCGTGGTGACCGAGGCGACCCTGGGTCTGCTGCCCGCCCCCGGGCCGGACCGTGGTGTGGCGGCGACCTTCGACTCGATCACCGCCGCGCTGGAAGCGGCGAACACCGTGATCGCCAGCCCGCACCGCCCGTCGACGCTGGAGTTCGTGGACGGGGTGGTGCTGGCAGCGCTGGCCGCCCACGACCCGGACGCCGGGCTGCCGGTGGGGGCGCAGGCGATGCTGATCGCGATCACGGATGTGCCCGGCGACGCCGGGTCGGCGGACGTGGAGGCCTACCGCCGGATCGCCGAGCAGCACGGGGCGCTCGCGGTGGACGTCGCCCACGACCCGGAGCGGCTGCACCAGCTGATGGCCGCTCGCCGGGCGCTGAACCCGGCGATGCGCGCGATCCGCGGGGGCTCGGTGAACGAGGACGTGGCGGTGCCCCGCACCCGGCTGCCGGAGCTGCTGAACCGGATCGCGGAGATCGCCGCGCAGACCGGGCAGCCGATCGGCACCGGCGGTCACGTCGGGGACGGCAACCTGCACCCGGTGATCGCCTTCGACCCCGCCGACCCGGCCCAGGTGGCCGCCGCCCACGACGCGCACACCCGGATCCTCGGCCTGGCGGTCGAACTCGGCGGCACGGTCACCGGGGAGCACGGGATCGGCGTCGAGAAGCGTGGGGCGCTGCCCGGTGAGCTCAGCCCCCGCGTCCTGGACCTCCAGCGCGGGATCAAGGACGTCCTCGACCCGCTGGGCATCCTGAATCCGGGCAAGAAGCTCTAACCGCGCCGAGGTCGGCAGTCCGGGCCAATTCCGGTCCGGCGGACTGCCGACCTGGGGCGCGGGCTGCCGACCTCGGGCGCGGACTGCCGACCTGGGGTGCGGACTGCCGACCTGGGGTGCGGACTGCCGACCTGGGGCGCGGGCTGCCGACTTCGGGTGCGGACTGCCGACCTGGGGGCCGCGGGTCAGCGGCGCAGGACGCGGCGGGCCAGCCAGTTGCCGGCGAACTGTGCGACCTGCACCAGCAGCACGATCACGGCCACAGCCGTCCAGGTGACCTCCGGGGCGTAGCGCTGGTAGCCGTAGACCAGGGCGAAGTCACCGAGGCCACCGGCGCCGATCGCACCGGCCATCGCGGTCATGTCGATGATCGCGACGAACAGGAAGGTGTACCCGAGGATCAGCGGCCCCAGGGTCTCCGGCACGATCACCCCGGCGATGATCCGCAACGGTCCGGCACCCATCGCCCGGGCCGCCTCGATCACCCCGGGGTCCATCGCCACCAGGTTCTGCTCCACGATCCGGCTGGTGCCGAAGGTGGTCATGATCGCCAGCGCGGGGATCGCCGCGCCGATGCCGATCGACGTCCCGGTGATCGCCAGGGTCAACGGCTGGATCGCGGTGATGAAGATGATGAACGGGATCGGCCGGACGATGTTCACCAGGACGTTCAGCACGTAGAACACCGGGCGGTTGGACAGCAGGTTGCCCGGCCGGGTCACGTACAGCGCGATGCCGAGCAGCAGTCCGGCGATGCCGCCGATGACCAGCGCGGCGATCGCCATCTGCAGGGTCTCGCCGATCGCCGTCCACAGCACCGGCCACAGGTCGTCCCTCATGCGGTCACCTCCCGGTGCTCGATGACCTCGGTGTGGCCGCGCAGATCGGCGAGCAGGGCGTCGATCCGCTGGTCGTCGCCGGTGAGGGCGAAGGTGAGCGAGCCGAGCGGCCGGGAGCCGACCTCGGTGATGCCGCCGTAGACCACGGCGCCGTCCACGTCGTGTGCCCGCAGCCGTTCGGTCAGCGAGATGCCGGGATCGTGGTCGGACTCGCGGATCGCCACCGTGACCAGTCGTCCCGGGTGCCGGGCGCGCAGGCGTTCCACCACGTCGGGCCGGGGCCGGTCGTGCAGCGCCGAGCCGATGAACCGACGGGTGATGGGCTGGGCGGGGCGGGCGAAGACGTCGTAGACCGACCCCTCCTCGACGACCTTGCCCCGCTCCATCACGGCGACCCGGTTGCACAGGTAGGAGACCACCGACATCTCGTGCGTGATCACCACGATGGTGACGCCGAGCTCCTGGTTGACCCGGCGCAGCAAGTCCAGGACGTCCTTGGTGGTCTCCGGGTCGAGGGCGCTGGTCGCCTCGTCGGCGAGCAGCAGGGCGGGGTTGGTCGCCAGCGCCCGGGCGATGCCGACGCGCTGCTTCTGCCCGCCGGACAGCTGGTCCGGGTACTGGCGAGCCTTGTCGGACAGGCCGACGAAGTCCAGCAGCTCGGCGACCCGGGCGGCGCGCTTCTCCCGCGACCAGCCGGCCACCTTGAGCGGGTAGCCGACGTTCCCGGCCACGGTCCGGGACCGGAGCAGGTTGAACTGCTGGAAGATGAAACCGATCCCGGCGCGGGCCGGTCGCAGCCCACGCTCGGAGAGTTCGGTCAGGTCCACACCGTCCACGACCACCCGGCCGGAGGTGGGACGTTCCAGGGCGTTGATCAGGCGGACCAGCGTGCTCTTGCCGGCGCCGGACCACCCGATCACGCCGAAGACGTCGCCCCGCTCGATGTCGAGTGAGACGCCGTCGACGGCGTGCACCGGGTCACCCTTGGTGGAGGACGCGGCGAAGACCTTCGTCACGTCCTGCAGGGAGACCATGGTCGTCATGGCGCTCAGCCCGCGTCCCGGACCAGGTCCTGCAGCTCGGTCAGGCTGGTCGAGAGCTCCTCGGTGGTCAGGTCCTGCTCCACCGCGGTGCCCTTGTTGGACTCCAGCACCTGGTCGATCACCTCGGGGCGGTGGTAGATCTCGACCAGCTTCGCGAACAGCGGGTTGTCCGCGTCATCGGCCCGGGCGGCGAAGACGTTGACGTACGGCCGTGCGGTGTCGGTGTCCTCCAGGTCGGAGTAGATCGCCGAGGTCGGGTCGATCTTGGCGTCGGCGGCGAAGTTGTTGTTGATCACCGCGGCGTCCAGGCTGCGCAGCTGCACCGAGGTCTGGTTCGCGTCGACCGGGACGACCTGCACCCGGGAGGCGTCGGTGTCGATCTCGGCCGGGGTGGACAGCGCGTTGCCGCCGCCCTTGAGGCTGATCAGACCGGCCGACTGGAGCACCAGCAGCGCACGTGCCTGGTTGGTGGCGTCGTTCGGGATCGCGATCTGGGCACCGTCCGGGATGTCGTCCGGGGTGGCGTAGCCCTTCTCGGTGTAGAGACCGAGCTGGTAGATCACGGTGCCGCCGATGGCGACCAGGTCGTCGTCGGAGTTCACGTTGTAGTTCGCCAGGAACAGCAGGTGCTGGAACTGGTTCAGGTCGAGCTGGCCGTTGCTCAGCGCCGGGTTGGGCTGCTGGTAGTCGGTGAAGTTCTTCAGCTCGACGGTGATGCCCTCCTCGGCCGCCAGCTCGGTGAAGGTGTCCCAGTAGTCCTTGTCGATGTCGGTGACACCGATGGTCACGGTGACCGGGTCGTCGGTGGACGCCTCGGTCGGCACTGCCTCCGGCGAACCGGAGGAGCAGGCCGCCAGCACCGCGAGGGTGACGGCGGTGAGGGCGGCGGTCAGGGTGCGCTTCATGGTGGCCTTCCTGAGGGGAACCGGCGGTGCTGGGCACGGAGGTCGCCGGTGAGGTCGGGGTGGAGCGTCGTCGGACGGCGCGGGTCGGCGGTCCGGCGAGTGGCCCTGATCGGCGACGGCGATCCGCTGCCCTGTTCAGGTCAGGGCGGCTACCCGGCCGCAGGTCGGCGGCGGGGCGGGGATCGGTCGGACCGGGGCCCGGGTGCTGCGTGGCAGCGTCAGCACATTCGCTGACAGGCGCCCTTCCGGCACATGCAGACGCACATCGACCCAGCCGTGGTGCGGCTGTGGGGGGCGATGTAGCTGCTCACGTGCTCGACTCCTGTCCCAGGCGGGGGCGGACGGCCTGGACCATAACAGCGATCTCGACCCTCGGTCATGACTGTCTCACCCCCTGGGTGGCTACCGTCTCGTACCCGACCGGGTTCCGCCACCGCTCTGATCTGTGTCGGTCGGGCCAACTACAGTTCACGGCGTGACGACCGCCCTGTACCGCCGCTATCGGCCCGAGACCTTCGCCGAGGTCGTCGGGCAGGACCACGTCACCGGGCCGTTGCGCCAGGCCCTGCGCAGCGGGCAGATCAATCACGCCTATCTGTTCTCCGGACCGCGCGGCTGCGGCAAGACGACCAGCGCCCGCATCCTGGCCCGCTGCCTGAACTGCGCCGAGGGTCCGACCGACACCCCGTGCGGCGTCTGCCCGTCCTGCGTCGAGCTGGCCCGCGGCGGCCCGGGCAGCCTGGACGTGGTGGAGATCGACGCCGCCAGCCACGGTGGTGTCGACGACGCTCGTGACCTGCGCGAACGCGCCACCTTCGCCCCGGCGCGCGACCGCTACAAGGTGTTCATCCTGGACGAGGCGCACATGGTGTCGCCGCAGGGCTTCAACGCGCTGCTGAAGATCGTCGAGGAGCCGCCGGAGCACGTGAAGTTCATCTTCGCGACCACCGAGCCGGACAAGGTGATCGGCACCATCCGGTCCCGCACCCACCACTACCCGTTCCGGCTGGTGCCGCCGGAGATCATGACCGACTACCTCGGCCAGATCTGTGCCACCGAGGGCATCGCCACCGGGTCGGGCGTGCTGCCGCTGGTCGTCCGGGCCGGCGGCGGGTCGGTGCGTGACTCGCTGTCGGTGCTGGACCAGCTGATCGCCGGTTCCGGCCCGCAGGGACTGGTTTACGAGGATGCCGTCGCGCTGCTCGGGTACACCCACGCCTCGCTGCTCGACGACCTGGTCGACGCGATCGCCGCCCGCGACGGCGCGAGTGCGTTCCGGGTGGTCGAGCGGGTCATCTCCACCGGTCACGAGCCGCGCCGGTTCGTCGAGGACCTGCTGGAACGCCTGCGCGACCTGATCGTGTTGCAGGCCTCCGGCGAGGCGGCCGACGCGGTGCTGCGGGACATCCCCGGCGACCAGCTGACCCGGATGCGGACCCAGGCCCAGCACCTCGGTGCCTCCGAGCTGTCCCGCTCCGCCGACCTGGCGAACGCCGCTCTCACCGAGATGTCCGGCGCGACCTCGCCCCGGCTGCACCTCGAACTCCTGATGGCCCGCCTGTTGCTGCCCGCGATGGACGACTCCGCGGCCGGACTGGGTGCGCGGGTGGACCGGTTGGAGCGGACCGGGGTGACCGGTGGTGGTGCTCCCGCGCAGCCGGTGGCGACCAATCCGGTGACACCGGTGACCCCCGTGGAGCGGGTGGCCGTGGTGACCGCCCCCGTCGACGGTGGTGCCGGGGCCTCCCCGGAGACGGCGGCGAGCGGTGCCGCACTGGCCCGCGCCGCGATGGCGGCCGCCGGCCGTGGGGACGCGGGCACGCCGGTGCGCGCACCGGAGCCTGCGACGACGGCCCCGGCCCGCCCGCAGGACAGCCCCGCGGCCTCGGCCGACGATGCCGGCACCGCCACGGCCCCCCACAGTGCGGGGCTGGCCGCGAGCCCTGCCGACGGGCCTGTCCCCGCCACGGCACCCCAGGGCGCGGGCCCAACCTCGGCCCCGGCCAACGATGCTCCCCTCCCCGCAGCAACGCCCGAGGACGCGGGCGACCGGTCACCCGAGGCGCCAGTGACGACGGGGGAGGCGGACGACGCCGACATTGCTGACGGACGAACCCAGGACGCCGCGGGCGCGATGGACGAGTCGGCCGCGGTCACAGCCGTCGCCCCCGCCGACTCGGCCCCGGCCGGGCGGCAGGATGCCCCCCGCCAGGAACCGGCAGGCTGGGAGGACGTGCCCGCCGCCCAGCCGGTCGCGGTCGTCACCCCCCAGCCGACCGCGCCGCTGACCGAGGTCGAGTCCGACCCGGTGGCGGCCACCGCCTCGGTGCCCGCCGGTGGCGCCCCCGCCGACCCGGGCCCGGTGCCGACCGCCCGCACCGGTGCCGGTCAGGACACCGAGATGCTGCGCCGCCGGTGGCCGGAGGTGCTGGAGACCCTCGCCGGTCTGAAGAAGACCACCTGGGTGCTGATCAGTCAGAACGCGCAGGTCATCGAGCTGGACGCCACCACCCTGAAGCTCGGTTTCACCGCGCCCGGCCTGGCCACCGCGTTCCGGAACGGCCCGCACGCCGAGCTGGTGCACCAGGCGGTGCGCGAGACGCTGGGCTTCGACGTCCGGGTCGAGGGCGTCCTCGCCGGCGACGGCCCGGCCGCGCGCCCGGAGGCTGACCGACCCGGAGCGGCGGTGCCGTCGGCTCCGGCCCCCGAGGCGACGGCGGCACGTGCCACCGGGACCGCGCGGGAACACGACAGCGCGCCGACGGCGACTCCGGTCGACGGTGGCGACGACGACGCACCGGCGGACCCGTGGGCGCAGGCGACGCCGGCTGAGCCGTCGGACGCGACCGCGCGCGACGGTGGGACGCAGGAAGCTGCCGGTGCATGGCCGGAGGTCGCCCCCATCCCCGGGAGCAGCGGCGGATCGGCCACCGCCAGCCCGAGCATCGTCGACGGGTCGATGCCCACGGCGGACGGTGCCGCGGCGGCAGGCTCGTCGAGCAACACCGACTGGCCCGCGGTGGCGCCGATTCCCGGCGACGCGGCGTGGTCCGAGCCGGATGCCGACTCCGCTCCCGGTGCTCGACCCGCCACGGCAGCGGTCGACGACGCCGACGCGGGGCAGCCCACGGCCACCGGGCACGGCGGCCCCGCCGATGCGGCCGTCCGGGCCGCCAGAACCCCGGAGCCGACCGTCGACGCGTCGCCTGCCGCAGCCGTCGCACCGCGCCCGGGTGTGCGGACCGACGCCGTCGAATCGCGCCCGGGCGTGCGGACAGACACCGGCGAACCGCGCCCCGGCGTGCGGACCGACGCCGGATCCGCGGGGGACGACCGAGCGGCTGGGACCACCCGCGACTCGGCGCGGGAGCTCGACCAGGAGCCGCCCCTCGCCGACGAGCCGCCCCCGCCGTGGGACGACCCGGAGGACCCCGGGATGCCGGAGCCTCCGGAGGACCCGTGGGCCGCGCCGTCCACCGCGCCGCGGGCCGCCACCGCCCCGACCGGCACTGCTCCGAGCGGCATCGCTTCGAGCGGCACTGCCCCGAGCGGGTCCGGCGCGGGTCGCCCCACGACCCCCGGCGCGCCGTTGAGCGGAGCCGACCGGGTCCGGGCGGCGATGATGCGCGAGCCGGTCACCGTCACCCCGACCCGGACCCCGAACTGGGCGGATGACGAGCCCTCGATGGACGACCCGGACATCTCCGCCTCGGGCATGGCCGGTATCCAGCTGGTCGCCCAGGCGCTCGGCGGGGTCATCATCGAGGAGCAGATCGACGACCAGTAGTCGGCGGGACCGCGGGTGTGGGTCCCGGGCCGTAGGCTGTCCGCGTGTATGAGGGTGCCGTCCAGGACTTGATCGACGAGCTCGGCCGCCTGCCCGGCGTCGGGCCGAAGAGCGCGCAGCGGATCGCGTTCCACATCCTGGCGGCGGACGGCGAGGACGTGAAGCGTCTGGTCGACGCACTCACCGAGGTCAAGGCCCGGGTCAAGTTCTGCACGGTCTGCGGCAACGTCGCCGAGTCGGACCTGTGCCGGATCTGCCAGGATCCGCGCCGGTCGCCCGTGGTGATCTGCGTGGTGGAGGAGCCGAAGGACGTCGTCGCGATCGAGCGCACCCGGGAGTTCCGCGGGAAGTACCACGTGCTCGGCGGCGCGATCAATCCGATCGCGGGGGTGGGACCGGACGATCTGCGGATCAAGGACCTGATGACCCGGCTGGCCGATGGCACCGTCACCGAGGTGATCCTGGCGACCGACCCGAACGTCGAGGGTGAGGCGACCGCCACCTACCTGGCCCGGCTGCTGGTGCCGATGGGGCTGACGATCAGCCGCCTGGCCTCCGGGCTGCCGGTGGGTGGCGACCTGGAGTACGCGGACGAGGTGACCCTGGGCCGCGCGTTCGAGGGTCGCCGTCGCATCTCCGCCTGACCGCGCACCCGAGGCGCCTTGCGCACGGGGTGTGCCGACGGGCGGCCCCTCGGCGTCGTGCGGACTCGCGTTGCGGCGCCCGCGCGAGGGATGTTCTGCCGGGCGGTCGTCGACGGTCGGCGTCGTGCGGACTCGCGTTGCGGCGCCCGCGCGGGGGATGTCCTGACGGGTGGTCGTCGTCGGTCGGTGCCGTGCGCGCTCGCGCTGCGGCGCCCCCGCGCGGGGTGGACGATGGCCGCATGAGCCCCGGTGAGCCGCAGCCGCAGATCGACCCCGCCGACCCCGCCGATACTGCGGATGACGCCGCCGACCTGCTGGAGCTCGCGGCGGCGACCGACACGGTGGCGCGCCGGTTCCTCAGCACGGTGACCGAGGTCGGCGCGGGGTCGAACCCGGACTCCGCCATCCCGCTGCTGCTGCTCGCGGTCTCCGATCTGCTCGCGGTGGGCGCCCGACTGGGGGCGATCGTGGACGTGGTCCCGGCGGAGCGCTTCGAGCCGGATGTCGGCCCGGACCCTGATGTCGAGCCGCTGCGGGCAGCACTGGCGAACGCGTTGGAGGGCATCGACGAGTACGCAGAGGTGGTCGACCCGCTGATGGGTGCGGAGCTGACCACCTCGACCGTCTCCGGTGACCTGGTCGCGGTCGCACAGTCGTTGGCCCAGGGCCTGCGGCACGCCGAGGCCGGCGGGACCCTGGAGGCGCTGTGGTGGTGGCAGTTCAGCTACCTGTCGGTGTGGGGCGACCGGGCGTCCAGTGCGCTGCGCACCCTGATGAGCCTGCTCGGTCATCTGCGGTTGGACGTGGACGACGACGTGGCGGCCGAGGCGGAGTACGACGCGCTCCAGCGCTGAGCTCGGCCTGCGGCGGTCGGTCGGGTGTGGTCAGTCGGGTGTGGTCCGCCCCTGCGACATCTGCACCGCGAGGACGTGCGCGCACGGTCCACGCCGGGTGCCGTGCCGGAGCCACCAGGGGCAGGTGCACCGGAACTCCGGGTCCAGGCGCACCCGGTACTCCAGGTCACCGCGGGCGCTGCCGACCCGCCAGCTGCCGTCCTCGGCGGCACGGACCCGTCCGTCGCCGAGCAGGCGTCGGGCGGTGACCAGGCGGGGGTTGTCCTTCTCCACCCGGTCCGGGTCGTCGGGGAGCTGACGGTGGAACCAGGCCTGGTCGTGCGCGTCCCAGCCGACCCGGCCGGAGACCGCCAGCACGGCCAGCGCCCGCTGTACGGCGTCGGGGGGCAGTGCCGCCTCCCGGGCGAGCCGCGGCAGGTCGATCACCGGATCGAAGGCGAGCAGTGCGCTGAGCAGGTCGGCATCGGCGATCACCTCCGGCGCGGCCAGGGCGGTGAGCAGGGCTCCCTCGCCCGAGTGCCCGCGCCAGGGCTCCTCGGTCAGGCCGAGGGTGAGCCGGGCGTCGGGGAGGCCGAACTCGATCACGGTGGGCCCGGGTGCGCCGGTGCCGTAGCACCGGACCTCGCGCAGGTGGCTCAGCAGCCGCTTGACCGCGCTGAGTCGATGCAGTCCGGCGATGTGCACCCCGCCGGGCTGGGCGCGGGGACTCAGGCGGACACCGGTGCGGGTCGGGGTGAGCCAGCCGTCGCGGCCGGTGGCGGTGGCGGCGGGGAGTCCGGCGACGAACTGACGGGCGGCGGTGCCGGTGAGCGTGAAGGCGGCGGGCAGACCGCGGTGCAGCTCGGCGGCGTTGCCGAGGGCGCGCACCCAGCGGTCGGGCATGGCGACCGGGCGTTCGACGGCGGTCCGCTCCGGGCTGGCGACGGTCAGTCCGGCCTCGCCGACGTCCAGGTGCAGCAGCTGGTCGGCGTGCACGGCGACCAGAGCCGCGCGCATGGCGGCGCCGAGGTCGACGTTGGTGGTGCCGTGGGCGATGTCGCCACCGTCGAATCCGGCGCCGAGCAGGTCGAGCCGCGCGTAGACGCTGTTGCAGGCGGAGAAGCACTCGGCGCGCAGTCGGTCGCCCTGGGCGGTGAGCACCGGGTCACGCTGCGTGGTCGGCGTGTACTGGAAGTACCGGGTGGCGGTGATGTCGGCCAGGGTGACCAGCCCGCGGGCCAGCACCTGCGGACGGGTGGCGAAGCCGTGGAAGAAGCTCGGGCGAGGGTCCAGGCCGTGCGGTGTGAGCGCGGGGGCGAGCGCCAGGCCCAGGGCGTCGTCGATCAGGGACGAGGCTCCCGTGAAGCTGCGCATGGTCCGACCCTAGGTCCCCACGCCGACAGGGCGGGCCGCTGGTGTCGGCCCGCCCCGGCTGCGGTCAGGCGACGGTGGTCTCCAGGGTGACCTCGATGTTGCCGCGGGTGGCGTTGGAGTACGGGCAGACCTGGTGGGCCTTGGCGACCAGGTCCTCGGCGGCCGCCTGGTCCAGGCCACCGATCTCCACGTGCAGGGCGGCGGCGATGGTGTAGCCGTTGTCGCCGTTCGGGACCAGGGTGATGTCCGCGGTCACGGCGGAGTCCTGCAGCTGCACCTTCTGCGCGGCGGCGACCGACTTCATCGCGGAGTGGAAGCAGGCGGACCAGCCGGCGGCGAACAGCTGCTCGGGGTTGGTGCCGCCTCCGGCGCCGCCCATCTCGGTCGGCACGGCGAGGGTGAGGTCGAGGGTGCCGTCGCTGCTGACGACCTGGCCGCCGCGACGGCCCTCACCGGTGGAGGTGGCGGTGGCGGTGTAGATGGCGCTCATGGCGACTCCTCAGGTAGACGAACTAGTACGTCTACTAGACCATGGGGGGTGGCGGGCGTGCAAGACTTCCCGCTGCACCCGAGGACCCGACCGATCGGAGGAGCGTCATGCGCACGACCAGCACGGGCATCGACCCGCAGTCGGCCACCGGTCTTCCGGTCGGTGCGGTCGGCGCCGTCGATCAAGGCGACCCGGCCCGTGGCGCCTCCCTGGCCGGCGAGGCGCTCCCGACCTCCCCGGTGGCCGCGAAGATCCTGGCCGCCGCCAGTCGGCTGTTCTACGCCGAGGGCATCCGGGCGGTCTCCGCCGACCGGGTGATCGCCGCCGCCGGGGTCAGCAAGGTCACCTTCTACCGCCACTTCGGCACCAAGGACGACTTGGTCGTCGCCTACTTGCGGGCCATCGCCACGGGTGAGCGCGCGGCCGTCGACCAGGTCCGCGCCGCGCACCCCGACGATCCGGTCGCCGTGCTGCGCCACTACGCCGACTCGCTGGACGACCAGTCGTGCCGACCCGGCTTCCGGGGCTGCGCCTTCATCAACGCCGCCGCCGAGTACGCGGATGCCGCACACCCGGTGCGGGCCGTCGTCGCCGAGCACCGGGCCTGGCTCACCGACACCGCCCGCGCCCTGCTCGACCAGGCCGGAGCCCGCGACCCGGAGCAGGCGGCACTGGAACTGGTGCTGCTGCGGGACGGGGCGATGGTCGCCGGGTACGCGGGCTCCGCGCAGGCGGGTGCCGCGCTGCGCCGGGCCGGGCGTGCGGTGCTGGACGCCCACGGGGTCGCCCCGCCCGAGTGACGGGGCACCACCCCCCGAGGCAAATGAGCGAGCGTTGGGCCGATGACCCCGTGCACCCCCGGCTACACCCCGAGGGCGTCCCGCAGCTCCCGCGCCTTCCGCAGCGCCGCCGCCGATCCCCGCCGGTCGGCGATCGCCGCCAGCCCCGGCCACGCCGCGTCCACCGCCGGGATCCGGCCCTCGGACGCCGCCCACCGCAGCAGAGGGGCATGGCTCAGCGCCACGTCCAGCACCGTGTTCAGCCACCGGGGCAGACCGCCGTCGACCGCCGCGGCGTGCCGCACCGACTCGGTGAGCACCGGCCACAGGATCGGCAGGGACGTCGCGTCGTCGGTCAGCGGCCGCACCATGCGGGCCGGGCTGATCACCGGCTGGGCGAGGAGGGACGGCAGCACCGCACGCACGCCCGCGGCGCCGATCAGCCCCTCCCGGAGGATCGTCACCACCGAGGACAGCGCGTCGGCGCTGTCGTGGCAGAGCGAGGCGAGCACCACCGCCGTCATCGACGTGGTGAGCGGGCCGCGTGCGCCGTCCCCGGCCAGCGGGCCGTCGCTGCCGCGGACCCAGTTGCGGTGCTCGCCCACCACCAAGCGCCCGTCGGCCCAACGCAGCCAGCTGTCCCGGCCCCTGTTCCGGGGCGGCGGCGTGTCGTCCGTCCACCGTCCGGCGGCGCATTGCCCCTCCACGGTCAGGTCGTAGAACCAGCCCTTGACCACCCGGTAGCGCCCACCGTCCGGCACCGTCACATCGAGGACCACCATCTTGCCGGGACCATCCGGGTCGTCCCAGCTGGCGGTGAAGCTCGTGCCGTCGTCGATCAGCGGCGCGGCCCCCGCGGTGACCGGCCAGCGAGCCTGCTGTTCGGCGGTCACCGTCGGGGTGGAGCTGGGCGCGGGCGCGGGGCTCGTCGGCGCCGGCAGCTGCGCCACCACCGCTCGGGCGAGGGTCACCGCCCGCGAGGACCCGCCCTTCGCTGCCAGGGCACGCACCCCGGGCAGGGCGAGTGCGTCGGCGTCGGTGACCTCGGGCAGCAGCTCCTGGATCACCGCGACCACCTCGGCGGTCCCGGCGGGCATCCGGGTGCGGGTCAGTCCATCGGCGACCAGGTCGTCCAGCACCGGCCAGACCACCGACAGCAGCCCGACCTCGGCCAGATCCCGGCAGGCGGTGGCGAGGGCTGCCAGGTTCGACGGGGCGCCCGTCCACCAGTCCAGGTAGCGGATATCGGCGACCCCCGGCCGCAGCAGCCCGCGCCGCCACGCCTCCTGTGCCGCGTCCACGGCATCGGAGCCGGGGTCACGGGCAGCGCCGATCAGCTGGATCGCGCTCGCCGGGCTGAACGGGGTGCGCCGTCGGATCCGCTGGACCGCCGGGACATCGAGCCCGCCGTGACCACGGTCCGGGTCGGGGCGCACCGGGACCGCGAGCGAGTCCAGCCGGGTGCCGAACCGGTCCGGGAACGCCGCCAACGACTCCGGCACCCGTTCCTGCTCCACCTGCCACCAGGGCCGGTCCGGGGCGGCGACCAGCCGCGGCTCGGGCAGCGGGTCGTCCAGGTAGGCCAGCACGGCGGGCCCGGCGGTGATCGGCAAGGTGCTGCCGTCTTGGCGGCCGATCGGCACGGTCAGGTCGGTCAGCTCCGCCCGCAGCGCGGGGGTGAGCAGCTCGGCGTCGGTGCGCAGCATCGCCAGCAGCAGATCGGCCTCGACCACCGGCACCCGGCGCAGGTTCCGGTAGCGGCGCAACCGGTCCACCAGGTCGGCGGGATCGATCCGCAGGTCCACCCAGCTCGGGGTGGACAGCAATACCGGGATGACGCCGAGTCGGTCGGGCACCCCGGTGTTCCGGGCCGCCTCCGGCCCGGCGACCAGCCGTCGACCCGCGTGTTCCAGAGAGGGGGAGGGGCGCCCGGTGACCCAGGACGACAGCCCCGCGAGCGCACGCTCCACGCGGTCCCCGATCCCGGCCAGCGCCTGCCGCGCGGCGTCCCGGTCCTGAGCTGCCAACTCGACGGTCAGAGTGAGCAGCAGTTCCTGGTCCAGCGGGTCGGCGGGACCGTCCGGCACCGCCGCTCGGCTGAGCGCATCGGTCACCCGCTCGGGGGTCGCCGTCCCCGGTGTGAAACGCGGCACCGTCCACAGCGGCGGGGTCGGCTGCCACAGCCCGCGGGCGACCATCGGCTCGGGTGCCGTCGGCGTCACCGGCACCGACCAGGCTGCGATCAGTGCCGCGGCGGCCTTCGCCACGGCCGGACTGGCGTCGTCGGCGAGGGTGGTCAGCAGCTCCGCCACCGGGTGGTCGGGGTCGACGGTGATCGCGGGGCGGCGGGCGGCGGTGGTCAGCAGCAGCCGCCGCGCCTTGGCGCTGGACACGAAGAGGGTGGCGCCCAGCAGCTCCAGCACCTGGTCCTGGGTCGCGTGCTGGATCAGCGCGGGGGCCAGCGCCTCGATCACCGGCGCGTCACCGTGCGCCAGGATCGGCAGCAGCGCGGTGGCCCGCGCGGCGATCTCCTCGGCGGTCGCCGCCAGCGGTCCGGTGATCACCTGCGTCCACGCCTTGCGGTCGCCCGGTCGCTGCGCGGTGTCCAGCCCGGTGAACGCGAGGTCCAGTGCGGCCTGCCGGTCGATCCAGCCCCGTGCCACCGCGGGGCCGAAGGTGGCGGCGAACGGTCCGGTGGCGGGCACTCCGGCGAGCACCGCCGCCACCGCGTGCTCCGCGTAGCGCGGCGCCAGATCATCGGCCGGGATCCACCCGCGAGCCGCCGGCATCAGCTCGCCCGCCTCGCCGTCGGTGAGCGCGCCCGCGGCGTAGCTGGCCCAGTCCTTCAGGTAGTCCAGATTCGCCGGCACCGGCAACGCGTGCCGGATCACCAGGCGGACGGCGGCACCGGCCAGGGCCGTGGTGTCGTGGGTCCAGAGCCGCCGGGCCGGGACGCAGGCCCGCGCGATGAACTGCTCGGCGAAGGCCGGTCCGCGCTGGGCCAGGACCTCGGTGGCCAGCGTGTCGTCCACCGTCCGCGCACTCGGCATCACCGTGGCCGCCCGGCGGGCGTCCACCCCGACCCGGACCGCGAACAGTCCGAGCATCGCGCGGTCGACGTCCACCGACCAGACCTCGCCCCAGGTGTTCGGTCCGGTCTGGCCCATCGCCGACCAGTCGCCGGAGGCGAGCCCGCGCTTGGCCACCGCGCGCTGCTCCGGCGTGCCCAGCGGCAGGTGCGGCGCGTCGGCGAGCGATGCTCCGTCCCAGCCCAGGTCACGGAAGACACGGAGGGCGGCCAGCAGCGGCTCGGAGGCGCTCATGGGGCCGATCCTAGGAGCCACCCGTCGGTCCACGGTGGTCCGCCGCCGGACGACCGGGTTGGATGGCGGGCATGACCGTCTCCGGCCTCGACCTCTCGGTCACCACCGTCGTCCTGCTGGTCCTGGCCGGTTTCGCCGCGGGCTGGGTGGATGCCGTGGTCGGTGGCGGCGGGTTGATCCAGCTGCCGGCGCTGCTGCTGGTCCCGGGCATCTCCCCGGTCCAGGCGCTGGCGACCAACAAGCTCGCCGGGATCATGGGCACCTCGGTCAGCGCGGCCACGTTCTACCGGCGGGTGCATCCCGATCTGCGCACCGCGGGTCCGATGGCGCTCGCGGCCCTGGTCGGTGCCGGAGGCGGCGCGCTGCTCGCGTCGTCGTTGCCGGAGGGCGTGTTCATCCCGGTGATCCTGGTCGCCCTGGTCGCGGTGGCCGCGTACACCGTGGCGCGGCCGACGATCGGCCGGGCGACCGAGCTGCGGTGGCAGGGCCGGACCCATCTGCTGGTCGCCCTCGGGCTGGGTTGCGGGATCGGCGCCTACGACGGGCTGCTGGGGCCGGGCACCGGGTCCTTCCTGGTGATCGCGCTGGTCGGCGTGCTCGGGTACGCGTTCCTGGAGGCCTCGGCCCAGTCGAAGATCGTCAACGCGGCGACCAATCTCGGTGCGCTGATCGTGTTCACGATCCAGGGGGCGCCGCTGTGGCTGCTCGGGCTGATGGTCGGCGCCGCCAACATCGCCGGGGCGTACCTCGGCGCGCGGACGGCGGTGGCCCGGGGCAGCGGATTCGTCCGGGTGGTGTTCCTGGTCGTGGTCGCGGTGCTGATCGTGAAGCTGGGTTCGGACCTGCTTTAGGGCTGTCGTGAGACGGGCGTCCCACGCCGCGAGCGTCCGCCCTACACTCGCCGGAGGCGCGAGCCGCGCCGATCCGTCCGACCCTGAAAGTCCTGACGTGGCCCTCATCGTGCAGAAGTACGGCGGTTCCTCGGTTGCCGACGCCGAGAGCATCAAGCGCGTCGCGAAGCGGATCGCCGAGGCCAAGCGGGCCGGCGACGACGTGGTCGTGGTGGTCTCCGCGATGGGCGACACCACCGATGAGCTGATCGATCTCGCGCAGCAGGTCACGCCGCTTCCGCCGTCGCGGGAGATGGACATCCTGCTGACCGCCGGTGAGCGGATCTCGATGTCGCTGCTGGCGATGGCGATCAGCAACCTGGGCGTCGAGGCACAGTCCTTCACCGGACAGCAGGCCGGCGTGATCACCGACGAGGTGCACGGCAAGGCGCGGATCATCGACGTCAGCCCGTCCCGGATCCGCACCGCGCTGGACGAGGGCGCGGTCGCCATCGTCGCCGGGTTCCAGGGTGTCACCCAGCACACCAACGACGTCACCACCCTCGGCCGCGGCGGCTCGGACACCACCGCCGTCGCCCTGGCGGCAGCCCTCGGCGCCGACGTCTGCGAGATCTACACCGATGTGGACGGCGTGTTTACCGCCGACCCGCGCATCGTCCCCTCCGCCCGCAAGATCGAGCGGATCAGCTACGACGAGATGCTGGAGATGGCGGCCAGCGGGGCCAAGGTGCTCATGCTGCGCTGCGTCGAGTACGCCCGGCGGTACGGGGTCCCCGTGCACGTCCGGTCCTCGTTCTCCGGCCACGACGGCACCCTGGTCTGCGATCCCACCGACCCCGAAGGAGCAGCACCGATGGAGCAGCCGATCATCTCCGGCGTCGCGCACGACCGGAGCGAGGCGAAGATCACGATCGTCGACGTCCCGGACGTGCCCGGCAAGGCCGCCAAGATCTTCGAGGTGGTGGCCGCCTCCGGTGCCAACCTGGACATGATCGTGCAGAACGTGTCCGCCGCGTCCACCGGTCGCACGGACATCTCCTTCACGCTGCCCGCCGACGACGGGTCGATCGCCATCGCCGCGCTCACCGCACACCAGCCGGAGATCGGTTACACCTCGCTGCAGTACGACGACACCATCGGCAAGCTGTCGCTGATCGGCGCCGGGATGAAGTCGCACCCCGGGGTGTCGGCCCGGCTGTTCGCCGCGCTGTCCGAGGCCGGGATCAACATCGAGATGATCTCCACCTCGGAGATCCGGATCTCGGTGGTCACCCGCGCCGATCAGCTGGACGAGGCGGTCCGGGTGGTGCACACCGCCTTCGAGCTGGACAGCACCGACGAGCAGGCAGTGGTGTACGGAGGGACCGGACGATGAACGCGGCACGCGCTGGACTGAACGTCGGGGTGGTCGGCGCCACCGGACAGGTCGGCGCCGTGATGCGCCGACTGCTGGCGGAGCGGGACTTCCCGGTCGCCGGCATCCGGTTCTTCGCCTCGGCCCGTTCCGCCGGGACCACGCTGCCCTGGCGCGGCGAGGAGATCGTCGTCGAGGACGCGGCCACCGCGGACCCGACCGGCCTGGACATCGCGCTGTTCTCCGCCGGAGGTGCCACCAGCAAGGCCCAGGCGCCGCGGTTCGCCGCCGCCGGGGTCACCGTGATCGACAACTCCTCGGCCTGGCGGATGGACCCCGAGGTGCCGCTGGTGGTCTCCGAGGTCAACCCGGAGGACATCGACGCCGCGGTCAAGGGCATCATCGCCAACCCGAACTGCACCACGATGGCCGCGATGCCGGTGCTCAAGGTGCTGGACGCCGAGGCCGGGCTGAGCCGCCTCATCGTGTCCACCTACCAGGCGGTCTCCGGCTCCGGACTCGCCGGTGCGCAGGAGCTGGACGACCAGGCCCGCGCTGCACTGTCCCAGGACACCCTGGCGCTGGTGCACGACGGGTCGGCGGTGACCTTCCCCGCGCCGGTGAAGTACGTTGCGCCAATCGCGTTCAACGTGCTGCCGATGGCCGGGAACCTGGTCGACGACGGCTCCCGCGAGACCGACGAGGAGCAGAAGCTCCGCAATGAGTCGCGCAAGATCCTGCACCTGCCCGAGCTGCTGGTCGCCGGGTCCTGCGTCCGGGTGCCGGTCTACACCGGGCACTCGCTGTCCATTAACGCCGAGTTCACCCGGCCGATCACACCGGAGCGGGCCGAGGAGCTACTGGCCGACGCCCCGGGCGTGCGACTGGTCGACGTGCCGACCCCGCAGCAGGCGGCCGGCGCCGACCCGTCGCTGGTCGGTCGGATCCGGCAGGACCGGTCGGCCCCCGAGGGTCGCGGACTGGTGCTGTTCATCTCCAACGACAACCTGCGCAAGGGTGCGGCCCTGAACGCGGTCCAGATCGCCGAGCTGATCGCGGCCCGCTGAGGCCCGGTGGCCGCGACGTCCTCGCGGCCACCGACCCCGCAGCTCAGCGGGGGAAGCTCAAGATCCGGGACGGATTCGGTGCAGGTCGGCACCGGGAACCTTCAGCGCGGCACCGGTCGAGCCGATGACTACGGCATGACCTTCGCGCGCGATACGGGCCCGCGGGCCCCGTCGCCCGTCGAGGCCACGCCCTTGGTGATCCGGATCATGGACCGGATGCCCGCCTGGCTGCAGATCGGTGGGCACGCCGCTGCCTGCGGCCGGATGCTCCTGGTGTTCTGCGCCGTCGTCATCCTGCTCACCATGCCCTTCCTCGGCCTGCCCGTGCGCATGCTGCTGATGCTCGCGGAGGTGGCCGCCGTCCTGCTCCTCGGTGCTGCGGCGAGCTTCCTGGTCCGCTGGCGGCACCGGTCGCTGGTCAGCATGGTGTTCCCGCTGCTGGTGCTGGTGTCGCTCGCCGCGATGGGTCTGGGGACCGAGCACGCTGCCGGTGCCTATGTCGGACTAATCCCGCTGTGCTTCGTCTACCTCGGGCTGTTCCACCCCGGCCGGATCGCCCTCGGCGTGGTGCCGGTCGCCCTGGTCGCGTACACCGCGATGGTGCCGCTGTTCGACCCGCGTGCCTGGGTGCGCCTGGTGATCTACGGCCTCATCTGGTGGGGGATCGCGCAGGTGCTCGCCCTGACCACTGCCTATCAGCGCGACGTGCACAGCAGGTTGCGCCGAGACGCCCGCACCGACGCGCTCACTGCGCTGGGCAACCGCCGGGACCTGGAGGAGCAGCTGTCGGCGGTGCAGGCCGGTGACACCCTGGTCGTGATCGACCTCGACCACTTCAAGACCGTGAACGACACCCTGGGCCACTCGGCCGGGGATGCCGTCCTCACCGGGTTCGGTCACCTGCTGGACCAGCATCTGCGCCGCCGGGACTACGCCGCGCGCTACGGCGGGGAGGAATTCGTCCTGGTGCTGCCCCGGACCGAGGCGGTGCAGGCGATGAACATGCTCCGCGCGCTGCGCACCGAGTGGGCCGAGGTCAGCACCGGCGTCACCTTCTCCGCGGGGATCGCGACCATCTGCCCGGGTGTGCCGCCGGGGACCGCCCTGGCCGCCGCGGATGTCGCGCTGTACCGGGCCAAGGCCGCGGGTCGGGACCGGTTCCGGATCGCGACCGACCACCGCGGGCCGAACCGCGAACCCCTGGACGCGAGCCGCTGAATCACCGGGTGCGCTGCCGTACCCCGGGCCCCCGCACGCCTCACGTTCGCGGACCGGGCCAAGCCGAGCCGGGTTGGGCCGAGCCGGGCCGGGTCAGGCTGCGCCGATAGGTCTGAGGCGTGCCGCCAGAGCACGCGCGGGCCGGGCACGCGAGAAGGGCCGGTACCTCGCGGTACCGGCCCTTCTGCATCACGGTCGGGGTGGCGGGATTCGAACCCACGACCTCCTCGTCCCGAACGAGGCGCGCTACCAAGCTGCGCCACACCCCGTGGTGCTGACTCAGCATACCGGACGTTGGGGGATGCCCGGTAACCGATGCCGGTCGACGACCGCCGGTCAGCTCGCCGCGACCAGCGTGAGCACCGCCGCCTCGGGCCGGCAGGCGAAGCGCACCGGCGCATAGGGGGAGGTGCCCAGGCCGCCGCAGACGTGCAGCCAGGTGGAGTCCGCTCCGTGCGGCGCATCGGGCCGGGCACCGGGCCAGCCGTGCAGCCCCTTCGCGCGGCCACGGTCCAGGTCGCAGTTGGTGACCAATGCGCCATAACCGGGGATAGCGAGCTGTCCGCCGTGGGTGTGCCCGGCCAGGATCAGGTCGGCGCCGTCGGCGTGCATGGCGTCCAGGACCCTCCGGTAGGGAGCGTGCGTGACCCCGAGGTGCAGGGCGGGCAGGTCACCGGTGACCCGGGCCGGGTCGGCCGGACCCGCGCGGTGCGCGACCGGGCGGATGTCGCCCTCGGGTCCGGGGAACCGGTCCAGGTCGAGGTGGGCGTCGTTCGTGCCGACCAGGCTGATCCGCTGTCCGGCGACCTCGACGGCGTCGCGGCGGTTGTCCAGGTCGATCCACCCGGCGGAGGTGAGGCGGCGACCGAGCTCACGCCAGGGCAGCTCGGTGGGCGGCTCGTCGCGCTGCACCCGGGCGTCCGGCAGCAGGTAGCGCGCCGGGTTCTTCGGGGAAGGGGCGAAGAAGTCGTTGGAGCCCCACACGAAGGCGCCCGGGGTGTCCAGGTGCGGTTCGAGCGCGTGCAGGAGCGCGGGCATCGCGTCCAGGTGCGCCCAGTTGTCCCCGGTGTCGATCACCAGGTCGGGCTGGATGGACGCGAGGTCCCGCACCCAGTCGACCTTGCGCTGCTGGCCGGGGGTCAGGTGCAGGTCGGACAGGTGCAGCACGGTGAGCGGGTCGGCACCCGGCGGCAGCACCGGGACGGTGAACTCGCGCAGGGTGTACCAGCGCGCCTCGACCGTCCCCCAGGCGACGGCCCCGGCACCGGCGAGCGCCGCGGCGCCCAGGCCGCGCAGCAGACGCGAGGTCACTAGCCCTGGCCCGGGGGATTGGCGCCGGGATTCGGCTGACCCTGGTTCGGGTCGGCCGGCTGCTGTCCCGCGGGATCGGGGCCCTTGGACAGGATCAGCGTGATCGTCGCTCCGGGAACGGCCGACCCGCTGGGGTCCTGGCGGATCACGGTGTTCGGGGCGAGCTCGGAGAACTCTGCCTCGCCCGCCTGCACGCCGAAGCCCGCACCGGAGAGCTGCTGGGTAGCGGCGTTGACGTCCAGGCCGACCACCGACGGGACGCCGACCGGCGCGCCGTAGATGTCGTCCGAGCTGGCCGCGCCGAAGTCCGGGTTCGGGGTGCCGTCCAGCAGCACGGCGTCCATCGCGGTCTTCCAGGCCTTCCCGGCGATGGTCGCACCGAAGACGTTGGAGTAGTACTTGCCGTTGATCGTGACCCGCTGCATCGGGGTCATCGAGTCCGGGTGGCCCACCCACACGGCGGTGGCCAGTCGCGGCGTGTACCCGGCGAACCAGGTGTGCTCGTTCTTGCTGGTGGTACCGGTCTTGCCGGAGGCGGTGTAGGACGGGGTGCCGATGCCCTTACCGGTGCCGCTCCACACGTTGCTCATCGCGTACGCCATCGCGTTGGCGATCTCGGTGGAGATGGCCTGCTTGCACCCGGCGTCCGGCACGGTCACGTCGGCGCCGTCGGCGTCCTTGACCGACAGGATCGCGATCGGGGAGCAGTAGGTGCCACCGGAGGCGAAGGTCGCGTAGGCGGAGGCGATCGCCAGCGGGGTGGTCGAGTCCGAGCCGAGCACGTTCGCCGGGAACGCCTGGAAGGTCTCGCCGTTGCCGGCCTGGACCACGCCCAGCTCGGCGGCGCCGTTCATGATGTCGCACAGGTCGAGCTGCATCGCCATCGTCAGGAAGGCGAGGTTGACCGAGTTCTGGGTGGCCTGCAGGACGGACATGTTGCCCGCGCCGCCCTCGGAGTTGCCGACCTTGTAGGTGCTGTTGCCGAGCTTCGCGCCGCAGGCGGTGAACTGGTTGGTGTTCAGGGTCCGGGCGGTGCCGTTGACCCGTTCGCTCAGCGAGTGCCCGTCCTTGAGCCACTGCAGCAGGGTGAACGCCTTGAAGGTCGAACCCGGCGGGAAGCCGGTCGAGCCGCCGTAGGCGTAGCTGGTGTTGTAGTTCACCGAGGTCTGACGGTCACCGGCCTCGGAGGTGTTGTTGAACTCGCGGTTCTGGGCCATGGCCTTGATCTGGCCGGTGCCCGGCTCGACCACGCTCATCGCCTCACCGACACCGGACGGGTCGTTGACCGGCACGCTGTTCTTCACCGAGTCGTTCGCGATGGTCTGCACCCGGGTGTCCAGGGTGGTGACGATGGTCAGGCCACCGCGGTACAGCCGGTTCTCCCGCTCCTCCGGCGTCTCACCGAAGGCCGGGTCGTTCTTGATCACGTGGGTGACGTAGTCGCAGAAGTAGCCGGAACCCGGCACGGAGGTCTCGGCGGCCATGCAGCCGGACTTCGGGTCGGAGGGGATCAGCGTCGCCGCGAGCGGGGTGGTCTTGCCCGCCTCGTACTCCTCGTCGGTGATGTACCCCTGGTCGTGCATCAGGAACAGCACCGTGTTGCGGCGACCCTCGGACTTCTCCGGGTTCTTGATCGGGTCGTAGAGGGTCGGGCTGTTGGTCACCCCGGCGATGGTGGCGGCCTCGAGGTAGTTCAGGTCGGCGGCCGACTTGCTGAAGAACCGCTGGGCGGCCGCCTCGACGCCGTAGGTCGAGACGCCGAACTGCGCGATGTTCAGGTACGCGGTGAGGATCTCGTCCTTGGTCATCGTCTTCTCGAGGGCGATGGCCAGCTTCGCCTCGCGCAGCTTGCGCGCATAGCCCTCGGCGCCCTCGGCCTCCCGTGCCTGCTCCGCCTTGGCGTAGTCGCCGTCCCGGATCGCCGACTCGATCAGCACGTTCTTCACGTACTGCTGGGTCAGGGTGGAGCCACCCTGGGTCGAGCTGCCGGTCAGGTTGGCCATCGCCGCGCGCAGCGTGCCGGTGGGGTCGATGCCACCGTGCTGGTAGAACCGCTTGTCCTCGGTCGCGATCACCGCGTTCTGCATCTGCTCGGCGATCCGGTCCTGCGTGACGACCTCGCGGTTCTCGGCCCAGAACTCGGCGAGCACCGTCGTGCCGTCGGCGGCCAGCAGGGTCGACTTCTCCGAGAGCGGCTTCTGCTCCAGCTCGCTGGGCAGGTCCTCGAAGGCCTGCACCGAGAGGTTCGTGGCGCTGTTCGCGATCGCGACCGTGGGCAGGGCGAGTCCGGCGGTCAGCAGACCACCGATCCCGGAGGCCAGCAGGAACGCCATGAAGAGCGCCACCGCCTGACCGGCGGTCATCTGTCGACCGCGGGGCGACGAGGGAGAGGGCATGCCCGCCAGGGTACGGGAGCAGGTGGGTCGCCCTCCACGGTGATCATCGGCATCTGGGCTTTGTGCACGGGACCTGCACACGGAGCTGAACGGGCGCTGGGACCCAGGTGGGTGGTGACGTGGGACGACTTGCGCGGTACGGTCGCGGGCAGCAGGGGGACACTGCCGGTCTTTGCCGCACCCGGTCGGGCGTCCTCGTGGGGAATGGTCTGGATCAAGGGGGATGGCATGTCCGTCACGGACAGTCATTGGACGGCGTTCGCGGCCTGTGGATCGGCGGGGTCGGAGCGGGTGGAGCCCGACGACCTGTTCGTCGAGGGCAAGGCGCAACGCGATGCGCGAGCCGTGTGTCAGTCGTGCCTGGTGCGCCTGGAGTGCCTGGCCGACGCGCTGGACTGCCGGATGAACTTCGGCGTCTGGGGCGGAATGACCGAACGGGAGCGTCGCGCGCTGTTGCGCAAGCGCCCGGACGTCGAGTCCTGGAAGGACGAACTGCTCGGGCTGGACGACGTGCGGGACGCCGCCCGACTAGGGTGACGCGCATGGCCACCACCACCTGGGAGTACGCGACCGTCCCGCTCATCGTCCACGCCACCAAGGCGATCCTCGACCAGTGGGGATCGGACGGCTGGGAACTGGTCACCGTGTTGCAGACCGAGACCGGTCTCGTCGCCTACCTGAAGCGTCCGACGGGCGAGAAGTGACCGGCCGCATCGCCGACCGGCTGGCCGAGCTGGGGCTGGAGCTCCCGCAGGTCGCCGCGCCGGTCGCCGCCTACGTCCCGGCGGTGCGCACCGGGAACCTGATCCACACCTCCGGGCAGCTGCCGTTCGTCGGCGGCGAGCTGGCGGTCACCGGCAAGGTCGGCGACACGGTCTCGCCGGAGCTGGCGCAGGAGCTCGCCGCCACCTGTGCGCTGAACGCCGTCGCGGCCGTCGCCTCGCTGCTGGACGGCGACCTGGACCGGGTGGTCCGGATCGTCAAGGTGGTCGGCTTCGTGGCGAGCGATCCGTCGTTCACCGGACAGCCCGGGGTGATCAACGGCGCGAGCACCCTGCTGGGCGAGATCTTCGGCGACGCCGGGGTGCACGCCCGCTCGGCGGTCGGGGTCGCGGTGCTGCCGCTGGACTCGGCGGTCGAGGTGGAGATCGTCGCCGAGGTCGTCGACTGACGCGTCGCGGACACACACGAAGGCCCCCGATGCGGTGATCGCGTCGGGGGCCTTCGTCGTCGTTCAGCGGGCGCGGCGTTCCAGCCGGTCCAGGTCGAGCAGCACGATCGCGCGGCCCTCGCGGCGGACCCACTTGCGGGCGGCGAAGTCGGCGAGCGCCTTGTTCACGGTCTCCCGCGACGCACCGACCAGCTGGGCCAGCTCCTCCTGCGTGAGGTCGTGGGCGACCCGGACGCCCTCGTCGGTCTGCTGACCGAAGCGGGTGGACAGGTCCAGCAGGGCCTTGGCGACCCGGCCGGGCACGTCGGCGAACACCAGGTCGGCCAGTGCCTCGTTGGTCCGGCGCAGGCGACGACCCAGGGCGGCGAGCAGGTGCTTGGCCACGCCGGGGTTCTGCTCCAGCCAGCCGACCAGTTCCTCGTGACCCAGCTCCATCACCACGGCGTCGGCGACCCCGGTGGCGGTGGCGGTGCGGGGGCCGAGGTCGAAGAGCGACAGCTCGCCGAACATCTCCCCGGGGCCGAGCACGGCGAGCAGGTTCTCCCGGCCGTCGCTGGAGCGTCGGCCGAGCTTGATCTTGCCCGTCCGGATCACGTACAACCGGTCGCCGGGTTCGCCCTCGTGGAAGAGGACCTCACCGCGGGCGACGTGCACGGGCTGCATGGAAGCGATCAGCGCGCGGGACGCCTCCGGGTCCATCCCCACGAACAGGGGCGCCGAGAGTACGACGTCGTCCTCCACCTGTGGAACCTTTCTCACCGGGAAATCGATGGGGTCAGTCTGCCCCATCCGGCCGGGTCGGGGTGACCGGAGGACGAAAGCACCGGTCAGCGCACCGACGAACCGCGCAGGAAGGCCCAGGTGCCGATGGACGAGCCGGCGATGACCGCCACCGCCGCCACGATCAGCCACCAGGCGCGGAATGCCTCGACGATGGACCTGAAGGACGGCACCGCGATGATCAGCACCACCAGGACGGCGAGCACCAGGGCGGTGCCGAGGACGATCGGGCCACGGTTGCGGAACCGGACCCAGGACGCCGCGAACACCCCGCCCAGGCTGTAGATGCTCATGCTGCCGAGGAAGACGATCACCGCGATCTTCGCCAGCGAGCCGGAGCCGAGCAGGAACACGTCGAAGATGTAGAAGTCGGCGAACCAGTGCCCGGTCGCCAGCTCGATCGCCAGCAGGACGGTGAAGATCGCTGCCAGGTAGGCGGAGGTGATCGCCCACCAGAGCACCGTGCCGAAGACGAAATGTCGCCTGGTGGCGCCGAGGGTGAGGGCGAAGGGGAAGGTGGTGGCCACCGACTGCACGCCCATGTAGCCGATGAAGCCGCACAGGCCCCAGAGCATCCCGCCGTTCGACCGCGCGCCCTCGACCCAGGCGTCGGTGCCGGGTGTCTGACCCGCCCGGATCAGCAGCACCATGATCAGGACCGAGATCAGCGCCACCAGCCCGGTGATCCCGAGCGGCACGACGAAGGTCATCTCGCGCTTGTTCAGATGCAGCCGGGTGGCCGCCAGGGTGTCGGTCATGCCGCGACCTCCGTGGTGTCGTGCCCGGCGCCGTAGGAGGCGACCAGGTCCTGCAGGGATCCGCCGCTGAGCTGGACGCCCAGGCGATGGGCGGCGTCGCTCAGGTCGTTGTCGGTGCGCACCAGTGCCGAGCACAGTCCGCCGACCACGTCCCGGCGCAGCACGTCGAAGCCCGCGGTGAGCTGGCTGACGGCTCCGGTGGTGCCGGACAGCTGGACCAGGCCGCCGACCACGTCGTCCCGATCGCCGGCGGCCACCACCCGGCCCCGGTCCAGGATCACGACCTGGTCGAAGAGCGATTCCGACTCCTGCACCAGGTGGGTGGACAGCACCACGGTGCGGGGGTGCTCGGCGTAGTCCCGCAGCAGCGCGTCGTAGAACACCCGCCGGGCGGTGACGTCCAGGCCCAGGTAGGGCTCGTCCAGCAGCGTGATCGGGGTGCGGGAGGCCAGGCCGAGCACGATGCCGAGCGCCGACAGCTGACCACGCGAGTACTTCTTCACCGCCACCTTGGCCGGCAACGCGAAGCTGTCTACCAGGGAGGCGGCGAGCTCGGCGTCCCAGTGCGGGGCGAACGCCGGTCCGATCCGCAGCACGTGCCGCAGGTAGTAGTCGTCCGGGTAGCGCTGGCTGTCCCGGATGTACCGGATGGTGTTCAAGGTCGGCGCGTGCTCGAAGGGATGGTGGCCGCCGACCAGCACCTCGCCGCTGGTGGGGCGGTCCTGCCCGGCGATGATCGACATGATGGTGGTCTTCCCGGCGCCGTTGCGGCCGAGCAGGCCGAGGATCGCGTGCTGGGGCACCTGGAAGTCGAGCGCGTGCAGCACCGGGGTGCGGCCGAAGGTCCGGCTGACTGACCGGACGTCGATGGCGGTGGTCATGAGCTGGCCTCCTGGTCGAGGAGTTGGTGGAGGGTGGGCAGGTCGACCCCGATCAGAGCGGCTTCGCGCAGCAGCGGGGCGATGTACTCGGTGCGCAGGTTCTCGGCGCGTCGGCTGCGCAGCAGGGCGGGGGCGCCCTCGGCGACGAACATGCCGATGCCGCGCTTCTTGTAGAGCACGCCCTGGTCGACGAGCTGGGTGATCGCCTTGCCGACGGTCATCGGGGCGGTGCGGAAGAAGACCGAGAAGTCGTTGATGCTCGGGATCGCGCCGTCCTCGGGATAGACCCCGGCGACGATGTCGTCGGCGATCCGGTCAGCGATCTGGGCGAAGATCGGACCTTTGCCATCGAGCATGCGCACCTCCGGTCGGTAGGTCATCTAGTGCACTAGGTAACCTACAGACCGACGGCCCGGCACGCAATCACGACACCGAGCGGGCGAGCTCCTCGATGTAGAGCTCGGTCAGGTCGTCCAGGGCTTCGCCGAGTTGCTCCTGGTATTCGGCGAGCCGGTGATCCAGCGCGCGGAGCCGGGGCAGCTGCTCGATCTCGGCCAGCGGCAGGGCGCCGCGCACCGCACCGGCCAGCTCGGCGGCGCCGGGCAGCGGGCGGGCGCGGTCGAGGAAGAGGTCACGCAGCTCCGGGTCCTCGCCGGGCATCCGGGGCGGGGCGGCCGCGGCCACCGCCAACTCGATCCGGTCCCGGAGCAGCAGCCGCCACCGCCGGACGTGCTGGTGCTCCAGCCGCAGCGCACGACGACGGCGGCGCAGATCGGCCAGTGCTGCGGGCATCTCGTCCTCGGGGGTCGTCGGGGTGCTGGCGACTTTCTCGACCCCGCGGGTGCCCGACTTGAGCCGGAACGGCGGCATCACCCGTGGGGGCGAGCGGCTCTAGGCTGACCAGATGACCACCACGGACGCCGACCGGCCACCCCTCGCCCTGGTCAGACGCGCCCGACGGGTGAACCGGGCGCTGGCCGAGCGGTACCCCGATGCGCGGTGTGAGCTGGATTTCAGCACCCCGCTGGAGCTGCTGGTCGCCACCGTGCTCTCGGCGCAGACCACGGACGTCCGGGTCAATGCGGTCACCCCGGAGCTGTTCGCGCGCTACCCGGACGCTGCCGCCTATGCCGGTGCGGCACCGGACGAGCTGGAGGAGATCCTGCGCCCGCTCGGCTTTTTCCGGGCCAAGGCGCGGTCGCTGATCGGCCTCGGCCAGGCGCTGGTCGAACGCCATGGCGGGCAGGTCCCGCCCCGGCTGGCGGATCTGGTGCGGCTCCCGGGGGTCGGCCGCAAGACGGCGAACGTGGTGCTCGGCGACGCCTTCGGCATTCCGGGGATCACCGTGGACACCCACGTCGGGCGGTTGGCCCGACGCCTCGGCTGGACCACCGAGGAGGACCCGGTGCGGGCGGAGCGGGAGATCGCCGCACTGATCCCGCGCGCCGAGTGGACGCTGGTCAGCCACCGCCTGATCTTCCACGGCCGCCGGTGCTGCCTCGCCCGCCGGCCCGACTGCGCGAACTGCCCGGTGACCCGGGACTGCCCGTCCTCGCTGGTCTGAGCCGGCACGCCGGTCACGGCACCCCGACCGGTGTCGTCGCCGCCCGGCGGGACGGGGTCAGCGCAGCCCGTCGAGCCACTCGACCAGCAGCGAGGTGACCCGCTCCGGCTGCTCCTCGGCCAGGAAGTGCCCGGTGCCGCCGAGCATCTCGAACCGGTACCCGGCCCCCAGCCGCCCGGCGACGCGCCCGGTCGCCACCGACCGGGACACGGCGTAGCAGCCGTCCGACCCGCCGTGCAGCTGCAGCGTGGGCACGGTGGGCGCCTCACGCAGGGCCTGGGCGTGCCGTCGACCGTCGGCACGGAACCACGACCGGTACAGCCAGCGCACCTGCTCCATCGCCGAGTGGGCGGCGAACGGGATCTGGGCGGCTCGGCGGTACACGGCCAGCGCCGCCGGGTCCGGCCACCGGGCGCCGCCCCACTCCCGGAGCAGCTTGGCCACCCGGTCGCCGTGCGTCAGCGAGCGTTCGGGCAGCAGCGGCACCTGGAACTCCACCATGTGCCGCAGGGCCTTGGCCCGCAGGCCGCGTCGGGGGTCGCCGAGCCGGTGCAGCGGGTGCGGGGACGACAGCACGCCGAGGGCGGTGGTGACCTCCGGGTGGTACGCGGGCATCGCCCAGGCGACATCACCGCCGCCGACGCCCTGGCCGACGAACACCGCGCGCTCGCAGCCCAGCGACCGGACCACACCGGCGACGTCCTGGGTCAGGGTGGGCATGTCGTAGCCGATGGGCGGCTTGTCCGAGCCGCCGATCCCGCGCAGGTCCATCGCGGCCACCCGGTAACCGGCCTCCGCCAGGGCCGGGATCTGGTGCCGCCACGCCCACCACAGTTGCGGCAGCCCGTGCAGCAGCACCACCAGCGGGGCGTCCCGGTCCTCGGGTCCGGCGGTGGCGACATGGAAACGCCCGCCGTTGGCCGGGACGAACTGGTGCCGCCACGGGCCGTCCAGCAGCAGGGCGGAGGAGTCGACGGTCATCGACAGCTGAACCTACCCCTTCGCGACGACCTCCGGGGCGGGACCTGCCAGACGGCGGTGCTGCCGGTCCCGCAGCGCCAGGGCGATCCCACCGATGACGGCGGCCAGCAGCGAGGCGAACAGGATCGCCACCGTCAGGTGCTGGTCGTGCTCGCTGTCGGCGCCGAAGGCGAGCGCCCCGATCAGCAGCGAGACGGTGAAGCCCATCCCGGCCAGCGCCCCCACCGAGGCGACGTCCCGCCAGTGCAGATCCGGTGCCAGCTGCGCCCGGGTGAAGGTCGCGACCAGCCAGGTGGCACCCAGGATGCCCAGCGGCTTGCCGACGACCAGGCCCAGGGCGACACCCTGCGCCACCGGGTCGCTGAGCGCATCGCCGATCACCCGAGCGTTCAACGTCACCCCGGCGGCGAACAGCGCGAACACCGGCACGGCGACTCCCGCGGAGATCGGGCGCCAGTGGTGTTCGAGCCGTTCGGCGACACTCACCGACTCGCCGGCGCGTGCCAGCCCGGGGGCCGTCATCCCGAGTGCCACCCCCGCGATCGTCGCGTGCACCCCCGAGGCGTGCATCAACGCCCACGCCGTCACCCCCAGCACGACCAGCAGCGGACCCCGCGCCCGAGATGACAGCAAGCGACGCATCCCGGCCGCCCATCCGCCGGTTTCTGTCATCTCGGCGGGGGCGGGGCGGACGCGGATGAGGAGGGCGAAGCAGGCGATGGTGAGGGCGGAGAGGGTGAGGAACTCGAGGTGCAGGGTCTCGGTGTACACGGTGGCGATGACGATGATGCCGAGCAGGTCGTCCACCACGGCCAGCGTGAGCAGGAAGGCGCGCAGCGAGGTCGGCAGGCTGCGGCCGACCACGGAGAGCACCGCGACCGCGAACGCGATGTCGGTGGCGGTCGGCACCGCCCAGCCCTCGGTGGCGCCGCCCCGGTTCACCAGCAGGTACAGCAGCGCGGGCACCGCCATGCCGCCCACCGCCGCGACCACCGGCACAATGGCGGTCCGCACCCGGCGCAGCTCGCCGTCGACGATCTCGCGCTTGAGCTCGACCCCGACCACGAAGAAGAAGATCGCCAGCAACCCGTCCTTCGCCCAGTCGGCGAGGCTGAGGTCCAGATGGAGCGCGGCCGGGCCGATCACGGTCTCGGAGACGGTGGTGTAGGCGGCAGCCCAGGGCGAGTTGGCCCAGACCAGGGCGGCGACCGCCCCGATCAGCAGCAGGACGCCGCCGGTGCGCTCGGCGCGGAGAGTGTCGAGCAGATTGCGCTCACCGCCGGGGGTGAGACTGCTGAACAGAGTGGACACGACGGGATCTCCCAGGGGTCGACGGCTGGACCGCCGACCAGACTTCCCGGCACACCGCGGACGATTCTAGGCGTCCGCGCCGACCTCAGCCTGTGCTTCGGTGGCCCGGCGGTCCTTGGGCGGGTCGAACCGGTAGCCCACGTTGCGCACGGTGCCGATCAGCTGCTCGTGCTCCGGTCCGAGCTTGGCGCGCAGCCGCCGCACGTGCACGTCGACCGTCCGGGTGCCCCCGTAGTAGTCGTAACCCCAGACCTCCTGGAGCAGCTGGGCCCGGGTGAACACCCGCCCGGGGTGCTGCACCAGGTACTTCAGGAGCTCGAACTCCTTGTAGGTGAGGTCGAGCGGACGGCCACGCAACCGGGCGGTGTAGCCCCCGGCGTCGATCATCAGGTCGCCGGAGGCGATCTCCTGCGGCCCGTCGTCCTGGGAGGAGTTCGCCGCGCGCTCGATCACCAGACGGAACCGGGTCTCGACCTCCGCCGGGGTGGCGTTCTCCAGCACGATGTCGTCGGCGCCCCACTCGGCGGTGACCACCGTCAGGCCGCCCTCGGTGAGCACGAGCACCAGCGGGACCGTCAGGCCGGTGGCGCGCAGCAGCCGGCAGGTGGTGCGGGCGGTCACCAGGTCGCGGCGTGCGTCCAGCACCACGATGTCGGCGTCCGGGGCGTCCACCAGCGCGGACGGTTCCACGGGCAGCACCCGGACGCGGTGGGACAGCAGGCCGAGCGCAGGGAGAACCTGGGACGACCCGCCGGATGCGGGTGTGAGCAGAAGCAGATCGGCCACTGGCGGCTCCCCTCCCTGTGGCGAAGTGGGGGACACGATAGCCCCCGCGTTTTTCCCGGATGTGACCGGGATGTCACGCGCCGGACACGGACCGTCGATCCGCCCGGTGCGCGGGCCTGCGGTCCGAGTCTGTCAGGATGGCGGGCGTGCAGGCGTCGAATCGGGCCGTGACCTCGGCAGTGCTGGCGACCCTGGTGGCGGTCGCCGGTGTGGTCGGCGACCTCACGCTGGCCGGACACAGCGGTCCGGTGCTGGGCGGGCTGTTGATCGCGCTGGGTGTGCTGTTCGCGGTCGGCTGGCCCCTGGTCGCCGGACTGCCCGCGCGCTGGCACTCGGCCGTGGTGATCGCCCTGGGTGGTGCCGCCGCGGTGCTGGCGGTCTGGCTGTCCACCGAGCAGGCGATGTTGAACCCGGTGCCCGCGGTGTTCGCCGGTGTGGTGCTGGCGGCCTTCGTCATGCAGCTGGTCCGGCGGGACGGTCGGGAGCGGCTGGTCGAGTCGGTGGCCGGGACGGTGGCCGGTGCGCTGGTGCCGGTGTGTTCGGTGGGCTGGCTCGCCGCCGAGCGGACGGTCGCCGGGGATGCGGTGGTGGTGACCGGTGCGGTGGCGCTCGCCGTCGGGTCGGCGATCAGCGCGCTGCCCTTCGACGGCTGGCTCCGGGTCGGCATCGTCGTCGGCGGATCGACCGCAGCCGGTGCGGTGGTCGGGCTGGCGCTGTCGACGATCGGGCTGCTGTCCGGCACCCTGCTCGGGCTGGCGGTGGGCATCCTGGTCGCCGCCGCCACCGAGCTGTTCCGGCGCCTGGACCACGAGGGCGAGCAGTGGGAGCGGGCGGCGCTGCTGTCCGTCGCGACCCTGCCGGTGGCGGTCACCGGCATCCTGGTCTACCTGGCCGGGCGGGTCCTGATCGGGTGAGGCTTGAGTGCCGTCGTTAGGATCGGCACATGGAGCCTCTGGAACTCGTCTTCATCGGCCTGCTGGTCGTCTCGGCCGTCGCGATCGCCTGGTTCGCCGGGTACGTCGTGTACCGCCTGTTCACCGGTCAGCGCTGATGGCCTTCACCATCCCCGAGGGCCTCGCGCCCGAGCTGTACCCGCTGGCCTGGTTGGTCGGCCGCTGGTCGGGCGAGGGCGTGCTCGGTTACCCCGGCGTGGAGGAGACCTCCTTCACCCAGGAGATCGAGATCGACCACGACGGCGGGCTGTACCTGGCCTACCGCTCGGTGATCCGGCTCGTGGTCGCCCCGGATGACGTCTCCGCGCTCGACGGCGAGCAGGACGCACCGGTGTGGTCGACCGAGTCGGGCTACTGGCGCATCCCGCCGACGCGGCCGGAGGGCATGGGCTCGGAGCTGTTTCCCGTGGAACTGCTGCTCGCGGACCCGTCGGGGCACGTCGACGTGTACGTCGGCGCGACCGGCAACGGCCGGATCGACCTGGTGAGCGACCTGATCGCCCGCACCGAGACCGGTGCCGAGGTGACAGCGGGCAAGCGGCTGCTCGGCCTGGTGAACGGCGACCTGATGTGGGCGCACGACATGGCGGCCTTCGGTCAGCCGATGCAGTCCTACGCCTCGGCGCGCCTGACCCGGGTCGAGGCGTGAACAGTCCGCTGCTCGCCCGGCACGGCGCTGTCCCGGCCACCGGGCCGGACGCCGGGGTCGCCTGGCACTACGGCGACCCGACCGCCGAGCAGCGTGCGCTGACCCGCGGCGGCGCGGTGGTGGACCAGTCGCACCTCGGCGTGGTCCGGGTCGCCGGTCCGGATCGGCTGAGCTGGCTGCACTCGATCACCTCGCAGCAGCTGGACGACCTACCGCCGCGGACCAGCACCGAACTGCTGGTGCTCAGCCCGCAGGGTCACATCGAGCACGCGGCCGGGGTGGTGGACGACAGCGAGGCGACCTGGCTGATCTCGGAGACCGCGCCGGAGCTGGCCGCCTGGCTCGACCGGATGAGATTCATGCTCCGGGTCGAGGTCACCGACGTCACGGCCGACTGGGCGGCGCTGGCCGAGCCGGTGGACGCCGAGGGTGCGGCGGGGGAGCCGATCACCTGGCGCGACCCGTGGCCGACCACCGCACCCGGGGGCACCCGCTACGGTCCGGCCGATGACGTGCACCCCGGCAACGACCGGCACTGGCGGCTGGTGCTGGTGCCGCGGGAGCGTCTGGTCGAGGAGGTCGCGGCCCGGGAGGCGGCCGGCTGGCCGTTGGTCGGCACCTGGGCCGCCGAGGCGGTGCGGGTCGAGGCGCTGCGACCGCGGTTCGGCCGGGAGGTCGACCACCGCACGATCCCGCACGAGCTGGACTGGCTGCGCACCGCGGTGCACATGCACAAGGGCTGCTACCGCGGGCAGGAGACCATCGCGCGGGTGCACAACCTGGGGCGTCCGCCGCGCCGGATCGTGCTGCTGCACCTGGACGGCTCCGGGCATCTGCTGCCGGAGGACGGCGCCCCGGTGCGGCTGGTCGGCGACCTGCGCACCGGGGGCGAGGCGGGCCGCGAGGTCGGCCGGGTCACCAGCCTGGTCCGGCACCACGAGCTCGGCCCGGTGGCGCTGGCCGTGGTCAAGCGCTCGACTCCGGTGGACGTCGAACTGGTCGTGGACTGCGACGGCGGGGCTGTCTCCGCCGGGCAGGAGGAGATCGTGCCGGGTGAGGGCGTGTCGGTCGACCGCCCGGCGGCGCACGGACCGCTGACCCGCGGTCTGGGCGGCCACCCGATGCTGTGAACACCTCGCACTGGCCCCGGATCGCCGTCGAGGCCCGGGTCCGGCAGGGCTGGTCCCGGGTCCGCACCGCGTTCTGGCCGGTGATGCAGGCGGCGATGGCCGCCGGGGTCGCGTTCTGGTTGGCGCACGAGCTGCTCGGGCACCAGGCGCCGTTCTTCGCGGCGGTGGGGGCTTGGGTGTCGCTGGGCTTCAGCGCCGACCGCGACCTGCGCCGGGTGGCCGAGCTGGCGGTCGGGGTGGCCCTGGGGGTCGCGCTGGGCGACGTGGTGGTGCACGTGATCGGCACCGGCGCCTGGCAGGTCGCCGCGGTGCTGGTGGTGTCGGCCTTCATCGCCCGGTTCATCGACCGCGGTCCGATGCTGACCACCCAGGCCGGGGTGCAGTCGATCGTGATCGTCGGGCTGCCGACCGTCGCCGCCTCCGGTGGACCGGTCGGACGCTGGACCGATGCGGTGGTCGGTGGGCTGGTCGCGTTGGCGGTGGCCGCGCTGATCCCGCGCGACGTCCGTCGTCGACCCCGGGCGCAGGGCAGGACGGCGGTCGAGGAACTGGCGGCGATGCTCGGCGTGCTGGCCAAGGGGATGCGCACCCACCAGCCGTCGGACATCGAGGACGCGCTGATGCGGGGCCGTGCCACCGAACCGGCGCTCGCCGAATGGCAGGACGCCTGTGCCGCCGCCCGTGACCTGGCCCGGGTGTCACCGGCGGCCCGGCGGCACCGCACCGAGCTGCAGTGGCTGAACCGGTCGGCCGTGCGCACCGACCGGGCAGTGCGCAACGCGCGCGTGCTGGCCCGGCGCACCAAGGCGACCCTCGGCACCCCGGAGCACGGGCACGACCTGTCCACCCTCGCCGACATCGTGCAGCGCACCGCCCTGGCCGCCGAGGACCTGGCGGCCGCGCTCGGATCGGGGTCGGAACCCCTGCGGGCCTCCACCACGCTGCTGGTGCTGGCGGAGGAACTGGACCCGTTCACCCTGGCCCCCGACGACTGGCAGGTGCAATCCCTGGTGCTGTTGATCCGGTCCCTGGTGGTCGACCTGCTGGAGGCCAGCGGCGTCGACTCGGCGCAGGCTCACGAGGCGCTGCCGGAGATCTGACCCGTAGGCTCGGCCCGTGATCTTCGGCAACGTGCAGTTCATCCTGTTCTCGCTGTTCTACTTCGCCGTCTTCGTGCTGTGCGTCTGGGCGCTCATCGATGCCGCCCGCCGCCCGGCCGGTGCCTATGTCGCCGCCGGGAAGCGGACCAAGCAGCTGTGGCTGATCGTGCTCGGGGTGGCGACGGCGGTGTCCTTCATCGCCCTGCCGCCGCTGGGTGCGCTGCGCTTCCTCGCCCTGCTCGCCGCGGTCGCCGCTGTGGTGTACCTGGTCGACGTGAAGCCCGCGATCAGCGGGTACTCCGGCGGCGGGCGCTCGTCCCGGGGCGGGTGGTGAGCATGCCGGGCATCCGACCGGGCGGACCGTTGTTCGCCGAGCACCTGCACGCCGCCGCCGCCGTGGTCACGGCAGCCGGGGCACGGGACATCGCGACCGATGCGGTGCCGCTGGCCCGGGTGGTCCGCGGTGATCTGGTCGAGTCCGTGCACACCGGGCACCTGGTGGTGCTCGGGCCGGACGGCGACGTGCGGCTGGCCCTGGGCGACCCCGGGGTGACGGTGCTGGCGCGCTCGTCCCTCAAGCCGTTGCAGGCGGTGGGGATGCTGCGCGCCGGACTGAGCAGCGTGCACCCGACCCCGGAGCAGCTCGCGCTGGCCTGCGCCTCGCACAACGGGGAGCCGGACCACCTGCGGGTGGTGCGCGCGATGCTGGCCGCCGCCGACCTGACCGAGGACGACCTGGCGAACACGCCGGACATGCCGCTGGACCCGGAGGCGGCCTTCGCCTGGCGCACCGAGGGGCACGGACCGGCCCCGCTGACCCAGAACTGCTCCGGCAAGCACGCGGCGATGCTGATGACCTGCGCCGCCCACTCCGGCGAGTTCGGCTGGGACACCGACTCCTACTGGGAGCCCGAGCACCCGGTGCAGATCGCCGTCCAGGCGGCCGTGGAGGAACTCACCGGCGTGCCGGTGGAGCACACCACCATCGACGGCTGCGGCGCGCCGCTGTTCTCCACCTCGCTGACCGGACTGGCCAAGGCCTTCGGCCGGATCGCCCGCGCCGGGGCCTCCTTCGGTGGTTCGGCGCGGTCCGGGATCGAGGTGGCGGCGCTGCCCGAGGCCCAGGTGGCGTTGGCGATGAGCGAGCACCCGGAGCTGGTCGGCGGCACCGGCCGGGACGTCACGCGGGCGATGCGGGCGGTCCCCGGACTGGTCGCCAAGGACGGCGCCGACGGCGTGTACGCGGCCGGGCTGCCCGACGGGTCGTCGCTGGCGTTCAAGATCGTCGACGGCGGTGCCCGGCCCCGGCCGGTGGTGCTGGCGGCGGCGCTGAAGGTCGCCGGGGTCGATCCCGCGCTGGTCGAGGACCTGGGCGAGGTCCCGGTGCTCGGGCACGGCGAGCCGGTGGGCGCGGTGGTGGCGGCCTTCTGATGCGGGCGGTGATCCAGCGCGCGCACGGCGCCTCGGTCCGGGTGGACGGCACGGTGGTCGGGGCCTTCGAGGGGGAGGGCCTGGTGGTACTGGTCGGGGTGACCCACGGCGACGGACCCGCCCAGGCCGAGCACATCGCCCGCAAGATCGCCGACCTGCGACTGCTGCGCGGGGAGCGCTCGGTGACCGAGGCCGGGGCGCCGGTCCTGGTGATCAGCCAGTTCACCCTCTACGGCGACGCCCGCAAGGGTCGGCGACCGACCTGGAACGCGGCGGCGCCCGGTCCGGTGGCGGAGCCGCTGGTGGACGCCGTGGTCGCCGATCTGCGGGGACGCGGGCTGACGGTGGCGACCGGGGTGTTCGGTGCCGACATGGCGGTGTCGCTGGTCAACGACGGTCCGACCACCCTGCTGATCGAGTCCGAGGCGTCGTAGTCAGGACACCTGGCCGTCCAGGTACAGCCAGCGCCCGTCCTCCCGCACGAACCGGCTGACCTCGTGCATCGTCCCGGCACCCTGCGGTCCGCGGTGATACGCGGTGAAGGTCACCAGCCCGGCGTCGTCGAAGGGCCCGCCGCGCTCGGTGGCGTGGATGTCCAGCCGGTACCAGCGGTCCTCCGGGTCCAGCTCCAACGACTCCGGCCGGGTGCGCGGGTGCCAGGTCGCCAGCAGGTACGCCGGGTCGCCGACGGCGAAGGCGCTGAACCGGGAGCGCATCAGCTGTTCGGCGGTCGGGGCCAGGGCGTCGCCGCGATGGAACCGCCCGCAGCAGTCGTCGTAGCGCAGGCCGCTCAGGCACGGGCACCGGGTCTCACTCACCGGCGCATCATGCCCGTCGCGGGCCCGGTTCGGACAGTCCCTGCTGCGGTGCCGCCGCGCCCGGCATCATGGTTCGGTGCCGACCCAACCCACAGATGACGAGCTGGAACTGATCCGGCAGTCCGGTGTCGCCCTGCGGGTGGGGCGACTCAGCCTGTCCGCGGGCACCGGGTCCTACCGGGTGAAGTCGTCGATGGCGCGGGTCGCCACGGCGCTGGGCATCGACCGGCACCAGGCCCATGTCACCCTGACCGAGATCACCACCACCTCGCACCGGGGCCACTCGTTCCGCACCGAGGTGACCGAGGTCCGCAGCGTCGGGATCAACGCCGACCGGCTGTCCGAGCTGGAACGCCTCGCCGGGTCGCTGGCTGCGGCCGACCGCCGGGTGACGGTCGAGGAGATCTCCGCCGACCTGGACCGGATCGAGTCCAAGCCGCTGCTCTACCGCCCGGCGGTCAACGCGCTGTGGGCGGCGATCGCCTGCGCCGCCTTCGCGTTCCTGAACAACGGCGGCCCGGTGGAGATGGCGGCGGTGTTCGTCGGCGCGTGGCTGGGACAGCTGGTGCGACGACTCCTGCTGCACCGCGGGCTGAACCAGTTCGGCGTGACGATGGTCGCCGCGGCGCTCGCCTGCCTGACCTACCTCGGGGTCGTCTCGATCGTGCACCAGCTCGGGGCGACCGAAACCCGGCACGCGGCCGGGTACATCTCCGCGGTGCTGTTCCTGATCCCCGGTTTCCCGCTGGTCACCGGTGGACTCGACCTGGCCAAACTCGACTTCTCCGCCGGGGTGGCGCGGCTGTCCTATGCGCTGGTGGTGCTCACCTCGGCGGCGCTCGCGGTGTGGGGCGTGTCGACCATCGCCGGGCTGTCACCCGATCCCGCGGTGCCCCCGGCCTTCGACCCGGTGCTGCTGACCGCGCTGCGGCTGATCGCCAGCTTCGTCGGCGTGCTCGGCTTCGCCCTGATGTTCAACAGCCCGTGGCGGATGGCGGTCGCCGCCGCGACGGTCGGGATGGTCGCCAACACGGTGCGACTGCTGCTGGTGGACGCCGACATGCCGGCGCAGGCGGCGGCCGCCTGCGCCGCGCTGCTGGTCGGCGTGCTGGCCGCCGTGATCGCCCCGCGGATGCGGATCCCGCGCATCACCGTGTCGGTGCCGGCGGTGGTCATCATGGTGCCGGGTGCCGCCGCCTACCGGGCGATCTTCCACCTCTCCAACGGCGACACCACCCAGGCGCTGGCCTACGGGGTGCAGGCAGGACTGGTGGTGATCGCGCTGTGCATCGGGCTGGCGGTGGCCCGGATGGTGAGCGACCGCGAGTGGGCGTTCGAGCGCTGATCGGCCGCGCTTTGCCGCTGGGCGCGCAGGCCAGGTACGCTGGCTCAGCTTGGAGACGTCGCATAGTCAGGTCTAGTGCGCGACCCTGCTAAGGTCGTGAAGGGGCAACCCTTCCGTGGGTTCAAATCCCACCGTCTCCGCTTCCGAGGTCGATGAGCCTCGTGACAACCCCGTCCCGGATCGCTCCGGGGCGGGGTCGTCTGCGTTCCGGGCCGTCGCCACCACGACGTCGGTCAGCGCAGATCCGACCGAGACAGTCGCATCGTGCCGACCACGGCCGGACCGACGATCCACACCGCCGCCACGACCGCCAGGTGCACGCTCCACCCGGTGCCGAGCACCCCGCCGTGGCTCAGCGGCACCAGCACCCCGGCCAGATCGACCCAGCCCAGCACGCCCGCCGCCCCGGTGTGGACCAGCGCCGTGACCAGCGTCGGCAGCAGTACCGCCGCGACCACCGCCCGGGAGGCGGAGCGCAGCAGCAGCCCGCCCGCGGCACCCGCCATGCCCAGCAGTAGGTGGTCGCCCAGCACCTCCAGTGCGATCCGGCCCTGGGGCGCCCACCCGGCACTGCCGGGGTAGTGCCGCCAGCCCAGCACCGCCGCGGCCGCCGTGATGCTCAGCACTGTCAACCCGGCCACCACACCGAGGGCGACCAGCACCGCCGTGGCCGGCATCCGCCAGCGGCGCGGTTCGTGGGTGAACAGATCGGCGCCCCGCGACCACAACGTCGTGACTGCGAGGACGCCGAGCACCGGACTGAGCACCCCCACCGGCGACCCCGCCGCGGTGAGCACCCGGTCGAATCGCAACGCCACCGGAGCTGTGGAGCCACCCACGAGCAGCGCCGTCAGCACGGTGAGCACACCGGCGAGTGCCACCACCGCCCGGTGCTGAGCGCTGTGACGCTGGCGACGGGCCTCGGCCCGCAGCAGCAGACCGGCAGAGATCCCCGCGCTCATGCCGACACCGCGGCGAGCAGATCGGCTGGGTCGTCGCCGACGCCGAGGACGGTGCGCGCAGGACCGGTCAGGATCACCCGACCGCCGATCATCACCACCGCGTCGTCGGCCACCGACCGGGCGTCCACCACTCGGGTGCAGGTGAGCAGCACGGTGCCGCCGTCGGCGGCGAACCGACGGGTCACGTTCCGCAGCCACGGGGCAGCGACGTCACCGCCCCGGTGTGGTTCGTCCAGCAGGAGCACCCGGGGTTCGCCGAGCAGTGCCCGGGCCACCGCGACCCGCTGCCGGATCAGCAACGACTGCCGCCCCAGCGGCACCTGGACCTCGGTCGACGTCAACCCGACCCGACGCAGCACGGCGTCGATCCGGTAGTCCGGGACATCCACCAGCAGTGCGGCGTCGGCGAGAGTCGCCCATCCCGATCGCGCGGGGTCGAGATCGCCCGGCCCGAGGTGGATCCCGACCTGACGACGGGGGTGCGGCAACCGGGCATAGGGCCGTCCGAGCACCCGCACCGTCCCACGGCGGGGTCGGACCAGCCCACAGACGGCGCGCAGGACGGTGCCACCACCACTGCCCGCGGAGCCGAACAGCGCGGTCACCCGGCCGGGCCCGGCGCTGAACGACACGTCGTGCACGCCCTGGCCGGTGCTGTCGTCGGTGGTCAGCCGATGGATCTCGATCACGGGACCACGGTGCTCGGGCCGGGGCGGGACCGGGATCGAACCGACGGTGGCCGGATGCTACGACTTTGGTCCGGTGGCGGTCCCGGTCCGGGGCGGCGCTGCCCCTACGCTGCCGGTATGGCCGCCGAGGGGACCGAGCGCGTCGGGTCGTCCCGATCCGGCGCCGCCGAGCTGTGGCGTCTCGGGGCCGCCACGCTCATCGGGGCGTTCTCTCTCCTGGCGTCGGTGCTGTCCACGCCGGACGTCCCCGCCTGGCGCTGGGTGCTGGACGGCGTGGTCGGGCTCCTGGCGGTCGGGCTGCTGCGGTGGCGCACCACGCGGCCGGTGCTGGTCGCCGTCCTGGTGGTGCTCGCCTCCACCTGGTGCACGTCGGTGCTCGGTGCGGTGCTGCTCGCCGTGGTGTCGTTGGCGGGTCGGCGGCACTGGCGGTCCATCGTCGCGGTCGGCGCGTTACTGGTGGCGAGCACGGTGGTCGACGATCTGATCGACGGGGCGACCGACCGGTGGTGGCGGCAGGGGATCGGCGCGGCACTGCTCTGCCTGGCGATGGTCGGCGTGGGGGCCTACCTCGGCAGTCGGCGGGACCTGCTGGCGGCGCTCCGTGACCGAGCCGAGTCGGCCGAACGTGAGCAGCGCAGCCGGGTCGCCGCAGCCCGGGTCGCCGAACGCACCCGGATCGCCCGGGAGATGCACGACGTGCTGGCGCACCGGATCTCCCTGGTGTCCATGCATGCCGGGCTGCTGGCATTCCGCGCCGACCTGCCCGAGCCCGAACGCATCGCCGCCGCCGGCGTCGTCCGGGACAACGCGAACCTCGCCCTGGTGGAACTGCGGCAGGTGCTCGGCGTGCTGCGCCAGGACGGTGATCCGGTGCCGGAGCCACCGCAACCGACCCTCACCGGGCTGGACGACCTGGTGCGTGACGCCGCGACACCCGGCACGACGATCGAGGCCTTGGTCGACGCCGACCTCGCTGCCCTTCCGGTCGACCTGGGGCGGACCGGGTACCGGATCGTGCAGGAGGGCCTGACCAATGCCCGCAAACACGCCCCCGGCGCGTCGGTGCGCGTCGCGGTGCACGGGTCCCCGGGTGGCCTGCTCACCGTCGAGGTGACCAACCGTGCCCCCACCGCACCCGCCACCGAGGTACCAGGATCGGGCACCGGGCTGATCGGTGCCGCCGAACGGGTCCGGTTGGCGGGCGGTCGACTGGATCATGGCCCCGATGGCGCCGGCGGCTATTGCCTGCGCGCCGTGCTGCCCTGGGAGGCGAACGATGACTGACCAACCGATCCGGGTGCTCGTGGTCGACGACGAGGAACTCGTCCGCACCGGCCTGCGCCTGGTGCTCGGCTCGGACCCGGGTATTCAGGTGGTCGCCGAGGCAGCCGACGGCGAGCAGGCGCTGCACCGGGTGCGCGCCGACCGGCCGGACGTGGTGCTGATGGACATCCGGATGCTACGCATGGACGGGTTGGCGGCGCTGCGCCGGCTCCGGTCCGACCACCCGGCGCTCGCGGTGGTCATGCTGACCACCTTCGACACCGATGACCTGGTGCTGACGGCACTGCGGGACGGGGCGACCGGCTTCTTGTTGAAGAACACCGCGCCGGTCGATCTGGTGGCGGCGGTGCGGGCGGTCGCCGACGGTCGGCCCATCCTGTCGCCCTCGGTCACCGCGCAACTGATCGCGGCGGTCGGACAGACACCTGATCGCGCTGTCACGAGCCAGGCGCGGGCAGCTCTGGCCGACCTCACCGAACGCGAGCTGGAGGTGGCCAGGGCGGTGGCGCGCGGTCTGTCCAACGCCGACATCGCCGCGGAGCTGTTCCTCAGCGTCGGCACGGTCAAGACCCACATCGGGCACCTGTTCGACAAGCTCGGGCTGGACAACCGGGTGCAGGTCGCGTTGCTGGTACGTGACGCCGAAGGCTGACCACGACCAAAGTCGTAGCCGCCGGTCGACGGCGGACCGATCCGGGTCCCGCACCGAGCACAGCAGCCTGGGGGCATGACCTCCTCCGCAACCCGCTCGCTGCTGCTCCTGTCCGGCGTCCTGCTGCTGGCACCGCTGGTCGCCACCTCGGCCGCTGCCGCCGACCCCGAGTGCCTCACCGTGTCGGCCGACCAGCTCGGTCGTGAGGGCTCCGGGTCGTTCACGCTCGGTGACTCCGAGCTGACCCTGATGCGGGGCGGGCCACGGGTGTGGGTCGACGGCGACACGTCCGTGGTCCGGCTCGAGGTGACCGAGGAGGACGGTCACACCCGGCCGGTGCAGGGGACGACGGCGGAGGTGTACCTCGCCGGGTACCAGGGCGTCACGGTGTGCTGGGCACCGGTGGCCGACCCGGGCACGACCGATCCCGAGACAGCGGACCCGGGTGTGACGGATCCGGGTGTGACGGATCCGGGTGTGACCGATCCGGGCACGACAGACCCGGGCACGACAGACCCGGGTGTGACGGATCCGGGCATCCACCCGGGCGCGACCGACGTCGGCACCTCAGACCGGGGGAACATCGTGGTCCCCAGCGCATCGGGCACGTCGATCGATCCGGTGACCAGCGCCAGCTCGACCTCGCTGCCGTCATCCGCTGACGCCACCCCGATTCCGGGCCCGTCGTCCGCCGGTACCACCCCGACTCCGGGCCCGTCGTCCGCGGAGGCCACCCCGGCGCCGCGTCTCCGGTCCGACGACCGGACCCTGGCCACCACCGGCGTCACGACCGCACCGTTCACCGCCGTAGCCGGTGCCACCTTGCTGCTCGGCAGCGCACTGCTCGTACTCCGCGGCCGCCTGCGTCGGCAGCACTGACCTGCACCGCGCCTGTGCGCTACGGTCCGACCGGGCGACACGTCGCCATGTTCAGCCCTTCGAGCCCGTGAGGTGCCTGTGATGAACGCGACGTCGCCCGTGACCGCGACGCGGTGGCAACGACTCTGGGACCGGGGTGGCTTCTGGCCCGCCGCCCTGGTGTGCGTGGTCTACCTCGCGCTGTACCTGCTCGCGAGCCTGCTGATCGGCCGAACTCTCGGCGATCACGTCAACCCGGACAGCCTGTTCGCCGATCTGCCCAGCGTGCTGATCGGGCTGACCCTGCCCCTCGCCGTGGGGGCGGTGCTGCTGGCCGTGTTCGTCGGATCGCTCGGCTGGTTCCGTGAGCTGTTCGCTCGGCAACCGCTCCGGGGACGGGGCTGGATGTGGATCGCCCCGGCGGTGATCGGTGCCGCGATCCTGCTCCGCCTCTTCGGCACCGACTACGGCGCGTACAGCGCGGGCGTGGTCGTCGTGACCCTGCTGTCGGGACTGCTGATCGGCTTGGTCGAAGAACTGCTCAGCCGGGGCATCGCGGTCCGGTTGCTGCGGCGCGCCGGGCACTCGGAGCGATCGGTGATGCTGTTGTCGTCGCTGCTCTTCGGCCTGCTGCACTCATCGAACGCCTTCACGGGGCAGCCGCTCGGCCTGGTGCTGGCCACGATCGCCTTCGCCTTCGGGTTCGGTGTGTGCATGTACCTCACCCTGCGGGTGACCCGGAGCTTGTGGGCGGCGGTGCTGCTGCACGGGCTCTACGACCCGACCCTGTTCCTGGCTTCCGGTGGCATCGACCAGGCGGCTGACGGGGCGCAGAACAGCCTGCTCACCCTGGCCGGTCCCGCGAACATCCTGTGTGTGCTGATCGCGGTCGTCGCCGTGTTCCTGGTCCGGGATCGGATCACGGAGCGCGCCGTACGCTGACCCCGTGACGACGACGTCCGAGTTCGACAGCTTCGGCCCCTGGATCGACGAGGTCCGGTCCGCCGACCAGGTACCCCGCCTGTTCAGCGGCTACCCGCTCGACCTGGCCGCGGCCCGGCTGGTGCTCAAGGTGCCCCGGAACATCACCCGGCGGGACGCGACGCCGGACATGGACCTGTACGACCACCTGCTGGTGCTGGACGACCGCCGCTTGCTGGCCCTGACCCGGAGCGACGACGCGGCCGCAGGATTCACCGTCCAGCAGGTGCCGCTGTCCGGCATTGCCTGGGTCCGGGACACCGTCAACCTGCTGGCCGGGACCCTCACCGTGGCGGCCCGGGAGGGCGTGACCGTGACCGTGCCCTACAACGGGTCGAGCCGAGAGCGGGTGCAGCGACTGATCGACACCCTGCTGGCCGACGTCGCCGGGGCGGGGCCGAGCCGGATCGGTGCGACGCTGATCGGCGCCGGGCGCGAGCACGCCGACCCGGTGGCGGCCTTCGACCTCGGCCGCGAGGACCAGGGGTTGGTCGGCGACGTGCGGGAGTTGGTGCGGCACCGGCCCTGGTTCCGGCCGTGGGTGGGGCACGGTCGACGACGGGTGCGCGGCGGGCTGTCCCCGGTCACCGTGCAGGCGGCGGTGCTGGCGGAGGACGAGGGGGTGCTGGAGATCCTCGGGCGGCACGAGTGGCTGCTCGGCGGTCGCCAGCCGGTGCACTCGTCCGGGCGGCTGATCGTGCCCTTCGAGGCGATCGAGGGCGTCCGGGTCGCCGGGCACCCGCGGTTCGCCGGTGCGGTGATCGGCGGGTTCCGGGTGGGCGCCTCGGAGGTCGAGATCATCGTCCCGGAGGGATCCGGGGCACATCGGGTGCTGGACGCGACCGCCCGATCGACGGTAGGCAGCCCGTACGGCAACTGACCTCAGGGGGAGTCATCCGCACCGTCTCGCGTGTCCTGCTGTCCATCGTCGTCGCCGCTGCCGCCTTGGTCGCGATCGGCTACTCCACCATCCGGGCGTCGTCAGGTCGGGCCGGTCTGGCCCTCGACCTCGGCAACGCACCGTCGCACATCGTCGGGTCGGCCGTTCCCTGGCTGCCCTACTTGATGATCGCCGTGGTCGCCGGGATCGTCCTGGTGCTGGCCGGGCGACGATGGGTGCTCCCGGACGTCGTCGCGGTCACCGCTCTGGTGCTGGTCGTCGTGCTGCTGGCCACCGGACCATCCGGCCAGCTCAACCCGTTCGTCGACGCCCAACCGAACCTGCTCGGCTGGGCGGTCCGCGGCGCCGATTCGACGGCCACGCACGTGCTGATCGTCGCGCTGGCTGGACTCGCCCTGGGGTGGTGGGGTCGTCCGTCCGATGCAGGTCAGGGGCCGCCGGGTCCGCCCCAGGGACGACCCGAGAACGATCCTCCAGGCTGATCCGCGCGTACCCCGTCCCGAGGAAGACTCGATCCCATCGACGCCACCCAGGCGTCCGGAGGGGATCGGAGCACACCATGGGCAAGCTCGTGGCCGCCGTCGCGGTGACCGGAATCGTCGCCGTCGTGGCCCGCAAGCTGTGGCGCGACCACCAGGCCGCCGCCTGATCGGATCCGAGCATCGTGTCCGCCACCGCCGTCGTCATCCCGCTGCTGTCCGCCCCCGTGGCGACCGGCCACCACCCCCGTCGCGCGATCGAACTCGCCGCCGGGCCGCGTGCCGCCGCAGCGGGTCGTCAGTGGATCGATCGTTGCCTGGCGTTGGAGGGCGTCCCGGCAGCGCAGCGTCCACGGATCCGGCTGGTGGCGACCGAACTGCTCCGGGAGGCGGTCACCTGCACCCACCCGGATGACCGGTTGCTGCTGGAGCTCGACCTGCGCGCGGAGGGCGCGCTGGTCGGGGTCCGCGATCCCAGTCGGATGCAACAGGTCAGCCACCGCACCGAGCTGGCTGCGCGACTCGGCGGTGAGTGGGGCATCGAATGGCCCCCCACCGGCGGCCGGCGGGTGTGGTGCCGGGTGGGCATGTGACCACTGTGATCCGCGTGACGTGACAGCGAGTTTGGGTTGGAGGGCCTGAACCTGTAGTCTCATCTGCGGCCCTCCGGGGTGGCGCGCCTGTAGCTCAATGGATAGAGCATCTGACTACGGATCAGAAGGTTGGGGGTTCGAGTCCCTCCAGGCGCACAGAGCAGGATCGAGTACAGAACCCCCGTCCGGGTCAACCGGGCGGGGGTTTTCTGCTTCCCCGGTCGCGAGCCAGGTGTAGGGCACGCCGGTGCGCAGGGCACTGCTTCACGAACGCGGCCTTGGGCGGCGTGCCGCGGTCGTTCATCCAGCGGCTCAGAGTGGAACGGGACGCGCCCAGCTCGTCCGCCATTCCTGCACCGACATCTCGGCCTGGCGCAGGGACATCCTGGAAGCGCCAGCCGACTCCGGGACCGACCTCGGGCCGCAGTGGCGAGCACAGTGGAAGGACGCCGCGGTCGCCGACCGGATCGACGTCCGGGCGGCACCGGAGATCGGTACCGTCGCACTCGCGCGCCTCAACGAGCGGACGAGTGCCAGCGAAGAGCAGGCGGCCGCCGCCGACGTCGCCGGGATCCTGGCGCGCGTCCTTGATCGAAGAGAAGGGCCAACCCGGACCGCTTGCACGCGCGAGCGAAGAGTTCGCGCATCGCTCAGCCGCACACCTGCTATCCGATCGCACCCACGCCGTCTGCCAAAGCCAGGGCGCTGATGGATGCCGCCGACACCGCGCGGCTGGTCGGCCGTGCGACCGGTGCCGACCGCACCTCCGGGTGGATGGCGTTGCTGCGCCAGACCCAATGCACCGCAGCAGCCGTGGCCCGGTCGCACGCAGCGCGTGGCTATGCCTAGCGCGCTGCGTCAGCGCGCGCCGCAGCCGACGCTGCGTTCGAGACACTGCCTATGAGTGTCGACAGTGACGGTGATGCGTGCACCTGGGATTACAGGTCGCGATCCGCGGGTAGCAACGGTAGCGCGAGATGCTTCAAAAAAAAGGCCGGCGGACAGCCCCGGAGCCGGAGATCGAGAGGTAGAGATGAGCGAGGACTATATCGAGCTGTACACGCGGGAAGGCTGCGACGAACAGGTCGCCGGTATGCATCGGGACCTGCAGGAGGTTGGAGCGGTACCCGTGTTCCGTGACGGGCAGGCCCACCACGACGCGATCACCGCCGGCGCGCACCTGGTCCGCGAGCACATCAGCACCACCCAGCGGCGCGATGACGAGGCGATCCTCGAACGGATGGTCGAGCACCGGGCGCTGCCCACCCCCTTTCTGCCCGACCAGTTCAAGTACGCACACCAAGACGACGACGCGTACTTCAGCTGGATCGACCCAAGGCTGATCGTCTCGAACTATGACCTCGACGATCGCCAGCTGGTCGAGGCTTTGGACTGGGTGCACTGGATCCGCGACTCAGGTGCCGACGGCGAGTTGTTGGCGAGGGCATTCGGTCCGGTGCGTGACGGCGGACCTGCCCACATCGACGTGCAGGGGTGGTTCACGCCAGCAGCACCGATTTACCGGATCTGGATGAACGGTCGGCACCGTGTTCACGCCCTGGCCGCACTCGGGGCGCCGTGCGTGCTCGCGCGGGTGCACTACCTGAACGGTCCGTTCATGGGCGAGGGGTGCATCGACAACGAGGACTACTACCAGCTGCTCAATGACGCCGATATCGCACCGGGCCGACGAATGGACGGCATCCGGACGAGCGACTGGCCCATCCTGATGACCACCCCGGACGCCGCGGTGGCGTCTCTGCGCGCTCTCGAAGCCCGCGCCGGTGGTCGGTACGCAGACCGCATCGGGGACCTGCCTCGATCGCCCTTCGATCATCCCGACACTCTTCGCCGGCTGGCCACCAAGCTCGCCCGCGGCCGCCGCAGGTTCTTCTCCACCCTGCGGTGAAGCCCGCAGTCCGCAGGTCGTGCGCCGGCCGTGGCACCGGGCGGCGAACTGCCGCAGGGAGACGAAGCGTGCTCCTACGCCGAGCGTCTGTTCGACTACCACCAGATCGGACCGCTCGCCCGACCCGCAGCGGCCGAGGCGCTAGTGCGACCAGCAGAGCTCCGCGGGGCGTCTTACGTCCCCGAAGCCGTTGACCGGTTGACCACTGCAGCGGACGGCTACCCCTACTTCCTGCAGGAGTACGGCAAAGCGATCTGGAACCTCGCCCCGGAGAAGGTCTTCACGCTGGCCGACGCCCACGCCGCACTCATCGTTGGGCGCGAGCAGCTCGACCAGGGGTTCTTCCCGGCGCGCTGGGATCGCGCGACTCCTGCCGAGCGCAGGTACCTGCGGGCGATGGCTGAAGACGGTGAGGCGGGATCCGGCACCGGAGAGATCGCCCGCCGCTTGGGCGTCAAGCTCACCAGCCTCGGCCCCGCCCGCGCCCAGCTGATCAGCAAGGGCCTGGTCTACGCCCCCGAACACGGCCGCACCGCCTTCACCGTCCCGGGCATGGCCGACTTGATAGAACGACGGCACGCCGAGTAGGTGCGGCCGGCAGGCCGGGTTCGCCATAAGCCCTAGATGACGGGTCGAGGGATGAAGACTGCCCCGGTGACGTTCTCGTCGAGGAGTGCTTGCCGGACCGGCGCGGTGACGACGTAGATCAGGGACGCGAGCGACGAGGGCGCGTGCAGTGTTTCTCCCGAAACCTGAACAGCCCGGGGTGGTAGGGCGTAGACCGTCACGGCGTGCCCCGCGAGCTTGCTGGCCGAGTACACCGGTGTTGCCGGGACTCCCAGCGGGCCTATCCCAGATCGTTCCTTGTCCAGGAGATCGACATGGTTAGGAAAGTGAGGCACCCAGTACGGCAGCCGCTGTTCGTTCGAGATGAGCGTCGCCGGGATCCAGTCGATGGTGTCGGCCGGGCCGAGGTGAGCGTTGAAGACCTCCTTGACGCGGCTCGATACCAGACGCACCACGTCGACTGTTGGTACGAAGTCGGACGGTGTCGGTGCTGCGTCCCTCCACACAGCATCCGGGTGATCAGGAAGTGTCCCTCCGCGCCTTAGCGCTTTGGCCAAGACCCCGGTTCCGTCGACTGGATGAGCGCCGTGGCGCGCGGCCATGTTGCAGCTGAGCTCGTAGACCTCTGCGTCGTCGCCTGACACCGCTATCTCCATATGTAGTCGTCCCTGCAGTTCCAGTAGGCTACGCGCACGATTGTGGGGTCGGCCTGCACCACGTCGACGACCGACTGCTTGAACAGTTGAACGAAGAAGTCTGCTTGCTCTTGAGCGGGTTTAGTCTGTGCGAGTTCGTCGGCTTCGATCATGTTCGAAAGAACCCAGTTGTGGTAGCTCGCCGGGTGAGGGCCGCGATGTTTGATCTGCCAGAGGTTCCACTCAGCGCTGAGATCAAGATTGTACTTTGAGACGATTGCCCGGAACGTGTCACCAAACGCCCCGTAGTGTGTGGCCATGTGATGGTATTGATCCGGCATCGAGTCAACTAGTTGCTGTCGTGCGACGTCATCCAGGCAATTTTCGGCGGGCGGGATACCGGCACCTGACCCAGCCGGAGCCGGCTGGGGCTCAGGCGGCGATTCCGGGATCTGATCGTCCAGGCAACGCCCATCGGACCCGACGTACTCACAGTCGGGCAGTGGCGTGAATGTCAGTGGAGGGCCGTCGGCGCCGTCGATCAGGGCTTGGACGGCTGGCGCCAGGCCCACACCCGGTGTGCGACTGACGAAGTCGATACCGGTGAGCAGCCCGAGCGACTGGCACACGGCGACCGAGTCGGTGACCGCTGCCGCCGGGATCGAGGCGCGAACCTTCTCGCCCAACACAGCGCACGCCTGAGTCCCGTAGCGTGCCACCGCACGATCAGCCAAACGGGCAGCGGTTCCGGTCGACAACTCCAACGGCGGCCACATGACGTACACGCTGCGACCTGAAGCATCTACCTCGGTATTCGCGAGCATCCTGCCGGGATCACGGAAAACAGAGCAGTAGTGCAGCTCGACGGTGTACTGACCCCAAAGGCATCTGTAGTTCTGGCCGCGCTCGGCGTCGACGTACCAGTCAGCACATTTCGAAGCGTCTGCGCCACACGAAGTTGCCCACTGGCCGTCGAGGCGGCTCAGCTGCAGCTCACAGTGGCCATCGATACATTGTGGGTATCTAGACGGAATGTCTCGAACCCACGAGGGAGTATTGGTGGGAACAGTCAAGTCGGCCGGGGGAGCGGCGCCGTCAGCAGGGATCCAGCGACTGGAGAACGACTTTAGAACCATCCCGTCAGGACAGTTCAAGGCGGGCAGATCGAACGATCGTCCGGGAACGAGTGTCAGGGGGGTCGCGTACGAGATCTCCTTCGTGTGCGTCGAGTCTATGCAGACAATCGTTCGCTGATAGATCCCTTGCGGGTCGTTGGAGTTTTCGATGGACCGGTTGTGATCGGGGTGATCCGGTGGCCACCAGGTGATCTCAGACACCGGAGGGTTATGAGCCTTGTCATTACCGTATATGGTGATGTAGTCAAGACCTTTAGGGCATGAGGCGGTGATCGTCTCCCTCGCGACAACCTCGTCGGACCAATTCTGCGATTGAGCTTGCGACCGAGCCTGCCCTAGGCAGCGATAGTGGTACCCGCCCTTGAGTCCGGACCACCCCGACACGCTCCGCGTCCAATCGTAGGTGACACTAAAGGTTCCACCTTTGTGATAGAGCGCGTCACCAGAAACGAGAAGTGGACGAGTCGTGTCGTGCGCGCCGGGCGCACTGCGCCCTCCCCAATAAAATTGAACCTCCTGCTGGGGGTTCCACCCTCCGGTATCATAAACGATTCCGGACCGATTGGGTGGAATTTCGGGAGTCCCGCTCGTCGAGACGTTAAGCTTCGTCGACTCAACTCCGCGTGAGTTGAGTATCTCACTTTGATAGTTTCTTTCGTCTCCCCATGTCAATCCAGAAGCCACGGTTCCCGCCGCGACCGTCGAGACAGCAGTCGTTGCGAGCTCAGAGGTCACTTGAAGCCCGGAGGGTGTGCACAGGCTGACCCATTGCGGACAAACCGCAGCCGATGCCGGCGCGGCCGTGACGAATGTGGCGATTAGCGCGAGGATCGCACAGAATGATGCTATAGACCGGGGTGTTTTTCCGGGCATCGCAGAGCGCTCCTTTGCGGGTGGGATGTTCGGACACTATCGGTGACCGCTTTGGCTTCGGGATGTGCGATGGGCCGTTCACCCGAATAGCTCAGCTCATCGACTGGCCGACGAACTCGTCCGCACCGGCCCCGATCGGAGTGCAGACCAGAGGGCCGACTATGAACTGGCGCCCGGGAACTTCGGGGTTCGGGCGAAGCGCCGACGCGTCACCCAGTGGAAAACCGCGATCCTGGCCGGGTTGCGACGGCGTCGATGCCGCCTCGAGTGACGATCCGAACTGCGAAGGCTGAGACGAGCTCACCGCTGGTCGCGGGCTGACGTGCGCGACTGGTGCCGAGGCGTGTCCAATCGAGACGAGTAGACGCGGAGCGCACGCAGGGCCTGAACTGCGGAGACACTGCCTCGCACGGTGAGACGAGTCCTCTCACCTGGTTGCAACTTGTCTCACTTTGCTACTGATAAGCAATATTATGTCAGACTTTAGTCTGCGTGTTGGCATCTGACGTACGAGGCGGGACGTCGCCACCCCTCCTCCGCAGGCCTTGGGTACGGCCGCTGACCTGCGACACCCGCGCGTACTCCAGGCAGTCGAACGGTGCCGGCACCAGCCCTCTACCGCCGAGTTCGGCCCGTCGCAGTCTCAGGTGCGGCGTAGGAGTCCGGTCACGCCGGCGAGCAGCAAGGCGGTGAGTACCCATGCTGCGACTCGCAGCACGCCGACCACCGTCAGTGCAGCTGCGCCGACCGGTTGCCACGCGGACGCTTGCGCGGTGTCGACGACCGGGATGGCGACACTGACTGCAAGCTGTACTGGGGCGAAGCATGGGTACCCGGGGTCAAGTTCCTCGCACGCACCCGCTCCCGTCGGCAGTTCGTCCTTCGAAGCTGCAACCAGCACCGACGCCGGCGTAGCCGCAGAGAGATCGGCGGGCCCGAAAAGCTGGGGGGCGTTCAACGTGAGCATCAGGGCCGCAGCGAAGATCACCACGAGCCATCCGGCCGCGCGCAACGGGTAGTAACCATGGCCCACGGTCAACCCGTAGGCCCACCGAAACGGTTTGGCGTACCAGGGGGCTTGACGGGTCGCGCGACGAGCAGCCTCGAACCGCAGACGCCGAGCCTCAGTCGGCTGCCCCGCGCGGTCGAAGAACGCCGCTAGCTCGTGCCACGCCTGAGATGAGAACGTCCCCGTGTCGCTGTCGAGCCATGCTCGTCCGGTCCGCCAACTCTCACGGATCACCCCGTGGACATCCCCTAGCTTCCACCCCGCTGCAGCCAAGGGCCCCGCAAGCGCTCCGTGGGCCGAAAGTACACCGACGTGCGCCTGCACGAGCGAGAGACCACCGCTCACGCGGCCACCCGAATCGGTGCCTAGAAGGAGCCCGTCGATCCGTGCCTGGTCGAGTGTGAGGGCATTGCCGTTGGGGTTGGTGAGGTTCGCGCCATTCAACGCGAGCTGGCCGGCGATCCGGGCCCCGAGGGCCCTGACTTCGCCGGTGGCGGTGAGGTTGTTCAGGATCGCGCTGCCGTCGATCTGTGCCCGGTCGAGGCTGAAGGCGTTGCTGATGGGGTTGGTGAGGTTCGCGCCATTCAACGCGAGCTGGCCGGTGATCCGGGCCCCGAGGGCCCTGACTTCGCCGGTGGCAGTGAGGTTGTTCAGGAACGCATCGCCGTCGATCTGTGCCCCGTCGAGGGTGAGGGCGTCGCCGTCGGGGTTGGTGAGGTTCGCGCTCTTCAACGCGAGCTGGCCGGTGATCCGGGCCCCGAGGGCCCTGACTTCGCCGGTGGTGGCGAGGTTGTTCAGGATCGCGCTGCCGTCGATCTGTGCCCGGTCGAGGCTGAGGGCGTTGCTGTTGGGGTTGGTGAGGTTCGCGCTCTTCAACGCGAGCTGGCCGGTGATCCGGGCCCCGAGGGCCCGAACCTGGCCGGTGGCAGTGAGGTTGTTCAAGAACGCGCCGACGTCGATCTGTGCCCCGTCGAGGGTGAGGGCGTCGCCGTCGGGGTTGGTGAGGTTCGCGCCATTCAACGCGAGCTGGCCGGTGATCCGGGCCCCGAGGGCCCTGACTTCGCCGGTGGCGGTGAGGTCGGTCAGGAACGCATCGCCGTCGATCTGCGCCCGGTCAAGGGTGAGGGCGTTGCTGTTGGGGTTGGTGAGGTTCGCGCTCTTCAACGCGAGCTGGCCGGTGATCCGGGCCCCGAGGGCCCGAACCTGGCCGGTGGCAGTGAGGTCGGTCAGGAACGCATCGCCGTCGATCTGTGCCCGGTCGAGGGTGAGGGCGTTGCCGTTGGGGTTGGTGAGGTTCGCGCCATTCAACGCGAGCTGGCCGGTGATCCGGGCCCCGAGGGCCCGAACCTGGCCGGTGGCAGTGAGGTCGGTCAAGAACGCGCCGACGTCGATCTGTGCCCCGTCGAGGGTGAGGGCGTCGCCGTTGGGGTTGGTGAGGTTCGCGCCAATCAACGCGAGCTGGCCGGTGATCCGGGCCCCGAGGGCGCTGACTTCGCCGGTGGCGGTGAGGTTGTTCAGGATCGCGCTGCCGTCGATCTGTGCCCCGTCGAGGGTGAGGGCGTCGCCGTTGGGGTTGGTGAGGTTCGCGCCAATCAACGCGAGCTGACCGGTGATCCGGGCCCCGCGGGCCCCGACCTCGCCGGTGGCGCGGAGGCGGGCGAGGTCGACATTCCCGCTAACCTCGACCCGAGCGGCTGAGAGAGTCGTGCATCTACAGCCAGTGAGTGCAAGGGCCGTGAGTCGGCTCTCCCGTAGCGACAGCTCTCCGGTGAAGGCAGATCGGTGGAACCGCAGGGGGCATGAAAGCGCAAAGTGGTCGAGGTCGACGTCGCCAACGATCCGTGCGTGCTTGACGGTCAGGCCTCGAGGATCGACCTCGCGGTGCACCAGGGCGAGCAGCGCCTGCCGGAGGTCAGCGGCCCGGATGGTGTGTTCATCACCCCAAGCGGCGACCTCATCCGCCGAGAGTGGCAAGGCATCGCTGTCGGCCCGAGGTGCGAGGTCAAGAGCCTCGCCGGACTCGGCCGCATCGATCAGTCGCTCCACCCACTTTGAGGTCGTCTCCACGCCCCCATCGTCGTCGTTCGTCACCTCGCTGGCCAGGTGCTGACCTCGAGTTCTCCGAGTACCCCGCGACCCGTAACTGCTGAGCGAGCCGTCGACCAGCGTCCCGGAGCGACCGTTTGCGGACGCATTTGCGTGCGGGGTTGGGCCGTAACCTGACGCCCATGCCGATCGACGAGTCTCTGAGCGCCCTGGCGGCCGAGATCGAGGAACCACGGTCCTGGCCTCGCCCGATCTGCCCCACCTGCGACGCTGGACACATCGGATTCGGGTCGCCCGAGCATCTCGAATCGGGTGAGTCAGAGGTCGCTCGGGACCACGCCGACGTCGGATGGGATCCCTACTGGATTTACGGGACGTTTCTGCTCCGCGGTCGCTGTGAGAACCCCAACTGCAAGCAGGTTGTGCAGGTGGGTGGGAAGTACCGCGTCGACGAGGCTGAAAAAACGGCCTCGTCGAACCCTAGGAGCCACGACGAGCTGTGGGCTCGCTTCTACAGGGTAGAGACCATCTACCCAGCTCCGGCGATCGTGCGAGTACCGACGAACACACCCGCCGACATCGTTCGAGGTCTGACCCGAGCGTCGCGTGTTCTATTCGCCGACCCAGGGCTAGCCGCCACCGCGTTACGCAGCACGGTCGAGCTGTTCATGACGGACCAGGGCCAGCCAGCTAAGACGCCGAAAGGGTCCTTCCGCACACTCGACGATCGCATCACGGCATGGAAGGAGGGTGACGCAGATCGCGCGCGGACTGGCGGGCTGCTCTTGGCCGTGAAGTGGCTCGGGAACACTGGCACCCACGAGGACTCCGATCTTCGACACGAAGACGTCCTTGGGGTGGCGGCGATCCTCGATGAAGCCCTCCACCGGACGTACACCGGACCCGATCTCGATGCCCAGGCCCAGCAGGTGATCGCCGAACATGGGAGAGGCGGGAGTCCCTCGGCGATCTGAGCCACCTCGCCACGCTTGTCGCGCAAGCGATAAGGCCCCTCACGATCAAGTGGATCGCGTGCGCGCCACACCGGCGGCCGCGACCTATGGCTGCGTCTACTCGCCCTCCTCCGGCTGCAGGGATCGCAGTTCGTCCTGTACCCCGGATGTTGCACGAACAAGTGCCTTGAGCTGATCGCGTATCTCTTTCAATCGGCCCTCGGGTGAGGACGACGAGGTCGTGGTGACCTCCTGGTCGTATACGGTGCAGTCGAGAACGAAGCTCTCGGTGTAGCGCTTGCGCCCGTACTTGTACGTGACCGTGGCCGTCACCTGATCAGGGAGACGATCCACTCCTGCCTCGTTGCGGGAGCCGGTTCGCACTGCGTTCGAGAAGGATTGACCCGGTGACAGAGCGGGAAAGATGCTCGCGTACCGGCGTTTGATGGCGTTGGGCAGGGACATCTCTCGATCAGCCTCTGCGCCCAGGTCGTTGAACAGGACCCGGACGTCGGTCGCTACCGACTGGCCTGTATTGCGGACCACGAGAGCCAGGGCCGCGCTCACATGCGGGATGCGCTGGTACTCGACCAACACGTACGGGCGTGTTCGCTCACGCGAATCCCTGGCGGTCTGACGGAGAGCTACCGCAGCAATGGCGCCCGTGATGATCGCAGCCATCGCTCCAAGACCGCTGCCATTGCGGTTCACCCACTCCCAGAAGCCCTCGACCATGTCCCAAATGTCCACGGGACGCATCGTTTCAGCAACGCGCGGTGCGAGCCATGCCGCCAAGCGGGATCGGTTCGGGTGCGTAGCCGTCGGCCAGTGTTGCGCGGGCGGCATCGCGGGACCGATTCCCGCTCGGCGGCATGGCTCGTAACTTCATTGCGGTGGCCATCACGCGGCCGTCCATCCGGCGGCCGCGCTGGCGCAGTACTCCCAGAACTGGTGCCCGCGCACATGGTTCGTCAGGGTGCCGACCGGGCAACCCTCGTGCAGTTCCTCCATCACCATCGCCTGCGTGCACTGCGCCGGCAGAGGGCCGACGTCGAACCGGGCGTGCAGCCACCAGGGGTCGCGCATGTCCACTGCGGCGGCGCCGTACTCCTCGACTGCCAGCCACGCGGCGATCAAGGGTGCCGGGCAGAAGCCGATCACCGGTTCTCCGCTGACCAAGTGGATGCTGACCCACCCCCGGGCGCTGAGCTGCCCGGTGCCGTCGTCGAGGTGGAGCTCGATGGCACTGAAACCCGCGTTGGGGTCGCTGAGCGGCACCTGGACCCACTGCCCGGTGTTCCCGGTCTGTTCGATCCAGGTCTGGATCGCCGTGGCCGGGTCCGGGTCGAGCCACGTCCCGGGCTGGTGCGCCAACACCGGTGGCGTCGGGTGACGGTCGATCGCGGTCGTCATCACCGCGGTGGGCAGGGTCCAGGTCACCGGTGGCTCTCCTTGTCTGGGCATGCGGACCACAGGCCGGCACCGATGGCCTGGGCCTGGTCCTCGGCCGCGCGCAGTTGGGCGGCGTACGCGTAGGCGCTGTCGTAGGTGTATTCGCGGCCGTATCCGCCAGCGATCACACGCTCCTGCAGCATGGTGGTTTCGTCGAGCCAGACATAGGCCAGGGAGCGTCCGTAGGCGTCGACGGCATCTTGGGTCGGGTCGGCCTCCAACCAGACCGGCTGCTGATCGGCGACGGTCGCGGTGTAGGCCGACGCCTGCGGGCCGAAGCACCCGACCGGCTTGGTCGGGTGCTTGGTCTCTGGGGTGTCCACCCCGATCAGCCGCACCGTGGTGTCGGTTCCGTCGACGTCGACGTGCAGGGTGTCCCCGTCGACGACCCGGGTCACCTTGTATGGCCCCGCCGCGGAGGCAGGGCGAGTCAATTCCACGGCGGACGTCACCGTGGCGTCGGACCGGATCTGGTCGCTCAGGGTGTGCCATCCCCCACCGGGGATGAGCCACGCCAGACCGGCGCCGACCAACACCACCGTGCACACCGCTCGGCGCGCGGCCCGGATCACGCCGACACCAGCCGGCTGGTGGCCCGGCGCGCGCGCTGAGGGATGGCCGGCGCCCATCGCAGGGAGACGCCGATAGCCTCGGCGATCACCCGTTGCCGGGTGCGCGGGCGCCCAGACCCCGGATCGGTCCACGCGTCAGAAGGTTGGGGGTTCGAGTTTCTCCAGGTGCAGAGGAAGGCGTCGGATCTACCCCGGCGTCCGAGCGCCGAAGTCGACCCGGCTGAAGTGCGCGATCTTGTCGTCCAGCACCGCGATCGCCCGGTCCAGCACCGCGGCGCGGTCGGCCAGCGCCGACCGGCGGTCCCGCAGGAACGCCACGGGGTCGGCGGTGGCGCTGCGGCGGTGCAGCAGATCGCAGAACGTGCGCAGGTCGGCGATGCCGAGCCCGGCGTCGCGCATGCAGGTGATGACCGCGATCCAGGCGAGGTCGTTCTCGGAGAACACGCGGTGGTTGGCGCCGTCGCGGTCGAGCGGCCCGATCAGCCCCTCGTCCTCGTAGTAGCGCAGCGCGTCGACCGACAGTCCGGTCCGGGTGCTCGCCTCGCCGATCGTGACCGGTGTGGTCGTCATGCCGTGCCTCCGTCGTCGAGCTCCGCGTGTGCGTCCTCGTCCAGGTGCAGATCGCGGGCGTCCATCGCTTCATCGAGCTGCGCGAGGGTCGAGGGGCCGATGATCGGGGTGACTCGCGGTGAACCGTCCAGCAGCCATGCGAGCACCACCTGGTTGCTGGTGGCACCGTACCGCTGGGCGACCCGTGCGAGGGTGGCGAGCCGCCGGTCGGTGTCGGGGTGGCGGTAGGCGTCCTGCAGCCGATCCGGGTGGGTGAACGCACCGCCGAGCAGGGTGGTGTACGACCACAGGTCGAGTCCTTCGGTGGCCGCGTAGTCCAGCGCCTCGGGGGAGGCGACGACATGACCGGTGTCCGGCAGCGGGGCGAACGGGATCGGCTGCAGGTAGGTGTGCCGCAGCTGGAGTGCGGTGAACGAGGGCACCGCGGCGGTTCGGGCGAGTGTGCGCGCCCGCTCGACCCGCCAGGTGGCGTGGTTGGACGCCCCGATCCGGCCGGCCCGTCCGGAGCTGACCAGCGCGCCGAGGGCGCTCACCTGGGCCGCGAGGTCCACCGCGCGGTCCTCGACGTGGGCCCAGAGCAGATCGACGTGGTCGGTGCTCAACCGGTCGAGCGAGTGGCCGATCGCCCGGTCGATCGCCGTGGGGCTGAGGCCCTCCCAGGATGCGGGCCAGACGCCGGGCGTGACCGGGTCGGCGCCGAGTTTGGTGGAGATCCGGACCTGGTCGCGCACGCCGGGCTGGGCGCGGAACCACGCGCCGAGTGCGGCCTCGCTGGTCCCACCGCGACCGGAGGGTGTGAGCCAGCAGGCGTAGTTGTCGGCCGTGTCGAGCCAGCTTCCGCCCCGGTCGAGGTAGCGGTCGAGCAGGGCGAAGGCGGTCGGTGCGTCCACTCGGGTGCCGTAGGACATGGTGCCGAGCGCGAGGGTGCGGGTGGTCGTCATGGCAGGGATCGCACCACCTGGAGCGCGCACCAGGTCAAGCGTGGGCGGGCGTCGGCCGCTACGTCCGCAGCGCCCGCACCGCGTCGGCGAGGATGCCGACCGCCCAGTGCGTGTCCTCCGCCGGGTCCTGATGCACCAGGTGGAGCGCGAGGCCGTCGACCAGGGCGTGCACGCGCCGGGCCGCCGTGTCGTCGGGGGTGCCCGCGACCAGCTCCACCACCGAGCGGCACACCCGCGCGATGGCGTCATGGGCCTCGCCGTAGGCGACCCGGACGGCGGGATTGGTGGGGGCCAGCGACGCCAGGGCGAGGAACACCTCCATCTCCACCCGGCGCTCGGCGTCCAGCGGCAGCAGCTGTTCGAGGCAGCTGAGGGCGAGGGTGGCCGGGTCGGTGGCGGGGTCCAGCGTCGCGATCCGGGCGGTGACGCGCTCCGAGACCAGCCGCAGGCAGTACACCCGCAGGGCGTCCTGGGTAGGGAACCGCCGCCGCAGCGAGGCGGTGGCGAGCCCTGCCTCGTCGGCGACGTTGCGGACGGAGAACGCGAGCACGCCGTCCCTGGTCAGCACGGTCCAGGCGGCTTCGGCGATGACCCGGTCGCGTTCGGCGTGATCGATCAACCTCGGCATCCGACGATTGTACACAGTCGTGTTAGCATCCGGATATGAGTACGAGTGTGTTCAAAAAGAGATGGCTGGTCCTCGCCGCGGTCCCGGTCGCGCTGGCCGGGCTGCTCGGTGTGGCCGTGCTGGTGGAGAACGCGCGGACGGCCGCCGGTCGGGAGGCGCATCCGATGCCGGGGCAGCTGGTCGATGTCGGTGGTCACCGCGTGCACGTGGTCCAGCAGGGGACCGGTGGCCCGACCGTGGTGCTGGAGGCGGGCAGCGGTGAGGTCGCGTCGGGCTGGGCGGACGTGGCGGCCGGCCTGGACGACCTGACCACCGTGGTGCGGTACGACCGCGCGGGCACCGCGTGGAGCGAGCCCGCCGAGGAGCCGCGCACCGCCGAGGCCGTGATCGCCGACCTGCGGACCGCCCTCCGGGAGATCGACGCACCCGAGCCGTACGTGCTGGTCGGCCACAGTCTGGGCGGCCTGTACGTCCGGGAGTTCGCCCGTCGGTACCCGGAGGAGGTCGCGGGGCTGGTCCTGGTGGACGCCCGACCCGAGGACGATGCCCGTCGCACGGCCGCTCTGCTGCCAGACGGGGCGGGCACCTCGACATTGCCCACCTGGATCCCGAGCCTGCTCAAGGCCACCGGGGTGCTGCGCTTCGACGGGGGGTCGCTGCTGGAGGGGTTGGTCCCGGCGGATCAGCGGCAGGAGTTCCTGAACGTGACGGCCTCGCCGACCTACTTCAGCACCCAGCGGGACGAGGCCGACCGGATCGCACCGACGGAGGATGCGCTGCGGGGACAGGATCTGGGCGACCTCCCGGTGCGGATCATTGCCCGGGGGCTGCCCCAGGACTATGCCGCTGCCGGGGTGGACGCCGAGACCGGGGCCGAGCTCGAACGGATCTGGCAGGACGGGCAGCGACGGATGCTCGCGCTCTCGACCGACAGCAGTCTGGCGGTGGCCGAGCGCAGCGGACACCTGATCCCCGCCGAACAGCCCGAGCTCGTCGTATCGGAAGTACGCGCGTTGTTCGCCGATATCGGGCAATTGCCCTGAAATAGCGTGCGCCCCTCCCACTGTGCCGTTCGAGATGACATGATGCGGCTCGCTGACCCGCCCGCTCGGGAGTCTCAGCAACCGACGATTCCGGGTGGTGCCAGCCATGATTCCTGTCCTGCTCCGTGCACGCAGCAGCGCCGCGGCTCGACGCCGGGTGGCGACGGTGGCGACTGCCGCCCTGGTGATCGGGCTGGCGGGCGGCATCACCGCGCCGACGGCCAGCGCCGACGATGCCGTCGCCCCGACGGCGGGCGCCGCCTTCGACGAGCAGGCGGTGGCACTCCTCGGGGTGGACGGGGTGGAGTCGGTCACCACCGACGGTGCGGGCAACGTCGTTCTGGCGGTGACCACCCCCGGGGGAAATCTGGCCGCCCCGGCCGAGGAGTTCGTGGCCGAGCACACCAATGTGGACGTGCAAGTGATCGACGCACCGTTCAGCGCATTGGCCAGCACTGACGTCGTGGCTGGTGCCGGCTATGTCGGATTGTTGGGCGACGGCTCCGGTTTGCTGTGTTCGGTCGGATTCACCGGATTCTCTCCCAGCGGCAGCCCTGCGGTGATCTCCGCCGGGCACTGCACCGGTGACGGTGCGGCGACCCAGACCTTGCTGACCGTCCCGAGCGGTGACCCCGCCGGCGGTGGCGGTGGGGTGCGCGCCCAGGCCGAGCTCGGCGCCTTCGGCTACTCGCAGTTCGGTGGTCCGGGCAACACCGGCGGCAGCACCGACCGGAATGCGACGGACGTCTCCGTGATCGACGTGACGAACCCGGGCCTGAACCTGCGTCCCGCGGTGACCACGTGGTCGACACCGGCGGATCTGTCCCAGTCGACCCGACCGATCACCGCTGTGGGCACCGCCCAGGTCGGCGGGCAGGTGGCGAAGTCCGGGCGCACCACAGGTCTGACCGAGGGCACCGTCGGCGCTTTCGGCTGGGCGCGGGTGGATGGCCGACTGGTCTACGGCTTCGAGACGAACGTTCCCTCCGCGCAGGGCGACTCCGGTGGCGCGGTGATCCAGGGCAGCACCGCCGTCGGCCTGGTCTCCGGCGGGACGACCGCCGGCGGGCAGCCGATCATGTGGGCGGCAGACCTGCCGACGGCGTTGGCCCGGACCGGTGGCTACACGGTGGCGGTGAGTGTCGCGCAGCCGGTGCTCGTCGGTCCCGCTGCGCATGCCGCGATCGAGGGTGGTTCCCCGGTCAGCGGCACGGCACCGGCGAACACCACGCTGGTGGTGCAGTCCTCCCATGGCGACTCCTTCCAGGTGCCGGTGACGGCGGCCGGGACGTGGTCCTTCCCCGCGACGACCACCACCGGTGCCGTGACCTACACGATCACCGCGCGGTCGGGGTACTCGTCGTCATCAGCGCTGGTGGTGGGTTACACGGTGCTCCCGGCGAACGCTCGGCCGATCGGGAACATCGACGGCGTCACGGTGTCCGGCACCTCGGTGACGGTGTCGGGGTGGGCGCTGGACCCGGACACGACGGACTCGATCCAGGTGCACGTGTACGTCGACGGGAAAGCGACCGGCTGGACCGTCGCGAAGGGGTCGCGGCCGGACGTCGACCGTGCCTATGGCAAGGGAGCGGCACACGGGTACACCTGGTCGGGAAACCTGGGGTGGGGCGACCACTCCGTGTGCCTCTACGCCATCGATTCGGCGGGCGGCCCGAACCCCTCCCTCGGTTGCCGGACGGTCTCGGTGAGGAACGCGGCACCGATCGGCAGTGTGGACGCGGTGTCGGTCTCCGGCCGCTCGGTGACGGTGTCGGGGTGGGCGCTGGACCCGGACACGACGGACTCGATCCAGGTGCACGTGTACGTCGACGGGAAAGCGACCGACTGGCTGGTGGCGAAGACCGCGCGGCCGGACGTGGACCGCGCGCACGGTAGGGGCGCCGCGCACGGGTACACCTGGTCCGGCACGCTCGACTGGGGCACCCACTCGGTGTGCCTCTACGCGATCGACTCGGCGGGCGGGACGAACCCCTCGCTGGGTTGCCGAACGGTCTCACTGACAAATGCCGCACCGATCGGGAATGTGGACACCGTGGCGGTGTCCGGTTCGTCCGTGACGGTGTCGGGGTGGGCGCTGGACCCGGACACGACGGACTCGATCCAAGTACACCTGTACGTGGACGGGAAGGCGGAGGGGTGGACGGTGGCGAACGCCTCCCGCCCGGACGTGGACCGGGCCTACGGCAAGGGGGCGGCGCACGGGTACGTCGTGAAGGCGGCGATCACCCCGGGCGCGCATCAGGTCTGCGTCTACGCGATCGACTCGGATGGGGGCTCGAACAACCCGCTGCTGCGGTGTCGGTCTGTGACGGCCTGAGGTCGCCAGCTTCACCCCGGTGGCGGGGTCAGGCCCCCGGGGTGAACCTGGCGGCATGTCCCACGCCGACGACGAGCAGCCCAGCACCGCACGCGCCGCCACCGCTCCGGCGCCGGACGACCCGCGCAAGCCGGACTCGCCCGACGACCTGACCCGACGGTCCTGGACCTATGTGCTCCGCACCACGCTCCGGGAATTCGGCCACGACCAGTGCACCGACCTGGCGGCGGCGCTGACGTACTACGCGGTGCTGGCCATCGCGCCGGGCCTGCTGGCCGTGGTGTCGATCCTGGGACTGGTCGGCGACGGGCAGCAGTTGGTCGAGGACCTGGTGTCCACCGCGTCCGGCATTGTCGGCCAGGACACGGCTCAGGACACGCTCAAGCCGATCCTGGAGAACATCTCGAACTCCCCGGGCGCCGGGATCACCTTCGTGATCTCGCTGCTGGTCGCCCTGTGGTCGGCCTCCGGGTACGTCACGGCGTTCAGCCGCGGGATCAACCGGGTCTACGAGATCGACGAGGGCCGCCCGATCTGGAAGCTGCGCCCGGTGCTGCTGGTCGTCACCCTGGTGCTGGTGGTCATCGCGGTGCTGATCGTGGTCGCGGTGGTGCTCTCCGGCGGTGTCGCCGAGCAGGTCGGTGACGCGATCGGGCTCAGCTCGGTGGCGGTCACGGTGTGGGACATCGCCAAGTGGCCGGTGGTGCTGGCCCTGGTGGTGACCGCCGTGGCGATCCTCTACTACTTCACCCCGAACGTCCGGCAGCCCAAGTTCCGCTGGATGAGCATCGGTGCGCTGGTCGCGGTGCTGGTCTGGATCGTCGCCTCGGTGGGCTTCGGGTTCTACGTCGCGAACTTCGGCAGCTACGGCAGCACCTACGGTTCATTGGCCGGGGTGATCATCCTGCTGCTCTGGCTGTGGATCACGAACCTGGCGCTGCTCTTCGGCGCCGAGCTGGACGCCGAGATCGAACGCGGCCGGGAGCTGCAGGGCGGCATCGCGGCGGAGGAGTCCATCCAGCTGCCGCCGCGGGACACCCGGGCCAGCGACAAGAAGGCCGCCAAGCGCCGGGAGGACGTGCGCCGGGGACGGGCACTGCGGGAGTCGGCGCACCGAGACGAGTGAGCGGGGGCCCGGCACCCCCTGATGCCGGGCCCCCGCTGCGGCTCACCGCCCGAGGCGCAGCATCACCTTGCTGCTCCCGGTCGATCGGTCGGCGGCGGTCTCCATCGCCGCGCGGGCGTCCTCGAGGTCGAAGACGTGGGTCATCAACGGGTCGACGTCCAGCCCCTCGGCCAGCGCCGTGATCGCCTCGTCGACTTCCTCGGCGAACCGGTACGACCCGACCCAGGTCAGCTCCCGGGTGATCAGGTCGCCCAGCACTGCGGTGATCTCGGTGCCGGGCAGGTTCCCGACCTGGACCACGGTGCCGCCCTTCGCCGTCGCTCGCAGCACACCGCCCAGGGCGGCCGGCACCCCGGAGGCCTCGAACACCACCGTGACGTCGGTGGGCAACGATGCGGTGCGGACGTCCACCGTGCCGTCGGCGCCCATCGCCCGGGCCACCGCCAGCGAGTCGGCGGAGACATCGGCCGCGATCACCTCGGCGGCCCCCGCCCGGCGGGCCGCCGCGACCACCAGCGACCCGATGGGTCCGGCGCCGTTCACCAGGACGGTGCGACCGCGCAGGTCCGGCACCCGTCCGACGGCGTGGATCGCCACCGCGAGGGGTTCGGCCAGCGCCGCGCGCTGGGTGTCGACGCCTGGCGGGAGCACCCGTACCTGGTCGGCGCGGACGGCCCGCAGTTCGCTGAACCCGCCGTCGGTGTGCGGGTCGAACGCGGCCGATCCGAAGTACCGCACCTGGGGGTAGAGATTGGTGCGCCCGGCGAGCCGGTCGGGAAGCAGTCCGTCCCCGATGAGTTGCGCCGGTTGGAAGGTGACGGCGGTGCCGACCTCCAGCCCACGCACCCCGGCGCCGACCGCCCGGATGCGCCCGGCGACCTCGTGGCCGAGCACCATCGGGTGCCGGAGCACCGCGGTGCCGGATCGCCCGTGCCGCCAGTACGCGAGGTCGGAGCCGCAGATGCCACCCCATTCCATCGCGACCAGCACCTCACCGGGTCCGGCGGTGGGATCGGGCAGCTCGTCGACCCGCAGGTCACCGGCTCCGTGCACGACGACGGCTCTCACAGCGCATCCTCCAGTCGGGTGAGGTCGCGCCCACGGACCTCCGGCATCATCAGGGCGCCGATCAGGCCGATGGCGGAGTACGCCAGCAACATGAGCGCGAGTGGCCACCAGGAGTGGAACAGCGCGGTGAGCGAGGCGGCGATGATCGGGCCGATGGCGGTCGACAGGATGCCGCCGACCTCCTTCGCCACCGCGAGCTGGGTGAACCGGGTCCGGGCGCCGAAGAGCTCGGCCATCGTCACCGACTCCAGGGAGAACAGCGCGAGCACGCTGACGTTGTGCAGCACGATGATGCCCAGGATGATCCCGACCGATGCCGGGGCACCGATCAGGGCCATGCCGGGGATCGCCAGCAGTGCGGAGGCGCCCAGGAACGCCAGGTACAGCGGTCGGCGCCCGTACGTGTCGGACAGCCAGCCGACCAGCGGGACCGTGGCGAACCCGACCGCGGAGGAGATCAGGATCGCGTTGGTCGGCAGCGTCTTGGCCCGGCCCAGTTCGGTCACCAGGTAGGCGACCAGGAAGGTCTGGATCAGGCCCGAGTTCCCGGCCTGGCCGAACCGGAGCATCAGGGCCACGAAGAACGCACGGCCCTTGCGCTGGCTGACGACGGCCCGGGCGGCGGCGTCGTTCTGCGCGGCGCGCTCCCGCAGTTCCTGGGAGCTGAGCGCCTTGCCGTCGACGACGTCCGGCCGGTCCTCGAACACCGGCGATTCCTTGAGGTGCATCCGGATCCACATCGCGAGGAACAGCACCAGGAACGACCCCAGGAACGGGATGCGCCAGCCCCAGCTCAGGAGTTGGTCCTCACTGAGCAGGGCGACCAGCAGTGCCCACAATCCGGTGGCGACCAGGGTCGCGGAGTTGGTGCCGAGCGCCACCAGCGACCCGATCAGGCCGCGCTTGTCCCGCGGCGCGTACTCGGTGAGCATCGTGGTCGCGCCGGCGATCTCCGCCCCGGCTCCGAAGCCCTGGATCAGCCGGAGCGCGACCAGCAGGATCGGGGCCAGCACGCCGACCTGGGCGTAGGTGGGCAGCGCGCCGATCAGGGTGGTGGCGACGCCCATGAGGGCGATGGTGAAGAACAGCACGCCCTTGCGGCCCACCCGGTCGCCCATCCGACCGAAGACGAAGGCGCCGAGCAGTCGTGCGCCGTAGCCGACTCCGTAGGTCGCCATCGCCAGGATGATCGCGATGCCCGGTGCGGTGTCCGGGAAGAAGAGCGGGGTGAAGACCAGGGCCGCTGCCAGGGAGTAGAGCTGGAAGTCCAGGAACTCCAGGGCGGTGCCGAGCCAACCGGAGACGGCGGCGCGGGTCAGGTCGGAGGTCGATCGGTGGGCGGGACCGGGTTCGGTGAGGGTGTCACGGGTGGTCATCGGGGCTCCTCTGTGTGCCGACCACGGAGCCCCGCCCGCCCGGATCACCGGCTCCGTCATCGGCCGACAACATTGTCTACCGCGCTTGTGCACAGCCCTTGTATGCAAGCATCGCCCGCCGGTTCCTGTCAACGAGATCCCAGTACGATGCAGCGGTGGAAGCCGTCAGGAGCAGCCGGGACGTGGTGTACGAGTCGATCCGGTCCCGCGTCCTGACCCTGGATCTGGCACCGGGCGCACCGCTGTCCGAGAACGAACTCGCCGCGGAGCTCGGGGTCTCGCGCACGCCGATCCGGGAGGGGCTGATCCTGCTGGCCCGCGAGGGACTGGTGCACGTCTTCCCGAAGGTGGGGTCCTTCGTCGCCCGGGTGGAGATCGAACGCGTGCGGGACGCGCAGTTCCTGCGGGAATCGGTCGAGCTCGGCTCGTTGCGGGACGTGCCGCGTGCACCCGACCCCGCCGTGGTGGCCGAGCTCCGGGCGAACCTGGACGGGCAGCGAGCGGTGCTGAACGACCTGGAGGCGTTCTTCCGCCTCGACGAGGAGTTCCATCGCGGCCTGATGCGGCTGGCCGGTCACGACCGGGTGTGGCCCACGGTCGTCTCGGCCAAGGGGCACCTGGACCGCGCCCGCCGACTCGGTCTGCGCGAGGCGACCGCCGAACCGTTCCACGCGCAGCATGCGGCGATCCTCGATGCCGTGGTCGCCGGGCACGCCGATCAGGCGGTCGACCTCCTGCGTGGCCACCTGCGCGCGGTGCTGGCCGACATCGAGGCGGTGCGGGCGTCGCATCCCGAGCTGTTTGCCACCGGCGACCCCGGTGTCCCGGTGCGGCGGACCGTCGCGGTGTGGGGCTGATCGGCCGCCGTGTACCGGCTGGTCAGCGCAGGTCGCCGACCAGCCGGTACACGGCGGTGCGCACTCGGTCCTCGTCGAAGGGCTCGGTGCCCAGCTGACCGTGCAGCACCAGCCCCTCGATCAGGGCGTCGACCATCGGTGCCAGCTCGCTCGGGAAGTGCCGGGCCAACGACGCCCGGGAGCGTTCCATCCAGTCCTGGGTCAGCGCGCGGTAGCGCGGGTCGCGGGCCGCCAGGGCGTACAGCTCCGCCGACAGCACCAGATCGCGGCCGTAGTCGGTGCCGTGGGTGACGATGATCCGGACCACCGCCTCGCGCGGGTCCTCGCCCGCCGGGAGCTCGGCCATCATCCGGTCGAACCGGGCGTGCTGGGTGTCCGCGAGGTGGCTGAATGCGGCGAACAGCATGTCGTCCCGGGTGGGGAAGTGGTAGGTCATCGACCCCATCGGCACGTCGGCCGCCTCGGCCACCGCCCGGTAGGTGGCACCGGCGGTGCCGTCGCGGGCGATCAGGTCCAGCACCGTCTCCACCAGGCGCTCGCGGCGACCCGGGTCGGTGCGGCGCGCCCTCACAACACGGCTGCCAGCTCGCGCAGGGCAGCCATCGGGTCGGCGCCGACCGGGATGAAGACGCTGGAGGTGACCCCCGACGCGCCGAGCTCGGCGATCCGGGCGCGCACCTGGTCGACGGTCCCGGCCAGTGCCAGCTGCCGCACCCAGGCGTCCGGCAGGTCCCGGGCGAACGACGCGCGGTCGACGGCGGTGCGGCGCAGCTCGGCCAGTGTGTCGGCGAAGGGCAGGGGCGCCAGGTGCGGTGCCCAGTCCGGCTCGCCGATCCACTCCAGGCCGGGGCGCGCGGCGGCCAGCGCCGCCGACTCGTCCTCGCGCACCACGCCGACGTTGTAGGCGACCACCGCATGGTCGCCCGCCGGGGCCATCGATCCCAGAGCGGCGCGGGTGTATTCCGGGGTGGTCGGCTCGGCCAGCACGGTGCCGTCCGCCAGCCGTCCGGACGCGGCCAGCGACTTCGGTCCGCGCACCCCGAACAGCAGCGGCGGCACCCGGTCCGGCACCACGGCGGGATCCAGGGCCAGATCGGCGGCCGACCCGCCGGACAGCAGGGTGCGCAGCGTGCGCACATAGTCGCTCAGGAAGCTCAACGGCTTCTCCGGCCAGCAACCGGCCTGCCGCATCCAGCCCGGCATGCCGTGCCCGATCCCGACGTCCACCCGGCCGGGGAACAGCTGCTCGAGGGTGGCGATCTCCATCGCGGCATAGGCGACGTTCCGCACGGCGGCGGGCAGGATGCCGATCCCGACCCGGATCCGCTCGGTGGCGGCCAGGGCCGCGGCGGCCTGGGCGAAGCCACCGCGGTAGCTGAGGTCCTCGACCAGCCACAGCTCGTCGTAGCCGAGCGCGTCGGCCTCGCGGGCGAAGGTGGTGAACTGCGCGGCGGGCAGGTCACGGGGCAGCATCACGCCGATCCTGGTCATGCCCAGAGTTCTATCAGAACACCCGGATAGACGACGAGGCCCCCACCGATGCGGGTGGGGGCCTCGTCCGCTCTCACTTGGTCAGCGGCGCCAGGGTGTCGTCCTTGGCGTAGACCTCGGCGGCGTTCTCCTTGGTGACGATCACCGGGGTGAGCAGGTAGCTCGGGACCACCTTGACCCCGTTGTCGTACGACTTCGTGTCATTGATCTCCGGCTCCTCGCCCTTCTGCAGGGCCTGGATCTCCTTGATGGTCTGGGCGACCAGCTCGCGGGTGTCCTTGTAGATGGTCGAGTACTGCTCCCCGGCCATGATCGACTTCACCGACTCGACCTCGGAGTCCTGTCCGGTGATCACCGGGGTCTCCTTGCCGGCCTGGGCCACCGAGGTGAGGGCGGCACGGGCCAGGGTGTCGTTCGGCGACAGGATGCCGTCCAGCTCGGTGTCGGCGTAGGAGCCGGACAGGATCGTGTCCATCCGCTTCTGCGCGTTCTCCGCCTTCCACCCCTGGGTGGCGATCTGCTCGAAGGAGGTCTGCCCGGAGACCACGACCAGGGTGCCGTCGTCGATCTTCGGCTGCAGCACGCTCATCGCACCCTCGAAGAACGGGGTGGCGTTGGCGTCGTCCGGCGACCCGGCGATCAGCTCGATGTTGTACGGCCCGTCACCCTTGCGGGCGGCCAGCCCCTCCAGCAGCGACTTCCCCTGCAGGACACCGACCTGGTAGTTGTCGAAGGCCACGTACATGTCCACCGCATCGGTGTTCTTCACCAGCCGGTCGTAGGCGATGACGTGGGCGCCGTTCTCCTTGGCGGCCTCCAGCTGGGAACCGAGCTGGGAACCGTCGATGGCACCGACCACGATCACGCTCGCGCCCTGCTCGGTCATCGCCTGGATCTGGTTCTGCTGCTCGGTGACACCGGAGTTGGCGAACTGGACGATCGGGTCGAACCCGGCCTCGGTCAGGCCGTCCTTGAACAGCTGCTCGGCGAGCACCCAGTTCTCGGAGGTCTTCTGCGGCAGCGCCACCCCGATCGTGGCGTCGGCGGCGAAGCCGCTGGACTCGGTGGCGGCGCCGGACGACTCGTCGTCGGAGCCACCGCGTTCGGAGGAGGAACAACCGGACAACAGGAGCGCTCCGGCGGCTCCGGCGGCGACCAGCGCCGCAGTCAGCTTCTTCATGGGTGATGTCACTCTTCCTCGGTTGAGCACCCGTCGTTGGATGCGGTCGAGCGCCGTGCCGGATGCTCCGGCACGCCGAATCAGTTGCGGGCGAGCGTCTCCGCGGGGGAGACCGGATTGGCGCCGGTGCCCTGGCCGCTGTCGTCGCCCTCGGGGTTCACCGGGCCGCGGCGCACGCCCTTGAGCAGGAGTCCGACGATCGACGGCCGGCCCTGGATCTTGTTGTAGACGTCGAAGGCGACGGCGGCGAGCAGCACCAGGCCCTTGATCATCTGGGTGCTGTCCGACCCGACGCCCATCAGCTGCAGGCCGTTGTTCAGCACCGCCATCACCAGACCACCGATCAGCGACCCGACCACGGTGCCGACACCGCCGGAGACCGCCGCGCCACCGATGAACACCGCGGCGATCGCGTCCAGCTCCCAGTTGGTGCCGTCGAACGGTCCGGAGGCGGTGGACCGGCCGATGAAGATGATCCCAGCCAGCGCGGCGAGGATCGACATGTTCATCATCACGAAGAAGTTGGTCCGCCGGATGTTCACGCCGGACAGCGACGCGGCGATCCGGTTGCCGCCCACCGCGTAGACGTGCCGACCGGTGATCGTCCGGTTGGAGATGAACGCGTACACCAGCACCAGCACGACCAGGATCACGCCGGAGATCGGGAAGGAGGTGCCGTACCGCCCGGAGCCGAACAGCCAGGTGGCCCCGGCGATCACCGCGGCGAGCAGCACCACCCGCACCACCGACGCCCAGGTCGGGATCGGGGCACCGCCGAGTCGACGGGCCGAGCGACGACGCCGGGTCTCGCCGTAGACCAGCGCGGCGATGGCCAGAATGCCCAGCAGCAGGGTCGAGTTGTTCAACCCGGTGTTCGGCCCCCACTCCGGCAGGTATCCGGCGCCCAGGAACTGGATCTCCTTCGGCACCGGCACCGTGTTCGACTTGCCGATGTACTGGTTGGCGCCGCGGAAGAACATCATCCCGGCCAGGGTGGTGATGAAGCCCGGGATGCCCACGTAGGCGACCCAGAATCCCTGCCAGGCACCGATCACCGCGCCCACCGCCAGGCCGAGCACGATGCCCAGCCACCACGGGATGCCCCAGTCCCGGATCGCCAGCGCCACGATGATGCCGACCACCGCCGCCACCGACCCCACCGACAGGTCGATGTGCCCGGCGATGATCACCAGCACCATGCCGATCGCCAGGATCAGCACGTAGGAGTTCCCGTTGATGATGTTCTGCGCATTGGTCGGGGTGAGCACCTTGCCGCCGGTGGCGAACTGGAAGATCAGCACCAGGGCGATCAGCGCGAACACCATGCCGAACTGCCGGGCGCCGCCGCCGAACAACTGCTTGAGTGACGTCATCGTCTGTCCTTCAGTGGGTGACTGCGGGGCTGGAACCGGTCATCAGGCGCATCAGGTCCTCCTGGTTCGCCTGTTCCCGGTCGAGGACACCGGTGATCCGGCCCTCGAAGATGGTGTAGATCCGGTCGCACAGACCGAGCAGCTCGGGCAGCTCGCTGGAGATGACCACCACGCCCTTGCCGGCGTCGGCCAGCCGCTGCACCAGGCCGTAGATCTCGTACTTGGCGCCGACGTCCACGCCCCGGGTCGGCTCGTCCAGGATCAGCAGGCCCGGCTCGGGGAACATCCACTTGCCGAGCAGCACCTTCTGCTGGTTGCCGCCGGACAGTTTGACCACGCCCTCGCGCACCGAGGGGGTCTTGATGTTCAACGACTTCCGGTAGTGCTCGGAGGCGATGAACGCGGTGTCGGTGTCCAGCACCCGGTGCTTGGTGATCCGCTTCAGATCCGCCGACACGATGGTGTCCAGGATGCTGTCCAGCAGGTTCAGGCCCTGGATCTTGCGGTCCTCGGGCACGTAGGCGATGCCGTGGTCGATGGCCTGCTGCACCGTGGTCAGCTCGACCGGCTTGCCGTCGATCAGCAGCTGCCCGCCCCGCCAGCGCCCGTACGACCGGCCGAAGATCGACCGGGCCAGCTCGGTGCGACCGGCGCCCATGATCCCGGCGAAGCCGACGATCTCCCCGCGCCGGACGTGGAAGGTCGATCCCTTGCACACCAACCGGTCGGCGACCTGCGGGTGTTCGACCGTCCAGTCCTTCACCTCGAAGAAGACCTCGCCGATCTGCGGCGTGTGGTCCGGGAACCGGTGGTCCAGCGACCGGCCGACCATGCCGCGGATGATCCGGTCCTCGTCGACCTCACCGGCGCTCGCGTCCAGCGTCTCCACCGTGCGGCCGTCCCGGATGATGGTGATCGAGTCGGCGATGGCGGCGATCTCGTTCAACTTGTGGCTGATCATGATGCTGGTCAGGCCCTTGGCCCGCAGCCCGCGCAGCAGGTCGAGCAGGTGCTCGGAGTCCTCCTCGTTCAGCGCCGAGGTCGGCTCGTCCAGGATCAGCAGCTTCACGTCCTTGGACAGCGCCCGGGCGATCTCCACCAGCTGGGCCTGACCGACGCCGATGTTCTTCACCAGCTCGTCGGGTGAGGTGTCCAGGCCGACCCGGGCGAGCAGTTCGGCGGCGCGCTCGCGGGTGGTGTCCCAGTCGATGCCGAACGGGCCGGAGTTCTCGTTGCCGAGGAAGATGTTCTCCGCGATGGACAGCTCGCCGATCAGCGCGAGCTCCTGGTGGATGATCACGATCCCGGCGCGCTCGCTGGACTTGATGTCCTTGAACCGGACCTCCTCGCCCTGGTAGACGATTTCGCCGTCGTAGCTGCCGTAGGGGTAGACGCCGGAGAGGATCTTCATCAGCGTCGACTTGCCGGCGCCGTTCTCCCCGCAGATGGCGTGGATCTCGCCGGCGCGGACCGTCATCCGTACCTGGTCCAGGGCGCGCACGCCGGGGAACGTCTTGGTGATCGCCCTCATGTCGAGGACGACGGGGCTGTCCGGCATCGCGCCTGCTCTCTGTGCCGATCGTTCGTCGTTGAACGGCAGGACAGTAGGGACGCCGGGAGCTACGCGTCAACAGTTGAACGCAAAATCCACCCGTCGTTACCGTTCTGCAACGCGACAGCGAGGGGATTTGCCGACAACCTGTGAAGGCAAAGCGTCATGCCCAGCGCGGTCGGGTCGGCACCGTGGCACCGGCGATCGCCCCGATGATCTCCTCCGGCGCCGAGGTCCCCGCATCGAAGGACCCGTTGTTCCGGCCGTGCCGCAGCACCTCGATCCGATCCGCCACCGCCCGCAGGTCCGCCAGGTTGTGGCTGATGATCAGCACCGCCAGGCCCATCGCCCGCAACCGCTCGATCAGGGTCAGCACCTCGGCGGTCTGCACCACCGACAGCGCGGCGGTCGGCTCGTCCAGCACCAGGATCCGTGGCCGGGTGGTCAGGGTCCGGGCGATCGCCACCGCCTGCCGCTGGCCACCGGACAGCTCGCGCACCGGCACCCGCACCGACGGCACCGTGATCGTCAGATCGCGCAGGATCTCCGCCGCCGCCAGCTCCATCCCGTCGATGTCCATCGGACGGTGCTTGGAAGCCCGCAGCTCCCGGCCCAGGAAGACGTTCGCCGCCACACTCAGGTTCTCGCACAGCGCCAGGTCCTGGAACACGGTCGAGATCCCCAACGCATGCCCGGCGGCCGGATTCGGGATCGCCACCGGATCGCCGCCGACCTCTAGCACCCCGGAGTCCGGCTGCACCACCCCGGAGACGATCTTCGCCAGGGTCGACTTCCCGGCGCCGTTGTCCCCGACCAGCGCCACCACCTCGTGCGGGCGGACCTGAAGGTCGACCTCGATCAGCGCCTCCACCGCGCCGAACCGTTTGGTCACCCGGCGCAGCGCCAGGGCGGGTGCGCGGTCGGCCGCCCCACCCGTCCCGGTCATCGTCGCCTCCACACTGAGTGCCACGACGTCAGTCTCCGTCCGGTCGCACCGTCCAGCGCGTCATCGCGCTGGTGTCCTCCAGAGCGAGCAGCACCGCGCCCGCGACCTCGGCCCGGGAGCCCAGCTCGGCCCCGACCACCTCCAACGGCGCCAGATGGTTCAGCGGCACCCGACGCCGGATCGCCTCCCGCATCGGACCGATCAGCAGCTCACCGGTCTCGGCCAGCTCACCACCGACCACCACGCACTGCGGGTTCACCGCGATCGCCAGCCCCGCCACCACCGCACCGATGGTCGCCCCGGCATCCGCCACCACCTGCCGACACCCCGGGTCGCCGTCGTTCGCCAACGCCACGATGTCCCGCAGCGTCAACGACCCCCGGCTGGCCCGCAGCACCTCGATCAGCGCCGGCGCACCCGCCACCGTGTTCAGGCACCCGCGGCTGCCGCACAGGCAGACCACCCCACCCGCATCCACCTGGACGTGACCGATCTCGCCCGCGGTCCCGGCGAACCCCCGGTGCAACCGGCCCGCCAACGACACCCCCGCACCCGTGCCGTGCGACACCCGCACGTACACCGAGTCCTGGAACTGCCGCGCCGCACCCAGTCGGCTCTCCGCCAGCGCCCCCAGATTCGCGTCGTTGTCCACGAACACCGGCACACCCAGCCGCTTCGACATCACCTGCGCCACCGGTGCGTCGTCCCACCCGCGCAGGATCCCCGGCACCGACACCGTCCCGGTCGCCGCATCCACCGGCGCCGGCACCCCGATCCCGATGCCCAGCAGCTCGTCCAGCGACGAACCCACCCGCTCCAGCAACTCCACGATCAACAGCGCCGCCCGGTCCAGACTCGTGTCCGCGCGATGCTCGTGCGGCAACGGCAACGACTGCTCCACCAACGTCTGCTGCGCGGTGTCCGCCAAAGAGATCGCCATGTGCCGGGTCCCGATGTGGATGCCCGCCGCGATCCCGGTCCGGTGCACCATCGTCACCAGCGCCGCCCGACGGCCGTTGTAGACCGTCGCCTTGACCTCGACCTCACCCGCGCCCTGCAACTCGCGCACGATGTTCGAGACCGTCGCCGCCGACAACCCGGTCGCCGACGCCAACTCCACCTGGGTCAGGCCGCCGTACCGCCGGATCGTGTCCACGACGGTCGCACGATTGGCCTCACGCAGGGCGGTCTGGGAACCAGCCATCGCGGGCGACCTCCCGTCCTCGCGCCGATGCCCCTGCCGGGAGGAGGGTACTCCGGGCGGGTGTCAGCGGTCGCAGCCGCAGACGTCGTTCATCTCCAGCACCTGCTCACCCGGCTGCGCCCACGCCTCGGCCTCCGCGATGGACGCGAAGGTGCGACCGGCGAGGCGGCCGGTGGGGAGCATGACGACGACCTCGGTGTGTTCGCGGGGGTCGGACCAGGTGTCGGTGGACATGGGATGCCTCTCGGTCGGGTCCAGTGAGAACAGATCGATCGGCGCAGAGCTTCCCGGCGAGTACCGTCCTGCGCGATGGACGACACGGAGTGGGCCGCCGGTGCCCGGCGGGACAGCGACCGGGCGCGGCGTCGTCGGTGCCGGTGGTGGCGTCGCGGCACCGTGCCCCCGGTTCCGGAGCCGCGCGGCGGTGGCTTCCTGCTGCACCCGGACCTCGGCGCACCACGGGTGATCGACGACCAGATGCTTCCGCCGCTGACGGAATCGGGCATGTCATCGGAATGGCTCGGCCTCTCCGATGACCAGCGCGACGCCCGATTGCGCCTCACCTGGCGGTCCACGGTCAGCTGGGCGCTCGAACAGGGGGCGGACCGGGTCCTCGTCCAGGACGTGATGGCCGATCGCACGCAGCAGCTCACCTGGGCCGCGGCGGCCCGGGGGCGTGCGCATGGCTGGCTCGTGTTTCCCGATCTCGAGCCTCAGTCGATGCGCACCTTCCTGGACTCCTTGTTCGATCATCCCGTCGAGGTCGCGGTGATCGCCGACGGCGAGCTGATCGCCCAGGTCTACGAAACGTGGGATGGGATCGTGGTCTATGGCGAAGGTGCTGCTGGCGTCGTTGCCGGGTGACAGCAGGGAGCGGCCCGGCACCCCGCGCAGGGGCACCGGGCCGCCGTAGTCCACTCAGTCCAGCGTCGCGACGTCGATCACGAACCGGTACCGCACGTCCGAGGCGAGCACCCGCTCCCACGCCTCGTTGACCTGGTCGGCGGAGATCACCTCGATCTCGGCGCCGTACCCGTGCTCGGCGCAGAAGTCGAGCATCTCCTGGGTCTCGGCGATGGAGCCGATGGCCGATCCGGCGAAGGAGCGCCGGGCGCCGATCAGGGAGAACACCCGCACCGGCAGCGGCTGCGGCGGGGCGCCGACGTTGACCAGGGTGCCGTCGACGGCGAGCAGGGAGAGGTAGGCGGTGAGGTCGAGCTCGGCGCTGACGGTGTTGACGATCAGGTCGAAGGACCCGCGCAGCTGCTCGAAGGTGTCGGGGTCGCTGGTGGCGTAGTAGTGGTCGGCGCCGAGTCGCAGGCCGTCCTCCTGCTTCTTGAGCGACTGGGAGAGCACGGTGACCTCGGCGCCGAGGGCGTGGGCGTGCTTGACGGCCATGTGGCCGAGTCCGCCCATGCCGATGACGGCGACCCGGGTGCCGGGGCCGGCGTTCCAGTGCCGCAGCGGGGAGTAGGTGGTCACGCCCGCGCAGAGCAGCGGCGCGGCGACGTCCAGGTCGATGCCGTCCGGGATGCGCAGCACGAAGTCCTCGGTGACGACGACCTGCTGGGAGTAGCCGCCCTGGGTGATCGACCCGTCGCGGTCCTTCCCGGCGTAGGTCTGGGTGTTGCCGCGCAGGCAGTACTGCTCCTGGCCCTGACGGCACTGCTCGCACTCGCCGCAGGAGTTGACCATGCAGCCGACGCCGACCCGGTCGCCCACGGCGAAGCGGGTGACCTCCGAGCCGACCTCGGCGACGATCCCGGCGATCTCGTGGCCGACGACCAGCGGGTAGGGCACCTGGCCCCACTCGCCGCGGGCGGTGTGGATGTCGGAGTGGCAGATCCCGGCGAACTTGATGTCGATCCGGATGTCGCGGGGGCCGACGTCGCGGCGTTCGATGGTGGTGCGGACCAGGGGCTGGTCGGGTGCGGTGGCGGCGTACGCGTTCACAGTCGTGGGCATGGGATCGATGGTGCGTCCGCCGCGGCGCGGACGCCAGGCGGGATGGGGGCACTGCCATGACCCCCGTTGGTGCGCCGTTCGGGTGACGCACCCATCCACCGCACGGGGTGGTCCGAACCTCTGACGTGGCACGACGCCGCGATCGCATCCCGCACCCAGATGGAGGAACCCGATGAGCACCACCCTTGATGCCGAGACCGAGCGCCGCACCGCGGTGTACGGCGACCCGCTGAGCGTCCGGGAGCGGATCGTGCTGGCCGAGATGGGTGAGGGCGTCACGTTGGAGGACATCGCCCGCCGCCTGTTCGTCAGCCGCAACACGGTCAAGACCCAGGTGCGCTCGATCTACCGCAAGATCGGCGCGTCGACCCGGGCGGAGGCGGTCGCCTGGGCGCGGGCGGCGGGCATCCGCTGAGCCGCGATGTGGCTTCACCCCCGAGTTTGTTGTTTTGGGTTGACTTCGCGTGAGCGTGCGCCGCACACTCGTCCGGTCGGGACGGACCGGCAGCACCTCACGATGGAGTCGACGTGTACGCAACGGAGCGCCAGCAACAGATCCTCGCCGTGGCCCGGCGGGACGGTCGGGTGGATGTCACCTCGCTGGCTGCTGACCTCGATGTCACCACCGAGACCGTCCGCCGCGATCTGACAGTGCTGGAACGGCACGGCCTGGTGCGCCGGGTGCACGGTGGCGCGATCCCGGTCGAACGCCTGGGATTCGAGCCGGGCCTGGCTCAGCGCGAGGGCCTGCTGTCGGCGGAGAAGGAGCGGATCGCCAAGGCCGCTCTGGACGAGCTGCCGGACGGTGGGTCGGTGCTGCTGGACGCCGGGACGACCACGGTGCGCCTCGCCGAGCTGCTGCCGACCGACCGTGAGCTGACCGTGGTCACCCACGCACTGCCGGTGGCCACGGTGTTGGCCACACGTTCCCACATCACACTGCACCTGGTGGGCGGCACCGTCCGCGGCCGCACACTGGCGGCGGTGGGCAGCTGGGCACTGCGCGAGTTGGCCGAGATCCGGGTGGACGTCACCTTCCTCGGCACCAACGGCCTGAGCGTCGAACACGGCCTGACCACCCCCGACCTGGCGGAGGCGGCGGTGAAGGCCGCCCTGGTCGCCGCCGGTCGACGCACCGTGGTGCTGGCCGACCACACCAAGCTCGGCCGCGAGGACTTCGCCCACGTCGCGCCGCTGTCGGCGATCGACGCGCTGATCACCGATTCCGGGGTGTCGCCGGAGCTGGCCGAGGAGATCGAGTCCGCCGGTACCCGGGTGGTGCGGGCATGATCGTCACCCTGACCCCGAACCCCAGCCTGGACCGTGCGCTGGACCTGCCCCGGCTCGACCCGGGCGAGGTGAACCGGGCCACCGCCGAGCACCTGCACCCCGGCGGTAAGGGACTGAACGTCACCCGCGCGCTCGCCGCGCACCGGGTCGACTCGCGCGCCGTGCTGCCGGTGGGCGGCCCGGACGGGATGCGGATCGTCGACCTGCTGGCGGCGCAGGGCGTGGCGGCCCACCCGGTGCGGGTCGCCGGAGACACCCGGTCGAACCTGACCCTCGCCGAGTCGACCGGCCGGACCACCAAGGTGAACAGCCCGGGGGTGGCCCTGTCCGCCGCCGAGGTCGACGCGCTGCTCGCGGCGGTCGAAGCCGAGCTGCTGCCGGACGCCCGCGCCCTGGTGATCGCCGGATCGCTGCCCACCGGGCAGTCGCCGGAGCTGATCGCCCGGGCGATCGAGATCGGCGTGCGTTCGGGGGTGCCGGTCGTCCTGGACAGCTCGGGTGCCCCGCTCGCCGCCGCCGTCGCCCACGGTGGGCTGGCGCTGGTGAAGCCGAACGACGAGGAGCTCGCCGAGCTGGTCGGCGCCGAGCTGACCACGGTCGGTGACGTCCAGCGGGCGGCCCGGCAGCTGATCGCCGACGGCATCGGCGCGGTGCTGGTCTCGCTCGGCAGCCACGGCGCGCTGCTGGTGCACGCCGACCGCAGCTGGTGGGCGGGCGGCCCCGCGCTGGTCCCGCTGTCCACCGTCGGCGCCGGCGACTGCACGCTGGCCGGCTTCCTGGCCGCCGACGATCCCGATCCCGCGGTCCGGTTGATCCGGTCCGTCGCCTGGGGCCGCGCCGCGGTCCTCCTGCCGGGCAGTGCGGTGCCCGGCCCCGCCGACATCCACCCCGCCGAGGTCGCCGTCGTGGTCGACCCCGATGCCTCCACCACCCTCAAGGAGCTGTGACATGAGCCAGCCGCTCACCACCCCGGACCTGGTCCTCACCGACTTGGTCGCCGGCGACCGCGAGGACGCGACCGCCCAGCTGATCGCCGTGCTGCACGCCGCCGGGCGGGTCACCGACCCCGAGGGCTTCGGAGCCGACGTCCGCGCCCGTGAGGCCCAGATGCCCACCGGCATGCCCGGCGGTGTCGGCCTGCCGCACGCCCGCTCCGAGCACGTCACCGCGCCCAGCCTGGCCATCGGCAAGCTGCGCGACGGCGTGGACTGGGGCGCCGAGGACGGCCCGGCCCGGCTGGTCTTCCTGATCGCCGCCCCGGCCGGTGGCGACGCCGACCACCTGCAGATCCTGGCCGCGCTGGCCCGTCGCCTGGTGCACGCCTCGTTCCGTGAGTCCCTGCTCGCCGCCCCCGATGCCGCCACCGTGGCCGACATCATCACCCGAGAGGTCGTCCCGTCGTGAAGTTCGTCGCCGTCACCTCGTGCCCGACCGGGATCGCGCACACCTACATGGCCGCGGAGGCCCTCGAGCAGGCGGGTAAGGCAGCCGGGCACGAGGTCGTCGTGGAGACCCAGGGTGCCGCCGGTTCGACGCCCCTCGACCCCGCGGTGATCGCCGCCGCCGACGGCGTGATCTTCGCCGCCGACCTGGAGGTCCAGAACCGGGACCGGTTCGCGGGCAAGCCGACCGTCGACGTCGGCGTCAAGAAGGCCGTCCACGACGCCACCGGCGTGCTGAACCAGGCCATCGCCGCCGTCGAGTCCGGCCCGGTCGCCGACGCAGCTGCCCCGGCCGCCGCGCCCGCCACCCCGACCACGAAGGTCGACCCGAACGCCTCGGTCGGCGCGCGGATCCGGCAGTGGCTGATGACCGGGGTCAGCTACATGATCCCGTTCGTCGCCGCGGGCGGGATCCTGATCGCGCTCGGCTTCATGGTGGCCCAGGCCGCCTGGGGTGAGACCGGCGCGGTCGAGGTCACCAAGGTCACCGTGCAGGACCTGATCCAGAACTTCTCGGTCGCCTCCGGCCAGGACTGGGCGGCCCTGCTGTTCCAGACCGGCTCCGCCGCCTTCGCGTTCCTGGTGCCGGTGCTGTCCGGCTTCATCGCCTACGGCATCGCGAACCGCCCGGGTCTGGTGCCCGGATTCGTCGGCGGGTCGATCTCGGTCGCCATCGGCGCCGGCTTCCTCGGTGGCCTGGTCACCGGCTTCGTCGCCGGATTCCTCGCGCTGTGGATCAGCAACTGGCGGGTACCCAAGGGCGTGCGCGGTGTGATGCCGGTGGTGGTCACCCCGCTGCTGTCGTCGCTGATCACCGGCTTCCTGATGTTCGTGCTGATCGGTCGCCCGATCGCCGCGCTGATGGACGGGCTGACCTCCTGGCTGAACGGTCTGTCCGGGTCGAACCTGATCCTGATGGGGGTGCTGCTCGGCGCGATGATGGGCTTCGACCTCGGTGGCCCGGTGAACAAGGTGGCGTACACCTTCGCGGTGACCGGCCTGGCCACCACCGGTCTGGGCGCCGACGCCGTGCAGTACCGGATCATGGCCGCGGTGATGGCCGCCGGCATGGTGGCGCCGCTGGCCCTGGCGGTGGCGACCTTCGTCCGCAAGCAGCTGTTCACCGAGGCGGAACAGGAGAACGGCAAGGCGGCGGTGCTGCTCGGCCTGAGCTTCATCTCCGAGGGTGCGATCCCGTTCGCCGCCGCCGACCCGTGGCGGGTGATCGTCTCCTCGATGGTCGGGTCCAGCATCACCGGTGGCCTGGTGATGGCCTTCGGCTCCGGGCTGCAGGCACCGCACGGGGGCATCTGGGTGCTGCCGTTGATCTCCAACTTCGGTGGTTTCATCGCCGCCGTCGCGATCGGCACCGCGGTCTCCGCCGCCGTGGTGGTGCTGCTGAAGAGCCTGCGCAAGCAGCCGACCGCTGCTCCGGTGGCCGTCGCCGCCTGAGCCGCACGTTCGCGCACCCCTCGGCCCGTCGGGTCGGGGGGTGCGGTGCGTTCCGGGGCCCTAGGTCCCGTTCCCGCAGGTCGTGACGGGTCTTGACTGCTGCAGGCAAGCAGCCGACTCGCCCATGGGCGTGCGAACCGGCCACCACGAGTGGAAGGTCAGCACACGCCCGATGACACCCTTCTACGCCGACGCCACCGAGACCCTCGCGGTGTTCTGGGACGGTCGGCCGCACACCCGCGCCGATCTGCAGCAGCGCACCGGCCGGGCCCGGAACACCGTCACCAAGCACCTCGACCTGCTCAGTCGGCACCACCTGATCGCGAACGCCGGCAAGGACCCGGCCGCCACGGGTCGGCCCAGCGACCGGTTCCAGCTGAACGCCGGGGCCGGGGCGCTCGCGGTGGTGCAGCTCGACGGGGACCGCGCGCGGCTGACGCTCGCCGATCTGGCCGGACGGGTGCGTGGCCGGTGCAGCGTGCAGCCCGACCTGCTGGCGCGCGGGCTGGCGCGGGCGGCGGAGACCTTCCTGCCCGGTGCGCCGGTGCTGACCGTCCTGCTCGCCGACTCCGGGATCGACGACCTGGACCCCGACGCCCTGGCGCACGACCTGCACGCGGCGGTCCACGTCCGGCCCTGGGCGGAGCTGGCCCTGGTGGCGGAGGCCGTGTCCGGCACGGTGCTCTGCCTGGACGTGGAGTGCACCGTCCGGGCCGCGACCCTGCTGGACGGTCGCGTGGTCTCCGGGGCCGGCGGGCTGGCCGGGTCGGTCGGTTCCCTGGTGCTGCCCAGCCAGGAGTTCGCGCTCGGGATCGCCTGCCGCCGCAGCCTGGACGACGTGCTCTCCGTCGCCCGTCGTCGCCCCGACGACCCCCGGGTGCAGCTCGCCGCCGGACGGCACCTCGGTCAGGCGGCCGCCGCGTTCTGCCGTCTGGTCGACCCGGGCACCCTGCTGCTGGCCGGACACGCCGCCCGCAACCGCGCCTTCCGCACCGGGCTGCTCGACGCGGTGACCGCGCGCACCCGGTGGGGCGGGCGGATCGAGGTGCGCCCGGTCGCCGGTGATCTGCGCACCGCGATCGCCCGGGGCGGCTGCGTCGAGGCCCGGCAGCTCACCGGCACCCCGGAACAGCTGGACCGGGTGCTGCGCACCGTGGACGGATCAGCGCTGCTGGCCGGGTGATCCGCGCCGGTCCCGCCACCGGTGCCACAGCCGCAGCACCCACGCCTTGAACCGGTCGGTGCGCCGCCGGATCGACGGGAACTCGGTGCCCAGCACCCCGAGCCCCAGGAAGATCAGCAACCACCCCGGGCCGGGCAGCACCAGCAGCACCACGCCGGTCGCCACGATGCTCACCCCGACCGTGGTCACCAGTGCCCGGTAGACGATCCGGGTGCTGCGCCGCCGGTGCAGTCGCTCGCGCAGGGCGTGCATCCGGCGCAGCACCGGGGAGCGCTCGGCAGCGGCCAGCTCGGCGGCCAGGCCGTCGGCGCTGTGCGGTCCGTCGGGGGCGGGGTGGGTCATGCGCGGTCAACGCGCGGGGGTGGGTGCGGGTTCCGCCCGCTCTGGGTGAACGCGGTCGAACCCGACTGCACCCGGCTGAGTGGACGCCGGGCTCAGATCAGCATCCGGCGATCCACCTGTTCCGCCGCATCGGCCGTCCGCAGGGCGCCGCACCACTCCACCGCCCGTCCGGCCGCCGACGACGCGGGCACGTCCAGCACCCGCTGGTTCCGGCTGCCCCGGAACGCCAGGGTCAGGTCCCTCTGCGCCAACTCGAACCGCCCGTCCACCAGCACGTCGATCTCGGCCAGCAACGCACGCTTGTCGGCGTCGTCGGCGAGCAGCTCCTCCAGGGTGTACCCGGTCCAGCACCACACGTCCTTGCGGTGGCCGTGCTCGGCACGCAGTCGGTGCACCACGTCCAGGCAGACCTGGGTGTTGAGGAAGGGCTCGCCACCGAGCAGGGACAGGCCCTGGACCGCCGGGTGGCGGAGGTCGGCGGCGATCCGGTCGGCGAGGTCGTCGTCGTAGGGCGTGCCGTAACGGAAGCTCCACGCGGCCCGGTTGAAACAGCCGTCGCAGGCGAAGGGGCAGCCGCTCACGTACAGCGAGCAGCGCACCCCCTCGCCGTCGACCATCACGAAGGGCTTGTAGTCGGCCACCCGGCACTGACTGAGCCGGTCGGCGGTCCAGTCCGGGCGCGGGTCGCGGGTCATGCCTCGGCGGGGACCGACCCGGTGCTGCCGGTCATGTGCTTCACCCGGGAGGAGATCTCCACGTGCCGGCCGTGCACCATCGGACGCTGCTGCGGGTTGCCGAGGTAGCCGCAGGTGCGCTTGACCACGTCACAGGTGCGCGGGTCGGTGTTGCCGCAGGACGGGCAGGCGAATCCACGCTCGGTCGGGGTGAAGTCGCCGGAGAAGTCGCAGGCCAGGCAGTGGTCGATCGGGGTGTTCGTGCCCAGGTAGCCGACCCGGTCGTAGGCGTAGTCCCACACGGCTTCCAGTGCCTTCGGGTTCTGCTGCAGCACCGGGTACTCGCAGTAGTGGATGAACCCGCCGGAGGCGTACTGCGGGTAGTCGGCCTCGAAGTCGAGCTTCTCGAACGGGGTGGGCGATTTGCGCACGTCGTAGTGGAAGGAGTTGGTGTAGTAGTCCTTGTCGGTGATGTCCGGCACCGACCCGAACTTCTTGGTGTCCAGCCGGCAGAACCGGTCGGTCAGCGACTCCGACGGCGTGGAGTACACGCTGAACTGGTAGCCGTGCCGCGCGGTCCAGTCCTTCGCGTGCCGGTGCAGCGTCCGCAGGATGTCCAGCGTGAACTCCTTGGCCTCCGGGTCGGACTCCCACGCCCCGCCGAAGAACGCCGCCGCCGCCTCGTACAGCCCGATGTAGCCGAGCGACACCGTCGCCCGACCGTCCCGGAACAGGGTGTCCACGTCGTCGCCGGGGGAGAGCCGCTCACCGAAGGCGCCGTGCACGTACAGGATCGGTGCGTTCTCCGGCACCGCCTCCGTGCACCGCTCGACCCGGTACAGCAGCGCGTCGTGCACCGTCTCCAGCCGCTGCTCCAGCAGCGTCCAGAACGCGTCCCGGTCACCGCGGGTCTCCAGCGCGATCCGGGGGATGTTCAACGTGACCACGCCCAGGTTCATCCGGCCCTCGACCACGTCCTCGCCCGCGGCGTTCGTCCACCCCTGCAGGAACGACCGGCAGCCCATCGGCACCTTGAACGACCCGGTGATCTCGACGATCTTGTCGTAGCTGAGGATGTCCGGGTACATCCGCTTGGTGGCGCATTCCACCGCGAGCTGCTTGATGTCGTAGTTCGGGTCCTCGGCATTCAGATTGGTGCCACGGCGCAGGGTGAAGATCAGCTTCGGGAAGATCGCGGTCCGGCGTTCCTTGCCCAGCCCGAGGATGCGGATGTCCAGGATCGCGCGCTGGATCTCCCGTTCGAACCACCCGGTGCCCAGCCCGAAGCCCACCGACGTGAACGGCGTCTGCCCGTTCGAGGTGAACAGGGTGTTGATCTCGTACTCCAGCGACTGCATCGCGTCGTAGATGTCCTTGCTGGTCTTCTCCCGGGCGTACGCCTCGCGGCGCTCCTCGCCGTCGATCCAGCGCTCGGCGTCCGCCAGGTGCTTGGCGAAGTTCCTTTCGGCGTAGGGGGCCAGCAGCTCGTCGATCCGGTTCACCGAGCAGCCGCCGTACTGGCTGGAGGAGACGTTCGCGATGATCTGCGAGATCTGCGCGGTCGCGGTCTGGATCGACCGGGGCGGGTCGACCTGCGCGTTCCCGATCCGGAAGCCCTCCGCCAGCATCGTGCGGAAGTCGATCAGACAGCAGTTCGTCATCGGCGCATAGGGGTGGTAATCCAGGTCGTGATAGTGGATGTCGCCCTTCGCGTGGGCGTTGGCGACGTGGTCCGGGAGCATCCGCAGCCCGATCGCCTTGCCCACCGCTCCCGCGGTCAGATCGCGCTGGGTGTTGAAGACGTCGCTGTCCTTATTGGCGTTCTCGTTGACGACCGACTGGTCCTTGCCGATCAACTGGCCCACCGAGTGATTGACGTCCAGCGCCCGGCTGCGGGCCACGTCCCGCTGCACCCGGTAGTCGATGTACGCCTGGGCCACCGCGTACTCGTGCGACTCCAACAGGATGTGCTCGACGACGTTCTGGATCTCGTAGATCTTCACCTCGCCGCTGAACCGGGCGGCGAGTTCCGCGTGCGCCTGCTCGACCAGGTCGGTCAGCATCAGCTCGTGCACCGGGGAGACCTCGCCGTGCACCTCGACGAATGCCTTGCGCAATGCCGCGGCGATCCGGGTGCTGTCGTACGGCAGGGTGCGACCGTCGCGCTTCCGCACCATGAGTGTGTCGGTGCCGAGGCGGTCGGAGAGCATGGTGGTGATCCCTACTACTAGATGTTGTGGCCGGGTAAGACTGGCGGCACAACATGGGGGACACGCGGGGACCTTGGTCCCGGTGACCGATCACGGTGCGGCAAGGTCGTTCCGGGCGGCGGCGTGTCGGATCGGGCAGACTCCGACCCGTCAGTGTCGACAACCCGGAAGGACCACCATCGTGCCGACCCGTCAGGTCACCGTCGCCTCCGCCGTGGGGCTCCACGCCCGTCCCGCCTCGCTGTTCGCCCGGGCGGTCCAGGCGCACGCGGTCCCGGTCACGATCGCCAAGCAAGGCGGCACCCCGGTGGACGCCGCCAGCCTGCTGATGGTGATGGGCCTGGGGGTGCAGCACGGTGAGACGGTCGAGCTGAGCTCGGAGGCCGAGGGGGCGGACGCGGTGCTGGACGAGCTGGTGGCGATGCTGGCGCGGGACCTCGACGCGGAGTGAGGCGGGGTTCATCACGCCAGCGGCGAACACGGGACGCCTCGGGCCACCCCCGCCGTTAGCATCGAACAACGCCAGCCCCCGCCGTGTCCGGGCACCTGTCCGACATAGCGGGGACGCCGCTCGTGAGGAGTGCACATGTTCGAGAGATTCACCGACCGTGCCCGTCGGGTGGTCGTCCTCGCCCAGGAAGAGGCGCGGATGCTCAACCACAACTACATCGGGACCGAGCACATCCTCCTGGGCCTGATCCACGAGGGGGAGGGCGTCGCAGCCAAGGCGCTGGAGTCCCTGAACATCTCGCTGGACGCCGTCCGGGCGCAGGTGCAGGAGATCATCGGCGAGGGCCAGCAGGCGCCGAGCGGGCACATCCCGTTCACCCCGCGCGCCAAGAAGGTGCTGGAGCTGTCGCTGCGCGAGGCCCTTCAGCTCGGCCACAACTACATCGGCACCGAGCACATCCTGCTCGGCCTGATCCGCGAGGGTGAGGGTGTCGCCGCCCAGGTGCTGACCAAGCTCGGCGCCGACCTGAACCGGGTGCGTCAGCAGGTCATCCAGCTGCTCTCCGGTTACCAGGGCAAGGAGCCGGTCTCGGCCGGCGGCCCGCAGGAGGGTCAGCCCTCCGGTTCCGCGGTGCTGGACCAGTTCGGTCGCAACCTGACCCAGGCGGCCCGCGAGGGCAAGCTCGACCCGGTGATCGGGCGCGAGAAGGAGATCGAGCGGGTCATGCAGGTGCTGTCCCGCCGCACCAAGAACAACCCGGTGCTGATCGGTGAGCCCGGCGTCGGCAAGACCGCGGTGGTCGAGGGCCTGGCCCAGGACATCGTGCGCGGCGACGTGCCGGAGACGCTGAAGGACAAGCAGCTGTACACGCTGGACCTGGGCGCGCTGGTGGCCGGGTCCCGGTACCGCGGTGACTTCGAGGAGCGCCTGAAGAAGGTGCTCAAGGAGATCCGCACCCGCGGCGACATCATCCTGTTCATCGACGAGATCCACACCCTGGTGGGTGCGGGTGCCGCCGAGGGCGCGATCGACGCCGCCAGCATCCTCAAGCCGATGCTGGCCCGCGGTGAGCTGCAGACCATCGGGGCGACCACCCTCGACGAGTACCGCAAGTACATCGAGAAGGACGCCGCCCTGGAGCGCCGGTTCCAGCCGATCCAGGTCGCCGAGCCGTCGCTGGCGCACGCGATCGAGATCCTCAAGGGTCTGCGTGACCGCTACGAGGCGCACCACCGGGTGTCCATCACCGACGGTGCCCTGGTCGCGGCCGCGACCCTGGCCGACCGCTACGTCAACGACCGGTTCCTGCCGGACAAGGCGATCGACCTGGTGGACGAGGCGGGTGCCCGTCTGCGGATCCGCCGGATGACCGCGCCGCCGGAGCTGCGCGAGCTGGACGAGCAGATCGCCGAGACCCGTCGGGACAAGGAGTCGGCGATCGACGAGCAGGACTTCGAGAAGGCAGCTCGCCTGCGCGACGAGGAGAAGCAGCTCGGCCTCAAGCGCCAGGAGAAGGAGAAGGCCTGGAAGTCCGGTGACCTGGATGCCGTGGCCGAGGTCGACGAGGAGCTGATCGCCGAGGTCCTGGCGCTGGCCACCGGTATTCCGGTGTTCAAGCTGACCGAGGAGGAGTCCAGCCGTCTGCTCAAGATGGAGGACGAGCTGCACAAGCGCGTGGTCGGGCAGAACGCCGCGATCAAGGCGCTGTCGCAGGCGATCCGCCGGACCCGTGCGGGTCTGAAGGACCCGAAGCGGCCGGGTGGTTCGTTCATCTTCGCCGGCCCCACCGGTGTCGGGAAGACCGAGCTGGCCAAGGCGCTCGCCGAGTTCCTGTTCGGGGACGAGGAGGCGCTGATCCAGCTCGACATGTCGGAGTTCTCCGAGAAGCACACCGTGTCGCGGCTGTTCGGTTCCCCGCCCGGATACGTGGGCTACGACGAGGGTGGCCAGCTGACGGAGAAGGTCCGTCGTCGGCCGTTCTCGGTGGTCCTGTTCGACGAGGTCGAGAAGGCGCACCCGGACATCTTCAACTCGCTGCTGCAGATCCTGGAGGACGGTCGCCTGACCGACTCCCAGGGCCGGGTGGTCGACTTCAAGAACACCGTGATCATCATGACCACGAACCTGGGTACCCGGGACATCGCCAAGGGCGTGCAGACCGGTTTCCAGGCCGGTGGCGACCTGTCGACCTCCTACGAGCGGATGAAGGCGAAGGTGAACGACGAGCTGAAGACCCACTTCCGCCCGGAGTTCCTGAACCGCGTCGACGACGTGGTGGTCTTCCCGCAGCTCTCGCAGCCGGAGATCTTCCAGATCGTGGACCTGATGGTCGCGAAGCTGGACGCCCGTCTGCGCGACAAGGACATGGGTATCGAGCTGACCGAGGCCGCCAAGACCCTGCTGAGCGAGAAGGGCTACGACCCGGTGCTCGGCGCCCGGCCGTTGCGTCGCGCCCTGCAGCGGGAGATCGAGGACGTCCTGTCCGAGAAGATCCTGTTCGGCGAGCTGCACTCCGGTCAGCAGGTGGTCGTGGACGCCGAGGGCGAGGGCCTGCTCGGCGAGTTCACCTTCCGCGGTGAGGACCGTGGCCCGCGGGCCAAGGAGCCGGTCGCGGTGGGCGCGAGCTCGAGCAGCAACCCGGCCTCCGGCACCGACGTGCCGCCGGCCCCGCCGATCGCCTCCTCGGGTGACGGTGGCACCGGTCTGATGCCTGCCTGAGGCACCAGCGCACGACCAGAGGCCCGGTACACGACGGTGTGCCGGGCCTCTGTCCTGCCCGCTGCGGGCGGCTGCTACCGATGTGACTGGCGACTCATCCGGGTGCTGACACCCCGAGTTCGGCTGTCTCTCGCGCGGGAAAACGCCTACCGTCTCAGAATGGCCCGCCCCGTGACCCTGAGCGATGTGGCGCAGGAAGCCGGTGTCTCACTGGCGACCGCGTCCCGTGCGCTGAACGGCAGCGCTACTCGGACGGTGGGTCCAGAACTGGCCCGTCGGGTCCGGGCGGCGGCAGAGAAGCTGCGGTACGCACCCGACGGGGTGGCCCAGGCGATGGCGCGCGGGCGCACGAGCGCCATCGGACTGGTGGTCCCGGACGTGTCCGACCCGCTGCTCGGCGCGATCACCTCCGGGGTGAGTGCCGCCGCCGACCAGGCGGGCCTGAGCGTCACGCTGGCCAGCACCCGGGAGGTGCCGGGCCGAGAGGCGAGCGTCATCGAGGCGCTGGCGCGGCAGCGGGTGCGCGCCATGGTGATGGTCGGGGGAGCGACCGGGCGGGTGGACGCGGATCTGGCGGCGATGCACGCGATCGAGTCGTATCTGGTCGCGGGCGGCTCGGTGGCGTTGATCGGGTCGATGATGCCGGGCACCAGTGGGGTGGACGTCGCCGACCGGCGCACGGCCTTGCGGCTCGGCATGGAGATGCACGCGCTGGGCTACCGCCGATACGTGGTGCTGGGCGGTCCGGACCGGCCGGGCCGTGGTGCCGAGCGGCTGGCCGGGTTCTCCGAGGCGGTGACGATGCTGGGCGGCGAGGTGCTCGCGGCCCCGCACCTGCCGGAGGTGAGCCGCGAGGCCGGGCAGACGGCGATGGCGGAGCTGATCGACTCCAAGCTCCTGACCGGGGCACCCGGGCGCCCGCTGGTGTTCGCGGTGACCGACCAGCTGGCCTTCGGGGCCCTAGCGGCGTTGCGGGCGGCCGGGCTCTCGGTGCCGGACGACGTCGCGCTGGCGGGCTTCGACGATCTGCCGGGCGCCGTCGACGTGACGCCGAGCCTGACCAGCGTCCGCCTGCCGCTGTACGAGGCGGGGACCGAGGCGGTGACCCTCGCGCTGGCCGGGGAGGCAGGTCGCACCGTCGTCCTGGACGGCGAGGTCGTGCTCCGGGAGTCGACCCCGCCGGTCACCGGCTGACGGTCGGCCGACCGCGGTCCCCGTGGTCGGCCGGATCCGTCTAGCGCAGGCCGCCGATGGCCTCCGGCAGCGCCTCGGCCAGTGCGCGGGTCTCCTCGTGCTGCGGGTGCGACATCAGCTGACGCACCGGGCCGCTCTCGACGATCTTCCCGTCGGCGAGCACATGGGTCACCGAGGTCAGCCGGTCCACCATCCGCAGGTCGTGCGACACCACCAGGAGCCCGACCCCGGCGGCGGTCAGCTCGGCGATCCGGTCGGTCACGGTGTCGCGCAGCCCCGGGTCCAGCGCGGTGGCGGGTTCGTCCAGGATCAGGATCTCCGGCCGGGTCGCCAGGGCGTTCGCCAGCACCACCCGCTGCCGCTCGCCGCCGGACAGCGAGGACAGGGTGCGGGAGAGGAAGCGGGGTTCCATCCCGACCGTGGCCAGGACGTCGGTCGGCTCCTGGCCGGTCGCCAGACCCGCCTTGCGCGCGTCGTTCAGGGTGTTCAGCAGCAGCCGCTCCACGGTGGTCCGCGGGTCGGCACCGGACAGCCCTTCCTGGTGCACCACCCGGACCGTGGCCCGGAACGCCTTCTTCTCCTTGCGGGAGAGCCGGGACACCGGGCGTCCGCCGTAGGTGGCGCGGCCGTGCGTCGGCTTGTTCAGGCCCAGCAGCACCTGCACCAGGGTCGACTTCCCGGCGCCGGAGCGACCGATCAGCCCGACCGTCTCCCCGGGGGAGATGCTCAGGTCGACGCCGGTCAGGACCGAGGCGCCGCCGTATCCGGCCCACACCTCCTGGGCAACCACGCTGGAGTGCGACACAGTCATCCTTTCGTCGCCGGGTCGAACGACCGGACGGCCCTCAGCGTTCCACACCCAGGCACGCCGCGAGGTCGGCACTCGCGCCCCGACACGCCGGCGGACTCGCCGTGGCATCGGGCCGAAGTGCCGACCTCGCGGGTCGAGCGGAGCCAGGGGTCAGCGCCGGCGGGCCGGGGGGAGGTCTTCCATGTCCTCCAGCTCGACGCCCTTGGTCTCCGGCACCTTGCCGAGCACGAAGACGAAGGACAGCCCGGCGAAGATCGCGTACATCAGGTACGGGCCGGTCGCGCCGAACTGGTCGAGCAGCGGCGGGAAGGTGACCGTGATCAGGAAGTTCGCGATCCACTGCGCGGCGGCCGCCACACCCAGGGCGGCGGCGCGGATCCGGTTCGGGAACATCTCCCCGAGCAGGACCCACACCAGCGGACCCCAGGATGCGCCGAAGAAGACCACGAAGGCGTTCGCGGCGACCAGGGCGATCGGGCCCCAGGCGCCGGGCAGGGACACGTCCTCACCGGAGCCGGAGGACTGGGTGAAGGCCAGGGCCATCACCGCCAGGGAGATCGTCATCCCGGCCGAACCGGTGAGCAGGATCGGCCGCCGGCCGACCTTGTCGATCAGGGCGATGGCGATGAAGGTCACCGCGACGTTGGTCACCGAGGTGATGGTGGAGACCAGGAACGACTGGCTCTCGTCGAAGCCCACCGCCTGCCACAGCGTGGTGGAGTAGTAGAAGATCACGTTGATCCCGACGAACTGCTGGAAGACCGACAGCAGGATGCCGGTCCACACCACCGGGAGCAGACCGAAGCGCGGACCACGCAGCGTGGCCTTCTGGGCGTTCTCCTTGTCCTTCTGGATCGACCGCTCGATGGAGGCGACCCGCTCGCGCGGGTCCTCGTCGGCACCGAGCACGCGCTCCAGGACGGCCACCGCCTCGTCGTGGCGGCCCTTGGCGACCAGGTAGCGCGGCGATTCCGGGATGCGCAGCGCCAGGATGCCGTAGATCGCGGCCGGGACCACGGCGACCAGGAACATCCACCGCCACGCCTCCCAGCCCAGCCACAGCACCTCGGAGGCACCACCGGCGGACTCGGCCAGCAGCTGGTCGGAGAGCAGCGCGGCGAAGATACCGAGCGTGATCGCGAGCTGCTGCAGCGAACCGAGGCGACCGCGCAGGGCGGCCGGGGCGATCTCGGCGATGTAGGCGGGGGCGATCACCGAGGCGATACCGATGCCGACACCGGCCAGGATCCGCCAGATGATCAGGTCCCAGACGCTGAACGCGATCGCGGACAGGATCGAGGAGACGAAGAACAGCACCGAGCCCAGCACCATCACCTTGGTGCGGCCCCAGTGGTCGGCGAGCCGGCCACCGGCCCAGGCGCCGACGGCACAGCCCAGCAGGGCGACGGCGACCGCGAAGCCGGTCAGCGTGGCGCCGAGGTCGAACTGCCCCTGGATGGCATCCACGGCGCCGTTGATCACGGAGCTGTCGAAGCCGAACAGGAATCCGCCGACCGCGGCGGCGACGGCGAGTCCGATCGCCTTGTTGTGCGCGGGGTGTCTGCCCTGCGTCGGTGTACTGCCAGCCATGACGACGTCCTTCCGATACGCGGGCCTCCCGCGGCCGGTGCACGTCATTGGGCGCCGGTCGAGGGCGAGACCCACCTTTGACCAGGTCGACGTGTTCCGCACCTGGAACGCGCCTCCGGGAGGGTAGTGCCGGGACGGGACGGTCGCCCGTCGGGCGGGCTCGCCAGGCGTGTCGACCGGGCGGACAATCGACGGCGATGAGCAACGACCAGCCCCGTCCCCGTTTCCGTCGCCCGGCCATGCTCGACCCCCAGGAGGCCGATCAGATCCCCGGCGGCCTGGACCCCGCGCTGCGCTCGCGCGTGGCGCACACCACGGCCGTCGCGCTGGTGCACGGCGGTCGGGCCGAGGCCGAGGACGACCCGGCGCTGTTGGACCGACTGGTGCATCTGGTGGAGTCCGAGGGCCTGGACACCCTCGCGGCGCTGTGGGCGGACTGCCCGGCGACCACCCTGCCGGGCACGCTGTGGCGGCTGTACGTGCTGCGCGAGTGGGTGCGTCGTGACCCGCAGACCCTGGCCGAGCGGTACCGGCTGGGTCTGGTGGCGGCCGAGGTGCCGCACGCGGTGGCCGGGGTGGTCAGCCCGCCGGGACCGGACGAGCTGCGCACGGTGCTGGACGCGGTGCTGTCCGGGGTCTACACCGGTGACCTGGCCGTGGCGTTGGAGCGGGGCGGAGCGTTCTGCCGGGTGCTGGCCACCGGCGCCGCCTTCGACGCCGATCACCTGGACTTCGCCGACGCGGAGGCCGCGGACCGGTTGACCCGGGGTGCCGACGGGCTGCTGAGGACAGCGGAGGAGCTGGAGCACTCGGCGGGGCTGTGGCGGTCGGGGCTGCTGGAGTAGCCCGGGCGGCCGGCGTCGGCGTGATCGATCGCACCCTGTCCAGGTGGGCACCCCGGGTGACGGATCGGGCCCGGCGAGTAGAATGGAGTCAGACGTCGGGCCGCGGTAAGCCCCGGGCTCCAATTTCAGCCGCTTCGAGCGGCCACGCGCCGAGAGGCGCTTCCCGGTCCGGCGTCGCCTCCTTCTCCCGCACGGCTCTGGGACTTCCCCCGGATCCGCCCGTCGGGGAGCGATGTAGCTCACAGCGGGGACGGGACCTCCGTCACATTGCGCGCCCAGGACGCCTGGCTGTCGCTATGCGTTCACCTGGAGTTCAGCTTCGGGGTTGTATGTTCACCCGTTGGCTGCCCTAGCCTGAGCCTGACCTAGAGCCCTCCGATCGGGAGTCTCCCGTGCGCCTGCGCCTCACCCCGCGCGACACCTCGTTCTTCGACCTCCTCGCTGCCTCCGCGGCCCACCTCGTGACCGGCGCGAATCTGCTCGCCGAGCTGCTCGGTGCCGACCGCCAGGCCCGCAAGGCGATCGCCAAGCAGATCAACGAGGTCGAGCACCTCGCCGATGAGGCGACCCACTCGATCATGCGTCGGTTGAACCAGACCTTCGTCACCCCGTTCGACCGGGACGACATCTACGGTCTGGCCTCCTCCCTCGACGACTGCATGGACTTCATGGAGGAAGCGGCGGACCTGATCGTCCTCTACAAGCTCAACGAGCTGCCCAAGCGGGTGTCGGACCAGGTGCAGGTGCTGCAGCGCTGCGCCGAGCTGACCGCCGAGGCGATGCCGAAGCTGCGTTCGATGGACTCCCTCGGCGACTACTGGGTCGAGGTGAACCGCCTGGAGAACCAGGCGGACAAGTCGCACCGCAAGCTGCTCGCCCAGATGTTCGACGAGATCGCCGACCCGATCCTGCTGATGAAGCTCAAGGAGGTCGTCGAGAAGCTGGAGGACGCGGCCGACGCCTTCGAGAAGGTCGCGAACATGGTCGAGACCATCGCGCTCAAGGAGTCCTGAGCTCCCGTGGAGATCGCGCTCGTCGTCGTGGTCGTCGCGTTCGCGCTCGGCTTCGACTACACCAACGGCTTCCACGACGCGGCGAACGCCATCGCGACCTCGGTGTCCACCCGGGCACTGACCCCGCGGGCGGCGCTGCTGATGGCGGCGGTGTTCAACCTGCTGGGTGCGCTGCTGGGCACCCATGTCGCGACCACCATCGCCCACGACATCGTCAGCATCGACGACGTCGCACCCCACTCCGGTCTGGTGATCGTGCTGTCGGCACTGGTCGGCGCGATCACCTGGAACCTGATCACCTGGTGGCTCGGTCTGCCGTCGTCCTCGACGCACGCGCTGATCGGTGGCCTGGCCGGGGTCGGTGTCGCCTCCGGGATCACCGTGCACTGGTCGGCGATCCTGGACAAGGTCGTCCTGCCGATGGTCATCTCCCCGCTGCTCGGCTTCGCCGCCGCGTTCGGGGTCATGGTCGGTGTGCTGTGGCTGGTGCGCCGGGCGTCCCCGGCTCCGGCGCAGCGTCGGTTCCGGCTCGCGCAGACCGCGTCCGCGGCGGCGATGGCACTGGGGCACGGTCTGCAGGACGCGCAGAAGACCATGGGTGTGATCGTGCTGGCGCTGGTGGCCGGTGGCTTCCACGACGGCGACTCGATCCCGCTGTGGGTCAAGCTGGCGGCGGCCACCGCGATCTCCTTGGGCACCTATTCGGGTGGCTGGCGGATCATGCGGACCCTCGGCCGCAAGATCATCGAGCTGGACCCGGCGCGCGGCTTCGTCGCCGAGTCGGTGTCGGCCGTGGTCCTGTACCTGAACGCCTACTGGCTGCACGCGCCGGTCTCGACCACGCACACGATCACCTCGGCGATCATGGGTGTGGGCGCGACCAAGCGGCTGTCGGCGGTGCGCTGGGGTGTGGCCAAGAGCATCGGCGCCGCCTGGATCCTGACCATCCCGGCAGCGGCCGCGGTGGCGGCGGTGGTCTACGTCGTGCTGCACGCGATCCTGGGCTGACCGTCACCCGTTCGGCTCAACTCCGGCAAATCGCCATAACTGGACGAATCGCCTGGTCATCGGGTTCACTGCGTGTCATGTCTGTGCGGAAGCTGAACCTCACCTATGTCCTCGGGGGCCTCGCTGTGGCCTCCCTCGCCCTCTCCGGCTGCTCCTCCGCGCCGGACGCCCAGCGCGACGAGTCCTCGGGTGAGATCACCGCATCCGCCGACGCGAACGTGTTCACCGTCGCCGTGGGCGACTGCCTCGACCTCGCGTCCAGCCAGCTCGCCGAGGAGGTGTCGTCGCTGCCGACCGTGCCGTGCGCCGACGAGCACGACTCGGAGATCTACGCCGAGACCGAGCTGCCGGAGGGTGACTACCCGGCCGACATCCAGGAGCAGGCGTCCCAGTTCTGCTACGACGAGTTCGCCCCGTTCGTCGGCCTCTCCTACGAGGAGTCCACGCTGGACGTCCAGCCGATGACCCCGCTGCAGGACGGCTGGGAGCAGGCGGACGACCGGGTCATCCAGTGCATCGTGATGAGCCCGGAGCGGGTGACCGGCACCCTGAAGGGCTCCGCTCTCTGAGCTGACCGCACGCCGAACGGCGCGTCCCCGCACGGGGGCGCGCCGTTCGTATGTGGAGCCGTCACTGGGTAGAGCGGAAGTACCACAGCACGGTTCCGTTGCCCTGCTTTTCCCCGCTGCACGCGCTCACCCGGGTGACATAGGGTTTCGCCCGCTCCATCCGGTCCTTACACGCGGCGTAGGTCGGATAGGGTCCCCATTTGATCGGCAACAGAGCTTGGGCCGCTGGAGCGGCCAGAGTGGTTGCTCCGAACAGCGCCACCGTGGCGAGCGCGATGCCCGCAGTCTTCCTCAATCCCATATGAAACGCACCCTTCGCGCGACAATCAGGGCAAGTGCCCCTTGCGCGAATTACTCTATCGAGCGCACAGCTTTGTGTGAATGCAGGAGCGGAAAAATCTTGCGGGAGTCCCACATTTTCCGTCAGGGCAGGTGCCGCTCCACCGCCAGCACCCGCAGCTGCCCGTCCTTCTCCGGCGTGGTGGACACGTGCGCGACCAGCATCTCCCCGGGCCGCAGCCACGGGTCGGACTCCGGCAGTGCCGCCCGCGCCTTGGTCCGAGCGTGGGCCGCGATCACCCCGAGGACGGTCGGGAGCACCGGGCGATGGGTGCACACCGCCAGATCGACCGATCCGCCCCGGGCGGCGAGCAGCGCCTCGGCGGCGGCGGTGGTGGCGGCCGGGTCGCCGGCGTTCGCATGTTCCGTCAGGGCGGGCAGTTCGGTGAGCCGCAGCCCGGCGGCGGCGGCGTAGGGCTCGACGGTGGCGCGGCAGCGGGTCCACGGGCTGCTGATCAGCTCCGCGACGCCGAAGGCCGACAGCAGCGGCACCAGGTCCTCGGCTTGGCGGCGGCCGACCGGGGTGAGCGGTCTCGTCGCTTCCTCGGCACCGTGGGCGGCGCGGCTGCGGGCACGGCCGTGCCGGACCACCACGAGCGCACGGGTGTCCAACCTGCCCTTGTGATGGGCCTTGACCAGGGCGTCCAACGGGTCGACGTCGGCGCGCCGGGTGAGCTTGCGCCGGGCGACGTCGGTGTCCATCCAGGCGACCCGGTCGATCTCCGAGGCGTCGGCGTGATGCACCGGGGGCCGGGCCTGCAAGGCGGCGCCCTCCGGCCGTCCGGCGACCTGCGCGGCCCAGTAGTGCACCCGCTTGTGCCGGCCGTCGGACATCGCGTACTGCAGGCCGGGCAGCGGGCGGCCCAGCACGATCGGCAGCCCGGTCTCCTCCTCGACCTCCCGGATGGCAGCGACGGTGACGTGTTCCTCCGGTTCGACCTTGCCCTTGGGCCAGGACCAGTCCCGGTAGCGGGGCCGGTGCACCAGGGCGACCTGCAACCGGCCCTGTCGCACCCGCCACACCAGGGCGCCGGCCGCTTCGACCACCTGCGGTCGCCGGGCCTCCCGGGCGGTGCGTGCGGCGCGTGCGGCGTCGGCGACCGAGGTGCCAGCGCTCATCGGCCCGCGCCCAGTCGGCGGCGCTGCCGGTAGATCAGACTCGACTGCAGGTCGCGCAGCCGTCCCTCCTCACCGGTGTCGTGCCGGGTCCAGGTCCCGTCCGCCGCGAGGTGCCAGGAGACGGTGGCATCGGCCATGGACGCGTCCATCAGGTCGACCAGGTCGGCGATCTGCTCCGGGTCGGAGATCCGCACCAGCGCCTCGACCCGGCGGTCCAGGTTGCGGTGCATCAGGTCGGCCGAGCCGATGAAGACCTCCGGGCCGGGGATCAGCACGTCGGACTCCTTGCCGCCATCGACCAGGTCCTTGCGCATCCCGCCGTCGGCGCAGAACGCGAACACCCGGGAGTGCTCCAGGAACCGGCCCAGGATGGAGCGCACCCGCACGGTCCCGGACAGGCCGGGCACCCCGGGTCGCATCGCGCAGATCCCCCGGACCACCAGGTCCACCGGTACCCCGGCGCTGGAGGCCCGGTACAGAGCGTCGATGGTCTCCTCATCGACCATCGAGTTCACCTTGATCTTGATCCAGCTCGGACGGCCCTCGCGGGCTGCCTGCGCCTCCCGGTCGATCCGTTCGATCAGACCGGCCCGGACGGATCGGGGTGCGACCAGCAGGCGGTGGAACCGGGACTTGGGCGCGTAACCGGACAGCTGGTTGAACAGCCGGGTGAGGTCCTGGCCGACGTCCGGGTCGCAGGTGAGCAGGCCGAGGTCGGTGTAGATCCGGGCGGTCTTCGGGTTGTAGTTGCCGGTGCCGACGTGGCAGTAGCGGCGCAGGCCGTCGGACTCCTGGCGCACGACCAGGGAGAGCTTGGCGTGCGTCTTCAGCCCGACGATGCCGTACACGACGTGCACCCCGGCCTGCTCCAGCTTGCGCGCCCAGCCGATGTTGGCCTGCTCGTCGAACCGGGCCTTGATCTCGACCAGGGCCAGCACCTGCTTGCCGGCCTCGGCGGCGTCGATCAGGGCGTCCACGATCGGCGAGTCACCGGAGGTCCGGTACAGCGTCTGCTTGATCGCGAGCACCTTGGGGTCGGCGGCCGCCTGCTCCAGGAAGGTCTGGACCGAGGTGCTGAACGAGTCGTAGGGGTGGTGCAGCAGGATGTCCCGGGCCCTGATGGCCGCGAACACGTCGGTCGGCGTGGCGGACTCGACCTCGGCCAGGAAGCGGTGCGTGGTGGGCACGAACTTCGGGTACTGCAGATCCGGCCGGTCCAGGTCGGCGATCAGGTTGAGGCCGGTGTGGTCCAGGGGTGCGGGGAGCTCGTAGACCTCCTCCTCGACCACGCCGAGCTCGCGGATCAGCAGCTGCCGGATGCGCGGGCTGATGCTGTCGGCGACCTCGAGCCGGACCGGGGGGCCGAACCGGCGGCGCAGCAGCTCCTTCTCCAGCGCCTGCAACAGGTTCTCGGCGTCGTCCTCCTCGACCTCCACGTCCTCGTTGCGGGTGACCCGGAAGGTGTGGTGCTCGCGGATCTCCATCCCGGGGAACAGGTAGTCCAGGTGCTGGGCGATCACGTCCTCGATCGGCACGAAGGACATCGGGCGCTTGTCCACCGGTGCCTGGGCGGCGACGGCGGCCGGGCGGCCCTTGGCGTCCACCGCGATGTACCGGGGGAGCAGCGGCGGGACCTTCACCCGCGCGAAGTGCTCCTTGCCGGTGGTCGGGTTCGCCACCACCACGGCCAGGTTCAACGACAGCCCGGAGATGTAGGGGAACGGGTGGGCCGGGTCGACGGCCAGCGGGGTGAGCACCGGGAAGATCTGCTTGCGGAAGAACTTGCGCAGCCGGTCCTGCTCGGTGTCGCCCAGTTCCTCCCAGCGGACCAGCGTGATGCCCTCGGCGGCGAGGGCGGGCTGCACCTGCTCGGCGAAGACCGTGGCATGCCGCTTCATCAGGTCGTGGGCGCGCTCGCTGATCGACTCCAGGACCTGGCGCGGGCTGAGCCCGGAGGCGGCGGTGACGGCCAGCCCGGCCGCGATCCGGCGCTTCAGGCCGGCGACCCGGACCATGAAGAACTCGTCCAGGTTCGAGGCGAAGATCGCCAGGTAGCGCACCCGTTCCAGCAGCGGCTGGGTGTCGTCCTCGCCGAGTTCGAGCACCCGCTGGTTGAACGCCAGCCAGGACAGCTCGCGGTCCAGGAACCGGTCGTCGGGCAGGGGAGCGGCGTCCAGCCCCTCCGCGGAGCCGGGTTCGGACACCGGGGCGATGTGCTCGGCGATGTGCGCGGCGAGCTCCGGCGCCAGCGGGCGACCGGTCCGGGCGCGCGCGTCCTCCGCCACCTGCGCTGCCGCCGCGGAGGCGGCGGTGGTCGGGGAACCGCCCGTGCCGGGTTCGGCAGCGGTTCCGGTCGCCGACCGGGAGCGGGTCGAGCGCCCGTCCTGCGTTCTGGTGCCCGAGGCGCGGCCGTTGCTGCCCGCACCGTTCGCACCTCGGCTGCTCGCCGTCCTGCGGCTACTGGTCGAGGAGCTGCTGGTCGGGGCGGCGGTGCTGCTGGTGGCGGTGCTCCGCCGGGTGCGACCGCGGGGCGGCTGGTCCGGGTTGTCGCTCATCGCCCCAATATGACACCGGAAGGTGTCCAGTGGGTGACCGAGTTCCCGCGCCCTGGGGACCACCGGCCTCCGGCAGCGGCTGTGGACAGCCGGTCAGAGCCGGAACACCACGTCCACCGCGCTGCGGACGAAGCCCGCGCGCTGATAGGTGCGGACGGCCGGGGTGTTGTCGCCCTCGGTGTAGAGGACGACGGCGCGCAGACCCCGGTCGGCCAGATGGCTCAGCATCCGGTCGGTCAGCAGGCGCCCCAGTCCGCGGCCCTGCGCCCCGGGATGCACCCCCAGCACGTAGATCTCGCCTTCGTCCTCACCCGGCGGCACCTTGGTCCAACCCGCCGCGAGCAGCCGCCCGTCGGCCCGGGACTCGGCGAGCAGGAATCCGGCCGGGTCGAACCACGGTTCGTTCTGCCGCGCCGTCAGGTCGGCGAGGTCGAGCCGGCCCTGCTCGGGGTGGTGCGCGAAGGCCGCGGCGTTCAGCGCCAGCCAGGGGCCCTCGTCCCGCCCGGGCACGAAGGGACGAACCAGCACGTCCGGCGGTGTGGGCATCGGTGCGGCGGGGGCGGTCAGGGGATCGAGCCGCATCTGCCAGAGCTCGCGGACCACCGGCAGGCCGCGGCGGGCGGCGAGCGAGCGGGCGGCGGGGAGGTCGCCGTGCGCCCAGACGTCCACCTGCTCGGCGGTGGTGGTCAACGCGTCCAGCAGAGCGGTGCCCCGGCCGGTCCGACGGTGCTCGGGGTGCACCACCAGCTCGGCGGTGGCCCGCGCCGGATCGCGCAGGTCCAGCTGCGCGTAGCCGGTCGGTGCCTCGTCCGGGCCGACCAGCAGGTGGTGGACGGCGGGTCCGCCGCCGGTCAGCCACAGCAACGGCTGCTCGGACAGCGGCGGCACGCCGTCGATGTCGGCGGCGGCCCGGGCGAGCGCACGGACGGATCCGGCGGTGGCGTTGGGGAGGGACCCGGTCGTGCGGCGCACGGTGTGGCTCATGCGTCATCCCTATCAGTCTGTTCGTGGTCTGAGTACTCATCCATGAGCGGTCGGCACTCTGGTCGTGGGCATTCGCTACTCACATTGCTTCGATCCACTACCTCACAGAGCCGGGCTTACCCCCTATTCGGGCGGATTCGGGTACTCCGTGTGGCACCGAGTTCCTAGGGTCGCGGACACGCCGTACCCAGCTGAGAGGTGCCTCCGTGCTCCGCGATCTCGAACTCACCCTCGATGCCGTCGATTCCTGGCTGGAACTCGGCCGGGACGTCGTGATCCGCGGCGACGACGGCTCCGGCCGCAGCACAGTGCTGCGCGGGCTGGCCGAGCGACTCTCCGGCCGGGACGCACACCCGGTGCTGATCCGCGCGGCCGGCCCCGCTGACCGGGCGGCGCTGTTGACGCACCCGTCCTGCCCCACCCCGGTGCGAGGCGGTTCCGGCGGCGACCCGTCCCGGTGGCTGACCGACGAACTGTCCGCCGACGGCGCGACCCTGCTGCTCGACGACGCCGCCGCACTGGACGCGGGGACCATGCAGACGGTGCACCAGGTGCTCACCGAGGTGGGGTGCCGCGTGGTGTCGACGGCGGGTGGGCGTCGCCGGGATCCGCACGGCCTCCCGATGATCGCGGCGCTGCTGGCCGACCGTGCACCCGCCGACGTGTGGCTGCGACCGATGAGCTACAGCTCGGTGCTGCAGCAGGTGACCGAACACCTCGGCGCCCCGCCCGCCGCGCCGCTGCTGGCGTCGATCGCGGCGCGGTCCGCCGGCAACCCCCGGGTGATCGACGTGTTGATCGACGCCGCGCTGTACGTCGGGGCGATCGAACTCCGTGACGGTCGGTGGCAGGCGGTCACCAGCGTCACCAGCCTGCCGACCGACGGGGTGGCCAATGCGTTCCTGCCGCGCCTGACCCGGGAGGAGACCGACGCGCTCGAGTTCCTGTCCTGGCTCGGACCGGTGCCGGACCGGCTCGCCGAGCACGTCGTCGACCCCCTCCTGCTGAGCGAGCTGACCGAGCGCGGCAGAGTGATCGGGTCACCGCCCCGGCTCGGCGCGGGGCAGCTCGCCGTCTCGCCGCCGGCGTTGGCCGCCGCGCTCCGTGCCGGGCTGACCGGTCGCCGACGCATCGAGTTCGCCGAACGCGCCCAGGCCGTCGATCCGCGGTACGGCCGGACCCGGGCGGGCGAGCGGTCGACGCTCGATGACCTGCTCACCCCCTCCGCCGCGGACCCGGGCTCGGGTGCGATCTGGGTCGCCCAGCTGGCGGCCCAGATCGAGGAGCACGAGGTGGCGCAGGAAGCCGCGCTGCGCGCCGCCTGGTCGGCAGCGCCCGGCGTGCACACGGCGAACGCCTACCTCGCCGTGCTGAGCCGCCGCCCGGTGGCCGGGGAGTTCGCCGAGGTCTACCGAACCACGGCCGTCTCGCCCCAGGACGATCCGATCGACCGCGCGCTCTACCGGCTGCGCTTCCTGATCTACACCCGGTGGAGCGGCGGGAGCCGGGCCGAGGTCGACCGCCTGACCGCCGAGCACCGGGAGGATCTGGCCCCGCTGATCGAGGTCGAGGAGTACCGACACCGCGTGTTCGAGCTGGCGCGGGCGGGACGACCGGTGGACCCGCTGGTGGAGTCCCTCCCCGTGGACGGCACCGACTCCCGGATCGCGGTGCTGACGGCGGTGCTGGCCGGTGCCCTGATCGACGTCGGTCGCCCGGACCTCGCGCTGCCGCTGGCCGAGCGCGGGGAGCTCACCGGCCCCCCGGGTGTCCTCGGCCACTTCCTGTCCGGTCTGCGTGCCGCCGCCCTGCTGCTGCTCGGGGACTGGGACGAGGTCGAGCGACAGTCCCGGGCGCGATTGGAGGCGGCCGCCGAGGAGCTGGACGCCGACGGGGTCCGGGTGCACGCCTGCCTGCTCGCCGAGGTGCTGTCCCTGACCGGCCGGTCCGACGTCGCCTGGGTCGCGGTGAGCCTCGCGCTGCGCTGCGGCACGGCGGGGCCGGCCGAGCAACCGTTCTTCCTGCGCGCGCTGGCACTGGCGGCGAGCCTGCAGGTCCAGCTCGGCGACCAGTCCACGGCCGAGAACCTGCTCGCCGAACTGCGCGCGGCCCCGGTCAGGTTCCACCCGCTGCTGGACCCGCTGCTGCCGCTGGCCGAGGACCTGGTCGCCCACGGCGCCACCGACGTCGAAGCCGCGGCGGTGGACGACGAGCTGTGGGCGGAGGGGCTGCGCCGGGCCGAGCGCGGCCAGGTCGGGGTGGCGCTGGAGTGCTGGCTGCGCCGACCCGCGCGCTACACGGCGGAGCAGATGACGGTGATCGAACACCACCTGGACCGGGTGTCGATGCCGATGCTCGCGCCCTGGTTCCGCCTGCACCGGGCCTTCGCCGACGACGACCGCCCCGGAATGCACACGGCGCTCGCCGAGGTGCCGCCCGCGGCCGAACTCGCCGTCGTGGTGCGCGGCGTCCTGGGCCGCACCGAGTCGATGCCGGACACCGTCGCCCAGCTGAGCGAGCGTCAGCGCGACGTGGTGGAGCTGGTGCGGGCGGGTGCCGACGACCAGGCGGTGGCAGCGGGGCTGTTCATGAGTGTGACCAGCGCGCGCATGCACCTCGACAGCGCGCTGCGGACGCTTGGTCTCCCCGATCGGGAGGCCCTGATCCGGGCCGAGCTGCCCTGACCGGGGAACGTCCCCGGTCCGCGCGACGTTGTCCGGGCGTGGCCCCTGATGACGACCTGCAGCCGGTGGATGTGGTGGTGATCGGCGCCGGACAGGCCGGACTGTCGGCTGCCGCGCACCTGCGACGTTCCGGATTCGCCCCGGTCGACGCCCCCGAACCGGGTGCACCGACCTTCGTGGTGCTGGACGCCGCCGACGGTCCGGGTGGTGCCTGGCGGGAGCGCTGGCCGTCGCTGACCATGCGGACCGTCCACAGCGTGTACGAACTGCCGAACCGGCCGATGCCGAGCTTCGACCCCGAGCTGTCGGCGGCGGTGGCGCTGCCCGGTTACTTCGGCGCGTTCGAGGCGGACGAGGGTCTGCGGGTGCGACGCCCGGTCCAGGTGCGGGCGGTGACTGACGCGGCCGACGGGCTGCTGGCGGTGGAGTCGGTGGACCGCTCGGGGCTGCCGGTCGGCGACCCGGGGCCGCAGGCGCGGTCGACCGAACAGCCCGTCGACCTGCTCGGCTGCGGGGCCGGGGCGCTCCGACCGGAGCCGCGCGCGGTGCCGACCGTCCCGCAGGCACCCCGCCGGGTGCGCCGGACCTGGCTCGCCCGGGCGCTGATCAACGCCACCGGCACCTGGACCCGACCGTTCTGGCCGGTGTACCCCGGGCAGCGCGACTTCGCCGGGACCCAGCTGCACACCCACGACTACCGCGGACCGGAGGAGTTCGCCGGTCGCCGGGTGATCGTGGTCGGCGGCGGGAGCTCGGCGGCCCAGCACCTGCTGGCGATCGCCGCGGTCGCCGACTCGACCACCTGGGTCACCCGTCGGCCGCCGGAGTGGGTGGACGCCGACTTCTCCCCGGAGCTGGGCCGGGAGGCGGTGGCCCGGGTGGAGCAGCGCACCCGGGAGGGGCTGCCACCGGCCAGCATCGTGTCGGCGACCGGACTGTCCCTGACCCCGGAGTACCGGGCGGGCATCGCGTCGGGCGTGCTGCTGGCCCGGCCGATGTTCGACCGTCTGGTCCCGGACGGTGCCCGCTGGGTGCCTGGGCCGGTCGCGGAGGGCTGGGTGGACGGGCCGGAGCACGTGGCGGCGGATGTGGTGCTGTGGGCGACCGGGTTCCGGCCGGCGGTGGAGCACCTGGCGGGTCTGAGGCTGCGGCACCGCAACGGCGGCATCGAGCTGAACGGCACCCGGGCGGTGGTCGACCCTCGGGTGCAGCTGGTCGGTTACGGGCCCAGTGCCAGCACCATCGGGGCGAATCGGGCCGGTCGGGCGGCCGCGCGCGAGGTGCGACGGCTGCTCGACGCCTGAGTCCGTATCCTGGGTGGGTGACCTCGCAGCCCCGTCGTGCCCGCGCGACCCAGACCATGAAGCCCGCCACCGCCGCGGCCAAGCTCGGCGTGTACCTGCCGGCGACCCCGGCGGAGTTCCAGGCCGGGCCGGTGTCCCGCGACCAGCTGGACGAGTGGCAGCAGAACCCGCCGGAGTGGCTGACCGAGCTGCGCCGCAACGGACCGCACCCCCGCCAGGTGGTGGCGGCCCGGCTGCGGGTGTCGATGTCGGGGTTGGCCCGGGCCGGGCTGACCGACCCGTTGACCACCGAGCAGATCGAGGCAGTGATCGCCGAGGCGCCCGAGTGGCTGCACCGGGAGCGGGCCAGCTTCGCCGAGGTCAAGCGCGAGGAGCAGCGGCTCAAGGAGCGCTGATCGGAGTCGACACGGCCCGTCGGGAGTGATCCCGGCGGGCCGTTGTCGTGTCGTGATCTGCGGACTCTTGCCTGGTGAGGGCGACCTAACTTAGGTTAGGCGAGCCTTCACTGAGCAGGAGTCCATCCCGTCATGTCGTTGTTCCGTCGTGCCCTCATGTCGTTCGTCGCGCTCGCCGTCCTGGCCGGGTGTTCGCTGAACGGCCCCGCGGGCGACGCCGGTCCGGTCGCCGCCGCCGACCGTCCGGCACTGGACTCGCTGACCCCGCTGGACCACCCCCGGGAGTACACCGGGCCCAGCACCGCGGTGTCGACCGCCGCGCCGGTGGCTCCGGTGGTCGACGATCCGCGGCCCGCGCTGCCCGCCACGGTCACCGACGCGCAGGGCACCACCGTGACCGTCACGGACACCAGCCGGATCCTGGCGCTCGACCTGTACGGCTCCACCTCGCGGATCGTCTACGAGCTGGGACTGGGCGACAGCGTCGTCGGCCGGGACACCTCCTCGGACTTCACCGAGATCATCGACAAGCCGCTGGTCACCACGAACGGCCACGAGCTCACCGGCGAGGCGATCCTGAACCTCGCGCCGTCGCTCATCATCACGGACACCACCCTCGGCCCCTGGGATGTGGTGTTGCAGATGCGGGACGCCGGAATCCCGGTGGTCGTGGTGGACGCGCATCGCGGTCTGGACACGGTGGCCACCCTGATCACCCAGGTCGCGGCCGCCGTCGGACTGCCGGAGGCCGGTGCTGCGCTGAGCGAGCGCACCCAGGCGGAGATCGACCGGGTGAGCACCCAGATCGCCCGGCTGGCGCCCGCCGACGCCGCGGAGAAGCTGCGGGTGGTCTTCCTCTACCTGCGGGGCAGCGCCGGGGTCTACTACCTGTTCGGCACCGGCTCGGGAGCCGATTCATTGATCAGCGCCCTCGGTGGGGTGGACGTCGCCACCGAGATCGGCTGGCAGGGGATGCGGCCGATCACCGACGAGGGACTGGTCGCGGCACAGCCCGATCTGATCCTGGTGATGACCGAGGGCCTGGCGTCGGTGGGCGGGGTGGACGGTCTGCTGGAGCAGCTGCCCGCGGTGGCCCAGACCCCCGCGGGGGAGCACCGCCGGGTGGTCGACATGGCCGACAGTCAGCTCCTAGGCTTCGGGCCCACCACCGCGCAGACCCTGGACGCGCTGGCCCGGGCGTTCTACGCGCCGGACGCGGCATGACCGGCCGGCGCTCGCGGGTGCTCCCGGTGACGGTCGCGCTGGTGTGCTGCCTGGTGGTACTGGCCGTGCTCAGCGCCGGGCGCGGACAGCTGGACGTGCCACCTCAGCAGGTGCTCGGCTCGGTGCTGCACCGGATCGGGCTCGACTGGTTGCCGTCGCCGACGCACCCGAACGGCGATGCCGCGCTGTGGAGCATCCGGTTCCCTCGGGTGGCGATGGCGGTGCTGGTCGGTGCCGCCCTGGCGACCGCCGGTGCGGTGATGCAGGGGGTGTTCGGCAACCCGCTCGCCGATCCCGGCGTGGTGGGCGTGTCATCGGGCGCCGCGCTGGCCGCCTGCACCGGAATCGTGTTCGGCCTGAGCTTCGCCGGGGCGTACACCACTGCGGTGCTGGCCTTCGTCGGCGGGCTGGTGGCGACCGTCCTGGTGTACGTGGTCGCCCGGTCGGAGGGTCGGACCGAGGTGGTGACCCTGGTGCTGACCGGCGTCGCGGTGAACGCGGTGGGCGGCGCCGGCCTGGCCTTCCTGACCTTCCTCGGTGACACCCAGTCCCGGGAGCAGATCGTGTTCTGGCAGCTGGGCTCGCTGAACGGCACCCGGTGGGCGTACGTCGGCGTGGTCGCGCCGCTGGTCGCCGTCGGGTTGGTGGCGGCGCTGGTGCTGGCCCGTCGACTGGACCTGCTCGCGCTCGGCGAACGTGCCGCCCGGCACGTCGGGGTGGATGTCGAACGTCTGCGGCTGGTGTGCATCGTGGTCGTGGCGCTGCTCACCGCCGCCGCCGTCGCCTTCTGCGGGATCATCGCCTTCGTCGGACTGGTGGTGCCGCACCTGATCCGGATGCTGCTCGGTCCGGGGCACCGGGTGCTGATCCCGCTCTCCGCGCTCGGTGGAGCCGTGCTGCTGACCGGGGCGGACCTGGTCGCGCGCACCGCGGTGCCGTACGCGGACCTGCCGATCGGGATGCTCACCGCGCTGGTCGGTGGCCCGTTCTTCTTCTGGCTGATCCGCCGTACCCGCCGCTCGGCCGGGGGCTGGGCATGAGCGCCGTGGTGCAGGCCAGGGGGTTGGGCTACGCCGTCGAGGAGCAGGAACTGCTCACCGGGGTCGACCTGGACCTGCTGTCCGGTGAACTGCTCGCGGTGGTCGGACCCAACGGCGCGGGTAAGTCGACCCTGCTGGGCCTGCTCGCGGGCGACCTGCGGCCGACCACCGGCAGCGTGCGCTACACCGGGCGGGACGCGCACAGCACCCCGGCGGCCGAACTGGCCCGTCGTCGGGCGGTGCTGTTGCAGGAGAACCGGTTGAGCTTCCCGTTCAGCGTGCTGGACGTGGTGCGGATGGGGCGCGCGCCGTGGCGGGGGCGGCCGGAGGAGACCGAGGACGACCGTGCGGTGGCCGACGCACTGGACGCCGCAGACGTGCGACACCTCACGGCACGCCGGTTCCCGACCTTGTCCGGCGGCGAGAAGGCCCGGACCTCCTACGCGCGCAGCCGGGCGCAGGGCACCGCCGTGCTGCTGCTGGACGAGCCGACCGCGGCGCTGGACATCCGGCATCAGGAGCTGGTCCTCGGGCACGCCCGGCACCGTGCGCGCGCTGGGGACGCGGTGCTCGCGGTGGTGCACGACCTGTCGCTGGCGGCCGCCTACGCCGATCGGGTGCTGCTGCTCGGTGGTGGACGGGTGCACGCGGTCGGTGCGCCCGACGCGGTGCTCCGGGCCGATGCCCTCAGCGCGCTCTACCAGTACCCGGTGCGGGTGATCCGGCACGGGGCGGAGCTGATCGTGCTGCCGGAGCGCAGCCATGACCGTCGACAGCGAGGAGCAGAGCAGTGATCGGACGCGCAGTGGCCGTGGGCGCGGTCGCCGTCGGGCTGGTCGTGGCCGTGGGCCAGACGGCGACGGCCGCCGGGTCCGTGGACGTGGTCGGCGTCGACGGCCGGGCCCAGGCGTCCCTGGACGGGCCGACCACCCTCCGGTTGTCCGGCACCGGGTTCCAGTCCGTCCCGGGCGGCTTCGGCGGGATCTACGTGTCCTTCGGGTGGGTGGACGACGCCGCCGGTGGCACCTGGCGACCGAGCCAGGGTGGCCGCACCGGCATCGACTACGACTACATCCCCGACTCCGAGACCGCCGACAACCAGGGCTACCTCCGCTTCGTGGCCTTCCCCGGCTCGGACACCGAGGCGGCGGCGAACGGCGGCACCGTGGCGGCCGACGGCACCTGGTCCACCACCCTGACCGTCCCCGGCCCCACCTTCACCGCCCAGGGCAGGGACGGTGCGGCCACGAGCATCGACTGCACCCAGGTGCAGTGCGGGGTGATCACGATCGGCGCGCACGGCGTGGTGAACCCGAGCAACGAGAGCTTCACACCGGTGACCTTCGCACCCGCCGGTGCGGCCGAGCCCACCCCCGACGGCGCCGCCGCGTCGCCGAGCGCGGAGGGCGAGCGCTCGGCGCCGACCGTCGGCGTGGACCAGGCGACCGCGGTGGTCGGCCGCGCCCTGACCTTCGCCGGTCAGGGATTCGACCCCGGGGAGCAACTGACCGTCACGCTGGACGACGGTGTCGTGTCGCTCGGTCCGTTGACCGCCGGTGCCCAGGGGGAGATCGCCGGCGCGTTGGGGCTGCCCGCCGACACCCGCGTGGGCACCCATCTGCTGCGGGTGGCGGCGGCCGGGTCCGGGCTGACCTCGGAGCTGGAGTTCACCGTCACCGCCGACCCGGCGGCGGCGACGGCCGCCGAGCTGCTGGCGGCCGAGACCGACTCCGGGACCGGACACGGGTGGACAGCGGCGGAGATCGCGCTCGCGGCGGCCGGTGGCGTGCTGCTCAGCACGGTGGTGGTCTCCTTCGTCACCGCGCAGCGGCGGCGGCGACGTGCCCGGGCCGCGGCGGCGACGGAGGCGGTCCGATGAGGCGGCTGCTCGGCGGCGCGGCACTGGTCGGCGCGCTGCTGCTCCTGGGTGCCCCGGCGGCGCTCGCGGCGGGCGAGGGATCGGACGACGGCGCGATCGAGGTCGGCGTGACCATCCCCGACCTCGGCGATCAGCAGCTCGACATCACCAACGGTCAACTCCGGTGGTCGGTGAACGCCGAATCCGGTGCCGGCGCGTTCTTCGGCGGCTGCAACTTCCTGATGGCCGGGGTGCCGGGTGCCACCGGTGATGCCGGGAGCGCCAAGGTCTGGACCGAGCAGGACGGCCTGTACCGGGCGACCGACGGCGCGGTGCGGATCGACCGACCGACCAGCGACGGCAGTCGGGTGACCGCCGACTGGGCCAGCCGGTGCAGCGACCGGGACGGGGTCACCGTGACGGCGGGCAACAACCGGGTCACCGAGCAGCACGTGGTCCTGGACGGTGGCGTGGGCACGGCGGACCCGCGGGCCAGTACCGCGCAGATCCGCTGGTCGGGGACGTTCACCGTGGTGTTCTACGGCGGGATGACCTACTGGTGGGCCAGCGATCCGATGCTCACGGTGTCCGCCGACGGCACGGCCCGTCTGACCGCGACCGCCGGTGGGTACAGCACGTCGATGACCGACACCGCGCAGTGGTCGCGGCTGGCGGACACCACCGTGACCCTGGCCGAGCTGTCCGGGGTCCGGCTCACCGATCAGGGGTTCTCGGCTCTTCCCGCCTACCGGGGCGTCGCGGTCGCCACCCCTGCCGGTGCCGCCGCCCAGGTGCGGACCGGCGCCGACTGGGGGTCGTTCCCGCAGGACTTCGTGGACTTCCAGGGACTGACCGGCCAGGCCGCGTACTGGTACTCCTCCGGGTCAGCGGCGGACGAGCGGAAGCCGGCCGGCACCCTGTACGCGAGCTACGACGCCGCGGCGGCGCTGGTCCCGGTGGCGGAACGTCCCGGGGGCGGTGCGGCGCAGAGCGCGGGGGTCGACGACCGCGCCGCACGGACCGCCGCGGGAGGTCCTGCCGCGGCCGCGGCAGCCGTCGCACCGGCATCCGATCCGTTGAGCGTGCCAGCGGTGGCGACCCAGACGGTCACCCAGGCGCGCGGTGCGCTGATTCCGGCGAGCGTCCCGGTCGCGGCCCAGACGGCGGCCTGGGGTGCCGCCGGTCTGCTGCTCGCGGGCTCGGGAACGATCGTCGGCTTCCGCAAGGGCTGGCTGGTGCTGCCCGGGCGGTAATCCGGTCGGGGCCACGGCGCCCGATCGGAACACCCGTGCGCTGTGGGGCGCACGGTCGGGGCCGACCTCCGTGGTCGGCAGAGGAGAGGAACTGACGATGGCTCAACGGGAGAATCGCGCCCGACACCGCTGGTCCGCGGTGCTCGCGACGGTGGCGCTCGGGTGCGGGATGGGGGTCGCGGGCACCCTGACGGCCTCCGCCGCCACCGGCCCCACCCCGGTGGACGACGTGGAACTGCGCTGGGCGCTCAGCGCCGAGGCGACCTCCGGTGCCTACTTCGGTGGCTGCAACTTCCTGTCCGCGGGCGCGGCCGGGAACTCCGGGTCCTCCCGCGCGTGGACCGAGGCGGACGGCTTCTACTCCGGTCAGGTCGGCAACGTGTCCGTGCAGAAGGACACCCCGTCCGGCAGCGCCGTCGCGACCTGGGCGACCAAGTGCCAGACCGCCGCCGGTGCCGCCGCGGCTCCCGGCGCGTCGACCGGTTCCACCGGGGTGTTCGCCGCCGGTTCCGGCACGGTGGACACCGCGGCGGGCACGGCCAGCATCGCCTGGGACGGCGACCTGACGGTGGCCTTCTACGGCGGCATGAGCTACTGGACGCTGTCCGATCCGGTGCTGACCGTGGCCGACGGGACGGGGCAGCTCACCGGCACCGTCTCCGGGTACGGCACCTCGATGGACGACCAGTCGCAGTGGGTCGCCCTGCCACCGGAGCAGGTCGTCCTGGCGAACCTGAGTGCGGTCACGGTGGACGCCGACGGCTTCGTGGTCACCCCGGACTACCTGGGTGTCGAGGTCACTCCCGCGTCCGGCACCCAGGCGCGCACCGGCACGTCCTGGGGATCGTTCCCGCAGGCGTTCGTCGACTTCCAGGCCAAGACCGGGCAGTCGTCGTACTGGTACTCCTCGGGTGGCTCCGCCGACCCGCGCAAGGTCGCGGCCCCGCTGAGCGTGGCATGGACCGTGGATGGGGGGACCGGCACCGACCCGGGCACCACCCCCGGAACCGGTGAGGACATCGACCTGGGCGTGACGATCCCGGAGGACACCGATCCGGGCACCCCGGGCGACGGCGAACTCACCTGGACCGTGCAGAACCCCGACACCCGGGTGAACCTGGGGACCGCGCAGGCGACGGCGAGCGCCTTCGTCGCCTCCGGTGCCCTGAACCGGGTCACCGTCTCCGACACCCGGGCCGCCGCTGGTGCCTGGACGGTGAACGGCTCGGCGACCGCGTTCAGCTCCGGCGCCGCCAGCTTCCCCGGCTCCGCCCTCGGCTGGACGCCGTCGCTGGTCGACAACACGGTGGGCGCGGTGGCCGGCCCGACGGTCGCCGCCGGGTCCGGATCCGGACTGTCGGCCGCGAGCACGCTGGTGTCCGCCCCGGCCGGGCACAGTGCGGGGAGCGTCTCGGTGGACGCCGCCCTCCAGTTGTCGGTCCCGCGGAACACGGCAGCCGGGAACTACACCGGTGTGCTGACCCTGACCGTGGTGGGTTGACATCGACGCCCCCGTTCCCCCCGCTCGCCGTCGTGGTGGTGCGGTCGTGCTGGTCGGGCTGCTGCTCGCGCTGGTGTCGCCCGCCGCGGCGCAGGCGTCGGCCACCCCGACCGACGCCGACCCCTCCTCGGTGACCTGGGGGGTGGCCCCCGGTGACACCGAGCACGGCATCGACCGGGCGAACTACGCCTACACCCTCGACCCCGGGACCGTGCTGCACGATGTGCTGGACGTGACGAACCGCGGCAGCGCCGACCTGCACCTGGCCGTCTACGGTGCGGACGGACTGACCACCACCTCCGGTCAGCTCGACCTGCTGCCCGCCGACCAGGAGTCGACGGACCTGGGACGGTGGATCGTGCCGGAGGTCGGTGCCATCGACGTCCCAGCCGGCGCCACGGTCTCGGTGCCGTTCACCGTCACCGTCCCGGCCGATGCCACCCCGGGCGACCACTCCGGCGGCATCCTCACCGCGCTGTCAGCGGCGACCGGGGACGACGGCACGGTCCGGCTGGACCGTCGGCTCGCCCTGCGGATGCACGTCCGGGTGTCCGGCGAGCTGACCCCCGGTCTGACGGTCAGCGACCTGACGATCGACCGGCGGGCGGCGCTGAACCCGATCGCCGGGGACACCCTGCTGATCCGGTACCGGCTGACCAATTCCGGGAACACGCGGCTGGTGCCCACCGACGCGGTGGCGGTCGCCGGGTTGATCGGTGCCGGGCGAGTGGTCGACGTGTCCGGCACGGAACAGGTCGAGGTGCTGGCCGGGTCGTCGGTGGAACGCGAGCTCACCGTCACCGGAGTGCATACCTGGGGTCGGGCCGAGGTCACCGTCCGGGCACAGGGCAGTGCCGTCGGTGCCGGTCACGGCGCGGTGATCACCGCCTCCGCCACGCGCTCGGTGCTGGCCCCGCCGTGGGCGGCGCTCGCCGTCCTCCTGCTGCTGAGCGTGGTGGTGGTCACTGTCGTGCTGCTGCGCCGCCGTTCCGCCGCGGCGCGTGGCAGGGTGTCGTCCACTGGCCGCTCCGCCCCGGTCGGCATCCGTCGTTGAGGACCTTCGCATGACCTCCCCGCAGCACCCCGCACACCGCCCCGGCAGCGGTCACCCCGGTGATCGTCCCGCTCATCCGGGGGGCCGCCCCGGAGGGCATCCCGGTGGGCGACCGAGCGGTCACCCGGGTGGGCACCCCGGCCGACCGAGCGGCCCGGTGGGTCCGCCCGTGGTGCCGACCCCGCCGCTGCCGCGCCGGGTGCTGGTGTTGCCCGCGGTCCTGACCTGGGCGGTCGCCGCCTGCACCACCGCCGCCTACCTCGCGCTCGGTTCCGTGCTGGAGCCGAGCCGGATCGACGCGGGCATGCCGCTGGCGCCGATCGTGGTTCTGGTGGTCGCGGTGCTCGGCCTGGCGGTCGCCGCCTTCGTCGGTCCGCGGATCAGCCTGGGCGCGGTCGGCCCGCGCGAGGGTCAGCGCCGCGACGTGCTGCTGGACCAGATGTTCCGCCTCGGCGTGGCATTCCGGACCCAGGAACGGTCGGGCCGCTTCGTCAGCACCGCCACCGACGGGGTGGAGCGCGCGGCGAACTACGAGGCGACCTTCCGCTGGCCGATCCTGGCGTCGATGACCGTGCCGGTGATCGCGCTGGTCGGCCTGGGGGTGGTGGTCGACCCGGTGATCGCGCTGTGGCTCGCCGTGGCGCTGCCCGCGATCCCGCTGCTGGTCGGCGGCTTCCAGAAGGCGTTCCGCGGGGTGTCCGGCCGGTACCGGATGACCTCGCGCCGGTTCGCCGCGCAGTACCTGGACGCGATCCAGGGCCTGCCGACCGCCACCGCCTTCAACCGGGCGCGCGCCAAGGGCGCCGAACTCGCCCGGTCCGCCGAGGACCTGCGGCGTCAGGTGATGCGGCTGCTGGCCGGGAACCAGGTCGTGCTGCTGGTGATCGACTCCTCGTTCTCACTCGCGATGATCGCCGCGGCCGCCGGGTTGGCCATGAACCGGCTGCGGGACGGTGCGATCACGCCGGGGCAGGCGATCTCCGTGGTGCTGATCTCCACCGTGCTGCTCGAGCCGCTGGACCGGGTCGGCCAGTTCTTCTACGTCGGGATGGGCGGCCGCGCCGCCGTGCGGGAGATCGACACCGTGCTGGCCCAGCACGCGGTGGTCGAGGACGCGCCGGGCGTGCGGGTCCCCGCGACGACCGACAGCACCGAGGCGCTGGCCCTGGAGCACGTGGACTTCGCCTACCCCGGCGGTGGGCCGGTGCTGCGGGACGTGTCCTTCACGGTGCCGGTCGGCGGGCGGGTCGCGCTGATCGGACCGTCGGGCTCCGGCAAGAGCACGGTCGCCACCCTGATCCAGGCCCATCTGCGACCCACCGCCGGGTCGATCCGGGTCGGTGGACAGGACGTGACCACGGTGCCGACCGACTGGGTGCGCGAGCAGATCGCGGTGGTCGCCCAGACCACCTACCTGTTCACCGGCACCCTGGCCGACAACCTGCGGCTCGCCGACCCGACCGCCGACGACGACACTCTCTGGCACGTGCTGAGCGAGGCGAATCTCGCCGATGACGTGCGCGGCTTCCCGGACGGCTTGGCCACCCGGGTCGGCGAACGGGGACTGTCGCTGTCCGGCGGGCAGGCGCAGCGGCTGGCCGTCGCCCGGGCACTGCTCAAGGACGCGCCGATCCTGGTGCTGGACGAGCCGACCAGCCAGGTGGACGCGGCCTCCGAGTCTGCGCTGGTCGAGGCGCTGGACCGGGCGGGAGCGGGCCGCACCGTGCTGCTGGTCGCGCACCGGTTGAGCACGGTGCGCGGTGCCGACCAGGTGCTGGTGCTCGCCGAGGGGCAGATCGTCGAACAGGGACCGCCCGACCAGTTGGGCAGCATCGACTCGTACTACGCCCGTGCGTTGGACCTGTCGGGGATGGGGGACGTCCGATGAGTGAGCTGACCCGGGCGCAGATCTCCCGGCGCCTGATCCGCTTCGGCCGCCCGGTGCTGGCACCGCTCGGCCTGTCCCTGGTCTGCCGGGTGCTGGGCCAGCTGCTCGGGATCGGGCTGCTCGCGGTCGCCGCCGCCGGGGTCGCCCGGATGGTCACCGACCCCGAGCCGCGGATCGCACCGATCGTCTGGACCCTCATCGTCCTGTCACTGGCCAAGGGGGTGCTGCGCTACCTGGAGCAGTTCTCCGGCCACGCGGTCGCGTTCCGGGCGCTGGCGATGCTCCGGGTCGACTTCTACGACCGGCTCGCACCGCAGTCGCCCGCCGGGGTGCTGTCCCGGCGCACCGGTGACCTGGTCAACCGTGCCACCAAGGACGTCGACCGGGTCGAGGTGTTCTTCGCGCACACCCTGGTCCCGGCGATCAGCGCCGTGCTGGTCCCGGTGATCACCCTGATCGCGCTGGCGACCACCACCGACCCGGTGCTGCCGCTGGTGCTGGTGCCGTTCCTGGTGCTGGTCGGTGCGATCGTGCCCGCTTGGGGCCGGGAGCCGAGTGCCGCGGCCGCCGCGACCGTGCGGGGCGAACGCGGTCGGCTGGCCCAGTTGATCACCGAGTCCCTGCAGGGGGTGCGGGAGGTCCTGGCCTTCGGTGCCGCCGGCCGCCGCCGCGCAGCAGCGGCACAAGTCGACGGTCGGATCAGCGCCGGACTGGATGTGCTCGCGGTCTGGACCGCACGCCGTCGTGCCGCGAACGCGGTGCTGATGGTCGCGGCCGTCGCCACCGTCGCCCTGATCGGGGCCGCGCGGATGCGCGCCGGTGACCTGGCCTGGGACGACTTGGTGGTCACCGTCGTGGTCTCGCTGGCGGTGTTCACCCCGGTCCTGGCGGTCGAGGGCGTCGTCCCCGACCTGGAACAGGCATTCGCCGCCGCGCGGCGGATCTGGCGGATCACCGACTCCGCCCCTGCCACCACCAGCCCCGCCGCACCGGTCCGCCTGCCCGACGGCGGGCTGGACATCCGGTTCGAGAACGTGACCTTCGGCTACCCGGTGCCGGAGCTCGACCCCGACGACGCGCTGCCCACCCGGGCGCAGGCCGCCGGGCCGGTGCTGGACGGTGTCACCCTGGAGATCCCGGCCGGCACCACCACCGCGGTGGTCGGACCGTCGGGCTCCGGCAAGTCGACGCTGGTCAACCTGCTCACCCGTGCCTGGGATCCGCAGGCGGGCCGGGTGCTGCTCGGCGGCGTCGACATCCGGGACGTGGCCCTGGACGAGCTGCGGCGGCACGTCGCCGTGGTCGGTCAGAGCACGTACCTGTTCAACGACACGCTGGCCGCCAACCTGCGCCTGGCGGCACCGGACGCCTCCGACGCCGACCTGGAACAGGCGTGCCGACGCGCCGCTCTGCACGACGCCATCGTCGCCATGCCCGACGGGTACGACACCCGGGTCGGGGAGATGGGGGAGCGGCTCTCCGGTGGCCAGCGGCAGCGGCTGGCGATCGCCCGTGCGCTGCTGCTCGACGCCCCGGTGCTGATCCTGGACGAGGCGACCAGTCAGCTGGACGTGGCGACCGAGGCGGCGATCCAGGACGCCCTGGTCGAGGTGTGCACGGGTCGGACGGTGCTGGTGATCGCGCACCGTCCTGGCGCGGTGCGGACCGCCGACCGGGTGGTGGGGATCGGCGACCTGCACGGCTGAGAACCTGGTCAGAGCAGCCCGAGCTCGCGGGCCCGGGCCAGCGCGTCCACCCGGCGGCGCACGCCGAGTTTGCGGTAGGTCGAGCGCACCTGGGACTTGACCGTGTTGAGGGAGACGTGCAGCCGGGCTGCCACCTCCGCGAGGTTGGTGTCGTCCGCCAGCGCGCCCAGCACGACGAGTTCGCGCTCGGTGAGGTCGACGGCGTCCCGGGCATCGGGGATCACCGCCGGCACCGACCCGGTCCGGGCCAGGAAGGCGTCGACGTCGGGGTCGGCGAGCCCGGCGGCGAGCTCGCGCACCGCCGTCCGCTCCTCGGTCGACAGCAGGATCCAGCCGGTCGCGGAGCCGCCGTGCGCGACGACCGCCGCAGCCTCCTGGAGCGCTCGCGCGGCTGGTGCCTGCGCCCCGTGCCGAACCGACGCGGCGGCCAGGAGCAGTCGTCGAGCGACCTGCAGGCGCGGCCCCTCGTCCGGCAGGTCGGGCGCCGCCACCAGGGCCAGGGCGTCCTCGGGCCGCCCGGTCGACAGCAGCAGCCGCGCCCGGGCCACCCGCGCGCTGGGCTGGGTGGACGGGACCGGTTGCAGCATCGCCAGGCCGCCCTCGGCCTGCCCACCGGCCAGGGCGAGCAGCGAGCGCGCGGCGATCAGGCGTGCCCGCCAGGCCGAGGTCATCGGCGAGCGGCGGCCGCGCCGCATCCGCTGGTCGAGGGCCTCGGTGCCGGACACCAGCCGACCCCGGAGCAGATCGACCGTGGCCTGCACCTCGGCGAAGGCCGGCCAGAACTCGTTGGTGCGCAGCTCGGTCGCCATCCCGCGCAGCAGAGCGTCGGCCCGGTCGAGGTCGCCGTCCTCGACCGCGAGGTGCAGGCGCGCCAGGTCCAGGGTGGAACGCCGGTAGGCGGTCTCCGGTCGGGCGGGTGGCTCGATCGGCTCGGCGACCCGCAGGTGGTGCCGGGCGGCGACCAGGTCACCGTGAGCGGCGCTCAGACCTGCCAACAGGCTGTAGGTGCTGAACTCGGCCAGCGAACCGGTGGCGGAGTGCGGCAGCGCCGCCTCGATCGTCCGCAGTCCGTGGTCGATGTCCCCGCCGCTGATCAGACTGATCCCGAGCTGGCGGTGCATCAGCCCGCGCAGGACGTCGACGGTGCCGTCGCTGCCCGGCGGGACCTGCTCCAGGTGGTCGAGCGCGGAGAGCGCGGCGGTGCGGGCGCGACCGCCTCGGCCGAGCAGCCGTGCCGCGAGGCTCTCCCCGGTGCGCAGCACCGCCCGCTCCGCCGGCGTCGCACGGGGCAGGTGGTAGACGGTGGCGACCGCGGCGATGCCGAACCACTCCAGCGCCTTCACCCGATGCTCCGGGCGGGTGTTGTAGAGCAGGGCCAACAGCAGGGTCAGCTGCGGGCTGCGGCTGAGCGCGGTGATCGGCAGCGACTCCAGGACCCGGATGGTCTCCGCCGCGTCCCGGACCTGCCCGGTGCCCCAGATCCGCAGCACCGTGGTCTGCAGCAGCTCCACGTCCCGAAGCTCCGCCGCCGCGTGCAGCGCCGGGTACAACGTGTGGGTGGACAGCCCCCAGGCGGTCACCGCGCGCAGCAGCGCGTCCACGGATCGTGGCTCGGCCCGGTCCAGATCGGCGCGCAGCGCGGCGCGGACGACCGGGGTGAGCACGAAGGCGTCGTCGTACCAGGTGCCGAGTCCGTCGGCCTCCAGTGCCGTGAGCACGTCGGCTCCGCCCGGGCCGGCCAGGGTGACGGCCAGGCGTGGGGTGACCGCCTCGGTGACGGACAGCCGTCGGGCCGCCTGGAGGTAGGCGTCGTCCTGGTGGTCCACCAGCGCCGGGACCACTCCGCGGGCCGCGAGCCGGGCCAGATCGTCCGCGCTGGCGGTGCGCAGGTCGGTGCCGCCCCGGGCCGCACCGATGGCCACCGCGCGCACGGCCAGCGCCAGCCCGTGGGTGGCGGTGCGCACCCGGTCGGCGACATCGGAGTCGATCAGGGGATCGACGCCGGCGGCCCGCAGCATCGCGGCGGTGGCGGCCGTGTCCAGCGTCAGGTCGGTGGGGCCGACCTCGGTGACGTCCAGGGACAGCGCCGCGGCACCGATCAGGTGGGCAGGATTGCGGCGGGTCGCGACCGCGACGTGCAGGCGGTCGATCCGGCGCAGGATCCGCACCAGGCGGTTGTCGACCGTGGGCGAGGAGAGGCGGTCGTAGCCGTCGATCACCAGGACCACCGGTGTCGTCAGCCGGTGCAGGTCGTCCAGGATCGCGTCGTCGGCGTGGCCCCGCCGGTCGGTCGGTGCCGCGGCGTCCTCAGGCAGCAGTCCGGTGGTGAGCAGGGCCTGCTGCACCCGCCACCACAGTCCCTCGCCGGACGGTGCGGAGGCGGTGTCCAGCCAGATCACCGGACGGTCGGCCGGGAGCACGGTGCGTGCCCACCAGGCCAGGAACTGCGACTTGCCCGCGCCCGCCGGGCCGTGCACCACCAGCAGCGCCGCGTCGGCGGTCGACTCCGCGTCGTCGCTGGCGACGTGCCAGGACGGCAGCCGGGGCACACCGTGGCGCACCGAGGCGGTGGGAAGGGCGGTCACGGCACGAACCTCCTGGCGACGAACAGGGTGAGACCGGCCGCCACGGCGCCGAGGGCCGGAAGCGTCGGGTGCAGGCCGTAGGCGGTGGTGCCCACCAGCGGCCCCAGCATGAAGGTCCCGGCGTTCACCGCGTTGACCACACCCGCGACGTCGCCCTGGGTCTCCGGTCCGACCGCCGCTGCCGCCGCCGAGGTGCACCCGGCGGCGGCGGCCCCGACCCCGGCACCGAAGAGCAGCGCGACGGCCATCAGCACGGGTGCCGGGACCGGCAGGGCGTAGACCACCAGCACCGGGACGATCACGATGCCACCGACGAGCATCCACCGCCGCGGTGGCCAGGCCAACCGGGGGACCAGCACCCCCTGGGCGAGCACCGATCCGAGCCCGGCCATCAGCAGCAGCGTGCCGGTGAGGGCGGTGGCGCGTTCCGCGGCGAGCGCGTACCGGTCCTGCACCAGGAAGCCCACCGTGCTCTGCACCAGCGACAGGGCGAGGAAGACGGCGGCGGAGGACACCAGCGCGCCGCGGATCGCCGGGCCACGCAGGCTGACGCCACGCGCGGGCGGGAGCTCGGGTGCGCGGTCGGGTGGGGGATCGGTCCACCCGGCCTCGGGGCCCGGGATGCCGCGACGGCGGACTACCCCGCCGAACCCGACAGCGGCGGCGGCCAACACCGCAGCCGCCGCCAGCACCGGCAGGGCGACGGCGACGGCACCGAGGCCCGCCGCCAGCCCGGCACCGACGGCGGTGCCCACCCCGCGGGCGGCACCGCCTCGGGCGATCCACGCCACCCGGCGCACGTCATCGGCCCCGGCGACCAGGAACGCCTGGACCGCGGGTCCGACGGCCGCCGCCGCGACACCGAAGATCACGCCGCGGGCGACCAGCAGCACCGCCCACGCGATCCCCGGTGGCAGGGCCTCGGCGGCGACGACGGCCGCGAGCATCAGCGTGCTCGCCACTCCAGCGGCGGCACCGGTCAGCACGACCGGCAGCGGCCCGCGCCGGTCGGCGGCCCGCCCCCAGGACCGGCTGGTCAGCACGACCACCACGGCCGACAGCGAGGTCACCGCACCCGCCTGCCAGTCGGCCAGCCCCAGGGTGCGGGACAACGCGGGCAGCACCGCGGCGGTCGCCACCTGGACCACCGAGACGGCCATCACCGTGGCCAGTGCGGTGGTCGCCACCATCGGGGACGCGCCCGACCGGCGGTCGGAGGAGACGGCGCTCGACATCGGGCGCTCGGGACTCAGCGGCACGACCTCGAGCATACCGAGCGGCATCGAGCCGGTCGGGCCCACGACCGGCGTCCTGACCGGGCGGTCGACCCGCGACGGCCCGGAAGGGGACAGCCAGGAGGCCCCGGTGCGCCGCATGCACCGGGGCCTCCTGGGTCGAGGGGCGCGGATCAGCTCCGCGCGCTCCGACGGCGCCATGCGATCAGGCCTGCGCCGAGGAGCAGCAGTACCGCCGCCGCTCCGGCAAGACCGGCCGCCTCGCCACCGGTCACCGCCAGGCCGACCGGGCCGGCCGCTGGGGCCGCCGGTGCCGTCGGTGCCGTGGGTGCCGGCGGGGCCACCTGCGGCGCCTGGTAGGTGATGACGATCCGGGCGGTGGTCGGGTTCCCGGCCACATCGAGCACCTGGTAGCCGATCGGGTCCGGGTCACCGGTGAAACCGGCCGCCGGGGTGAAGGTGATGGCACCGGTCCGCGGGTCGACCGTCCAGACACCCTGGCCCGCGACGGCCAGCTCGGTCACGAGCTCACCGTTCGGGCCGATCAGCCGGACGCTGGTGGGATCGAGCGCCCCCCGGTCGTTGCCCAGCACGTCCACGGTCACGGCGGTGCCGCGTGCGTTGTCCCGATCCGCGTCGTCCGCGGCCTGCGGCAGGTAGGTGACCACGACCAGCGCCGATGCCGTGTCACCCGCGGTGGTCGCGATCTCGTAGGTCACCGGGGTGGGGTGACCGGCGTAGCCGTCCTCCGGGGTGAAGGTGATCGAACCGGTGACCGGGTCGACGGTCCAGGTGCCCTCGCCGGGCACCCGCAGGTGGGTGACCCGCTCACCGGAGGGCGAGATCAACCGCACGCTGGTGGGGTCGAGGTCCCCGGTGTCGTTGCCCATGACCGGCACCGTGACCGGGTCGCCGATCGTCAGCCCGGTGCGCACGTCGTCGGTGGCCAGCGGGAGGTAGGTCACCAGCACCTGCGCGGTGACCGTGTCACCGGTGCTGTCGGTGACCTGGTAGCGGACCGGCGTCGGGTTCAGCACGAACCCGTCCTGCGGGGTGAATGTCACCACACCGGTCTGGACGTCGACGGTCCACACGCCCTCGCCCGGCACGGTGAGGTCGGTGACGGGCTGACCCGAACCGTCCAGCAGCCGCACGGTGGTCGGGTCCATGTCCCCGGTGTCGTTGGCCAGCACGTCGACCGGGACGGGCTGCCCCACCGTGTTGCCGCGCGAGGCGTCGTCCGCGGCGTCGGGCAGGTAGCCGACCGTGATGACGGCACCGACGGTGTCCCCGGTGGTGTCGGTCACCTGGTAGCCGACCGGCGTCGGGTCGACCAGGAATCCGGCCTCCGGGGTGAAGGTCACGTGGCCGGTGGTGGTGTCCACGGTCCAGGTGCCCTCGCCGGGGACGTCGAGCCGGGTGACCGGTGCACCGTCGGCGGTGAGCAGGCGGACGCTGGTCGGGTCCAGGTCACCGGTGTCGTTGCCGAGCACGTCCAGGACGACGACCTCGCCGATCGCGTTGCCGAGGTCGCTGTCGTCGGCCGCGGCCGGCACGTAGTCGACCGTGACGGTGGCCGTGGCGGTCAGGCCGTTGGTGTCGCTCACCCGATAGTCGACCGGCGTCGGGTCGACCAGGAACCCGGGCTCCGGGGTGAAGGTCACGTGGCCGGTGGTGGTGTCCACGGTCCAGGTGCCCTCGCCCGGGACGACCAGGGAGGTGACCCAGTCGCCGGCCGGGTCGCGCAGCACCACGGAGCTCGGATCGAGGTCGGCGCTGGTGCCGGCGTCGTTGGCGAGCAGATCCACCGTGACGGCGGTACCGATCGTGTTGTCGGTGTCGGTGTCGTCGGTCGCAGTCGGCGGGCCGATCACGGTGACGGTGGAGGTCGCGGTGTTGTCGCCCGGCTCCCCCCGGTCCACGACGGATGCGGTGTTCGCCAGGACGGCGCCCGGTGCTTCGGTCACGGACTGGGTGTAGACCACGGTCAGGGACTCGCCGACGTCCAACCCCCGGCTGCCCGAGGCGTCCCCGCCCAGCAGGGCGAACGGACGCGCGCACTCCAGGGCGGCCGGCACCGCCTCACCGACGGCGGCGTTGCAGGTGAGGGCGCCGCGCTGGAAGGCGTCGTTGCTGCCACCGGCCGTGGTGAGGGAGGTGAGGGTCGCTTGTGCCGCGCCCGGCAGGGTGTCCCGCAGGGTCACGACGTCACCGCGGGTCATGGCCTGGGGGCCGTTGTTGGTGACGGTGACGGTCCAGGTGAGCAGGTCGCCCGAGATCGCGGTTCCGGTGGTGGCGGCTGCGCCGTCCTCGACCGCCACCGTCTTGGTCACGGCCAGGTCGTAGTCGCACTCCACCCAGTCGAGCACGATCGAGCCCGCCGCGCCGGTGCCGGTCCCGGTGACCCGGCCGACGGCCGTGGCGGAGACGTCGGTCGCGGAGTCGGCCACGAAGCTGGACCCGCCACCGCCGCCACCACCGGCCACCGTGTTCCTGACCGTGCCGCTGCCGTCCGGCTCGGTGTTCTTGATCACCGTCGAGGCGCCACCGCCACCGCCGGCGAAGCCGCCACCGCCACCGCCGCCCGCGTCGTAGTTCGGGTCGGGCGCGCCGGCGCCGCCGGTCCGGTCGACGCTCGGCAGCCCGTTGAGGCTGGCGTCGGTGCTGTGCACACCACCCGCGCCGCCGGTCTGGGTGCCTCCGGCGCCGCCACCCACGATGATGGGCTGCTGGGCGGCCGTCAGGCCCTCGTAGCCGTCGGTGCCGGGCGCGCCGGCCGCGGTCTGTCCGGCCGCGGTGGGAAGCCCCGCGTCGCCGCCGAATCCGTCGCTGGAGGTCGAGTGACCGCCGCCGGATCCACCGCCGCCGCCGGCGAGCACCACCAGGTCCCCGTCGATCAGTAGCTCGCTGTACCCGCCACCACCGGCGCCGCCGTGATCCTCCTGGGCCGAACCGCCCGCGCCACCGCCGTTGGCGCCACCGGCGCCACCCGACTTCGCGGAGTTCTGCCGCCCGCCGCCACCGACAGCGCCGCCGACGGACATGCCCGGCACGACGTCGAAGGTCGCCACGATGCTGGCGCCGCCACCGTTCGCACCCCGGCCGTCGGCACCCGCGGCGGACCGGCCGCCCGCCCCGCCGATCACGGTGGCCCGCACCGCGCAGACCCCGTCCGGGACGACACCCGAGACCGGACCGACCCCGAAGCTGGTGGTCGATGCGGCGGGCGCCGGGTCGGCGAGGGCCACCGGGGCGAGCGCGACCGGGGCCAGCCCCGCGGTCAGCACCGCCAGCGTGGTGATGCCGGCGAGCGCGGCCCGTCGTGACGCCCCGCGGCGCTGCGGTCGGGGCACGTCACCCCGGCCGGCGAGGGGCATGGTTCTGTCCAGCACGAATGTCCTCCCAGAGAGTCGAGCGGGCCGGCCGTGTCGCACGGTGGCCGTGGCCTCGCGGAGGGCACCCGCCCTCGCATCCCTGGGAGCCTGCGGGACGATTGGTGACGATTCGGGCGGTCAGTGGGGATTTCACACCGGGTCTCACCCTCTGCCGGTGTCGCGCCCGGTCGCGGGTCAGTCCGCCCGACGCACCGCCAGCAGGTCCCGGATCACCCGTCCCGCCTCCGCCCCGCGCTGCTCGAACCGGGTCACCGGCCGGGCGGCCATCCGGGGCGCGTACCCGCCGTGCGGGAGGTCCAGCCCCGGGTCGGCGCCGAGCACCTCGAGCATCTGCTCGGCGTACGGCTCCCAGTCGGTGGCGCAGTGCAGGGTGCCGCCGGGCCGCAGCCGGGAGCGGATCAGCGCGACGTGGTCCGGGGCGATGATCCGGCGCTTGTGGTGGCGGGACTTCGGCCACGGGTCGGGGAAGAAGACGTGCACCGCGTCCAGGCTGTCCGGGGCGATGCGGGTGCGCAGCAGGTCCAAGGCGTCGCCGTGGGCGAGGCGGACGTTGCCCAGGCCGGCGTCCTCGATCAACCCCAGCAGGTGGGCGATGCCGGGCAGGTGCACCTCGACCGCGAGGTAGTCGCGGTCCCGGTCGGCGGCGGCCATCGCAGCGGTGGCGTCACCCATCCCCGAGCCGATCTCGACCACCAGGGGCGCTTGGCGACCGAAGAGAGTCACCGTGTCCAGGGTGCCGTCGGCGGTGAGCGGCGGCAGGCCGAGTTCGGGGTCATGGACGGACACCCCGTAGCGGGGCCACAGGCGCTCCAGCGCCCCGGTCCGCCGCACCCCCATCGGCGCGCGTCGCGGGTGGAACGTCCGCAGGGGTGCGTCCCGCAGCTGCGGCGCCGGATGGAAGTCCGACCCAGGAACGTTCTGCACGGGGTCGAGGGTAGCCCGGCGACTCAGCCCTCCTGTGCGGTCGACATCACGTAGAACCGCTCGCCGAACGGGCCCACGATCCCGGCGATCCGGCCGTAGTCGGTGTCCTGCGGCTCGTGGTGCACCGATCCGCCCAGCTGCTGGGCCTGCGCGATCGCCGCATCGGTGTCGGCGACGGCGAAGGTGACCACCCAGCGGGCGATCTCGGAGCCGCCGCCCATCCCGCCGATCGGATCGTCGCCGAGGCTGAAGGTGGCGTACGCGAAGCCCTCGGCGCTCATGTCGTCGTACTGGTAGCCGAACAGCGTCCGGTAGAAGTCCTGAGCCGCCGAGAGCTCGGGCGACATGTGCTCGTTCCAGATCATCGCCCCGGGCTCGTTCACCACCTGCGCGCCGATGTCCGAGTGCGGCTGCCAGAGCGCGAAGACCGCGCCGAACGGGTCGGCGATCACCGCGAGCACACCGAACTCCATCACCGACATGGGTGCCAGCAGCACCTGGGCCCCGGCGGCGGCGGCGCGGCTGGCGGCGGCGGTGGCGTCGTCCGTGCTGATGTGGGTGAGCCAGTGCGGCGGCGAGGCCGGTGCGTCGGCCATCGGTGGGTTGAAGGCCGCGGCGGGCCGACCGTGCAGCAGTGCGGTGGTGTAGTGGTTCATCTCCGCCGGGCCGCGGTCGAAGGTCCAGCCGAACAGCGGACCGTAGAACGCCTCCGCGGCATCCAGATCGGGGGCATTCAGCTCGGCGAAGGACGGCGTGCCTTCGGGCCAGGGCAGGTCGCGCACGGACATGACGCTCTCCTCCAGCGGTGGACGGTGACGCCGCCCATCACAGCACCGTGGGGGTCGGGTCGCCTCCCGATCCGGGCGACCCGACCCCCACCTGCGGCTCAGGCCGCGGCGCCGACGTTCCTGCCCAGCCCGGCGAACTCCCAGCCCGCGGACTGCCAGGTCCGCGGGTCCAGCTTGCCGCGGGCGTCGATCACCCGCGGGGCGCTGGTGAGCGGGGCGAGGACGGAGGGGTCGGCGGTGGTGAACTGGTCCCACTCGGTGAGCACCAGCACGACGTCGGTGCCCTCCACCGCCTCCTCCACGCTGGTGGCGTAGGACAGGGTCGGGAACGACCGTCGCGCGGTGTCACCGGCCTCCGGATCGAAGACGGTGACCTGGGCACCGCGCAGGTGCAGGGCGGCGGCGACATTGAGCGCGGGGGAGTCCCGCACATCGTCGGTGTGCGGCTTGAAGGCGGCGCCCAGCACTCCGATCCGCCGGTTGAGCACCGATCCGCCGCAGGCCTGCACCGCCAGGTCGAGCACCCGCTCGCGCTGGCCCATGTTGATCTCGTCCACCTGCTGCAGCAGCGCCGACGCCCGGTAGGCGCCGAGCTCGTTGGCCCGGTGCATCAGGGCGCGGATGTCCTTGGGCAGGCAGCCACCGCCGAAGCCCAGCCCGGCGTCCAGGAACTGCCGGCCGATCCGCACGTCGTGACCGAGGGCGTCGGCGAGCACCGTGACATCGGCCCCGGCCGCCTCGCACACCCCGGAGATCGCGTTGATGAAGCTGATCTTGGTGGCCAGGAAGGCATTGGCGGAGACCTTGACCAGCTCGGCGGTGGGCAGGTCGGTCACCACGACCGGGGTGCCCTCGCCGATCGGTCCGGCGTAGACCTCACGCAGGGTCGCCTCCGCGGCGGGGCTGGTGCCGCCGAGCACGATCCGGTCCGGGTGCAGGGTGTCCTGCACCGCTTTTCCCTCGCGCAGGAACTCCGGGTTCCAGACCAGTTCGGCCCGCAGCCCCCGGGGCACCTCGGCGGCGATCAGCTCCCGCAGCCGGGCGGCGGTGCCGACCGGGACGGTGGACTTGCCCACGATCAGCGCGTCCTTGGTCAGATTCCGGGCGATGGTGGTCGCGGCGGATTCGACGTAGGACAGGTTCGCGGCGTGCGAGGTCTTCTGCTGCGGGGTGCCCACGCAGATGAAATGCACATCGCCCCAGGCGGCAGCCGCGGCCAGGTCGGTGGTGAACCGGATCCGGCCGGTGTCCAGGTGCTTGGTGAGCAGGGGGTCGAGTCCCGGCTCGTAGAACGGGACCTTGCCCGCGGCCAGGGCGTCGACCTTCCCCTGGTCGGTGTCGGCACCCAGCACCTCGAAGCCGAGCTCGGCCATCGCGACGGCGTGGGTGGCGCCGAGGTACCCGGTGCCGAACACCGCGATCCTGGTGCCGGTCGGGGTGGGGGCCGGGTCGGCGGCGGGCTCGGTGACGGAGAGTTCGGCGGCGCTCAGGAACTGGTCGTTCATGACGGACTCCTCAGGATGACGGGGGTTGCGGCGGCTACGGCGGGTCACTCGGTGGCTCCGGTGGCACTGGGTGCTGGGCTCGGGGTCGGCTCGGGGGCGACCGTGGGTGCGGGCGTCGCCTCCGGCGTGGCAGTGGGCGTGGGCTCGGGTGCTGCGGGGGTCGGGGACGGCTCGGCGGTGGTCGCGGGTGCCGGGGCGGTGAGGAGCGCCTGTGCGGGGGTGGTCGCAGCAGGTGCGTCCACCGCGGCGCCCCCGAAGTTCCGCGCCGGGTCCGCCACCCCCTCCGCGAACGCCGCGAGCGAGTTCGCCCGGGAGTCGACCCGCCAGTCGTTGGTCGACAGCTGACCCTCGACATAGGTGGTCACGGCGAGGTTGAACCAGGCGAAGCCGATCACGTCGTCGTTCGCACCCGGGTCGAAGCCCTGGAAGAACGACCGGACCCAGGCGGGTTTGGTGCCCCCGGTCTCGGACGCCCCGACCTCGGCCAGGATGATCTTCTTGTCGGTCAGCTCGCGGAGCTGATCGAGGGTGCGGTCGTAGGTGTAGCCGAAGGTGGCGTTGTTGTCGGCCTTGTACGGCGGGCGCTGGTAGCCGGACACCCCGACCCAGTCGACGTAGTCGTCCCCGGGGTACAGGCCTCGCAGGGTGTCCAGCCCCTGCTTCGCCGCGGGCAGGTTGTTCACGATGTTCGGCGCCCAGACCCAGATCACGTAGTCGTTGGCGCCGTTCGCCTCGAAGATGTCGTGCACGTGCTGCCACATCGCCACGAAGTCCCCGGGGGAGTTGCCGTTGATGGGGGCGCCGGAACCGGTGGTCTCCGCCCACGGGTACCAGACGCCGTTCATCTCGTGGTCCAGCCGGATCGCCAGGGGCAGGCCGGTGGCCACGATGTCCTGGGCGTACCGGGTCAGGTAGGCGTCGAACTCCCCGCCGATGATCTTCGGCAGGGTGTAGTCGGGCTCGACGATCACGTCGTTCTTGGCGGCGATCGGCCGCGACTCCCAGGTCAGCATCGGCAGCAGCCCGCGATCCCAGGCCCGGGTGACGGCATTCGCCCGGTAGTCCTGATCCCAGCCGCCGAAGTAGCCGACCAGGTTCTGGCTGCGCCCCACGGCGCTCGCGGCGTCGTCGAAGGTGGCCCAGTTGAAGGGTGCCTGGGTGGTGTACATCCCGAAGTACCGGGTGCTCGGGTTCAGCAGTTCGCTCTTGCTCGGGGCCGAGGGCGTGGTCACCGGCGGCGGGGCGTTCGGCTCGGTCGGCTGGGGCGCCTGCGGGTTGGCGGCGCCCGCGGCACTGCCCGGCGCGGGGGCGGGCGCCGTGGTGGCGGGCCGGGTGGTGGTGCCGCCACGTCGCGGGGCGCTCGACCCCTGACGTGCCGACGACCCGGACGACCCTGACGAGCCGGAGGCGGCGGGCGTGTCGGAGGATCCGGCCGCCTCCCGCGCTGCGCGGTCCTGTTCGCCCTTCTGCCGGGCGGCCTGCTCGGCGGCGACCACGCCGCGCAGCGACTCGGATTGGGAGCGCGAGGTGTCCAGCTCGTCCTGCAACCGCTGGTTCTCGGCCAGCAGCTCCTGCTCCCGGGCGGTGAGCTGCGGGTCGGCCGGTTCGCCGGTGACGATCTGGGAGACGGTCGGCAGGTTCCAGACCACCAGGGTGATCGCCAGCAGTGCGGCGACGATCGAGGCGGTGGCGATCCGGGCCTTGGTGGTCATCCGGCCCATCGACGGCGTCCACCAGGCATGCCCGGGGGAGCCACCGGTGCCGGTGAGCTTGATCGGGGAATCAGACATAGAGGGTGGCCTCCAGCGCGAAGATCACCACGGCGATGCCGTAGGGGATGGCGGCGAGCGGATTGAGTCGACGGCGCTGCGGGGCCGGCGCGGGGGCCGGGGTCCGGGTGGCGCGTCGGGTCGGGGCGGTCCGGGTCTCGGTCGCGAGGACACCCGCCGGCCCGGCGGCGTGGGACGCATGCGTGCCGCCCACTGGACCCGAACTGTGCTGGCTTCCGGAGCGGTCGACCACGTCGACCGGCGCCGGGCGGCTCATCAGCTCCAGCTCGGCGAGCAGCTCCTCGTCCCGCTCGGGGGTGAGGTCGTCGGTGGCCGGGTCACCACCGGCGTAGGCACCGGCCCGGGTGCCCCAGCCGGAGGCGTGCGCCATCCGCAGGAACCCGAGCAGACGCACCGGCATCAGGAAGAAGGTCGACACGATGATGAACACCGGCAGCCGGAAGAAGTCGCCGGGCACCTCCTGCAGGTGGCGGATCTGCCGGATCGCCATGGACAGCACCGAGGAGGTCACCATCAGCGCGATCACCCAGAACCACCCGGCCTGCGCCCCGTAGGCCTCCAGCACCGCCTGGTAGAGGTTGACCCCGGTGCCGCTGATCGCCCGGTAGATCCAGCCCGCGATGGTGCCGACCAGCAGGAACGGCAACAGGATGTCGGTCAGGAAGAACACCGCCAGGATCGGGGCGTGCCCGAGCATCCACGGGAGCATCCGCAGGGTGTTGTACTGGCTGCCCCGCGCCCAGCGCAGCTGCTGCTTGAACAGCTTGCGCACCTCCAGCGGGGCGTCGGTGTAGACCAGCGAGGTGTGCTGGTAGACGGTGCGGTAGCCCGCCTTCAGGGTGAGGTTCGTCAGGGTGCGGTCGTCGCTGACCTCCAGGAACACGCCCATGAACCGCTGGGTCATGAAGTCGTGCATCACCTGGGTCAGGATCGTGCGGCGGAACGCGATGGTCCGGCCGGGCAGGCAGCCGACCTGGCCGAGCACCGACTGCGCGGGCATCGAGTACAGCGACCGGGAGTTCTCCAGCCAGTCCGCCCAGCGGGTGATCCAGGACCGGGTGGGTTCGAGGATGCGCTGCCGGGTGGTGACGCCGCCGATCTTCGGGTCGGCGAAGGGCTTGATCAGCTCGCGCAGGGTGCCCGGCGTCCACACGGTGTCCGAGTCGAGCAGCACGGTGATGTCGAAGCGGGACAGCTCGGTGCCGATCTTCACGGCGTTGCGCTTGCCCGGGATCGGGGTGTGCACCCAGCGGACCAGCGGCGCGAACTCGTCGCAGACCGCCTCCAGCCCGGGGTTGGGCTTGCCGTTGATGACGACGATGACCTCGTCCGGGTGCTGTTCGGTCACCCGGGTGAGGACGTCGCGGAACAGGTCGAGCGGTTCGTCGACCACCGGCACGACGACGCTGGTCGTCTCGTGGTGGTCCTCGATGTACGGGCGGTAGCGGCGGGAGAGTGCGACCTTCACCAGCCACAACACCCAGACCAGGGCGGAGAACACGGTGAACAGGTACAGCTCGGCCTGAGCGTCCAGCATGTGCCGGATCTGCAGGATGAAGATGAACATGGACGTCACCTCGTCGGCTGTCGGAGCGATGGGCTCGGAGGATGCCGTCGGCGACGTTGACGCGGCGCGGGATGCGCTGCCCGGGGATATCGGCTGGCTGCCGACGTCGTTCCGGGGGGAGCTGCTCTGTGACTGGGTCCGGCTGACTGTCACCCGTTCAGGTGAACGGGGCGAGATCGGGAGGAGCGGCTTCTTCGCTCGGGGGCGAGGTGGCAAGACTGTGCCGAGCCTGTGCGCCAAGGCAATCGAAGGGAGCCGTTTGTGAGATGTATCACAGCATCACAACCCGGTTTGTCCGGAAATGTCGCCTCTGAAGGCGCCGGAAAGGGGCATAGCGCCGGGGCGCGGCCGGAGGTGCGATCACACTCGACACCTGTCATACGAGTCGATGACACGTGTCAACTCCGGGGCGGTCGGCTCACCTGGATGACCGGGCGCTGGCCTGCGGTTTCCCGCCCGTCGACCCAGGTCGCTCTCCGCTCGACGGCCAGGGTTGAGCGGAATAGACTCAACTTCGTCCAGGTTGTGACCGGCAGCAGCTACTCACGCATGGAGGGACCCCCGTTGGACGCGAAGTTCACCACCAAGTCGCAGGAAGCCGTCGGCGACGCCGTGCAGCAGGCGACCGCCGCAGGAAACCCGCAGATCGAGCCCGCTCATCTGCTGAACGCACTGCTGCAGCAAGAGGGTGGTGTCGCCAACGGACTGCTGGACGCGGTCGGCGTCGACCGTCAGGCACTCGGCCGCTCGGTGCGTGCCGTGCTGGTCGGTCTGCCCACCGCCACCGGCTCCACCGCCACACCGCCCACCGCCTCCCGGGCGATGGCCACCGTGCTGACCGCCGCCTCGGACGAGGCCCGCAGCCTCGGTGATGACTACGTCTCCACGGAGCACCTGCTGATCGGGCTGGCCGCCGGACAGACCGGGGTCGCCGACGCGCTCCGCGCCCAGGGTGCCTCGCGGGACGCCCTGCTCGCCGCCCTGCCGTCCGTGCGGGGCAACGCGAAGGTGAGCAGCCCCAACCCGGAGGGCACCTATAAGGCACTGGAGCAGTACGGTGTCGACCTGACCCGGCGCGCCGACGAGGGCAAGCTCGACCCGGTGATCGGCCGGGACTCGGAGATCCGCCGGGTGATCCAGGTGCTGTCCCGCCGGACCAAGAACAACCCGGTGCTGATCGGTGAGCCCGGTGTCGGCAAGACCGCCGTGGTCGAGGGCCTGGCGCAGCGGATCGTCGCCGGTGACGTGCCCGAGTCCCTGCGCGGCAAGCGGCTGATCTCGCTGGACCTGGCGGCGATGGTGGCCGGCGCCAAGTACCGCGGCGAGTTCGAGGAACGGCTCAAGGCCGTGCTGGAGGAGATCACCTCCTCCGAGGGCGAGATCGTCACCTTCATCGACGAGCTGCACACCGTCGTCGGCGCCGGAGCCGGTGGCGAAGGTGCGATGGACGCCGGGAACATGCTCAAGCCGATGCTGGCCCGCGGTGAGCTGCGCCTGGTGGGCGCCACCACGCTGGACGAGTACCGGGAGCGGATCGAGAAGGACCCCGCCCTGGAACGCCGGTTCCAGCAGGTCTTCGTGGGCGAGCCGAGCGTCGAGGACACCGTGGCGATCCTGCGCGGCCTCAAGGAGCGGTACGAGGCGCACCACAAGGTGACCATCTCGGACGCCGCCCTGGTCGCCGCCGCCGGGCTGTCCGACCGCTACATCACCGGTCGTCAGCTGCCCGACAAGGCGATCGACCTGGTCGACGAGGCGGCATCCCGGCTGCGGATGGAGCTGGACTCCTCGCCGGTCGAGGTGGACGAGCTGCAGCGTGCCGTCACCCGGCTGGAGATGGAGGAACTGGTCCTCTCCGAGTCCGACGACCCGGCCAGCCAGGAGCGTCTGGAGAAGCTGCGCGCCGATCTGGCCGACCGCCGCGAGGAACTGGCCGGACTGACCGCACGCTGGGAGCAGGAGAAGGCCGGGCACAACCTGGTCGGCGACCTGAAGGCGAAGCTGGACGAGCTGCGATCCGCCGCCGACCGGGCACAGCGCGAGGGTGACCTCGCCGCCGCCGGTCGACTGCTCTACGGCGAGATCCCGGAGGTGGAGAAGCAGATCGCCGCCGCCGAGTCCGCCGAGGCCGAGCAGCCCACGGCGTCGACGGTGCCGATGATCGCGGAGAAGGTCGGACCGGACGAGATCGCCGAGGTGGTCGCCGCCTGGACCGGTATCCCCGCCGGGCGGCTGCTGGAAGGCGAGACCGCCAAGCTGCTCCGGATGGAGGAGGTGCTCGGCGAGCGACTCATCGGCCAGCAGCAGGCGGTCGCCGCGGTCTCCGACGCGGTGCGTCGCGCCCGGGCCGGCATCTCCGACCCGGATCGTCCGACCGGATCGTTCCTGTTCCTCGGCCCCACCGGTGTCGGCAAGACCGAGCTGGCCAAGGCGCTGGCCGACTTCCTGTTCGACGACGAGCGCGCCATGGTCCGGATCGACATGTCCGAATACGCCGAGCGGCACGCGGTCGCCCGGCTGATCGGGGCCCCGCCCGGGTACGTCGGCTACGAGGAGGGCGGCCAGCTCACCGAGGCGGTGCGGCGCCGGCCCTACTCGGTGCTGCTGCTGGACGAGGTGGAGAAGGCACACCCGGAGGTCTTCGACATCCTGCTGCAGGTGCTGGACGACGGTCGGCTGACCGACGGTCAGGGCCGCACGGTCGACTTCCGGAACGTCATCCTGATCCTGACCTCCAACCTCGGCTCGCAGTTCCTGGCGGACCCGATGCTGGAGCAGTCGGCGAAGGAGGACGCGGTGATGGGCGTGGTCCGGCAGCAGTTCAAGCCGGAGTTCCTGAACCGGTTGGACGACGTCGTGATGTTCCAGCCGCTCACCCTGGCCGAGATCACCGAGATCGTCGACCTGCAGGTGGCGGCGCTCGCGGCCCGACTGCGCGACCGTCGACTGCACCTCGAGGTCACCCCGGCCGCCCGCGAATGGCTGGCGATCGAGGGCTTCGACCCGGCCTACGGCGCCCGGCCGCTGCGACGCCTGGTGCAGCGCGAGATCGGCGACCGACTGGCCCGACTGCTGCTCGCCGGGCAGGTGCACGACGGCGACACCGTCCGGGTCGACCGGCCGATCGGCGAGGTGACCGGGCTGGAGCTGACCCGTGTGGAGCCGGTGAACGACTGAGCGGACGGCCACCGGCCGTGTGAGGATGCCGGAGATGAATCCGACCCTCGCGCTGGCCGGTGGCCCCGCTCTGTCCGTGACCACTGCCGCGACGGGCGGCGCCGAGCTCACCGGCCTGGCCGGCTGGGTGGTGAGCGTGGTCGAGACGCTCGGCCCGATCGGTGTCGGCCTGCTGGTCGCGCTGGAGAACCTGTTCCCGCCGATCCCCTCCGAGGTGGTGCTCCCGGTCGCCGGGTACGTCGCCTCCCAGGGCCACATGTCGCTGGCCTGGGCCATCATCGGCGCCACCGCCGGTGCGGTGCTCGGAGCCTGGGCGCTGTACGCGCTCGGCGCCTGGTTCGGCCGGGACCGGCTGCGACGCTGGCTGGACCGGATGCCGCTGATGGAGGTCGAGGACCTGGACAAGGCGGAGGCCTGGTTCACCCGGCACGGCGGAGCGGCAGTGCTGATCGGTCGCTGCGTGCCGGTGGTCCGCTCGCTGGTGTCGATCCCGGCCGGGCTGGAGAAGATGCCGCTCGGCAAGTTCCTGCTCTACACCACGATCGGTTCCGCGGTGTGGAACAGTGCCCTGGTCACGGCCGGCTACGTGCTCGGCGCCCAGTGGGAGAACGTCGGGCACTATTCCGACTACATCAACTACACCGTGTACGCGGTGATCGTGATCCTGCTGGCCAAGTTCGTGATCGGGCGGCTGCGCAAGCGCCGCGCCGCCTGAGATACACCCGATCAGACCTGGCCGAACAGCTCCGCGATGTCGGTGCTGAACAGGTCCTGGCCCTTGATCCGGCTGGTCTCCTCGGCGCCCAGGATCCGCCGCTGACCCGCCTGGTCGACGACCTGCGACGCCCCACCGGTGCTGCCCAGGGGGAGCACGATCATCTCCGGCGCGGGCGCGTAGGTGGCGGTCGGCCGCTCCCCGGCGATCATCGCCCGCAGGTTGGCCGCCACCACGTCGGCGTGCGCCCGCGCGGCGGATGCCCGCTTCGACTCCGGAACGTCGGTGAGGTCGCCGACCGCGAAGACCGTGGGCTGGCCGTGCACCTGCAACGTCGGCTCGACCCGGAGCTGACCCAACCCGGTGCGCTCGGCGGCCAGCGGTCCGGCCAGGTAGTCGGACTCCGCGCGGTTGCCGTAGCAGCGGAACCACATCTGGGCCTCGATCTTGCGCCCGTCCTCGGTGTCCACCGCGAAGGGCTCGTGGACGCCGACGTCGACCGGCGGCAGGTACCCCAGTCGGGTGCCGAACACGAAGTCCACCCCGTCGAGCTGTTCGTGCACCGCAGACCGCAGCTCCGGCAGGTACTCACCGGTGCTCAGCGCGTCCTCAGCCTGGTCCACCACGGTGATCTTCACCGCCGGGAACTGCTCCCGCAGTTCTCCGACCAGCTCGAGTCCGACCGGTCCGGCGCCGACGATCAGCACCCGGTCGGCCGCCGCGAGGCCCTCGCGCATCCGGGCCAGCCGGGCGCGGGCCACCGTCGTCTCCGACTCCAGGAACTTCGCCGGGAACGGGTAGGCGGCACCGGTGGCCAGCACCAGGTAATCGGCCTCGACGGTGCGACCGTCGGCGAGCTGCACCCGGCCCGGCAGAGCGCGCTCCACCCGCTGCTGCACGACCGTGCCGCGGGTGAGCAGCCGGTCGTAGGGGACGAACACCCGCTCCTCCCACGCCGGGTCGACGGCACCGCGCAGGGCGGCGGAGGCGTGCACGAAGGCGTCCTTGGGCTCGATCAGCGTCACGTCGGCCACGTCGTCCAGCAGCGACGCCACCCGCGCCCCTCCGTAGCCGCCACCGACCACCACGACCTGCGTCATCACTCGTCGCCCCTCGTTCCGTCGGGCACCGGTCGCGCCCGCCAGGCTCACCCTGTCACGGCGCGCGGGGTGCTCCCAGGGGCAGTGGTCCCGGGTGCCGTGGTGACCCTGACCACCCGGCCCGGTTGGCGGGGGTATGGGCGGCGAGGGGGCCGGAAGGTGACGGGCTCGGCGGCCGGCCAGGTCCGGTCGATGGGCCCCGGTGCGGACGAGCGGCCCCGGTGCGGTCCGGTGCGGTCGAGTGGCCCTGGTGCGGACGAGCGGCCCCGGTGCGGTGGCGAGGTCGGCACCTCCCGCCGTTCATCGTGCGGGGAAGTGCCGACCTCAGGTGGGAAGTGCCGACCTCGGGCCCGGAGTGGCGGCCTCGGGTCCGCGCTGCCGACCTCGGCGCGGGCGAGCAGCCCGCGCCGAGGTCGGGTCAGACCCGGGCGAGCAGCCCTTCCAGGCCGTCGGCACCGGGGTCGACCATCCCGAAGCCGATCAGCGACCGGAGCGGGGCGTCACTGAGCATCGTCCCCATCTCCGACTCGGCCATGCCCTCCGGCAGCAGCGGCGTGAGCACCCGCGCGCCGGCGGGGTGGGCCAGCCACTCGGCGAAGCTGGACTCCGCGTCCAGCGGCAGCACGATCTCCTCACCGGTGACCGCGACCTCGGTGGTGGCGCGGATGTCCCGCGACGAGGCGCCGACCTCGATCACCGTGCGACCGCCGCCGACCACCCAGCGTCGCAGCCCGGGGTGCCAGTAGGACAGGTCGCGCCCGTCCAGCTCGATCTCCACCCGCTGGGAGGCACCGGGCGCCAGCTCGACAGCGGCGAAGCCCTTCAGTTCGCGCACCGGGCGCAGCACCGCCGCCTCCGGGTCCCCGACATAGACCTGCACGACCTCGGTGCCCGCACGCTCACCGGTGTTGGTCACCGTGACCGCCACCCGCACTGCGCTGTCGGCACCGGTGCCGGTCACCTCGGTGGTCAGGTCGTCGTAGCCGAAGCTGGTGTAGGACAGGCCGTGGCCGAAGGGGTAGGCGACGTCGATCTTCCGGGTGTCGTACCAGCGGTAGCCGATGAGCACGCCCTCGCCGTAGCGGACCACCCCGTTGTCCCCGGGGAAGTTGCCGAAGGCCGGGGTGTCCTCCAGGCGGTGCGGGATGGTCTCCGCCAGGCGACCGGAGGGGTTGCGGACGCCGAGCAGCAGGTCGGCAGCGGCCGAGCCACCGGCCTGCCCGCCGAGCCAGCATTCCAGCACCGCGGCGGCGTGGTCCTGCCACTCCACCGTGACGGCGGAGCCGTTGGCCAGCACCACGACCACCCGCGAGTTGACCTCCGCCACCGCGCGCAGCACGGCCAGCTGGTTCGCGGGCAGGCTCAGGTGGGTGCGGTCGTACCCCTCGGACTCGTCCGGCGCGGGCAGGCCCAGGAACAGCAGCACGGTCCCGGCGTCCTTCGCGGCGTCGACCGCCTCGGCCAGCAGCGCGTCGTCGTCGGCGTCCTGTGACCCGGCGACACCGGCCACCGAGAACCCGGCGGCGAAGGGCAACTCGGTGCCGGTGGCGGCACGCAGTGCGGTGAGGGCGTCGTCCAGTCGGGTCGGGTGGACCTGGGAGGACCCGGCGCCCTGGTACCGCGGGGTGCGGGCGAACTCGCCGATCACCACCGCGGAGCGCGCCTCGTCGGCCGCCAGCGGAAGCACGCCGTCGTTCTTCAGCAGCACCGATCCGGCGGCTGCCGCCTCACGGGCCAGCTCGTGATGGGCGTCGTGGTCGATCGTGCCGGGGTCGGCGAGGGCGGGCAGCGCGCGGGCGATCAGGGTGAGCACCCGGCGGGCGGCGACGTCCAGCACCTCCGGGTCCAGCGTCCCGTCCTGCACGGCCGCGACGATCTCGGCGTCGGTGCGCCCCCCGCTGGACGGCATCTCCAGGTCCATCCCGGCGACCAGACCCGGCACCCGCTGGTACACGGCGCCCCAGTCGGAGACGACCAGGCCCTCGAAGCCCCACTCGTCGCGGAGCACCTCGGTCAGGAGCCAGTGGTTCTGCGAGGCGTAGGTGCCGTTGATCTTGTTGTACGAGCACATCACCGTCCACGGCTGTGCCTGCTTCACCACCCGTTCGAAGGCGGGCAGGTAGATCTCCCGCAGGGTGCGCTCGTCGACCTCGGCGGAGACCCGCATCCGGTCCGACTCCTGGTTGTTCACCGCGAAGTGCTTGAGCGAGGTGCCCACGCCCTCGCTCTGCACGCCGGTCACCAGGGCGGCGCCGAGGTCACCGGCGAGCAGCGGGTCCTCGGCCAGGTACTCGAAGTTCCGCCCGCACAACGGCGACCGCTTCATGTTGATCCCGGGGCCGAGCAGCACCGCGACGTCGTTGCCACGGGTCTCCCGGCCGAGGGCGACGCCCACCCGGCGCAGCAGGTCGGGGTTCCAGGTGGAGCCGAGGGCGGCGGCCGGCGGGAAGCAGGTCGCCGGGACCGATTCGCCGAGCCCCAGGTGGTCCGCCGAGGTCGCCTGCTTGCGCAGTCCGTGCGGGCCGTCGGTCACCATCACCTTCGGCACGCCCAGGCGCTCGACGGCGTCGGTGTGCCAGAAGTCGGAGCCGGAGGTCAGCGCCGCCTTCTCCTCCAGGGTGAGCTCGGCCAGAACGCGCTCGACGTCGAAGACGTCGGTCATGGGGCACCTCCGCGTGCGACAGGCCCGGGGGTCCTCCGCCGGGCGATGGCGTTAACCTACCGGTCGGTCGGGATTGTGACCAGCCGGCGTCGGCACCCAGGTGACACAATCGCCACGCGACCGTCGAGGAGAGGGACCCGAGTGAGCACCGAGACACTGCCGGGCTATGCCAAGGGCCGGGCCAAGAAGGCGGAGATCCTGGCTCAGGCGGTGGCGATCTTCGGAGAGTCCGGCTACCGGGGTGCCAGCCTGCGGGACATCGCGGCGCGGTGCGGCATCTCCCACCCGGGCCTGCTGCACCACTTCCCGACCAAGGAGGCGCTGCTGCTCGCGGTGCTGGAACAGCGGGACATCGCCGACCGGGAGCGGATGTCGGACCCGGGCGTCCGCGGGGTCGCGGCCCTGCGCCGGACCGTCGACCTGGTGCGGGTCAACACCGAGCGCCGCGGCATCGTCGAGCTGTTCGCCGTGGTCTCCGCCGAGGCGACCGCGAGCGATCACCCGGCACACGGCTACTTCGTCCAGCGCTACGACGACAGCGCGGAGGTCATCGCCCGGGCCTACCGGGAGGCCGCCGAGGACGGGCACCTGCGCGAGGGGGTGGACCCGATGACCGCCGCGCGGCAGCTGATCGCGGTGATGGACGGCATGCAGGTGCAGTGGCTGCTGTCCGACGGGGCGATCGACATGGTCGAGCCGGTGCACGCGCAGGTCCAGGCGAACCTGACCGTGCAGCTCTGACCGGACGCCGCTGAGCCCCGGTCAGTGCATCTGGGACAGACCCCAGATCAGCCAGCCGAAGAAGGCCACGAAGGCGACCACTGCCAGGGTGCCGACCGCCCCCAGCACGATGCCGACGATCGCCAGCGCCCGGCCCTGCGCGCCCGAGGCGCGCACTCGGACCAGCGACCAGATGCCCAGGCCGACCGCGGCCGGTGAGGCGAGCAGGAACAGCGGGAAGATGAACGCGGCCAGGATCGCGCCACCGCCGGTCGAGATCGAGGCGATGGCCAGCCCGTCGTAGGGGGCGGCGTAGGGCTGCGCGTAGTACGCCTGCGGGGCGTAGGGCTGGGGATAGGTCGGAGGCTGCGGAGGCTGCCATCCCGGTTGCGGGGCGGGGGGCTGACCCGCGCCAAGCTGCGGGTGGGCCGGCACCGCGTACCCGGGCGGGGCATAACCGGGCGGGGCGTACCCGGGCGGGGCGTACCCCGGCGCTGCCGGTCCGGGATGCACGACCGGCTGCTGCATGCCGGGCGGGGGCGGGACGGCTCCGGGCGGGGTGAAGCCCGGCTGCGGCGACTGGTGGTAAGGCGACTGCGGGAAGCTCGCCGGCGGGGGCGGCTGGTAGCCGGGCATGTCGATGGCGTGGCCGCCCGGATCCTGAGCCGAGCCGGCACCCGAGCCGTCACTGCCGCCGGAGCCGTGCCCGCCCATGCCGTCGTCGTCCATCAGGCGGCGTCCGCGATGTCCAGGACCACCGGCACGTGATCCGAGGGTCCCTTGCCCTTGCGCTCGTTCCGCTCGATGGTCACGTCCGTGACCCGCGCCGCCAGGGTCGGCGAGGCCCAGGTGAAGTCGATCCGCATGCCCTGGTTCTTGGGGAACCGCAGCTGCTGGTAGTCCCAGTAGGTGTAGGTGTGCTCGGCCGGCAGGTGCTCGCGGGAGACCTCGGTGTACCCGGCGGCGGCGAAGGCGGCGAATGCCTCCCGCTCGGCCGGGGTGACGTGGGTGCGTCCGGCGAAGACGTCGATGTCCCAGACGTCGGTGTCCAGCGGTGCCACGTTCCAGTCGCCGACCAGCGCCACCGGCAGCGCCGGGTCCTCGGTCAGCCAGCGCGCCGACTCGGCGCGCAGCGCCTCCAGCCACCGCAGCTTGTAGTCGAAGTGCGGGTCGCCGAGCTCACGGCCGTTCGGGATGTAGAGGCTCCATACCCGCACACCGCCGCAGGACGCGCCGAGCGCCCGCGCCTCGGTGACCGGGTCCTCGCCCCAGCCGGGCTGGCCGTCGAAGGCGTGCTGCACGTCGTCGATCCCGACCCGGGAGGCGATCGCCACCCCGTTCCACTGGCTGAAGCCACTGGTCACCACCTGGTACCCGGCTGCCTCGAACGCCTCGCGCGGGAACTGCTCGTCCTTGCACTTGGTCTCCTGCATCGCCAGCACGTCGGTGCCGGTGCGGTCCAGGAAGGCGAGCACCCGGTCGACGCGGGTGCGGATCGAGTTCACGTTCCAGGTGGCGAGGCGCATGACCGGCACGCTACCCGGAACGCCCGACACGATGGGGCGGTCCCCGTAGGCTGACGCGCATGGGAACCGCACTCGTCACCGGGGCGTCCGCCGGGCTGGGCCTGGAGTTCGCCTGGCAGCTCGCCACCGCCCGTCATGACGTCGTCCTGGTCGCCCGGGACACCGAGCGCCTGGAGCGGTTGGCGGCCCAGCTGCGCGCCGCCGCCGGCATCCACGTCGAGGTGCTGCCGGCCGACCTCACCGACCGGGCCGACGTGGAGCGAGTCGCCGAGCGGCTGCGGGCCACGGAGCGGCCGGTCGGTCTGCTGGTCAACAACGCCGGGCTCGGCCTGCACCAACGATTCGTCACCGGTGACCTGGCCCGGGAGGAGGCGGCGCTCGACCTGATGGTGCGTGCGGTGCTGGTGCTGTCCCGGGCGGCCGCCGAGTCGATGGTCCGCCGGGGACGCGGCGCGATCCTGAACGTGGCCTCGGTGGCGGCGCTGACCACCAACGGCACCTACTCGGCGCACAAGGCATGGGTGCGCACCTTCACCGAGGGCCTGGCCGCCGAGCTGCACGGCACCGGTGTCACCGCGACCGCGCTCTGCCCCGGGCTGACCCACACCGAGTTCCACGAGCGCGCGGGTATCGACCAGCACGTCCCCGAGCTCGCCTGGCTGAGCGCCGAGCGGGTGGTCGCCACCGGGCTCGCCGACGTGCGCCGCGGTGCCGTCATCTCCACCCCGAGCCTGCGGTACCGCGCGGGATCGGCGCTGCTGCGGGTGCTGCCGCGCTCGGTCGTGCGCCGGTTCAACCAGCCGCGTCGGGTGCTCGGTTTCGACCAGTGACTACCCTGGCGGACGTGAACACCGCCATGTCTCCCACCCCGCGCGAGCAGCTGCGCGACCTGATCACCGAGCTGGCCGTCGTGCGCGGCAAGGTCACGCTCTCCTCCGGCAAGGAGGCCGACTACTACGTCGACCTGCGCCGGATCACCCTGCACCACCGGGCAGCGCCGCTGGTCGGGCACGTGCTGCTGGACCACCTGGAGGAGGTCGGGCTGGGCACCGCCGACATCGAGGCGGTCGGTGGCCTGACCCTGGGCGCCGACCCGGTGGCGACCGCCCTGCTGCACGCCGCCGCGTCGCGTGGCCAGGACCTGGACGCCTTCGTGGTGCGCAAGGAGGCCAAGGCGCACGGCATGCAGCGCCGGATCGAGGGTCCGGACATCGCCGGTCGCCCGGTGGTGATCCTGGAGGACACCTCGACCACCGGCGGTTCGCCGATCGCCGCGCTGGAGGCCGCCCGGGAGGCCGGTGCCGATGTGCGCGGCGTCGCGGTGATCGTGGACCGGAACACGGGTGCGCAGCAGAAGATCGAGGCCTACGGCGTGCCGTACCACTACCTGTTCAGCCTGTCGGACCTCGGCCTGGCGTGACCCCACGCAAGCTCGACCCGGTCCCGCTGACCCTGCTGGTCCTGGCGGTGGTGGGTGGGGCCGGGGCCGCCGCGCTGGACGGTGCGGACCGGGGATGGGCACTGCTCGTCCTGATCCCGATGATCGCGATCATCGGCGTCTCCATGCTCCGGACCTGCCTCCGGCAGCGTCGCGCCACCGTGACGGACTGGGCGACCCGCAACGGCTGGTCCGCGCTGGCCGCCCCGGACGGGCCGTGGCGCGGGTCGCCGCCGTTCTCCGAGCCGACCGGCCGGGCCAGCGAGGAGCTGGGCAGGTCGTACCGCGGGTTCCCGGTGAGTTCGTTCACCTGGACCTGGAACGGTCGTCGTCGCCCCGGCACCAGGACCACGCCGCAGCACCAGCGACACGTCATCGTGCTCGAGCTGCCGGGTGACGGACCGGTGGTGCAGCTGACGCCGCGCATCCTCGCGTCGACCCTCGCGTTGATGCCCGAGTCGCCGACGGGCGATCAGCGCTTCGACGCGGTCTGGCACGTCGGGTCGGTGCAGCCCGGGGCCGTGGCGCTGGACGAGCAGCTGCGCAACCGGTTGCTGCGCCAGGACGCCCAGCTGCAGGTGCTGCGGTTCGAGGGCGGCAGCGCACTGTCCTGGACGGTGGGGGAGACCGACGTCGAGCGGATCCTGCCGCGGGTGGCCACGCTGTGGGCGCTCGCCGACCTGCTGGGCCGGACGGCCTGACCGCTCAGCCCTGGGACGCCCACTCCGGCACCCGGGGCACCAGGTCGGCGATCGAGTCGAAGACCTGGGTCGGTCGGAACGGGTACCGGGCGACGTCCTCCGGGCGGGTGGACCCGGTGAGCACCAGGAAGGTGCGCAGACCCGCCTCGATCCCGGCGACCACGTCGGTGTCCATCCGGTCGCCGATCATCGCGGTGGTCTCGGAGTGCGCGTCGATCCGGTTCAGGGCGGAGCGGATCATCATCGGGTTCGGCTTGCCGACGAAGTACGGCTGGCGACCGGTGGCGGCGGTGATCATCGCCGCGACGGCGCCGGTCGCGGGCAGGTCGCCCTCCTGGCTCGGGCCGGTCACGTCCGGGTTGGTCGCGATGAAGCGCGCGCCGCCCTGGATCAACCGGATCGCGCGGGTGATCGCCTCGAAGGAGTAGGTCCGGGTCTCGCCCAGCACCACGAAGTCCGGGTCCGCCGAGGTCAGGGTGTACCCGGCCTCGTAGAGCGCGGTGGTCAGCCCCGCCTCGCCGATCACGTAGGCGGAGCCGTTCGGCATCTGGTCGGTGAGGAACTGCGCGGTCGCCAGGGCGGAGGTCCACAACGACGACTCGTCGATGTCGATCCCGGAGCCCGCCAGCCGGGCCCGCAGGTCGCGCGGGGTGAAGATCGAGTTGTTGGTCAGCACCAGGAACGGCAGCCCCGCGTCCCGCAGGCTGCGCACGAACTCCGGTGCCCCCGGCAGCGCGACGCCCTCGTGCACCAGCACCCCGTCCATGTCGGACAGCCAGGAGCTGATCGGCCGGGTGGTCGTCATGCCGCGTTCCGTTCCCGCTTGGCGTCCCGGCGTGCGCGCAGGATCTCGATGCCCATCGGGATCACCGACACCAGCACGATCAGGACGATCAGCGCCTCGATGTTGTCCTTGACGAACTGGATGTTGCCCAGCGCGTACCCGAGCAGGGTGACGCCCACACCCCAGAACAGCGCGCCGAGCACGTTGAAGGACACGAAGTGCTTGTAGGACATCTTGCCGACGCCCGCCGCGACCGGGGCGTAGGTCCGCACGATCGGCACGAAGCGGGCGATGATGATCGTCCGGCCGCCGTACTTGTCGAAGTACTTGTAGGTCTCGTCGATGTACTTCTGCTTGAAGATCCGCGAGTCGGGGCGGGAGAAGAGCTTGCGACCGCCCTTGGCGCCGATGAAGTACGCCACCTGGTCACCGGCGAACGCCGCCACGAAGATCAGCAGGCAGAGCAGCCACAGCGGGAAGTCGAGCTGTTGCTGCGCGACCAGCGCCCCGGCGGTGAACAGCAGCGAGTCGCCCGGCAGCAGCGGGAACAGCAGTCCGGTCTCGATGAAGACCACGATCACGATGCCGATCAGCGCGTAGGTGCCGAAGGAGGCGATCAGGTGGTCGGCGTTCAGCCAGTCGGGTCCGAGCATGGGCTGCGGTCCCACCATCGGGAGGGCGGCCAGGGCGGTCGTCAAGGACATGACCCTCAGCGTACGGCGATCGTGTGTCCGATCTGTGCTCGCCGGGCTGCCAGGATGTGCCGGTGACCGAGGACGACGAGCAGCAGCCCCGCGAGGTGGGCGTGGGCCCGTGGATCGGGCCGCTGCCGGACGACCCGCGCTACGACCCGGAGCTGCTGGCCGCGGGGGACCGGCGCAACGTCGCCGATCAGTACCGGTACTGGACGGTCGAGGCGATCGTCGCCGATCTGGACACCCGGCGGCACCCGTTCCACATCGCGATCGAGAACTGGGCGCACGACCTCAACATCGGCTCCGTGGTCCGGACCGCGAACGCCTTCAACGCGGCGGGGGTGCACATCGTCGGCCGTCGCCGATGGAACCGCCGCGGCGCGATGGTCACCGACCGCTACCTGCACGTGCATCACCACCCGAGCGTGGACGACCTGCTCACCTGGGCCGACGACGCCGGGCTGCCCGTGCTGGGCATCGACAACACCCCCGGATCGGTGCCGCTGGCGGACTACCCGATGCCCCGGGCGTGCGTGCTGCTGTTCGGCCAGGAGTCGGTCGGTCTGACCGAGGCGGCGCAGCAGCGGGCCGAGGCCGTGCTGCACATCCAGCAGTACGGGTCCACCCGGTCGATCAACGCGGGCGCGGCGGCGGCGATCGCCATGCACGCCTGGATCGTGCGGCACGCCTGACGGTCCGGACGTCCGGACCGTCAGGCGTGATCGAGCTGGGGTCAGCTGTCGGTCAGCTGCGGGTCAGCGGCTCCCGGGCGGTCTCCCGGGCGCGGAGCACGACGACCAGGGTGATCGCGGCGGCGGCCATCACGTAGAACGCCGGGGCGAGGTTGTTGCCGGTCCGGGTGATCAGGAAGGTCGCGAAGGCCGGGGTGATCCCACCGAAGACCGCCACCGAGATGTTGTAGGCGATGGACATGCCGCCGTAGCGGATGTTGGTCGGGAACAGTTCGGCCATCGCCGCGTTCATCGCCCCGTCGTAGGCGGCCATGAAGACGCCGAGCAGGGCCATCGCCAGGGTGGCGGCCCAGAAGTGCCCGGAGCCCATCAGCATCAGGGTCGGGTAGCTGAACAGCACGAAGCCGGCGCAGCCGAAGATCATCACCGGACGGCGGCCGATCCGGTCGGAGAGCAGGCCGAACACCGGCACCAGGGCGGCGATCACGATGAAGCCGATCACGGTGGCGCCGTAGGCCACGGTGGCGCTGTACCCGAGGTCCTGCTTGAGGTAGCTCGGCATGAAGGTCTGCAGGATCCAGTGCCCGACGGCCTTGATCACCACGAAGCCGACGCAGAACAGCAGCGCCTTCCAGCCCTTGGTGATCGACTGGCGCAGCGGGTTCTTCACCGTGTCGCCGGAGGCCTTTGCGGCCTGGAACTCCGGGGTGTCCTCCAGCTTGGACCGCAGGTAGAGGCCGATCAGGCCCAGCGGCAGCGCGAGCATGAACAGCACCCGCCACGCCCAGCCGTTCAGCACGTCCTCACCGGCCAGGGCGGTGACCAGGAAGACCAGGCCGCCACCGACGATGAAGGCAGCGAAGCCGAAGACGTCGATGAAGCTGGTGACGAAGCCGCGCCGGTTGCTCGGGGCGTACTCGGCGAGCAGGGCGGTCGCTCCGGAGCTCTCGCCACCGGCCGCGAAGCCCTGCACCAGTCGCACCACCACCAGCAGGATCGGTGCGAGCAGCCCGACCGACTGATAGGTGGGCAGCAGGCCCATCACGAAGGTCGCCCCGCTGGTCAGCAGGATCACCGAGGCCAGGGTGGTCTTCCGGCCGATCCGGTCGCCCATCGACCCCCAGAACAGACCGCCGAGCGGTCGCATGATGAACCCGGCGCCGAAGATCGCGAAGGTGGACAGCATCGCCGCCTGCGGGTCGCCCTCACGGAAGAAGTGCATCGAGATGACGGTGGCGAGGGTGCCGTAGAGCCCGAAGTCGAACCACTCGACGAAGTGCCCGGCACCGGCGGTGAGGATCACCTTCCGCATCCGGCTCTGGCGGTCCTGATCGCTCAGGGGCGGTGCGCTGCTGACATCGGTCGTCATCGGATCCTCACTTCGTTGTGGAGTGGCTGGCGCTGGCGGCAACGTAGCACTGCTCGGCATGGCAGTACCACTGAGTGGCAATCATGTTCCGCTGAACGGGTATAGCCTCGTCGCCATGCAGTCACGCAACGCAGCGTTCGATGTCGTCGTCATCGGTGGGGGGCTGGCCGGCACTGCCGCCGCCGTCGCCGCCGCCCGCCTGGGTTCCCGGGTCGCCCTGCTGACCAACCGCCCGGTGCTGGGCGGGAACTCATCCAGCGAGATCCGGGTCTGGGTGGTCGGTGCCACGGCGCACGGCACCCAGCGCTTCGCCCGGGAGACCGGGATCATGGGCGAGCTGTTCCTGGAGAACCAGTTCCGCAACCCCCAGGGCAACGCCATCTACTGGGACCAGGTGGTGCTCGACCTGGTGCGGGCGGAGCCGAACGTCTCCCTGCACCTGAACACCGACGTGCGCACCGTGACGGTGGACCCCGACGACCCGACCCGGATCGCCTCGGTCACCGGCTGGACGATGGGGTCGGAGATCGAGACCACCTTCACCGCGCCGGTGTTCCTCGACTGCACGGGTGACGGGCTGATCGGCGCGCTGGCCGGGGCCGAGCACCGGATCGGGCGCGAGGGCCGCGGCCGGTACGACGAGCCGTGGGCGCCCGAGACCGACGACGACGAGCTGCTCGGCTCCTCGATCTTCTTCTCCACCCACGACACCGGGAAGCCGGAGAAGTTCGTGCCGCCGAGCATCGCCCGGGACATCGCCAGCACCCCGATCCTGGCGAACCGCGCGATCCGCACCGGCGACAACGGCTGCAACTACTGGTGGATCGAGTGGGGCGGTGAGCTCGACACGGTCGCCGACAACGAGCGGATCCGGGACGAGCTGTGGAGCGTGGTCTACGGCATCTGGGACCACATCAAGAACTCCGGCAGCTTCGACGCCGACAGCCTGACCCTGGACTGGGTGGGGGCGATCCCCGGCAAGCGCGAGTACCGCCGGTTCGTCGGCGACCACACCCTGACCCAGCACGACCTGCTGGAACAGCGCAGCTTCCCCGATGCGGTGGCCTACGGCGGCTGGTCCATCGACCTGCACCCGGTCGAAGGCGTCTACGCGGAGAAGGCCGGGGCGCAGCAGCGCTACACCAACGGGACCTACGACATCCCGTTCCGCAGCCTGTACTCGGCGAACGTCGGCAACCTGCTGTTCGCCGGGCGGGACATCTCCGCCTCGCACATCGCCTTCGGGTCGACCCGGGTGATGGCGACCTGCTGCACCCAGGGCCAGGCAGCCGGCACGGCCGCACACCTGATCAGCTCCCAGGGACTCACCCCCCGGCAGCTCGGCACCGAACCGGAGCACACCCGATTGCTCCAGCAGACCCTGATCCGCGCCGATGCCCCGCTGATCGGCGTCCGGGCCGACGACCCCAGCGACCTGGCACCCCGGGCGACGGTCACCGCGAGCAGCGAGCTCACCGTCCTGAGCACCCTGCCCTACCCGGTGGACGGCGGCTTCGACCTCGACCGGGACGCCGCGATCGTCCTGCCGGTCGACCCCACGGTGGACATCCTGCGTCTGCGCACCGACGCCGACGCGGCGACCACCCTGCGCGCCGAGCTCTGGTCCACCGGGAAGCCGCAGAACTACGTCCCGGTGCGGCACCTGCGCTCGCTGACCGGGCAGGTGCCCGCCGGTGCCGGGGAGACGGTGCTCGATCTGGATCACCGCGGCACCGAGAACGTGATCCTGGTGCTGCGCGCCACCCCGGGGGTCCGGTTGCCGCTGACCACCGGCCACCCGTACGGGGTGCAGATCATGCGGGCCAAGCACGCCGGCGACGCCGCCTTCGACGACCACATCCCGGACGAGCAGGACCAGCCGGTCACCGACTGGGACGCCCGGACGCTGCGCGGGCGCTCGTTCGCGTTCAGCGTGGACGCCGCCTCCGACGCCTGGCGCGCGAGCCGGGTGGTCGACGGCTACCAGCGACCCTTCGGCGGCCCGCACCTGTGGTCGACCGAACCGGCGGTGCTGAACCACGGCCCGGCGACCCTGGACCTCACCTGGCCCGAGCCGGTCACCGTCACCGAGGTCGACCTGGTGCTCAACGACGACGTGGACGCCGACCTGATCAACCTGCACCACCACCGCACCCACTGGGACGCGGTGCCCGATCTGGTCCGCGACTACCGGATCGAGGCCCTGGTCGACGGGGAATGGACCGTGCTGGCCGAGGTCACCGACAACCGGCACCGCCACCGGGTGCACGCGGTGGCACCGACGGTCACCACCGCGGTGCGGCTGGTGGTGACGGCGACCAACGGATCACCCGCCGTCACGGTGTGCGCCGTCAAGGTGCACTGACTGCCACACTGACTGCCATGCCGCCGAACACGCCGCCGAATCAGAGCATCGAGCGGGCAGCCCTGGTGCTGCGCGCCCTCGGGTCGGCGGAGACCGGGGCCCTGCGCGCGTCGGACATCGGACGGGCGATCGGACTCGGGCCGTCGACCACCAGTCGGCTGCTCGCCACGCTGGAGGGCCTCGACTACGTCCGGCGCGACCCGATCAGCCAGGAGTACCGGATCGGCACCGCGGTGCTCCTGCTCGCCAGCCAGGGCCTGAACCACGACCCGGTGCACCGCGAGTCGCGCGCCGCCGCCCAGGAGCTCGCGCACCGCACCGGGCTCACCGCGAACGTCGCCGTCCGGGACCGTGACCACGCCGTCTACCTGTGCCACTTCGAGGGCTCGCTCACCCGCAAGTCGCACACCATGATCGGCATGGGCCAACCGCTGCACGCCTCCGCCCTCGGCAAGGCCCTCCTGCTCGACCTCACCCAGGCCGAACGCGAGGAACTGCTCGGCGACCTGGCGCGCTACACCGACCGGACCCTCACCGACCACGACGCGCTGACCGCCGACCTGTGCACCTCCGCCGCCCGGGGGTGGTGCTTCGAGGACCAGGAGCTGGCGCTGGGCAGGTTCTGCGTCGCGGTGCCGATCCGGAACGCCGCCGGTGCGGTGGTCGCCGCGCTGTCGATCTCCGGCGGGATGACAGTGCTGCGCGACCGGGACCTGGCCGCGATCACCGAGGACCTGATCGAGGTGGGGGACCGGATCAGCGTCGGGCTGGGCATGCTGGGGGCGGTGCGGACCTCGGCCGGGCGGGGGTGACGGGCGGCTCGCACGCGCGGGGCCGACGGGGCGCGGACGGCGGCAGCGGACGTTCGCCTGTCCACCGGGCGGCTGGTCGGGGCGTGGTCCCCAGAACGGCACGGCGGCCCTCGCGCTGAGGTGATCGCGGGGGCGAGGGTCGGGGCATGACGATCGACATCGCGGCGTGGGACCGACGACTAGCCCGGGCGGACACCTTCAGCTGCGGGGAGGCGTCGATCGACCGGTGGTGGCGGGAACAGGCGGGGCAGGCGGAACGCCGCGGGAGCGTGCGGCTGCGGCTGGCAGTGGTCGATCGGCGGGTGGCGGGGTTCTGCGCGCTGACGGTGCGCGAAGTGGATCCCGCCGCGGTGGGCGAACGATGGCGGGGACGACCTCAACACGTTCCGGCCGTCCTCGTCGCACGGCTTGGCGTCGCGGCGTCCCTGCACGGCCTCGGGATCGGCCGCGCCCTGATCGCCGATGCGCTGCGCCGTGCCGGGCAGGCGTCAGCCGAGGTCGGCGGGGAACTGGTCGTGGTCGACGCGAAGAACCCTGACGTCGTCGATTTCTACCTACGCCTGGGCTTCCACCGCTCAATTTCGGCACCGCAGACACTCTGGCGAGGGCTGAAACCCACTCACGCCCTTGTCGACGCGCGCTGACCGACGTTCAGTGGACGCCCATCGAATGGAGGCCCCATGATCCAGTGCGATCACTCCGACCCTGACGACCTGGGCGGAATCTACGAACACGGCTTCGCGGTGCTGCCGCCGGATGCGCTCGCCGAGATCCTCGAGTCGCTGGAACGCCCCTACGTTCCGAACGCCCGGATGCGCCGGACGGAGCGCTTCACCGTGGCGGACGTCAAACCGCTGCCCGACCCGCTGCCGTCCTTCGGGTCGACCCCCTGACACGCCCTGACCCCCCCTGGGCACAGGGTCCCGTCCACGCATCGCCGAGAACGTGCCAGACTTTGACCGATAGCGAACCCTTCCGACAGGAGCTGCCGCGATGCCCATCGCAACCCCCGAGGTGTACGCCGAGATGATCAGCCGGGCCAAGGCGGGCAAGTTCGCCTACCCGGCCGTGAACATCACCTCCTCCCAGACTGTCACCGCGGCGCTGCAGGGCTTCGCCGAGGCCGAGTCCGACGGCATCCTGCAGGTGTCGGTCGGTGGCGCGGAGTACGCCTCCGGGTCCACCGTCAAGGACCGGGTCTCCGGCTCCCTCGCGCTGGCCGCCTACGCCCAGGAGGTCGCGAAGGGCTACGGGATCACCGTCGCCCTGCACACCGACCACTGCGTGAAGAAGAACCTGGACTCCTGGGTCCGTCCGCTGCTGGCCCTGGAGGCCGAGCAGGTCAAGCGCGGTGAGAACCCGACGTTCCAGTCGCACATGTTCGACGGTTCGGACATCCCGCTGGACGAGAACCTGGTCATCGCCGCTGAGCTGCTCGAGCTCTCGCAGGCCGCTCGCACCATCCTCGAGATCGAGGTCGGCGTGGTCGGTGGCGAGGAGGACGGCCACGAGGCCGAGATCAACGAGAAGCTCTACACCACCGCCGAGGACGGCCTGGCCACCGTGCGTGCGCTGGGTGCCGGGGAGAAGGGCCGCTACCTGACCGCCCTGACCTTCGGCAACGTGCACGGCGTGTACAAGCCGGGTGCGGTCAAGCTGCGTCCGTCGATCCTCGCGGACATCCAGAAGGCCGTCGGCGCGGAGATCGGCAAGGAGTCGCCGTTCGACCTGGTGTTCCACGGTGGGTCCGGTTCGACCGCCGAGGAGATCGCCGAGGCCGTGGACAACGGTGTCATCAAGATGAACATCGACACCGACACCCAGTACGCCTTCACCCGCCCGGTCGTCGGCCACATGTTCTCGAACTACGACGGCGTGCTGAAGATCGACGGCGAGGTCGGCAACAAGAAGGCCTACGACCCGCGTGCCTGGGGCAAGCTGGCCGAGGCCGGCATGGCCGCTCGCATCGTCGAGGCCAGCCAGCAGCTGCGTTCGGCCGGCCAGCGCATGCGCTGAGCCTGCCCGGCGTCCGCGCCGAGCACGGGTGATCACCTGATCACCGGCTGACAGCACGAGGCCCCGTCCACCGATCTGGTGGGCGGGGCCTCGTCGTTCGTTCCGGACCGGACGCGGTTCCGCTACCCGGTCGCACTGGGTCGCACCGGGCGCGCCGGGTGCGGCTCAGGGCTGGCGGTCCTCCACCACGTCTAGCAGCTCGCCGATCCGGGTGATCTCCAGCAGGAACTGCACGGTCGGCGGCACGTTGATCAGCCGGATCCGGTGCTCGGTGCGCTGCGCCAGGCGGGCGAGGAAGGCCACGCCCGAGGAGTCCATGAACGTGACGTGATGCGCGTCGATGTCGATCGGCAGCCCGGCCGCCTCCGCGTCGTCACCCGCCTGCGCCAGATCGGCACCCAGGTCGGCGTCCACCTCGCCGGACAGCACGATGCGGGTGCGGTCGGCCGTGCTGATCACGTGGACCGAGCCCGGCTCGCCGGCGTCCTGCGCCGTGATGGTGTCCGGGGAGGGATCATCCGCCCGGTGACCCGTGCTGGGATCGTTCGGCGGGGTGCTGTTACCGTCGCGCACGGTGCTCCTCTCGTCCGGTTCACGGACCGGATGACTGACCCGTCATTCTGCCCTGGGGTACTGCCTCGCGGGAACGCTAGACGATCGGAGGTGGTGGTGGTCAATTCTCTGGACCCTGCCGCAGCCGACGCGACCGTGAACCCGACTCCGGGGTCGACGCCGGACCCGACGGTGGCCGCGGTGTCGACCCCGACGGTCGAGGCGATCCTGGACGGCACCTCGCGGTTGGCCGGGCTGCCGGTGCTGGTCGCGGCTGCCGAGCCGCCGGTCTGGCCGGTGGTGTTCGCGAACCCCGCGTTCACCGAGCTCACCGGGCTCACGCTGGCCGACTTCGCGGACGCGACCGGACCGGTGGCCGAGGCGATCGGTGACCCCTCGGCATTGGACGAGATCCGCGCGGCGATGACCGCCGGGCAGTCGTCGAGCATGCTGCTCCGGTTGCCCAGCGCCGACGGCGGTCGGCTGTGGGCCCGGGCGGTGATCACGCCGGTGTCGGACACCCCGGGGGTGATCTCGCACTGGCTCGCGGTGATGGTGGACGTCTCGGCCGAGGTCGAGCGCGATGCGGTGCTGTCGGCCGAGGTGGAAGGTGCTCGACGGGAGAGTGCCGCCCTCGGGCTGGTCGCCCGGGTGTCGGATCTCATCATGGACCTGGAGGACCCGGGCGGTCTGCGGGACATCGCGGAGCTGCTCGGTGCGAGCGTGGTGCGGTGGGCAGCGTTCTACCTGGACGACTCCGGTCTGCACCACGCGGACGGGGTGGCACAGGACCGACCCCCGCGCCGACCGGTCGCCCCGGGGCCGTCCAGCGGTCATCCGCGCCGGTTCGACGGCGGGAGCCTCGACCCGGTGCAGCGGCTGCTGGACGAACCGCGCGAACCGGTGGTGCTGGACCTGGAGGCGACCGAGCCGGGTACGGCCTCCGGGTGGCTAGCGGCGGATCTGCGGACCCGGATGGCCGGGACGGTGGCGGAGGGCGCCGAGCAGGTGCTGGTGCTGCCGGTCCCCGGCCGACACCGGGTGCTCGGTGTGATGGTGGTGGTGCTCCGACCGGTGGAAGGCATCGGCGATCCGGACACCCGGACCGTGCTGACGCTGACCGCGCGCCGGGTGGGGCTGGCGGTGGAGAACGTGCGGCTGTACGCCCGCGAGCACCGGGTGGCCGAGACCCTGCAGCGCGCGATGCTGCCCGAGCAGGCCGAGGTCGACGGGCTGGACGTGTGGTCGTACTACGCGCCGAATGTGGTCTACGCCCAGGTCGGCGGCGACTGGTACGACGTGGTGCAGATCGAGCCGGATGTGGTCGGCGTGGTGATCGGCGACGTGGTCGGGCACGACGTGGAGGCCGCTGCGGCGATGGGTCAGCTGCGGTCGATCGTCCGGGCCTACGCCTTCGAGGTCGCCGAGCCCGGTCGGGTGCTGGAACGGGTGGACACCCTGGTCGCCGGGATGCGGATCCCGCGCTCGGCGGGTCTGGTGCTCACCACCCTGACCCGCACCCGGTCGGAGTCGGGATGTCCGTCGTGGCGCCTGGCGTACTCCCGGGCCGGGCACCTGCCCGCGCTGCTGGTGCGCGCCGGGAGCGTGACCACCCTGGACGGCGCCGGCGGCGCGCTGGTCGGGTTCGGGAACGGCCCACGCCGGACGGCCGAGGTCGATCTGGAACCGGGCGATGTGCTGATCTTCTACACCGACGGTCTGATCGAGCGTCGTGCCCGCTCGCTGCGGGACGGGCTGACCGCGCTGCAGCAGGTGGCGGGCGGAGCGACGGCGGTGGACGCGGCCGGGATCGGCGAGGAGCTGTTGTCCCGGCTGGCGGACGGCCCGGAGGACGACGTTGCGGTGGTGGTGGTCCGGGTGCCGGATCTCTCCGACGGCAGCGGGGTCGCCGGGAACGTGCGCAGTCGGCGCTGGCAGCTGCCGAGCGAGGCGGCGTCGATCGCCCGTGCCCGGCACGCGGTGGTCCGCACCTGTGCGGCCTGGGAGCTCGGCGATCCGGCCAACGCGGAGCTGGTGGTCTCGGAGCTGGTGGCGAACGCGGTGCTGCACGGCTGGGGCCGGGTCACGCTGCGGCTGCACGACACCGGTGAGGGCCTGCGGATCGAGGTCGAGGACTCCAATCCGGTGCCGCCGGTCGCCACCGAGGGTCATCCGGGCCGGATCGGCGGCTTCGGGATGCGGATCGTGGAACGGCTGGCCGACTGGGGGTGGCGGCCGTCCCGTGCCGGGAAGGTCGTGTGGGCGCGGGTGCGCCCCGAGGTGGAGCCGCTCGCCGCACGGTGACCGTCGGGTCGCACCGGGGGACTCAGGCGGTCGTGCCCGCCTCGGAGGCCGCCGCGTGTTCCTCGTCCCGCTCGGGACACTCGTGGTCGTTGTCCAGCCGGAACAGCTCCAGCGCGCCGCAGACCTCCAGCACGAAGAGGTCGCGCGGGTCGGCGCCTCGCAGCACCGTCGCCCCGCCGCGCTTGCGCGAGGAGTCGGCGAGCGAGATCAGGAACGCGGCCCCGGTGGAGTCCATGAACGTGACCCCGCACATGTCGATCACCAGCAGTTGTCGGCGCAGGCCGACCACGCGCGCGGTGATCTCCGGGAACTGGTCCCGCTCGGCCAGGTCCAGATCGCCGCTGATGGCGATCGTGGTGGTGGCGGCCGAGGTGGCGATCTCGATCATCGATCCTCCGGCGCGGGGCGGGTCAGGGGCAGGGGTCCGATCCACGCGCGCAGTGAGCCTAATCAGCGCTCGTCCAGTCCGCACGCCGGTGTCAGACTGGTGGGATGAGCGGAGCCAACCTGTTGCAGCCCGACCCGACCCTGCTGCCGGAGGGCGCCGACGGCGACGCCCGCGTGGTGCTGAGCTCCGGCGGTGACCCGCGGGAGGCCGCGCGGCAGGTCCCGGCGTCGTCGCTGGCCTGGGCGCTGCTCGCCGAGCGGGCGCTGGCCGACGAGGGCGACCCGGTCGCCGCCTATGCGTACGCCCGCACCGGCTATCACCGTGGCCTGGACGCGCTGCGGCGCGCCGGGTGGCGCGGGCAGGGTCCGATCCCGGCCGACCACCGGCCGAACCAGGGCTTCCTTCGGGCGCTGCTCGCGCTGGCCGAGGCGGCGGAGGCGATCGAGGAGGACGAGGAGGCGGACCGGTGCGCCCAGTTCCTGCTCGACTCCGGCACCTCGGCGGCTGAGGTCGCCGAGCTGCGCTGAGCGCGGGTTCGCTAGCATCTACCGATGGTGCGCGGCTGCCTGCTGCCCTGCGCCCGGACCGTCCGCTGGTTGATGTCATCGCGGGGTCCGACGCTGGAGCGGGCGGGAGTGGTGAGGACATGCCGGCAGTCGTGGTGCTCGGGACCCAGTGGGGCGACGAGGGCAAGGGCAAGGCCACCGACCAGCTCGGGTCGCGGATCGACTACGTGGTGAAGTTCAACGGCGGCAACAACGCCGGGCACACCGTGGTGGTCGGTGGCGAGAAGTACGCGCTGCACCTGCTGCCGAGCGGCATCCTGTCGCCCGGTGTGGTGCCGGTGATCGGCAACGGCGTCGTGGTCGACATCGAGGTGCTCTTCGAGGAGATCGACGCTCTGGAGGCCCGTGGGGTCAGCGCCGAGCGGCTGCTGGTCTCCTCGGCGGCGCACGTGATCGCGCCCTACCACCGCACGTTGGACAAGGTGACCGAGCGCTTCCTCGGCAAGCGGAAGATCGGCACCACCGGCCGTGGCATCGGCCCGGCCTACGCCGACAAGATCAACCGGGTCGGCATCCGGATCCAGGACCTCTTCGACGAGAAGATCCTGCGGCAGAAGGTCGAGGGCTCCCTCGACCAGAAGAACCACCTGCTGCTCAAGGTCTACAACCGGCGCGCGATCACGGTGGACGAGACGGTCGAGGACCTGCTGCGGTTCGCCGAGCGACTGCGGCCCTACGTGGCGGACACCCCGCTGGTCCTGAACCGGGCGTTGGACGAGGGCAAGACCCTGGTGTTCGAGGCGGGTCAGGCGACCATGCTCGACATCGACCACGGCACGTACCCGTTCGTGACCTCCTCCTCGGCGACCGCCGGGGGCGCCTGCACCGGTTCCGGGGTGGGACCGACCCGGATCGACCGGGTCGTCGGCGTGGCGAAGGCGTACACCACCCGGGTCGGCGAAGGGCCGTACCCGACCGAGCTGTTCGACGCCGACGGTGAGTGGCTGCGGCAGACCGGCGGCGAGTTCGGCACCACCACCGGGCGTCCGCGGCGCACCGGCTGGTACGACTCGGTGGTGGCCCGCTACTCGTCGCGGGTGAACGGGCTGACCGACATCGTGCTGACCAAGCTCGACGTGCTGACCGGCCGGGACACGATCCCGGTGGCGGTGGCCTACGACGTCGACGGTCGGCGGGTGGACGAGATGCCGGACGACCAGAGCGACTTCCACCACGCCAAGCCGATCTACGAGTACCTGGACGGCTGGACCGAGGACATCTCCGGTGCGCGGGAGTTCGACGACCTGCCGCTGAACGCCCGTCGCTACCTGGAGCACCTGGAGCAGCTGTCCGGCTGCCGGATCTCCGCGATCGGCGTCGGCCCGGGCCGCGAGGCCACCGTCACCCGGCACGACCTGCTGGCCTGAGCCTGGTTCGGGCCTGAACTGAGGTCGGGTTCACGCCAGGACCAGGCCGAGGGTGACGCGCGCGGGCGCTCACGGCCTACGGGACGAGCCCGCGACCCGGACTCAGCTCTGGGTCGCGGGCTCGTCCTCTGTTCAGGCGGACTCGATGTCCCGTTGCCGGACGGTGGCGAGGGGGTAGGCCAGGATCAGCAGCGCGACCACCGCGGAGCCGACCAGTGCGGTGGCCAGCCCGGCGGTCTCGGCGACCACGCCGCCCAGCAGCGCACCCAGCGGCATGAGGCCGTAGCCGATCGCCCGGGACGCCCCGCCCACCCGGCCGAGCAGTCGCCCGGGGATCAGTCGCTGGCGCAGCGCCTGGCTGAGCACGTTGGACGCGGTGCTGGCCAGGCCGATCAGACCGAGGGCGGCGCCGATCACCCACGGGTTCGGCAGCAGCACCGGCACCAGGAGCAGCAGCGGCAGCACCAGCCAGCCGCCGAGCAGGGTGCGGATCTCCCCGAGCCGTCGGGTCAGCGGCTCGACCAGCACCGATCCGGCGACGGCGCCGATCGCGGTCACGGTGGTGAGCAGCGGGTACAGCCCGGCGTCCAATCCGACCCGCGACCCGGGCCCGACCACCCAGAGCACCAGCATCGTGCTGTACGCGGTGAAGCACATGTTCGAGATGGAGCCGCTCACCAGCAGCGGGCGCAGCACCCGGTGGCCGAACAGTGCCCCCAGTCCCTCACGCAGCTCCCGCCACGCGCGCTCCATCGCGCGCTCCTCGGTGGCGGTGGCGGCGGGATCGGGGTCGGCCGGGTCGGCGGGCGTGGGGCGGTAGGGGCCGCGGAGGGCGAGCAGCAGGATCAGAGCGGCGACGGCGGCGATCAGAGCGGGGGCGCCGAAGGCCCAGACGGCACCGAGGGCGAGCAGGAGCCCGGCCAGGGGTGCGCCCACGAAGGCGGCGGCGACCTGCTGGGCGGCGATGATCCGGCCGTTCGCGGCGGCGAGTCGACTGCGCGGGACCAGGTCGGGCACCAGCGCCGCTTCGGCGAGGTCGACCAACACGTCGGTGACGCCGTAGAGCAGCAACAGCACGACCAGCGCGGTCATCGACATCGAACCGGTTGCAGCCAGGACGGCCGCGACCGTCAACAGGGCGACGCGGGCGCCGAGCGCGATCGCCTGCATCCGGCGGCGGTCGGTGCGGTCGACCAGCACGCCCGCCCCTGCGCCGAGCACCAGCCAGGGCAGCCAGGCGGCGGCGGTGAGCAGGGCGATCTGGCCGGGGGAGCGGGTCAGCGTCAGCGCGTAGAGCGGTGCGGCGGCCTGGACCACGCCGTCGGCGAGGTTGGCGGCGGTGGTGCTGCCGAGCAGGGCGGAGAACCGGCGGCCCAGGGGCTCGGTCGGTGCCTCGACGGTGGCGGTGTCGGTCGTCATCGGTCCTCGCTAGGCTGGGAGAGAAGTTTCTGCAAAGAAGTCTCTGCAAAGGTATCTCTGCACATGCCCGAGGTCAATGCCTCCGCGCTCAAGGCGCTCGCCCACCCGCTGCGCACCGCCATGCTCAGCCGTCTGATGGACCACGGATCGGCGACCGCGACCCAGCTGGCCAAGGAACTGGGCGAGAGCACCGGCCAGACCTCGTACCACCTGCGCCAGCTGGAACGGCACGGTCTGGTCGAGGACGATCCCGAGCACGCGGGCGGACGGGAACGCTGGTGGCGGCCGGTCGAGTTCCGGGCGCAGGTGGCCGAGCTGCGCGACGACCCGCAGGGCAGGGCCGGGTTGGACAGTGCCCGGCAGTGGGCGCTCGCGGACCGGGTCCAGGTGCTCAGCCGGTGGGGTGCGCAGGCGTTCGACGACAGCATCTGGTCCGAACCGGCCACGATGCTGACCACCGGCGGCCGCCTCACCGTCGAGGAGGCCGAAGAGCTCAGCGCGGCGCTGGAGGACGTGGTCCGCACCCATCTGGAGCGCGCCCGCGAAGCCGAACAGCGGGAGGCCGGTCAGCCCGGGGCCGGACACGACGACGCGGATGCGGCTCGGCGCCGCATCCGCGTCTATGTGGACGTCATCCCCGTCGTCGACTGACGGGGCGGTGGTCAGCGGTGGTCAGGGGGTCGGCATGCCGCCGTTGACGTTCAGGGTCTCGCCGGAGACGTAGCTGGACTCCTGGGACGCCAGGAAGACATACGCCGGGGCGAGCTCGGCGGGCTGACCGGCGCGGCCGAACGGCGTCTGCTCGCCGAACTCCGGCAGCTTCTCCGGCGGCTGGCCACCGGCGGTCTGCAACGGGGTCCAGATCGGGCCGGGCGCGACCACGTTCACCCGGATCCCCTTCGGGGCCAGCTGCTGGGCCAGCGCCTTGGAGATGGTGTTGATCGCCGCCTTGGTGGTGGCGTAGTCGACCAGGATCGGCGCCGGCTCGTAGGCCTGGATCGACGAGGTGTTGATGATGCTGGCGCCCTTGGGCAGGTGTGGCAGCGCCTCCTGCACGATCCAGTACAGCGCGTAGACATTGGTCTTGAAGGTCTCGTCGAAGGACGCCGAGCTGAGGTCGGCCAGGTCCTCGACGAACTGCTGCCGCCCGGCGATGTTCGCGATGATGTCCAGACCGCCCAGCTCGTCGACCGCGGTGTGCACCAGGGAGCGGGCGTAGGTCTCGTCGGCGACGTCCCCGGGGGCGAGCACCGCGGTGCGACCGGCGTCCCGCACCAGCTGCGCGATCCGCTCGGCGTCCTCCTGCTCCTCGGGCAGGTAGGACAGCACCACGTCGGCGCCCTCACGGGCGAAGGCGATCGCCACCGCCGCGCCGATCCCGGAGTCGCCGCCGGTGATCAGGGCCTTGCGCCCGACCAGGCGCTCCGCGCCGCGGTAGGTCTCCTCGCCGTGATCGGCCCGCGGGGTGAGGTCGGCGTCGAGTCCCGGACCGTCCTGGCTCTGCTCCGGCGGCTGCGGCATCGGGTACTGGGCGATCGGGTCCTGGAAGGTGTACTGGTCGGCCATGATGACTCCTCCGCGCGATGGGGTGAAAGCAAACGACGCCCACCGTCACAGGACGGTGAGCGCCGCGCTGGTTCGATCCTCAGACCGCGCCGCCGGGGCCGCAACCGGACTGGGTAGGGTCTGCGGCGTGAAGATCCTCATCGTCGGCACGGGGGCGCGGGAGCACGCGCTGGCCCGCTCGCTGTCCCAGGACCCTGCTGTCACCGAGCTGCACGCGGCACCCGGGAACCCGGGCATCGCCGCTGTCGCCACCCTGCACCCGGTCGACCAGCTGGACGGCGAGGCGGTGGCGGCGCTCGCGACCCGGTTGGGGGCGGACCTGGTCGTCGTCGGCCCGGAGGCACCGCTGGTGGCCGGGGTCTCCGACGCCGTGCGCGCCGCCGGGATCCCGGTGTTCGGCCCGAGCGCCGCGGCCGCGCAGCTGGAGGGGTCGAAGGCCTTCGCCAAGGACGTGATGGCCGCCGCCGGGGTGCCGACCGCGGAGCCGCGGGTCGTGACCGAGCCCGGGCAGATCGATGCGGCGCTGGATGCCTTCGGGGCGCCCTACGTGGTGAAGGACGACGGACTCGCGGCGGGCAAGGGGGTCGTGGTCACCGACGACCGGGACGCCGCGCACGCCCACGCCGCCGAGTGCCTGGCCAAGCCCGGCGGCCGGGTCGTGGTCGAGGACTACCTGGACGGTCCCGAGGTGTCGTTGTTCGTGCTCTGCGACGGCAGCCGGGTGCTGCCGCTGGTCCCGGCACAGGACTTCAAGCGGGTGGGCGACGGGGACACCGGGCCGAACACCGGGGGGATGGGCGCGTACTCGCCGCTGCCGTGGGCCCCTGAGGAACTGGTGGCCGAGGTGGTCGCGCAGGTGGCGCAGCCGACGGTGGACGAGATGTCCCTGCGCGGCACCCCGTTCGTCGGCGTGCTCTACTGCGGCCTCGCGCTGACCAGCGCGGGCACCCGGGTGGTGGAGTTCAACGCCCGGTTCGGCGACCCGGAGACCCAGGTCGTGCTGGCCCGGCTCGCGACGCCGCTGGCCGGGGTGCTGCACGCCGCGGCGACCGGTGCGCTGGACACCGTGCCGCCGCTGCGGTGGCGGGACGAGGCGGCGGTGACCGTGGTGGTCGCCGCCCACGACTACCCGGCCGCGCCGCGCACCGGCGACCCGATCACCGGGCTGGCCGAGGCGGAGGCGCTGCCCGGGGTGCACGTGCTGCACGCCGGGACGCGGCAGGACGGCGACGCGGTGGTCTCCGCCGGAGGGCGGGTGCTGTCGGTGGTGGGTGTCGGGGCGGACCTGGCGGCCGCCCGGACCGCCGCCTACGCCGGGGTGGACCGGATCGCCCTGGCCGGGTCGCACCACCGGACGGACATCGCGGCGCGGGTGTAACGAACGGGCGGGTCCGGCGGCGCGGGTCTGGCAGCGCAGGTCTGGCGGCCGGACGGGGCTGCTGGCCGCGCGGGCCGGGCTAGACCAGGCCGAGCACGCCCAGCACCACCAGGGCGACGCCGAACAGCAGCGAGACGCCGATCAGCACCAGGTGCACGGTGAGGAACCGGGTCGGCCGACCGTCGGCGTCCCGCGCGCGCGGGTCCTTGGCGATCCGCTGCCCGAACCGGGGCCAGACCAGCAGGTTCCACAGCCCGGCGACCAGCACCAGCAACGACCAGGGGACGGAGAGCTCCATCCACCGAGCATCGCACGGCGGCGACGTTCTCCGGCAGGATGGTCGTATGACGGCTCCCCTGCTGCCCGGTTGGACCCACACCTACTCCGGCAAGGTCCGCGACCTGTATGTGCCGGACACCACCCAGGAGGCGGGAGCGGCGGTCACCGCGGCACACGGCGACGTGGTGCTGGTGGTCGCCTCGGACCGGGTGAGCGCCTACGACCACGTGCTCAGCCCCGGCATCCCGGGCAAGGGGGTCGTGCTGACCCAGCTGAGCCTGTGGTGGTTCGACCAGCTCGCCGATCTGGTGCCGCACCACGTGGTGAGTGCCGAGGCGCCGGACGTCCCGGCGGAGGTGCTGGGCCGGGCGATGGTCTGTCGACGACTGGAGATGTTCCCGGTGGAGTGCGTCGCCCGGGGCTACCTCACCGGGTCCGGGCTGGCCGAGTACCAGGCGTCCGGCGTGGTCACCGGGATCGCGCTGCCGGCCGGACTGGTCGACGGGTCCCGGCTGCCCGAGCCGATCTTCACCCCGGCGACCAAGGCGGAGCTCGGCGAGCACGACGAGAACGTCACGCTGGCCCAGGTCGCCGAACTGATCGGCGCACCGCGGGCCGCCGAACTGCGCGACCTGACTCTGGCGGTGTACGCACGGGCCGAGTCGATCGCCCGCGACCGCGGGGTGATCCTGGCCGACACCAAGCTGGAGTTCGGCATCGACCCGACCACCGGTGCGGTCGCGCTGGGCGACGAGGTGCTGACCCCGGACTCCTCCCGGTTCTGGCCCGCCGACCAGTGGCAGCCGGGGCACGCGCAGCCGAGCTTCGACAAGCAGTTCGTCCGGGACTGGCTCACCTCGGCCGAGTCCGGCTGGGACCGGGGCGGCGATGGCGTGCCGCCGGAGCTGCCGGCCGCGGTGGTCGAGCGCACCCGTGACCGGTACCGGGAGGCCTACCGGCGCCTGACCGGCCACGACCTCACGTTCTGAGGTCGGCTCAGACGGTGGGCGCGAGCACGATCAGCGGATCGGTGGTCGGTGCCTGCGACCCACCGGTCGGCTCCACGGTCAGCGCCAGCCCGTCACCGGCCCGGTAGGCGGTGGTGTCGATCTGGAAGGCGTCGCCGCTGACCCCGGTGGTCGCATCCGGCACCGGCACCCCGTCGCGCATCACCCAGAGCTGGTAGACCTTGCCGTCGCCCGGGTCGGACACCCCCTCCGCGGTGACCAGGGCGGCGTCGGCGGTGACCACCGCGGTGGCGGTGCCGCCGGAGCTGAGGTCGCCGGAGAGCAGCTGCGCGTCGGGGCTGGCCAGCAGGGCGGTGATCCGGTCGGCGCGCGCCTCGGCCTGGACCGCGCGCTGGTGCTGCTGCCAGGCGGACACCGACGGCAGGGCGATCGCCACCGCGAGCACCGCGGCGACCAAGACCGTGCGCAGACGGCGGCTGAGACCGCGGCGCGAACCGGGGCCGGTGGCGTCGGAGCGTGCGGTGCCGGGCCGGGTGCTGCCGGGCCGGGTCGCGCCGTCGCGGCCACGGGGGGAGCGGGTGCCAGGGGAGCCGGCGGGCAGGTGGGTGGCAGCTGCCTGAGTGGTCGTCGCGTCGGTGCGGATCGCGGCGAGCACGCGGTCGCGGACCTGGGTCGGCGGCGTGACGGCTCGGGCGGCACCGAGCACGGCGGCGGTGGCCAGGAACCCGGCGGCCTCCTCGGCGAGCGCGGGGTCCTCGGCGATGGCACGCTCGACCGCGGCACGCTCGTCGGGGTCGACGGCGTCGATCGCCCAGGCGGCGAGCAGATCGTGCGGGTCGTGGTGGCTCATGCTGTCCTCGGTCATCGGGTCACGCCCAGGCAGTCGCGCAGGCGGATCAGTCCGTCGCGGATGCGGCTCTTGATGGTGGGGAGTGCGGCACCCAGGTTCTCGGCCACCTCGCGGTAGCTGAGTCCGCCGTAGTAGGCGAGCGTCACGGATTCGCGCTGGGTGTCGGTGAGGCCGTCCATGCAGTGCCGGAGACGTTCGGCTTCCAGCCGGCCCTCGACCTGCTCGCTGACGTGGTCGTAGTCGATCGGTCGATCCCGGTCCAGTGCGGCCTGATCGCGGGTGCGCTGGGACTGGACGGAACGGACCCGGTCGATCGCCCGGCGGTGCGCCATGGTGGTGGCCCAGGTGCGGGGCGAGCCGAGACGTCGGTCGTAGCGGTCGGCGGTGCGCCAGATCTCCACCATGACCTCCTGGGTGACCTCGGCGGCGTGGTCCGGATCGCGGAGCACGGCGAGGGCGGTTCCGTGGACTGCCGGGGCCAGCGCGTCGTACAGCGCGGTGAAGGCGTCCTGGTCACCGGCGGCGACCCGGTCGAGGGTGTCGTCGGCGAGGGTGTGAGGTCCGGGTACGGGCACCGCGACAGTGTCGCAGACACCCGCACCCGGACCCCGGGGTGTGGCGCCGGCCAGCGCGTGGGAGAGGACCGGCGCCACAGCTCGTCAGCCGACCAGGGCCTTCGCGAGCGAGTCGATCGCTCCGGCCAGGGTCGACACGTGCATGCCCAGTCCAGCGGCGATCTCGTCGGCCGGCAGCTCGCCACCGCTGACCTTCTCGAAGAAGGCACCGGCCTGCGGGCGGTAGCCGTCCAGGTCCAGCAGCGCCTGCTGGCGGGCGTCCTCGTCCATGGTGGCGTCCGCCACCGCGTAGTCGACGAAGAAGCCGATGTGCTGACGCCACAGCTCCAGGAAGGCCGCGCCGTTGTCGGCGCCGGCCAGCGAGGTCACGGCGTCGGAGAGGGCGACCGAGTTGGCGTCCAGGGTGGCCGCGGCCGCGGTGAACGCCGGGGATTCGACCCCGCCGTCGGCGGTGTAGGCGTTGAACACCGCGAAGGCTGCCAGGTAGACGTGCTCCTGCAGCAGCGCGGTCAGGTTCGACCGCAGGGTGGAGGCGTCGTCCATCGGGTCGCCGGCCAGGTCGGTGGCCTTCGCGAGTCCGGTGGCGATGGTGCCGGCGTCCATCCCGACGTGCTCGGCGGCAGCGCGCAGGGTGTCGGAGGCGGTCGGGTCACCGGCGGCCAGGGCGTCGATCGCCGCGGACATGGTGGACACGTGCATGCCCAGCGCCTCGGTCACGGCGGCGGCGGGGAGTTCACCGTTGCTGATCTGCTCGAAGAACGCACCGGCGTCCTGGGTGTACTGGGTCAGGTTGGCCTGGGCGGCGTCGGCGGCCGCCTGGTCACCGGACTTCTTGGCCACCGCGTAGTCGATGAAGTAGCCGACGTGATCGGTCCAGACCTGGTCGAACTGCTGGGCCGCGTCGTCACCGGCCAGGGTGCCGATCGCGTCGGTCAGGTCCTGGGTGTTGCCGTCCAGGGCGGTCTTGGCGGCCGCGAACTCGGCCGAGTCCGGACCGGCGGTGTAGGCGGTGGCCACCCCGATGCCGGTCAGGTAGACGTGCTCCTGGAGCATGGCGGTCAGGTTGGCGCGCAGGGTGGCGGCGTCGGAGTCGACCTCGCCCGCGGTGTCGGTGGCCTTGGTCAGTCCGGTCGCCAGGGTCAGCGCGGTCTCCGGCATGTGGGCCGCCGCGGTCCGGGCGTCGGCGAACGGGTCGCCGGTGCTGACCGGGTCGACGCCGGGGTCGGTGGCCATGTCCATGCTGTTGTGGTCCATGGTGGACGAGCTGGAGGGGCTGCTCGCGCTGGAGTTCATGCCGTCGTCGCCGCCGGAGCAGGCGCCGAGGGTCAGGGTGAGGCCGGTGGCCATGACGGCCACGGCGTAGCCGGTGCCCTTGCTGCGAAGTCGCATCGTCGCTCCTCGAATCGTTCCTCGGATGTCGGTCGAGGAGGGTTCGGAGCGGTCCGGAGAGCGGATGGGTGGCTCAGGACGCGAAGGTCAGGACCCGTTCCGGTTCGTGCTCGGGGGCCGGACCGCCGACGAAGCAGCGGCACTGGCCGTCGCGATGCACCAGCCCCGCGTGCGGGTGCGCGACGCACGGGGAGGGGACGCTCCTCAAGGGTGCGGTGGTGGACATACCGGTGACCATGGCATTCCCATCGGTCGGCCGATCGGGACCACTGCGGGCTCCCGCGGGTGAATCCGTGGCATCACGGTGCCAGGGACGGCGTACCGACCCCTCCCGCGGGACGTTCGTCCGCGGCGAGCCGTTTCACCCGGTCCAGGCTGGGTGCTGCCACCCATCGACCCGCCACGCGCGGACGTCGGACTGCCTAGCGTCGAGAGCACTGTGCTGCGCCATCGCCATGACCGGCCCACCGCCCGCCTGATCGCGGGACGGACGGCGGTCGGATTCCATCCCCGTGACGGACGACCCGTCGCGGTCTGGGTGCTGCACCCGACCAGTCAGGAGCCACGGGCGGTCGCGGAGCTGTCCCGGGCGATCGCCGACCTCGGACTGGACGAGTCGGGCGCGCTGCCCACCCTGGATCCGGAGCGCGCCGACGTCACCGCCGCCGACCACTGGGCGACGCTGTGGACCGGCGAGGACGCCCTGGCGGTCGCCCCGCACGACGAGCTCTGGCTGGACGCGGTCCTCGACCGTGGGTGGCTTCTGGTGGTCGCCGGGTGGTCGCTGGACCTGCGGGCACCGGGCAACGAGGTGCTGCATCGTTACCTGTCCGGCGACGCACCGGCGGGCCTCGGCATCGTGCGGCTCCCCTAGGGGTCCTGGCGATCGGTATCCTGGCACCGCAACGCTCCACCGCCGCGAACCAGGGAGTACCTGTGGGACGAGTCGTCGTCGATGTGATGCCCAAGCCGGAGATCCTCGACCCGCAGGGCAAGGCGGTGGCAGGTGCACTGCCCCGGCTGGGATTCGGCCAGTTCACCGCCGTCCGACAGGGCAAGCGGTTCGAGCTGGAGGTCGAGGGCCCGGTCACCCCCGAGGTGCTCGCCGCCGCCGCCGAGGCCGCCGAGCAGGTGCTGTCCAACCCGGTGATCGAGGACGTGGTCCGGGTCGCCGACTACGAGGCAGATGCTGCCGGAACGATCGTCTCCGAGGGCCTCGCCTGATGGCGACCATCGGTGTCGTCACCTTCCCCGGCACCCTGGACGACCGGGACGCCGCGCGCGCCGTCCGGCTGGCCGGTGCCGAGCCGGTGTCGCTCTGGCACGCCGACGCGGACCTGCACGGCGTGGACGCGGTCGTGCTGCCGGGTGGCTTCTCCTACGGGGACTACCTGCGGGCCGGGGCGATCAGCCGGTTCGCGCCGGTGATGGGCGAGGTCGTCGAGGCCGCCGGCCGGGGCCTGCCGGTGCTCGGCATCTGCAATGGCTTCCAGGTGCTGACCGAGGCGCACCTGCTGCCCGGGTCGATGATCAAGAACGACCACCTGCACTTCGTCTGCCGGGAGCAGGTGCTGACGGTGGAGAACGCCGACACCGCCTGGACCCGGGAGTACACCGCGGGGGAGCGGATCACCATCCCGCTCAAGAACCAGGACGGCCAGTACGTCGCCGACGAGCGCACCCTGGACGAGCTGGAGGGCGAGGGCCGCGTGGTGTTCCGCTACGCCGACCACAACCCGAACGGCTCGCGCCGCGGGATCGCCGGGATCACGAACGCCGCCGGCAACGTGGTCGGTCTGATGCCGCACCCCGAGCACGCGGTCGAGCCGGGCTTCGGTCCGGGCGTCGACGGTCTCCGCTTCTTCACCTCGGTGCTGCGCGCGCTGGTCTCCTGACCCGCCCCGAGCCACCCGCTCGCGACCGCGAAGCCCCGTCATCGAGATGACAGTTGTCGACGCTTGATGGCCGGCCCTGCGTCGTCTTCTGTCATCTCGATGCGGAAGAGCAGGGCAGGTCCGGGATGTGGACGGGTAGTGGTGCGGTAGTCCGGGCCGTGGGTACGGTGCGGGGGTGTTCCTGAGCCGGGTGTGTTGTCGCTGACGCGATGACCCCTGCGCGCGTGCGGCCGGACGGCCCCGTGCGCACCCGCCTCACCCGAGGACACCTCCCATGGCTCAGCCCGTTCTTGACCACATCGCGCTCGCCCCGTCCCGCCCGGCGCTCTCGGTCGTGCCCACCCCGACCCCGACGATCGCCCTGCACGCACCGGCCGGCGCCGGGATCGAACACCGACCGGGTGACAGCGCCGAGCTGCTGATCGCCGCCGCTCGGGCCGACGTGATCCGGTTGGCCTTCTCCGCCGACCTATCCACTGTCGCCGAGCTGACCTCTTGGGTCGACCTGGCAGCTCAGGGCATCGCCGCGGCCGGTCGGCAGCGGCACCAGGTGACCCTGCTGCTCGACCTGGACGTGGTGCTGGCCGTGGACGAGCGGGCAGCCCGGCGCAAGCGTGCCGACCTGGAGTACCTGGACGCGCTCACCGGCCTGACCTGGTCACCGGCCGCCACCCGCGTCGTCACCACCGCCGATCTGCTGCTGGCCGAGCTGCGCGAGCTGGCGGAGCGGACGGGGGTGGACGGCTTGGTGCTGCACCCGCTGACCGAGGGTGCCTGGGTGGAGACGGAGCTGCGCCGACTGGTCGCGTGATCTGCGCGGTCGCAGAGTCGAGCCGGGGTCGACCAGACCGGCGCAGGGGCACGCTGCTTCCGGGCCGCGGGTAGAGGGCGCACCCAGGTCCCCGGTCGGTCGGTAGGCGCCCTGCACAGCCAGGTCCCCGGCCGGTCAGTCGTCGAGCGCCTGGGCCAGGTCGTCGATCAGGTCCTGCGGGTCCTCCAACCCGACCGACAGTCGGATGGTGGACTCCCCGATCCCGACCGCCGCACGTCCGGCGGCGCCGAGCTTGCGATGGGTGGTGGTCGCCGGATGCGTGACCATCGACTTCGCGTCACCGAGGTTGTTCGAGATGTCGATCACCCGGAGCCGGTCCAGCACCCGGAACGTCGACTCCTTCGATTCCTGGTGCAGGGTGAAGGTCGCCACGGTGCCGCCGCCGTCCTGCTGGGCCAGCGCCAGGGCGTGCTGCGGGTGCGAGGGCAGATACGGGTAGCGGACCTGGGCCACTGCCGGGTGCTGTTCCAGCCAGGTGGCGACGGTCAGCGCGGAGGCGGTCTGGTGCCGCACCCGCAGGGACAGCGTCTCTAGGCCCTTGAGCAGCACCCAGGCGTTGAACGGGCTGAGCGACGGCCCGGTGTTGCGGATCAGGGTCTGCACCGGCCCGTGCACGAAGTCGTCGCTGCCCAGGATCGCGCCGCCGAGCACCCGGCCTTGCCCGTCGATGTGCTTGGTCGCCGAGTAGACGACCACATCCGCGCCGAACAGCAGCGGCCGGGACAGCACCGGGGTGGCGAACACGTTGTCGACCACCACGACCGCACCGGCGGCGTGGGCCAGCGCACTGACCCGGGCGATGTCCACCAGGTCCTGCATCGGATTGGACGGCGTCTCGAAGAACACCACGTCAGCCGGGGTGGCGAGCGCCTGTTCCCACTGCTCCGGCACGTGGCCGTCGACGTAGTCGGTGCGCACGCCCCACTTCGCGAGGATCTCGTCGAAGATCACCACCGACGACCCGAACAGCGCCCGGGCGGCCACGATCCGGGAACCGCTGCCGACCAGGGCCGCGAGCGCCGTGAACACCGCGCTCATCCCGGAGGCGGTGGCGTAGCAGGCCTCGGCACCCTCGATCAGGCGCAGACGTTCCTCGAAGGTGCTCACCGTCGGGTTGCCGTAGCGGGAGTACAGGAAGCGATCCGACTCCCCGGCGAAGGCCGCCTCGGCATCGGCGGCGCGGTCGTAGACGTAGCCCTGGGTCAGGAACAGCGCCTCGGAGGTCTCGTGGAAGCCGCTCCGCACCGTGCCGCCCCGCACCGCCAGGGTGTCCGGCCGCAGGGTGTCCCGGGGGAGGGTGCCGTCCTGCCAGTCGCCGGGCCCCGCCGCCGTCACAGCGACCGCCAGGGCAGGCCTTCGGCCCGCCAGCCCCAGTGTCCGCGGGCCCCGTCCGGCCCGACATCGCCCTCGAAGCCGGTCAGCACGTTGTATGACGGACCGATCCCGGCGGCGGTGGCGGTGGTCGCCGCGGCGACGGAGCGCACGCCGGATCGGCAGAGGAAGACCACCGGACGGCCGTCGGTGACACCCAGCTCCGCCAGCTGCGCCAGGAAGTCGGGGTTCGGTCGACCCTGTCCGTCGACCCACTCCACGAAGCCCACCCGACCGTCCAGGTCGGGCACGCCGATGCTGCGCCACTCGCCCTCGGTGCGGACGTCGACCAGCAGGGCTGTCGGGTCGTCGGCGAGCAGCTCCCAGGTCTGCTGCGGGGTCAGATCACCCGCGTATCCGGCGCTCACAGCGGACGCACGGTCGGCTCGGGGGCGGTCGGCAGGATCACTGCCTGCGCGACGATCACCCGGTCGCCGTCGTAGGTCGCGGTCGGGCTGCCGTACAGCTGATAGCCCTCGGCCAGCGCGGCGCTGACCCGCTCGCAGAACGACCGGTCGTCCGGTCCGGTGAGCAGGCGGTAGGGCAGGGGTGCTTCGGTCATCGCTCCTCCATCGGTCCTGGCGGTAGCACCCTGGGCCGGTGTGGCCTGGGTTGCTGCGGCGTCGTCGAGCCAGATCTCTCGGCCGCTCTGGATGGTGTGCGGCGACCATAGTCAGCCGGGGCCGTCGATGCCAGGACCGACCGCACTGTGAGCAGCTCTTGACGGATCCCGAACCGCCGGTTCATCGTGGGCGCAGGTCATGAGTGCCAGCGCGTAGCCCCGGCTTGCTGGCCGGCAACCCTCCCTCCGCGGCGGGGTGCCCCGGGTGACGACCTGGCCCAGCACCGTCCGGTGCTGAGCAAGCGCGGGGTCCGCCGGGTCATGTCGGCGACCCTCCACCTGTCGGAGGTCCACCATGTCCACACCCACCCTGAACCGGGTCGACGTCCTGCTGCCGGTGGTCGGGGGTGACACCCCGGTCCCGCTGGTCGACGGCCGGACCGTGCCGTACGCCAACCTCGACTACGCGGCCTCCGCCCCGGCTCTGGAGTCGGTGGCCGCCCGGGTGACCGAGGTGCTGCCGCTGTACGCCTCGGTGCACCGCGGTGCCGGGTACCTGTCCCAGGTGTCCACCGCGCTGTACGAGACGTCGCGGCAGACCATCGCCCGGTTCGTCGGCGCCCGGGACGAGGACGTGGCGGTGATCGTGCGGAACACCACCGACGCGCTCAACCTGCTGGCCGGGTGCGTGCCGGGCGCGGTGCTGGTCCTGGACTGCGAGCACCACGCCAACCTGCTGCCCTGGGTGCAGACGACCGGCGGCGACGACCGGCGCGCGACGGTGCTGACCAGCGGCCCAACCGCCGCCGCCACGCTCGAGCTGCTGCGGGAGGAACTGGCCCGCACCCCCTACGCGCTGGTCACCGTCACGGGTGCGTCGAACGTCACCGGGGAGAGCCTGCCGCTGGCCGAGCTGGTCGCGCTCACCCATGAGGCCGGGGCGCGTCTGCTGATCGACGGCGCGCAGCTCGTCCCGCACCGTCCGTTCTCCCTCGTCGACTCCGGCGTCGACTACGTGGCGTTCTCCGGTCACAAGACCTACGCCCCCTTCGGCGCCGGTGCGCTGGTCGGTCGCCGGGACTGGCTGGACCAGGGCAGGCCGTACCTGGCCGGGGGCGGCGCCGTCCGGGACGTGCGCACCGACCGCACGCTGTGGCAGCCCGCCCCGGCGCGGCACGAGGCGGGGTCGCCGAATGTGCTCGGTGCGGTGGCGCTGGCCGCTGCCTGCGAGGAACTGGCCGCGCTGCCGGCCGGGGCGCTGGTCGCCCACGAGCACGCGCTGCGCGAGCGGCTGACCGACGGGCTGTCGGGGATCCCGGGGGTGCGGGTGCTGCGGCTGTGGCCCGACTCCGTCGACCCGGTGGGGGTCGTCTCCTTCACTGTCGGGGAGGACGACCCGGGACTGGTGGCGGCCTATCTGTCGGCCGAGTGGGGGATCGGCGTGCGGGACGGCCGGTTCTGCGCACACCCCCTGCTGGCTCGGCTCGGCGTCACCGGCGGTGCGCTGCGGGCATCGGTCGGGGTCGGCACCCCGGTGGAGGCGGTGGACCGGCTGATCGACGCCCTGCACGCCTGGACCACCGAGGGACCGCGGGCCAGGTACGCCGTGGTGGACGGCTGCTGGGCGGTGGAGGACGACCCGCGACCCGGGGTGCACGGGATCGACGCGCTCGCGGTCACCGCCGCCGCGGGGTGCGGGCCGGTGGTGGAGGACTAGCGCACGACGCGCTGCTGGTGGTGGGACCGGCGGGCTCGGGCGGGCCTAACGATCCACCACGACTCCGAGATGGTCGGCCAGCGCTCCGGCCAGGTCGTACAACTGCTCGGGGCTGATCGTCGCCCCCCGCAGTCCGGCGGTGCCGTCGAGCGCCCGCAGCTCCGCGCCGCGCAGGTCGGCGTCCCGCAGCTGTGCCCGGGTGACGTCCAGCCGACGGACCTGACATCCCTCGGTGCGCAGCGCGCGCACGGTCGCCCCGGCCAGGTCGAGGTCGCCGATCGTGCAGTCGACCAACCGCAGCTCGCGCACCGTGGCGTCCCGGAGATTGAGGTAGTCGATTTTGCCGCCGCGGATCGTCACCCGGTCCCACGCCGATCCGAAGACCTCCAGCGCGCCGAACCGGCACCCCTCGACCGTCACGTCCCGCCAGGTGGCCGAGCGTGCACGGACCGTCCCGGCCCGGCACTCGGTCAGGGTGGTGTCGATCAGGTGGGCGTGGTCCAGGATCGCCCCGTCGAGGTCGCAGCCCCGCAGCAGACACTCGACCAGCCGGGCGCCTTCGCCGTCGGCGCCGACCAGGTCAGCACCGTCCAGCAGCATCCGATCCAGGTCGGCCTCCGGCTCCAGGGAGCCGAACCAGGGGTCGAGTGCATCCGTCGGAGTGGCCATGCCGCTCACTGTGGCACGGCGCGCCCACACCCGGTGGTGCTCGACCCCCTGACGAGCGCCACCGGGTGGGGCATGCGTCCCGCGGTCCTGGCCACGGGAGTCGTGGGTGGTCGGCCGACCGAGGGTGCCGGTCGGCCGACCACGGTCACCGGAGGGAGGCGCTGCCCGTCCGACGCAGCAGCACGCCGGACGCCAGCAGTGCCAGGGCGAGCAGCGCCATCGGCACGCCGTGCCCGCCGGTGGTGGCGAGGGCGGCGGGTCGCATCGACACCGAAGCCAGCAGCGCCGAGCTGATCGCGTCGGCACCCAGGGTCGAGGTCAGCCCGCCGGTGCTGACGGTGCTGACAGCGCTCACCGTGCTCACGGTGGGGTCGGCCGCACCGTCGATGCCGCCGCCGGTGACGACGGTGGGGTCGGTGCCCGGAGTGGTCGGGTCGGTGCCCGGCTCGCCGCCGGGGGCGGTCGGGTCTTCCTCACCCGGGGTGCCGCCGTCACCGGGGGTCGTCGGGGTGCCACCGCCGGGGGCCGGCGACGAACCGACCTCGGTGATCGTGCCGTCCCCGAGGACGCCGACCGCGATCGTGCCCAGCTCCACCGGCACGGTCACCGGCAGGTCGATCACACCGGTGCCGGTGGTGGGCGCCGGGGCGCCCTGCTGCTGCCCGCCGGTCGAGGTGATCGTCCCGTCGCCGAGGACACCGACGGCGAGGGTGCCGACGGTGACCGGTGCGGTGATCGGGGCGCTCACCGCCGCGTCGTCCGAGGACGGCGCAGGGGTGCTGGTGGCGGGCTGGGAGGTCCCGGTGGAGGTGATCGTGCCGTCACCGAGGATGCCGACCGCCACCGTGCTGAGGTTCACCGGAGCGGTGATCGGCGCGGCGACCGCGGGGTTGTCGGAGTTGTCGGTGGGGCTGGCCGCAGGAGTGGTCGGTGCGGATGCCTCCGGGCCGGTGATGGTCCCGCTGCCGAGGACTCCGGCGGCGATCCCGGAGACCTGCACCGGGGCAGTCACGGGTGCCGACACCACTCCCTCACCGGGGGGCGTCGCGGGTGCGCCCTGTCCGGCGTCAGTCGAGGTGATCGTGCCGTCGCCCAGGACTCCCGCGGCCACGCCGGAGACGGTCACCGGCGCGGTGATCGGTGCGGCGACCAGGGTGCCGTCCGCGCTGGTGTCGCCGGCGGGATCGGTGGCGACCTCCGGCGTGGAGCCTTCGGTCCCGGTGATGGTGCCCTCGCCGAGGACCCCCGCGGCGATGCCCGAGACGTTCACCGGCACCGTGACCGGTGCGGAGACCAGGGTCTCGTCGCTGCCGGTCGGCTCGGCCGGTGCTGCCGGTGCTGCCGGTGCTGCTGGTGCTGGGTCGGCGGGCGCGGTGACCGTGCTGTCGCCGAGGACCCCGACCGCGACATCGGAGACGGTGACCGGGACGCTCACCGGGACCTGCACCAGGGGCGCGGGCTCGGCCGCGGGTGCCGGAACCGGTGCTGCCGGTGCCGGAGCCGGTGTGGCGGGGGCTGCCGGAGCCGTGGTGGCGCCGTCCCCGCCGATGCCGACCGCGACGTCGGTGACGGTGATCGGCACGTCGACCGGGACGTCCAGGATCGGGGTGTCGCCGATGCCGACGGCGAGGTCGACGGAGATGCCGGTGGTCGGGTCGGTGTCGCCGGGGTCTGCCTGAGCGACCGCCGTGCCGACGGCGATCAGGCCGCCGGTCAGGAGCGCCGTGTGCAGCGCTCGCCGGATGATGGTGTGCATGGTCATGCCCTTCGTCTGAGTCGGATGCCCGTGGGCGGGCGGGTGGCGGATGCCGCGCTACGGCGGCCGCCGGACTCAGGCGGGGGAGTTCGGGATGTCGAGGAACGGCGCGGCAGCCAGGCTGCGGTGCGCCTCGGTGAGGACGGGACGGCCCAGCGGGATGCTGCTCGACGCCGAGGTGAGCTCGGCGGAGTCGGTGCCACGCTGGGTGCTGGTGGAGCCGGAGCCGGTGGACGCGGTGCCCTCCGGGGCGGCCGGGACGGTCGGGGCACCGGAGTCGTCGGTGCTGACGGCGGCGGGCGGCGCGGTCCGGGGCTCGACCACGGGCGTCACCGCCGTGCGCGGACCGACCGCGGGCGCGGTGCGTGCGGGGGCGTGGTCGGCGAAGGTCGCGGGCTCACTCGGCGGCAGCATCGACGCGACGGTGGGCTGTGCGGCGGGACCGGTGCTGTGCGGGTCAGGCGTCGTGGTCGGCGGGGCCGGGGATGGGGCCGCGGGGTGCTCACGCGGGGGGAGCACCGGGTCGAGGGGCGGGAGCACCGGTTCCAGCGGGGTGAGCACCGGATCGAGCGGAGTCACCACCGGATCCAGAGCGCCCAGCACCGGATCGAGGGCGCCCAGCACCGGGTCCAGGGTGGCGGTCACCGGGCGCAGGACGGGCGTCAGCGGGTCGAGCACCGGCCCGAGGATCGTGGTCAGCGGCGGGGCGAGCGACTCGGTGAGCGGGGCCAGCGCGTCCGCCACCGGGGTGAGGATCGGCGTGGTCGCCGGAGCGAGAGCGTCGGCGACCGGGTGCAGCAGCCCGTCCGCGATCGGGTCGAGCGGGGAGGTCGGGTCCGGCGCCGCAGGAGGCGCCTCCGGCACCGCCCCCTGCTGCGGGGCAGCGGTGTCGGCGGCGGGCATCGCGGCCGTACCGCCGACCGGGGGTGCCGCCGGGCTGGGTGCCGCGGGAGGAACTGGTGCGGCTGGTGCGGGAGCCGGGCTGGCCGGAGCCGGAGCGGCCGGGGCCGGAATGGGAGCCGGGGTGGCCGGAGCCGGGCTGGCCGGGACCGGAGCTGCGGGGGCGGCCGGGGCGGGAGCCGGGGCCGCCGGGGCGGGGGACACGGGAGCGGGCGGTGCGGGAGTCGGTGCCGCCGGCGCTTGCGCCCCGGTCACCGTCCCCACCACCGAACCCAGCGCGTCGCCGACCGGTGTCAGCACCGCCGACAGCACGCCGCCGGCGGGCGGTTCCGGCTCGTCGGCCCGGGCGGACCCGGGGCCGAACACCAGCGCGCCGAGCATGATCCCGGCCGCGCCGATCAGGGTGAGCAGCGCACGGCGCAACCACGGGTGGTACCCGGTCGCTCGTGTCGCCATCATCGATGCCCCCTGCATGAAGTCAGCTACTCCACGGTGTGCCGCACCTCACAGGCTCGCAACTCGACTCACTCGGATGGCAGAGCGTCCACCCGTCCGTGCAGGTGCAGCTTCCCCCGGTTGGCGTCCCACACGGTGTAGCCGTATCCCGCTCCGTCCCGGCGGATCGCCACCGCGGGGGTGCTCGGGAGCAGGACGGGTGCGGCGAACTCGACGGTCCAGCTGAACGCCTCACCCCGGGCCGACCCGACGGTGGCGAGGGCGCGGGCGGCGGTGTCCATCCCGTGGGCGATGGCGCGGGGGAAGCCGAAGGCCTTGGCGCTGAGTGCGGAGAGGTGGATCGGGTTGGCGTCACCGGAGACGGCGGCGTAGCGACGGCCACGGTCGGTCGGGTACCGCCAGCGACCCGTCGGGGCCGGGGGATGGAAGTCGGCGCGATCGGGGCGCGGGGGCGCGTCGGCATCCGGTAGGTGGACGCCCGGTGCCAGGTAGGTCGACACCCCTCGCCAGGCCGGGTCCGCGGCGCCCGGGTCGGTCACGCTGTGCACCGTCGTCACCAGGTCGACCTGGGTCCCCCGGTGGTGCGCGCGCAGGTCCACCGCCCGCGCCCGCACCTCCAGCGTCTCGCCCAGCTGCACCGCCCGCCGCTGGGTCACCCGGTTGGCGAGGTGCACCATGCCGAGCAGTCGCAGCGGGAAGTCCGGCCGGGCCATCAGGGCTGTGGCGACCGGAAAGGCCAGCACGTGCACGAACCCGGCGGGCAGCTGGTCGGCGGCCGGCTCGCCGAGCAGGTGCTGGTAGGCGGTGACCCGGTCCGGGTCGGCCCGGACCCCGGTGACCCGGTACTCGACGTCAGGCAGCGCCGTGCCACCAGCACGCCGGGTGGCACCCCGGGCATAGAGCCCGGCCAGGCCCGGCACGGCGGGCAGGGTGACGACGGTCATCGGCCGACCATCGCCTGGCCGCAGACCCGCAGCACCTGGCCGACCACACCACCGGCGGCCGGGGAGGCGAGGAACGCGACCGCCTCGGCGACATCCACCGGCTGCCCGCCCTGCTGCAACGACGACAGGCGCCGGGCGATCTGCCGGGTCAGCGGCGGCATCTTCGCGGTCATCTCGGTCTCGATGAACCCGGGGGCGACGGCATTGGCCGTGCCACCGAACGGGGCGAGCAACGGAGCGGTGGCCCGCACCATGCCGATCACCCCGCCCTTGGAGGCCGCGTAGTTGGTCTGGCCCCGGTTGCCGGCGATGCCGGAGGTGGAGGCCAGGGAGACGATCCGGGGCGCGTCGGTGAGGTCGCCGCTGGTCAGCAGGGCCTCGTTGATCCGCAGCTGCGCGGCGATGTTCACCGCCAGCACCGACTCCCAGCGGTCGGGGGTCATGTTGGCGAGCAGCTTGTCCCGGGTGACCCCGGCGTTGTGCACCACGATGTCGAGGCGGCCGTGCCGTTCCAGGGCGTGCCGGAGGATGCGGTCACCCGCGTCGTCGGCGGTGACGTCCAGCTGCAGGGCGGTGCCCCGCACCCGGTTCGCCACGGTGGTCAGCGCCTCGCCTGCGGCCGGGACGTCGACCGCGATGACGGTGGCGCCGTCCCGGGCCAGGGTCCGGGTGATCGACTCGCCGATCCCGCGGGCGGCACCGGTCACCACGGCGACCCGTCCGGCGAGCGGGCGGTCCCAGTCGTCGGGCAGCGATCCGGCCTCGGAGTCGATGGCGAGCAGCTGGCCGTCGACGTAGGCCGAGCGGCTGGACAGCAGGAAGCGCAGCCCGCCGAGCACCGCGGGTGCGGTGACCGGCACCCCGTCGGCGACCACGAGGCCGTTGCCGGTGGCACCGCCGCGCAGTTCCTTGGCGAGCGAGCGCAGCACGCCGTCGATGCCCTGGCGGGCGGCGGCGAGGGCGGGTGCCTGGTCGTCGGTGGCGGGGCGGGAGATGGTGACGACCCGGCCGTGTCGGGCCAGGGTCTTCAGCACCGGCGCCAGGGTGAGCAGCGGGCCCGCCAGGTCCTGGGGGTGCTCGACCTCGGTGAGCACCAGGACGGCGGCGGCGAACCGGGTGCCGTCGTCCGGGTGGCGGCGCACGTCCAGGTCCCAGCCCGCGCGCTCGGTGGCGGTGCCGGAGAGGTAGCGCGCCAGTTCGTCGGCGTCTGCGCCCGCGCCGAGCACCAGCACCGGTCCGTCGAGCAGTGCGTCCCCCGGTCGGAACCGGCGCAGCGGGGTGGGCCGGGGCAGCCCGAGCTTCGTGGCGAGCGTGCCGGTGATGCCCTCGTTCACCAGGCTCAGGTACGTGTCAGTGCTCATGCCGACTCCAGGATCGCTGCGACGCCCAGTCCGCCGGCTGCGCAGACCGAGATGAGCGCCCGCGCCGTGCGGCCGGTCTCGGCCTTGCGGCGGGCCAGTTCCTTGGCGACGGTGGCGACGATCCGGCCACCGGTGGCGGCGAACGGGTGCCCGGCGGCGAGGGACGACCCGTGCACGTTGAGCTTCGACCGGTCGACGGTGCCGAGCACGTCGTCCAGACCGAGCCGGTTCACGCAGAACTCCTTGTCCGACCAGGCGGCCAGGGTGCTGGCGACGGTGGCGGCGAAGGCCTCGTGGATCTCGATCAGGTCCAGGTCGTCCAGGGTGAGTCCCTGCCGCGCGAGCAGGCGTGGCACCGCATAGGCGGGGGCCATCAGCAGCCCGTCCTCGCCGTGCACGAAGTCGACCGCGGCGGTCTCGGCGTCGACCACCACCGCCAGCGGCGTGAGTCCGTGCCGTGCCGCCCAGTCGTCGCTGCCGAGCAGGACGGTGGAGGCGCCGTCGGTCAACGGCGTGGAGTTCCCGGCGGTCATCGTGGCGGGGGTGTCGAGCCGGGTGCCGAACACCGGCTTGAGCTTGCCGAGCTTCTCCATCGAGGTGTCGGGGCGCAGGTTCTGGTCCCGGGTCAGTCCTCGGTAGCCGGTGACCAGGTCGTCGAAGAACCCGGCCTCCCAGGCGGCGGCGAGTCGCTGGTGGCTGGCCAGGGCGATCTCGTCCTGCTGCTCACGGGTGATGCCCCACTGCGCGGTGGTCAACGCCTGGTGCTCGCCCATGGACAGGCCGGTGCGCGGTTCGGCGACGCCGGGGAAGGACGGGGTGAGGTCGCCGGGCCGGAAGGCGCTCGCGGCCTTGAGCCGCTGCTGGAGTGTCTTGGCCCGGTTCAGCGCGAGCAGGGTGTGCCGTAGTCCTTCGCTGACGGTGACCGGCACGTCGGAGGAGGAATCGACCCCACCGGCGACGGCCGACTCGATCTGGCCGAGCCGGATCTTGTTGGACACCGCGATCACGGCCTCCAACCCGGTGGCGCAGGCCTGTTGCAGGTCGTAGGCCGGGGTCTGGGCGGACAGCGGTGAGCCGAGCACCGACTCCCGGATCAGGTTGAAGTCGCGGCTGTGCTTGATCACCGCGCCGCCGACCACCTCGCCGAGGCGCTCGCCCTGCAACCCGAAGCGGGCGACCAGGCCATTGAGGGCTGCGGTGAACATGTCCTGATTGCTGGACCGGGCGTAGGCGCCACCGGCCCGGGCGAACGGGATCCGGTTGCCGCCCAGGATCACTGCCCGGGTGGTCTGCGACTTCTCTGGCATGGAACTGCTCCGCATCGTCGTCGATGTGCCTGGAACCGGGACGTTAGCCCCTTGAACCGATGTCCGAAACTCAGAGTACCTGATACCGTGCGTTCCGTGAGTTCGATCAGCCAGACCGCCGACGGTCGCTCCACCCGGTGGGACGACCACCGCGAGGCGCGCCGCACCGAGCTGGCCCGCGCCGCCCGCAAGGTGGTGCACCACCACGGTCCGGACGTCTCGATGGACGACATCGCCGCCGCCGCCGGGACCTCCAAGTCGATCGTCTACCGCTACTTCGTCGACAAGACCGGAGTGCAGCTGGCCGTGGCCGAGGAGGTCGTCGCCGACATCCGGGCCGCGCTGGTCGACGCCGCGCAGACCGCCGACGGTCCGCGCGCTGCGCTCCGGGCGATGGTCGGCACCTACCTGGCGATGATCGAGTCCTCGCCGAGCGTCTACACCTTCGTCACCCGGGACGGGTCGTCGGAGCACGTGGTCGACTCGATCACCGACCTGATCACCGCGGCCGGGGGCGGCAACCGGCTGTGGGCGGCCGGAGCGGTCGGATTCGTGCGCGGCACCGCCGAACTCTGGCTGCGCACCGAGCCCCGCGAGGACCCGGACCAGCTCGCCGACCAGATCACCCGCTGGCTGTGGACCGGCCCGGTCGCGCAGCTCGGTCGGGAGAGCCATCCTCAGCCCACTACCCCGCAGTAACCCACCACGCGTCAACGACGACGCCCACCCAGGGGAGCACGCATGACCACCACCGCACCGGTGTCGACCGACCCGACCCGCACACTGCGTCCCACCGGAACCGGCCAGCACACCGAGGCCACCGAGCCGCGCATCGACGTTGCCGCACTGACCGACGTGCTGCTCGGTCGGTACGCGGACCTGCGCCGGGATGCCCGCGACCTGCTCACCCAGGAGCGGTTCTGGCGGATCGAGGGCCAGCCGGTCCCCGAGCACCGCGCCCGGGTGCTGGACCAGCTGCGGACGCTGGCCCGGGAGGGCAATGTGCACCGGGCGTTCCCGGAGCGCTTCGGGGGTGCGGAGGACCACGGCGGGTCGCTGGCCCGGTTCGAGGAACTGGTCACCGCCGACCCGTCGTTGCAGATCAAGGCCGGGGTGCAGTGGGGCCTGTACGCCTCGGCGATCCTGCACCTGGGCACCACCGAGCACCACGACCGCCTGCTGCCCGACGCGCTCAGCGTCGACGTGCCGGGCGCGTTCGCGATGACCGAGACCGGCCACGGGTCGGATGTCGCCAGCGTCGCCACCACCGCGACCTACGACCCGGCCACCGAGGAGTTCGTCATCCACACCCCGTTCCGGGCCGCGTGGAAGGACTACCTGGGCAACGCCGGCCAGCACGGCACCGCGGCGGTGGTCTTCGCGCAGTTGATCACGGACGGGATCAACCACGGGGTGCACGCCTTCTACCTGCCGATCCGGGACGCCGCGACCGGTGAGTTCCTGCCCGGGATCGGCGGCGAGGACGACGGCCTCAAGGGCGGCCTGAACGGCATCGACAACGGCCGCCTCTGGTTCGACCACGTGCGGGTGCCGCGCCGTGACCTGCTCGACCGTTACGGCCAGGTCGCCGCCGACGGGACCTACACCTCGCCGATCGCCAGCCCCGGCCGCCGGTTCTTCACCATGCTCGGCACCCTGGTCCAGGGCCGGGTGTCGCTGGACGGTGCGGCGGTGAACGCGGCCCGGATCGGCCTGCAGATCGCCGTCACCTACGGCAACCAGCGCCGTCAGTTCCCCGGGGCGAAGGCCACCGACGAGGTGGTGCTGCTCGACTACGGCCAGCACCGCCGTCGCCTGCTGCCGCTGATCGCCGAGACCTACGCCGCCGGCTTCGCGCACGAGCACCTGTTGGCGGCCTTCGACGACGTGTTCTCCGGGCGCAACGACACCGACGACGGCCGGGAGGAGCTGGAGACGCTGGCCGCCGCGCTCAAGCCGACCTCGACCTGGTTCGCCCTGGACACCCTGCAGGCGTGCCGCGAGGCCTGTGGTGGCTCCGGGTTCCTGACCCAGAACCGGCTCACCTCGCTGCGCGCCGACCTGGACGTGTACGTCACCTTCGAGGGCGACAACACCGTGCTCTACCAGCTGGTGGGCAAGCGGCTGCTGACCAACTACGCGCGCACGGTCGGCGGTGACCCCGCGGTGATCGCCCGCCTGATGGCCGAGAAGGTCACCGACGCCGCCCTGCACCGGATGCCCCTGGCCCGCGCCGTGCAGACCCTGGTCGACGCCGGGGACGCGCGCCGCTCCGCCGGTCAGCTCCGCGACCCGCACACCCAGCGCGCCCTGCTGGCCGACCGGGCGCACACCATGATCGCCGAACTCGCCCAGGCGCTCCGCCCGGCCCGACGCGCCGCCCCCGAGGTCGCCGCCGCCCTGTTCGACGCCCACCAGCACGAGATGATCGAAGCGGCCCGGGCGCACGCCGAACTCCTCTACTGGGAGGCGTTCACCCGCGGTCTGGACCAGGTCACCGACGCCGATACCCGGCAGGTGCTGACCTGGCTGCGCGACCTCTACGGCCTCACCGTGATCGAACGGCATCTGGCCTGGTACCTGCTGAACGGCCGACTCTCCGCCGGTCGTGCCCGGACCGTCACCTCCTACATCGAGCGGCTGCTGCTCCGGCTCCGGCCGCACGCCCAGGACCTGGTGGACGCCTTCGGGTACCGACCCGAGCACGTCCGCGCGGAGATCGCCTCCGGCGCGGAGGCGGCCCGTCAGGACGAGGCGCGGGCGTGGCAGCGGGCCCAGCGGGCATCGGGGGAGGCGCCGATCCCGGAGCCGAAGCCGAAGCGGGGATGACGCGACGGGGTGGCACTGCCCCAGTGGCAGGCCCGCCACCCCGCGCCTAGCGTCGAACCGGGTCGAGACCCGCGCCCGCCGCTGCACTGAGAGGCCACCGCGATGTCCGCACCGTCCGACCAGACCGCCCTGCGTCCGCTCGCCGTCGTCACCGGCGCGTCCTCCGGCATCGGGCTGGAGCTGGCGCACCGCTTCGCCCGGGAGGGCTTCGATCTGCTGATCTGCGCCGACGGCGCCGATATCGCGGTGGCGGGGGACGCCCTGTCGGCCGAGGGCACCGCGGTGCGGGCGGTCCGCGCGGACCTGGCCACCGCCGAGGGTGTCGACGGACTGGTGCAGGAGATCGCCGGAACGGGACGGCCGGTCGACGCCCTGGCGCTGAACGCGGGCACCGGTCAGGGCGGTCCGTTCATCGCGACACCGCTGGACGGCGACCTGGCGGTGATCGACCTGGACGTGACCGGCACCGTGCGGCTCGCGAAGGCACTGCTGCCCGCGATGGCGGACCGGGGTGCGGGTCGCGTGTTGTTCACCGCCTCCACCGCGGCGCTGATGCCCGGCCCGTACTACGCCACCTATGCGGCGTCGAAGTCCTTCGTGCAGTCCTTCGCCCAGGCGCTGCGGCACGAGCTGAAGGACACCGGCGTCACGGTCACCTCGCTGTTGCCCGGGCCGACCGACACCGAGTTCTTCCAGCGGGCGGACATGACCGACACCCCGGTGGGCCAGGGGCCGAAGGACGACCCCCGGTCGGTGGCGGACCAGGCGTTCGACGGGTTGATGGCCGGGGACGCGGAGGTCACCACCCGGTCGCTGAAGACCCGGATGCAGTCGGCGGCCGCGGCGGTGCTGCCGGACAAGGCGAAGGCGGCGATGCATGCCGCGTTCACCAAGCCGACCGGGTCCGACGAGTAGTCAGTCCAGCCGGGGCACCGCGTCCAGCAGCCGCCGGGTGTACGCCTCGGCGGGGTCGGCCAGCACCCGGGCGGTCGGACCCTGCTCGACGACCCGGCCGTGGTGCAGCACCACCGTCTCCTCGCACAGTCGCCCGACGATGCCGATGTCGTGGCTGACCAGCACCAGGGTGAGCCCCTGCTCGGCTCGCAGCCGGTCGAGCAGCCCCACCACCTGGGCGCGCACCGACACGTCCAGGGCGCTGACGGGTTCGTCGGCGATCAGCACGCTGGGGGACGGGGCCAGTGCCCGGGCGATGGCGATCCGCTGGCGCTGGCCGCCGGAGAACTGTGCCGGGTACCGGCCGGCGACCTCCGGGTCCAGGCCGACCGCCGCCAGCACCTCGACCACCCGGGCGCGGTGATCGCCGGGGATCTTCAGCGACCGCAGCGGCTCGGCCACCGCGGCGCCGACCGACATCCGCGGGTCCAGCGACGAGCGCGGGTCCTGGAAGACCACCTGCACGTCCCGGCGCAGCCGTCGCAGCAGCCCGCGGTCGCGGCGGTCGAGCTGCTCGCCGCGGAAGGTGCTGGTGCCGGAGGTCGGGGAGTCCAGGCCGAGCAGCAGCCGCAGCAGGGTCGACTTGCCGGAGCCGGACTCGCCGACGATCCCGACCGAACGGCCCGACTCGACGCGCAGGGTAACCCCGTCCAGGGCGCGGGTGGCACCGAAGCTGCGGGTGACCTGGTCGGTCGCGAGCACGGGGGTGGTCATCGGGTCTCCTGACGGGGCAGCTGTCCGGCGCGCGCGGCGGCGACCAGTTCCCGGGTGTACGGGTGGTCGGCGTGGGTCAGCGCGGTGGCGACCGGGGCGTGCTCGACCACCCGGCCGTCGCGCATCACCACCAGATCGCGGGCCACCCGGGCCACCACCGGCAGGTCGTGCGAGACGAACACCAGGCTGACCCCGGTGCGGTCCACCAGGTCGTCCAGCAGGTCCAGCACCTCGGCCTGCACGGTCACGTCCAGCGCCGTGGTCGGCTCGTCGGCGATCAGGATCCGGGGCTCGCAGGCCAGGGCCATCGCGAGGGCGACCCGCTGTCGTTGCCCGCCGGAGAGCTGCCACGGGTAGGAGTCGAGGATCCGGTCGGTGTCGTCCAGGCGCACCAACCGGGCGAGCCGCACGGTCTCGGCGGCGGCGGCCGACCCGCGCAGGCCGCGGTGCAGTCGCAGTGGTCCGGCGATCTGTCGGCCCACGGTCATCAGCGGGTCGAGTGCGGTCAGCGGCTCCTGGAAGACCATCGCGATCTGCCCGCCCCGGATCGGGCGCAGCCGACGTTCGGGCAGGGCGAGCAGGTCGGTGCCGTCGAACAGCACCTGTCCGGTGGCGGTCATCCCGTCGGGCAGCAGGCCCAGGATCGCGGCGGCGGTGAGCGACTTCCCGGAGCCGGACTCGCCGACCACGCCCAGGCGGCCACCGGTGGGCAGCGACCAGGACACCCGGTCCAGCAGGGTGCGTCCGGTGGAGGTGGTCACCGTCAGGTCGTGCAGGTCCAGCAGGTCCATCACCGATCACCTCGCAGGCTCGGGTCGGTGCGTTCCCGGATGCCGTCACCGAGCAGGTTCAGGCCGAGCACCGCGATCACGATCGCCAGGCCGGGCAGGATCGCCCCCCACGGCTGGACCGTCATCGTGGACTGGGCCTCGTGCAGCAGACGACCCCAAGAGGCGTTCGGCGGCGGCGCACCGAGGCCGAGGTAGGACAGCGACGCCTCGGCCAGCACCGCGGAACCGCCGAGCAGCATCAGCTGCACCAGCAAGGTCGGGGCGATGTTCGGCACCACGTGCCGGGTGACCGTGCCCCACCAACCGGTGCCGGCGGCGTGTGCGGCGGTGATGTAGTCCTCGCGCAACACCCGGGCGACATTCACCCGGGTCACCCGCGCGATCACCGCCGAGCCCGCGATGCCGATGGCCCAGATCGCCGACGACAGCGAGGCGCCGCGCACCGTGACGATCAGCATGGCCAACAGCAGGGTCGGGAAGGCGATCAGCAGGTCGACGACGGACAGCAGCGCGACGTCCACCCACCTGCGGGTGGCACCGGCCAGCACGCCCACCAGCACCCCGAGCACCCCGGCGATCAGCATCGAGGCGACCGCCACCACCAGGGCGTTCCCGGCGCCGACCATGATCTGGCTGAACAGGTCGCGGCCGAGCCGGTCGGTGCCGGCCCAGTGACTCGCCGTCGGTCCGCCGAGCCGGGTGCCGCTGCTGGTGTCGTCCAGCGCGTACGGGGTCCAGAACCGGGAGACCAGGCCGACCACGGCGACCAGACCGACCAGCACGATCCCGGCGATCAACGACGGTGACCACCGACGCGGACGCGCGACCGGAGCCGCCGCGACGGCATCCACCGGGGCGGTGACGTCCACGCTCATGCCGACACCCCCGCCCGTCGCAGCCGGGGATCGATCATCCGCTGCACCACGTCCACCAGGGTGTTCATCAGCAGCACCACGGCGGTCAACGCCAGGACCAGGGCCTGCACCACCGGCAGGTCCCGACCGGTGACCGAGGTGAGCAGCAGGGTGCCCAGGCCGGGCAGCGCGAAGACGTTCTCGATCACCACCGCCCCCAGCAGCGAGGTCGCCAGTTCGATGCCGAGGATCGACACCACCGGCACCGCGGCGTTCCGCAGCCCGTGTCGACGCAGCGCCTGCCACCGGGAGAAGCCCAACGACCGGGCGGTCCGCAGGTAGTCCTGGTCCAGGACATCGAGGGTCGCCGACCGGACGTAGCGCACCATCACCGCCGACATCGCGATCGCCACCGTGATCACCGGCAGGGTCAGCGACCGGATCGCCCCGGCCGGGTCGTCCCAGCCCTGGCGCGGGAAGCCACCGGAGGGCAGCCAGCCGAGCTTCAGCGCGAAGACCAGGGCCAGCAGCACTCCGACCCAGAACACCGGCACCGCCACCCCGAGCTGGCTGATCGCGGACACGATCACCCCCACCGGCCCGCGGCGGTACACCGCGGCGATCACCCCGAGCGGGACCGAGATCAGCACCGCCAGCACGAAGGCGGACAGGCTGAGCGGCACCGTGATCGGGAGCTTGGCGGCGATCAGGTCCGCGACGGGCTGGCGGGAGGTGAAGGAGTCCCCCAGATCGCCGCGGACCAGGTCGCCCACCCAGTGGGCGTACTGCACCGGCACCGGCTGGTCGGTGCCCAGCTCGCTGCGCAACGACTCCAGCTGATCCGTGGTGGAACCGACGCCGAGGGAGGCGCCCGCAGCGTCGCCCGGCAGCAGCCGGAGCACTGCGAACACCACCACGCTGGCCAGCACCAGGGAGATCAGCAGAGCGCCGATCCGGAGCAGCACCGCCTTCATCGACTCATGACTCCCGGACGATGTCGGCGACGTAGAACGACTCGGTCACCTGGTCGGTCGGGAAGCCGGTGATCTCGGACCGGGCGACCCGGATCTGCGGCTCCAGGTACAGCCAGGCGGAGGCCGCCTCCGCACCGATGGTCTCGTTCACCTGGGTCAGGAGTGCGACCTGCTCGTCCTCGCTGGGCGCCTCGTCGGCCTGGTCGACCCACTCCTGGACCTGCGGGTTGTCGTAGCCCCAGTAGAAGTCGGGGTTGGCGTACCAGAGCACGTCGCGCGGGTTCACGTGGCCCATCAGCGTGGTGTCGAAGTCGTGGTCGGTGTAGACCTTCTGGTACCAGGTCGCGTCGTCGATCGGGTTCGGGGTGAGGGTGACGCCCACCGCCGCGAGGTTCTTGGTCAGCAGCGCCAGGATCGCCTCGGTGGTGTCGTCCGGGATGTAGTCCACCGAGATGGACAGATCCGTGACGCCTGCCTCGGCCAGGAGTGCCTGCGCGCCCGCCGGGTCGTAGGCGTTCTGCTCGGACAGGTCGACGTACCAGGGGTCGGTGGGCGGCACCATCGACCCGATCACCTGGCCGTAGCCGTCCCACACCGCCGCCAGGATGGCCTCGCGGTCGATCGCGCGGTACAGCGCCTGCCGGACCCGGACGTCGTCGAAGGGTGCCTGGCGGTCGTTGAAGGCCCAGATCTGCTTGGTGGTGCTGGTGCCCTCGGTGATGGTGAAGTCCGGGTTGTCCTGGAACTGGACCAGCTGGTCCGGGGAGTCCTCCGCGATCACCAGGTCGAGGTCGCCGGTCAGCAGCGCGTTGTTCAGCGCGGTGGTGTCCTGGAAGAACCGGAACGTGACACCGGAGTTCTTGGCGGGCTCACCCCAGTAGTCGTCATTGCGCTCGATGGTGAGGTGGTCGCCCTGCACCCACTCGACGAACCGGTAGGGGCCGGTGCCGTTGTCCGAGTCCAGCTCGGTGTCACCGTTCTTCACGATGGTGATCGACGCGAGGTAGAAGGTCAGGCCCTGCGACGGGCGGGACAGGTCCAGCTCCACCGTGTCGTCGTCCACCGCGGCGACGTTCTGGATCGTCTCCAGGTCGCTCTTGCGGGCGGCCTTGGAGTCCGGGCCGATCGCCTCGGTGATCGACCACACCACGTCGTCGGCGGTCAGGTCGGTGCCGTCGTGGAAGGCGGCCTCGGTCTGCAGGTGGAAGGTGTAGGTCAGGCCGTCGTCGGACACGTCCCAGGACTCGGCCAGGGTCGGGATGACCGTGCCGTCCACGTCGACGCTGGTCAGCCCCTCGAAGACGTTCCGGGTCATGGTCTGGGACACGCCCGAGGACCCGCCGACGTTCCGCACCAGGCCGGTGGGCTCGTTGGTGGAGCCGATCACGATCTCGGCGTCGTCGGCCGCGGTCGCATCACCGCCGGAACCGCCCGAACCGCAGGCGGCCAGGGCGAGGGCCGCGACCAGAGTGAGGGAGACGCCGAGACCGGCGCGAGGAATTCGCACGAGGTGGTTCCTTTGCGGAGAGCCCAGGACGGCTGGGCAGGAGGGGTGCGCCGCGTTCGAGCGTACGGGTGGGCCGGAATCGGCGCGCAGGGGAGGGGGCGGGGGTGACCCGCGGGGACCGTCGACCGGTCGGGCGTGCTCAGTGCCTTGGCGCCTCAGTGCTCAGTGCTCAGTGTTCGGCGCCGGGGGCACGCGGTGCGTCAGGTCAGCGACAACAGCACGCGGCGGTCGACAGGGGTCGACAGCTGCGGGTGCGAGGGGTGTCGGTGAGGTGGCGCATGGTGGTCCAGACAGTAGCAGCGGGCGGATTGTTCCCCGGTGAGACTCGGATCACTCCGGATTGCACCGCTCCAGCATGGTCTGCACCAGCCCCACTTCGGGCCGCCACGGCTCCAGGTTCCAGCTCTCCTTGTCCGGTGCCCCGATCTGGTGGCAGGTCAGCTGGTCGTGCATGCCCTGGCTGTCGGCGTCGGGTGCGGCCGCGATCACCTGGGCCCAGAGCAGGGCGTCCACCGCCAGGCCACCGCCCCGGGCCCAGTCGCTCGGCACCACGGCCAGCGACCGACCGCCCTCGTCGTCCCGGTCGGCCCAGGTGGCCGAGCGGACGGCGACCGTGGCCAGGGTGACGGTGGCCGACCCGGTGAGCGGGGTGAGGGTCAGGGTGTCGCCGTCCAGGGTGCTGGTGGCGCCGTCGACGTCCAGGGCGGCGACGGCTGTGCCGGCGGTGTCGCGCAGCAGGACGCTGCCGTCGGCGAGGGGCTCGGCGGCGGTGTCGGCGGGCAGGGTGATCTGCAGGGTGCCCGACGTGCTGACCGTGGTCGCGCCGTCCTGATCGACGGTGGGGTCGGTGGGGGCAGGGTCGAGCGAGACGGTGACGTCACCGACGGTGAGCGGGGTGCCGACCGGTGCGCTGGTGACCGGGGGAGGCGTCGGCGTCGGTTCCGGGCGCTCGGGCCCGGCGGTGCATCCGGCCAGCAGCACCAGCACGACGATCAGGAGACGACTCATGGTGAGGCGACGGTAGCCTGTGCCCCGACGCCGTCAGCGCCCCGGGTCTCCCGGGCACCCCAGTCGCAAGGGATCCGATGAGCACGTCCACCCGCAATCAGAGCGCGGCCATCACGGACGCCACCGACGCCACCGACACAGTCGAGAACGCCGTCGCCACCCCGGATCAGGAGCAGCCCTTCGCGGAGCTCGGTCTCAAGCCGGAGGAGTACCAGCAGATCCGGGACATCCTGGGTCGCCGCCCCACCGCCGCCGAGCTGGCGATGTACTCGGTGATGTGGTCGGAGCACTGCTCGTACAAGTCGAGCAAGAAGCACCTGAGCACCTTCGGCAAGAAGACCACCGACGCGATGCGCGAGCACCTGCTGGTCGGGATCGGGGAGAACGCCGGCGTGGTCGACATCGGCGACGGCTGGGCGGTGACCTTCAAGGTCGAGTCGCACAACCACCCGTCCTACGTCGAGCCGTACCAGGGTGCGGCGACCGGGGTCGGCGGCATCGTGCGGGACATCATCTCGATGGGTGCCCGCCCGGTGGCGGTGATGGACCAGCTGCGGTTCGGGGCGATCGACCACCCGGACACGGCACGCGTGGTGCACGGGGTGGTCTCCGGCGTCGGTGGCTACGGGAACAGCCTCGGCCTGCCGAACATCGGCGGTGAGCTGGTGTTCGACGCCTCCTACCAGGGCAACCCGCTGGTGAACGCGCTCTGCCTCGGCGTGCTGCGGCACGAGGACATCCACCTGGCGAACGCCTCCGGGGTCGGCAACAAGGTGGTGCTCTTCGGGGCACGCACCGGTGGCGACGGCATCGGCGGCGCCTCGATCCTGGCCTCGGAGACCTTCGACGACGCGAAGCCGTCCAAGCGGCCGAGCGTCCAGGTCGGCGATCCCTTCATGGAGAAGGTGCTGATCGAGTGCTGCCTGGAGCTGTTCGCCGCCCACGTGGTGGAGGGCATCCAGGACCTGGGCGCGGCGGGCATCTCCTGCGCGACCAGCGAGCTGGCGTCCAACGGTGACGGCGGCATGCACGTCGACCTGGAGAACGTGCTGCTGCGCGACCCGACCCTGACCGCGGGCGAGATCCTGATGTCCGAGTCGCAGGAACGGATGATGGCCGTGGTCCGGCCGGAGCAGCTGGACGCGTTCCTGGCGATCACCGCCAAGTGGGACGTCGAGACCGCCGTGATCGGCGAGGTGACCGGCACCGGTCGCCTGACCATCGACCATCACGGCCGCCGGATCGTGGACGTGGACCCCAAGACCGTCGCGCACGAGGGACCGGTGTACGACCGGCCGTACTCGGTGCCGACCTGGCAGGCCGAGCTCAACGCCGACACTGTGGCGGTGCTGCCGCGGCCGGAGACCGGCGCCGAGCTCCGGCGATGCGTGCTGGACCTGCTGGCATCGCCGAACCTGGCGTCCAAGGCCTGGGTCACCGACCAGTACGACCGGTTCGTGCAGGGCAACACCGCCGCCGCGCAGCCGGATGACGCCGGGGTGATCCGGGTCGACGAGTCCACCGGTCTCGGGGTCGCGCTGGCCACCGACGCCAACGGCCGCTACGCCAAGCTCGACCCGTTCACCGGTGCGCAGCTGGCGCTCGCGGAGGCGTACCGCAATGTCGCCGCCTCCGGTGCGCGGCCGCTGGCGGTCACCGACTGCCTGAACTTCGGCAGCCCGGAGGACCCGGCGTCGATGTGGCAGCTGGTGCAGGCGATCGAGGGGCTGGCCGAGGCGTGCCAGACGCTGTCGGTGCCGGTCACCGGCGGCAACGTCTCGCTCTACAACGGCACCGGTGAGCCCGGGAAGATCGATTCCGCGATCCACCCGACCCCGGTGGTCGGCGTCCTGGGTGTCCTGGACGACGTCGCCAAGGCCGTCCGCTCCGGGTGGTCCGAGCCGGGCCAGTCGGTGTACCTGCTGGGCACCACCCGCGCCGAGCTGGACGGGTCGGCCTGGGCCGAGGTGGCGCACTCCCACCTGGGTGGTCTCCCGCCGCAGGTCGACCTGGAGGCCGAGCGCCGCCTGGCCGAGGTGCTGATCCGCGCCGCACGGGACGGGGTGGCCGACGCCGCCCACGACCTGTCCGAGGGAGGTCTGGCCCAGGCACTGGTCGAGTCCAGCCTGCGCTACGGCGTCGGCGTGCAGGTCGACCTGGCGCCGCTGGCGGAGCGCAGCGGCCTGACCCCGTTCGAGCTGCTGTTCTCCGAGTCCACGGCCCGCGCCCTGGTCGCCGTGCCCCGGAGCGAGGGCGTCCGGCTGGAGGACCTGTGCACCGCGCAGGGGGTGCCGGTGCTGAAGATCGGTGAGACCGCCGAGGCCTGCACCCCGGGTGCCGGGGCTCCGGTGGACGAACTGCCCGCCGATCACGTGCACGCGGCCGCGGTCGAGGTGCAGGGTCTGTTCACCCTGCCGCTGGCCGAGGCGCGGGAGGCGTTCGAGGGGACGCTGCCCCGGTACTTCGGCTGAGTAGCGCCACTCAACTTCACCGCCCGACCACTCAAAACGCAGCGTCCGACCCCCTCAGCCGTGTTCGGCTGATCCCGACTGAGGGGGTCGCATGGCTGTGCAGACAGTGGCGGGACGGGCCAGGGCTGGGCGGTGCCTGGACCTGCTCCGGCCGTACCAGTGGCACAAGAACCTGATCGCTGTCGGTCCGGCGCTGGTGTCGCAGGGCACGATGTCGCTAGCGGGGTGGGCGCGAGTGGCCGCCGCCGTGCTCGCGCTGATCGTGATGTCGTGCCTGGTCTATCTGCTGAACGACGTCGCCGACCGGCACCGGGACCGCCTGCACCCGCAGAAGTGCCGCCGGCCGATCGCCTGCGGGGACGTGCCGGTGCCGACGGCGGGCTGGCTGGCGGCGGCCCTGCTCGCGGTGCTGGTGGCGGTCCTGGTCGAGCTGCCGCAGGTCGTCGTCCCGGTGCTCGGCTTCCTCGGGATCAACCTGCTCTACAGCCTCGGGCTGAAGCGGGTGGCGCTGCTGGACCTGAGCCTGGTGGCGGCCGGGTTCGTGCTGCGCGCCCGGGCCGGGGCGCTCGCCGCCGGTGTCTCGCCGAGCCCGTGGGTGTACTGCTCGGCCTTCGCGCTGTGTCTGATGCTGGTGCTCGGCAAACGACGGCACGAGCGCACCGTGGCGGGCGACCGGCTCGACCACCGCCCGGTGCTGACCGGCTACCCGGTGACCTTCCTGGACCAGGCGGCGGTCCTGGCCGCCGCGCTCGCGGTCATGGCCTACGCCCAGTCGTTCCCCCGGGACTCCGGGCCGGCGGGACCCGTGCTGGTGGTGATCGCCAGCATCGGCGTGCTGCGCTGCCTGCAACTGGCGGCGGTGCACGGCGGGATCGCCGACCCGTCCCGGTTCCTGATCCGGAACCGCGGACTGCAGGCGATCACCGTGCTCTGGTGCCTCGCGCTGTTCGCGAACTGAGACGGGTGTGCCGGTTTCCCCCGGTTCGGGGGGACCATGGCGGTTCAGCCGCACGTCAGGAGCCATTCCATGCACCCCCGCCTCACCCCCGTGTTCGAGGAAGTCCTGCGCCGCAATCCCGGCGAGACGGAGTTCCACCAGGCGGTCAGGGAGGTGTGCGGCAGCCTCGGCCCGGTGATCGACGCCCGGCCGGAGTACGCAGACGCCGCCGTGCTGGAGCGGCTGTGCGAGCCGGAGCGGCAGATCATCTTCCGGGTGCCGTGGGTGGACGACGCCGGGCAGATCCGGGTCAACCGGGGTTTCCGGGTCGAGTACTCGTCGGTGCTCGGGCCGTTCAAGGGCGGGCTGCGGTTCCACCCGTCGGTGTACCTGGGGATCGTGAAGTTCCTCGGCTTCGAGCAGGTGTTCAAGAACGCGCTGACCGGCATGCCGCTGGGTGGCGGCAAGGGTGGGTCCGACTTCGACCCGCGTGGCCGCTCGGACGCGGAGGTGATGCGGTTCTGTCAGTCGTTCATGACCGAGCTGGCCCGGCACATCGGGGAGTACACCGACGTCCCGGCCGGTGACATCGGGGTCGGCACCCGGGAGATCGGCTACCTGTTCGGGCAGTACAAGCGGATCACCAACCGCTACGAGTCCGGCGCCCTGACCGGTAAGGGCGTCGAGTGGGGCGGATCGCTGGTCCGCACCGAGGCGACCGGTTACGGCACGGTCATGTTCGCCCAGGAGATGCTGCGCACCCGGGGTCGGTCGATGGCCGGGCTGCGGGTGGTGGTCTCCGGCTCCGGCAATGTGGCGCTGCATGCGGTGGAGAAGGCCCAGCAGCTCGGTGCCGTCGTGGTCGCCTGCTCGGACTCGCAGGGCGTGGTGGTCGACGAGGGCGGGTTGGACCTGGCGCTGTTGAAGCAGGTCCGGTTGGCCGAACGCCTGCCGGTGGGGGCCTACGCCGAGCGGCGGCCGAACGCCCGCTACGCCGCCGGTGCCCGGGTCTGGGACGTGCCGGCCGAGGTCGCCCTGCCGTGCGCCACCCAGAACGAGCTGGACGGTGCCGACGCCACCCGGCTGGTCGCGAACGGTGTCCTGGCGATCGCGGAGGGCGCGAACATGCCGACCACTCCGGAGGCGATGGAGGTCTTCCAGCGGGAGGGGGTGCTGTTCGCGCCGGGCAAGGCCGCCAACGCCGGTGGGGTGGCCACCTCCGCGCTGGAGATGCAGCAGAACGCCAGCCGGGACGCCTGGAGCTTTGAGTACACCGAGGAGCGGCTGGCCGACATCATGCGCGGCATCCACGACCGGTGCGCCGCCACCGCCGAGGAGTTCGGCGCACCCGGTGACTACGTGGTGGGCGCGAACATCGCCGGGTTCACCCGGGTGGCCGACGCCATGCTCGCCCTCGGGGTGATCTGAACACCGACCGGCCCTAGCCTGTGCTCGCGGGTCCGGATCGTCCGGCGGAGGGGACAGGCGATGACGCGGCGAGCGACGGTGCTGCTGGGCGGGACGTTGGTCGGCGCGGTGCTGGTGGTGGTCCTGGTGATCGCCCTGCTCGGTCGGGGCACGGGGGACGGCGATCCGGTGCGTCCGGTCGCCGCCAGCACCACGTCCGCCCCCGCGCCCAGCCCGGTCGCCACCGACGACAGCTGCGCGGCGCAGCTCACCGTGACTGGCACCTGGCCGGGCGGGTTCGGCGCCGAGCTGGTGGTGACCACCGCGACGGCTGCCCCGGACTGGCGGCTGAGCTGGACGCTCTCCGACGGGTCGACGGTGACCGAGGCCTGGGGCGCCACCCTGGTCTCCGGCGGCGTGGACGGCGTGCCGGTGCAGGTGACCGCGCCCGACTGGGCCACGGACCTGTCGGCCGGGCAGTCCGCCACCGTGGGCTTCAACGGTGAGCGGACCGGTGACGCGACCCCGACCCTGGTCGGTGCCACGCTGAACGGCGCCGCCTGCGGCGGACAGCTCCGCACGGCTGACCCGACGACGACCCCGTCGAGCGCCACCGGCTTCTACGTCGACCCTGACACGGTGGCCGGACAGGCGGCGCAGGCGGCCAGCGGTGCTGACCGTGCTGTGTTCGAGCGGATCGCCGACACCCCGCAGGCGCACTGGGTGCTGGACCCCGACCCGACAGGCGCCGCGCAGGATGTCGCCGCCTACACCGGTGCCGCCGTGGCTGCCGGGAAGACCGGCGTGCTGGTGATCTACGCGATCCCCGGCCGAGATTGCGGCGCGCACTCGGCCGGTGGCAGCACCGAGGACGGCTACCGGAGCTGGATCGCCGCGGTCGCCGACGCGATCACCGGTGCCCCCTGGGTGGTGCTGGAACCGGATGCCCTCGCCCAGGTCGGCGACTGCGACGGTCAGGGTGACCGGGTGGGGATGCTCCGGGACGCCGCCGCGCAGCTGGACGCCGCCGGTGCCCGGGTCTACCTCGACGCCGGGCACGCGCGGTGGCTGTCCGCCGAGCAGGCGGCCGCCCGGATCACCGAGGTCGGCACGGAGCACCTGACCGGCTTCGCGCTCAACGTCTCGAACTACGTCGGCACCGAGGAGACGGTGCGCTACGGCGAGGCGGTGTCCCAGGCGACCGGCGACCTCGGGTACGTCGTCGACACCTCCCGCAACGGCAGTGGCAGTGACAGCGACGAGTGGTGCAACGTGCGCGGCCGCTCGCTGGGCGAGGATCCCCGGCTGATCGACGACGACACGGCGCTGGACGCCGTGCTGTGGATCAAGCACCCGGGTGAGTCGGACGGCACCTGCAACGGTGGACCCGAGGCCGGGCAGTGGTGGCCGGAGATCGCCCGCGAGCTGGTCGGCGGCGCCGGGGCAGAATGACGCCATGCCTCCCCGTCGCCGCACCGACCCCGCCGTCGGCCGCGCCGCCGTCACCACCTGGCGCGACCACCCCGACGATCTGAGGGCGCGACGCACCGCCGTCCGCTTCACCTTGGAGGAACTGGCGGACGTCGCCCCCGGTCACACCGTCGAGGTCCGGGTCCCGCCGGACGGCGCGGTGCAGGCGATCGACGGTCCGCGGCACACCCGTGGCACCCCACCGAACGTGGTGGAGACCGACCCGGAGACCTGGATGCAGCTGGTCACCGGCGCGGTGCACTGGGACGACGCCGTCGCCGACGGCCGGGTGTCGGCCTCGGGGGAGCGGGCGGACATCTCGATGCTGCTGCCGTTGCAGGCGGTGCGGCGCCGGGACTGACCGGCCGCATCCGGCCGTCGCAGGACCACCTCGGCTCGATGCCGCCCGACCCGGAGGGGCCGGGGGTCAGCGACGGTCCAGGATCACCGTCTCCCCGCGCTCGACCGACACCGCGCCGCTGGTGGCCGCCGCGACCACCGCGTCCAGGTCGTCCAGCCCGGCAGGGGCGACCACCAGCGTGAACACCGCCCGTTCGCGGTAGTCCACCCCGCGCACCTCGGCGTCGTGAGCCTCGCACCAGGCGGCCAGCACCCCGTGGAGCCGCCCCGCGTCCTGGTGTCCCACCCGGAGCGTGACCACGGTGGCGGCGAGCCGGCGCAGCAGCACCGCCCGGTCCAGCGTCTCGGACACCGCCGTGGAGTAGGCGCGCACCAGGCCACCGGCACCGAGCTTCACCCCACCGAAGTACCGGGTGACGACCGCGACCAGGTCGGTCAGCTCCCGGCGGCGGAGCACCTCCAGCATCGGGATGCCCGCGGTGCCGGAGGGTTCGCCGTCGTCGTTCGACCGCTGCTGGTCGGCCCCGGTGCCGACGATCAGGGCGACGCAGTGGTGCCGGGCGTCCCAGAACTGCTTGCGGCGGGCGGCGATCAGCGCGTCCGCCTCCGCGACGGTGCGCACCGGGGCGACCAGGGTGAGGAACCGGGACTTCTTCTCCACCAGCTCGTGCTCCACCGGTGCGGCGATGGTCGACGGATAGGCGGAGATCACAGGGACGAGCCTAGGTGGCGGGACGTGTCACCCGGGTGCGGCACCTAGGATCGCCGCATGGCCGATGGACAGCAGCGACCCCGCCCGGACGCCCCCGGACCCGATGCGGCGGCGCAGCCCACCGACGCGACACAGCCCACCGACGCGCAGCAGCCCACCGACGCGACGGGGACCGAACCGTCGGACGCGCCGGACCTGCCCACCGAGCAGCACCTGGCGCAGATCGCCGAGGAAGCCACGGTGCGCCGCGCCCCCAAGATCGGTGCGTTCATCACCGCCGGTGCGTTGCTCGGCATCGTGCTGGGCTTCGTGCTCGCCCTGATCTTCGCGAACGCCGACCCGGGTGCGCTGGCCGCGGAGCAGGGCCAGGCGTTCATCAGCGCCTTCGAGGGCGAGGGCGCGATCCGGTTCATCAGCGCCGTGGCCGGTGGCTGCCTGGGTGCGCTGGTCGGGGCCGGTGCCGCCGTGTGGGCTGACCGGCGCAGTCGCCGGGGCTGACCGACAAAAGCCGCAGATCGTCCGACCGGCACAGTGGGGTGTGTCACCATAGGACCTGTGGCCCCCCGCGGAGACGGACTCCTCAACCACGACCTGATGCCGGGTGAGAAGGGACCTCAGGACGCTTGTGGCGTCTTCGGGGTCTGGGCACCCGGTGAAGAGGTCGCCAAACTCGCCTACTTCGGGCTCTACGCCCTCCAGCACCGCGGACAGGAGTCCGCGGGCATCGCCACCTCCAACGGTGAGCAGCTGCTGGTCTACAAGGACATGGGCCTGGTCTCGCAGGTCTTCGACGAGACAGCGCTGAACGCACTGCACGGGCACATCGCCGTCGGGCACGCCCGGTACTCGACCACCGGCGGCTCCACCTGGGAGAACGCCCAGCCGACCCTCGGCCCCACCGCGGGCGGCACCGTCGCGCTGGCGCACAACGGCAACCTGACCAACACCGCGGAGCTGGTGGAGCTGGTCGCCGAGCGCTACGGCAGTCAGCGGCGTGGCGAGCTCGCCCGCGGGAACACCACCGACACCGCCCTGGTGACGGCGCTGTTCGCCGGGGACCCGGACCGGACGCTGGAAGCCACCGCGATGGAGGTGCTGCCCCGGCTGCGCGGCGCGTTCAGCCTGGTCTGGATGGACGAGCACACGCTGTACGCGGCCCGCGACCCGCAGGGGGTCCGGCCGCTGGTGCTGGGTCGCCTGGAGCGCGGCTGGGTGGTCGCCTCCGAGACCCCGGCGCTGGACATCGTGGGCGCCTCGTTCGTCCGCGAGGTCGAGCCGGGCGAGCTGATCGCAATCGACGCCGACGGCCTGCGCACCCGCCGCTTCACCGAGCGCCAGCAGCCCGCCGGGTGCGTCTTCGAGTACGTGTACCTCGCCCGACCGGACACCACGATCAGCGGACGCTCGGTGCACGCCGCCCGGGTCGAGATGGGTCGCCGCCTCGCCCAGGAGCACCCGGTGGAGGCCGATCTGGTCATCCCGGTGCCCGAGTCCGGCACCCCCGCGGCGGTCGGGTACGCCCAGGCGTCCGGCATCCCGTTCGGCCAGGGCCTGACCAAGAACGCCTACGTCGGCCGCACCTTCATCCAGCCGTCCCAGACGCTGCGCCAGCTCGGCATCCGACTGAAGCTGAACCCGCTGCGCGAGGTGATCCGTGGCAAGCGGCTGGTGGTGGTCGACGACTCGATCGTGCGCGGCAACACCCAGCGCGCCCTGATCCGGATGCTCCGCGAGGCGGGCGCCGCCGAGGTCCACGTCCGGATCAGCTCGCCGCCGGTGAAATGGCCGTGCTTCTACGGCATCGACTTCGCCTCGCGTGCGGAGCTGATCGCCAACGGCCTGTCGGTGGACGACATCGGGGCCTCGCTCGGTGCCGACTCGCTGGGCTACATCTCGATGGACAGCATGATCGCCGCCACCGAGCAGCCGGCGAACCAGCTGTGCACCGCGTGCTTCTCCGGCCAGTACCCGATCGAGCTGCCGCCGGCCGACCGGCTGGGCAAGCACCTGCTGGAGCAGAACGAACTGCCGTTGGGCCCGGACGGCCTGACGACCATCGTCCCCTCGACCGGCGGATCCTCCGCCCTGGAGCAACCGTGACCAGCAGTGTGTCCCAGCCCGTGACCTACGCCGCCGCCGGTGTCGACACCGAGGCCGGTGACCGCGCGGTCGAGCTGATGAAGGACGCCGTGCGGGCCACCCACGGGTCCGAGGTGCTCGGCGGCGTCGGGGGCTTCGCCGGTTTGTTCGACGCCTCGGCCCTGACCGGATACCGCCGCCCGCTGCTGGCGAGCTCCACCGACGGGGTGGGCACCAAGGTCGCCATCGCCCAGGCGATGGACGTGCACGACACCATCGGCTTCGACCTGGTCGGCATGGTGGTGGACGACATCGTCGTGGTGGGCGCCCGGCCGCTGTTCATGACCGACTACATCGCCTGCGGGAAGGTGGTGCCGGAGCGGATCGCCGCCGTGGTGCGCGGGATCGCCGCCGCCTGCGAGGTCGCCGGAACCGCGTTGGTCGGCGGCGAGACCGCCGAGCACCCGGGGCTGCTCGCACCGGACGAGTACGACGTGGCCGGGGCCGCCACCGGCGTGGTCGAGGCGGACGACCTGCTCGGCCCGGAGCGGGTGCGAGCCGGTGACGTGCTGCTCGCCCTCGGGTCCTCCGGGCTGCACTCGAACGGGTACTCGCTGGTGCGCCGCGTGATCGACGTGGCCGGCTGGTCGCTGGACCGGGAGGTCCCCGAGTTCGGGCGCACGCTGGGGGCCGAGCTGTTGGAGCCGACCCGGGTGTACGCCGCCGACTGCCTGGCGCTGGCCGCGACGGGCGGGGTGCACGCCTTCAGCCACGTGACCGGCGGCGGGCTGGCGGCGAACGTCGCTCGGGTGCTGCCGGCCGGGCTGGTCGCCGACATCGATCGCGCGTCCTGGGAGCTGCCGGCCGTGTTCCAGGTCGCCCAGCACCTCGGCCAGGTGCCGTGGCACGACCTGGAGCGCACCCTGAACCTCGGGGTGGGCATGGTGGCGATCGTCGCGGCGGACCGCGCCGAGGCGCTGACCCGGGAGGCCGGACGACTCGGCCTGCCCGCCTGGACGCTGGGCGAGGTGCGCGCGCTGGACGGCGAGCTGGACACCCCGGGTCCGGACCTGGTCGCGGGGACCAAGGGTGTGCAGGGCGGTGCCGTGCGGCTGGTGAACAGCTACCGGGTCGCCTGAGCGCGATCCCAGCGGCGGGTCGGGAGCCGCACGGCGGCGCTCGGACGGCGCACGCTGCGATCCGAGCGCTGACGGTTCGGACAGACATCGCCCGCGGTGGGAATGACCGCACCGCGGGCGATGTCTGTCAGTCCGACGAGGTCAGCGCTCGTCCGCCCAGCGGGAGTAGTCGTCCTCGTCGTCGGAGTCCTGTCGGCTGTCCGTGACCAGGTTGCTCCTGGGTTCCGTGAGCTCTCGCTCGAGGACCCGGTAATCCGGTTCGGGGCTGAAGTACTTCAGCTCCCGAGCCACCTTGGTCTGCTTAGCCTTCTGACGGCCGCGCCCCATGGCACCGACCCCCTCAACGTGGAAGCGGGGCGGCTCCGTGCAAAGACGTGCGGCCCCGGGATGCTGGAATATCTGTTCGATTGGCAACGGTACATGCCTGGTCCGCGATCCGGCCACTCGCGGGGACCGCCGGATCCACTCGGACGGCCCTCATTCGGCAGGTGAGGGGTGTTCCGGCCTTGTGAGCTTGCTCACGTACGGGTGAGGGGCGGCCGCCGAACGGGTGTCCGGATCACCCGGGTTCGCGGCGTTTTCGCCCTGGTCGGGGACTTGACGCGCCAGCGTGGGCGTTACGACCTATCCTGTCCTGATTAGTGATGGTTGTCCGGGATGGGATGTTGGTCCCTCTTGGGTGGCTCTCCGCGTGGCAGGGTGACCTGTGTTCCGGGGGGCAACGCATGAGGAACACGCATGCCATGACGATCGGTCCAGCAGGGGCCGTGAAGCGACCAGACAACGGGGGCGTCACCGCGACGGTGGTGCCCTCGCCGGCCTCGGAGGTACCCATGTCCGCTCCCCACACCGAGAACGAGGTGCTCCTGACGCCCTCGGAGGTCGCCTCCCTGTTCCGGGTCGACCCCAAGACCGTGACGCGTTGGGCCAAGGCGGGGAAGCTCTCCTCGATCCGGACCCTCGGCGGTCACCGGCGGTACCGCGAGACCGAGGTCCGCGAGCTGCTGGTCGGCATCCCGGACCAGCGCGACGACTCCTGATCCACCCTGATCCACCCGATCGGCACCGCGGGCGATGACGACGTCACCCGCGGTGTCCGAATTCCGCCAGCACCCGGTCCGCGCTCGGCGCAGGATGGGGGCATGACCACAACACCGCTGTCCGTGCGGGTGCTGGCGACCCCGGCCGGCCCGCTCATCGTGATCTCGTCCCCCGAGGACGACGTGGTCCGCGCCGCCGGATTCACCCCGGTGGACGTCCTCGCCGCCCGACTGGGTGCCGTGCTGCGGGCACGGGGCGTCCGCAGCGAACCGGACAACGGTCCGGTGGCCGACGCGGTGCGGCGGTACGCCGACGGTGACCTGGACGCGCTCGACGCGGTAGCGGTGGACCAACCGGGCGGCCCGTTCACCCAGCGGGCGTGGCAGGTCATGCGAACGATCGCGCCCGGCAGCACGCTCACCTACGCCGAACTCGCCCAGGCAGCAGGGAACCCGGCCGCCGTCCGGGCTGCCGGGTCCGCCTGCGCACGCAATCTGATCGCACCCTTCGTCCCCTGTCACCGGGTGCTGCGCACCGGAGGGGCGATGGGTGGGTACTACTACGGCCTCGACGTGAAGCGGGCGCTGTTGGCCCACGAGGCGGGGCTGCTCAGCGTCGCTTGATCGCCAGCACGACGAGTCCGGCCACGGCCGCGACGCCGCCCGCGAGGATCGTCCGCGCCCGGGTGCGGTTGCTCGGGTCGGCGGCGGGGTCGCTGCCCACCGCGTCCCGGACCAGCCGGGACGCCGACTCCTTCGCCTCGGCGACCTGGGTACGCGGGTCCAGCTTCGCGGCGAGGGCGTCCGCGGTCGCCGCCAGGTCGGCACGCGAGCGGAGTACCTCGGCCTCGTAGTCGGAGACGGTCAGCTTCGGGGTGTCGTCGCTCATCGCTGCAGACCTTCCTTCACGGCGGTGGTGACGGCGTCGGCGTCCTGCTTCACGCCGTCGATCGCCTTCTCCGGGGTGGGCGGGACGCCCTGCTTGAGCTTCTTGATCCCGACCATCGCGAGCACCCCGACGACGACCAGCAGCACCACCAGCACGATCAGCGCCGCGAGCCAGGCCGGGAACGCCTCGGCCAGCGCCAGGATCACCACGGTGAGCAGGACCGCGAAGGCGAAGAAGCCGAGGAATCCGGCCGCTGCCAACAGGCCGATGCCGATGCCGGCGGCCTTCGCCTTCTCGGTCAGCTCCGCCTTGGCCAGGTCGATCTCGGCGCGCACCAGCCGGGCGGTCTGCTCCGACATCTGGCTGATCAGATGGCCGAGTGACGGCTGTGCCTTGGGCGGATCGGTGACGGGGGAGGGTCCGGACGGGCCCGATGCGAACGTCATGCCTGTGCTCCTTCGTCCGTGTGCCGGATCCCAGTCTGTCCCGAACCGGCGCTCGGCGCAGGTCAGGGCACTGATCAGCCTAGCGAGAGTGCGACGATGAGCCGGTGACCCCACCCGCGCACCGGCGACCGCTGCTCGTGCTGCTGGTCGCCGTGACCGGTGCGGCCGGTGCCCTGAGCCGGGCGCTGATCGGTGCCGGGTGGCCGCCGGTGCACGGCTGGCCGGTCGGGACACTGACGGCCAACCTCACCGGAGCGCTGGCGCTGGGGGTCGTGCTCGAGGTGTGCGCGCGCTTCGGGCCGCAGCACCCCGGGGCGCTGCGGGCGCGGCTGGCGATCGGCACCGGCTTCCTGGGCGGATACACCACCTTCAGCGCCCTGGCCCTGGAGACCGAGCGGCTGCTGGCCGACGGTGCCGCGGCGCAGGCGATCGGCTACGTGCTGGGCACCATCGTCGGCGGGGTGCTGCTGGGCTGGGTCGGGATCCGACTGGGCAGGCTGCTGCCGCTCGGGGCGGACCGATGACCGGGGGACTGGCGGTCCTGCTGGCGCTGGCGGGCGGGGTCGGCGCCGCGTGCCGGTTCTGGCTGGACGGGGAGATCCGGCTGCGATGGCGCACGGTGCTGCCGGTGGCGACCATCGCGATCAACGTGACCGGGTCGCTGCTGATCGGGCTGATCGCCGGGGCACACCTGTACGCCGGGCTGCCGACCGGGTGGCAGACGGTGCTGGCCACCGGCTTCTGCGGCGGCTACACCACCTTCTCCACCGCGGCGGTCGAGACGGTGCGGTTGGTGCAGGACGACGAGCTGCCGCGGGCAGTGGCCAACGCCCTCGGCACCGTGCTGCTGACCGTGGCCGCCGCGGCGCTCGGGATCGCGCTGATCGCCTGGACGGTCTGACGGTCTGACGGTCTGACGGTCTGACGGTCTGACGGGCACGGGCACGGGGGCGGCGGTGGCGGGGAACCGCCGCCCGGGTCACCCGCGCCACCGCTGGACGCCGGGCTGAACGCCTGAGAAGCTGCGGGCCGGGTTGCTCGTGACCGTGGCCGCCCGGTGCGTCCGCCCACCGGCGGGAGCTCCCCCAGGTCCCGACGACCCTCGGGACGGAAGGCGGTGTCACCGCCACATGACCGACGCTCTCGACCACACCTGGTTCGTGTCGCCCGAGGTCACCATCGACCTCGACAACTGCGCGCGCGAGCCGATCCACATCCCCGGGTCCGTGCAGCCGCGCGGGCTGCTGATGGTGGTGCAGCTGGCGGACGGGATCGTCCGCCAGGCATCGGAGAACGTCCACGAACTCCTCGGGAAGCCGGTGGACGAGGTGGTGGGTCGGACGCTGGTCGAGGTGCTCGGCGCGGTCGCCGACGGCACCGTCCGCGATCAGCTGGACGACGTGCCGGACACCCGGGTGCGCAATCCCGGGCTGGTGCAGGTCGTGGTCGGCGGCGCCGTGGTCGACCTGGACGTGGTCGTGCACCGTCCGCCGAGCGACGCCTCGGTGTTCGTGCTCGAGCTCGAACCGGCCGACGGCATCCGGCCGCTCACCTACGGCACCACCTACGAGGGTGTCCGGGACGCGATCGCCGAGCTGAACCGCGGCACCACGCTGCCCGAGCTGTACGACCTAGCAGCGCGGCACGTGCGACGGCTGACCGGCTTCGACCGCGTGATGATCTACCGCTTCGACGCCGACTACAACGGCGAGGTCGTCGCCGAGGCCAAGCGGGACGAGCTGGAACCCTTCCTCGGGCTGCACTACCCGGCCTCCGACATCCCGCCGCAGGCACGCGCGCTGTACGAGAAGTCCTGGATCCGGTTGATCTCCGACGTGGACTACGTCCCGGTGCCGGTGGTGCCCGCACTGCCCACCCCGCTGGACCTGACCTACGCCAGCCTGCGGTCGGTGTCGCCGATCCACTGCGAGTACCTGCGCAACATGGGCGTCCGCGCCTCGATGTCGATCTCCCTGCTCCGGGACGGGAAGCTCTGGGGGATGATCGCCTGCCACCACTACGCCGGGCCCCACGCGCCCTCCTACGGGGTGCGGGCGGCGGCGGAGTTCCTGGCCGTGGCCCTGTCGCTGCGGCTGATCGCCCAGGTCGACCAGGACGTGCTGGACGCGACCCGGGCGTCCTCGGCGATCCTCGCCCGCCTGGTGGCCGCCTCCCGCGACGAGGAGCGGTCGCTGGCCGAGGCCCTGACCGGTGACGACGCGCTGCTGGAGCTGGTACCCGCCGACGGGGTGCTGGTCTGCGCCGACGGCGACCTCGCCTCGCGGGGCCGGGTGCCGGACGACCCGCAGCCGCTGCTGGACTGGGTGACCTCCGGCGAGCTGTCCACGGCTGGCGGCAGCCTGGTGCCCGGTGGACCGGTCGCCGCCGCGGCCGGTGACCGCGCCGGGGTGCTGGTCCTGGACGGGCTGCCGGAGGACGCGCCCACCGTCCCGGGGGTGGCCGGGATCCTGGCCCTCGCACTGCCGGACGGCGGCACCGTGATCTGGCTCCGGGACGAGGTGATCCGGACCGTCGACTGGGGCGGCGACCCGACCGGCAAGGAGGTCGTGCAGGACGGCGACCGGTTCCGGCTCAGCCCACGGCGGTCCTTCGACCTGTGGCGCGAGCTGGTCCGCGGCCGTTCGGCGCCCTGGGAGGAGGTCCAGGTGACCGCCGCCGACGACCTGCGCGGGCATCTGGTCGAGGCGCTGTTCCGACGCGGACAACGTGAGATCCGTGCCGCGCAGGCGGTGCAGCGCGCCCTGCTCCCGGCCCGGATGCCCGCGGTCGAGGGCTGGCAGGTGGACGCGCACTACCGTCCGGCGGACGGCGGCCGGGTGGGCGGCGACTGGTTCGACGTGCTGCGGTTGCAGGACGGTCGGATCGCGGTCGCGGTCGGCGACGTGACCGGTCACGGACTGGCGGCGGTCGGCGCGATGGGTCAGCTGCGCAACGCCGTCCGGGCCTACATGGTCGACTCGGCCTCACCGGCGCGGGTGCTGCACCGGCTGGCGACGCTGGCCCGCTGGACCCTGCCCGGACAGATGGCGACCCTGGTGCTGGTGGTGATCGACCCGGCGACGGGGCGCTACGAGTACTCCTCCGCCGGACATCTGCCGCCGCTGCTGGTCACTGATTCCGCGGCATCCTGGCTGCGGGTGCTCGGGTCGCCGCTGATCGGTCTGCTGGACGGTCCGCCCGCCGAGGAGTCCGGCACCCTGGAACCGGGTGAGCGGCTGGTGCTCCTGTCGGACGGGGTGATCGAACGCCGGGGCGAGTCGCTGCGGGTGGCGATGGACCGGGCGGTGGCGGGCATCCCGCAGGCGCGCCCGGGGCACCTGGACGCCCTCGTGCACGGGCTGCGCGACCCCGACTCGGACGACGACGCGACCCTGGTGCTGATCGCCCGGGACTGACCGCTCCCCGCCCGCTCCCAGCCCCCCACCCCGAGGTCGGCCGTCTCCCGGCCGTGCCGAGGTCGGCAGTTGGCCCCCGAGGTCGGCACTTCGCGCCTGAGGTCGGCAGTTGGCCCCGAGATCGGCACTTCGCCAGGCCGTTTGTGGCGTCGACTGCCGACCTCGCCCGCGGGGGCTCAACGCCTGCAGGCGCACGGCGCGTCGGCGGCCGCGCGGGGCGAGGTCGGCAGTTGGCCCTCGAGGTCGGCACGTCGCCAGGCCGTTTGTGGCGTCGACTGCCGACCTCGCCCGTGCGGGCTCAACGCCCTCGGGCGCACGGCAGCTCGGCGGCCGCGCGGGGCGTTGGCGCTGCACCCGGGGGCGGCTGGTGTGCGGCGCAGACGACGATCGCCCCGGGACGCGCAGGGGTCCCGGGGCGATCGGCGGTCGGATCAGCCGCCCAGCAGGCTGGCGAAGTCCGGGGTGCCCGCGAACGGGTCCTCGGGTGCCGTGCGCGGGTCGCGGGCCGCGATGGTCCGGGCGAACTCCGTCCCGGCCCGGGTGATCCGGGTCGGCAGCGGGCTGGGCTCACCGGCGGTGCTGCCCGCCGCCCAGTCGTCGGTGGCGGCGAACACGGTGGTGGTCGCCACATCCGCCCGCAGGTACGTGAACAGCGGGCGGATCGAGTACTCGAGGGCGAGCGAGTGCCGCGGGGTGCCACCCGTCGCGCCGATCAACACCGGCAGTCCGGTGATCGAGTCCTTGTCCAGGATGTCGATGAAGCTCTTGAACAGCCCGGAGTAGGTCGTGGTGAACAGCGGGGTGACGGCGATCAGGCCGTCGGCGCCGGTCACCGCCTCGATCACCTCGGTGAGCGCCTGGCTGGCGACACCACCGGTGAGCATGGCGTTGATGATGTCGTGCGCCACGTCCCGCAGTTCGATCACCTGCACCTCGGCCGGGACGCCCTGGGCGCCCAGCTCGGTACGGGTGGCCTCGGCCAGTCGGTCGGCCAGCAGTCGGGTGGAGGACGGCTGGGACAGACCGGCCGAGATGGCGACGATGCGACGGGTGGTCATGGTGGTGATGCTCCTCAGCGGGTCACCGCGTCAGCGGCGGCCAGGTCGTCTTCGGCGGTCTTGCCGGTCCAGTGGTCGGCGGCGGCCTGCTGCTGCTCGTGCACCTGTCCGGCGGCACGGGCGGCGGCGACGCGCTGCGCGTGGCTCGGCGGGTCGGAGGGGACGTGGGCCGGACGGTCGGACTCCATCTCCTGACGGAGCACGGGCACGACCTCGCCGGCCAGGATGTCCATCTGCTCGAAGACCGTCTTGAGCGGCAGTCCGGCGTGGTCGATCAGGAACAGCTGGCGCTGGTAGTGGCCGACCTCGTGCCGCAGGGCGGCGTAGCGGTCGATCACCTGCTGCGGCGATCCGACGGTCAGCGGGGTCTGGTCGGCGAACTCCTCCAGGGAGGGCCCGTGACCGTAGACCGGTGCGACGTCGAAGTAGGGGCGGAACTCGTTCACCGCGTCCTGGGAGTTCTTCCGCATGAACACCTGGCCGCCGAGGCCGACGATCGCCTGGTCCGCCTGGCCGTGGCCGTAGTGCTCGAAGCGCTGGCGGTAGAAGTTGACCATCTGCTTGGTGTGGCTGATCGGCCAGAAGATGTTGTTGTGGAAGAAGCCGTCACCGTAGAAGGCCGCCTGCTCGGCGATCTCGGGGGAGCGGATCGAGCCGTGCCAGACGAACGGCGGGACGCCGTCCAGCGGGCGCGGGGTGCTGGTGAAGCCCTGCAGCGGGGTGCGGAACTTGCCCTCCCAGTTCACGACGTCCTCGGTCCACAGCCGCCGCAGCAGCGCGTAGTTCTCGATCGCGAGCGGGATGCCCTGGCGGATGTCCTGGCCGAACCAGGGGTAGACCGGGCCGGTGTTGCCGCGGCCCATCATCAGGTCCATCCGGCCGTCGCTGATCACCTGGAGCATCGCGTACTCCTCGGCCAGGCGGACCGGGTCGTTGGTGGTGATCAGGGTGGTGGCGGTGGACAGCTGGATCTGCTTGGTCCGGGCCGCGAGATACCCGAGCATCGTGGTCGGGGAGGAGGCGACGAACGGCGGGTTGTGGTGCTCACCGGTGGCGAAGACGTCCAGCCCCACCTCGTCGGCGTGCTCGGCGATCGCCAGGATGTTGCGGACCCGCTCGGTGTCGTCGGGCACCCGGCCGGTGTGGGGGTCAGGCGTGATGTCGCTGACCGTGAAGACTCCGAACTGCATGGCGTGCTCCTGGGGATCAAAGTCGATGCGTTTGCATGTACTTGCGCCCCAACCGTGCGGTCCGGGGATCTATTCCGAGCGAGTGGAGAACCGTCGCGTCACGAGGTACAGCACTAGCCCCACCGCCATGAGAACCCCGGCCAGCGCCCAGTGTCGAGCTTCCTGCTGCGTGAGAAGTCCGACACAGGTCGCGGCCGCCAGCACCGGGATCGGCGTCCACACCCGGAAGTGACCGCGCTCCACCCGATCCCGGCGGAGCACCAGCACCGCGACGTTCGTGCTCAGGAAGACGAACAGCAGCAGCAGCACCACGGTCGATACCAGGTCCACCAGCGACCCGGTCGCCGCCAGGACCATCGCCACCCCGGTGGTCACCACGATCGCCACCCACGGGGTCCGCCGACCGGGCAGCACCCGGCCCAGCGCACGCGGCAGCAACCCCTCCTGCGCCATCCCGTAGGCGAGGCGGCTGGCCATGATCATGGTCAGCAGCGCGCCGTTGGCCACCGCGATCAGCGCCACGACGGAGAACAGCCCGAGCGGCACCCCACCGGCGGCCTTCACCACCTCCAGCAGCGGACCGCTGGAGCCGGACAGCGTCTCCGGGGCCACCACGGCCGGTGCCACCACCCCCACCGCCAGGTAGACCACCCCGGCGGCGATCAGCGCGCCGAACAGCGCGCGGGGATACAGCCGACGCACGTCGGTGACCTCCTCTGCCAGATTCGCCGAGGTCTCGAAGCCGACGAAGGAGTAGAACGCGATCAGGGCCCCGCCCAAGGCCGCCATCCCCCAGGAGGTGTCGGCGGGCAGGTCGGTCAGCCGGGACAGGTCGCCCTCGCCGCGGCCGAGCACGATCGCGCCCAGCACCACCACCAGCACCAGCCCGCTCACCTCGACGACGGTCATCACCACGTTGGCCCGCAGCGACTCCTTGATCCCGCGTGCGTTCAGGGCGGCGATCAGAGCCAGGAACACCAGCGCGGCGGGCACCGCCGGAACGTCCCAGAACGTGCCCAAGTAGTCGCCGGCGAAGGCCAGGGATAGTCCGGCGGCGGAGGTGACCCCGGCCGCGAGCATGCAGAAACCGACCAGGAACGACACCAGCGGACTGCCGAAGGCCCGCTGCGCGAACACCGCCGAGCCACCGGCCTTCGGGTACTTGGTCACCAGCTCGGCATAGGACGCCGCGGTGAGCAGCGCCATCAGCAGCGCCACGATCAGCGGCAGCCACACCGCCCCGCCGGCCTCGGCCGACAGCTCGCCGACCAGGGCGTACACCCCGGCCCCGAGCACGTCGCCGAGGATGAACAGGAACAACAGTGGGCCCGTGACGGCGCGGCGCAGCCCGGTCGAGGTCTCCGTGGTCATCCCGGCAGTATTCGAGTCGGACCGGTCCGTCGCACGGCGAGGGCGGCGGGATCGGGTCATCCTGGTGTCGGCACCTGAGAACCCGACCGCCGCGGCGGCCGATCACGCGTCCGGCACCGGCGCGTCGCACAGCTGAGGGGTGGGTGCGGCCACCCCGCACCCCGGGAGTGCCCCGCATGCTCCGCTGGACCACCCTGCTCCTCGCCTGCGCCCTGGCGCTCACCCCTGCCCCCGCCCCGGCCGCGCCGCCGCCGAGCTCCGGCTTCCTCCTGGGGGCACATGTCGATCAGGGCGGCGCGAACGGCGCCGCCGCGGCGGTGGACGCCTTCGAGGACACCCTCGACCGTCGCCTGGACCTGGTGCGGTGGTACTCCCGCTGGGACGACCCGCAGCCGCCCGGCCCGGTCAGCGCCTCCGTCGCCCGGGGTCGTACCCCGCTGCTGTCGATCTGGCCGATGCGCCGGGACGGCAGCCGGGTGTCCTGGGCGACCATCGCCTCCGGCGCCGTCGACGACCAGATCCGGACGCAGGCGGCGGGGGTGGCGAGCCTCGGCGTCCCGGTCCATCTGGCCCTGCACCACGAGGCCGACATCGCCCAGGGCTGGGGGTCGCCGGCCGAGTTCCGTGCCGCCTGGCGGCATTACGTCGAGGTGTTCCGGGCGGCCGGGGTGGGGCAGGTGCGCTGGACCTGGATCATGACGCCGGGCAGCTTCGGCAGCGCACAGACCACCGCCGGGGCGGACGCGTTCTATCCTGGTGACGACGTGGTGGACCGGGTCGGCCTGGACGCCTACAACTGGTACGGCTGCGCACCGGCGAAGCCGCCGACCTGGCGGTCGCTGGCGACGGTGGTCGGCCCGTTCCGCAGCTGGGCCACCGCCCGGGGGAAGACGCCGCTGCTGGCCGAGTTCGGCTCGGCCCCGGATCCCGCCGACCCGAGTCGTCGGCCCGCCTGGCTGCGCGATGCGGTGGACTGGCTGGCCGCGTGGCCGGAGCTGGAGGCGGCGGCGCTGTTCGAGGGAGTCGGCACCTGCGACTGGCGGATCGGTGCTGACGCGCCCGCCCGTGCCGCCTTCGCCGAGGCGGTCCGGCAGCCCGGCGTGCGGGCTGCGCCCAGCGCCTGGGCCCGACTGACCAGCACGATCGGCCCGGCACCCCTGTCGGTGGGTCTCGATGCCACCCGCAGCACCGGCGACGGGTCGGTGCCGGGGACCGGGATCGCCGCCTGGCAGGTGGATTGGGGCGACGGCTCGGCGCCCAGTGTCGGGACCGGGCAGCCGACCGGCCTGCGGCACAGCTACGCGGCGGGGGACTGGACCCTCACCCTCACCGTGACCGACACCACCGGGCTGACGGCGGTCGACCGGCAGCGGGTGGTGTCCAGCCAGGCGGCGACGGTCACCGGATCGGAGACCGTGGCCGGTACCACCGCGACCCTGCGCGCCTGGGCCGATCCGCACGGCCTGGCCGGCACGATCACCCTGGCGTGGGGACCGGAGGGTTCCGCCCCGATCGGCCGGGTGCAGTACGCGCTCGCGGCCACCGGCTATGCCCAGGCGTTCGCGCAGAACCTGACCGGTCTGCTGCCCGGCACCCGGTACGTCTGGACCGCCACCGCCACCACCTCGGCGGGCAGCAGCACGGTGACCCGGGTGCTGGACACCCCCGGCCCGCCGGTGGTGCGGGCGCTCCCGGCGACCGGGGTGGGGCGGACGGCGGCGACGGTGCCGTTGCGGGTGCATCCGCACGGTCTGGACACCCAGGTCTGGGTCGAATGGGGGCCGGGCTTCGGTCGGCGGACCGCCGCGCAGAGCTTCCCCGCGGCGAGTTGGGAGCGGGCGGGGACCGAGCAGCTGGTCGGCCTCGCGGCGGGCACCGAGTACCCGTTCCGGGTGGTCGCCGCCAATGCTGCGGGCACTGCCGTCGGGCCGCCGCAGAGCCTGAAAACGCTGCCCTGATCACCCGTCTGGGCTAGGTGAAACCGCCCACACCGGACATGTCAGGCGATCCGTGACGGAATTGTGACCTCGCGGCGACTCGTGCACATGACCAGGAGGGACAGGTCCGAATTGGAGAATCGTACAAGTCCAACTTGTCGGAATTGAGGGGTTTGCCGAGCCAAGCACCGGGCTGACAAGGCTGGCGTACACCTCGCCGCCATGGATCAAATGCGGGCACTGATCAATCCGTAGCGATCGATGTCGCTTCGCAGGGGGTACGGACATGGTGGGTGTGACGTCGTCGCGCGCCTGGAAGGCGCTTTCCGCGGCGGTAGCAATGGTGGTGGCCTTCGCGGTGGTGGTGATCGCACCCCAGTCCGCGCAGGCCGCGCCGGGTGACGCCAGCGCGAGTGGCGTGACGATCGGGTTGAACGCCAACCTGCTCGGTGTCCCGCTGGTCAACCTCTCCGGAACGGTGGGCAGCGCCGTCGCCCCGCCTGGCGGCGGCACCAGCAACACGGGCGTCCTGGACGTCGGCGCCGGGCTGGGTGCGGGCCTCGGGGTGACAGCGGGTGGCACCGTCACCACCATCTCCGCGACCCGGTCGGCGAGCCAGTCGTCGGCCACCGCCCAGATCGCCGGGGTGAACATCGGCGTCCTGGGCATCAACGCCGTGCAGACCGGCGCGGTCCAGGCCCAGGCGGTCTGCACCGCCGGTGGCACGCCGACCGCCACCGCCTCGGTCGCGAACCTGGTGCTGCTCGGCCAGGCGGTCACCCTGAACGCCACCACGCCGACCGTCAGCACCACCGCCGCCGTCAATGTCGCCGGACTGGTCGGTGCCCGCCTCGCCGCGACCGCGCAGCAGGTCACCACCACCAGCGCGACCGGTGCCACCGCCACCGCCGTCCTGGTCAGCCTGACCCTGCAGACCAACACCATCGGCGTCCCGAGCACCATCAACCTGGGCACCATCCAGCTCGCCAGCGCCACCTGCACCTCGCCCGCCGCGGCGGCGAGCAGCCTCGCCCCGACCAGCGGCCCGACCCGTGGCGGCACCTCGGTGACCGTGACCGGCGCCGGACTGCAGAACACCACCGGCGTCACCTTCGGCGGCACCCCGGCGGCGTCCTTCACCGTCGCCGCGGACGGCACCACCGTCACCGCCGTCGCCCCGGCCTCCGAGACCGCCGGCGCCGTGCCGGTCACCCTGGTCCGCCCGACCGGCAACCTGACCCCCGGGAACTTCACCTACGTGGCCCCGACCGTCACCGCCGTCTCGCCACCGCAGGGCTCGACCGCCGGCGGCACCCAGGTCACCGTCACCGGCACCGGACTGCTCGGTGCCACCGGTGTCACCTTCGGCGGCACCGCCGGGACCCTGGTCGGTACCCCGACCGACACCTCGATCACGGTGGCCACCCCGGCGCACGCCGCCGGACCGGTCGCCGTCACCGCCGTCCTCCCCGGTCTGGACGGCACCCTCGCGGACGGCTTCACCTACGTGGTGCCCACCGCCCCGATCATCACCGGCTTCACCCCGACCCAGGGGGTGGCGGCCGGTGGCACCACCGTCACCGTCACCGGCAGCAACCTGGCTGCGGTGAACGCCGTGACCTTCGGCGGCACCCCGGGCACCATCGTCGGCACGCCCACCGCCACGTCGCTGACGGTGACCACCCCGGCGCACGCAGTCGGCCCGGTGGACGTCGTGCTCTCCGGCACCGGCGGCACCACCACCGCGCCGGGCCAGTACACCTATCTGGACGACGGATCGCAGGCCACCCTGACCGGGATCACCCCGGCCACCGTGCCGACCGCGGGCGGGACGAACCTCACGATCACCGGCACCGGGCTCACCGGGGCGACCGGGGTCACCGTGAACGGCGTCCCGGCCACCGTCGTGTCGGTCGCCGCGGACAGCGTGGTCGCCACCGCCCCGGTGTCCGAGACCGCCGGGCCCGCCGAGGTGCGGGTCCAGTTCCCGGCCGGTGAGCGTGCCGCCGGGACGGTCGACTACGTCGCACCCACCCTGACCGCCGTCAGCCCCGGCACCGGCCCGTCCTCCGGCGGCACCACTCTCACCCTGACCGGAACCGGCCTGGCCACGGTCACCGAGGTCACCGTGGGCGGCACCCCGGCCACCATCGTCGGCACCCCGTCCGACACAGCGATCACCGTCACCGCACCGGCCCACGCGCCCGGTGCCGTCGACGTGGTCGCCGTGCTCCCCGGGGCCGACGCCACCGCGACCGACGCCTTCACCTACCTGGACGACGGCACCGGCGCGGTCGTCACCGCCGTCGTTCCGGCGACCAGCCCGACCTCCGGTGGCGGCACGCTGACCATCAGCGGCTCCGGGCTGGGCGCGGTGACCGACCTGACCATCGGCGGCGTCGCGGTCGCCGACCTTGACGTCGCGCCGGACGGCACCACCGTCACCGGCACCATCCCGGCCTCCGACACCGCGGGCAGCGCCGCGGTCGAGCTCACCTTCCCGGCCGGGACGGTGGACGCCGGTGCGCTGATCTACGTCGCCCCCGCCATCACCGTCGTCTCGCCGTCCCAGGGGCCCAACGAGGGCGGCACCGCCGTCACCCTGACCGGCACCGGCTTCACCGGCGCCACCGACCTGGTGCTGGACGGCGACTCGATCCCGTTCACCGTGGTCTCCGACACCGAGATCACCTTCACCACCCCGGCGCACCCGGCCGGCCTGGTGGACATCAGCGTCACCCTGCCCGGCCTGGACGCCACCGCTCCCGACAGCTTCGCCTTCCTGCTGGACGGGGTGGCGACGGTGGACGCGGTGACCCCGGCCGAGGGCCCCACCTCCGGCGGCACCACTGTCACGATCACCGGCAGCGCGCTGGAGTCGGTGACCGCCGTCGCCTTCGACGGCATCCCGGCGACCATCGTCGGCACTCCCACCGCCGGCAGCGTCACCGTGACCAGCCCGGCCCACCCGGCCCCCGGCCCGGTCACCCTGACGATCACCAACGAGAGCGGTGACTCGCTGCTTCCCGGCGGCTTCACCTACCTGGCCGACGGCACCGGCGTGACCGTCGGCTCGCTCACCCCGGCCGAGGTCCCGACCGCCGGGAACGTCACCGTCACACTGGACGGCACCGGCTTCACCGGCGCCACCGGCATCACGGTCGGCGGCCAGCCCGCCACCGACGTGGTGGTCGCGGCCGACGGCACCAGCATCACCTTCACCGTCCCGGCCACCGAGACGGCCGGCGCGGCGCCCGTGGTGATCCAGTTCCCGCTCGGCGACGCACCGGCAGGGGACCTCACCTACGTCGCGCCGAGCGTGGACACGATCGACCCCGCCGAGGGCCCCGTCTCCGGTGGCACCACGGTCACCCTCACCGGCACCGGACTGGAGCGGGCCACCGGGGTCACCTTCGCCGGGGCGGCCGCCACCGACCTGACAGTCGTCGGCCCGGGCGTGATCAGCGTGACCACCCCGGCGGGTGCAGCGGGCGCGGTGGACGTGGTGGTCGAGCTGCCCGGCGCGGACGCCACCCTCACCGACGGCTTCACCTACCTGGTCGACGGGTCGGACGCGGACGTCGCGGACGTCGACCCGGACACCCTGCCCACCGCCGGTGGCACGGTGACGATCACCGGCACCGGCCTGACCGGGGCCACCGAGGTCACGGTCGGCGGCGTCGCGCTCACCGGCCTGACGGTCTCGGACACCGCCATCAGCGGCACCCTCCCGGCGAGCGAGACGGCCGGTGCGCAGCCGGTGGTCATCGCCTTCCCGGCGGGCACCGTGGACGCGGGGACGATCACGCTCGTCGCCCCGGAGCTCACCACCGTCGCGCCGACCTTCGGGGTCAGCTCCGGCGGCAACACGCTCACCCTGTCCGGCACCGGTCTGTCCGGCGCCGAGACGGTCCTGGTCGGCGGCGAACCGGCCGCGATCCTGACCGCCACCGACACCGAGCTCACCGTCACCGCCCCGGCGCACGCGCCCGGCGTGGTGGACATCGTGGTCGAGTTCCCCGGTGCCGACGCCACGCTGCCGCTGTCGTACACCTACCTGGACGACGGCACCGGGGCCACCTTCACCGCCATCGCCCCGACCGAGGTGCCCACCGCCGGTGGCGTCACCGTCACCGTGACCGGCACCGGGCTGCAGAACGCCTTCGGGGTCACCGTGGCCGGTGTGCTGGCCGAGAACCCGGTGGTCGCTCCGGACGGGACGTCGGTGACCTTCGTGGTCCCCGCCACCGAGGTCGCCGGACCTGCCACCGTGAGCGTCTGGTTCCCGGCGGGGGCGCAGGTCGCCGGTCAGATCGCCTACGTCGCCCCGGCCGTCACCGCGGTCACCCCGGCCGAGGGCCCCACCTCCGGCGGCACCGAGGTCACGATCACCGGTTCCGGTCTCACCGGGCTCACCGACGTCCTGATCGGCGGCACCGCCGCGACGATCCTGGACAGCACCGACACCACGATCACCCTCACCACCCCGGCGCACATCGCGGGGACGGTGGACGTGACCGTGGTGCTGCCCGGCGCCGACGCGACGGCCGTCGAGGGCTTCACCTACCTGGAGGACGGCTCCGGGGTCGAGGTCACCGACGTCACCCCGACCACCAGCTCCACCGTGGGCGGCGGCACGCTGACCGTCACCGGCACCGGACTCGGTGCCGTCACCGGCGTCACCATCGGCGGTGTCGCGGCGGACGGTCTGGAGATCAACGGGGCGGGCACCGTCCTGACCGTCACCATCCCCGCCAGCGAGACCGCGGGCGGTGCGCCGATCGTGCTCGTCCTCCCGGCGGGCACCGAGGCGGCAGGCACGCTGACCTACCTCGCGCCGACCGCCACCACCGTCACCCCGGACCAGGGCCCGGTGGCCGGAGGCACCCCGGTGACCGTCACCGGCACCGGACTGGGCGCGGTGACCGAGGTGCAGGTCGACGGCGTCGCCGCCACCGACCTGGTCGCCACGGACACGACGGTCGGCTTCACCACCCCGGCGCACCCGGCCGGACCGGTGAGCATCGTGCTGATCCAGCCCGGACTCGACCTCACCCTGACCGACGCCTTCACCTACCTCACCGACGGCTCCGAGGCCGTGGTCACCGGGATCACCCCGGACACCGTGCCGCTGGCCGGCGGCGACACCGTGACGATCGCCGGCACCGGGCTGACCGGCGCCACCTGGGTCACCGTGGGTGGCGTGGCGGCGGCGGACGTGGTGGTCGCCGACGACGGCAGCTCGATCACCTTCACCGCCCCGCCGGGCACCGCACCGGGCACCGTCCCGGTCGTGATCGGCTACCCGGGTGGTGAGCTACCCGCCGGCGACCTCACCTACGCCGACGACGGGACGCTGTCGACGGTCACCGGCACCGATCCGGGCACCAGCCCGATCGCCGGGGGCGGCACGCTGACCATCACCGGCACCAACCTGGAAGGCGTCACCGCCGTCACCGTGGGCGGGACCACCGTCACCGACGTCACGGTGAGTGGCACCACGGTCACGCTCACCATCCCGGCCGGTGCCACCGCCGGTGACGTCCCGATCACGCTGGTCTTCCCGGCGGGGACGCTCCTCGCGGGCACCCTGACCTACATCGACGACGGTTCGATCGCCGACATCACCGGGATCACCCCGACCACCAGCAGCACGGTCGGCGGCGGCACCCTGACCATCACCGGCACCGGGCTCGGCGGCGCCACCGGCGTCACGATCGGTGGCATCGACGCCGACGACTTCACGGTGAACGGCGACGGCACCAGCATCACGGTCACCATCCCGGCCACCGAGGTCGCCGACCCGGCAGCCGTGCTGATCACCTTCCCGGCCGGGCAGGTGGACGCGGGCACGCTGACCTACGTCGCCCCCGAGGTGACCGGCATCGACCCGGCCCAGGGGCCGACCGGTGGCGACACCCTGGTCACGCTGACCGGCACCGGGTTCACCGGCGCCACCGGGGTCAGCTTCGGCGGCTCGGACGGTCTCGACCTCACGGTGGTCTCCGACACCGAGCTCACCGTGCGCGCTCCGGCGCACGCGGCGGGTGTGGTGGACGTGGTGATCGCGTTCCCCGGCGCGGATGCGACCCTGCCCGACGGGTACGAGTACCTGGCCGACGGCACCGGGGTCGTGGTCGCGGGCATCACCCCGGGCGACTCCCCGGTCGCCGGTGGCGGCACCCTGACGATCACCGGCACCGGACTGGACGCGGTGACCGGCGTGACCATCGGCGACGTGGTCGTCGACGGGATCACCGTGAACGGCGACGGCACCGAGCTGACGCTGACCATCCCGGCCAGCGAGGTCGTCGGTCAGCTGCCGGTGGTGCTGACCACCCCGGCCGGTGACGTGCTCGCCGGTGGGCTGACCTACATCGGGTCCACCGCCACCGATCTGACCCCGACCCAGGGGCCGATCTCCGGCGGCACCGACGTCACCGTCACCGGCACCGATCTGGGCGCCGTGACCGCGGTCGAGGTCGACGGCCTTCCGGCCACCGGAGTGGTCGCCACCGCCACCACGGTCACCTTCACCACCCCGGCGCACCCGGTCGGCACCGCCACCGTGGTGCTGATCCAGCCGGGGCTGGACCTGACCCTGACCGACGCCTTCACCTACCTGGACGACGGGTCGGGCGCCACCGTCACCGGTCTGAGCCCGGACACCGTGCCGCTCGCGGGCGGCACCACGGTCACCCTGACCGGCACCGGCCTCGGCGCGGCGACCGGGATCACGGTGGACGGTGTCCCCGCGGCGGACGTGGTGGTCGCACCGGACGGCAGCACGATCACCTTCACCGCCCCGCCCGGCGGCACACCGAGCACCGCCACGGTCGAGGTCGTCTTCCCCGCGGGTGAGCTGCCCGCCGGTGACCTGACCTACGCGGACGACGGCTCGCAGGCCACCGTCGGCGATCTGCAACCGCCGACGGTCCCGCTGGACGGCGGCACCACGGTCACGATCACCGGCACCGGACTGGGCAACGCGACCGGCGTCACGGTCGGCGGGGTCCCCGCAGCGGACGTGGTGGTCGCACCGGACGGCAGCACGATCACCTTCACCGCGCCCCCGGGCACGGTGCCCGGCGACCAGCCGGTCGTGGTCCAGTTCCCGGCGGGCGAGCTCCCGGCCGGTGACCTGACCTACGCCGACGACGGGGCCGGGGCCACGGTCACCGGCATCGACCCGGAGACCGCCCCGCTGTCCGGCGGGACCACCGTCACCATCAGTGGCACCGGGCTGCAGAACGCCACCGGCGTCACGGTCGGCGGGGTCGCCGCCCAGGACGTGGTCGTCGCACCCGACGGCGCCACGATCACCTTCACCGTCCCGGCGGGCAGCACGCCGGGCGCGGCACCCGTGGTGATCGTCTTCCCGGCCGGTGAGGTGCCGGCCGGTGATCTCACCTACGAGGACGACGGCACCGAGGCGAGCGCCGGGGCGATCTCCCCGGCGATCGTGCCCACCCACGGCGGCGACGAGCTGCTGATCACCGGCACCGGTCTGCAGAACGTGACCGGTGTGCGGATCAACGGCATCGACGCCGACGACCTGGTCGTGGCGCAGGACGGCAGCTGGGTCACCGCGACCGTGCCGCCCTCCGAACTCGATGGCCCCGTGCCGGTGGAGCTGGTCTTCCCGGCCGGGACGATGACCGCCGGTCAGCTCGCCTACGAGCCGCCGTCGATCACCTCCCTCACCCCGCCCCAGGGACCGGACGAGGGAGGTACCCGGGTGACCATCGTCGGCGGGAACCTGGCCCGGGCCACCGAGGTGCTCTTCGACGGGGTCCCGGGCACGGATCTCCAGGTCGTCGAGCCGGAGGGTCCGGTCCTGTTCGCGGTGGCCTCCACCCTCGCCGTGACCGCACCGGAGCAGGACCCCGGTCTGGTCGACGTGACCGTGGTGCTGCCCGGCCAGGACGCGACCCTCGCCGACGGGTACGGCTACCTGGCGGACGACGGGCCGACCATCGACTCGATCACCCCGGCCGTCGGCCCGGCGATCGGTGGCACCGAGGTCACCCTGACCGGAACCGGTCTGGACTCGCTCACCTCGGTCACCTTCGACGGGCTGGCGGCGACGATCCTGTCCGCGGCCCCGGCGACCGCGGTGGTCTCCACCCCGGCCCACGACCCCGGCCCGGTGGACGTCGCCTTCACCAACACCGACGGCACCACGGTGCTGCCGGGGGCGTTCACCTACCTCGAGGAGACCAGCCCCGGTGGTGGTGAGGACCCGCTGACGGTGACCGGTTACACGCCGCGGGTCGGTCCGACCTCCGGCGGTCAGACGGTCACGATCACCGGCACCGGGTTCGTCGAGGGCCAGACCGTGGTCACCTTCGACGGGATCGGCGCGGCCGTGACGGTGCTGGATACGGACACCCTGCTGGCCGTGACCCCGCCGCACCCGGTCGGGGTGGTCCCGCTGGTGGTCACCGTGGGTGCGCAGCAGTCGCCCGCGCTGACCTACGAGTACCGCGCCGATGTCACCCTGCCGGGTCCGCCGGTCGCGTCGGGGGTCGACCCGGGCACCGTCCCGGCCGGCGGCGGCGTCCCGGTGACGATCGGTGGCTCCGGATTCGTGCCGGGCCAGACCTCGGTGCAGATCTGCGGTCAGCTGATCCCGGCCGACCAGGTGACCGTGGCGCCCGACGGCAGCTCGCTGACCTTCGTCGCCCCGGCCTGTGCACCCGGTGCCCAGACCGCCATCGTGATCACGCCGGGCGGCACCACGGCGGTGACCCTGTTCTACGTCGCCGACGCCGTCTACACCGCGGCGCAGACCATGAACGGGCTCAACCCGTGGCGACTGGCGATCACCGGCGCCGACTCCGGCCAAGCACCCTGGGCCGCGCTGCTCCTGGTGATGGTCGGTGCCGGACTCCTGGTGACCCGCCAGGCGCTGGTGCACCGCCGTCGGTCGGTGGTGCCGCGCCGCTGACCCACCGGGCCCCACCCCGCCACCACCCGGTGGGGCCCACCTCGACCGCCGCCGCCCCGTTTCCGACCGCACCCGGGAACGGGGCGGTGGCTTGCCCTCAGTCCCCGCGCTCCTCCGCCGATGGGTGGGGTGACCGGGGAGGACCACACCGCATGACCGAGGGCATCACCGCCATCACGTCCAGGATCGCCGCCATCCAGGCCGACCTGTCGTCCTTGGGCACCCGATTCGGGTCCACCGCGACCAGCAGCAGCGGGGTGTCCTTCGCCCAGGCGCTCGCGGCCCAGACCGGGTCCCTGACCACCAGCACGGACGCCACCGCGGCGGCCGGCCCGAGCGCGGGACTGGGGGCTGTCGACACCACCCGGAACGCCGACGGCGTCCCCGCCGCCCTGGCCGCCTACGGCAACGGCAAGATCCCGGCCTCGGCCCTGCAGCAGGTCGGTGACACCGGCCACCGGCTGTGGGCCCCCGCCGCCACGGCGCTCACCAGCCTGATCGCCGACGCGAAGGCGCAGGGCGTCACCATCGGGATCACCGACTCCTACCGGTCCTACGAGGCCCAGGTCGACGTCGCGGCCCGCAAGGGGCTGTACTCGGAGGGCGGTCTGGCAGCGGTGCCCGGCACCAGCCACCACGGCTGGGGCATGGCCGCCGACCTCAAGCTCGACGCGACCGCCCAGGCCTGGATGCGGGAGAACGGCGGACGCTACGGCTTCGTCGAGGACACGCCGCGCGAGCCCTGGCACTGGGCGTTCACGAACTGACCCACGGGTTCCCCCGACGACCCGGGGCGGTGCTGCCCGGCGCTCAGCCGTCGATCCGGCGCGAGCCCAGGTCCCACGGCTGGAACACCCGATCCGTGCCGCCGTGCAACGCCGGTCCAGCCGGTCCAGCCGGTTCCGCTGGGCGTTCCCCGGCCCCAGCGGCAGCCCGTTCGGCTGCCTCCCGTTCGACTGCCTCCGCCGCCGCCAGCTCCGCCGCGTGCAGCAGTGCGGTGCGTCGCTGCCGCTCGATCCACATGGTCAGCAGGTCCAGCTGGTCCACCTCCAGGTGCACCGGCCGCCGCTGCGCCTCCCGGCGACGGCTGACCAGCCCCGCGTCCTCCAGCACGCGCAGATGCTTGGACACCGCCTGCGGGCTGATCGCATAGGGTGCCGCCAGCTCGCCCGCCGTGGCGTCGCCGTGAGCCAGGCGCGCGACGATGTCCCGGCGGGTGGGGTCGGCGAGGGCTGAGATCACGGGTGTCAGGGCATCCACGGCCCCGATCAGATCATTCGCGGTGACAGTTGGGCAACCGGAGGGTTGAGCAACCGGTCGGATCGGCGACACGCGGGCCGGTGTGGGCCACCGTGTCGGTGGTCGGTTCTACCGTCGAGGGCATGAGCGCACACGTCTGCACCTACTTCGACGACGGGGACGGCATCGAGCTGGTCTGCGTCTGTGGCACCCGCGCCGTGCTGATCCGGATGACCGACGGCGAGACCGAACTGGTGGTCCTGGACGAGGACGCCCCGGCGCTGAGCAAGTCCGCCTGACCCGCACGTCCCTCGGCGTGGCGATCCCTCGGTTCAGGCGGGCCACGCCACCGACCCAGCGAGCGGTGTCGCTGGCAGGACGGTGACCAGGCGCGGTGCTACCCCGCGGGCGGTGCCGGGGTCCCGGTCGACAGCACCAGGCTGATCGTGGTCCCCGGTGGAGCCGCCCCGGAGGGGGACTGCTGGATCACGGTGCCGGCGGGCGCCGCATCGGGGGACGCCCCCGCGATCCGCGCCGGGAACCCGGCCCCGGCGAGCGCGGTGATCGCGGCGGTCTGGTTCTGCCCCACCACCGACGGCACCCCGACCTGCTGTCCGACCACCTGATCCGGGTTCGGCGCACCGAACGGCGGCACGCCCACCCCGGTGAGGGTGCGTTCCATGAACCGCTTCCAGGTCGGCACCGCCACCGACGATCCGAAGACGTTCCGGTAGGTCGCTCCGTTGATGGTGACCCGCTGCATCGGCACCATGCCCTCGGCGTGCCCCACCCAGACCGCGGTGGACCGCACCGGGGTGAACCCGACGAACCAGGTGTGCTCGTTCCGCGAGGTGGTGCCGGTCTTGCCCGCCGCGGTGAACGGGGGCGGCGTGGTGCTCGCGGTGCCGTTCCACACCCCGCTGAGCGCGAAAGCGACGGCATTGGCGATCGCCGGGTCCAGGGCCGGGTGGCAACCGGCGTCCGGGACCGGCAGCGGCTGACCGTTCGCGTCGGAGACCGCGAGGATCGCCACCGGGGTGCAGTACGTGCCACCCGAGGCGAAGGCGGCGAAGGCAGCGGCCATGGTCAACGGGGCCACCGAGTCGGAGCCGAGGACGTTGGCCGGCAGCACCTGGAACGGCCCGTCGCCGGAGGATCCGCCCGCCCGGTGGATGCCGAGGGAGGTGGCGGTGTCGATGATCCCGCACAGGTTGATCTGCGAGGCCATCGCCAGGTACCCGGAGTTCACCGAACCGGAGGTGGCCTGCTGGACGGTCATCACCCCGCCCGACCGGGGGCCCTCGGCGTTGGAGAACCGGTACTCGGTCGACCCGTTCAACCCGGTGCAGGGCGCGGTGAACTCGCTGAACCGGTAGGAGAACCGCGTGCCGTCCACGGTCTGGCTCAGGTTGTGCCCCTCCTTCAGCCACTGGGTCAGGGTGAAGGGCTTGAAGGTCGATCCGGGCGGGAACCCGCTCCCACCGCCGTAGGCGAAGTCGGTGTTGTAGTTGACCGCGGTCTCGCGGTCGCCGTGTTCCTCGGTGTTGTTGTAGACCCGGTTCTGGGCCATCGAGGTGATCTTCCCGGTGCCGGGTTCCACCGTGACCAGGGCGGAGGCGACCCCCGAGGCGTCGTCGACCGGGACCCCGTTCTTCACCTCCTCGTCGGCGATGGTCTGCTCACGCACGTCGAGGGTGGTGGTGATGGTCAGACCACCGCGGTACAGCCGGTCGATCCGCTCCTCCGGCGTCGCGCCGAAGGCCGGGTCGTTCCGGATCACCTTGGTCACGTAGTCGCAGAAGTAGCCCGAGCCGCGCACCGTCTGCTCGGCGGCCATGCACCCGACCTTCGGTTCGCTGAGCGCCAGGGTGTCCGGCAGTGGGGACGCCAGCCCGGCGGCCAGCTCTTCCTGCGTGATGTAACCCTGTTCGCGCATCAAGCGGAGCACCCGGTCTCGCCGCTCCTGGCTGTCCTCCGGGTTGCGGGTGGGGTCGAAGGCGCTCGGACTCTGGGTGATCCCGGCGATCGTCGCCGCCTGCAGGAAGTTCAGCTGGGCGGCGGAGGTGCTGAAGTACCGCTGGGCGGCCGCCTCCACGCCGTAGGTGTTCAGGCCGAACTGCGCGATGTTCAGGTAGGACTCCAGGATCTCGTCCTTGGTCATCTCCTTCTCCAGGGCGATGGCGAGCTTCGCCTCCCGGAGCTTGCGCAGGTAGCCCTCCGGGCCGTCGGCCTCGCGTGCCTGGTCCACCGCCGCCAGGTCGCCGTCCCGCACCGCCGCCTCGATCAGCACGTTCTTGATGTACTGCTGGGTCAGGGTCGAGGCGCCCTCGGTGCGGCCCGGGTTGGTCAGGTTCCGCACGGCGGCGCGCAGCATGCCGGTCGGGTCGATGCCGCCGTGCTGGTAGAACCGCTTGTCCTCGGTGGCGATCACCGCGTTCTGCATCGGCTCGCTCACCGCCGCCAGCGGGACGACGATCCGGTTCTCCGCCCAGAACTCGGCCAGCTCGGTGGTGCCGTCCGAGGCGAGCATCACCGACTTCTCCGACAGCGGTTGGCGCTCCAGCTCGGTCGGCAGGTCCTCGAACGCCTGGACCGCCATGTCGGTGGTGCCGTCGGCCATCGCGACCGCCGGAGCCACCAGCCCGGCCGCCAGCACCCCGCCCACCGCCGACGTGACCAGCAGGGCGATCACGAGCCCGAACGCGGTGAAGACGGACATCCGTCGTCGGGACTGTCGCGGCGGTCTGACCATGGGACCACCGTAGGCGAGGACCTCACCCGGCAGCCGGACGCTCAGATCACGATTCCGTGGACATCCCCAGCGCGAACCAGACCACCTTGCCGCTGGGTCCGCGGTCCGTGACTCCCCAGTCGGCGCCGAAGCGGTCGAGCATGCCGATCCCGCGCCCGCCGACGTCCCCGGGGCCCGCGACGACCAGACTCGGCGGCAGGGGATCGTCGTCCTGCACCTCGACCACGACCCGGTCCGCCTCGATCCTGATCGCGATGCTCACCGCACCGGTCTCGGCATGGCGCACAGCATTGGTGACCAGCTCGCTGACCAGTAGCTCCACCGTGGCGACCAGATCCTCGGGTGCTCCCCGGTCGACCAGGAACCGGGCGGCCCACCGGCGCGCGGTGGGCACCGCCGACAGGCGGGACGGCACCGTCCACCGCTCGGCCCCGGTGTGCTCCATGACCCCTCCGTCGTCCCCTCCGCCCGGATGCGCCCGGACAGGCTAGCCGGGTCAGTCGGAGGTCGCAGCCACGGAGAAGTTGTGCCGGAACACGTCGCTCGGGTCGTAACGGCGCTTCAGCGCGCGCAACCGGGTCAGGGTCGGCTCCGGGAACACCTCGACCAGCCGTTCCGGTCGCCGGTCGGTCTCGAAGCTGGAGTAGATCCCGGAGAAGTGTCCGGCCATCGCGTCCCAGATCGCGTCCAGTCGGTGCCGACTCGGGCCGAAGGCGACGACCGAGAAGTTCGCCGACCGGTGGGCGTAGGCGGTCGCGTCCTCCGGCACATCCGCCACCGCCCCGCCGGCCGCCCGGATCTGGAAGAAGTAGGTGTGGCCGCTGCGCACCAGCGCCGCCGCGTCCCGCGCGAAGTCGGGGGTGAGGTGGTCGACCATCCCGGACCGGGTGACCGGCTCGCCTTCGCCCTGGTGCAGTTCATCCGGGGCGACCACCACCGCGCTGTACGGCAGCAGCTGGACCTGCTGCTGCACGAGTGGTGCCAGCTGAGCGAAGGGTTGCAGACGGTCGATCACCACGTCGGGATCGGTGCTGTCGACCATCGCCATCACCTGCGCGTAGATCCGGCCACCCTGCGGCCGGCCCATCAGCACGAACGGGGTGACGTCCCGTGGGGACGCCTCGACCAGGGCGCCGTAGTCCACCAGGAAGGTCTCCAGGTCGGTGGCGTCGAAGACCAGCTGGGCGAAGCCCACGTCGGTCACCGGGTCGGCGACGAACTCGAAGGAGGTCACGATGCCGAGGTTCGCTCCCGCGCCCCGGACGCCCCAGAACAGGTCGGGGTTCTCCTCCGCCGAGGCCCGCAGCACCGTGCCGTCGGCCAGCACGACCTCCGCCGCGCGCAGGTGGTCCAGCGTCAGTCCGTGCTCGCGCACCAGGAAGCCGATCCCGCCCGCGGTCGCCAGGCCGCCGACCCCGACCCCGCCCGAGTCCCCGGAGGTGATCGCCCAGCCGTGCGGTGCCAGCGCCTGGGCGACATCGCCCCAGCGGGCACCCGGCCCGACCCGTACCAGTCGCTGGTCGGTGTCCAGCACCTCGATCCGGTTCAGCCGCCCCAGGTCCAGCACGATGCCGCCGTCGTTGGTCGACCGGCCGCTGATCCCGTGCCCGCCGGAGCGGATCGCCAACGGCACGTCCTGCGTCCGGGCCCAGGCCAGCGCGGCGACGACTCCGGCGGTGTCGGCGGGCCGCAGCACCAGCCCCGGGCTACCGCCCCGCATGTACCCGGACCGGACGGTCGCATACGCGGCGTCGCCCGGCTCGACGGCATCGGCCGCCAGGTCGGCGGGCAGACCGTCGTAGTCGATCCCCGGCCGCCGGGCGGCCCGGACCGCGGCGCTGCGCGGGTGGTGGACCCGCGTCCCGGCGCGCTCTCGGCCTGCCGCGACCAGCTCGCGCACCCGGGGCGCCACGGTGGTCGCCCAGTCCGGGTCGTCGCCGTCCAGCAGGAGGGTCGACGCCCGGCCGGTGAGCACCAGCGCTGCCAAGTCCTCGGCCGACTGCTCCGGCGACACCGTGCGGAGGATCCCGATCTCGGCGGGGGAGCGCCCGGCCTCCGTGGCAGCTGCCGCCAGGGCGTCGGCGTCGTCGTCGCTCAGCGCCCACCACAGGTCGGCTTCACGCGCCGCCAGGGCCAGCGCGGCGGCCCCGGACCCGGCGGCAGTCTCGGCCACCGTCGCCGCCCGGGTCCCGGTCGTGGGCCCCGTGGCCAGGATGCCCAGCACCGGGGTGTGCGCCGGTGCCGGTCCGCGCTGTGCCCCCTCGGCCCGGTGCCGCGTCCCGTCCAGGTACAGCGGGGTCTGGTCCGCGGTGGCCCACATCCCGCGCACCGCTGCCACCGCCTCGCCCAGCACCGTCGGGTCGTCCCCGGTCAGCACCAGGTCCACCCGACCACCGGCCAGGTGATCCAGGCTCGCCACCGCACGGGCGGTCACGGTCGCGGGTCGGTCGATCCCGTCCACCGCCACCATCAGCCGGATGTCCGACGTCACCGCCGCCACCCAGGCCCCCACGGTCCACGGGTCGTCCCCCTCCGCCGCAGCGTCCTCACCCGCCCCGGCCGCCCCGGCAGCCCCGGCCGCCGCCGAAGTCGGCAGTTCCCGCCGCGGGGAGCCCGGCGGAGTGCCGACCTCGGGCGCGGAGTGCCGACCTCGGTCGGCCGCCGCACCGGGTTCGTACGGGCCGGGTTCGTGCGGGGTGGCGACCTCGGCGCGGATGGCGACCAGGTCGAGTCGGTCCCGTTCGGCGGCGAGTGCCCGCGCACCCGGGTCGGTCGCCACATCGGCCGACAGCAGCACGCCCAGCCGCAGCGGCAGCCCGAGGTCGCTCACCGCTCCGCCTCGACCAGCTCGCGCACGGCGGGGGCGATGTCCTGCCCGACGACGTCGATCAGCGTCGGATCATCGGTCGCGACCACGAATCCGCTGATCCCGTACTGCAGCGCCAGCACGGCGAGCTGCTCCACCCACTGCTCCGGCGGTCCGACCAACAGCCGGTCGCTCACCTGTCCGGTGAGCTGCCCGCTCAGGTTCAGCAATCGGCGCACCGCGGTCACCGGGCGACCGGCGGCCTGCGCGGCGTCGTCGATCCGTCGGTTGCCCTCGGTGAGATCGGCCAGGCTGGTGAGGTAACCCATCGAGGGCAGCCAGCCGTCACCCATCGCGCCGGTGAGTCGCAGCATGCGTGGCTTGTAGGCGCCGATCCAGAGCGGGATCGGGTGCGCGGGCGCCGGGCCGCGCTTCGCGCCGCTGATCGGGTAGTACTCGCCGGGCAGATCGAGTCGACCGGTCGCCTCGACGTCCCACAGCGCCCGGATCACGGTGATCGCCTCGGCCAGGGCGTCCACGCCCTGTCCCGGGGTGCGACGCGGGCCGCCCATCGCCGCGATGGCGTCCCAGAAGCCTCCGGTTCCGATGCCGAGATCCACCCGGCCACCGGTGAGCCGGTCCAGGCTCGCCGCCGACCGGGCCAGCACGGCGGGCGGGCGCAGCGGCAGGTTCGCGACATTCGGTGCGATCCGGATCCGGGAGGTCACCGCGCCGACCCAGCTGAGCAGGGTCCAGGTGTCCAGGAACGTGGGCTGGTACGGGTGGTCCTGGAAGGTGACCAGGTCCAGTCCCGCCTGTTCGGCCTGCTGCGCCAGGGCGACCACGCGCTTGGGTGCGGAAGCGGTCGGCGTCAGGAAGGTGCCGAACAGCAGGTCGTGTCCGTAGTCGGTCATGGTCTCCCCGGGTAGGCGGTTCAGCAGATCATATGCAGTACAGATGATTGGCTCAACCGCGGCATACTGCCTACGATTCCGGGATGGACCCGCAGACCTCCGACCGGCGCACCGATCTCGGCTGGTCCCTCGGGGTGCTGCTGCGCGGGTACCAGGTGGCACTGGGCTCGGCCCTGGACAGCCTCCCGCACGGGTTCCGTGGCTTCCAGGTGTTGCACGCCGTCTCCACCGGACAGCACCCGAGTCAGCTGGCGCTGGCCGCCGACCTCGGCATCGACCGCACCGTGATGACCTACCTGATCGACGATCTGGTCGAGCACGGCCTGGTGGAACGGCGCCCCAACCCGCAGGACCGCCGGCAGCGGCTGGTGGTGCTCACCGACGCGGGTGCGCGACGCCTGGCCGAGTGCGAGGCGGTGGTCGGCGGCGCCGAGGACCACGCGCTGGCCGGACTGGACCCGCAGGAGCGCGCTCAGCTGTGCGGCTTGCTGCGTCGGGCTGCTCAGGGTGCCCGTGACCTCGGGGCCGACCGGGATGCGTGCCGGGTCGTGGACGAGGCGATCGCGAGCCTCGGCTGACGCGAGGGCCGGAGGCGTCCGGCGGCCGCGAACCGGTCCGGTGCGCGTTACGCGGTACGGGTCGCGCGCAGCGGCACCAGCACGATGTCCAGGTCGGCCAGCAGCTCCACCAAGCCGTCGGAGAGCCCGCCGCCGTGATCCACGTAGCGCTCCACCTCGCGCAGCGCCTCCTCGGTCTGCCCGGCGAGCAGCGCCGCCTCGGACTGCCCCGCCTCCGCCGCCGCGCGGGCGACCCGGTGCCGTTCGGTCAGCGAGTCGCGCACCGCGGCCGCCTGCTTGGCAGTCACCGGGAACACGATCGGGATCGGCCCGGTCGGGGTGTCGGTCGCCCGCAGCCCGCCGATGGCGCGGCGACGGTCGGGCGTGTGCTGGGCGGGCACGTGGTGCTGCGGACGGGACGACTGCTGCGACATCTCTTCCCCTGATCGAGATCGCCGGGGCCGATCCACGCGGCGCGCGGCGGTGGCACGAGGCTATGCCCGGGGAGTGACATCCCGGGGTATTCCCAGGTCGAGTTGAGTGGCGCTGGGTCCGGAACTGAGTGGTGGAGAACGACGAAGCCCCGGACCACTGAGTGATCCGGGGCTTCGATGGTGGCTCCGACCGGCGTCGATCCGGTGACCTTTCGATTTTCAGTCGAACGCTCTACCAACTGAGCTACAGAGCCTTGAACGACGACGCCGGTCGTTACTAGAACGACCGGCGAGTGCCGAGCGACCCCGACGGGACTTGAACCCGCGACCTCCGCCGTGACAGGGCGGCGCGCTAACCAACTGCGCTACGGGGCCTCGTGGTGAGACCTTCTTGCTGACCAACAGTATTCCACATGCACACGCCGTACCCCCAACGGGATTCGAACCCGTGCTACCGCCGTGAAAGGGCGGGGTCCTAGGCCGCTAGACGATGGGGGCGGGAGTCCGCCCCTGACGTCGAGGCGTCTTCAGACCGAGATGAACCTTACGGGGTCGGAGCCCGAACTCCAAAATCGGCCACACTGGGCGGGTGGTGGACATGTCGCGCGAGGAGTTCGAACAGGCGGTCGGCGACGGCCTGGACCTGGTGCCGGAGCAGCTCGCTGCCCAGATGGACAACGTGGTGGTCCTGGTCGAGGACGACGCGCCCGCCGACGAACCGGAGCTGCTCGGGCTGTACGAGGGCACCCCGCTGACCGAGCGCGACGGGTTCTGGGCCGCCGGCTCGTTGCCCGACCGGATCACGATCTTCCGCAACCCGACCCTGGCGATCTGCGACACCCGCGAGGAGGTGGTGGCGGAGGTCGCCATCACCGTCGTGCACGAGATCGCGCACCACTTCGGGATCGACGACCAGCGCCTGCACGAGCTCGGCTGGTCGTAGCCTCGGTCCATGACAGCTCGCACCCGCCTCGGCGTCGTCATCCTGCCCCAGCAACGCTGGTCGGAGTCCCGCGCCCAGTGGCTGCGCGCCGAGGAGTACGGCTTCGACCACGCCTGGACCTACGACCACCTGGCCTGGCGGTCGCTGGCCGACCAGCCCTGGTTCGCCACGGTGCCCCTGCTGGCCGCGGCCGCCGCGGTGACCGAGCGGATCCAGCTCGGTACCTGGGTCGCCTCGCCGAACTTCCGGCACCCGGTGCCGTTCGCCAAGGACGTGATGGGCCTGGACGACATCTCCGGCGGGCGGTTCCTGCTCGGGCTGGGGGCCGGGGGTGAGGGCTACGACGCCTCCGTCCTGGGCCCGGCGCCGACCCGGGGTGAGCGCACCCGCCGGTTCGAGGAGTTCGTGCCGCTGCTCGACGCGCTGCTCACCCAGCCGGTCACCGACCACGAGGGCGAGTTCTACACCGCGCACCAGGCCCGGATGATCCCCGGCACCCTGGCCGATCCCCGGACCCCGTTCATCGTGGCCGCCAACGGCCCGCGGGCGATGGCGGTGGCAGCGCGCCACGGCCAGGGGTGGGCCACCTACGGTCCGTCCTTCGCGCCGGGGGAGCCGGGTGACCAGGAGGCGTGGTGGACCGGCCTGGCAGCGCTGGTCGAGCGGATGCGCGAGGTCGCCGAGCCGATCGGTCCGGTGCCCCCGATGTACCTGAACCTGGATGGCGCCCCGCGCTACTCCCTGGAGTCGGCCGACCTGCTGGTGGAGGGGGTCGAACGGGCGGCGGGCCTCGGTTTCAGCGACGTGGTGATCCACTGGCCGCGGGAGTCCGGCATCTACGCCGGGTCGGAGGACGTGATGGCGGAGGCGTTGAGCCGCCTGGCTTAGGTGTCCGGGCAGCCCGAGGACCGCCTCCGGGACTCGGTGGTCCCGCGCTCGCCGAGCCGCGCCGCAGGTCGGCCGTGCTCTGCCCGCCGGCCCTCGTCCCTGCGTGGAAGCACGGTGGCCGCTCGGGGCTTCTGCCGCTGCCCGGCGCCCGGCCGCAGGGTCGCTCCCTAGCGTCGCCTGCGATGGCGCGCCGCAGCGTCGTCGTCCCTCCGACGATAGGTAGGCACCCCGTGCGCACTCACCTCAACCCTCGTTCCACCATCTGTACCGTGACCGCCGCGGTGGTCGGCGGTGCGATGGTGGTCGGGATGACACTGCCCGCCTGGGCCGTGCCCACCCCGAGCTCCGGTCCGACCGCCGGCGGCACCACCGTCACCGATACCATCCCGGCCGGTGTCACGCTGTCGAACATCTCCGGCGGTGCCGCGTTCAGCGTGGCGATGGGCTCGGACGGCAACGTCTACGCCTGGGGCGACAACAGTGCCGGCCAGCTCGGTGACGGCACGATGACCAGCTCCGCGGCCGCGGTCGCGGTCAAGCTCCCCGACGGCGTGACCTTCACCCAGGTGAAGGCCGGGGGCGTGGGTGTGATCGCTCTCGGCTCGGACGGCAATGTCTACGCCTGGGGCAACAACGACTACGGCCAGCTGGGCGACGGGACCACGAGCCCTGCCGCCGCCCCGGTCCGGATGCAGCTCCCCGCCGGGGTGACCGTCACCGACCTGGTGGCCGGGTCGGCGAACGTCGGTGTGCGTACCGCGGACGGATCGGTCTACCTGACCGGACGCGGGGACGACGGGATGCTCGGCAACGGCGACACCGCGTCGTCCGCGCTGCCGGTCCTGCTCCAGGCTCCGGACGGCATCACGTTCAGCCAGGTCCAGCTCGGGGAGTACTCCGGTGCGGGCCTCGGCTCGGACGGTCGGCTCTACACCTGGGGCAACGGCGACGACGGACAGCTCGGCATCGGTGAGAACTTCGAGGACCCGATCATGTTCTCCCTGGTGCCGGTCGAGGTGCCGCTGCCCGCCGGGGTCACGGTCGCGGACTACTCGGTCGGCGCCGACTTCGTGATCGCCATCGGCTCGGACGGGGTGACCTACTCCTGGGGCAACGGCAGTTACGGCCAGCTCGGTGACGGACTCACGTCCCGCGTGTTCGAGCCGCAGCCCGTCACGCCCTTGGCCGGTGTCCACTACCTCTCGGTGTACGCCAGTGCGATGTCGGTGGTGGCGACCGGCTCCGACGGTGTCACCTACGCCTGGGGCACCTCGATGTACGGGCAGGCGGGCAACGGTTCGGAGGAGAACCGGGTGCTGTCGCCGGTTCGGGTGACGCTGCCCGCCGGGGTGAGCTTCACCTCGATCACCCCGGCGCTCTACCACTTCATGGCTGTCGGTTCGGACGGTGCCACCTACGCCTGGGGCATGGATGCCTGGCACCAGTTGGGGGTGGGCGGCACGGAGATGTTCCGGACCGTCCCGACCCGGGTCACGGTCGCCGATCTGACCGTGGACTCGGTCTCCTTCGGTGCGGCGACGGGTACCGATCTGGCGGTCACCGGGGACGAATGGAACGCGATCACTCCGGCGCACGCCTGCGGGGCGGTGGATGTGAGCGTGGTGTACACCCAGCTCGGTCGGACCAGCACCGACGTGACGACCGAGGGCTTCACCTTCGGGTCGGCACCGGTGGTCACCCAGCAGCCCACCTCCGTCGCGCTGGCCGAGGGGGAGAACACGGTGACCCTGACGGCTGCCGCCTCCGGCGACGAGGCACCGACCGTGCAGTGGCAGCAGCGGGCCGTCGGTGGTGAGTGGGCCGACATCGACGGGGCCACCTCCGGGACGCTGACCACCACGGTCGAGGCCGACACCGACTTCCGGGCGGCGTTCAGCAACTGCCTCGGCACGGTGGAGAGCCAGGTGGCCTCGGTGACCCTGTATGTGGCACCGGAGCCGGTGGCGCCGAGCGACCCGACCACTCCTGCCGCCCCTGCCGCCCCTGCTGCTCCGGCCGCACCGAGTGACGGCACCACCCCGACGGTGACCGACCCGGTGGCGATCAGCGGCACCCTCCCTGCCCCGTCTTACACCGGCATCCTCGCTCGCACCGGTGTGGTCGTCGGCAGCGTGGCGGCGCTCGCGGCGGCCCTGATCGGGGGCGGCGCGATCCTGACCGCGCTGCGGCGTCGGCGGTCGACCGAGCACTGACCGAGCAGCGCGAAGGCCCGTCCCGGCACGGCCGGGGCGGGCCTTCGCGGTGTCTCAGCGCGCCTGGCGTGCCCGCCAGGCGCTGGTGACCATCTCGGTCAGGCTGTGCCGCATCCGCCAGTCCAGGTCGCGGGCGGCCGCCTCGCCGGAGGCCACGATCCGAGCCGGGTCGCCCGGCCGACGGGGGGCGACCTCCGGGGTGAAGTCGATCCCGGTGCCCTCGGCCATCGCGGTCATGATCTCCCGCACCGACACCCCGTCCCCGGAGCCCAGGTTGTAGACCGGCAGCAGCTCACGGCCCTCGGTGAGGGCCTGGGCGGCAGCCACGTGCGAGGTCGCGAGGTCGGCCACGTGCACGTAGTCCCGGACGCAGGTGCCGTCCGGGGTGGCGTAGTCGTCGCCGTTGATCCGCGGGGTGCGACCCTCGGCCAACGCGTCCAGCACCAGCGGGAACAGGTTGTGCGGGCTGGTGTCGGCGAGGTCGGGGCTGCCGGAGCCGACCACGTTGAAGTACCGCAGCGAGGTGTGGTGCAGCGCTGTCGGCTCGGTGGCCCTGGCCTGGTCGCGCAGCAGCCATTCGCCGATCAGCTTGGACTCACCGTAGGGCGACTCGGGGGCGGTGGCGGTGTCCTCGGTGACCAGATCGACGTCGGGGGTGCCGTACACCGCCGCGGAGGAGGAGAAGACGATCCGGGAGACCTCGGCCTCCGCCATCGCCGCCAGCAGGTGGGCGGTTCCGGTGACGTTCTGCTCGTAGGTGTGCAGCGGCCGCTGCACGCTGACCCCGGCGTACTTGAACCCGGCCAGGTGGACGACCCCGGTGACCCGGTGCTCGCGCAGGGCGTCGGTGACCAGCGCCGTGTCCAGGATCGAGCCGCGGACGAAGGGCACGCCCGGCGGCACGAACTCGGCGTGGCCGGACGACAGGTCGTCGAGCACCACGACCGGGATCCCCACCTCCTGGAAGGCCCGCACCACATGTGATCCGATGTACCCGGCTCCGCCTGTCACCATCCATGTCATGCCGGCAGCGTAGCGCGCCGCATGGTCGATTGTGTGTGGATGTGTGACTTTTTGTTCGTTGGCGATTGCGGCTCCGGAATCACCCGCCGGTGAGGGACAGTGCCAGCACCCGGCTGAACTGGCGGGACGGCTGGTGCTCAGTACGCTGACCATCAGCCGCGAATCGCAGGAGGGCCACCATGCACCGCACCGAGACGCCGCCGGTGGGTCTGCGCGTCGCGGCCCCGGCGGTCGGCTTCGACGACCGGGTCGAGGCAGGGCTGGACCAGGTCCGGATCGCCCTCGACGACCAGATCGCCGACCGGCGCGCCCGCGCGCGCGAGCTCGCCCCGGTGCACGCGGCCCTGTGGCGTGCCGTCGGTGACCAGATCGGTGGCCGATTGATGCGCCCCCGACTGACCGTCGCCGCCTACCTCGGTCTCGGCGGCACCCAGGACGCGGCGGTCGCCCCGGTCGCCGCCGCCCAGGAGCTCCTGCACACCGCGATGCTGGTGCACGACGACCTGCTGGACCACGACGAGACCCGTCGCGGCCGCCCGAATGTCACCGGCACCGCCCGGCACCGCCTGACCAGCGCCGGGATCACCGGCCGCGCCGCCGACGACCAGGTGCTCGCCGCCGGGGTCCTCGGCGGGGATGTCGCGCTCGCCGCCGCCTTCGGGCTGGTCGCCGCCGCGCCGGTCGCACCGGAGATCGCCCTGCGGGTGCTGCGCACCATGACCGAATCGGTGGACACCACCGTCGCCGGCGAGCTGCTGGACGTCACCGGCGCGCTCTCCGGACCGGCCGAGGTCGACGCGCTGCGGGTGGCGGAGCTGAAGACCGCCGTCTACTCCTGCTGCGCCCCGCTCACCGTCGGTGCCCAGCTCGCCGGGGCGGATGAGGGCGTGCTCGGGGTGCTCGACCTCTACGGCACCGCCTTCGGGGTGGCCTTCCAGCTGCTCGACGACGAGCTCGGCGTCTTCGGTGACCCGGCACTGACCGGCAAGTCGGCGCTCAGCGACCTGCGCGAGGGCAAGCGGACCGAGCTGATGCGCCTCACCTGCCTCCGGGCCGACGCCGCCGGTCGCCGGGTGCTGGACCGGCACCTGGGCCGGGCGGACCTGGACGAGGCGGGTGCCGCCGAGCTGCGCACGGTGATCCGGGACAGCGGTGCGCTGGACCAGGCACGCGACGTGCGGATCGCCGCCGTCGAGCGTGCCCGGGCCGCGGTCCGGGACGGTCTGCCCGGCGAGCTGGCCGACTATCTGACCGGTCTGACCCGGATGCTGGCCGCGTGAGCGCTGACGACTCGGCCCGCGCGCACGCGCTGGCGCTCTACCACCGCACGGCCGCCCGGACCTGCCACGACGTCCTCGCCGGGTACTCCACCTCCTTCGGGCTCGGCACCCGGGTGCTCCCGATCCGGCAGCGGCGCGACATCGAGGCGGTGTACGCCCTGGTCCGGATCGCCGACGAGGTGGTCGACACCCGTGGGGGCACCGACGCCGCCGAGGCGCTGGACGAGCTGGAAGCCCAGGTCGCCCGTGCGTTGGTCACCGGATGGTCGACGAACCTGGTGGTGCACGCCTTCGCCCGCACCGCGCGCCGGGTCGGGATCGGAGCGGCGGAGATCGACCCGTTCTTCGCCTCGATGCGCGCCGACCTGACGGTGACCGTGCACGACGAGGAGTCCTACCGGCGCTACATCCACGGCTCGGCCGAGGTGGTCGGGCTGATGTGCCTGGCGGTCTTCCTCAATGCCGACCGACGACCCGGCGACCCGATCCGGCAGGCGGACCCCGCCACGGTCGAGGGCGCCCAGGCGCTGGGGGCCGCGTTCCAGAAGGTGAACTTCCTGCGCGACCTGGCCGCCGACACCGGTGAGCTGGGCCGCCGCTACTTCCCCGGGGTGGGCGAGCGCGGGCCGGACGACCGGCAGTACGCGGCGATCCTGGCCGAGATCGGCGCCGACGTGGACCGGGCGCGTCAGTCGCTGCCCGCGTTGCCCGCCCGTGCCCGGGCAGCGGTGGCGGTGACCCTGGGCCTGTACGACCAACTGTTGACCCAACTGGCGCAGCTGCCGCCGGAACGGGTGCTGGAACGCCGGGTGCGTGTGAGCACCCCGCGCAAACTGATCGTGCTCGGCCGCACTCTGGCCGACGAACTGCGGGGAGGTGTCCGGTGAGCGGGCGGGTGATCGTGGTCGGCGGCGGGATCGGTGGACTGGCCACGGCCGCTCTGCTGGCCCGCGGTGGTGCCGAGGTGACGTTGCTGGAGCGGCACGACCGGGTCGGAGGTCGCGCCGGGACGCTGGAGCTGGACGGCTTCCGCTTCGACACCGGGCCGTCCTGGTACTTCATGCCGGAGGTCTTCGACCACTTCTTCGCGCTCTTCGGTGAGTCGACCGCCGATCACCTCGATCTGGTGCGCCTGGACCCCGCCTACCGGCTGTTCCCCGAGGGACGACCGCCGGTGGAGCTGCCCGCCGACCCGGAGGAGGTCTGGGCGGTCTTCGAGTCCTTGGAGCCGGGTGCCGGGGCGAAGGTGCGCGCGTACGCCGCCGAGTCGTCGGACGCCTACCGGACGGCGCTGGACCACTTCCTCTACACCACCTTCGCCCGCCCGGACCGTGCGCTGTCCGCCGACGTGCTCCGCCGCTCCGGCACTCTGGCGACCCTGCTCACCCAGAGCCTGGCGCAGAAGATCGCGCACACCACCGACCACCCGGTGATCCGGCAGATGCTCGGGTACCACGCGGTCTTCCTGGGCAGCTCGCCGTACCGGGTGCCCGCGCTCTATTCGCTGATGAGCCACCTGGACCTCACCGACGGCGTGCTCTACCCGCGCGGCGGGATGTACCGCCTCATCGAGGCGATCGAGCGGATCGCCCGGTCCCAGGGGGTGGAGATCCGCACCGGCGCCGACGTGGTCGGGATCGACGTCGACCCTGCGTCCCGCTCGCTGCGCCACCCCCGCCGCAGCGGGGTCGCCACCGGGGTGCGGCTGGCATCGGGCGAGGTGCTGTCCGCCGACCTGGTGGTCTCCGGCGCCGACGTCTTCCACACCGAGACCGAGCTGCTCCCCGCCGAGCACCGCAGCCGCCCCGAACCGTGGTGGGAGGACCGAGGACCGGGCATCTCCGCCCTGCTGATCATGGCCGGGGTGCGCGGACCACTGCCCGAACTCGCCCACCATTCGCTGTTCTTCACCCAGGACTGGCCGGGCAACTTCGACGCGATCCTCGGCGACCAGCTGCAGGTGCCGGAACCTGCCTCGCTGTACGTCTCCCGGGTCACCGCCACCGACCCGACCGCCGCCCCGGCCGGTCACGAGAACCTGTTCGTCCTGGTGCCCTTCCCGGCCGACCCCACCCTCACCGACCTGGACGGGTACGCCGACCGGTTCCTCGACCAGATCGGCGACTGGGCCGGGATCGACGGCCTGCGCTCGCGGGTGGTCACCCGCCGCGTGGTCGGACCGGCCGACTTCGCCCGGGACTTCTCCGCCTGGCGGGGCACCGCGCTCGGCATGGAGCACACCCTGGCGCAGAGCGCGATGTTCCGGCCCGGCAACCTGTCGGCCACGGTGCCGAACCTGCTCTACACCGGCGCCGGCACCATCCCCGGTGTCGGGCTGCCCATGTGCCTGATCAGCGCCGAACTGATCGCCAAGCGGATGCTCGGCGAGACCTCCGCCTCCCCGCTGCCGACGCCGCTGCGCCCCGGATACCTGGACGCCGCCCGCCCGCGGGGTGCGTGGTCGTGGACCTGACCGGACTGGCGTACCTCGGCGCGCTCGCGCTGTCCCTGACCGGGCTGGCGATCATCGACCGGCGGTGGCGGCTGGCGTTCTGGGCCGCCCCGAAGCGAGCCGCGCTGTGCCTGGTGATCGGCGTGGTCGGCTTCCTGCTCTGGGACGTGGCCGGTCTGCTGCTCGGCATCTTCACCCGGGGGGAGAGCCCGCACATGACCGGGCTGCTGCTCGCCCCCGACCTCCCGGTCGAGGAAGCCGTCTTCTTGACCCTGCTCTGCTACGTCGCGCTGCTCGCCTGGCGTGGCCTGGACCGGTGGCAGGCGGCACGTCGATGACCAATATCGTGCTGAACCTGATCGTGCTGGCCGTGCTGGCGGCGGTGTGCTGGCGGGTGCTGCGCCGGCTGCGGCCCGGCCCGCTGGTCGGCACCACGGCGATCCTGTGCGTGCTGACCATGGTCTTCGACACCCTGATGATCGCCGCCGACCTGTACGTCTTCGATCCCGACAAGATCCTGGGCGTGTACCTCTGGGGCGCCCCGCTGGAGGACTTCGCCTACGCCGTCGCCGCCTGCCTGGCGATGCCGACCCTGTGGACCCTGCTGGAGTCCCGCGACCGCCGGAAGGAGAGCACACGATGAGGGATGTGCTCGCCGCGTCGCGGCCGTTCTCCTGGATCAACACCGCCTACCCCTTCGCCGCCGGGTACCTGATGGCCACCGGGGGCCGGATCGACGCCGCCCTGATCGTGGGCACCCTGTTCTTCCTGATCCCGTACAACCTGCTGATGTACGGCGTGAACGACGTCTTCGACTACGCCTCCGACCTGGCGAACCCGCGCAAGGGCGGCATCGAGGGGGCGCTGGCCGACCAGCGATCGCACCCCCGGATCCTCTGGGCCGCGGGGGTGAGCACCCTGCCGTTCGTGATCGCGCTGCTGCTGCTCGGCTCGGTCGCCGCCGGGCTGGTGCTCGCACTGGTGGTCTTCCTGGTGGTCGCCTACTCCGCCCCGGTGCTCCGGTTCAAGGAGCGGCCGATCCTGGACTCGGCGACCTCCGCGATGCACTTCGTCGGACCGCTGCTCTACGCCCTGGTCCTGGTCGACGCCCCGCTGACCGCCCGGACCACCTGGCCGGTGCTGGTGGCCTTCGTGCTGTGGGGGATGAGCTCGCACGCCTTCGGTGCGGTGCAGGACGTGCGCGCCGACCGGGCCGGCGGCATCGGTTCCGTCGCCACCGTGCTCGGTGCGCACCCGACCGTCGTCGCCGCCACCGTCGGGTACGTCCTGTCCGCCGCGACGCTGGCCGTGCTGCCATGGCCCGGCTGGCTCGCCGCCCTGCTGCCGCTGCCCTATGCGCTCAGCACCGCCCGGTTCTGGCGGGTCACGGACGACGACTGCGAACGGGCGAACGCGGGCTGGAAGACCTTCCTCTGGCTCAACCTGGTCACCGGCTTCCTGGTCACCATGCTCCTGATCGCCCTCGCCCTGACCTGACCCTTGCCTGAGCCTGACCCGCGCCTGACCCCGGCCCGCGCCTGACCCGCGCCTGAGCCCGGCCCGCGCCCGATCCTGACCTGCGCCTGAGCCCGGCCCGAGCCCGGCCACCCCGGCGTCGAGATGACGGAAATCGTCGCTGCGCGGCCGGTTTTGCGTCGCTTTCCGTAGTCTCGACGACCCGAGCGGGCGAGCGTGCGAGGGCGAGAGCGGGCGAGGGCGCGAGGGCGAGAGCGCGCGAGGGCGAGCGCGGGCGAGGGTGCGGGGCCGGGTCAGAGCGGGTCGTCCAGCTCGGGCAGGTCGGCGGCCGGGTCGAAGGCGGGTGCGTGCAGCAGGGTCACGGTCGCCCAGCCGCGGGCGAGCAGCCCGGCGTCGGTGTCCGGCTCCTGGGTGGCGGAGTTCTCCTGGTAGGTCAGCATCAGATTCCCGTGTTCGACCTCGCGGATCCGCGCCTGGACAGCGCCGAAGGACGCCAGCGGTGCCTTGCGCAGTCCGCGCACCCGGTCCGCGGGCAGGTCGGGGACGTTGAGGTTCACCACGTGGTCCGGCTTGCGCTCCCGGCTCAGCAGCCAGCGCAGCACGTGCTCGGTGTAGAGCTCGGCGGTGGCCCAGTGCTGGGGACGCGCGTCGGCTATCGACACCGCCAGTCCGCGGATGCCGTGGGTGTTGGCGGACAGGGCCGCGCCGACCGTGCCGGAGTGCAGCACGGCGTGACCGGTGTTCGCGCCCCGGTTCACCCCGGAGAGCACGAAGTCCGGCTTGGGTCCGAACCCACCGTGTGCGGCCACGAAGGCGATCATCGCCGGGGCGGCTCGGACGGCGAAGGACGGCACCCCCTCCGGCAGCCCCGGTGCGTCCCTGCGGTCGACCACCAACCGGCCGTCCAGCTCGGCGCCGAGCAGCGCTGCCGCGGCACCGGAGGAGTCCCGCGCCGGGGCCGCCACCATCACCTCCGCGCCGACCGCCAGACCGACCCGGGCCAGCACCGCCAGCCCTTCGGCCTCGATGCCGTCGTCATTCGTCACCAGGATGCGCACCGGGATCCTCCCTGTCGTCGACGTCATGGACACTGATCTGCTCCGCGAAGCGCTCGATCTGCTCGCGGTGCCCGGTGCCCAGTCCGCGCCGGGTCACGTTCAGTGCCCCGGCGGCGGCACCGAGGCGCGCCGCCTCCGCGATGCCGAGGCCCCGGCCGACCGCGACCGCGATCCCCGCCGTCATCGAATCGCCCGCGCCCCGGTGGTCGACGGTGGTGACCGACGGGGCGACCACCTCGCGGACATGGGCGGCGGTGACCAGCAGGGCGGGGTCGGCGGCACGGGAGACCATGACCACCCGCACTCCGGCGTCGATCAGCTTCCGGGCACCCAGTTCCAGTTCGGGCAGGCTGTCGTCGGTGGCGAGTTCGGCCTCGACCAACTCGGTGTGGGACATCTTGAGCACGTCGACCCCGGACCGCGCCGCCTGTCTGGCCGCGTCGCCCGACAGGTCGGCGACCGTCTTGATCCCGGCGGCGCGCAGATCGCCGACCAGCCGACCGAAGAACGACCCGGGCAGCACGCTGGCCGGATACGTCCCGGTGATGACGCACACGTCGGCGTCCAAGGCCTCGACCAGGACGGTGCCGTACAGGTCGTCCACCTCGTGCCGGTCCAGCCGGGAGGGTGCCATGAACGCCAGCTCCTCCCGCTGCCCACCCCGCCGGTCGTGCAGGTAGGCACCGTTGGACCCGGCGGTGCCCACCGCGCGCACCCGGAGGTTCTCCTTCTCCGCCAGGTGGGCCAGCACGGTGCCGGTCTCGCCGCCGAACGGGCCGCAGAGCACCACGTCCGCGCCGAGGGAGTAGGCCATCCGCGCCACCCACAGCCCCTGACCGCCGGGATGGACGTGCAGTTCGGTGTCGTGGTCCTGGGAGCCGGACTCGATGGTCAGGGTGAGGATCGGGGTGGGAGCCAACACACACACGCGCGGGGAACGACTGACGGCCAACCGGCACCTCCGTGGTCGTGGGAGCTGCCATCGTGGCGTGACCTGCGGCACAGCGCATGTGGGGATGCGGCGAAGGTCCGCGCCAGCGGTGGAACCGGCGGCCGGAGCATGCTCACGATGGCCCGCGTGACTGAAGAGACCAACGACGTCGGACAGGTGCTCATGCCGCTGCTCGCGGTGGCCGGTGCCATCGTCCTCGCCCTGCTCGCCGCCTGGCTGGTCAAGCTGCTGGTGCGGACCCTCGCCAAGAAGTCCGTGATCGCCGGCGACCTGGCCCGCCGCGCCCGGCACCCGTTGCGCGCGGTGCTGGTGGTGATCGCGGTGTGGATCGCCCTGCGCCTGGCCGTCCCGGCATCGACCTGGCGGGAGTCGGACTGGCTGGGCACCGTGCAACACCTGTTGCTGATCGCGCTGATCGGCACCGGGACCTGGCTGATCGGCTCGCTCGCCTTCGTGATCGAGGACGCGGCGCTGAGCCGTTACCGGGTCGACGTGCGGGACAACCGGCATGCGCGGCGGGTGCGGACCCAGATCCAGCTGCTACGCCGGATCACGGTGGCCCTGCTGATCGTGGTCGCGGTGTCCGCCGTGCTGTTGACCTTCCCCGGGGTGAGCGCCTTCGGTGCCAGCCTGCTGGCGTCGGCCGGTGTGCTGTCCATCGTGGCCGGTCTCGCGGCGCAGAGCTCGCTGGCGAACGTCTTCGCCGGGTTGCAGCTGGCCTTCACCGACGCGATCCGGGTGGACGACGTGGTGATCGTCGAGACCCAGTGGGGCCGGATCGAGGAGATCACCCTGACCTATGTGGTGGTGCACGTGTGGGACGACCGGCGCCTGATCCTGCCGTCGACCTACTTCACCCAGACCCCGTTCGAGAACTGGACCCGCCGCGCCGCCGAGCTGCTGGGGACCGTGGAGCTGGACGTCGACTGGCAGGTGCCGGTGGACGGGATGCGCGCCGAACTGAACCGGTTGCTGGCCGACACCGACCTGTGGGACCAGCGGGTCGGCATCCTGCAGGTGACCGATGCGGTGGGCGGGGTGGTGCGGCTGCGCGCCCTGGCCTCCGCGGTGGACGCCCCGACCCTGTTCGACCTGCGTTGCTACCTGCGCGAGGGGCTGGTCGCGTGGCTGCAGTCCCACGCACCGGAGGGTCTGCCGCGCACCCGGCTGGAGACGATGGCGAGGGCAGCCCGCCCGGCCGTCCCGGAGCCGGTGGCCGAGCCGGCCCCGATCACCGCGGGGATGGCCCAGGACGCCCGGTTCTTCACCGGCAGCATCGCCGCGGAGCAGCGTTCGCGGTCCTTCGCGGGCCCGGGGCAGGACGTGATCGACGAGCGCGAGGAGCACGCTGCCGAGGTCCAGGAGGCGGAGCGTCCCGACGACGGCCGGGAGGACGTCGCGACGGGTCCGGAGCGCGGCGGCGACGCGGCGGCCCCCGATCAGGAACCGGTGCCCGGAGGCTCCGATGTGCCGCGCACCGATCAGATCTCGACGCGCCGGGCCTCCGACGCGCCGCGCACCGATCAGGTCCCGGCCTCGGACGCCGCCCGCGGTGACGCGCCGACCGGCACGGGGCCGACGCTGCGCCGCTCGGACGTCGATGCACAGGAAAAGAAGTCATCGGACGATTCGGCCACCCCGGACACTCGGGACGCGGGCACCGCGATCCTGTCGCCGATCACCGACGACACCGCCGCCATCCCGACTGACCAGCGCGAAGACCCGTCGGCGACCCCGCCGCGGCGTCGGTCGATCCGGTCCACGCCGATCGACCCGCGCTGAGGGTCCCCGATCGGGCACCGCGTGTCGACCGGACGACGCTGGGCGGACGTCGATCGTCTTGCCCAGCGGACACCGGCTTGCACCGGCTCCACCGTCCCCGGACGGTGGAGTGGTCCGAAGGTCGACCCCTCGGGGATCGGCCCGAACCGGCAACGGAAGGAGCACCCGTGCTCACCTTGACCGAGAACGCCAGCACCGCCGTCCGTGACCTCACCGAGCGTGCTGGTCTCCCCGACTCCGGGGGTCTGCGGATCGCCGAGTCCGAGCAGCAGGCGGGCAGCTTCGAGCTGGCACTGGTGCCGGAGGCGGCACCGGGCGACGACGTGATCGACCAGAACGGGGCGACCGTGTTCGTGTCCTCCGCGACCTCACCCGCGCTGTCCGACCTGCAGCTGGACGCCGACCCCAGCGTCTCCGGCGGTCCGGGCTTCACGCTCACCCCGCAGGCGGTCTGAACCTCCGCACTCCGAGCGGCCCGGCACCTGTCCCTCAGGTGCCGGGCCGCTCGTCCGTTCCGCCGTGTGCGGATGAATAGAATCGACCGCGTGACCGAGACTCCCGCCCCCGCTGCCACCGACGTTCCCGAGCAGATGCTGGTCCGGCGGTCCAAGCGCGACCGCCTGCTGGCCGAGGGGCAGGAGCCCTACCCGGTGGGTGTGCCGCGCACGCACACCATCGCCCAGGTCCGCGCCGAGCACCCCGACCTGGAGGCCGGTCAGGAGACCGAGGACGTGGTGGGGGTCGCCGGGCGGGTGGTGTTCCTGCGCAACACCGGCAAGCTGTGCTTCGCCACGTTGCAGGACGGCGAGGGCAACCGGTTGCAGGCCATGCTCAGCCTCGCCAACGTGGGTGAGGAGCGGCTGGCGGCGTTCAAGACCGACATCGACCTGGGCGACCACCTGTTCGTGCACGGCACGGTGATCTCCTCCCGGCGCGGGGAATTGTCGGTGATGGCCGACTCGTGGCAGCTGGCCGCGAAGTCGCTGCGCCCGCTGCCGAACCTCTACACCAAGGGTGAGGAAGGGCCTGAGCTCTCCGAGGAGGTGCGGGTCCGCCAGCGTTATGTCGACCTGATCGTGCGGCCCGCCGCTAGGGACATGGTGCGGTTGCGCGCGAATGTCGTGCGGTCGCTGCGGGAGAACTTCCACCGCCGGGACTTCATCGAGGTCGAGACCCCGATGTTGCAGACCCAGGCCGGTGGCGCGAGTGCGCGGCCGTTCATCACGCACATGAACGCCTTCGACATCGAGCTGTACCTGCGGATCGCGCCGGAGCTGTTCCTCAAGGAGGCGGCGGTCGGCGGTCTGGAGCGGGTGTTCGAGATCAACCGCAACTTCCGCAACGAGGGTGCCGATTCCTCGCATTCACCCGAGTTCGCGATGTTGGAGGCGTACGAGGCCTACGGCACCTACGACACGATGGCCGCGCTGACCCAGAACCTGGTGCAGACCGCCGCGCAGGACGCGCTGGGCACCACGCTGGTCACCCTGACGGACGGCACCGAGTACGACCTCGGCGGCGACTGGGCGCAGGTGAGCATGTACCCGGCCGTCTCCGAGGCGCTCGGCGAGGAGATCACGCCGGAGACCTCCGTCGAGCGGCTGCAGAGCTTCGCCGACCGGTTCGAGATCGCCCTGGACCCGAAGAAGACCAACCACGGCAAGCTGGTCGAGAGCCTGTTCGAGCACCTGGTCGGCGACCACCTGCACGCGCCGACCTTCGTGCGGGACTTCCCGGTGGAGACCAGCCCGCTCACCCGCGACCACCGCAGCATTCCCGGCGTGGTGGAGAAGTGGGATCTGTACGTGCGCGGCTTCGAGCTGGCCACCGCCTACTCCGAGCTGGTCGACCCGGTGATCCAGCGGCAGCGCTTCGAGGCGCAGGCCCTGCTGGCGGCCGCCGGTGACGAGGAGGCCATGCACCTGGACGAGGACTTCCTGGCGGCGATGGAGTACGCGCTCCCGCCGACCGGTGGCATGGGAATGGGCCTGGACCGCCTACTGATGGCGATCACCGGCGCCGGTATTCGCGAGACCATCTTGTTCCCGCTGGTCAAGCCGCAGGTGTGACATGAATCTCCTGCCCGCCCTCGCCGCGATCATCCCCTCCGTCGGAGTGGGGATCATCTTCTGGGTCGCGATCCGCGCGTTGATGAACGCGGACCGTTCCGAGCGCGCCGCATTGGCGCGGATGGATGCCGAGGAGCGTTCTGTCAACCAGCCGACTGACGACGAGTCACGACCCGCTGATTGACTGTAAACCACCGCAATCGGACACGGTTATGGCGGTTCGCTTTGACGCGCCGCGATATCGGATGCATCCTTTCCGGGACAGCTTGATTACACGCCGCTCTAGGGCAGGGGTTCAGCGGCCGTAGCGAACGACCCTCGGAGGGCGACATGGCACAGAAGGTTCAGGTTCTGCTCGTTGACGACATCGACGGCGGCACCGCTGACGAGACGGTGACTTTCGGTCTGGACGGGGTCTCCTACGAGATCGACCTGTCCGACGCGCACGCCAAGGAACTGCGCGACGCCTTCGGCAGCTGGGTCGGGCACGCCCGCAAGGTGAGCAGCCGCGGCACCCGTGCCGCCTCGACCGGTGGCACCTCCCGCCCGCGTCGCAGCAGCGACGCCGGTGACGTCCGCGCCTGGGCGAAGGAGCAGGGCTACGAGGTCTCCGAGCGGGGTCGTATCTCCGCCGAGATCCGCGAGGCCTACGCCGCCGCGCACTGATCGCGACACACGAACGGCCCGGTCCCCGTCGGGGGCCGGGCCGTTCGTCGTTCGGCTGAGGTCAGGGTCGAGCAGCGGTGAGTTCGCGCACCGCCGCGTACTGCGCCCGGACCTGCGGCGTCGACTCGGCGGTGTAGACCTCCGACTCGCCCGCGGCCGACCAGGCCGGGGGAGTGTCGCGGCCGCTGAGCACCCACGCTGCCTGGCGTGCGGCACCGTCGGCCACGTACTCGCCGGGGGTGGGCACGGTGACGTCCAGGCCGAGCACCGCCGGCGCGATCCGGCGCACCGCCTCGGACTGCGCGCCGCCGCCGATCAGGAACACCCGTTCCACCGGCACCCCGAGATCGCGCAGCGCGTCCAGACCGTCGGCCAGGGCGCAGAGCATGCCCTCCACCGCGGCGCGGGCCAGGTGTGCCGGGGTGGTGTTCGCCAGGCGCATCCCGTGCAGCGCACCGGTGGCGTCCGGCCGGTTCGGGGTCCGCTCGCCCTCCAGGTAGGGGATGTGCACCAGGCCGTCGGCACCGGCGGGGGCCGACAGGGCGAGCGCCGACAGCCCTGCGTGATCCACGCCGAGCATCCGGGCCGCGGCGTCCAGCACCCGCGAGGCGTTCAGGGTGCAGGCCAGCGGCAGGAACGCGCCGGACGCGTCCGCGAAGCCGGTCACCATCCCGCTGCCGTCGGCGGTGGGCTGCGCGGAGATCGCGCTGACCACACCCGAGGTGCCGATCGAGATCGCGACGTCCCCGGTGGTCAGCCCCAGGCCGAGCGCGGCCGCGGCGTTGTCCCCGGCCCCGGCGCCCAGCAGTGCGCCGGACGGGGTGCGGGCGGCGACCGCGTGCGGGGCGACCACCGTGGGCAGTACCGCGTCGTGACCGAGGGCCAGCTCGAGCAGGTCGCGGCGGTAGTCGTCGGCGAACGGCGACCAGTAGCCGGTGCCGGAGGCGTCCGAGCGGTCGGTGGTCAGTGTCGCGAGGTCGGTGGATCCGCTGAGCTTCCAGGTCAACCAGTCGTGCGGCAGGGCGACGGCGGCGACCCGCGCGGCGTTGGCCGGCTCGTGGTCGCGCAGCCAGCGCAGCTTGGTCACGGTGAGCGAGGCGACCGGCACCGAGCCGATCGCGTCCGCCCAGGCCTGTCCGCCGCCGAGCTCGTCGATCAGGTCCAGGGCGCTGGTGGCGGAGCGGGTGTCGTTCCACAGCAGGGCGTCCCGGACCACCCGGCCGTCGGCGTCCAGCGCGACCATGCCGTGCTGTTGGCCGCCGACCGCGATGGCCTCGACGTCGTCCAGCCCACCGGCGTCGTCGATCGCTGCCCGCAGCGCCTCCCACCAGCGCTCGGGGTCGACCTCGGTGCCGTCCGGGTGGGCTGCCCGGCCGGTGCGGACCAGGGCGCCGGTGTCGGCGTCCCGGATCACGATCTTGCAGGACTGGGTGGAGGAGTCCACCCCGGCGACCAGTGCCATCAACTCTCCTTCGAGGACGGAACGCCGACCCGACAGCGCGGAGGCTGTCGGGTCGGCGTCGAGGGGGTGGCTCAGCGAGCGCCGAGCGCGTGCTCCAGCGCGAGCTGGTTCAGCCGCACGAAGCCGAAGCCGCGGGCGGCGACGCCGTCCACGTCGAAGTCCTCGTACGCGGAGCGGTCGGCCAGCAGGTCGGCCAGGGTCTCGCCCTCGCCGATGGTCGGCTGCGACAGCTCGAGCACGCCGGAGGCCTCCAGCGCCTCCTGCACCTCCGGGTCGGCGCGGAACGCCTGCGCGCGTTCCTTGAGCAGCAGGTAGGTCGCCATGTTGGCCTTGGCCGACTCCCACACGCCGTCGAAGTCCTCGGTGCGGGAGGGCTTGTAGTCGAAGTGCCGGGGACCGTCGTAGCGCGGGCCGCCGGAGGGGAAGCCGTTCTCGATCAGGTCGACGGTGGCGAAGGCGCTGAACAGGTCGCCGTGGCCGAAGACCAGGTCCTGGTCGTACTTGATCGAGCGCTGACCGTTCAGGTCGATGTGGAACAGCTTGCCGGCCCACAGCGCCTCGGCGATGCCCTGGGTGTAGTTCAGGCCCGCCATCTGCTCGTGGCCGGTCTCCGGGTTCAGGCCGACGATGTCGCCGTGCTCCAGCTTGGCGATCAGGGCGAGGGCGTGACCGATGGTCGGCAGCAGGATGTCGCCGCGCGGCTCGTTCGGCTTCGGCTCGATCGCGATGCGCAGGCCGTAGCCCTTCTCCTTGATGTACGCCGCGACCGTGTCGATGCCCTCGGCGTAGCGGTCGTGGGCGGCGTTGAGGTCCTTGGCGGAGTCGTACTCGGCGCCCTCGCGGCCACCCCACATCACGAAGGTGTCGGCGCCCAGTTCGGCGGCCAGGTCGACGTTGCGGATGACCTTGCGCAGGCCGTAGCGGCGCACCCGGCGGTCGTTCGAGGTGAACGCGCCGTCCTTGAAGATCGGGTGGCTGAAGGTGTTGGTCGTGACCATCTCGACCGTGATGCCGGTGTCGCTGAGCGCCTTCTTGAAGCGGTCCAGGATCCGGGTGCGCTCGGCGTCGTCGGAGCCGAAGGGCACCACGTCGTCGTCGTGGAAGGTCACGTGCGCGGCGCCCAGCTCGGCGAGCTTGTACACCGACTCCACCGGGTCGAGCCACGGGCGGCTCGCGCTGCCGAACTGGTCCTGTGCGTTCCAGCCCACGGTCCAGAGACCGAAGGAGAACTTGTCTGCGGGGGTCGGCGTGGCCGCCATGGCTTCCTCCTCATTGAGAACACACGATTTGTTGTGCCGCCGAACTTAATAGGCTTCGGGCTGTAGGGTCAAGCGCATGAGAGCCACCAGTGCCCCGGCGCGGCAGGGCACCCTGCGCGAGCACAACCTGCGCCTGGTGCTCGGCCACATCCTGGACGCCGCGGCCGGTGCCGACCCGACCCCGCCGTCCCGTGCCGATGTCGCCACGGCCACCGGCCTCACCCGCGGATCGGTCTCCGCGCTGGTCGACCTGCTGATCTCCGCCCGCCTGGTCGCCGAGCTGGCGCCGGTGTCCACCGCCCGGGCCGGGCGTCCGGCCGTTCCCCTGGTCCCGGCCGCCGGGACCGTCGCCGGGATCGGCGCCGAGGTGAACGTCGACTACCTGGGCGTGCGCGCCCTCGACCTGGCCGGACGGGTGGTCGGGCACCGGGTGGTGACCGGCGACTTCCGCGATTCCGACCCCGCCGCCGTCCTCGCGCGACTCGCCGAGCTGGTGGGGGAGCTGCTGGCCGGGCTGCCGGCCGACCTGCGCCCGGCCGGGATCTGCCTGGCGCTGCCGGGTCTGGTCGATCGGATCACCGGACCGCTCCGCCAGGCGCCGAACCTCGGGTGGCGGGACGTCGACGTCGCTGCCCTGCTGGCCACCCACCCGGTGCTCGACGGGTTGCCGATCCGGCTCGCCAACGAGGCGAACCTCGCCGCGCGCGCCGAATCGTGGGCCGGGCAGGCGGGGGACTCCTTCCTCTACGTCTCCGGTGAGGTCGGCATCGGTGCCGCCGTGGTGCTGGGCGGGGAGGTGTTCGCGGGTCGGCACGGGTGGGCGGGCGAGATCGGGCACACCGCCGTCGAACCCGAGGGGCCGCCGTGCACCTGTGGCGCCCGGGGCTGTCTCGAGCAGTACGCCGGGAAGGACGCCCTGCTGCGGGCGGCCGGACGACCGTTGACCGACAGCGCCGAGGACCTGGTCGCCGCGGCGACCGCGGGGGATGCGGCTGCCGCGACCGCGCTGCGTCGGGGTGGTGATGCCCTGGGCGTGGCCTTGGCGAACTTCGTGAACCTGGTGGACGTCGAGCGGGTGGTGCTCGGCGGGATCTACGCCCCGCTCGCGCCCTGGCTCACCGATCCGGTCATCGCGCAGCTGCGCACCCGGGTGCTGGCGGCCGCCTGGGAGGACGCGCGGGTGCAGGTCGCCGGGGGTGGGCCGCACGCGGCGCTGCAGGGTGCGGCGCTCGCGGTGCTGCGGACCGTGGTGGAGGACCCCTCGGCGTGGGTCGTGGAGGCCGCCGCCCCGTAGTCTCCTCCCCGTGACTGAGCAGCGACGCGACCTGTGGGTCGGCACCTACCCCGCCGCCGGCGCCGGGACCCCGGTGGGCCGGGGCGAGGGCATCTGGCGGATCGGACTCGACACCGCGTCCGGCACTCTGGGGACCCCGGAGCTGGTGCTGAGCACCCCGGCACCCTCCTTCCTGGCCGTCGACCGGGCGAACGGCGTGCTGTACGCGGTCGGTGAGGACACCGCGGGCACCGTCAGCGCCTTCCGGCTGACCGACACCGGCATGGAACCGCTGGGGACCGCCGATTCCGGCGGCGCCGACCCCTGCCACCTGCTGGTGGTCGACGGCGCGCTCTACGTGGCGAACTACAGCTCCGGCACGCTGGCGGTGTTCCGGATCGGGCCGGACGGCTTCACCGGCGAGACACCGGACCAGATCCTCGGGCACAGCGGTGGTGGGCCGGTCGCCGACCGTCAGGAGGGCCCGCACGCGCACTTCGTGGCGCTGGCACCGGGTGGTCGGCACATCCTGGTCAGCGACCTGGGCACCGACCAGCTGCGCCGCTACCGCCGCGCCGACACCGGACTGCTCGCCGACGACGGGATCGCCGCCACCTTCGTCCCCGGTTCCGGGCCCCGGCACCTGGACTTCTCCGCCGACGGCCGATTCGCCTACGTCGCCTGCGAGCTGGACGACACCGTGACCGTGCTCGCCTGGGACCCGGCCTCGGCCACCGGCACCGCCGTGCAGCAGGTCCCCGCGCAGGAGTCCGGCTCGGCGCAGGTCGACTCGCTGCCCTCGCACCTGGAGCGGGTCGGCGACCGCGTCCTGGTCGCCACCCGCGGTCCGAACCGGCTCGCCACCTTCGCCGCGGGCCCGGACGGCTTGCTCGCCCCCGCGGGCCAGGTCGAGCTGCCGGGCGACTGGCCGCGACACTTCGCCGTGGTCGAGGGTCTGGTCGTGATCGCCGATCAGCGGTCCGACAGCCTGACCGTCCTGCGTGACGGCGTGCCGACCGACAGCGCGACCCTGCCCGCCCCGGCCTGCGTGCTGCCGGCATGAGCGCCGACACCCGCACCGCACCCCGGCGGCGGCTGGGGCAGATCGCGCTGATCGCCACGGCCGGTGGCCTGCTCTTCGGCTACGACACCGGCGTCATCAACGGGGCGCTGGACCCGATGTCGGCCGACCTCGGCCTCAGCGTCTCCGCCGAGGGCGTGGTCACCGCCAGCCTGCTGGGCGGTGCGGCGCTCGGGGCGGTGGCGGCCGGTCGGCTGGCCGATGCCCTGGGTCGACGTCGCACCCTGCTGGTGCTGGCCGTGCTGTTCTTCGCCGGAGCCGTGGGGTCGGTGATCGCACCGAACCTGGCCTTCATGCTGGTGATGCGCTTCCTGCTCGGCCTCGCGGTCGGCGGCGCCTCGGTCACCGTGCCGGTCTACCTGGCCGAGCTCGCCCCCACCGAACGCCGCGGTGCCCTCACCGGCCGGAACGAGATCGCGATCGTGATCGGGCAGCTGGCGGCGTTCACCGTCAACGCGATCATCGGCACCGTGTGGGGTGAGCACGCCGGGGTGTGGCGGGCGATGCTCGCGATCCAGGCGCTGCCCGCGGTGGTGCTCTTCCTCGGGATGCTGCGGATGCCGGAGTCCCCGCGCTGGTTGGTGACCCGGGGTCGGGACGACGAGGCGCTCGCCGTGCTGGGCCAGGTGCGGGACGCCGACCGTGCCCGCACCGAACTGGCCGAGATCCGCACCCTGGTGGACGCCGAGCAGCACACCGCCCGGGCCGGCTGGGCCGATCTGCGCCTGGGCTGGGTGCGGCGCCTGGTGCTGATCGGGGTCGGCGTCGCGGTGATCAACCAGACCGGTGGGATCAACGCGGTGATGTACTACGGCACCCAGCTGCTGCGCCGTACCGGGTTCAGCGGCGACGTCGCCCTGATGACCAACGTGCTCAACGGCGTGTTCTCGGTGATCGGGATGGCGGTCGCGCTGGCGATCATCGACCGGATGGACCGGCGCACCGTGATGATGCTCGGCCTGGCCGGGGTGGTGGTCAGCCACCTGGCGGTCGCGCTCTGCTCGGCGCTGATCCCGGACGGCACCGGCCGCTCGGTCGCGGTGACCGTGTTCCTGGTGCTGTTCGTGTTCTTCAACCAGGCGTCGGTCGGGCTGCTGTGCTGGGTGGTGCTGGCCGAGCTGTTCCCGCTCCGGCTGCGCGGCTTCGCGATCGGCCTGTGCGTCTTCTTCAACTGGACGTCCAACGCCCTGATCAGCGGCTTCTTCCCCTCCGTGGTGGACGCCGCCGGGATCACCGCGACCTTCGCCGGGTTCGCGGCGATCAACGTGCTGGCCTGGTGCTTCGTGCGGTTCGTGCTGCCGGAGACCCGGAATCGGTCGCTGGAGGAGCTGGAACAGAGTTTCCGCGTCGCTGGTTGAGTCGTGTCGGTTCGTCGTGAAGGGAGTGGTCCGTGCACATCGCCATGCTGAGCGTGCACACCTCCCCGTTGGACCAGCCGGGCACCGGTGACGCCGGGGGGATGAACGTCTACATCGCCGAGCTCTCCCGGGCACTGGCCCGGCGGGGTGCGACGGTGGAGATCTACACCCGGGCGACCAGCTCCGCTCAGCCGGACACGGTGCCGCTGGACGGCGACGACGACCGGGTGCTGGTGCACCACGTGCTCGCCGGACCCTACGAGGGCCTGGACAAGAACGACCTGCCGGGTCAGCTGTGCGCGATGACCGCCGGGGTGCTGCGCTCCGGTGCCCGCCGCCCGGCCGGGTGGTTCGACGTGGTGCACGCGCACTACTGGCTCTCCGGTCAGGTCGGCTGGCTGGCGGCCGAACGCTGGGACGTGCCGCTGGTCGCCACCATGCACACGCTGGCCCGGGTCAAGAACGCCACCCTCGCGCCCGACGACTCGCCGGAGCCCTCCGGGCGGGTGATCGGGGAGGAGCAGGTGGTCGCCGCCGCGGACGCGATGATCGCGAACACCGCGGAGGAGGCGCACGAGCTCGTCCAGCTCTACGACGCCGACCCCGCGGCGGTGCACGTGGTCGCCCCCGGGGTGGACCTGCGCACCTTCGCGCCGGCCCGGGATCACGCCGAGCGGATGGCCTGGCGCCGTGAGCTCGGCCTGCCCGAGGACTCCGACGTGCTGCTGTTCGCCGGTCGGGTGCAGCCGCTCAAGGCGCCGGACGTGCTGGTCCGGGCGCTCGGCGTGCTGCGCGCGCAGGGCCGTCCGGTGCCGCTGCTGGTCGTGCTCGGCGGGCCCTCCGGTCGACCCGGTGCACTGCGGGACCTGCGGAACCTGGCCGAGAGCTGTGGGGTGTCCGACCAGGTCTGGTTCCGGCCGCCGGTGCCCCGCACCGAGCTCGCCCGGTGGCTGGGCGCCGCCGATCTGGTCGCGATGCCCTCCCGCAGTGAGTCCTTCGGGCTGGTCGCCGTCGAGGCGCAGGCGGCAGGCACCCCGGTCGTGGCGACCGCGGTGGGCGGTCTGCGTTCGGTGGTGGTGGACGGCGTCTCCGGCCGACTCGTCCGTGGCCACGACCCGGCACGCTGGGCGACGGCGATCGCCGAGCTGCTGGCCGACCCCAACGTCCGTGGACCCTGGCGCGCCGCAGCCCGCCGGGTCGCCGCCGGTTACGGCTGGGACGCCACCGCCGAGCAGATCCTCAAGGTCTACGCCCTCGCGGCGGAGCACCGCACGCACTGACCGCGCACACGGACCCGCGCACACGGACCCGCGCACCGAGATGACACGAATCGACGCTTCCGGGCCGTCATAGCGTCGGTTCGTGTCATCTCGACGCCGACTCCCCGAACTTGGTCAGTCGGTGAGCGGTTCGGCGAGGAAGACCGGGATCACCCGGTCGGTCTTGGTCTGGTAGTCGGCGTAGTCCGGGTAGGCGGCGACCGCGCGCTCCCACCACAGCGCGTACTCCTCGCCGCTGATCTCGCGGACCCGGTAGGAGCCCTTGTGCGTGGCGTCCTGGATGTCCACCTCCGGATGCGCGACCAGGTTGGCGTACCAGCCCGGGTTCTTGGGCGCACCGCCGAGCGACGCGACCACCGCGTACACCCCGTCGTGCTCGACCCGCATCACCGGGATCTTGCGCACCTTGCCGCTCTTGGCGCCGAGCATGGTCACCACCACCACCGGCATGCCGCGCAGTTCGGTGCCCTCCGTCCCGCCGGAGCGCTCGATGGTCTCGACCTGATCGCGGACCCACGCCTCGGGGCTGGGCTGGTACTCACCTGTGATCGCCATGCGAGTGCCAACGCCGGACCGGTCGTCGGTGTTCCGCGGGCCGAACGTCCCCCGACGATTCGTCCCGACGTGGGGCAGGATGGGACCCATGACCTACACCCTGGTGCTGCTCCGCCACGGCGAGAGCGAATGGAACGCCAAGAACCTGTTCACCGGTTGGGTGGACGTGCCCCTGTCGGAGAAGGGCGTCGCCGAGGCCAAGCGCGGCGGCACCCTGCTGACCGACGCCGGCGTGCTGCCGGACGTCGTGCACACCTCCCTGCTGCGCCGCGCGATCACCACCGCGAACTACGCGCTGGACTCCGCCGACCGGCTCTGGATCCCGGTCAAGCGGTCCTGGCGCCTGAACGAGCGTCACTACGGTGCGCTGCAGGGCAAGGACAAGAAGCAGACCCTGGCCGAGTTCGGTGAGGAGCAGTTCATGCTCTGGCGCCGTTCCTACGACGTGCCGCCGCCGGACATCGAGCTGGGCTCGGAGTTCTCCCAGGACACCGACCCGCGCTACGCCGGTGAGCCGATCCCGCGTGCCGAGGCGCTCAAGCAGGTCCTCGACCGTGCCCTGCCCTACTGGAACTCGGACATCGTGCCGGACCTGAAGGACAACAAGACCGTCCTGGTCGCCGCGCACGGCAACTCGATCCGCGCCATCGTCAAGTACCTGGACGACGTGGACGACGACACCATCGCCGGGATCAACATCCCGACCGGCATCCCGCTGGTGTACCACCTGGACGAGGAGACGCTGAAGCCCACCAACCCGGGCGGCACCTACCTCGACCCCGACGCTGCCGCCGAGGCGATCAAGGCAGTCGCCAACCAGGGCCGCTGACTCTCACGCGAAGGCCCGGTCCCCCGCACGGGGGACCGGGCCTTCGTCATGGGCGGTTCAGTGCGTCGGGGTCGGCCCGCCCGCGAACTCGCCGGTCACCAGGAAGGTGATCCGCTTGGCGATCGACACCGCGTGGTCGCCGAACCGCTCGTAGTACCGGCCGAGCAGCGTCACGTCGACCGTCTGCTGCGGCGTCCCGGACCAGCCGGAGCCGAGCAGCACCCGGAAGGTCTCCTCGTGCAGGTGGTCCAGCTTGTCGTCGGCGGCCAGGATCGCGGCTGCCACCTCCAGGTCGTGGCTCTGCAGCACCTCGGTGGTCTTGGCCGCCACCCGCACCGCCGCCTCGTTCATCTCCGCGAAGACCGCTGCCAGCGCCGGGTCCACGGCCGGGTGCGGGTAGCTGCGTCGCGCCACCTGTGCCACGTGCCGGGCCAGGTCACCCATCCGCTCCAGGGTCGCGCTCATCCGCAGCGCGGACACCACCACCCGCAGGTCGGTGGCGACCGGGGACTGCTGGGCCAGCAGCAGCACGCACCGCTCGTCCAGGTCCCGCTCCAGCGCGTCGATCGCCAGGTCGTCGGCGATCACGGACTCGGCCAGCGTCAGGTCCTGGTGCGCGAGCGCCTCCCCGGCCGCGGTGATGGCGTGCTCGACCCGACCGCTCATGGCCACCAGGTCGTCACCGAGCTGCTTCAGCTCGGCGTCGAAGATCTCCCGCATTCGTGCGTCCTCTCATCGTGCGCGCGCACGACATGTGCGCAGATCGACGCCACACCGTTCCACGCCCAGGTGAACGGGTGGGTGAACGCCGTACCGCCGGGCGGTGAACGCCGATGAACACTCATCATCGTCAGCCCGTGATCATCGGGCGACCTGGCGATCCCGGCTGTTCACCCCCGTACGCTGACGGGCGTGGAGGGTCTGACAGGGCTGATGATGCTCGTCGCCGGTGGGTTGGGATTGCTGGTCGGTGTCGGTGCCACGCTCGCGTTCCGGTGGAGCGAACGGGCGCAGCGCACGGTACCGGCCGGACCCGAGCCGGAGCTGGACGACGGGTTGGTGCGCGTGCTCGCCGTGCTGCGGTCGGCGGCGGTGGTGCTGGACGACGAGGACCACGTCCTGCGCGCCAGCCCGCCTGCCTACGCCTACGGGGTGGTCCGGGACGGGCAGATCGTGCACGCGGCGGTGCGTGACCTGATCGCCGATGTGCGGCGGACCGGGGTGATCCGGGACGAGGAGCTGGAGCTTCCCCGCGGGCCGCTCGGCCCCGGCACGATCATGCTGCAGGTCCGGGTCGCCCAGCTCGGACCGAACCGGTTGCTGGTCCTGGCCGAGGACCGCACCGCCGCCCGGCGGCTGGAGGCGATCCGCCGGGACTTCGTGGTGAACGTGTCCCACGAGCTCAAGACCCCGGTCGGCGCGATCTCGCTGCTGGCCGAGACGGTGCAGGACGCCGCCGAGGACGCGGAGGCGGTGCGCCGGTTCGCCGGGCGGATGATCAACGAGTCCCAGCGGCTGTCGGCGCTGGTGCACGAGATCCTGGAGCTGTCCCGGCTGCAGGTCGCCGGTGCGCTGCAGGAGATCCAGGTGATCGACGTCGACAGCGTGATCGCCGAGGCGGTGGACCGCGCCCGGACCGGTGCCCTGGCCAAGCAGATCGACCTCGACGTCGGTGGGGTCAGCGGCGCCCAGGTCTTCGGCGACCCGACCATGCTGGTCCAGGCGGTACGGAACCTGCTGGACAACGCCGTGTCCTACTCACCGCCCGGCACCCACGTCGGGGTCGGGGTGCGCAGCCACGAGTCACTGATCGAGATCGCGGTGGTCGACCAGGGCATCGGCATTCCCGCCGAGGAGCAGGACCGGGTGTTCGAGCGGTTCTACCGGGTCGACCCGGCGCGCAGCCGCGAGACCGGCGGCACCGGACTGGGCCTGTCCATCGTCAAACATGTCGCGGCCGACCACGGCGGTGACGTCCAGGTCTGGTCGCAACCGGGACGTGGCTCCACCTTCACCATCCGGCTGCCCAGGGCGGCCTCAGCCGAAGAGGTCGAGGCGCATGAGCGTGCCCTCGACTCCGAACCGAAAGGCACTCCGTGAACCGCATCCTGCTCGTCGAGGACGAGGAGTCGTACCGCGATCCGTTGGCGTACCTGCTCACCCGGGAGGGCTACCAGGTGGCGACCGCCGCGACCGGCACCGAGGCGGTGGAGCTCTTCGACACCGGCGATCCGGTCGATCTGGTCCTGCTGGACCTCATGCTGCCCGGCGTCTCCGGCACCGAGGTGTGCCGGCACATCCGGCAGACCTCGGACGTGCCGGTGATCATGCTGACCGCCAAGGACTCGGAGATCGACAAGGTGGTCGGCCTGGAGCTCGGCGCCGACGACTACGTCACCAAGCCGTACTCCTCCCGGGAACTGCTGGCGCGGGTGCGGGCCGTGCTGCGCCGCCGGGTGTCGGGTACGGCCCCGACCGAGGACGAGGACGAGGACGACAACATCCTGGTCTCCGGTCCGGTGCGGATGGACGTCGAACGCCATGTCGTCACGGTGAACGACGAGCCGGTCGCATTCCCGCTCAAGGAGTTCGAGCTGCTGGAGCTCCTGCTGCGCAACGCCGGCCGGGTGCTCACCCGCGCGCAGCTGATCGACCGGGTGTGGGGCACCGACTACGTCGGCGACACCAAGACCCTGGACGTCCACGTCAAGCGGGTGCGGGCCAAGATCGAGTCCGACCCGCGCAACCCCACGCTGCTGCTCACCGTGCGCGGACTGGGCTACAAGCTGAACGACGCGTGATGAATCCCGGGTGAACGGCGGGCCGGGCGAGATGTTGCACCGTCGTTCACCCGGGGTTCACCATCCGACGGGGGACCGGTCACCTGACGCTCCTAGCTTCGTCCTCGGTTGCGCACCATCAGGGTGCGCGCTGACCACGACAGGACGGAACACTGTGAAGCTGAACCGCGGAACGGGCGCGCTCGCCCTCGCCGGCGTGCTTGCCCTCTCCCTGGCGGCGTGCGGCTCCGACAACGCCACTGGCTCTGACTCCACCGGCACCTCCGGCTCCGGCGACACCGCCAGCAGCCTGAGCGGCGAGCTGAACGGCTCCGGCGCCTCGTCGCAGGAGTCCGCAATGGAGGCCTGGCGTGCCGGGTTCCAGAACCAGAACCCTGATGTGACCGTCTCCTACGACCCGGTCGGCTCCGGCGGCGGGCGCACCGCCTTCCTGGACGGCTCGGTGCAGTTCGCCGGCACCGACTCCGCGCTGGACGAGGACGAGCTGGCCCAGGCCCAGGACCGCTGCTTCGGCGCGGAGGCCGTGGACCTGCCGGTCTACGTCTCCCCGATCGCCGTCGTGTTCAACCTGGAGGGCGTGGACAGCCTCAACCTGTCCGCCGCCACCATCGCGAACATCTTCAACAACACCATCACCACCTGGAACGACCCGGCGATCGCCGCGGAGAACCCGGACGTGCAGCTGCCGGACACCGCGATCACCCCGGTGCACCGCTCCGACGAGTCGGGCACCACCAAGAACTTCACCGACTACCTGGCGAAGGCATCCGGTGGCGCGTGGACCGAGGAGGCGTCGGGCGACTGGCCGCTGGACGGTGGCGAGTCCGGTGCGCAGACCTCCGGCCTGATCCAGGCGGTTTCCGGCGGTAACGGCACCATCGGTTACGCCGACTTCTCCAAGGCCGGTGACCTGGGCGTGGTGAAGATCAAGGTCGGCGAGGAGTGGGTCGCCCCGTCCGAGGAGGGTGCCGCCGCCGCGCTGGACGCCTCCCCGCGCGACGACGCCCGTGCCGAGGGTGACATCGTGGTGAAGATCGACCGCGAGACCACCGAGTCGGGCGCCTACCCGATGATCCTGGTGTCCTACCTGGTCGCCTGCCAGGCCTACGACAGCCAGGAGGACGTGGACCTGGTCCAGGCGTTCCTGACCTACGTCGCCTCCGCCGAGGGCCAGTCCGCCTCCGAGACCGCCGCGGGTTCCGCCCCGATCTCGGACACCCTGCGCACCGACGTCCAGGCGTCGATCGACGCGATCAAGCTGGCCTCCTGAGGTCACACGTCACCACAGGCCGGTCCGTCTGCACCCGCAGGCGGACCGGCCGTCGGCGCGATCAGCCCCCTGCCATCCTGGAGAACGCGTGACCAGCACTCAGCCCGGGACCGTCACCACCGGTGACGCCACCTCACCCGGCCGCACCGCCCGCCGCCTGCGGCAGAAGAGCTCCGACCGTGGCGCCAGCCGCGTGTTCCGGTGGGTGTCCACCGGCGCCGGCGTCCTGATCCTGGTCATCCTGGCGGCGGTGACCGTCTTCCTGGTGGCCCGGGCCCTGCCGGCGCTCAGCGCCAACCCGGACTACCTGGCCGACACGGTCAGCTGGTTCCCGAAGGACTCGACGCTGTTGGGCTTCGTCGGGCCGATGATCTTCGGCTCGCTGCTCGCCGCCGGTCTGGCCCTGCTGATCGCCACCCCGCTGGCGATCGGGATCGGGCTGTTCATCTCGCACTACGCGCCCCGGCGGCTGGCGAACGCGCTCGGGTACATCGTCGACCTGCTCGCCGCGATCCCCTCGGTGGTGTACGGCCTGTGGGGCGGTCTGGTGCTCAGCCCGTTCATCCAGCCGTTCTGGGAGTTCCTCGGGACGTACCTCGGCTGGATCCCGCTGTTCAGCGGCAACGTGTCGCCCACCGGCCGCGTGATGCTCACCGTCGCGCTGGTGCTCGGCGTGATGATCCTGCCGATCATCACCGCGATCTGCCGGGAGGTCTTCCTGCAGACGCCGCGCCTGCACGAGGAGGCGGCGCTCGCCCTGGGTGCGACCCGGTGGGAGATGGTGCGGATGGCCGTGCTGCCGTTCTCCCGCTCCGGCATCATCTCCGGCGCCATGCTCGGCCTCGGCCGTGCGCTGGGCGAGACGATGGCGGTGCTGATGATCCTCTCGCCCGGCTTCACCTACTCCTTCCAGCTGCTGGTCGCCGGCAAGCAGCAGACGATCGCGTCGAACATCGCCGCCCAGTTCCCCGAGGCCAACCAGACCGGCGTCGCGACCCTGATCGCCACCGGCCTCGCGCTGTTCGTCATCACCCTGGCCGTGAACATGGCCGCCCGCGCGATCGTGGCGCGGCGCAAGGACTTCTCGGGAGCGAACTGACATGGCGACAGCGACGCAGAACGCCCAGGCACCGCAGCCCACGCTCGAGGAGCTGCTGCGCACCACCGACCCCGCCCGGCGGCGCAAGGACGTGCTGATGCGGACGCTGATCACCAGCGCCTTCGTCATCACGATGATCCCGTTGATCTCCCTGACCTGGACCGTGGTGTCCAAGGGCATCGGGCGGCTGGACGGCTACTTCCTGCTGCACTCGATGCGCGGGGTCTTCGGCGGCATGGACGCCGGTGGCATCTACCACGCGATCGTCGGCACGGTGGAGATCACGCTGTTCGCGGCGCTGATCTCGGTGCCGATCGGCCTGCTCACCGCGATCTACCTGGTCGAGTACGGCGGCGGCCGGTCGCTGGCCAAGGTGATCACCTTCCTGGTCGACGTGATGACCGGCATCCCGTCGATCGTCGCCGGTCTGTTCGCCTACGCCCTGTTCGCGCTGCTGCTCGGCCCGGGCGCCAAGATGGGCGTGATCGGCTCGGTGGCGCTGTCGGTGCTGATGATCCCGGTGGTGGTCCGCTCCTCGGAGGAGATGCTCCGCCTGGTGCCCAACGAGCTGCGCGAGGCGTCGCTGGCGCTGGGCGTCCCGCGCTGGCTGACCATCGTCAAGGTGGTGCTGCGCACCTCGGTCGCCGGTCTGACCACCGGCGTCATGCTCGCCATCGCCCGCGTGATCGGTGAGACCGCCCCGCTGCTGCTGACCGTGGGCGTCGTCGACTCGATCAACTTCAACCTCTTCGACGGTCGGATGATGACGCTGCCGGTGTACGTCTACCGGCAGTACGCGCAAGGATTGGTGGCCTGTTCCCCGGGTGACACCGCCTGCGTCGCCGACATCACGGTGCAGCGGGCCTGGGCGGCCGCGCTGACCCTGTTCCTGATCGTCATGCTGCTCAACCTGATCGGCCGGCTGGTGACCCGGTTCTTCGCCCCGAAGATCCGCTGACCCGCCGCCCCCGACTCGACTCCCCGAAGGAAATCCCGATGGCACAGCGCATCGACGTCAAGGACCTGAACATCTACTACGGCGCCTTCCGAGCCGTGGCCGACGTGAACATGACCATCGAGCCGCGCTCGGTGACGGCGTTCATCGGCCCGTCCGGCTGCGGCAAGTCCACCTACCTGCGCACCCTGAACCGGATGCACGAGGTGATCCCCGGTGCCCGGGTCGAGGGCACCGTCGCGGTGGAGGGCGTCGATCTCTACAGCGCGGACATCGACCCGGTGGCGGTGCGCCGCCAGGTCGGGATGGTCTTCCAGCGCCCGAACCCGTTCCCGACCATGTCCATCGCGGAGAACGTGCTCGCCGGCATCCGGCTGAACAACCGCCGGATCTCCAAGTCCGACGCCGCCGACCTGGTGGAGCAGTCGCTGCGGGGCGCCAACCTGTGGAACGAGGTCAAGGACCGGCTCGACCGCCCCGGCTCGGGACTGTCCGGTGGTCAGCAGCAGCGGCTCTGCATCGCCCGCGCCATCGCGGTCAAGCCACAGGTGCTCCTGATGGACGAGCCGTGCTCGGCGCTCGACCCGATCTCCACCCTCGCCATCGAGGACCTGATCGCGGAGCTGAAGAACGACTACACCATCGTGATCGTCACCCACAACATGCAGCAGGCTGCGCGGGTGTCGGAGAAGACGGCGTTCTTCAACATCGCCGGGACGGGTGAGCCCGGTCGGCTGATCGAGATCGACGACACCGCGACGATGTTCTCCTCCCCGCGCGAGCGGGCCACCGAGGACTACATCTCCGGCCGCTTCGGCTGAGTCGATCGGACGGCGGACGGGACGCCCGACTACGCCACCGCGGCGGCCCGGCGTCGGAACCTGGCGCCCCAGGTCGGCACTGAGCGCCCGAGTTCGGCACTTCGCCGGCCCCCAGATGGCGTGTTCTGCCGACCTCGGGCCTGGCCCGGCCCGCGACCTCGACCCGGCCCGCCCTCGCCCGGCAGCTCGCGCCGCTTGCCCGGACCGCCGCGGCTCGAGGTCGGCGGTACGCGCTCGACGTCGGCACACCGCGCCCCGAAGTCGGCAGTTCGGGCCTGAGTTCGGCACGTCGCCGGCCCGTGGCTGGCGCGTTGTGCCGACCTCGACGCGGCAGGCTGGCTTGGGGACACGGCTTGCCTGGCAACGCGGCTTGCCTGGGTACGGGGCCGGCTTGGGGACGCGGGTGGGCCTGGAACGGGGAACGTCCTTGGAATGCCGAACGGCCCGGCCCCCGCGCAGGGGACCGGGCCGTTCGTGCGTCGGCGGCTCAGAAGGTCGGCGTGGCCTCCGGGACCAGGTCGGTGTACTCCGGCAGGGTGCCGTCCAGCACCGGGACCGGCAGGGTCTCCTGCCCGGAGGAGCCGCTGGAGAGCGTCAGCTCGGTGGTCGCGCCGGGCGGGTCCTGGCTGACCAGCAGCACCTCCTCGCCCTGGCTGCCGCCGAGCAGCACGGTCTGGCCGGCCGGGACGCGCACGGTCGCCGAGTCGGCACCGGTGCTCAGCTCGACCAGCGCGGCGTTGTCACCGTTGTTGCTCAGTGCCCCCTGCAGCGCACCCGGCTCGCCTGCGGCGGCGGAGATCAGGACCAGGTTCTCCGCGCTGAGGTCACCGAAGGCGGCGCCGACGCCGTCCGAGGCGTCGTACTCCAGCTGCGAGGTGATCTGGTTGGTCGCCGAGCAGCCGGACAGGGCGGCGGCGAGGGCGACGGCCGCGACGGCGGAGACGCGGTGGAGGGTGGACTGGCGGCTGCGGGCCACGGTGGCTCCCTGGGAGTGGTTCGACGTCGGCTCCGAAGAGCCTACGGCGCTGGACGCGATCGAGGTGACCCGGCGTCAGCATCCGCCGGTCGCCCGGCGCGGCACCGGGTCGCGGGCGGCTGCGTCGTCGCAGGTCAGGACGTTGCGGGTCGGCCTCCTCGGGACGAGGCGGCCCCGATCGGACTCTAGCCACGCCGACGCGGTTCGCGCACTGGTTCGGTCGCGTGTCGCGCAGGACGTGGAACCGTCACCGCTCTGACCAGGGCAAACGCTGGTGACCATCGAGAATCTTCACGAAGTCTGCCGGTTTTCGCGTGGTAAGATGGGCATCCGCGAAAGGGGACACCTCCAAATGACTTTCACTGTTGGGGAGACCGTTGTCTACCCGCACCACGGGGCAGCGCTGATCGAGGAGATCAAGACCAGGACCATCCGCGGCGAGGACAAGATCTACCTCAAGCTGAAGGTCGCCCAGGGCGATCTGACCATCGAGGTCCCGGCGGAGAACGTCGACCTCGTGGGCGTGCGCGACGTCGTCGGCCAGGAGGGTCTGGACCGGGTCTTCGAGGTCCTGCGGGCGCCGTACACCGAGGAGCCGACCAACTGGTCGCGTCGGTACAAGGCCAACCTGGAGAAGCTGGCGTCCGGCGACGTCATCAAGGTGGCCGAGGTCGTGCGCGACCTCTCCCGCCGGGACGCCGACCGCGGCCTGTCGGCCGGGGAGAAGCGGATGCTCGCCAAGGCCCGGCAGATCCTCGTCTCGGAGCTCGCACTCGCCGAGCACACCGAGGAGGAGAAGGCCGAGGCCATCCTGGACGAGGTCCTCGCCTCCTGATCCGGTGGGCCACACCACCGCGATCCTGACCGCAGCCGGCAGCGGTCTTCGACTCGGGCACCCCGAGCCGAAGGCGCTGGTCCGACTGCACGAGACGCCGTTGCTGCAGCACGCAGCGCGGCGTCTCGTCATGTCCGGGGTGATCGACCACCTGGTGGTCACCGCTCCGGACGGCCACGAGTCGATCTGTCGTGCCCTGCTGCCCGAGGCCGACGTGGTCGTCGGTGGTGCCACCCGGCAGGAGTCGGTGGCGGCCGGGCTCGCCCGGGTGCCGGACTCCTCGGACGTGGTGCTGGTGCACGACGCGGCGCGGCCGCTTGCCTCGCCCGAGCTGATCCGTCGCGTGGTCGCAGCGGTGCGGGCCGGACATCGGGCAGTGGTGCCGGGGGTGCCGGTGACCGACACGATCACGGCCGTCGACCCGGGGGCGGAGGGTGCCACGGCCGCCCGGGGGACGGTGCCGCGTGCCGGGCTGCGCGCCGTGCAGACGCCGCAGGGATTCGATCGCACCGTGCTGGACGCCGCGCACGCCGCGCACCGGCTCGACGGCGGGCTGGTCACCGACGACGCGGGGCTGGTCGAGTTGCTGGGCGAGCCGGTGTGGCTGGTGCCCGGGGAGGAGTCGGCGATGAAGATCACCACCGCGCGGGATCTGGCGCTGGCCGGGCTGCTGCTGGGAGCCGGGTCGTGATCCCCCGGATCGGGATGGGCGTCGACGTGCACGCCTACGACCCCGACCCGGCTCCGGGGGCGGCCCTCCGGCTCGCCGGACTGGTCTGGCCGGGAGAACGACCGTTGGCCGGGCACTCGGACGCCGACGTCGCCGCGCATGCCGCCGCCGAGGCGCTGCTCTCCGCCGCCGGGCTGGGCGACCTGGGCGCGGTCTTCGGGGTGGACCGTCCGGAGTGGGCGGGAGCGCCCGGGGTCGAGCTGGTGGCCGAGGCGGCGCGCCAGGTCCGGGCCGCCGGGTTCGAGGTCGGCAACGTGGTCGTCCAGGTGATCGGCAACCGCCCTCGGATCGGACCGCGCCGGGCCGAGGCGGAGGCCGCCCTGTCAGCGGCGGCCGGGGCTCAGGTGGCGGTGTCGGCGACCACCACGGACGGACTGGGACTGACCGGGCGCGGCGAGGGCATCGCGGCGCTGGCGACCGCACTGGTGGTGCCGACCGGCTGAGGGGCGCGGGTGTCGCGGGGCCGGCCGGGTTCGGGCTCGTGCGCTGCCGGCGGGTCGTCCGCTGCCACCGGCTCGGTCGGGACGCCGGGCGCGCTGTCGGGGTGCTGCGTTCGGCTGTCCCGTACGCGTGGGTCATGGCTGGGCGCGCTGTCCGGGTCCTGGGACCTGCTGCGGAGCGCCCGTGCTGCACGGCCGGGCGCGCTGGCGATCAGCACGCCGGCGATGATCACCGCACCGAGGACCAGCTCCGCGGGCGCCGGTCGCTCGTCGAAGGCCAACCAGCTGGACGCAAAACCGACCACCGGGACCAGCAGGCTGAACGGGGCGACCACGCTCGACGGATGCCGGGCGAGCAGCGAGGTCCAGATCCCGGAACCGACCACGGTGGCGATCAGCACGGTGAACGCCAGCCCGACCAGCGCCCAGACGGCGGTGCCGGTGGTCAGGGTGGTCAGCGAGCGCCCGATCGCCGCTGGGCCGTCGACCAGCAGGGACAGCGCGAGCATCGGCAGCGGCGGCACCACGGACATCCAGAGCATGAAGCGCAACGGTTCGGTGGTCCGGGCCTGACGGCTGCACACGTTGCCGAAGGCCCACCCGAGTCCACCGCACAGGGTGAGCAGCACCGGCAGCACCCCCGCCTGCGCACCGCCTCCCGCGCGCACCAGGGCGATCCCGGCCAGCCCGGCGACGGCGATCCCGATCCCGAGTGCCTGCCGACCGGTGATCCGTTCCCGCAGCCACACCCCGGCGATGAGGACGGTGAACGGCGCCGAGGACTGCAGCACCAGCGATGCCAGGCCGGTCGGCATCCCGGTGTCCATCGCCAGGTACAGGAAGGCGAACTGCAGCACACCGAAGCCGAGGCCGTAGCCGAGCAGCCAGCGCCACGGCACCTGGGGGCGCGGGACGAACAGCACGGTCGGGATCGCGAGCAGCGCGAACCGCAGGGCGACGAGGAAGAAGGGTGGGAACTGCTGCAGGGACAGGTGGATCGCCGGGAAGTTCAGTCCCCAGCACAGCACCACGATCAGGGCGAGGAGGCGGTCACGGGTCGGCACGGGATCAGGGTGACCGGCTATGACCGTCCAGCACCAGCGAAAGATCCAGCACTGTCCGTGTAGCGTCGCTACATGGACAGCCACCACCTCGCCACGCTGCGCGCGGTCCGGGAGGCCGGGGGAGTCACGGCGGCCGCGGCCCGGCTGCACCTCACCCCGTCCGCGGTGTCCCAGCACCTGCGCCAGCTCACCGACCAGGCGGGGACGCCCCTGGTCGAGCGCGTGGGCCGGGGCATCCGACTCACCGAGGCCGGACACGCCCTGGCGGATGCGGCCGTCGGCGTGGCGGTGGCGCTGGAACAGGCCCGGGGCGCCGTGCAGGCGTTCCGCGGTTCACCCACCGGCCGGGTCCGGGTGGCGTTCTTCCAATCTGCCGCCGCCTTGCTGGCACCCGGTCTGCTGCACCGGGTGGCCGCGCACGAGGGCGTCACGATCGAACTCGGCGACCACGACGTCGCCCAACACGACTTCCCGAGCCTGAGCGCCGACCACGACCTGGTGGTGGCGCACCGACCGGACACCGGCGACGACTGGCCGACCGGACTGCGCGTCGCCACGCTGCTGCGCGAACCGTTGGATGTCGCACTGCCCGAGGGGCACCCGCTGGCGCAGCGCGCCGACCTCACGCCGGCGGATCTGGTCGGCGAACCGTGGATCGCGGTGCGGGAGGGCTTCCCGGTCGCCCGGGTGCTGGACCGGGTGGCGGCGGTGGCCGGTGCGCCGCCCCGGGTCGTGCAGCGGTTCAACGACTTCGGGGTGGTCGAGGCGCTGGTCGCCGCCGGGCACGGGATCAGCCTGCTGCCCCGCTACACCGCCGGTGCCCGGCCGGGGGTGCGGTTGGTGCCGCTGGCCGGGGTCGGTGCCGCGCGACGGACCGATGTGCTGATGACCCCCGAGCGTGCTGCCCGGCGCGTGGTGCAGCTGGTGCTGGCGGATCTGCGGGCCGAGGCGGCTGCCGTCACGGGCAGTGTCCGCGGGAAGTGACTGGCCGGTAGCCTGGTGCGGTGAGCCTGCGCCTGTTCGACACCGCCACCCGTGAGGTGCGTGACTTCGTCCCCGTCGTCCCGGGTCAGGTCGGCATCTACCTGTGTGGTGCCACCGTCCAGGCCCCGCCGCACATCGGGCACGTCCGCTCGGTGGTGGCCTTCGACGTCCTGGTCCGCTGGCTGCGCCGCACCGGGTACCGAGTCACCATGGTCCGCAACGTCACGGACATCGACGACAAGATCCTCCACCGCTCCGCCGAGGCCGGTGAGCAGTGGTGGGCCTGGGCGATGGCCAACGAGCGGGCCTTCACCTCCGCCTACGACGCCCTGGGCGTGCTGCCGCCGACCTACGAGCCGCGGGCCACCGGACACGTCCCGGCGATGGTCGAGCTGATGCAGCGGCTGATCGAGCGCGGGCACGCCTACACCGCCGGCCCGGGTGACGTGTACTTCGACGTGCGCTCCTGGTCGTCCTACGGCGAGCTGACCAGCCAGCGGGTGGACGACATGGTGGCGGACAGCGCCGCGGAGGCCACCGACAAGAAGGACCCGCACGACTTCGCGCTGTGGAAGGCCGCCAAGCCGGGTGAGCCGGAGACCGCCTCCTGGGACACCCCCTTCGGTCGCGGCCGCCCCGGGTGGCACCTGGAGTGCTCCGCGATGGCGCACCGGTACCTCGGGGACACCTTCGACATCCACGGGGGCGGACTCGACCTGCGGTTCCCCCATCACGAGAACGAGCAGGCCCAGTCCCGCGCCGCCGGGTACGGCTTCGCCCGGTACTGGCTGCACAACGGCTGGGTCACCCAGTCCGGCGCGAAGATGAGCAAGTCGCTCGGCAACGGGTTGCTGGTCAGCACCCTGCTGGAGACGGTCCGTCCCGCGGTGCTCCGCTACGCCCTGACCGCCGTGCAGTACCGGTCGATGCTGGAGTGGACGGCGGACACCCTGGCCGAGTCCGAGGCCACCTGGGACCGGCTGGCGGGCTTCGTCACCCGGGCGACCGAGCGGGTGGGGGAGGTGGACCCGGCGCAGGCCGAGATCCCGGCCGACTTCGCCGCGGCGCTGGACGACGACCTCAACGTGCCCGCCGCGCTCGCGGTCGTGCACGAGCACCTGCGGGCCGGGAACACCGCCCTGGCGGCGGGCGACGACCCGAGCACCCGCACCGAGCTGGCCGCCGTGCGCGCCATGCTGGACGTGCTGGGCCTCGACCCGGCGGGCGAGCAGTGGGGCGCCGCCACCGGCGACGACCGCACCGCCACCGCCCTGGACTCCCTGGTGCGCGCCGAACTCGACGCCCGCACCGCCGCCCGGGCCGCCAAGGACTGGGCCACCGCCGACGCGATCCGCGACCGGCTCACCGCCGCGGGTATCGCGGTCGAAGACTCCCCCACCGGCGCGCGCTGGTCGCTCGCCGCCCGCAACGTGACTGACGAGGACATCTGATGGCCGGCAACTCCCAGCGCCGTGGCGCCACCCGCAAGACCGGCAAGAAGGCCACCGTCGGGTCCGGCGGGCAGCGCCGTCGCGGACTCGAGGGCAAGGGCCCGACCCCCAAGGCCGAGGACCGCACCTACCACTCCGCGCACAAGAAGAAGGCGGCGGCGGAGAAGCGCGCCACCACCTCGCGCGGCACCACCCGCCGCACCCCGAGCGGCAAGGGGCGGGGCGCCGTCACCGAGGTGGTCGCCGGGCGCAACTCGGTGGTCGAGGCGATGCGCGCCGGGATCCCGGTGTCCACCGTCTACATCGCCACCCGGTTGGAGGCCGACGACCGCACCCGCGAGATCCTGCGCACCGCCGCCGACGAGGGCTACCCGCTGCTTGAGGTCACCAAGCCCGAGCTGGACCGGATGACCGACGGCGCCGTGCACCAGGGCGTGGCGATCCAGGTGCCGCCCTACGAGTACTCCGACGTCGAGGACCTGCTCGACATCGCCGCCGCCAGCGACCGCCCGCCGCTGATCGTCGCGCTGGACGGCGTCACCGACCCCCGTAACCTCGGCGCCGTGCTCCGGTCGGCCGGGGCCTTCGGCGCGCACGGTGTCTTGGTGCCGGAACGCCGCTCGGCCGGGATGACCGCCTCCGCCTGGAAGGTCTCCGCCGGTGCCGCCGCCCGGGTCCCGGTCGCCCGGGCCACCAACCTGGTGCGCGCCCTGGAGCGGTTGCACGAGGCGGGCTGCTTCATCGTCGGCCTGGACGGTGGCGGCAGCACCACGGTGGCCGACATGCCCTACAGCACCGACCCGCTGGTGCTGGTGATCGGCTCCGAGGGCAAGGGGCTGTCCCGCCTGGTCAGCGAGCACTGCGACGTGATCGCGGGCATCCCGATCGACTCCGACGTCGAGTCGCTGAACGCCGGGGTCGCCGGGGGCATCGCGCTCTACGAGGTCGCCAGGCAGCGGCAGGGCTGATCGGCGTGCGCACCGTCCTGATCACCGGAGCGAGCGACGGCATCGGGGCGGCCGCTGCCGCTCGGCTGGCCGGCGACCACCGACTGATCCTGGTCGGCCGGAACCCGGAGAAGACCCGGGCGGTCGCCGAGCGCGTGGGGGCGGACGGCGTGTTCGTCGCCGACTTCGCCCAGTTGGACCAGGTGCGCGGCCTCGCGGCAGAGATCACCGGCCGCTACGACCGGATCGACGTGCTGGCGAACAATGCCGGTGGGCTGTTCTCCGGCCCGACGATCACCGTCGACGGGGTGGAGCTGACCTTCCAGGTGAACCACCTGGCGGCGTTCCTGCTGACCGACCTGCTCCGGCCGCTGTTCACCCCCGACACCGCCGTGGTGAACACCTCCAGCGTGGCCGCCCGGCTGTTCAGCAGCTTCCGGGTGGACGACCTGGACACCTCCCGCCGCTACCGGCCCGAGCGGGCGTACGGCAATGCCAAGCTGGCGAACATCCTGTTCACCAAGGGACTGCACGCCCGGGGCATCCGGTCGGTCGCCTTCCACCCCGGCAATGTCGCGACCAGCTTCGCCTCCGACACCACCAGCCCGCTGCGGTGGCTCTACACCACGGTGCTGAACCGGTCGTTGATCACTCCGGAGGCGGGCGGGTCGACGTTGGAGTTCTTCATCCGCTCCGACGCCTGGCAGTCGGGGGAGTACTACGGCAGCGACCACCGGCCGGGCCGCACCGCCCGGAAGGCGGCGGACCCGGCCCTGGTCGAGGCGCTCTGGTCCGGCAGCGAGCGGCTGTTGCGGCGCTGAGGGCGTCGGCCCGTCTGCGGGGGGAGTTCAGGACGGTCCAGCGTGGGGACGGTCAGCGTGGCGCGACCTCGGCCCGTACGGTGCTCACCGATGCGGGACCGAGGCATCGGGGGACAGGGTCAGGTGCGCCGCATGACGCCGGTCACGGCGCCGGGTAGATCATCAGGTACCCGGGGATCGTCAGAACGGCGGTGGAGTCGCCGAGCACCGCCGTGAGCGAACTCTCCGGCCGCAGGACGCCCATCCAGCTCTCGTCCGGCTGCTCGTACATGGTCGAGTCCCACGTGGTGCTGTCGTACCGGACCTCGATCAGGAACGTGCGCGGCGCGTCGGCGGTCGGGGGATCGGCGATCGTGAACGACGTGACACCGTCCGCCCGGGTGACGGTGACGTCGGCGGCATCGCTGCCGTCCTCGTTCACCAGGCCGACTGCCGTCCAGTAGCCGTCGGCCTGGTCCGCGATTCGGAGCACGATCGGATCGCTCGCCTCGTCCCCGTCGGTGTGGGCGACCACGACCCGGTACCGCTGGCTGTAGTCCTGCACCGGCTGCACTCCGGGCGGGGAGGGGATGTTCTGCACGGGGAAGGCGACGGAGTAGACCGGCGCCACCGGCTCCGGGCTCGGCTCAGGTGTCGGGGTCGGGTCCGGCGCGGGTGTCGGGTCGGGTGTCGGCGTCGGGTCCGGTACCGGAGTCGGGTCGGGTGCCGGATCGGAGTCCGGGGCGGGGGTCGGATCCGCGGTGGTTGCCGGTGCCGGGCCACGGCCGCCCGGTGCCGCTGCCGCGTGAGTCCCGCGGGAAGCGCATGCGTCGGCGGACGCTGCCTGCGCGGTCGGCGTGCCGAGCAGAGCGACACCGGTACCCAGCACCAATGCCAGCACTGTCGACAAGGCGATGCCGGCCCGACCGGGGCGACGTCCACGGCGGGCCACGACCAGCAGCAGGATGGCGGCGGCGATCATGGTGCAGGCGATGATGAGCAGGGGCACCGGGCTGCTGCCGGTGAGTGCGAGGCAGTCCACGAGGGTTCTCCAGGGCTGTCGGGGTGGTGAGCGGCTGCGGACGCGATTTCGGCGTCCCCGCAACCGTCGACGATCCACCCCGAGCGCCCCGACTAGGTGCCGTGAAAGTACGGGTAGGTGGATGCGCCACTACCTATCCGTGCTGAATCTGCGACTGCCGCTCAGGAGATTCGGGCCCCCAACGGCGGGCGACACTCACCGGCGACGGCGCATCACCGGGGCGAACGCCCCCCGCTCACCCGATCAGCGGGTCCGCGTCCTCCCGCAGGTCCGCCGCCGACACCCCGAGGATCGCCTCCTCGTCCGGCCGGGTGGGCAGGATGTTCTTCACGTAGGACTTCACCGCCTCCGGCATCGGCACGTCCCGGCCTTGCTGCTCGGACAGGAACCAGCGGTGGTCCAACAGCTCGTGGTAGATCTGCGCCGGCTCCAGCTTCGGTCGCAGCTCGCGGGGGACAGCCCGGACGGCAGGCTCGAAGACGCCGTTCAACCAGTCGTGGGCGACGAAGTTCTCGTCGTCGTTCTGCCGGTCGGTGGCGGCGGCGTAGCCGTCCAGGTCGTTGAGCAGCCGGCGGGCCTGGTTCTCCTGCACGTCGAGTCCGGTCAGGCGCATCAGGCGGCGCGAGTGGTGTCCGGCGTCGACCACTTTGGGCTGGATCCGCACGGTGGTGCCGTCCAGGTCGGTGGTGATGTCCAGCTCGCCGACATCGAAGCCGAGGTCGTTCAGCCGGTCGATCCGGGCCTGTACCCGCCAGCGGTCACCGGACCGGAAGGACTCCGCCTCGGTGAGCGCACCCCACAGCTCCTGGTAACGCTCGGCCAGGGCATCGCCGATCGCCACCGCGTCGACCTCGTCCTCCAGGAACTCGCCCGCCTGCAGGTCCATCAGCTCGCCGATGATGTTGACCCGGGCCACCTCCAGGTCGTAGCCCCGTTGGCCGTCGGTCAGGCTGTCGTGGAGGTCGCCGGTCTCGGCGTCGACCAGGTAGGCGGCGAAGGTCTCGGCGTCCCGCCGGAACAGGGTGTTCGACAGCGAGACGTCGCCCCAGTAGAACCCGACCAGGTGCAGCCGGACCAGCAGCACGGCGAGGGCGTCGATCAACCGGGTCGCGGTGTCCGGGCGCAGCGACTGGCTGAACAGGGAGCGGTACGGCAGGGAGAACCGCAGGTGCTGGGTGATCAGCACCGGCTCCAGCGGCTCACCGTCCGGATCGGTGCGACCGGAGATGACCGCCACCGGCTCGACACTGGGCACGTCCAGGCGGCTGAGCTGACGCAACAGCTCGTACTCCCGGTACGCCACCGTCTCGCCGATCTCCTTGATCGCGATCACCCGGCCGGACAGCCGGGCGAACCGCACCGTGTGCCGGGAGATACCGCGGGGGAGGGCGGCGAGCTGATCGGCGGGCCACTCGGCGAGCGGGATGTGCCAGGGCAGATCCAGCAGCGCCGGGTCGGGGGCGGCGGCGGTGATCTGGAGGCGGGGGCGGTCCATGACCAAGGATTCTCCCATCGATGGCCGAAGGGGCGGGGTCCGGCAGGTGCCGAGCCCCGCCCCTTCGGGCGCGAGAGCGCTGGATCAGGCGGTGATGCGCTGACCGGAACCGGCGTGGAACAGGTGCTGCTCACCGGTGCGGATGGTGACCCAGATGGTCTCGCCCTTGAGCGGGACCTGACGCGGGCCGACCCGGACGATGACCTGCGAGTCACCGGCGCCGGAGGTGACGTCCGCGGCGGCGGCGTTCCCGGCCAGCGAGCCGTACACGTAGGCGTCCGAGCCGAGCTCCTCGACGATGTTCACGACCACCGGCAGGGCGTTCGGGGTGCCCTCGGGGACGACGTCCAGCGACTCCGGCCGGAAGCCGATGGTGATCTGGTTGTTGTCGTCCGCGGCGAGCTGGCCGATCGCGTCACGCGGCACCGCGATGCCCGCAGACCCGACGGTGGCGAAGCCGTCCTGGACGTTGAAGGTGCCGATGTTCATCGCCGGGGAGCCGATGAAGCCCGCCACGAAGACGTTCGCCGGGGTGTCGTACATGTCGCGCGGGGTGCCGACCTGCTGGAGCAGACCGTCCTTGAGCACGGCGATCCGGTCGCCCATGGTGAGCGCCTCGGTCTGGTCGTGGGTGACGTAGACCGTGGTGACGCCCAGGCGGCGCTGCAGCGAGGCGATCTGGGTGCGGGTCTGCACACGCAGCTTCGCGTCCAGGTTCGACAGCGGCTCGTCCATCAGGAAGACCTGCGGCTGGCGGACGATCGCACGGCCCATCGCGACACGCTGGCGCTGACCACCGGAGAGCGCCTTCGGCTTGCGGTCGAGGTACTGGGTCAGGTCGAGGATCTTGGCAGCCTCCTCGACGCGCTGCCGGATGTCGGCCTTCGGGGTGCCGGCGATCTTGAGCGCGAAGCCCATGTTGTCGGCGACGGTCATGTGCGGGTACAGCGCGTAGTTCTGGAACACCATCGCGATGTCCCGGTCCTTCGGCTGCACGTCGGTGACGTCGCGGTCGCCGATCAGGATGCGACCGGCGTTGACGTCCTCCAGGCCCGCGAGCATGCGCAGGGAGGTGGACTTACCGCAGCCGGAGGGGCCGACGAGGACGAGGAACTCGCCGTCCTCGATGTGCAGGTCGAGCGCGTCCACAGCGGGGCGCTCCGTGCCCGGGTAGACCCGGGTGGCCTTGTCGTACGTGACCGTAGCCATTGTCAATCCCTTCACCGGCAGGTACGTGCCGGACGATCCGTCGTGAAAGGTGTCAGAGTGTCTTCGCTGACACAGGCCGAACGGCTGGTGAGCCGCCCGATCCACCGGTCATCCTGCCACAGGAACGGTGTGATGTGGGCCACGCGTCCCTGTCACGACAGCCGGTAGGCGGCCCGGTCGCCGAAGGCGAAGAGCCGGTGCTGATCCACGGCGAGCTGGCGGAGGTCCGGGGGCATCGGCGCCGTCCACATCCGGGTACCGGTGCGCAGGTCCAGGGCGACCACCTCGGTGCCCTCGTCCCGGTCGCCGAGCACCAGCACGTGGCGGCCGTCGGTCACCGGTTGCAGGGAGAAGTCGGCGGACGGGGACACGTCCGCCCGCCAGCGTTCGGCCCCGGTGGTGGCATCCAGGGCGAGCACGCCCTGGGGCACCGTGCCGATCAACAGGTCGTCGAGCAGGATCACCGAGGTCTCGGCGCGGAAGGCGGTGTCGGTGCTCCACAGCGGCTCGCCGGTCGTGGTGTCCAGGCCGGACAACTCGCCGTGGGGTTGGTCCAGGACGAACTCCGCCTGCGGCACCGAGCCGTCGTCGACGCTGAGCTGGAGGCGCCGTGCGATGCCGAGGGCGGTGATCCTGCCGTCCGGGCCGGACACCTGCGCACCGGCGGCGCCCTCCACCGCGAGCCGGTCCTGTCGGGCGGGGCCCACCGAGCTGCCGAAGGTCAGGGTGTGCCCGTCGACCAGGTCCAGCGCCCACGCGCCGCGATCGGAGGACACCACGACCGCGTCGCCCACGACCTGCAGCCGCATCGGGCTGTAGACGTCGCGCGCGTCCCGCAACGGGTCGAGGATCGCCTGCCAGCGGACGGTGCCGTCCAGGGTGCGCATGGCGACCTCGATCCGCTGGTCGTCCCGCGCGGTGGCGGTGATCCGGTGGTCGCCGGTGCCGATGACCGCGGTCTCGGCCGGCAGCGGGGTGTCGTCGTGCCGAGCGCCGGTGGTCGGGTCGAGCTGGAACAGCCGGGCACGGGTCAGGGTGGTGGTCCCGGCGGTGTCGTAGACGGCCACCGCGGACCAGCAGGCGATCTGCCCGGACTCCGCCCAGCAGTCGGTGGTGGTGAAGGCGTTGCCATTGCTGAAGTCGCTGACCACCGGGGCTTCCCAGAGCTGCTCGTCGCTGTCCGGGTCGGTGGCGACCAGTGATTCGGCACCGGAGTCGTCCCAGCTGCTCGACAGGTACACGCCGGCGACCTCACGACCCGCCCACGCGACGCGTGTGCCGTTCTCCAGCTCCACTGCCCGCACGTCGGGTCCCACGGCGACGGCCACCTGGGGCAACTCCTGTGCCGCCAGGTAGGCCCGCTGCTCCACGGTGCCGATGCCGAGGTCCGCCAGTGTCACGGCGGCGGCCACGACCACCGGCACCGGCCACCAGCGGCGGGCGTACCGACGCCAGGGCACCGGACCCCGTGCCGGGTGATGGGCGGGGCGGGTGCGCGGCGGCGCGGTGTCGACCCAGTCGTCCTCGACCAGCTCGACCTCGTCCATGCCCCCGCGCCCCACGACGGCTACCCGGTGACCCGGCCCGCGAGATCGGCCAGCAGGTCGCTGACCGCGTCGGTGTCCGGCAGGCGGTAGCGGGCGACCGTGTCGCCGTCACCGACCTTCACGCCCAGGTCGTCCTCGGTCAGCGCCTCGAGGGCGTGTTCGTCGGTCACGTCGTCGCCCGCGTAGAGCACGGCGCCGGCCCCCAGCTCGGCGCGCAGTGCGGTGACGGCGGCACCCTTGTCGGCGGTGAGCACCGACACCTCGACCACGTTCTTCCCGTGCAGCACCGCGGAGCCGAGCTCGTCACCGATCGCCAGCGCCTCGGACTCGGCCTCGGCGCGCACCGGCTCCTCGGCCAGACGGGTGTGCACCACCACAGCAGCCGGCTTGGTCTCCACCCAGACCCCGTCCCGCCCCCGTGCGACGGCCTGCATCCGGCTGCCGAGCTCGGTCAACCGGTCGGCCTGGTCGTCGGTGAGCCGGATGTCCTGCCGGTCGAGACCGTGGGCGGCGACCTGCGCGCGCTCGGCGCCGTGCGATCCGATCAGCACCGTGCCCAGCGGGGGCTGCGCGAGGCGGTGCAGGTCGGCCAGCGCGCGGCCGGAGACCAGGGCGACCCGCACCCGGTCGGGGTGCTCGGCCAGCGCGGCGAGCGCGTGGGCGGCGACCTCGGACATCCGGGACTGCTCCGGGTCGTCCTGCAGCGGCGCGAGCGTCCCGTCGAAGTCCAGGGCGATCAGCAGCGGCGGCCGGTCGGCGATCCGGTCCAGGGCGGTGGTGAGCAGCTCAGACATGCTGCTGCCGGATCGGGACGGCGGTGAGCACGGACAGGAAGGTGTTCGACCAGTTGGCCACGTCGTTCTCCAGTACCCGGCGGCGCAGGCGGCGCATCCGCTTGCGGGCCTCCCGGGGATCGATGTTCACCGCGTGCATGATCGCGTTCTTCAGGCCGGAGATGTCGTGCGGGTTGACCAGGATCGCCGCGCCGCCCAGCTCGTCCGCGGCACCGGTGAACTCGCTGAGCACCAGGGCGCCACGGTCGTCGGAGCGGGCGGCGATGTACTCCTTGGCGACCAGATTCATCCCGTCGCGCAGGGCGGTGACCAGCATGACGTCGGCCGCCAGGTACAGCGCTGCCATCTCCTCCATCGGGTAGGAGTGGTGCATGTACTGGACGGCCGGGTGGCCGAACGCGGAGTAGTCGCCGTTGATCCGGCCGACCAGCACCTCCACGTCGTCCCGGAGTTGCTGGTAGGCGCCGACGTTCTCCCGGCTGGGCGAGGCGACCTGGACCAGCGTGGCGTCCTCGACCGAGAGCCGGCCGTCCTCCAGCAGTTCGCCGTAGGCCTTGATCCGGTGTCGGATGCCCTTGGTGTAGTCCAGTCGGTCCACGCCGAGCAGCAGCACCTTCGGGTCGCCCAGCTCGGTGCGGATCTCCCGGGCGCGCTGCTGTACCTCCGGGCTGCGGGCCAGGTTGTCGAAGGCGTGCGAGTCGATCGAGATCGGGAAGGCCGCCGCCCGCACGTGCCGCTCCACCCGTCCGTTGGCGTCGGTCAGCGTGATGACCTGGCCGCGGGTGGTGTGCTCGGTCAGCCGTCGGGCGGCGCGCACGAAGTTGGCGGCGTCGCCCGCACGCTGGAACCCGATCAGGTCGGCGCCCATCAGCCCTTCGACGACCTGCTTGCGCCAGGGCAGCTGGACGAAGATCTCCAGCGGGGGGAACGGGATGTGGTGGAAGTAGCCGATCCGGATGTCCGGCCGCAGCTCGCGCAGGTACTTCGGCACCAGCTGCAACTGGTAGTCGTGCACCCACACCGTCGCGCCGGGCGCTGCCTGGGCGGCGGCGGCGTCGGCGAACCGGCGGTTGACCCGCTGGTAGGCGTCCCACCACTGCCGGTGGAAGGTCGGCGGCTGGATCACGTCGTGATAGAGCGGCCACAGGGTGTCGTTGGAGAAGCCCTCGTAGTACTGCTCGAGGTCATCCTGGGAGAGTGACACCGGCACCAGGCGCATGTCGTCCGCGTCGAAGGGCTCCAGCTCCAGATCGGCGGAACCGCCCCAGCCGACCCAGGCGCCGTCCGACTGCTGCACCACCGGCTCCAGCGCGGTGACCAGGCCACCGGGGGAGCGGGTCCAGCTCGGTTGTCCGTTGTCGTCCAGGCTCACGTCCACCGGAAGGCGGTTCGCCACGATCACCAGGTCATAACCAGCAGATACCACGATTTCTCAGCTCCTTGGGCTCGGCCTGACCTTAACGTGACCTGGGATGTTTCGCCGGGGGAACACCGCGTGCCCTGACCCGTCCGGAGGGCTGCGGCGACTACCGTTCCGGCATGGAGCGGGTAGGGCTGGCACCGGGTGTCGAGATCGGCGGATACACCATTCTCGCGCCGCTCGGCTCGGGTGGCATGGGCACGGTCTACCGGGCGGTGGACGGCGGCGGGACCACCGTCGCGCTCAAGCTGCTGCACCCGCACATCGGCGCCGACCCGGCGGCCCGGGAGCGCCTGCGCCGGGAGGTGGCCGCGCTGCAACGGCTGCGCAGCCCCGGGGTGGCGGCCGTGCTGGACGCCGAGGCCGACTCCACCGAGGCATTCCTGGTCACCGAGCTGATCCCGGGCAAGGACCTCGCCGAGTACGTGCGGCTGCGCGGCCCGTTGGACGCCACCGCCCTGCACCGGGTGGCGGACCGTTCGGCGGAGACGCTCGCCGCGGTGCACCGGGCGGGGGTGGTGCACCGGGACCTCAAGCCGTCCAACCTGGTGCTCGGGCCGCAGGGGCCGGTGCTGATCGACTTCGGGGTGGCGCAGTCGGTGGACGAGACCCGGCTGACATCGGCCGGATTCGTGGTCGGAACCCCGGGGTACCTCGCGCCGGAGCTGATCGGGGGCGCCGAGCCGACGCCGGACACCGACTGGTGGGGGTGGGCGGCGCTGCTGGTGTTCGCCGCGACCGGCCGCGCCCCCTTCGGTACCCGGCCACTGGAGGCGGTGCTGGCCCGCACCCAGGAGGGGGACGCCGATCTGCGCGGGCTGGGGCCGATCACCGCCGGTGCGCTGTGGGACGCGCTCGCCCCGGAACCAGCGGATCGGGCGACACCGGCCGAGGTGGTCGCGGCGCTGGCGGAGGCGGAGCTGCGGGGCGAGGCCTTCGATCCGGAGGCGACCGAGCAGCCGGTGCGCAGGGCGGCGCCGACGACGGTCGTGTACCCGGCCGGTGCCGCGGGGACGGGGGACGACTCGGCCACCGCGGTCCACCCGGCGGTGGCTCCCGGGACCGCTGTGTACCCGGCGGCGACGCCGGAGACTGCTGTGTACCCGGCCGCGACGCCGGAGACTGCTGTGTACCCGGCCGCGGGGCCAGAAACCGCTGCGTACCCGCCGGTGGTGCCGGAGGCGGAGGCGTACCCGCAGACCGCCGGCTACCCGGCGACCCGACCGGCCGTGTGGGACAGGCCGGGTCAGGACCCGGCGCCCGGCTGGCCCGAGCCCGTCCCTGCCCTGCCGCCCGCGCCGCCCACCCCGCCGCGGCGGATCGGGTCGCTCCTCGCCCTGGGCCTGCTCACCGTGGCCGGTGCCGCCGTCCGCCCCGGGATCACCCTGCTGGTCCTGCTGCCGCTGGTGCTGCTCGCCCGCACGGTCGGATCGGTGGTGGCCGCGACCCTGCGCCGACGGGAGCGGGTCGGCGCGCGCCGCTCGGATACCGCGCGCGGGGTGATCGCCTCGCCCTGGCACCTGCTGCGCTCGGTGGTGACCGTGCTGCCGTCGCTGCTGGTGTCCGCCGCCCTGGTGACCGTGGTCGGTGGGGTCGGCTGGTGGGCGCTGCACGAAGGCGGAACCGCGGACACCGCGGTCGAGGGCGGCTTGCTCGCGGTGACCGCCGTGATCGGGCTGATCGCCCTGTGGTGGGGACCGGGTTCCCGCAGCACGCGGGAGGGTGCCCGGTGGGCACTCGGCGCGGTGGCACCGGGCCGGTGGGGTGCCGGGGTCCTGGTGCTGCTGGTGCTGGCGGTCGCGGCGTTCGCGCTGTGGTCCGCGGCGCGGGGCGACCCCGTCGACTTCACCCCGTTCGGGTCGCCACCGGTCCCCGGGTCCTGAATCCCAGCATTCTCCCGGGCAGGACCCGTACCCTGTGGGCCATGTCCGCCGACCGCTCTGCCCTGCGTGCGCCGCGCCTGCGGCACCGTGCGCGACGTGCGCACCGTGCGCACTGCGGCAGCGTGGGGGCGGTGGGCGTCCTCGCCGGGATGCTGTTGCTGATCGGCGGGTGGTTCGGGGTGGCCCGGGTGCTGGTGCACCAGTGCGCGGCGATCGAGGGACCGCTGGCCGACCTGGGTCGTTGGCTGACCCTGCTGCGCGAGGTGCCCGACTGCCCGGTCGGCACCCTGGCGGTCGCCCCCGGTCTGCCGCAGGGTGCCGTGCTGCTGATCGCGCTGGCCCTGCCGGTGGTCGCCGCCCAGGTGGCGCTCGGTGCGCTCGGGCTCGGTCTGATCGCGGTGCTGCGCCGTGCCGTCGCGGTGACCCTCGACGTGCTGGCGGCCGTGCTGCCGGACCTGGCGGCGCTGACCCGGGCGGGCGTGCGGGTCACCGAGCGGATCGGCATCCTGGTCGGACACCGGGTCCCGCCGCTGCCCTCCGGTGTCCCGGGGGTTCGGCACCCGTTGCGCGGTCCGCCGGTGGCGATGGTCTGAGGACCACACCCCACCGACCCCCGTCTCAGCAGAGCAGGAAGCAGACCCATGTCCAGCAACTCCCCGCGGCCGTCCAAGGCCGAGCGTCGCGACCAGGCGCGCGAGCAGGCACGTCAGATGCGCGAGGCGCAGCGCAAGCGCGACCAGCGCAACAAGTTCATCGCGATCGGTGCGGTCGTGGTGGCCGTCCTCGCCCTCGGCGGCGTCGGCGGCTGGCTGTGGATGCAGTCCAACCAGCCGAGCATCGCCTATGCCGGTGACGACGTGGAGACCATCACCCTCGCCGACACCACGGCACCCTCGACCGCCGGCGCCAACGGCGGGATCCCGGTCGGCAAGGACGGGGTCGCCGGTGAGGCCGAGGACGGCAACGTCGTGGTCTCGGTCTACACCGACTTCATGTGCCCCTACTGCGGCCAGTTCGAGCAGGCCAATGCCGACGAGCTGGCATCCCTGCGCGAGGAGGGCGGCGTGACGATCGAGTACCACCTGCTGTCGTTCCTGGACGCGCAGTCGCGGGGCGCCGAGTACTCCACCCGGTCCGGCAACGCGGCGGCCGTGGTCGCCGACCAGGCACCGGAGCAGTTCCCGCAGTTCGTGTCCGCCCTGTTCGAGGACCAGCCGGCCGAGGGCTCGAAGGGCCTGTCGGACGGCAAGATCGCGGACATCGCACGCAGCGTCGACGTGCCGGACAGCGTGATCGACCAGTTCACCGCCACCGCCTCCGGCCAGGACTACCGCACCTACTCGCCGTGGCTGCAGGCCAACGTGAACCAGATGCGCACCGACATGGGCCAGGTCGGCACCCCCTACGTCGCCATCGACGGCGAGCAGTTCCAGGGCGACCTGTACTCCACCGGTCCGCTGACCCAGGCGATCGAGGCGGCCAAGGGCTGACCCGCCGACAGACACCGCAGGCCGCGACCGCTCAGGGTCGCGGCCTGCGGTGTCTAGACTCCCGCGGTGCCCTCCGTGCTGGTCGACCTCACCCCGTTGCGTGTCAGCCCGGCGTTCCGGCGGCTCTGGCTCGGGCTGTCCATCGCGAACCTCGGCACCCAGTTCACCGTGGTCGCGGTCGGGTTGCAGGTCTATGGGCTGACGCGTTCGACGTTCTCGGTCGGCCTGGTCGGACTGTGCGCACTGTTCCCGCTGGTGGTCTTCGGGCTGTACGGCGGGGCGATCGTCGACCACGCCGACCGGCGCACGGTGGCACTGATCGCCTCCGGGGTGAGCTGGGCGGCGACCCTGGTGCTCGCGATCCAGGGCTGGGCGGGCAACGGCCACGTCGGGCTGCTGTACCTGCTGACCGCCGTGCAGTCCGGGGCGAACGCGGTGAACAGCCCGGCCCGGTCGGCGATCATCCCGCGGCTGCTCGAACCCCGCCTGATGCCCGCCGCCAACGCGTTGCAGACCATCGGCTGGAACGTCGCCCTCACCGGCGGACCGCTGCTCGGCGCCGCCCTGGTCGCGGTCGCCGACTACGGTCCGGTCTACACCATCGACGCGGTGCTGTTCACCTTCGCGATCGTCGCGCTGTTTCGGCTGCCCGCGATGCCGCCGGAGGCCGACGACAGTGCCCCGCGCCGCGCCAGGGTCGGGCTGGGGTCGGTGCTGGACGGGCTGCGCTACCTCGGCACCCGTCCGAATGTGCGGATGACCTTCGTCGTCGACCTGATCGCGATGATCACCTCGATGCCCCGGGTGCTGTTCCCGGCCGTGGCGCTGCTCTACCTGGGCGGCGGCGAGACCACCACCGGCGTGCTGACCGCCGCCATCGCGCTGGGCGGGATCATCGCCGGACTGTTCTCCGGTGGTCTGGCCCGGGTGCGCTGGCAGGGCCGGATCATCGTCGGGGCGATCACCGCCTGGGGACTGTCCATCGCCGCCTTCGGCCTGGTGCTGGTCGTGGTCGGCCGGGGCAGCCCGGACCACGTGCTGTGGATCGCGCTGGCGCTCGCGGTGCTCACCCTCGCGATCGCCGGGGCGTCGGACGCGGTGAGCGCGGTGTTCCGGCAGACCATCCTGCAGACCGCGACGCCGGACAATATGCGCGGCCGGTTGCAGGGCGTGTTCACCGTGGTGGTCGCCGGCGGGCCGCGACTCGGGGAGCTGCTGCTCGGCGCGGTGTCGACCCGGCTCGGCGAGGGCGGTGCGGCACTGGTCGGCGGCCTGGCCTGCGTGCTGCTGCTGGCGCTCGCGATGTGGCTGCAACGCTCGTTCTGGCACTACGACGCCCGGGACCCACAGCCCTGAGTGGCGCCGGGGTGACAATAGGCGTATGACCGGCCTCGACCTGCCCCTGCCCGGCGACCTCAGCGACGACGAACGCGGTCTGGTCGAACTCCTCCGGGAGAGCGCCGTGCAGCTGCTCCCCGACGGTGCCGTGCTGGAGACCGACGACGTGCTGAGCGCCTTGCGGGCGTTGCAGCAGGAGTTCGTGCGGTTCCGGCTCTACTACAAGTTCGGCATCGACGAGGTGCTCACCAAGATCACCATCTTGCGCGAGGAGTTCGAGCAGGCGCACGACTACAGCCCGATCGAGCACGTCCGGCACCGGCTGAAGTCGATGGAATCGCTGATGCAGAAGGTGATCCGCACCGGCACCGACCTGTCCATCCCGGCGATCCGCGCGTCCATCCACGACATCGCCGGGATCCGGATCACCTGCTCCTTCGTCTCCGACGCCTACTGGGTGCGCGACATGCTCGCCCAGCAGCCGGACCTGGAGGTGGTGGAGACCAAGGACTACATCGCCCACCCCAAGCCGAACGGCTACCGGTCGCTGCACATGATCGTCCGGGTGCCGGTGTTCCTCTCCGACCGGACGGAGCACGTGGACGTGGAGATCCAGCTGCGCACCATCGCGATGGACTTCTGGGCGAGCACCGAGCACAAGCTCTACTACAAGTTCGGCCGCGAGGTGCCCGCCCACCTGATGGCCGAACTCACCGAGACCGCCCGGCTGTCCGCCGAGCTGGACGACCGGATGGCGCGGCTGCGGGCGGAGATCAACGGGCTGGGCACCGACGGTCGGTAGACTCCCGCACACGGCACCCCGTGGGGTGCGCGCCTCCTTAGCTCAGTCGGCCAGAGCAACTGTCTTGTAAACAGTAGGTCGCCGGTTCGAATCCGGCAGGGGGCTCAGATCAGCTCGACCCGGTCCGCCTGCGGGCCACGGTCGCTCTGCCGCACCTGGTACCGCACCCGGTCGCCCGCGTAGAGCTCCTCGTCGTCCCGCACCACCGACACGTGCACGAACAGGTCCTGGCCGCCGTCGTCCGGGGTGATGAAGCCGAAGCCGCGCTCCGGGTCGAAGCGCGCGACGACGCCCTGGCCACCGCGCTGCGGAGCGCGGGCCGAGCGGTCGTGGCCGCCGCCGCGCCGGACCGGGCCGCCGACCAGACGCACGCCCTGGGCCTGAGCGCCCCGCTCGCCCTCCGACAGCCGGTAGCTCACCCGGTCGCCCTCGACCAGCTCGGCGATGTCCCCGGAGAGCGCACGGGCGTGCACGAACACGTCCTGGTCGCCGGAGTCGGGGGTGATGAAGCCGAAGCCCTTGCCCGCGTCGAACCAGGACACGGTGCCGTCGGCGCCGTCGTGCTGTGCCGCACTCCGACCGGCACCCACCGCCGCATCCGCCGCGAGCGGCAGCACGTGGTCCGCCTGCGGACCCTTCTCGCCCTCGACGACCAGGAACGCCACCGGCTGGCCGTCGATCAGCACGCCACCGCCGACGATGGCCGAGCTGTGCACGAAGATCTCGCCCTCGCCCGACTGCGGGGTGAGGAAGCCGTAGCCCTTGGCCGGCTCGTACCAGTTGACGGTGCCGAGCACGCCCAGCGTGGCGTCGGCGGCCACGTCACCGGTGACCCGGACGTTGCGCGCCTGCGGGCCGCGGTCGCCCTCGCCCACCTCGAACTCCACCGACTGGCCCTCACGGAGCACCGCCATGCCGTCCTGGCCGACGATCGCGGAGGCGTGGACGAACAGGTCGTCCGACTCGTCGGCGGGGGCGATGAAGCCGAACCCTCGCTCGGTGTCGAACCAGCGGACGGTTCCCTGCTGCACGGTGGTACTCCTTGTGAGGACGGTGGTTGCTGGGTCCAGTGTCCCCGACCGAGCGTTGGTGCACGACCGTGACGGCCGCCGACCGACAGGTTGTGCGCCCAAATCGACGGACCATCCATCCGCGCCCCCGCACCACCCCCCGCTCAGGTTCACTCGGTGCGTCGCCCCGACCAGGGCCGACCCGCACCCGTCGACGACGCATGGCCGCGCCGCCCGGGTGCCGCCAGGACGACTCGCCGAGGAGACGCATGACGGGCGTGGACGCGCTGACCCTGTTGGAGAAGGCGGCGCTGCTGACCGGTGGGTCGGTGTTCGGGACCCGGGAGCTGCCGCGGCGCGGGGTGCGCTCGCTGCTGATGGCGGACGGGCCGCACGGGGTGCGCAAGCAGCTGGGGTCGGCCGACCACCTGGGGATCGCGGCGTCGCAGGAGGCGACCTGCTTCCCGACGGCGGCGGCGGTGGCGAACTCGTGGGACCCGGAGCTGGCCGAGCGGGTGGGTGCGGCGCTGGGCGCCGAGGCGGCGGCGCAGGACGTGGACGTGCTGCTCGGCCCGGGGCTGAACATCAAGCGGTCGCCGGTGGGTGGCCGCAACTTCGAGTACTTCTCCGAAGACCCGCTGTTGTCGGGCAAGCTCGCGGCGGGCTACGTGCGCGGCATCCAGTCGCAGGGGGTGGCGGCCTGCCCGAAGCACTTCGCGGCGAACTCCCAGGAGCTGCGCCGGATGGCGTCGGACTCGATCGTGGACGAGCGCACGCTGCGTGAGGTCTACCTGTCGGCCTTCGGGATCGTGGTGACCGAGGCGCACCCGCGGTCGATCATGTCCTCCTACAACCTGATCAACGGGGTGTACGCCCACGAGGACCCGTTCCTGCTGGGCACCGTGCTGCGGGACGAGTGGGGCTTCGACGGGGCGGTGATCTCCGACTGGGGTGGCTCGAACGACATCGTGTCGGCGGTCGAGGCCGGTGGCACGCTGGAGATGCCGGCCGCGGGGCTGGACTCGGCGCGGCAGATCGTCCGGGCGGTGCGTGACGGCCGGCTGGCCGAGGCGGATCTGGACGCCCGGGCCGCGGAGGTGCTGCGCCTGATCGACGACGCGCGCGAGCCGGGCACCGCACCGGCGGTGGACCCGGAGGCCCATCACCGGCTCGCCCGGGAGACGGCCGCGCGGTCGGCGGTGCTGCTCAAGAACCAGGACGCGGTGCTGCCCCTGGCGGCGGGCACCCGGGTCGCGGTGATCGGCGACTTCGCGCTGACCCCGCGGTACCAGGGTGCCGGGTCGTCGGCGGTGAACCCCACCCGGGTGGACAGTGTGGCCGAGCTGGTGGGCGACTCCGGTCTGGACCCGGTGGCGGTGCTGCCGGGCTTCCGCCGGGACGGTCGGCCGGACGCCGAGCTGCGGGATGCCGCACTGGCGGCAGCCGGGCGGGCCGACGTGACCTTGCTGTTCCTCGGACTGCCGGAGGTCGCGGAGTCCGAGGGGATGGACCGCGCCGATCTGCGGCTGCCGGACGCCCAGGTCGAGCTGCTGACGGCGCTGGCCGGGTCGGGGGCGCGCGTGGTCGTGGTGCTCGCGGCCGGTGGTGTGGTCGAGACGCCGTGGCTGGACTCGGCGCAGGCGGTGCTGCACGCCTACCTCTCCGGCCAGGCGGGCGCGGGCGGCATCCTGGACGTGCTGACCGGCGCGGTGAACCCCTCGGGTCGATTGGCCGAGACGGTGCCCGTGACGCTCGGCGACACCCCGATGGCCGAGCACTTCCCCTCCGAGGGCCAGTACGCGGAGTACCGCGAAGGCCTGTACGTCGGCTACCGCTACTTCTCGACCGCGGGTGTCCCGGTGGCCTTCCCCTTCGGCTTCGGGCTGTCCTACACCGACTTCGCGCTGAGCGACCTGACCGTGACCCCCGAGTCGGCGACCGTGACCGTGACCAACACCGGCGACCGGGCCGGTGCGCACGTCGCGCAGGTGTACGCCCACCGCCGGACCCCGGGCGTGCACCGGCCGACCCGGACCCTCGCTGGATTCGCCCGGGTGGAGCTGGCGGCGGGGGAGTCGCGCACCGTGACGATCCCGCTGGCCTCCTTCCGGCACTGGGACACCGCGACCGGTGCCTGGCAGGTCGAGTCCGGCACCTGGACGATCCTGGCCGGGTCGCACGTCGACGACCTGCCGCTGTCCGCCGACGTCGAGGTCACCGGAACCGTCGAGCCGCGCACCGAGGCACTGCCGGAGGCGTACCGGACCGGGCAGGTCGCCGCGGTCACCGACGCCGACTTCTCCGCGCTGCTCGGCCGCCCGCTGCCGGAACCGCGCCGGGCCGGGCCGCTCGGGGTGAACGACCCGCTGTCGGCGATGGAGCACGCCCCCTCACCGCTGGCCCGCCTCGCCTATCGGATCCTGGCCTCCCGGCGTGCGGCGGCCGATCGCAAGGGCGCGCCCGACCTGAACATCCTGTTCCTGCTCAACATGCCGTTCCGGGCCATCGGGAAGATGACCAACGGCATGGTCAGCACCGAGATGGTGGACGGCATCGTCCGGATCGTGAACGGGCACTTCTTCTCCGGCACGGGACGCACCGTGGCCGCATTCGTCCGCAACTGGCGCGCCAACCGGCGCACCGCCGCACAGCTCTGATCTGGAAGGCCCTCGCATGTCCCGCCTCACCGCCGCCTGGCGTCGTTTCGCCGTCAAGCGCCCCGGCCTCGCGCAGTTCATCGTGTTCCTGGTGCTGAGCAACGGCATCACCGTGCTGCAGCTGGCGTTGATGCCGTTGATCAAGTGGGTCTTCGGCATGACCTCGCTGGTGGACACGGCGTTCCAGGTGTGGCCGATCGGGTCGAACCCGGACGGGTCGCAGTACTTCATCTTCGATTACGCGGCCGGTGCCCTGCCCCAGGGCGGTGGCGGTCTCGCCTACTTCCTCGCGGTGCAGATCACGTTGCTGATCGCCCAGGTGATCAACTTCTTCGCCCAGCGGAGCATCACCTTCAAGTCGAATTCGTCGATCGGCAAGGCGGCGTTCTGGTACGCGATCGCCTACGTCATCATCACAATCCTGGCCGCCGCGGCGCAGGGCCTCTACAAGACCCCGATCTACGACCTGTTCATCGATACCTGGGGCTGGGGCGGCACCGGCGAGACGCTGGCCGACTTCGTCACCATGATCATCAACGCCGCGATCTCCTTCTGGGTGTTCTTCCCGATCTTCAAGGTGATCTTCAAGCAGGAGCCGGAGCGTGAGCCGGAGCCGAAGCCGGAGCCGGTGGCATGACCCCGGTGCTGACCGTCGTGGTCCCGGCCTACAACGCCGCCGGGTACCTGGGCCGGGCGCTGGACTCGGTGGTGGGGGTGGCCGGGGTCGAGGTGCTGGTCGTCGACGACGGATCCACCGATGACACCGCGGCCCTGGCCCAGCAGTACGTGGACCGGGGTCTGGCCCGGTTGATCCGGCAGGCCAACGGCGGGCACGGGGCGGCGATCAACACCGGCCTGGCGCACGCCCGCGGCGACTACCTCAAGGTGCTGGACGCCGACGACTGGTTGAACCCGCAGGCGCTGGCAGCGGTGGTCGAGCGGCTGAGCACCGGCCCCGAGGTCGATCTGCTGGTGTCGAACTTCGTCTACGAGAAGGTCGGCAAGAAGCACAAGACGGTGGTGCACTACCGCGGCGCACTGCCGACGGGCGAGGCGATCGGCTGGCAGCGCACCCGCCGGTTCGCCAAGCGGCAGTACCTGATGATGCACGCCCTGACCTACCGCACCGCGGTGCTGCGCGAGGTCGGGCTGCGGCTGCCGGAGCACACCTTCTACGTGGACAACCTCTACGCGCTGGTGCCGCTGAGCCGGGTGCGGACGCTGACCTACCTGGATGTCGACCTGTACCGGTACTTCATCGGACGCTCCGACCAGTCGGTGCAGGAGTCGGTGATGCTGCGCCGCCTGGACCAGCAGCTCCGGGTGAACCGGCTGATGCTGGACCACGTCGCGTCGACGCCGGTGTCCGACCGGCGGTTGCGTGCCTACCGCCTGCACTACGTGGCGATCATCTGCGCGGTGTCCTCGATCCTGCTGATCCGGGCCGGGTCGTTGGCCGAGAAGGACAAGCTCTGGACCGAGCTGCGGGCGCAGGACCGCTGGCTGTACCGCCGGGTGCGCTGGTCGGTGCTCGGGCAGCTGAGCAACCTCCCGGGCCGGACCGGGCGCCGGGTGTCGGTGCTGGCCTACCGGGTGGCGCAGCGGGCGATCGGGTTCAGCTGAACCACCCCGGCTCGCCGACCCCGTCGCGGGACGCGCCGACCTGACCGACCGCGCGCCGGCGTGGGCAGGCGCGGCTGGTCGCGTCGCGGCAGGATGCGGCCATGACCCGCGCAGTGATCGTGCACGGTACCGGGACGCTGACGGTCGGCACCCGGACATGAAAAGGCCCTTGACCGCGCAGGGGGCAGGCGGCCAAGGGCGATACCCATCCTACAGGACGGTAGGGATTGGCCCCGGGTGAAGCGGTGTGACGCTGACCACCCGGATCAGCCGGCGGTCCGGCCGGTCTCCTCCAGCAGCCGCAGCGCCGCCGTGACCCGCGGGTTGCGCGCCGGGTCGGCGTCGATGCCGAGGGTGCCGTAGATCCCGTTGATGTGGTTCTGCACCGACTTCTCGGTGATGTGCAGCACCTCGCCGATGCCCGCGTTGGACAGTCCCTGTGCCAGGAGGCGGAGCACCGCGTACTGCCGGTCGGTCAGCCGGGCGACCGCCGAACCGGCCCGCGGCGACATCCGGTCCAGCAGCACCGGGTCCAGCGTCGTGCGCCCGGCGGCGGCGGCCCGGATCGCCTGCACCAGGGTGTCGGCGCTGGTCGACGTGGTCTTGGACAGGTAGCTCCACCCGCTGGCCACATCCGGCGGCAGATCGAGCAGCAGGTCCATCGCGTCGTGCGCCGACAGCAGCAGGATGCCGAGGTTCGGCTGGCCGCGGCGGACCGTCACGCCGAGCGCGATGCCGTTCCCGTCCGGCAGGTCGATGTCGAGCACCGCCACGTCGACGGCACCCGGGCGCAGCACGGCGGTGGCCTCACGGACCGTGCCCACCGACGCGACCACCCGCACACCGGGCGCGGAGCCCAGGGTCAGCTCCAACATGGAGCGGAACAGCGGCTGATCCTCGACGATGGCCACACGGATGGCACGGGCGGCGTTCTCGGTCATCGCCGCCCAGTATCGTCACTCCCGGCCCGCGACGTGCCGCGACGCGCGGAACGCATCGGGGCCGCCGACCACGGATGGTGACGATGAGGCTGGGACCCCGGGACGCCGATCACGCCGATCGGTGGGCGCTGCTGTTCGCCACCGGGTCGGTCATGTCGGTGTTCGCCGTCGGCGCGGCGGTGCAGACCGCCTACATCTACAACAATCAGGTCGCCGACGGCGACGGGGTGCCGGTGCTGGCCCGGATCGCGGCGAACTCCGGTGCCGTGCTGGCGATGACCGCGCTGCTGGGCTGGCGTGGGGCGGAGCTCCCGGCCCGCGGCACCTGGCGGCTGATCGTCGGGGTGATCGGCGCCGGTCTGCTGGCGGGGCTGACCCGCGCGGTGCTGCAGGTGACCTTCGGCGTGTACGAGCCGTCGCATGTGACGGCTCTGGCCACCGACATGGCCAGCGCCTCCGTGGTGGCATGGATCGCGGCGGCGATCGGGTACACCACGATGCGCTCCCGACGACGACTCCGGGCGCAGATGGAGCACGCAGCCCGCGGCCAGGTGCAGATCGAGCTGGCACTGTCGGCGCTGCAGCACGAGGAGGTCCGGGTCCGGCGCGAGGTCGCGGAGGGGTTGCACGGCACCGTGCAGCAGCGGCTGGTGCTGGTGGTCGCCCGGCTGGACAGGCTGGCGGCGCGGTTGGAGCGCGGCACCGTGGACGAGGCCGACCTGGAGCTGCTGGCCGAGCTCCGCGCCGAGATCGAGACCGTGCGCGAGGCGGACGTCCGGTCGACCAGCCGCATGCTGTACCCGGATCAGCTCGAGGTGGGCATGGTCCCGGCGATCCGCTCGCTGCTCGGCCGGATCCCGACCTCGGTGAACACCCGGCTCGGGGTCGAGCCGGAGATCCGTGCCCTGGACGACCCGGCCGCCTCGCGGCTGAGTCAGGGCGAGCGGCTGCTCGCGGTGCGGGTGGTCGAGGAAGCGGTGAGCAACGCCCTGCGGCACGGACATGCCGAGGTGATCGACGTCCGGCTCTCCCAGGAGGGCGAGGCCGTGGTGGTGTCGATCTGGGACGACGGGGTGGGCTTCGGTGATCGTCCGGGCCCGGCGTCCGGCACCGCGCGGCTGGCCGACCGGTTGCGGCTGGCCGGAGGCGAGCTGCGGCTGTCCTCGGTGCCGGGGGACGGCACGCAGGTGATCGCCCGGGTGCCGGTCGAGTCCCTGCGCGTGGGTGTGCCGCCGGCCCCCTCAGCTGGCTGAACGCATGCGGTGACCGGCCCGGTCACCCGCCCGCCGGGACCTAGGTCCTACGGCAAACGGGTGACCCGAAACCTGGTGGTACCGGGTCGGATGTCCGCTTTGTCCCGGTCCGACCGGGTGAAAGTGGCTCACCCGTCCCGGGAGTTGGGTGTTTCCACCCAAAGGGCCTATCTGTGCAGGTGAGGGGCGGCTCTAGATTTCCCGCGCCTCGGTCGCCCGCGCCCTCCGCCCGCGTCCGGGGCGTCGTCATGCAGCCGTGACGTCCCCCTGACGACCTGGAAGGTCACTCATGTCCGCAGCCGCCGCTCCCCGTCGCACCACCCGCCGCAAGGTGGTCGCCTTCACCATCGCCGCCCTCGGCATCACCGGTCTGGGCCTGGCATCCGCCGCCCAGCTGAACCTGACCTCCGGCGCGCTGGGCGCGGGCACCACCGTGGTGGCTTCCTGCGACACCGACGGCGTGGCCGTGAAGTTCGCCGACACCTTCTCCTCCGCCGCCAAGGGCTACGCGGTCTCCGGGGTGACCCTCTCCGGTGTGGCCAGCGCCTGCGCCGGTCAGAACATCACCATCGACCTGCTGGACAACGACCCGGCTGCCACCGCCACCTCGATCGGCACCCTGACCGGCGTGGTCCCGGCCGGCGGCGGCACCGTCACCATCCCGGTGACCGGCGCGGTCAAGGCCTCCGACGTCAAGGGCGTCGCGGTCGTCATCGCCAGCTGACCCAGGCATGACCCGGCACGGCCGCCCGGCCGCATCGACGGGGGTGACGCCCACGCGTCACCCCCGTTCGGCGCGCCTGCGGTCGGCCGCCGGGTGGGTGCTGACCGGGGCGCTGGTCGGGGTGCTGGTCTGGTTCGGCTGGCCGAGCACGCTGGGCGGCTGCACCACGCTGACCATCGTCTCCGGTCACTCCATGGAACCGACGTACTACACCGGTGACCTGGTGGTGTCCCGCTGCGGCGTGCCCGAGACCGGCGACGTGGTGGTCTACACCCCGCCCGGTGTGGACCACGGCCGGGTGATCCACCGCGTGGTCGGTGGCGATGCCGCCCACGGGTGGGCGATCCGTGGCGACAACAACGACTTCTACGACCCGTGGCGGCCCACCCAGGAGGACGTGCTCGGCATCGCGGTGCTGCACGTCCCGGGCCTGGGCCGGGTGGCGTCGATCCTGCTCGACCCGTGGGCCTGGGCATCGCTGCTGGTGATCGCGGGCGGCGTCCTGCTCTGGCCGTCGAAGCCCGGGCCGGACACCGCGCCCCCGACCGACACCGGCGCCGAGCGGCCGCTGCCGGAGCCGGTGGCATGAGCCGTTCGATGAGCCGCCGGATCGCCGCCACCGCGATCACCGCCCTGCTGGTGGTGGTCGCGGTCTTCGGTCTGCACACCGCCAGCGCCGCGCAGCTGACCCTGCGTGGGGCCGCCCACCTGCTGACCTCCGCGACCCCGTGCACCCGGGCGGCGCTCGCCGCCACCCCCGGCACCGTCAGCGCCGGACGATCCAGCACCGTCGTGCTGAGCAACGTCCCCGCCGCCTGCTCCGGCGCGGCGCTCGCCCTGCGGCTCTATGCCGCCGACGGCACCCCCACCGCCACCGCCGACAGCACCGGCACCGCGGCGACCGGCACCGTGACCCTCACCGTCCCGAGCTACACCGCGGGCCAGGTCTCCGGCGTCGCCCTGCTGGTGAACGGCTGGTCGGTGCCGGTCACCTGGACGGCTCCGCTCGCCTTCGATGGCGGCCCGGTCACCCCGGGACCGGGCAGCGCCTTCACCAACCTGACCTGGTCCCAGATCGCCAGCTCCGGCACCCAGGCCTGCTTCTCGGTCCAGGTCTCCGGTGCGGCCGGCACCACCTGGCGGGTGGACCTGCACCTGGATCAGCGACCGTTCAACGGGGTGGCCTCGGCCGACGGCTTCCAGGTGCACAGTCCCTGGTACGGCCAGGTGCTCGGCGCTCCGGTCAACAACGTGCTGTCCATCGGCGGTCGCGCCGGGAACAGCACCCTGGCGGCCGGGCAGTCGATCACCGTGACCGTCTGCCACTACAACCTGCCCGCCCCGCAGTACGACCCGGCGCTCAGCTACAGCCAGAGCTCGGCAGCCGTCACCGGCGATGCGAACTACGCCTGCATGACCACCAGCGTCGCGGTCACCGGCACCCCGCAGTTCTACGCCGGGTGGCGCGCCGACATCGACCTGCGGCCGCTGGTCGACTACCTGCGCGCCCAGGGCAGCGGCACCACCGCGCCACGGTTCACCGCACCGGGGAACTACACGCTGGTCCAGCAGAGCGGCACCGTGTACCGGGTCACGCCCACCGCCTGGGACACCTGGGGCGTACGCGACGGATCCCCGCAGAGCGTCCAGGTCTGCGCCCAGCCCTGAGTCGACCGGGGTGCCCCGGACAGCGACGCCGGGGTGCCCCGGACAGCGCCGCCGGCCCCGAGCCCAGCCCCGGCCCCGGCTGGCGCGACGGGGTGCCCGGGGCCGGTGCGACGTCCCCCGCCGGAGTGAACTTCGGCCCAGGATGCTCACCGGGCACCGCGGGCGGACGATGGGGCGATACCGGACGATGGATCGGCCGGGTTGTTGTCCACGGAAGGGACACCGATGGGGCTCACTCGTGCCCGCCGGACTGCGGGTGTCACGTTGGCGCTGCTCGGCGGCGCGGGACTGGCGGTGTCGGCCGCCCGCGCGATGACCTGGGAGCAGCTCGGGCCGGTGTCCGCCGGGACCTGCGTGGTGGACTCGATCCGGATCGGCTACGACGTCGACTACGACCAGTCGGTCGGCGGCTATGCGGTGACCACCGCGCAGCTGACCGGGGTGCCCGAGGGCTGTTCCGGCCGGGAGTTGGCGCTCACGCTTCGGGACACCGCCGACCGGGCATTGTCCGAGTCGCGGACGGCCGTGACCGCGCCGACCACCACGGTGTCCCTCACCGGATCGGTGCCCGCCGAGCAGGTCGCGGGGGCCTCGGTGGCGGTGGTCGGCGACTGAGTCAGACCTCGGTCAGCTCGGGACGCTTGGCCCGGCGGCCGTCACCCGAGCTGGTGCCGTGCAGTCGGTGGGTGGCCCACGGGTAGACGTGGCTGCGCAGCCACTCGGCGTCGGCGCGGGCCTGGGCGGCGCGGGAGACCGGGGGAGCCGGGGCGAGCGGCTCGTCCCAGGCGGCGTCGTCCGGCGTGAGACCGAGGGCGACCAGGGCGCCCTGGGCGACCCGGGCGTGCGATTCGGTGGTCAGGTGGATCCGGTCGGGCGCCCACATCCGCAGGTCCTTGAGGTGGCGCATCCCCCACAGGTCGACCACGTAGGCACCGTGCCGCCGGGCGATCGACCACAGGTGCGCGTTGAAGATCGCGACCCGCGGCCGGGTGGCGGTCATCAGCCCGGCACCGGCCACGTCCATCCCGGTGGCCAGCAGGACATCGGCACCGGTGGCCCGGATCCGCTCCACCGCCGCCTCCAGGTTGCGCGCGAGCCGGTCGACATCGGCCGCCGGGCGCAGGATGTCGTTGCCGCCGCCGACCAGGCTGACCAGGTCGGGCTCCATCCGCAGCGCCGCCGGGACCTGCTCGGTCACGATCGGCCGGAGCAGCTTGCCGCGCACCGCGAGGTTCGCGTACCGCAGCGGGGCGAGCCCGGCCGCGCGCCGACGGTCGGACAGGTGCCCGGCCAGCACATCGGCCCAGCCGCGCATCGGCGCGTCCTGACCGTGAGGCGCGTCCCAGAGTCCCTCGCTGAACGAGTCCCCGACGGCGACGTAGCGCTCCCAGCGCGGCAGATCCGTGGTCATGGCAGCCATTCTCCCCCTCAGGCCAACGCCCAGTCGATCGGCTCGGCACCCTGTTCGGTCAACAGCTGGTTCACCCGGGAGAAGGGTCGGGAGCCGAAGAACCCGCGGCTGGCCGACAGCGGACTCGGGTGCGCGCTCTCCACCGTGGGCACACCCGCGAGCCGGGGCCGCAGCGACTGGGCGTCCCGGCCCCAGAGGATCGCGACCAGTGGGCCGCCGCGCTCCACCAGGGCCTCGATCGCCCGGTCGGTGACCTGTTCCCACCCCTTGCCCCGGTGCGAGGCCGCCGCGCCGGGGCGCACCGTCAGCACCCGGTTGAGCAGCATGACCCCACGGTCCGCCCAGGTCGACAGGTCCCCGTCCCCGTGCGGCGGGATGCCGAGGTCGGCCTCCAGCTCCGTGAAGATGTTGGTCAGGGACCGGGGGAGCGGGCGCACCGTCGGCTGCACGGAGAACGACAGGCCCATCGGGTGGCCCGGCGTCGGATAGGGGTCCTGCCCGACGACCAGCACCCGGACCTCGGCCAGCGGTCGGCGGAAGGCGTTCAGGATCGCGTCCCCGGCCGGCAGATACCCGTGACCGGCTGCGACCTCGGACCGCAGGAAGTCGCCCATCGCGTGGATCTGCTGCTCCACCGGCGCCAGGGCCGCCGCCCAGTCGGCGGCGATCAGATCGGACAGGGGTGCGGGGGCGTGCGTGGTCACCCGGCGAGGGTAGCCAGCAGCTGCCCGCCGTGGGGCCGGAACGCTGACCGGCACGAATGACACCCGTGTGATTCGGGTCGTACGATGACGCGGTTGATCCCAGCAGGGCACGCAGGACGAGGGAGGCACGGATGAGCGCGACGGCCGAGACGTTCCAGGTCGACGGCGGCCTCTCCGAGCGCGATCAGCAGGTGCTGGCCTTCGAACGGCAGTGGTGGAAGTACGCCGGTGCCAAGGAGCAGGCGATCCGCGAGCTCTTCGACATGTCGGCGACCCGGTACTACCAGGTGCTCAACGCGCTGATCGACGACCCGGCGGCCCTGGCGCACGACCCGATGCTGGTCAAGCGGCTGCGGCGGATGCGCTCGACCCGGCAGCGGCAGCGCACGGCCCGGCGTCTCGGCTCCGACGCCTGACGCGCCGACCTGCACACCTTCTCCACGCCGTGCGCCCGCGCCGGTTCCCTGGCCCCGGAGCTGAGCCGCTAGCCTGTCCGGCGTGACGAAGGGCAACTACCCGTATCCCGAGGACGAGTTCGACGCCGAACCGGGCGTGGACACGCCGGTCGGTGTGCACCGCGCACCCCGGACCTGGTGGTCGCGCTGGTGGCCCTTCGTGGCGGTGATCGTGTTGGTGCCCGCCGTCACCATCGGCGCCGTGCTCTGGGCCTCGTCCTGGGACGGCCTGGGGAACAAGAACGACCAGGCGAACGTCGAGCTGACCGATGACCCGGTGGACACCCCCACCGACGGTGCCGCGGACGCCGAGCAGCCGGGCGACCCGGCTGCCACCGACGGCAGCACCGACGGTGAGCAGGCGCCGGAGGCCCCGGCCACCGAGGAGCCCCCGGCGGCCACCGTCGACTACGCCCAGGCCATCGACGTGCTCAACGCGGCGAACCGCCAGGGCCTGGCGGCGGACGTCGCCGACCGGCTCGGCACCGCCGGGTTCACCTCGGTCACCGCCGGCAACGGCAGCGCCTCGATCGCGGACGTGACGACGGTGTTCTACGCCTCGCCGGAGCTGCAGCCGACCGCGCAGGCGGTGGCCGACAGCCTGGGGATCACGACGGTCACCGAGTCCGCGGACAACGCCGGGAGCGGCGTGACGGTGCTGCTGCGCCGCGACTTCGCCAACTGAGCCGCGACCGCCACGGCTGATCCGCCGGAATCACCCCTTTCGCCCTCACTCGGGCGCGGCTACGCTCAGCGCCACGCCGCAGACAGTCCCGCTCGGGGCCGCTGTGGCGGTGTCAGCCGAACACCCAGTCGCAGGAGCACCGCATGTCGCAGGGCACCGTCAAGTGGTTCAACGCCGAGAAGGGCTACGGGTTCATCACCCCGGCCGACGGCACTCAGGATCTGTTCGTGCACTTCAGCGCGATCCAGACCGAGGGCTACCGCAGCCTCGAGGAGGGCCAGAACGTCGAGTTCGAGGTCGGTCAGGGCACCAAGGGTCCCCAGGCCGAGCAGGTTCGACCGCTCTGAGACCACGACCGACGGGGTCGAGGCGCGCCCCGGTGCGCTCGGCCCCGTCAGTCGTCCAGGGCGTCGACCGCCAGCACCACACACGCGGCGGTCCAGGCGAGGGGTGCCACGGCGGCCGGTGAGCCGTCGTCCAGCACCTTCTCCGGCAGTGCCCCCAGATCGGTCCGGTGCGCGTCCAGCCAGTCCAGCCAGGCGACCGCCTGGTCGCGGTCGCCGTTGCTCGCCGCGGTGAGCGCGTACAGCGAGGTCTGAGGCGTCCAGGAGATGCCGTCCTGCCGCCAGCCGGCGCCCGGTGCCAGCCCACCGGCCGGACGTGCCATGTCGGCGGCCGACTCCTGCCAGGCGGACAGCGCGCCGTCCAGGGCGGTCGGCTGGAACGGCGGCAGGGTGAAGGCGCTCGCCGCATCCGCCAGGTCGCCGTCGGCGTAGCGCCCGAACTCGTCGAAGTCCTCCTGGATCGCGGTCCGGGTCAGGTCGGCAGCCGAGCGGGCCGCCGCCGCCGCCGTCGCGTCGCCGAGCAGGGTGTAGAACGCCGAGGCGCCCTCCAGCCCGGCCAGCACCGGCGCCACGGTGCCCAGGGTGAGCTCGCTCTCGTGCACCTCCCAGTAGTCGGGGGACGCCTCCGGCAGGCCGTCCCCGGCGACCAGGCGTTCGGCATGGCGTGCCGTGATGTCCACCAGCGGGCGCAGCGCGGTGGCGGTGGCCACCGGGTCGTCGGCGGCGATCGCCACCTCGTGCGCCGCCCATAGCACCCATCCGGCACCGTCGGTCTGCTCGCCGCGGTCGTCCGGGGTGTCGCCGGTGCCGTCGGGCAGGTAGCGGGCCTGGAACGAGCCGTCGGGCTCCTGGACGCCGGCCAGGAAGTCCAGGATCGCCAGCGCGTCATCGACGTGGCCGGTGCGGGCCAGGGCGACCGCCACGAAGGACGAGTCCCGGGGCCAGACGTAGCGCCAGTACGGCGACCAGGCGGCCACCGCGGCACCGTCGTCCAGCACCAGGGTGCGCAGGTCCAGCAGGGCGTCGGTGACCAGATCGGCGTAGGGGCCCTCGGCGCCGGGCAGGTCACCGGCCGCCAGCCAGGCGCGCTGCTCGGCGGCCAGGGCGTCGTCGGTGTCGGTGGTGGGGTCGTCCAGCACGCGGGTGCCCTCGTGCAGCAGCGGTTCGGCGCCCTCGGGGACCAGGGTGCGGCTGCCGTCCGCCTCCAGGACGACGCCCTCGGAGTACAGCGCGATCCGGGCGCTGCGCGGGCCGCTCGCCCCCCAGGTGACCAGCCCGACGGCGAGGGCGGACAGCGCGACGACGGCGGTGGCGGCGCGCGCGGCTGACATGGACAGACACCGTAAACCACCGGTCGTTCGCGCTCAGACGATTCCGGGACCGGACCTTGCACTCGCAGGGGTCGAGTGCTAACCATTGACTTAGCACTCTCCGGTGGAGAGTGACAGAATCGAGAACATCAGGCCGACCGATGAGGTCAGCCGCGCACCGGGACCTGACCGGTGGGCGGCGGACCGTCCGTCGCGGGCATCAGCCGGCCGCCCAAGCCACCAGTGAAGGATCGATAGCCCCATGGCCAAGATCATTGCCTTCAACGAGGAGGCCCGCCGCGGTATCGAGCGTGGACTGAACGTCCTCGCCGACACCGTCAAGGTCACCCTGGGCCCCAAGGGCCGCAACGTCGTGCTGGACAAGAAGTGGGGCGCCCCCACGATCACCAACGACGGTGTCTCCATCGCCAAGGAGATCGACCTCGAGGACCCGTACGAGAAGATCGGTGCGGAGCTCGTCAAGGAGGTCGCCAAGAAGACCGACGACGTCGCCGGTGACGGCACCACCACCGCCACCGTGCTGGCCCAGGCGCTGGTGCGCGAGGGTCTGCGCAACGTGGCCGCCGGCGCCAACCCGATCGCCCTGAAGAAGGGCATCGAGAAGGCCGTCGCCGCCGTGACCGAGCAGCTCCTGGCCCAGGCCAAGGAGATCGAGACCAAGGAGCAGATCGCCGCCACCGCCGCGATCTCCGCCGGTGACGCCGCGATCGGTGAGCTGATCGCCGAGGCGCTGGACAAGGTCGGCAAGGAAGGCGTCATCACGGTCGAGGAGTCCAACGCTCTCGGCCTGGAGCTCGAGCTGACCGAGGGCATGCGCTTCGACAAGGGCTTCCTGTCGGCGTACTTCGTCACCGACCCGGAGCGCCAGGAGGCGATCCTCGAGGACGCCTACGTCCTGCTGGTCGAGTCGAAGATCTCGAACGTCAAGGACCTGCTGCCGCTGCTGGAGAAGGTCATCCAGACCGGCAAGCCGCTGATCATCGTGGCCGAGGACGTCGAGTCCGAGGCGCTGGCGACCCTGGTCGTCAACCGCATCCGTGGCATCTTCAAGTCCGTCGCCGTCAAGGCCCCGGGCTTCGGCGACCGCCGCAAGGCGATGCTGCAGGACATGGCCATCCTCACCGGTGGTCAGGTCGTCTCCGAGACCGTCGGCCTCAAGCTGGACCAGGTCGGCCTCGAGGTGCTCGGCACCGCCCGCAAGGTCGTCGTGACCAAGGACGAGACCACCATCGTCGAGGGTGGCGGCTCCGCGGAGCAGATCGCCGGCCGGGTCAACCAGATCCGCGCCGAGATCGACAACTCCGACTCGGACTACGACCGCGAGAAGCTGCAGGAGCGCCTGGCCAAGCTGGCCGGTGGCGTCGCCGTCATCAAGGCGGGTGCCGCGACCGAGGTCGAGCTCAAGGAGCGCAAGCACCGCATCGAGGACGCCGTCCGCAACGCGAAGGCAGCCGTCGAGGAGGGCATCGTCGCCGGCGGTGGCGTCGCCCTGATCCAGGCCGGCAAGACCGCGTTCGAGACCCTCGAGCTGGTCGGTGACGAGGCGACCGGTGCGAACATCGTCAAGGTCGCCATCGACGCCCCGCTGAAGCAGATCGCCGTCAACGCCGGTCTCGAGGGTGGCGTGGTCGCCGAGCGCGTCCGCAACCTGCCCGCCGGTCAGGGCCTCAACGCCGCCACCGGCGAGTACGAGGACCTGCTGGCCGCCGGTGTGAACGACCCGGTGAAGGTGACCCGTTCCGCGCTGCAGAACGCGTCCTCCATCGCCGCGCTGTTCCTCACCACCGAGGCAGTCGTCGCCGACAAGCCGGAGAAGGCCGCCCCGGCCGCCCCGGACGCCGGTGGCATGGGCGGCATGGACTTCTGAGTCCCGCCCACTGACAGCACAGCGGCCGGTCACCCCCTCGGGGGTGGCCGGCCGTTCCGTTGCACCGCCCACGCGCCGATCCGGCCAGCAGAGAGTGCGGCGGGCTCCGTGCGTCGAGTTCGGCACTTCCGCCCCGAGTTCGGCAGCGCGGGTGCCGAACTCGGGGCCGAACCCACGAACTCGGCAGGACCCGGGCTGACGACTCCGGGGTGGGGCAACGGCGGGGTGTCCGCCGGGCGGCGTCAGGGCTGGGGCTGGGCCGGGGCCTCGACCTCGGCCAGGACCTTCTCCAGCTTGTGCAACTCGGCGGCGAGGTTCTGCCGGGCGGGTTCCTCCCAGGCGGCACCGAGCGGGCTGACGAACAGGCTGGGCCGACCCAGCAGCTTGCGCACGATCTTCACCCGGGCGCGCAGGTAGTCCTGCATCGGGATGTCCGCGTACTCCTCCCGGACGTCGTGCAGGTACGCCTTGTAGCGCTGCGGCTCGGCGGCCAGCATCGCCAGGTCGGCGTCGCAGAGCACCGCGCAGTCGAAGTCGGTCGGGTCGGCCTGGTGCCGGACCAGGGCGATCACCATCTGGTGCACCCGGGCGACGGCGGCCTCCGGCAGACCGAGGGCGGTCAGCTGCTCGCGGGCCAGGGCGGCGGAGGCGACCTCGTCCTCACCGCCGCGGTTGGCGTAGGTGGCCAGCTTGTCGGCGTCGAAGATCGCGCCGTGGTACCAGGCGGCCAGCCGGACCAGGTGCGGCTCGTGGGTCTCCTCGGCCAGCTCGTCCACCCGGGCCAGGACATCGGTCAGGTGCCGCAGGTTGTGGTAGGTCCGGCCGGGTCCGGTCCACCGCTCCACCAGCTCGGTCCCGACCCGACGGATCTCGTCCTCCGGTGCGGTCGCCCCGGCACCGAGGGTGCTGCGGACGAAGGCGGACAACAGCCACTGCGGTGCGTCGTAGACGCCCATGGAACAAGCCTCACGGAGACGGGAAACCCTGACGGCGCGCCATCGTAGCCCGGACCCGGAGGGACAGTGACCTCGGCCGGCGGGTGGTCAGTCCCCGGGCTGGTCGGCGCGGTCGAGGGCCGGGAGCTCGACCCGGACGGTGGTGCCGCCGCCGGGCGTCCGGTCGATGGCGACGCTGCCCAGGTGGGTGTCGATGATCGCGGCGACGATCGCCATGCCCAGCCCCGCCCCACCGCCGGTGCCGGCGGGTTCCCGGGTGCGACTGGCGTCGATCCGGTAGAACCGCTCGAACACCCGGCCCGCGTGTTCCGGCGGGATGCCGGGTCCGTGGTCGCGCACCTCCAGCACCACCCGGTCCCCGATCCGGCCGACCAGCAGTTCGGCGGGTGATCCGGCGGGGGTGTGCCGGGCGATGTTGCCGATCAGGTTCGCCAGGACCTGACGCAGCCGCGGCTCGTCGCCGAGCACCACGGTGGTGGGCAGCTCATCGTCCGCGCCCGGGGTCAGGGAACCGACCCGCACCTCCCGGCCGGGGTCGAGGGCACGCAGGTCGTGGGCGGCGTCGGTGGCCAGCACCGCCAGGTCGACCGGGTCGGTGCGGCCGGGTCGGTCGGCGTCCAGCCGGGCCAGGGCGAGCAGGTCCTCGACCAGACCGCCCATCCGGGTCGCCGACTGCTCGATCCGGCGCATGGTGTCGTCCACCTGCTCCTTCTCGGTCAGGGCACCCATCCGGTACAGCTCGCCGTAGCCGCGGATCGCCGCCAGCGGAGTGCGCAGCTCGTGGGAGGCGTCGGCGACGAACCGGCGCATCCGCTCCTCCGAGGCGGTGCGCGCGTCGAAGGCCGCCTCGATCTGGGTCAACATCCCGTTCAGCGAGGCGGACAGCCGACCGACCTCGGTGGTCTCCGGGGCCTCCGGGACGCGGCGCGACAGGTCACCGGCGGCGATGGTGGCGGCGGTGTCCTCGATCTCGCGCAGTGGCCGCAGCGAGCGGCGCACCGCCCAGGTCCCGGCGACCGCGCCGATGATCATGATCGCCGCGGCGGAGGTCCACATCGCCACCGCAGCCGACCGGACGATGTCCCCGGCCTCGCCCATCGGCTTGGCCATCGTCACCCAGCCGACCACCGTGTCGGTGCCGCGGGTGGTGACCGGCGTGACGATCACCCGCCAGCCGGAGGCCGCCTTGGACGACCGCACGGTGAAGGCATGGCCGGTGTAGTCCGCGACGGTGTCCAGGGTCAGGTCCGGCATCACCGGTGCGCCGTACGCGGAGGCGGTGGCAGCAGAGGGCGGGATCTGCACGCTCTCGTCCAGGATCTGCACGTCCAGGGCGTAGTCGAACTGGGTCCAGCTGTCCCGGCTGACCGACTCCAGGCTTTGTTCGACCGAGTAGATCGCCGCCATCCGCTCGGAGTAGTACTGGGTCTGGGCGGCCAGTTGCTCGTCCACCTGCCCGATCAGGTAACTGCGCAGCAGCGTGGTGGTGGCGGTGCCCGCGATGGTCAGGCCGATCGCCAGCAGCACGGTGGTGATGCCGACCAGTCGGGCGCTGAGCGGGGTGCGCCGCCAGAGCGTGCGAGCGCGCTCGATCACGACCCGCTCGGCTTGCGCAGCATGTACCCGACACCGCGCTTGGTCTGGATCAGCGGTGCGACCGGCCCCGCTGCGCCCTCGATGTGGTCGACCTTGCGGCGCAGGTAGGAGATGTAGGACTCGACGATGTTCGCGTCGCCGCCCCAGTCGTACTGCCAGACGTGGTCCAGGATCTGCGCCTTGGACAGCACGCGGCCGGGGTTGAGCATCAGGTAGCGCAGCAGCTTGAACTCGGTGGGGGACAGGTCGATCACCTGTCCGGCCCGGCGCACCTCGTGCGAGTCCTCGTCCAGCTCCAGGTCCTCGTAGCTGAGCACGCTGGTGGACTCGGCCTCGACCCCGGTGGTGCGGCGCAGGATGGCGCGGATCCGGGCCACCACCTCCTCCAGGCTGAACGGCTTGGTGACGTAGTCGTCGCCGCCCACCGTCAGGCCGGTGATCTTGTCCTGGGTGTCGTCCCGGGCGGTCAGGAAGAGCACCGGGACGTGCTGGCCCTTCTCCCGCAGCCGCCGGGTCACGGTGAAGCCGTCCATGTCGGGCAGCATCACGTCCAGCACCAGCAGATCGGGCTGGACCTGCTTGGCCAGGCGGAGCGCGGTGCCACCGTCGGCGGCGGCGTGCACGTCGAAGCCGGCGAACCGCAGCGAGGTCGCCAGCAGTTCGCGGATGTTCGGCTCGTCGTCGACGACCAGCAGGGTGGCTTCGGTTCCGGTGGTGGCGGTCACGCCATTCAGTGTGCAGCCGATCTCTGAGGGTTTCCTGGGAAGCGGCTGCGGATTGCCGGGATCGACGGGTCAGGGACTAGCCTGCTGCACCGTGACCGTCAGCCTCCCCCCTGTGTTGACCGTCGTCCAGCTGGATGACGAGGTGCCCCTGGATCGCTTCGCCGAGTGGCTGGACGGGGTGACCCTCCGCCTGGTGCGTGCCGATCAGGGCGAGGACATCGGCCCCGTCGACGCCGTGGACGGCCTGATCGTGCTCGGTGGGAACATGTCCGCGCACGACGATCAGCTGCCGCAGATCCCGGCCGCCCGGACAGCGCTGACCGAGGCGGTCGCCGCCGGGGTGCCCACGCTCGGCATCTGCCTGGGCGCGCAGCTGCTCGCTGTCGCCACCGGTGGCCGGGTGCACGTCGATGCGCCGCCCGGACGTGAGGCCGGGACCGTCGCGCTGCGCTGGCGGCCGGAGGCGCAGTCCGATCCACTGCTCGGGGCGCTGGCAGCGGACCCGACCGTGGTGATGCCGACCATGCACTCCGATGCGGTCGTGGACCTGCCGCGCACCGGGACCTGGCTGGCGTCATCGCCGATGTATCCGTACCAGGCGTTCCGGGTCGGCAACGCCTGGGGTGTGCAGTTCCACCCGGAGGCGTCGCCGGAGCTGCTGCGACGCTGGGCGGTGGCCGACCAGCTGCCCGCCGATGAGGCCGACGCGATGGTGACCGCCGCACGGGAGGCCGACGAGCGGGTGGCCCGCGACGGTCGGACGCTGGCCGAGGCATTCGCGGCCCGGGTGCGGGACCACGTCCGGCACCGATGAGCGGTGCCCAGGTCGGCACATCCGCCGCGCGCCCGTGAGCGGAGCCGCCTAACTCGGCGGCGGCCCGCCACCCCGGGACGGTGACGGGCCGCCGCGCGGTCGTGCTCAGCCCTCGATCTGCGGGGCCGGGCGACCGGCCTTGAGCGCTGCCAGCCGGGCCTCGACCTCGATCTCGGTGCCGGCCGACTCCAGCTCGGCGAACTGGGAGTCCAGCGAGGACGCGGCGATCTCGGCCTGACCCATGGCCAGCGCCTCCTCGCGCCGGACCTTCTCCTCGAAGCGGGCGATCTCGCTGGTGGGGTCCAGGACGTTGATCGATCCGATGGCCTGCTGCACCTGCTGCTGGGCCTGCGCCGACTTCTGCCGGGCGATCAGGGAGTCACGCCGCGACTTCAGGTCGGTGAGCTTGTCCTTCATCTGGGCCAGGCCGGTCTTGAGCTTCTCCGCCGTCTCGCGCTGCTGGGCGATCATTGGCTCGGCGGTCTTGACCTCCTGCTCGGCGGCGATCTGCTTGCTGATCGCGACCTTGGCCAGGTTGTCGAACTTGTCGGCGTTCGCGGCATCGCCCGACGAGCGGTACTGGTCGGCCCGGGCGGAGGCGGCCAGTGCCTTGTTACCCCACTCCCGGGCGGCGGCGACGTCCTCCGCGTAGTCCTGCTCGGCCAACCGCAGATTCCCGATGGTCTGGGCGATGGCCTGCTCCGCGTCCTGGATCGACCCGGTGTAGTCGCGCACCAGCTGGTCCAGCATCTTCTGCGGGTCCTCGGCCTGGTCGATCAGCGCGTTGATGTTCGCCCGCGCCAACTGGGTGATCCGGCCGAAGATGCTCTGCTTCTCGCTCATGTCATACCTTCCTGTCGGGAGAACTGAGGGTCAGAATCCGCCGCCACGGGAGCCGCCGCCGAAGCCGCCGCCCCCGCCGCCGAAGCCACCACCGCGACCACCGCCGCCGAAGCCACCGCCGCCACGGGACCCGCCGCCGAAGCCGCCACCGCCGAAGCCACCGCCGCCACCCCGCAGGATGGAATCGATCAGGATGCCGCCGAGCACCATGCCGCCGACACCGTTCAGCCCACCGCCACCGCCGGGGCCACGGTCGTCCCAGCGGTCCCGATCGGCCTGCTGGACGTCCTGCTGCGCCAGCCGCTGAGCCTCGGCGATCCGCTGCTCGGCCTGCTGGGCGGCGGCCAGCGCCCGCTCCGGGTCGGAGTCGCGCTGGTCGGCGGCCGCCCGGTAGAGCCGGTCGGCCTCGGCCAGGCGGGTGCGGGCCTGGGGGCCCACCGCGCCGCGTCGGGTCTCGATGTAGTCACCGGTGCCGCGCAGGCCGGCGGCGACCCGGCCGAGCACCTGGTCCAGCAGGCCCTGAGCCCGCCGTGCCCGGTCCACCGCCTCGCGCATCGGGGCCAGCGCGTTGTCCAGGGCCGCCTCGGCGGCGGTCAGGTCCCGCAGGGCGGCCAGCGGATCGCCGGTGCCGGCGCGGGCGGTGCGGGCAGCCTCGATCCGGCTCCGGGCGTCGGCGGCGCGGGCCTGCACGGTCGGGTCCTGCGGGGCCATCCGAGCCGCATCGTCCAGGTCGGCGGAGATCGACGCGATCCCGGCGTCCAGCCGGGCACCGATGGTGGCGAGCTCCGCCCCGGCGTGGTCGACGGCGTCCAGCAGGGTGCGGACCTGGCCGAGGGCCTCCTGGGCGGCGCGGGCGTAGCGGCTCGCGGTGCGGCGGTCACCACCCTCGACCGCCTTGGTGCCCTGTGCGAGGGCGGTGTCCACCTCGTCCAGCAGCGCGCCGGCCTGGTCCGGGTTCTGTCGCACCGAGGCGAGCGCGTCGGCGGGGTAGCGCGCCGCCAGGGTGTCCAGGGTGGTGCGGGCGGTGGCGATCCGGGCACGCTGGTCGGCCGCCGAGCGGCTGTGCTCCTGCAGGGCGGTGGCAGCACGCTCCTCGACCTCGCGGAGCTTGCTGAACGCCTGCTCCTGGGCGTCCAGGGCAGTACCGACCTGCTCGACGATCTGCAGGATGCGGGTCGCGGTGTCCCGGATCTGCGGCTCGGTGTCCGGCACATCGTCGTCCAGGGTCTGGCGCAGGCGGAACGCCTCGTTGACCTGCTGCTTCGCCTGGGCCAGCACCCGTTCGAACTCGCCGGTGGCCTCCGGCCCGAACTGCGCCTGCGCGAAGCCCAGCTCCTGGTCGGCGGTGCGCAGCGCGTCATCGATCCCGACCAGGGCCGAGGCCGATCGGCGGTTCAGCTCGGCGGTCGGGATCTGCTGGTGGCCTCGACCGCCCACACCCACCGGTCGCTGTCCCGCCCGGCGTCGGGATGCCAGATAGGCGACCAGAGTGATGACACCGATCACCAGCAGGCCACCGATGAACAGCCAGCCCAGCGACGACCCGGACGACCCGGACGACCCACCCGTGGCGGCCGACCGGATGCCGTCGGCGGCGGTGATCGCCGCGCCGGACCAGTCGTCGCCACGCAGATCGTCCTCGACATCGGCCGCCACCGAGTCCAGCGCGGAGGAGGACAGCCCGGCCACGCTCTGCGGAGCCAGGGTGTAGACCCGCGCGTCGGTGGCGACGGCGAGCATCAGGTCCTGCGGGCCGAGGCCGGTCAGCTCGGCGGTCTGCTGCGCCCAGTCGTCCCGGGACACCGAGCCGAAGTCGTCGACGTAGACCACGTAGAGCTGGTAGTCGGTGTCCCGGGCGAGCTGGTCCAGGGCGTCCTGCACCTCGGCGGTCTGGGCCGGGCTGAGCACCCCGGCGCTGTCGGTGATCTCACCGGACAGGCTCACCGGATCGGCGGCGGGCAGCACCGTCCCGCCGAAGAACGCCGAGGCCGCGACGGTGAGACCGAGGACGGAGGAGAGGACGGGCACGCCAGGGTTCCCTTCTGCCGACGATGCACCTGCTCAACGTGCAGATCCACCGCATGGGTTCCCGAGCGAATCTAGCGGTCCCTCACTCCGCCGTCGCCTGGTCCAGATCCTCCGCGTCCACGATCCGGTAGGCGTAGCCCTGCTCGGCGAGGAAGCGCTGCCGGTGCGCGGCGAACTCCTGGTCCACGGTGTCCCGGGCGACCACGGCGTAGAAGTGCGCCGTGCGACCGTCGCCCTTGGGCCGCAGCAGCCGACCCAACCGCTGCGCCTCCTCCTGCCGGGAGCCGAAGGAGCCGGAGACCTGGATCGCCACCGACGCCTCCGGCAGGTCGATGGAGAAGTTCGCCACCTTGGACACCACCAGCGTGCTGAGCTCGCCGGAGCGGAAGGCGTCGAACAACCGCTGCCGCTCGGTCACCGAGGTGGCGCCCGTGATCACCGGCGCGCCGATGTCCTCGGCCAGCTCCTCCAGCTGGTCGATGTACTGCCCGATCACCAGCGTCGGTTCCCCGGCGTGCTGGCGGACCAGGTGCTCGACCACCCGGATCTTGCCCGGGGCGCTGGCGGCCAGCCGGTACTTGTCCTCCGGCTCGGCGGTGGCGTAGGTCATCCGGTCCCGGTCGGGCAGGGTGAGTCGGACCTCGACGCAGTCGGCGGGGGCGATGTAGCCCTGTGCCTCGATGTCCTTCCACGGCGCGTCGTACCGCTTGGGGCCGATCAGGCTGAAGACCTCGTCCTCGCGACCGTCCTCACGGACCAGGGTCGCCGTCAGCCCCAGCCGCCGCCGGGCCTGCAGGTCGGCGGTCATCCGGAAGATCGGCGCCGGGAGCAGGTGCACCTCGTCGTAGAGGATCAGGCCCCAGTCCCGGGCGTCGAGCAGCTCCAGGTGCGGGTAGCTGCCCTTCCGGCGCAGGGTCAGCACCTGGTAGGTGGCGATGGTGACCGGCCGGATCTCCTTGCGGGCGCCGGAGTATTCGCCGATCTCGTCCTCGGTCAGGCTGGTGCGCCGGATCAGCTCGTCCCGCCACTGCCGGGCCGAGACCGTGTTGGTCACCAGGATCAGGGTGGTGGTCTGCGACTTGGCCATCGCCGCCGCACCCACCAGGGTCTTCCCGGCGCCACAGGGCAGCACGACGACGCCGGAGCCGCCGTGCCAGAAGCCCTCCGCCGCCTCGCGCTGGTAGGGCCGCAACTGCCAGGGTCGCGGCTCGCCGTCCTTGCCCGGGTTGCTCACCCCGGACTCGTCCAGGTCGATGGCGTGCGCCTCGCCGTCGACGTACCCGGCCAGGTCCTCGGCGGGCCAGCCCAGCTTGAGCAGCGCCTGCTTGAGGGTGCCGCGCTCGGAGGGGTGGACCACCACGTCGGTGTCGTCGATCCGCTGACCGACCAGCCCGGCGGTGCGCTTGGAGCGCAGCACCTCGGCCAGCACCGCCGCGTCCAGGGCGTGCAGCACCAGGCCGTGCACCGGGTCCTGCACCAGCTGCAGGCGGCCGTAGCGGGACATCGTCTCCGCCACGTCGACCAGCAGGGCATGCGGCACCGGGTAGCGGCTGTACTCCAGCAGCACGTCCACCACCTGCTCGGCATCGTGCCCGGCGGCACGGGCGTTCCACAGGCCGAGCGGGGTCAGCCGGTAGGTGTGCACGTGCTCCGGTGCGCGCTCCAGCTCGGCGAACGGGGCGATGGCGCGACGGCAGGCCTCGGCCTGGTCGTGGTCGACCTCGAGGAGGAGGGTCTTGTCGCTCTGGACGATCAACGGTCCGTCGGTCACGTGGCTCCTGGTTCTCGGTGCTCGTTACGTGCTGGGCTGGGCTGGCTGGTGGCTGGTGGTGCTCGCGGTGGGCTGTCAGGTGGCGCCGGGTCAGGTGTCGGTCGGTGCCGACGAGGCGATCCTGGCCACCCCGGCCACCCGGTGTGCGGCGACCACGATCTCGGCGTCCCGGGCGGTGTCGGTCACCCGGACCCGGCCACCGTCCACCCGCAACGGCCGCACCCGGCGACGTTCCAGCGCGCCACGCGGGCCGACCATCTCCAGCCACACCTCGGCGTGGTCGGCGGCCGCCTCGCGCAGGGTGGCCAACACCGTTCCGGGGTCGTCTGTTCCCGGTTGCCGGGGGCCGGGGCGCAGCCCGGTCGACGCCGCCGACTCACCGCGGCGCAGCACCTGGACCAGCGTGCTGGCGCGCACCCGCGGGTCGACGGTGTCCACCCGGTCCTGCGGACGCTGCCGGGCAGCGGGGATGCGCGCCACCGTGGGGGCGGCGTGCAGCACCTGGCCGTCCGGTGTCTCGGCCACGGGTGCCAGGCCCCGGGAACGCAGCGCCGCCAACAGCTCGGACAGCGGCACCTGCGCGGCGAGGACGGTGGGGGCCAGCCGGATCAGCCCGAGGTGGGACAGCTTCGGATCCTCGGCCAGACCTGCCAGCAGCGCCGGATCCTCGGTGCGCACATAGGACATCGCCGAGCCGCCGCGCAGCAGTCCGTGCCGACGCGCTGCGTCCCGGACCAGGTACTCCAAGGGCTGCGGTACCCCGCCCCGGGTGTGCCGGGCCAGCTCCGCCAGCAGGTCGTCGGCGGTGGTGCCCGCGTCCAGCGCCCGACGCACCGACTCCGGCGTGAAGCGGATGGTGACGGCACCGCCACGGGATTCCACCACCGCGGCGGCGTCGATCAGTCGGTCCAGCTCGGCGGAGGGACGGCCCGGCACGATGCCGGTCAGATCGCCCTGCAACAGCAGGTCGTCCACCGCGGGCGGCAGGGCGGCGGCCAGGGCGGGGGCCAGCGGAGCCTCGGTGTCGGCCGCCAGCGCGCGCCCGGTGCCCGCCAGCGCCCCGGCTCCGAGCAGACCCAGCGTCCCGGCCTCGGCGAGCACCGCCCGCACGGCCTCGATCGGCGGCACCGCGCGCGGGGTGTGCCAGGCGAGGGCCGCCCGGACCGTCTCGGCGTCCGGCGCGGCGTCTTCGGCCAACGCGACCAGGGCGTCGAGCACCTGGTGCCGCAGGCGGGGTGCCCAGGGTCGGCCCAGCTCCGGGCCGAGGGCCGGGCGTACCTGGGTGCGGTCGTCCCGGGTGCCGACCAGGGCGGGCCACCGCGTGGTGCGCGCCCACCAGGACACCAGCGCCGCCCACCGGTCGGGCAGGTCCGCGGCCGCCCACTCGTCGGCGGTGGCGGTCGGGCGGTAGTGCGGGCGCTCCTCGCCGTCGTCCCGGATCAGACCGCCGACCGCCGCCAGTTCGATCAGCAGGGCGGCCTCGGGCTCGGTGACGTCGAGCTGCTGGGCGGTGCGCCGCAGGTCCCGCACCCCGACCCCGCCCGCCCGCAGCACCGGTGGCGGGGTGGCCGCCCACAGGTCCACCACCGCGGCGATCAACCGGACGGCCCGCTCGGCGGCGGCGGCGGACTCCGCGGTCACCACCTCCGGCCGACGACGGGGCAGGTCCTGAGGCGCCGGGGGACGGCTCAGCTCCCGATGGGTCCGGCCGTCGCGCAGCCGCAGGGCCACGTCCCGGGGCAGCACCACCCGGCCACCGTCCACCGCGATCAGCAGTCCGGCGGCGACCAGCTCGTCGGCGGCCGCGGCGCCCGCACCGTCGGTCGGCCGCTGTCCCATCGGCGGACCCCAGGTCAGCGCGTCCAGGATCGCCTGCGCCGCAGGGGAGACCGCGACGGGGTCGGCGCCGGAGGTCAGGCCGGACAACCCAGCGACCTGGCCGAGGGCCTCGGCGATCCCGGGGGCCGGGCGCAGCGCGGGGTCGCTCACCCCGCCGGAGACCGGGTACAGCAGGGCCAGCTCGGTCGCCGTGCGCAGGCGCTCGCGGACCAGCGGACCGTCGCCGCGGCCACCGCTCACCGCCGTCACCACGGCCCGGGCGCGGACACCGTCGTCGTCGGCCAGCACCACCACCGCCTCGATCACCTGCAGTACCCCGGCGTCCACCTGGGACAGGGCGCGGTCGAGGCTGGGCCGGCTGGTGGCGCGGGCGGCCAGGGACGACAGGGTGGCGGGGGACGGGTGCGCCAGATCGGGCCGGCGCAGCAGCAGGTCCACCAGCTGCTCGTCCGACCGGGCGCGCAGGTGCTCGCTGAAGGTGGACATCCGCACCACGATACGTCGAGCGGCGGCATGGAGGTCAGCTGACGGCGCAGGCCGACCTCCATGCCGCGCTGCTGTCAGTCCTTCGTCCGGCGGGTGGTGGTGAGGAAGCCGGTGCCGACGCCGACAGCGACCAGCGCCAGGGTCAGCACCCCGGCGATCCCGGCACCGGTCATCGCCAGCTTCTGCCCGGTGGATCGCGGCGGGTCGGTGGGGTCCGGGCTCGGGGCGTCCGGGGTGCCGGGGTCGCCGGTCACGGTGGAGGCTGCCGTCGCGGTGAACCACACCCGGTCGGAGTCGATGGCGACCTGATCGGTGTCGCCCATGGTGGCGCGGACGCTGGCGGTCGGGGACCAGGTGCCCTCGGCTGCCGACCCACTGCCGGTCAAGGTCACCGACTCGCCGGGTGCCAGGTCACCGGTGAATCCCTTCGGCGCGGTGACCGTGGTGCCGAGGTCATCGGTGACGGTGACCTCGTGCAGGGTCGCGGCGCCGGTGTTGGTGACGAGGTAGCTCCAGGTGAGGGCGTCGCCGACAGCCAGCTCGGTGCCGGGCGCGGCATCGGGGTGCGACCCGTTCAGCGTCACCTCGATCCGCACCCGCCCCGGCACGTGGAAGCCGACCGGGACCGATCCGGTGCCGGTGACCTGCGCGCCGTCCGGAGCGGTTCCCGTCGCCGCGGGCTGGGCGGTGACGGTTCCGGCATCGATCTGCGCCTGGGTCAGGGTGGAGGTCGCGGTGGCCGTCGCCGACTCACCCGGTGCGAGCACCCCCGGATCGCCGGGCCAGGTCAGCGCGTAGTCGGAGACACCGTCGAGGGCGTCATCCAGGGTGACGGAGTCCAGGGTGACGGTGCCGGTGTTCTGCACGGTCACCGACCAGGTGATGTCCTGCCCGGCGACGATCTGCTCGGGCAGCGTCCCGGCACCGGTGACGCCGAGTGCCGCACCGCTGGGGATCAGGATCTGCACGGTCACCGGGTCGGTGCTGACGGCGGTGCCGAGGTCGTCGGTCGCCTCGCCGTGCACCTCGGTGCTGACCACCCCGGCGTCGACCTCCGCCTGATCCAGGGTGTGGGCGACGGTGAACGTCACCTGCTGTCCCGGAGCCAGGCTGCCCTCCTCCTCTGGCCAGGCGGCGGTGACGGTGGACCGGGTCGGGTCCAGGGTGTCCGGCGTGCTGAGGTTCGACAGGGTGACGTCCCCGGTGTTCGTCAGGGTGTAGGTGAAGGTCACCTGGTCACCGGCCGCGAGGGCAGCACTGGGCGACTGCCCGGCGGCCGACAGCGTGAGCGCCGGGTTGCGGACCGCCAGCGCGAAGCCGACGCCGGTGAGCTCCTGCCGACCGCCGATCGTGACCAGGGTGGTCCCGTCCAGTTCCTGGTCCGGGTCGACGGTGACCAGCACCGAGTCGCCGGTGACGGTCTCCAGGTCGACCTCCACCCGGTAGGTGCGGCCCGGCAGCCCGGTGAACCGGTACTCGCCCTGGTCGTCGGTGACGGTGGTCAGGGTGGTGTCGTCGCTGGTGTCGACCAGCCGCACGCCCACGCCGGTGGCCGGGGTGCCGTCGGTGGTGGCGAGTCCGTCCCGGGCGGTGTCGATCAGCACCCGGCCGGTGATGCTGCCCAGCCGTGCCTCGACGGCCGTGTACCAGACGGTGTCGGTGGCGGTCGCCGCGGTGTCACCGTTGCCCACGGTGGTCAGCACGGTGCCGGTGACCGACAGCTCGCCGAGCACCGCGACCGAGGTGGCGGTGAACACCACGGAGTCGCCCGGCGCGAGCATCCCGGTGGAGCCCTCCGGTGCCGTGATCGCCGTCGCCGGGTCGCGGTCGTCGCTGACTGTCACCCCGTGCAGGGTGGTCGGGCCGGTGTTGGTGACGGTGTAGGTCCACGCGATGTCGTCGCCGTCGGTGACCTGCGTCCCGGGTGCCTCGGTGACGTGGCTGCCGTCGGCTTCGACCCGGAGCGCCACCGTGCCGAGCACCGGGAAGGTGACCGGTGTGCTGGTGGTCGCGGTGATGTCGGTGTCCGAGACGGTGCGGGCGGTGGCGGTGGCCGTCGAGGTGACGGTGCCGGCGTCGACCTGCGCCTGGGTCAGGGCGGAGGTCGCGGTCGCCGTCGCCCGTTCCCCCGGGGACAACCGGCCCTCGGTGCCGGGCCAGGTGATCGTGTAGGCGGAGATGCCGGCCAGAGCATCGGTGACCTGCACGCCGGTGAGCGTGGTGGCACCGGTGTTCTCGATCGTCATGGTCCAGCGCACGGTGCCGTCGGCGGCGATCGTGGTCGGGGCGGTGCCGGTGCCGGTGATCGACAGGGCGGCGCCCGCGGCCACGTCGACCTGCGCGGTGCCGGTGGCGTCGACCGGGTGCGCGGCGTCGTCGGTACCGGTGACCTGCACGGTGGAGCTGACGGTCCCGGCATCCAGGTCCTGCTGGGTCAGCGGGTAGCTCACGGTGTAGGTGGCGGCCTCGCCGGGTGCCAGCGCACCGTCGTCACCCGGCCAGGTCCAGGTGCCGGTGGCAGGCAGGGTGTCGGTGATCGCCAGCCCGGTCAGCGGAGCGTCACCGGTGTTGGTCACCGTGGAGGTGAAGGTGAGCGCGTCCTCGAGGGTCAACGACCCGGACGGTGCCCGACCGACAGTGCTGACGGTCACCGCGGGGTTGCGCACAGCGAAGGCGAAGTCCAGGTCATCGATCGTGTCCAGCACGCCGACCGTGAGGTCGGTGGCCCCGTCGACGGTGTCGTCCGGGTCGACGGTCGGGGTCACGAAGGCCCCGGCGATGCTGGTCGGCACCACCGCCACCCGGTAGGACCCCGCCCCGACACCGCGGAAGGTGTACCCGCCGTCGGCGTCGGTCACGGTGGTGAGCATCTCGGTGCCGGACTCGCCGTCCAGCAGCTGCACCCGCGCGCCGACTGCCGGGTCGCCGGACGAGGTCGCCAGGCCGTCCCGGTCGGTGTCGATCACGACCCGGCCGGACAGCGTCGCCCCGACCACGGTGACCACCACGTTGCCGGTGTCCATGGTCAGGGTGCTGCCGGTGGAGGCCGAGGTCGCGGAGTTGACCAGGACGTCGTCCAGCGAGTGCCCGGTGACGTCGGTGGCGAGGGTGAAGCCGCCGGCCGACCCGGTGGCCAGCCCGGACAGCGCGATCCTGACGGCGGTGACGGCACTGAGGTCGGTGGCGTCGGTCAGGGTCGTCCAGGCGACGCCGGTGCCGGGGGCGGCACCGATGGTGTCCGGTGCGGCGGTGGTGACCTCGACGACGGCCTCGGCAGCCTCAGCGCCGCCGAGCAACGACACCCCGGTCAGCGTGACCTTGCCAGTGGTCCGCGTGCCGCGGGCGTCGCCGTCGTAGGGCAGGACGTCCATCACATAGGTCGGTGCGTCGTGACCGCTGGTGGCGTAGTTGTACCAGCGGGTGGTCCAGGACGCCGTGTGGTCGGTGGCGGCGATCCGGGGGGTCGTGGTGTCGCCCTCCATCGAGAGCGTCTCGCCCTGCAGCACGGTGGTGTTGACCGAATCGTTCGCGCTGAGCGAGGTCGGGGTCGGGGAGGTGATCTGGACCTGCGTGAGCGACTGCGCGGTGATCCGTTGGCTCGTCGGCGCGTGCACCGACGTGACCACGGGCAGGGTGAACGACGGTAGGTCGGCCTTGCCCAGGGCGGGGACCACCCCGTCCCGGCTGAACACCAGGACGATCCCGGAGCGGTCGTCCGAGGTCCCCGGCACCCCGTCCGGACCCAGATCCGCCGGAGTCTCACTGACCAGGGTCCACCCGGCGGCGACGGCCGCCGACACGTCCACCGTGGTGATGGTGGACGGGAGCGTGATGGTGGTCAGGGCTGTGATCGCGTAGTCAGGTGCCGTCGGGGAGCCGACCACGGAGTGCGCGGCAGCGGGATAGACGGTGTAGGTGAGCGGGCTGCCGCCGACCACGGAGCTCGGGCTGCCGGTGATGGTCGCACTCACCGAGAACGGGGTGATCTTGATCTGTGCGGAGCGGATCAGAGTCGCCTCCTCGGCCGCCGTCCAGACGTGGGTCGCGGAGAACTGGGTGGGGATGCCGTCGGCGCGCGCCGTCAGCGGCACGGAGAGCGTGAGCTGACTGCCGGTGCCGGAGGCCGATCCCTGCGCCCACACCCCGCCGGTGTAGACCACCCGGACACCACTGACAGCACTCGGCCCACCGGCCTCCGCGATCGAGGCGAACCAGGTGTTGCTCGTGCCGGGTGAGGAGGTCACCCGGGTGTTGGTGAACTCGAGGCGGTACGTCGACGGGTCGATCGTCGTCCGGTACTGCCCGACGAAGATCGCCGAGGCGTCGTCGAGGATGGTCGCTGTGCTCGGGTCCCAGAACTGGTAGCCGACCAGGTCCGTGGTCCCGACCGAGGTGCCGCTCGCGGAGTCGTACGACGGGGTATAGGCGGACTCGGACAGCAGGGGGTTGCCCGACTCGGCCACCTCGCGCCACGGCCCGTACCGGATGTACGTCGGATAGGTCGGATCGGTCTTGGACGAGCTCCAGTTGTAGCCGTAGGCCTGGGCAGCGAGTGTCGCCGCACGCGGCGGCACGACCGGCTTGACCGGGTCATCGGCGTACACGGTGGTCGACGCCGTGTCGTTCCCGGATCGCTGCACGACCGACCCGTCGGTGGTGGTCAGCTCGGGAACCGTCAGCGTCGTGCTGAGGGTCTCGCCCTGAGCGGCACCCACGGGCAGGTCGGCGGTGCGGTACCAGAAGCACAGCGTGGGATTGCTGTCCCGGGTGGTCGGCTGGGCACCCAGATCCACCACGGCGGTGCCGTCGGCGGCCGACACCAGGGTCAAGGCGTTGTCGGTGCCGCAGACAGTCACGGCGTCCGGTTCGGCTCCGGTGTATGCCACCGAGAGGCGCTGCGGGAGGGTCAGCTCCAGCGGCTGGACCTGTCCGACCAGTGTCGTGTCTGCTTGGTAGCTCAACCGCATCTGCATCTGGATGGCCGGCTCGGCACCGGCACCGAAGTCGTAGGTGAAGTACGAGTAGCGGTAGATCGCCAGCACGCCGAGCTTGACCTGCGGGACGCTGACGACCGCGAGGGCGGTGCCGGTCGCGGTGAGGGTCTGGGTGGCATCGGTTGCGGTCAGCTCCGGGGTGTAGACGCTGCCGGAGGCCGCTGTCGGGCCGGGAATCGCCTGCAACCCGCTGATCGACACCAGGCTCGCACTGGGCACGCTGATCGTCGCGGTGAGGGTGCGGCCGTCGGCGCTGACCGTGTAGGCCGACTGGTAGAGCGAGGAATCGGAGCTGAGCTTCCCGAGTGAGGACGTGACCCACGACCACCCCTCCGGCAAAGTCTGGGTGACCACCCCGTCGCTCAGGTTGTCGGCCCGCAGCGCCCAGCTCATGGTCACCGCCGAGTTGGTGGCGACCAGGCCGTTGGTGCCTGCCGGGTCCAGGGTCGGCGAGGCGGATCCGTCGTCGGTGACGGTGATGCCCAGCTCGGTGAGCGTGCCGGTGGGTGCGGCCGAGGCGGCCATCAGCCCGAGGAACGGGGCGACGAGCAGGGTGAGGACGGTGACCACCGCCCACGCCGGGCGGGTGCGGACGCGGCGGGTGCGGGCGGTGGGCTTCCAGTGCGCGGGCATCGAATCTCCAGGACCAGGGTGGGGTCGTGCCGTCGGGTCCCTGATCGAGGGAGCGCAGCGGCGTCGACTGCCAGCGTCGCGGCACGGCGACACCACCTAGGAGCGCCCGGAGGTCACGTAGTGGTACTCGCCGCTGTCTAGGGCGATTCATGGGGGTCTAGGGGGTGGAAGAGCTCCGCACTACTCAGGGATCGACCTAGGTGCAGTGAGGGTTGCTGCTGTCTACGGTGAGTAGGTCCGCGCCGTCGATGCCCCGGAGAGTCGCCATGCACCTCGACCCCGCCGTTCTCACCCAGCTGCGCACCGAGGCGCAGGCACAACTCCCGGAGATCGCCGACCTGCGGCACGCCCTGCACCGGGTGCCCGAACTGGGGCTCGACCTGCCGCGGACCCAGGCCCTGGTACTGGACGCCCTGGCCCCGCTCGGGCTGGAGGTGACACCGGGGGAGTCGATGTCCTCGGTGACCGCGGTGCTGCGCGGTGACCGGCCCGGCCGCGCGGTGCTGCTGCGCGGGGACATGGACGCCCTGCCGGTCACCGAGGAGACCGCGGAGCCCTTCGCCAGCGAACACCCCGGGGTGATGCACGCCTGCGGTCACGACCTGCACACCGCCGGGCTGGTGGGTGCCGCCCGGCTGCTGGCATCCCGACGCGAGCAGATCGCCGGGTCGGTGGTCTTCATGTTCCAGCCCGGGGAGGAGGGGCCGGGCGGCGCGCAGCCGATGATCGACGCCGGGGTGCTGGACGCCGCCGGGGAGCGGGTGGTCGCCGCCTACGGCCTGCACGTGCTGTCGTCGGTGCTGCCCTCCGGCCTGGTGATGGGCCGTTCGGGGCCGATGCTGGCCGCTGCCGACTCGGTGCGGGTGACGGTGCACGGTCGGGGCGGTCACGGCTCCGCCCCGCACCTGGCGCTGGACCCGGTGCCGGTGGCGGCCGAGATCGTGCTGGCGCTGCAGGCGATGGTGACCCGCCAGTTCGACGTCTTCGACCCGGTGGTGGTGACGGTCGGGCGGATCTCGGCGGGCACCGTGAACAACGTGATCGGGGACAGCGCGCTGATCGAGGCGACGGTCCGCACGTTCTCCGAGGACACCCACGGTCGGGTGCCGGAGCGGCTGCGCCGGGTGTGCGAGGGCGTGGCGTCGGCGCACGGACTGAGCGTCACCGTCGACTACCAGCGCGGGTACCCGGTGACGGTGAACCGGGAGGAGGAGAACGACCGGGCACGGGAGCTGACCGTCTCGCTGTTCGGCGAGGACGCCTGGCACGACGCACCGCAGCCGATCGCCGGAGCGGAGGACTTCTCCTACGTGCTGCAGCAGGTGCCCGGCGCGTACCTGGGGCTGGGCGCGGTGCCGGCCGGCACCGATCCGGCGACCGCCGCGTACAACCACTCGCCGCGGGCCCGGTTCGACGACGAGGCGCTCGCCGTGGGTCCCGCGGTGCTGGCGGCGCTCGCCCTGGACCGGTTGGCCCAGGGCTGAGAACAGGGCGGATGTCCGTGGCGGTCGGGGGTGAAGTGCCGGGTGAGGCTCAGCTCACCGGGGTCGGCTGCCGATGGAAGGGGTCGTACCATTCCCCGCCCGGAGGGACCGCAGCTCGATGCCCCACCGCCGCCTTGCCGTAGGCCCGGCGCACCAGGTCTGTGTCGCGCGCCAGGGCATCCACGACGTCCTGGGTCGCACGATCGGGCACGAACTGCTGTTCCGCCCGTCGGCCACCGCGGAGAGCTCCGGCCTCGGCGGGGTGGAGAGCATCGACGACAACCGGGCCACCGCCTCGGTGATCGCCGCCACCCTGACCGCCTTCGGGGTGGACGATCTGGCCGGACACGGCGACCTGTTCGTCAACGTGCCGCGCTCGTTCCTGGTGGACGAACTGCCGGTCGCCCTGGATCCGCACCGGGTGGTGCTGGAGGTCCTGGAGCACGTGCCGCCGGACGAGCAGGTGCAGGCGGGCATCGCCTCCCTGCGCGAGCGCGGCTTCGGGATCGCGCTGGACGACATGGTCCCGGACGACCCGCGCTGGCCGCTGCTGCGCTTCGCCGACTACGTGAAGGTCGACATGTCGGACCTCGGCGACGACCTGGCATCCTTCGCCGCCACGCTCCGCGAGGCGGCACCCACGGCGGCCCTGGTGGCCGAACGGGTGGAGACGGAGGAGGACCTGCAGGCAGCCCAGGACGCCGGGTTCCCGCTGTTCCAGGGCTACTTCTTCCGCCGCCCGACGATCTTCACCCGCCCGGCGCTGGCCCACCACGCCGTGGTGGCCGGGCGGCTGCTGGTCCAGCTCGGCGACCCGCAGGTGTCCTACCGCCGGCTGGCGCGGCTCACCGCCGCCGACCCGGCGATCGCGCTCAAGGTGTTCCGGATCGTGAACTCGGTCTCCGGTGCCGGGCGGACGGTGCGGCACCTGCACCAGGCGCTGGTGCTGCTCGGCCGGGAGCGACTGCGCGCCATGCTGGTGCTGGAGGTGCTGGCCACCGCCGGTCACCACGACGACGAGATCCCGCTCGCGGCGCTGGCGCGCACCCGGGCGGCCGAGATCCTGGCCCCGCACGACGCCCTGGAGGCCTCCACCGAGGCACTGGTGCGCATGATGAGCGACCTGCTGTCCGTGCCGATGACCGAACTGGACCCGCAGCTGCGTCGGCGCGCGCCGAGCGTGGCGGTGGTCGAGGCCTGCGACGTGCTGGACGACTACCTGGACGCGATGGGGTCCGAGCGGTCGCCGGTGATCCCGGAACCCTTCACCGGCCTGCAGGTGTCGATGGTCTACCTGACGGCGCTGCGGGAGGCCCGGGCACTGCTCGCCACCGTCTACCAGCCCGCCGTCGGACGCCGGTCGGGGCCCGCGCTGCCCACCCAGGGCGTTCAGCTGCCCACCGAGGTCCCCCAGGCGGCGACCGACCGGTAACCTGGGACGGTACGTGCCGCCCGGGCGATCCGGTGCGGCCCCGACGAACACCCAGGGGAACTTCGTGCCCACCGGCAAGGTCAAGTGGTTCGACGCCGACCGCGGGTTCGGCTTCATCGCCGCCGAGGACGGCAGTGAGGTCTTCCTGCACGCCTCCGCGCTGCCCGCGGGGATCGGCACCCCCAAGCCCGGCACCCGGGTCGAGTTCGGAGTCGCCGACGGACGTCGTGGTCCGCAGGCGCTCTCGGTCAAGATCCTCGACCCGGTGCCCTCGGTGGTCCGGGCCACCCGCAAGCCCGCCGACGACATGGCGGTGATCGTGGAGGACCTGATCAAGGTGCTGGACCGGGTGGGCAACGACCTGCGCCGCGGCCGGTACCCGGAGAAGGGTCGGGCGACCCAGGTCTCCACCCTGCTGCGGGCCGTCGCCGACGACCTGGAGGCGTGATGGCAGCCGCCGTGCGGGTGAAGGAGCCGGTGCTGACCGGTGCCGTGGAGCTGGCCCGGGCCGCCGCGGTGGAGATCGCCGAGCAGCCCGACCACGTGGGCGAGCACCTCGGTGCCACCATCGAGGAGGACCGGCTGGTCTCCCACCGGTTCGCCTGCACCGCGCGCGGCTACCGGGGGTGGGTGTGGACCGTCACGCTGTCCCGGGTGCCGCGGGGCCGGGTCGCCACCGTCTGCGAGTCGGTGCTGCTGCCCGGTGACGACGCCGTCCTGGCGCCCGCCTGGCTGCCCTGGGACGAGCGTCTGCGCCCCGGTGACATCGGGCCCGGTGACGTGCTGCCGTTCAAGCCGGACGACCCGCGCCTGGAGCCGGGGTGGACGCCGACCGGCGACCCGGAGCAGGACGAGGTCGCCATCGAGGAGCTGGCCCTGGCCCGGCAGCGGGTGCTCTCGCCCCGCGGGCTGCACGAGGCCGCCGACCGGTGGTACCGGGGCAGCCAGGGTCCGACCAGTGCCGGAGCCGTGGCCGCTGCCGAGGGCTGCCTGACCTGCGGGTTCCTGATCCCGTTGCAGGGTCCGCTCGGTGCGGTCTTCGGGGTGTGCGCGAACGAGTGGTCGCCGGACGACGGCAAGGTGGTCGCCCTGGACCACGGCTGTGGCGCGCACTCGGAGACCGACGTGCCGGACCGGCCCTCCGACTGGCCCGCCCCGGCGCCGATCATCGACGAGCTGGTGGTCGAGGTGACCCCGAACGACGCATGACGGCAGCGACGCCCCCGATCCGGACGCTGATCGCCTCGGCCTATGCCCCGGCGGCACTGTTCGAGACCGGACTGGGGGCGATCACCCCGGTGATCCCGCTGCTCGCGGTGCGGCTCGGCGGTGGCCTGGGTGAGGGTGCACTGGTGGTGGCGCTGCTCGGGGTCGGACTGATCCTGGGTGACGTCCCGGCCGGTGCCCTGGCCGCCCGGATCGGCGACCGACGCGCGATGCTGATCGCGGCGCTGGTCGCCGGGGTGGCGCTGACCGGCTGCGCGCTGGCCCCGTCGCTGCTCACGCTGGCGCTCGGCGTGCTGGTGGTGGGTGCGGTGTCCGCGGTCTTCCACCTGGCCAGGCAGTCGTTCCTCACCGAGGTGATCCCGGTGGCCCAGCGAGCCCGGGCGCTGTCCACGCTGGGCGGGGTGGGCAGGATCGGGGCGTTCCTCGGGCCGTTCCTCGGTGCCGGTCTGCTGCACCTGGCACCGCTGCGATCGGTGTTCTGGCTGGCGGCGGGCATGTCGCTGCTGGCCGGCCTGGTGGTCGCCCTGGCCCCGGATGTGGACCGTGACGGTGTCACCCGGGCGGCGCACGGCGCGGGGCCGGGGGCGTGGACCCTGCTGCGTCGGCACGGCCGGATGTTCGCGACCCTGGGGCTGGCCGTGGTGCTGGTCGGGGCGGTGCGGGCGACCCGACAGGTGGTGCTGCCGATCTGGTCCGAGCACCTGGGCATGGCCCCGGCGACCACCAGCCTGATCTTTGGGCTGTCCGGAGCCGTGGACGTGCTGCTGTTCTACCCGGGCGGGCGGTTGATGGACCGCCGCGGCCGGTTGTGGGTGGCGGTGCCGTCCATGCTGATCCTGGGCGGGGCGATCGCGCTGCTGCCGCTCACCGGCTCGGTGGGCACCCTGGCGGTGGCGGCGATGGCGATGGGCTTCGGCAACGGGATCAGTTCCGGGGTGTTGATGACCCTGGGCGCCGACGTGGCGCCGCCGGAGGCGCGGGCCACCTTCCTCGGGGTGTGGCGCGTGTTCCAGGACTCCGGCACCGCGGCCGGGCCCCTGGTGGTCTCGCTGGTCGGTGGCGTGATCGGTCTGGCCGGGGGCATCGTCACGATGGGGGTGGCCGGGTTGGTCGGCGCTGCGGCGCTGGCCCGGTGGGTGCCCCGGTGGTCCGAACACGCGAACGCCCGGACCCGGGCGGCGGCGGCCCGGCGGCGACTGACGCCCTGAGACGCTCGACCTGCCATCGCCGCGCAGGTCAGCGACGATGGAGCATGCCCTCGCACTGGTTGATCGCCACCACCGAGTACGCCGGGCTGACCCCCTACACCGGCGGCATCGGGCGGCACTACGCGGCGCTGGCACCCGCCCTGGTCCGCGCCGGTGCCCGGGTGGATCTGCTGCTGCTCGGCGGCGACCCGGTGCCCGCGCAGGAGGTGGCCGGGGTCCGCGTGCTGGCGGCACCGGCGGTCACCGGTCCCTGGCACCGGGCGGGGGTGGTGCGGGCGGCGTTCAGCGCGGGGCGGTACGACCGGGTCTTCCTGCCGGAGTGGGCGGCGCTCGGGGTGCGGTTGCCGACGGAGGCGCCGCTGCTGACCAATCTGGCCACCAGCACCCGGTTGATCAACGAGATCGCCGGGTTCAGCCCGCGCAGCTTCAGCGTGCGGCAGGGCACGGCGATCCGGGTGCAGCAGCGCCGGGAGGACCGGCAGGTGCGCCGGTCGGCGGGGCTGATCGCGATCTCCCGGGCGATGCTGGCCTGGAACCGGCGCACCCTCGGGTCGCTGCCTCCGGCCCGGGTGGTGCGGAACTGCATCGACGTGGCCGGGGTGCGGGCGGCGGCCGAGTCGGCAGCGCTGCCGGAGGGGTGGCCGACCGGCGCCGGTCCCGTGGTGCTCTTCCTGGGGCGGCTGGAACGGCGCAAGGGGATCGTCGAGGCCTTCGGTGCGTTCGCGGAGCTGAGTCGACGCCGACCGGATGCCCGCCTGGTGCTGGCCGGGGCGAGCGGCGACCGGCGCTTCGAACCCGACCGGCCGACGCTGCTCGGCATGCTGCCAGCGGCGGCCCGTGAGCGGGTGACCTGGCTCGGTCACGTGGCCGGACCCGCCCTGCACCGGGCGGTCGCCGCGGCGACCGTGACGATCTGCCCGTCCCGCTGGGAGGGTTTCGGCAATGCGGCGCTGGAGGCCAAGGCCGTCGGCAGCCCGGTCGTGCTGACCAGCGGCAGCGGCTACGACGACTTCTGCACCGACGGGGAAGACAGCCTGCTGGTGCCCCCGGGTGAGGCTCCGGCCCTGGCGGCCGCGATCCTGCGGCTGCTGGACGACCCGGCGCTGGCCCGGCGACTGGGGGAGCGGGCCCGGGCCGGGGCCGATCACTACACCGCCGACCCGGTGGCGGCGGACCTGCTGGCGGCAGCCGATCAGCTGCTCGGCTGAACCGTCGGCTCCCGCACCCAGTCGGTGCCGTCCCAGCGGATCGCCCCGGCCTCGGCGAAGGCCTCCAACCATCCGGTCATCGGCCACCAGCCCCAGCGGCGGGCGAACAACCGGCCGTTGCGCAGGATGTCGTCCAGGTGCTGCCACGGTGGGCTGCTGGTCGGGTGGTGCTGGTGATACGCGTGCGCCCCGCCGACCCAGGCGAGCGGGATGTCGGCGGCCCGCAGCGCACAGGCGAAGTCGGTGTCCTCACCGCCGTAGCCCTGGTAGCGCTCGTCGAACCGTGGCCCGGTGGCCCAGCGGTCGGCGGTGAGGGCGAAGGACAACGACCAGAACAGCGGATAGTCATCCGGCGCGGCCGGGACGACCACCCCGGACGGCGGCGCGGGTCGCGCCGGGTGCGGGCGGGTGGCGGCGGTCAGCGCCGCCGGGTCGTCCACGTCCACCTCCGGCGGCAGGTAGGTGACCGGACCGCAGAGCACGGCATCCGGATGCCGGACGGCGGCCGCCTGGTAGCGGTTCACCAGCTCGGGTCCGGGCACGCAGTCGGCGTCCAGGAAGACCAGCAGGTCGGCACCGAGGTCGACAGCCCGATCGGCGGCCGCGTTGCGGGCGGCCGCCAGGCGCAGGCCGTCCGGACCGGGCGGCAGCCGCAGCACGGCGTCCACGTCCAGCGCGGGCGGTCGGTCGTCCCCGACCCAGGCGATCACGGTGCGGGTCCGGGGCGCGTCGCGCAGGGCGTGCAGCTGGTGGCGCAGGTGGTCCAGCCGAGGGGCGGAGCACAGGGTGACGACGGCGCGGGTCAGCATCCGGCACCGCCTCGGGCGACCCGATCGATCACCTCGGCCGCCCGGGCCGCCGCACCGTCGGTCCGCCACCGGGACCAGTCGGGGCGCAGCGCCGCCGCCCGGTCCAGCAACTCCGGCCACGCGGCGGGCTCCGGCCAGTCGTCGGCGACCACTGCCAGTCCGGCGGCCGCCAGAGCGGCGGCGGTGGCGTGCTGCTCGTCGAAGGGCCGCGGCTGCGGCACGACGACCGCGCGGGCCTGGGCCACCGCCAGGTCGGCGATCGCGTTCTGCCCGGCCCAGGAGACCACGGTGTCGGCGGCGGTGAGCGCGGACCACGGGTCGGCGGACCAGGTGGCCGAGGCCGCCGGGGTGCCGAGCAGGGTCCAGCGGCGGTCCGGGGTGGCGGCCACGGCGGACTCGATCTGCTCGCCGGTCACCGTCGTGCCACCCCGGCCGCCGAGCATCAGCACCCCGGAACGCTCGGTGGTGGGCACCGCACGGCCCTCGAATCGGCTGATCCCGCCGACATGCACCACCTTCTCCCGCACCGCGTCCAGGTGAGCGGCCGGGACCAGATCGGCGGGCCACGGGGCGATCACCCGGGTCGCCGCGCGCAGACCGAGGGTGTGCGGCAGGTCGTCCCGCCGCCCCGGCTGGGCGATGAGCACCGGGGGGATGCCGAGCAGCCGGGCGAAGAGCGTCACCTCCACCGACACGTCGACCACCATCGCACTGATCCGGTGCCGCTCGACGGTGTCCGCGATGGTGGTCAGCCGTCGGCGGTGGCCCGGGTGTCCGAGCGGTGCCCAGTGCAGCAGGCCGTCGGCGGTGGGCGCGGGGGTCTCCCCCTGGTCGTCGCGGTCCAACGGCACCCACCGGCAGTGCGCGGGCAGGTCGTCGGGCGCGGGCAGCGAGCTGAAGCAGAACAGGTCGGCGTCCAGGTGCGGGGCGATGGCCCGCAGCCGCCCCAGATGCCCGGAGCCGTGGTGGTGCACGTACCAGCCGATCACGGGTCGGCTCATGCGAGCAGTTCCACCGGGCGACCGGCCAGCTCGCCGAACACCCGCTCCAGGGTGTCGGTGCGCGCGTCCAGCGACCAGTGCCGGCGCGCGGTCGCCCGGATCGCGGCCCGGAACTCCGGGGTGCTGCGGCGGGTCAGCCGGCGGGTGGCCTCGGCCAGCGCACCCAGGTCACCGGGCGGGGCGGCGATCATCCCGGTGGCGCGGCGGGCGATCTCCACGATGCCGCCCACCCCGAAGGTGGCGACCGGGGTGCCGCACATCAGCGCCTCCGGCCCGACGAGACCGAACGGCTCCGCCCACGCCGGGGTGCCCAGAGCGCAGGCGCTCGACCCGATCAGCTCGGCCAGCGCCGACTGGTCCAGCAGGCCCGCGTACCGCACCGACGTCCCGTCGACATGCGGCAGCACCTCCCGGTCCGCGTACTCCTGGTCCCCGATCCGGCCGGCCAGGGTGAGCGGCATGCCCAGCGCCCGGGCCACGGCGATCGCGACGTGCGGTGCCTTCTCCGGCACGATCCGGCCGAACCACACCAACCCGTCGCCACCGGGCCCCAGCGGCCAGTCGTCGGCGGCGATCCCGTTCGGCAGCACGGTCGCGTCGACCCCGACCCGGGTCCACTGCTCGCGGGTGTGCTCGCTGACCGCCAGGAACCGCACCGACCCGGCACCGGGCAGCGCGTCCACCAGCTCCGGGTCCAGCGGGGTGTGCAGGGTGGACACCATCGGGACGCCGAGCTCCGCCGACCGCCGCAACGGCAGCCCGTGCAGGCAGTGGTTGGAGAGCACGTCGAACCGGCCTCGCACCAGGTCCAGCGCACGGTCCAGCGCCGGGACCGAGCGGGTGAGGTACCCGGGCGGGTAGGTCGAGTCGGTGGGCCGCGCGCCGGTCGGCCAGGACAAGGACGGCAGCACGAACTCCGGCGGGCCGTCGTCCAGGAAGTCCGAGCCCTCGACCCCGATCAGGGACACCTGGTGCCCACGGGCCCGCAGCGCCCGGACCTCGTTCCACACCGCCGACTCCAACCCCCCGGCGTGCGGACGGCGGATCGGGAACCGCAGGGGGGCGATCACGCAGATCCGCAGCGGGGTCATCGGGCGGATCCGGCGAGCAGCTCGCGGTACAGGTCCCGGTGCCGGGTGCTGACGCGCAGGTCGGCCACCGCGCGCAGCTCCCGGCGCTCGCGGACCACGGCGTCCCGGTCGCCGGTGCCCGCCCGGGTCCCGGTCGTCAGCAGCCGGTGCAGGGCGGCGGCCAGCTCGCCGGGGCCGAAGACCGCCACCGAGCCGTCCGGGTGCTGATCGCCGTAGTGGCCCACCGCGGGCGCCGCCACCGGCACCCCGAGGTCCCAGCACAGTTCCAGCCAGCCGGAGTGGGTGCCGTGGGCGTAGGGCAGCACGCAGGCGTCCAACCCGGCCAGGCTGCGCTCCAGCTCGGCGTCGTCCAGGCGGTCGTGCTCGATCAGGGTGACCAGCGGGGAGGACGCGCACAGCGCACGGATCGCGTCTCGGGCGCGGGGGTCGCGGACCGAGCGGTGCATCCGGATCTCGGCCCGGGTGCCGAGCCCGTCCAGCGCCGGGTCGGCCAGCGCCGACAGCAGGGCGCGGGTGGCACCGATCGGGTCGACGTTCGGCCGCAGGTCCTTCAGGTGCAGGCCGATCACCCGGCAGCCGCCGGTCGGCTGCACCCGGGGTGCGCTGCCGGACAGCAGCCGGGGATGCGGCAGCACCAGGGCGCGGCGGCCCCAGCGTGCGGCGATCTCCGCTGCGGCTCCAGGGGTGAGCGTGATCAGGGCGTCCACCCGGGGGACGAGGAGGTCCAGCTGGGCGACGTACCGGCTCTGGTCGGTCAGCTGCGGGTGGTCCAGATCGTGCACGGTGAGCACCACCGGCCAGCCGACCGCGTGGGCGGCGTCGACACAGGCGGCCAGGTGCTCCGGGGTGAAGGACTCGGTGCCGAAGTGCAGGTGCAGCAGGTCGGCGTCCGCAGCGTGGGTGGTGATCCACTCCGGATCGAGCACCACCGGCGGCCACCACTGCCCGGGCGCTGCCCCCTCCGGCGCGGGGTCCGGCAGCACCGTGACCTCACGGTCCGCGGTCACCCGGGCGACATAGGGGTGCCCGGCAGGAACCGAGACCACCCGCACCGGCTGCGCCGTCGCGGGGGAGACCACCGGGCGCATCGCGCCGCTGGTGGTCTGGGACAGGAGAGACATCCGGGTCCTTCGAACGTGCCGTGCCGCGGGGACCGCCCGGTTCTGGAGCGGCGCCGTGCTGTGGCGGTCTGCGCAGTCTCGCGCGGTTGCCGACCCCCCGCGACTCCACGACGATCACCCCGGTGACCACCCCTGATATTCCCGTCCATCTGCTCACCGGACCGCCCCGGCACGGGGTCGCCCGGTACACCCGTGATCTGGTCGCACAGATGCCCGGGGTGCCCGTCGTCACGGCGCAGGACCCGGCCGAGCTGGTGGCGGCGGTGGCCGGTCACCGCCGGGCGCATCTGCAGTTCACCGACCGACTCGTGGCGTCCTCCCCAGAGGGCGCGGCGGAGCTGGTCGAGGCGATCGCCGGTCGCACCCGGCTGACGGTCACCCTGCACGACGTGCCCCAGGAGTCGGACGGGGCGCGGAACCTGGTGCGCCGGGGTGCCGCCTACGCCCGGGTGTGCGCGGCGGCCGACGGGGTCGCGGTGAACAGCCGGCACGAGGCCGCGCTGCTGGGCGAGCACGGCGTGACCGACCGACCGGTGCGGGTGATCCCGCTCGGCGCGGGCACGCTGCCGATCCCGGTCCTCCCACCGCCGAGCGGCGCCGGGGTGACCGCGCTGATCGCGGGCTGGATCTACCCCGGCAAGGGGCACGACGACGTGGTGCGGGCGGTGGCAGCGGCGGTGCGACGCCTCGGGTCGACCACCGGGACGGTGCTCGCGATCGGCGCCCCGTCCCCCGGACACGAGGACGATGTCCGCCAGCTGACCGCGCTGGCCGCCGACCTCGGGGTCACGTTCACGGTGACCGGGGGACTGGACGACGCCGACTACGCGGCCGCGCTGCGCGGTCCCGGCGTGCCTGTCGCCGCCCACCGGCACCTGTCGGCGTCCAGGAGCCTGCTGGACTGGGGGGAGCAGGGACGACGGCCCCTGGTCGCCGAGTCGCGCTACGCGGCCGAGATGGCAGGACTGCGGCCGGGCACCCTGGTCACCTACCCGGACGACGGGCTGGTCGAGGCGCTGGTGCGGGCGGTGCGGGACCCGGGATCGACGGTGCTGCCGCCGGGGACATCGCTGCGGCCGACCCTCGCCGACGTGGCGGCTGAATACCTGCGCTGGTGGGCAGAGTCGTGACCGCGCTTCCCGGGAACCGTTGGGACCTGCTGGACGGCGTGCAGCCCGCCGAACCGCCCACCGTCTCGGTCATCGTGGCCCACTACGACCAGCCCGAGCAGCTCGCGCGCACCCTGCACGCGCTGTCCCGGCAGGACCACCCGGCGGACCGCACCGAGATCCTGGTGGTGGACGACGGGTCGCCCACCACCCCGGTGGTCCCGGCACACGTGCGACTCCTGCGGCAGGACGACCGGGGCTTCCGACTCGCCGCCGCCCGCAACCTCGGTGCCGCCGCCGCGACCGGTGACGTGCTGGTGTTCCTGGACGCCGACACCGCTCCCGAGCCCTCCTACCTGCGCGAGCTCACCCGGCTCCCGGCGTTGGCCCCCGACTGCCTCACCGTGGGTCGCCGACGGCACGCCGAGCTGTCTGGCACGCCGATCCACGACCCGGTGGAACAGCTCGGCCCGGCCCGCGAGCTGCCCGAGCCCGCCTGGCTGATCGACGCCTACCGTCGTTCGCGCAACCTGCTCGATGCCGACGACCGGTCCTACCGGCACGTGATCGGTGCCGTCACCGCCTGCCACCGCACCCTGTTCGACGCCGCCGGGGGGTTCGACGAGTCGTTCACCTCCTACGGCGGTGAGGACTGGGAGTGGACCTATCGCGCCTGGCTGGCGGGGGCGGTCCTCGCCCATGTGCCCACCGCCGTCGCCTGGCACGACGGTCCGGAGTGGTCCGACCGGGGCGACGCGGCCAGCCTGACCGCGAAGAACGCCGAGACCCTGCTGCTCACCGACCTGATCCCGGTGCCGGGGTCGCGCGGCCGTGGGCTGCCCAGCGCACACGCCGACACCGTCGTGCTGCCGCCCCCGGGGGTGAGCCCGGCGCAGCGGTTCGTCAGCCTGGACTCGGTGCTGGCGACGCTGCCGGGGGCGGTGGCGGGGGCTGAGGGGCGGTGTGCGCGAGACGGCTTGACCGACCGAGGGCCGAGAGTCGATCGGGTGCTGGGTGGGGTGGACCGGGTCTTCGACCGGGTGCGGATCGTCGTGCAGCTCGACCGGCCGCTGCGGGTCGCCGGGGACGTGGTGCGCGAGGCGGTGCGCCGGCTCGACGCCGAGCAGCTCGGGGAGCTCACCCTGCTGGACCCGGAGGGCAGCCGACTGCTGCGGATCCGCGCCACCCGGGCCGAGGCGCGGGAACGGCGGTGGGGGCGGGACGATCTGTTCCCCCGGGCCGACGTCGTCACCGATCAGGTACGGGCGCTGACCGAGGAGCCGGATCTGGAGGCGTACCTCGGCGGGTGGGGCTGAGGCTCAGCGCCCAGGCCGCTGCCGCACCCACCACAGCCCGGCCACGCCCAGCAGCCCACCGACCGCGCAGGTGACCGGCCCGTGCGGCCCGATCGCGTCGGTCAGCCACAGCACCAGTGCGACCACGAAGGCCACCGCCCAGGCCACGATGCCGAACCGGAACACGGGACGCAGACTCACCGGCACCGGGTCGGGGGTGGGTCGGCGGCGTTCGGGGCGCAGCGCGAGCTGCAGGAAGGACGGCACGGAGGCCAGCCTAGGGGGTGGTGCGGGGCCTCAGTTCCCCCCGAACGCCAACGACGTCGCCGTCGCCAGCGCCTGCGGCACCGCCGCCAGGTAGGCGTGCGCCACGTCCCACGGCTCCAGCCCGGTGGCGGCCACCGCGTCGGAGTCGTTCTCCTCGTGGGCGAGCACCGCGGCGAGCACGTGGCCGTGGTGACCCTCGTGGCGCAGCAGGGCGGCGGACAGCTGGTCGGAGATGCCGGTGCGCTCGACCAGGTCGGTGAGCTCGATGGCCTGCTGCGCGGCGACCGCCGACAGCAGCCCGACGGTGTACCCGGCGTCGTCACCGGCGAGGGTGCGGCAGGTCATGGCGCGGGTGAGCACGGTCCACAGGGCGGCGACCGTGTTGGGTCGGGCGTCGATCAGGGAGGCGATGGCCAGGGCGTGCAGCTGCCGGGGGCCGACCAGGACGACCGCCTGGCGGACGGAGTCGACCTCGGTGCGCAGGCCGAAGGCGGAGGAGTTCACCAGGTGCAGCACCCGCATGGACAGCTCGGGGTCGGCGGCCACGGTGGTGACGACGGCGTTCTGGTCCACCTGATCGGCGGACAGGATGCGCAGCAGTTCCAGGCACTGGAGCTCGCCGGCGTTGAACGCGCGGCGCACGGGTGTCTGGTCGCGCTGGAACATCGGGCCCTGGAGCAGGTCGGCGCCGAGGTCGATGCCCCGGGCGATCCGCTCCGTGGTGTCGGCGCGCTCGGCGATGACCGCGGCACCGGCGTGGTGGGCGCGGTCGACCAGGAGGGCGAGCTGGTCGTCGTAGCGGGCCAGGTCGATCTTGACCAGGGCGACCCGGTCGAGCAGGCGGTCCTGCGGCGCCGAGCCGTCGTAGTCGGCCAGCGCGAGCCGGGAGCCGCGCTGCTGGGCCAGGGCGACCAGGGCGTCGATCTCGGGGTGCCGGGCCAGCGTCGGGGTGATCTCCAGCATCAGCCGTTCCGGGTCGCCCCAGATGGAGGTGGTCCCGGCGAGCACACCGACGGTGCCGCGGAGCAGCACGAGCCGGTCGGCGGCCAGACCGGAGAGGTCGAGGGCCGCGTACTCGGCGTCGGCGTGCTGCTCGGCGAGCTCGTCGGGCAGCGGGTGACCGTCGGTCCCGGTGACCCGGACCTGGACGGCGTAGCCGTAGACCGAGCGGTCGGGCTGCACCACGGGCTGGCGCAGGACGGTGACGGTGCCGACTCCGACGGTGGTCATCGCTTCTCCAGGGAGGGTCACGGGCGGCCGAGCGGCGCGCGCAGCGGCCAGTCGTCGGTGAGGACGGTCTGCACCGCGGCGCCGGTGGCCGGGTCGACCAGCAGCGGGGCGAGCAGGTTGGCGGTGGGCGGCTGGGTGCCCTGCGCCGGACGGACCACGACCAGGACCCGGAGCTGGTCGGCACCGAGCTGGGCGTGGACGTCGGCGCCGATCCGCGGGGTGTAGTCCGGGAAGTACGGCTCCGGGTCGACGACGAACAGCCGCACCGGCCGGGCGCCCTCGGGGGCCGAGCGCAGGGCGTACAGCGATCCGGACTCGTCGAGGGCGGACACCTCGAACTCGGTGTGCTCGTCCAGGCCCGGCATGGGCGTGGTCAGGTGCAGCGTGGTGGGCAGCACGAGCGGCGTGGTCTCAAGCGTCATGGTCATCGCAGGTAGTCCAGGAGGGTCGGCTGGAGGACCTTGGCGGCGGCCCCGAGGGCGCCCTTGTAGGCGACCTCCTGGGTCTGCAGGTCCAGGATGATCTGCGCCAGGTCGATGTCCTCGATCTCCGACAGACGCGTCTTGCTGTTCAGCGTCTGGTCGACGATCCGGCTCTGCGCCGTCTCGACCTGGTTGGTGCGCGCACCCACCGAGGCGACCTCGGTGAGCATCGCGGTGATGTGGCCGTCCAAGGCGTCGACCTGGTCGGTCGGGTCGCCTCCGGCGCGCAGCGTGGCGGAGATCGTGTCGAGCAGGGCGAACACCGAGTCGGGCCCGTCGCCGAAGACGGCGCTGCCGGTGGAGTCCACCCGGACAGTGGTGCCGTCACCGACCGTGCGGGTGACGCTGCCGCTGGCGACGCCGCGGAAGGTGCCGTCGTCGGCGAACGCGCCGCCTGCGGTGGTCCCGGCGAAGACGCTGCGACCGAGGTAGCTGGTGTTCGCCTGGCGCAGCAGGTCGGCCTTCAGTCCGTCGATCTCCTCGGCGAGCGCGATCCGGGAGGTCTGGCCCAGGGCCGCGTCACCGCCCTGGAGGGTGAGCACCCGGACCCGGCGGGCGTCGGCCAGCGAGGTGGTCAGGGCGTCGCCGACCGTGGTGAGCCAGGCCTTGCCGTCGGCGGCGTTCCGGTCGTACTGGTCCAGCATGCGCTGCTCGTCGCGCAGGCGGAGCATGTCGGAGGCACCGGCCGGGTCGTCCGAGGGACGGTTGATGGTCTTCCCCGAGGACGCCTGCGACTGCAGGTCCGCCATCTTCTTCAGATTGTCCTGCAGGTTGTTGAGCGTCGAGTTGCGCACCGTCAGATGCGTCACCCGTCCGATCGCGGTCATCGGCCCACCACCCCCGTGCGGTTGATCAGCGTGTCGAGCATCTCGTCGATGGCGGTGAGCACCCGGGCGGCGCCTTCGTAGGCGCGCTGGTAGGCGAGCATGTTGATGCTCTCCTCGTCGGTGTCCACCGAGGTCTGGGCCAGCTGCTGGGCCTCGGAGGTGGCCCGAGCGGCCTCCGCGACCGAGGACCGGGAGGACGCGCTGGCGGCGCGCACGCCGAGCTGGACCACGGCCGCGGACCAGGTGGCGTTCGGGCCGGTGGTGTCGGTGGCCAGGGCGGCGAGCTTGTCGCCGATCGACCCGTCCAGCGCGCCCGCAGCCGCCAGTCCGATGTCCTTCGGATCGGTGATCGCGACCTTCAGGCCGAGGGCGGCGGGCTTGCCCGCCTCCAGGGCGAAGAAGTCCCCGGCGGTGGTCCCGGTGGCGTAACCGGCCTCGGTGTAGGCGGTGGAGTGCAGTGCGTTCACCTGGGTGGCGATCTGGGTGGCCAATGCGTTGTAGCCGGTGGCGGCCTCGGTGAGCATCCCGCCCGTGCCGGTGGCGTTCGGCGGGGCGAGCACGGTCAGCAGCCCGGCGACCCGGCCGCCGTCCAGTCCGGCGCTCGCCTGGTTCTTGGCCCAGACCACCGACACCTGTTCACCGGCCATCGCCTGGTCGAAGTTCTTCGCCCCGGTCACCTCCAGGGCGTTCGCCTTGGCGCCGTTCACCAGGGCGTTGCCGGCGACCATCACGTCGACGGTGCCGTTCTCCTGGATCCGGACCGAGGCACCGACCAGGCCGGAGAGCTGGGTGATCAGCTGGTCGCGGGCGTCCATCAGCTCGTTGGCCGAACCGCCGGCGTTGGTGATCGACAGGATGCGGTTGTTCAGGTCGGCCAGGTTGTTCGCCGTGGTGTTGACCTGGGTGACCAGCGACTGGGTCGTGGTCAGCGTCTGGTTCCACTGGGTCTGCGCACCGTTGTAGAGGGTGGCGATCCGGTTGGTGACCGCGGTCGAGCGCTCCAGGAGCACCGACCGGGAGGCGGAGGTGTTGCTGGACTTGGCGGCCTCGGACCACGCGGTCCACATCTCGGTGAGCTGGCTGGACAGCCCGGTCTTCCCGGGCTCGCCGACCGCGTCCTCCAGCTGGGTGTAGGAGGCGCTGATCTGCTTGAGGTAGGCGGCGCCGGAGGTCTCGGTGCGCAGCCGGGCGTCGATGAAGATGTCGCCCATCCGCTCGAAGCCGCTGGTGAAGACCCCCTGGCCGACCCCGCTGGAGGTGGCGAACATGGAGGGGACCGACGAGGCCGGCAGGGACGACATCGTGGCCCGCTGGCGGGTGTACCCCACGGTGTTGGCGTTGGCGACGTTCTGGCCGGAGACCTCCAGCCCCTGCCGCTGAGCGATCAGCGAGGAGAGCGCGGTGCCGAGTCCGGAAAAGGTGCTCATCGTCTACTAGTCCTCATCTGCCGGTCAGAACGACCGGTCGATCAGCTGGGCGGTGCGGTCCGAGGCGGCGGAGTTGCCCTGGTCGTCGTAGGTCTGCACGGAGTCCTGCAGTGAGAGCAAGGTCTCCTGGGTGGCGCGGTGGCTCATCGCGAGCAGCTCGCGGTTGCCGTCGGCGAGCTGCGCGATCTCCGTGGTGAGGGTGACGAAGGCGTCGCGGTGCGCCCGCAGCAGCTCGTCCCAGGGGGCGGGGGCGTGCTCCGCCAGGGCCGCCAGCGAGGAGCCGGCGGGCAGCTCCAACTCGAAGGCGACGGCATCGGATTCGACCGAGCGGCCGAGTTCGGCGTCGCGGATCTGGTCCAGCACCGTCTCCACCTCGCGGGTGGCGTGGGCCAGCCAGCGGGTGCGGCCGCTGGTCAGCAGCAGCTGCTCCTCCTCCAGCTTGAAGAGCAGGAGTTCGAGCAGGTGTCGCTCGGTCCACAGGACGTCGGACAGCTCGCTGAGCGCCATCGCGCGGGTCTCCTTCGCTGGGGTGGTGTGGGTGCTACCCCCTGCTCATCGGTCGTCCGGTGAGGGATGTGAACAGTCCCGGCGAATCCCAGGGTCCTCCCAGGTGAATCGGACGGATCGGACGACTGTCACTGTGACGTGCATCACACCCAACCGGGTGTCACCCGGAGGAATGGGGTCGCTTGTCCGATTCGTCGACCGGATAGGTCCGAAATTCCGGTATTTCGGGGAGGAATCGGACAGGCGATGAAGTTCCTGGGAAACGCTCAAGGCCATTCAGCACGGGGCCGAGAACCGGATCGTGAACAACGCAGCCGCCCCCGCCGCCGACGACCTCGTCGTCGCGAACCTCCCGCTCGTGGGCTACCACGTCAGCGAGGTCCTCGCCCGGGTGCCCGCCACCGTCAGCCGGGAGGACCTGGTCTCGGCCGGGCACCTCGCCCTGGTGTTGGCCTCCCGTGCCTACGACCCGGAGACCGGGGTGCCGTTCAGCCGGTACGCCGCGCTGCGGATCCGGGGCGCGCTGATCGACGAGCTGCGTTCGATGGACTGGGCCAGCCGTGGCGCCCGGCACCGCGCCCGCGAACTGGGTGCCGCCAGCGACCGACTGACCGCGACCCTGGGCCGCACCCCGTCGCGCACCGAGCTCGCCAGCGAGCTGGGCACCGATGTGGCAGCGGTGGACCAGGCCCGCCAGGACGCCGAGCGTCGGGTGCTGTCGATGGACGCCACCGTGCACCCGGTCGCCGACCTGGTCCGGGACGAGGCGCCCGGCCCGGAGGACAACGTCCTGATGGGCGAGCGGCTGCGCTACCTGCGGGCGGCCGTCGAGACGCTGCCCGAGCGGCTGCGCCTGGTGATCGAGGGCCTGTTCCTGCAGGACCGGTCGGTGGCCGAACTGGCGGAGGAACTGGGCGTCACCCAGTCCCGGATCAGCCAGCTGCGCACCGAGGGCCTCGGTCTGATGAAGGACGGGCTGAACGCGAGCCTCGACCCGGAGCTGGTGCCGACCGGTGCCCGCCCGGACGGCGTGGCCGAGCGCCGTCGCCGGTCCTACTTCGCCGCGGTCGCCAGCCGGGCCGCCATGTCCGCCGCCGCACCGCACACGGTGCCGACGCAGCACACCCCCGCGGAGCACCAGACCTTCGCGGTCTGAGAACTTCCGCCCCCAAAACCCTCAGCCGGGTTCCCGCCCGGCCGATGTGACCGGGTGAGCCCACGGATGGGCCACCTACGACCCCACTCACGGAGGAAACGATCATGGGTCTGTCGATCAACCAGAACCTCGCGGCGATGAACTCGTACCGCAACCTGTCCAACACGCAGAACGACCTGAGCCGTTCGCTGGAGAAGCTGTCCTCCGGCCTGCGGATCAACCGCGCGGCGGACGACGCAGCCGGCCTGGCCATCTCCGAGGGCCTGCGCGCCCAGATCGGTGGCACCCAGCAGGCAGTGCGTAACGCTCAGGACGGCATCTCGGTCGTGCAGACCGCTGAAGGCGCCCTGACCGAGACCCACTCCATCCTGCAGCGGATGCGGACCCTGTCCGTCCAGGCCGCCAACGACGGTGGTCTGTCCGACACCGCCAAGGGCAACATCCAGGACGAGATGGACCAGCTCAAGACCGAGCTGACCCGGATCTCCGACACCACGCAGTTCAACGGCACCAAGCTGCTGGACGGCAAGTACTCCGGCACCTTCCAGGTGGGCGCCAACACCTCGGCGCAGGACAAGATCACCGTGGACCTGACCCGCACCAACGGTCTGTCCTCGGAGGGTCTGGGTGTCAACGGCATCAACGTGACCGCTGTGGCCTCCGACGCCACCGCTGCCACCGTCACCAACGCCGTGGCCGGCACCGCCGGTTCGGTCGCCATCGCCGACTTGGACGCCGACGCGTCCTTCAAGGGTCTGAACGGCACCGTCTCCATCGGCTCCAAGTCCCTGGACCTCGCCTCGGTGAAGTTCGAGGGCACCGGTGCCACCGGCGCCGGCACCGCCGACCTGGCCACCCTGAACGCCGCCCTCACCAAGACCTTCGGTGCTGGCGTCTCGGCAGCGTTCGACGCCACCGACGGCCTGGTCATCACCGGCACCACCCCGGCAGCGGACGCGTCCGCCTCCGCCGTGGCCGCCGCCTCCCCGGCCTTCACCCAGAAGTCCGGGGCGAGCGAGGCGATCGACCTGATCGACGCCGCGATCACCGACGTGTCGAAGACCCGTTCCCAGCTGGGTGCGGTCCAGAACCGCTTCGACCACACCATCAACAACCTCAACGTCGCGGTCGAGAACCTGACCGCCTCGGAGAGCCGGATCCGCGACACCGACATGGCGTCGGAGATGGTCTCGTTCACTCGGGCCCAGATCCTGTCCCAGGCCGGTACGGCCATGCTCGCGCAGGCCAAGTCGATCCCGCAGAGCGTGCTGCAGCTCCTGCAGTGATTCTGTAGTCCACGGGCGGCGCGTCGGACCCACATCCGGCTCGCCGCCCGTGGCGCATCATCGGAGAGGAACGTCCCACCATGGCCGGTCTCGGCATCGACGGACTCGTCAGTGGTCTGAAGACCACCGAACTGATCGACCAGCTGATGGCCGTGGAGGCCAACCAGCAGACCCTCCTGAAGTCCAAGAAGTCCTCCACCAGTTCCCTGGTTGCGGCGCTCCAGTCGTTGAACACCAAGGTCGCCTCGCTGGCCACCTCCGCCAAGACCGCCGCCACCGCCACCTCGTGGCAGGCGGTGAAGGCCACCACCTCCGACTCCGCGATCGCCGGCGCGACCGTCGGCGAGGGCGCCACCCCCTCCACCCTGACCTTCCGGGTGGACGCCGTGGCCGCGTCCCAGTCGACGATGTACACCCTGCCCGCGTACTACGACGGGACCCCGAGCTTCACGCTGACCGCCGCCGACGGGTCCACGCAGACCCTGACCGCCGCGAGCAGCAACATCACCGACGTGCTGGCGGCCTTCAACGCCGACGGCACCGGGGTGAAGGCCAGCGCGCTGAACGTCGGCACAGCCGCCGACCCGCAGTACCGGTTGCAGCTGACCGCCACCGAGACCGGTGCCGGGCACGCCTTCACCCTCACCGCCGACAACCCGCTGGACGGGTCCAGCCTGACCACGCAGTCGATCCGCGCCGCCTCGGACGCGAAGATCACGCTCTGGCCGGGCACCGACGCCGAGTCCGTCGTGACCTCGAACACCAATACCTTCGCCGACCTCGCCACCGGCGTCACGGTGAATGCGGTCAAGACCAGCACCGACCCGGTCACCGTCACGATCAGCCGGAACGATGCCGCGCTCAGCTCGCTGGCCTCCGGACTGGTGAACAACCTGAACACCGTCCTGTCCGAGATCACCTCACGCACCGCGAGCTCCACCGGCACGGCCGCCGACGGCGGCACCCTGGTCAAGGGCGGTCTGCTGTCCGGCAACACCACGGTGCGCCTCCTCCAGCAGGAGCTGACCCGGGCCGGATCGGCCTCGGTGGGCAACAGCTCCGCCGCGCAGGTCGGCATCGTGCTGAACAAGGACGGCAGCTTCACCTTCGACTCCGAGGTCTTCACCACCGCGATGGCGGCGGACCCGGCCAAGGTCCAGGAGGTGATCACCTCCCTCGCCAGCGGGCTGGAGAAGGTCGCCACCACCGCCTCGGACACCACCAAGGGCACGCTGACCAGCCAGATCACTACGTGGCAGGGTGAGGTCGACGACCTCACGGACCGGATCGCGAGCTGGGACACCCGGCTGACCGACCGACGCGCCGCGCTGGTGAAGACCTACGCCGCGCTGGAGGTCTCGCTGTCGAACCTGCAGTCGAAGTCCGACTGGCTGACCAGCCAGATCGCCCAGCTCAACGCGAACAACTCGAACTGACGGGGGACCGGAAGATGGCTGGCATCGACGCCTATCGTTCGCGCTTCCTGGCCGACGCGGTCGCCACCGCCGGCCCGGCGAAGCTGCTCACGATGCTCTACGACCGGCTGGTCCTCGACCTGGACCGGGGCGAGGCAGCACTGCGTGAGGGTCGCCGACCGGAGGGCACCCAGCAGGTGACCCACGCCCAGCAGATCGTCGCCGAGCTGATCGCCGACCTGGACGTGGACGCCTGGGAGGGCGGCGAGGGTCTGCTCGCGCTGTACACCTTCGCGCTCTCCGAGCTGATCGAGGCCGGGCTGACCGGCGACGCCGACCGGGTGGCCGGTGTGCGTGGCGTCATCGCCCCGCTGCGGGACACCTGGCACGAGGCGGCGGCGAGCATGTCCGCCGAGGTGCCGACCCAGCGGGCCGGTGCGCTCGGGGCATCCACCGGGGTGCTCGGTGTCGGCTGACCTGCTGGACTGGGACATCGCCTGGCTCTCCGCCCTGGACGAGCTGGAGCTGGCGGCCGACGACGCCGAGCGCCTGTTGGCCGCCGCGCACCTGCCGGTGGTCGAGGTGCCGCGCTGGACGCCGCCGACCGGGCTGGGCCCCCTGCCGCTGGTGCTCAGGGATCGGGCCGAGGCGCTGCTCGCCCGGCACATCGACCTCGCCCGCCGCACCGCCGCGGCCGCCGCGATGAGTCGCCGCGAGGCCGCCGTCGTGCAGCAGATCACCGCCAAGGCACCCGCCCTGCCGGTGTACCTCGACGCCGAGGGCTGAGACGGCTTTTACGGCAATTCGGACAATGCCCGACAGAATGCCCTGACCTGCGAAGACGGCGCAAAAAACCTCTCATCGTGACGACGCGGTGACCGATGGGGACAGCGAGCACGGATCGCTCGCGCAGCAGGCCACGGATCGGCCGACCAGGAACCACCCTCGAAGAGGATCACTGGCCGATGGGCATGTTCGACTCCGTGAGCTTCGTCGCGCTCTCCAGCGCCCTTGACGGTCTGGCGCTGCGCCAGCGCACCATCGCCGAGAACGTGGCGAACATCCAGACCCCGGGCTACCACGCCAAGCGGGTCAGCTTCGAGGACGCCCTGACCCGCGCCGTCTCGAACGGCAGCGGTGCTGCGACCGCCTCGGTGGCGCGCTCCCTGGAGCCCACCCGCGAGGACGGCAACAACGTCAACCTCGACACCGAGACCCTGCTGAACGTCGACACGAACCTGCGCTACCAGCTGGCCACGCAGGCGATCGACGGCACCTTCTCGTCCATCCGCTCCGCGATGAGGACTTCCTGATGACCACCTTCGGGGCGATCGGCATCGCCAGCACCGGCATGACCGTCTACCGCAAGTGGATCGACGCGGTGTCGGACAACCTGTCCAACCTGAACACCGTGCGGCCCACCAACGAGGCCGCCTACCAGGCGAAGTACGTGGTCGCCTCGGAGATCTCCGCCCAGAACGGCGGCGGCGCCCAGGTGAGCGGCATCGCCCTGGGGTCCGCCGAGGGTCGGATGGTCTACGAGCCCACGAACCCGCTCGCGGACGCCGACGGCTACGTCAAGTACCCCGACATCGACATGGCCAGCCAGATGGGGCAGCTCATCATGGCGCAGCGCGGCTACCAGGCGAACGCCGCGGTGGTCGACCGGGCCAAGGCCTCCTACGAGGCAGCTCTCCAGATCGGACGCAACGCATGAGCATCAGCCCCGTGTCCGGCGTGACCGGCACCTCCTACCTGCCCGCCCTGAGCCCCGCCACGACGACGACCTCGGTCGGCGACAACGGGTTCTCGAACGTGCTGAGCGGCGCGATCACCAACGTCACCCAGGCGCAGTCGACCAGCAACGAGCTGGCGATCAAGGCCGTCTCCGGTGACCTGGACGACGTGCACGACTACACGGTCGCCGCCGCCGAGGCGAAGCTCCAGCTCGAGCTGACCGCCGCCGTCCGGAACAAGGCGGTCGACGCCTTCACCGAGATCATGAGGATGCAGGCCTGATGCCCGCCCAGGTGAAGTCGATGTTCGGCCGCCTCACCGGTGCGGTCAAGCAGTTCAGCCTCCCGCAGCGCACCTTCGCGCTGATCGCGGTCGCTGCCCTGGTCCTCGGCGGGATCGCGCTGGCGAACTGGGCCGCCAAGCCCACGATGAGCCCGCTGTTCTCCGGCCTGTCGGCGTCGGACGCCTCCGCCGTGGTGGACCAGCTCAACTCGGAGGGCGTGAAGTACCAGCTCACCGACGGCGGTGCCACCGTGATGGTGCCCAACGACCAGCTGTACTCGATGCGGCTCAAGCTGGCCGCCGCCGGTCTGCCGGCGAACGAGGACGGCGACGGCTACTCGCTGCTCGACGGCATGTCGATGACGTCCAGCGAGTTCCAGCAGCAGACCACCTACCAGCGCGCCATCGAGGGCGAGCTGGCCAAGACCATCGGCGCGATGTCCGGTGTCGACTCGGCCAGCGTGAAGCTCGCGCTGCCGACGGACTCGGTGTTCGTCTCCGAGAAGCAGGACCCGACCGCCTCGGTGTTCATCCGCACCAAGACCGGCACCACGCTGTCCACCGATCAGGTCGAGGCGATCGTGCACCTGGTCTCCGCCGGGATCGAGGGCATGAAGGCCACCGACGTCGCGGTGATCGACGCCTCCGGCCAGGTGCTGTCCGCGGTCGGCACCGGTGTCGCGGGTGCCTCCGGTAACCAGACCACCACCGACTACGAGTCCCGGGTCACCACCGCCGTCCAGGCGCTGCTCGACCAGGTGCTCGGCACCGGCAAGTCGGCGGTCACCATGACCGCGGACCTGGACTACGACCAGACCCAGCGCACCACCGAGGAGTTCACCGCCGCGGAGAACGTGCCGCCGTTGGCCTCCTCGACCACCACCGAGGAGTACACCGGCACCGGTTCCGGCAACGCCACCGGTGTGCTCGGCCCGGACAACATCGCGGTGCCGAACGGTGACGGCAACGGGGACGGCTCGTACAAGAGCACCTCGGAGGACGTGAACAACGCCGTCAACAAGGTCACCGAGGTCACCCAGCAGGCACCGGGTTCGGTGCGCCGCCAGTCGCTGGCCGTCGCGGTGGACACCACGGCGTCCGCCGGGGTCGACATGGCGCAGCTGACCGCGATGCTGTCGGCGGCTGCCGGGATCGACGCGGCCCGTGGCGACACGATCGCGGTGCAGCGGATGGCCTTCGACACCACCGGTGCCGACGCCGCCGCCCAGGCATTGGCCGCCGCGGACGCCGAGAGCGCCGCCGCCGCCCGCGAGTCGATGATCCGCCAGGCGGCCATCGCCGGGGCGCTGCTCCTGCTGGTGATCATCATCGGGATCGTGCTGGCCCGTCGTTCACGCCGGGCCCGCCGGGAGGCGCTGGACATCGGCGAGCTGACCACCGTGATGGAGCCGCCGGCCGACCTCCCGGAGCTGGAGGAGCCCGCGGACATCCCTCCCGCCCTGCCTGGACCCGCTGAGGTCGACCCCGTCGCCGAGTCGCTGGCGGTCAAGCGGGCCGAGATCTCCGCCCTGGCCGACGAACAGCCCGGTGAGGTCGCCGACCTGCTCCGCGGCTGGATGAGCAACCCGGCAGGACGGCGCTGATGTCCACCACGACGATCGGACTGAGCGGGACCCAGAAGGCCGCCATGCTGCTGCTGCAGCTCGGCCGCGAGCGGGCAGCCCGGGTGATGGCCCAGCTCGACACCGCCGAGATCGAGGAGCTGACCGCGGAGATCATGCGGTTGGAGCGGCTCGACCCGGGGGTCGCCGACGAGGTGATCGAGGAGTTCTACCAGGCATCCGCGATCGGCCCCACCGTGGGCGGCGGTCTCGGCGCCGCGACCCAGCTGCTCGAAGGGGCGCTGGGCCGGGACGAGGCGGCCGGGATGATCGAGCGGCTGCAGACCTCGATGGCCGGTCAGCCCTTCGAGTTCCTGCAGCACGCCGACGCCCGTCAGGTGCTCTCGTTGCTGAACGGCGAGCACCCGCAGGCGGTCGCCCTGGTGCTGGCCCACCTGCGCCCGGAGCACGCCTCGGCGATCCTGGCCGGTCTGCCCGGCGAGCGTCAGGCCGAGGTCGCGCACCGCATCGCCCTGATGGAGCGGGCATCCCCGGATGTGGTCCAGGTGATCGCGGAGAGCCTGCAGCGCAAGGCCTCCACCGTGCTCACCCCGAACGAGATGGCGGCGATCGGTGGCGTGCAGCCGCTGGTCGAGATCATCAACCGCGCCGACCCCACCACGGAGAAGCTGATCCTGGAGGGGCTGACCAGCCGGGACGAGTCGCTGGCCGACGAGGTGCGCAGCCGGATGTTCGTGTTCGGGGACATCGTCCTGCTCGAGGACCGCGCCATGCAGCTGGTGCTGCGCGGGGTGGAGACCAACGAGCTGTCCGTGGCCCTCAAGGGTGCCGCCCCGGAGGTGCGGGAGAAGATCCTGCGCAACCTCTCCGAGCGTGCCCGGGAGAACCTGGAGGAGGAGATCGAGCTGCTCGGCCCGGTGCGCCTGTCCCAGGTCGAGGAGGCCCGCGCCGGCATCGTCCAGGTGATCCGTCGCCTGGAGGAGTCCGGGCAGATCGTGATCCGCCGCGAGGGCGAGGACGAGTACGTTGCCTGAGACCTTCACCCCCGCCTTCGCGGGTGCCGTGCCGGCGCAGCAGACCGGCGACTCGCGGGCCGCCGGCTACGCCGCGGGCTACGCCAGCGGTTATGCCGCCGGAGCCCGGGAGGCGGCCCGGGCCGCCGAACTGGAGGCCGAGCGGGTCCGCGCCGAGTTGCTGCTCGCCGAGTCCCGGCGGGAGGCCGACCACCAGGCGGCGCTGGCGACGCTGGCGGCCGCCGCCCGAGCCGCCGCCGACCGTGCCCTGCCGGTGCTGGTCGACGCGGAGCAGGCGCTGGTCGCGGCGGCGGTCGAGCTGGCCGCCGCGGTGCTGGGCCGGGAACTGTCCGACGCCGACACCTCCGCCCGCGCGGCGCTGGGTCGGGTGCTCGCGGCCGCCCCCGGCGCCGGGCTGCACACCGTGCGGCTGCACCCCGCCGACCTGGCGACGCTGCAGGCCGCCGGGGTGGACGTCGACCCGTCGCTGACCGGCGTGCAGCTGGTCGCCGACCCCTCGCTCGCGCCGGGCGATGCGGTGGGCGAGTTCCCCGAGGGCGTGCTGGACGCACGGATCGGCGCCGCCCTCGACCGCGCCCGCACCGAACTGGCAGCCCGGTGATCCCCGCCCAGCGCGGCGTCGCCGAGCCGCTGTCGGTCCCGGTGACCACCCACGCGTTCTCGCCCGCCGCCGCCCCGCGCTGGCACCGGGCACTGACCGCCGCCGCCCCGGAGCGCACCGGCACCGTCCGCGGTGTGGTCGGCCTGACCGTCGAGGTCGCCGGCACCGGCGCCGCTGTCGGTGAGCTGGTCGGCATCGAGACCGGTGTCGGCTCCGACACCGCCGAGACCCTGGCCGAGGTGGTCGCCACCGGTGCCGGTTCCGCGCACTGCATGCCGCTGGGTCCCACGCACGGCCTGCGCGCGGGGATGCGGGTCCGCCCGCACCGTCGGGCGCTGTCCGCTCCGGTCGGCCCCGGGCTGCTCGGTCGGGTGCTGGACGGACTCGGCCGCCCGATCGACGGCAAGGGACCGCTGGTCGGCGTCGACCAGGTCGAGGTCACCGGACATGCGCCGCACCCGCTGGCCCGCGCCCGGGTCGACCAGCCGCTGGAGCTCGGCGTGCGGGTGCTGGACACCCTGGTCTCCGCCGGTCGGGGACAGCGGCTCGGCCTGTTCGCCGGGTCCGGCGTCGGCAAGTCGAGTCTGCTGTCGATGATCGCCCGGGGCACCGAGGCCCAGGTGTCGGTGATCGCGCTGGTCGGCGAGCGTGGCCGTGAGGTGCGCGAGTTCCTGGAGGACGACCTCGGCCCCGAGGGACTGGCCCGCTCCGTGGTGGTTGTCGCGACCTCCGACGAGCCGCCCGCGGTCCGCCTGCGCAGCGCGTTCGTCGCGACCCGGATCTCCGAGTGGTTCCGGGACCGCGGCGACGACGTGGTGCTGATGATGGACTCGCTCACCCGGGTCGCGATGGCCCAGCGCGAGGTCGGCCTGTCGGTCGGCGAGCCGCCGGCCACCCGGGGCTACCCGCCGAGCACCTTCGCCCTGCTCGCCCAGCTCCTGGAGCGTGCGGGCACCGGTCCGGTCGGTTCGGTCACCGGGCTGTACACCGTGCTGGTCGACGGTGACGACCACAACGAGCCGATCGCCGACGCCGCCCGCTCCATCCTGGACGGTCACGTGGTGCTGGACCGCAAGCTCGCGGTGGCCGGGCACTTCCCGTCGGTGGACGCCCTCGGGTCGATCAGCCGGGTCGCCTCCCGGGTGCTCGACGGTGGGCAGAAGCAGCTCGCCACCCAGCTGCGCCGGGTGATGGCCGCCCGCCGTCAGGCCCAGGACCTGCTGGACGTGGGTGCCTACGTGTCCGGCTCGAATCCGCTGGTCGACGCCGCCGTCACCCACGCCGCGGCGATCGACGACTTCCTGCGCCAGGGGATGGACGAGGCGGCACCCGCCGCACAGTCCTGGTCCCGGCTGGCCGCCCTGGTCGACGCGATGGGGGAGATCCGATGAGCGCGTTCCGTCTGGCAGGTCTGCTCCGGCTGCGTTCCCTGGCCGAGGAGCAGGCGGCCGTCGAGCTGGCCGGTGCCACCCGGTCCCGGGACGCGGCGGTCGCCCGGCGGGTCGCCACCGAGGAGGCCCTGGGCGCGGCGCAGTTCCCGCTCGGCAACAACCCGACCGCGATGCGGGCGATCATCGCCAGCCGTCTGGCGCTGAGCGGTCTGCTGGTCGAGCAGCGGGCGCTGACCGTGGCCGCCCAGCAGGTGATGGACGAGCGCGCCGACGACTGGTCGGCCGCCCGCACCCGGACCCGCACGCTGGAGAAGCTGGAAGAGAAGCACGTCACCGCCGAGACCGAGGCCGACCAGCGCGCCGAGCAGATCGTGCTGGACGAGATCGCCGGTCGCCGTGGTGGCTCGCGGCCCACCGTGCCGGGGGAGGACGCATGACCGGCATCGCCGCGGTGCAGGCCCGGATCGCCGAGTTGCAGGCGGCCTTCACCCCGACCGTCAGCACCCCGACCGTCAGCACGTCCGCCGTGAGCACCGAGCCGGTCTTCGCCCAGGCGCTCTCCGCGGCCCAAGCCACCACCACGCCCGCGGCCTCCGACTCCACCGTCACCGGTGAGGCGCTGGTCGAATCCGCGAAGAAGTACCAGGGCACTCCGTACGTCTGGGGCGGTGAGTCACTCGCCGAGGGCGGGCTCGACTGCTCCGGGCTGGTGCAGCGTGCCCTCGCCGACCTCGAGGTCACCGACATCCCGCGCACCGCCCGGCAGCAGATGACCCTGGGCCAGGAGGTGCCGTCGCTGGACCAGGCACGGCCGGGCGACCTGGTGGTCTTCGGCGGTGGCTCGCACATCGGGATCTACGTCGGTGACGGCAAGATGATCGACGCCCCGAAGCCCGGCGACCAGGTCCGGATCCGGGACGTCTACACCGAGCCGACCACCATCCGCCGCATCCTTCCGTCGGCCGCCGAGGTCGCTGGCCCGGCGACCGCGAGCTGGGGTGTCGCCACCACGGCCGGCCCGGCCACCGCGTCCACCGCGGCCACCTCGACCGCCGCCGGGCAGGCCGCCCTGGCCCTGCTCGCCGGGAACGGGGCGACCACCGGGCTGTTCTCCGGCGCCACCCCGCCCACCACCGACCTGTCAGCCCTGTGGGGAGTGACCGCATGACCATCGTGCAGAACACCGTCCTGAACCGGACCGGCGCCGTCTCCGAGGCCGCCCGCACCGGCACCCGGTCCACCGGCTTCGACGCCGTGCTGGCCGGCGCCGTCCGCGACGACCGGAGCGCCACCCGCACCCCCGACCGGGCCGGGACGGACCGCAGCCGGACCGACCGCGCCGTCACCGCCGACCGTGCCGCCGCCGACCGCCAGCGCGCGATCACCGACCGCGCCGCAGCCGCCGACCGCAGCCGCGCTGCCGCCGACCTCCGCGACCAGGCCGCCGCCGACCGAGCCGACCGCAGCCGGGCCGCCGCCGCACGGAACAAGGACGCCGCCGACACCCGCACGGTGCAGCGCGACCGGACCGCCGCAGACCGCGCCGACCGGATGGCCGCGCAGCACGACGGCGCGACCACCGCGTCCGACGCCGCCCCGGCCGCCCCGGCTGTCACCACCGACTCCACCGCCGGGTCGGCCGCCACCACCGACCCTGCGGCCACGACCGACCCCACCGCCGGGCCGAGCCCGGCACCGGTGCCCGCGGTCGAGGCGATGCCGAACCCCGCTGCGGTCGACGCCGCCCCGGCGCTGGCGACCACCCCGGAGCCGGCAGAGCCGCAGGTCCCCACCGCCCCGATCCTCGCGGCCCCGACAGCCGCCGTGGCGACCGAGGACGCGACCACCCCGCAGCCGGTGTCCGACGAGTCCACGCCTGCCTCGGCGCAACCGACCAACCCGGACGGGTCGGTCGACGACGCCGCCCCGGTCGACTCCGCCGTCACCGTTCCGTCCGACGCGGCGACGGCCCCGGCCGGCACGGCCTCCGGCGCCGCACCGACCGTCGCCCTCCCGGCGGCCGCCCCTGCCCCGGCCACGGCGTCGTCGGACACCCGGGTGGCACCGGAGACGGTGGCCGCCGCCGCTGCCCTCGCCCCGCGCGGTGCCGAGGCAGCCGCCGTCGCGGCGACCACCTCGACCACCGCCACCGCCGCCCCGGCCCCTGCCGCCTCCGGTCAGCCCACCGCCGCCGTGGCACCGCACACAGCGTCGGCCCCCGCGGTGCAGGTCGGTGCCGTCACCCTGGCCACCGCCACCCGCGACACCGCCGCCCCGCTGGCCGACCAGCTGGCGGGCAAGCTCGCCGAGCAGCTGCCCGGTCTGCGCGCCGCCGGTCCCGGTCGCCACGTGCTGACCATGACGGTCACGCCGGAGCACTTCGGCACGGTCCAGGTCGTCGCGCACATCGGACCGGAGTCGATGCGGGTCGAGTTGGTCGGCGCCACCGACGCCGGTCGGGACGCCCTGCGGGCTGCACTGCCGGACCTGCGCCGCGATCTGGCTCAGCAGCCGGGTCTGGCCGCCGATGTGCAGCTGGGGGAGTCGCAGACCGGCGGCACCGACCAGCGCGGCACCGACCCCCGCGCACCCCGTCCGACCTCCGGCCAGGCAGTCCCCGCCGCCGTGACCGGACAGCCCGAGTCCACCCCCACCGTCCGCCCGATGTCCGCCGCCGGCGGGCTCGACCTCCTGGTCTAGAGGAGCAGCCCCATGTCCGTCGACGTCAGCTACATCACCGGGGGCACCGGCAGCACCGGTGCCGCCCCCAAGACCGCCTCCAACGAGCTGGACCGGCAGGCGTTCCTGAACCTGTTCGTCGCCCAGCTCAAGTACCAGGACCCGTCCAGCCCGATGGACACCTCCGCGATGATGGCGCAGACCACCCAGCTGTCCACCATGGAGTCGCTGGAGGAGATGACCGCCACCTCCCGCGAGACCTTCGCCCTGCAGATGCGGATGTCCGCCGCCGACCTGGTCGGCAAGCAGGTGTCCTGGGTCGACGAGGACAAGAAGACCCAGAACGGCACCGTCTCCGGTGTCTCCTACTCCGGCTCGGTGCCGGTCGTCCTGATCGGCGACAAGCAGATCAGCCTGAACTCCATCTCCTTCGTCGCGACACCGGGCGGGCCCACCGAGCTCCCCGAGACGACCGACGACACCCAGTCCTGACCCATCCGAAGGGATCCGAAGATGCTCCGCTCACTGTTCTCCGGCATCAGCGGTCTGCGTTCGCACCAGACCATGCTCGACGTCACCGGCAACAACATCGCCAACGTCAACACCACCGGCTTCAAGTCCTCGCAGACCCAGTTCCAGGACACCCTCAGCCAGCTGGTCACCGGCGCGGGCGCCGCCCAGCAGGGCACCGGTGGCACCAACCCGGCGCAGGTCGGTCTGGGTGTCCGGGTCGCCGGCATCACCACGTCCTTCACCCAGGGTGCCTCGCAGCTCACCGGCCGCAGCACCGACATGATGATCCAGGGCGACGGCTTCTTCGTGGTCCGCAAGGGCGCGGAGACCTTCTACACCCGCGCCGGGTCCTTCGACTTCGACTCCACCGGGCAGATGACCCTGCCGGGTGACGGCGCGCTGGTCCAGGGCTGGATGGCCGTCAACGGCGTCATCGACACCAACGCCCCGGTCACCGACCTCAAGGTCCCGGCCGGCACCGTGATGGGCGCGGTGGGCACCACCACCGGTTCCTTCCTCGGCAACCTGCCCTCGGACGCCGCCACCGGCACCACCAAGTCGCTCGACCTGGAGGTCTACGACGCCCAGGGCAACGCGCGGGACATCACCCTGACCCTGACCAAGGGCGCCACCGGCTGGAGCATGTCGGCGACGGACGGCACCGCCACCTACCCGGCGACCGGCACCCCGGAGGCGATGACCTTCGACGCCTCCGGCAAGCTGACCTCCGCCGGCTCCTTCACCCTGGGTGGCGTGACCGTGGACCTGTCCACCATCACCGGCTACGCCTCGGTCGACACCGTGGCCACCGGCACCCAGAACGGTCGTTCCGCCGGGACGCTGCAGTCGTTCCAGCTCGGCGCGGACGGCACGATCACCGGGTCGTTCTCCAACGGTCTGAAGCAGGCCATCGGCCGGATCGCCCTGGCGAACTTCACCAACCCGGCCGGTCTGCAGAAGGCCGGCGGCTCGCTGTTCGGCTCCTCGGTCAACTCCGGTGAGGCCCAGGTCGGCGTCGCCGGTGCCGGTGGCCGCGGCTCGCTGGCCGGTGGCGCACTGGAGATGTCCAACGTGGACCTGTCCAGCGAGTTCACCTCGCTGATCATCGCTCAGCGCGGCTTCCAGGCGAACTCCCGCGTCATCACCACCTCCGACGAGGTCCTCCAGGAGCTCGTCAACCTCAAGCGCTGACCCCGCGCCCCCTCTCTCCCGCCGAGACTACGGAAACCGACGCTCAGCCCCGCTGTGTGCGTCGATATCCGTAGTCTCGGCGGCCGCCGGAGGCTCAGACGCGAGTCTCGGCGGCCGCGGAAGGCTCGGAAGAGAGTCTCGGCGGCTGCCGGAGGCTCAGGAATGGGTCGTGGCGGCCGATGGGGGAGGTATCGAAGGCCCACGGATGGGCCGAGTTCGTGCAACAGACCAGGGATGGGATACGGCCGTGATCGTCGTGACGCGCTTGAATGGGGCCCAGTTCGGGGTCAACCCCGACCTGCTCCAGCGCGTCGACAGCGCGCCGGACACCATCCTCACCCTCATCGACGGGACGAAGTACATCGTCCGCGAGTCGATGGTCGAGGTGATCGCGCGGGTCAACGAGCACCGCGCGCAACTCCTGGCCCGAGCGCAGGAGATCCAGGCGGATCCGACCCCTGCCGTCGAGCTGGTCCGGGACACCCCGGCGCCGGTCCACGCCCAGGACGCTGAGGATTCGACCCCGCTCGCCGACCCTGTTCCCCTCCGTCCCAGGAGTCGTTGATGGACCCCGCAGGTTTCATCGGTCTGGTCGTCGCCTTCGGCGCGATCTTCGGCGCGCTGCTCATGGAGGGCGCCGACCCGATGTCGATCTTCCTGCCCGCACCGCTGCTGCTGGTGTGGGTGGGCACGATCGGCGTGGGGATCGCCGGGCACACGATCAAGGACGTCATCGCGTCCTTCGCCGCCGTGCCGCGCGCCTTCATGAACAAGATCCCGGACCCCTCGACCACGGTGGACACCCTGGTCTCACTGGCGGACCGGGCACGTCGCGAGGGCCTCCTCGCCCTGGAGGACGCCGCCAAGGACATCGACGACCCGTTCCTGCGCGGCGGTCTGCAGTCGGCGATCGACGGCACCGACCCCGACGACCTCCGGCTGATCCTGGAGGACAAGATCGCCACCAAGCGGTCCCGGGAGAAGGTCTGGTCCAAGTACTTCGCCGACATGGGTGGCTACGCGCCGACCATCGGCATCATCGGCACCGTCATCTCCCTGGTGCACGTGCTGGAGAACCTGTCCGACCCGTCCAGCCTGGGCCACTCGATCGCCGCCGCCTTCGTCGCGACCCTGTGGGGCATCCTGTCGGCGAACGTGGTGTGGCTGCCGATCGGCGCCCGGATCAAGCGGTTCTCCGACCTGGAGTGCCAGCAGATGGAGGTCACCCTCGAGGGCCTGCTGGCCGTGCAGGCCGGGGCGAACCCGCGCCTGGTCGGTGAGCGGCTGCGCAGCCTGCTGCCCGAGCAGGCCGCCGCGAAGGAAGCGGCATGAGCACCACCGCCAAGGGTCGCCGTCGCGGCCACGAGGAGGAGGAGCACGTCAACCACGAGCGGTGGCTGGTGTCCTACTCCGACATGATCACGGTGCTGATGGCGCTGTTCATCGTGTTGTTCGCGATCTCCCAGGTCGACCAGGAGAAGTACGTCCAGCTGAAGGCATCGCTGGCGGCGGGCTTCGGCGACGGGTCGGTGAACCAGTCGGTGCTGGAGGGGTCCGAGGGGATCATGGACGGCACCTCCGCCGCGGCGGACGCCCCCGATGTCGGCACCGCCGGCGTGGTGGACGCCGACGAGGGGTTGGGCATGCAGGCCGCCGACCCGGCGACCAACCCGGATCCGGCCGCCCAGGTGGACGCCGCGACCCTGGCAGCGGCCCAGGCCGAGGCCGCGCACCTGGAGGAGGTCAAGGCGAAGATCACCGCCGCACTGGCCGCCCAGGGCCTGGACGGGACCGTGCGGTTCCGGATCGATGAGCGGGGCCTGGTGCTCGGCCTGGTCGCGGACGACGTGTTCTTCGCCCCGGCCTCCGCCCAGCTGACGCCCACGGCGCAGGCGGTGCTGGACAACGCGGCACCGACGCTGGTGGGCCTGAACGAACAGATCGCGGTCGAGGGGCACGCCAACACCATCCCGGTGTCCGGCCGCTACCCGACCAACTGGGAGCTCTCGTCCGACCGTGCCACCCAGGTGCTCCGGCGCCTGGTGGAGAACGACGGACTCCCCGGAGCCCGGGGCCAGGCCACCGGGTTCGGCGACACCCGCCCCCTGGTCCTGGGGACGGGCGACGACGCCATGACCGCCAACCGGCGGGTCGACATCGTGATCCTCAGCGCGGCGCCGGAGACGGTGCGCGCCCTGCTGCCCACCGTGGCGGCCGACGGAACGGAGGGGTGAGATGCCCATCGAACAGCGTGTGATCGGCGGCGGCCAGAAGATCGGCGGCGGCAAGATTGGCGGGAGCCCCGCCAAGGAGGAGCCGGCCGCCGAGGAGCCGAAGAAGAAGTCCAAGAAGCTGCTCATCATCATCGCCGCTCTGGTGATCGTGGTCGGTGGCGCGGCTGCCTATTTCTTCCTGCTCAAGCCCGGTGGATCGGGCGAACCGGCGGCCGAGCCGGAGCCGGAGCCGGGCGAGGTGCTGACGGTCGAACCGATCAGCCTGAACCTCGCCGACGGGCACTACCTGCGTCTGGGCTTCGCGATGCAGATGACCGCGGACGCCGCGGCGGAGGGTCACGGTGAGCTGGACACCTCCAAGGCGATCGACACCGCGATCGAGCTGTACTCCGGCCGCACCGTGGCCGAGGTCTCCGGCACCGACAGCCGGGTCGCGTTGAAGGACCAGTTCCTGGCCCAGCTCAACGACGGGTACCACGACACGGTGATGGAGGTGAACTTCACCAACTACGTGACGCAGTAGCACCACAGCAGTCGCGGCGCCATGGAGGGCGCCACATCGCCACGGAGCACGACCCACCCATGGAGGGCGGGAGCCGTGGATCGGCAGGACGTTCCCGGATGAACCGGACGACCTTGCGGACTCATGCCGACGACCCCTCAACACGCCCGCACCCGGGCCGATGGGGGACAGCGTGACGGTCCACACCCCGGGGCAGACCCCCGCACGCTCCAGGCGGCGCACGCACGCCCCCGAGCCCTACGACTTCCGTCGGCCCATGACGATGGCCCGCGAGCACGCCCGGGTGCTGGAGATGGCCTTCGAGACCTTCGCCCGGCAGTGGGGCAACCAGCTCACCGCTCGGCTGCGCGCGATGGCCCAGGTCACCTTCGACCAGCTGACCCTGACGTCCTACGACGAGTACGTCCGCTCGTTGCCCGGCACCACGACGATGATGCTCTGCTCCGTCGAACAAGCCCGGCAGACCGCGGTGGTCCAGCTGCCGCTCAGCACCACGATGAACTGGATCGACTTCCTGCTCGGCGGCCCCGGCATCGGTGACGCCGAGGAGCGGGAGCTGACCGAGATCGAGTTCACCCTGGTGCGCGGCCTGATGCAGGCCACCCTGGGCGACCTCGGGTACGCGTTCGCCGCGCTGACCCCGCTGGAGGTGAATCTCCGCTCGGTGCAGTACAACCCGCAGTTCGTCCAGGTGGTCCCCGCCTCGGACGCGGTGCTGGTCGCGGGGTTCACCCTGCGGATCGGCGAGCGCGAGGACGTCGCCACCGTGATGTTCCCGGCCGAGCTGCTGCTGGGCGCCGTGCGCGCCGGTGACGGCACCTCCGGCCGCTCCGACGAGGACCAGCGCGCCCACGACACCGCCGTGGCCGACCTGGAGTCCGCCGTCGAGGACGTGCCGGTGGAGATCGCCGTCCGGTTCGCCCCGATCACCGTCCGCCCCCGTCAGGTCGTGGACCTGGCGGTCGGCGAGGTCATCCCCCTGTCCCACCCGTCGTCCCAGCCGCTTGACGTGGTGGTGGACGGCGTGGTCCTGGCCCGAGCCGCCGCGGGGAACAACGGTTCCCGCCTGGCCTGCATGGTCGTCACCGTCGAGGAGAAGCACTGATGAACGCCCAGACCATCGCCGACACCGCAGCGGTCGCCCTGTCCGCCGCGGCCGCCGCCGCCCGCCTGCTGCCCGCCGCCACCCCGCTGACCCCGGCCGCCGCCCCTGCCGGGCAGGCCCCGGCCGCAGACGCGGTCGCCGTGGTCGCCAGCTTCGTCGGGCCGAACAGCGCCGATGTGCTGCTGGTCGCGGACCAGGCGGTGCGGGACGCCCTGATCGCCGGTGCGCCGGACGGCACGCCGCTGGATCTGGCCGACGCGCTGCGCCCCGCCCTGGAGGCGGCGGTCGCCGAGCTGGGTGCCGGTGTCCTGGAGTCCGCCCGGACCGAGCCGGTGTCCGCCGCGCTCGCCCCCGACGCGTCCCTGGTGGCCCTGACCGGTGAGGACGGCAGCGCCCAGGCGTGGTTCGCGCTGCGGCTGCGCGCCGAGCCGACCGCCCAGGCCGGCGGCGTCCCCACCCAGCGCGCCAGCCTCAACGTGCTCTACGACGTGGAGATGACCCTCACCGCCGAGCTGGGCCGCACCAAGTTGCCGGTCCGCCAGGTGCTGGAGCTCACCCCGGGCGCCGTGCTGGAGCTGGACCGTGCCGCGGGCAGCCCGGCCGACGTGATGGTGAACGGCAAGCTGATCGCCCGCGGCGAGGTCGTCGTGATCGACGAGGAGTTCGGCATCCGGATCACCGAGATCGCCCGCGGCGACGAGACGCAGGGCTGAGCTCACTCATGGACACACTGGTGCTCGCCGCGCGGACCGCGCTGGCGCTGGCCTGCGTGCTCGGCCTGATCTGGGTCGTGGCGCGCAAGGCCGGGTGGGGCAAGGCCGGCCGTCGCGCCGCCGGACCCGCCATCGAGGTGGTCGGTCGTCAGGCCCTGGGCCGGCACGCCGGTGTCGCGGTGCTGGCGATCGGCGAGCGTCGGCTGCTGGTCGGCTTCGGCGAGCAGCAGGTCACCATGCTGAGCGAGCTGGACTCGGTCGAGGCGGAGGACGCCGCTGCCGTCACCGAGCCCGTCACCGCGCCCGTCACCGCGCGGGGTCGGCTGGACAAGTCGCTGTTCTCCTGGCGCAAGCCGGGACCGGCACCGACCGTCGAGGCCGCACCGGCCGGTGCCCCCGTGCCCTCGGCCGACTTCGCGCAGACGCTGGCCGCCGCGCAGGCCGAGTCGGATGCCCCGGCGACCGCCGCCGTCGGCACCGACCCGACCACCGCGGCCGCCGTGGCCCTGGTGGCGGCGAACTCCGCGCTGACCAGTGCCGCCCGGCTGATGCCGTCCGCGGTCCCCGCCCAGCGCTCCGCCGGCGAGCACCGGGCCATCCCCGGTCTGGCCGGTTCCCAGCTCGCCGACGTCGACCTGGACAGCTCCCCGGCTCCGGCCGCCGCCAGCGGTGGATCCCTGGACGGCTCGATCCTGGCGCCGTCCACCTGGAAGCAGGCGGTCTCCGCCCTGCGGGAGCGGACGGTGCGGCGATGAGCGCCACCGTCCTGACCGGCGAGCTGCGGATCGCCGCCCGTCGTCGCGCACCGCGCCTGGTCCTGATCGCCGCCGGTGCCCTGCTGGTCGCCCTGCTGCTGCTGACCCTGGCGGCCACCGCCGGTCACGCCGCCCCGGTGCCGCCCGCCGACCCGGCCGCCCCCGCGGCCCCGGCTCTGCCCACCGACCCGGGCACCGGCCAGGTCTCGGTGTCGGTCAACGGGGTGAACGGCACGCCGTCCAGCTCCGTGGTGGTGCTGATCGGCATCACGCTGTTGTCCATCGCGCCCTCGCTGCTGCTGATGATGACCGCGTTCACCAAGATCTTCGTGGTGCTGTCCTTGACCCGGAACGCCCTCGGCCTGCAGGGCGTCCCGCCGAACCAGGTGATCGCCGGGCTCGCGCTGTTCCTGTCCCTGTTCGTGATGGCGCCGGTGCTCAGCCAGGTCAACGACCTCGGTGTCCAGCCCTACCTGGACGGCACCCTGGACTTCCAGCAGGCCATCGACGCGGGCTCCGCGCCGCTGCGCGACTACATGCTGGGGCACACCCGCCAGGAGGACCTGGCGCTGATCACCCGGGCCGCCGACCAGGCGAACCCGGAGTCGCCGGACACCGTGCCGATGCTGACCCTGATCCCGGCCTTCATGCTCTCCGAGCTGCGGTCCGCGTTCATCATCGGCTTCGTCATCTTCATCCCGTTCCTGGTGATCGACCTGGTCGTCTCCTCGGTGCTGATGAGCATGGGCATGATGATGCTGCCGCCGGTGATGGTGTCGCTGCCGTTCAAGCTGCTGCTGTTCGTGCTGGTCGACGGCTGGGGACTGATCGTCACCGCCCTGATCGGCGCCGCGACGGGTGGTGGCTGATGGATACCTCCGCCGTCCTCGACATCGGCCTGGACGCCCTGATCGTCGCCGCGAAGCTCTCCGCCCCGGTGCTGATCACCGCCCTGGTGATCGGGTTCGCCGTCTCCCTGGTGCAGTCGGTGACCCAGATCCAGGAGGTCACGCTGTCCTTCGTGCCCAAGGCGATCGGTGCGGCCGTGGCCCTGCTGGTCTGCGGGCACTGGATGATCGCGGAGATGGTGACCTTCACCAGCCAGCTGTTCGGCCAGATCCCGGAGCTGCTGGGCTGATGGACGTCACGCTGTCGCTGGCCGCCGTGCAGACCGCCATGCTGGCCGGGGTGCGGTTCGCCGCGTTCCTGGTCATCGCCCCGCCGTTCGCCCACCGTGGCATCCCCGGCCGGGTCAAGGCGATGCTGTCGGTCGGTCTCGCGCTGGCGGTGCTGCCCCGGCTGGAGCAGCACGAGATCGCCACCACCGGTCAGTTCCTCGGGGAGCTAGTCATGCAGGTGGTGATCGGCGGCGGCCTGGGCTTCCTGGTGTCGATGGTGTTCAGCGCGGTGCAGGCGGCCGGTGGGCTGATCGACCTGTTCGGCGGCTTCCAGCTGGCGCAGGCCTTCGACCCGATGAGCCAGACCTCCGGCGCGCAGTTCGGCAAGCTCTACCAGTGGACCGCGCTGGCGCTGCTGTTCGCCTCCGGTGGCTACGGCGTGCTGATCGCCGGGATGGCCCGCTCGTTCGACGCGCTGCCGCTCGGCTCCTCGCTGGACCTGGCCCAGATGGCCTCCGCGGTGACGACCGGGATCGGCGACATGTTCCTGGCCGCCCTGCAGATCGCGGGCCCGCTGCTGGCCGTGCTGTTCCTGACCGATGTCGGCCTCGGCCTGCTGACCCGGGTGTCGCCGGCGCTGAACGCGTTCGCGCTCGGTTTCCCGCTGAAGATCTTGATGACCGTCACCTTCGCCGGCTTCGTGTACCTGGCGATGCCGGGCGTGATCAACGGCCTGGCCAACGACGCGGTCGAGACCCTGCTCGGAGTGGCGGGATGAGCGGCGGCAAGGATTCGGGGGAGAAGACCGAGAAGGCATCCGCCCAGCGGATGAAGGAGGTGCACAAGGAGGGCAAGCTCTCCCGGTCCACCGACCTGTCCGCCTGGATCGGCCTCGCCGCCGCCGCGATCACCCTGCCGATGGTCGCCAACAACGCCTCGCAGGCTGCCCGGGAGCAGATGAGCGCCGTCTCGGACGCCATCGCCGACCCGGACGCGGGGACCGTCACCCAGCTGCTCTTCGACGGGCTGGGCACCATCATCGGCACCCTGACCCCGATGTTCGTCGTCGTCGTGCTTGCCGTGCTGATCACCGCCGTCGCCCAGGGCGGCGTGCACGTGAAGAAGTTCAAGCCGCAGGTCCAGCAGTTCAACCCGGTGAACGGGGTGAAGCGGCTGTTCGGCAAGCAGTCCTGGTGGGAGGGCGCGAAGACGCTGATGAAGACCCTGGTGGTCGGCGTCGTGCTCTACAGCGTGGTCCAGGGCCTGCTGCCGAAGCTGATGGTCTCGGGCAGCATCCCGCTCCCGCACATCCTGGGCGTCGCCGGTGACGGCGTGACCCAGCTGCTCCGGCTCGGCATCGCCGCCGGTGTGCTGCTCGCGGTGATCGACGTGATCGTCGTGATCCGCCGCAACCGCCAGCACACCCGGATGTCCAAGCAGGAGCTGAAGGAGGAGAACAAGCGCACCGAGGGCGACCCCCTGGTCAAGGGCCAGATCCGGTCCAAGCAGATGGCGATGTCCCGCAACCGGATGATGTCCGCCGTCGCCGACGCCGATGTCGTGATCGTCAACCCGACCCACGTCGCCGTCGCCCTGCGCTACCAGCCCGGCACCGGGGCGCCCCGCCTGGTCGCCAAGGGTGCGGGCGCGGTCGCCGCCAAGATCCGTGAGCGGGCCACCGAGCAGCAGGTTCCGATGATCGAGGACATCCCGCTGGCCCGTGCCCTGCACGCCGCCTGCGAGATCGACCAGGAGATCCCGGCCTATCTGTTCACCGCCGTCGCGCGGGTGCTCGCCTTCGTCATGCAGCTCAAGCGCCGCGGTGCGGCGATGGGCAAGCACACCATCCCCGGTGGCTCCGTGGCCCCCGAGGACGTCCCCACCACTCCCGCGGCTGCCCGCAAGGCACTCCGCGACGCCACGACAGCCGCCTGAAGGAATCCGCGATGAAGAACCGGTCGATCTCCCAGCTCGCCGTCCCGGTGGGCGTGGTCGGCATCGTCCTGCTGCTGGTGGTGCCGTTGCCCGCCGCCCTGCTGGACGTGCTGATCGCGGTCAACATCACCGCCTCCCTGGTGATCCTGCTGACCGCGATGTACGTCAAGCGCCCGCTGGACTTCAGCGTCTTCCCGTCGCTGATCCTGGTGTTCACCCTGTTCCGGCTGGGCCTGAACGTCGCCTCCACCCGGTTGGTGCTGCGGGACGGCTTCGCCGGTCAGGTGATCGACGCCTTCGGTCACTTCGTGGTCGGCGGCTCGCTGGTGATCGGCCTGGTGATCTTCCTGATCCTGGTCGTGATCCAGTTCGTCGTGATCACCAACGGTGCCGGGCGGGTCGCCGAGGTCGGCGCGCGGTTCACCCTGGACGCGATGCCCGGCAAGCAGATGGCGATCGACGCCGACCTGAACTCCGGCCTGATCGACGAGGACACCGCCCGGCAGCGTCGCGCCGACGTGGCCGCCGAGGCGGACTTCTACGGTGCGATGGACGGTGGGTCGAAGTTCGTCAAGGGCGACGCCATCGCCGGCATCGTCATCACCCTGATCAACCTGATCGGTGGCTTCGTGATCGGTATGGCCCAGATGGGGCTGTCGATCAACGAGTCGCTGGAGAAGTTCTCCCTGCTGACCATCGGCGACGGCCTGGTCACCCAGATCCCGGCGCTGCTGCTGTCGGTGTCCACCGGCATCGTGGTCACCCGGGCCACCGCCGAGGGCGACATGGGCACCGCGGCGTCCAAGCAGCTGATGCAGTCCCAGTCGGCGCTGATGATCGCGGGCTGCGGTGCCATCGCGCTGGCGCTGTTGCCGTCGATGCCGAAGCTGCCGTTCGTGCTGGTCGGCGCCGCGCTGATCGTGGCCGCGCAGCGGGTGCGGGCCACCCAGAAGAAGGAGGCGGCCGCCGCCGAGCAGTCGGCGCAGATCACCGCCACCGCCGCCCCGGCCAACGCGGACACCCCCGAGGCGCTGATCGAGCAGATGCGGGTGCACGCCCTGGAGATCCTGCTGGCCCCCGACCTGGTCGACCTGGTCGGCAACGGCCCGGACCAGGACCTGCTGCACCGGGTGCGGGGCCTGCGCCGCAAGATCGCGATGGACCTCGGCATCGTCGTGCCCCCGGTGCGGACCCGGGACTCGGTCGACCTGCCCCGTTCCACCTACGTGGTGCGGATCTCCGGCGTCGAGGTCGGCCGCGGCGAGACCCCGTCCGGCAAGGTGCTGGCCCTCGGTGACGACCTGGCCGCCCTGCCCGGGCAGTCCACCGTCGAGCCGGTGTTCGGTCTGCCCGGCAAGTGGGTGCCGGCCGAGCTGCGGCACGCCGCGGAGATGGCCGGTGCCACCGTGGTCGACCGGGTGTCGGTGCTCATCACCCACCTGGGCGCGATCATCAGCCGCAACGCCCCGCGCTTGCTCGGCCGCGAGGACGTCCGGGTGCTCACCGAGGGCGTCAAGCAGGTCAACCCGTCCGTGGTGGACGAGCTGATCCCCGGCCTGATGTCGCTGGGCGAGGTGCAGCGCGTGCTGCAGGGCCTGCTCGCGGAGGAGGTGCCGATCCGCGACCTGGGCCGGATCTACGAGGCGCTCACCCTGCGCGCCAAGGTGTCCACCGACCCCGAAGGGCTGGTCGAGGCCGCCCGCGGTGCCCTCGGCCCGGCGTTGGCGGCGCAGTACGTCGCCGACGGTGTGCTGCGGGTGCTCACCCTGGACCCGGTGTGGGAGCAGCAGCTGGTCGAGGCGCTGCGCCCCTCGGAGACCGGCACGCAGATCGTCGCCGACCCCAGCCGCCTGGAGACCATGCTCGAACGGCTGCGTCTCGCGGTCGCCGAGGCGGAGGCGACCGGTCGCACGGTCGTCCTGGTGTGCGCCCCCGCGCTGCGGCCGGCCCTGCACAAGGTGATGCTGCTCGGCGGGCCGGGCACCGACCGGCTGCCCGTGCTGTCCTACTCCGAGGTCACCGGTGGTGGCGTGCGGATCGAGACCGTCGGGACGGTGACCGGTGCCCACGCGATTGCTGCTTGAGGGTCCGGACCTGTCCGAGCTGATGGGGCAGGTGCGCGCCGAGTTCGGTCCCACCGCCCGCATCATCCGGGCCGAGCGGGTGCGCACCGGGGGACTGGCCGGGTTCTTCGCCCGGGAGCGCTACGAGCTGACCATCGACGTGCCCGACGCCCCGGCGGCCCCGGCCGCGCCGAGTCTGCGCGCCCGGCGCGCGGCGCTCGCGGGCCAGACGGGTGCGGCGGCCACCGGGCTGACCGGGATGGACGCGCTGCTGGCGGCCGCCGACGCCGCCGACGGAGCACCCGCCATGGACGCGGTGCCCACCCAGTCCAGCCCCGACGACGCGCCCCGGGTGTCCACCGGTGAGGCGGCCTTCGCCGACCTGTTGGACCAGATGCGCGCGATGTCCGGCCTGCCGCCGGAGGACCGTGTGGTCGAGGTCGCGGTGGAGGAGGGTGCCGACGCGGTGACCCCCGGCGCGGTGACCCCCGACGCCGGTGACCCCGCCGCCCGGGTGTTCGCCCCGCTGGCCCCGGCCCCTGCGCCCACCACGGCCCCGGCCGCCGGCTCGCCGGCCTCGGGTCAGGTGACCCGCACGCACCTGGCCGACCTCGGGGTGCCCGAGCACCTGCTGACCATCGTCGGCGACGGGCCGGTGCAGCTGTCCCGGCTGCTCGCCGCCGTGCCGCCCGCCCCGCCGCTGCCGCGCGACCCCGGCTCCGTGCTGGTCGTCGTCGGACTCCCCGAGGACGCGCTCCGGGTCGCCGAGCTGCTGGTGCTCCGGCACACCTCCGGCGGCACCGTCGTCCGGGCCGGGGAACTGGAACCCGGCACCGACCCCTCCCGCCGACTCACCACCCCGGCCGCCGCCACCCGGTGGCGCAGCCGGCTCGAGCGGCACACCGAGCTCACCGTCGTCGCCGTCGGCGTCACCCCGGCGCGGGACCGCGAATCGGCCGCCGCCGATCTGATCGCCGCCCTCGACCCCACCCAGCTCTGGGCGGTCGCGGACGCGCGCTCCAAGCCCCGCGACTGCGTGCGCTGGCTCGGTGCCGTCGGTGCCCGCCGCCGGGTGGACGCCCTGGCCGTCACCGGCCTCTTCGACACCAGCGAACCGGGCACCGTGCTCGACCTCCCGGTGCCGGTCGCCTGGATCGACGGTGTGCCCGCCTCCCGGATGGCCTGGGCCGCGGCCCTCACCGAGCACCTGCCCCCCGGCACCGACTGGACCTGACCCGCCCCGCGCGCGGCCCTCGGCACCCACACCCACTCACCCACAACCAGGCACCGGCACCCAGGCACCTACACCCAGGCACCGCCACCCAGGCACCCGCCCCCCGCGCCCGCCGTCCCCCCGCCGAGGGCCGACGAACGCACCATCCCCGGCCCGGGAAGCGCGCTTTTCCTCGCTCGCGGCGATCAGCAGGTGTGCGGTGCGATGGTGTGCGCTCCCGGGGCAGGTAGGGTCGGCGCATGCTGGTGCTGAGCAGGCGGGTCGGGGAGCGCCTCGTGATCGGGGACGACATCGTCGTGACCGTGATCGAGGTGCGCAGCGACGGGGTCCGGCTCGGCATCGACGCCCCGCGCTCGGTCGCCGTGCACCGCGCCGAGGTGCTGGAAGCCGTCACCGCCGCCAACGTGGCCGCCGCCTCCGCCGATGACGACGACGCCGAGTCGCTGCGCAGCCTGCTCGCCCCGCGCGCCGACGCCGAGTCGTCGGATCCGGAGCGGACCACCCCCGAGGACGGCACCGGGCAGCAGCCGCGGCCCGACCGGCCCGCGCCCGGCACCCCGCGCCCCGGTCCGCGCCCCACCCAGCACTGACCCGGCGGACGCCACCCCGTCAGCCGGCCCGCTCAGCGCTCGGCCCGCGACCACTCGGCCCGCTCAGCGCTCGGCCCGCGACCACCCGGCCTGAGCCCTCGGGCTGGGGACCTTCACCCGCCCGCGCGCAGCCCACCCACGGCGAATGCCTCACGCCCGCCCCCCACCGGCCGATGTGCACGGGGAGTCCCCTGAGGAGGCAGACGTGGAGGACATGGACGAGATCGTCCGCGAGTTCCTGGTGGAGAGTCACGAGAACCTGGACCAGTTGGACCAGGACCTGGTGGCTCTGGAGAGTGAACCCGGTTCCCGGGCCCTCATCGCCAGTGTGTTCCGGACCATCCACACCATCAAGGGCACCAGTGGGTTCCTGGCGTTCTCGAATCTGGAGCGGGTCGCCCATGCGGGCGAGAACCTCCTGGTCGAGCTGCGTGACGGTCGTCGACAGATGGATCAGCCGACCACCGATGTGCTGCTGCGCCTGGTCGACACCATCCGCGACATCCTGCGCGCCATCGAGGCCGAGGGTGGCGAGGGCACCGTGCAGGTGGACCCGGTGATCGCGGCGATCGAGGCCGTGCAGGCGCGCGACCCGCAGGCAGCCGCCGAGCCGGAGGTCGAGGAGCCGGTCGTGGCCGCCGCCGCGCAGATCATCGAGGCGGCCGCCGAGTCGACACCCGTCGCCCCGGCACCCGAGCCTGCCCCCGTCGCCGAGGCCGGACCCGTGGCGGAGGCAGCTCCGGCGCCCGCCGCCCCGGCAGCGCCCGCTCCGGCAGCTCCGGCAGCTCCGGTGCAGACCCCGGCACCCGCCGCACCCGCGGCGCAGGCCAAGCCCGCCGAGCCCGCCGCGCACCCGGAGGAGGTCGGCGCCCTGCGCACCGGCGCCGCCGACGCATCGATCCGGGTGGACGTCGACCTGCTGGACGCCCTGATGCGTCAGGTCGGCGAGCTGGTGCTGGCCCGCAACCAGATCAGCCGTCTCGCCTCCGGCACCGAGGACGTCGACCTCGCCCGCTCCGCGCAGCGACTCAACCTGATCGCGGGTGAGCTGCAAGAGGGCGTGATGAAGACCCGGATGCAGCCGATCGAGCACGTCTGGTCGAAGATGCCCCGGATCGTGCGCGACCTGGCGGCGGTCTGCCACCGCGAGGTCAAGCTGGAGCTCTCCGGTGGTGACACCGAGCTGGACCGCAGCCTGCTGGAGGCGGTCAAGGACCCGCTGACCCACCTGGTCCGCAATGCGGTGGACCACGGCATCGAGTCCGCCGAGGACCGGGTGGCCGCGGGCAAGCCCGGCAAGGGTGAGCTGGCCCTGCGCGCCTACCACGCCTCCGGTCAGGTCGTGGTCGAGGTCGCCGACGACGGTCGGGGCATCGACCCGGAGAAGATCGGCGCCAAGGCGGTCCAGCGCGGCCTGCGCACCCAGGCCCAGGTCGACGCGATGAGCCCGTCCGACCTGCTGCAGCTGCTCTTCCTGCCCGGTTTCTCCACCGCCGAGGCGGTCACCAACGTCTCCGGCCGTGGTGTCGGCATGGACGTGGTGCGGACCAAGATCGAGGCCATCGGTGGCGCGGTCGAGGTCGACTCCGTGGTCGGTCGCGGCACCACCTGGCGGCTGCGCATCCCGCTGACCCTGGCGATCATGCCCGCGCTGACCGTCGAGTCGGCCGGCGACCTGTACGCCATCCCGCAGGTGAACCTGCTCGAGCTGGTGGCGCTGGACTCCCAGCGGTCGGAGTCCGGCATCGAGCACATCCACGAGGCGCCGGTGTACCGGCTGCGCGGGGAGCTGCTGCCGCTGGTGTCGCTGTCCAGCGTGCTGGAGGTGGAGGCGCACAGTGCCGCCCAGGTGATCGCCGTGGTGCAGTCCGACCACCAGCGGTTCGGCCTGCTGGTCGACCGGGTGCTGAACACCGAGGAGATCGTGGTCAAGCCGCTGTCCGCCCGGTTGAAGGCCATCGGCGCCTACGCCGGGGCCACGGTGCTCGGTGACGGTCACGTCGCGCTGATCCTGGACGTGCAGGCGATCGCCCGCCGCGCCCTGGCCGGCGAGCTGGAGCTGGCCGCCCGGGAGGCGCACGCCGCCGCGACCAGCACCGAGGTGCACGAGCTGCAGCAGGTGCTGGTGGTCGGGATCGGTGGCGGCCGACAGGTCGCGATGCCGCTCGCCTCCGTCGCCCGGCTGGAGCACGTCCGTTCGGACCAGGTCGAGTGGGTCGGTGGCCGGGAGGTCGTCCAGTACCGCGGCACCATCCTGCCGCTGGCCCGGCTGGACCGGATCCTCGGTGCCTACGGCGAGGAGGAGTCCTCCGAGTTGCTGCTGGTGGTCTACTCGCGGGCCGGTCGCAGCGTCGGCCTGGTGGTGCGGGAGATCGTGGACATCGTCGACGACGACTCCGCCCGGCACTCCGACATCGAGGACGCCGGCCTGGTCGGCTCCACGGTGCTCGGCGACCGGGTGACCGAACTGCTGGACGTGCGCCGGGCGATCCTGGCGGCGGACGGCGCCTTCTACGACGAGCGGGTCGAGGCGGGCATCGTGCCGACCCAGTTCAGCGCCGATGACCTGGTGGGAGTGACCCGATGAGCCAGTACGTGACCTTCTCGCTGGGCGGCAGCCTGTACGGGGTCAATGTCACCCGGGTGCAGGAGGCCCTGCGCTCGCACACCCGGACCCGGGTCCCGCTGGCACCCCCCGGCGTCTCGGGGCTGGTCAACCTGCGCGGCCAGGTCGTGCTCACCGTGGATCTGCGCCCGAAGCTGGGCCTGGCCCCGCTGGGCGAGGACGCCGAGCCGATGATGGTCGTGGTCCAGGTCGACGGTGAGCCGGTCAGCCTGCTCGTCGACGAGATCGGCGACGTGATGGAGGTCGGCCCGGAGTCCTTCGAGGCGCCGCCGGAGACCCTGGACGCCGATCTGCGCCCGCTGATCCTCGGCGCGCACAAGCTGGACGGCCGGCTGCTGCTGGTCCTGGACGTGGACCAGGCCACCGCCGCCTGACCCACACCACGCCCGAGGGCGGACATCCCAGCCGGGGTGTCCGCCCTCGGCGCGTTCTCACCCGGCGCACTGCTCACGACCGAGGCTCGGCCGCCGATCCTTCCGGCACCTGATCAGGAAGGACGGCCCCCTCATGCCGACAGCGACGTCGACTCCCACCGCGCTCATCCCGACCCAGCGCACCGCCCCCGCTGCCGAGCAGGGGCCGCGGCCGACCCGGCGCGCCTCCGGCTGGTTCACCAACCGGGGCGTGCGCACCAAGATCCTGCTGCTGCTCGCCCTGCTGGGTGTCGTCTCCGTGGTGATCGGCACCGTGGCCACGGTCCGATTGCAGTCGCTCGCTGCCTCCACCGCCACCGTCTCCGAGGTGAGCGCCGATGTGATCGCGCCGTTGGCCGTGGTGCACCAGGAGGAGATCAAGGCCCGGATGCTGATCGCCCAGGCAGCGGCGATCGACACCACCACCCAGGCAGCCCAGGACGACGCCCTCGCCGACATCGCCGCCACGGACGCGGATCTGAAGGCCGCCGCCGACGCCTTCGAGGTCGGCATCGGGGAGACCGTGGTGCCCGGCTGGTCGGACTTCCAGCAGGCGTGGACCGACTGGACCCAGATCCGGGACGACCAATTGGTCCCGGCCGCCTTCGACTCCGACCAGGCGGCCTTCGAGCGCATCACCACCGAGGACTCCCAGCCGGTGATCGACCGGATGGTGACGGCGCTGGAGCAGGCCGAGACCTCGGCGCAGGACTACCTCGCCACCGTCTCCGACCAGGCGGCGCACGCCGCCACCGACGCCACCGTGACCCTGCTGATCCTGCTGGTGGTCGGCATCGGACTGGTCGCCGCCGTCGGCCTGGTGATCGCCGGGATGATCCGCCGCCAGGTGCACCAGGTGCAGCGCGCGATCACCGCCATGGCCGAGGGCGACCTCACCGTCGCCCCGCAGGTGGACACCGACGACGAGCTCGGCCAGATGTCCCGCTCCCTGACCGTCGCCCAGCGCAACCTGCGGGACACCATCTCCGGTGTGGTGGAGACCGCGCAGACCGTGGCCGCCGCCGCGGAGGAACTGTCGGCCGCCGCCACCCAGGTGATCTCCGGTTCGGACGAGACCTCCGCCCAGGCCGGGGTGGTCGCCGCCGCCGCCGACCAGGTGTCCCGCAATGTGCAGACCGTCGCAGCGGGCGCCGAGCAGATGGGCGCCAGCATTCGGGAGATCGCGCAGAACGCCTCGCAGGCGGCCAAGGTCGCTGGTCAGGCCACCGATGTCGCCACCGCGACCAACGACCAGGTGTCCCGGCTGGGGGAGTCCAGCCAGGAGATCGGCAACGTGGTCAAGGCGATCACCTCCATCGCCGAGCAGACCAACCTGCTCGCGCTGAACGCCACCATCGAGGCAGCGCGGGCCGGTGAGGCCGGCAAGGGCTTCGCCGTCGTGGCCGGGGAGGTCAAGGAGCTGGCGCAGGAGACCGCGAAGGCCACCGAGGACATCGTGCGCCGGGTGGAGGCGATCCAGGCCGACACCGGTGCGGCCGTGACCGCGATCGGGGAGATCGGTCACATCATCGCCAGCATCAACGACTACCAGTTGACCATCGCCTCGGCGGTGGAGGAGCAGACGGCCACCACCACGGAGATGTCCCGCTCCGTCGCCGAGGCCGCCACCGGCTCGGGGGAGATCGCGACCAACATCACCGGGGTCGCCTCCGCCGCCTCCAGCTCCAGCCAGACCCTCGGACAGATGGGCGACGCGATCGCCGAACTGGCCCGGATGAGCGAGGACCTGCGCGGCCGGGTGTCCCGGTTCACGTACTGACCGGCATCGACACCGGGATCGACACCGACACGGGCGGCGGGCCACCACCCGCCGCCCGTGGCCCAGCCCTCTCGCAGCCCGTACGCACCATGTGCTGCCCGCTGCCCGTGGCTCTCTGCCCGCTGCCCGTCGCCTGCTGCCTGCTGCCTGCTGCCCGTCGCGTCCGCTGCCCGTCGCCCGACGGCACCGGCTCGCGTAGGTTGCCCCCATGAGCGACGGCCCGCTGATGCTGCTGGACACCGCGTCCCTGTACTTCCGCGCCTACTACGGCGTGCCGGACTCGGTGAAGGCCCCCGACGGCACCCCGATCAATGCCGTCCGCGGCCTGCTGGACATGATCGCCCGCCTGGTCACCGACCATCGGCCGACCCGGTTGGTCGCCTCCTGGGACGAGGACTGGCGACCGGAGTTCCGGGTGGCGGCGATCCCGTCCTACAAGGCGCACCGAGTCGCCGACCCGTCCACCGACGCCGAGGAGGTGCCGGACACCCTCGCGCCGCAGGTCCCGATCATCGCCGAGGTGCTGGCGGCGCTCGGCATCGCCCGGGCGGGTGCCCAGGGCTTCGAGGCCGACGACGTGATCGGCACCCTCACCGCCCGGGAGACCGCGCGCACGTCCGGTCGCGGACCGGTCCTGGTCGTCACCGGCGACCGCGACCTGTTCCAGCTGATCGACGACGACGCCGGGGTCCGGGTCCTCTACACGATCCGCGGCATCAAGGACATCGAGCAGATCGACACCGCCCGACTCACCGAGCGGTACGCCGTCGCCTCCGGCAGCGCCTACGCCGACATGGCGGTGCTGCGCGGCGACCCCTCCGACGGCCTACCCGGGGTCGCCGGGATCGGGGAGAAGACCGCCGCCGCCCTGCTGGCGAAGTACGGCGATCTGTCCACCCTGCTCGCCGCCCGCGACGCCGGTGATCCCGGTCTGACCGCCACCCAGCGTCGCCGTCTCACCGAGGCCGCCGACTATCTGGCCGTCGCCCCGGGCGTGGTCCGGGTCGCCACCGACGCCCCCGTCGAACTCGCCCCCCGCCGCGGCGGCCTGGACACCCTCGACCTCCCGCGCGACCCCGCCGACCCGGAAGCGTTGGTCGACCTCACCGAGCGCTGGGGCCTGGACTCCTCCGTCCGCCGCGTCCTCACCGCCCTCGCCCACCACTAACCCTCCCCACCCCACCCCACCCCCGCCCGCGGAGGCCGAGATCGGCACTTCGCCCGCCCCGCGCCCGCCCGGTGAGGCCGAGATCGGCACTTCGCCCCCGAGATCGGCACTTCACCCACCCCGATCGGTGCTCAACTGCCGACTTCGTCAACGGGCCGCCGCCTGTCCGACGGGGGCCGCCGCCCGTCCGACCGGGGCCCTGCACAGCACGGGGCCGGCCCGGTATCGCACCGGACCGGCCCCGTGAGCCCTGCTGCCGAGGGTCAGCGCACCCGCAGCACCCCGATCGTCAGCGTCGGCGTGTACCCGCCGTCACCGGTGTAGATCGCGGTCACCGTGGTGCTGTGGTTGACCTTCGGCAGCGTGATCTGCGCGGTGCCGTCGGTCAGGGCGACCGCCGGGAGCGCCCGCAGGCCCACCAGCACCGTGACCTTGCCACCGGCCGCCGGGGCGCCGTCTGGCCCGCTGACCGTCACCGTGATGGTCGGGGTCGACCCCTTGGCCACCGTCCAGGACGCGGTGTCCAGGCTGATCTGGGGCACCACCGCCCGCACGTTGTAGGTCGCCCGGGACGACTCCGACCCGGCCACATCGGCGTTGCCGGTGTAGGCGGCGGTGATCCGGTGCGACCCGGCCTTCAGATCGCGGGGGAGCGGGATCGTCACCGTGGCGGTGTTCCCCGTTCCGGCGACCAGTTCCCCGCTGCCGAGCACGGTCTTGCCCTCGCGCAGCTCGACCGTGCCGCCGGGGACCGCCGTCCGGCCGGTCACCGTGACCGTCGCCGACACCTCGTCGCCGTAGCGTCCGGAGGTCTTCGACAGCGCCAGCGAGGTCGACGACCCGCTCTGCGCCACCTGCACGGTCACCGCCGCGCTGGTCGATCCGGCGTACCCGGCGGTGTCCGGCACGAACTCCGCGACCAGGCTGTGCGCCCCGCCGCCGAGTCGCACCGCCGCCTCGGCGACCCCACCGGTCACCGGGGCAGTGGCCAGCTCGGTCTCACCCTCCAGGAACCGGACGGTGCCGGTCGCCTCGGCGGGGGCCACCGTCGCGGTCAGCCGGACGTCCTCGCCGACCTTCGGCTTCGCGGACGCCGTCAGGGTGGTCGTGGTCGCGACCGGCGCGGGCAACGTCACGTTCACCACCTGAGCCCGGCTGGCCGGGTCGGCGTTGTGGCTGTGCAGCACCAGCAGCTGGCCGTCCGTCGCGGCCGCCGAGCGGTGCACGGTCACCGATGCCTGGTCGGCACCGACGTACCAGAGCGCGTCGGTCACCCCGGCGTCGAACCAGTACGGCGGGTCGAAGGGGTTCACCGTGAACGGCTCGGCCGCGTCCACCTGACCGGAGTCGTCGGCGGCGTAGTCCGAGGCGGTCCAGACCCGCACCGTCGGCGTGGCACCGGGCTCCAGGCCGAGGGCCGCGATCGACACCGGCGCGACCAGCACCGAGTTGTCGAAGACGGTGGTGTCCACATCGCCGAAGAACCCGTTCACCGCCTGGATGTCCAGGGTGTTGCCCTCGGCGTCGAAGGTGGTCGCGACGGTCACATCGGTGGCCGCGGACAGCTTGCGCACCACGGTCTGGGCGTCGGGGTTCCCGTCGCCGTCGATGTCCCAGTCGATCACCGGGCGCACCGCCTGGCCGAGGGTGGCCCAGTTGCCGTTCACCGCGATGCCGACCCCCAGGTAGCCGTCCGCCGGGTCGCCGCCCGCCGCCGCCTGCTGCGGGGCGGTCGAGGACCAGCCGACCCACCGGATGTCACCGGAGGCGACCGCCGAGTCGGAGGTGACGAAGCCGGGGATCTCCGGCAGCTCGTCGCTGCTCGCCCCCAGGACCAGCGGTGCGACCAGGGAGGTCCAGCCGCCGGAGTCGATCCCACGGCCGGAGAGGGTCAGCTCTGCCTCGGTGGACCCGGCATCCGGGAAGGCCACGTCGGCGGTGGTCAGCTCACTGACCAGGCGAGGGGCGGCCTGCACCGGCACTCGCAGCTCACCGGTCACGCCACCGGTCAGCACCAGCCGGCCGGACAGCGATGCCACGAACTCGCGCGGCACACCGCCCTGGCTGGTCGCCTGGGTCGGGTCGATCTCCCGTTCCAGGGTCGCCGGGTCGGCGGTGAGGGTCAGGGTGACCTCGGCCTGCCCGCCCGCCGGGACCTGCACCGTGCTCGGCGAGGTGGTGATGGTCGCCCCGCCGGTGGTGGTCGCCGCCACGAAGGAGGTGTCGTAGGACGCCGCCTCGGAGCCGGTGTTCGTGATCGTCACGGTGCGGGTGTCGGTCACGGTCTCCGCGCCGACGTTCACCACCCCGAAGGTCACCGACACCTGGTCCGGGTCGTCGGTGGCGTAGGCCAGCACCGGGTCGGTGACCGCGTTCACCGCGTCCACCCGGCCTGACCCGACCCGCTGCGGGCCGTAGGCGGTGCCGGACTGGTGGGTGCCGGTCCACACGTCGTGGGTGGCGGTGTTCATGATCGCGGCCTTGACCTGGGCCGGGGTCCAGTCCGGGTGCGTGGCCCGGACCAGGGCGCCGATCCCGGCCACGTGCGGCGACGACATCGAGGTGCCGGACAGCGAGTGCGCGGCGGCGCCGGTGCCGGAGGCGGCGGAGAAGATCAACGTGCCCGGGGCAGCGACATCCGGCTTGATGATGCCGAGCGACCCGTGGGCGCCCCGCGAGGAACCGGGGTTCAGGGCGTCACCGGCCTCGTCGGCCTGCACCGCGGCTGCCAGCGACGGGCCGATGTGGGCGACCACGCCGCCCGCCTGGATCAGCGGCAGCAGCGCGTCGGTGGACCCGGCGGTCAGCTGCGCGCCCGGCAGGGTCGCGTTGCCGGCGATCCCGCCGGAGAAGACGGTGTTCTCGGTGCCGATCAGCACACCGACCGCACCGGCTGCCTCGGCGGCGTTCCACCGGGCGGCCGACCCGCAGGCGCGGGTCGCGTCGTCGTCGTCCCACCACAGGTAGACGATCGTCCCGGCCACGGCGGGGTCGAGCGGCGAGCAGCCGTCCACCCGGTCACCGGGGTAGCTGACCGGCGCGGTCACGTCCCCACCGGTGTAGGCGACCGAGTTCTGCGCGGCGTACGTGGTGCCGTCGGCGGTCTCCACCGCGTCGAAGGTCTGCGGGCTGCCGACCGAGTTCGCCACGGTCAGACCGGACGCCGCGCTGCCGGGCGAACCGGCGACGTCGGTGATGTCCGAGGAGTTGCCGGCCGACAGCACCGCGAGGGTGCCCAGGTCGGACAGCCGATCGATCAGCAGGTTGTCCGGGTCGTCCGACGGGGTGGCCGACGCGCCCAGCGACAGGTTGATCACGTCCAGGTGGTCGGAGAAGTCGCCGTCACCGTTCGGGTCGGCGGCCCAGTCCAGCGCCAGCCCGGTCAGGTCGGTCGACCCGCCGATGTCACCGAAGACCTTCAGCGCGTACAGCCCGGCCTTCGGGGCGGAACCGGGTCCCACCTCCCAGTCGGACAGGTCGGTCAGCGTCGCGTAGTCGCCGTCGAAGGTGGTCCCGTCCGCCTGGACGCCGTAACCCGCCGCGGTGCCGGCCACGTGGGTGCCGTGCCCGGAGTTGTCCGAGGTGTAGAGGCTGTCGATCGGGTTGTCGTCCGGGGTCGGGGTCAGGGTCGCCCCCGGCAGCACCGAGTTCGGGTCCGCGTCGTACAGCGGTCCGGCGAAGTCGTAGCCGCCCAAGTACTTCTCCGGGTCGAACAGCCCGTCCGGCACCGGCCCGGTGCCGTCCTCGCCGTAGGCGGCGGCATACGCGTCCTCGGTGCCGGGGCCGCCGAAGTCGGCGTGCGTGTAGTCGAGGCCGGTGTCGATGACGCCGATCCGCACGCCCTCGCCGGTCTGCCCGGAGTCCTGCCAGACCTGCAGCGCCCGGGTGAAGGCGTCGGTGCTGGAGTTGTCGGCGGTCTTGGTGGTGACGCGGTAGACCGCGACCACGTCGTCCGAGGCGGCGAGGTCACGCACCTGGGCGGCGTCGCCGGTCACCAGGGTGCCGGAGACCAGATTCGACAGCGTGGCGATCCGCTGCGGCGTGGCGGTGGCGGCGCGGGCACCGGCCTGCGCCTGGGGCACCACCTGCTCGGCGACCTGCTCCACCTCGGCGGTGGCCTGCTGGACGGCGGCGGGGTCACCACCGGACTCGGCCACGTCCAGGCCGGAGGGGGCGTCGAGCTGCACGAAGGCCGTCACCCGGCCCTCGGCGTCGGCCAGATCGTTCGACACCTTGTCGGACAGGGCGTCCAGCGGCCCGTCCGGGGCGATCGGATCACCGGCCGCGGTAGCTCCGGGTGGACTGGCCGGCACCGTTCCGACGGCGGCGCTCGCACCTGCGGACGTGATGGTCAGGGTGAGCAGCGCGAGGGCCGATACGGCGGCGCGCAGGGGTCGACGGGACATCGTGCTCCGTTCTCCAGCAGGACCAGGTGATCAGCGGTGACGGGAGTCACGATGTGTGCTGACTGTGCGTCAGAGTAGAGATGTCTGGGCGATTCGTCACGGTTCTGGGGCAAATCGGGCTTCACGATTTCTTCGCAACCTGGTGACAGGGGATCCGCCGAATGCCGAGCATCGTCTGCCTAGGGTCCTCTGCGTGGTTGACGACTTGCCCGGAACGCGGCGCTCGACCCGCTCCCGGCACGTCGGAGTGGTGCGCGCCGTGATGACCGAGACCCCCGCCCCGACGACACCCCAGCCCGGAAGCCGCCGTGCCCTGCGCGATTCCGGTGCGCTCACCCTCTCCCGCGCCGAGCGCCGGGCCCACAAGAACCGCCGCCGCGCCGACTCCGGCTCCCCGCTGGTCGTGACCACCCGGGTCGCCAAGGGCGCCGTGGCGGTCGGACTCGCCTTCGGTGTCGGTGGCTTCGCCGTCGCCAGCGAGCGCGGCAACCGGCAGGACGTGGACGCGGCCCCGACGCATCCCGTGCTCACCCCGGCCGCCGTGCAGGAGCGGCAGACCGCGGTCGAGATCGCCGCCACCACCTCCGCGCAGGCCGACGACGCCCGCGCCGCCGCGCAGGCCACCACCGTCAGCGCCGAGCAGATGGCCCCGCTGACCGAGGCGATCGCCCGGCTGGACACGATCCTCGCCGCCACCCAGTCGGCTCAGCCCGCCGTGACCCAGCTGGCCCCGGTCTCGCTGGACCGCACGGCGCCGGTGGTCATCACCCCGACCGCCGACACCCTGGATCCCACCGCAGGACTGCCCACCCCGAGCGCCGACGCCGCGATCGCCGGAGCCGACCAGGTCAGCACGACCTCCGACACCTCCGCGGCGTCCGCCGACCCGACGGCGAGCGCCGACGACGCCCCGACCGGCGCCGCGTCCCCCGCCGAGGACGCCTCCGCTGCCGCGACCGCCGGATCGTCGAGCACCTCCGACGCCCCCGCGCAGTCGTCCCGCTCCGCCGCCGAGGCCCAGCCGTCGGCGAGCCCGTCCACCACCGCGACGGTCACCGACCCGGCAGCCGCCCAGCTGCGCACCGCCGCCGAGCGCGTGAGCACGCTGACCGAGCAGATGCGGGTCGTCACCGAGCAAGCGGCACAGGTGGCAGCCGCCGAGGCAGCCCGCGCCGCCGCCGAGCAGGAGGCCCAGCAGGCGGCAGCCCTCGCCGCCGCCGCGGCCGAGGCCCAGCGCAAGGCGGCCCAAGCGGCGTCGCTGGACGCCTACGCCAACGGCAAGATCCCCAGCTCGGCGCTGTGCGGTCTGAGCTTCGCGACCGGGCACGAACTGCGCTGCGACGCCGCCGAGGCGCTGGAGTCGCTGAACGCCGCCTACCGCGCGGAGTTCGGGGTCGACCTGTCCATCACCGACTCCTACCGCTCCTACTCGGCGCAGGTCGCCTGCCAGGCGGCCAAGGGTTCGCTGTGCGCCACCCCCGGCACCTCCAACCACGGCAACGGCACCGCCGTCGACTTCGGCGGCAGCCTGTCCGGCTTCGGCAGCACCGGCCACGACTGGTTGCTCGCCCACGCACAGGACTTCGGCTGGACCCTGCCGTCCTGGGCGCGGGCCAACGGTTCCAAGCCCGAGCCGTGGCACTGGGAGTTCTCCGCCTGAGCCCTGCGTGCTTCCACCGAGGCGGCTCCTGACAAACGCGAGCGCCCGGGACACCGGCGGCTGACCCGTTCCTAGCGTCGGGGACATGGCTATTCGTCCCAGGAATCCCGGTGCCTGGATGCGCGGTGCCCTGGCCCTCGCGGTGGTCGTGGTCCTCGGTGGATCGGCCGCGGTCAGCACCCCGCCGCAGCAGCGGGGCATGGTCGACAGCACCGACATCCCGGTGCGGCCCGTCGTCACCCCCGCGGCCCGGCAGACGCGTCAGACGGCGATCGACGACGCCACCGCCGCCACCCGCGCGGCGGCCCAGGCGCGCGCCGCCGCCGCGGCGTCAGCGATCCGCGTCGCCGACCTGGACGCCGCCCTCACCGAGCTGGACCTGGTGCTCGCCCGCACCCGGATGTGGCAGCCCGCCCTGGCCGAGCTCGTCCCCGCCGCCCCGGTGCGCCCCACCCCCTACCCGGCCCGCGTCCCCCTCCCCGCGACGACGGACCCGACGGCGACGGACCCGGCCTCCACAGCCCCCGCGACGACGGACCCCGCGAACGGCGACCCAGCCGCCGCGCCCCACTCCGATGCGACCGACCCCGCGAACGGCGACGCAGCGACTCCCGAGCCCGCGACGACCGACCCGGCGACCACCGGTCTCGCCGAAGGGACGACCCCCGCCGCCGATTCGACCCGGACGGCCACCGCCCCGGAGCAGGCCACCCCCGATGACGCCGCCCGGGATCGGTCCGCACAGGCCCAGCCCACCCCCGACCAGGCCGCCTCCGGCCCTGCCTCCGCCGCATCGTCCGACGATCCGCGCCCCGCCACGGACGACCCAACTCCCGCCCCCACCACCGACCCCACCGCCACCACTGACACGACCGCCCCCGACGTCCCCGTCGACCCCGAGGCCGCCCGCGTGCAGGCCGCCACCGCCGAGGTCGAGCGCCGGACCTCCGACGTCCGGGCCGCCACCGCCGCCGCCGAGGAGGCGGCCCGACTCGCCGCCGAGGAAGAGGCCCGCCGCCAGGCCGAGGCAGCGGCCGCCGCCGAGGCAGAGGCTGCGCGGCGGGCGGCCCAGGCAGCCTCTCTGGACGGCTACCGGAACGGTGAGATCCCGGCCGACGCCCTGTGCGCCCCGGACTTCGCGCCCGGACACAAGCTGCGCTGTGACGCCGCCGAGGCCCTGGACGCCCTGAACCAGGCGTACCGCGACCGGTTCGGTGTCGACATCGGCCTGACCGACTCCTACCGCTCGTACGCCTCGCAGGTCACCTGCGTGGCCACCAAGGGAAACCTGTGCGCCACTCCGGGGACCTCCAACCACGGGTGGGGCACCGCCGTCGACCTCGCCGGACCGCTGTCCCGCTTCGGCACCACAGAGCACGACTGGCTGCTGGAGAACGCCCGGCAGTTCGGGTGGGACCTCCCGGCCTGGGCGCTCCCCACCGGCTCCAAGCCCGAGCCCTGGCACTGGGAGTACACCCCCTGAGCTTCCGGCCGCGCCTCGGCGCGCATTCCGGACGCACGCGACCTAGCGTGACCTCGGCGGTCGATCCGGCCGCCGCGTCCGAGTGTGAGGAGACACCATGCCCACCCGTACCGCCCGCACCGCCTGGAACGGCAGCCTGAACGAGGGCTCCGGCCAGGTCGAGCTGACCAGCTCCGGCGTCGGCACCTACGACGTGTCCTTCCCCAAGCGTGCCGCCGATGACGCGCAGGGCACCACCAGCCCGGAGGAGCTGATCGCTGCCGCGCACACCTCCTGCTACGCCATGCAGCTCTCGGCTCTGATCGGCGAGGCCGGTGGCACCCCGGTCGCCCTGCAGGTGACCGCCGACGTCACCTTGGGCCCGGACTCGTCCGACGGCGGCTTCCGGATCAGCGGCATCGCCCTGACCGTCCGGGCCGAGGTCGAGGGCATCGACGAGTCCGCTTTCCTGCAGGCTGCCCAGCAGGCCAAGGCCACCTGCCCGGTCTCCAAGGCGCTCACCGGCACCGAGATCACCCTGGACGCCGCGCTCGACTGACCGCCTCCGACCCCGAGGTCGGCAGTCCGCGCCACTCCAGGCCCGGCGAACTGCCGACCTCGGGCGTCGACTGCCGACCTCGCCACCGGCGCGAGCCACATGCGCGAGCCGGCCGGGCGAGTCAGGCGGGCGGGTCAGGTGGGGGCTTCGCCCGCACATTGGACCGGCCGGCCCGCACCGCACGGACCGGTGGAACACTGACCCCGTGCCCGCCTCCACCACCGCCGCCACGGACCTCACCCACGCCCTGCGCGCCGTGATGCGCGGGGACGTGGACGACTCCACCCGCCGCCGCGCCGAGTACGCCACCGATGCGTCGAACTACCGGGTCATCCCGCAGGTGGTCGCCTTCCCGCGGGACGTGGACGACGCGCTCGCGGCCCTGGAGACGGCGCGGGGCATGGGCATCCCGGTCACCTCCCGGGGCGGCGGCACCTCGGTCGCGGGCAATGCGGTCGGCACCGGCCTGGTCCTCGACTGGTCCCGGCACGTCAACCGGGTGCACAGCATCGACCCGGAGGCCGGCACCGCCCGGATCGACCCCGGCGTCGTGATGGCGATGCTGCAACGCGAGGCCGCCCCGCACGGACTGCGCTTCGGCCCCGACCCCTCCACCCAGGCCCGGGCGACCCTCGGCGGGATGATCGGCAACAACGCCTGTGGCCCGCGCGCGGTGGCGTACGGCCGCACCGCCGACAACGTCCTGGAACTCGACGTGGTCGACGGCCGAGGTCGCCGGTTCACCGCCGGGAAGGGTCTGGACCCGGTGCCGGGTCTGGACGCCCTGGTGCGCGGCGAGCTGGAACTGCTCCGCACCGAACTGGGCCGGTTCGGTCGCCAGGTGTCCGGCTACTCGCTGGAGCACCTGCTCCCCGAGCGCGGCGCCGATCTGGCCAAGGCCCTGGTCGGCACCGAGGGCACCGTGGTCACCCTGCTCGGCGCGACCGTCCGCCTGGTGCCGATCGCCGCCGCGCCCGTGCTGGTGGTCCTCGGCTACCCGGACATGCCCAGCGCCGCCGACGCCGTGCCCGCCCTGCTCGCGCACGCCCCGCTGGCGATCGAGGGGATGGACGCCCGGCTGGTCGACGTGGTGCGCCGGGTCAAGGGCGCCGCCGCGGTGCCGCCGCTGCCGGAGGGTGCCGGGTGGCTGATGGTCGAGGTCGGCGGCGCCGATCTGGACGAGGCGCTGGCACGGGCCGGGGCGCTCGCGGCGGACGCCGGGACCGGCGCGGTGGGGATCTTCCCGCCCGGACCGGAGGCGGCGGCGATGTGGCGGATCCGCGAGGACGGTGCCGGACTCGGTGGCCGGACCCCGTCCGGCGCGCAGGCATGGCCCGGCTTCGAGGACTCCGCGGTGCCTCCGGAGCGCCTGGGCGGTTACCTGCGCGAGCTGGAGGCGCTGATGGCCCAGCACCAGGTCGACGGCCTGGCCTACGGGCACTTCGGCGACGGCTGCCTGCACCTGCGCCTGGATGTGCCGATGGAGCGCTCCGGCGCCCCGCTGCGCGCCTTCATGACCGATGCCGCGCACCTGGTCGCCGCGCACGGTGGCTCGCTCTCCGGTGAGCACGGCGACGGTCGTGCCCGCTCCGAGCTGCTGCCGGTGATGTACTCCGACCGCGCGATCCGGGTGTTCGAGGCGTTCAAGGAGCTGCTGGACCCGGACGACCTGCTGAACCCCGGTGTGCTGGTCCGCCCGCGTCCGCTGGACGCCGACCTGCGCCGTCCGCACGCCCTGCCGATCGCGGCCGCGACCGGGTTCTCCTTCGGGCACGACGCGGGCGACTTCACCACCGCCGTGCACCGCTGCGTGGGCGTGGGCAAGTGCCGCGCCGACTCCACCGCCACCGGCGGCTTCATGTGCCCCTCCTACCTGGCCACCCGGGATGAGAAGGACTCCACCCGTGGTCGTGCCCGGGTGCTGCAGGAGATGGCGAACGGTTCCCTGGTCTCTCGGGGCTGGTCCTCGCCGGAGGTGCACGAGGCGCTCGACCTGTGCCTGTCCTGCAAGGCGTGTTCCTCGGACTGCCCGGCCGGGGTCGACATGGCCCAGTACAAGGCCGAGGTGCTGCACCGCACCTACCGCCGGAAGCTGCGCCCGATGAACCACTACGTGCTCGGCTGGCTGCCGCGCTGGGCACGGCTGGTCACCGGGATTCCCGGTCTCGCGCGGGTGACCAACGCGGCGCTCGGCATCCGGCCGCTGGCCAAGGCGGTGCTCACCCTCGGCGGCATGGACACCCGCCGGAAGATGGTCTCCTTCGCCCCCACCCCGTTCCGCACGGCGGTCAAGCGGGGCAGCGTCGAGGTCAGCACCGGTCAGGGCACCTCGACCAAGCCGCGGGTCCTGCTGTGGACCGACTCGTTCAGCGACACCCTCGCCCCGTCGGTGCCGACCGCCGCGGTCAGGGTGCTGCGCGCCGCCGGCTATGAGGTGATCGTCCCGGACCACGACGCCTGCTGCGGTCTGACCTGGATCTCCACCGGTCAACTCGACGGCGCGCGCGACCGGCTGCGCCACCTGCTCGGCGTACTTGGTCCCTATGCGGTCAACGGCATCCCGATCGTCGGCCTGGAGCCGTCCTGCACCGCCGTCCTGCGCTCCGATCTGCTCGACCTGCTGCCCGACGACCCGCGTGCCACCGCGGTCGCCCGGGCCACGCACACCCTGGCCGAACTGCTCACCGCCCCGGCACCGATCGGCCCGGGCGACCGCTGGCAGCTTCCCGACCTGTCCGACGTGACCGCCGTGGTCCAGCCGCACTGCCACCACCACGCGGTGATGACCTACACCGCCGACCGCAGCCTGCTCACCGAGGCCGGCGCGTCCTTCTCCACCCTGGCGGGCTGCTGTGGCCTGGCCGGGAACTTCGGCATGGAGAAGGGCCACTACGACGTGTCGGTGCAGGTCGCCGAGCACGGACTGCTCCCGGCGCTGCGGGCCGCCGAACCGGGGGACGTCTACCTCGCGGACGGCTTCTCCTGCCGCACCCAGGCGGAACAGCTCGCCGACGTGAAGGGCCTGCACCTGGCCGAGCTGCTGGCCGACCACCTGGCGTGACACCCTGGGGGCCATGAGTCCGCGCGTGCGTCTGTTCCGTGACGAGGACGCCGAGCCGCTGACCGCCATGCTGCACCGCGCCTACGCCGACCTCGCCGCCGCCGGGCTGAACTACACCGCCGCCACCCAGGACGTGGCGACCACCCGGCACCGGGCCGAGGGCGGTCGGTGCTGGGTGGTCGAGGCCGACGGCGGCCCGATCGCCACCCTGACCATCTCGGTGCCGCCCGGGCACGGCATCCGCGACCTGACGCCGGTGGCCCGCGAGCCCGGGCGCGCCTGGTTGAACCAGCTCGCGGTGGCCCCCGAGCACCGGGGGAGCGGCCTGGCCCGCTCGCTGTGGACCGGTGCCCTGGAGTGGATGCGGGCGCAGGGCCTCACCGCCGTCGGCGCCGACACCGCGATCAGCGCCGATCGCCTGGTCGGGATGTATGCCCGCTGGGGCTTCGCCCACGTCGACACCGTGCACTGGGCGGGCAAGACCTACGACTCGGCGGTGCTGCTCCGGGACCGGATTTGAACTCCGGACCACACCCGGTCTAAGCTGCACGCGCCCAAGACCGCAGGTCGCTGGCTCCCGCTCGTCGAGAGCCGCCCGAAGTCCCGCTCCGGCGGAGGCCCGCGCAGGTGAGGAATCGATGGTCGCACGCTCCGGCGTGCGGGATGCGAGCCCCGACCTGCGTCGGGGCTCTTCTCATGTGCGGGATCGATGGGGACCTGCGGCACCACCATCGGAAGGATTGCCACATGGCGAGGCCGGACAAGGCAGCCGCTGTCGCAGAGCTCACGGAGCAGTTCCGTGACGCGAACGCGGCCGTGCTGACCGAGTACCGCGGGCTCTCCGTCGCCCAGCTCAAGCAGCTGCGGCGGTCGCTCAGCGGCAACGCAACCTACGCCGTGGTGAAGAACACGCTGACCGCGATCGCGGCCAAGGAAGCCGGTATCGAGGGTATTGCTGACGGTCTCAAGGGCCCGTCCGCCATCGCCTTCGTCTCCGGTGACCCGGTCGAGGCCGCCAAGGGTCTGCGTGACTTCGCCAAGGCGAACCCCGCGCTGGTCATCAAGGGCGGTGTCCTCGACGGACGCGCCCTGACCGCCGAGGAGATCACCAAGCTCGCGGACCTCGAGTCCCGTGAGGTCCTGCTGGCCAAGGCGGCCGGTGCCATGAAGGCCAAGATGTTCCAGGCTGCCTACATGTTCACCGCCCCCGCCGCACAGGCCGTGCGCACCGTCGAGGCGCTCCGCGTCAAGCAGGAGTCCGTCGACACCGCTGCCTGAGCCATCAGGGCTTCGGCGACACCCATCACTCTCCCTGCGGTCGGCGTGACCGACGGGAACCGAACGGAAGGAACCGCCATCATGGCGAAGCTCAGCACCGAGGAGCTCATCGAGCAGTTCAAGGGTCTGACCCTGATCGAGCTCTCCGACTTCGTGAAGGCCTTCGAGGAGGTCTTCGAGGTCACCGCTGCCGCTCCGGCCGCCGTCGCCGTGGCCGCCCCGGCCGGTGGCGCCGGTGAGGCCGCTGCCGAGGAGGAGAAGGACGAGTTCGACGTCATCCTCGAGGCCGCTGGTTCCGGCAAGATCGCCGTCATCAAGGAGGTGCGCGGTCTGACCTCCCTGGGTCTGAAGGAGGCCAAGGACCTCGTCGACGGCGCTCCGAAGCCGGTCCTGGAGGCCGTCAACAAGGAGACCGCGGAGAAGGCCAAGGCTGCCCTCGAGGGCGCCGGCGCCACCGTCACCCTCAAGTGACCCGCGTCCGGATCACCTGCTGATCCGGACTCTGCGCACGAGGCCCGTCCCGCTGATCGCGGGGCGGGCCTCGTCGTGTGTCAGCCGAGCTGGGCCGCGGCCTGCGCGTAGAAGGTCAGCAGCTCGTCGATGGGCACCGGCCGTCGACTGGCCGCGGCCACGTCCCGTCCTTCGTCGCTGAACGGCGGCGGCCACAGCGACAGCCCCTGGTCGAGCGACAGCGCCGCCACCTCCTCCTGCCAGCCGGGCCAGCGCAGTGAGTCGAAGGACGCCCCGAGCGCGCCGGTCAGCACCGCCTGGACGAACGCGCCGTGGCCGCCGCCCAGTCCGCCCCAGCTGAGCGAGTCCGGCCCGAAGTAGCAGACCTCACCCGGTGCCACCCCCAGCCCACCGCCGTCCACCGCGAACGTCCCGCCCAGTGCGTCGTACCCGACCACCACCGCGCCGGGCAGCCGGTCCGCGCTGGCGGTCATCAGGTCGGGCAGTTCGTCCGTGCCGCCGCCGAGCAACCGGAACCACCCGGAGTCGGCGACCACCCCGCCGCAGTGCAGGGCGAGCGCACCCAGCGCCGACCGGGTGCTGACCCGCAGCCCGGCGAGGGTGCGCGCGGCGCGGTCGGGGTCCGCGGGCAGGAAGGTGACCGGGGTGGGCGACTCGGCTGCCCACTCCTGGATCAGGGTCCAGGCGTCGTCGGGGTCGATCAGGTGCTGGACGTCGGGGGTCGGATCGGTCATCCGGCGAGGCTAGCCGGGCCGAGGGCGGGGGAGCGGTGCGCCCGCTCGGCGTGCCGAGGTGACAGCCCCGAGCGCCCCGTCTATCCTGCTCTGGACTTCCGCCTACAGGTCGGCTACGCTAACGCTTTGCGCTGGCCTGTGCCTGCCACACCAGATAACCCGGACTCCTTCACCCTCGTCATGGTCGAGGTCGTGGGGATCCGAGGCGGGGTGTCGCGGAACGCCGGGCCAGACCGCAGGGAACTCGATCTGCTGGGAAGGACCCCTCTTGGCTGCCTCGCGCACCCCTACTTCCATCTCCGAAGCCATCGCGAACCGTACGGCTTCCCGCCGTGTCTCCTTCGCCCGGATCGACGAGCCGCTGGAGGTCCCCAACCTCCTCGGCCTGCAGACCGAGAGCTTCGACTGGCTGCTCGGCAACGAGCGGTGGCAGGCGCGTGTCGCCGCCGCCCTCGAGGCCGGACGCCAGGACGTCCCGGAGACCGCCGGTCTGGAGGAGATCTTCGAGGAGATCTCCCCGATCGAGGACTTCGGCGGGACCATGTCCCTGTCCTTCCGTGAGCACCGCTTCGAGCCGCCGAAGTACACGGCCGAGGAATGCAAGGAGAAGGACTTCACCTACGCCGCGCCGCTGTTCGTCACCGCGGAGTTCGTGAACTACACCACCGGTGAGATCAAGTCGCAGACCGTCTTCATGGGCGACTTCCCGCTCATGAGCGACCGCGGCACGTTCATCATCAACGGCACCGAGCGTGTCGTGGTGTCCCAGCTGGTCCGTTCCCCCGGCGTCTACTTCGAGCGCACCCCGGACAAGACCTCCGACAAGGACGTCTTCTCGGTGAAGGTCATCCCGAGCCGCGGTGCCTGGCTCGAGTTCGAGATCGACAAGCGCGACAACGTCGGCGTCCGCGTCGACCGCAAGCGCAAGCAGAACGCCACCGTCCTGCTGAAGGCGCTCGGCATGACCGAGTCGGAGATCCGCGAGGAGTTCGCGCAGTTCCCGGCCGTCATCGACACCCTGGAGAAGGACCACGTCCAGACCCAGGACGAGGCGCTGCTCGACCTGTACCGCAAGATCCGTCCGGGCGAGCCGCCCACGGTCGAGGCCGGTCGCGCGCTGATCGAGAACTTCTACTTCAACCCCAAGCGCTACGACCTGGCGAAGGTCGGCCGCTACAAGCTGAACAAGAAGCTCGGCATCGACGTGCCGCTCGCGGACTCCGTGCTGTCCAAGGACGACATCGTCGCTGCGATCAAGTACATGGCCGCGCTGCACGCCGACGTGACCACCCTGCCGGGTCAGCGCAACGGTGAGGCCGTCGAGGTCCGCGTCGAGACCGACGACATCGACCACTTCGGCAACCGTCGCATCCGCGCCGTGGGCGAGCTGATCCAGAACCAGGTCCGCACCGGCCTGTCCCGGATGGAGCGCGTGGTCCGCGAGCGGATGACCACCCAGGACGTCGAGGCGATCACGCCGCAGACCCTGATCAACATCCGCCCGGTCGTGGCCTCCATCAAGGAGTTCTTCGGCACCTCGCAGCTGTCGCAGTTCATGGACCAGAACAACCCGCTGGCCGGCCTGACGCACAAGCGGCGTCTGTCCGCGCTGGGCCCGGGTGGTCTGTCCCGTGACCGCGCCGGCATGGAGGTCCGTGACGTCCACCCGTCGCACTACGGCCGGATGTGCCCGATCGAGACCCCTGAGGGTCCGAACATCGGTCTGATCGGCTCGCTGGCGACCTTCGCGCGGATCAACCCGTTCGGCTTCGTGGAGACCCCGTACCGCAAGGTCGAGCACGGCGTCATCACCGACGAGGTGCACTACCTGACCGCCGACGACGAGGACCGCTTCGTCATCGCCCAGGCCAACGCCACCATCGTCGACGGCCGGTTCGCCGACGAGACCGTGCTGGTCCGGGTCAAGGGTGGCGACACCGAGGACGTCCCGGCCGACATCGTCGACTACATCGACGTCTCGCCGCGCCAGATGGTGTCCGTGGGTACCGCGCTGATCCCGTTCCTGGAGCACGACGACGCGAACCGCGCGCTCATGGGCGCCAACATGCAGCGCCAGGCGGTGCCGCTGGTCCGCTCCGAGGCTCCGCTGGTCGGCACCGGCATGGAGTGGCGTGCGGCCGTGGACGCCGGTGACGTGATCGTGGCGACCAAGCCCGGTGTGGTCACCGAGGTCTCCGCCGACCTGATCACCGTCGCCAACGACGACGCCACCACCAGCACCTACCGGGTCGCGAAGTTCCGCCGCTCGAACCAGGGCACCTCGTACAACCAGCGCGTGCTGGTCGACCAGGGTGCGCGGGTCGAGGTCGGTTCGGTGCTCGCCGACGGCCCGGCGACCGACGAGGGCGAGCTCGCCCTGGGTCGCAACCTGCTGGTCGCGCTGATGTCGTGGGAGGGCCACAACTACGAGGACGCGATCATCCTGTCGCAGCGCCTCGTGCAGGACGACGTGCTGTCCTCGATCCACATCGAGGAGCACGAGGTCGACGCCCGTGACACCAAGCTCGGCCCGGAGGAGATCACTCGGGACATCCCGAACGTCTCCGAGGACGTGCTGGCCGACCTGGACGAGCGCGGCATCATCCGCATCGGTGCCGAGGTCTCCGCCGGTGACGTGCTGGTCGGCAAGGTCACCCCGAAGGGTGAGACCGAGCTGACCCCGGAGGAGCGCCTGCTGCGCGCCATCTTCGGTGAGAAGGCCCGTGAGGTCCGCGACACCTCGCTGAAGGTGCCGCACGGCGAGTCCGGCACCGTGATCGAGGTCCGCACCTTCAACCGCGAGGACGGCGACGAGCTGCCCGCCGGCGTGAACGAGCTGGTCCGGGTGTACATCGCCCAGCGACGCAAGATCACCGACGGCGACAAGCTGGCCGGTCGTCACGGCAACAAGGGCGTCATCTCCAAGATCCTCCCGGTCGAGGACATGCCGTTCCTGCCGGACGGCACCCCGGTCGACATCATCCTGAACCCGATGGGTGTGCCCGGTCGTATGAACGTCGGCCAGGTGCTGGAGGTCCACCTCGGGTGGATCGCCAAGCAGGGCTGGAACGTCGACCTGGCCGAGGGCGACCTGTCCTGGATCAGCGAGGTGCCGGAGATCGCCAAGGCCTCGACCCCGGGCAACCCGGTCGCGACCCCGGTGTTCGACGGTGTGCCGGAGGAGACCCTGACCGGTCTGCTCGGCTCCACCCTGCCGAACCGTGACGGCGAGCGGATGGTCGGCACCAACGGCAAGGCCCGGCTGTTCGACGGTCGCTCCGGCGAGCCGTTCCCGGAGCCGGTGTCGGTGGGCTACATGTACATCCTGAAGCTGCACCACCTGGTGGACGACAAGATCCACGCCCGGTCGACCGGCCCGTACTCGATGATCACGCAGCAGCCGCTGGGTGGTAAGGCGCAGTTCGGTGGCCAGCGATTCGGTGAGATGGAGGTGTGGGCCCTCGAGGCGTACGGCGCCGCCTACACCCTCCAGGAGCTGCTGACCATCAAGTCGGACGACATCCCCGGCCGCGTCAAGGTGTACGAGGCGATCGTCAAGGGCGAGAACATCCCCGACTCGGGTATCCCGGAGTCGTTCAAGGTGCTGCTGAAGGAGATGCAGTCCCTGTGCCTGAACGTCGAGGTGCTGTCCAGCGACGGCGTCTCGATCGACATGCGCGAGAACGACGACGAGGTGTACCGGGCCGCGGAGGAACTGGGCATCGACCTGTCCCGCCGCCCGAACGCCGCCAGCTCCGTCGACGAGATCTGACGCCGAGCACCGACGGGCCGGATCACCCGCTGATCCGGCCCGTCGGGAGCCGACACACCGACTTTGAGATTCCTCCGGACGGGGACACCCCCACCGGAACGCGAAGGAAGTAGGACCCCCTTGCTCGACGTCAACGTCTTCGACGAGCTGCGTATCGGCCTGGCCACTGCCGACGACATCCGTGCCTGGTCGCACGGCGAGGTCAAGAAGCCCGAGACCATCAACTACCGGACCCTGAAGCCGGAGAAGGATGGTCTGTTCTGCGAGAAGATCTTCGGTCCCACCCGGGACTGGGAGTGCTACTGCGGTAAGTACAAGCGGGTGCGCTTCAAGGGCATCATCTGTGAGCGCTGCGGCGTCGAGGTGACCCGCTCCAAGGTGCGTCGTGAGCGGATGGGCCACATCGAGCTCGCCGCGCCGGTCACCCACATTTGGTTCTTCAAGGGTGTGCCGTCCCGCCTCGGCTACCTGCTGGACCTGGCCCCGAAGGACCTGGAGAAGGTCATCTACTTCGCGGCCTACATGATCACCTGGGTCGACACCGAGGGCCGTCAGGAGGACCTGCCGAACCTCCAGAACGAGATCGACCTGGAGCGCAAGGAGATCTCCGACCGCCGGGACAACGACATCAACACCCGCGCCGCCAAGCTCGAGGCCGACCTGGCCGAGCTGGAGGCCGAGGGTGCCAAGGCCGACGCCCGCCGCAAGGTGCGCGACTCGGCCGAGCGCGAGATGGCGCAGATCCGCAAGCGTGCCGACGCGGAGATCGACCGCCTGGACACCATCTGGGACCGGTTCAAGAACCTGAAGGTCGCCGACCTCGAGGGTGACGAGCTGCTCTACCGCGCCCTGCAGGACCGGTACGGCAACTACTTCGAGGGCTCGATGGGTGCCGCCGCGATCCAGAAGCGGCTGCAGAACTTCGACCTGGAGGCCGAGGCCGAGTCGCTGCGGGAGACCATCCGCACCGGCAAGGGCCAGCGCAAGACCCGTGCCCTCAAGCGGCTCAAGGTCGTCAACGCGTTCCTCACCACCACCAACTCGCCCACCGGCATGGTGCTGGACGCCGTCCCGGTCATCCCGCCGGACCTGCGTCCGATGGTGCAGCTGGACGGTGGCCGGTTCGCGACCTCCGACCTGAACGACCTGTACCGCCGCGTGATCAACCGGAACAACCGCCTCAAGCGGCTGCTCGACCTGGGCGCGCCGGAGATCATCGTCAACAACGAGAAGCGGATGCTCCAGGAGGCCGTCGACTCGCTGTTCGACAACGGTCGCCGCGGTCGTCCGGTCACCGGCCCGGGCAACCGGCCGCTGAAGTCGATCTCCGACATGCTCAAGGGCAAGCAGGGTCGATTCCGTCAGAACCTGCTGGGCAAGCGTGTCGACTACTCGGGCCGTTCGGTCATCGTGGTCGGCCCGCAGCTGAAGCTGCACCAGTGCGGTCTGCCCAAGCAGATGGCGCTCGAGCTGTTCAAGCCGTTCGTGATGAAGCGCCTGGTCGACCTGAACCACGCGCAGAACATCAAGTCCGCCAAGCGGATGGTCGAGCGTGCGCGCCCGGTCGTGTGGGACGTGCTCGAAGAGGTCATCACCGAGCACCCGGTGCTGCTGAACCGCGCACCGACCCTGCACCGTCTGGGTATCCAGGCGTTCGAGCCGCAGCTGGTCGAGGGCAAGGCCATCCACCTGCACCCGCTGGTGTGTGGCGCCTTCAACGCCGACTTCGACGGCGACCAGATGGCGGTGCACCTGCCGCTGAGCTCGGAGGCCCAGGCCGAGGCCCGCATCCTGATGCTGTCCTCGAACAACATCCTGAAGCCGTCCGACGGCCGCCCGGTGACCATGCCCTCGCAGGACATGATCATCGGTCTGTTCCACCTGACCTCCGACAAGGAGGACGCGGAGGGCGCGGGCCGTGCGTTCGGTTCGGTCGCCGAGGCGATCATGGCCTTCGACCAGGGCAGCCTGGACCTGAACGCCGTGGTCAAGATCCGGATGGACGGCCTGGTGTTCGCCGAGGGTGCCGAGCCGGAGGGTTTCGTCGCCGACAAGCCGTTCCTGTTCGAGACCTCGCTCGGCCGTGCGCTGTTCAACGAGCTGCTGCCGGTGGACTACCCGTACGAGAACGGCGTCGTCGACAAGAAGCGCCTTTCGGTCATCGTCAACGACCTGGCCGAGCGGTACCCGAAGGTCGAGGTCGCCGCCTCGCTGGACGCCCTGAAGGAGGCCGGCTTCCGCTGGGCCACCCGTTCGGGCGTGACGATCGCGATCTCCGACGTGGCGGCCCCGGCCGGCAAGGCGGAGATCCTGACCGAGCACGAGGCGCGCGCCGCCAAGGTCCAGGGCCAGTTCGACAAGGGTCTGATCACCGACGACGAGCGCCGTCAGGAGCTCATCGAGATCTGGACCCAGGCCACCGACAAGGTCGCCAAGGCCATGCAGGAGAACTTCTCCGCCCGCAACACCGTGTTCCGCATGGTCGGTTCCGGTGCCCGTGGTAACTGGATGCAGGTCCGTCAGATCGCCGGTATGCGTGGTCTGGTGGCCAACCCGAAGGGCGAGATCATCCCTCGTCCGATCAAGTCCAACTACCGCGAGGGCCTGTCGGTCCTGGAGTACTTCATCGCGACGCACGGTGCCCGTAAGGGTCTGGCGGACACCGCACTGCGGACCGCCGACTCGGGCTACCTGACCCGTCGTCTGGTGGACGTCTCCCAGGACGTCATCGTCCGCGAGGACGACTGTGGCACCGAGCGTGGTCTGACCATGCCGATCGGTGTCGACGTCAACGGCACCGTCCGTCTGCACGACAAGGCCGAGACCAGCGTCTTCTCCCGCACCCTGGCCACCGACGTCGAGATCGACGGCGAGGTCATCGGGCACGCGGGTGACGACGTGGGCGACGTGCTGCTGGACCGCCTGCTGGCGGCCGGTGTCACCGAGCTCAAGGTCCGTTCCGTGCTGACCTGCGAGTCGCGTGTCGGTACCTGCGCCCGCTGCTACGGCCGTTCGCTGGCCACCGGCAAGCTGGTGGACATCGGCGAGGCCGTCGGCATCATCGCGGCCCAGTCGATCGGTGAGCCGGGTACCCAGCTGACCATGCGTACCTTCCACACCGGTGGTGTCGCCTCCGCGGAGGACATCACCCAGGGTCTGCCCCGTGTGCAGGAGCTCTTCGAGGCGCGTACCCCGAAGGGTGAGAGCCCGATCGCGGAGTTCTCCGGCCGGATCGCCATCGACGACTCCGAGCGGATCCGCAAGATCGTGCTCACCCCGGACGACGGTTCGGAGGAGATCGCCTACCCGATCACCAAGCGGTCCCGGCTGCTGGTGAACGACGGCGACCACGTCGAGGTCGGTACCCAGCTGGTCCAGGGCGCCGTCGACCCGAAGAAGGTCCTGCGCATCCTCGGCCCGCGTGCCACCCAGAAGCACCTGGTGGACGAGGTCCAGGAGGTCTACCGCTCCCAGGGTGTGGACATCCACGACAAGCACATCGAGGTCATCGTGCGGCAGATGCTGCGTCGCGTGACCGTGCTGGACTCCGGTGACACCGGTCTGCTCCCGGGCGAGCTGGCCGAGCGTGGCCGGTTCGAGGACGCCAACCGCAAGGCCGTGGCGGAGGGTGGCCAGCCGGCCTCCGGCCGTCCCGAGCTGATGGGGATCACGAAGGCGTCGCTGGCCACGGACTCGTGGCTGTCGGCGGCGTCCTTCCAGGAGACGACCCGTGTCCTCACCGAGGCCGCGATGTCCGGTCGCTCCGACCCGCTGCTGGGCCTGAAGGAGAACGTCATCCTCGGAAAGCTCATCCCCGCCGGTACGGGTTTGCCCCGGTACGCCGACGTGGTGGTCGAGCCCACGGAGGAGGCGAAGGCCGAGCTGTACCCGTCCTTCGGCTACGACGAGATCGACTTCCCCGCCCTGGGCCTCGGCTCGGGCGAGGCGATCCCGCTCGAGGACATCGACTTCGGCGACTTCCGCTGATCGTCGACGACCTCACCGCCTGATGGCTGACGCGAGGCTCCCCACCTGCTCGGTGGGGGGCCTCGCGTGCATGTCTGGGCTCACAGCGGAACTGCTTTGATTCTGCGCACCTGCGCGGGTAACGTAGGACACCGTGCCCGCGCCGTCGGGCTCTCGCGCGCGCTCACTCGACCGAAGCGTCCCTCGTGGACGGTTCGGCTGTGGGATCCCGGACGACACGCCCGGGTGCGGGGGTCGGTGGCGGGACGTAAGAACCTCCGGGGTAGCTGCACGACGGGCAGCGATCCGGGACGAGCCGGCCGTCCAGGGTGACGGGTGCCGGTCAGACCAACTCATCAACAAGACGGAGACGTAGTGCCTACGATCCAGCAGCTGGTCCGCAAGGGCCGGCAGGCGAAGACCAAGAAGTCGAAGACGCCTGCTCTGAAGAGCTCCCCGCAGCGTCGTGGCGTGTGCACCCGCGTGTACACCACCACCCCCCGTAAGCCGAACTCTGCCCTTCGGAAGGTCGCCCGTGTGCGCCTCTCGACCGGCATCGAGGTCACCGCTTACATCCCCGGCGAGGGCCACAACCTGCAGGAGCACTCCATCGTGCTCGTGCGCGGTGGCGGCGTGAAGGACCTCCCCGGTGTGCGTTACCAGATCATCCGTGGTGCCCTGGACGCTCAGGGCGTGAAGAACCGTAAGCAGGCGCGTAGCCGCTACGGCGCGAAGAAGGGCTGAACCGATGCCTCGTAAGGGTCCGGCCCCTCGTCGGCCGCTGATCGTCGACCCGGTCTACGGGTCCCCGGTCGTGACGCAGCTCATCAACAAGGTGCTCCTGGACGGCAAGAAGTCCGTCGCGGAGGCCATCGTCTACAGCGCCCTCGAGGGCGTGCGTGAGAAGACCCAGTCCGACCCGGTGGTCGTGCTGAAGCGTGCGCTGGACAACGTCCGGCCCTCGCTCGAGGTCCGCTCCCGCCGCGTCGGTGGCGCCACCTACCAGGTTCCGGTCGAGGTCCGCCCCGTCCGCCAGACCACTCTGGCGCTGCGCTGGCTGACCGACTACTCCCGCGCCCGTCGTGAGAAGACCATGACCGAGCGCCTGATGAACGAGATCCTCGACGCCTCCAACGGCCTGGGTGCCGCGGTGAAGCGTCGCGAGGACATGCACAAGATGGCCGAGTCCAACAAGGCGTTCGCCCACTACCGCTGGTAATCCCAGCGGCTGGACGAGCTCGATAATCGAGGGGCTGAACCTGTGGCACTGGACGTGCTGACGGACCTCAACAAGGTCCGCAACATCGGCATCATGGCGCACATCGATGCTGGCAAGACCACCACCACCGAGCGGATCCTGTTCTACACCGGGGTCAACTACAAGATCGGTGAGACGCACGACGGCGCGTCGACGATGGACTGGATGGAGCAGGAGCAGGAGCGCGGCATCACGATCACGTCGGCCGCGACGACCTGTTACTGGAAGAACAACCAGATCAACATCATCGACACCCCGGGCCACGTCGACTTCACGGTCGAGGTGGAGCGGTCGCTCCGCGTGCTCGACGGTGCGGTCGCGGTGTTCGACGGCAAGGAGGGCGTGGAGCCCCAGTCGGAGACCGTGTGGCGGCAGGCGGACAAGTACGACGTCCCGCGCATCTGCTTCGTCAACAAGATGGACAAGCTCGGTGCTGACTTCTACTTCACCGTGCAGACCATCAAGGACCGCCTCAAGGCCAAGCCGCTGGTCATCCAGCTGCCGATCGGTGCCGAGAACGACTTCATCGGCGTTGTCGATCTGATCGAGCAGAAGGCTCTGGTCTGGCGCGGTGAGACCGCCCTGGGCGAGAAGTACGAGGTCGAGGAGATCCCGGCCGACCTGGTCGAGAAGGCCGCCGAGTACCGCGCTGAGCTGCTCGAGGCCGTCGCCGAGGCGGACGAGGAGCTGCTCGAGAAGTACCTGGGCGGTGAGGAGCTCACGGTCGCCGAGATCAAGGCCGGCATCCGTCAGCTCGTCATCCGTACCGAGGCCTTCCCGGTGCTGTGCGGCTCGGCGTTCAAGAACAAGGGCGTGCAGCCCATGCTCGACGCCGTGATCGACTACCTGCCGACCCCGCTGGACGTCCCGGCCGTCGACGGTCACGACCCCAAGGACGAGGAGAAGGTCCTGCAGCGTCACCCCGACGCTTCCGAGCCGTTCTCCGCGCTGGCCTTCAAGGTCGCCGTGCACCCGTTCTTCGGTCGTCTGACCTACGTCCGGGTCTACTCCGGCAAGGTCTCGCAGGGCGACATGGTCCTCAACGCGACCAAGGGCAAGAAGGAGCGCATCGGGAAGCTCTTCCAGATGCACTCCAACAAGGAGAACCCGGTCGAGTCGGCGCACGCCGGTCACATCTACGCGTTCATCGGTCTGAAGGACACCACCACCGGTGACACCCTGGCCGCCCAGGACGCGCCGATCGTGCTCGAGTCGATGACCTTCCCCGAGCCCGTGATCGATGTGGCCATCGAGCCGAAGACCAAGGGCGACCAGGAGAAGCTCTCCACCGCCATCCAGAAGCTGTCCGAGGAGGACCCGACCTTCCGGGTGCGCCTGGACGACGAGACCGGCCAGACCGTCATCGGCGGTATGGGCGAGCTCCACCTGGACGTGCTGGTCGACCGGATGCGTCGTGAGTTCAAGGTCGAGGCCAACGTCGGTAAGCCCCAGGTGGCCTACCGCGAGACCATCCGCCGCAAGGTGGACAAGATCGACTACACGCACAAGAAGCAGACCGGTGGTTCCGGTCAGTTCGCCAAGGTGCAGATGTCCTTCGAGCCGCTCGTGTCGGACGAGGGCGAGATGTACCAGTTCGAGAACGCCGTCACCGGTGGTCGCATCCCGCGTGAGTACATCCCGTCCGTCGACGCCGGTATCCAGGCGGCGATGGAGCAGGGTGTGCTGGCCGGCTTCCCGCTCGTCGGGGTCAAGGCCACGCTGCTCGATGGCGCCTACCACGACGTCGACTCCTCGGAGATGGCGTTCAAGATCGCGGGTTCGATGGTCCTGAAGGAGGCGGCCCGCAAGGCGGACCCCGCGCTCCTGGAGCCGATCATGGCCGTCGAGGTGCGTACGCCCGAGGAGTACATGGGCGACGTCATCGGCGACATCAACTCGCGTCGCGGCATGATCCAGTCCATGGAGGACGCGACGGGCGTGAAGGTGATTCGCGCTCAGGTGCCGCTCTCTGAGATGTTCGGATACGTCGGTGACCTGCGGTCGAAGACCCAGGGTCGTGCCGTGTACTCGATGCAGTTCGACAGCTACGCCGAGGTTCCTCGGAACGTTGCCGAAGAGATCATCAAGAAGACCCGGGGCGAGTAGTCCCACAGGTCGTCATTACCATCAACAACCCGACCCGTAGGACCGTTCGTCCGTGGGGCCACCAGCCCCACGTCGACCGGCAATCTCTACACCAGTCCTGAGGAGGACACAGTGGGCAAGGCCAAGTTCGAGCGGACCAAGCCGCACGTCAACATCGGGACCATCGGTCACGTCGACCACGGCAAGACGACGCTGACCGCTGCGATCTCGAAGGTGCTGCACGACAAGTACCCGGAGCTGAACCCCTTCACGCCGTTCGACGAGATCGACAAGGCGCCGGAGGAGAAGCAGCGCGGTATCACGATCAACATCGCGCACGTCGAGTACGAGACCGAGAAGCGCCACTACGCGCACGTCGACGCGCCGGGTCACGCTGACTACATCAAGAACATGATCACCGGTGCCGCCCAGATGGACGGCGCGATCCTGGTGGTCGCCGCGACCGACGGTCCGATGGCCCAGACCCGTGAGCACGTGCTGCTCGCGCGTCAGGTCGGCGTGCCGTACCTGCTGGTCGCGCTGAACAAGTCCGACATGGTCGACGACGAGGAGATCCTCGAGCTCGTCGAGATGGAGGTCCGTGAGCTGCTGTCCTCGCAGGGCTTCGACGGCGACAACGCCCCCGTGGTGCGCGTCTCCGGCCTGAAGGCTCTCGAGGGCGACGCCGAGTGGGTCAAGTCGGTCGAGGACCTGCTGGACGCCGTGGACGAGTCCGTCCCGGAGCCGGTCCGTGACATGGACAAGCCGTTCCTGATGCCGATCGAGGACGTCTTCACCATCACCGGTCGTGGCACCGTCGTCACCGGCAAGGTCGACCGCGGCAAGCTCGCGATCAACTCCGAGGTCGAGATCGTCGGTATCCGTCCGGCGCAGAAGACCACGGTCACCGGTATCGAGATGTTCCACAAGCAGATGGACGAGGCGTGGGCCGGCGAGAACTGTGGCCTCCTGCTCCGCGGTACCAAGCGTGAGGACGTCGAGCGCGGTCAGGTCGTCGTGAAGCCGGGTTCGATCACCCCGCACACCGACTTCGAGGGCCAGGTCTACATCCTGACCAAGGACGAGGGTGGGCGTCACAACCCGTTCTTCTCCAACTACCGTCCGCAGTTCTACTTCCGGACCACCGACGTCACCGGTGTCATCACGCTGCCCGAGGGCACCGAGATGGTCATGCCGGGCGACAACTCGGAGATCAGCGTCCAGCTGATCCAGCCCATCGCCATGGAGGAGGGCCTCGGCTTCGCCATCCGTGAGGGTGGCCGCACCGTGGGCTCGGGCCGGGTCACCAAGATCATCAAGTGATCTTGCGCCCCTAGGGCACACCGCTTGACCGGGAGGGCCCGGACACCGACGAGGTGTCCGGGCCCTTCTGCATGCGTCCACCTGGTGTGCGGCGTGCCCGCTCCGATGGCTGGCTATGCCACGCTTCGCGGATGAAGATGACCTTGGACGAGTTCCGTCGGATCGCTGTGGTGCCGCGCAAGGTGGCCGGGTTCGCCACGGTGGCGGGGAGCATCCTGCTCCTGCTCCTGCTGTACAACGTGCGATCGGCCTGGGACTCGATGGACCAGAACCCGTGGGCCTCGTTCTGGGACCTGTTCTGGGTGACCACCGGCACCAACGGCGCCACCAACCCGGTGTTGGTCGCCCTGGTGTGGGGGCCGGTGGTGTTGCTGCCGATCATCCTGGTCCTGGTGGTCGTCGACCTGCTGACCCACGAGGGTCGGGTGGACAAGACCTACCAGCGCTATCTGCAGGACGGTTGGTTGGCCGAGCAGGTGCCGACCGGACTGCAGGTCCAGGTCGGTCGGGCCAAGGTCGAGGTGGTCGTGCTCTCCGGGCCGGGTCAGCCGGCCGCGCAGTTGGCCGAGGGTGCTGCTCGGGTCGGTGCTCGGGTGTCGGCTCTGCCCAAGAAGGAGCGCCGGGCCTGGGACGCGGCGGTCGGGCGGCAGATCCAGACCGGATTCCCGGCGGGGGAGCTGATGCCCGAACTGCCGCCGATGGTCTTCGCCTGCGCCCGCCAGGGCAAGACGCCGTTCGCGGTGGTGATCGGCGACGCCGCCGGGACCACCATCCTCGCCGTGAAGGATGCGCCGGCGGTGGCGCCCGCCTGAGGACGGCGGGGTCCCGGTGCCGGGTGGCCATCGGGACCCTCCTGCGGCCCACAGGTTCTGCTCAGTCCTCCTGTTCGTCGGCGTGGCCCGTGACGCCGTCGCCGTCCAGGTCGGACCCGGGTTGGCACGGCAGTCCGGGGTGGAGGACGGGCCGGGCTCCGGCGCCGACCTCGCTCTCCGGTGGCATCCACAACGGCGCGGTCAGTGAGCTGCGCTACGACGACGGGGCATGGACCATCGTCTCGATGAACGACGAGAGCGACGTCGCCGGCGCGCGCTGAATCGTCCGCCGGAGTGTGACCAAGGCCCGGATTGGCTTGAACACGGGGGATCTGGCACACTGGACAAGTTGCCCGAGGACGGGACCGTCGTTGCGCGTGCGTAGCGACCGGTCAACCGCGGCGGGCAGTGTTGGATCTGACGCGTTGCGGGTTCGAGAAGGGCCGGGGTCACCCGGTACCGGACTCCCACATCACCATCGATCCCCACCGGAGCGTGACACCCGCGGGTGTGCCGCTTCGACCACGCCACGGTACGTCGCAGATTGCGACACGCCCGAGTGCGGGGGTCGGACAGAAGCAGTTCGAAGAGAGAGAAGTAGACGACGCCATGGCGGGACAGAAGATCCGCATCCGGCTCAAGTCCTACGACCACGAGGTCATCGACAGCTCGGCGCGCAAGATCGTCGACACGGTGACTCGCGCTGGTGCAACGGTCGTGGGCCCGGTGCCGCTGCCGACGGAGAAGAACGTCTTCTGCGTCATCCGGTCGCCTCACAAGTACAAGGACAGCCGCGAGCACTTTGAGATGCGCACGCACAAGCGGCTGATCGACATCATTGATCCCACGCCGAAGGCGGTCGACTCGCTCATGCGTCTCGACCTGCCCGCGGACGTGAACATCGAGATCAAGCTCTGACGCTGGGAAGGAACTGATCTTCATGGTTACCCAGCAGAACGCGCGCCCCGTGACGGCGGTGCTCGGCACGAAGCTCGGCATGACTCAGGTCTGGGACGCCGAAGGGCGTCTCGTCCCGGTCACCGTCGTGCAGGTCGGCACCAACGTCGTCACCCAGGTGCGCTCCGCTGAGGCTGATGGCTACTCCGCGGTCCAGCTGGCCTTCGGCCAGATCGACCCGCGCAAGGTCACCAAGCCGCTCAAGGGCCACTTCGAGAAGGCCGGGGTCACCCCCCGTCGCCACGTGGCCGAGATCCGCACGACGAACGCCGCCGAGTTCGCACTCGGTCAGGAGATCACTGCTGAGGTCTTCGAGGCCGGGCAGCTGGTCGACGTGATCGGCACCACCAAGGGCAAGGGCACCGCCGGTGTCATGAAGCGGCACGGATTCGCCGGTGTGGGTGCTTCCCACGGTGCGCACCGTAACCACCGCAAGCCCGGTTCGATCGGTGGCGCGTCCACCCCGTCGCGCGTCTTCAAGGGTCTGCGCATGGCTGGCCGCATGGGCCACGTCCAGCAGACCACTCAGAACCTGACCGTGCACGCGGTCGACGCCGAGAAGGGCCTGCTGCTGCTCAAGGGCGCAGTTCCCGGCCCGAAGCGCGGCATCGTCGTCGTGCGTACCGCCGTGAAGGGGGCATGACCTTCATGACCACCCAGACTGTCGACGTGCTCGACGCCGCGGGCAAGAAGGCCGGGACCGCCGACCTTCCGTCCGAGGTGTTCGACGCGCAGACGAACATCCCGCTGATCCACCAGGTCGTCGTGGCGCAGCTCGCCGCGGCTCGCCAGGGGACCCACTCCACGAAGACTCGTGGCGAGGTCCGCGGTGGCGGTAAGAAGCCGTACAAGCAGAAGGGCACCGGCCGCGCCCGTCAGGGTTCGACCCGCGCCCCGCAGTTCGCCGGTGGTGGAACCGTTCACGGTCCCCAGCCGCGTGACTACTCGCAGCGGACCCCCAAGAAGATGAAGGCCGCGGCGCTCCGCGGTGCTCTGTCCGACCGGGCCCGTGCGGGTCGCGTCCACGTCGTCACCGGTTTCGGTATCGACCAGGCGCCGTCGACCAAGGCCGCGCTTGCGGTGCTCGCACAGCTGTCCGAGCGCAAGCACATCCTGGTGGTCGTCGAGCGTCAGGACGAGCTCGCCCTGAAGTCGCTGCGCAACGTCGAGCGGGTCCACCTGCTCGTCGCCGACCAGCTCAACACCTACGACGTGCTCATCTCCGATGACGTCGTGTTCACCCAGGGTGCGCTCGACACGTTCCTGGCCGGCCCCGCCAAGGGCAAGTCGGCCACGGCCGTGGCGTCGTCCGCTGAGGTCGAGGAGGACACCAAGTGACCACGGTCGCCAAGGACCCGCGCGACATCCTGATCGCGCCGGTCGTCTCCGAGAAGAGCTACGGCCTGATCGACGAGGGCAAGTACACGTTCATCGTGGACCCCCGCGCCAACAAGACCGAGATCAAGATCGCCGTGGAGCAGATCTTCGGCGTGAAGGTCTCCTCGGTGAACACCGCCAACCGGAAGGGCAAGGCGCGTCGGACGAAGTTCGGCATCGGTCGTCGTAAGGACACCAAGCGCGCCATTGTCACCCTCCGCGAGGGCACGATCGACATCTTCGGCGGGCCGGTCGGCTGACCGGGCCTGAGAGCAGAACGAGGACAGATCCCCATGGGAATCCGTAAGTACAAGCCGACGACGCCGGGCCGCCGCGGTTCGTCCGTCGCCGACTTCGTCGAAATCACGCGCTCGGAGCCGGAGAAGTCGCTGGTCCGCCCGCTGCACAAGACCGGTGGTCGCAACTCGACCGGCCGGGTCACCGTGCGGCACCACGGCGGTGGCCACAAGCGCGCTTACCGCGTCATCGACTTCCGTCGCCATGACAAGGACGGCGTGCCGGCCAAGGTCGCTCACATCGAGTACGACCCCAACCGCACCGCTCGCATCGCCCTTCTGCACTACGCGGACGGCGAGAAGCGCTACATCATCGCCCCGAACAAGCTGTCTCAGGGTGACATCGTCGAGGCCGGTCCCGGCGCCGACATCAAGCCCGGCAACAACCTGCCGCTGCGCAACATCCCGACCGGTACGGTCATCCACGCCATCGAGCTGCGGCCCGGTGGCGGTGCGAAGATCGCCCGCTCGGCCGGTGTGTCCGTGCAGCTGGTGGCGAAGGACGGGCCCTACGCGCAGCTGCGCATGCCCTCCGGCGAGATCCGCAACGTCGACCTGCGCTGCCGCGCCACGGTCGGCGAGGTGGGCAACGCCGAGCAGTCGAACATCAACTGGGGCAAGGCCGGCCGCATGCGGTGGAAGGGCAAGCGCCCGACCGTCCGTGGTGTGGCGATGAACCCGATCGACCACCCGCACGGTGGTGGTGAGGGCAAGACCTCCGGTGGTCGCCACCCGGTCAGCCCGTGGGGTCAGCCCGAGGGCCGTACCCGCCGGCCGAACAAGCCGAGCGACAAGCTCATCGTCCGTCGCCGCCGCACCGGCAAGAAGCGCTGATAGGAGCCGGGAGACATGCCTCGCAGCTTGAAGAAGGGGCCCTTCGTCGACGGGCACCTGCAGAAGAAGGTCGACGCGCAGAATGCGGCCGGCTCCAAGAACGTCATCAAGACCTGGTCCCGCCGTTCGGTCATCACGCCGGACTTCCTGGGCCACACGTTCGCGGTGCACGACGGTCGTAAGCACACGCCGGTGTTCGTGACGGAGGCGATGGTCGGGCACAAGCTCGGCGAGTTCGCCCCCACGCGGACGTTCCGCGGCCACGAGAAGGACGACCGGAAGGGCCGTCGCCGCTGACCCCCGGGTCAGTGAAGCGACAGCCCTGACGGCTGAGACAAGAAGGCAGGACAGCAATGGAAGCCAAGGCGAAGGCGCGGTTCGTCCGCGTCACGCCCCAGAAGGCCCGGCGCGTCGTGGACCTCATCCGTGGCAAGCAGGCCGGCGAGGCCGTGCAGGTGCTGAAGTTCGCACCGCAGGCCGCGGGTGAGACGGTCCTCAAGGTCGTCGAGTCCGCAATCGCTAACGCCCGTGAGCTCGCAAAGCGGGACGGGGAGCGATTCGACGAGGGCACCTTGTACGTCGCAGAGGCGTTCGTCGACGAGGGTCCGACCCTCAAGCGGTTCCGCCCCCGGGCGCAGGGCCGCGCGAGCCAGATCCTCAAGCGGACGAGCCACATCACCGTGGTCGTCGCTGAGCGTGAGACGAAGGGAAGGGCCTGACAGTGGGACAGAAGGTCAACCCGCTCGGGTACCGCCTGGGCATCACGACCGACCACCGCTCTCGGTGGTTCGCCGACTCGACCAAGCCGGGTCAGCGGTACCGCGACTACGTCCGTGAGGACGTCCAGATCCGGAAGCTCATGAGCACCGGTCTGGAGCGCGCGGGCATCGCCAAGGTGGAGATCGAGCGCACCCGTGACCGGGTTCGCGTCGACATCCACACCGCGCGTCCGGGCATCGTCATCGGTCGCCGTGGCGCCGAGGCGGACCGCATCCGTGGCGAGCTGGAGAAGCTCACCGGCAAGCAGGTGCAGCTGAACATCCTCGAGGTGAAGAACGCCGAGATCGAGGCTCAGCTGGTTGCCCAGGGCATCGCCGAGCAGCTCGCCTCCCGTGTGTCCTTCCGCCGTGCGATGCGCAAGGGCATTCAGTCCGCGCAGCGTGCCGGTGCCAAGGGCATCCGGGTGCAGGTCTCCGGCCGCCTCGGTGGCGCGGAGATGAGCCGTACCGAGTTCTACCGCGAGGGGCGCGTGCCGCTGCACACCCTGCGTGCGAACATCGACTACGGCTTCTACGAGGCCCGCACCACCTTCGGCCGCATCGGCGTGAAGGTCTGGGTCTACAAGGGCGACATGACCGAGCGCGAGTTCGCTCGTGAGCAGGCGTCGCAGGCACCGCGTTCGCAGGGCCGTGGCCGCGGCGAGCGTGGCGACCGTGGCGGAGACCGTGGTCCCCGTGGCGGTGGCCGTCGCAACGAGCGTTCCGACGCTCCGCGTGCGGCCGAGTCCGAGGCTCCTGCAGCGACCGCCGCTCCTGAGACCGGAACGGAGGCCTGAGCCGTGCTGATCCCGCGTCGGCTGAAGCACCGCAAGCAGCACCACCCGAAGCGCTCCGGCGCTGCCACGGGTGGCACCACGATCGCGTTCGGCGACTTCGGCATCCAGGCTCTCGAGCCCGCCTACGTCACCAACCGGCAGATCGAGGCTGCTCGTATCGCCATGACCCGCCACATCAAGCGTGGCGGAAAGGTCTGGATCAACATCTATCCGGACCGCCCGCTCACCAAGAAGCCTGCCGAGACCCGCATGGGTTCCGGTAAGGGTTCGCCGGAGTGGTGGATTGCCAACGTCAAGCCGGGTCGAGTGATGTTCGAGCTCGCCGGTGTCCCGGAGCCGCTGGCGCGCGAGGCCATGCGTCGCGCCCAGCACAAGCTCCCGATGAAGACCCGTTTCGTGGTTCGCGAGGGTGGTAACTGATGGCTATCGGCACCAAGGACCTGGCTCCCAGCGAGCTGGACGCCTTTGACGACGAGCGCCTCGTGGCCGAGCTGAAGAAGGCCAAGGAGGAGCTGTTCAACCTGCGCTTCCAGTCGGCCACCGGTCAGCTCGAGAGCCACGGGCGCCTCAAGGCCGTGCGTCGCGACATCGCCCGGATCTACACGATCCTGCGCGAGCGCGAGCTCGGCATCCGGACCGCGCCGAGCGCGAGCGAGTGAGGACTCGATGAGCGAGAAGAACAACGCTGCCGCGACCACCACTGAGCTCGCGCCCGAGGCGCGTCCGTACCGCAAGACGCGGCGCGGCTACGTGGTCAGCGACAAGATGGACAAGACCGTCGTGGTCGAGGTCGAGGACCGGGTCAAGCACCCGCTCTACGGCAAGGTCATCCGGCGGACCAGCAAGGTCAAGGTCCACGACGAGGCCTCGCAGGCCGGCATCGGTGACCTGGTCGTGATCATGGAGACCCGCCCGCTGTCCGCCACCAAGCGGTGGCGTCTGGTGGAGATCCTCGAGAAGGCGAAGTAAGCCTTCCCTTTTCTCCCCCCTTATCCGTTCGGCCAGGCTCGCACCGTGGTGCGAGAACCGGCAGACGACAGGAGTTAGTCAATGATTCAGCAGGAGTCGCGACTTCGGGTCGCCGACAACACGGGTGCCAAGGAGATTCTCTGCATCCGTGTTCTCGGTGGGTCCGGCCGTCGCTACGCCGGTATCGGTGACGTGATCGTCGCCACCGTCAAGGATGCGATCCCGGGCGGCAACGTGAAGAAGGGCGACGTCGTCAAGGCGGTCGTCGTGCGCACCCGCAAGGAGCGCCGGCGCCAGGACGGCTCGTACATCAAGTTCGACGAGAACGCTGCGGTGATCCTCAAGAACGACGGCGAGCCGCGAGGCACCCGCATCTTCGGCCCCGTGGGCCGCGAGCTGCGTGACAAGCGGTTCATGAAGATCATCTCGCTGGCTCCGGAGGTGATCTGATCATGGCGAAGATCAAGAAGGGCGATCTCGTGGTCGTCATCTCGGGTTCGCGCAAGGACCGGGGCAAGCAGGGCCGTGTGCTCGAGGTGCTGACGGACCGGGACCGCGTGCTCGTCGAGGGCATCCACCGCGTCACCAAGCACGTCAAGGTCGGGCAGTCGCAGCGCGGCTCCCGCACCGGTGGCATCGAGACGGTCGAAGCGCCCATCCACATCAGCAACGTGATGCTGGTCGACCCCGAGACCAAGCGCGGTACCCGGGTCGGCTACCGCACCGAGCAGGTCGAGCGTGACGGCCGGACCCGCACTGTGCGGGTCCGCGTCGCCAAGCGCTCCGGTAAGGACATCTGATGACCGCCGAGACCACCTACCCGATGCCGCGTCTGAAGACCCGGTACAACGAGGAGATCCGCTCGACGCTCCGCTCCGAGTTCAACCACGAGAACATCAACCAGGTCGCGCGCCTGGTGAAGGTTGTCGTGAACATGGGCGTGGGCGACGCGGCGAAGGACTCGAAGCTGATCGAGGGCGCGATCCGCGACCTCCAGCAGATCACCGGTCAGAAGCCGCAGGTGACCAAGGCTCGCAAGTCCATCGCGCAGTTCAAGCTGCGTGAGGGCATGCCGATCGGCGCGCACGTCACGCTGCGCGGCGACCGGGCGTGGGAGTTCCTGGACCGCCTGCTGTCCACCGCTCTGCCCCGCATCCGCGACTTCCGCGGACTGTCGGCCAAGCAGTTCGATGGCCACGGCAACTACACCTTCGGTCTCACGGAGCAGTCGATGTTCCACGAGATCGACCAGGACAAGATCGACCGTGTCCGCGGTATGGACATCACGGTCGTCACCACCGCGACCACCGACGCGGAGGGCCGGGCGCTGCTGAAGCACCTGGGCTTCCCCTTCAAGGAGGACTGACATGGCGAAGACCGCCCTGATCAACAAGGCCGCGGGCAAGCAGAAGTTCGCCGTGCGGTCCTACACCCGGTGCCAGCGGTGCGGTCGTCCGCACTCCGTGTACCGCAAGTTCGGGCTGTGCCGGATCTGCCTGCGGGAGATGGCCCACGCCGGCCAGCTCCCCGGTGTGACCAAGAGCAGCTGGTAACCAACGACGTCGCAGGTCCGCGGCGGTGCTGTCGCTCGGTGAACTGAGCCGGCAGCACCGCCGTGGATACCACGGCGAGGAAGGGCAGACGCCCCCATGACGATGACCGACCCGATCGCAGACTTCCTGACCCGTCTGCGGAACGCGAACTCGGCGCACCACGACGAGGTCACGATTCCGTTCTCGAAGCTGAAGTCCCACATCGCGGAGATCCTCCAGGCGGAGGGTTACATCTCCGGCTGGACCGTCGAGGACGCCCGCGTGGGCAAGAACCTCGTGATCTCCCTCAAGTACGGCCCGAACCGCGAGCGTGCGCTCGTCGGTATCAAGCGCGTGTCGAAGCCCGGTCTCCGGGTCTACAAGAAGTCCACCGACCTGCCCAAGGTGCTCGGCGGCCTGGGCGTGGCGATCCTGTCCACGTCCTCCGGTCTGCTCACCGACAAGCAGGCAGCCCAGAAGGGCGTGGGTGGGGAAGTCCTCGCCTACGTCTGGTAAGCCCGAGACGGAAAGGAAGTCAAGCAATGTCTCGAATCGGCAGACTCCCCGTCCCGGTCCCGACCGGTGTGGACGTCAACATCGACGGCGCCGTGGTGACGGTCAAGGGCCCCAAGGGGACCCTGAGCCACACCGTGGCCTCCCCCATCCAGATCGCTCGTGACGAGGACGGCGCCCTTGTGGTCAGCCGCCCCGACGACGAGCGCCAGTCCCGTTCGCTGCACGGTCTCACCCGGACCCTGCTCGCCAACCTCGTGGTCGGCGTGACGGACGGATACGAGAAGAAGCTCGAGATCGTCGGCACCGGTTACCGCGTGACCGCCAAGGGCTCGGACCTCGAGTTCGCCCTCGGCTTCAGCCACCCGGTGATCGTGACCGCCCCCGAGGGCATCACCTTCGCCGTCGAGTCCCCGACCAAGTTCTCGGTCGCGGGCATCGACAAGCAGCAGGTGGGCGAGGTCGCCGCCAACATCCGGAAGATCCGCAAGCCCGAGCCTTACAAGGGCAAGGGTGTGCGGTACGCGGGCGAGAACGTCCGCCGCAAGGTCGGAAAGGCTGGTAAGTGAGCCATGGCGATCATCGTTAAGGGCAAGGGCAAGTACATCGCCCGTAAGCGCCGCCACCTGCGTCTGCGCAAGAAGATCGCGGGCACCGCCGCGCGTCCGCGTCTGGTCGTGACCCGGTCCAACCGGAACATCGTCGCCCAGATCGTCGACGACGGCGTGGGCCGCACCCTGGTGTCGGCCTCCACGCTCGAGGTCGACCTGCGCGGTGCCGAGGGCGACAAGAGCGCCAAGGCCAAGCGCGTCGGCGAGCTCATCGCCGAGCGTGCGAAGGCCGCCGGCATCGACGCGGTGGTCTTCGACCGCGGCGGCAACAAGTACCACGGTCGGGTGGCCGCGGTCGCCGACGCCGCCCGCGAGGGTGGGCTGGCCCTGTGACCACGACTGTGCTGGCATTTCCCGCATCGAAGGTGAGGAACCACTGATGGCTGCTCCTCAGCGCAGCAACACGGGCGCACCGCAGGGTGGTGGCGACCGTCGCGACGGCGGCCGCCGCGACAACCGCCGCGGGGACGCCCAGGAGAAGAGCGCGTTCCTGGAGCGCGTCGTCTCGATCAACCGTGTCGCCAAGGTCGTGAAGGGTGGTCGTCGCTTCAGCTTCACCGCCCTGGTGGTCGTCGGCGACGGCGACGGCACCGTGGGTGTCGGCTACGGCAAGGCCAAGGAGGTGCCCGCGGCGATCGCCAAGGGTGTCGAGGAGGCGAAGAAGAACTTCTTCCGCGTCCCCCGCATCCAGGGCACCATCACCCACCCGATCCAGGGTGAGGCCGCTGCCGGTGTCGTCTTCCTGCGCCCCGCGTCCCCGGGTACCGGCGTGATCGCCGGTGGTCCGGTGCGTGCGGTGCTGGAGTGCGCCGGCGTGCACGACATCCTGTCCAAGTCCCTGGGTTCCTCCAACGCCATCAACATCGTGCACGCCACGGTGGCGGCGCTGCAGGGCCTGGAGGAGCCGGCTGCCGTGGCCGCGCGCCGTGGCAAGTCGCTCGAGGACGTCGCTCCGGCGGCGCTCCTGCGGTCGCAGGCCGCTGGTCGTCCGGAGAAGACCGAGAAGGTGGGTGCGTGATGGCCCGCCTCAAGGTGACCCAGACCAAGTCCGCCATCGGCGGTAAGCAGAACCAGCGCGACACGCTGCGCACCCTGGGCCTGAAGCGGATCGGCGACGTCGTCGTCAAGGAGGACCGTCCCGAGATCCGCGGCATGGTCAACACGGTGACGCACCTGGTCGCGGTCGAGGAGGTGGAGTGACGATGGCTGAGAAGAAGGCTGCCGAGACCACTCCGGAGGAGACCCCGGCCAAGGCTCCGAAGGCGACCAAGGCGAAGGCGACGGCCACTGCGGCTGCTGCCGAGAAGCCCGCCGCCAAGAAGCCGGCTGCCAAGAAGCCGGCGGCCGCCAAGGCCGCCGCGCCCAAGGACGAGGCCAAGACCACCGAAGGTGCCGGCGGCACCCTCAAGGTCCACCACCTCCGTCCCGCCCCGGGCGCCAAGACCGCCAAGACCCGTGTGGGTCGTGGTGAGGCGTCGAAGGGTAAGACCGCCGGTCGTGGTACCAAGGGCACCAAGGCCCGGTACCAGGTGCCGGAGCGCTTCGAGGGTGGGCAGATGCCGCTGCACATGCGGCTGCCCAAGCTCCGCGGCTTCAAGAACCCGTTCCGGGTCGAGTACCAGGTCGTGAACCTGGAGAAGCTCGCGTCGCTGTACCCCGAGGGTGGCGAGGTCACCGTCGAGGACCTGGTGGCCAAGGGCGCGGTCCGCAAGGGCCAGCCGGTCAAGGTGCTCGGTGCCGGTGAGCTCACCGTGAAGCTCTCCGTGGCGGTGGACGCACTGTCCGGTTCGGCCAAGGACAAGATCCTGGCCGCCGGCGGCAGCGTCGCGCAGCAGGACTGAGTCGGACAACAGGGCCGGTGGGGATACCCACCGGCCCTGTTGCTGTCTCCACCCAGCGACCACTCAATTCGCGGCGGTGTACCCGTGGGCGGTGGGTTGTCGGTTAGGGTTCCCCACAGTGCTCTGAGCCGAGCTGTGCCCGGAACAGAGCTGGACCACACACAACCCGCCGGTCGGCGGAAGCAGGAGGACAGGTGCTAGGCGCATTCGTGCGGGCCTTCAGGACCCCCGATCTGCGGCGCAAGCTGCTGTTCACGATCGGCATCATGGTCGTGTTCCGGGCCGGTTCGTTCCTGCCCACCCCGGGGGTCTCGTACTCCAACGTGCAGGTCTGCATCGAGCAGTCGGGCTCGGACAGCGGTGTCCTGGGCCTGGTGAACCTGTTCAGCGGTGGTGCACTGCTCCAGCTGTCGGTGTTCGCGCTGGGGATCATGCCGTACATCACCGCGAGCATCATCATCCAGCTGCTCCGGGTGGTCATCCCGCGGTTCGAGGCCCTGCACAAGGAGGGCCAGTCCGGCACCGCGAAGCTGACGCAGTACACCCGGTACCTGACCATCGGTCTGGCGGTGCTGCAGTCGACCACCGTCATCATCACCGCGCGCAACGGTCAGTTGTTCACCGGCTGTTCGGTCGACGTGATCCCGGACGGGTCGATCGTGACCACCGGTCTGATGATCCTCACCATGACCGCCGGTACCGGCCTGATCATGTGGCTGGGTGAGCTGATCACCGAGCGCGGTGTCGGCAACGGCATGTCGCTGCTGATCTTCACCTCGATCGCCGCGTCCTTCCCGAGCGCCATGTGGTCGATCGCCGGTGGTTCCGGTGGCATCGGCGCCTTCGCGATCATCCTGGTCATCATCATCCTGGTGATCGCCCTGGTGGTCTTCGTCGAGCAGTCGCAGCGCCGGGTCCCGGTGCAGTACGCCAAGCGGATGGTGGGTCGCCGCACGTACGGCGGGTCCAGCACCTACATCCCGATCAAGATCAACATGGCCGGTGTGATCCCGGTGATCTTCGCGTCGTCCCTGCTGCAGGTGCCGTCGCTGCTCGCCGGGTTCGGGGACCAGACCGCCGGCTGGAAGCAGTGGATCGCCGCCCACCTGGCGAACCCGGGTGCGCCGTTGCACATCGGGCTGTACGTCCTCCTGATCATCTTCTTCTGCTACTTCTACACCGCGATCACGTTCAACCCGGACGAGGTCGCCGACAACATGAAGAAGTACGGCGGCTTCATCCCGGGTATTCGCGCCGGTCGGCCCACCGCCGAGTACCTGGACTACGTGATCACCCGGATCACCGCGCCGGGGTCGATCTACCTGGCTCTGGTCGCCCTGATCCCGACCATCGCGTTCATCGTGCTCGGCGTGGGGACCTCGATCCCGTTCGGCGGGTCGTCGGTGCTGATCGTCGTCGGTGTCGGTCTGGAGACCGTCAAGCAGATCGAGTCGCAGCTGCAGCAGCGTCACTACGAAGGGTTCCTCCGCTGATGGGTGCACGTCTGATCCTCCTGGGTGCGCCGGGTGCCGGGAAGGGCACCCAGGCCGCCAAGCTCGCCGAGCGGCTGGGCGTCCCGGCCATCTCCACCGGCGACATCTTCCGCGCCAACATCAAGGGCGGCACCGAGCTCGGCAAGCTCGCGCAGGAGTACAGCTCCCGCGGTGAGCTGGTCCCGGACGAGGTCACCGACTCGATGGTGCGCGACCGGCTGGCCGAGCCGGATGCCGTGAACGGCTTCCTGCTGGACGGCTACCCGCGCAACACCGCTCAGGTGTCGGCGCTGGACGCCACGCTGACCGAGGCCGGGGTGACCCTCGACGTCGCGCTGGAGATCACCGTCGACCCCGAGGTCGTGGTCCCGCGTCTGCTGAAGCGTGCGGAGATCGAGGGCCGTGAGGACGACACCGAGCCGGTGATCCGCCGTCGGCTGGACGTCTACGCCGAGGAGACGGCACCGATCTCCGGTCTCTACGCGGCCCGTGGCCTGCTGGTGCAGGTCGACGGCCTCGGCGAGGTCGACCAGGTGACCGAGCGGCTGCTGGCCGCGATCGAACCCCGATTGGGCTGACGACATGGCATTCGGTCGCGACAAGATCGAGTTCAAGACGCTGGATCAGATCCGTCTGATGCGGCGGGCCGGACTCGTCGTGGCCGATGCCCTCGCCGCCGCGCGGGCGGCGGCCAAGCCGGGGGCGACCACCGGCGATCTGGACGCCGCCGCCGCCGAGGTGATCGCCGCGGCCGGTGCCACGCCGTCGTTCCTCGGGTACTACGACTACCCGGCCACGATCTGCACCTCGGTGAACGAGGAGGTCGTGCACGGCATCCCCGGGTCCCGCGTGCTGGAGGCCGGGGATCTGGTGTCGATCGACTGCGGCGCGATCGTCGAGGGGTGGCACGGTGACTCCGCGCTGTCCCTGGTGCTCGACGACGCCGACCCGGCGGATGTCGCCCTGAGTGCCGTCACCGAGAAGGCGATGTGGGACGGCATCGCCGCGCTGTGGGCGGGCGACGGCCTGGCCGACCGGCTGAACGTGGTCGGGGAGGCGGTCGAGGACGCCGTGGACGGTTCCGGTGTCGGTTACGGCATCGTCGAGGAGTACGTCGGGCACGGGATCGGCAGCCAGATGCACCTGCCCCCGGACGTGCTCAACTACCGGGTGCGGGAGCGGTTGACCCGGCTCAAGCCCGGCATGTGCCTCGCCATCGAACCGATGATCACCCGCGGCACCATCGCCACCGAGACGCTCGCCGACGAGTGGACGGTGATCACCGCCGACCGTTCCCGTGCCGCGCACTGGGAGCACAGCGTCGCGCTGCTGCCGGACGGGCTGTTCGTGCTGACCGCCGTCGACGGGGGAGCCGCCGAGCTGGGTGCCCGCGGCGTCCCGCTCGCCAGCCTGGACTGAGCCGCCCGGACCCCCTGTCGGCCAGCCATGGCGTCGGGGCACCGCGCACCGTGGTCCGAACGGTCCGTATCAGCCCCGGCTGGGCCACCTGGGGGACCATCGGCCGCCCGGGTGACACCTCTGGGTGATACCACCCCACCCCTTAGCGGGTAAATCGGTCATACCGGAGATTCACCCGCATACCGGATTCATGTCCGGTCAGGAAGCTGCCGAGAACCAGTCGTTCCCGCACCCCGGTGCGCTCGTACGACTGCTCGGACGGACATGACCCCCCTGCATCACCTGCGCGGCTCGGCCGCGATCACCGCTGTGCTCGCGCTGCTGGGCACCCTGCTGCTCGCGACCCCCGCGGTCGCCGCCGACCCGACGCTGGAGACCACCGGATTCTCGGTCACCTCCGGCGCCACCCGGCTCGCGCAGCAGCCTGCCGCCGATCCGACGTATCTGACCGACGAGGCATTCGCCGCCAGCCCGGCGAGCAACACCGTCAGTTCGTCGTTCACCTACCGGTGCGCCAGCGACACCGAGCACTGCGTCGACGCGGCGGTCACCGTGAGCCTGGCGGCGCTGAAGCTCAGCTCGCCGGTGGTGGTGGATGGCCTGGACGTGCCGCCGACGATCACCTACTGGGCGGACGCTCAGGCCACCCAGCCCGCCGCGGGGTACGACACGGCCGCGGCGTTCCGGGTGACCTTCACCCTGCCGGTCGGTGACGGCGAGGTCGGCCTGACCGCCGGCACCATCGGCACGCTCAAGTTCGACAGCACCCTGATCGCGCCGCTGGGCGGCGGCAGCCAGCAGGGCACCGCCGTGGTCCTCCCGTCCTCGGCGGCGGGCACCGGGCAGCCCTCGCGCATCCGGGTGAACGGTGAGTTCCCGGTCAACCTGGCGACCACCACCGGCGTCGCCTGGGCCCGCAGCAGCTTCCTGTCCGGGGTGGACGACCAGGTCGAGTCGCCGACCAACACCGCGACCGTCACCAGCACCCTGAGCGGCGACCCCGCCGACCAGTTCACCGTGAACTGGGGCGGCGCCGACCCGTCCACCCGTCCTGCCGCAGGCACCGCGGGCATGCTGCTCGACCTCACCTCGGCGACCATCACCGGGTGGCCGACCGGTGCGACCTCCGCGACCGTGTCCGGCTGGACCTGGAACGGTTCCGGCAGCTCCGCACCGGTGAAGGTCGACCTCGGCACCGTCACCACCGGTGGCACCGATCTGCTCGCCGGGCTGACCCCGCAGGTGCGCGGCACCCTCACCGGGTTGCAGGTGGTCTACACCGGCAGCCGGATCGCCACCGGAGCGGCGTCGACGCTCAGCATCGGCGTCCGCGAGCACTTGAGCACCAACTCCACCCCGGTCGCCCGGAACAGCGCCCCGGTGGACTACGTGACGAACGCTCCGGCCGCCGCCTTCGACACCGCCTCGGACTTGAACACGCTCACCGTCACCGGTGCCGCGACCTCCGTGGCCGTCCGGGGCACCGGCACCGCGAGCAGCTCCGACAGCAAGGGCTTCCGGGTGTACGACCCGCGGCCCTACGCCGGGTCGAGCACCGCCCTCGTCGGGGTCAACCCGGGCACCGTCTACGGCGGTGGCTACGTCCGCCTGACCTCGGTCGGCACCAACTGGTCGCGCCGCGCCGTCGAGCAGCTGACCCTGACCGTCCCGTCCAGCGCCGCGCAGGTCACCGCGACCAACACGCTGCTCGACCCCGACCTGCCCGCGGTGGACACCCGGGTGTTCGGTGCCGGCCTGACCTTCGCCGGCTTCGGTGCCGGGCGCTCCGGTGCGGTGGCCGACGGCACCGGACTGCAGGTCACCGGGCTGACCGGTGCCGCGGACCTGGTGCTCACGGTGCTCACCGCCGACGGTGTCGGCGGCTCCGTGACCCTGAACGCCGCGAGTCCGGTGGCCCCGACCGACCCGGCGGCCTTCGGGCTGGGGTCCTGGTCGCAGGTCACCGGCTACACCGCCGTCGTGCGGGGCACCGGGTCGGTGGTGCCGATGGGTGCCACGGTCACGGTGCCGGTGCTGCTGCGCGCCGCGACCGCCGCGGCGGCGACGACCTACTCCGCGCACACCACCGCGGTCGCCGCCCTCGGCTCGTCCACCTCCGCCGTCACCCCGCGCACCGCGCAGAGCGGCAACCGCCCGGTCACCGCGGCGCAGGTCGCGGTCGCGGTGCCCACCGTCGCGGTGAACGGCACCAAGACCGTCGTCGAGCCCTACGTCTCCACGGTCGGCGGCTCCGTGACCGCCGTGCTGGAGGCCGTCTCCCGGCACGGCGCCAGTGAGCACCTGCCGGACACGCTCACCATCGAGGACTCGGCACGATTGAACTCCAACGCGGGCGCCGCCTGGTGGAACGTCTTCCAGCCGCAGTCGGTCGAGGCACCCTCCGGCACCGTGGTCGAGTTCTACACCAACACCACCGGCGCGCCGGTCTGGCAGACCTACGCCGGGTCGCTGTCGGCGCTGAGCGGCAGCGACACCTGGCGCGGGATGCGGCTGGTGTCGCACGCCCCGGCCGGCGACACCTTCCCGGACGGCACCGTGTTCCGTGCCCTGGTCACGTTCCAGGTGCGCGGCGCGGTGCTGAACGGCCAGACCTGGAACGCCACCACCTCGGTCACCAACGTCGCGGAGGTGACGTCCTCGGCCGCGATCGAGGGCAATGTGGTCACCAGCCCGGTCACCCGGGTCACCGACACGGTCACCGCCGTCGACCCCGGAACCGACGGTCACCACGCCCTGGTGAAGGGACTGAGCTCCACCTCCGGCATCGAGGGCAGCGGCGCGACCACCCTGGCCACGCTGACCTGGGGCACGGACGGCGAGCGGCACACCGCGATCACCGTCACCGACGCGAACGGCCTCACCGCCGCCAACCCGACTCCGAGCACCGGCAGCAGCCAGAGCTTCTGGGACAGCTTCAACCTGACCTCGGTCCGGCCGATCACCTCCGGCCCGGCCGCCGAGACCGGGTCCGCCTACGACCCGTACCTCGCCTTCGACCAGGTGACCGACGTGCGGGTGTTCGACACCGTGCGCGCCGAGTGGATCTCGCTCAAGGACCAGCAGTGGAACGGCTCCGCCTGGGTGACGCGTTCCGGGAACCGCACGGATCTGCGGTTCGGCGGCACGAACGCCAACGGTGCCTTCCCGTACGTCGGGTCGTTCCCGGGGATCACCAGCATCTCGGCCGGTGTGCAGGCGCGGATCGGCGGCATCCAGCTGAGCTACGCCCCGCGCAGCGCCGCGGAGCGGACCACCGCCGTCGCCGCGGATGATTGGCGTCAGGCGCTGATCCCGGACCTGACCACCGGCGCGGGCGCGGACGCGGTGGCCGCGGTCGACGGCCCGACCCGGCAGATCCAACTGGCCTTCACCCTGCGGGACACCTCGCGGGCGAACAACGCCCCGATCAACAACGCCTTCGTGACCAACACCGGAAACCCCGGAAGGATCGCCAACTCCGGCCGGGTGACCGGCTCCGGTGGTGACCTCGGTGGCCCGGTGAACAGCTCCGGATGGACCTACCAGGTCACGGCCGCCTCGGTGGGCGTGACCGCCGCCAAGACCTGGCTGCGCTCCTCCAACGGCGATCCCCTCAAGCCGAGCACCGACCTGGACCAGCTGGCGCTGCCGGTCGAGGGCCAGGCCGCCGCCGCCGATCAGTGGCCGACCGCGACCCTGACCGTCTCCGGGACGAGCACCGCCACCACCCGGGTCGACACCTTCCAGCTGACCGAGCCGGCCGGGATCGACAGTGCACCCACGCTGACGGCGAACTCGCCGTTCGCACAGTTCTCGATCACCAAGATCAGCAGTCTCTCGGACAGCATCTCCGGGTCCACCCGACTGGACGTGGTGCTCTACCGGGTGGCGGGTGACGGCACGATCAGCGCCGACCCCGCGATCACCAGCACCGCCGCCAAGGCGTTGACGGCGGCACAGCTCACGGACGTGGTCGGCATCCAGCTGACGTACACCGGCCGGATCGCCGCCGGGCAGCGCGCCACCATGGTGCTGGACACCCGACTGCTGGCCGAGAACCGGGTGACCGGTGCCGACACGGTCGCGGGGCTGCGGATCGACAACACCGTGCGCACCACGCTCTGGGACGCGCGGGTCTGCGTCGCTCCGGAGACCGGCTCGCCCAGCAGCTGCCTGCCGCAGATCGTGAGCTCCACCCGGACCGCCGCGGTCACGGTGCAGGACCCCGAGGTGCTGGCGGTGCCCGCGCTGGAGGTGCCGACGGTGGACGTCCAGCGTGACGCCACGACGCCCACCATCACCACGGTGCTGTCGGTGCAGAACTTCGGTCGCACCGAGGCGGACGAACTGCTCGTCACCGACGCCGACCCGCGGTTCTTCAACGCCGTGGCGGCGCACCGGATCACGGTGGACCGGTTGCCCACCGGTGCGGAGGAGGCCCGGCTGGAGGTGCTGCTGGCCGGTGCCGACCTCGACATCGACACCACGGGTGCCTACGCCGGTGAGCAGGTGTGGCACAGCTGGGCCACCGGCATGCCGGGCACCGCCTGGGACCTGGACGCGATCGCCGCGAGCCACGGTGCCACCGCGGAGCAGGTCATCGGCGTGCGGGTCCGGTTCGTCAGCACCGACGCCCAGCGGATCACCGCGCCGGGACAGGGCTACGGCGAGCTGACCATGACCGGCTCGCTGCGCGAGGAACTGCGCACCGGTGGGCTGCCGAGCGCCGTCGGCGCGAACGGCTGGCGCTACCAGGACCGGGCCGAGCTGAGCAGCAACCCGGGCGAGTCGGTCCGGGGTGCGATCACGAACCGGATCTCCGCCCAGGCGATCCGGGACGGCCTCGCCTCGGTGGCGACCGACTCCGCCGAACTGGCGGTGACGGTGCACGCCGGTGCCGCCACCGTGCGGGTGCAGAAGGCCGAACTGAGCCCGGCCGCCCGCAAGCCGGGTGACTTCGTGCAGTACCGGCTCGCGGTGACGAACACCGCATCCGGGTCCGGGGCAGCCGACCTGACCGGGCTGGTGGTCACCGACCGGCTGCCCGAGGACGGTTCGCTGCTGTTCGGCGACGCACCGGCCGGGCAGCAGCCGTGGAGCGTGCAGGGCCTCGGCGCTCCGACCGTGACCGCCGACGACTCGACGATCACCTTCGCCTTCGGTGCCGACGAGCGCCTGGCACCCGGTGCCACCGTGGAGATCCTGCTCTGGGTGCGCCTGGCCCAGGACCTGTCGTCGGTGACCATTGTCAACACCGCCTCCGCCGCCTCGGTCAGCCGCCCGGTGGTGGCCACCTCGACCGGGGCCGACGGCGGCACCACCTGTGCGCCGGGCAGCTACGACGCCCTCGCCCAGGGCTGCGTGGTCTCGGCCGGATCGCTGACCATCGGCGGCGCGAACGTCTACGTCTCCGAGGAGTGGGTGCGGGACAGCCGCACCGCCGCCGGTGCCGTGCGCACCACGGCCGCCAAGCCCGGGACCAGCGGTGCCTGCGCGCCCCGTGGCACCGGGGCGGACGCCGACTGGTTCCGGTACCCCTGCTCGGTGGTGAGCAGCTCCGGGTCGGTCACCGACTGGCAGGTGCAGGTGACCAGCCGGGCCAGCGTGTCCACGGACAAGCTGGAGCTGGTCGACATGCTGCCCGCCGTGGGCGACTACCCGGCGATGGCCTCCGCCGGCTCCCGGGACAGCCAGTGGCGCCCCGTGTGGGACGGCAAGCTGCCCGCACTGGTGTCCATGGCCGGGCTGCCCGCCGGTGCGAAGCTCGAGGTCTACACCACCACCGCGCAGTACCGCGCGGGTGGCGTGGCCGCCAGCAGCGCGTTCGACCCGGTGCCGGGCACCTGGAGCAGCACCCCGTTGACCGGCAGCGTCCCCGCGGCGCAGGCGGCCCGGGTGACCGGCTTCAAGTTCGTGGTCAGCTTCGCCGGTGCCGACCGGTTCTCCTCCGGGGAGTCGGTGCGGGTCGGCTGGTCGATGCGGACCCCGCTGACCGGCGCGACCGTGGCGACCGACACCTGGAACTCCTTCGCGTTCCGGGTGCCCGCGGACGCGGCGGTGGGCCGACCGAATGACGTCACCTCGGTGCCGCTGAAGGCCGGGGCGCGCTTCGCCGTCGCCGCGGACCAGGTGGGTGCCAGCAGCTTCGCCGTGGGTGACAGGGTGTGGCTGGACACCAACCGCGACGGGATCCAGGACGCGGGGGAGCCGGGCGTTCCGGGTGCCACCGTCGACCTGTACGCCGGGTCGGGCACCGGGGCCACCTGGGCGGCCGAGGCGGCATCCGACGCGAACGGCGAGTGGCTGATCGACGGCCTGCCCGCCGGGAGCTACCAGGTGCGGATCACGCTGCCGGCGGACGCGGCGGCGCGGTACGTCTTCACCGCCGTGGACCGCGGCTCCGACGATGCCGTCGACTCCGACGCGGTGCCGGACGGCGACGGCGACACCGCGCTGATCTCGTCGGTCGAACTGACCGACGGTGCCCCGAACGTCTCGGCCGGTTCCGCCGCCTGGCGCGCCGCCCATCCCGGCGTCACGGCCGCGCTGGTCGATCTGACCCGGGACGCGGGGGTGCAGCACCGCCTGCTCGCCGTCGGTGACCGGGTGTGGTTCGACACCAACCGGGACGGGCGTCAGGACCCGGGGGAGGAGGGCGTCGACGGCGCCGCCGTGCGCCTGCTGAGCGCCGACGGTGACGTGCTGGCCGACACCACCACCGACCCGGACGGCTTCTACCGGTTCACCGCCCTCGACCCCGGCGACTACCGGGTCGAGGTCGAACTGCCCCCGACGCTCGCCACGCGATGGACCTTCACCGCGACCGGTGTCGGCGAGACCACTGGCGACTCGGACGCCACCGCCGTCACCGCTGCCGTGGGACGCACGGGGGTGTTCACCCTGACGGCGGGTTCGCCGCTGGTCACCGTGACCTCCCTGGCCGGCCAGCCCGGCTGGTCCGGTGTCACCGACGCCGACTACGCCGACCCGACCCGGGACATCGGCCTGGCCGAGCGCCCGGTGCGGGTGGGCGACCGGGTGTGGGTGGACCTGAACGCCGACGGGGTGCAGGGCGACGGCGAACCCGGCCTGGCCGGGGTGCGGCTGGAGCTGACCGACGCCGCCGGTGACCCGGTGCTCGACCTGGACGGCGATCCGGTCCCGCCGGTCGTCTCCGACGCCGACGGCGGTTACCTGTTCGACAACCTGCTGCCCGGCCAGTACCAGGTCCGCGTCACCCAGGGGCCGGACGGCTACGTCCCCACCCAGGACGGGCAGGGCACCGCGGAGACCGACTCGTCGACCGGCGTGGCCACCTCCCGGGTGCTGCGCGGCGGGGAGATCGACCCCTCGCTGGACTTCGGCTTCCGGCCGTTGTGGGCGATCGGTGACCGGGTCTGGCTGGACTCCGACCGGGACGGTGCGCAGGACCCGGGCGAGCCCGCGTTCGCCGGTGTCACCGTGCGGGTGCTGGCGGACGACGGGACCGAGGTCGCCAGCGTGGTGACCGACGTCGACGGAGTGTGGCACGCGGATCTGCTGGAGCCGGGCGACTACACCGTCGAGTTCGAGCTCTCCGCCGCCGATGCCGCGCGCTACACCTGGACCACCGTGCACGCCGCCGCTCGGGCGGATGACGACTCCGACGCGGCAGCGGTCACCCCGACGCTGGCCCGGGCCACGGTCACCGTCGGCCCCGATGCGCCGGGCATGCGCCTGGCACGGTCCGACGACGGTGTGGTGGCCAGCCGGATCGACTCCACCTGGGACGCCGGTCTGGTCGAGATCCCGGTGGCGGTCGGTGACCGGGTCTGGTTCGACCGGAACGGTGACGGCGTGCAGGACGCGGACGAGCCCGGGATCGCCGGTGCCGTGCTCGTGCTGCGCACTCCGGACGGCCGTGAGGTGAACGACGCCGACGGCACTCCGGTCGGCCCGGTCACCACCGACGCCGACGGGACCTACCGGTTCGGGAACCTGCTGCCGGGTGCCTATGTGGTCAGCGTGGACCGGGTCGCCTCGGGCCAGGCGCTGGCCGGGCACCGCCCGACCCTGGCCGAGGTCGGGTCGGACCGCGGTGCCGACTCGTCCACCGACGACGCGGCCTCGACGACGCTGATCGGCGGCGAGCAGGACCTCACGCTGGACTTCGGCTGGGTGCTCGCCGACGACGTGCAGCTGGCGCTGCGCAAGTCGGCGGTCGGCCGGACGCTGGACAGCGTGACCTGGGAGCTGACGGTCGCCTCCGTCGGCACCCAGGACGCCTACGCCGGTTTCACCGTCGTCGACACGCTGCCCTCCGGCCTGCGCTACACCTCGGCGTCCGGGGACGGCTTCGACTGCACGGTCGACGGACAGGTCGTCACCTGCGACCACCCGGGGGCGCTCGCGGCCGGCGCGACCGCCACGGTGCGGATCGTCACGGCGTTGACGGACAGCCGGGCCTCGGTGCGGAACACGGCGACGGTGATCACCGGTGACCACGAGTACCCGTTCCCGGTCGACCCGGACGACAACGGCTCCTGGAGTGACCCGGTGTCGCTGCCGGTGGACGACCCGGCACCGTCCGGGGCGCCCATCGCCGGGTCGGCGCCGGCCGTCCCGGACGCCGCCTCCGGGTTGCTGGCGATCACCGGATCCGCCCCGGCGGGTGTGATCGGCGGGGCGCTGGTCCTCACCGTCGCCGGTCTTGTGCTGGTGCTGCTGCGCCGTCGGCGGCCGGAACACCGCACCCGGCACGGTCGTTGAGCACACGCCGGGGCGAGTCGATCCTGCCCGCCCCGGCGTGTCCACTCGACAGCGGTGGGCGCGTTTCCCCGACGCGGCCCGATGGCGTATGCTTGTCCGTTGGGTGTGCGCCCTCGCGCTGTCGCACGCTCGTCCGCGAATCAGCCGTGACATCGGCTCGTTCGCGCGCGGGCTGGTCTCGGTCGAGGCCGGGCACACACACCGCACCGATCCACTCGGACCGGCGCGGGTCGGAAGTGAAGCACAACAGTTAGCGGAGGACATGGCGAAGAAGGACGGTGTCATCGAGATCGAGGGCAGCGTGGTCGAGGCTCTGCCGAACGCGATGTTCCGCGTCGAGCTGACCAACGGTCACAAGGTTCTCGCCCACATCTCGGGCAAGATGCGCCAGCACTACATCCGGATCCTCCCCGAGGACCGGGTGGTGGTCGAGCTCAGCCCGTACGACCTGTCCCGCGGGCGCATCGTCTACCGCTACAAGTAAACCGACCGATCGAGCATCGCCGTCGACGCGTTCGGACTCCTGTCAGGAGCCGGCGGATCGACGGCGGAGGAACAGGCCATGAAGGTCAAGCCCAGCGTCAAGAAGATCTGCGACAAGTGCAAGGTGATCCGCCGGCACGGTCGTGTCCAGGTGATCTGCGAGAACCTGCGTCACAAGCAGCGTCAGGGCTGAATCAGCCCAGGACGTGTCGTCGATCTGAACGAACCCCGGTGGCCCGCTAGCGACTAGCGGTCACCATCAGCGCATCGCCGCACCGCGCCACCCCAGGTGGCCGGTGAACCCCCGGTCCGGAGGCCGGGGCCCGCAGCCAGGCGGGAGGACGGTGTGGAAGACCTTCGGATGAAGTCACAGGAGCCACCAGGCACATGGCACGTCTTATCGGCGTCGACCTCCCCCGCGAGAAGCGGCTGGAGATCGCGCTCACCTACATCTACGGCGTGGGTCGCACCCGCGCCAAGGCCACGCTCGAGGCGACCGGCATCAGCCCGGACGTCCGGGTGAAGGACCTGGACGACGCTCAGCTGGTCGCACTGCGCGACCACCTGGAGGGCAACTTCAAGCTCGAGGGTGACCTCCGCCGTGAGGTCGCCGCCGACATCCGCCGCAAGGTCGAGATCGGTTGCTACGAGGGTCTGCGTCACCGTCGCGGCCTCCCGGTGCGCGGTCAGCGCACCAAGACCAACGCGCGTACCCGCAAGGGTCCCAAGCGCACCGTCGCGGGCAAGAAGAAGGCCCGCTGAGCAGATCGCCCCGGCCCGGCTGCTGATCCAGCACCGCCGGGCGAGCGATCCGCCGCGACCCACAGACCACGTAGACGCGTAGAGAGAACGAGCGAATGCCTCCCAAGACCCGTACTGGTGTGCGCAAGCCGCGCCGCAAGGAGAAGAAGAACATCTCCGTCGGCCAGGCTCACATCAAGAGCACCTTCAACAACACGATCGTCTCGATCACCGACCCCAGCGGCGCGGTGATCTCCTGGGCCTCCGGCGGCGACGTCGGCTTCAAGGGCTCCCGTAAGTCGACCCCGTACGCCGCCGGCATGGCGGCCGAGGCCGCTGCTCGCAAGGCGCAGGAGCACGGCATGAAGAAGGTCGACGTCTTCGTCAAGGGCCCGGGTTCGGGCCGTGAGACCGCGATCCGGTCGCTGACCGCCGCCGGTCTCGAGGTGGGCTCCATCCAGGACGTGACGCCGCAGGCGCACAACGGCTGCCGCCCCCCGAAGCGTCGCCGCGTCTGATCCGTCGTCGATACGCCGTGTCCTCAGCTGAGGGCACGGCGTATCGGCCGGTCGTCCGGGTGGACCGAGACCCGCGCGACCCTTTGCGTACCTGCGCTGCGTCATATGGCGGACGCACGCTGAGAGGAACACCGAAGTGCTCATCGCACAGCGCCCCACCCTGACCGAAGAGGTCATCTCGGAGAACCGTTCGCGGTTCTCCATCGAGCCGCTCGAGCCCGGCTTCGGCTACACGCTGGGCAACTCCCTGCGCCGGACGCTGCTGTCGTCCATCCCGGGCGCCGCCGTGACCAGCATCCGGATCGACGGCGTGCTGCACGAGTTCAGCACCGTCCCCGGGGTCAAGGAGGATGTCACCGAGATCATCCTCAACATCAAGAACCTGGTCGTCTCCTCGGAGAACGACGAGCCGGTCGTGATGTACCTGCGCAAGCAGGGTGCCGGTGACGTCACCGCCGCCGACATCGTGCCGCCGGCCGGTGTCGAGGTGCACAACACCGACCTGCACCTGGCCACGCTGAACGAGAAGGGCAAGCTCGAGATCGAGCTGACCGTCGAGCGCGGCCGTGGTTACGTGTCGGCCAACCAGAACAAGGCCTTCGAGGCCGAGATCGGCCGCATCCCGGTCGACTCGATCTACTCGCCGGTCCTCAAGGTCACCTACAAGGTCGAGGCGACCCGTGTCGAGCAGCGCACCGACTTCGACAAGCTGATCGTCGACGTCGAGACCAAGGCCGCCATCTCCCCGCGGGACGCACTGGCCTCGGCCGGTAAGACCCTGGTGGAGCTGTTCGGTCTGGCCCGTGAGCTGAACGTCGAGGCCGAGGGCATCGAGATCGGCCCGTCGCCGACCGACCAGGCGCTGGCCGCCGATCTGGCCCTGCCGATCGAGGACCTGCAGCTGACCATCCGGTCGTACAACTGCCTCAAGCGCGAGGGCATCCACACGGTGGGCGAGCTCGTGGCGCGTTCCGAGGCTGACCTGCTCGACATCCGCAACTTCGGTGCGAAGTCGATCACCGAGGTCAAGGAGAAGCTGGCCGAGCTGAACCTGTCCCTGAAGGACAGCCCGCTCGACTTCGACCCGACCGCCGCCGCGTACTACGACGGCGACGAGGGCGACTTCACCGAGGACGAGCAGTACTGACGCCGGGGAGGTCCGCGACGATCGCGGCCCAGCCCATCATTGGAACCAAGGAGTAACGACATGCCTACGCCCACCAAGGGTCCCCGGCTCGGTGGCGGACCGGCGCACGAGCGGCTGATCCTGGCCAACCTGGCCACTGCGCTGTTCGAGCACAAGCGGATCACCACCACCGAGACCAAGGCCAAGCGCCTGCGTCCGCTGGCCGAGCGCCTGATCACCTTCGCCAAGCGCGGTGACCTGCACGCCCGCCGTCGCGTGATGACCACCATCCGCGACAAGTCCGTCGTGCACACCCTGTTCGCGGAGATCGCGCCGGCCGTGGCCGAGCGTCAGGGTGGCTACACCCGGATCACCAAGATCGGCCCCCGCAAGGGTGACAACGCGCCGATGGCCGTGATCGAGCTCGTGCTCGAGCCGCTGTCCCCGAAGCAGTCCGTGGTCCGCGAGGCCACCAAGGCTGCCGAGAAGTCGGCTCCGAAGGCCGAGGAGACCCCGGTCGAGACCACCACCGAGGCTCCCGCAGAGGAGACCACCGAGGCGACCGAGGCTCCGGCCGAGGAGACCGCCGAGGGCACCACGGACGACGCCGCCAAGGCCTGAGTCCGACCGCACGCGCACGAGGCCCGGTCCATCCGCGAGGGTGGGCCGGGCCTCGTCGTGTCGGTAGCGTCGGGGCATGACCCCGGTGGTGTTCGTGCACGGTCTGCGCACCTCGCGGACCATGTGGCGGTTCCAGCAGGAGGCGTTGGGCCGCTACGGCTGCCCGACGGTGGCGATCGATCTGCCCGGCCACGGCGAACGCCGCGGGGAGCGGTTCACGCTGGACGGTGCCGTCCAGGCGGTGGCCGACGGGGTGCGGTCGGTCGGTGGCCGCGCGGCGGTGGTCGGGTTGTCCCTGGGCGGTTACGTCGCGATCCGGCACGCCGCACGGCATCCCGAGCAGGTGGCGGGTCTGGTCGCCGCGAGCTGCTGCACCCGGCCGCTGCGGCTGCTGCTGGACGGGTGGACGGTGCTGGCGCGGGGGATCGCCCGGTTGCCGGATGCCGGTGCCGCGCTGAACCAGCGCTCGGTGGACGCGGTGCTGTCGGCCCAGGCGGCGATCGACGTCGCGGCGGGTGGCTTCGCGCTGGACGTGATGGACGACGTGCTCGGTGCGATGCGGTCCGCCGACCCGGTGGCCGACCTGCGGCGGGTGCGCGCACCGGTCTGGCTGGTGAACGGTCGCTACGACCACTTCCGGGGGGAGGAGCGCCGCTTCCTCGCCGCCTGCTCGGACGGTCGGCTGGTGATCGTGCCCCGGGCGACCCACCTGGTGAGCCTCAGCGCTCCGGTCGGCTTCACCCGGGTGCTGCTGGGGGCCGTCGACGAGCTCAGTCGGTCCGCAGCTGCCAGGCCCGGACCCCACCGGTGATCCCGGCCTGGTTCGGGACGATCACCACGTCGTCGCCGAGCCGGGCCAGCGAGGTCGCGGTGACCGCGCGGGAGTTGCCGCCGCCGAGGTAGAGCCGGTCCCAGCGGAACACCGGCCGCAGCCCGTCGATCATCCGGCGCACCCGCCGGGACCACATCGCGTCCCCCAGCCGGGCACGCTGGATCTGGCCGATGTACTCGTCGTACGTGGTGCCCCGGTGGATCGGCGCGTGCGACCACTCCAGGTGCGGGGCCAGGCGGCCCCCGTCGAACAGCGCCGAGCCCAGGCCGGTGCCGAGGGTGAGCACCAGCTCCACCCCGGAGCCCGAGACCACCCCGGCGCCGTGCACCTCGGCGTCGTTCAGCACCAGGGTCGGCACGCCGAGCCGCCGCTCGAAGGCGGCCCGGATGTCGCATCCCGCCCACCGTTCGACCAGCTCGGGGTCGACCCGGGTGTGCGGACCGGAGCGGGTCACGTAGTGCGGGGTGGCGACCACGACGCCGTGCCGGATCATCCCGGGCATCCCGACCGTCGCGCGATCCGACGGCGGCAGCTGCGCCGCGATGTCCGCAATGGTGTCCACCAGGCGTTCCGGCGGCAGCGGGTACGGGGTGGGCACGCGCACCGCCGGGGCGTGCAGGGTGCCGGAGGCGTCCAGCACGGATGCCTTGATCCCGCCCCCGCCGCAGTCGACGGCGAGGGTGTACGGGCTGCTGGACGGTGTGGGCACGGAGCAACGGTAGAGCAGCTCCCTGGCCGTAGGCTCATCGGGTGCTGGAGCCACCCCTCGCCCCCGACGTGCTGGATCGTGCGACGGGCGCGCTGCTCGGCCAGGCGCTCGGCGACGCGCTCGGCGTCCCCTACGAGTTCGGCACGCCGCCGGGGCCGCAGGAGTGGCCGGAGCTGCGCGGCGGCGGTCTCGGGCCCTATGCACCGGGGGAGTGGAGCGACGATACCCAGATGACCGCGTGCCTGGTCAGGGTCGCCGCACGGGGCGGGCGGCTGCGCACCGAGGCCGAGCTGGACGCGGTGGCGGCGGCCTTCGTCGCCTGGCGGTCCGGCGGAGCGAGCGACATCGGGGTGCAGACCGCGGCGGTGATCGACCGAGCGGCCGGTGGTGACGGCGGCCCCGCCGAGCGGATGCGTGCGGCCGCCTGGCAGGTGTTCGCGGACACCGGACGAGCGGCGGGCAACGGCGCGTTGATGCGCACCGCGGTGGTCGGGCTGCTCGCCCTGGACGATCGTCGCGCGACGGCGGTGGCCGCGCGGGCGGTGGCGGAACTGACCCACGCCGACCCGCTGGCGGCCGAGTCCTGTGTCCTGTGGTCGGAGGCGGTGCGGGTGGCGGTGGTCGAGGGGCGACTCGACCTGCGTGGCGGACTCGACCTGCTGGCACCGGAGCGCGCTGCCGCCTGGTCGGGGTGGATCGACGACGCGGAGCGGACATCGCCGGACGCCGACCTGACCGGGAACGGCTTCACGGTGACCGCGCTCCAGGCGGCGTGGCACGTGCTGCACGATCTGCACGATGTGCACCGCCGACCAGGGCCCGACGAGGCCCTGGCCCGACTGGCGGCGGCGATCCGGATCGGTGGCGACACCGACACCGTGGCGGCGATCACCGGCGGTCTGCTGGGTGCCCTGGTGGGGGTCACGGCGCTGCCGATGCCGTTGCTGCGCCAGGTGCACGGCTGGCCGGGCTGGGACGGCCGCGAGCTCGGCGGGTGGGCGCGGGTGATCGCCCAGGGTGGGCCGGGTCGCGCGGGGATTCCCGGGACGCAGACCTGCCCACTGTGCGGGACGTCCGGCACGCCGAACCCGCGCTACCCGGATCACGTCTGCGGGTGGTGCGCCGCGTGGGTGACCGACGAGGACGGTCGTCCGGTCGACCTGTTCAACGCGTCCTTCGCCGGCGGGTACCTGGCGAGGTACCCGAACGGCAGCCCGGCCTCCGCGCAGGTGGCGGCCGGACGGGTGTGGATCGGTGGTGAACCGCTGCGGGCCGGGGAGGCCCGGTTCGGCGGGATCGTGGTGCAACGGCAGGAGGAGACACGATGAGCGTGCGGGTCAGGATCGATCTAGCCTACGACGGCACCGACTTCGCCGGGTGGGCGCGGCAACCGACGCTGCGCACCGTGCAGGGTGTGGTCGAGGACGGCCTGGCCGTGGTCCTGCGCTCGGCGCACCGCGGTCACGCCCTGCCCCGGGTGACGGTGGCCGGTCGCACCGATGCCGGGGTGCACGCCCGGGGTCAGGTGCTGCACGTGGACGTCCCGGCCGATGCGTGGGCGGACCTGCCCGGACGCTCGGACCGCGACCCGGCGGAGGCGCTGCTGACCCGGCTCACCGGCGTGCTGCCGGCCGATGTGGTGGTGCGCGGGGTGCGGCCGGCGGCGGAGGGCTTCGACGCCCGGTTCTCCGCGGTGGCCCGGCGGTACGTGTACCGGGTGTGCGACGACCCGGCGCTGCGCGACCCGCTGCGGCGCAGTCACGTGCTGTGGCACCGCCGCCGCCTGGACGCCGACGCCATGCACACCGCCGCCCAGCAGGTGCTGGGCCGCCACGACTTCGCCGCCTACTGCAAGCCCCGAGAGGGGGCGACCACGATCAGGACGCTCGACGAACTCAGCTGGCAGCGGCTCACTGACGGGCCGGATGCCGGGCTGGTGGTGGCGACGGTCAGGGCGGACGCGTTCTGCCACTCCATGGTCCGTGCGCTGGTCGGTGCCAGCCTCGCGGTGGGGGAGGGTCGCCGCCCCCTGGACTGGCCGGCCGAGCTACTGGTCGGCGGACGGCGTGACCCGGGCAGTGCCGTGGTCGCGGCACACGGCCTCACCCTCGAGGAGGTCGTCTACCCGCCGGACGAGGAGCTCGCGGCACGGGCCGTGCGGACCCGCGCGCCGCGGTCGGCCGACGACGTGGACGCGCCGCCGCTGCCCCGTCCCGGCGACTGATCGGGACCGAGCCGCGGCGGCGCGGTGGACCTGCTGCGTCAGGTCAGAACTGATCGTCCTCGTCGAGGACGTGCACGGCTGCCTCCTCGGCGGAGGCGGCACCCCCGTCGACCCCGGCGTCGACGGCGAACTGGTCGTTGCCGCCCGCCTCGACCGCGTCGTCGTCCTCGGCCAGGCGACCGGCCCGGTCCGGCTGGCGAGCGGGGTCGACCGGCTCGTCGGACTCCCACACCTCCGGCTCCTCCTGGGCGACCCGTTGGTCCAGGTCCTCGCCGCGCGACTCCTCCCAGGGCGTCTCGCCCCAGTGCGCGACGGCGGGACGCGGCCGCTCGGGCGGCGAGTAGCCCTCGTCCAACAGGTCGTCGACGCCGCGGTCGACCAGGGTGTCCTCCTCGGGCAGCTGGTTCGCGTCGCCCTCGGCCCCGGTGGCCGGATCAGTGCTGGTGGCAGGGGTGTCCTCGCTCATGGGACCACGGTGGCACCGGGTGGGTCGGGTCGCCAGCGGAACGCAAATCACCTGGCTGGGCGGTCCGGCGACCAGGCATCCTGGGCGGTATGGGTCACCTGGACATCAACGGTGTCGGCCACGTCCTGCCCGACGGCCGACCGCTGCTCAACGACGTGCACCTGCGGGTCGGGGAGGGCAGCCGGACGGCGCTGATCGGGCCGAACGGCGCCGGGAAGTCGACCCTGCTGAAGATCGTCACCGGCGAGCTCGCCCCCCGGGTCGGCACCGTCATCCGGTCCGGCGGACTGGGCGTCATGCGGCAGGACGTGGGCAGGATCGCCGACGACCGGTCGGTGCGCGACCTGCTCGCCGAGCTGACGCCGGGCGCGGTGGGTGCGGCCGCGATCGAACTGTCGGCGGCCGAGCTGGCGATGATGGAGGCGGACGACGAGCCCGCCCAGATGCGCTACGCGCAGGCGCTCGCCGACTGGGCGGACGTCGGCGGCTACGAGGTCGAGGCCGATTGGGACCGGGTCACCGACGCCGTCCTGTCCATCCCGTTCGACCGGGCACAGCACCGCACGGTGCGCACCCTGTCCGGCGGTGAGCAGAAACGGCTGGTGCTGGAGGCACTGCTGCGCGGGCCGCAGGAGGTGCTGCTGCTGGACGAGCCGGACAACGCCCTGGACGTGCCGACCAAGCGCTGGTTGGAACAGCGGTTGATCGAGTCGGAGAAGACCGTCCTGCTGGTCAGCCACGACCGTGAGCTGCTCAGCCGGGTGCCCACCGCGATCGCCACCCTGGAACCGCGACCCTCCGGCGCCGGGATCTGGCTGCACGGCGGGACCTTCACCGGCTACGCCGAGGCGCGGGCCGAGCGGATGGCCCGGCAGGAGGAGCTGCTGCGCCGCTGGGAGGAGGAGCGCGCCCAGTTGAAGGCCCTGGTGCTGATGTACAAGCAGAAGGCCAAGTACAACTCGGACATGGCCAGCCGCTACCAGTCGGCGCAGACCCGGCTGCGCCGGTTCGAGGAGGCGGGTCCGCCCGAGCAGTTGGCCCGGGAACAGCACGTCCGGGTCCGGCTGCGCGGCGGGCGGACCGCGAAGCGCGCCGTGGTGGCGACCACCCTGGAGCTCACCGGGCTGATGAAGCCCTTCGACCTGGAGGTGTGGTTCGGCGAGCGGGTGGCGGTGCTCGGGTCGAACGGGTCCGGCAAGTCGCACTTCCTGCGGCTGCTGGCCGCCGGTGGCTCCGACCCCGGTCCGGAGCACCAGCCGGTGGACTCACTGCCGATCGACCCGGTCAGCCACACCGGGGTCGTCACGCTCGGGTCGCGGGTGCTGCCCGGGTTCTTCGCGCAGAACCGGCAGCACGCCCAGGACGCCGAGTTCGGTGACAAGACCCTCCTGGAGATCCTGCACGCCGGGGACGGTCGGCGGCAGGGCATGGGCCGGGAGGCGGCCAGCCGGGCGCTGGACCGCTACGAGCTGGTCGACTCGGCGGAGCAGCGGTACGCGACGCTCTCCGGCGGTCAGCAGGCCCGGTTCCACATCCTGCTGCTCGAACTCGGCGGCGCGACCCTGCTCCTGCTGGACGAGCCGACCGACAACCTGGACCTGCACTCGGCGGAGGCGCTGGAGGCCGGGCTGGCGGCCTTCGAGGGCACCGTGCTGGCCGTCACCCACGACCGCTGGTTCGCCCGGGGGTTCGACCGGTTCCTGGTCTTCGGGGAGGACGGTGCGGTGGTCGAGACGCCGGAACCCGTCTGGGACGCCGGTCGGGTGTCGCGCGTCAGATGAGCGCTCGGCATGCGATCGCCCACCGGCTTTGACCGCCACGGGGGGCTCCGGCTACCCTGGTGAGTCGTTGTGCGTTCACCTGTGGAGCTTGGTGCGATCCCACTCGCCCGCTTCCGGCTCTGACGTGCGGCGATCCATTCATCGGCTGGACCCGGCTTCTACGGGCTGCCGTGGACACAGTCAGATAGAAGAGACGAAGGCTACGACCGTGCGCACGTACACCCCGAAGCCCGGCGACGTCCAGCGGAACTGGTACGTCATCGACGCGACCGATGTTGTCCTTGGCCGGCTGGCCACCCACGTGGCGACCCTGCTGCGCGGCAAGCACAAGGCGACGTTTGCTCCCCACGTGGACGGCGGTGACTTCGTCATCGTCATCAACGCGGAGAAGGTCGCCCTGACCGGCAACAAGCGTGAGACCAAGCTCGCCTACCGCCACTCCGGTTACCCGGGTGGTCTGCGGGCGACCCCGTACTCCGAGCTGCTCGAGAAGCACCCGGAGCGCGCGATCGAGAAGGCTGTCCGGGGCATGCTCCCGAAGAGCTCGCTCGCTCGCCAGCAGCTGTCGAAGCTGAAGGTCTACGCAGGCGCCGAGCACCCGCACGCCGCCCAGCAGCCCCAGCCCTTCGAGATCACCCAGGTCGCGCAGGGCTGACGCCCCCAGCGCGAGAAGACAGGACGCGAGGAATACCAGTGGCCGAGACCACGGTCGACTACGACCTTGAGGGCGAGACCCCCAGCAGCTACACCTCCGAGACCGCCGCGCCGGCGGGTCGTGGCCAGAGCCTGACGGCTCCGGGCCAGGCCCTGGGCCGCCGCAAGGAGGCGATCGCCCGCGTGCGCCTGGTGCCCGGCACCGGCCAGTGGAAGATCAACGGGCGCACGCTCGAGGAGTACTTCCCGAACAAGGTGCACCAGCAGCTCGTCAACTCTCCGCTGAAGCTGGTGGAGGTCGAGGGCCGCTTCGACGTCATCGCCCGCATCTCGGGTGGCGGCGTCTCCGGCCAGGCCGGTGCGCTGCGTCTGGGCATCTCCCGGGCGCTGAACGAGATCGACGCCGAGAGCAACCGCCCGGCGCTGAAGAAGGCCGGCTTCCTGACCCGCGACGCCCGCGTCGTCGAGCGGAAGAAGGCTGGACTCAAGAAGGCCCGCAAGGCGCCTCAGTACTCCAAGCGCTGATCCCAGCGCACGCGGCCGATGGCCCCGAGGGTCCGACCCTCGGGGCCATCGGCCGTTTTGTGTCGTTCGCGCCGATGACGGCGTGTTGTTGAGAGAAGGTCCGCGATGGGACGACTGTTCGGCACCGATGGGGTGCGTGGCCTGGCCAACCGGGATGTCACGGCGGAGGTGGCGCTGGACCTGTCGGTCGCCGCCGCGCACGTGCTCGGCTCGCGTGGGGAGTTCGCCGGACACCGGCCGCGTGCAGTGGTCGGCCGTGATCCGCGCGCATCCGGAGAGTTCCTGTCGGCGGCGGTCGCCGCCGGACTGGCCTCCGCGGGTGTCGACGTGATCAACGTCGGTGTGCTGCCCACCCCTGCCGTCGCACACCTGACCGGTGCGCTGGGCGTCGACCTCGGCGTGGTGCTGTCCGCCTCGCACAACCCGATGCCGGACAACGGGATCAAGTTCCTGTCCCGCGGTGGTCTGAAGCTGGACGACGACCTGGAGCTGGCCATCGAGGCCCGGCTGCGGGAGGACTGGGAGCGGCCGCTCGGCGGCGACGTCGGCCGGATCCGGACCGACACCGGGCAGGCCGGTGAGCAGTACATCGCCCACCTGGTGCAGACCATCGGCGGCACCTCGCTGGCCGGGCTGCGGATCGCAGTGGACTGCGCGAACGGCGCCGCCAGTGAGGTCGGCCCCGCGGCGCTCCGGGAGGCCGGCGCCGACGTCGTGGTGATCAACGCCTCGCCGGACGGCCGCAACATCAACGAGGCCTGCGGGTCCACCCACCCCGAACAGCTGCAGGCGGCCGTCGTGGCCTCCGGCGCCGACCTGGGGGTGGCCTTCGACGGTGACGCCGACCGCTGCCTGGCGGTGGACCACACCGGTGCGCTGGTGGACGGCGACCAGATCATGGGCGTCCTGGCCCTCGCTCTGCGGGAGCGCGGCGCGCTGGCCGACGACACCCTGGTCGTCACCGTGATGAGCAACCTGGGTCTGCGGCTCGCGATGCAGGCGGCCGGGGTGCGTACGGTGGAGACCGCCGTCGGCGACCGGTACGTCCTGGAGGAGATGCGCGCGCACGGCTACTCGCTCGGTGGCGAGCAGTCCGGGCACGTGATCATGGCCGACCACGCGACCACCGGTGACGGCACGCTGACCGCCCTGCATCTGGCGGCCCGGGTGGCGCAGACCGGCCAGAAGCTCAGCGAGCTGGCCGGGGTCGTGAACCGCCTGCCGCAGACGCTGATCAACGTCCCCGGCGTGGACCGCACCCGGGTGCAGGCCGACGAGCCGCTGCAGGCGGCGGTCGCCGCCGCTGCGGCCGAGCTCGGACACACCGGCCGGGTGCTGCTGCGCCCCTCCGGCACCGAGCCGCTGGTCCGGGTGATGGTCGAGGCCGCCACCCAGGAGCACGCCGACCGGGTCGCCGGTGGGCTCGCCGATGTGGTGAAGGACCGGCTGGCGCTGTGACCGACGACCGCGTGCACCCCGACCCCGTGGCGACCGGCTGGCCCGACGCCCCGGGGTCGGAGCACGCGCGCCAGGCGACCTGGCCGGACGAGCTGGTCCAGGAGCAAGTGGCGGCCGTGATCGCCGCCGCGGCCCAGGACCCGCAGGGCATCGTGCCGATCGTGCAGGCCGGGCACCCGGCGCTGCGGATGCGCGCGGTGCCGCTGACCGGACAGCTCGACGCCGCCACCCTGACCGAGCTGATCGCGGTGATGCGCCGGACCATGCACGCGGCCCCCGGGGTCGGGTTGGCGGCGCCTCAGATCGGGCTGCCGATCGCCCTCGCCGTGATCGCCGACCCCGGTGCCGGTGACCCCGAGGTCGAGGCGGTGCGCGAGCGCCCGGCGCTGCCGTTCCGGGTGCTGGTCAACCCGACCTACAGCCCGGTCCCCGACGAGGACCCGGAGCCGGTGTCCTTCTACGAGGGCTGCCTCAGCGTCGAGGGCTACCAGGCAGTGGTGCCCCGGCTGCGCCGACTGCGGCTGCGCTGCACCGACGAACACGGCACCGCCGTCGACGAGGTGGTCCAGGGCTGGCCCGCCCGCATCGTCCAGCACGAGACCGACCACCTGCACGGCGTGCTCTACCTGGACCGGGCGCTGACCCGCTCGCTGTCCGCCGTCGACGACTTCGGTGCGCATTGGGCCGGACAGCCGCGGCCCGAGGACGCCGCCCGCACCCTGGGATTCTGATCCGGAGCGCCGCGCGGCAGGACCCTCCGATCGCGCGTCGTCCCGTCGTTCGGTATGCCGTCGCCCGTCATCCCGGAGGCGGAGCGCCCGACGCGGATGTCAGTCGTCGGGCCGATGCTGGAGCCGGTGACCCCGAGGCACGATGGGGGGAACACCGGGGAGAGGTGGGGGGCTTCCCCCATGGGCGACCCAGCGCCGTGACACCTACCGTTCGAGCGTAGGGGGCGACGACACGGGAGGCGGGCGACAGGTGCTTCAGGACTGGATCACGGCGATCGAGGGGTGGATCCCCGCGATGGCCGGGTCGCCGTGGGCCTATCCCGCGCTGGCCCTGTTCGCGATGATCGACGGGTTCTTCCCGCCGATCCCGTCGGAGTCGGTGGTGATCGCGCTCGCCTCGGTCGCGGTGACCAGCGGGTCGCCGAACCTGCTGCTGATCGCGCTCGCCGCGGCCGTCGGCGCCTGGGTCGGGGACCAGATCGCGTACCAGATCGGCTCGAAGGTCGACGTGCACCGGATCCGGTTCTTCCGCGGTGAACGCGGCGCCAAGGCGTTGGCCTGGGCCGAACACGCCCTGCGGCACCGCGGCTCGTCCTTCATCCTCGCCGCCCGCTACGTGCCGATCGGCCGGGTGGCGGTGAACATGACCGCCGGTGCGCTGGGCTACCCGCGACGGCGGTTCATGGCGCTGACGGCGCTGGCCGGGGCCACCTGGGCGGGCTACGGCACCCTGATCGGTCTGGGCGCCGGGGTCTGGCTGGAGGACCATCCGCTGATCGCGGTGGTGGTCGGCGTGGTGGTCGGCACCGTGGTCGGCCTGGCGATCGACTGGGTGCTGCGCCGGTTCACCCGGGTCAGTGACGTGCCGCTCGGCGCGGTGACCGAGGTGGCGGCCGATCAGCGCGACGCCGCCGACGCACCCGGGACGGACATGCAGGTCGAGGCCGTCGAGCTGTCGGCCACGCCGGTCGGCACGCACGCGCCGCGCCCGGCGGGCTGACGTCGGGGTGGGCCGACACCAGGGCGGACGCAGGGTGCGCCGACACCGGGGTGGGCCGACCCTGGGGTGAGCTGACTCACCCCTCCGGTCACGGCCCGGCAACGATCCCTCGAGTCGGCGTCACGATCCGGCATCGCCCGGCCTGTTCACCCGAACGGCTGCCTACCCTCGTCCGGGGCCACAGCGCTGTCGCCCCACCGCACTCCGCCGGGGTGCGGTCGACGGGCGACGGCGAGGACATGACGTGCGACACGGTGGAGTGCTGGTGGCGGGGGCGATCCTCCTGCTGTCCGGGTGCGCCGTGCCCACGGTCAACGCGGTCCCCACCGCCGCCCCCGCGACCACCACCGCCCAGGCGTCCACCACCGGTGCCGACTGTCTCGCACCCCAGGTGCTGACCGCGCTCGGCTTCGACCGCGACGAGCGGAGCCGGGCCGGAGTGCACCCGGACGCGCCGGAGGCGGTGCCGGTGCCCGCCGACTTCGCCCCGGTGCTGGCGGTCGAGTGCTCGACCGGGGAGACCATGACCGACAGCGCCGGTGAGTGGGCCGCGGTCACCACCACGCGTCGCGAGGGCGACCTGGCAGCGCTGCTCGCCGCCCTGGCCACCGATCAGTCGGCGAGCCCCGCGGTCACCTGTGCCCCCGGCGGACAGCGCGCGGAACTGTGGCTGCTGGACACGATGGGTGACGCGGTGCGAGTGGCGGTGCCCGGGTCGATGTGCGGCCGTCTGCCCTCGCCGGTGCGCGAGGCGCTGGACGGTCTGGACGCCGTCGACGTGGAGCACGCGCCGGTGCACCTGGTCGCGCCCCGCGAGACCGCCGGCTGACCCCTACAGCTTGCGGAGCCGGACCCGGCGCACCGCGTGGTCGCGGCCCTTGGTGAGCACCAGGGTGGCCCGGCTGCGGGTGGGCAGGATGTTCCGCACCAGGTTGGGCGCGTTGATCGAGTCCCAGATGCTCTCCGCCTTGGCGACCGCCTCGGCATCGCTCAGCCCCGCGTAGCGGTGGAAGTACGACTCCGGCTGGCTGAACGCGGTCGAGCGCAGGGACAGGAACCGGTCCACGTACCACTGCCGGGCGTCCTCGGTCCGGGCGTCGACGTAGATCGAGAAGTCGAAGAAGTCGCTCACGGCGAGGTTGCTGGTGCTGCCCTCGGTCGCCGGACGGGCCGGCTGCAACACGTTCAGCCCCTCGACGATCAGCACGTCCGGACGGCGGACCACCACCTCGGCACCGGGCACGATGTCGTAGGTCAGGTGGTCGTAGACCGGGGCACGGACCTCGCTGTGACCGGCCTTGACCCGGGAGACGAACTGCAGCAGTCGGCGGCGGTCGTAGCTCTCCGGGAAGCCCTTGCGCCCCATCAGCCCACGCCGCTCCAGCTCGGCATTCGGGTACAGGAAGCCGTCGGTGGTCATCAGCGCGACGTTCGGCGTCGCGGGCCAGCGGGCGATCAGCTCCCGGAGCAGGCGGGCGGTGGTCGACTTGCCCACCGCCACCGACCCGGCGACGCCGATCACGTAGGGCGTGCGCGGGGTGTCCTCGTGCAGGAAGGTCGAGGACGCCGCGTGCAGTCGGCGGGTCGCGGTGATGTAGAGGTCGAGCAGCCGGGACAGCGGGCGGTAGATCGCATCCACCTCGGCCAGGTCGATCGGGTCGCCCAGACCGCGCAGTCGGGTCACGTCGTCGTCGCCGAGCGGGAGCGGGGTGGACTCGGACAGCCGGACCCAGGCCTCGCGGTCCAGGTCGACGAACGGGGAGGAGCTGACGGCTGCGTCGGATCGCACCGGATGATTCTGCCTGACCGGCGGCGATGCTGCGGTGCGGCGGGGCGATCTGCACCGTTTAGACTCGCCGCCATGTGTGGAATCGTCGGATACGTCGGGGCTCACCAGCCGGATGGACAGCCGTTGGAGGTCGCCCTCGAGGGCCTGCGTCGACTGGAGTACCGGGGGTACGACTCCGCCGGTGTCGCCCTGGTCACCGCTGACGGCCTCGCCACCGCGAAGAAGGCCGGGAAGCTCGCGAACCTGATCGGCGAGCTGGAGGCCCACCCGCTGCCGCCGTCGACCGCCGCGATCGGCCACACCCGCTGGGCCACGCACGGCGGGCCGACCGACGTGAACGCGCACCCGCACGTCGCCGGCAAGATCGCCATCATCCACAACGGCATCATCGAGAACTTCGCGCAGCTGAAGGACACCCTGATCGCCGAGGGCGTGACGCTGCTGTCCGAGACCGACACCGAGGTGGTCGCCCACCTGCTGTCCGCCGCCTACGACGAGGTCGGTGACCTGGCCGAGGCGATGCGCACGGTGGTCCGCGGCCTGCACGGCACGTTCACCCTGCTCGCCGTGCACGCCGACCACCCGGACACCGTGGTCGGTGCCCGGCACGACAGCCCGCTGGTCGTCGGCCTCGGTGACGGCGCCAACTACCTGGGGTCGGATGTCGCGGCGTTCATCGCCCGCACCGATCGCGCGCTGGAGCTGGCGCAGGACCAGGTGGTCACGATCACCCCCGACGCCGTCGTGGTCACCGACTTCCACGGGAACGCCGCCGAGGGCCGCGAGTACACCGTCGACTGGGACGCCGCCGCCGCCGAGAAGGGCGGATTCCGCTCCTTCATGGACAAGGAGATCGCCGACCAGCCGCAGGCCGTCGCCGACACCCTGCTCGGCCGCACCGACACCTCCGGCAAGCTGATCCTGGACGACCTGCGGATCGACGAGTCGGTGCTGCGCTCGGTGGACAAGATCATCGTGATCGCCTGCGGCACCGCCGCCTACGCCGGTCACGTCGCGAAGTACGCCATCGAGCACTGGTGCCGGATCCCGGTCGAGGTGGAGCTCGCGCACGAGTTCCGCTACCGCGACCCGATCGTCAACGCCCGCACCCTGGTGGTCGCGATCTCCCAGTCCGGGGAGACCATGGACACCCTGATGGCGATCCGGCACGCCCGCGAGCAGGGCGCGAAGGTGCTGGCGATCTGCAACACCCACGGGTCGACCATTCCGCGCGAGTCGGACGCGGTGCTCTACACCCACGCCGGCCCCGAGGTCGCTGTGGCGTCCACCAAGGCGTTCCTGGCCCAGATCACCGCCGCCTACCTGCTCGGGCTGTACCTCGCCCAGCTGCGCGGCAACAAGTACGCCGACGAGATCGGCGAGATCCTCACCGACCTGCGGGCGATGCCGGGCAAGATCCAGGAGGTGCTCGACCGCTCCGACCGGGTGCGGGAGATCGCGCGCTGGATGGCCGACACCTCCTCGGTGCTGTTCCTCGGCCGGCACGTCGGGTTCCCGGTGGCGATGGAGGGCGCGCTCAAGCTCAAGGAGCTGGCCTACATCCACGCCGAGGGCTTCGCGGCCGGCGAGCTCAAGCACGGTCCGATCGCGCTGATCGAGCCGGGGCAGCCGGTGTTCGTCATCGTGCCCAGCCCGCGTGGCCGGGACTCGCTGCACTCCAAGGTGGTCTCCAACATCCAGGAGATCCGCGCCCGCGGTGCCCGCACCCTGGTGATCGCGGAGGAGGGCGACGAGGCGGTGCGCGCCTACTCCGACGAGGTGTTCTACGTGCCGCAGTCGCCGACGCTGCTCGCGCCGCTGCTGTCCGTGGTGCCGTTGCAGATCTTCGCCTGCGAGCTGGCCACCGCCCGCGGCCTGGACGTCGACCAGCCGCGCAACCTGGCGAAGTCCGTCACGGTCGAGTGAGCCGCGCGTGATCGTCGGGGTGGGCATCGACGTGGTCGACGTCGCCCGCTTCATCGCCACGGTGGAGCGGGTGCCCGCCCTGCGCGAGCGACTCTTCACCCCGGAGGAGCGGGACCTGCCCGATGCGTCACTGGCAGCCCGGTTCGCCGCCAAGGAGGCGATCGCCAAGGCACTCGGCGCGCCGGGTGGGATGCACTGGCAGGACGCGACCGTGCGCCGGGTGGTCGGCCAGCAGCCGGTGGTCGAGGTCACCGGCACCGTCGCCGCGGTCGCCGACCGCCTCGGCGTCGCGCGCTTCCACCTCTCGATCTCCCACGACGCCGGCATCGCCAGCGCCATGTGCGTCGCCGAGCGCGACTGACCCCCGCTCCGGCCTGCGCTCGCCGAGTCTGTGCTTCGGCCTGCGCTCGCTGGGTCTGTGCTTCGGCCTGCGCTCGCTGGGTCTGTGCTTCGGCCTGCGCTCGCCGAGTCTACGGAAATCGTCGCAACCCGGACTGAGAAGCGTCGATCTCTGTCATCTCGACGCGAGTGCCGTGCGCAGGTGCCGGAGGAAGGGGCGCGGGTCGCGGATGTCGTCGGCCACGCAGGTGAGGACGGTCCAGTCGGCGGATTCGAGGGTGCGCCGTCGGGTGATGTCACGACGCCAGGTGGCAGGGTCGGTGCGGTGGACGTCACCGTCGTACTCGATCGCGACCCGCTGCGAGGGATAGACCAGGTCCGGCATCAGCAGGAACCGTCCCGAACGGTCGACCAGTTCGCCGTTCACCACCGGGGCCGGAAGGCCCGAGCCGACGATGTGCAGGCGCAGCCGGGTCTCCATGCACGAGTCGGTCCGCGGGCGGATCAACGGGAGGGCGGCCCGCAGCCGACCAACGCCGCGGCGGCCCGCAGGCAGCAGCTCGACCCGCCGCCGCAGACGTTCCGGCGAGGTCAGCGGGCGACGTCGCCGCATCAACGCGTCGGCCAGCACGACCAGTTCGACGAGCTCGAGCTCGGGGGCCATCTCGACCCACACCCACTCCGGGGTGGACACCGGGAGCCCGTAGCGACGCACACGGGGACGGTCCGGGTCGGCGCGGGAGTGTCCGCGCAGTCCCGGCCGACGCGGCCAACTGGTCCCCGCCGGGACCTGGACGTGCAGCGCATCGGGGTGCCGGACCCCGATCGGACGGTCGACCCGCAGCAGATCGAGTGCGGTGGCGTGGCTGAACACCGCGGTGCTCGGCAGGACGAGCAGTGCTTCGCGACACCGCGCGACGACACTGTCCGGAGCGGGCATCGTCGAACGGACGCCGTGATGCGGGGCTCGCAGCGACCGGTGCCGGAGTCGACGCTCGCTGACTCCCGCACTGCGTGCCTCGGCCACGGTGAACGTGCGCCGGGCCACGGCATCGGGCATCGGAGTCAGACGCGGGTTCATCCGCCGAACCTGCCGCCTGGTGCCCCGGCAGTCCATGCCGCTCCAGCCCGGTTGGGGACGACCCCCGCCCGTCCACAGGCGCTCGCACACCCACTCGCGCCTACCGACCCGCGTGCCTGGCCACCCGCGCCTCGCCACCGAAGCCGAGACTACTGAGACCGTCGCGGTTTCCGGCGGGGAGCGTCGGTTTCCGTAGCCTCGGCAGGGCAGGGCAGGGCAGGGCAGGGCAGGGCAGGGCAGGGCAGGGCAGGGTGCGTGGGTGCGCGCGCAGCGGGGGGCGGGGCGGGTGCAGGGATGCGTGCTCGCGTGCGGGGGTGCGCGCGTGCAGGACCCCGTGCGCCCACCCGCCCGCCCGCGCATGCATGCGCAGGGGGCGGGGGGTCAGCGCAGGGCCGGGGCGACCTCGCGCTCGAAGAGCTCGATGCTGCTGCGGTCGTAGGCGGCGTCGAGGAAGTAGCAGATCGCGTAGGTCATGCCGAGGTCGTTCAGCTCGGTGAGCTTCTCCACGATCTGCTCGGGGGTGCCGACCAGCGGTCCGTTGCGGAAGTCCTCGGCCAGGCCGGGTGCCTTGTCCGGGACGGTGTTCGCATAGTGTTCCTCGACCCAGGCGATCTTGTCGTCCACCTCGGCCTCGGTGGCACCGATCACCACGTTGTAGTTGGCCGAGCGGGTGATCTCGTCGTAGTTGCGGCCGATGGCGGCGCAGTGCTCCTGGAGCACGGTGGACTTGTGGGCGAACCCGGCCGGGGTGCCGTCGAAGTTCGTGAACTGCGCGTGCTCGGCGGCGATCCGGAGGGTCTTCTTCTCGCCGCCTCCGGCGATCCACAGCGGCGGGCCGTCGACCTGGATCGGCAGCGGGGCGAGCTGGGCGCCGTCGACCTGGTAGTGCGTCCCGTTGAGGGTGGCCACGCCGTTGGTCCACATCTGCTTCATGATCTGGACGCCCTCGTCCAGTGCGGCGATCCGCTCCCCGGCGGCGGGGAAGCCGTAGCCGTAGGCGCGCCACTCGTGCTCGTACCACCCGGCGCCGATGCCCATCTGCACTCGTCCGCCGCTGATCAGGTCGGCGGTGGCGGCGACCTTCGCGAGGTAGGCGGGGTTGCGGTAGGACATGCAGGTGCACATCTGGCCGAGCTTCACCCGGCGGGTGGTGGCGGCGTAGGCGTTGATCAGGCTCCACGCCTCGTGGGTCGCCTCGCCGTTGGGCTCGGGCACCGCGTGGAAGTGGTCGTAGACCCAGATCGAGTCCCAGACGTCACCGGTGTCGGCGTGCTGGGCGAGGTCGTGCATGACGGTCCAGTGCTCGGCCGGTGCGATGCCGGTGAGATCCTGCCGCCAACCCTGGGGGATGAAGAGTCCGAAGCGCATGGTGACGAACCTAACCCCGTCGCGCGGTCCCGGCGGCTCGGACAGGATGGGCCCATGATCCACGGGTACACCGCCGCACAGATCCGGGCCGCCGAGGAACCCTTGCTGACCGCCGGGCGACCGCTGATGCAGCACGCTGCCTTCGCGCTGGCGGGCGCGGTGGCGGGGGAGCTGGCAGCACGTCGTGGCCGGGTGGTGGGGTCGACGGCGGTGCTGCTGGTCGGGGCCGGGAACAACGGCGGCGACACGCTGCACGCCGGAGCTCTGCTGGCCCGGCGTGGGGTGCGGGTCCTCGCGCTGTGCACCGGGTCGCCGCATGCCGAGGGACTGGCCGCACTGCGCCGGGCCGGGGGGCGGGCGGTGCTGGTCACGGACGGGCTGGACGAGGCGGGCGCGAACGCGGGCCCGGACGAGGGGTCGCAGGAGACCGACGCGTCGGACGCCTCGGGCGGTCCTCGTGCCGGGGCCGTCCTGCCGACCCTGTGGGCCGGGGACGCCGCCGCCGAGGCAGCCACCGCCGACGTGCTGCTGGACGGGCTGCTCGGCATCGGCGGTTCCGGTGCGCCCCGTGGTGTGGCCGGGGTGCTGACCGCGGTGCTCGCGCAGACGCTGACCGACCGGGATGATCCGGCGGCCGGGGGTCCGCGGGTGGTGGCGGTGGATCTGCCCAGCGGGATCGGTGTGGACGACGGGGCGCTGCCCACTGACGGCACCGTCCTCCCCGCGGACCTGACGGTGACCTTCGGCGGGGTGAAAGCGGGGCTGCTGCTTCCCCCGGCGAGCGCGCTGGCCGGCACGGTGTGGCCGGTCGACCTGGGCTTGCCGATGCAGCCGGAGCGTGCGGCGGTGATCCGCCTCGACCCCACCGATGTGGCGGCGCTGTGGCCGGTGCCGGGCACCGGTGACCACAAGTACACCCGCGGTGTGCTCGGTGTGGTGGCCGGGACCGCGCGGTACCCGGGGGCGGCGGTGCTCGCGGTGACCGCCGCCGCCCGGTCCGGGGTCGGGATGATCCGCTTCCAGGGGCCGGACCGGGTGGTGGACGCGGTGCTGGCGGCTCGGCCGGAGGTGGTGCACGGGACCGGCCGGGTGCAGGCGTGGCTGCTCGGGCCCGGGGTGGACCCGGAGGACAGCGAGCAGGCGGACCGGGTGCGGCAGTCGTTGGCGGCGGCGCTCGCGGCGGGGCAGCCGGTGGTGGCCGATGCCGGTGCGCTGAGCCTGCTGCCGGAACGGCTGGCGCCGTCGTGTGTCCTGACCCCGCACGCCGGGGAACTGGCGACGCTGCTGGTCGGACGTGGCGTGCAGGTGGACCGCGCGGCGGTGGAGCGTGAGCCGGTGCGCTGGGCACGCCGGGCGCAGGAGCTGACCGGCGCGACGGTGTTGCTCAAGGGGGCGACGACGGTGGTGGTCGGCGCGCAGGGGGTCTGCCTCAGCCAGGCCGACGGACCGGGGTGGCTGGCGACCGCCGGGGCCGGTGACGTGCTGTCGGGGGTGCTCGGTGCGCTGCTGGCGGGCCGCGCGTCGGAGGTGGTCGAGGACCCGTCGGTCACCGCGACCCTGGCGGCGGTGGCGGCGCTGGTGCACGGGCGGGCGGCGCGCCGGGCGAATCCCGGCGGACCGATCGTGGCGCTGGACGTGGCCGAGGCGGTGCCGGGGACGGTCGCGGAGCTGCTCGCGGCGGCCGAGCGATGACCGGTGCGGACCCGGCGCTGCCGGAGGCGCTGCGCGCGCGGGTGACGGACTTGTTGGCGGCGGGTGGTCGCCACCTGATCGGGATCGCGGGTGCCCCGGGGGCGGGCAAGTCGACCCTCGCGGCGGCACTACTGGCGGCCTTCCCCGGCCGGTGCGTCGTGGTGCCGATGGACGGTTTCCACCTGGCCCAGTCCGAGCTGGACCGGACCGGCCGCGCGGGCCGGAAGGGGGCGCCGGACACCTTCGACGCGGCGGGCTACGTCGCCCTGCTGCGCCGGCTGCGCTCGGCGACCGAGACGGTGTACGCACCCGAGTACCGACGGGATCTGCACAACGCGGTGGCCGGGGCGATCCCGGTGCCGCCGGAGGCACCGCTGGTCATCACCGAGGGGAACTATCTCCTGCTGGACGAGCACGGCTTCGGGCCGGTGCGCGGGCTGCTGGACGAGTGTTGGTTCGTCCAGGTGGACGAGGACCTGCGGCTGGACCGGCTGGAACGGCGACATGTCGCCACGGGGAAGTCGCCGACCGCTGCCCGGGAGTGGACCCGCGGACCCGATCAGGCCAATGCGGAGCTGGTCGCCGCCACGGCGGCCCGGGCCGACCGGGTGGTGCGGCTCGGCTGAGGCGGTCCACCGGCCGAGGGTGCGAAACTGTCCCGGTGAGCTTGTTCCCCGCACGTGCCGTGGTCGATCTGGGGGCGATCCGCGCCAACGCCCGGACCCTCCGCCGGATCACCGCCGAGGCGGCGCAGACCGCCGGTGCCGTCCCGCCCGCGGTGATGGCCGTGGTCAAGGCGGATGCCTACGGCCACGGACTGGTCCCGGTGGCCCGTGCGGCGGTGCAGGGCGGGGTCACCTGGCTCGGCGCGGCTCAGCTGACCGAGGCGCTGGCGCTGCGTGCGGCGGGGATCGACGCTCGGATCCTCACCTGGCTGTACGCCCCCGGCGCCCCGCTGCACCTGGCGGTGGAGGCGGAGGTCGACCTGGCGGTGTCGGCCCCGTGGGCGGTGGCGGAGATCGCCGCGGCGGCCCGGGCCACCGGTCGCACCGCCCGGGTGCAGCTCAAGGTGGACACCGGACTGGGCCGCAACGGGCTGACCCCGGACGATCTGCCCGCCGTGCTCGACGCGGTCGCTCGGCTGCGGGACGAGGGAGTGCTGACCGTCTCGGGGCTGTTCAGTCACCTGGCCTTCGCCGACACGCCGGGCCACCCGACTCTGGACCACCAGCTCGAGGTGCTGCACGCCGCGGTGGCGGCGGCCCGCTCGCGGGGGATCGACCCGGAGCTGCGGCACATCGCGGCGTCGGCGGCGACCCTGACGGCACCGGAGCTGCATCTGGACCTGGTGCGACCGGGGCTGGCGCTCTACGGCCTGAGCCCGGTGCCGCAGATCGGCGGCCCGGAGCACTTCGGTCTGATCCCGGCGATGACCCTGGAGGCGGAGCTGGCGACCGTGAAGCGGCTGCCCGCCGGTCACGGGATGTCCTACGGACACCAGTACGTGACGCCGACGGCGACCACGGTCGGGGTGGTGCCGCTCGGCTACGGCGACGGGATCCCGCGCCACGCCTCCGGGGTGGACGGCGCACCGGGCGCGCCGCTCGGCATCTCGGGCCGCCGCCGATCGATCGCCGGGCGGGTGTGCATGGACCAGTTCATGGTGGACCTGGGCCCGGAGGCGACCGAGGTGGCCGGGGACCGGGTGGTGCTCTTCGGCCGGGGCGGCCCCTCCGCCGAGGACTGGGCGCGGGCGGCGGACACCATCAGCTATGAGATCGTGACTCGGCTCGGGGGCAGGGTCCCTCGGGTGTACGTGGACGACGAGACGACACAGGAGAGCGACCGATGATCATCGAGCTGCCGGACGCCGACAGCACCCGGGCCTACGGCGAGGCGCTGGCCGGACTGCTGCGGCCCGGTGACCTGCTGGTGCTCACCGGTGACCTCGGTGCCGGCAAGACGACGCTGACCCAGGGGATCGGGGCCGGGCTGCACGTGCGGGGCACCGTCGCCTCGCCGACGTTCATCATCGCCCGGGTGCACCCGTCCCTGGCCGACGGTCCGGCACTGGTGCACGTGGACGCCTACCGGCTCGGTTCGCTGGACGAGGTCGACGCTCTGGACCTGGACACCTCGCTGGAGGAGTCGGTCACCGTGGTCGAGTGGGGCGAGGGCCTGGTCGAGCAGTTGGCGCAGGACCGCCTGGAGATCGCGCTGCGCCGCCCGCACGGCGGCGACCCGCTCGCCGAGGACGCCGCAGCCGGCACCCGACAGTTGACCATCACCGCCGTGGGCGAGCGCTGGCGCGACGTCCAGCTGCCCACCGTCTGACCCGCTCCGAGGAGAACCGCCGTGCCGTTGCTCGCCCTGGACACCTCGTCCGCCGCCTCCGCCGCCGTGGTGGCCGACGACGGTCGCACCCTGGCCACCCGTTCCTCCGGTGAACCCCGGCGGCACGCGGAGCTGCTCACCCCGCTGATCGAGCAGGTGCTCGGCGAGGCGGGGGTGGATCGTTCCCAGCTGACCGGCATCGTCGCCGGGACCGGTCCGGCACCATTCACCGGCCTGCGGGTCGGGCTGGTCACCGCGCGCACCCTCGGCATGGCGCTGGGCATCCCGGTGCACGGGGTGTCGTCGCTGGACGCGTTGGCCCTGGCGGCGGTGCGTGGTGGGGAGACGGACGAGGTGCTGGTCGTCTCGGACGCGCGGCGCAAGGAGGTCTACTGGGCGCGGTACCGCGCGGTGGTCGGCTCGGTGGAGCTGGTGGACGGCCCGGGGGTCGAGTCGCCGCAGGCGGTGGCCGAGCGGATCGACGGCGTCGTGGTCGTCGGGCCCGGAACGTCCTTGTACCCGGAGCTGTTGCCGGCCGGTGCCGAGGTCGGCGCGCTGGACCCCGCGGACCTGGCCCGGGTGGCCCAGGCGCGGCTGGCCGAGGGGATCGCCGCCAGCCCCGATCTGCCGCTGCCGGAGGCGTCGGTCCAGCTGTCGACCGAGCCGCTGTACCTGCGCCGCCCGGATGCGGTGCCCTCCGCCGCGGCGAAGCGGGCCACCGCGTGAGCGTCACCCTCCGGGGGCTGACCGACGACGACCTGGACGACCTGGTCGCGATGGAGCATGAGCTGTTCGGCCCCGGGGCGTGGTCCCGGCAGTCGTTGGCGGAGGAGATCGTCGGACCGGGGCGCTGGTACGTCGGCGCCGAGTCCGAGGGTGCGTTGATCGGTTACGCCGGGCTGTGGTTCGACGGCGATGACGCGCAGGTGATGACGGTCGGTACCCGGCCGGAGGCGCAGGGGCGCGGGGTGGGCCGACTGCTGTTGGACGCGTTGCTCGACCGGGCGCGGGAGCTGCGGGCCGGAGCGATGTTCCTGGAGGTCCGGGTGGACAACGACCCGGCGCTCGCGCTGTACCGCCGGGCGGGCTTCGAGCAGATCGGGCTGCGCAAGCGGTACTACCAGCCGGAGAACGTCGACGCCTGGACCATGCGCAAGGACCTGACGTAGGACGGCCCGGCCACCGTGTCGTCGTGACGCGGTGCCCGGGCCGTCCTGGGCCGTCCGGCAGTGCTCAGACCGTCTGCGCGACGTCCTCGAAGTCGAGCCGGGTCTGGCGCGGCCAGCTGGCCGGGATGCCCAGGTCCTCGATGTCGGCCGGGGCGTGGCCGACGTTCAGCACGGCCAGGGCGCGCCACGGGGTCCCGGCGAAGAACTCGGCGTCCACCCCGGCGGCGTCGAAGCCGGTCATCGGGCCGACCTGCAGGCCCTCGGCGCGCAGCCCGAGGATGAAGTAGCCGAGCTGCAGGAAGGAGTTGTCGCGGGCCATCGCGGTGCGGCCCGCCTCGTTCCCGTGCAGGTTGTCCCGCACGCCGGGGATGTGCGGCGCGAGCCGGGGCATGTTCTCGTGGAAGTCGACGTCCGCGGCCACGACGATCGACAGCGGCGCACGCTCGGTCTTGACCTTGTTGCCGTCCGCCATGTGCGACACCAGTCGCTCACGACCGGCCGGGGTGCGCACCAGCAGCAGGCGCAGCGGCAGCGAGTTCATCGCGGTGGGTCCCCAGCGGACCACGTCCCAGACGGCACGGATCTGCTCGTCGGTGACCTCGCCCTCGGCGAAGGTGTTCACGGTCCGCGCGGTGCGGAACAGGAGATCGGTGACCTCGTCCGGCACGAGCGCGGAGGAGGCAGCGGTGTCAGTGGTCATGCGCACGTGAACGCCCCGTGGAATGTGCGGCATTCCAGATGATTGCCGTGAGCAGCATCACACTGGCCTCGCGGCTTATCCTGTCCGCATGCCCGAAGCACCCCTGGTCCTGGGGATCGAGACCTCCTGCGACGAGACCGGCGTGGCCCTGGTCCGCGCCCACCCCGACCGTAGCGAGCTGTTGGTCGACACCGTCGCGTCGTCGATGGACGAGCACGCCCGGTTTGGCGGGATCATCCCGGAGATCGCCTCCCGCGCCCATCTGGAGGCGATGCTCCCGACGATCCAGCGCTCGCTGGACACCGCCGGGGTGACGCTGGCCGATGTGGACGCGGTGGCGGTCACCGCCGGCCCCGGTCTGGTCGGTTCGCTGACCGTCGGGGCGGCCGCCGCGAAGGCGCTGGCCTTCGGCCTCGGCAAGCCGCTGTACGGCGTGAACCACGTGATCGGGCACGCCGCCGTCGACGAGCTGGTCGACGGACTGTTCCCGGACCGGGTGATGGCGTTGGTGGTCTCCGGCGGGCACTCGTCGCTGCTGTTGATCGACGACGTGGTGACCGGGGTGCACGAGCTGGGTTCCACGCTGGACGACGCCGCCGGCGAGGCCTTCGACAAGGTGGGTCGACTGCTGGGACTGCCGTACCCCGGCGGCCCGCACATCGACCGACTGGCCCGCGAGGGCGACCCGACCGCGATCAGGTTCCCCCGCGGGCTCACGGCGGCCAAGGATCAGGAGAAGCACGCCTACGACTTCTCCTTCTCCGGACTCAAGACCGCCGTGGCCCGGTGGGTCGAGGCGCGTCGGGATGCCGGTGAGGAGATCCCGCTGGCCGACGTCTCGGCCAGCTTCGCCGCCGCGGTCGCCGACGTGCTCACCGCGAAGACCATCGCCGCCTGTCGGACGCACGGGGTGGACACTCTGGTGATCGGCGGCGGGTTCAGCGCCAACTCCCAGCTGCGGGAGATGGCCGCCGAGCGGTGTGCCGAGGCTGGGATCGACCTGCGCATTCCGCCGATCCGCTACTGCACGGACAACGGCGCGATGATCGCGGCGCTCGGTGCGGCGATCGTGCGGCGGGGGATCGCCCCGTCGTCCTTGGACATCGGGGTGGACTCGGCGATGCCGCTGGAGACCGTCACCGTCTGAGTCCGTCGCACCTCGGCTCAGGCCGTCGTGCTCTTGGGTGCCCACAGCCGCCAGATCCGGGCACCCAGGGCGAACGGGACCAGGGCGATCAGCAGGTGCAGGCCGAACCAGCCCCAGCTCAGGGACGCTGCCATGGACAGTTCGCTCGGTCCGCCGGTGTAGACGAAGGTGGCGCCCAGCACGCCGCGCTGCACCGACAGTGCCTCGTCCCCGGCCAGGTCGGCGAGTGCGTCCATGGTGCCGAAGCCGTAGGCCATCCCGGTGTAGAGCGCGAAGGCCAGGGCGATCCCGGCCCACACCGCGCCGGCGGTCCAGCGGGGGAGCGGGCGGTCGTGTTCGGCGAGGTAGCCGTCGGCGAGTGCGCGTGGGCTGCCGAGGTCGGCCAGGGTCTGGCGCATCCCGACCTCGGCGGCGGTGGCGTCGATCTCCCGGCGCAGCTCTCGGGTCAGTCGCCGGGCGTGCGGGTGGTCCTGGATCGCCCAGGAGAAACGGGTCAGCACCAGGTCGCGGTGCAGGCGGTCGCGCAGGGTGGTCATGCTGGCTCCTTCGGGCTGTCGGCGGCGGCGAGCAGGTCGCGCACGGTGTGGTCCAGGGCGGACCACGAGGCGGCGGCCTGGCGCAGGGCGTCGGCTCCGTCGTCGGTGGGTCGGTAGTACTTGCGGGCGGGACCGCTGGGCGAGGGCACCAGTCGGGAGCTGATCCGCCCCTCGCGTTCCAGGCGGTTCAGCACCGGGTAGACGGTGCCGGTGGTCAGCTCGGCCAGGCCGGCCGCTCGGAGCCGGTCCACGAGCTGGTAGCCGTAGGACTCGGCCTCGGTCAGGGCGGCGATGACCAGCATCGGGAGCACGCCCTTGAGGAGTTGGCTGTCGGACATGGCACCACGGTAACGCCAGCTAGTGGGTATTGCCAACTAGCTCGACCTGGTAGGGCCCGCCCGGCTCAGAGCGGGCGGCCCGCCCGACTCAGAGCGGGCGGCCCGCCCGCATCTCCGCGACCAGCGACGCCACCACCGCGTCCAGCTCGCCACCGTGCCGCCGCGCTACGGCCCGCTGCCGCTGGTACGACGCCCCCTTGCGCAGGATCACCCGCACCGAGTCCAGCTCCTGCGCGCAGCCCAGTCGCTCCGCCACCGGCGCCAGATCGGTGAGCAGCCGGGAGACCGCATCGGTGACCAGCTCCTCGTCACCGGCGGCGTTGGTGATGATGATCGCGTCCATGCCGTAGCGAGCCGAGCGCCACTTGTTCTCCTGCGCGAACCAGGGCGGCACGGTCGGCAGCGTCTCGCCCCGGTCCAGCAGGGTGGAGAAGTGCTCGACCAGGCAGTGCGTCAGGGCCGCCAGGGCGGTGACCTCCAGCAGGGTGGGCGCCCCGTCGCAGATCCGGGCCTCGATGGTGCCGAACCGGGGCGAGGGGCGGACATCCCAGCGCACCTCGTCGAAGGCGTCGATCACCCCGGTGTGCAGCATGTCGCCGACGTAGGCCTCCAGCTGGTCCCAGCGCTCGAACTGGAACGGCAGTCCGGCGGTGGGCAACTGCTGGAACATCAGCGCGCGGTTCGAGGCGTAGCCGGTGTCCTTGCCGCCCCAGAACGGGCTGGACGCCGACAACGACTGCAGGTGGGCGAAGGTGGTCAGCAGCGCGCGGGAGATCGGCAGCACCTTGTCCCGGTCCTCGATGCCGACGTGGACGTGCACCCCGTAGATCAGCATCTGCCGTCCCCACCACTGGGTGCGGTCGATGAGCGTGGCGTAGCGCTGCTTGTCGGTGACCTTCTGCTGCGCCCAGCGCGCGAACGGGTGGGTGCCGGCGCTCATCAGCTCCACCCGCAGCGGATCGGTCAGCTCGCGCACCCGGTCGATCGCGTGTGAGAGGTCCGCCCCGGCCTCACCGACGGTGCGGCAGACCCCCGACACCACCTCGACGGTGTTCAGCAGCAGCTCCTGCTTGATCGCCGGGTCGTCGTCGCCGATCGCGTCCAGCACGGTGCGGGCGACCTGGCGCAGGTCACCGGAGTCGGCGTCGACCAGGGCGAGCTCCCACTCGATGCCGACCGTCGAGCGCTCCGACCGGGCGAAGTCCAACCGCGTCGGGGCGGCCATCAGGCGACCGGCTCCACGACCAGGACCTGCTGCTGACCGGCGACCCGGGTGAGCACCAGGGTGGTCTCGGCGTCGCCGCGCAGGTCGAGCTGGCGGCGCAGCTGCTCGGGGACCACCGCCGTGCCGCGCTTCTTGATCGTCGCGATGCCCACGTTCCGTTCCCGCAGGTACGCCTTCAACCGCTTCAGCCCGAAGGGCATCGAGTCGAGCACCCGGTACGGGGTCGCGAAGGCGGTGGGATGCAGCACATCGGAGGTCACGTAGGCGATGGTGGGGTCCACCAGACGACCCTGCACCTCGGCGGCGACCTCGGCCACCAGACCGGCCCGGATCACCGCCCCGTCCGGCTCGTAGAGGTAGCCGCCGAGCCCACCGGCCTCGGCCACCGCGCCGGAGTCGCGCAGCTGCGCCGATCGGCCCGCCGCGTCCAGCAGCAGCGCCGACCGTCCCGGACCGTCGGCGGCGAGCGGGCCGAACCACAGCCCCAGCTCGACGACGTCGCCGTCCACCGACACCCACTGCGCCTCGGCGTCCTCCGGCAGCGCCGCGTGCGGCACCCCGGGCCCGAGCTTCATGCCCAGCGCCGGGACCCGGTCCCGGAGCGCGAGCACCTGGTCCAGCGCGGGGGTGTAGGCGGCGGGGTCGTGCCGGCGGGCGCCCGAACCGGTCCGTCGAGCGGGGTCGGCGTAGATCCCGTCGACGCCCTCCCCGGCGAAGTCCACCGTCAGCCCGTCACCGTGCCGGACCGTCGCCTCCGGGAAGTGCCGCAGGTTCACGGTGGCCAGGGCGGCGGTGGTCTCGTCCGCGTCGACCGCCAGGACCGCGAGGCCGACCCCGGCCAGCGTGATCGCGTCGGCGCCGAGTCCGCAGGTGATGTCCGCGACCCGGGTGAGCCCGGCGGCGCGGTAGCGGCGTGCGTGCCGCGCCGCGACCACCAGCCGGGTCGCCTGCTCCAGGCCCGCCGGGGTGAACAGCATGCCGTCGGCGAACTCACCGAGTTTGTCGTGCGCCTTCGCCCGGAGCCGGGACTGGGTGAGCGCGGCGGCGACCAGATCGGCGTCGAAGCCGTCCCGGCGCAGGCGTTCGGACAGCGCCATCGCCGCGTCGGCGTCGTAGGGCGGCAGGGCCGAGAGCAGCGCCCATCCCTCGGGGCTGAGCAGTGTGGCGAGGCCGGCGGCGTCCATCCGGCGATCCTCGCACGCCACGATCGTTGGCACTCGCCTTGACCGAGTGCTAACCGCTTTCTACAGTGACCGTGGGCACTCTCCCTGGGAGGGTGCGCAGCCCGTACGACTGCCGGCACCCGCGACGACGGCCGGTCGTTCGGTTTTCTTGTACAGGCAACTCACAAGCGAGAAGGGGAGGTCCGCCGTGTCGGTCTCCATCAAGCCGCTCGAGGACCGGATCGTCGTCAAGACGCTCGAGGCGGAGCAGACCACCGCCTCCGGTCTGGTCATCCCGGACAGTGCCAAGGAGAAGCCCCAGGAGGGCGAGGTCCTGTCGGTCGGTCCGGGTCGTATCGACGACAACGGCAACCGTGTCCCGCTGGACGTGGCCGTGGGTGACAAGGTCATCTACAGCAAGTACGGCGGCACCGAGGTCAAGTACGACGGCGAGGAGTACCTGATCCTCTCCGCCCGCGACATCCTGGCGATCGTCACCAAGTGACCCGCTGAGAAGGCCCCCATCGCATCGCGGTGGGGGCCTTCGTCGTGTCCGGACCGCGGCGACGCGGTGCCGGAACATGCCTGGCCGGGATGCGGCCGAACATGCGACGAGGGCCCGGACGGTCTCGCACCGTCAGGGCCCTCGTCGGGTGACGACGGCGGACTGTCGCGGTATCGCACCGCGGACCGCCGCCATCGAGTTCTCGGGGGTGTTACACCGCCGCGCTGCGTCCAGCGCGCTCGGCCAGGACCGCGGTCCGCTCGTCCTCGCTCAGACCGCCCCAGACGCCGTACGGCTCACGCACTGCCAGCGACTGCTCGCGGCACTCGTTCAGCACCGGGCAGGTGGCGCAGATCGCCTTGGCGGCCTCGGCCCGGCGGCGACGGGCGGCTCCGCGCTCGCCCTCCGGGTGGAAGAACAGGTTCTCGTCGGCGTCGCGGCAAGCACCCTGGTACTGCCACTCCCACAGCTCCATCACGGGTCCGGGAAGGCGAGAGATCTCAGCCATTGCACACTCCTGACGGTGAAGTTCGAGGGGGTTCACGTTCCGTTCGTCGCCGTTTCAGGACCCGTCCGGTTCGCGCTGGTTGGAACAGTACAACCGATTCGAAAGTTGTTCAACCACCTATGCCCAGGGACCTTGGTCGCGGGTAGGTGACCCGATCGGTGGCGCGATTCGGGCGACTCGGTTGGTGGCCGGGACCGACCCCCGGCAGAATCTCGGGGGACCGATCAGCGCAACCCCTGGCGCGAACGAGGACTGAGTACATGCAGAACGGCGACGAGCCGGACGCCCTGCCCGAGGGCGCGACCCTGACACCCGCGGCGGTGGCCCGACGACTAGGTGTGGCAGCCGCCACCCTGCGTACCTGGGACCGTAGGTATGGGTTGGGCCCGTCCGAGCACACGGCGGGGGCGCACCGCCGGTACACCGCCGCCGACGTGGCGCGATTGACCGAGATGCGTTCGCTGACCCTGGACGGGGTGCCGCCGGCCGAGGCCGCCCGGCTGGCCCGGGACGGGACGAACGGGCGACACCTGGCGGTGGTCCCCGCTCCCGCGCGCTCGAGCGAGGCGCAGGACGCGGCACCGGGACGCGGCGAGGAGCCGAGCGCTGCGCCCGCGGTGGCGCCCAGCCCCACGGCGGTGATCGACGCCGCGCTGCGCGGGGACTCGGTGGCAGCACGCGCACTGCTCGCCCCCGGTGACGATCTGTCCCGCTGGTGGTCCGACCTGATCGTGCCCGCCCGGGCCGGGGTCGCCGCCCGGACCGTGCTGGCCCGTCCGGGCGACGAGCCGGACGAGGTGATCGTGGCCGCCGCCCTGGCCGCCCTGCGGGACCGGTTCAGCAAGGTGCCGCGCCATCCGTCCCGACGCCGGGTGGTCCTGCTGTTCACGCCGCCCGGCGAACCGCGACCGCTGGAGCTGCACGTCCTCGCCGCCGCGCTGGCCGATCGGGGACTGGACGCCCGGGTGGTGGCGGGTCCGGCCGGTCAGACCCGGTTGGGCGAGATCGTCACCATGACCAGCCCGTCGGCGGCGGTGCTGATGTCCGAGCGGACCGATCCCGATCTGGGCATCGTGGACGCGCTGTCCGCGCAGCACCCGGACCTGATGCAGTTCGTGATGGTGCCGGACGCCGCCGCGTCGCAGGTGCCGCTGGATCACCGGGTGCAGCGCGTGCGCTCGTTCGCGGGGGTCCTGCACGAGGTCGCCGCCGTCGCGGAGGGTGCGCCCGGCTCGGTTCGGTGAGCGTCAGGGACCTCCGGCCACTAACGTCCGGTCAGATCTGGCCGATACAGACACCATCGGCCGGACAGTCCGGTCGACGGAAGGCGGAAGTTGATGGCGGGCGTCGTGGTGTGCCACGGATCCACGACGGTGCGGGAGCGCATCGTCCTCACGGCGCTCGGCGTACCCGCCCTGGCACCGGTGCGAGCGGCGGGTTCGGTCGACGAACTGGTCACGCTGGCCCGGCGCATGCCGCCGACCATCGTGCTGCTGGACGCGCACCTGCCGTCGCCGGGTCCGGTGGAGGCGATCCGTCGCCTGCGCGCCATCCCTGCCCCGGCCACCGTCGTGATGCTGGCGGTGCCCGGTGACGAGATCGCCCTGGACCGCGCGATCGCGCTCGGCGCCCGCGGCTACCTGTCGCCGGACGTCGGTCGCGCCGAACTGGCCGCCGTCGCCGCGCACATCCTGGCCGGGCCGGGCGGTCACGAGGGCCGCGGCGGCGACGGCGTCCCGGGTCAGGACGGTCTGGCGGCCGCCGCCACGGCGGCGACCACCGCGGTGCTCACCCCGGAGCTCCCGGCCCAGGCCAGCGGCGGACTGGGCGAGGTGCAGTTGACCAAGCGCGAGATCGAGGTGCTGGTCGGGATGAGCAACGGTCGCTCGAACGCCCAGATCGGCCAGGAGCTGTACCTGTCCGAGGACACCATCAAGACCCACGCCCGTCGGCTGTTCCGGAAGCTGGGTGCCGCGGACCGCGCCCAGGCGGTGGCGATCGGACTGCGGCGCGGCCTGATCCGCTGAGCCGTCCGAGGGGCTTCCGCGGGGCCGTATCATCGGGGAATGACCGACCTGGGTACCCCTGGCTCCGCACCTACTCACGACCCCTTCGGCTTCATCGGTCTCACCTATGACGATGTCCTGCTGCTCCCCGGCGAGACCGACGTCATCCCGAGTGAGGTCGACACCACCACCAAGCTGACCCGCGAGATCGAGTTGCGCATCCCGCTGGTGTCGGCGGCGATGGACACCGTCACCGAGTCCCGGATGGCGATCGCCCTGGCCCGCCAGGGCGGGATCGGCATCCTGCACCGCAACCTGTCGATCGCCGACCAGGCGCACCAGGTGGAGCTGGTGAAGCGCTCCGAGTCGGGCATGGTCTCCGACCCGGTCACCATCTCCCCAGACGCCACCCTGGCCGAGCTGGACGACCTGTGCGCCAAGTACCGGGTCTCCGGTCTGCCGGTGGTCGACGGCGACGACACCCTGCTGGGCATCATCACCAACCGCGACCTGCGGTTCGTGCCGGGCGAGGAGTTCACCACCCGCACCGTCCGCGAGTCGATGACCGCGCAGCCGCTGATCACCGGACCGGTCGGCATCGCCCGCGCCGACGCCGCCGCGCTGCTGGCCAAGCACAAGGTGGAGAAGCTGCCGCTGGTGGACGACGCCGGCCGGCTGCGCGGGCTGATCACCGTCAAGGACTTCGTGAAGTCCGAGCAGTACCCGCTCGCGACCAAGGACTCGTCCGGCCGGCTGTCGGTGGGTGCGGCGGTCGGCTTCTTCGGTGACGCCTGGGACCGGGTGACGGCTCTGGTCGACGCCGGGGTGGACGTCCTGGTGGTGGACACCGCCAACGGGCATGCCCGGCTGATGCTGGACATGGTGCGCCGGATCAAGTCGGACCCCGCGACCCGGCACGTCCAGGTGATCGGCGGCAACATCGCCACCCGCGAGGGCGCTCAGGCTCTGGTCGACGCCGGGGTGGACGCGGTGAAGGTCGGCGTCGGACCCGGCTCCATCTGCACCACCCGCGTGGTCGCCGGTGTCGGCGTGCCGCAGGTGACCGCCGTCTACCAGGCGGCTCTGGCCGCCAAGCCCGCCGGGGTGCCGGTGATCGCCGACGGTGGTCTGCAGTACTCCGGTGACATCGCCAAGGCGCTGGTGGCCGGTGCCGACTCGGTGATGATCGGCGGGCTGATCGCCGGCTGCGACGAGTCCCCGGGTGACCTGGTGTTCGTCAACGGCAAGCAGTTCAAGCGCTACCGGGGAATGGCCTCGCTCGGCGCGATGCAGTCCCGTGGCGACCGGCGCTCGTACTCCAAGGACCGCTACTTCCAGGGCGACCTGACCGACGACGAGATCATCACCGAGGGCATCGAGGGCCAGGTGCCCTACCGCGGCCCGCTCGCCGCGGTGGCCCACCAGCTGGTCGGTGGCCTGCACCAGTCGATGTTCTACGTCGGCGCCCGGACGATGCCGGAGCTGCAGGAGCGCGGCAAGTTCGTCCGGATCACCCCGGCCGGGCTCAAGGAGTCGCACCCGCACGACGTGCAGATGGTCGCCGAGGCGCCGAACTACAGCGCCCGCTGACCTGACGCGAGGAAGGGCCCCGGCGACACTGCGCCGGGGCCCTTCCTCATGCGCTCAGTCCCGGAAGGTCTCGATCTGCGCGCCGAGCTCGACCAGTCGCTCCTGCAGCTGCTCGTAGCCGCGGGCGATGATGTCCACGTCGCGCAGCACGCTGGTGCCCTTGGCGGCCAGCATGCTGAGCAGGATCACCACCGCCGGGCGCAAAGCGGGCGGGCAGGAGATCTCGGCGCCGGACCACCGGGTCGGGCCCTCGACCTGCAGTCGGTGCGCGTCCAGCAGGCGCACCCCCGCACCGAGTCGGGTCAGGTCGGTCAGGTGGATGGCGCGACCGTCGTACACCCAGTCGTGCACCAGGGTGGTGCCCTCCGCGCAGGCGGCGATCGCCACGAAGAACGGCAGATTGTCGATGTTCAGCCCCGGGAAGGGCATCGGGTGCACCGTGTTGGCCGGGGCGCGCAGCTCACTGGGGAAGACGGTGACGTCCACCAGGCGGGAGCGCCCGTTGTGCGCGGTGTACTCGCCGGAGAGCTCGTAGCGCAGGCCCATCTCCGCGAGGGTGGCCAGCTCGATCTCCATGAACTCGATCGGCACCCGGCCCACGGTGATCTGCGACCCGGTGACGATGCCCGCGGTGAGCAGGCTCATCGCCTCGACCGGGTCCTCGGACACCGCGTACTCCACGTCGGCGTCCAGCTCGGCCTTGCCGTGCACCCGCAGGGTGGTGGTGCCGATGCCCTCGATCGTCACGCCGAGCAGCTCCAGGTAGAAGCACAGGTCCTGGACCATGTAGTTCGGGCTGGCGTTGCGGATGATCGTCAGTCCGTCGCGCCGGGCGGCCGCCATCAGGGCGTTCTCGGTGACGGTGTCGCCGCGCTCGGTGAGCACGATCTGCAGGTCGGTGCTGCCCGGGTCGGCCACGGTCGCGTGGTAGCGGCTGTTGGTGGCGGTGACCGTCAGCCCGAAGGGCCGCAGCGCGATCATGTGCGGCTCGACGGTGCGCGAGCCGAGGTCGCAGCCGCCGGCGTAGGGCAGCTTGAAGTCGTCGAACTGGCTGAGCAGCGGGCCGAAGAACATGATGATCGACCGGGTGCGCACGGCGGCGTCGACGTCGATCGACTCCAGGTCCAGATACCGCGGGACGACGATCTCCAGGTCGCGGCCGTCGGCGGACCAGGTGGCGCGCACCCCGATGGAGCGCAGCACCTCGACGATCCGGTCCACCTCGACGATCCGGGCGACGTTGCGGAGCTTGGTGGTGCCGCGGTTCAGCAGGCTGGCGCACAGCAGCGCGACGGCGCCGTTCTTGGAGGTGTTGACGTCGATCCGGCCGGACAGCTGGTGCCCGCCGGTGACCCGCAGGTGGGTGCGCTGGGGTGCGCCGACGGTGACGATGGGGGAGTCCAGCGCCGCGCCGATCCGGGTGAGCATGTCCAGGCTGAGGTTCTGGGTGCCCTGTTCGATCCGGTGCACGGCGGATTGGCTGGTGTTCAGGAGCTCCGCGAGCTGGGCCTGGGTGAGGCCGCGGTGGCGTCGTGCGGAGCGGACGAGCGAGCCGACGTGGGCCAGTTGCTCGGGCAGGGTGCGCACGGTCGGGATGGAACCGGTGGCAGGTGTGGTCGTCTGAGTCACGGGACGACCGTAACTCATGGATGAGATAGTGGCGACGCCTGGAAGGTGAAGATCCGGTGTCCGGCGCGTTTGCGCATATCAGAGGTGAGATTTCAGGCGATCAGGGTGTCCTGGATCGGCCGACCCTCGGGCGGCGCCGGGTGGGCGGGCGCGGCGAGGTGCTCGACCTCGGCAGCGGACGGGGTCCGCGGGGACGGTGTGGACAGTGCGGGTGCACCCGAGCGCGTCTGTGGGGTGGCAGGCACCGGCCATGCCGTGACGGCCCCCTCGCCGTCGTAGCCCTGCTGGGTCCGCCAGGTGTTGAACGCCTCGGCCCACGCGCGGTGCGCGGTCACCTGGTAGTCGTGCAGCTCGGCCAAGGGCAGCTCGCCCAGGTGCGGGAACCGGTCGACGATCCGCTCCAGCACGTCCAGGGTGGCGACCACGTCGACGTCGGCGGTGTGCAGCTGACCGGTGTCGACCACCTGGTAGACGCCACACAGGTCGATCAGCTTGCGCTTGCCCTTGCGGTAGCGGTCCTCGGCGCGGTCCAGCACCAGGGGGTCGATCACCGGGACCAGCGCACCACCGAGCCGGTCGCTCACGGTCGGCAGCCGATGCCGTTCCAGCTCCGCCTCCAGCAGGCAGAGGTCGAAGGAGGCGTTGTAGGCGACCACGGGCACCCCGTCCCGCATCGCCTGGGCGATGGCCTCGGCGATCTCGGTCAGGGCACCGGCCGGGGCCACCCCGTGCTCCCGGGCGTGCTCGGTGCTGATGCCGTGGATCGCGCTGGCGGCCTCGGGGATCGGGACCCCGGGGTCGATCAGCCAGGTGCGGACCGTGGTGCCGTCCGCGTCCCGGCGGACCAGCGCGGCGGTCACGATCCGGTCGTGGTGCACGTCGACGCCGGTGGTCTCGGTGTCGAAGCCCAGCAGCGGGCCCTTGTTCCAGGTGGTCATCGTCCCCAGCACTCCCTCGATTACCGCGCCAGCATCGCACCGGCCCCCGACACCCTGGGCGGATTTCGCCCGGCAGGTCGCGGATGCGGGATCCCGGTGAGCGACGCAGGGTGGAGGGGACACCGATCCGAGGAGGAGACATGGCTGACCTGACCGGTAAGACCGTCGCGTTCCTGACCAGCGAGCACGGCATCGAAGAGCCGGAGCTCACCACCCCGTGGCAGGCGGTGAAGGACGCCGGCGGCACCCCGGTGCTGGTGTCCGCGCAGTCCGGCACCGTCAGCGCGGTGAACAACGATCTGGACCCGGGCGGCACCTACCCGGTGGACAGCACCGTCGATCAGGTGAACGTCGCCGACCTGGCGGCGCTGGTGATCCCGGGTGGCACCGTGAACGCGGACACCCTGCGCACGCAGAGCGAGTCGGTGGCCCTGGTCAAGGACGTGCTCGCCGCCGGTATCCCGGTGGCGGCGATCTGCCACGGCCCGTGGAGCCTGATCGAGGCCGGGGTCGTCGACGGCGTCACTCTGACCAGCTACCCGAGCCTGGCCACCGATCTGCGCAACGCCGGTGCCACCTGGGTCGACCAGGAGGTCGTGGTGAGCGAGGTGGGCACGACCAGCCTGATCACCTCCAGGAACCCGGACGACCTCCCCGCGTTCAGCGCGGCGGTGGTCGAGGCCGCTGCCGGAGCCTGAGCACCGCGGGCACTGTCACCGGTAGCCTGACCAGGTGAGCAACGAGATCGAGATCGGCCGCGGCAAGCGCGCACGCCGTGCGTACTCCTTCGACGACATCGCGGTGGTGCCCTCGCGGCGCACCCGTGACCCGGAGGAGGTCTCGGTCTCCTGGCAGATCGACGCCTACCACTTCGATCTGCCGGTGCTCGCCGCGCCGATGGACTCCGTGATGAGCCCGGACACCGCCGTCGCCCTCGGGCGGGCCGGTGGCCTCGGGGTCCTCGACCTGGAGGGTCTGTGGACCCGCTACCAGGACCCCGAGCCGCTGCTCGCCGAGATCCGCGACCTGGACGCCGCCGCCGCTACCGCGCGGATGCAGGAGATCTACGCCGCGCCGATCGACCCCGAGCTGATCCGGCTGCGGCTCGGCCAGGTCCGCGAGGCCGGGGTGACCGTCGCCGGTGCCCTGTCCCCGCAGCGCACCCAGGAATTCTGGAAGGTCGTCGTCGACGCCGGGGTCGACCTGTTCGTCATCCGCGGCACCACCGTCTCCGCCGAGCACGTCTCCGGCCGCGCCGAGCCGCTGAACCTCAAGCGCTTCATCTACGAGCTGGACGTGCCGGTGATCGTCGGCGGCGCCTCCACCTACACCGCCGCCCTGCACCTGATGCGCACCGGCGCCGCGGGCGTGCTGGTCGGCTTCGGCGGTGGGGCCGCGCACACCACCCGCACCACGCTGGGCATCCACGCCCCGATGGCCACCGCCCTGGCCGATGTCGCCGCCGCCCGCCGCGACTACCTGGACGAGTCAGGTGGCCGGTACGTGCACGTGATCGCCGACGGCGGCGTGGGCCGCTCCGGCGACCTGGTCCGGGCGATCGCCTGCGGTGCCGACGCCGTGATGCTCGGCGCCGCCCTGGCCCGCGCCACCGACGCCCCCGGGCGTGGCTGGCACTGGGGCTCCGAGGCGCACCACCCCGATCTGCCGCGCGGCGAGCGGGTGCAGGTCGGCCAGGTCGGCGACCTGAACGAGGTGCTGTTCGGCCCGGGCAAGACCGCCGACGGCACCCTGAACCTGATCGGCGCCCTGCGCCGGGCGATGGCCACCACCGGCTACTCCGACCTCAAGGAGTTCCAGCGGGTGGAGCTGGTGGTCTCCCCGTACCAGCCGCGCTGACACCCGGCGGCGGTCCGGCGGGGGCGCGTAGCGTGGGGGCATGGTGCCGGAAGCCCTGCGCGACCCCGAGACCGATCCGCTGGCGACCCTGGTCCTGGAACCGGAGCTGCTGACCGACCTGGTCGCCCGCGCCCGGGCGACCGGTGCGCCGGCCACGCACCATGCGCCGTGGACAGGTGCCCCGCTGGCGAGCCTGCCGCAGTCCACGCCGGCGGACCTGACGACCGCCGCTCGGGCGGCCCGGGTCGCGGGTCGGCGGTGGGCGGCGACCGATCACCGGCACCGGGCCCGGCTGCTGCGCCGGGCGGCGGACCTCCTGCTGGCCCGGCAGTCCGATGTGCTGGACCTGATCCAGCTGGAGAACGGGAAGGCCCGGGCGTCGGCGGTCGAGGAGGTCGCCGACGTGGTGCTGGGTGCCCGGTTCCTGGCCCGGAACGCCGGGCGGGTGCTGGCGGCGGATCGGCGGCCGGGGTTGGCCGGGCCATTGACCTCGGTGCGGGTGGCCCACGATCCGGCCGGGGTGGTGGGCATCGTCGCGCCGTGGAACCACCCGCTCAGCCTGACCCTCGGGGACGTCCTGCCGGCGGTGGCGGCGGGGAACGCGGTGCTGCTGCGCCCCGACCCGCAGACCCCGCTGACGGCGCTGTGGGCTGCCGAGCTGCTGGCGGACGCGGGGTTCCCGGCCGATCTGGTCCAGGTGGTGCTGGGCGACGGGCCGACGGTCGGGGACGGGCTGATCGACCACGTCGACCACCTCCTGTTCACCGGGTCCACCCCGACCGGCCGGACCGTGGCGGCACGGGCCGGTGCGGCGCTGGTGCCGTCGACGCTGGAGCTCGGCGGCAAGAACGCGCTGTACATCGCCGAGGACGCCGACCCGGAGCTGGCGGCCGAGGGCGCGGTGCGGGCGTGCTTCGGCGGGACCGGGCAGCTGTGCATGTCCGTGGAACGGATCTACCTGCACCACGAGCTGCGCCGGGAGTTCCTGGACGCGTTCCGCCGCCGGGTGCGGGCGCTGCGGCTCGGCACCGGGCTGGATTACGGCTACGACGTCGGCTCGCTGACCGGCGCCGGGCAGCTGGCCCGGGTGGTGGCACACGTCGAGGACGCGCTGTCGGCCGGTGCCCGGGTGCTGACCGGTGGGGTGCACCGCCCGGAGGTCGGTCCCTTCGTCTACGAACCCACGGTCCTGACCGCGGTGGGTCCGCAGGCGCGGGTGCTGGCCGAGGAGACCTTCGGGCCGGTGGTCACCGTGCACGAGGTGAGGTCCGACGACGAGGCGGTCGCCGCGATGAACGACACGCCCTACGGCCTGCACGCCGCCGTCTGGTCCCGGGACACCCGACGTGCTCGGCGGATCGCCGACCAGCTGCGGGTGGGCTCGGTGGACGTCAACGACGGGTACCAGATGTCGTGGGGCTCCTGGGCGGCGCCGCAGGGTGGGCGTGCGGCCTCCGGCTGGGGGGTGCGGCACGGGGCGGAGGGACTGCTGGCGCTGACCCGGTCCCGGACCGTGGCGGTGCAGCACGGGGTGCACCGCGGGCTGGGCCCCGGTCGGCTGCTGTCGACACCCGGGTGGGCGCCGCTGCTGCTGCGCGCGTTGGCGGCGGGTCGGCCTAGTGGGCCGCGGCGAGCTCCTGGACGGAGGTCTCCGGCGGGGGGATGAAGGCGACCTGGTTGCGGCCGCGTCGCTTCGCCTCGTAGAGCGCGGCATCGGCCCGCGCCGCCAGGACGGTGGCATCGTCCTGTGGCCCGGCGGCCACCCCGCCCATGCTCATCGTGACCCGCAGCCCGGGGGAGAGGTCCTCCCACGGGTGCGCGGCGACCATGATCCGGATCCGCTCGCAGGCGGCCAGCGCGTCGGCGGGCGGGCAGTGCCGCAGCACCAGCACGAACTCCTCGCCACCGACCCGGGCCACCACGTCGCCCAGCCGCAGGCAGGCGGTCATGATCTGGCTCACCCGGCGGAGCACCTCGTCACCGATCGGGTGCGAGTGCTGGTCGTTGACGGCCTTGAACAGGTCGAGGTCGGCGACCACGTAGGCCAGATCGGGCTCCTCGAATCTGCCGTCCAGCACCGAGTCCAGCCCGCGCCGGTTCAGCAGCCCGGTGAGCGCGTCGTGCGCGGCGTCGTGGGCCAGGGACCGGTTCATCGCCGCCAGCTCCGCCGCGTGCTGGCGGGCCTGGTCGTGCGCCTGGCGCACCCGGTCGACGTCGAGCTGGGCGTTCACCAGGATGCCGCGTCGTTCGGCTGCCTGGTCGCGCTGCTCCATCACCGCCTCGTGGTACTGCCGGTAGGTGTCCAGGGCCGCGTGCAGGTCGTCCGCGTCCTCGTGCACCGACACCAGCTCGTGCAGCACGTCGGCCCGCTCCATCGGTCGCGACCCCTCGGAGAGCACCAGGGCGGAGGTGAGCGTCACCTCGGCGGCGGTCAGGTCGCCGAGCAGCCGGTGCAGGCGGCCGAGCGCCGCGTGGTAGCGGATGGTCAGGTAGCGGGCGGAGATCTGCGGCAGGGCCAGCGCGCACTCGTCCAGCACCCGCCGCGCCGCCGCGAGGTCGCCGTGGGCCATGTGCGCCCGGGCCAGGCGGACCTGCCCCTCGGCGGCGAGCCGGGCGTTGCCCTCGGAGGCGCCGACCCCGACCGCGGTCATCGCGGCGGCGACACCCTGTTCGGCGAGCTGCACAGCCCGCTCGGCGAGCGCCCGCGAGCTGGTGGGATCGGTGTGCGACAGGGCCTCGGCGTCGTCGGTCGTCAGCTTGGCCAGACCGGTGAGGGTGGCGCAGGTCCCGTCCGGGCGGTCGACCTGCGGCCACAGCGACATGGCCTCGGTGAGCAGCTCGTAGGCCTTCTCCGGGAACCGACCCATCGAGATGTAGGTGTCGGCCAGGTTGTTCAGTGCGGCGGCCAGACCCTCCACATCGCCGAGCTCGCGCCGGATGGACAGCGAGCGCTCCAGCAGCTCCAGCGCCGAGAGGTTGTCGCCGAAGCCGTTGTAGACCGAGGCCAGTCCCTGCAGCACCCGGCCCTCCCAGGCGCGGTGCCGGGACTGGGTCGCCAGTTCGAGGGCGCGCTCCATCGATCCCAGCGCCAGCGCGTCGTCGGAGAGCAGGTGGCGGGCCCAGCCGGAGAGGTACTCCAGCTCGATCTCCACCATGGTCTCGCCCTCGGCCCGCGCGCGCTCCAGCAGGCTGGGGACCAGTGCCACGCACAGGGCGGGCGCGGAGTCGCAGAGTGCATCCACCTGCGCCAGTTCGTGCCGCCAGTCCGTCGGGTCGGCCCCCTGAGCCACCCGAACAGTCGTCATACCGACATCATCGGTTCCCGGGTGAACCTGGTGGAGGTATCAAAAGGGTGAAGCGGGGCTGACCTGGCGGGAAAATCTCACACTCCGGACGACGACGGAGCCCGCCGCACCACGCGGGTGCGTCGGGCTCCGAGGCAGTGACTCAGATGGTGGCGACCGCCTGGCGGGCGATCTCCAGCTCCTCGTTGGTGGGGTAGACCACGACGGTCACCGGGGAGTCGTCGGTGGAGATGATCGTCGGCTCCTTCTTGCGGCCCTCGTTGCGGGCCAGGTCGAGCTTGATGCCCAGACCCTCCAGGCCCTGCAGCGCGCCCGCGCGGACGATGTCGTCGTTCTCCCCGATCCCGGCGGTGAAGGCGATCACGTCCACCCGGCCGAGCTGGGCGTAGTAGTTGCCGACGTAGCCCTTGATCCGGTGGTAGTACACGTCGAGCGCGGTGCGCACCCGCTCGTCACCGGCGGCCACCGCGTCGTGCACGTCCCGCATGTCGGTGTAGCCGGACAGGCCGAGCATGCCGGACTTGCGGTTCAGCAGGTCGTCCAGCTGGTCGATGGTGTAGCCGCCCTGCCGGGACAGGTGGAACAGCACGGCCGGGTCGATGTCACCGGAGCGGGTGCCCATCACCAGGCCCGCCAGCGGCGTCAGCCCCATCGAGGTGTCGATGCACTCCCCGCCGCGCACGGCGGAGGCGGAGGCACCGTTGCCCAGGTGCAGCACGATCGTGTTGGTCGAGGCCAGGTCCTTGCCCAGCCAGCCGGCGACCTCGCGGGAGACGAACAGGTGCGAGGTGCCGTGGGCGCCGTAGCGACGGATCTTGTACTGGGCCGCCACATCCAGGTCCATCGCGTAGGTGTACGCGGCCGGCGGCATGGTGCGGTGGAAGGCGGTGTCGAAGACCGCCACGTGCGGGGTGTTCGGGAAGGCAGCGCGCGCCGCCCGGATACCGGCGGCGTTGGCCGGGTTGTGCAGCGGCGCCAGCGGGGACAGCTCCTCGATCTGGGCCAGCACCTCGTCGGTCACCAGGGCCGGGCCGTCGAAGACATCGCCACCCTGCACGATCCGGTGGCCGACGGCGGCGAGCTCGGACTCCTGGATCGCCGGGCCCTGCTGGGCGAAGGTGTCCAGCACCAGCCGCATGCCGACCTCGTGGTCCGGGATCGGCTGCTCCAGCTCGGTCTTGCCGTTCGGCCCCTCGTGCTTGAGCTTGCCGACCTCCAGGCCGATCCGCTCGATGATGCCGGAGGCGAGCGCGTCGCCGGACTCGACGTCGACCAGCTGGTACTTGATCGACGAGGAACCGGAGTTGATGACCAGGACGTTGTTCACTTCGTGCCTTCCGAGGACGTGCCCATTGCCTGGGCCTGGATCGCCGTGATGGCGACGGTGTTGACGATGTCCTGCACCAGGGCGCCCCGGGACAGGTCGTTGACCGGCTTGCGCAGACCCTGGAGCACCGGGCCGACCGCCACGGCACCCGCGGACCGCTGCACGGCCTTGTAGGTGTTGTTACCGGTGTTCAGGTCGGGGAAGACGAAGACCGTCGCCCGGCCGGCCACGGCCGAGTCCGGCAGCTTGGTCTGGGCGACCGAGGCGTCCACCGCGGCGTCGTACTGGATCGGACCCTCGACCGACAGGTCGGGGCGGCGCTCGCGGACCAGCTCGGTGGCGGCGCGGACCTTGTCCACGTCGGCGCCCGAGCCGGACTCACCGGTGGAGTAGGACAGCATGGCGATCCGCGGCTCGATGCCGAACTGGGCGGCGGTCTCGGCGGAGCTGATCGCGATGTCGGCCAGCTGCTCGGCGGTCGGGTCCGGGTTCACGGCGCAGTCGCCGTAGACCAGCACCCGGTCCTCCAGGCACATCAGGAACACGCTGGACACCACGGAGACGCCCGGCACGGTCTTGATGATCTCGAACGAGGGCTTGATCGTGTGCGCGGTGGTGTGCGCGGCACCGGAGACCATGCCGTCGGCCAGGCCGAGCTGCACCATCATCGTGCCGAAGTAGCTGACCGAGGACACGATCTCCCGGGCGCGCTCGACGGTCATGCCCTTGTGCTTGCGCATCTCGGTGTACTCGGCGGCGAACCGCTCCAGCAGCTCACCGGACTTGGGGTTCAGGATCGTCGCGTTCGCCAGGTTCAGGCCGAGCTCGGTGGCCCGGGCCCGGATCGACGCCTCGTCACCGAGGATGGTCAGGTCGGCGACCTCACGCTGCAGCAGCGTGGAGGCCGCGCGCAGGATCCGGTCGTCGCTGCCCTCCGGGAGCACGATGTTCTTGCGGTCCGAGCGGGCCCGGTCGAGCAGCTCGTACTCGAACATCAGCGGGGTGACGACCTCGGAGGACGGCACCTCCAGGGCGGCCAGCGCCTCCTCGGCGTCGGTGTACTTCTCGAACAGGGCGAGCGCGGTGTCGACCTTGCGCTGGGAGTCGGCGGTCAGGCGGCCGCGGGTGCTCGCGGCGGCGCTGGCCGAGCGGAAGGTGCCCAGCTCGGTGCGGATGATCGGCAGCCGGGAGCCGAGGCCCTCGACCAGGCGCTCGATCACCGGCGCGGGGGTGAAACCACCGTTGAGGATGATGCCGGACAGCGAGGGGAAGCCGTCGGCCGAGTGCGCGGTCAGCAGGCCGAGCAGGATGTCCGCCCGGTCGCCGGGGGTGATCACCACCACGCCGTCGGCGATCCGCTCCAGCAGGTGCTCCATCGACATCGCGCCGACCAGCACCTCGGTGGACTCGCGGGACAGCAGCTCGGGGTCACCGCCGACCAGGGTGCCGTCCACCGACTCCATCAGCTGGCCGACGGTCGGGGCGACCAGGAACGGGTCCTCGGGCAGTGCCCAGGCCCGGGTCAGCGCGGACAGCTCGGTCCGCACCGACTCGACCGACTCCGGGTCGCAGCGGTTGGCGACCACGGCGACGACCTGGGCGTGCGCCGCCTCCAGCTCGGTCAGCGCGACACCGGCGACCTGGCGGACCTCCTCCGGGGTGCGGTGCTGGCCCTTGACGCACAGCAGCACCGGGGCACCGAGGTTCGCGGCGATCCGGCCGTTGAAGCCCAGCTCGGCGGGGCCGACCACGTCGGTGTAGTCCGAGCCGACGATCACGACCACGTCGCACTGCCGGGCGACCGCGTGGTAGCGCTGCACGATGGTGGCGAGCGCACCCTCCGGGTCGGCGTGCACCTGCTCGTAGGTGGTGCCGATGCAGTCGTTGTAGCTGAGGTCGACGCCGTCGTGCGCCAGCAGCAGCTCGAGGACGTAGTCGCCCTCGTCGGTGGACCGGGCGATCGGCCGGAAGACCCCGACCCTCTGCACGGTGCGGGTGAGCAGGTCGACCAGGCCGAGGGCGACCGTGGACTTCCCGGTGTCACCCTCCGGGGACGTCACGTAGATGCTGCGGGCCACGGGGATGGCTTCTTCCTCTTCGGGGGTGCTAGGTGGTGGGATGAATTCTGCCCGACCGGCGGCAATGACTGCGACGCGCACGGTGGTGGCGGTGGTCACCTCGGGCGTGAGGCAGCCCACAGGACGGCCGGCGCGGGGACCTACGTCCTGAGACGCCGATGGCCCGCACCGGTGTGGTGCGGGCCATCGGCCTCAGGCCTTACTCGTTGTCACCACCGGTGGCCGCGGTGTTCTGCTGCGGGCCGCCGATCTCGGTGCCGGTCTCGCCGGCGTCCGGCCAGACCCAGTCCCGCACCTCGGGCAGGTCCTCGCCGTGCTCCCGGGTGTACTCGTGGGCGTGCAGACGGGCGTCGACCATCCGCTGCCGCAGCCCGGCGTACTTCGAGCCCAGCGACGGCGTCTGGTCGATCACGTCGATGACCAGGTGGAACCGGTCCAGGTCGTTCAGCATCACCATGTCGAAGGGCGTGGTCGTGGTGCCCTCCTCCTTGTACCCCCGCACGTGCAGGTTCTTGTGCCCCTTGCGGCGGTAGGTGAGGCGGTGGATCAGCCACGGGTAGCCGTGGTAGGCGAACACGATCGGCTTGTCCGTGGTGAACAGGGTGTTGAAGTCCCGGTCCGACAGGCCGTGCGGGTGCTCGCGCTCGTCCTGCAGCCGCATCAGGTCCACGACGTTCACCACACGGACCTTCAGGTCCGGCAGTTCGCGGCGCAGGATGTCGGCGGCTGCCAGCACCTCCAGGGTCGGCACGTCACCGGCGCAGCCGAGCACCACGTCCGGGTCCTCGCCCTCGACCTCGGTGCCCGCCCAGTCCCAGATGCCCAGACCGCGGGTGCAGTGCGCGACGGCCTCGTCCATCGTGAGGAAGTTCGGCGCGGGCTGCTTGCCGGACACCACGACGTTCACGTACTGCCGGCTGCGCAGGCAGTGGTCGTAGGTGGACAGCAGGGTGTTCGCGTCCGGCGGCAGGTACACCCGGACGATCTCGGCCTTCTTGTTCACCACGTGGTCGATGAAGCCCGGGTCCTGGTGGCTGAAGCCGTTGTGGTCCTGGCGCCAGACGTGGCTGGACAGCAGGTAGTTCAGCGACGCGATCGGCCGCCGCCACGGGATGTGGTTGGTGACCTTCAGCCACTTGGCGTGCTGGTTGAACATCGAGTCGACGATGTGGATGAACGCTTCGTAGGAGGTGATCAGGCCGTGCCGACCGGTGAGCAGGTAGCCCTCCAGCCAGCCCTGGCACTGGTGCTCGGACAGCATCTCCACCACGCGGCCGAACCGGGCCAGGTGGTCGTCGATGTCGGTCGGCAGGTACTCGGCGTTCCACTGCTTGTCGGTGACGTCGAACACCGCCTGCAACCGGTTGGAGGCGGTCTCGTCCGGGCCGAAGATCCGGAAGTTGTCCGGGTTCCGGCGGATCACCTCGGTGAGGTACTTGCCCAGCTCACGGGTGGCCTCGGAGATCGAGCCACCCGGCACCGGCACCTCGACCGCGAAGTCCCGGAAGTCCGGCAGCCGCAGGTCCTTGAGCAGCAGACCACCGTTGGCGTGCGGGTTGTCGCTCATCCGCAGCGTGCCACCCGGCGCCAGGGAGGTGATCTCCTCCTTGACCGCGCCGTTCTCGTCGAACAGCTCCTCCGGGCGGTAGGACTGCAGCCAGCTCTCCAGCACCTCCAGGTGCTCGTCGGTGTCCCGGGCGCTGGCCAGCGGCACCTGGTGCGAACGCCAGGACGCCTCGACCTGCTTGCCGTCGATCACCGGCGGGCAGGTCCAGCCCTTCGGGGTCTTGAAGATGATCATCGGCCAGGACGGACGCGACTCGTCACCGGCGGCGGCCCGGGCCTTGATCTCCGCGATCTCGTCCAGGACCTCGTCCAGCAGCTTCGCGAACCGGGTGTGCACCTCGATGTGGTCCTCGCCGTCGAACCCGCCGACGAACAGGTGCGGCTTGTGCCCGTAGCCGCGCATCAGGTCGAGGAGCTCCTCCTCGGGGATGCGGGCGAGCACCGTCGGGTTGGCGATCTTGTACCCGTTCAGGTGCAGGATCGGCAGGACGACGCCGTCCTTGGCCGGGTCGATGAACTTGTTCGAGTGCCAGGAGGTCGCCAGCGGGCCGGTCTCGGCCTCACCGTCACCGACCACCGCCGCGACCAGCAGGTCCGGGTTGTCGAAGGCGGCGCCGTAGGCGTGCGACAGTGCGTAGCCCAGCTCGCCGCCCTCGTGGATCGACCCGGGGGTCTCCGGCGCGACGTGGCTCGGGATGCCGCCCGGGAAGGAGAACTGCCGGAACAGGCGGCGCACGCCCTCGGTGTCGTGGGTGATGTCCGAGTACACCTCGGAGTAGGTGCCGTCCAGGTACGCGGAGGCGACCAGACCCGGGCCACCGTGACCCGGCCCGGTCAGGTACAGCGTGGACTGCTCGCGCTCCGCGATGACACGGTTCAGGTGCGCGTAGAGGAAGTTCAGGCCCGGCGTGGTGCCCCAGTGGCCCAGCAGACGGGGCTTGACGTGGTCCTTGGTGAGCGGCTCCCGCAGCAGCGGGTTCGCCAGCAGGTAGATCTGGCCCACCGACAGATAGTTCGCCGTCCGCCACCAGGCGTCGATGCGTCGGAGTGTCTCGTCCGAGACGGGCTGGCCGGAGCCGGTCCGCCAGGTCTCGAGCGGCGACGTCGTCGTGCTCATGCTGTCTCCCCGTAGTTGGATTCGGGCCCGGCCGCCCCCGGTCGGGCATTCCCAGCATCGTGGCGCGATCCGTCACGAGCCGGGACGTCAGACCCAGGCCGACCCCGACCGCCTGCAAGCGGTCACTCGCCATCAAACCCCATGTGACCAGGGGATGCACCCGTCCGGGTGAGGAACCGTGTGACCTGCGCGGTCGCGGGCCGCGCAGCGGCAGCGGCGGCCCGCGCCGGATGCGTGCGCCTCGGCGCCGGGCGGGCCGGGCGGTCCGGGCGGTCCGGTTGCGCCGGCTGCGTCCGCGCGGCGAGGTGCGGCCTCCGGGCGCGAGTTCGGCACTCCCGCCCCGAGGTCGCGAACTGAGCTGCCGACCTCGGGGCGGAGGTGCCGAACTCGGCGGCGGGGTTGGGCGGGGGCGGGGGCGGGGTCGGGCTGGGGTCGGCGTGGGGGCGGGTGGCTGGGGCGGGGTTGGGGAGGGCGGGGTCGGGGATGGGTCTGGCCGGGTACCGTGAGGTGGTGTCCGAGCCGCAGACCGACGACCGACCCGACGCCGGGCCGCACGCCGCCGAGCCGGGCGCTCCTGCCGACGACCTCGGCCCCCGGCGCTCGCTGTGGGAGGTCGCCCGCACACCGCGGATGATCGGGCTGCTGATCCTGTTCCTCGCCGCCGCCGCGGTCTGCGCGCGACTGGGCATCTGGCAGCTCGACCGGGCGGAGATCCGCGGTGCCGCCGCCGCACAGGCAGCCCTGGAGCAGACCGAGGCGGCGACCCCGGTGCCGATCGACGACCTGCTCGCACCGCAGAGCAGCTTCGACGGGGCGCTGGTCGGCCGCCGGGTGATCGCCACCGGGACGTATGAGCCCGACGGGCAGCTGCTGGTCGGCGACCGGGTGCTGCACGGTCAGACCGGCTGGCTGGTCCTGACCCCGCTGCGCACCGACTCCGGGGCCGTGCTGCCGGTGGTCCGCGGCTGGGTCGCCGACCCGGACTCGCCGACCCTGGCGGTGCCGGAGGGTGAGGTCACCGTCACCGGCTTCCTGCAGGCGTCCGAGGACTCCGGCCAGGCCCCCGACGCCCTGCCCGCCGGGACCACCGACTCGATCTCCTCCGCCGAACTACTCGGGGTGTGGGGCGGACCGATCTGGACCGGGTACGCGGTGTTGTCCGAGTCCGACCCGGCCCAGTCCGCCGACCTGGAGCTCCTCGGTCCGCCGACCCGCTCCGGCACCGGGCTGAACATCCAGAACCTCGGCTACGCGGCGCAGTGGTGGGTGTTCGGCGGCTTCGCGGTGTTCCTGTGGATCCGGCTGGTGCGGGACGAGCGGCAGCGCGCGACGGGGACCGACCCGTTCGCCGAACTGGACGAACGGGCCTGACCCCGGCTCACTCCCGCTGCCAGGACTCCCACAGGCTGGCGTAGTCGCCGCCGGCCGCGACCAGGTCGTCGTGCGAACCGATCTCGGTGATCCGGCCACCGTCCACCACCGCGACCCGATCCGCGTCGTGGGCGGTGTGCAGGCGGTGCGCGATGGCGATCACCGTGCGCCCCTCAAGCACCGAGGACAGCGAGCGCTCCAGGTGCCGCGCAGCCCGCGGGTCGATCAGCGAGGTCGCCTCGTCCAGCACCAGGGTGTGCGGGTCGAGCAGCACCAGCCGGGCCAGCGCGATCTGCTGCGCCTGGGCCGGGGTGAGGGCGGCCCCGCCCGACCCGACCGAGGTGGACAGGCCGTCGGGCAGCGCCGCCACCCAGTCCCAGGCGTCGACGGCACGCAACGCGCGTTCCAGCGCCTCGTCGTCGGCCTCGGGGTCGGCCAGACGCAGGTTGTCCGCCAGCGGGCCGACGAACACGTGGTGCTCCTGGGTGACCAACGCGACGTGGCCGCGCAACTCGTCCAGCGGCAGGTCGACCAGCGGCACGTCACCGACGGTGACCCGGCCGCCCGTGGGCGGGTGGATGCCGGCCAGCATCCGACCCAGGGTCGACTTCCCGGCGCCGGAGGGGCCGACCACGGCCAGGCGTTCGCCGTCGTTCAGCTCCAGGTCGATGCCGTGCAGCACGTCATGACCCTCGCGGTAGGCGTACCGCACTTGCGTGGCGCTGACGTGTTCGCCCTCGGGCCGCGCGGTGCCCTCGGTGCGGTCGGGTCGCACGTCGCCGACCCCGATGATCCGGGCGAGCGAGGTGGCGCCGACCTGGATCTCGTCCAGCCAGAAGATCAGCTCGCCGACCGGGTTGATCACCTGGATCGCGTACAGGGCGATGGTGGTGACCGCGCCCACGGTCGCGTGCCCGGTGGAGACCAGGAACGCGCCCCAGATCAGCACCGCGACGGTGGGCAGCACGAAGGAGGTGTCCACCCCGGGGAACAGCACGGTGCGCAGCTTCAGGGTGTAGCGCTCCGCCTCGAACGCCTCGCGCAGGTCCCGGTCCAGTCGCCGCCGACGCCGGGCGCCCAGGCTCAGCGCGTCGACGGTGCGGGCGCCTTCCACCGACTCGGTGATGGTGCCGTTGATCGTCGCGTAGGCGGCGGACTCGCGCAGGTAGCCCTTCGCCGCCCGCCGCAGGTACCAGCGGGTGACGGCGATCAGCAGGGGCGTACCGGCGAACAGGCCCAGGGCGACCAGCGGGTTGGTCAGCAGGGCGGCGATGACGGTGAGCAGGGTGGTGGCCGTGGTGACCAGCAGCCGGGGGACACCGAAGCGCACGGTGTACTGCACCCGGTCGATGTCGGTGGTGGTGCGGGCGACCAGGTCCCCGGTGCCCGCCCGTTCGACGGTGGACAGCGGGAGTCGGGTGACGGTGGTGATGAACTCCTCGCGCAGGTCGGCGAACACCGTCTCGCCCAGCACCATCGCCGCACGCTGGGCGTAACGGATCAGCACGGTCTGGGCCAGCACCGCGATCACCAGGATCAGGATCGTGCGGTCGGCGGTGGCCGTGGTGGTACCGGCCTGCACCGCGTCCACCAGGCGGCCGAGCAGCCAGGGCCCGGCGAGTCCGGCGGTCGCCGCCAGCACGTGCAGGATCACCACAACGGACAGCGACCGGCGGTGGCGGCGCAGCAACGCGGCGGTGTGACGGCGCAGCGTCGGGGAATCAGCGACCGGCAGTCGCATGGTCGGTCACCTCCTTCGAGGCATCGTCGTCGTCGGCCCGGGACACCACGCGGCGGTAGCCGGGGTGCTCGGACATCAGGGTGCGGTGCGGGCCGGTCACGGTGACCCGACCGGCTTCGACCAGGGCGACCTCGTCCACCGTGTCCAGCACGAGGGGACTGGCGGAGACGATCACGGTGGTGCGCCCGCGCCGGTGATCGGCCAGTCGCTGGGCGATCCGGGCCTCGGTGTGCGCGTCCACGGCGCTGGTCGGCTCGATCAGCACCAGCACCTCGGCGTCGGTGAGCAGGGCGCGGGCCAGGGCGACCCGCTGGCGCTGCCCGCCGGACAACGACCGGCCCTTCTCCTCGACCTCGCCGTCCAGACCGTCCGGCACCGAGTCGAGCACGTCCCCGGCATCGGCCACCTGCAGCGCGGTGAGCAGCTCCGCCCGGGAGGCACCGCCACGGACGTCCAGCTCCTCGGACAGCAGCCCGGTGAACAGGTGCGGGGTGGACTCCGCGACCACGATCCGGCCGCGGACCTCGCTCAGCCCGAGCTGACGCAGCACGGTGCGGCCCCAGCGCACGTCGGACAGGCCCTCGTCCTCGCCACCGTGCCGGCCCAGCCGCAGCGCGATCCGCGCGGACTCGTCCGGGTCGGCGCCGACCACGGCCAGCAACCGACCGGGTCGCACCACCAGGCCCGAGCGCTCGTCCACCAGCTCCTGGTCCACGGCGGGGGAGTCGGCGGGGGTCGCCGGGTCGTCGTGACCGGCCACCGGGACCCGGAGCACGGTGAGGATCTTCCTGGCGCCGACCACCGCGCGGGTGACGACCCGGATCGCCTCGCTGGCGGTCCACAGCGGCTGGGTCAGGAAGGCTGCGAAGCCGTAGAACGACACCAGCTGACCGGGGGTGATGTCCCCGGCGATGGCCAGCCGGGCGCCGGCCCAGACCACGATCGCCAGGAACAGGCCCGGCAGCAGTGTCTGCAGCGCGTCCAGGTAGGACTGGGTCTGCGCGACGGCGACCCCGGTGCGGCGGACCTGCTGCGACTGCTCGCGGTAGCGCCCGCTGAACACCTCCTCGCCGCCGATGCCGCGCAGGATGCGCAGGCCGGAGACGGTGTCGGCACCCAGGGTGGTCAATCGGCCGGTCGCCTCGCGCTGGGCGCCCTGGCGGCGCTGCAGCGGCGGCACCAGCAGGGACAGCACGGCGACCACCACCGGCAGGCCGAGCAGCACCAGCAGGCCCAGCGGCGGGGAGATGGTCAGCAGGACGACGCCGAGGGTCAGGTAGGCGACGATGCCACCGATCAGCCGCGGCAGGATGTGGAAGACCTCACCCATCCGCAGGGCGTCGGAGGCCACCGTGGCGACCACCTCACCGGTCGGCAGCGTCTCGGTCACCGCGTCCCCGGTCCGGGTCACGTGGTGCCCGATCTGCTGGGAGGAGGCGAAGGCGGCGCGCAGCCAGTTCTCCACCTCCAACCGGTGGCCCCAGACGTTCGCCCCGACCTGCACCATGCCGAGCGCGAACAGCAGCAGACAGCCGGACCACAGCCCGGCGGTCAGCCCGTGGCTCAGCCCGTCGTCGACCACCATCCCGAGCGCGAGCGGCTGCATCGCACCGGCGACGTTGCCGACGATGGACACACCCGTGGCGCCGAGCAGCACACCGAGCTGGCGGACACTCAGCCAGCGCAGGTAGGCCCACGGTCCGGTGAGCGGCGGTCGCCCGGGTTCGGGCAGCGGAAGAGATCGCACGAGGGGCAACGCTACGGGTGAGTCCCGACACACAGGAAAGGGATTTACCCGGCGGGTGGGGGAGAATCGCGGTGAACCCCAGATCCGGCCGAGAGGACCACCATGTCGCAGACCCCGGCGACCCCGCAGGACACCGCCGCCCGAGCCGTCGCCGTCGCCCGTGGCCGCCTGACCCGCTACCGGGTGATGGCCTGGATCACCGGGACGATGCTGCTGGTGCTCTGCCTGGAGATGCTGCTCAAGTACGTCTTCCACGCCGGTGGGGTGGACGCCGCGGGGCACGCGGAGCCGGTGCTGGGCACCTGGGTCGCGATCGCGCACGGGTGGATCTACGTCATCTACCTGGTGACCGTCGCCCAACTCTGGTCCGCGATGCGCTGGTCCGCCGGTCGGCTGGTGACCATGGCGGCCGCCGGTGTGGTGCCGGTGATGAGCTTCGTGTTGGAGCGCCGGGTGCACGCCGACGCGCTGGCCCGGATCGCCCGGGTGGAGGGTCGGTCCGCGGAGCCGACTACCCTGGACCGGTGACCGACTCCACCCCCACTCAGGCCAGCACAGCCGATCACCCGGTGCTGGTGGTCGACTTCGGCGCCCAGTACGCCCAGCTCATCGCTCGTCGCGTCCGTGAGGCGAGCGTGTACTCCGAGATCGTGCCGCACACCGCGACGGTGGAGCAGATGCTGGCCAAGGAGCCGGCCGCGATCATCCTGTCCGGCGGCCCGTCCTCGGTGTACGCCGACGGCGCGCCCTTCGTCGACCCGGCCCTGTTCGAGGCCGGTGTCCCGGTGCTCGGCATCTGCTACGGCTTCCAGGCGATGGCCAAGGCGCTCGGCGGCGAGGTCGCCCAGACCGGCCAGCGCGAGTACGGCGGCACCGCGGTCGAGGTGGTGTCCGAGGGCACCGTCCTGGCCGACAGCCCCAGCGAGCAGACCGTCTGGATGAGCCACGGCGACGCGGTGCACGCGGCCCCCGAGGGCTTCGAGGTGCTGGCGACCTCCTCCGGTTCGCCGGTCGCCGCCTTCGAGGACCGCAGCCGTCGACTCTTCGGCGTGCAGTGGCACCCGGAGGTCAAGCACTCCCCGCTCGGGCAGCGCACTCTGGAGCACTTCCTGTACGAGGGCGCCGGGCTGAAGCCGGAGTGGAACCCGGGCAACGTGATCGCCGACCAGGTGGCGCGGATCCGCGAGCAGGTCGGCGACGCGCGCGTCATCTGCGGCCTGTCCGGCGGTGTCGACTCCTCGGTCGCCGCGGCGTTGGTGCAGAAGGCGGTTGGTGACCAGCTGACCTGCGTCTTCGTCGACCACGGGCTGCTGCGGTCGGGGGAGGCCGAGCAGGTCGAGCAGGACTTCGTCGCCTCCACCGGTGTGAACCTCAAGGTCGTGGACGCCCGCGAGCGGTTCCTCACCGCACTCGCCGGGCACACCGACCCGGAGACCAAGCGCAAGATCATCGGCCGTGAGTTCATCCGGGTGTTCGAGGACGCCGCGCGGGAGATCGTCGCGGAGGCCGGTGCGCACGGGGACGAGGTCAAGTTCCTGGTGCAGGGCACCCTCTACCCCGACGTGGTCGAGTCCGGCGGCGGCGAGGGCGCTGCGAACATCAAGAGCCACCACAACGTCGGCGGCCTGCCGGACGACCTGCAGTTCCAGCTGGTCGAGCCGCTGCGCGCACTGTTCAAGGACGAGGTCCGGGCGGTCGGCCTGGAGCTCGGCGTGCCGGAGACCATCGTCTGGCGTCAGCCGTTCCCCGGGCCCGGGCTCGGCATCCGGATCATCGGTGAGGTCACCCAGGAGCGGCTGGACGTGCTCCGCGCCGCCGACCTGATCGCCCGGGACGAGCTCACCAAGGCCGGTCTGGACCGCGAGATCTGGCAGTGCCCGGTGGTGCTGCTCGCCGACGTGCGCTCGGTGGGTGTCCAGGGCGACGGCCGCACCTACGGTCACCCGATCGTGCTGCGCCCGGTGTCCAGCGAGGACGCGATGACCGCCGACTGGACCCGGCTGCCCTACGACGTGCTGTCGATCATCTCCACCCGGATCACCAACGAGGTGCCCGAGGTGAACCGCGTGGTGCTGGACGTGACCAGCAAGCCGCCGGGCACCATCGAGTGGGAGTGAGCTGACGCGAACGGCCCGGTACCCCGCGCGGGGTACCGGGCCGTCGTGCGTGTGCGGCCGGGGCGTGCTCAGCCGTGGATCAGCGCCAGGGTCCGGCGCAGTGCCTCGACCTCGACCTGCCCGGGAGCGGAGGCCGCCCCCACGGTGCCGAAGGTCGCCGCCGATCCGAACATCCCACCGGCGAGCCGGGACACCACACCGGTCCCGGCCATCGACATGGTGATCACCGGCTGCTCGACCTGCCGCCGCACGGCCAGCGTGGCGGCCAACAGGGTGAGCACGTCCTCCGGGGACCGCGGCATCACCGCGATCTTGAGCACGTCGGCGCCCCGCTCGGCCATCAGCAGCAGTCGCCGTTCGATCTCCTCCTGGGCCGGGGTGCCGTCGAAGTCGTGGTTGGAGGCCACCACCGGGACGTGCGCGTCGTGCGCCGCGGCGATCACCTCGGGGGCGAGCGCGTGCATCACTTCGACGTCCAGCAGGTCGGCGACCCCGGCGTCGAGCAGCGCGCGATAGACCGCCAGGTACTCGTCGCCGGGCAGCGGCAGCTCGCCGCCCTCCGCGCCGGTCCGGATCGTGGCCAACAGCGGCAGCCCCCCCAGGGCGCCCATCAGCGCGCGTCCGGCGGCGACCACGGCGTCCGGGTCAGTGCCGCCGGCGAGCAGGTGGTCCACCCGCCACTCGACCAGGTCGGGTGCGGCCGCGACGACCGGGGCCGCCTGTTCCAGGAGCTCGGGGGTGCTGCGCGCCGTCAGGGGCACGATCACGGTCGGCGTCCCGGCGCCGAGGGTGACCCCGCGCACCGTGACCGGGCGGGGGGCGTCGAGGTCGGTCACGTCAGTCCTCCTGCTGGGGGCCGAAGAGCTCGGCACGGATCACGTCGACCGGCATCGGCTTGCCGGTCCACAGTTCGAAGGCCGCCGCGCCCTGGTGCAGCATCATGCCCAGGCCGTTCATGGTGCGGCAGCCCGCTGCCTCGGCCTGCTCGAGGAACAGGGTACGGGGCGGGGCGTAGACCACGTCGGAGACGAACAGGTCCGGACGCAGCACGTCGGTGGCGGGCAGCGGGGACAGGCCCTTGAGGGTGCCCATGCCGACGTTGGTGGTGTTGGCCAGCACGCTGGAGGCCGCCACGCACGCACGGAAGGCGTCCAGGTCGTCCAGGTCGTGCAGCACCGCGGTGGCGGGGGTCTGCTCGGTGATGGTCGCGACGGTGTGCTCGGCGATCGGCCAGACCGCGTCCCGGCGGTTGAAGATGTCGATCCGCTCGACGCCGTCCAGCGCGGCCTGGATCGCGATCGCGGTGCCGGCGCCGCCGGCGCCGATCATGGTGATCCGCTGGCCGACCGGGTCGACACCCGCCTCGCGCAGGGCGGTCATGTAACCGACACCGTCGGTGACGTGGCCCGTGAGGTGGCCACCGTCGTTGACCACGGTGTTCACCGCACCGACCATCCGGGCGGCGGGGGACAGGTCGTCCAGCAGCGGCAGGATCGCCATCTTGTTCGGCATCGAGACGTTCCAGCCGCGCACTCGCATCGCGCGCAGCCCGGTCACGGCGTCCTCGAGCTGGTCGCCGTCCACCTCGAACGCGAGGTAGGCGTAGTCGAGGTCCAGCTCGGCGAGGGCCCGGTTGTGCATCCGGGGGGACATGCTGTGCCGGATCGGGTAGGCGATCAGGCCGAGCAGCTCGGTGTGGCCGGTGATGGCGCGGATCGTTCCGTCGGGCATCGGGTGCTCCTGGTGAGAGTGGACGTACTCGGTAGTTCATTGTCGCGAGCCGAGAGTCCCGGATCAGGGCCGATGGTCCTGTCATGATGCTGGGGGCCGAGAGTCGGCGCCGAGGAGGGGGTCATGGCAGCGCAGCGGGGACGAGGGCGGGACGCCGAGGGTGTGACCAGGACCCGGGATGCCGACCGGACCCGCAAGGAGATCCTCGGCGCGGCGATCGTCGAGTTCTCGGAGAAAGGGCTGCTCGGCGCCCGGGTGGATGCGATCGCGGAGCAGATCCACACCACGAAGCGGATGATCTACTACTACTTCGGTTCCAAGGAGGGGCTGTACCAGGCGGCGCTCGCGGAGTCGTACCGGGGGACCCGGGAGCGGGAGCAGAACCTCGGCCTGGCGGAGATGCCCCCCGAGCAGGCGCTGCGCGAGCTGGTGCGCTCGACGCTGAGCTACGACGCCGCCCATGAACCCTTCGTGCGACTGGTGCTGTTCGAGAACCTGCTCGGCGGGCAGGCGATCAGCCACCTGGACGAGACCGACCGCGAGATGAACCGCGGCGCCCTGTTGCTGCTGGACGACATCCTGGCGCGGGGGCGGGACGCGGGTGTCTTCCGGGACGGCCCGGACGCGCCGAGCGCGTTGGACGTGCACCAGGTGATCAGCTCGCTGGCGTTCTTCCGGACGGCGAACCGCGCCACCTTCCGCGAGCTGTTCGGGCGTGACCTGCTCGGCGACGACTCCCGGGACCACGTCCAGACGTTGATCGAGGAGACCGTGGTCCGGCTGGTCCGCCCCTGACCTCGTGACACCGATCACAAGTCCCTGACCTGCGCGGAGACCCGGCGCAGGACTTCCGACCCACCGACCCGGGCTGAGACGGCGCGATCTTACTAACTAACCAGATCGGTACTTTCTCAGCTCCGGGAGGACCCCCGTGACCGTCGCGCCCCCAGTCGACCAGCACCGCAGCACCCAGCAGGCCGCCCGCCCGGCACCGCTCACCGTGGTCGTCCCCGACCGCGAGCCCGCCCCGCAGGTGCCGCACCTGATGTCGCCGTTCTCGATCGGATCGATGACGCTGCGGAACCGGGTGGTGATGCCCCCGATGGGGTCGAACCTCGCGCTGCCCGACGGCACGGTGTCCGACGCACAGCTCGCCTACTACGAGCAGCGTGCCCGCGGGGGCACCGGGCTGATCATCGTGGAGAACATCTGCGTGGCCTTCCCGGTCGCCTCCAACGGCACCACCCAGCTGCGGATCGACCACGACCGGTACGTCCCGCGGCTCTACGAACTGACCGAGCGGATGCACCGGTACGGCGCGAAGGCGGCGATCCAGCTGAACCACGCCGGGGCGTCCGCGAACCCGGCCCGCACCGGCACCGCCGCGCTGTCGTCCTCCGACGTGCCGTCCAAGCCCGGTGGTGTCGCGCCGTCGCCGATGACCCGGGAGCAGATCGCCGAGGTGCCCGGTCAGTACGCCGCCGCCGCCCTTCGGGCCAAGCGCGCCGGGTTCGACGCGGTGGAGATCCACGGCGGGCACTCCTATCTGCTCTGCCAGTTCCTGTCGCCGCTCTACAACCACCGCACCGACGAGTACGGCGGCAGCCCGGAGAACCGGGCGCGGCTGGTCCGCGAGGTGCTGGACGCGGTGCGGGCGGCGGTGGGCCCGCGGTTCCCGATCGCCCTGCGGATCAGCGCCGACGAACTGGTCGCCGGGGGCAACACCCTCGACGACTCGGTGGAGCTGATGCGGCACCTGGTCGACGCGGTGGACCTGATCGACGTCTCCGCCGCGTTGGCGGGGAATCTCCAGTACCAGATCGACCGGATGGACCTGCCGGACGGCTGGCGATCCGGGATGGCCCGGCGGTTCCGTGAGGAGTTCGCCAAGCCGACCATCGTCTCGGGCAACGTCCGCGACCCGCTGGTGGCCGAGCGGATCGTCGCCGACGGCGACAGCGACCTGGTCGCCCTCGGGCGTGGACTGATCGCGGACCCGTGGTGGGTGCGCAAGGTGGCCACCGGTTGCGCCGACCGGATCCTGGACTGCATCTCCTGCAACATCGGCTGCGCCGACCACCGCATCCGCCTCGACCGGCCGATCCGGTGCACGGTGAACCCGGACATCATCGGGCACGAGGAGTATCTGCGGCACCGGATCGACCGGCCGACCCGGGTGGTCGTGGTCGGTGGTGGTGTCGGCGGGCTGGAAGCCGCGTGCACGGCCGCGGAGGTCGGCTGCGATGTGGTGCTGCTCGAGGCGAAGGACGTGGTCGGCGGCGTCGTCGGCGAGGCGGTGCGACTGCCGGCCAAGCGTCGGATCGCCTCCTTCCTGAACCATCTGGTGCGGCGCGCGGCGCGGGCCGGAGTGGAGGTCCGGACGGGGACCCCGGCGACCGTCGACCTGGTGCGTTCGCTCGCGCCCGACGTCGTGGTGAACGCGACCGGGTCGCAGCCGGTGCTGCCGCCGGTGCCCGGCCTGCGCGAGCGGGTCGACGTCGCGGGCACCGAGGTGTTCTCGATCCTGGGCGCGACCGCGACGGTGGACGAGATCGAGCGCCTCGCCGGTCGCCGGGTCGTGGTCGTCGGCGGCGGCGCCGTCGGGCTGGATGTGGTCGAGGCGTGCGTCGAGGTCGGCGCTCGGGTGACCCTGGTCGAGCGGATGGATCGCATCGCCGGCGACCTGGACATCATCACCGGGATGCAGATGCACGAGCTGATCGAGCGGCATCACGTCGAGGTGCTCACCACCACCACCCTGACCGAGGTCGGAGACGGCTGGGTCGACGTGGTCGCGGCCGACGGCACTCCCCGTCGCCTGCACGCCGACGCGACCTACGTCTGCCTGGGCATGCGGGGCGACCGCGCGAGCTTCCAGGCGCTCTCGGACGGCTTCGCCGGGACCGGGGTCGACGTGCTCGACGTCGGCGACTCGGCCGGCGGCGGCAAGATCATCGACGCCACCCGCCAGGGCCGCGACGTGCTCCTCGCACTGACCGAGCGCGGCGTCCTGCCCCGCTGACGGCCGGACCGGGGCCTGCGCCACCGTCGACAGGCAGGACCTAGGCCCCCTCGTGAACGCCATCACGAACTGCACGATGTAACTACCGGGTGAGTACCTACGGCGCAGGACGTGCGCGAGACGTGCCCGGCCGACACCCCTCCGCCCCCGCGCACGAAAGGTCCAGCATGAAGAACCGCTACACGCCGACCGCAGGCTCGGTGTACCTCTTCTTCTTCCTCTACGGCATGGCCGTGATCATCCTGTCCCAGAACTCCGGACACCTGCAGGAGCACTGGAACTGCAGCGAGGGCAACGTCCTGATGGCGCTGTCCGGCATCGGGATCGGCAAGATCATCGGACCGTCGTTCGCCGGGTTCCTCTCGGACAAGGTCGGACGTCGGTTCATGGTGTTGACGTCGCTCGCGATGTACATCGTGTTCCTGCTCGGTGTCGTGGTCAGCCCCACCTGGCAGGTCGGGTTCGCGCTGGCCGTCTGGTTCGGCCTGGCGAACGCCGTGATGGACACCGGCACCTACCCGACGCTGATGGAGTCGTTCCCGGCGACGGCCGGATCGGCGAACATGCTGGTCAAGGCCGCGATCGCCGCCGGACAGTTCGCGCTGCCGCTGATCATCAACGCGCTCGCCAACGCCGGCGGGTCCTGGACCATCCCGTTCGTCGGCGGGGCGATCCTGTTGGCGATCGTCTTCCTGGTCATGCTCAAGGTGCCGTTCCCGGACTACAAGGCGCTCGCCGCCGAACAGAAGGCGGCCATCGAGGCCAATGCCGTCGCCTCGGCCGACTCCGGTGCCACCGGCGCCAGGATCAGCCTGGAGGGAGTGGCCCTGGTGTTGTTCGGCTTCACCGCGACGGCCATGTTCTGGCTGGCGCAGAACTCGATGCCCGCCATCGGTCAGTACCTGGCCGGGATGAGTGAGGACGGCGGGCGCGGCCTGATCTCCTGGTACTCCATCGGCTCGTTCGCCGGGGTGTTCATCACCGCCGCCCTGGTGGCCAAGAAGTTCCGCCCGGTGACGTTCCTGGTGGTCAACCCGGTGGCGGCGGCCCTGGCGTACCTGCTGATGGTGCTGGTCCAGAACGCCACCCTCTACCCGGTCCTGGCCTTCGTGATCGGGTACTTCGCCGCCGGGGGGCTGTTCCAGCTGACCGTGGTGGTGCTCGCCGAGTTCTTCCCGGTCCGCAAGGGCGTGGTCACCTCGATGATCGGTCTGGCCTCCGGGCTGGCAGCGTTCGCCCTGCCCTCGGTCTCCGGGTGGTTGGTCGACGGGGCCGCCAGCAAGGCAGCCGGGTACGCCACCGTGGTCTGGGTCGGCTTCGGGGTCTGCGTGGCGTCTGTCATGCTCGGCACCTTCGTCCTGTCCCGGCACCGCAAGGTGTTCGCCCGGACGCACGCCGCAGCCGACGCCGCGCGACTCGCCTCCGCGTCGGCCTGATCCGACCCCGCCCGAGGAGATCCGTGATGCCCCAGGCCGAGGCGGTGGACACGCTGCCCGTCGACGTCACACCGCGCCAGGCGCGTCGCGCGGCGATCAGCTCCTTCGTCGGGGCGGTGATCGAGTGGTACGACTTCCTGATCTTCGGTCTGACCGCGGCGACGGTGTTCAACACGCAGTTCTACGCCTTCGACTCGCCGACCATGAACCTGCTGGCGTCCTTCGCGACGCTGGGCATCGGGTTCCTGTTCCGGCCGCTCGGCGGACTCGTGTTCGGGCGGATGGGGGACCGGGTCGGACAGAAGCAGGTCCTGATCGTGACGATGACCCTGATGGGCATCTGCACGGGCCTGGTCGGCTGCCTGCCCACCTACGCCCAGGCGGGCTGGTGGTCGCCGTTGTTGCTGACCGTGCTGCGCTCGGTCCAGGGATTCGCGGTCGGCGGCGAGTGGGGCGGGGCCGCCCTGCTCGCCGTCCGGCACGCTCCCCGGAACCGGCGGGCGCTGTACTCCTGCGGTGTCCAGCTCGGGTACGCGGTCGGCCTGGTCGCCGCCTCGGGTGCGATCAACGGGATGAGCGCGCTCACCGGTGAGCACTTCGACAGCTGGGGCTGGCGGGTGCCGTTCTGGTTCTCCCTGCCGCTGATCGCGGTCGGGCTCTGGATCCGCTCGGGCGTGGTCGAGAAGCCCAAGGAACCGCACGCCGCCGACCGGAAGCGCGGCTCCGTGCTGGCGGCGATCCGGCAGTCGCCGGGGGCGTTCCTGGAGATCATCGGCCTACGGCTGGTCGAGCTGCTGACCATGTACATCGTGACCACCTTCGCGGTCGCCTATGGCGTCTCCCACCTCGGGCTGTCCCGCGCGCACATGGTCGACGTGGCGCTGATCGTGGGGGCGCTCGGCCTGATCTCGATCCCCACCTTCGCGTACCTCTCCGACCGGTTCGGCTGGCGACGGATCTACGTCACCGGCGCGCTGATCGGGGCGGCCGCCGCGTTCCCGTTCTTCTTCGCGATGCAGTCCGGCAGCTTCGTGCTGGTGGTGGTGGTCGCGGTGGTGTTGATCAACGTCGCGCACGACATGGCGGTGTCGGTGCAACAACCCCTGATCACCCAGATGTTCGGCGCCGACCACCAGAACACCGGCGCCGGGGTGGGATACCAGGTGGCCTCCGCGATCGCCGGGGGGTTCACCCCCTTCCTCGCGACGGCGATGCTGGCCTGGGCGGACGACCGGTGGTGGCCGGTGGCGACCTACCTGCTGGTGGGCTGTCTGGTGTCCGCGGCGGTGGCGGCGTTCGCGGTGCGGGTCAAGGCCTAGCGGTCGACGCCCGTCCGCCGTCGCTCCGGGTGTCCGATCAGTGGTCGTCCACCCAGGTGACAGCGGTCGGGGACCATGATGGACCGGTTGGTACAGTGCCGGACCCGTCCGGACGTGAGCCCCAGGAGACGACCATGCCCACCCCCTCCGACGCGCGACGCGCTCGCCGCGGCACGCCCCCGCCGGCACCGGAACGCGGGCCGCTGGTGGTGCTCTGCGGGCCGATGGGGTCGGGCAAGACGGCGATCGGCCGGGCGCTGTCCCGACGCTGGGACGTGCCGTTGCGGGACACCGACGTCGACGTGGAGGAGCAGGCGGGGGCGACCATCGCCGACATCTTCCTGCAGCAGGGGGAGCAGGCGTTCCGCGATCTGGAGCACGAGGTCGTCGCCGCCGCGCTGGTGGACCACCGGGGGGTGCTGGCGCTGGGCGGTGGCGCCCCGCTGCGGGCGGACACCCAGGAGCACCTGGCGCAGTACGCGGCGCAGGGCGGGACGGTGGTGTTCCTCGATGTCAGCGTCGAGTACGCCGCGCCCCGGGTCGGGCTCGACGACTCGCGTCCGTTGCTGATGGGCAACCCGCGACAGCGGTGGCTGGACATCATGCGCGAGCGGCGCGAGGTCTACGAGGGCGTCGCCACGATGCGGGTGCTCACCGACGGGGTCACCCCGGCCGAGGGCGCTCGCGAGGTCGAACGCCGGATGCGGCTCGCCCGGCAGACCCCGCCGCAGCACGGTGGTCCGCACAGCCGCTGAGGTTCCGTCGCAGGTCACCGGGGCGTCGCATTGCGCCGGACGGGTGACTTTGACACCTTGTCACCCGACAGCGGTCTTTCTCTGAAGGGGACTCCTATGACCACCGTGGCAACGACGACGCCGTCCAAGGCGGCTCGTGTGATCGCGATCATCTCGGCCGTGGCAGGGCTGGTGCTGCTGATCGCCGGCGGTGTGACCTGGGGTGCCGTCTCCAGTCACCTCGCGGACGAGAACATCACCGTGTCCGGCGACGCGGCCAACTTCGCCGGTGACCCGGTGACCACGCCGTGGGCGGCCTTCGCGCAGGCGGACATCATCGCCCACCACGCGCTGGAGGCGACCGACGGCAAGACCTACGCCGAGCTGGACCAGGACGACCCGCTGCGGGATGTCGCGATGAACGCGTCCTTCCTGCGGGCATCGCTGTTCACCTCGGTGGTGGCCTTCGGCGTCGCGGCCCTGGTGATGGGCCTCGGCGTGCTGTTCCTGCTGGTCGGCTGGGCGCTGTGGGCGCTCGGCGGCAAGCGCCGGGTCAGCATCCCGGACTCCGCTGCCCGCACCACGCCGGTGGTCCCGAGCAGCAGCACCCCGCCGACCGCCGAGCCGGGCACTCCGGGAACGACTCCCGCGGTCTGACGCTCCACCGCACGACAGCAGGGCCGGAACTCCAGCGCGGAGTTCCGGCCCTGCTGCTGTGCGGACGGGGGCGGCCCCTCCAGCCGCCCCCGACGTTCAGGAGGCCGAGCGGTCCCGGCGGCGGGCGGCGTTCACCAGGGAGCTGATCAGCAGCCCGACCCCGGCGACCGCCAACAGGCCGATGAAGGCGAGTTGGAAGTCGATGTGCAGCCCGACCGCCCCGGCCAGGACCGCGGCACCGACCGCCACCACGATCAGGCCCCAGATGACCGTCCCGGCCCGGGGTCCGGATGCCGTCGGCACCGGGGCGACCGGCGGCGCGGGGACGGTGTACGGCGCCTGCTGCTGGGGAGCGGCGGGCGGCGGCCCGGCCGGGGTCGCACCGGGCGGAGGGCCCGCGGGGGTCGCGTCGGGTCGGGTGGTCTCCGGCCGTGGCCCCGCGGACGGTGCAGCGGTGGGCAGCGGCTCGACGGGGGTCGACTCGTCCGGCGCCGGGGCGGCGGTGTCGTCGGGGGCGGACAGACGCTCCTCCTCCGGTTCCGCGGGTGCACCGGTCGCCGGGAACTCCGTGGTGGGTGCCGCGGCGAAGGCGGCGGTGCGGGTCGGCGACTCGATCACCTGGGTGTCGCCCGCCTCGGCGGTCTCGATCACCGTCGTGTCCGCGGCGACCGGTGCCGCCTCCGCCGGCTCGGGGGCGTCCACGGTCTCGATGAGCTCGGTGTCGCCGGCCGCGGTCTCGATCACCCGGGTGTCGGGTTCCGCGTCGATGACCTCGGTGGTCCCGGAGTCCGCGTCGATGGCCTGGGTGTCCTCGGCCGTGCCCTGCTCGGTCGTGGGGCCCGCCGTCGGCTCCGTCACGTCCTCGACCTGCTCGGAGTTCTGTGGGTGCTCGCGCTCGGTCATCAGTCCTCCTCGATGGTCACGTTGCCCAGGCCGAGGTCGACCCGGAGTTCGAGCTGGTTGGTGGTGTCACCGGTCAGCTGGTCACTGCTGAAGGTGGTCTGGTTGCCGAAGCCGCTGCGCACCTGCTGGTCGTCGTCCACGTTCCAGTAGACGGTGCCGCCGCCGGAGCGGACCACGGCGCTCATCGGGATGTCGTGGGGGACGATCACCGTCACGTCGCCCATCCCGGCACGCACCGGGACCACCAGGGTCTCGTCGTCGTCCAGGGGGACGTCGGTGAGGTCGATGTCCGTGTTGCCGAAGCCGAGGGTGAAGCCGCGCTCGGCCGCGGTGCGGCTGGTGACGTCGTAGCTCCGGTCGCCGATCACCACCGAGGCCCCGTCGCGGTCGAGGCGCCATTCCCCGTCGTGGTCGGCGGCGAGGGCCGGACCGATGATCACGAAGCCGATGATGGCCAGGGCGGTCAGGCCACCGGAGCGACGACCCAGGATCCCGCACAGGATGATCGCGAGGCCGACCAGCACGATCCCGGCGCCCACGACCATGCTCGCGACCGGTCCGTCGTAGTGGCCGGTGCGGTCGGCGACCAGCAGGGCCGCCAGGCCGATCAGGATCAGTCCGACCACCGCGCCGGTCACGGCCGAGCCGGGTCCGGGGACGCGTCGCTTCGGTGCCTTGGCGGGCTTCGGCGGCTTCGGCGGGCGCGGCGGCTGCTGCGCCGACGGGCCGCTCGGCTGGGGCTGCTGCCAGGACGGGGCGGCGCCGGCGGGTGCCGGGCCGGGTGGCGTCGCGCCAGGTGTGGTCGCGCCGTAGGGGGCCGAGGTGTAGGCGGCCGTGCCGTGCGGGTTCACGCCGTACGGTGCCGGCCCGTAGGACGGTGCTGACCCGTAGGACGGGGCCGGGCCGGGCGTCGTCGGGCCGGAGCTGACAGGTGCGCCGGTCGATGGCCGCGGCGGGGGCGGAGCGGTCGCCGGTGCGGGGGCTGCGGGGTCCGTCATCGGAGCCTGACCTTCCATCGGAGGTCGCCGGCGGGTGTTCGCGGCGATGATGATCAGCGCGATCAGGGCGGCGGTCCACGCCACGGCCGGGAACCAGCCGTCGTCGAACGGACCCCAGCCGAACCACCAACCGCCGTTGGTCAGGCCGATCAGCACCAGGACACCGGCGCCGATCAGGCCGCCGTCCCAGTCGCCGCGGATCGCCTGCTCCAGGTGGATCCGGCCGTCCGGCTCGGGCAGCAGCGCCCAGGCCACGCCGTAGAGGACCAGCCCGAAGCCCAGCAGCACGCTCAGACCGAGCAGGCCGCGGACCAGCAGCGGGTCCATGCCGAAGCGTTCGCCCAGACCGGAGGCCACACCACCGATCCAGCGGTCCTGACCGCGGGTGATGCCGACCTTGCGGATCGCGCCGAAGAAGCCGTCCCCGCTCGGTGCGCCGGGCTGTCCGGTCGCTGGTCCGGAACCGGCCGGGGGCGGGGTGCCCGGGCCGTAGCCGGTGCTGTCGTTCGTCATGCTCCGATCCTGACCCGCGGCGGTACCCGGAGGACATCGGGGGCCACCCTGAGCCACCCCTGAATCCCACCCCCGGCACCCCGGAGTTCGGCGACCAGGGGTTCAGGCGGCGGCGGGGACATGTGACCATCGGTGCATGCAGACCCCCGTCCGGCCCCCGTTGCGCCGACCCGAACGCGGTCGCGTCCTCGGCGGCGTGGCGGCGGGGCTCGCGCTGCACCTCGGCGTGTCCGTGCGGATGGTCCGGGCGCTGTTCGTGGTGCTCACCCCGGTGGGCCTGTTCGGGCCGCTGGTCTACGTGTTCTGGTGGGTCACGGTGCCGATCGGCGATCCGGTCGACCTGGCCGGGGCCCGTCCCGCGGCGCAGAGCCGCCTGGCCCCGGTGCTGAGTCCGGCGCGGGTGCAGCAGCTGCGCCGGTTGCCGTGGGGCCAGATCGCCGTCGGTGCCGGTCTGGTGGTGGCGGCCGCGGCGCTGTTGCTCAACCGGTCCGGCAGTTCGATCGGGTCGAGCTGGCTGGTGCCGGTGCTGTTGCTGATCGCCGGTGTCGCCCTGGCCTGGAGCCAGTTGGACGCGGTGCAGAAGGAGCGCAAGGCCGACCGGCGTCGACCGGTCAGTCTGCTGCGGCTGGTCGGCGGTCTGGTGATCGCCGCGGTGGGCGTGCTGCTGCTGGTCGGCAAGGAGACCGACCCCGCCGTCCTGGTGCAGTCGATGGTCGCGGCGCTCGCGGTCCTGGCCGGGGTGGCCCTGGTGCTCGCCCCCTGGTGGCTGCGGCTGGTCCGCGAACTCGGCGACGAGCGCACCGCGCGCGCCCGGGAGTCCGAGCGGGCCGACATCGCGGCCCACCTGCACGACTCGGTGCTCCAGACCCTCGCCCTGATCCGGGCCCGTGCCGACGACGCCACCGAGGTCGCCCGGTTGGCGCGCGCCCAGGAGCGCGAGCTGCGGGCATGGCTGTACGACGACCGCCCGGAGCCGGGCACCTCGGTGGTGGCGGTGCTGCGCGCCACCGTCGCCGAGATCGAGGACACCCGGGTCGGTTCCGAGGGCGAGGCGGTCGCCATCGACGTGGTGGTGGTCGGCGACTGCGAGCCGGATCCGAACACCGACGCACTGCTGCAGGCCACCCGGGAGGCGCTGCTGAACGCGGTGCGGCACGGCCGTCCGCCGGTGTCCTGTTACCTGGAGGTCGGGCCCACCGAGGTGGAGGCGTTCGTCCGGGACCGCGGCACCGGCTTCGACCTGGACGCGGTGCCGTCGGACCGGTTCGGGGTGCGGGAGTCGATCCTGGGCCGGGTGCGCCGTCGCGGCGGCCGGGCGTCGGTGGTGTGCAAGGACGGCGGCGGCACCGAGGTGCGGTTGCAGGTGCCCCGGGCCGGCACGCCGGAGGCCGCGGGACACGCCGGTGCTGAGAGTGCCGTCAGTGCCGACGGTGCCGAGAGTGCCGAAGGTGCCGCGGAAGAGAGGACGATGCAGGCATGAGCGAACCGATCGACGTGGTGCTGGTCGACGACCACCTGATGTTCCGCGCCGGGGTGCGCGCCTCCCTGGACGAGCGGGTGCGGGTGGTCGGCGAGGCCGAGACCGTCGAGCAGGCGATCGCCGCGGTCCGGGAGCTGCATCCGCCGGTGGTGCTGCTGGACGTGCACCTGCCGGGTGGCGACGGCGGCGGTGGTGCGGAGGTGATCCGTGGCTGCCAGGACCTGCTGGCCGAGACCCGGTTCCTGGCGCTGTCGGTCTCCGATGCGGCGGAGGACGTGGTCGCGGTGATCCGGGCCGGGGCGCGCGGCTATGTCACCAAGGCGATCTCCGGCCCCGACCTCTCGGCCGCCGTGCAGCAGGTGGCCGGGGGCGACGCGGTGTTCAGCCCGCGCCTGGCCGGGTTCGTGCTGGACGCCTTCGGCACCGCGGCCGGGGACGTGGCCACCGGGGACGACGAACTGGATCGGCTGTCCGCTCGCGAGCGCGAGGTGATGCGGCTGATCGCACGCGGCTACTCCTACCGCGAGGTCGCCACCGAGCTGTTCATCTCGATCAAGACGGTGGAGACCCACGTGTCGGCGGTGCTGCGCAAGCTGCAGCTGTCGTCCCGGCACGAGCTGACCCGCTGGGCGGCGGCGCGCCGGTTGCTCTGACCACCGGGCGATTCATGTGAAGCTGGGGTTCCCCCCACGCAAGGAGACGCCCCGATGGACGTTGTGTACGGCCTGCTCGTCGTGTTGCACCTGATCGGCTGGGCCATCGTGCTCGGCGGCTGCCTGGTGACCCTCCGGCAGAACGCGTTCCCGAAGGGCGCCTTCCACGGTGCCCTGACCGCACTGGTCACCGGGCTGATCATGACCGGGCTGCGGTCCGCCGAGGTCGCGGGGCTGGACAAGCCGGACAACGCCAAGATCGGCGTCAAGCTGGTGATCGCGCTGGTGATCACGGTGCTGATCTGGCTGGGACAGCGCAAGCCGGAGCAGGTCACCAAGGGCCGGGTCGGCCTGGTGCTGGGTCTCACCGTCGTGAATGTGGTGATCGCCGTCCTGTGGCGGTGACCTGCTCCGGCGGCCGCACTCAGAAGTTGCAGGTGTAGGTCACGCCGTCGACGTAGTGCGTGCCGTTGCCGAGGTCCTGGCAGGTCTCGTACAGCGCGAAGGCGCTGATCCCGATGATGGTGCCGACGATCAGCCAGATCGCGCCGACCGCGATCGCGATCCAGGCCATCACCTTGCTGGCGGTGTCGGTGGTGCCGCGCTTCTTCACCAGCGCGACGATGCCCAGCACGATGCCGATCAGGCTGGTGCAGCCGAGCACCGACAGCACCAGGGCGATGATCGCCAGGGTCTTGGACCCGGTGGGCTGCGGCGCGGCGTAGGGCTGGTAGCCGGGTGCCGCCGGGTGAGCCGGCGCGGACGGGTAGGCGGGTGCCGACGGGTACTGCGGGGCGGCCGACGACGCGGTCGGTCCCTGACCGGGCTGCGTCGCCCCGTCGCCGGGCGCGGGGTAGGTCGGGAAGCCGCCGGTGGGCTGGTTCGGCTCCTGCGGCTGCTGCGGCTCGGGCGGGGGCACGGGCGTGCTCATGGGTCCTCGTCTCATCTGGGATGGTGCGACGCGATCCTGCCAGGCGGCGTCGTCCCCTGTCAGGCGGACCCGGATCGGGATGTCGGTGCGGACGCCTAGGCTGGTGCCGCCATGACGTCGCTCTTCGAGAACCTCCCGCTGCCAGGACTGGACCTCGCCCGCCTGCCTGCCGCCCCGCCGCGGACCGCAGGCGCCGACGAGCCGCGCCGACCGAGCCACCACCGCGGTGACCCGGGCGCGCTGCTGGAGGGCCTCAACCCCGAGCAACGGGCCGCCGTGCTGCACACCGGGGGTCCGCTGCTGATCGTCGCGGGCGCCGGGTCCGGCAAGACCCGGGTGCTGACCCACCGGATCGCGTACCAGCTGGCGACCGGTCGGGCGCGGGCCGGGGAGATCCTGGCGATCACCTTCACCAACAAGGCGGCGGCGGAGATGCGCGAGCGGGTCGCCGCGCTGGTCGGCCCCTCCGCCCGGGCGATGTGGGTGTCGACCTTCCACTCGGCCTGCGTGCGGATCCTGCGCGCCGAGGCCAAGACGCTCGGCCTGCGGACCAGCTTCTCGATCTACGACTCCGCGGACTCCCAGCGCCTGATCACCCTGGTGGCGCGCGAGCTGGAGCTCGACCCGAAGCGCTACCCGCCCAAGGCGCTCGGCTCGAAGATCTCCTCGCTCAAGGACGAGCTGGTCGCGCCGGAGGACTTCGCGGCGACCGACGGCGGCGACGGCGGCAGCGACTTCGACCGGACCCTGGCGCAGGTGTACACCCGGTACCAGCAGCGGTTGCGGCAGGCGAACGCGCTGGACTTCGACGACCTGATCATGACCACGGTCAACCTGCTGCAGGCGTTCCCGGCGGTCGCCGAGCACTACCGCCGCCGGTTCCGGCACGTCCTGGTCGACGAGTACCAGGACACCAACCACGCGCAGTACGTGCTGGTGCGGGAGCTGGCCGGGGCCGGGATCGACAGCGGCGCCGAGGTGCCGCAGGCCGAGCTGACGGTGGTCGGCGACTCGGACCAGTCGATCTACGCGTTCCGGGGCGCGAACATCCGCAACATCATGGAGTTCGAGGCCGACTACCCGGACGCCACCACGATCCTGCTGGAGCAGAACTACCGCTCCACGCAGACGATCCTGTCCGCGGCGAACGCGGTGATCAGCCGCAACCCGGGCCGCAAGGCCAAGCGGCTGTGGACCGACTCCGGCCAGGGCGCGCAGATCGTCGGCTACGTGGCGGACGACGAGCACGCGGAGGCCCGGTTCGTCGCGGAGGAGATCGACAAGCTCGGCGACTCCGACGGCGTGCGCCCCGGTGACGTGGCGATCTTCTACCGCGCCAACGCCCAGTCCCGTGCGCTGGAGGAGGTCCTGGTCCGGGTCGGCCTGCCCTACAAGGTGGTCGGCGGCACCCGGTTCTACGAGCGCAAGGAGATCAAGGACGCCGTCGCGTACCTGCGGGCGATCGCCAACCCCGACGACGACGTCAACCTGCGCCGGATCCTCAACGTGCCCAAGCGCGGGCTCGGCGAGCGTTCCGAGGCGATGGTGGCCGCCTTCGCCGAGCGGGAGCGGATCTCGTTCGGGGCCGCGCTGGACCGGTTGGACGAGGTGCCCGGACTGGGCACCCGTGCCGTCTCCGGGCTGCGGGTGTTCGCCGGGATGATGGCCGACCTGCGCGCACTGGCCGAGTCCGGCGACGCCGGGCCCGCCGAGGTGCTGGGCGCGGTGCTGGACCGCAGCGGCTACCTGGCGGAACTGCGCGCCAGCGAGGACCCGCAGGACCAGACCCGGGTGGAGAACCTGGCCGAGCTGCACGCGGTGGCGACCGAGTTCGAGGAGTCCGAGCCGGAGGGCGACCTGGCCGACTTCCTGGAGCGGGTGTCCCTGGTGGCCGACTCGGACCAGATCCCGAGCGACGACGGTGGTGACGAGGGCGAGCAGAAGCCCGACCAGGGCGTGATCACCCTGATGACCCTGCACACCGCCAAGGGCCTGGAGTTCCCGGTGGTGTTCCTGACCGGGATGGAGGACGGCACCTTCCCGCACATGCGGTCGCTGGCCGACACCGACCAGCTCGCCGAGGAGCGACGGCTCGCCTACGTCGGGCTCACCCGGGCGCGGGAGCGGCTCTACATCTCCCGCGCGGCGACCCGCACCGCCTGGGGGGTGCCGAACGAGTTCCCCGCCAGCCGGTTCCTGGATGACGTGCCCGAGGACCTGATCGACTGGCGGCGGCGCGAGTCGAGCACCGATCGGCTGCGCGGCTCCGGTGGCTTCCTGGGCGGCCGTGGCGGCTTCGGCTCCTACGGCAACTCCGGTGAGCGCGCGGGGGAGCGGGCCCGCGACCGGCGCCGGGTGGACCTCAGCCAGCGACCGGCCGGCGGGGCGACCTTCGGGTCGGCGACCCCGCGCGCCGACGCGCAGATCCCGGATCTGGCGGTGGGCGACAAGGTCACCCACGACAGCTACGGCATGGGCACCGTGGTCGCGATGGAGGGGGCGGGGCAGAACGCCGTCGCAAAAGTCGACTTCAAGTCCGAGGGCACCAAGCGGTTGCTGCTGAGGTTCTCCCCGGTCACCAAGCTCTGAGCAGGGCACAATGCGCGCATGCGTAGTCCTCTCTTCGACCAGGTCCATGCCGAGATCCAGACCAGTGAGCGCTTCGCGCTGCAGAGCTCCAAGATGCTCAAGGTCACCCTCGGCCCCGATGTGCTGTCCGCCAAGGGCGCGATGGTCGCGTACCAGGGGCAGGTGCAGTTCCATCACGAGGGCTCCGGCTCGGTGGCCCGCTTCGTCAAGAACGCGATCAGCTCGGACAACCAGCCGCTGATGCGGGTGTCCGGCCAGGGCGAGGTGTTCTTCGCCCGGTCGGCGGAGAACGTCTTCCTGCTGCAGCTGGAGGGCGACGCGATCAGCGTGAACGGCTCCTCGCTGCTGGCCTTCGACTCCGCGCTGCAGTGGGACCTGCACCGCACCAAGGGCGCCGGGATGATGACCGCCGGGCTGTTCAACACCCTGATCCAGGGCCAGGGCATGGTCGCGCTGACCTCGCACGGTGCGCCGATGATCCTCGACTGCTCGCAGCAGCCGACCTTCGTCGACCCGAATGCCGCGGTGTGCTGGTCGGCGAACCTGACGCCGGGCATCGTGAACAGCATGAACGTCCGCTCGCTGGTGCGCGGCGGCACCGGTGAGGCGATCCAGTACAGCTTCCACGGCCCGGGCTTCGTCGTCGTGCAGCCCTCCGAGGGTTACCCGATCCCGACCGCGTAAGGACGTTGGTCCCGGCCCGTTGTCTCGATGTGGAGATAAATGGGCCGGGACCTGGTTACGATCGACCGCGGCAGAGCAGCCGATCCCGACCCGGGATACATGGGAAGGACCGCAACACGTGGACCTGTTCGAATACCAGGCACGCGACCTCTTCGAGCGGCACGGGATTCCCGTTCTGGGCGGGATCGTCGCCCGGACCGTCGCCGAGGCGCAGCTAGCAGCACAGACCCTCCTGGCAGCCCCCGACGCCACCGGCGTCGTCGTGGTGAAGGCGCAGGTCAAGACCGGCGGCCGTGGCAAGGCCGGTGGCGTGAAGATCGCCCGGTCGGCGCAGGAGGCGGCCGAGCGCGCCGAGGAGATCCTCGGCATGGACATCAAGGGCCACACCGTCCACCAGGTGATGATCGCGGCCGGCGCGAACATCGACCAGGAGTTCTACTTCTCCCTGCTGCTGGACCGCTCCGAGCGGCGCTACCTGGCGATGGCCAGCGTCGAGGGCGGCATGGAGATCGAGCAGCTCGCGGTGGAGCGGCCGGACGCCCTGGCCAAGGTGCCGGTCGACCCGCGCACCGGCATCGACGCGGCGAAGGCATCGGAGATCGTCGCCACCGCCGGTTTCGCCCCCGAGGTCGCCGACCAGGTGGCCGAGGTGCTGCAGCGGCTCTGGGACGTCTACCGCGAGGAGGACGCCACCCTGGTCGAGGTGAACCCCCTGGTGCTGACCGCCGAGGGCCGGGTCGTCGCCCTGGACGGCAAGGTGTCCCTGGACGCCAACGCCGACTTCCGGCACGCCGACCACGCCGAGCTGGCCGACCCGACCGCGGACGACCCGCTGGAGGCGAAGGCCAAGGAGAAGGACCTCAACTACGTCAAGCTGGACGGCGAGGTCGGCGTGATCGGCAACGGCGCCGGCCTGGTGATGAGCACCCTGGACGTCGTCGCCTACGCGGGCGAGGAGCACGGCGGTGTGAAGCCGGCGAATTTCCTGGACATCGGCGGTGGCGCCTCGGCCGAGGTGATGGCCGCCGGACTGGACATCATCCTGTCCGACCCGCAGGTGAAGTCGGTGTTCGTCAACGTCTTCGGTGGCATCACCGCCTGCGACGCGGTCGCCAACGGCATCGTCGCGGCGCTCGGCATCCTGGGCGACCAGGCGACCAAGCCGCTGGTGGTCCGGCTGGACGGCAACAACGTGATCGCCGGTCGCCGCATCCTGCGGGACGCGAACCACCCGCTGGTCACCCTGGCCGAGACGATGGACGGCGGGGCCGCCGAGGCAGCCCGGCTCGCCCACACCGCCTGAGACCACCCGAGAAGCGAAGAAGAGAGACAACCCACTCATGGCGATCTTCCTGACCGCGGACTCCCGGGTCATCGTCCAAGGCATGACCGGCTCCGAAGGCAGCAAGCACACCACCCGGATGCTGGCCTCCGGCACCACCATCGTCGGCGGGGTGAACCCGCGGAAGGCGGGCACCAGCGTCGAGTTCCCGCGCGGTGACGGCTCCGGGCTCACCGTCGCGATCCCGGTCTTCGGCTCGGTGGCGCAGGCCGTCGAGTCCACCCGCGCCGACGTGTCGGTGATCTTCGTTCCGCCGGCCTTCACCAAGGCGGCGGTGATCGAGGCCGTCGACGCCGGGGTCCCGCTGATCGTGATCATCACCGAGGGGGTGCCGGTCGCCGACACCGCCGAGTTCTTCGCCTACGCGCAGGAGAAGGGGGTGCGCCTGATCGGCCCGAACTGCCCCGGCCTGATCAGCCCGTCCCAGTCCAACGTCGGCATCATCCCCTCCGACATCACCGGCCCGGGGCGGATCGGTCTGGTGTCCAAGTCCGGCACCCTGACCTACCAGATGATGTACGAGCTGCGTGACCTCGGGTTCTCCACGGCGGTCGGCATCGGCGGCGACCCGATCATCGGGACCACGCACATCGACGCGCTCGCCGCCTTCCAGGAGGACCCGGACACCGACCTGATCGTGCTGATCGGGGAGATCGGTGGCGACGCCGAGGAGCGGGCGGCCGCGTTCATCCAGGCCAACGTCACCAAGCCGGTGGTCGCCTACGTCGCCGGGTTCACCGCGCCGGAGGGGAAGACCATGGGGCACGCCGGGGCGATCGTCTCCGGGTCGGCGGGCACCGCAGCCGCCAAGAAGGAGGCGCTGGAGGCCGCCGGCGTCCAGGTCGGCACCACGCCCACCGAGACCGCGGAGCTGGCGCGCAAGCTGCTCGCCTGAGCGCACCGACGCGGCGTGTCGATCATCATGACGGCACGCCGCGTCGGGTGACCTCCCTGGGCCACCGGCTCGGGGGAAGATGGCGCGATGAGTCACCGAACCCGGCCACCCAGCACGTCCCGGGTTCTCGACGACCGCACGCCCAACCGATTCTTCGCCTCCGACCTGGACGGGGCTCCGCGCTGGGTCGGCGGGATGCTCGCCGGGTTGCAGGCGGCACTGCTGTCCCTGCTGCTGGTGGTCGTGCCCGCGATCGCCGCCTTCGTGGCGACCTCCTCGGCCCCGGCCACCGACGGGGTGCCGTGGACCAGCGCCCTCCAGGTCGGCGCCGGGGTGTGGCTGCTGGCCCACGGGGTGCCCTTCCCGACCGCTCCGTCGGTGACGCTCGCCCCGCTCGGGTTGACCGCCCTGGCCGTGTTCAGCGCCTGGGCGTCGGCGCGCCGCTCGGGCTATGCCACCTGGCGGTCCTACGGCGCCGGAGTGCTGGCCTACACCGGGGTGCTGGTCCTGGTCGGGTTGTTCTCCGGGGTGCCGCTGCTGCACCTCGGGATCGGGGTTTTCGCCGCCGTCACCGTCTCCGGGCTGGGGCTCGGCGCGGGGCTGCTCCGCCGGGCCGAGGCGCCCCGGGTCGCCACGCTGCTGCAGCCGGTGCGACGACGGCTGCCGGATGCCGTCGCGCAGGGGATCGGGGCCGGGGCGGTGTCCCTCGTCGCCCTGCTGGGGGTCTCGGCGCTGCTCACCGTCGGCTGGATCCTGGCCGGACGGAGCACCATCGGTGACGTGGTCACCGGGTTGGGCCTGGACGCGGTCGGCGGGGTCGTGCTCGCGGTCGGTGAGCTCGCCTACCTGCCCACCCTGGTGATCTGGGCGATGTCCTGGCTCTCCGGCCCCGGCTTCGCGGTCGGCACCGGTACCTCCTTCACCGTCGGTGGTGCCGACACCGGGGCGCTGCCCGCGGTGCCGATCCTCGGTGCGCTGCCCGCCCCCGACATCGCGGGCGGCGTGCTGCGCTACATCCCGGTGCTCACCGTGCTGACCGGGCTGCTCGCCGTGCTCTGGCTGCGCCGACGACTCGACTCGCGCAGTGCCTGGCACCCGGTGATCGCCGGAGCCGTGGCCGCTGTGGTCGCCGGGGTGGGTGCCGGGTTGCTCGCGGCGCTGGCGTCCGGTGGCATCGGGCCGGGCAGGATGACCCACTTCGGACCGGCGCCGTTCCTGGTCGGACTCACCGTGGCGGCAGGGACGGCGGTGGCGATGGTGCTCGTGCTGCTGCCCGCCGACCGGAACGTCCGCACCGCGGTCGCCTCGGCGGCGCGGGGTGGGTGGCGGCGGATCCGCGGCGGCGCGCAGGCGGACGTCAGGGCCACGGCGACGGCTGCGGGTGGCACGACCACTGGTGGCACGGACTCCGCTCCCGGCGGACGCGCCGCGGGCGACTAGGACCCGCTGCCGCCCAGCCACCCCTCCATCAGCTCGGTGGACCGCTGCTCGTACTCCACCTGACAGCTGGTGCGCGCCGATTCGGTGACCGCCGAGCCGAGGCAGTCCTGCAACGCCGACTGCGCGGGCCACAGGGCCAGCGGGGCGAGGGTCATCAGCCCCAGCAGCCCGGCCAGCGCCAATCCGACCACCACCATCGGCGCCAGCGCACCACCGACCCGGCCTCTCGACGCGGTGCGCAGCGCCCGGATGCCGGTGACCACCGCGCCGACCAGGAACAGCACAGCCGCAGCGCCCCAGGGCAGCGGCAGCATGCTGACCAGCACCGCCGCGATCATCCAGATCCCGAACAGGCGCACCAGGCGACCGGTCTCCAGCACCAGCGCGGGGTCCGGCGGCTCAGGTGGCTCAGTGGGCCCAGTGTGCTGGGGCGGCACCGGCGGGCGCTGCGGAGCCGGGCGCAGCTGCTGGGGCCCGGGCGGCGTGAGCGGCTGCTGCCGAGGGTCCGGGGTGGGACGGTCGGCGGGCGGCGGTGCGTACGGGTTGCTCACCGGAGCATCCTCGCACCGGAACTCCCGGTGGTGGCCGACGCGGATGCTCGACCACCACCGGGCAGGGGGGATCAGCCGACCGTCGTGCAGCCGATCTTCGGGTTCGGGCCGCCCGCGGAATCGATGGCCCAGATGCAGACCTCGTGCTTCCCGGCCGCGATGTTCGACGCGGTGGCGCTGTACCCGTGCGCCGCGCCCTTGCCGTAAGCGGTGGCCACGTCCGGACGGTTGCCGTTCGCCGTCGTGTTGGTCACTGCCTTGCCGTCGACGTAGAGGTGCACCCGGATCGACGCGGTGGTGTCAGGGTCCAACGCCCAGCCGGTGACGACCAGGTTGCCGCCGGTCAGCGAAGCCGCGTCCACTGCGCCGATCGGCAGGGAGTTCTGCTTGACGGTGACCGTGGCGCAGCCGAGTTGCGGGTTCCCGCCGCCGCGCGGGTCGATCGCGAAGGTGCACACCTGGTGCGCCCCCGCGGTCAGCCCGGTCTGGGTGAAGGAGTAGCCGTGAGCCGCACCCTTGCCGTAGGCGGTGGCGACATCCGGGCGGTTGCCGGAGGCCGTCACGTTCTGCACCGCGGTGCCGTCGATGTACAGGTGGGTCCGGATCGAGGCCGAGGTGTCCGGGTCGAGTGCCCACCCGGTGACGGTCACGGTGCCGCCGGCCGGACTGGTCGCGGTGTCCAGCTTGCCGATCGGTGCCAGGTTCGCGCTGGCTGTGGTGCAGCCGAGCTTGGGATTGGGTCCACCGTTGGCGTCGATGCCGTAGAGGCAGAGCTCATGCGTGCCGACCGGAACCGTGGCATCCATCGTGAAGCCGTGCGCTGCGCCCTTGCCGTAGGCGGTGTTCACGTCGGGACGGCTGCCATCGGCGACCTTCGAGACGACCGGCTGTCCATCGACGTAGAGGTGCACGGTGATCGACGCAGTGGTGTTCGGATCCAACGCCCAACCGGAGACCCGTAGCGTGCTGGCCGAGGTGGCAGTGACGTTCTCCAGCTTGCCGATCGGAGCCACATTGCCGGTCACGGCGATGGTGCGGCAGCCCACTGTCGGGTTGGAGCCGCCGAGCGGACGGATCGCGCGGACGCAGACCCGGTGGGTGCCGCCGGAGGCAGCCACGGTCGCCGTGAAGCCGTGCATGTCACCCATGCCGAAGGCCGAGGCGACGTCCGGCCGGGATGCTGTCGCGACGGTCCTCGTGGCGACCGCCCCGTCCACCAGGACATCGACGGTGATCCAACCGGTGCCGGAGTACTGGTCGAGTGCCCAGCCGGAGAGGGAGATGGTGCCGATCCCGGAGGTCACGACGTCGATATCGCCAAGGGCCGTCTGCCGGTTGGAGGCGAGGTAGCGCAGACCTGCGATGTCCCCCTGCTGCGGAGAGAGCGCCGAACCGCCGACCGGGCTCATGATCTGGTCGTCGGCTCCCGAATGCCCCAGCCCGAGGGTGTGCATCAGCTCGTGCATCACGATCGAGGTCTGGATGGCCGCGGAGTGGTCGAACAATCGGGTGGGGAACCAGGCTTCTCCGCCGGTGGCCACGTAGCCGCCCGTGTAGCGACCAGTCAGCGCCGGGGTGGCACAACCGATCCACTTGCCCCAGGGAGCGGCGCCGCAGGCGGCTCCTGAGTCATGCAGGCGGAGGGTGATCTCGCCCCGGGCCGGGGCGTGGTACGCCTGCGCCGCGGTGTTCACCTCCAGCCGGACCAAGCCGGTGGCGTTCAGCTGGTTGGCGGCGTCGACGATGCGCGGAACGAGCTGGGAGTCCCCGGCACTGCTGATCACCGACACCTGATAGACATCGAGGTTGGTGACCGCTCCGCCGTAGAGGCTGTACGCGGGACCTGCGCTCCGGGCTGACCACTCCGGTGCTGGTTCGTCGTAGTAGAACTCGCCCTCACCGAGGCCATCCCCATCGATGATGACCTCGCCGGACGTGGCCCCGAACTCCGAGGTATCGCCCACGGCCTCCGCTCTGACCGGGTTCGCTGGAGCGCTGCTGTCAGCTGCCGGGTCGAGCATGGAGTCATCGGTTTCAGCGGTCGGGTCGGCCGTCGGCGCTGTGGTGATGGCCTCTGCCGAGTCAGCCGCTGCCGAGTCGGTCGCGGCCGCTTGGGTCGTGGCAGCGGTCGCCGGAGCCGGTTGCTCGGCCGCGATGACTGGCGCGCCAGCCCACAGCAAACCGGTGATGGCCAGAGTTGTCGCCGCGGCGCCGCGGCGACCTCGTTTCATGGTGCGCTTCATGGGTCCCCTTCGTGTCGAGCGGCTGCCTTCGCATGCTCGCACTATGGGCGGCCTACCAGTGGATACGTGTGGCCGAATTAGGTGCCGCACGTCAAAGGTCTCGCCTGAGAACATCGCGATCGGGCGGCCCTGTGGGCCTCATTGAGTGGTCATATTCTGGGAATTGAGTGACCCATTACCCCTGATGCTGTTGTGGGTCCCTGGGGGGACCTCGCGGTCACCGGTCCCGGCTGCTGTAGCCCGTACGCTCCCCTCATGCAGCCAGCACCCCCCAGCCACCCCACCCGCAGCACCGGTCGCCTGGTGGTGCTGATCTCCGGCACCGGCAGCAACCTGGCAGCCCTGCTCGCCGCCCAGCGGGACCCGGCGTACCCGGCCCGGGTGGTCGGCGTCATCAGTGACCGGGCCGGTGCCGGCGGGCTGGACATCGCCCGGGCCGCCGGGGTGCCGACCGCCGTCGTGGCGCCGGGGGACTTCCCGGACCGGGACGCCTGGAACGTCGGCCTGGCGGAGGCGATCGCGGTCTTCGGGCCAGATCTGGTGGTCTCCGCCGGGTTCATGCGGATCCTGGGCGAGCCGGTGCTGGGTCGGTGGCCGGACCGGGTGGTGAACACCCACCCGGCGCTGCTGCCGTCCTTCCCCGGAGCGCACGCGGTGCGGGACGCGCTGGCCTACGGGGCGAAGGTGACCGGGTCGACCCTGCACGTGGTGGACGCGGGCACCGACACCGGGCCGGTGATCGCCCAGGTCGCGGTCGAGATCCTGCCGGGGGAGGACGAGTCGGCGCTGCACGAGCGGATCAAGGTCGCCGAGCGGGTGATGCTGGTCGAGTGGGTGGGGCGCATCGTCGCCGGTGGTCTGCGGGTCGAGGGGCGTGTGGTCACCGTCGGTTAGGCTCGTCCACGGTCGCGACTGGCGAAGGGTGGAACCAACCACCGGGGAGCGGCCGGAGTCACCTCCACCGACGCGTCGATCGCCTGGGCGTGCGGGGAACCGCTGCACACCCGCACGCCGTCCCGGAGGAGACCATGTCCCACGCCGATCTGCCCTCGCTGCCCGTCGTCGCCGACCGTGAGGCGGAGGACACCCGTCGACCGATCCGCCGCGCGCTGATCTCGGTCTACGACAAGACCGGCCTGACCGAGCTGGCGACCGCCCTGCACGCCGCCGGGGTGGAGCTGGTGTCCACCGGGTCGACCGCGGGCACCATCGCCGCCGCCGGGGTGCCGGTGACCCGGGTGGAGGAGCTGACCGGCTTCCCGGAGTGCCTGGACGGGCGGGTCAAGACCCTGCACCCGCGGGTGCACGCCGGGATCCTGGCCGACACCCGGCGTCCCGAGCACCTGGCGCAGCTGGACGAGCTGGGGGTGGCACCCTTCGAGCTGGTCGTGGTGAACCTCTACCCGTTCACCGCGACCGTGGCCTCCGGCGCCACCCCGGACGAGTGCGTCGAGCAGATCGACATCGGCGGACCGTCGATGGTGCGCGCGGCGGCGAAGAACCACCCCAGCGTCGCCGTGGTGGTGGACCCCGCCGGGTACGACCAGGTGATCGCCGCCGTCGGTGCCGGGGGCTTCACCCTGGGCCAGCGAGGTCGGCTGGCGGCGCAGGCGTTCGCGCACACCGCCGCCTACGACGTGGCGGTGGCCTCCTGGATGGGCGGCATCGGCGCCCCCACCGACGACGGCTCCGGCTTCCCGGCGTTCGCGGGGGCGAGCTGGGAGCGGGCGGACGTGCTGCGCTACGGCGAGAACCCGCACCAGCGCGCCGCCGTCTACACCGCACCGGGTGCGAGCGGGCTGGCCACCGCCACCCAGCTGCACGGCAAGGCGATGAGCTACAACAACTACGTGGACGCCGACGCCGCCTGGCGGGCGGCACACGACCACGACGGTCCGGCGGTGGCGATCATCAAGCACGCCAACCCGTGCGGGATCGCGGTCGGCTCGGACATCGCCGACGCCCACGCCAAGGCGCACGCCTGCGATCCGGTCTCCGCCTACGGCGGTGTGATCGCCGCGAACCAGCCGGTCACGGTCGCCCTGGCCGAGCAGATCGCCCCGGTGTTCACCGAGGTCGTCGTCGCCCCCGCCTTCGAGCCGGCGGCGCTGGAGATCCTGTCCCGGAAGAAGAACATCCGCCTGCTGGTGGTCGGCGGGGTGCCCGGTGCCGGAACCGAGCTCCGGCCGATCAGCGGCGGCGTGCTGGTGCAGGAGTCCGACCGGATCGATGCCCCCGGTGACGACCCGGCGACCTGGACCCTGGCCGCCGGTAACGCCGCCGACGCCGCCACGCTCGCCGACCTGACCTTCGCCTGGCGTGCCGTGCGCGCGGTGAAGTCGAACGCGATCCTGCTGGCCGACGGCGGCGCCTCGGTCGGCGTCGGGATGGGTCAGGTCAACCGGGTCGACTCCTGCCGGTTGGCGGTCGAGCGGGCCAACACCGGCACCGAGCGGGCGCGGGGAGCGGTGGCCGCCTCCGATGCGTTCTTCCCGTTCGCCGACGGGCTGCAGGTGCTGCTGGACGCCGGGGTCCGTGCGGTGGTCCAGCCCGGCGGGTCGGTCCGGGACGAGGAGGTCATCGCCGCGGCGCAGGCCGCCGGTGTCACCCTCTACCTGACCGGCACCCGGCACTTCGCGCACTGACCCGCGAGGGGTCGTGCCTCACAGCCGGTCGTCAGGTTGGCGCGCCACTCTGGGTCGTCGTCAGCCGAGAATGACCCCAGGAGCAACGCCGTGAGCACGACCCCTCGCCGGTCCGATCTGAAGAAGCTGCCGAAGAAGGACCGCCGGGTGCTGGCCCGTGAGCTGGCCCGGATCGAGCGCGAGCGCGAGCTCGCCCGACGACGACGCAACCGGCGGCTCGGCTGGACCGGTGCCGGACTGGCGGTGGTCGCCGTCGGTGTGGTCGCGGTGCTGGTGGTGCAGTCGTCGGCGCGGGCGGCGCACCTGGGGCCGAAGAACATGCTCAGCGACGGTGTGGTGCTGACCGGCGACGGCAGCACGGTGACCGCCACCCGGACCAGCGCGCTCGATCCGGACACCGACCCGACCCCGACCGTGGTGGACCGCAGCTCCGGGGTGCTGGACCTGGTGCTCTACCTGGACTACCGCTCGCCGCAGGCGCAGACCTTCTGGGCGGCGAACGGTGACCAGATCGATTCCTGGGTCACCCAGGGCCTGGCCACCCTGGAACTGCATCCGGTCGCGGTGCTGGACGACGCCGCGGTGGCAGCGCCGACCCCGACCGCCGCCGCATCGCCCGCACCCACCGCACCGTCCGCGAGCATCGACACCACCGGCGACTACTCGGTGCGCGCCGCCAATGCGCTGGCCTGCGTCGCCGACACCGTGCCGGACAACGCGCTGAGCGTGCACCAGGCGCTGATCGGCGCCCAGCCCGACCTGGGGGCAGCGGGCCTCACCGACGACCAGCTCGCCGACCTGGTGCGCGGCACCGGGATCACCAACACCACGGTCACCGACTGCCTCAGCGACCACAGCTTCGAACCCTGGGTGCGGGACGCCACCGACCGGGCAGCCGACAGCGTGGGAGCGACCGATGCCGCACCGGTGCTGATGGTCGCGGGGGAGCGATACACCGGATCGCTGGACGACAACCAGGCACTGGTCGCGTTCATCACCGAGGTCAGCGAGAAGCTCGCCGCCGAGTCCACCCCGGCCCCGACCCCGACTCCCACGACCCCGACCGACCGCCCCACCGCGCAGTAGGCCCGGACCGCCCGCGCCGGTCCGACCGCAGGGGGACGCACGGGTCGGATCGGGGGTGGATGTGGCCACCGACCTGGGTTTCTACGCTGGTCGGCATGGGAACGTGGACGTGGCCGGCCTGGGTGGGCGTGATCGGCGGACTGATGGTGTTCGCCGGAGTGTTCCTCCCGGCGGTGGTCTGGCAGAGCCGACGGTTCGGCAGACTCAGCGCGCGACGGCTGCTCGGCACCGCGGCGCTCGCGATCTACGGCGTGGCGTTGGTCGCCTACACCCTGCTGCCCCTGCCCTCCGGTGATCTGGCGCTGTGGTGCGCCGAGCACGGGGTCGGCGGCGCGCAGCTGCACCCGTTCCAGTTCATCGCCGACATCCGCCGGGACACCGCCGGTCTGAGCCTGGTCGCCACCCTGCGCAGCGTCGCGGTGCTGCAGGTGGTGTTCAACGTCCTGCTGTTCATCCCCTGGGGCGTGTTCGCCCGGGGGTTCGCGGGCTGGGGTGTGGTCCGGGCGACGGTCACCGCCGCGCTCGGCTCCCTGCTGATCGAGGTCACCCAGTTCACCGGGATCTTCGGTCTGATCGGTTGCTCCTACCGGCTGGGCGACGTGGACGACCTGATGACCAACACCCTGGGGGGATTGCTGGGCGCGCTGATCGCGCCGGTGATCATGCGGTGGATGCCGCGTCCCGCCGACCTGGCCCGCGGCCGGGGGACCCCGCGACCGGTGGGTGCGCTGCGCCGCTGGCTGGGCATGCTGATCGACGTCATGGCGGTGTTCGCCCTGGGCGCGGCGCTCGGGATCGGCTGGATCCTGGCCGGCTATCTGGTGGACGGGACCACCTGGAATCCGCCCGACCTGGTGACCACTTGGCTCCCGGCGGCCTTGCTGCTCTGGCTTCCGCCGCTGATCGGCTCCGGGGCGTCCCTCGGTCAGCGCGCGATGTGGCTCGAACCGCGCTGGCGCGGTGCCACCGGTGAGCTGGTGCGCGGTGACCTGGCGCGACGTGTGCTGCGCGGGCTGTGCGGCGCCGGCGGGTGGGGCGTGCTGATCTCGATCGACGGGTGGGGCCTGGTGCTGGTCGCTTTCGTGATCGCCACGGTGGTGGCGGTGCCGGGCACCCGCGGGCACCGGGGTTTGTCCTACGCGATCACCGGCGCGGAGCTGGTGGACGCCCGCACCCCGCGCTGAGCGCTCAGGCCCGCAGCGCCGAGCGGAGCTGCACGGCCGGGTCGGCGGCGGCGACGCGGTCCAGCTCGGGCAGCTGCTCGGCGGCGAACAGCCGACGGGCCGCCGCCACGTCCCGGGGCCGGTCGACGGTGAAGACGGCGGTCAGCCGGTCGCTGTCCGGCGCGAACCACAGGGCGGCCCACCCGCTGGCGTCGTCCGGGTCGCCGCGCAGCACCACCTCGTCACCGCGTCCCGGGTGGCCGTACAGCGCCAGCTCGTGTCCGAACTGGGTGGAGAACACGTAGGGCGCCGGGTCCTCGGCGGCTGCCTCCCCGAGCAGACCCGCCACGACGGCGGCCGGTGCGCGCAGCGCCGCGTCCCAGTGCCCGCCGCTGACCCAGCCGTGCCGGGCGGAGCGACGCCGGGCCACGTCACCGACCAGCCGCACCCGGGACCGGGCGGGCAGGGGCGCACCGGTGCTGTCGGTGCTGTGGGTGACCGGGCCGTCCAGCGGGTCGACGAGCGGCGCGCCCCACTCGTCCACCCGCACCGCGCCGTCCGGGTCCCGGGGCAGGGCACCGTCCAGCCAGTCGGTGGCCGGTCGTGCCCCCACCGCCGCCAGCACCAGGTCCGCATCGATCCGCTCGCCGTCGGCGAGTGTCACGCCGCCGTCGTCCACGGTCGCTACCCGCACCCCGGTGCGCAGGTTGATCCCGGCCCGCTGCCACCAGTCCCGGGTCAGCTCACCGACGGCGCCCAGCACCGGCAACGGCCCGGCCAGCGCCTCCAGCACCGTCACCTCGAGCCGGCCCGGCAGGGCGGCCGCGGCGACCGTCGCCAGCTCCGCGCCGATCCAGCCCGCACCGACGATCACCAGGCGCCGAGCGTCGGCCACCGCGTGTCGCAGGGATTCCGCGTCGGCGGCGGTGTGCAGCACCCGGGCGGCGGGCCACGGGTTCATCGGGGTGGAGCCGGTGGCCACCACCACCGCGTCGGCCGCGATCTCGGTCGGCAGGTCGGGCAGCGCGCCGGGCCGGTCCCCGGCGGCCGCCACGCTCACCCGCACCCCGTCCGCGTCCACCCGCAGTCCGGTGGCCCGCACCCCGAGCAGCACATCGTCCGCGGCGGTCAGCGCGTCGGCGGCCAACTCATCGGCCAGCCACGCGGGCGCGGGTCGGTCGAACAGGTGCTTGGACAGCGGCGGCCGGTCGTAGGGCGGCACGTCCTCGGCACCGATCAGTCCGATCCAGCCGGTGTGGCCCTGACGGCGCAGTTCCAGCACCGTGCGGGCCCCGGCGAGGCCGGCACCCACCACCAGGATCCGGGACGGGGCAGAGGTGTCGTCGGCTGCGCTCACCCGGCCACGGTAGTCTCGGCGGCGGCCTCGATCGAAGGGAGCAGCCCCGTGACCCCGACCACCCCCGGTCAGTCCGCGGCGGATCCGCTGGAGGACCCGGACGCCCGGTTCGGCCCCGACGGTCAGCCGCTCGACCCGCGGGAGATCGCCCGCGCATCGCTGGAGGCAGGGCGCAACGCGTCGCTGTGGATCGTGGCCGGAGCGGTGCTCGCCTGCGTCGCGGTGGCCCTGGTCTGGGGACCGGGCTTCGGTGCCTCGCTGTTCGCCCTGCTGCTGGCGGGGTGTGCCGTGGTGCGAGCGGTCGTGCGCGGCCCGGGACCCGCCGTGCTGGTGGTGCGCAGGCGCGCCGTCGACGTGGTGACCCTGGCGTTCCTCAGCGTCAGCATCGGCGCGCTGGCCCAGATCCTGCCCTGAACGCGACACAGGGCGGCCCCGTCGGAACGGGACCGCCCTGCCGGAGAGCGCCGGGTCAGCGGACCTCGGTGATCTCCTCCTCGATCAGCACGTCGTCGGCCAGCTCGTCGTCCAGCTCGGCGTCGTCGTCACCGCCGCCGAAGCCGCGGTAGAGCAGCGCGGCGAGCACCGCACCGAACAGCGGCGCCACGGCGAACACCCACAGCTGACCCCAGGCCCAGCTCTCGGAGAAGATCGCCGCCGCCAGGCTGCGCGCCGGGTTCAGGCCGGCGTTGGTGATCGGGGTGGCGATCAGCACGGCCAGGGCCAGCACGGCGCCGTAGCCGACGGCGGACTTCTGCACGCCGGTGCGGTCGGTGGTGGTGCGGTTGCTTACCGCGAGGAACACGCCGACCAGGACCGCGGAGACCACGACCTCGACCAGCAGCGCGGCGATCAGGCTGAAGCCCTCGGTGCTGCCGGTGGACATCGCCAGCGGGGAATGCGCCTCGAAGCCGTTCGCGGTCGAGCTGAAGAACTGCCGCTCGGCGGTCTGCAGCGCCGGGAAGGTGGACACCGGCAGGTACAGCACGGCCGAGGCCAGCGCGGCACCGATCACCTGGGCGACCCAGTACGGCAGCAGGTGGGCGAACCGGGTGCGACCGGCCAGCGCGGAGCCGAGCGTGATCGCCGGGTTCAGGTGTCCGCCGGAGACCCGGCCGATCGCCAGGTGCGCGGCACCGGCCGCCAGCCCGAAGGCCAGCGCGACGCCGAGGGCTCCGGCGCCGGTGTAGGAGGCGTAGAGGGCCGTGCCCAGACCGGCGAGCACCAGCACGAAGGTGCCGAACGCCTCGGCGCCCAGACGGGCTGCCAGCGAGGCCCCCTCCGGGCGCAGCGGCACCGCGTACTCGTCGACCTCGACCTCGACGCCGGGGCGCGGCAGGCCGTAGCCGTCCGCGGCGCCGAAGCCCGCCTGGGCTGCCGGGCCGGGGGCGACCGGCGCGACCGGGACCTCGGCGGCCGGGGTCGGCTCGACCGGTGTGGCGTCGGCGGCGGTGGTCTCGGGCTGCTGCGGCGTCGGTTCCGGCGCGCCCGGGGCGCCGGGCTTCTCCTGCGACATGGTGATCCCGTCATTCGTCAGATCGGTGGAGCCGCGGGTCTGTGCCGCGGCGGTGGGTCGGCGCACCTGCTGCGCGCACCCGACCACTCAGCATGCCAGCCGACTCTGTGCGTCGCCTGGCAGTCCGGGTTGCGACCCGAAGTATCTCGACGTCAAGTAATCTGGCGGACATGGCCAAGATCAAGGTGCAGGGACCGGTCGTCGAGCTCGACGGCGACGAGATGACTCGGATCATCTGGCAGTTCATCAAGGACCGCCTGATCCACCCGTATCTGGACATCGACCTGCGGTACTACGACCTGTCGATCCAGAACCGCGACGCCACCGACGACCAGGTCACGGTCGACGCGGCGCACGCCATCAAGGAGCACGGGGTCGGCGTCAAGTGCGCCACCATCACCCCGGACGAGGCCCGGGTCGAGGAGTTCGGCCTCAAGAAGATGTGGGTCTCCCCGAACGGCACGATCCGCAACATCCTCGGCGGCGTGGTCTTCCGCGAGCCGATCATCATCAGCAACATCCCGCGGCTGGTGCCGGGCTGGAACAAGCCGATCATCATCGGGCGGCACGCCCACGGCGACCAGTACAAGGCGACCAACTTCAAGGTGCCGGGCGCCGGCACGCTCACGCTGACCTACACCCCGGCGGACGGCTCCGAGCCGATCCACCAGGAGGTCGTCACCTACCCGGAGGCGGGCGGCGTGGCGATGGGCATGTACAACTTCAACGAGTCGATCCGCGACTTCGCCCGGGCGTCCTTCGCCTACGGCCTGCAGCGGAACTACCCGGTGTACCTGTCCACCAAGAACACCATCCTCAAGGCCTATGACGGTGCCTTCAAGGACATCTTCCAGGAGGTGTTCGACCAGGAGTTCGCGTCCGCCTTCGCCGAGCGGGGCCTCACCTACGAGCACCGGCTGATCGACGACATGGTCGCCTCCGCGATGAAGTGGGAGGGCGGCTACGTCTGGGCCTGCAAGAACTACGACGGTGACGTGCAGTCCGACACCGTCGCGCAGGGCTTCGGTTCGCTCGGCCTGATGACGTCGGTGCTGATGACCCCGGACGGCAAGACCGTGGAGGCGGAGGCCGCACACGGCACCGTGACCCGGCACTACCGCCAGCACCAGCAGGGCAAGCCGACCTCGACCAACCCGATCGCGTCGATCTTCGCCTGGACCGGTGGCCTCAAGCACCGCGGCAAGCTGGACGGCACCCCCGAGGTCATCACCTTCGCGGAGACCCTCGAGGACGTCGTGGTCAAGACCGTCGAGTCCGGCAAGATGACCAAGGACCTCGCGCTCCTGGTCGGCCCGGACCAGCAGTGGCTCACCACCGAGGACTTCCTCGCCGCCCTGGACCAGAACCTCGCCGCGCGCCTGGGCTGATCCCGCGTGACCGACGGCCCCATTCCGCTGTGGCGGGGTGGGGCCGTTGTGGTCAGGTTCTGAACCCAAGCCCAGCACCGCTATCCTCCTGGGGTGGGCACTGAGAGGGTGACCCCGGGTTCGCAGTCTTCGCTCCGCGAAGCCAACCGCGCCCGGATCGTGAGTGCCGTCCAGCAGCGTGGCTCCCTCACGCAGGTCGAGCTGGCCGGTGTCACCGGGCTGTCACCCGCCACGGTGTCGAACATCGTCAAGGAGCTGACCTCCGCCGGGGTCCTGAACACCTCCTCCAGCATCCGCAGCGGCCGCCGTGCCCAGCAGGTGACCCTCGCCCGGAACCTCGGCCTGGTCGCCGGAGTGCACTTCGGTTCCCGGTCGTTGCGGGTCGCGATCGCCGACGCGGGGCAGCAGATCCTGGCCGAGCAGCGGATGCCGCTGCCGCCGGAGCACCGCGCCGACGCCGGACTCGAACGTGCCGCGCTGCTGATCGCCGAGCTGGTAGAGAGCCTGGACACCAGCCTGTCCGAGCTGATGGCGGTCGGGGTGGGGGTCCCGGCGCCGGTCGACCCGACCACCGGCCGGATCGTCTCCGCCGGGGTGCTGCGCGGCTGGGACGGTGTCTCGGTGACCGAGGTGCTGGAGCGACGGCTGGCGGCCCCGGTCTACGTGGACAACGACGCGAACCTCGGCGCGCTGGCCGAACTGCGCCAGGGCGCCGCGACCGGACGCCAGCACGTGGTCTACCTGAAGGTGTCCCACGGCGTCGGCGCCGGGCTGATCGTCGGCGGCCGGCTGGTGCACGGGCGGGCCGGCGCGGCCGGGGAGTTCGGCCACATCACCGTGGACGAGAACGGTCCGATCTGCCGGTGCGGCAACCGCGGCTGCCTGGACGCGGTGATCGGCGCCCCGGCGCTGCTGCGGATGCTGGAGTCCAGCCACGGACACCTGACGCTGCCGGACGTGATCGCCCGCGCGCAGGACGGCGATCCGGGGTGCCGCCGGGTGATCTCGGACGCCGGTCGACTGCTCGCGGTCGCCGCGGCCGACACCTGCAACCTGCTCGACCCGGAGGTCGTGGTGGTCGGTGGTCGGCTGGCCGAGGCGGGGCCGATCCTGCTGGACACCTTCCGGTCGGTGCTGCTGCAACGCACCCTGCCCAGCACGGTCGGGCCGGTCGAGGTGGTGGCCACGGCGCTCGGCACCGAGGCGGAGGTGCGCGGTGCGCTCGCCCTGGCGATGGACCACGCCGGTGTGGCGGAATCTCTGGTGGTGGCAGGATGACCACCCACAGCAGTGGAGGAGGACCGGTGGCCTCACGGACGAGCACACCAGCCCTGTCGGTTCGCGGTGTGTCCTACCAGTACGGCGCGGTGCGTGCCCTGGTCGACGTCGACCTGGACGTGCACCCGCACGAGGTGGTCGCCGTCGTCGGTGACATCGGCGCCGGCAAGTCGACCCTGGCCCGGGTGATGTCCGGCGCGCTGGTGCCCGGTTCCGGCTGGATCGAGGTCGGCGGCGAGCGGGTCGTGCTGAACAACACCCGGGAGGCTCGGGAACGCGGGATCGCGGCGGTGTTCCAGGTCCCGGCGCTGGCGGAGAACCTGGACGTGGTGCAGAACCTGTTCCTCGGTCAGGAGCTGCGGCGCGGCGGGCTGCTGGACGAGCGGCTGATGGAGAAGCGCGCCTGGGAGGTGCTGAACCAGCTGGCGGCCCGGGTGCCGTCGGTGCGGGCCCCGCTCAGCTCGTTGTCCGGAGGGCAGCGGCAGGCGGTGGCGGTGGCCCGGGCACTGGTCGGTGAGCCGAAGGTCGTCGTGCTGGACGAGCCGCTGGCGTCGCTGGGCATCTCCCAGACCGCCGAGGTGCTGAACATGGTCGAGCGGCTGCGGGAGGCCGGGCTCGGCGTGGTGATGATCAGCCACTCGATGGTGGACGTGCAGGCGGTCGCCGACCGGATCGTGGTGCTGCGCCTGGGTCGGGTCAGCGGCGACTTCGACGCCGAGCACGCCTCCTACGAGGACCTGATCGCGGCGATCACCGGGATCACTCCCGACGGCCGCAGCATCCGGCCGTCGCACGTGCTCTAGTCGTCAGCGGAAGACGATCGTGCGGTGCCCGTCCAGCAGCACCCGGTGTTCGGCGTGCCAGCGCACGGCCCGCGCCAGGGCTCGGCGCTCGACGTCCTGACCCAGTGCCACCAGGTCGTTCACGCCCCGGGTGTGGTCGACCCGCTCCACGTCCTGCTCGATGATCGGACCCTCGTCCAGGTCACCGGTGACGTAGTGGGCGGTGGCGCCGATCAGCTTCACGCCCCGCTCATGCGCCTGGGCATAGGGCCGGGCGCCCTTGAACGACGGCAGGAACGAGTGGTGGATGTTGATCACCCGACCGGCGAGCTTGCGGCACAGGTCGTCGGAGAGGATCTGCATGTAGCGGGCCAGCACGACCAGTTCGACGTCCAGGTCCTCGACCAGCGCGAGCAGCCGCGCCTCCGCCTCGGCCTTGGTGTCCTTGGTGACCGGCACGTGGTGGAAGTCGATCCCGTAGAACGCCGCCAGGTCGGTCAGTGCGGTGTGGTTGGACACCAGGCCCACGATGTCGATCGGCAGACCCTCGGACCGCTGCCGGAACGCCAGGTCGTTGACGCAGTGCGCGGCGGTGGACCCCAGGATCAGCGTGCGCATCGGTCGGCCCGCGACGTCCAGGGTCCAGGTCATGCCGAAGCGGTCGGCCAGCGGCTCCAGGTCGGCGGTCAGCTGCTCCCGGGTCGCGGTGGCGGCGACCTCGACCCGCATGAAGAACAGGCCGGACAGCGGGTCGCCGAACTGCTGCGACTCGGTGATGTTGCCCCCGTGGGCGGCCAGCAGACCGGCGACAGCGGCGACGATGCCGGGCTGGTCGGGGCAGGACAGCGAGAGCACCCAGGAGGTAGACACGACGGTGAGGGTACTCGGGGCGGTCGGAGACGATGCCCCGCTGTCCACACACAGGACTTCCGGGTGGTCGGGAAGGCGTCCCGGCTGCGACGATAGGACCATGAGCCAGACCGAGGTGACCATCCGGCCCGTCGACGACGCCGAGGCGGGCGAACTGCTCACGCTGCGCCGGGCCGCGTTCGTCACCGAGGCCCAGCAGTACAACGACCCGAACATCCCGCCGCTGACCCAGACGCTCAGCGAGCTGCGTGCCGACCTGGCCAAGGACGGCGTGGTCACGCTCGGCGCGTGGGCGGGTCACCGGATGGTCGGCTCGATCCGCGTGGTGTTCGAGGGCAAGAAGGCCACCCTGGGGCGGTTCGCCGTGGCGCCCGACCAGCAGGGGCACGGCATCGGCACCCAGCTGCTGCTGTCGATCCTGCCGCACATGCCCGCGGACGTGGAGGAGGTCTGGGTGTTCACCGGGCGCGACTCGGTGCAGAACCTCGCCGTGTACGAGAAGCACGGCTACACCCACGAGCACGACCAGACCGTCGGCGACCTGACCTACGCGTACCTGCGGCGGATCATGGGCGACCCGGACGTCGCGGACGAGCCGGTCGCACCCTGACACCAGTTGCTATGGTGTCAGCGTCGCAACTGGCGCACAGGTGGACCACCACCGGGGAGCGACACAGCTGGAGAACTTCGGGTCGGACGCCTGGGCCCGTCGGTCGGATCAACGCCGCCTGAGGCTGCGGTCATCACGACCGCGCCCGCTGAGTGCCGAGGAGACGCATGAGCGCCGAGCACACCCCGCTGTTGGACCAGGGCCTGGACCAGGTCGACCCCGAGATCGCCGCCGTTCTGGACGGTGAGCTGACCCGCCAGCAGAGCACGCTGGAGATGATCGCCAGTGAGAACTTCGTCCCCCGTGCCGTGTTGCAGGCGCAGGGGTCGGTGCTGACCAACAAGTACGCCGAGGGCTACCCCGGTCGCCGTTACTACGGCGGCTGCGAGCAGGTCGACATCGCCGAGAACCTGGCGATCGCCCGCGCGAAGGAGCTGTTCGGCGCCGAGCACGCGAACGTGCAGCCGCACGCCGGCGCCACCGCGAACGCGGCGGTCCTGCACGCGCTGGCCAACGCCGGCGACAAGATCCTGGGTCTGGAGCTGTCCCATGGTGGGCACCTGACCCACGGCATGAAGATCAACTTCTCCGGCAAGCTCTACGACGTCGCCGCCTACGGCGTGAACCCGGACACCTACCTGATCGAGCCGGAGGCGATCCGCGAGGCGGCCCTCCAGCACCGGCCGGACGTCATCATCGGCGGCTGGTCCGCCTACCCGCGGCACCTGGACTTTGCCGCGATGCGCGAGATCGCCGACGAGGTCGGCGCCAAGCTCTGGGTCGACATGGCGCACTTCGCCGGGCTGGTCGCCGCCGGGCTGCACCCGTCCCCGGTGCCCTACGCCGACGTGGTGTCCTCCACGGTGCACAAGACGATCGGCGGTCCCCGCTCGGGCTTCATCCTGAGCAAGGAGGAGTACGCCAAGAAGATCGACTCCGCCGTGTTCCCGGGTCAGCAGGGTGGCCCGCTGATGCACGTGATCGCCGCCAAGGCGGTGTCCTTCAAGATCGCCGGCTCCGACGACTTCAAGGACCGGCAGCAGCGCACCATCGACGGCGCGCGGATCATCGCCGACCGGCTGACCGCCCCCGCGGTGCGTGAGGCCGGCGTGTCCGTGCTCACCGGCGGCACCGACGTGCACCTGGTGCTGGTGGACCTGCGGCACTCCCAGCTGGACGGCCAGCAGGCCGAGGACCTGCTGCACGGGATCGGGATCACGGTGAACCGGAACGCGGTGCCCTTCGACCCGCGTCCGCCGCGCGTCACCTCCGGTCTGCGGATCGGCACCCCGGCGCTGGCCACCCGTGGCTTCGGCGACGCCGAGTTCACCGAGGTGGCCGACGTGATCGCCACCGCGCTGACCGCCGGTCAGTCGGCCGACGTCGAGGCGCTGCGGGCGCGGGTAGCCAAGCTGGCCGAGGCGTTCCCGCTGTACCCCGGCCTCAAGCAGTACTGAGAGCGCCGCGATGACAGCACGCATCCTCGACGGCAAGGCGACCGCCGCCACGATCAAGGCCGAGCTGGCCACCCGGGTCACCGCGCTCGCGGCGAAGGGTGTCCGGCCCGGTCTGGGCACTTTGCTGGTGGGGGAGGACCCGGGTTCGGTGTCCTACGTCGCCGGCAAGCACCGGGACTGCGCCGAGGTGGGCATCGCCTCGATCCGGGAGGACCTGCCCGCCGACGCCTCCCAGGAGGAGATCGAGGCGGCGGTGGCCCGGCTGAACGCCGACCCGGACTGCACCGGGTTCATCGTCCAGCTGCCGCTGCCGCGCGGGATCGACACCAACCGGGTGCTGGAGCTGGTCGACCCGGCGAAGGACGCCGACGGGCTGCACCCGACCAACCTCGGTCGCCTGGTGCTGCGGGTCAACGAGGAGATCGACTCCCCGCTGCCCTGCACTCCGCGCGGCATCATCGAGCTGCTGGACCGGCACGGGGTCGAGCTGGCCGGTGCCGACGTGGTCGTCATCGGCCGCGGCACCACGGTCGGGCGCTCGATCGGGCTGCTCCTCACCCGGCGGTCGGTGAACGCCACCGTCACCCTGACCCACACCGGCACCGCCGACCTGGCCGAGCACACCCGGCACGCGGACGTGATCGTCGCAGCGGCCGGGGTGCCGGGCATCCTCACCGCGGACCTGGTGAAGCCGGGGGCCGTGGTGATCGACGTCGGGGTCTCGCGGGTGACCGACCCGGAGACCGGCAAGAGCCGGATCGCCGGGGACGTCGACCCCGAGGTCGCCGAGATCGCCGCGTGGCGCTCGCCGAACCCCGGCGGCGTCGGGCCGATGACCCGGGCGATGCTGCTGGCGAACGTGGTGGAGGCCGCCGAACGGTCGGTGTGAGTCCGTCCTGACGACGCCCGGTCCCGTGCGCGGGGCCGGGCGTCGTCGTCTGCGCGGACGGAACGGCGCGGGGTCACGCCAGGGCGGCGGCGATCGATCCCGAGGCGGCACTAGGAGATTGAGGTCGGCAGTTGGGGCCCGAGTTCGGCACTTCCCCGGGCAGTCCGTAGGCCCAACTGCCGCGTTCGGCGACGGCGGGGCGCTGGCGGGGGCGCCGGAGTGCGGGACGGGCGGGGGGAGGCGGGCGGGTTAGCGGAGGGCGGCAGCCATGTGGTCGACGATGGCGTGCAGCACCGGCCGTGGGGTAGCCAGGGTGACCCGCACGAACCCTGCGCCCGCCGCACCGCATGCCCGACCGTCGGTGAGCGCCAGACCGGGAATCTCCCGACCGGAGAGCTCGGTGTCCCGCAGGTCGAGCCAACCCAGGTAGGTGCCCTCCGGTGGGGTGAACCGCACGCCCGGCAGGCGCTCGGCCACCAGCTCGGCGAACAGTCGCCGGTTGCCGTCCAGGTAGTGCACCGCCTCGGCCAACCACTCCCGGCCGTCGGCGTACGCGGCGGCCGCGCCGATCATGCCGAGGGTCGAGGCGCCCTTCTCGTAGTCCTCGCCGACGGTCCGCCACCGCTCGGCGTCCGCGTCGTTGCTCAGGATCAATTGGGCGGCTTTGAGTCCGGGGATGTTCCACGCCTTGCTGGTCGAGGTCGCAGTGAACGCGTGTCCGGCGGCGACCGGGCCGAGCGCGGCGTAGGGCAGGTGCGCGCGGTCCGGGTAGACCAGCGGGGCATGGATCTCGTCGGCGAACACTCGTCCCCCGTGCGCGTCGACCACGGTGGTGATGCCGGTGAGCTCGTCGGCGTCCAGCACCCGGCCGGTCGGGTTGTGCGGGTTGCAGAGCAGCAGCAGCGTCGCGCCGTCGTCGAACGCCCGGCCGATCCCGTCCAGGTCGTGCTCCAGCCGGCCGTCGACCTCGACCAGCGGCACCTGGACCGTCCGCCGGCCGAGGGTGACCGGCAGCCCGATGAACGGCATGTACGCCGGGGTGGGCACGATCACCGCGTCGCCGGGGGCGGTGAACAGCTCGATGGCCGCGCGGAACGCGGTGAAGACGTCCGGCAGCGGACGCACCCGATCGACCGGCACCGACCACCCGTGATGGGCCTCGGCGAATCCGGCGAACGCCTCCGCCATCCGCTGTGCGTCACCGGGGGAGGGGTAGCCGAGCCGGCCGCCATCGATCGCCCGGTGCAGGGCAGCGGCGACGGCGGGTGCGGTGCCGAAGTCGGCCTCCGCGACGAACGCCCCGATCCGGTCCGGGAACATCGTCCACTTCACGCTCCCGGCGGCGCGGAGCTGGTCGGGGGTGCGGGAGTCGGCGTCCGAGGCGAAGGTCACCCCGGCATCACACCACCGCCCCCGCGCCCCGTCGACCCTGCACCCCTCTCCTCGCCCCACTGCTCCGCCGTCCTGCCCACCGCGCCCCGCCCTACCGTCCCTTGCCAACCGTCCCGCCCCGCCGTCCCGCGCCCCGTCCCCCGGGCCGAGGTCGTGCGCTCGTGCCCGAACTCGTGCGTTCGCGCCCGAACTCGTGCGCTCGTGCCCGAACTCGTGCGTTCGCGCCCGAACTCGTGCGCTCGTGCCCGAACTCGTGCGTTCGCGCCCGAAGTCGTGCGTTCGTGCCCGAGGTCGGCAGTTCGCCGGGGCTCTAGCGGTCCGAACTGCCGACCTCGCGACGGGTGCGTGCCCCGGTGCACGGACGGGCGTGTGGGTGGGGTGGGGTTGGATGGTGGGTGTGTTGGTAGCGACTGCGAACGTGAATGGGATCCGAGCCGCCTACAAGCGGGGGATGGGTGACTGGGTGGCCGCGCGCCGCCCGGACGTGATGCTGCTGCAGGAGGTCCGCGCCCCGGACGAGATCCTCAGCGACTTCCTCGCCACTGCCGACTGGGACCTGGCGCACGAGGCCTGCGAGATCAAGGGCCGCGCGGGGGTGGCGATCGCGTCCCGGTTGCCGATGAGCGCGATCCGGATCGGCCTGGGCACCGGGGTGCCGGTGGACACCGGCCGCTGGGTGGAGGCCGACCTGGAGCTGCCGGGCGGCGGCAGCCTGACGGTGGTGTCGGCGTACATCCACTCCGGGCAGGCCGGGACGCCCAAGATGGACGAGAAGTACGCCTTCCTGGACGTGGTGACCAAGCGGCTGGCCGAGCTGGCCGGGTCCGGGCAGGACGTGATCGTCGCCGGTGACCTGAACATCGCCCACCGGGAGGTCGACCTCAAGAACTGGCGGACCAACCGGAAGAACGCCGGGTTCCTGCCCGAGGAACGCGCCTACCTCGACCGCTGGTTCGACGAGCTGGGCTGGCGTGACCTGGGCCGGGAGCACGGCGGCGAGGGTCCCGGGCCGTACACCTGGTGGACCTGGCGCGGGCAGGCGTTCGACAACGACGCGGGCTGGCGGATCGACTACCAGCTGGCGACACCGGGCCTGGCCGAGAAGGTCCGGTCGGTGCAGATCGACAAGGCGGCGACCTACGACGAGCGGTGGAGCGACCACGCGCCGATGGTGGTCGACTACGAGGTCTGACGGCGGGGCCCGTCACTGACGCGGACCCCAGGCACCCGGCTCAGCCGTTGGCGGCTTCCCACTGCGCGGCGGGGGAGTCCGGGTGCCCGCCGCTCATCTCGGCGACCTGGCCGTTGGCGTCGAAGGTGATCCACGCGCTGTAGTAGTCGTCGCTGGTGCTGAGGGAGAACTCGACCGGCGTCCCCACCCGGTCGGACACCGCGCGGCGGACGTAGACACTCGGGTCGACGTTCTCGATGCCGGTGAGACCGGGCAGCTGGTCGACCATGCCCTGCACCAGCGACCAGTTCACCGTCGTGATGTCGAACAGCAGGTTCGGCAGGTCGGCGGCGTCGGGCTGGATCAGCTCGGCACCGTCGTGCTCGGCCTTCCCGTCGCGCCAGTTCCAGGTGTCCGTGGTCACGGCGTCCGGCGTCGTCAGGCCGTCGGCGACGGCGTAGTGCGGCATCAGGTGGACGTCGGTGAACTGGGTGACCCCGGACAGGGCGACCAGGTCGTTCGCTACCCGCTGCGCCTGCTCCGGGGTGAACAGCAGGGGCTCGTCGTCCTCGTCGTCCCCGTCCGAGCCGTCGATCATCGTGCCGCCGGCGCTCGCCGACTCCGGTGTGCGGCCCTGCACCGCGGCCAGCGCCTCCTCGCGGACCGGCCAGATCCGGATGCCGGCGCCGAGCAGGAACACCACCAGCAGCACCACGGCGGGGATGCGGAGCAGCCCATTGCGGTCCCGGCCCTTGGCGGGCGGCAGGGTCCACTCCGGTGCCGAGTCCAGTGCCCGCAGGCGCTCGTCGGTCTCGGCCAGACGCTGCCAGTGCAGCGGCGGGTTCTCCAGCAGGGCGATCTCGGGCCGGTCGGCGTCCGGCTGGGCGACGACGACGATCGCGCCGCGCTGGTAACTGGGCAGTCGACCCAGGTTGATCAGCGCCCGGAAGGTGGTCTCGTAGGCGGGGCGGTTGCGCGGCTGGGCGATCACCCGGATCTCGCAGAACGGGTTGTCGTTCAATGTGCTGCCGGTCGCGCGCACATCGAGGATCTTGGCCAGGAACACCCGGCCGTCCCGGTCGGCGGCCTCCACGTCCTTGACCGCGGCACTGGAGTTCCCGGCGAACATCTTGCCGATGCTGACCAGCACCAACAGGATCGTCATCAGGGTGCCGGTGGCGGGCAACCACGCCCCGGCGCCCCGGTCGACGTCGATGATCGACAGTGCGAGGGAGGCGGCGAACATGCCGACGACGGCCGAGAGGATCAGGCGGAGCATGATTCTCATCATGCCTGGTCGCGGGCATGGAACGCGAAAAATCGTGGGATGTGCGGCGGTCGAGTGAGTGCTGCGCGGGCGATATGTCGCCCGGACGGGTGGCACGGTCAACCTTCCTCGCTGGTCGTCACAGGCGTGGTGACCGGGTCGGTGCCCTGTGTGGCGTCCGGGCTCACGGGGGCGGTGTCGGCGGGTGCGCGTCGGGTCTCACGGGAGCGGCGGTGGAATGTGCGCGTCGGGTCCCTGGGAGAGCGGCGGCGGCAGGTGCGGGCCCGGCCCCGTGGCGGGCGGTCTCGGGACGTCTGCGTCCGAGCCCACGGCCGACGGCCGACGGTCGGTCGCATCCTGCCCCTCGGCGCGTGGTGGCGGGACGTGCGCGTCCGGCTCGACGGCGGGCGGTCTCGGGACGTCCGCGCGCCCAGCCGCCGGTGACGCGATGTCCGTCCCCTCGGTCCCCGCCGCGGCGGCCACCGGCTCTTCGGCACCGGGCAGGTCCCGCATCCGGATCAGGGGCGACCACACCACCGGCAGCGCCGACAGTGCCGTCCCGACCGCCGCGACCCACAGGGTGGGCAGGACGCCGTACACGTGCCCCAACCACCCGCCGAGCAACCCGCCCAGCGGCATCGCACCCCACACGATGAACCGCACCGATGCGTTCATCCGCCCGAGCAACGCGGGCGGGCAGAGCCGCTGCCGGAAGCTGACCTGCGCGACGTTGTAGACCACCACCGCGAAGGAGAATCCGAAGCCGCCGACGATCAGCGTGAGCTGCGGTGGCACGGGCAGGATCGCCGCCAGCGGCGTCAGCACAGTGCCGGGAACGAACGCCACGGCCGACAGGGGCACGATCCGCCCCGCGCCGATCCAGCGGGCCAGTCGATCCGACAGTGCCGCCCCCAGCAGTCCGCCCACCGCCGACGCCGACAGGGTGGTGCCGTACGCCGCCTCGTCCAGCCCCAGCTCGCGCAGCGCGAAGATCACCACCAGCGCCCCCGACACCGCCGAGAACAGGTTGGCGATCCCGGTGCAGGCCACGATCCGGCGCAGCAGCGGCTGGCGCAGCACGAAGGACAGCCCCTCGGCGATCTCGACCCGCAGCGGACGCCGGGTGTGCACCGGGGGCAGTTCCTCCCGCGCCCGGATCCGGCCGACCGCCAGTGCCGATAGCACGTAGGTCACCGCGTTCACCGCGATCACCAGGGGTGCGCTGATCACCCGCGACAGCGCGCCGCCGAGCGCGGGCCCGACCACCATCGCCACCGATTGGGTCGCCTGCAGCTTCGCGTTCCCCTCACCGATCCGCTCCAGCCCGACCAGCCCGGGGACGTACGACTGGTGGGAGACGTCGAAGAACACCGACGCCGCGCTGATCACCAGGGCGCCGACGTAGAGCACCGGCATCGATCCGTGGCCGGTCAGCGCCAGGACCACCACCACCGCCAGCGTCAGGGCGCGCACCAGGTCGGCCAGGATCAGCACCCGGCGCTTGCGCATCCGATCCACCCAGGCGCCGACCGGCAGACCGATCACCAGGAACGCGGCGGTCTCCGCTGCGGTGAGCAGCCCCATCTGCGCCTCGGTCGCGGCGAGGTGTCGCACGGCGAGCACCGGCAGTGCGAGTCCGGTCAGCTGCGCGCCGAGCTGACCGAGGGCGCCGCCCACCCACAGTCGGCGGAAGTCGGCGTGCCGGATCAGGGACATGCGCCGAGGGTCCCGCGACTGATTGGGAAATGTCAATCAGTAGCATGGGGGCATGATCGAGCCGGATCCGGATGCCGACGCCCGTGCCCTCGCCTCCACCCTGCGCCTGCGCATCCTGCGACTGTGCCTGGACGAGGCACGCACCAACCGGGAGATCGCCGAGCGACTGGGCAAGAACCCGGCGACCGTCCTGCATCACGTCCGCACCCTGGTCGACCGTGGCTTCCTGGTCGCCGAGCCGGTCCGGCGCGGTGCGCGTGGTTCCCGGGAGGTGCCCTACCGGTCGACCGGCAAGTCCTGGCGGATGCCGCCGTTCCCCGGCGAACAGCAGGTGATGGTCAACGCGTTCCTGGAGGAGCTGGCCGAGGCGCCCGACGACTCGGTGCAGATGACCCGGCTCGGCGTCCGGCTCTCGCCCGCGGAGCACGCGGAACTGCTGGACCGGATCGACAGCTTCTTCGCCGAGCTTGCCGAGCGCGAGCCGACCCCGGGCGGGGACCCGTACTCGATGCTGTTCGCGATGCACCTGGACGCCGGGCGGATGAACCGCCCGGCGTCGGAGTCGGGCGCGAGCTAGGCGGCCGGACCCTCCGGCGTGGCGACCAGGAACGTCGGCGCCCGCAACTCAGCCCCGGCGAACGCGGCGGCCACCGCCTCGGCCACCGACTCGACGTCCCCGGTCCGCACCAGCGCGATCGCCGAGCCGCCGAAGCCGCCGCCGGTCATCCGGGCACCCAGGGCACCCGCGTCGCGGGCGGTGTCCACGGCCAGGTCGAGCTCACGGCAGGAGACCTGGTAGTCGTCGCGCAGCGAGGCGTGCGAGGCGTCCATCGCGGGACCGACCTCGTCCACCCGGTCGGCCGCCAGCAGCTCCACGAACTCCTGCACCCGGGCGATCTCGGTCACCACGTGCCGGACCCGACGGACCAGCACCTCGGCGGCGGCGGAGCCGTCACCCTCGGGGCCGGTGAGTCGGGCCAGACCGGCGAGGGCGTCACCCAGGCCGTCCGGGGTGATCTCGCGCAGGGTTCGGACCTGGAGCAGTGTCGCCGCCTGCTCGCACTCGGCGCGGCGGGCGGCGTACTCGCCACCGGCGTGCGAGTGCTCGGCGCGGGTGTCGATCACCAGCAGGGCGAGGTCGTGGCCGGTGAGGTCGAAGGGCACGTGCCGCACCGAGTCGTCCAGGCAGTCGAGTTCGAGTGCGTGACCGGCCCGGCCGCGCAGGGACACCGCCTGGTCCATGCCGCCGGTGTTGGCGCCGGCGATCTCGTTCTCGGCCCGGACGCAGATCGCGGTCAGCGTGGTCCGGCCCTGGTCGGTGGCGGCCAGCCCCAGGTCGAAGAGCTCGTCCAGAGCGACGGCGACCGCGCACTCCAGTGCCGCCGACGACGACAGCCCGGAGCCGTAGGGCACGCAGGAGTCCACGGCGATGTCGAAGCCGCGCACCGCGTGGCCCGCCTGCCGCAGAGCCCAGGCGACCCCGGCGACGTAGGACGGCCAGCCCTGCACGGTGCCGGGTGCGACGGTGGACAGGTCGACCTCGCGGACGCCGTCCTCCTGGGCGGAGATCAGGCGGATCCGATCCGAGTCGACCGGGCGCACGGCGACGTAGGTGCGGTGCGGCAGGGCGAACGGCAGGCAGAGACCGCCGTTGTAGTCGGTGTGCTCGCCGATCAGGTTGACCCGGCCCGGCGCCGACCACGCGCCGGTCGGCTCGGCGTCGAAACGCTCGGTGAACAGGGCCCGCGCGCGGTCAGCGCCGTCGGCGGGCTGCCAGGCGTCGATCCAGGTGGTCATCGGGCCAGCTCCTTCAGTCGGGCGGCGATCCGCTCGGGGGTGGTGTCGCTGATCCAGGCGGCCATGCCGGACTCGACGCCCGCCAGGTACTTGAGCTTGCCGGGGGCGCGCAGGACGGAGAACAGCTGCAGATGCAGGCGGGACAGCTCCCGGCCGGCGCGGACCGGAGCCTGGTGCCAGCCGGAGATGTAGGGCAGCGGGATCGGGGTGCCGTCCGGCTGTTCGAAGAACAGGTCGAGTCGGCGCAGCAGCTCCAGGTAGACCCCGGCCAGGTCGTCGCGCTCGGCGTCGGTCAGCGCGGGCAGGTCCGGCACGTCCCGGCGCGGGGCCAGGTGCACCTCGACCGGCCAGCGCGCCGCGAAGGGCACGTAGGCGACCCAGTGCTCGGACTGCAGGACGACCCGCTCACCGGCGCGCAGCTCGGCGTCCAGGACGTCCCTGCCCAGCAGGCGGCCGGTGCGGTCGTGGTGCTCCCGGGCCTGGGCCAGCATCGCCTCGGTGCGCGGGGTCAGGTAGGGGAACGCGTAGATCTGGCCGTGCGGATGGTGCAGGGTGACGCCGATCTCCTTGCCCCGGTTCTCGAAGGCGAAGACCTGCTCGATGCCGGGCAGCTCGCCCAGTGCGGCGGTGCGGTCGGCCCACGCCTCGACGATGGTCCGCATCCGGCGCGGGGACACCGTGCGCAGGGACGCCGTCGGATCGGAGCTGAAGCAGATCACCTCGCAGCGACCGGCGGCCGGGCGGGTGGGCCACAGCTCCTCGCCGTCGCGCAGGGTCACCTCGTCCGGGACGCCCGGGACCGCCATCAGGGACGGGAACCGGTTCTCGAACACCACGACGTCGTAGTCGGTGTCCGGGATCTCACCGTCCTGGTACGCGGCGCCGGGTCGCGCGGGGGCCAGCGGGTTCGCGTCGGCGGGTGGCAGGAAGGTGCGGTTCATCCGGTGGGCGGCCATCGGGATCCAGTCACCGGTCAGCGGGTCGCGGCGCAGCTCCGGCCCGGTCACCGGGCGGGCCACCCCGTCCTCGCCGACCACCGGGGCGAACCGGTCGGGCAGCGGCCGCGGGTCGTCCAGTCGCCGGGTGCGCTCGCCGCTGACGTAGGCGGGGGAGTCGTCGAAGTAGAACAGGTCCCGCCCATCCGCCATCGAGGTCCGGGTGCGGCGCACCTCGGGGGTGAGCAGGGTGGAGTCGGTCATCTCAGTGCTCCTTGGTCCGCAGGACGCATCCGGCATCGGTGAGGGCGGTCCTGGCTTCGGTGGGCAATGCGTCGTCGCTGATCACGGTGTCCACCGCGTCCAGGGGGGCGATGTGGGCGAGGCCGACCACGCCCCATTTGGTGTGGTCGGCGAGCACGGTGACCGCGGCGGCCGCGTGCAGCAGGGCGCGGTCGGTGGCGGCCTCGGCCAGGTTCGGGGTCATCAGCCCGCTGGCGTCGAAGCCGTGCACGCCGAGGAACAGGCGGTCCACCCGCAATGTCGCCAGCGCGGCATCGGCGACCGGTCCGACCAGTCCGTCCGAGGGGGTGCGGGACCCGCCGGTCAGGATGACGTCCACCGCCGGGACGCCGTGCAGTGTCTCGGCGACCGGCAAGGAGTTGGTGACGACCGTGAGTGGTCGCAGGTCGGGTTCGGCGGCGATCCGCTGCGCGAGCAGGTGGGTGGTGGTCCCGGCCGACAGCGCGATGGCCTGGCCGGGTGCGATCTCCTGGGCCGCCAGGGCCGCGATGGACTCCTTCTCCGCGGCGGCCCAGCTGGTCTTGGCCTGGAAGCCCGGCTCGTCGGTCGGACGGGCCAGCGTGTCAGGGGCGACAGCACCGCCGTGCACCCGGCGCACCAGGCCCGCGCGATCGAGTTCGGTGATGTCGCGGCGGACGGTCATCTCGGACACGTCCAACAGCTCCACCAGGTCGGCGACCCGCACCGCCCCGCGATCGCGCACCTCGGCGACGATCCGATCCTGTCTCTGACTGGCCAGCACGAATGTCAGTATCCACCACAACCGAACAAAAACCAACACCACCGCGGGCCGAGCCGCCGAGCCGCGCCGACCCGCGCCGACCCGCGCTGAGCCGCGCCGACCCGCGCCGGACCCGCGCTGAGCTGCGCCGACCCGCGCCGGACCCGCGCTGAGCTGCGCCGACCCGCGCCGGACGCGCGCTGAGCCGCGCTGAGCTGCCGAAACTACGGAAACCGACGCTGCCGCAGGGTTGGGAGCGTCAAAATCCGTAGTCTCGGCGCGGTGCGCGGGATCTGGGACGCGGGACCCCGACCCGGGACCCGGGGCGCGGCGCGCGGCGCGCGGGATGTGGGCCGAGCGCCCTACGCGGGACCCGGCCGCGTGCCGCGGTCAGTGCCGGATCGGGGTGAGGCCCAGCGACTTGCCGGCGAGGCCTCGCGTCCGGGAGGCGAGGGCGCGTGCCACGTCGCGCAACGCGACGGCCGCGGGGGAGTCAGGGTCGGACAGCACGACGGGCGTCCCGCCGTCACCGGCCTCACGCAGCTGGATGTCCAGCGGGATCTGCCCCAGCAGCGGAACGTTGGCGCCGGACAGCTTCGACAGGTTCTCGGCCACACGCTGCCCGCCGCCGGACCCGAACAGCTCCAACCGGGTGCCGTCCTGCTGTTCCAGCCAGGCCATGTTCTCCACCACGCCGACCAGCTGCTGGCGGGTCTGCGCCGCGATGGAGCCCGCGCGCTCGGCGACTTCGGCGGCGGCGGTCTGCGGGGTGGTGACCACGATCAGCTCGGAGCCGGGCAGCAATTGGGCGACCGAGATCGCGATGTCGCCGGTGCCGGGGGGCAGGTCGAGCAGCAGCACGTCCAGGTCGCCCCAGAACACGTCGGAGAGGAACTGCTGGAGGGCGCGGTGCAGCATCGGTCCGCGCCAGACCACCGGCTGGCCCGGCGGGACGAACATGCCGATGGAGATGACCTTCACGTCGTGCGCGATCGGCGGCAGCAGCATCTCGTCCACCCGGGTGGGCGGCTGGGTGACACCGAGCATGCGGGGCAGGCTGAAGCCGTAGATGTCGGCGTCGACCACCCCGACCCGCAGCCCGTCGGCCGCCAGCGCCGCCGCCAGGTTGGCGGTGACCGACGACTTGCCGACCCCACCCTTGCCGGAGGCGATGGCATAGACCTTGGTCAGCGAGGTGGGCTGGGTGAACGGGATCACCGGCTCCGCGCCGCCGCGCAGGCGTTCGGTCAGCTGGGCGCGCTGCTCCGGGCTCATCACGCCCATCGCCATCCGCACCTCGTGCACACCGTCCAGCGCCCGCACGGCACTCGTGACGTCCTTGGTGATGGTGTCGCGCATCGGGCAGCCGGCGGTGGTCAGGTCGATGCCGACCGTGACGATCGTCCCGGCGTCCGCGCTGGTGTCGACGTCCACCGAGCGGACCATGCCCAGCTCGGTGATCGGGCGGCGGATCTCCGGGTCGATCACGTGGTCGAGCGCGGCACGGACGGCGGCGGCGACCGCCTCGGGATCGCGGTGGTCCAGGGCGGCAGTCATGGCGTCCATCGTAGGTGCGCTCGGCTAGGACTCGCGGTCCGCGTTCTCCCGCTCCTCGGCCAGCTCCTCCAGCAGGTTACGCATCTCGGAGCGGACGAAGTCACGGGTGGCGACCTCGGACAGCGCGATCCGCAGCGCCGCCATCTCCCGGGCCAGGAACTCGGTGTCCGCGAGGTTCCGCTCGGCGCGCTGGCGGTCCTGCTCGGCCTGCACCCGGTCACGGTCGGTCTGCCGGTTCTGCGCGAGCAGGATGAGCGGCGCCGAGTAGGACGCCTGCAGGGAGAGCATCAGGGTCAGCGCGGTGAAGCCGTTCGCGGCGCTGTCGAAGCGCAGGTTCTCCGGTCCCCAGGAGTTCCACGCCAGCCAGAGGATGCAGAAGACGGTGAGGTAGAACAGGAACAGCGGGGTGCCCATGAACCGGGCGATGCCCTCGCTGATCTTGCCGAAGGCGTCCTCCTGCAACCGGGGGAGGAAGGAGCGGCGTGCTGCCTTCGGGGTGTCGAGACGCTCAGGCACGGGTGCCTCCCTCCACAGTCGCCGGTGCCTCGGGCTGCACCTCCTCGTCGGTCTCCCGCCAGTCCTCGGGCAGGAGATGGTCCAGGACGTCGTCCACGCTGACCGCGCCCAGCAGTCGGCGTTCGTCGTCGATCACCGGGATGGCCAGTAGGTCGTAGGTCGCCATCCGGCGGGTGACGCCCAGCAGCGGGGTCTCCGGCGGCACCGGGTCGATGTCGGTGTCCACGATCGAGCCCAGCGGCTCGTGCGGGGGTTCGCGCAGCATCCGTTGCAGGTGCACGACGCCGATGAACCGGCCCGTGGGGGTCTCCAGCGGCTGGCGCACGACGAAGACCATCGACGCCAGTGCCGGGGTCAGGTCGCGGCGGCGGACGTGGGCGAGGGCGGCGGCGATCGGGGTCTCGGGGCCGAGGATCACCGGCTCGGTGGTCATCAAACCGCCGGCGGTGTTGTCCTCGTAGGCCAGCAGGCGTCGGACGTCCCGGGCCTCCTCCGGCTCCATCAGACCGAGCAGCTCGGCCTGTTCGTCGTCGGGCAGCTCGCCCAGCAGGTCGGCGGCGTCGTCCGGCTGCATCGCCTCCAGCACGTCGGCCGCGCGGGTGCGCTCCAGCCCGGAGAGGATCGCCACCTGGTCGTCCTCGGGCAGCTCCTCCAGCACGTCGGCCAGCCGCTCGTTGTCCAGCGCGGTGGCGACCTCCAGCCGGCGGGTGGTGCCCATGTCGTGCATGACGTCGGCGAGGTCGGCGGGCTTCAGCTCGTCGTACTGCGCGAGCAGGAGGGCGGCGCCCTGGTTCTCCGTGGTGCGGGCCAGCCCGGCCACGTCCGTGATGTCGATCAGTTCCGGCTCACCGCGACGGCGCAGCAGCCCACCGCGTCCGGGCCGGTGCCGACGGACGAACAGCTTGGTGACCAGGTAGTCGCCGTTGCGCTGCCGTTCGATGGCGACGTCCTCGACGGTGGCGGTGCCCGAACCGTCGGTCAGCGGCACCGTGCGGTCGAAGAGCTCGCCGACCACCAGGGTCTCGAACGCACGCTGCTCGAACCGGCGCATGTTGACCAGGCCGGTCGAGATCACCTGACCGGGGTCGATGGCGATCACCCGGGTCAAGGGGACGAACACCCGACGTTTGCCCGGCACCTCGATCACCAGGCCGACGGCGCGGGGAGCGCCCTTCGGTCGTAGCAGCACGACGACGTCGCGCACCCGGCCGACCTGATCACCGATCGGGTCGAAGACGGGGGTCCCCGCCAGGCGCGCGACAAAGACACGAGTTCCGGCGCCGCTCACGCGGTGAGCGTAGCCGCCCCACGCCCTCGTCGCTGACCTGGGAAGAGTCTGGACGTACCCGAGGAGTTCGCTGCCGATCGGCCGTGATCCCTGGCGGCGTCATCGCTGCTGCGTGAGGATGAGGGCATGTCGTTCACCGGTGGTCCCCGCGTCCCCGCGACCCCGACCCTGCCTCAGGGCGAGACGGTCGCGTCCTACGGCACCTACTTGGAGGCGCAGCGCGCGGTCGACCACCTGTCCGACCGCCAGTTCCCGGTCCAGCACGTCACGATCGTCGGCACCGAGCTGAAGATGGTCGAGCGGGTGACCGGGCGACTCACCTACCCGCGGGTCGCGCTGTCGGGCTTCCTGTCCGGCGTCTGGTTCGGCATCTTCATCGGGCTGCTGTTCATGCTGACCTCCAACTCGCTCGGCATCCTGCTGGTCGCGGCGGTGGTCGGTGGTGGCTTCGGTCTGCTGTTCGGCGTGGTCAGCTACGCGATCACCGGCGGCAAGCGCGACTTCACCTCGCAGAGCCAGATCGTGGCCAGCCAGTACGCGGTGCTGTGCGCGGTGGAGAAGGCGCACGAGGCGCGGAACCTGTTGCGCGAGGTGGGTGCCGTGCGTCAGGGCCCTGCGACCCCGAGCGCTCCGGCCCAGCCGACGGGCGCCCCGCGCTACGGCCAAGCGGCGGGCCAGGGCGCTCCCGTCCAGCCGGGCGAGCAGCCCCGCTACGGCCAGTACGCCGACCCGAACCCGGTGGCCCAGCCGGGACAGCAGCCGCGCTACGGGCAGTACGCCGACCCGAACGCCGCCGCTCCGGCCGCGCAGCCGGGCACCTCGACCCAGCCTGCTGCTCCGGCCGCGCAGCCCGGCACGCCGACCGAGCCCGCCGCCCCGGCGGACCGGCCCGCACCCCAGTACGGCCAGTACGCGCCGCCGCCGCAGGAGTCCCCGGCCCAGCCGCCTCAGGACCCGGAGCAGCAGCAGCGCTGAGACGCCACGAACGCCCCCGTCATCCGACGGGGGCGTTCGTGTGTCCGCGGGCGGCGTCCGCGGTGCTCAGGGGTTCAGCGGGGTCAGGGCAGCAGAGTGGCCATCCAGCGCTCGACCTCGTCCGGGGTGCGGGGGAGGGCGGCCGAGAGGTTCTCGTTGCCGTCGGCGGTGATCAGCACATCGTCCTCGATCCGGACGCCGATGCCGCGCAGCTCCGCCGGGACCCGCAGGTCGTCGGCCTGGAAGTACAGCCCGGGCTCGATGGTGAACACCATGCCCGGCTTGATCACCGCGTCCAGGTACATCTCGCGGCGGGCCTGCGCGCAGTCGTGCACGTCCAGGCCCAGGTGGTGACTGGTGCCGTGCACCATCCAGCGCCGGTGCTGCTGACCCTCGGGCGACAGCGACTCCTCCGCGCTGACCGGGAGCATGCCCCACTCGGCGAGCCGTGCGGCGATCACCTCCATCGCGGCGGCGTGCACGTCCCGGAACCGGTTGCCCGGCACCGCCACCGCGAAGGCGGCGTCCGCGGCGTCGAGCACCGCCTGGTAGACCCTGCGCTGGTCGGCGGTGAAGGTGCCGGTGACCGGCAGCGTCCGGGTGATGTCGGCGGTGTAGAGCGAGTCGACCTCGACCCCGGCGTCCACCAGCACCAGCTCACCCGTGCGCACCTGACCGTCGTTGTCGGTCCAGTGCAGCGTGGTGGCGTGGGCGCCCGCGGCGGCGATCGTCTCGTAGCCGACGTAGTTGCCCTCCTCGCGGGCCTTCGCCAGGAACGTGCCCTCGATGACCCGCTCACCACGACGGTGCGCGACCGCCTCCGGGAGCCGGCGCACCATCTGCACGAAGCCGGCGGCGGTGGCGGCGACCGCGCTGCGCAGCTCGGCGACCTCGTGCTCGTCCTTGATCAGCCGCAGCTCGGACAGCGCCTCGACCAGTCGGGCGTCCAGCTCCGCCTGCGGGGTGGAACGGATCTCCTCGACGACGGCCTCGACCGCCTCGTCCACCTCCGGCACGACCAGCAGCTGCACGCCGTCCGGCCCGACGTCCTTGGCCAGGGCGTCGCGCAGCTCGTTCGAGTGCGCGGTGGCGATCCCGGTCACGGTCGCCATGTCGTCCAGCGTCGGGCGGGCACCCACCCAGAACTCGCCGTAGCGGGCGTCGGCGAAGAACTCCTCGGTGTCGCGGGACGCGAGCGGGCGCATGTAGAGCACCGCGTGGTGGCCGGAACGGCCGCCGCCCGGCACCTCGTCACCTGCGCCGTCCTCGACCGGGTGGAGCACGAGCACCGCGTCCGGCTCCTGCTCGGCTCCCAGACCGGTCAGGTGCGCGAAGGCCGAGTGCGGTCGGAACCGGTAGTCGGTGTCGTTGGACCGGACCTTGAACGCCCCGGCCGGGATCACCAGGCGCTGGCCGGGGAACTGCGCGGACAGGCGCGCGCGGCGGGCGGCGGTGAAGTCGGCGGCCGCGCCCCGCGCGGCGGTGCTGGCGGGACGCTCGGCCCAGCCGGAGGTGACCCAGTCGATGAACGCCGCTGACTGCGGGCGCTGGCTGCGGTTGGAGCCGCGATCGGCCAGGGACTGTTCGGTGCTGCTCGACTCAGACATGGGGATCAGTCTGGCACCGCTTCACTAGGCTGCGTCGGTGCGCATCGACCTCCACACCCATTCGAACGTCTCGGACGGCACCGAGTCACCGGCCGTGCTGATGGCCTCCGCGGCGGCCGCCGGGCTGGACGTCGTCGCACTCACCGACCACGACACCACCGCCGGGTGGGCCGAGGCTGCCGCCGCCGTGCCGGAGACCGGCGTGGCGCTGGTCCGCGGCACCGAGGTGTCGGCGCTGGTCGGCGGGGTGAGCGTGCACCTGCTCAGCTACCTGCACGACCCGGAGCATCCGGAACTCGCCGGGATGATCGCCCGGACCCGCGACGCCCGTCAGCACCGGGGCCGGGCGATCGTGGAGCTGCTGGCCGAGGACTACCCGATCAGCTGGTCCGACGTGGCCGCCGTGCAGCAGCCGGGCACCGTGGTCGGTCGACCGCACATCGCCGACGCCCTGGTCGCGCTCGGGATCGTGCCGGACCGGACCGCTGCCTTCGACACCCTGCTGTCGGCGCGGGCCGGGTACTACGTGCCGTACTACGCGCCCGACGCCGTCGACGTGGTCCGGGCGATCCGCGCTGCCGGTGGCGTGCCGGTGTTCGCCCACCCGGGTGCGGACGGACGCGGCCGGGTCGTGGCCGACCGGGTGATCGAGGAGCTGGTCGACGCCGGTCTGTTCGCCCTGGAGGTGCACCACCGGGACCACGACGACGCCCAGCGCGCCCGCCTGACCGCCCTGGCCGACCGGCTCGGCGTCGCCGTCACCGGGTCCAGCGACTACCACGGTGCCGGGAAACCCAATCGGCTGGGGGAGAATCTGACCGCCCCGGATGTCCTGGGGCGGATCGAGTCGGAGGGACGGACACCGGTGGTGCGAGCATGAGCGCGGTTCTCGACTGGCGCTTGTTCAGTGAAGTCTTCATCACCCTGTTCGTGATCATGGACCCGCCGGGGACGGTGCCGATCTTCCTGGCGCTCACCGGGACCATGACCAAGCAGCAGCGGTCCAAGGCTGCCCGGCAGGCGATCCTGGTCGCCTTCGGCGTGATCCTGGTGTTCGCGGTCTTCGGCCAGGGGCTGCTGTCCTACATGCACATCTCGCTGCCGGCGCTGCAGGCGTCCGGCGGTCTGCTGCTGCTCCTGGTCGCGATGGAGCTGCTGACCGGCAAGTCCGAGGACCCTCAGCCGTCCGGCAACAGCAAGGTGAACGTCGCGCTGGTGCCGCTGGGTACCCCGCTGCTGGCCGGACCCGGTGCGATCGTCGCCACCATGGTGTTCGTCCAGCAGAGCGACGGCACCGCCGCCGATTGGATCTCGATCGGGCTGGGCATCGTCGCCGTGCACATCTGCCTCTACCTGGCGATGCGGTTCGCCGGGGCGATCAACCGGGTGCTGGGCGATTCCGGCACCACGCTCGTGACCCGGATCGCGGGTCTGCTGCTGGCGGCCATCGCGGTGCAGCTGGTCGCGGACGCGGTGCGGGCGTTCATCGCGGCGGGGTGACCTGAGAAGTCGGTCGGCGCCGTCTCGGGGTGCCGAACCACCCGCCACGGGTGAGCATCGACCGGTGCTCTCCCTCCGCGAACGCCTCTCCGGCGCCCTGCTCGATCGGGTCGCCGGCCCGCACGGTCACTCGATCCGCGACCGGATCCACGGCACGCCCGGCGACCGCTGGTTCGGCCCCGACGCCCCGCTGCGGCGGGTGCACGGTGATGCCTCGATGTTCGTCGGCGGGCTGGCGGCGCTGTTGCTGCAGTCGTGGCATCCGCGGGCGATGGCGGCGGTGGCGGCGCACTCCGGCTATCGCGGGGACCCGTGGGGGCGGTTGCAGCGCACCAGTGCCTTCCTGGCGGTGACGGCCTTCGGCACCGCTGACCACGCCGGGCAGGCCACCCGGGCGGTGCGGCAGATCCACGCCGGGATCAGCGGGTTCTCCGAGGACGGCGAACCGTATGCCGCCTCCGACCCCCATCTGCTCCGCTGGGTGCACGTGGCGGAGGTGCACGCCTTCCTGACCGCCCACCAGCGGTTCGGCGCGCGTCCGTTGTCGGCGGCGGACTGCGACCTGTACGTGGCTCAGGCGGCCAGGACGGCGCGGGAGCTCGGCGTGATCGACCCGCCGGAGTCGGTGCGGGAGCTGCGCGTCCAGTTGGACGGCTTCGTGCCCGAGCTGCGGGGGAGTGCGGCGGCCCGGGACGCGGCGACATTCCTGCTCCGTGAGCCGCCGCTGCCGGTGGCTGCTCGGTTGCCGTACCGGGGGCTGGTGCTCGCGGCGATCGGGCTGCTGCCGCGTGCCTGCCGTGAGCCGTTGGGGCTCCCGGACCGAGTGTGGGTGGACCGCGACATCGCTCCGGCCCTGGGGCAGTTCCTGACCGCGACCATCCGCTGGGCGCTCGCGGCCCAACCGCCCCCGCCGACCCCCGAGGAGCCGGGCGCACCAGCATCGGCGCACCCAGCGCCGGTGCCACAGCCGCCGGCCGCATCGGAGCCCGCCGACGAGGAGTCAGGTCCCACACGGCCTCACCCCTGAACCACCACGGGAAGCGCCTGCGACGCCGACGGTGCCCACCACGCACCGAGGGCGCCCCGTCACCACGACGGGGCGCCCTCGGTGTGAGCGGGGTGGCTCAGCTCTCGGTGGTGGACTCACCGGAGCCACCGCGGCGACGGCGGCGACGGCGACGGGGTGCGTCGCCGCCCTCGGTTCGCTCGGTGCGCTCGGTGCTGGCAGCCGCCGGTGCCTCGTTCGCCGGGGCGTCCGCGTCCGCCGAGCGACGGGTCCGCTGCCGGGCGGGACGATCCGTGCGCTGCTCGCGGGCACCCTCGCGGTCGCCGCCCGAGCGACCACCACGGCCACCCTCGGACCGGCCACCACGCTCGCCGCCGGACCGACCGCCACGGTCGCCACGGCCAGCCTCGGAACGGCCGCTGCTGTGCCGCTTGCCGGTCTCGCCCAGGTCCTCGAGCACCTCGGCGTCCAGGCCGGCGCGGGTGCGCTGACCGCGGGGCAGGCGACCGGTGGTGCCGACCGGGATGTCCAGGTCGGCGTAGAGGTTCTCCGAGGAGGAGTAGGTCTCGACCGGGTCCGGGATGCCCAGGCCGAGTGCCTTGTCGATCAGCGACCAGCGCGGCACGTCGTCCCAGTCGACGAAGGTGACCGCGGTGCCCTTGTGCCCGGCACGGCCGGTGCGGCCGGTGCGGTGCAGGTAAGTCTTCTCGTCCTCGGGGCACTGGTAGTTGACCACGTGGGTCACGTCGTCCACGTCGATGCCGCGGGCGGCGACGTCGGTGGCGACCAGCACGTCGACCTTGCCGTTGCGGAACGCGCGCAGCGCCTGCTCGCGGGCTCCCTGGCCGAGGTCGCCGTGCAGCGCGCCGGCCGCGAACCCACGGTCGACCAGCTCGTCGGCGACCTTGGCGGCGGTGCGCTTGGTCCGGGCGAAGACGATGGTCAGGCCGCGGTCCTTCGCCTGCAGGATGCGGGCCAGCATCTCGACCTTGTCCAGGGCGTGCGCACGGTAGATGACCTGCTTGATGTTCTTGACCGTCGCGCCCTCGTCGTCGGGCTGGTTCGCCCGGATGTGGGTCGGCTGGGTCATGTAGCGGCGGGCCATCGCGACCACGGCGCCCGGCATGGTGGCCGAGAACAGCATGGTGTGCCGGGAGGCGGGGGTGCGGGCGAGCAGCTTCTCCACGTCGGGCAGGAAGCCGAGGTCGAGCATCTCGTCCGCCTCGTCCAGCACCACGCAGCGCACGGCGCTCAGGTCGAGGTGACCCTGGTTCATCAGGTCGATCATCCGGCCAGGGGTGCCGACGACGACCTCGACGCCACGGTTCAGCATCTCGATCTGCGGCTCGTAGGCGCGGCCGCCGTAGAGCAGCGCGACCCGGACGCTGCGCCGCTTGGAGGCGGTCTGCAGGTCACCGGCGACCTGGACGGCCAGCTCGCGGGTCGGCACGATCACCAGGGCCTGCGGCTTGCCCTGGCGCGGGAAGGTGTCCCAGCCGTCCTCGCCGGGGGCGATCACCCGGTGCAGGAGCGGGACGCCGAAGCCCAGGGTCTTGCCGGTCCCGGTCTTGGCCTGGCCGATGATGTCGTGCCCGGCGAGCGCGACCGGCAGGGTCATCGCCTGGATCGGGAACGGGGCGGTGATCCCGGCGTCGGCCAGGGCGGCGACGATCTCGGGGCGGACGTCGAAGTCCGCGAAGGTGACGTTCTCGGCCTGCACGGAGGCGGCCGTGGTGTCGATGGTCTCGATGGCGACGTCCTCGGGGAGCGGCGCGCTGGTGTCGGTGGTGGTCACAAACGACTCTTCACTCGTGCGGGTGGCGGGCCGCACATCGCGCGGGGCTCGCAGGCCCCGGGCAGCGACGGGCATCGCCACGGTCTGGTCCGGCAGCCGATCGTGCAAATGTGCTGTCGGCGGCCCCGGACGAGTGACACCCGGAGCGGCACGACACGCCGTCGTCGAGACGACCGGGCAACCGCTGTACGCGGGCATCCTACGCCTGTACCCCGGATCCGGTCCCGGAACGCCATGGATCAGCGCGCCGGGACCGGACGGATCAGACGGTGGCGGGCTGCTCCACCGGCTGGAGCTCGGGCGCAGCGCGTCGCACTCCGCGTTGCCGGCTCAGCGCCAGCAGCAGGGCCAGCACCGTCGCGCCCACCGTCACCCCGAAGGCGGCGGTGTGACCGGACGAGTCGGCGAGCGACCCGGCGACCCCGGCGCCGCAGGCGTAGCCGATGCTGGTGGCACCGGCGAGCAGGGTCATCGCCAGGGCGCTGCGGGCGGGCGGCACCGCGTGCTCGGCCTGGGAGTACACCGAGATCATGAACGGAGCGATCGCGAAGCCGAGCACGGCGACCGCGGCGACCAGCGGGCCGAGCGAGTGGACCAGCAGCAACGGCCAGGACAGCGCGACCAGCGCGATGGACGCGACCAGCATCCGGCGCTCCTGGCGGACGCGGGCCGGGATGAACGCGGTGGCGATCCCGGCGATCGCGGAGCTGACCCCGAGCATCGCGTGCACCAGGCCGGTCACACCGGCCTTGCCCACCGAGTCGGCGAGGGCGTTGGTGCCGGTCTGGGTCGCGCCGAACAGCACGCCGACCGACCACTGGGCCAGGATCAGCACCACGAGTCCGACGGTGAGGAACCTGCCGTCCAACCGCACCGGGGCGTGGGTCGGCGCCTCGCCGGGCGTACCGGGCACAGCAGACACCGGGGGCATGGCGGGCACCGTGGTCACGGCGTGCACCGCCGGGCCGGTCAGTCGGGCCGTGGGGTGTAAGGCGAAGGCGGTCCCGAAGACCGCGAGCAGCACGGCGGCGGTGATCAGCGCGCCGGCGGGGGAGACCAGCACCGCGGCGATGCCGACCAGCGCCGGGCCCAGCGCGAAGGACGCCTCGTCGGCGGCTCCCTCGTAGGAGAACGCGGCATCCACCAGCCGTCGCTGATCCCCGCCGGACCGCGCGGCGAGCGGTCGCCAGCGCACCCGGGCCAGCGGGCCGACCTGGGGCAGCACGGCACCGAGTGCGGCGGACATCGCGATCATCGCGGGATTCGGCGCTCCGGCGTGCGCGAGCAGCACCAGACCGATCAGTCCGGCGGTCCCGGCCAGCGACTGGACCAGGACCACGATCCGCTGACCGTGCCGGTCGCAGAGCATCCCGGCGATCGGGGCACCGACGGCGTTGGCGACCGCCAGCGCACCGGCGGCGACTCCACCGACCTCGTTGGAGCCGGTGGCGCGGAAGACCAGCATCAGGGTGCCGACCTGGGCCATCGCCATCGGCAGGCGGCCGAGGAACGCGACCAGGACGTAGAGCGGGCCGGTCAGCTTGAACAGGCGTGAGTATGCGGAGAGCGCATGCACGAATGACCTCTCAGGGGGTACGTCGGATGGACGCGCCTCCCCACCACCAGGTCGCGGACTACCCCTGTGCTGTGGTCAGCATAGCCGGGCGGGCTACGATCGACGGATGACTTCCGCCGCCCACGATGGTCGCCCCGAGGCAGCCGCAGACCGTTCGGACACCGTCGAGCTGCTCGGTCTGGTCGCGCATCTGCAGCACGTCGCCTTCGGGCGCCTGGCGGAGGACGCGCGGGAGGCACCGACCACCGAGCAGCAGCTGGAGCTGAGCCGACTTGCCGCCGCGGCCGTGCAGCGCCGGGACCGGGTGCTCGCCCGGGTCGGCGAGCTCGGCGGCGACCCGGAGCGCAGCCTGGGCGCGTACACCCGGCTGCTGGACGACTTCGACAACCGCACCCAGCCGAGCACCTGGTGGGAGCGGCTGCTGCGGTCCTACGTGGCCGAGGGCGTGTCCGACGACTTCTGCCGGATCGCCGCGGGGGCGGTCGACGACGTGACCCGCGAGCTGCTGCTCGAGGTGCTGGACGACGCGGCGCACGCCGAACTCGCGGTCGCCGAGCTGGAGACGGCCGGTGCGCAGGACGAGGTGCTGGTCTCCCGGCTCGCGCTGTGGGGCCGCCGTCTGGTCGGCGAGGCGCTCGGCGTGGTGCAGCAGGCGATGGCCGGACACCCGAGCCTGGCGCGGCTGGTCGGTCGCCGGGACGGTGCGCCGGAGCCGGTCGCGGCCGAGGAGACCCCAGCCACCGACCCGAAGCTGTTCGGTGAGCTGACGGCCGAGCACACCCGCCGGATGAGCCGGCTGGGTCTGACCGCCTGAGCCGACGACATGACGAAGGCCCGCACCCGGGAAGGGGTGCGGGCCTTCGTGCTGGGTCGGTCAGAGGGCGCCGAAGCCCACCGTGCCCTTGTTCTCCGTGCCGATCTCCACGTAGCCGATGGAGGCCGAGGGGACGATCACCCGGCGACCGCGCGCGTCGGTCAGCTCCAGGGTCGACTTGCTGCCGCCCAGGGCGGCCTCGACGGCGGCGGCGATCTCGTCCGCGCTCTGCGCCGAATCGATCACCAGCTCGCGGGGAAGGTTCTGCACACCGATCGTGATGTCCACGCTTCGTCGTCTCCTCGCATCAGAGCTGAGTGCACCTGGCGGTGCCTGCTCCGGTCATCCTAGGTCGGAGCTCGGCCGCACGGCGCTGCGTTCGCCCTGGGCCGAGTCCTCCGGCGGCAGGAAATCCCGCACACCGCCCCAGGCGAGCCGGGTGACGAGGGCCGCGGTCTGCCGGGCGTCGGGGGAGCCGGGATCGCGCAGCCGACGGGTCGCCACCTGCTGGGCCATCGCCGCCAGGCACTGCGCGAGCACCCCGGCCGGAGCGGGGGACAGCGCCGGGACGCCGGTCAGCACATCGGTCAGTCGTTCGGTGACCAGGTCGGTGGCCCGCTCGACCCGGGCCCGCACGTCCGGGTCATGAGTGACGTCCGACTCGAACAGCAGGGCGGCGGCCTCCCCGGTCCGGTCCACGAAGTGCAGATACGCCAGCACCACCCCGGTGATCGCGTCCCGCGCGTCCTGGACCTGGTCGATCGCCGCGTCCACCGTGGACAGCAGATCGGTGCCGCGGGCGTCGACCACGGTCAGGTAGAGGTCGAGCTTGGACGGGAAGTGCCGGTACAGCACCGGCTTGCTGACCTCCGCACGGTCGGCGATGTCGTCCATCGACACGTGGTGGTAGCCCTCGGCGGTGAACAGCTCCTGGGCCACCCGGAGCACCTGGGCGCGGCGCAGGTCGCGCGGCATGCGGGCCGGTCGTCGCTGACCGGGGGTGGGGGTCGCCATCGGGCGATGATAACCAGCGGGTGACGGGCGGCGCGGGGCGTTCCGTGTCGGTCCCATGTGATGGGATCGGGGGCGTGCAGCTGCTCTCCGCCCCCCGACTGGTGCGTCCCGCGCTGGCCGATGTGGCCCCGCCGGTGGCGCTCGGCGCCGACCAGCGGGCGGCGGTCGACCTGCTGTTGTCGGGCGCGCGATCGGTGCTGGTCACCGGGGCGGCCGGGTCGGGCAAGACCGAGCTGGTGGTCGAGACCGTCGCGGCCGCGTTGTCCGCCGAGGACGGCTGGGCGACCGGGCTGCGGGCGGACGACGTGCTGGTGCTGGCGGCGAGCCGACGGGCGGCGGCGGATCTGCGCGACCGGATCGGGTCCCGGGTCCGGCGCACCTCCGGCCAGGCGATGGTGCGCACGGCGGCGTCGGCGGCCTTCGCGGTGCTGCGGCAGCGTGCGGTGCTGCTCGGCGACCCGCCCCCGGCGTTGATCTCCGGTCCGGAGCAGGATCTGGCGCTCGCCGAGCTGCTGGCCGGGCATCTCGCGGGGGAGGGGGTCGAGCTGGTCTGGCCGGAGGGCGTGCCGCCGGAGACCATCGGCCTGCGCTCGTTCCGCGGCGAGCTGCGCGACCTGGTGATGCGCGCCGCCGAGCGCGGCCTGGAGCCGGTGGACCTGGCGCGGTTGGGCCGCACCCACGACCGACCGGCCTGGGTGGCGGCGGCGGTGCTGTACCAGGAGTACCTGGACGTGACCGGGCTGCGCGGTACGACGCCGGACATCGGGGCGCGCTACGACCCGGCGGTGGTGGTCGAGGAGGCCGCCCAGACGCTGCGGCACTGGGAGGAGGACCTGCCCGGACGCCCGCGGCCGCGCTGGCGGCTGGTGGTGGTGGACGACTACCAGGAGGCCACCGAGGCGACGGCCCGACTGCTCCGGGTGCTGGTCGACGACGGCGCACGGCTGCTGCTGGTCGCCGACCCGGACGCCGCGGTGCAGACCTTCCGCGGTGCGACCCCGGCACTGGTCGGCCGGGCGGACGCCGCCGGCGACGTCGCGGGGGAGTTCGGCGCGACCCGGCTGGTGCTGGACCGGGTGCGGCGGCACGACGGCGAGCTGCGCGCGGTCGCCGGCCGGGTGGCCGAGCGGATCGCCGTGGTCGGCGGTGCCCAGCACCGACGGGCCACCGGGGCACCGGCGGACGTGTCCTCGACCGGCGCACCGGCCGAGGCGTCGGCACCGTCCCGCACGGTGCGGGCAGCGGTGCTGCCCAGTGCCGCGCAAGAGGCTGCCTACCTGGCCCACGCCCTGCGCAGCGCGCACCTCGAGCGCGGCGTCCCGTGGGAGCAGATGGCCGTGATCGCCCGCTCCGGCGGGCAGGTGACGGCGCTCCGCCGGGCGCTGGGGTCGGCGTCGGTGCCGGTCGCGGTGGTCGGGTCGGATGTGCCGTTGAAGGACGAGCCCGCCGTCCGGCCGCTGTTGGACGCGCTCCGGGTGGTCCTCGGCGACGAGCTCGGCGGTGCCGACCTGGACGCCGAGCAGGCAGCCCGGTTGTGCTGCTCGCCGCTCGGCGGGCTGGACGCGGTGGGTCTGCGCCGGGTGCGCCGCGCGCTGCGGGCGGAGGAGATCGCCGGAGCCGGGGACGAGCGGCGGGGCCGGACCTCGGACGAACTGCTGGTCGAGGCGCTGGGCGATCCGCTCCGGGTGGCCACGCTGCCGCTGGTGTCCCGGCGGCCGATGGAACGGCTCGCGACCGTCCTGGCCCGGGGCCGGGAGGCGGCGCGCGCGCCGGGTGCCGACCCGCAGACCGTGCTCTGGGCGCTGTGGGACACCGCCGCCCTGGCCGACCCCTGGCGGCGCGCGGCGCTCGCGGGTGGCGCCGGTGGCGCACGGGCGGACCGGGACCTGGACGCCGTGCTCGCGCTGTTCCGCGCCGCCGAGACCTATGTCGACCGGATGCCGCAGTCGCCGCCGGCCGCCTTCCTGGCCTGGGTGGAGTCGCAGGAGCTGCCCGCCGACACCATCGCCGCCCGCGCCCGTCGGGACGCGGTCAGCGTGCTGACCCCGGCCGGTGCCGCGGGCCGGGAATGGGAGCTGGTCGCGGTCGCCGGGGTGCAGGAAGGGGTGTGGCCGGACCTGCGGCTGCGCGACTCGCTGCTCGGTGCGCAGGCACTGGTCGACGTGCTGGCGGGCCGCAGCGACGACCACGGGGCGGACCACGGCGCGGCGGCGCGGGCGGCGGTGCTGGCCGACGAACTGCGGTCGTTCTACGTCGCGGTGTCCCGCGCCCGGAGCCTGTTGCTGGTGACGGCGGTCGCCGACGCCGAGGAACAGCCGTCGCCGTTCCTCGACCTGGTGGAGCCGCAGGAGGAGGACGACGACCCGCGGAAGGTCGGCGCCCCCGCGCCGCTGGACCTGCGCGGACTGGTCGGGTCGTTGCGCGCCCGGCTGGAGCACACGGCACGCCTGGGTGCCCCCGACCCCGCGGCCGCCCGGGTGCTGGCGCGGCTCGCCGAAGCCGGGGTGCCCGGTGCCGACCCGGCGCAGTGGCACGGGTTGGCGCCGGTGAGCACCGACGAGCCGCTGTGGCCGGAGGGTGAGCGGGTGCCGGTGTCGCCGTCCAGGATCGAGACCGCCGGGACCTGCGCGCTGCGCTGGGCACTGGAGGCGGCCGGTGGCACCGCGCCGAACTCCTCCCGCCAGACGCTGGGCACCCTGGTGCACTCGATCGCCCAGCGGTTCCCGCGCGGCACCCGTGCCGAACTGGCGGCGGAGCTGGACCGCCGCTGGCCGGAGCTGGGCCTCGGTGACGGGTGGCCCGCGACGCTGGAGCGACGGCGGGCGGACGGGATGATCGACCGGTTGGCCGGGTACCTGGCCCAGGCCGGCGACCCGCTGGCCGTGGAGGCGAGCTTCGAGCTCCCGCTGGACCGGGCGCTGGTCCGGGGCAGCATCGACCGGGTCGAGTCGGCGGGGGAGGACGGCGCGGTGCGAGTGGTCGACCTCAAGACCGGCCGGACCATCGCCAAGGCCGAGGAGGCGGCGACCAATCCGCAGCTCGGGGCGTACCAGCTCGCGGTGGACGCCGGTCGGGTGGAGGGTCTGCCGCCGGAAGCGCACGCGGTGGGCGCCCAGCTGGTCTACGTCACCGACCAGAACAAGGCGGCGGCGATCCGGACTCAGGACGGTCTGGGTCCGGAACCGGAGACGTCCTGGGCCAGGACCCACATCGAGGAGGTCGCCGAGCGGATGGCGGCGTCCACCTTCCACGCCACGGTGAACGGGATGTGCGACCGCTGCCCGGTGCGACGGTCGTGCCCGATCCGCGATGAGGGCGGGCAGGTGGTCCAGTGAGCGCGCAGACCGGGACGCGGCTGTCGGCGCGGGACATCGCGGGGCTGCTGCGCCGCGACCCGCCGACCGACGAGCAGGTGGCGGTGATCGAGTCGCCGCTGCGACCTGCTCTGGTGGTCGCCGGTGCCGGATCGGGCAAGACCGAGACCATGTCCGCCCGGGTGGTGTGGCTGATCGCGAACGGCCTGGTCGCACCGGAGCAGGTGCTCGGCCTGACCTTCACCCGCAAGGCGGCCGGGGAGCTGGCGGAACGGGTGCGCCGACGGCTGCGGCACCTGGCCCGGGCCGCGGCCGCCGAGGGGATGGCCCTGCCCGGACTGTCCGCCGCCGACGACACCGCGCTCGCGACCATCGCTCGGCCCACCGTCTCCACCTACAACGCCTACGCCGCCTCGCTGGTGGGCGACCACGGCCTGCGGTTGGGCATCGAACCGGCGGCCAGGCTGCTCGGTGAGGCGGCCCAGTGGCAGCTCGCGAGCCAGGTGGTCGAGTCGTGGACGGCCGACCTGGACACCCGGGCGGCGGTGTCCACCGTCGTCGACGCGGTGCTGTCGCTGTCCGGCGCCCTGGACGAACACCTGCTGGAACCCGAGGACGCCCGGCGCGGCATCGAGCAGATCATCGAGGCGATCCAGGCGACCCCGCCCGGGACACCGCCGCGTCGGCCGTACGCGGACGTGATCAAGCTGGTGGACGCCCTCGGTGAGCGGGCCCGGGTGCTGGAGCTGGTCGCCGAGTACCGGCGCCGCAAGCGGGCGTCCGACGCCCTGGACTTCGGCGATCAGGTGGCGATCGCCGCCCGGCTGGCCCGGGACGTGCCGGAGGTCGGGGCGACCGAACGCTCCCGGTTCCGGGTGGTGTTGCTGGACGAGTACCAGGACACGTCCTACGCCCAGCTGGTGCTGCTGTCCTCGCTGTTCGGCGGCGGCCACCCGGTCACCGCCGTCGGTGACCCGCACCAGTCGATCTACGGCTGGCGGGGCGCGAGCGCGGGCGGCCTCGAACGGTTCCCGGAGACGTTCCCGATCGTGGCCGAGGACGGCGACCGGCGCCGCGCGGACCTGCACCAGCTGTCCACCTCGTGGCGGAACGACCGGGCGGTGCTGGCGGCGGCGAACCTGGTGGCCGCCCCGCTGCGCCGGGCCGAGAGCGCGCGGATCGAGCTGCCCGAGCTCGGTGCCCGGCCCGGTGCCGGACCCGGTGAGGTGCTGGCCCGGATGCTGCCCACCGTCGAGGACGAGGCGCGCGCGGTGACCGAGTTCGTGGCCGGGCAGTGGCGGGCCGCCGGCCCGGACGGGTCGGGGCGGGTGACGGCGGCGGTGCTGTGCCGCAAGCGCGCGCAGTTCCCGGTGCTGCACGCGGCCCTGCGCGACGCCGGGCTGCCGGTGGAGGTGGTCGGACTCGGCGGGCTGCTGGCGACCCCCGAGGTGGTGGACGTGGTGGCCCTGTTGCAGGCGACCCACGACCCGTCGCGGGGCGACGCGCTGATGCGGCTGCTCACCGGTGCCCGACTGCGGGTGGGCGCTGCCGACCTGCACGCCCTGGCCGACTGGTCGATGCAGGTCGCCGACGGTCTGGACCGCCGAGCGGCGGGGGGCGAGGTCCCGGCCGCCGCCGATGTGGTGGACGAGCGCAGCATCGTCGACGCGGTGGACCAGCTGCCCCCGGAGGACTGGACCAGTTCCCGGGGCCGATCGCTCAGCGCGACCGGGCGGCACCGGTTGGCCGAGCTGGCCGGGGTGCTGCGCGCCCTGCGCGGTCAGACCTATCTGTCCCTGCCCGAGCTGGTGGTGCAGGCCGAACGCCTCTGGGGCCTGGACCTGGAGGTGGCAGCCCGTCCCGGGATGAGCCCCGGCCGGGCGCGGGCGCACCTGGACGCGTTCCGGGATGTCGCCGTGCAGTACGCCGAGTCCACCGACGACCCGACCCTCGGCGGGTTCCTCGCCTGGCTGGAGTCCGCGGACGCCCACGAGCAGGGCCTGGACATGCCGGTCACCGAACCGGACCCGGATGCCGTGCAGCTGATGACGGTGCACGCGGCGAAGGGCCTGGAGTGGGATGTGGTCGCGGTGGCTGGGCTGGTCGACGGCGGGCTGCCGAACACCGCCACCCAGGGGCCGCAGGGGCCGACCGACTCGGGCTGGCTGACCGGCCTGGGCGAGCTGCCCTACCCGCTGCGCGGCGACCGGCACGACCTGCCCGAGTTCGGGTACGCCGGGGCGGTCGATCCCAAAGACCTGAACGAGCGACGCCTGCAGTTCCGCCGCGACGCCGGGGAGCATCAAGTCGCCGAGGAACGTCGGCTCGCCTACGTCGCCTTCACCCGCGCCCGGGCGGCCCTGCTGCTCACCGGTGCCTGGTGGGCGGACGCGCTGAAGCCGCGACTGCCATCGGTGTTCCTCACCGAGGTCGTCGACGCCGGGCTAGCCCGGGTCGAGGACTGGGCCGAGGAGCCGGATCCCGACCAGCCCAACCCGCGCGAGGCGAGCGACACCGCCGTGCTGTGGCCCGCCGACCCCTTCGGCACCGGCAGCACCCGGCGCGCGACGGTGCAGGCGGCGGCGGAGGCGGTGCTCACCGCCAGGGCCGCCGGGGCGGACGACACCCCGACGCCGTGGGACCGCACGGTCCGGCTGCTGCTGGCCGAGCGCGCTGACGAGTCCCGGCCCGGTGCCGACGTCGAGCTGCCCGCGCACCTGTCCGCCTCCGCCGTGGTCAAGCTGGCCGGGGACCCGGCGGAGTTCGCCCGCGAGCTGCGCCGTCCGGTGCCGCAGCGGCCGTCACCGCAGGCCCGGCGCGGCACCCGGTTCCACGCCTGGGTGGAGGGGTTCTACGGCGAGTCCGCGCTGGTGGACATCGAGGACCTGCCCGGCGCCGACGACGACTCGGTGCCCGTCGACGCCGACGAGCTCACCCTGCGCGAGCACTTCCTCGCCACCGAATGGTCGGCACTGACGCCCATCGCGGTGGAGGCGGATGTCGAGACCGTGATCGGCGGCTACGTGCTGCGCTCCCGGATCGACGCGGTGTTCGCCGACCCGGCCCGACCCGGTCAGGACGCGGTGGTGGTGGTCGACTGGAAGACCGGCGCCCCACCGACCAGCCGCGAGGCCGCCGAGGTCCGCGAGCTGCAGCTGGCGGTGTACCGCCTCGCCTGGTCGCGGTGGACCGGCACGCCGCTGGACCGGGTCAGTGCGGCGTTCTGCTACGTCGGCACCGGTCAGACGGTCCGCCCCGCCCGGCTGCTCGGTGCGGAGGACATCGAGCGGATGCTGCTCGCGGTCACCCAGGGCTGAGCGCGGCGGGTCAGTCCGCGACCGGCTCCGGGTCGGGCAGTTCGCGGGTCTGCTCGTCCAGCTCGTCCAGCATCGAGACGGCGTCGGCGATCACCTCGTCGTCGTGGGTGCGCACGCCGTAGAGCAGCCATCGGACCAGGGCCAGCTCACCCGCCAGCAGTGCGCGGTCGGCGATGAACGGGTCGGTCAGCTCGGTGCGGCGCAGCTGGTACGCCTCCATCACCGAGTCCACGGCGTCCTGCGGTGCCGCCACCAGCAGCCACGCCAGGTCGTCCGCCGGGTCGGCCACCTTGGCCTCACCCCAGCTGAGCACGCCGGTGATCTCTCCGTCGGCGGTCAGCACGTGATCGGCGGACAGGTCGCCGTGCACGACGGTCGGGCTGAACTTCCACAGCGCGATGTCCTCCAGCCGCTCCTCCCACCGGCGCAGCAGGGTCGCCGGGACCCGGCCGGTGCGCGCTGCCTCGTCCACCTCGGACTGGCGGCGCTGGCGGTAGGCGGCGGCGTCGTACACCGGCAGCCCCGCCTCCTCGATCAGGGTCGGCGGCAGTTCGTGCAGCGCGCCGATCGCCCGGCCCAGGGCGGCGGCGGTGCCGGGCCCCGGCTGCAGGCGGTCCAGCGGCACCGGGCGGCCCTTGAGCTGGCGGTACATCACCGCGCGCCCGCCCTCGTCCAACGGGGCGGTGCCGACGGTGCGCGGCACGTCGAAGGGCAGCTTGCCGTCGCCCACCGCCTGAGCCAGTCCGCCGAGCAGCACCAGCTCGGCCTCCAACGCGGCGCCGGCGGCCGACGACCGTGGCGCGCGCACCACCCAGCGGGCGTTCTGGGCGTCCGTCACCACGGCGGTGTCGTCGTCACCCCCGGAGTCGGTCGCCCGCACGGCACGGGCATCGAAGCCGGGCACGGCGACGGTCGCGAGGGCGGCGAGAGCAAGGGGTGAACGCACTCCCACAGGGTAGGCGGGTCCGCGGGCAGCGCAGCCCGGCACGGCCGGGCGTGTCCCGTTCCGGCGTGTCGGGCGGATCGTCCCGTCGGGTGCGATGCGGCGGGCACCCCTCTGGCGGCAGCTGTCGGTCGGGACGCGTACGGTGACGTGGTGCTCGACTCCGAACTCCCGCTGTCGCGCACGGTGACCGACCGTGCCGCCGACCTCCGTCGCGACCCCGCCCTGCTGGACCGTCTGATCGAGCAGCAGGACAGCCGGGTGCTGCTGGTCAGCTCCGGCAAGGTCGTGGCCCGCACCGACGGCCGTCGCCCGTCCGTGGTCTGGTTCTCCCCGGCGGAGGCCGCCCTGCGCGCGCCCACCGGATCGCTGGCCGAGCGCTGGGCGTTCCTCGGCTACGACGACGCCGACCGGATCCCCGGGGTGGCCGTCACCGAGTCCACCGACCGCACGCCACCGGCCTATCTCGCGCACCAGGTGCCCGAACCCGAGGTCGCGGCCCTCCCGGCCGACGCGCGCTGGGTGCCGCTGCGCGAGATCGGCGCCGACCTGTCGGCCCGGGACGCCGGTCTGGCCACCGCCGCGGTCGCGCTCTACGAGTGGCACGTCCGCCACCCGCGCTGCCCCCGCTGCGGGGCCGTGACCTACACCGTCCAGTCGGGATGGGTGCGTCGCTGCGTTGCGGACGGCTCCGAGCACTACCCGCGCACCGACCCGGCGGTCATCATGGCCGTGGTCGACCCGGACGACCGGCTGCTGCTGGCGAACTCCGCCGCCTGGCCGGCCAAGCGGTACTCGACCCTGGCCGGGTTCGTGGAGCCGGGGGAGTCGGTGGAGCACGCGATCCGGCGCGAGGTGCGCGAGGAATCGGCGATCGTGGTCGGGGACGTCGAGTACCAGGGCAGCCAGCCGTGGCCGTTCCCCGCATCGCTGATGCTCGGCTTCCGGGCGCACGCCACCAGCACCGAGATCGCCGTGGACGGTGACGAGCTGGCCGACGCGCAGTGGTTCACCCGGGCCGAGCTGCACCGCGCCGTGGCGGTGGGCGAGGTGATCCTGCCGCCGCACACCTCGATCGCCCGGGCCCTGATCGAGGACTGGTTCGGCGGCGAGCTGCCCGCCGGCCCGCAGCCGGACGCCTGGCGGGACTCGGTGGCGGCGACCAACGCCGGCCCCGCCGGTCACGCGGACGACGGCGGGGCCTGACGGTCACCCGGACCACGGCGCTGTCCGGCGGTCGACCGAGCGGTGACCCGGGCGACCGCAGGGCGGGTCAGACGCCGAGCGCCTGCTTGACCTGGACCAGCGACGGGTTGGTCATCGCCGAACCGTCCGGGAACAGCAGGGTCGGCACCGTCTGGTTGCCGCCGTTGACCTGCTCGACGTACGCGGCGGCCTCCGGCAGCTGCTCGATGTCCACCTCGGTGTAGCCGATCCCGGCGCTGTCCAGCTGGGTCTTCAGCCGACGGCAGTAGCCGCACCAGGTGGTGGTGTACATCGTCACGGAGCCCTCGGCGGGCAGCTGCTGGGTCATGTCGGGCCCAACGCCGACGCCCGTGCGACGCATTCCCGGGCTGTCGGCGGCAGGTGCGAGGATGCCAGCGATGTCCCCCGACGACCTGCTCGACGCCCTCGACCCCGACCAGCGCGCGGTGGCCGGTGCCCTCACCGGGCCCGTCTGCGTGCTCGCGGGGGCCGGAACCGGCAAGACCCGGGCGATCACGCACCGGATCGCCTACGGCGTGCGCACCGGGGTGTACGCCCCGACCAGCGTGCTCGCGGTGACCTTCACCGCCCGGGCGGCGGGCGAGATGCGCACCCGACTGCGTGACCTCGGGGTGGCCGGGGTGCAGGCGCGCACCTTCCACTCGGCGGCGCTGCGGCAGCTGCGGTACTTCTGGCCCCGGGTCGTCGGCGGCCCGGTGCCCGAGCTGCTGGCCCAGAAGGCGCCGGTGGTCGCCGACGCCGCCCACCGGCTCGGCCTGTCGGTGGACCGGGTGGCGGTGCGCGACCTCGCCTCGGAGATCGAGTGGGCGAAGGTCAGCCGGATCACCGCCGAGGACTACGAGACCGCCGCCGCGGCCGCCGGACGACCGGCCCCGGCCGGGCACGATCACCAGGTGATCGCCCGGCTGATCACGGCGTACGAGGACGCCAAGGACGCCCGCGGCATGATGGACATGGAGGACATCCTCTGGCTGCTGGCCGGGATGCTGGTGGACAACGGGGCGGTCGCCGACGAGGTGCGGGGCCAGTACCGCCGGTTCGTGGTGGACGAGTACCAGGACATCTCGCCGCTGCAGAAGTTCCTGCTCGACCAGTGGCTCGGCGGCCGGGACGAGCTGTGCGTGGTCGGCGACCCGGCGCAGACCATCTACTCCTTCGCCGGGGCGACGCCGCACTACCTGACCCGGTTCACCGCCGACCACCCGGGCTCGCAGGTGGTGAAACTGGTCCGCGACTACCGGTCGACCCCGCAGGTGGTCGGCCTGGCGAACGAGGTGCTGCGTCGGGCACCGAAGGAGAACGGCTGGCAGCCGCTCGAACTCATCGCCCAACGACCGTCCGCCGGGCCGGTGCGGTTCGCGGTCTACGACGACGACGAGGCCGAGGCCGCCGGGGTCGCCACCCGGATCAGTCGGTTGATCGCCGCGGGCACCCGGCCGAGCCAGATCGCGGTGCTGTACCGGATCAACTCCCAGTCCGAGGCCTTCGAGCAGGCACTGGCCGCGATCGGGATCGGCTACGTGCTGCGCGGTGGCGAACGGTTCTTCGCCCGCCGCGAGGTGCGGGACGCGATCACCACGCTGCGCGGTGCCGCGGTCGCCGCCGACCCGGACGACTCGATGCCCCAGGCCGCCCGGGACGCGCTGCGCGCGGTCGGCTGGTCGGAGGAGGCTCCGGCCGCCCGGGGTGCGTCCCGGGAGCGCTGGGACTCGCTCTCCGCGCTGGTCGCGCTGGCGGACGAGCTGGCGAGCACCGCGGAGAAGGCCGGCGGCCGGGCCACGGTGGCGGATCTGGTCGCCGACCTGGACGAGCGCGCGGCGGCCCAGCACGCCCCGACGGTGGAGGGCGTGACGCTGGCGTCCCTGCACGCGGCCAAGGGCCTGGAGTGGGACGCGGTCTTCCTGACCGGACTCAGCGAGGGTCTGGTGCCGTGGGCCTCCGCGGACACGACGGCCGACCTCGCCGAGGAGCGACGGCTGTTGTACGTCGGGGTGACCCGTGCGCGCGAGCACCTGGAACTGTCCTACGCCCGGTCGCGCACCCCGGGTGGCCGCGGCAACCGGCGGCGCTCGCGGTTCCTGGACGGACTGTGGCCCAGCGACGGCCGCGGCCGCTTCGGTCGCCGGGAGGTCGAGTCGGTGCCGCGGACCACGGGGGAGCCGGACCCGGCGCTGCTGGCGGCGCTCAAGGAATGGCGGCGGGAGGTGGCGACCCGGACCAGCAAGCCGGACTTCACGATCATCGGCGACGTCACCCTGGCCAGCATCGCCGAGCTGCGACCGGCGTCGGTGCCCGATCTGGCCCGGATCCACGGCATCGGACCGGCCAAGATCGACCGCTACGGCACCGAGCTGTTGGACCTGGTGGCCCGCGCCGGAAAAGTCGTCGGTTAATTCGGTTGTGCCCCCGTCCGGGGGCGCTCTAGTGTGACGTCTGCCCGATGAGAGACCGCACTGTGTCCGACACAGTCCGGCGCAGACGAGAGGAGGTGGACCCGCGATGAAGAAGCTCAACATGATCGGTTCCGGTGCGATCGCACTGCCGATCCAGGTGTCCACCTTCGGTCGGGTCCAGGGGAGTGGTGTGTCCGCAGTGCGGAAGTCCACCCGTGGCGGCGAGGCCGCGTTCGGCCAGATCGCTTTCGGCGACACCACCCTCGGCTACACCGGCCGTCTGCGCGGCACCGGTGATGCCCCCGCCCCCGACTCCGTCCTCTCAGGAGCGCTCAGCTAGAGCGCCAGTCCTGTCAGGCCACGGAGTCCCCGGATTCCGTGGCCTTTCTCTTTGTCCCACCTGATGGTCGGGGCGAGGTGGAAGCACCGGAATCCACCTGCCCCATCAGCTTTTTCGCACCACATCAGGAGGACATCGTGCGGCTCACCTCGCTGCTCGACACGGTCGGACTCGGCGGGTCCGGTCCGTGGCCCCCCGTCACGTCGGACACCGACCACACCCAGTTCGACGCGCTGGTCGCGGGTCTCATCCCGTGCCGCTCCCACGACCCGGAGCTCTGGTTCGCCGAGCGCACCGCCGAGGTCGAACAGGCCAAGGCGCTGTGCCGGGAGTGCCCGTTGCTCGAAGGGTGCCTGGCCGGGGCGCTGGAACGGGAGGAACCGTGGGGGGTCTGGGGCGGACAGGCGTTCGTCGGCGGTCAGGTCGTGGCGGTCAAGCGTGGCCGGGGTCGGCCGCGCAAGGACGCCAGCCCCGCCGCCTGAGATGACCTCGGCCCAGCGACATCTGGTCGCCGTGCAGGTCGCTCAGAGCGTCGGCCCCGGTTCCGTCACCGGGAGGGCGGCGCATCCGCAGTCCGGATGCGCCGCCCACTCCCGCAGGCGAGGTTCCAGTCGCGGCAGGGCGACCTCGTACTGCCGTCCGGTGGTCACCGGCTGACCGCTGTCCATCAGCGTCACCGCCTCCGCGGCCGCCAGACCCCCGGCAACCGTGGCGAGCACCACCGGCTCCCGGGTGGACCGCCGTCCCGCCGCCAGCAGTCCCAGGACCCGGGGCCAGTGCGGATCGCGGTCGGCACGCGCCAGCTCGACGCAGCGTTGGCAACAGCCGACACCCGGTCGTGCCAGCGGACCGACGAGGGCATCCGCCTCGCGGAGCACCACCGGGAGCTGAGGCAGCCCGGTCGAGGTCAACCGCAGGCCCAGCTCCGGGTCCACCACATCCGCGGACACCGTGATCACCAGGTCCGGGTCCCGGTTCGCCCGCGCGATCGACCCGGCCCGGATCCCGGGCGCCATCGTGCGCAGCAGGTCGGCCACCGCGGTCTGCCGGGTCCGGCCGAGATCGCCCGGGGACAGCCCGGTCCCGGTCTCCGCCGCCGACACCGGGCGCTCGTCGTCGAGCAGCACGGTGCCGATCCCCGCCCCCGCCAGCGCGGACGCGATCACCACCCCGGTGCGGCCCAGCCCCACGATCGCCACGCTCGCCGCCGCCCGGCGACGACGGACCCGGTGCGGATCGCCGTCGTCGACCAGCGCGGTCGCCACACAGTCCGGGACCAGACGGTCCGGCATCGACCCGGTGTGCGGCCGCGGGGCGCGGACCAACCCCAGCCGATCCAGCTCGGTCAGCACCGACTCGGGCAGGGCGGCGCGCAGCGAACGGTCAGCTCCGCGCTGCACCGCCGTGAACTGCGCCGAGGTGAGTCCGTGCAGCCGCACCGCCCAGCGGGGATCGGTGCCGATCTGGACCTGGTCGTCGTCGATGCGCAGCACCCGCACACCGCGTCGTAACAACATCGCGCCACCTCCTGGCAGCACGGTGGCACGGTTCGGGCGGGCCGAACCGGTTGTCCACAGGCCGGGTGGTCAGGCCTTGCCGAGGATCCGGTTCAGCTTGGTCCCGCACTCGGGGCACACGCCCTTGGCCATCCGGCGACCGGACTCGGCGATGACCACGTCCCCGGTCGTCTCCCGCTTCTCCTTGCACTTCACGCAGTAGAACTCGCCGGTGTAGGTGTCGGACATCGGATCTCCTCGGCTGGTGGACGAAGCGCCCAGTATTCACTCCCACCGGGGTCCGGGTCAGCAGTTCGCGTGGTCGAGTTCACACGCCGTGAGCAGGCCACCCGCTACGGTGTCGTCCGTGCGCCAGCACCGGGAGGGGAACGGCGGGCCGGAGGACACCGGTGCCGCTGCCGGGTCGAGCGCCCAGGACGCCGCCGATCTGCTGCCCGGTCCGGTGGAGGTGCGCAGGTCACGGCGCCGGTCCCGGACCGTGACCGCCTTCCGGGAGAACGGCCGCACCGTGGTCGCGATCCCCGCCCGGTTCACCCGCGCCCAGGAGCGCGAATGGGTCGGCAGGATGGTCGAGCGCCTCGCGCGCCAGGAGCGGCGACGCCGACCCTCCGACGACGGGTTGGCCCAGCGCGCGGCGGCCCTGTCCGAGCGGTACCTCGGTGGCCGGGCGGTGCCCTCGTCGGTGCGCTGGTCGTCGAACCAGGGGCAGCGCTGGGGGTCGTGCAGCCTGGGGGACGGCAGCATCCGGATCAGCGACCGCCTGCGCGGCATGCCGTCCTGGGTGACCGACTACGTGCTGCTGCACGAGCTGAACCACCTGCTGCACGCCGGTCACGGCCCCGAGTTCTGGGCCGAGCTGGAGTCCTACCCCCGCACCGAACGGGCGCGCGGATTCCTCGACGGCTGGTCCTACGCCGACCGTGAGGGCGGGCGGCCGCAGTCCTCCGACGAGGAATCCGACGACTGACCGTCAGCCCTGCTCGTCGTCCTCGCCCAGGATCTCCGCGAGCGCCCGGTCCAGGTCGGCGTGCTCGTCCTGCGCCGCCTGCCGCCGACCCTGGTAGCCGGTCGGGTCGTCGAGGTCCTCGGCGGTCGGCAACAGGTCCGGGTGGTCCCACACCGCGTCCCGGCCCTCGGGACCCGACTCGCGCGCGATCAGCGCCCACAGTGCGGCGGCGTCCCGGGAACGACGGGGCCGCAGCTCCAGGCCGACCAGGGTGGCGAAGGTCTGCTCGGCGGGCCCACCGGCCGCACGGCGCCGACGGATCATCTCGCGCAGCTGCATGGTGTGCGGCAGGTGCGGGAGGGTCGCGACCGCGGTGACCTCGTCCACCCACCCCTCGACCAGGGCGAGCGCGGTCTCCAGGCGTTCCAGCACCGCCTGCTGCTCGGGGGTGTTCTGCGGGGCGAACACGCCGGAGGACAGCGCGCCCTGCAACGCCTGCGGGTCGGTGGGGTCGATCGACCGGACCGACTCCTCCAGGCTCTCCAGGTCGATGGAGATGCCGCGTGCGTAGGCGTCCACCGCCGACAGCAGGTGACCGCGCAGCCAGCCGACGTGGGTGAACAGTCGGGCGTGCGCCGCCTCGCGGGCGGCCAGGAACAGGCGGACCTCCTCCAGCGGGACGTCCAGGCCCTCGGCGAAGTCGGCGACGTTGCCCGGCACCAGGGCGGTCGCGGGGGAGTGCACCAGCGGCAGCCCGACGTCGGTCAGCCCGAAGACCTCGCGGGCCAACGACCCTGCGGCCTGGCCGACCTGCATGCCGAAGACCAGGGAACCCAGCTGACGCATCATCTGCGCCGGGTCCATCCCGGCCCCCGCCAGACCGGGCGGCAGGTCCAGCGACTCCGGCAGCTGACCGGCGAGGGTGTCGGCCAGCGCCTTCGACATCGAGGTGGCGACCGGCTCGGTCAGCAACCGCCAGGTCGGCAGGGTCTGCTCCACCCACTCCGAGCGGGACAGGGCCTTCGCCGGGCCGCCGGCCGGGGGCAGGTCGGTGGCGGCGTCCAGCCACAGCTCCGCGACCGACAGTGCCTCGGTGGCCTCCCGGACCTGCTGCGCCGTCAGCACCGGGTCCCCGCCGGTGACCGCGATCTGCCGGGCGGCGTCGTGCGCGACGTCCCAGTTCACCGGGCCGTCGCCGCTGGAGGCCAGCATCCGCTGCACCTGGGCGATCATCTGCTGCAGGGCGGCGGGGTCGTTCGGCAGGCCGGAGGCGGCGGCCATCTGCGCCGGGTCCAGGCCCTGCTCGCGCATCTGGCGCAGCGCCTCGTCGGCGTCGGGCCCGAACATCTGCCGCAGCATCTGCTCCCAGGCCGATCCGTCCGGCTGACCGGAGGTGGGGGTCACGTCGTCCATCGTCAGCTCCCGGGGGTCGTGGTCGGACCACGGTAACGACCGAAGGCTGTGCGAACCCTGGGCGCGGGGGTCCGGTTCGCTCACGGCGCAGCGCAGCCGGTTCCCAGGTCGGTGCGGCATGATCGTCCGGTGTCCGACCCGCTGCAGCCCGTCCCCGTCGACCCGTTCGACGTGGAAGCACCCGCCAGCCCACCGGTGACCCGCCGCGCGGCGCTGCTCACCTTCGGGATGCTCGGTTCGGCGGCGCTGCTGCTGGCGATGCTGCTGCTGCCGGTGCCCTACGTGGTCAACAGCCCGGGTCCGACCCTGAACACCCTGGGCGAGTACGACGGCGAACCGCTGATCAGCATCACCGGCGCCGAGACCTACGACTCCACCGGCGAGCTGCGGCTGACCACGGTGTCCAGCACCGGTGGCCCCGGCTTCCGGTCGACCCTGGTCGGGGTGGTCGCCGGCTGGCTGAGCGGATCGAGCCAGGTGATCCCGGTCGAGTACGTCTACCCGCAGGGCACCACCCAGCAGCAGGTCGCCGAGCAGAACCAGGCGCAGATGACCTCCTCGCAGGAGAACGCCACCGTCGCCGCGCTGGAGGAGCTGGGTTACACGGTGCCGACCACGATGACCATCGCCGGCACCGTCGAGGGCGGCCCGGCCGAGGGCAAGCTCCAGGAGGACGACGTCCTGGTCGCGGTGGACGGCGTCACGATGGCGTCCTACGCGCAGCTGATCGACCTGCTCAAGGAGACGGACCCGGGCAGCACCCTCACGGTCGGGGTGCAGCGGGACGGTCAGAGCGTCGAGGTGCCGATCGTCACCGGTGCGAAGGACGGCGGTGGCAGCCAGCTCGGGGTGTACATCGACCCGACCTTCGATCTGCCGGTGGATGTGTCGATCAGGATCGAGGACATCGGCGGTTCCAGCGCCGGGACCATGTTCGCGCTCGGGATCATCGACCGGTTGACCCCGCAGGACGAGGCGAACGGCGTGCACATCGCCGGGACCGGCACCATGGACCTGAACGGCGACGTCGGCCCGATCGGCGGCATCCGGCAGAAGATGGCCGGATCGGTGCGCGACGGGGCGACCTGGTTCCTGGCCCCCGCCGACAACTGCGACGAGGTGGTCGGTCACGTCCCCGACGGGCTGCACGTGGTGCGGATCGACACCCTGCACGGCGCCCGGGAGGCCGTCGAGGCGATCGGGTCCGGCGACACCGCCGACCTGCCCACCTGCACCGCCGCCGCGTCGTGTTAGGTCCCACCCGCCGCCGCGGCGGCGACCCGCTAGGCGAGCGTCGCCCTGAGCGCCTCGATCAGGCCGGGCACGGCGTCCGGACTCTGACCGACGGCCTGGTCGGCGTCCAGTGCCCGCTGCCGGATCGCGCACCAGGACGACCCGTCCCGCAGCACCCCGACCGCCAGCCGCACGTCCTGCCGGTCCGGGTGGGACATCAGTGCCGCCACCGCCTCCTCCGGGTCGTCCGGCAACGCGTCCTCGGCCTCCGGCGGCAGCACCACCCGTTCCACGGTCACCGCCGCACCGTCCACGGTCTCCGGCCAGGCGATCGCACCGAGCAGCCCCTCCAGGTCCTCGGAGGCGGGCAGCCCCTCCTGCTCCACCGAGGTCAAGTGGCCGGGGTCCGCCTGGGCGGCGGCCAGCACCTCCGGCGGCAGCTGCTGCGCCAGCGCCGGTTCGGCTTCCAGGGCGCTCGCGGTGCGGACCAGGGCGAACACCCGGACCGGGCCGTCCCACCCGCCGGTGGCGACGTGGCGTTCGATCTCCACCACTGCCTGGGCGAGCGGGGTGGCGGTGGGGTCGGTCGGAGCGAGGGTCTCAGTCACGGGCAGCATCCTCGCACCGCTGACCGTCAGCTGTGGGAACCTGTGGATCGCCTGGCACGTTGACCCGTGCAGGGCGCCATGCGCCTGACCAGTTCGCCGACGACGAGGAACCACCGTGGCCTTCGCCAACCCGTCCGCATCTCGACCGCAGGGGCCCAGACCCCCACGGCCCGCCGGAGGTGGCGCCCGACGCCGCCGCAACCCGCTGGTGATCACCGCCCTGGTGCTCCTGGTGATCGTGTTCGCCGTCGTGCTGATGGCCCAGTTCTGGACCGAGGTCATGTGGTTCGACCAGCTCGGTTTCGCCACCGTGCTGTGGACCGAGTGGGGCACCCGGGCGGTGCTGTTCGCCCTCGGGTTCCTGGTGATGGCGGCGGCGATCTTCACCTCGGTGACCATCGCGTACCGCAGTCGGCCGATCTACGCCCCGTCCAACCGGGAGCAGGTCAGCCTCGACCAGTACCGGGAGGCGATCGAGCCGCTGCGCAAGGTGGTGGTCGTCGTCGGCCCCGCCGTGGTCGGTCTGTTCGCCGGTGTGGCGGCCTCGCAGCAGTGGAGCACCGTCCAGCTCTGGCTGAACAGCACCCCGGTCGGCACCAAGGACCCGCAGTACGGCATCGACCTGGGCTTCTACCTGTTCCAGCTGCCCGGCATCCGGTTCGTCGTCTCCTACGTGATGGCGACCGTGATCCTGGCCGGGATCGCCGGTCTGGTCACGCACTACCTGTACGGCGGACTGCGGATCGGCCCGTCCAACGGCACCCCGCGCACCACCAAGGCCGCCCGGGTGCAGCTGTCGGTGACCGCCGCGACCCTGATGCTGGTCATCGCCGGGAACTACTGGCTGGACCAGTACTCGGTGCTCACCAGCCAGGGCGACCGGTTCGAGGGCGCGTCCTACACCGACGTCAACGCCGTCATCCCGTCCAAGCAGATCCTCGCCGCGATCGCCGTCCTGGTCGCGCTGATGTTCATCTTCACCGCGGTCCGTGGCACCTGGCGGATCCCGGCGCTGGGCATCGGCGTGATGGTGGTCGGTGCGGTCGCCATCGGCGGCATCTACCCGGCCGTGGTGCAGCGGTTCCAGGTCAACCCGAACCAGCAGGAGTCCGAGGCGCCGTACATCCAGCGCAACATCGACGCCACGCTGGCGGCGTACAACCTGGAGGACGTCGAGACCCAGTCCTACGACGCCAAGACCGACGCCACACCCGGCGCCCTGCGCGAGGACGCGGACACCACCGCGTCCATCCGGCTGCTCGACCCGCAGGAGGTCTCCCCGTCCTTCCGCCAGCTGGAGCAGATCCGCGGGTTCTACTCCTTCGCCGACACCCTGTCGGTCGACCGGTACGAGATCGGCGGCGAGAGCCGGGACACCGTGATCGCGGTGCGTGAGATCGACCTGGACGGTCTGGACGCCAACCGGCGGAACTGGAACTCCGACGCCACGATCTACACCCACGGCTACGGCGTGGTCGCCGCCTACGGCAACGTGACCTCCCGCACCGGTGCCCCCGACTTCTGGGAGGCCGGCATCCCGTCCACCGGTGAACTCGGCGACTACGAGCCGCGGATCTACTTCGGGCAGAACTCCCCGGACTACTCGATCGTCGGCGCGCCGGAAGGCACCGACGGCTGGGAGTTCGACTACCCGAGCGACGACGCCGAGAACGGCGCGGTCACCACCAGCTTCCCGACCGACAAGGTCTCGGCCGGGCCCAAGATCGACAACCTCTGGAACAAGCTCCTCTACTCGATCAAGTTCGGTTCCGAGCAGATCCTGTTCTCCGACCGGGTGACCAGCGAGTCCCAGATCCTCTACGACCGGGACCCGGTCGAGCGAGTGCAGAAGGTCGCGCCGTACCTGACCCTCGACGGTCGGGTGTACCCGGCCGTGGTCGACGGTCGCGTGGTCTGGATGGTCGACGGGTACACCACCTCCGACCAGTACCCCTACGCCGCCCGGCAGTCGCTGGAGGACGCCACCACCGACTCCCTGACCCAGACGTCGTCCACCGTGCAGGCCCTGGAGCCGCGCACCGTGAACTACATCCGGAACTCGGTCAAGGCCACGGTCGACGCCTACGACGGCAGCGTCACGCTGTACGCCTGGGACACCGAGGACCCGGTGCTCAAGACCTGGGCCAAGGTCTTCGACAACACCCTGACCCCCGCCTCCGAGATCAGCTCCGACCTGATGAGCCACATCCGGTACCCGGAGGACCTGTTCAAGGTGCAGCGCACCCTGCTCGGCCAGTACCACGTCACCGACCCGAACACCTTCTTCACCGGGTCCGACTTCTGGCGCACGCCGAACGACCCGACCGCCGGTGAGCAGGCAGGGGTGGCCCAGCCGCCGTACTACCTGACCCTGCAGATGCCCGGTCAGGACGAGGCGAGCTTCTCCCTGATGAGCACCTACATCCCGACCGGCAGCAGTGCCCGGGACGTGCTGACCGGCTACGTGGCGGTCGATGCCGAGGCCGGATCGGAGGCGGGCAACCCGGCCGACACCTACGGCCAGATCAGGTTGCTCGAGCTGCCCCGTGACTCGACGATCCCCGGTCCGAACCAGATGAACAACAACTTCAGCTCGACCCCCGCGGTCTCCAACGAGCTGAACATCCTGGAGCGCGGCGGGTCCTCGGTGATCCGCGGCAACCTGCTCACCCTGCCGGTCGGCGGCGGGCTGCTCTACGTGCAGCCGGTCTACGTCCAGGCGTCCAGCGGCACCCAGGTCCCGCTGCTGCAGCGCGTGCTGGTCGCCTTCGGTGACCAGATCGGCTTCGCCAGCACCCTGGACGAGGCGCTCGACCAGGTGTTCGGCGGCGACTCCGGCACCCAGGCCGGTGACGCCGGGAACGAGATCGTCGATCCCGACACCGGGGATGGCGGCGACACCGGCGACTCCTCGGCCGGAGGGACACCGGATCCGGACGCCACCGCCGCGCCGTCGCCGGACCCCACCGCCGCGCCGAGCGGCGACGCCACCACCCGTCGCACCGACGCGCTGAACCGCGCCGAGCAGGCCCTCACCGACGGGCAGGAGGCGTTGGCCAACAACGACTTCGCCGCCTACGGCGAGGCGCAGGCCCGGTTGCAGCAGGCCCTGGAGGACGCGATCGCCGCGGACTCCGAGTCCTCCGGCGGCTGATCACGCACGGCTGACGATGCCCGGTTCCTCCGCGTGAGGGGCCGGGCATCGTGGTGTGAGGCAGCGCACGCCGGGCCGATTTGGCCTGGGAGACGGACTCGCGTAGTGTTCTATTCACCGACGCGGGGTGGAGCAGCTCGGTAGCTCGCTGGGCTCATAACCCAGAGGTCGCAGGTTCAAATCCTGCCCCCGCTACAAGAAGACGAAGGCCCGGACCTGATGGTCCGGGCCTTCGTCGTTCGTGGGTCCACGTCAGGAAGCGCTGGTCCACGTGGTCACCTGTCCTGCACCACACGACGGACAGGGCGGCAGAACGTCGTCCGCGTCGTCAAGGCGGATCGTGTGGCCCCGTGGGCACTGGTAGACACCCGTGCCGGGCTTTTCTCCGATGTCGTACATCCTCATCACCTCCTCTCGGTCTAGCTCCTGATGATGGCCGGGATCTGGGCTGATCGTCCGAGGTTCGGCGCGACAACTCCGTCTGGGATCGAGCGGGTCGGCTGTCAGCAGGCACGTCAGGGACCATTCGGCGGAGGAAGCGTCAACGCGAGGGGGTCGACGCATGGCTGCGGTGTCTCGCCGCGCGCGCCTTCCGGCAGAGGTGGAGTTGCGGGGCTCTCGCCCTGCGTGCGTCGTAGCTCCGTGGGGAACGGAGGACACCCGGCGCCGCTGCCAGACGGTCCACCAGCGCTCGACGTTTGCTGCCTAGCGCAACCCGAGCCGCCCGCGGGTGGCGATCCCGATCGCGGTGGCGGCGACCACCGCCCCGGTCGCCATCGCGATCAGCGGCAGCTCCCCGTCCAGGCTCGGGAACACCTCGGCCCACAGCACCGAGGCGAAGGTGTTCGCGCTGACATGCATCAGCATCGACAGCGGGAGGCTCTGCCCGGTCCGGTTGAACACCCAGGACATGACGATGTTGAACGCGATGCAGAACGCCATGAACACCACCGGGCGGGTCCAGGACGCGTCGGGGTAGCCACCCCACTCGGTCAGGAACAGCGGGAAGTGCCACAGCCCCCACAGCGGGCCGAGGATGAAGGCGGCCTGGGCCGGGGAGAACCGGTCCTGGAGCCGGGGCAGGGCGAAGTCGCGCCAGCCGGGCTCCTCGGCGAGGCCGGTGGTGAGCAGCTGGAAGAGCAGCATCGGGACATAGGTGATCAGCGCGGCCGACGACGGCGCGGCGATCCGCCCACCGGAGAACGCCAGGCCGGTCAGCAGCATCGCCGCCGGGACGCTGAGCAGCGTGATCGCGTACCAGCGCGGTGCCACCCGCCACTTCCACAGTCGTCGTGCCCAGGCCCGCAGACCGTCGGGGCCGTCGACCAGTGCGGTGACCAGGAACGCGGCGGTGATCGGGCCGAGGTACGCGCCGGGCAGCATGCCGGTGATCTGGCTGGTGCCGAGCACCTCGGGGAACCGGAAGCCCCACACGCCCGTGCCGTTCTGCGACAGGACGTAGGGCAGCCAGGCGACCCAGCTGAGCAGGTTCGCCAGCGTGAAGAAGGCGATCAACGGGTGCGCCCGCACGACGGCCCGGACACCGGGTCGCCGTGCGGGCGGGTGGGTGAGGGTGGCTGAAGTGGTCATGGGCGACCACGCTAGGAACGGGCGGTGCGGCCGCTCCAGACGCGAACGGTGGCAGCTGGTCGATGCATCCGAAGGATGGAAGACGGCCTCAGAGCGAGGGGTCGAGCACCACCTTGATGCAGCCGTCCTCCTTGTGCTGGAAGGTCCGGTAGGCATCGGCCGCCCGTTCCAGCGGTAGCCGGTGGGTGCGCAGGTCGAGCACGCCGAGCGGGTCGGACTCGTCCCGGACCAGCGGCAGCAGGTCGTCGATCCAGTGCCGCACATTGGCCTGCCCCATCCGGAGCGTGACCTGCTTGTCGAAGAGCTGCATCATCGGCAGCGGGTCCTTGGCGCCGCCGTAGACCCCGGAGATCGACACCGTGCCACCCCGGCGGACGGCGTCGATCCCGGTCAGCAGCGCCGCCAACCGGTCGGTGCCGGCGCGCTCGGTCGCGGCGGCGGCCAGCGGATCCGGCAGCCGGCCGACCACCTTCATGGCGGCCTCCGCGATCGGGGAGCCGTGCGCCTCCATCCCGACCGCGTCGATCACCGCATCGGCACCCCGGCCGTCGGTGAGGTCCCGGATCGCCGACCCGACGTCGCTCTGGCTGAGGTGCGCGGTGTCGAGGACCTCGACCCCGTGCCGGGCCGCCATCGCCAGCCGCTCCGGCACCAGGTCCACCCCGATCACGCGCCCGGCACCGCGGTGCCGGGCGATCCTGGCCGCCATCTGCCCGATCGGTCCGAGCCCGAGCACCACGACGGTGCCGCCCGACGGGACCGCGGCGTACTCGACCGCCTGCCAGGCGGTCGGCAGCACATCGGAGAGATAGAGGTAGCGCTCGTCCGGGGTGCCGTCGTCGGGGATCACCACCGGGCCGTACTGCGCCTGCGGCACCCGCAGGTACTGGGCCTGACCACCCGGGACACTGCCGTACAGCCGGGTGTAGCCGAAGAGCGCGGCACCCTTGCCCTCGGCGCGGACCTGGGTGGTCTCGCACTGGGACTGCAGCCCCCGGCGACACATGAAGCAGGTCCCGCAGGCGATCCCGAACGGGATCACCACCCGGTCGCCGACCTTGAGATCGCCGGTGGACGACCCCACCTCCTCGACCACGCCCATCGCCTCGTGGCCCAGGATGTCCCCGGCGTCGAGGTACATGCCCAGCACCCCGTACAGGTGCAGGTCGGAGCCGCAGATCGCGGTGGAGGTGACCCGGATGATCGCGTCGTTCGGGTCCTGGATGGTCGGGTCCGGGACGGTCTCGACGCTGACGTTCTCCAGTCCCTGCCAGGTCAGTGCGCGCATGGTGTGCCTCTCGTCCGGGTGCTGGGGGTTCCTCGGTCAGCGTGCTCGGCAGACCCACGGGTGGCCGGTCACCGACATCGAGGTCCGTGCCGTCCTGTGACGCTAGGTGCCTTGTCGGCGGTCGGCCATTCGGCGCTGGTCGGTGCTGGTCGATGACGCGGACGTCGATCTGGAGCGGCCCGTCCTGACCGCCGGCGGGACGACCGAACCGGTGAACGCGTGCCCGCGTGGCCCCGGCGTCGACGTCTGGTCGGCAGGATGTGCCACGGAGGTGGGCGATGACCGAGGCGTGGGTGGCGCTGGGAGTCGGTGTGCTCGGGGTGGTGTCGACACTCGCATTGGCCGGACGACGCGAGCGCGCCGACGGTTTCGAGTCCGCGCTGCGGATGCTGACATCGGAGCAGGAGCGATTGCAGGCGCTCGGGCGGGCGCGGGTGATGCAGCTCTGCGCACGCGGGGAGAGGCAGCCGGAGCGTTCCCGCTGGGATCCGCGCCGGTGGTGGGGTGCTCTGCGCGGTCGACACCGTTCTTACGATGGGCGGCGTCGGGAGGAGGCGCGGGCGCTGCTGATCGCCGATCTGCACTACGCCGTGGCCGGTGACGTGCGCGAGCAGCTCGCGGCACCCGGTGATGCCCGGCCGATCCTGATCGGGCCCGCTCCGACGGTGTCGGCCGACAGCATCGTGGTCACGTGGGCGATCGTCGAGACGGCCACCGCCATCGGACAGCTCGAGGGTGGTGACGACGCCGTCGAGGACCTCGTGGTGCGGCGGATCCTGGAGGCAGACCTCCAGACCGGAGCGGAACCGGTCGACAACGCCGCTCCTGAGCACGAGCAGTCATCCGTCGACGCCGACGCCGACGCCGCTCTGGACGCCGATGAGCGCCTGATTCTGATCAAGCTCACCGGCGATGCGCGGACGTTGGACGACGACCAGCTCAAGGAGCGCACCCGTCGGGCTTGGCGGCTGTCCATCTCCCGGGTCAGGGACCATCAGCCCCGGGCGGTCGTCGCGGTCGTGGACGGTCGCAGTCGCGGCGCGTGGGACTTCCAGGGGGCGCATCCGGACGTGATCGACGGCCGATTGGCATTCGAGCTCGGCGCGCCCCGGCCCGACCTGGTCGGCTACGCCGTCCACCACCCCGGTCAGAACCCGGTGCGCTATTGGAGCCCTGACTCGGTCAGTCGATGATCGCGAAGGCGTCGATCTCGACCAGCATCTCCTCGCGCGGCAGCCCGACCATGACGGTGGTGCGGCTGGGCAGCACCCCGCCGGGGCAGTGCTCGCCGACGAAGGCCCCGTAGGCGTCGTTCATCGCGGCGAAGTCGTCACGGGTGGTGAGGTAGACCCGGAGCATCACGACGTCGTCGAAGGTCGCGCCCGCCGCCTCCACGATGGCGCGGACGTTCTCCAGGGTGCGGGTGGTCTGCGCCGCCACGTCGCCGGGGAACAGGTACTCACCGGTGGCGGGGTTGACCGGGCCCTGGCCGGACACCTGCACGAACGGACCGGTGCGCACACCCTGGTGGAAGGTGTGGGCGGGCGCTGGGGCGTGCGGGGTGGACACGGCGGACTTCGGGCTCATCGGGTCTCTCCTTCGGTGGACGGTGCTCACGAGCAGTGTGCAGGACCGGAGTCGGCGGAGGTGGACGGGTCCCCGTCCGGCGCGCTGCACTGAGTGCATGTTGCTCCGCGGTGGCCTGGTGGTGGACGGCACCGGCGATCCGCCGCGCACCGCCGACGTGCTGGTCGAGGGCCGCCGCATCGTCGCCGTCGGCACCCACCTGGACCCCGGCCGTCACCGGGTGATCGACGCCGACGGTCTGGTGGTGGCACCCGGCTTCATCGACATGCACGCGCACTCCGACCTCGCGGTGCTGACCGACGGAGCGCACCCGGCCAAGACCCTGCAGGGCGTCACCACCGAGGTGCTCGGCCAGGACGGGCTGTCCTACGCGCCGACCAGCGACGCCACGATGGCGATGATCCGGGAGCAGATCGCCGGATGGAACGGCGTCCCCGACCTCGAGCTCACCTGGCGCAGCGTCGCCGAGTACCTGGCCGAGGTGGACCGCCGGGGGAGTGCCACCAACGTCGCCTACCTGCTGCCCCAGGGCACCATCCGGATGAACGTGGTGGGCACCGCCGACCGCCCGGCCACCGCCGCCGAGCTCGCCGTGATGGCCGCCCAGGTCGACCGGGGGATGGCCGAGGGGGCATTCGGGATGTCCTCCGGGCTGACCTATGTGCCGGGGATGTTCGCCGACACCGCGGAGCTGGTCGCGCTCTGTCGGGTGGTGGCCCGGCACGGCGGGTTCTACGCCCCCCACCAGCGGTCCTACGGGGCGGGCGCGCTGGCCGCCTATGCGGAGATGATCGAGGTGGCCCACCGATCGTCGGTCGCCCTGCACCTGACCCACGCCACGATGAACTTCCCGGAGAACCGGGGTCGGGCGGGCGCGTTGCTCGATCTGGTGGACGGCGCGCTGGCCGACGGGGTGGACATCACGCTGGACAGCTACCCCTACCTGCCGGGAGCGACCACGCTATCCGCGCTGCTGCCGAGTTGGGTCGCCACCGGTGGTCCGGCCGCCACCGTGCGAGCGCTGCACGATCCCACGGTGCGGGAGCGGGTGCTGCACGAGGTCGAGGTGGTCGGCAGCGACGGGTGCCACGGCGTGCCGGTCGACTGGACGACGATCGAGATCGCCGGGGTGCGCGATCCCGCGCTCGCCGATCGGGTGGGCAGCACCGTCGCCGCTCTGGCCCGGGACAGCGGCGCCCCGCCGGGGGAGGTGTTCGTCGACCTGCTGATCGCCGACCGCCTGGGCACCGGCATCCTGCAGCACGTCGGCGACGAGGCGAATGTGCGAGCCGTCATGCGCCATCCCCGGCACACCGGTGGCAGCGACGGCATCCTGGTCGGCGCCAAACCGCACCCCCGGGGCGCCGGCACCTTCGCCCGGTACCTCGGGCACTATGTGCGCGACCAGGGGGTGCTCGGCCTGGCGGAGGCGGTCCGGCACCTGTCCGGCACCCCGGCGGCACGGCTGGGGCTGCACGACCGGGGCCGGGTGGCGTCGGGGTACGTCGCCGACCTGGTGCTGTTCGACCCGACCACGGTGGCCGACAAGGCGACCTTCGCCGAGCCGCGGCTGCCGCCGACCGGCATCCCCTGGGTGATCGTCGCCGGGGCCGTGGCGGTGGACCAGGGCGAGCGGACCACGGTGCGGGCAGGTCGGGCGCTGCGGCACCGCTGAACGACGCGACGGCTCGGACACCGGGTGGTGTCCGAGCCGTCGTGGTGCAGCGGTCAGCTCAGCTCAGCGAGATGAGCGTGCCGCCGCCGATCGCGGTCCAGGGGGAGTACAGCGTCCCTTCCTTGACGTTGATCGAGCCGTCGGTCTGGACCATCCCGATCCGTTCCGGGGTCAGGGCGACCGAAGTGACCGAGGTGGCTTCCTTGACCCATTCGGCGGTGACCGCGCCGTCCTTGACGTACAGCTCGCCGCCGGTGCTGATGAAGGCGATCCGGTTGCCGCCGAGGGCGACCTTGGCGGCGCCGGTGGCCAGGGTGACCCATTCGCCGGTGATGCCCTCCTTGACCCGGACGGTGCCGTCGGTCGCGACCGCGGCCATCCGGTTGCCATTCACGGCGATCTGGGCGACGGCGTTGCCCTCCCGGACCCACTCGGTGTTGACCTCGCCGTCCTTGGCGTAGAACTCGCCGCCGCTCGTCAGGACGCCGATGCGGTCGCCGTCCGAGGCCACCTGCGTGATTCCCTGCGCGGCCAAGGTCCACGGCTCGTCGAGAGAACCTTCCTTGACGTACATGTCACCACCGGTCGAGACGATCGCGATCCGGTCGCCAGTGATCGAGAACGACTTGACGTCGGTGGCGACCCGAACCCAGGCACCGTTGCCCTCGCGGACGGACAGTGCGTTGTCGGTCTGCAGCACGGCCACCCGATCGGCGGTGGTCTGGATGTCCAGCGCCTCGGTCGCGACGGTGTCCCACCCGGCGGTGACCGGGCCGGACTTCATCAGCGAGGTGCGTCCGCTGTCAATCACGGCGAGCTTCGGCACGACGACCGGCGCGACGACCTCTGGAGCGGGCGCGGGTTGCTCCGTGGTTGGGGGTGCCTGCACCGCGTCGTCCTGGATGTTCTTGTAGCGGTACGGCTTGTAACCGGAAGCGGCGTAGGAGGCGACGCTGTGGGTGGTCGCGCGGGCGCGCGTCCCATTCTCTTCCATGATGTTCGCCGTGGTCTTGCTCGAGTTGGTCCAGCTGACGAAGATCGACACGTGGCCGTTCTTCGCGTTGGCCGAACTCTTCGGCTTCAGGAAAATGTCGCCGGTCTGCATGTCCGCGAAGCTGCTCAGCTGGTTCACGTACGGGCCGAACTGGTTGGTCGAGGGCTCCGCGGGGAGGTGCCAGGCCATGGACACCATCCCGGAACAGTCCTGTCGGTACAACCTCCCCTGCGGGTCGGGGTGACGCGCGGTGTTGCTGTAGCGCACCCCCTGGTGCACCCAGGAGATGCCGCGGTCCCACACCTCCCCCCGGGTGATCGGGCCGCCGACGGCTGACTCCGCCCGCGCGTCGGTGGCGGCGGACAGGCCGATTCCGAACATCAGGGCGATCGCGGCCAGCGTCGCGATCATGCGATTTCGGGTGTTTCTGGGAATCTGGGTGGTGAGTGACATCGATCCTCCGCAGTGGGGATGACGTGATCGTGCTGATGCACGGGACGCCCTTGCCGGATTGACAGTAGATTCCCAGATTTCCCGGGGGTGGGTCCTTTGGCCCTGACTGTCGCGATATCGGGGGATTCGCGGCATTCCGGTGAAATGTGCTCCCTGACGTGGTGCAGTCCTGCGCGATCTCACCCTGGTGTTCCGCCGCGCCCCGGGCGACACTTGCCCCCACGCACCGAAGGGGGTGAGCAGTGCCGACCGACCGCACGCTGGCACGCACCCTCGCGGCGCACGAACGCTTCCTGACCACGGGCACCGTCGCCGACGTCCGGCCGCTGGTCGCCGAGTCGTGGCGGCGCAGCCTGAGCGGTGGGGTGGACCCCGAACGCCCCGCGCCGCCGGTCGCCCTGACCGAGGTCGAACTGCATGCCCATCGGGAGCAGCACCCCCTGCGGCACGCGCTGCCGGTGGTGCGCGGACTGCTGTTGGACGCCGCGGTCAGCGAGGAGTTCCTGGTCGCGCTGACCGACGCGGACGGTCGCCTGCTCTGGATCGCCGGGGACGCCCGGGTGCGCCGGGCGGTGGAGCAGGTCGGATTCGTCGAGGGGGCCGCCTGGGACGAACGCCACGCCGGGACCAACGCTCCGGGGACCGCATTGGCCACCGGCGGGACCGTCCAGGTGCGAGCCGCCGAGCACTTCAGCCGGGCCGTGCAGCCGTGGAGCTGCACCGCCGCCGTGCTGCGCGATCCGGCCGGCCGGGTGCTGGGCGCCCTGGACGTGACCGGGCGGGACGGCGCCGCGTCCCTGCTGATGCTGTCCCTGGTCCGGGCCACCGCCACCGCCGTCGAGTCCGAGCTGCGGGCCCGGGACGCCCTGCACCATCCGGCGGTGCCGGCATCGGCCGGCCTGGAGGTGCTGCGCCCGGACTCCGGTGTGCTGCACGGCCCCGGACCCGGCGCCCGGGCGCTGTCCCTGCGGCACGCCGAACTCCTGCTGCTGCTGGCCGAGCACCCGCGCGGCCTGCACGCGGACGAACTCGCCGTGCTGCTGCACCCGGACGCGATGTCCGACGTGGCCGTGCGTGCCGAGGTGTCCCGGCTGCGCCGCGTGGTCGGGCCGGTGCTCGCCCAGTCGCGGCCCTACCGGCTCGCCGGGGAACTGGTCACCGACGTGGCGGCGGTGCGCGCCTCGCTGGCCGCCGGGGACGTCAGGTCGGCGCTGGACCAGTACCCGGGGCCGGTGCTGCCCCGGTCGCGGGCACCCGGGGTGGACCGGGTACGCGAATCGGTGGCGACCGACGTGCGGGCGGCGGTGCTGCACTCCGCCGACCCGGTGCTGCTGGAACGGTGGCTGGACCGGGACGAGGGCGTCGACGACTGGACCGCCTGGGAACAGCTGGCCCGGCTGAGCGCCCCCGGCTCGGTCTCCCGCGCCCGGGCCACCGGTCGGCTGGAGCTGCTGCGGCGACGGTTCGGGTTGGGGCGACCGGTCTGACCGGCGGTGCAACGCGGTTGCAACCCTGCCCGGCCTAGCGTCGCGGACACGGTGCATCGCAACGGCGCGGTGCCCGCTGATCCTGCACGGAGGCATGCAGATGACCGTCTACGCAGCGCCGGGACAGCCCGGCAGCCCCGCGACCTACCGCGAGCGCTACGACCACTGGATCGGCGGCGAGTACGTCGCCCCGGCCGCCGGTCGCTACTTCGAGAACCCGTCCCCGGTCACCGGACGCACCTTCACCGAGGTCGCCCGGGGCGATGCCGACGACATCGAGCGCGCCCTGGACGCCGCACACGGTGCCGCCCGCACCTGGGGGAGGACCACCGCCACCGATCGCGCGGTGATCCTGAACAAGATCGCCGACCGGATGGAGCAGAACCTGGAACTGCTCGCGGTCGCCGAGACCTGGGAGAACGGCAAGCCGGTGCGGGAGACCCTGGCCGCCGACCTGCCGCTGGCGGTGGACCACTTCCGGTACTTCGCCGGGGCGGTCCGGGCGCAGGAGGGGTCGATCTCGGAGATCGACGAGGACACCATCGCCTACCACTTCCACGAGCCGCTGGGTGTGGTCGGGCAGATCATCCCGTGGAACTTCCCGATCCTGATGGCGGTGTGGAAGCTCGCACCGGCGCTCGCGGCCGGCAACACCGTGGTGCTCAAGCCCGCGGAGCAGACCCCGACGTCGATCCTGGTCCTGATGGAGCTGATCGCCGACCTGCTGCCGCCGGGGGTGGTGAACGTGGTGAACGGCTTCGGCGTCGAGGCGGGCAAGCCCCTCGCGTCCAGTCCGCGGATCCGGAAGATCGCCTTCACCGGCGAGACCACCACCGGGCGGCTGATCATGCAGTACGCCAGCCAGAACATCATCCCGGTCACGCTGGAACTCGGCGGCAAGAGCCCGAACATCTTCTTCGAGGACGTGGCCCGCGCCCGCGACGACTTCTACGACAAGGCGCTCGAGGGCTTCACCATGTTCGCGCTCAACCAGGGCGAGGTGTGCACCTGCCCGTCGCGCGCCCTCATCCAGGAGTCGATCTACGACGGCTTCCTCACCGACGCCATCGCCCGCACCGAGGCCGTCAAGCAGGGCAACCCGCTGGACACCGACACGATGATCGGTGCGCAGGCCTCCAACGATCAGCTGGAGAAGATCCTGTCCTACATCGACATCGGCAAGGCCGAGGGTGCCAAGGTCCTCACCGGTGGGCACCGCGCCGAGCTGGAGGGCGACCTGGCGGGCGGCTACTACGTGACGCCGACCATCTTCGAGGGCAAGAACTCGATGCGGATCTTCCAGGAGGAGATCTTCGGCCCGGTGGTCGCGGTCACCTCGTTCGTCGACTACGCGGACGCGATCCACACCGCCAACGACACCCTCTACGGCCTGGGCGCGGGGGTGTGGTCCCGGGAGGGCGCGATCGCCTACCGCGCCGGGCGTGACATCGAGGCGGGCCGGGTGTGGACCAACTGCTACCACGCGTACCCGGCGGCGGCGGCCTTCGGCGGTTACAAGGGCTCCGGCGTCGGGCGGGAGAACCACAAGATGATGCTCGACCACTACCAGCAGACCAAGAACCTGCTGGTCTCCTACTCCGCGCAGAAGCTCGGCTTCTTCTGACCGGCGTCCCGTGGGCCTCGGGCGACCGGGGCCCACGGGGGAGGGAGACACCATGAGCAGGGTCGATCACACCCCCGCCGCCGCCGACATGCTCCGGCGACTGCACGACCAGCACGGCGACCTGATGTTCCACCAGTCCGGCGGCTGCTGCGACGGCTCCTCGCCGATGTGCTACCCGGCGGGCGAGTTCCTGACCGGCGACGCGGACGTGCTCCTCGGTGAGCTGCGGGTCGACGAGGGATTCACCGTCCCGGTGTGGATGAGCCGCAGCCAGTTCGGGTACTGGCGGCACACCCACCTGACCATCGACCTGGTACCGGGTCGCGGCGCGGGATTCTCGCTGGAGGCACCCGAGGGGGTGCGGTTCCTGATCCGGTCGCGGTTGCTGACGGACGCGGAGTGGGCGGCGGAGGAGAGTTCGGCGACCGGGTAGGGCCCGACCGCCAGCCGCTCAGACGCCCGTCGCCGCCAGCACGATCCGATGGTGCGGCAGCGTCACCGGTCCGGCGTCGTCGGTCAGCTCGGGGTGGGTGACCGGCGACCACCGGGTGTCCCGCACCATCGCCGCCAGCAGTGGTGCCATCGTGTCGACCACCACGTCCCGCCCGGGGCAGATCACCGGTCCGGCACTGAACGACAGGTCCACGTCCTGGTCGCGGTGCAGGTAGGCGCTGATCAGCGCGACTCCGGTGCCCTCGGGCAGGTCGGTGCCGCCCCAGCGGGTCGGTGCGGTGGCGTCGCGCAGGATGACCAGGGTGGTGGGCCACCGGTGCAGCGCGTCGCGGATCGCGTCCATCGCCGCCTGCTGCCGGTGCGCGGGCTGGGTGGCTGCCTCCCGTCGGACGGTGTCCTGGCGGTCGGGTCGGGCGGCGAGCACGGCCAGCGCGCGCCACAGCGTGATCCGGGCTGCGTCGTAGGCGAACAACCAGTGCGGCACCTGGGTGGCGGCGAGGGCCGGCGAGCCGCCGTGCAGCAGTCCGGCTCCGGCCAGGCTGTCCGCCGGCGCCGCGTGCAGGTGGTCGAGCAGGCTGCGGGTGAAGCGGGCACGTCGGCGCCGGTCGGCGGGGCGCAGGAACGCCAGGTTGGCCCGGGAGCGCAGTCGGTCGAGGTCGTCGGTGAGGGCGGCGTCGGATCGCCCGCCGGGGCCGAGCACCAGTTCCCGGACGGTGGCCCACAGCGCCGCATCGATCTGGTCCCAGCGCAGGGTGCCCTGGCGCCGGGCCCGGTCGGCGAGTTCGGCCCCGTCGCGGGTGACCACCTCGATCAGGCGACCGGCGGCCTGATGCAACGTGCCGGGTTGCAGCGCCGCCTCGTTCCACTCCCGCAGCGCGGGGCGGTCGTCGGCGTCGGAGATCAGCACCGCCCGGGGCTGGAAGTGCCGCAGTGCCGCGCGTTTCTCCGCCGATGCCGGCGTGAACGGCGCGGGGCTGTCGGCCAGCACGGCGCGGGCGTCGTCCGCGTGCAGCGGGAGCAGCATCCGCCGCGGCCCGACCCGGACCAGCAGCGGTCGCCGGTCGTACCGCTCGGCCAGCTCCGCCAGCAGCCGCACCGCCCCGGCCTCCCAGCCCAGGTGCTGCGCCGCGGTCACCATCGGATCGCGCCGCACGATCGGCCCCTGCACGATCAGTGGCGCGAGCACGCGGGCGGTCAGCACCGCCGATGCCCGCGCCGACAGGCGGACCGGGGGACGGGGCGAGACGGTGACGGACGTGGGCATGGGGCTCCCTGGTGCGGTGGACGACGACCCCCGGCCCCTCTAGCGTCGGGGGTGAGTGAAGCGCCGGTTCCCAGCAGTGGGCGCGGCCTTCGGACGGGCAGGAATCCACGATGACGGACGAGACGACGACGCGCACCACGACCACCACCACCACCACCGGCTGCCACTTCACCATCGAGGTGGAGCAGGAGCGCTGGTGGTGGAACGAGGAGTGCTTCCAGCTGTTCGGCTTCGAGCCGGGCGAGATCGCCCCGACCACCGGACTGGTGCGGGCACACACCGAGGTCGCCGATCGGGCGAAGTGGCGCGACGCGTTGGAGTTCTGGGAACACAGCGAGAGCACCTGGGCGTCGGTGATCGGCCTGGTGGACGCCGGACGTCGGCACTTCGAGGCGCTGGTGGTCGGTTCGGTGATCGACCGGCCCGGCGGGCTGGTGCACGGCTACCTGGTGGACATGTCGGCCCCGATCCGGGAGCGCGCCGCCGCGGAGGCGTCGCGGCAGATCCAGCAGGCGGCGGCCAGCCACGCCACCATCGAGCAGGCCAAGGGCATCCTGGCCGCGATGACCGGCAAGTCGGTGGAGGACAGCTTCCTGCTGATGCGCCGCACGTCCATGGATCGCAACATCCCGGTCCGGTTGCTGGCGGCCGGGGTGGTCGAGGCCGCCGCCCGGGGTGAGCTGGCGGCCCTCGGGCTGGACTCTCCGCTGCTGGGCGGTGACGGACGGCCGATCGAGCCGGAGGTGGCCCGGGCCCAGGACCGGGTGGTGCTCGACATCGAACCGCCGATGGGCCCGGGGGCGCGGCGCCGCGGTCGGCCGTACGAGGTTCCCTCGCTGGTCTGAATGAGGGTCGACCGCGCCGGGCCTGCATCCCACCGGCCCGGCGCGGCCCGTCCTCATGCCCGACCGTGCGGGCGGATCACCGAGCGCAGGCAGCCGTCGTCCTTGTGCTGGAACAGGCGGTACGCCTCGGCGCCCTGTTCCAGACCCAGCTCGTGCGTGACCATCCGCTCGGTGTCCAACTCCCCGCGGGCCATCAGGTCCAGCAGGGTCGGGACGTAGCGCTGGCCGTGCACCTGGGCGCTGCGCAGGGTCAGCCCCTTGTTCATCAGCGCGCCGAGCGGGAACCGGTTGGCCCAGGCGGCGAACACCCCGAGGATCACCACCGTGCCGCCCTTGCGGCAGTGGTAGATCGCCTCGCGGACGCCGGTGGCCCGTTCGGTCTGGATCCGCAGCGCCTGGCCGGCCCGATCCATCGCCGCCTGCACCCCGGTGTCGGCGGCGGCCTCCATGCCCACCGCCTCGATCGCGATGTCCGGTCCACGTCCGGCGGTGAGCTCCAGCAGACCCTCGCCGATCTCGCGCGGGTGCAGGGTGGTCACGCCCAACCAGTCCTCGGCGAACCGTCGACGGTCCTGGCGGGGTTCGATCATCACCACCTGCGCAGCACCCCGGATCTGCGCCGACCGGGCGGCCATCAGGCCCACCCCGCCCGCGCCCCAGACCGCCACCGTGTCACCCGGGCCGACCTCGCCCAGATCGGCACCCATCCACCCGGTCGCCGCCGCATCCGAGGCGAACAGCGCCCGCAGCTCGGGCACCTCCTCCGGGATCGGGAACGCGCCGACGTCCACGTAGGGCACCCGGATGTATTCGGCGTGCGAACCGCCGTAGCCGCCCATCGCATGCGAGTAGCCGAAGCAGCCGCCGGGGGCGAATCCCCACAGCGCCTCGGTGATGCCGGGATTGGGATTGCCGTTGTCGCAGAGCGAGAAATTGCCCTGCCGACACTGCCAGCAGGTGCCGCAGGCGACGAACGAGCTGACCACCACCCGCTCGCCGACCCGGCGGTCCCGGACCTCGGAGCCCACCTCGACGATCTCGCCGACGAACTCGTGCCCCAGCACGTCCCCGTGCCGCATGAACGGCACGTACCCGGCCAGCAGGTGCAGGTCCGAGCCGCAGGTCACGGTCGCGGTGACCTTGACGATCGCGTCCGTCGGGTTGATCAGTCGGGGATCCGGCACCGTCTCGGTTGCCAGATCGTTCACACCGTTCCAGACCAGCGCTCTCACAGTCGTCCCCTCCGTCCGGAGCTCGCGATCGCCAGGTCGAGCAGCCGGCCGCCCGGGGTCCGCGGCCGACCACTGGTGTCGTCCGGGGGCAGCGGGTGCCCGGTCTCCAGCACCTGCTTCAGGAGCCGCAGTTCCTGACGACTCTCCGGATGACCGGAGGTCAGCCGCAACTCGGTGCCCCGTCCGCCCGGCGCGGGGGACCGATGACAGGCGGCCAGTAGCGCTGCCTGTTCCGGCGGCAGCGTGGCGGCTCGTTCGGTCAGTTCGTCCTCGGACCACACGACGGTGACCGCGAGCGGGAGGTCGGCGTCGGGCCGTGACGTCGGCAGTCCGGCCCGCAGCCGTGCGCCCACCACGGCGGCGGCGGACAGCACCGCCACCGTGGTGACCAGCGATCGGGTACGCACGCTCACTCCTTGTGGAAGGCGTCCTGGACCTTGCCGGCCACCTTCTCGATCGGGTTCGGGATCGGGGTCGTCCCGTACAGCCGGGAGTCGGGGACGGTGGGCGGCGGCGCCGGGACGCCCTCCGGCGGCTCGGCGACGTAGCTGAACTCGCCCTTGCCGTCCGGAGTCGGACCGGAGGCCCAGCTGCCCTGATCGGCCTGGGTGCCGTCGGAGAAGTTGATGTACTGGTACGACACCTCGCGCGCCTCGTCCGACAGCGGGAAGTTCGACGGCACCGGCAGCCCCTCCAGCCCCTCCTCCTGGAGTTCGCGGGCGGCGGCGATCCACTGGTTCTGGTGCATGGTGTCCCGGGCCAGCAGGAAGCTGAGCATGTCCCGCACACCCGGGTCGTCGGTCATGTGGTAGAGCCGGGCCACCTGGAGTCGGCCCTGCATCTCCGCATTGGCGTTCGCCGTGAAGTCGGCCAGCAGGTTGCCGCTGGCGGTGACGTACCCGGCGCTCCACGGGTTGCCATTGGAGTCCACCGGGCGGGCGCCCGCACCGGCGACGATGGCGTGCTGCGGGTCGGTGCCGCCGATGATCGCCGCGACGGTCGGGTCGTTCTGGACCGCGCCCTCCACGATGCCGATCGGCGCCTTCTCCAGCAGCTGCGCGATCATCGTGGCCAGCATCTCCACGTGACCGAACTCCTCGGCGCCGATGCCGTAGAGCAGGTCCCGGTACTTGCCGGGCAGGTGGGTGTTCCAGGACTGGAAGCCGTACTGCATGGCCACCGTGATCTCGCCGTACTGCCCGCCGAGCACCTCTTGCAGCTTGCGGGCGTAGACGGCGTCCGGCTTCTCCGGAGTGGCCTTGAACTGGAGTTCTTGACGATGGAAGAACATCGCGCCCCCGTCGGGGAGGGGTCGCCCAGGGAGTGCGGCGACCCGGCCGCACGCGCCTAGGCCCGACGCGTTCCACCCAGTCTGGGTCGGGTCGGGCCCAGGCGCATGTCGGGCGCGGTCAGTCGGCGATGAACGCCAGGAGATCCGCGTCGAAGGCCTCGCGGTAGGCGCCGTACACCCCGTGCGGCGCGCCCGGGTAGACCTTCAGGGTGCCGTCCCGGACCAGCTCGATCGACTTGAGTGCCGCGTCGTGGATCGGCACGATCTGGTCGTCGTCGCCGTGGGCGATCAGGATCGGCACGTCGAGCGCCCGGAGGTCCTCGGTGAAGTCGGTCTCGGAGAACGCACGCACGCACTCGTAGGCGTTGTGCAGCCCCGCCTGCATCCCGAGGCGCCAGAACTGCTCCCGGGCACCCTCGGACACCTGGGCGCCGTCCCGGTTCGCGCCGTAGAACGGGAAGGCGAGGTCGCGGTAGAACTGCGAGGCGTCGGCGAGCACCCCGGCACGGATGTCGTCGAAGGCGGACAGCGGCGTGCCCTCCGGGTTGGCCTCGGACCGGACCATCACCGGCGGGACGGCCCCGGCGGTGACCACCTTGCGCACCCGGCCCTTCCCGTGCCGGGCGGCGTAGCGCACCGCCTCGCCGCCGCCGGTGGAATGGCCGACCACCACCAGGTCGTGCAGGTCGAGGTGGTCGACCAGCTCGGCGAGGTCGCTGGCGTAGGTGTCCATGTCGTTGCCGGCGAAGGGCTGGTCGGAGCGGCCGTGGCCTCGACGGTCGTGGGCGATGGCCCGGTACCCGTGGTCGGCGAGCAGCTTGAGCTCGACGTCCCAGGCATCACCGGACAGCGGCCATCCGTGGCTGAGCACGACCGGGCGGCCGGAGCCCCAGTCGCGGTAGAAGAGCTGCGTTCCGTCCGACGTGGTGAAGTGCGGCATGGCGGAGCCTCCCTGGTGGGCGAGTGGGCGAATGCACCCGGATCGGACGCTAGGGCCTGATCGCCCGGCCCACCAGGGGTCGGCTCCGCCGGGCTCAGCCCTCGGCGAGGATGCCGTCGATCTGCCCGAGTGCGGCCGTCATGCCCTCGACCATCCCCATCTCGACCAGCTGGCGCATCTGCGCGGCATCGGCGAACCGGGACACCATCGTCATCCGGCTGCCGTCGGCGATCGGTTCGATGGTGATGGAGGTACGGCTGTCCGGCATCTGCGGGTCCGGGCTGCCGTCCTCGTTCGCGAAGCCGTCGATGAAGCTCAGCGATGCGGGGGTGTCCACGGTGATGAACTCCCACCACCCCGGGGCCTTCTCGCCGTCCGGGCCGGTCATCGCGTAGGCGGCTCGACCGCCGGGACGCAGGTCGAGCTCGGTGAACGTGGCCGGCCAGGTCGGCGGGCCCCACCACCGCTCCAGCTGGCGGGGATCGGACCAGAGCTGCCAGACCCGCTCCGGCGTGGCGTGCAGCTCGGTGACGACGGTCAGGCTCAGGGCGTCGGTGTCGGGGGTGGCGCTGACGACGGTCATGGTGATCCCCTTCGGTCGGTGGGCTCCCATTCCGCCACACCTGCCGGAGCCGCCACAATGGCGGGATGTACATCGTGGCGATGATCCCGGCAGCGCTCGCGGCGCTCCTGCATGTCTACATCTTCGTGCTGGAATCGGTGCTCTGGACCGGCCCGCGGGCCCGCCGGGTCTTCGGCACCACCGAGCAGGAGGCGCTCGCCACCCGCTCGATGGCGCTGAACCAGGGGTTCTACAACCTGTTCCTGGCGATCGTCACCGTGGTCGGCATGGTCTTCCTCGGGGCAGGATCCTCCGACGTCGGCGCGGCGCTGGTGCTGGCCGGGACCGGGTCGATGCTGGCAGCGGCCGTGGTGCTCGCGGTGACGTCCCCGGACAAGCGTCGGGCCGCTGCCACCCAGGGGCTGTTCCCGTTGCTGGCGGTGATCGCCGTGCTGGTGGCGATCGTCGGCTGAGTCAGGCCGGCATCGACCACACGGCGGGCAGCTGACCGGCCCGCCAGGCGGCGATCACCGCCGCCTCGTGCGGCACCAGGGGCTCGGGCAGGGCGTCCAGGTCGAACCACTGCATCCGCGCCGCCTTGTCCGGCTCCCGCAGCGTCGCCTCGCCGGTGAAGGCACGGGTCAAGAAGAACACGTCGGCGCGCTGCTCGACCTGCGGCCCCGACCGCTCGAACCGGTGCAGCGTGGTCAGCGGCACCAGATCGGCCGGGTCGACCGCGATGCCCGCCTCCTCGCGCGCCTCGCGGACCGCCGCCTCGTGCACCGACTCGCCCGGGTCGACGTGTCCGGCCAGCGTCGCCCAGTGCCCGTCGCGGTAGCCGGTCCCGGACCGGAGCTGGAGCAGCACCCGATCGCCGTCCAGCACCAGCAGGTAGGAGGCCGCGACCAGCAGACTGCGGCCGTCGATGTGGTCGTCGTGCGCGTAGTGCTCGGTCACCCGGCGAGTATGGCAGGGGCCTCACTGTGACCAACATCACAGTGACCCGGGGTGGAGGCCATCGGATGTCCTGGATATGAGCACCCGATCCTCGCTGCGTCGCCGGTTGGCGGCGGTCGCCCTCTCCGGTTCCCTGCTGTTCGCCCTGCCCGGCCTCGCGCACGCCGACGACGACACGGTGAACGCCTTCAGCGCCGGTCAGTGTGCCGCGAACCGGTTCTGCATCTGGGGCGCTGTCGGCTACGGCGGGGCGTTCTGGAGCACCGGCAGTGCGGGCACCCAGTCCACGGCGGTCGCCACCGCCCGCACGGTCTGGAACCGCACCGGGGTGGCGGTCCGGCTCTACTCGGGTGCCGGGGGCACCGGCAGCTGGGTGTGCGTGGACGCGGGCGGTCTGCTCACCTCCACGTCCATCCCGAGCAGCTCCATCCGTACCATGACCACGTCGAACTGTTAGTGAGTGATCTGAAGGTGACGTGGCAGCAGGGGGCAGCGACGCGGGGGAGTCGGACGCGGCGGCGGGTGCCGTCGCCGCCTTCGGCGACCTCTACCGCGACCTGGCACCGGCGCTGCGCGGCTTCATCCGTCGTCAGGTGCCGGACGAGCAGGTCGAGGACGTGCTCTCCGAGGTGTTCCTGGTCGTCTGGCGCCGGTGGGCCGATCTGCCCGAACCCGACCGGGTCCGGCCGTGGGTCTACGGGGTGGCCCGGAACAAGATCCGCCAGGCGCACACCCAGCGGGGCCGGGTGGCGCTCGGCGCCGAACTGGTCGCCGCCGACGCCTTCGTGCACGCGCCCGACCCGGCCGACGCGCAGGCCGCCGACGACCGGGCACGCCGGTTGGTCGCGCTGCTCCCCGAGGCGGAGGCCGACGCGATGACCCTGACCGTCTGGGGCGGGTTGACGTCGACCGAGGCGGCCCGGGAGCTCGGCTGCAGCGTGACCGCCGTGACCAGCAGGCTGTCCCGGGCGCGCACCCGACTGGCAGCGGCACTGCAGGACGAACTCGACCGGGAAAGGGGAGCGCGATGAGCGACGAGCGCCGCGCCGCCGCCGAGGTCGACGCGCTGGCGGCGCTGCTGGACGAGGTGGGACTCGGCGCGCCCGCGACGGACGAGTCGATGACCGACACCGAGGTGGCACGCCGGGTCGACGCCCTCGTGCACGCGGCGCCGGACAACGTGGTGCCGCTACGCCGACGCCGCCGGTCGCCGTGGACCGTCGCCGCCGGCGCGGCCGCCGCAGTGCTGCTCGCGGTGGGGATCGGCCTGGTGCCCTCGCACCTCGGTGACCCGGTCGCGCACGCCGCCGCCCCGCCGATGCTGGCGTATCCGATCGACCCGGAGGCGCTGGCGGCGGGTGAGGGGGAGCCCGCGGGCGACCGCCTGGCGGCGCTGTCGGCCGTCGCCGGCGCCCGGGTGGACCCGGAACCGGTCGGCGACGTGCAGCACACCCTGTCGCAGAGCTGGCTGCTGTCGGTGAACGTGGGCGACGACAGCACCACGATGGCGGTGGAGCCGACCGTCGGGGAGACCTGGATCGCGCCGGACGGGTCGGCGACCTTCGTGCAGTGGCGCGGACCCGGGCTGGCGCCCTCCGGTGCACTGGTCCTCGACCAGACGGTCGACACCGCCCCGGCCAACGCCGCGGTCGACGTGCTGCCCGCGGGCACCTTCGACCCGGATCAGGCGGCCGATCTGTCCCGGGACCCGGCCACCCTGCGGGCCGAGCTGCTGGGCAGCCTGTCGTCCCTGGGCTGCGACCAGCCGGGATCGCCGAACACCGCCACCTGTCTCTACCTGGCGATCACCGACCTCGCCGACCGCCTGGTGCTGCCCGCCGACCTGGACGCCGCCCTGTGGCAGGTGCTGGCCGACGAGCCGGGGCTGAGCCTGGCCGGGACCGTCACCGACCGGGTCGGGGAGGGGGCCGTCGCGCTGGCGTTCCCGGCCGCCGACTGGGACCTGGATCCGACGGTGCGTGTGTTGCTGATCGACCCCGACACCGGTGCGATCGCCGGCCGGGAGGAGGTCACGCTGTCCTCCGAGCTGCTGGAGATCGACGAACCGACCGTCACCCAGTTCCGCTACGACCTCGCGGTGGGCTGGACCGACGTCACCGGGCCGCAGGACAGCTGACCGGTCAGGCGCCGAACTCCACCAGCAGCCCCGGGATCTCCTCGGTGAGCTCCCGGGCCAGGAAGCCCAGCGGTCCGATCCGCGCCACCAACCGGTCACCGGCCGTGGCGTGCACCGCGGTGCCCCACGCTGCCGCCTGCTCCGGGGAGCAGCCGCCCGCCAACAGCCCACCGATCGCCCCCGAGAGCACGTCGCCGCTGCCCGAGGTGCCCAGCCCGGGATGGCCGGAGGCGGTGGTCCAGCGACGGCCGTCCGGGTGGGCGATCTGCCCGGCGCAGCTCACCACCGCCCGGTACCGTCCGGCGACCCGGGCCGCGGCGTCCTGCGGATCCACCTGCTCCTGGTCCAGCAGCCGGGCGGCCTCCGTCAGGTTCGGGGTCAGCACCGTGCGGTCGGGCAGCTCGACCTCCAGCCCCGGCAGCACGCCGAGGGCGAAGGCGTCGATCAGCACCGCCGCACCGTCGGCGGTGGCCAGCACCGTGGACAGCAGGGCGGCGGCACCCTCCGGTTCGTCCAGCCCCGGACCGACCACCACCGCGTCGGTGCGGGCGATCTCCTGCGCCAACCGGGGTGCGTCGGCACCGGTCGGTGAGCCGTCCGCGTCCTCCGGCAGGGAGAGCACCCCGGCCTCGGGGAACTGGGCCGCGCAGGCCGGTGCCACCGAGGACGCCACGGCCAGGGTGAGGCGTCCGGCACCGATCCGGAGCGCCGCCGCACCGGCCAGCAGCACGGCGCCCGGCGTCGGTCGGGCGCCGCCGACCACCAGGACACCACCGCGGTCGTCCTTGCTCCCGGCGCGTTCCGGCAGCGGCCAGCCGCGCAGCTCGGCCGGGGTCAGCGGGGTGGCGCTCATCGCGGCTGCCCCGCCGGTGCGGTCCGATGGTCGCCCCGATGGGCGGGCGCACCGGCCTCCTCGGTGCCGGCGTGCTCGGTCACCTCGGCCTCGGAGCGCTCCAGGTGCCGGACGTCGTTGGCCTGATCCGCCACCCAGCTGTCGTCCCGCCGCCTGAGCACCGTGACCGAGGTGTTGCGGACGTTGCTCCGGCCGATCAGCGCGAACAGGCTCTCCTCGTCCAGCTCCTCCAGGATGTAGCGCAGCAGCCAGATCACCGCGTCGTGCGCCACGATCAGCACCCGCTCGCCGGGCCCGTCCTGGATGTCCCGGAGCACCGAGCGCAGCCGGAGCGCGACGTCGGTCCACGACTCCCCGCCCGGCGGGCGGTAGTAGAACTTGCCGAGATGGTCGCGCCGGGCAGCCTCCTGCGGGAAGCGTGCGCGCATCCCGTGGCTGGTCAGGCCGTCGACCACGCCCAGCTCGCGGTCCCGCAGCCGTTCGTCCACCCGGGTGCGCAGCCGCAGCCCGGCGCCGTCCAGGGCGATCCGGGCGGTCTCCCGCGCGCGCAGGTAGGGCGAGCACCAGAGGGTGTCCGGGAGTGCCTGTGCCCGCGACCAGTGCGCACCGAGGGCCGCCGCCTGCTCGCGGCCGGTGTCGGACAAGGGGGTGTCGGCGTCCCGGGTCGGCACGCCGACCTCGTCCTCGCCCGCGCGTTCAGCACGGGTCGCGGCCACATTGCCGGTGCTCTCGCCGTGTCGTACCAGCCACAACTCGCTGACCATGCACGCCACCGTTCCAGGCCCGCCGGGTGGGCGCATCCCGAGCCGTGACGACCCCGGGGAGCCACCGGGAGTGTGCTCACCCGGGTGAGAGTTCGGTGGAAAGTCGCCCACGCGCGCTCGGGTGGGGCTAGGCTCGCGGCGCGAAGGTCCCGGATCACCCCCTGCTCCGGGGCCTTCGCCTCTGTCTGACTGATGTGACCCAGATCACATCTGATCGGCGTGACAGATCCGACGCGCCACCGGATGACCGGGATGACACGGTCTCGTGTGGAGGGCACTTCACCGTGGGCGGCCCGTCGGAGTCTGCAGGGGGCGACTCTGGCGGGCCGCGCCCGTGTCACCAGCCGATCACGCCTGGTCGACCAGATCCGGGTCCTCGTCCGGGGCGTCGGCGTCCGCGACCCCGTCCGCACCGAGCGACGGCATCATCGCGTGCAACCGAGGCGCCCACTCGGTCATCCGGGACGGGAAGCAGCGCTCCAGCAGGTCGACCATCGCCGACGCCGCCGTGGACGCCCCCGGCGAGGCGCCCAGCAGACCGGCGATGCTGCCGTCCGCCGCGGTGACCAGCTCAGTGCCGAACTCCAGCACGCCACCCCCCGGCACCGGCTTGATCACCTGCACGCGCTGACCGGCGGTGATCAGCTCCCAGTCGGAGTCGACGGCGGTGGGCAGGTACGCCTTCAGGCTGGCGATCCGCTGCTGGCGACCTGCCAGCACCTCCGTGATCAGGTAGCGCAGCAGCCCGACGTTCTTCAGCCCCACCGACAGCATCGGCCAGATGTTGTCCGGCCGGATGGTGCGCAGCAGGTCGCCCCAGGAACCGTGCTTGAGGAACTTCATGCTCCACCCGGCATAGGGGCCGAACAACAGGGCGTGCCCGCCGCCGACCGCCCGGGCGTCCAGGTGCGGGACGGACATCGGCGGCGAACCCACCGCTGCCTTCCCGTAGACCTTGGCGTGGTGCGCCGCGACCAGCGCCGGGTTGCGCGTGCGCAGGAACTGCCCGGCGATCGGGAAACCGCCGTAGCCCCGGATCTCGCGGATGCCGGAGCGCTGCAACAGCCGGAGCGCGCCGCCACCGGCCCCCACGAAGACGAACCGGGCGTTCAGCACCCGCACCCGACCGGTGGCGCGGTCCTGGATCAGCAGCTGCCAGCCGCCACCCGGGCCCCGCCGCAGGTCGCGCACCTCCTCGCCGGTGGCGATCCGGGTGCCGCGGGCGTCCAGGTCGTCCAGCAGATGCCGGGTCAGGGCCCCGAAGTCGACGTCGTAACCGTCCGGTGCTCGGGTGGCCGCCACCGGTCCCGGCTCCCGGCCGGCCATGACCAGCGGTGCCCACTCGGCGATCACGGCCGGGTCGTCGGAGAACTCCATCGCCGCGAACCGCGGGTGTTCGGCGAGCGCCGCGTGCCGACGGCGCAGGTAGTCGACGTCCCGCTCACCCTGGACGAACGTCATGTGCGGCACCGGGGTGCGGAAGTCGTCACCCGGCAGACGCCCGGATGCGATCAGGTGGTCCCACAGCTCGGTGGACAGCGAGAACTGCTCGTTGATCCGCACCGCCTTCGCGATGTCGATCGACCCGTCGGGCAGCTCCGGGGTGTAGTTCAGCTCGCACAGGGCTGCGTGGCCGGTGCCCGCGTTGTTCCAGGCATCCGAGCTCTCCCGGGCCACGGCGTCGAGGCGTTCGATCACCTCCACCGACCAGGTGGGTTCCAACTCGGACAGCAGGGTGGCGAGGGTGGCGCTCATCACGCCACCGCCGACCAGGGCGACATCGACCTCAGACACGTCACCGATGGTAACGACCGAATCGACTCTCAGCGCTCAGTGCCTGCGGGTCGGGCGGGCGTGGGTCCGGTCAGCGCCGCCCGGTAGCGGGGCGCGCGGGGTCGCAGCAGCACCCCGTCACCGTCGGCGCGCTCGACGTCGGTCCAGTGCGCGAGGAAGGTGCCGCGGTGCCGCCAGCGCAGCCAGTGCGCGATCGGCCACGGCGCCGACACGTCGGAGCGTTCGTAGCCCAGGAACGAACCGCCGGTGCGCGGGCTGACCAGCAGCCCGTGCAGCCGGGGCGCCGCCAGAGGGCCGACCGGCGGGCCGTCCAGCACCAGCCGGACGTCCACCACGTAGCCGACCTGCCGCCCCTCGTCGAACACCGGCAGGTCCAGCAGGTCACTCAGGAGCATGACGCCCTCCGGGGATGCGCGCGATGATCCGGTCCCGGACCCAGCGTTCGACCCAGCTCACCGTCAGGTCGTCGGCGTTCGAGCCCACCCGGAGCGTGGTGCCGACCTCGGTGACGTCGGACCAGGGGATCCGCTCCCACCGGGACGCCGGAGGAGTGCCGCCGAAGATCCGGGTGGCCAGCACCGGGCCGGCCAGCACGGCCGTCACCCGGGGGACCTCCTGCCCGTCGATCTCCGCATCGGCGACGGTGGTCACCGGTTCCCCGGTGCGATCGAGGATCAGGCGGTCCAGCAGGTGCAGCCGGGCGTCCAGCACCCGGCCCGGCTGGTCCGGTTCCGGCAGCAGGGACGCCGCCCCCGGCGACGGTCGGATGCGTCGCCGTCTCATGCCCCCACCCCCGTGACGATCAGCAGCGGGATCGCCGCCACGCTCGCGACCAGGATCAGCACCAGGTAGATCGACCCCAGGGCATTGGTGACCCGGCCGTTCACCTGGTCGCCCATGTACTCCGGGTCGTTCGCCACCACCAGGATGGGCAGGTAGGTCAGGGGCAGCGCGACGGCGGAGAACACCACCGAGTACTCGGTGATCCGCACCGGGTCGACCCCGGTCATCAGCACCCCGACCCCGACCACCAACGCCACGATCATCGCCAGGTGGAACCGGGCGGCGCGCGCCGGGCGGCGGAACTTCCCCCAGGACCAGCCGAAGTACTGCGCCAGGGTGTACCCGCCGGACAGCGTCGTCTCCAGCGCGGCGCCGAAGGTCGCGGCCACGATCCCGACGATCACCACCGCCAGCGCCAGTTTGCCGCCCGCCTCGGCCACCGGCAGCACGATCTGGGACAGCGAGCTGACCTGGATCGACTGCGGCAACAGCACCACCGCCGCACACCCCGCGATCGCCAACGACAACAGGCCGCCGAGCGGGAACCCGACCAGCACATTGAGCCGGGACTGCGACAGGTCCTTCCTGGTCCACCGCTCCTCGACCGCGCCCGAGCTGAAGAAGAACACCTCGTAGGGGGTCATCGCGGCACCAAACAGGGCGATCGCGTAGTACCAGTACACCGGCGCCGTCTCGCCCTCCGGGATCACCGGGGCCAGCGCCTGCGAGGCGAGATCGCCCCAGTCGGGTCCGAGCAGGAACAGGGCCACTGCGAAGACCACCAGACACAGCCCGAGCAGCCCGGTGACGTTCTCCATCAGCTGGAACTTCGTGCGCCAGACCACCAGCCAGACCGCCAGCGCGGCCACCGGCACCCACAGACGGGGTTCCACGCTGCTGGCCAGTTGCAGCGCGAGGGCGATGCCACCGACCTCGGCGGTGAGGGTGAGCAGATTGATCACGAAGCTGGCGGACAGGTTCGCCAGTGCGGTCCGGGGCCCCAGCCGCTCCCGGATGATCTCGAAGGTGGCCCGGCCGCTGACCGCGGCCACCCGACCGGACATCTGGGCGAACAGGCAGATGCCGATCACCCCGACCACCACCACCCACGCCAGCGAGAGGCCGAACCGGGACCCGACGACCGCGTTCGTCACCAGGTCACCGATGTCGAGGAAGCCGCCGATCGCCGTCAGCACCCCGAGGGCGACCCCGAGCAGGCGCTTCATCCCGACACCGCCGTCTCGGCCTCCGCGAGCATCGCCAGGACCTGGTCCGGGCTGCCGGTGCGGTCACCGGCGATCCACGCCCCGGCGGCGACCACGGCGGTGGTGGCCTGCTGCACGACCGCGAGCAGGTCGTCGCGGGTGTGCCGGGTGCCGGGGGTGGGCGGTGCCAGGGTGGTCAGCGTCCGGGTCGCCTGCTCCAACACCCGGATGGAGTCGGCCTGGGTGGTGTCGGCCACCGTGACCGCGAGCCGGTCGTCGCGCAACAGCTCCACCGCCGTGCGCACCGTGGCCACCGCCGAGGCCGCCTGGTCACCGGCGTCCTGCACGCTTGCGGTCACCTCCGCCGGGTCACGATGTCGCTCACCCACCGCGCAGCCGCACAGCAGCGCGACCAGCACCGTCGTCAGCAGCCGTCGCCACGCCATGACCGGCATCGTGCGCGCACCTCGGGCGGCCCGCATCTGCGGGTGCGGACCCGCCGACCCGGTGCCACCGTGAGGACATGACCACCGACGACAGCACCCAGCCCTACGACCCCGAGCAGGACCCGGACAGCGACCCGGAGATGCTCAACCCCCGCACCGGCGCTCAGGCAGAGGGCGACCACGAGGGTTCGGACGGCGACACCGACGCCGACCCGGACAACCTGAACCCGCGATCCACATCGTGACCGGCGTCGACCGGCAACAGCTGCGGATCTACCTGGCCGACCATCTCTCGGGTGCGTCCGCCGGGTCGGCCCGGATCCAGCGGATGGCGCAGGACTTCGCCGACACCCCGCTGGGTCCCGAGCTGGCACAGCTCGCGAGCGACATCCCGGATGAGCGGGACTGGCTGGAACGGTCCATGCAGCGGTGGGGCCTGACCCCGCATCGGTGGAAGCAGGTGGCGACCTCGCTGGTCGAGCGGGTCGGTCGGCTCAAGCCCAACGGTCGGATCGCCGCCAGCGCGCCGATGACGGCGGTGCTGGAGATCGACCTGATGCGGGCGGCGGTCACCGCCAAGCGCGGCCTGTGGGAGACCCTGCGGGTGTACGCGCCCGACCTCGGCCTGGACCCGGCCAAGCCGGTGGAGCTGATCGCGGCCGCCGACGCCCAGATCGCCACGCTGACCCGGCTCGGCGAGCGCGCCCGGCAACAGGCATTCAGAACCGGAGGGGGAGCACAGGCATGAGGGTCGTGGTGGTGGGGGCCAGTGGCAACGTCGGCACCGCGGTGCTGCGCCGCCTGCGGGGCGACGAGTCGATCACCTCGGTGCGGGCGGTCGCGCGCCGGGTGCCGCACACGACCCCGCCACCGCCCTACGACGTGGCCGAGTGGTGGCCGGTCGACATCGGGGCGACCGGCCCCGAGGACCGCACCGTGGAGCATCTGCGCCGGGCCTTCGCCGGGGCGGACGCCGTGGTGCACCTGGCCTGGGCGATCCAGCCCAGCCACGACCGGGACCGGTTGCGCCGGGTCAATGTCGACGGCACCCGCCGGGTGATCGAGGCGACCGTCCGCGCCGGGGTCCCGCATCTGGCGGTGATCTCCTCGGTGGGGGCGTACAGCCCGGTCCACGACGACATCCCGCGGGACGAGTCCTGGGTCACCGACGGCTTCCGCACCTCGGACTACAGCCAGGACAAGGCGGCGCAGGAGCGGCTGCTGGACGAGGCGGAGCGACGGCACCCGGAGCTGAGGATCGCCCGGGTGCGCCCGGCCCTGGTCTTCCAACGGGCAGCCGGATCGGAGATCAAGGGACTGTTCCTCGGGCCCTTCGTGCCCCGGCAGATCTTGAACGGCCGACTGCCGGTGCTGCCCTGGCCGGAGGGCCTGCGGGTCCAGGCCATCCACGCCGACGACCTGGCCGACGGGATCCGGGAAGTGGTGGTGCGGCAGGCGACCGGCGCGTTCAACCTGGCCGGAACCGGGGTGATCCGGGCCGCCGACGTCGCCGAGGTGCTCTCCCGCGCGAACTGGCGCGAGGTGCCGCACGCCCCGGTGCGTCGCGCGTTGTGGGCCGCGTGGCACGCCCGGCTGGCTCCGATCGGCCCGGGCTGGTTCGACATGGCGGCCGGCGCGCCGCTGCTCGACTACTCCCGGGCCGAACGCGAGCTCGACTTCCGCCCCCAGTGGTCCTCGGTGCAGGCGATGCGGGACCTGCTGGCCGGGCTGTTCGACGGCGCGGGCACCGCCAGTCCGCCGTTGAAGCCCTGAGCGCGCACAATGCAGCGGTGAGCGCAGACCAGGAACGGTGCGAGGCGGGACCCGGCGGACTCCCGGAGGCGGCCGTGCACCCGGAGGGACCGGCCCGGTTGATCCTGGGCGCCGCCGACGCGCCGGTGACCATCACCGAGTTCGGCGACCTCGAGTGCCCGTACTGCCGCCAGGCCGAGGAACCGCTGCGCCGCCTGGTCGCGGAGTCCGACGGGGGAGTGCGCCTGGTGTGGCGGCACTTCCCGCTGTTCCAGGTGCACCCGCACGCGCTGATCGCGGCGCTCGCGGTGGAGGCGGCTGCCGAGCAGGGCCTGTTCTGGCCGATGCAGCGTGCCCTGTTCGCCCAGCAGAACCGCCTCACCGAGCCCGACCTGCGCGCGGTGGCCAGGACGGTCGGCGTGGACCCGGAGTCGGTGTCCGGGGCCGCCGCGCAGCGGTTCGCCGATCGGGTCGAGGCCGATTACGTCGCAGGCCTGGACCTCGGCGTCGCCGGCACACCCACCCTGTTCATCGACGGCGAGCCGTACAGCGGTGCCCTCACCCTGCCCGCCCTGCGCCGCGCCCTACCCGCCTAGCCCGCCGCCCCCTGCCCCACCCCCGAGGTCGGCACCCCGCCCCCGAGGTCGGCACTTCGCGCCCGAGGTCGGCACCCCGCCCCCGAGGTCGGCACCCCGCCCCCGAGGTCGGCACTTCGCGCCCGAGGTCGGCACTTCGCGCCCGAGGTCGGCACTTCGCCGGGCCCTACCTGGCCGGAACTGCCGACGTCGTGCCCCCCGCTAGGCCCGTCCGCCACCCCGCCACCCCTCCACCCGCGACACGCGCCCTGCCCGGCTAGACCGAGCCGACCGCCCACGGCCCGGTGGGCAGCCGGGGCGGCAGGTCCTCCTCCGGGGAGCACAGCGGCAGCTTGTTGCCCAGCACCCGCAGCAGGACGCTGCCCAGCACCGCGGCGATCAGCGACCCGGCGAGGATGCCGATCTTCGCCTGCTCCTGGATCGCCCCCTCGAATGCCAGCTCGGCGATGAACAGCGAGATCGTGAAGCCGATCCCGGCCAGCACCGCTCCGCCCAGCAGGTGCCCCCAGCGCACGCGGCCCGGCAACCGACCCAGCCCGGTCCTGATCGCGATCGTGGCGGCACCGGTGATCCCGATGGTGTTCCCGACCACCAGCGCGACCGCGACGCCGATGCTCACCGGGGAGGTCGCCGCCGCCCGGAGTGCCTCCCCGTCCAGTCGCACCCCGGCGTTCGCCAGGCCGAAGACCGGGACGATCACGAAGGCGCTCCACGGGTGCAGCAGACGTTGCAGCCGCTCGCTCGCCGGGACGGCGGCCCGCGCCGCCAGCTCGGTCAGGTGCTCGCGGTCGGCGGTGGTCTCCGCGACCAGCCCGTCCGCCCACTGCGGAACGTCCTCGACGTGCTCGCGGGCCATCGACCGGGACGGCAGCAGCAGGCCGACCAGCACCCCGGCCAGCGTGGCGTGCACGCCGGAGGCGTTCACCGCGAACCACAGGGCGATCCCGAGCAGCGCGTACGGGGTGAGCCGCCACACGCCGAGCCAGCGCAGCGCGACCAACCCGGCCACCAGCACCGCCGCGATCCCCAGCGCCGCCCAGTTGACCCCGTCGGTGTAGAACACCGCCATCACGGTGATCGCCCCGATGTCGTCCACGATCGCGAGCGTGAGCAGGAACAGCCGGAGCCGATCCGGGCAGGCGGGTCCGAACAGCGCGAGCACGCCGACCAGGAACGCGGTGTCGGTGCTCATCACCACCCCCCAGCCGTGTGCGGCCTCGCCGCCGCCGTTGAACGCCAGGTAGATCAGCGCCGGAACCGCCAGACCGCCGAGCGCCCCGAGCGCGGGCACCGCGATGGTGCGCCGGTCCCGCAGCTCCCCGCTGGTCACCTCACGGTTGATCTCCAGGCCGACCACGCAGAAGAACACCGCCATCGCGGCGTCGTTCACCCAGTGGTGCAGGCTCAGGTCCAGCCCCCACGACCCGAGGTGGAAGCCGGCAGAGGTGGACCACAGCGCGTCGTAGCCCGCCGACCACGGGCTGTTCGCCCACAGCAGGGCGAGCACGGTCGCCGCGAGCAGGGCCAGCGCCGACCCGGCCTCGGTGGCCAGGAAGTCCCGCACCGAGGGGTTCACCGACGGTAGACGGACCCGCAGTGACGGCCCCGGCGTCAGGGGCCCGCTCATCGGTGCGGGCACGGTTCGGTCGTCACGGGCGGCTCCCTGCTCTGCTGATCGGTTGGTGTCCGACCGGTGCCAACGTCGCTGGTCGGGCCAGTATGCCCAGCGCGATGCGACGATGGTCGGTATGAGCAACCAGCCGCGTACCGCACTCGTCACCGGCGCCGGACGGGGGATCGGCCGCGGCCTGGCCCGGGGACTGGCCGCCGCGGGGTGGGAGCTGGCCCTGGTGGGTCGCACCGCCGAGCACCTGGACGCGGTCGCCGCCGAGATCCGCGCCGCGCACCCCGACCGCACCGTGCTGACCCTGCCCGCCGATGTCACGGTCGCCGACCAGGTCACCGCCGTGGTGGCCGCCGCCGAGCAGGGCCTGGGCGGGATCGGTCTGCTGGTGAACAACGCCGGGGTGATCGAACGCCAGGAGGTCGACCTGGCGGCCGACGACGTCGAGGACGTGTGGCGGGTGATCGAGGTCAACGTCCGCGGTCCGCTGCTGGTCACCCACGCCGTGCTGCCGGGGATGCTCGCCCGCGGTGCCGGGCACATCGTCAACATCAACTCCGGCTCCGGTCACCGGCCCTCGCCGGTCTACACCGGCTACGGGATCAGCAAGGGCGCCCTGGCCCGGCTCACCACGATGGTGCACACCCAGGTCGCCGACCGGGGCGTGCGCGTGCTGGACGTCGCCCCCGGTGTCGTGGTCACCGACATGACCCAGGCGATGCCGCTGCACGACGGTCGCGCCGAGTGGACCCCGGTGGAGGCCAGCGTCGATCTGATCGACGCCTTCGGCTCCGGTCGCCTGGACGCGCTGTCCGGCCGGTTCGTGCGTGCGGGGACCGACACCGAGGAGTCGTTGCTCGCGCACGCGGAGCGGATCGTCGCGGCCGATGCGCGCACCCTGCGGCTGGCCGCCTGGGGCGATGACGACCCGGTGGCCTGAGCCCCGCCGTCAGCGGCTCGCCGACCCCAGAGCCGCCGGAACGAACGCCGAGTGCCCGGCGTCACGCAGTGCGGTCCGCACCCGCTCGGCCGACGCGTCCAGCTGATCGCCCGGCACGTCCTGGCGCGCGTTGGCGAAGCTGAGCTCGCCCTCGCCCCAGGCGGGCAGCACGTGCAGGTGCAGGTGCGGCACCTCGAACCCGGCGACCAGCAGCGCGGCCCGCGGTGCGTCGAACGCCCGCTGCTGGGCGGTCCCGATCCGCTTGGCGACCCGGCTCAGGTGCGCGAGCAGGTCGTCGTCGGCGTCCGTGAACCGGGGTACCTCCGCGCGGGGCACCACCAGCATGTGCCCGTCGGTGATCGGCGCGATCGTGCTGAAGGCGACGCAGAGGTCGTCCGCCCAGACGAACCGGCCCGGGATCTCGCCGGCGATGATGCGGGTGAACAGGGTGCTCATCCGGCCACGGTACCCAGCTCCCGCAGCTTGCGGGTGACCGCGAGCACGGTGTTCCAGTTCCGCCCGGAGCCCTTCGCGCCGGCGGTGCGGTCCAGCACCGCGCCGGTCAGCCGGGACCTGCCGATCCCGTCCACGTAGTCGATGTAGCCCTCCTCGCCGTGGAAGGTGGTCGACTCCGGGCCGTAGGCGCTCAGATCCGGCGTGCCGGCCGTGACCGGTGCGTCGTAGAACATCACCAGCAGCTTGGACGGGCGGTCGGCCGCCGCCTGCGGATACGGGTTGGCGTCGATCACCGCCTCCAGCTGCGGCAGAGTCCGCACCACCAGCCCGAGCGGCAGGTCCAGCTCCGCACGCAGGTGGTCGGTGAGCTCGGCGACCAGCGCGGCCCGGTCCCCGGTGAAGTCCGGTCGCGGACGCAGCATCAGGTTGCCGGTCGCCAACCAGGTCGACACGTCGCGGTGCCCGAGCGCGGCGGTGACCTCGCGCAGCCGCGGCATCGGCACCGTGCCGTAGCGGCCGAGGTTGACCGCCTGCAGCAGGGCGACGACGGGGACGTCGGTGTCCACGCGCCGGCCCTACAGGAACCGCAGCGGGTCGAATTCGTCCAGCGGGATGATCCGCAGCCGGGGCAGCGTCACGTTGAACGCCTTGACGTCCGACTCCAGGTCGAAGGTCTCCAGCCCGTCCTCCACCAGGTGGGACAGCTGGCTGCTGGTGAACTCCCGGAACGCGAGCAGCCCGACCCGCCGGTCCTCGTCCTCGAGCAGGGTCTCCATCTCCGGCGCGAAGTCGCCGTCGTGCGAGGCGAGCAGCACGTCGCCGTCCCGGTCGGCCAGCGCCGCCAGGGTGCGCTTGATACCGATGTCCACGACCTTGCCCTCACCGGACAGCGGGATCGGCTGGAACCCGATCGCGAGCAGGGCCTGGACGAAGGCCATCGGCATCGTGCCGCTGGTGGCGTTGAGGAAGAACAACCCCTTGGTGTCCTGGTCCCAGACCCGCTCCGCGAAGTCCAGCACCCGCTCCCACCGGGGTCGCTGCTCCGGGGTGGGTCGACCGTTGAGGATCGACGACCCGAGGGTGGCGTCGATGTTCTCGCCGTCGACCAGGACGTAGGTGGTGGTCATGCGGCCCAGCGTACGGCCGCCTCGGCGATGATGGCGCTCGTGGACTCAGGTGAGGGAGCGGCGATGACCGGTGACAAGCGGCTGGCGGCAGCGGCGTGGGAGGAGCTGTTCCGCGCCCAGGTCGCGATCATGCGCCGATTGCAGCGCGACCCGATCTGGGACCGGATCACGATGCGGGAGTACGACGTCCTGTTCACGCTCTCGGGTGCCGCCGACCAGCGGCTGCGGCTGCGAGAGCTCGCCGAGTCCAGTCTGCTCAGCCAGCCGAGCCTGAGCCGGATGGTGGAACGGCTCGCGGCGGCCGGGTGGGTGCGCCGGGACCGGGCGCCGGAGGACGGACGCGGTGTGCTGGTCACCCTGACCGAGGAGGGTGCCGCTCTGCAGCGCGAGGTCGGTCGGCGGCATGTCGAGGCGATCGCCCACTACGTCGGTGGTGCCCTGGACGACGCCGGTCTGCGGACGCTGCAGGAGGTGACCGGTCGGCTCCGGCACGCGCAGCCGTCGATCCCGGAGCTGCGCCGGGCGGACTGACCTGCGGCGCCGATCGTGACCGGCGCCACGGTGATTCGCGGCAAGTGGGGACCTCCGGCCCACGACCCGGCGGACCGCGGCACGCACGATGGTCGGAACCGGTGCGTACCTCGCCCCGGATCAGCCGTAGAGGGGGACCCCATGCGAGTCTTGGTCACCGTGGCCTCGCGCCATGGCGCCACCGCCGAGATCGGCTCCGCGGTCGGTCGCGTGCTGGCCGATGCCGGTCATCTGGTGCGGGAATGTGCGCCCGAGGACGTCGAGAGCCTGGACGACGTGGACGTGGTGGTGCTCGGGTCCGCCGTGTACACGGCCCACTGGCTGCCCGCCGCCCGCGATTTCGCCAAGCGCTGGCAGGACGAGCTGCGCGCCCGACCGGTGTGGCTGTTCTCCTCGGGTCTGGCCACCCAGCCGGCCGCTTCCGCGAACTCGCCGCACGAGCTGTTGGCGCTGCGCGAGCGGGTCGGCGCGCTGGGCCACCGGTCCTTCGCCGGGCGGTTGCAGCGCAGCGAGCTCGCCTTCGCCGAGCGTGCCCTGATCGCGGGGGCACGGGCCAAGGAGGGCGACCACCGGGACTTCGCCGCCGTCGCCGCGTGGGCGGGCGACATCGCTGGTCAGCTGGCTGTCATGCCGGAACCCGCCCCGGCGGTCCCGAGTAGCTGACACCCCGTCAGGACAAGATCACGGCCGCGGAACCGGTCCTCGGAAATCCTCGGTCAGTTCGCGATGTCATGATGCTGGACGTGACTTCAGCCCCCACGACGACGTCGTCGCTCGCCCCGTACGACGCTGTGCTCCTGTTGTCCTTCGGCGGCCCCGAGAAGCCGGAGGACGTGCTCCCGTTCATGCGGAACGTGACCCGCGGCAAGGGCATCCCCGAGGAACGCCTGATCGAGGTCAGCCAGCACTACGCGCTGTTCGGCGGCAAGAGCCCGATCAACGACCAGAACCGTGCCCTGATCGCCGCGCTGCGCGACGAGCTGGACGAGCGCGAGCTGGACGTGCCGATCTTCTGGGGCAACCGGAACTGGGAGCCGTTCACCGACGCCGCCCTCCAGTCGCTGCGCGATGCCGGTCACCAGCGGGTGCTCGCGGTGGTGACCAGCGCCTACGGGTCGTTCTCCGGCTGCCGCCAGTACCGCGAGCACCTGGCGGCATCGCTGCGGGAGCTCGGCGCCGCCGACATCGACCCCACCGGCGACCAGGGGACCGCGGGCGTGCGGGTCGACAAGCTGCGGCACTACTTCAACAACCCGGGCTTCGTGCGGGCCAATGCGGATGCGGTGATCGAGGCGTACGTCGCGCTCGCCGAGCAGACCGGCTCTCCGGTGACCGCCCTGCTGTCCGAGGCGCCGCTGCTGTTCGTCACCCACTCCATCCCGCTGGCGATGGAGGCCGGGTCCGGTGCCCGCCGACCGTCCTACGTCACCCAGCACCAGGAGGTCGCCCGCGAGGTCGCCGCCCTGGTCGCCGAGCGGTTCGGGGTCGCGCCGGAGCACACCCTGGCCTTCTGCTCCCGGTCCGGCCCGCCGCAGCAGCCGTGGCTGGAGCCGGACATCAACGACGTGCTGACCGAGCGGGCCGGTGCCGGGGTGCGGTCGGTGGTGATGTCGCCGATCGGCTTCGTCTCCGACCACATGGAGGTCGCCTTCGACCTGGACACCGAGGCGATGGCCACCGCGCGGGATCTCGGCATCACGGCGGTGCGGGCGGGGTCGGCCTCCACCCGGACGCCCTTCGTCTCCGGGCTGGTCGACATGATCGTCGAGCGCGCGGCCCGGGAGCGCGGCGAGGACGTCGAGCCGGTCACGGTGGGCGACCTCGGACCGTGGCCGGACCGGTGCGCGGCCGGCTGCTGCTTCCAGCGCGCAGGACAGGACACCGGCATCCCGGCGACCGCCGGATCGGATCAGGTGGGCCGCGACGACGCGGGCCGCGACGACACTCAGGAGACGACCACCCGATGAGCACCACCCACGAGCACGGCACCCACGAGCCCGGCGGACACAGCCCGGAGATGGCCGAGCAGATCAACGGCGCCCTCCGGTACGCGATGTTCGCGGTGTTCGAGGTCGCCAGCCCGCTGCCCGCCGACGAGACCGCCCGCAAGCAGGCGGTGGTCGAGGTGCTGGACGCGCTGACCGGCGACGACCGGCCGGAGGACCTGGTGGTGCGCGGCTGGTATGACGTCGCCGGGCTGCGGGCGGACGCCGACCTGATGGTGTGGTGGCACGGCCCGAGCATCGAGTCGGTGCAGGAGGCGTTCCACCGGCTGCGCGCCAGCGCCCTGGGCGCCCACCTGCTCCCGGTGTGGTCGGTGGCGGCGATGCACCGTCCGGCCGAGTTCAACCGGGGCCACGTGCCGGCGTTCCTCGCCGGTGAGGACCCCCGCGCCTACCTGTGCGTGTACCCCTTCGTGCGGTCCTACGAGTGGTACGTGCTGCCCGAGGCCGAGCGCCGCGAGCTGCTGCGCGAGCACGGGCATGCCGCCAAGGACTACGCGGACGTCCGGGCGAACACCCTGTCGTCCTTCGCCCTGGGCGACTACGAGTGGATCCTCGGCTTCGAGGCCGACGAACTGCACCGGATCGTCGACCTGATGCGTGACCTGCGGGCCACCGGCGCCCGGCTGCACGTGCGCGAGGAGACCCCGTTCTACACCGGTCCCAAGGTCGACCTCGCGGAGTGGGCCGAGCGCCAGCCGCGCGCCTGAACGTCCCGCCGGAGTCCGGCTACAGCAGCTCGGACTCCGGCGGCGCCGGGACTAGCCGGGCGGTGCGCCCGTCCTGCGCGGACAGCAGCAGCTCGTCCTCGGCCACCGTGACGGTCAGCGGGGCGGTGAGCAGGCCCAGGATCGCCCGCTCCACCGCCATCCGCTCCGGCGGACCGGCCATCAGGGTCGCGACGATCGGCCCGAAGGTGAGGTGGCCGTCGGTGAGCGTCCAAGTGCCGCGCACCCGGTTCACCCCGCCGGTGCCGTAGACCTGGCCGTCCTGCTCGAAGTGCAGCACCGGCGGCCGGTCGCCGACCACCGCCCCGGACAGATCCGCGACCATCCAGCTGCGACCGACCACCTCGTCCATCCGCCGATGATGTCATCGGCGGCGGGTGCTCACCAGCGTTCGGCGATCTGCTCCAGGGTGTTGATCCGGTCCGCGACGTCATAGGTGGTCGCGGTCAGCATCAGCTCGTCGGCGTCCACCCGGTCCACCAGCTCGCGCAGCGCCGCCACGGCGGGTCCGGCGGTGGTGGTGATCTGGGTGCCCGGGATCTGGGCCATGATCGCCCGACCGTCCGGGTCGGCCTCCAGCGTGTCCAGCAGCTGTTCGGCCTCCTCGGGGGTGACCACCGGGGCCAACGGACCCCGGGTGCGCAGCCGCAGCATCATCACCCGGCTCGGACCCGACAGCCAGGCGGCACGCTCCTCGGAGTCGGCGACGATCACCGAGGACGACACCATGAACCGGGGCCGGTCCAGCACGGCGGACGGCTGGAAGCCACTGCGGTACGCGGCCGCCGCCTGCTCGGTCAGGCCGGTGTTGAAGTGGTGCGCGTAGCTGAACGCCAGGCCGAGCCGGGCGGCGAGCTGCGCGCTGTAGAGGCTGGACCCGAGCAGCCAGACCTGCGGCGTGCCGCTGGCCGACGGGGTGGCGATCAATCGGGTCGCGGCGGGGCTCGGCGCCAGCCCGGCGGCGGGCTGACCCAGCAGCGCGAGCACGTCGACCAGCTCGGCCGGGAAGTCCTCCTCACCGGTGCGGCGCAGGGCGGAGGCCGTCATCTGGTCGGCGCCGGGTGCCCGGCCGATCCCCAGGTCGATCCGCCCCGGGTGCAGTGCCTCCAGCATCGCGAACTGCTCGGCGATCACCAGCGACGGGTGGTTCGGCAGCATCACACCACCGGACCCGAGCCGGATCCGCTCGGTGTGCGCGCCCAGATGGGCGATCAGCACGGCGGGCGAGGTGGAGGCCACGGCCGGCATCGAGTGGTGCTCGGCGACCCAGAACCGGTGGAAGCCCAACCGGTCGGCCGCCTGCGCCAGACGGGTCGAGTCGGCGAGGGCATCGGCGGTGGTCCGTCCGGTGCCGACACCGGAGAGGTCGAGGACGGACAGGGGAACGTTGCGCTGATCGGTCACATCAGGTCGCAACGTCCCCCGCCCGTCACTGCTTCCCACCCCGGCCCGATCAGGGATACAGCCCCCGCAGCTGGTGCGCCTCCGCCACCCGAGACACCCCGATCACCAGCGCCGCGTCCCGCAGGGTGATCCCGTCCGCCCGCGCCCGGGTCGCCACCGCCTGGTACGCGGTCCGCATCCGGTGCGCCAGCTTCTCCGCGATCTCCGCCTCGGTCCACCAGTAGGCCTGGTTCGCCTGCACCCACTCGAAGTAGGACACCACCACGCCACCGGCATTGGCCAGGATGTCCGGCACCACGGTGATCCCGCGCTCGGCCAGCACCCGGTCGCCCTCGGAGGTGGTCGGTCCGTTCGCGCCCTCGACCACCCAGCGCGCCTTCACCCGGGCCGCCGACTCGGCGTCCAGCACGTTCTCCACCGCCGCCGGGACCAGCACGTCCACGTCGAGGGCCAACAGCGCGTCGTTGTCGATCGGCTCCGCCTGCGGGAAACCGACCACCGACCCGGTCTCGGCCACGTGCCGCTGCAGGGCCGCCAGGTCCAGGCCGTCGGCGGCGTACACCCCGCCGTTCTCGTCGCTGACCGCCACCACTCGGGCACCGCCGTCCGCGAGGAACCGCGCCGCGTGCGACCCGACCTTGCCGTAGCCCTGCACCGCGCACGTCACCTCCGGCAGCCCGGTCCCGGCATCGGCCAGCGCCGCCTCGGCCGCATGCACCACCCCGCGCGAGGTCGCCGTGGCCCGGCCCAGCGAACCGCCCACCGCCAACGGCTTGCCGGTGACCACCCCCGGCGTGGTGAAGCCGGTGTTGACCGAGTAGGTGTCCATCACCCAGCTCATCGTCTGTTCGGTGGTCCCGATGTCCGGGGCCATGATGTCCCGCTCCGGGCCGATCACCGGCATCAGCTCGGAGGTGTACCGCCGGGTCACCCGCTCCAGCTCCGCGGTCGAGTAGCCGCGCGGGTCGATGGCCACGCCACCCTTGGCGCCGCCGTAGGGCAGATCGACCACCGCGCACTTCCAGGTCATCCACATCGCCAGGGCGCGCACCTCGTCGATGTCCACCCCGGGGGCGTACCGCAGACCACCCTTGCCCGGCCCCCGGGAGATGTTGTGCTGCACCCGGTACCCGGACAGCACCTCGATCCTCCCGTCGTCCCGGCGCAACGGCACCGCCACATGCAGCTCCCGGCGCGGGGTGGCCAACATGGCGTGCAGCCCCTCGTCGTAGCCGAGCAGCCGGACCGCCGAGCTCAACTGGTCCTGGGCGGTGTCCAACGGGGAGGTGCGGGTCGGTGCCGGAGCCGCGGGGGTGTGCGGATCGGGGACGGACACGGGGCTCATCTGCGGTGCCTCCTGGGCAGCTGGCGGCCCCCGGGCGGTGCCTCGTCGCGCCGCCTGTGGCGGGTGGCCACCGGATGCGGTCACTGTGCCACAGCGCGGCCGGGGCCACAGCGCGGCGTCCCGGTCAGCCGCCGTACTCGAAGTGCCAGTACTCCGCGAACGGCTGCCCCTCCCGCACCCGCTCCGGCGCGTACCAGCCGTAGGTCGGCCCGTGGGTGACCAGCCACTGGTACCGCTCGGTGCCGAAACCGTAGGTCTCGGGCCACTCCTGGACGTCGAGCGCGAGACCGAGCCCGTGGCTGGAGGTGCCCGGCGTGGCGGCCAGTCCGCCGAGGGCGGCCTTCATCGCGACCTGGTCGGCGTACGACCGGTAGGTCAGGTCGAGGTCGAGGGAGGCACCGAAGGCGGCGCGGTAGGCGTCGTTCAGCGCGGTGAGGGCGTCGGCGGCGTCGCAGCGCAGGTACTGGGTGAAGCCGAGCTGGTCGGTGCCCCAGCCGATCGCGCACATCGCGGCGGCGGGCATGTGGCCGTTGGAACCGTCGCCGTCGGCGGTGGGCACGGAGGTGACCCAGAGGACGTTCCCGGCCGAGTCGATCGGGCGGCCGTCGACCCAGCCGGCGATCCGGGGGTGGGTCGGGGCACCGGGCGGTGCGGCCGAGGCGCGGGCGTTCTGCTGCTCCCGCGCTGCGGCGTCCGCGGCTGCCTGGGCGTCGGCCGCCTGGGCGGCGGCAAGTGCCTCAGCGTGTGCGGCGGCCTCGGCCTCGGCAGCTGCTGCGGCTGCTGCCGCGGCGGTTCGCTCGGCCTGGCGTTCCAGTCCCCGGCGTGCGGCGTCCCGGTCGGCGGCCCTGGTCCGCTCCGCGAGGAAGTCCTGCTCGGCGGTCGTCAGCGTGGCGGACAGGGCGAGGGCGTCGGCGTCGATGGGCGCCGGGCCGGCTTCGCGGGTGAGGGCCCACCCGGCGCCGACGGCGGCACTGGCGACCAGCAGCAGCGCGGCAGCGGCGGCGACCAGTCGGGTGCGGCGTCGGTGGCGGCGGCCGAGTCGTCGCACGCGGCGGGGGAGTGGCACCGCTGTCGACCGGTCCGCGGGCTCCGCACCCGGCGGGCTCGCGGGCTCCGGACCCGGCGGGCGAGTTCCCTCGCTTCCCACCGGGTCCGGTGCCGACGGCGACGTCACGCGCCGAGGGCGTCGATCCGGGCGAGCTCGTCGGCGGAGAGCTGGAAGCCGAGCACGTCCAGGTTGGACTCGATCCGCTCCCGGTGGACCGACTTCGGGATCACCACGATGCCGTGGTCGATGTGCCAGCGCAGGACGACCTGCTGCGGGCTGACCCCGTGCGCCTCGGCGATCTCGGCCAGCACCGGCGCCGACATGTCGGTGCGCTTGAACGGGCTGTATCCCTCGATCGCCACCCCGCGCTCGTGGTGCGCGGCGACCAGGTCGGCGTCCCAGTCGGTCGGGCTCCACGGGATCTGGTTGACCGCCGGCGCCTCACCGGTGGCGGCGATCAGCTCGTCGATCTGCGCGATGGAGTAGTTCGAGACACCGATGCTGCGGACCAGGCCCTCGTCCCGGGCGGCGATGAACTGCTGCCAGGTCTCCGGGGTCGCCTGCTTGTTCGGCGGCCAGTGGATCAGCCACAGGTCCAGGTGGTCGGTGCCCAGCTCGGCCAGCGACTCGGTGAGGGTCTGGCGCTCGCGGCCCGCGTGGTCCGGCGGGAGCTTGGTGGTGACGAAGACGTGGTCCCGGTCGATGTCGACGGCTGCCAGCGCCCGGCCGACCTGCGCCTGGTTGCCGTAGCCGGTCGCGGTGTCGATGTGGGTGTAGCCGAGTTCCAGGGCGGTGATGACGGCGCGTTCGGCGTCATCGCCCTCGGACTGCCAGGTGCCGAGCCCGAGCAGGGGCATCGCACCGCCGGGCAGCTGGATGGTGGGAATGTTCGCTGCGGTCATGTCCCCATCGTGTCCCGAGCCGGCGGTGTCGGCCACGGGAGACCGGCGGTGGCGGGCTGACCGGCATCGGCGTCCCGGGATGCACGGCGGAACTGGGCGGGGGTCTCGCCGGTGAGCCGGCCGAAGGTGCGGGTGAAGGACGCCTGATCGTAGAAGCCCACCGCCCCGGCGATCTCGGCCACCGGGAGATCGGTCCCGCCGAGCAACGCCGCCGCGTGATCCACCCTGGCCCGGAGCACGTACTGCTGCGGGGACAGACCGAACACCCGGCGCAGCCGACGGTCCAGCGTGGCGGCCGAGCACCCGGCGGCGGTGGCGAGGTCGGCGACGGTGGGCGGGGCGGCGATCCGCTCCCGGACCAGGTCGGCGACCCGGTGCAGCGAGGCGATGGTCTCCGGGTCGGCGTCCTGTCCGCGCAGTGCCTGGGAGATCGACACCAGGCCGAGGACGGTCCCGTCCTCCGCGCGGACCGGGCTTTTGGAGGTCAGGTACCAGCCGGGGGTGCCACCGGGGCGGCGGATCAGCTCCAGCTCGCGGCGCAGCTCCCGGCCCTCGGTCAGCACCGTGCGGTCCTGGGCGTCGTACCGGGCCGCCAACAGCGGGTCGAAGAGCTGGACCGCCGTGCGCCCGACCACCCCGCGCCGGGAACGTTCGTTGGTCCGGCGGACGAAGGCGTCGTTGACCAGGACGTACCGCCCCTCGATGTCCTTGACGCAGAACATGGTGCCGGTCAGGTCCTCGGCCAGGGTGAGCAACGCGGGGGTCAGGGCGCGCAGCAGCGGGGACGGGGCGAGCGGTGGACGGTGCGGCATGATCCGGGCAGCGTAGGCGCTCCGTAGCTGTACGTGGCTGTACGCGGCTGCGCGCGGTGAGGCACGGCGGGCACGGCTGGGGCGCAGCTAGGCGATGCCCACCGGCCGAGCGCGCGAATCGATGCAAGACGCGCAGCGGAGAACCGAGGACGATCACGCCATGACGACCGCCGCACTCACCGACCGCGCCATCGCGCTGGCCACCCGCTGGACCGAGGCGACCGAGGCCGACGCCACCCCGGCCGAGCGCCGGGCCACCGAGCGCCTGGCCGCCCTGGTCGCCGACCCGGCCGGGTTGGAGCTGGCGGTGCGGTTCGTGGACCGGGTGGCCAGGCCGGAGGACGTGCGGGTCGCGGCGGCCGAGCTGGTCGACCTGGGCGAGCGCGCCGGGGACGCGCGCGGCTTCCTCGGCGCCGCCGACCGGGGACTGCTCACCCTCGGCTCCCGACTCGCGCCGGTGCTGCCGCAGGTGGTGGTGCCCGCGGCCAGGATCCGGCTGCGCCAGCTGGTCGGGCACCTGGTCGCCGACGCGGGTCCCGGGCTGGCCGGACACATCGCCCGCGCCCGCCGGGACGGGTTCCGGCTGAACCTCAACCTGCTCGGCGAGGCGGTGCTGGGCGAGGAGGAGGCCGCCCGACGGCTGCGCCGGGTGCAGCAGCTGGTGGTCCGCCCCGACGTCGACTACGTGTCGGTGAAGGTCTCGGCGGTGGCCAGCCAGCTGTCGACCTGGGACACCGCCGGGTCGGTGGCGCGGGTGGTCGACCGGCTGCGCCCGTTGTACCGGGTCGCCGCCGCGCACGGCACCTTCCTGAACCTGGACATGGAGGAGTACCGCGACCTGGAGATGACCCTGCGGGTGTTCGAGGACCTGCTCGCCGACCCGGAGCTGCACGACTACCAGGCAGGGATCGTGCTGCAGGCCTATCTGCCGGACACCTCGGCCGCCCTGGACCAGCTCACCGGCATCGCCCGCGCCCGGACCGCGACCGGCGGCGCCGGGATCAAGGTGCGCCTGGTGAAGGGGGCGAACCTGGCGATGGAACGGGTCGAGGCCGAACTGCACGACTGGCAGCAGGCGCCCTACGGCAGCAAGCCGGAGGTGGACGCGCACTACCTGCGGCTGGTCGACACCGCCCTGCACCCCGACCGGATCGAGGCGCTGCGGGTCGGGGTGGCCAGTCACAACCTGTTCCACGTCGCCTACGCCCATCTGCTCGCCGAGGATCGGAGGGTACGCGCGGGGGTCGACATCGAGATGCTGCAGGGGATGGCCCCGGCCCAGGCGCGGGCGGTGCAGCGCGACGCCGGACAGGTGCTGCTCTACACCCCGGTGGTCGCGCGGGACGACTTCGACGTGGCGATCTCCTATCTGGTGCGCCGACTGGAGGAGAACGCGGCACCGGAGAACTTCCTGCACGCGCTGTTCGCCGGGGAGCAGCTGACCGGGCTGGACGCCCAACGGGCAGCCTTCCGGGCCGCCGTCGCCGACTCTGCGACCGTGAGCACCACACCCCGGCGCCGGCCCCGCGCGGCTGTCCGCCCCACCGACGACCCGGTGCCGTTCCACAACGCGGCGGACACCGACCCCGCCGTCCCCGCCTCCCGGGACTGGGCCGCCACCCTCGTCGCGCACGACGTGCCCGCACCCGAGGGCGCGCAGCCGCTCACCACCCGGCAGCAGGTCGACGCCGCCGTCGATCGCGCCCGCACCGCGGCGCCACTGTGGTCGGCGCGCACCCCGGCCGAGCGCGCGGCAGTGCTGCGCCGGATCGCCGCCGAACTCGAAGCGGCCCGCGGTGATCTGGTCGCCACGATGGTGCACGAGGGCGGCAAGACGGTGGCCGAGGCCGACCCGGAGGTGAGCGAGGCGATCGACTTCGCTCGCTACTACGCGGCCCGCACGCTGGATCTGGCCGACGGCGCCGTACCCGGTGCCCGGTTCCGCCCGCACGGGGTCACCCTGGTCACGCCGCCCTGGAACTTCCCGGTGGCGATCCCGACCGGATCGGTGCTGGCGGCGCTCGCGGCCGGGTCCCCGGTGCTGATCAAGCCCGCGCCGCAGACCCCGCGCTGCGTCCGGGTGGCGATGGCGGCGGTGCGGCGTGCCCTGGACGCGCACGGGATCACCGAGGACGCGGTGCAGGTGGTGCTGACCGACGAGGGCGACACCGGGCGGCACCTGATCACCCACCCCGGCATCGACCGGCTGCTGCTCACCGGCGCGCTGGAGACCGCGCGGCTGTTCGCCGGCTGGCGACCCGAACTGGACGTGTACGCCGAGACGTCTGGGAAGAACGCCCTGGTCATCACCCCGTCGGCGGATGTCGACCTGGCGGTGGCGGATCTGGTGCGCTCCGCCTTCGGGCATGCCGGGCAGAAGTGCTCGGCGGCCTCCCTGGCGATCCTGGTGGGGTCGGCCGGCCGGTCGGACCGGCTGCGCCGTCAGCTCGCGGACGCGGTCACCTCGCTGCGAGTCGGACCGGCGGACGACCTGGGCACCACGATGGGACCGCTGATCGAACCGGCGCAGGGCAAGCTGTTGCGGGCGCTCACCACGCTGGACGAGGGGGAGAGCTGGCTGGTCCAGCCCCGACGCCTCGACGCGGAGGGACGACTCTGGTCGCCCGGCGTCAAGCTCACCCATCCCGGCTCCTGGTTCCACCGCACCGAGTGCTTCGGCCCGGTGCTCGGCGTCATCCGGGTGGACACCCTGGAGCAGGCGATCGCGGTGCAGAACGACGTGGCCCTGGGCCTGACCGGTGGCCTGCACTCGCTCGACCCGGACGAGATCGCGCAGTGGCTCGACCGGGTCGAGGTCGGCAACGCCTACGTCAACCGGCACATCACCGGCGCGGTGGTGCAGCGTCAGCCGTTCGGCGGGTGGAAGGCGTCGGTGGTCGGACCCGGGGCGAAGGCCGGTGGGCCGCATTACGTGGCGCAGCTCGGCCGGTGGCAGGACGATCCGGAGATCGCGGCGCTGGACGACGACGCCTGGCTCGCCTGGGCGGTGGCCGACGACGCCCGCTGCTGGGCCGGGGAGTACGGCATCGACCACGACCCCACCGCGCTGGCGGCGGAGGAGAACACGTTGCGTTACCGCCCGGTGCCGGAGCTGACCGTGTACGTGGCCGCCGACGGTCGGGAGCGCGACCTGCGTCGGGTCCTGGCGGCGGCCAGGATCGCCGGGGTGCCGGTGCACGTGGAGCGCGGCGACGACCTGGCCCGACGGATCGCGGACGGCAGCGTGCACGGTCGGGTCCGGGTGATCGGGTCGGCGCCGGAGCTGCGGGCGGCGGCGGCCGATCGGGTCGGCGAGGTCACCGTGCTGGACGGCCCGGTGCTGGCGGCGGGGGAGCGCGAACTGCTGACCGTGCTGCGCGAGCAGGCGGTCAGCCGCACACGTCACCGCTTCGGGCACATCGACCCGACCCGCTGACCGGCCCCGCCCGGCTGTCCCGCCGAGGAATCGGCATCCGGGGCGACGCGGGATCCGGTTCCCCGGCGACTACGCGGAGTCCCGGACCACCAGCTCCGGCTCGAAGATCATCGGCGCGGTCCGGGGCGGCTCGCCGCGCAGCTGCGCGATCAGCTCCGCTCCGGCCGCGCGGGCCATCGCCACCACCGGCTGGGTGATCGTGGTCAGCGCGGGCTTGGTGGTGACGGCCAGGCCGCTGTTGTCGTAGCCGATGATCGCCAGGTCCTCCGGCATGCTGCGACCGGCGGCCGACAGCACCGGCATCGCACCGGCCGCCATCAGGTCCGAGGCGATGAACACGGCGTCGACCTCGGGGAAGCGCTCGACCAGCTCCCGAGCGGCCTGCGCGCCACCATCGAGGGTGAAGTCGCCGGTCACCACCGCGTGATCGGGCAATCCGGCAGCGCGCAACGCTTGGCGCCAGCCCTCCAGCCGGTCGATGCCGGCGCTCATGTCGGCGGGGCCGGTGATGGTCGCGATCCGGCGACGGCCGATCGAGATCAGGTGTTCGGTGGCCAGCCGCGCCCCGCCCACGTTGTCGGTGTCGATCAGGGACAACGAGCTGCGGGTGGTGAACGGGCGGCCCATGAACACGGTGGGCAGCCCGGAGTCCTCCAGTGCGCGGTCGATCGCGTCGTCGCGGTGGTGGGACACGATGATCGCGCCGTCGACGTGGCCGGCCCGCAGGTAGCGCACGGTGCGGGCGGCGTCGTCCGGGCGGGCGATCAGCAGCAACAGCTGGAGGTCGGAGTCCGAGAGCGCGAGGCTGACACCGTTGAGCACTCCGGCGAAGAACGGGTCGGAGAGCACGCGCTCATCCGGTTCGGGGACCACCAGGGCGACCGAGTCGGTCCGCCGGGTGACCAGCGACCGGGCAGCACGGTTCGGGGTGTACCCGAGGGCGGAGACCGCGTCGGCGACGGCGGCCATCGCCTCGGGCGAGACGCGGTCACCACCGTTGATCGCGCGGGAGGCGGTGGAGCGGGAGACCCCGGCACGCTCGGCGACCTGCTCGAGGGTGGGGGCGGTGTGCAGCGGCGTCATTGCCTGGTCGACCACGATGGGTCCCCCTCTGCTGGTGGTGCTCACGTCAGACGACGTTGCAGTGGATTCGCGGCTGAGACGCGGGGCCGGACATGGATCCGGCCCCGCGCGCAGCCTAGCGTCAGCCCTTGACCGCGCCGGCCATGATGCCGGCGACCAGCTGGCGCCCGGCGATCACGAACAGCACCAGCAGCGGGATCACCGAGATGACCACACCCGCCATGATCAGGGACATGTCCTTGAAGAAGGACGCCTGCAGCAGCTGCAGCGCCACCGGCAGGGTGGGGTTCTGGGTGCCGAGCACGATGGACGGCCAGAAGAAGTTCGTCCACGACCCGATGAAGGTGAACAGCGCCAGCATCGCGGCCGCCGGGCGTGCGGCGGGCAGCGCCACGTGCCAGAAGGTGCGGATCATCGACGCGCCGTCGACCCGGGCCGCCTCGATCAGCTCGTAGGGCAGCGCCGACTCCAGGTACTGGGTCATCCAGAACACACCGAAGGCGGTGACCAGGCCGGGCAGGATCACCGACAGCAGGTTCCCGACCAGGCCCAGCTCGCGCATCACGATGAACAGCGGCACCACACCCAGCTGGGTCGGCACGGCCATCGTGGCGATCACGAACACCAGCAGCGGGCCGCGGCCACGGAAGCGCAGCTTCGCGAAGGAGAACCCGGCGAGGGTGGAGAACAGCACCACCGAGGCCGAGGTGACCACGGCGACGATCACCGAGTTCAGGAACGCCTGCGGCAGGTTGATGTTCGCGTCCATCACCCGCTGGAGGTTGTCCAGCAGGTTGCCGCCCAGGCCGAGGCCCGGGATCGGGTTCTGCGCGATCTCGCTCGCGGTGGAGCTGGACAGCTGGAGCGCGTAGTACAGCGGGTAGGCCGATCCGAGGATGACGATCGTCAGGATCGCGTAGGTCACCCATCCGGCGCGACGACCCTCGGAGGTCTGGGTCTGCTTCCGCTTGCGTGCTGCTGCCCGGGCGGCGCCACGTCCGGCGCTCTGCTCGAGCATGGGGATCGAGGTGCTCATCGCGCGGTCCTCCCGCTGGTGTCGTCGGTGCCGGGCTCGATCACCTGGTCGGTCACCGGGGTCGCGGACGGGCTGGATGCCGCCGGGATCGCGGCCAGCTTGGTGTCCTGCTTCTTGGCCTTGCGTGCGCCACTGGACGCGATCAGTCGCGTCAGCAGGAAGTTCAGGATGGCGAACACGATGATCACCAGGAACAGCATCCAGGCGACCGCCGCGGCCCGGCCGAGGTTGTTCTGCCGCCAACCGAGGTCACGCAGGTAGAGGGTCAGCGTCAGCCACTGGCCGCTCGAGCCACCCTTGCCCGCCTGGTCGTACATCCGGGGCTCGTCGTAGATCTGCAGGCCACCGATGGTGGAGGTGATGACCACGAAGATCACCGTGGGGCGCAGCATCGGGATCGTGATCGACCGGAACTGACGCCAGCGCGCGGCACCGTCGATGGTGGCGGCCTCGTACAGGTCGCGCGGGATGGCCTGCATCGCGGCCAGGAAGATCAGCGCGTTGTAGCCGGTCCAGCGGAAGTTCACCATCGTGGAGATGGCGACGTGCGCGGGCAGCGACTGGGAGTGCCAGCCGACCGGGTCGATGCCGACGTAGCCGAGCAGCGTGTTGATCACGCCGGAGCCGTCGGCGAACAGCTTGGAGAAGATCAGCGCGACGGCCACCGGGGCCACCACGTAGGGGAGCAGGACGCCCATCCGCCAGAAGGTCTTGGCCCGGAGGTTCGCGTCCAGCATCGCCGCGATGATCAGCGCCGCGATCATCTGCGGGATGGTCGACAGCACGAAGATGCTGAAGGTGTTGCCCAGCGCCTTCCAGAAGAACGGCTGCTGGAGGATGAAGCTGAAGTTCTCCATCCCCACGAAGTCGCCCTGGCCGCCCAGCAGGCTCCACTCGTGCACCGACACCCAGGCGGTGTAGAGCAGCGGGAACAGCCCGACCACGGCGAACAGCAGGAAGAACGGGGAGATGTACAGGTAGGGGGAGAGCTTGACGTCCCACTTGCCCAGCTGCTGCCGGAAGCCGATCTTCCGCGGCGGGCGGGGGTCGTCCACGCTACCGGGTGAGACCGGAGCTGGGGCTGTCGAGGTGGCCATGAGGGTCCTTCGCGAACGAGTGGGAACGGTGCGGGGGCCGGGAGCGGCCCGCCGGCTGACGATCAGCCGACGGGCCACTCCGGTCGGACTTCAGACTCAGCCCAGGGCCTTGACCGCGGTCTCGAACTTCTCCCACGACGACGCGGCGTCGTCGGTCTTGTCGACGGTCACGCGGTTGATCGCGTCGGCCATCTCGGTGTTGATCGCGAAGTACTGCGGGCCCTTGTAGGGGTTCACCGAGATCCGGTCGGCCTGCTCGGCGAAGATCTGGCCGATCGGCGCGTTGTTGAAGAACTCGTTGGTGATACCGGCGAGCTCGTCGGACTTCTGCGCCTCGACCTGGCTCGGGTAGTTACCCGTGGTCTGGAACGCCTTGATCTGCTGCTCCGGGGCGGTCAGCCAGTCGGCGAGCGCCTTGGCCTCCTCCGGGTGCTCCGACTGCGCCGGGACGGTCAGGAACGAACCGCCCCAGTTACCGCCGCCACCGGGGAACACGTTGGCGATGTCCCAGCCCTCGACACCCGCGGCGTTGCCCTCGATGACACCCAGCATCCAGGACGGCGCCAGCATCACGGCGAAGCCGTTGTTCTGGAAGGCCGCGGTCCAGTCCTCGGACCACTGGCTCAGACCGGCGGACAGGTCCGCGTGGTCCAGGACGCCCTGGTAGATGTCCTTCACCTCGGGGTTGTCCAGCGCGATGATCTCGTTGGTGTCCGGGTCCTCGTAGGACTTCTCCACCTGGTTGATCTGGCCCTGGTAGATCGTCGACGAGGCGTCGTAGAACGGGACACCGGTGCCGGCGGCCATGAACTGGTCACCCACCGCGTAGAAGTCGTCCCAGCTGGAGTCCTCGCCACCGAAGAGCTCGGCGACCGACGCCGGGTCGCTGGGCAGACCAGCGGCCTCGAACAGGTCGGCGCGGTAGGCGATGGCCTCCGGGCCGATGTCGGTGCCGTAGCCGAGCAGCTTGCCGTCCGGCGTGGTGGCCTGGGCGGTCTTCCAGTCCTGCCAGCGACCCTCGACGCTGTCCGAGGTCAGGTCGGTGAACTGGTCCTCGTACTGCATGATCTCGGGCATCCAGTCGACCTCGACGCCGGCGACGTCGGCCAGACCGGAGCCGGAGGCCATGCCGGTGTTGAACTTCTCCCGGGCCTCGTCCGACGTCGCGGCCTTGTCGTGCACGACCGTGATGTCGGGGTTGAGCTCCATGTACTCGTCGAGCAGGTCGTCGTAGCCCCACTCGTTGAAGGTGGAGACGGTGAGCGTGATCTTGCCGTCGCTGCTCTCGCCGTCGCCGGAGCCGCCGGAGGAGCAGGCGGTGGCGAGCAGGGCGACGGAGGTGGCTCCGGCGATGGCCATCCAGGTGGTTCTCGTGCTTCGGCGCACTGGGACTCCCTTGTCGATCGAACGGCGTCATCGCCGTTGAAGTACGACGCCCGATTTGGGGGGCGTCGATGCCCGGACGTGGAAGCGTTCCCAGCTAGGGGTGCGGGAGCGTTCCCACGGCGTGCGCCGACTCTCGTCCGAACTCCGGGACAGTGTCAAGCGACCGCTGCGGCAACGGGGTGATGGAAGCGATCCCACGGCGCATCTCCGCAGGTCAGAGCGTTGGAGTGGTCGGGCGTGTTACGCAATTGTTATGGCCGATCTGACCGTGGCGCGGCTCGCGCTGCGCGGGGGGCAGCGGTGGCCTGGGCGCTCACGCTGACGAGCCGCAGCGGCGACCTGGGCGCGAAAGCCCGCTAGGCGCAGCGGCGATCTGGCTGCGCGGGGTCGCGGGGCGCAGCGGCGATCTGGCTGCGCGGGGTCGCGGGGCGCGGCGGTGGCCTGGGTGCGCGGGGTTGCGGGGCGCGGCGGTGGCCTGGGTGCGCGGGGTCGCGGGGCGCGGCGGTGGCCTGGGTGCGCGGGGTCGCGGGGCGCGGCGGTGGCCTGGTCGCGCGGGGTCGCACAGTGCAGCGGCTACCTTGGCCCGCCCGCTCGTACAGCGCAGCGGCGACCTGGGTGCGAACCCTCGCGCGGCGGCAGCGGTGACCCGGGCGGCGAGGCGCGGAGTTCAGTCCCCGGTGGTGCGGACGTACTCGCGGGCGACGGCCTCCTCGGCCTCCAGGGCTGTGCGCACCGCCTTGGCGGCCGTCTCCTCGACCATCGCGCCGAACAGCGGGACGTTCGCCTTCAGCTCGCCGTCGTAGACCACACGGGAGGACTCGCCGCCGGGGATCAGGGCCACCGTGCCGGTCATCCGCACCGGGGCACCGGCGATCTCCACCGCGACGGTGCCGCGTCGGGCACCGTCGGCGTCGGCCGCCTCCCACGCCTCCGCCTGGCGCACCTCGAGCCGGTCGCCGATGAACGCGCGGGCCTGCGGCGGGATCAGATCGGTCGGCAGCGCACGTCGCGTGGTGACGGTGAACGCGCCGCCCTCGCCGGGGGTGACGTCCACGTGCAGCACCTCGCCGCCGCTGGCCGCGACCTTCGCGCGGACGTACACCGGGTCGGCCAGCATCCGGCCGGCGGACGGCGCGTCGGTGTCGAGGGCGAGCGGGACCTGGAGGTGCACGGCGAAGGCTCCTTCGGGACGGTGCGGGGTGGGGACGACTCTAGCCCGCGACCCGGACGAATCGCCCGGCGTTCAGCTTCGACGCCTAGGCTGCGGGGGTGTCGACCCTGAGTGAACTCGTGCAGCGCCACAGCGACCTGGACGCCGCCGACCTGGAGTGGCTGCATCTGCTGGTGGGTGACTGGCAGGTCATCTCCGACCTGGCGTTCGCGGACCTGGTGCTGTGGCTGCCGACCCGGGACGGGGACTTCGTGGCGATCGCGCAGTGCCGCCCCAGCACGGGGGCCACCGTCCACTACGACGACGTCGTCGGGTCGATGCCGCCGGAGGGGCAGCGCGGGCAGTTGAGCCAGTCATTGACCGAGATGCGTGCTCAGCGTTCCCGTGAACCGCGCTGGTTCGGCTCCTACGCGGTGCGCGAGGAGGCGGTGCCGGTGGTCAGGGACGGCCGGGCGATCGCGGTGATCGCACGCCAGACCAACCTGGGCGGGGTCCGCACGCCGAGCCGGTTGGAGCTGAACTACGTCGAGGCCGCCGACGACCTGATGGGCATGATCGTGCGCGGCGAGTTCCCGCTGCCGGACGCCGCCACCGGGCCGCGCCGGGGTGCACCCCGGGTGGGCGACGGGCTGATCCGGCTCAACTCGGAGGGCGAGGTGCTGTACGCCAGCCCGAACGCCCTGAGCTGCTTCCACCGCCTCGGTGCGATGGACGACCTGGTCGGGCGCTCCTTGGTCGAGGTGGTCGCGGATCTGGTCGAGCAGCAGCACTCCCAGGTCGACGAATCGATGCCGCTGGTGCTCACCGGCCGCGCCCCGTGGCGGACCGACATCGAGGCCCACGGCGTCGCCCTGTCCCTGCGCGCGGTGCCGCTGACCGAGGGCAAGGAGCGGATCGGCGCGGTGCTGCTGTGCCGGGACGTCTCCGAGCTGCGCCGCCGTGAGCGTGAGCTGATCACCAAGGACGCGACCATCCGGGAGATCCACCACCGGGTGAAGAACAACCTGCAGACGGTGGCCGCGCTCCTGCGGTTGCAGGCTCGGCGGATGGACGTGCCCGAGGCGCGCGCGGCGCTGGAGGAGGCCATGCGTCGGGTCGCCACCATCGCGCTGGTGCACGAGACGCTGTCCCAGACACTGGACGAGACGGTCCAGTTCGACGACCTGGTGGGCCGCAGCCTGCGCCTGGCCGCCGACGTGGCCTCCGCCGGGGCGAGTGTCCGCACCGTGGTGCAGGGCTCCTTCGGCGCCGTGTCGGCCGAGGACGCGACGGCGTTGGCCCTGGTGCTGACCGAGCTGGTCACCAACGCCGTCGAGCACGGCCTGGCCGGCCGCGAGTCCGGCACGGTGGAGATCAGCGCCGACCGCGAGGACGACGTGCTCAGCGTGACGGTCGCCGACGACGGCGGCGGCATCCCCGCGAACGCCGGTGCCGGGACCGGACTGGGCACCACCATCGTGCAGACGCTGGTCACCAACGAGCTGCGCGGGTCGATCGACTGGTCGCCGCGGGACGGCGGCGGCACCCAGGTGCTCCTGCGCGCGGTACTGCGCGCCCCCGGCCGCGAGGCAAACACCGTCGCCTGACCGGCGGGGGCCCGACCCGCACCCCGCCCGCCCGCTCCCCACGGCGGTGCGGCCCGTGCCGCGGCGTCGAGCCAGCCCGAGGTCGGCAGTTCCGGCCACCCACCGGCGGGCGGACTGCCGACGTCGGGCCGAGGTCGGCAGTTCCGGCCACTCACGGGCGGGCGGAGTGCCGATCTCGGGCGCCAAGTGCCGATGTCGGACGCGCGCTGCCGATGTCGGACGCGGACCGTCGACGTCGGGCGCGGACTGCCGACGTCGGGCCGAGGTCGGCAGTTCCGGCCACTCACGGGCGGGCGGAGTGCCGATCTCGGGCGCCAAGTGCCGACCTCGGGCGCGCGCTGCCGATGCCGGACGCGGACCATCGGCCTCGGGCGCGGACCGTCGACGTCGGGCGCGGACTGCCGACGTCGGGCGCGGACCGTCGGCCTCGGCCGCGGACCGTCGGCCTGGGGCACGGGCTGCCGACGTCGGGTGGCAGATGCCCGCCAGCACGCACGATGCCCGCCGCCCCCGAGGGGGTGACGGGCATCGTGGATCCGCGTGGAGGGCGGAAGTTCAGCTCGCGCGGCGCTGCCGGGCGGTGCGGCGCTTCAGTGCGCGACGCTCGTCCTCGGACAGCCCGCCCCAGACGCCGGCGTCCTGGCCGGACTCCAGTGCCCACTTCAGGCAGGTGTCGACCACATCGCACCGACGGCAGACGGCCTTCGCCTCCTCGATCTGCAACAGGGCGGGGCCGGTGTTACCGATCGGGAAGAAGAGCTCCGGGTCCTCGGTCAGACACGCGGCCTCGTGGCGCCAATCCATCTCGAACACTCCTTGCACACAGGGGGAGCCGCCACCGAGGGGGGCAGGGACGGCTGGCGCAAACGGACACGACCGACTCACGACAGGGAAGCGTGGGGGGCGTGAGCGTCGGCGCTCGGGATCATTGCTGCATCAAGGTTCACACGGCGACCGAGCAGCGCACAAGGGGTTACGCGGAGGTTTCTGGCGCGTAACGGTTGAGGCGTCGGTCACAGCTGTGTGGGTCCGGTACGCCTGGTGCGCACGCTACCGCGCCCCGGGTCGCGGACACCAATCCGGCTGCGGGTCGTCCCGGGTGCTGGGACCCAGGTCCCGATTCGGGCGCCGGATCCGCGCGGTGAACGGGGTCTCACCCGGGACCACGGTCCTGGTTCGCCAGTAGGGTCGGGCGGGTGAACCGACCCGAACGTCCCACCCCCGTCGTCGTGCTGTGCGCCCTGCTGCTGGTCGAGGTCCTCGCGCTGGTGGCGGCGGCGGTCGCCTCGGTGGTGATGATCCTGCGGGGGAGCGAGCTGCCGGGTCCGCTGGTGTTCATGGCGGTGATGGCGCTGGGCATCGGTGCCCTGCTGGTCGCCGCGGCGCGCAGCCTGTGGCAGGGCGGTGCTCGATGGGCCCGGTCCCCGGTGATGTTCTGGCAGGTGCTGCTGATCGTGCTGTCCCTGGGCTGGATGGGGGTCGACGGCAGTCTGTGGACGGTGCTGGTGTTGCTGCTCGCCGTGGTCTGCGCGGTCACCCTGGTGTTGAAGCCGGTCGTCGCCTGGACGCTGCCGCGCCCCACCTCGGCCGACTGACCGGTCAGTCCAGCCCAGGCGGGTCTCCCGGCGCCCGTCAGTCCGGTCAGGGGGGTCGTCCCGCCGCGCCGCCCCACAGGCTCCGCACAGCACGATGCCCCGGCCCGCACCGGGCCGGGGCATCGTGCCGCCCCACAGGCTCCGCACAGCACGATGCCCCGGCCCGCACCGGGCCGGGGCATCGTCACCTGCCGACGGTCACGCCTCCGCGAGAGCCGCCACCGGAGGCGTGCGTGCCGCGGACCGGGCCGGGATCACCGAGGCCAGCACCCCGGCGGCCAGGGCGATGAACAGCACCAGCCCCAGGTCGGACCACGGGACCGACAGTGAGACGGTCCCCACCATCGACAGCACCGAGGCGACCCCGGCCCAGCCGTAGAGCAGACCGAGCAGAATGCCCGCCACCGCCCCGACCCCGGCGATCAGCACACCCTCGATCGCGAGCGACGCCCGCAACTGCCGCCGGGTCAGACCCAGTGCCCGCAGGGTGGCCGACTCCCGACGCCGTTCGATCACCGACAGCGACAGGGTGTTCGTGACGCCGACCAGGGCGATGACGACGGCGACACCGAGCAGCCCGATCACCACGGCGAGCACCGTGTCGATCGCCCGCTGGTAGTTGGCGCGCTCCACGGCCGCGCCGTTCACCGGCACCGCGGTGGTCAGGAACCGGTTCTGGATCTCCTGCAGGACGGTGCCGGAGTCGTCGACGCTGCTCACCGTGGCCCAGATCTGGCTGGGTTCGGCGTCGAAGCCCAGGACGTCGGCGGTGCCCGGGGTGATCAGGGCCTCCCAACTGTCCAGGGACTCGATCCGGACCGTGCGGTCCACCGACTCGTCACCGCGGGTCAGGGTGACGGCATCGCCGTCGTCGACCCCCACGCTGCGGGCGAAGGAGAGCGGCAGGACGATGGTGTCGTCGGTGATGCCGGCGGCCAGGTCGGTGTTCCGCAGCAGCTCGTCGGCGGCGTCGGTGGACACCACCATCGTCTGGATCGCGGAACCGCCGACGGTGATGTCCTCGGAGACCACGGTCCGGGCGGCGGCGACACCGGGGGTGTCGGCGACCTTCTCCAGCGCACCGGCGGGCAGCGGCACGTACTCGACGTTCCCGGCGGTGTCGATCGTGGCGTCGCCGCCGACGGCGATGTCCACCGGGTACCGGCTGTCCAGCTCGTGGTCGAGGGTGGTCCGGGCGCTGACGGCACCCGTGCTCATCATCGCGACGAGGGTGACGCCGATCAGCAGGGCGGTGCTGGTGGCGGCGGTGCGGGCCGGGTTGCGACCGGTGTTCGCCGCGGCGAGCCGGGCCGGCATGCCCAGGCGTCCGGTGAGCGAACCGACGGCCGAGACCAGCTTCGGCATCCAGAAGGTCGCGCTCACCAGCAGGCCGATGAAGGACGCTGCCCCGCCGAGCAGGGACAGGCCCAGGCCGCCGAGGTTCCCCAGCTTCGACACGATCGTCACGCCGGCTGCCAGCAGGCCGACGCCACCGATGATCAGGAGCAGGCTGAACACCAGGCGCACCCGGCCGGCTCGGCTGCGGGCGGCCGGTGCGTCCACCGGGCGCAGCGCGGCGATCGGTGCGACCCGGGTGGCGACCCGGGCCGGGGTGAGGGCGGCGATCACGGTGACCAGGACGCCGACCAGCAGCGGGACCAGCACGCTGACCGCGGTGATGTCCGCCGACTGCGGCACCGGGAACGGCAGGTTGGCGCGGCCGAGCACCCAGAGGGTGATCTGCACCAGACCGGTGCCGACCACCAGGCCGGCCACCGAGGACACCAGGCCGAGGATCGCCGCTTCGAGCAGCACCGATCCGCGGATCTGTCCGCGGACGGCTCCGACGCAGCGCAGCAGCGCCAGGGTCCGGGTGCGCTGGGCGACCAGCACCTGGAAGGTGTTCGCGATCACCAGTCCGGCGACCAGCAGCGCGATGGCGGCGAAGGACAGCACCACCGCGGTCACCGGTCCGGCTCCGTCGCTCCCGCCGAGCGACTTCTCGGCCGCCTCCTGACGGGTGTAGACGCCCGCGGCGCTGTCGTCCTGGCCGTCGGCGCCGATCACGGACTCGATCGAGCCACGGACGGCACCGGCGTCGGCGTCGTCGCGCAGGGCCACCATCGCCCAGCGCGAGCCGCTGGCGGACAGCACCGGTGCACCGTCGACCGCCTGCTCGGTGGAGGTGGCCCACACCAGGGTGTCGTGCAGGGTGGCCTCCGCGGCCCCGCCCACCGAGGCCCAGGCGGAGTTCGGGTCGTCGGTCAGGCCGACCAGGGTGACCTGCTCCTCCCGGGGCACGGTGATCAGGTCGTCACCGGTCGCGGCAGCTGCAGCTGTGGCGGTCGTGGCGGCGGTTCCGGCGTCCGTCGGCTCGGCCCAGGCGTAGTACCGGACCGTGAGCGTGTCGCCCACGTCGACGCCCAACCGCTCGGCGGTGTCGGCGGGCAGGGAGAGCTCGCCGTCCGCGGCCGGGAACGCGCCCTCGGTGATCCGCTGGCTCTGCAGCCGGTGCGAGCTGGGCACCGGGATGACCGTCTGGCTGATCGCGGAGTCGCCCACGCTGAACTCGATGCCGGACGCCTGCACCTGGGGGTCGACGGCCGCGATCCCGGGCAGGGCACGCACGGCGGCGATGTCCTCGTCGGTGAGGTCGCCGCCGCCCCGGATGATCAGGTCGGCGTCTCCGAAGGAGGCGGTGATCGAGTCGGTGCTGATCGAGGCGATCGCGCTGCCGGCCAGCAGGGAGGCGGCGACGAAGGCGGTGCCGATCAGGACCGCGATCCCGGCCGCGGCCAGTCGGCCGATGCTGCGGCGCATCTGCGCCAGGGTGAGCCGGAACATCAGGCACCCACCGCCGGCGTGGTCGTCTCCAGCTGACGCAGCGCGTCCAGGCCGGTCAGGACGGCCTCCGGGGTCGGGTCCTGGATGTCGCCGGCGATCCGGCCGTCGGCGAGCAGCACCACCCGGTCGGCATAGGCCGCCGCCGCCGGGTCGTGGGTGACCATGATGATCGTGCGACCCAGCTCGCGGACCGAGCGGCGCAGGAACGACAGCACCTCGGCCCCGGACCGGGAGTCCAGGTTGCCGGTCGGCTCGTCGGCGAAGATCACGTCGGGCTTGGCGATCAGCGCGCGGGCGATGGCCACCCGCTGCTGCTGACCGCCGGACAGCTCGGAGGGGCGGTGACCGAGTCGCTCGCCGAGTCCGAGCGTGCCGACCAGGGTGTCGAACCAGGCGCGGTCCGCCTTCTGCCCGGCGAGCTCCAGCGGCAGCAGGATGTTCTGCTCGGCGGTGAACATCGGCAGCAGGTTGAACGACTGGAAGACGAAGCCCACCCGGTCGCGGCGCAGCCGGGTCAGCGCGTCGTCGGAGAGCTGGGTGACGTCGGTGTCACCCAGGTAGGCGGCACCGGAGCTCGCCGCGTCCAGCCCGGCGAGCAGGTGCATCAGGGTGGACTTGCCGGAGCCGGAGGGCCCCATGATCGCGGTGAACTGCCCCGCGGCGAAGTCCACATCCACTCCGGCCAGCGCATGCACCTCCGCCGCGCCGGAGCCGTAGGTCTTGGTCAGTGCCCGAGCTCGGACCGCCGGGCGGGCGTCGGTGGTGCTGAAAGCGGAAGTGTCCATACCCAGGACGCTACGGATCCGACCGCCACCCGGTCGTCAGCCCGGGGTCCGGACCTGATGTCATCCCGGAGTCGGACCCCGGAGGGTCCGGTGCCGGAGGCCGGGTGGATCAGCTGCCGGGGACGATCAGCCCGGTCTCGTAGGCGACCACCACCGCCTGCACCCGGTCCCGGGCGCCGAGCTTGGCCAGCACCCGGCCGACGTGCGTCTTCACGGTGGCCTCGGCGACGTACAGCTCGGCGCCGATCTCGGTGTTGGAGCGGCCACGGGCCATCAGCACCAGCACCTCACGCTCACGGTCGGTCAGGCTGGCGAGCGCCTCCTGGGCCGCCCCGGCCTCCGGCTGTTCGGCGGGCAGCGCGGTGACCAGGTGTTCGAGCAACCGGCGGGTGGACGAGGGTGCGATCACCGCGTCGCCGGCGTGCACGGTGCGGATCGCCTGCAACATGTCCTCGGGCGGCGCGTCCTTGAGCAGGAAGCCGCTCGCACCGGCGCGGATCGCGCTCAGCACGTACTCGTCCAGGTCGAAGGTGGTCAGCACGATGATCTTCGGCGCCGGGTGCTCCGGGGTGGCGGAGTCGATGATCCGGGCGGTGGCGGTCAACCCGTCCATCTGCGGCATCCGGACGTCCATCAGCACCACATCCACCGGGCCAAGGCTGCGGGACTGGGGCGTACCGGGCACCAGGGCACGGACCGCCTGGTCGCCGTCGCCGGCCTCCAGCACCACGTCCAGGTCGGGCTGGGAGTCGATCACCAACCGGAACCCGGCCCGCACCAACTGCTGGTCGTCGACCAGGCCGACCCGAATCACGTCGCTCATGCCGGTCAGCCTAGGTGGCGGAGCCGGTGGGCAGCGGCAGCTCGGCCCGGACCCGGAAGCCGCCGCCGGGTCGGGGACCGCTGCTGACGGTGCCGCCGAACATCGCCGCGCGCTCGCGCATGCCGAGCAGCCCGTGCCCCAGCCCGTCCGACTCGGCGGAGGCGCCCCGGCCGTCGTCGGAGATCTCCACCACCAGGGACCGCACCCCCCACTGCACCAGGACGGTGACCGACGGCTCCGGCCCGGCGTGCTTGAGCACGTTGGTCAGCGCCTCCTGGCAGATCCGGTACACCGTCAGGCCCATGCCGGGCGGCAGCCGGCGGGCGGTGCCCATCCGGACCAGCGAGGCGCGCACCCCGCTGCCCCGCACCTGCTCGATCAGCTGCTCCACGTCGTGTTCGGCCGGTTGCGGGGTGGAGGGGGCGAGCTGGGGCACCGTCGACACCGTCGGCCCCGTCGACACTGTCGGCACCGAGCCGGTGCGCGGGTCCGGGTCCTCGCGCAGCACGCCGAGCAGGCGGCGCATGTCGGCCAGCGCCGCCCGTCCGGTCTCGGCGATCGTGGTGAGCGAGCGCGTCGCCGCCTCCGGGTCCGCGGCGGCGGCGTACCGACCGCCGTCCGCCTGCGCGACGACCACGGACAGCGAGTGCGCCACGATGTCGTGCATCTCCCGGGCGATCCGGGTGCGCTCGGCGGCGGCGGCGATGGTGGCCTGCTGGTCGCGTTCGACCTCCAACCGCTCGGCGCGGTCGCGCAGGGTGGCGATCAGCTCCCGACGGGATCGGCGGGTCAGGGCGAAGGCCCAGGTGGCGACGCAGAGCGCGATGCCGAACCCGCCGATCAGGATGCTGATCCCGATCGCCTGTTCGATGCCGCCGACGCCGCCACTCGCGGCCAGCCAGCCGAACACCAGGCCGAGCCCGCCGCAGCCGACGACGGCCGCGATGATCGCCGCCCGGTGCGCCCAGACCGGGCCGAAGATGGTCACCGAGTACAGCGCGATCAGCACGGAGAGCGTGCCGGGGAAGACGATCGGCCCATTGGTCGGCAGGCTGAGCAGCCCGGCGGCGTACACCGTCACCACCGAGGTCACGGGGGTGCGCCGCCGCCAGCCGAGCGGCAGCCAGAACCCGGCCGCCAGCGCCACGTCGATCCACCGGCCCTGGATGGCGAAGGCGATCGACAACACGATGGGCGCGCTGAGGAACACCACCAACAGATCGATGGCGAATCCGTGGCGGTCCTGCCACTGCGTCACTCGCTCCCACCAGCTCACGCCGAGAAGGGTAGGCAGGCTCGCGCGATGGGCGCGTGCACCCCTGGTCGGACCGGCCCCGCGACCCCGGTCGGAGAGGCACACCACGGCTCGACCGAATCCATGCCCGATCTGGCAGTGTCCAAGACCGTTTCGTGACCTAACATGGCGCAATGACCCAGGTGCTGTTGGCTGAGGACGATCCCGCGATTGCCGAGCCTTTGGCGCGTGCCCTCGGCCGCGAAGGTTACGACGTGCGTGTGCAGGGCACCGGCCAGGGTGCCATCGACCGGGCCTCCGAAGCCGACCTGGTGGTGCTCGACCTCGGCCTGCCGGACATGGACGGGCTCGACGTGGCCCGGGCGATCCGGAACCAGGGGCTGACCACCCCGGTGCTGGTGCTCACCGCCCGCGCCGACGAGGTCGACCTGGTGGTGGGCCTGGACGCCGGGGCCGACGACTACGTGACTAAGCCCTTCCGACTGGCCGAACTGCTGGCCCGGGTGCGCGCGCTGCTGCGCCGCACCGGTCAGGACCCGACCGAGGAGGAGGAGCTGCGCGGCCAGGACGTCCGGGTGGACGTCGCCGCGCACCGGGCGTTCCAGGGTGAGCGCGAGCTGCACCTGACCGCGAAGGAGTTCGACCTGCTCCGCGTGCTGGTGGGTTCGGTGGGCACCGTGGTGGCCCGGGAGACCCTGATGCGCGAGGTGTGGGGCTCGGACCCGACCGGCTCGACCAAGACCCTGGACATGCACGTGTCCTGGCTGCGCCGCAAGCTCGGCGACGACGCCAGCTCGCCGCGCTACATCAGCACGGTGCGGGGGATGGGCTTCCGGTTCGAGACCGGAGAGGGCCAGCGGGGCTGACAGGTGCGTCGCCGCGTCCTCCAGGCCACCATCGCGGCCGTGACCGTGGCGGTGGTGCTGCTCGGCTTCCCGTTGGCGTTCATCGGGGCGCAGTACATCCGCGAGACCGAGGTCTCCCAGTTGCAGACCCGGGCGAGTGACGTCGCCCGGATGATCGACGGGCGCTTGGCCGAGGGCACGCCCCTCTCCGACGCGATGCTGGAGCCCTACGTCGAACGGGACGGCACCTCCGTCTCGCTGTACGTCGTGACCGAGGACGGTGCCAGGTTCCAGGCCGGACCCGAGGTGCCCTCGCGCCCGGAGACGGTGACGGTGACCTCGGCCAGCGGTGCCCGGGTGACCCTCTACGCCGAGTGGTGGGACCTGTTCCTGCTCAGCGGTCGGGTGGTCGGCCTGGTGGTCGCCGCGGCACTGGTGGCCTTCGCCGCCGGGATCGCGATGGCGATCTGGCAGGCGAACCGGCTCGCCGCCCCGCTGGTCTACCTGGCCGCCTCCGCCGAACAGCTCGGCTCCGGGCAGGTCAGGCCGCAGCTGGAGCCCTCCGGCGTGGAGGAGATCGACCTGGTCGCCGCCGAACTGGCCCGGTCGGCGGACCGGATGGCCGGTCGGCTGGCCGCCGAGCGACAGTTCGCCTCGGATGCCTCGCACCAGCTGCGCACGCCGCTGACCGCCCTGTCCATGCGGTTGGAGGAGATCATGCTCGCCACCGACGACGAGGAGGTCCGGGAGGAGGCGCGCATCTCCCTGGAGCAGGTGGAGCGCCTGGTCCGGGTGGTCGACGACCTGCTGACCAACTCCCGCCGGGCGCAGGGTGGCACCACCGAGGCGGTCAGGCTGCTCGACGTGGTGCACCAGCAGGAAGAGGAATGGCGGCCCACCTTCGAGGCGGAGGGCCGTGAGCTCAGGATCGAGGTCGACCCGCGGGTGCAGGTGCTGGTCACCCCCGGTGCCCTGGCGCAGGTGCTCGCGACCCTGATCGAGAACTCGTTGCGGCACGGCGGCGGCACCACGACGGTGCGTTCCCGCGAGGGGGCGTCCCGGGCCGTCGTGCTGGAGGTCGCCGACCAGGGCGAGGGAGTGGACGACGACCTGGCGCCCCGGATCTTCGAGCGGGAGGTCACCAGCGGGAAGGGCACCGGACTCGGACTCGCCCTGGCCCGCGACCTCGCGGCGGGCGACGGTGCCCGGTTGGAGCTGGCCCAGCGCCGCCCGGCCGTGTTCGCGCTGTTCCTGACCGGCGTGCCCAAGGCGATGGACCCCGACGTGGTCCTGCCGCGCGGCTCGGTGATCTCACCCCGCTCCCGCCGTCGCTGACCCGCTCTCCGCACGCGGGGGAGGGGGGCCGTCCGTGGTGGCGGCCGGTCAGTCCTCGGTGGCGCGGTGGATGGTGTCGGTGACCTGGGCGGGGGTGATGCCGATGATGTCGATCACGTGCGGGGCGGCTGCCTGCTGGCCGATCTCCGCCAATTGGGTCGGCAGGGTCGCGGTGCCGGTGAACACGAACGCCTTGTAGCCGAGGTACCGCACGATCGTGCCCAGGACGATGCCGATGATGTTCGCGATGTTGTCCGACCACGGGCCGGACAGCCCGAGCACGTAGTGCGAGAACGCCAGCGCACCGACGGTGATGGCGATGCCGACCACGTTGATCGCGACGAACAGCCCGAACTCACGGCCCTGCCGCGCCGAGCGCTGGTCGGCGAAGGTCCAGTACCGGCTGCCCAGGAACGACACCACGGTGGACAGGATCACCGCGACGATCCGGGCGGTGATCGGCTGCTCGCTGAACAGGGCCACCGGCCCGAAGCGGAGCAGGTTGTAGGTCCCGAGGTCGACCACGAAGGCGACCGACCCCACCGAGCCGAACCGGGCCAGCTCCACCACCCGCGCGCGCAGCGTGTCGTTCCACCGGTCCCGGAACGTCCGCTGCGGGCGCGGACCGTCGAGGAGGGAGCCGGAGGTCATTCGCTCACCGTATCCCGGCAGGCTGAGTGCGGGCTGAGCGAAGGTCCCGGCCGGGCGGTCGCGTCGACTAGGGTCTGCGACGTGACAGCTCCCGTGGTGGCAGTGGTCGGTGGTGGGCAGCTCGCCCGCATGATGGCACCCGCGGCGACGGCGTTGGGCCTGCACCTGCGGGTGCTGGTCGAGGACGCGGTGTCGTCGGCGGCGCAGGTGGTGGTCGACGCCCCGGTGGGCGCTGCCGGTGATCCGGTGGCGGTCGAACGGCTGGTGTCCGGCGCCGCCGTGCTCACCTTCGAGCACGAGCACGTGCCGAACGCCCTGCTGACCGAGCTGGGCGACCGCGGGGTGTCGGTGCAGCCCGGGCCGGACGCCCTGGTGCACGCGCAGGACAAGATCGTGATGCGGACCCGGCTGACAGCACTGGGCGTGCCCTGCCCGCGGTGGGCGGCGCTGGACTCCGCCGCCGACCTGTCGGCGTTCCTGGACGCCGCCACCGGTGAGCGTGCCGCCGTGGTGAAGACCGCCCGCGGCGGCTACGACGGCAAGGGTGTCCGCGTGGTGCGCGACGCCGCCGAGGTGGACGACTGGTTCGACGCCGCATCGGTCGGCACCGGGGCGCCGCTGCTGGCCGAGGAACTGGTGCCCTTCACCCGGGAGCTCGCGGTGCTCGTCGCCCGTACCCCCTCAGGGGAGGTGCGCACCTGGCCGGTGGTCGAGTCGGTGCAGCGCGACGGGGTGTGTGCCGAGGTGATCGCGCCGGCCCCGGGGCTGGACCCGGCCACGGCCGCGGCGGCGGAGCGGATCGGCCGCACGGTGGCCGAGGGACTGGGCGTCACCGGCGTGCTGGCGGTGGAGCTCTTCGAGCTGCCCGGCGGCGGGCTGCTGGTGAACGAACTGGCGATGCGTCCGCACAACTCCGGGCATTGGACCATCGACGGCGCGGTGACCAGCCAGTTCGAGCAGCACCTGCGCGCGGTGCTCGACCTGCCGCTGGGTGACACCTCCGCCCGGTCGCCGTGGACGGTGATGGTCAACGTGCTGGGCAGCACCCGCGAGGCGCTGACCGACGCGCTGCCGCTGATCGACCCGCGGGTCAAGGTCCACCTGTACGGCAAGGCGGTCCGGCCGGGCCGCAAACTCGGTCACGTCACCGTCAGCGGCGACGATCTGGACAGCGTGCTGGCCGACGCCCGGCGCGCCGCGAACCTGGTGATGGGAGTGGACGCATGACGCAGCCCCTGGTCGGCATCGTGATGGGCTCGGACTCGGACTGGCCGGTGATGGCCGATGCCGCCGAGGCGCTGGCCGAGTTCGACATCCCGGTCGAGGTCGACGTGGTCTCCGCGCACCGGCAGCCGGACAAGATGGTCGACTACGGCCGGAGCGCCGCCGAGCGTGGCCTGCGGGTGATCGTCGCCGGGGCCGGGGGAGCGGCGCACCTGCCCGGGATGCTGGCCGCGGTGACCCCGCTGCCCGTGGTCGGGGTCCCGGTGCCGCTGGCCCGGCTGGACGGGCTGGACTCGCTGCTCTCGATCGTGCAGATGCCGGCCGGCGTGCCCGTGGCCACGGTGTCGATCGGCGGAGCGCGGAACGCGGGTCTGCTGGCTGCCCGGATCATCGGCTCCGGCACGGACGAGGTGGCCGCCCGGGTGCGGACGGCGATGCTGACCTTCCAGGACGATCTGCGGGCGCAGGCGGACGCCAAGGGCGAGAAGCTGCGCGCCCGGCACGGGCAGGGCAGCACCGGGCCGTCGATCGGCTTCGGCAGCCGCTGACCGTCGCACGCCGGCGCGGCTGCGCGGGTCGGCGCGCGCCCAGCGCCCCTCAGGAGCCGGGCAGGCCGCCGTACACACCCGGGGCGAGCTCGCCGTCCCGGATCTGCGCGAAGAACGTCGGTGTCTGGTCCGGGTCGAGCAGGACCGTGGAGCCGACACCACCGGGCCGGTAGTCCAGGCTCTTGATCGGCGGGGTGCCGGTGATCCCGCCCTCGCCGCCGGCCGCCCGGAATGCGAGGGCGAGCTTGGCCATGTCGACGATGTCGGTGCCCTCGCTGGTGGTCAGCGCGCTGGTCCCGGCGTCGATCAGGGAGATCTGGCGATTCGGGTTGAGCAGGGTGCCCGGAGTGGCGACGGCCTGGGTGACGGCGCTGATCAGCTGGCGCTGTCGCTGGCCACGGCCGATGTCGCCGGTCGGGTCGGAGTAGCGCATCCGGGCGAAGGCCAGCGCCGTCACGCCGTCCACGGTCTTGCATCCGGGTGCGTCCCACATCAGGCCGGAGTTGGCGTCCTGCACCGGGAAGGTCAGCACCGAGTCGTCCAGGCAGAGCTGCACGCCGCCGACCGCGTCGACCACGCCCTCGACACCGGCGAAGCCGATCTCCACGTAGTGGTCCACCGTCAGACCGGTGAGCTGCTCGACCGTCTTGACCAGCAGCGGCGCGCCGCCCCAGGAGAACGCGGCATTCAGCTTCCCCGGCGAGTTGCCGGGGATGTCGACATAGGTGTCCCGGGGCAGGGAGATCAGGGCGGGCGGGCCGGAGTCGGGCACCTGGAGCAGCAGGATCGTGTCGGTGCGGGCACCGACCGTCTCGGTGTCCTCGATGGCACCGTCGGCCCGGGAGTCGGAGCCGGTGAGCAGATAGGTCTCGCCGGGGGTGTTCGCCGCACCCGAGAGGGCGTCGACGTGCTGGATCTTGCCGTTGGCCCAGAAGGCGAGGCCGACCGGCCAGGCGATCACCAGCACCAGCAGCAGGACGACCACCAGGGCGATCCGGCGACCCAGATGCCGCTTCCGGCGGCGGGGCGCGGGGGCGAGGCCGTCCGCGTCAGCCGGGCCGCCGGGGCGTCCGGCACCGGGGCGTCCGGCACCGGGGTGTCCGGCGCCGACGCGTGCGGAGCCTGGGCGCGCCTGAGCCGACCGGCCGGGCCCGGCCGGGGTGCTGCGGCGCGGGGACGCGGGCATGACCCGGGTGCCGCCATCGGCCACCTCGGAGGCGGCGTCGACGGAGCGGGGTGTCGACCCGGCGACCCGGCGCGGCGGGTCAGCAGCGGCGGAACCTGCGACCACCCCTGCCGCACCTGCGGCGCGGGCACCACCGGATCGACGTCCGGGTGTGCCGGGGGAATCGCCGCTGACCGGCACCGCCGAACCACCGGAACGGGCTGACGTGCGCGCACCGGCGGGACGGTCCTGCGCGGCACCGTCCGACCGTCGGGGCGTGAACGAAGCGGGTGACCCGGCGGGCGCTCGACCGCTCCGGGACGCTGGCCGGTCGGGGTCCGCACCGGATCGACCTGTCCTGCCGGCGGCCGACTCCGGGACGGATCGCCCGTCACGTGGCGCCGCCTGCGCGTCAGCCGACGCGGGTCGGCGCACACCGCTCTCCGGGGTGGCGGGCCGACGTGCGCCGGCCCGCACCGGCGAGGCGGGCCGCTGGGGACGTCCGGCGGCCCGCGGCCGGTCAGCCCCCGAGGGGCCGACCGGGGTGGCACCGTCGGCAGCGGGCCGTCGTCCCGAGTCGGACGGCGAGAAGCTCGGCGGGACCGAGCGGTCCGGCGTGGAGTCGTCCCCGGGGCGGCGTGCCACGATCAGCCGCAGACCGCGGTGACGTCGTTGGCGGTGAAGGTCTCCTTGCCCGCCTGGCGGGTCTCCTGCGGGGCCGGGGTGTTCTCCGTGCTCGGGGCGTCGGTGGCGGGGGCTGCCGGGTCCACGGCGGGGGCGTCGGTGGTGCCGGTGTCGGTGTCACCGGTGGCGGCGTCCGCGGCCGCATCGGCGGAGGCGTCGTCGCCGACCCCGGTGAGCATCGGGCGGTCGTTGGCGATGTTCGCCCAGATGGTGTCCGCGTCGTCGGTCCACACCACGCGGTTCTTGTCGCTCGGCGCGGTCGTGAACGGGATCGTCATGAAGGAGATGTTGTCACTGCTGATACCCCGCAGGCTGGCACCCAACGCGGCCATGTCGGTGATCGAGGAGAATCCACTGTCCACCGACAGCGACGCGGTGGCCTGGTCGAGGAAGCGGATCAGCTGGCCGACATCGGTCAGCAGGTTCTTGGACAGCAGCTCCCGCATCACCGCCGCCAGCAGCTCCTGCTGCCGGCCGAGGCGGTTGGTGTCCGAGCCGTCGCCGACCCCGACCCCGGTGCGGGCACGGGCGAAGGCGAGCGCCTGGGTGCCGTTCAGGGTCTGGTTGCCCGGCTCGAGGTACAGGCCGGCCTTGGGGGCGGACATCTTGTTCGGGATGCACATGTTCACGCCGCCGATGGCGTCGATCATGTTGGTGAACCCGGCGAAGTCCACCACCACGAAGTGGTTGATCGGCACCCCGGTGTTGGTCTGCACGGTGTTCCAGGTGCAGGCGGCGGCGGAGGCGACGTCACCGCCGTTGTCCGCGCCGATCGCGAAGGCGGAGTTGAACATCGCGTTCGACTGGGCCCGGGTGGTGCTGCCGTCGGTCATCGTGCAGGACGGGATGTCCACCAGGGAGTCGCGGGGGATCGACACCAGCTCGACCCGGGTCCGGTCGGCGGAGATGTGCGCCACGATCGAGGTGTCCGAACGCATGCCGTCGACGTGACCGCCGATCGCCTCGTTCTCCCCGTCCCGCTCGTCCGAGCCCAGCAGCAGGATGTTCACCGCCTGACCGGCGTTGGGGTCGGCGGGGGTGTCGTCGGTGGGGGTGGGCTGCGGCAGCGTCTCGACCAGGCCCTCGACGTTCGAGCTGGCGATGTTGCCGTTCAGCGTCTGGTAGATCGCCGCCGCACCGGAGATGCCGAAGGCCATCAGCCCGACGGCGGTCAGGGCCACGCCGCGCAGCACGCGGTGACTGCGGCGGAGCCGCCCGTGGCGGATGGCGCGCGGGCGTGCTGAGGCTGCGTGGCGGTTGGTCACGCGGATGAGCATAGGAGGCCAGGAGGGCGCGGCGACGGACCAGCGGCGCGAAGCTGGTGAAAGGACTGTGCAGACCGCAGCTTTCACCCCGGCGAAAACGACAGAACGGACCCTCCCGCAGGAGAGTCCGTTCCGATGTCGCGCCTCGGCGGCGATCAGCGACCGAGCTGGCTGTACTTCGCCTCGGTGGCGTCCTTCTGCGGCCGCCACCAGGCCTCGTTCTCCTGGTACCAGGCGACCGTGGCGGCCAGGCCGTCCCGGAAGGTGGTGTAGCGCGGCTCCCAGCCCAGCTCGGTGCGGAGCTTGGTCGCGTCGATCGCGTAGCGCAGGTCGTGGCCCGGGCGGTCGGAGACCAGGTCGTAGGCCGTCGGGTCCTGTCCCATCAGCTCGAGGATCAGCTCGATGACGGTCTTGTTGTTCTCCTCGCCGTCGGCACCGATCAGGTAGGTCTCACCCAGGCGGCCCTTGGTGATGATGTCCCAGACGGCGGAGTTGTGGTCCTCGACGTGGATCCAGTCGCGGACGTTCTCCCCGGTGCCGTAGAGCTTGGGGCGCACGCCGTCGATGACGTTGGTGATCTGGCGGGGGATGAACTTCTCCACGTGCTGGTACGGCCCGTAGTTGTTCGAGCAGTTCGACAGCGTCGCGCGCACCCCGAAGGAGCGGGCCCAGGCACGGACCAGCAGGTCGGACGATGCCTTGGTGGAGGAGTACGGGCTGGAGGGGTTGTACGGGGTGTCCGGGGTGAACTTCGCCGGGTCGTCCAGCTCCAGGTCGCCGTAGACCTCGTCGGTGGAGATGTGGTGGTACCGCACGTCGTGGCGGCGGACCGCCTCCAGCAGCGTGTAGGTGCCGATCACGTTGGTGTGCACGAACGGCCACGGGTCGTGCAGGGAGTTGTCGTTGTGCGACTCGGCGGCGAAGTGCACCACCACGTCGGAGTTCTTCACCAGGTCGTCGACGATGTCGTGATCGGTGATGGACCCCTTGGCGAAGGTGATCCGGTCCCAGACCGGTGCCAGGCTCTTCTCGTCACCGGCGTAGGTCAGGGCGTCGAGCACCGTGACCTCGACCTCGGGGTGCTCGCGCACGACCTGGTGCACGAAGTTGGAACCGATGAAACCGGCTCCGCCGGTGACGAGCATGCGCACGAGAATGTCCTCCTAGAAATGCGTTCGAGCCAGGGTAGCCGAGTGGGTGACCCCGGCGCAGGCGTCAGACGTCGGCGGTGAAACGCCCGGTGGTGTACACCGGGCCGGAGGAGGCGCCGTCGCCCTCGACCGTGAAGTGGATCGCGTCCGGGTTGGCGTCCAGCGTCGTGCCGTCCTGCCCGAGGACCCGGACCTGCACGATGTACTCGCCCTCGTTCAGCGGCAGCTCCCGCAGGTGGAAGGCGTAGTTCCCGCGTCCGTGCAGCAGATCGGGCAATGTGCCGCCGATCTGACGCGCGGTGGTCTGGGTGAGGACGGTGCCGAGGGTCGAGGTGATCCCGATGACCAGGTCCCAGTTCCGCAGCGGGTCGGCGGTGGTGACCTCGGCCTCCACGACCAGCCCTTCGCCGGGCTTGCGCGGCGGGATCGGGGAGATGCCCTCCGGGGTGCGCAGGTTCACCGCACTGATCGTGGTGCGCGGGGCCGGAGCAGCGCCCTCGACCGACTGCGCCCGCTCCGCCTCCTCCTGGCGGGTGTTCTCGAACTCGGCACGCAGTGCCTTCAGGGCGTCGCGCGGCGGCCCGTCCACCACCAGGTTTCCGCTCTCCAGCACCACGGCGCGGTCACAGAACTCCGCGACCTGGTCGAGGCTGTGCGTGACCATGATGATCGTGCGGCCGTCGTGCTGGAACGAGCGGATCCGCTCCAGGCACTTGCGCTGGAAGGGTTCGTCGCCGACGGCGAGCACCTCGTCGACCAGCAGGATGTCCGGGTCGACGTGCACCGCGACGGCGAAGGCCAGTCGGACGTACATGCCGGAGGAGTAGAACTTCACCTGGGTGTCGATGAAGGCTTCGATCCCGGAGAAGTCGACGATCGCGTCGAAGTGTCGATCGGTCTCCGCCCGGGACAGGCCGAGGATCGAGGCATTGAGGTAGACGTTCTCCCGACCGGTCAGGTCCGGGTGGAAGCCCGCGCCCAGCTCCAGCAGCGCCGCCAGCCGACCGCGCAGGTGCACCGATCCGGTGGTCGGCTGGATGATGCCGCCGATGGTCTTGAGCAGGGTGCTCTTGCCGGAACCGTTCGGGCCGATCAAGCCGACGGTGGTGCCGGACTCGATCTGCAGGCTGACGTCACGCAGCGCCCAGAAGTCCTCCTTGTGCAGATTGGACCGGCCGAAGTTGACCAGGCGTTCCTTCAGCGACTTCTCCTTGCGGATCACGAACCGCTTGGAGACGTCCTGGATGTCGATGACGGTGGTCACTCACAGCTCCTGTGCGAAATTGCTCTGCAGTCGGGCGAACACCCGCTGGAACAGCCAGAGCAGGACGAGACCGATGGCCAGGGCGATGCCCAGGCGGGCGGCCAGGTGGTCGGCGACCGGTTCGTCCCGGCCCGACACCCAGAAGGTGCGCTGGAAACCCTGCACCGCCAGCGTCATCGGGTTGGCCAGGTACAGCTCGAGCAGCCGTTCGCTGACGTGCCCCTGCACCTGCTTGAGCGAGTAGACGATCGGCGATGCCCAGAACATGATCATGATGACGACCTCGACCAGGTACTGGACGTCGCGGAGGTACACGTTGACCGCCGACAGCAGCAGCACCAGGGCCGTCGCCCATACCAGGATCACCGCCAGCGAGAGCGGGAAGTACCACCAATCCGCCCCGGTCGGGAATGCCCCGGCCACCACGGTCGCGGTCAGCAGGATCAGCAGCTGGATCCCGAAGTTGAACAACGCGGAGCCGATCACGCTCAGCGGGAAGACCTCCCGCGGGAGGTAGACCTTCTTGATCAGACCCGAGTTGGCCACGATGGAGCCGGTACCGATCTGCACCGCCTCGCTGAACAGCCCCCAGGCGGTCAGGCCGGTGTAGATGAAGATCGCGAAGTCCGGGATGTCCCGGGCGGCGCCGAGGAACTTGCCCAGCGCGATGTAGTAGATCAGCAGCATCGCCAGCGGGCGTGCCAGGCTCCAGACGAAGCCGAGCGCACTGTCCTTGTACCGGGCTTTCAGCTCGCGCTTGATCAGGGAGTCGAGCAGCTCGCGGTGGGCGACGATGTCACGGATCGAGGAGAACGTGCCCCGGGCGAACCCGGGTCGCGGACCGGCGACGCGCATCGGCTCTGCGGCGAGCGCCAGTGCGCGTGCCTCGGCTGTGTCCGTCAATGTGGCCTCTCGGGGGATGAGTCCGACCCGGGCTCGCCGGGCATTCGGATGCTCAGAGTAACCACCGCCCGGCACTCTCCCCGGGTCCTTCCGCCCGTCATCACAGTTCGTCCACGCCCCCAGCGGGTAGTCTCGTTCGTCGGACGCGGCGCGCACGCGCTCGGAACGTCCCCATTGCTCGTCGAACGTTGGAGGACGTGTGCTGACCCCTGAGCCGGCCGACATCCGACCGGGGGTCGTCTCGGTCATCCTGGTCAACTACCGCGGAGCCGATGACACGATCACGTGTCTGCAGGAGTTCGCCCGGGTGGAGTGGCCCGCCGACCGCCTCGAACTGGTCGTGATCGACAATGACTCCGGCGACGGCAGCGCGGAGAAGATCCGTGCGGCTGTCCCGCACGCGAAGGTGATCGAGTCGGGTGGCAACCTCGGGTTCGCCGGTGGCTGCAACCTCGGTGTGGCGCATGCCAGCGGTGAGTGGGTCGCCTTCCTGAACAACGACGCGCGGCCCGGCCCGCAGTGGATCGCCGCCGCGGTCGAGGCGATGGAGTCCGACCCGTCCATCGGTGCGGTGGCCAGCAAGGTCCTGGACTGGGACGGCAACCTGGTCGACTACGTCGACGGCTCGCTGACCTGGTACGGCGCGGGGTACAAGCGCGAGGCGGAGAAGCCCGACTCCCCGGAGTACGACGTGCCGAAGGACGTGCTGTTCGGCACCGGCGCCGCGATGTTCGTCCCGACCGCGCTCTACCGTGAGATCGGCGGCTTCGACGAGCGCTTCTTCATGTTCTACGAGGACGTGGACCTGGGCTGGCGGCTGAACCTGCTGGGCTACAAGGTCCGCTACGTGCCGGGCTCGGTGGCCTTCCACAAGCACCACGTCACGATGAAGAAGTTCGGCAACTTCCGCGAGGCATATCTGCTGGAGCGCAACGCCCTGCTGTCGATGTACAAGAACCTGGACGACGAGTCGCTGGCCAAGGCACTGCCCGCCGCGATGGCGCTGGCCGTGCGTCGCTCGATCGCCCGGGCCGGGGTGGACGCCAGCGCGCTGGACCTGCAGCGTTCGCCGGGCGGGGACGACATCGGCACGATCGAAGTGCCGAAGATGGCGCTCACCGGCTTCTTCGCGATCGACTACCTGGTGGACCAGTTCCCGGGTCTGGCCGAGTCACGGCAGGAGTTGCAGGCGCGCCGGCGGCGCAGCGACCGCGAGCTGTTCCCGCTGTTCCGGCACGCGATCGAGCCCGCCTACGCGATCGAGGGCTACAACTCGGCGCACGACAACCTGGTGGACGCCTTCGGCATCGCTGAGCACTTCGTGTCCAAGCACCGGGTGCTGGTGGTCACCGGCGAGCCCCTGCTGGAGCGGATGGCCGGGCCGGCGATCCGTGCCTGGGAGATCGCCCGCGCCCTGGCGCCCGAGCACGACGTCCGCCTGCTGTCGACCGCCGGGGTGAAGGTGACCTCGGACGAGTTCGAGGTGGTGCACGCCGCCGGTCACCCGCTGCGGGCGCACACCGACTGGGCCGACGTGATCATCTTCCAGGGATTCCTGCTGGAGGGGGCGCCCTGGCTCAAGGACAGCAGCAAGATCCTGGTGGCGGACGTCTACGACCCGATCCATCTGGAGCAGCTGGAGCAGGCCCGCGACCTCGGTGACGTCGGCCGTCTGCACTCGGTGCAGGAGACCACCCGGGTGCTGAACGAGCAGCTGCGCCGCGCCGACTACGTGCTCTGCGCCTCGGAGAAGCAGCGCGACTTCTGGCTGGGGCAGCTCGCCGGTCAGGGCCGGGTCAACCCGGCCGTCTACGACGAGGACCACAGCCTGGACTCGTTGATCGGGGTGGTGCCGTTCGGGATCGCCGACGACCAGCCGGTGCAGCGCCGGCACGCGATCAAGGGCACCGTCCCGGGTATCGGCACCGACGACAAGGTGATCATCTGGGGCGGAGGTGTCTACAACTGGTTCGACCCGCTGACCCTGGTGCGCGCGGTGGACCGGCTCAAGGATCGGCACCCGAACGTCAAGCTCTACTTCCTCGGACTCAAGCACCCGAACCCCGGGGTGCCGGACATGAAGGTCGCCTGGGAACTGCGCCAGCTGTCCGACCAGCTCGGCCTGACCGGCAGCCACGTGTTCTTCAACGAGGGCTGGGTGCCCTACAACGAGCGCGCCGACTACCTGATGGACGCCGACCTCGGCGTCTCCACCCACTTCCACCACGTGGAGACGGCGTTCAGCTTCCGCACCCGGATCCTCGACTACCTGTGGGCGTCCCTGCCGATCGTCGCCACCGGTGGTGACACCTTCGGCACCCTGATCGCCGAGCGCGGTCTGGGTGCGGCGGTGCCGCCGGAGGACGTCGACGCCCTGGAAGCGGCGTTGGAGACCTACCTGTACGACGACGCAGCGGTGGCGCAGGCCCGGGCCAATGTCCGTGAGTTCGCCGCCGATTACCGCTGGTCGCAGGTGCTGACACCGCTGGTGGAGTTCTGCCGGTTCCCGCGCCGGGCCGCCGATCTGGAGTACGAGCTGGGGGCCGCGCGCAGCACGGCGGTGCCCTTCGAGCGGCCGCGGGGTATCCGTTCGGACCTGCGGCTGGCCAAGGAGTACCTGGCGGCGGGCGGCCCGGCCGAGGTCGTGCGCCGGGCGTCGGGCCGAGTGCGTCGGCTGATGGGCACCACGCAGCGGGGGTGAGCCGCGTCCTGCTGCCCGATCGGAGCAACGCTTTTTTCGGGCAGCAGGACAGCCCCGATAGGGTGTGTCCGCCATGAGAACAGAAGCGGACGCGCAGACGAACGAAGCCATCGCCGACCAGCGCCCGGTGTGGGTGGTCATCCCGGCCCTGAACGAGGCGGAGAACCTGGCGGTCTTGCTGCCGGTCATCCTGGAGCAGGGGGTGGTGGCCGAGAGCGGCGGATCGATCCTGATCGTGGACGACGGGTCGACCGACACCACCGCTGAGGTGGTGCGTCACCTCGGTACCGTGCACCCGCAGATCCGGCTGCTGTCGTTCGTCCGCAACCGTGGCAAAGCTGCCGCGTTGCAGGACGGCTTCGGTCTGGCACTGGAAGCCGGTGCCGGGGTCGTCGTGATGATGGATGCCGACGGTCAGGACGACCCGACGGAGCTGCCCGGCCTGATCGCGCGCCTCGACCAGGGCGCCGACCTGGTCACCGGTGCCCGGATGGTGCGCCGGGACCGGTTCATCAAGCGGCACACCTCGCGGCTGTACAACCGGACCACGTCCTGGCTCTCCGGTACGCCGGGCAAGGACTTCAACTCCGGGTACAAGGTGATGCGAGCCGAGGTCGCCCGTGACGTGGCCCCGATGATGTACGGCGAGATGCACCGGTACCTGACGGTGATCGCGCACTGGAAGGGCTACCGCACCGCCGAGGTGCCGGTGGAGCACCACCCGCGGATGTTCGGCACCAGCAAGTACGGCATCGCCCGGTTCTGGCGCGGGTTCGTCGACCTGGTGACGATCAGGTTCCTGATGACCTACGAGAACCGGCCCTCGCACCTGTTCGGCGGGCTGGGTGCCACGCTCGGCGGCGTCGGCGGCCTGATGCTGCTCTATTTGCTGATCCTGCGGATCGCGGGACAGCAGGTGGGGGACCGGCCGATGCTGATCGCCGCCGTGCTGCTCGTGGTGGTCGGCGTCCAGCTGGCGGTCTTCGGTCTGCTGTCCGAGCTGATCGTGTACCTGCGCAACCGGGACCGGGCGCTGGACCGACTGGGTCGCTGAGCCGGACCGACGCAGGGGCAAGGCCCGTCACCCGCGCCGGGTGACGGGCCTTGCCCCTGCGGGATCAGCGCTGGCGCAGTCGGCGGTACAACGCGCGGGGTCGGCGCAGGTAGCGGAACGTGCGGGTGGCCTGCAGCGCTTCGAGCTCGGCGCGCACCGCGTCCAGCTCGGCCGAGTCGACCGACGGCGCGTCGGACATGGAACGAGACACCAGGGCGTAGGCCTTCTCGGCACCGACCTGCAGGCTGTCGATCTCGTCCTTGGCCTGGTCCAGCTCCGCCGACAGCTCGGCACGATCGTGTTCGAGCTGCTCGATCCGCTCGTGCAGAGCGGCCACTGATGCCTGGGCCTCGGCGTTCGCCAGTCGATCGGCCTCGAAGGCCGACGAGACGACCTGGCTCCACTCGCGCAGCGCGGTCGCTGTCGGGTCGAGCGCGCCGTCGGCGAACTCCGGCACCGAGGCGAAGGCGACGGCGGGCGGGGTTCCGTTGCTGAGCGCCGAGCTCACCGCGTCCCACCAGGCAGCGTGTTCGGACTGGCGCTGGGAACCGACCTGTTCCAGATGCGTGCGGATGGCCTTCTCCTTCTCCAGCACGGTGGTCACGAACCCCGGCAGATCACCGCGGACCACGGAGGCCACGGAGACCGCCAACGCGCCGGCGCCGAAGTTGGCGAGCGCACCGTGGATCTTCGTCGAGGTGTACGCGTCCACGCCGATTCCCACAGCCGGAACTCCGGCAGCGGCGGCGAAGACGACGGGGTGGTAGCGGCTGCTCAGGACCAGGCGCGCCCCGGCGACCAGCTGTGCGGCCCGGCGCGCGGTGACCGGGTCCAGCACGTCGACCTGGGCGTTCTTCACCCGGGCGGCGATCTCTTGGTGGATCAGCAGGTCGCCGGTCACGTGGTCGCCATCACGGGTGGCGTGGTGGGGGATCAGCACCGTGCGCAGGCCGGTGGCGGTGGCCACGGCGTCGAGGCACTCGGCGATCGACTGCAGGAAGTCGTCCCGCGATGCCAGCCCGGTGGAGGGCGCGAAGGTGCCGGCGATGTAGGGCTCGGACGGCACCGGCTCGGTCACCGTGCTGATGTCGAGGTAGGAGGCGTCGTCGATCACCCGGGCGAGGGTCTCCGCCGGTACCCCGAGCTGCTGGGCGATCCGGAACGAGGGTTCCTCCCGCGCACCGACCAAGGCGGCCGCGGTGACGATCGAGGCGACCACCTGGCCGTGCCGACCGGTGAGATGCGGGCCGAAGGTCTGTCCGGTGACCACATAGGGCTTTCCGAACGCGCGGGCGATCTGCGCCAGCGCCGCGCGCTCGTAGACGTGCTCGGGCCACACCGAGGTGAGGTTGCCACCACCGGAGATGACCACGGCGTCGGCACCGGCGACCGCGTGCACCACGTCCCAGGCGGGGTCGTCCCACGCCAGGGCGTCCGCGTCACCCCGGGCGGCCCGATCGACCGCGGACAGTCGCTCGTCGCGCTCGTCGTCGCTCGGCAGACCGCCGAAGTCGACCCGGGGAATAGTCTCCCAGCCGTACCGCTCGGTGGTGTCGGCGGCGTCGCCGGTGACGGCCACGATGGTGAGCTGGTCGAGGCGGGTGGACAGCGCGTCGGCGACGGCCTCGGCCATCGCCTCGTCACCGGCGTGGTACCCGCCGGCACCGCCGACGTCACCGAGAAGAACAACGCGCATCAGGCACCTACCTTGGATCGGCTGGAGGAGGGCAGTCGGGTCAGGAGAGGCGTCACCGCTTCGGCGACAGCATCGACGGAGAACTGGGCGATGTGGTCGCGGGCCCGGGCCGCCACGGCATCGGCGGTCGAGCGATCGTCGTGGATGGTCCGCAGGTGTGCGGCCGCGACGTCGAGGTCGGGGTCCGCCCAGTGGGCGCTGGGCGAGTACGGCGCGGCGTCCGGCCCGACCTCGCACAGCTGGTAGGGCACCAGGAAGGCGGTGTCCTCGGTCTGGAAGTCCATGTTGCCCGAGTACGCGGTGGCGACCACCGGAGTGCCCACCGCCATCGCGTCGGCGAGGTTGAGACCGAAGCCCTCGGCGCGGTGCAGGGAGACCACCGCGTCGACCAACTGGTTCATCGCGCTCATCTCGGTGGCGGTGAGGTAGCCGTCGCGCAGCACGATGTCCGGCCGGTCCGCCAGCGCCAGGCGCAGTCGCTCGCGCTCGGTGGGACGCAGGTGACCGTTGATCGACTTGACCAGCAGCATCGCGCCGTCGTCCGGTCCGAAGGAGCGCTTGTACGCCTCGATCGCACCCAGAGGATTCTTGCGCTGCATCACCGACAGGAAGTCGAAGTTGGCCAGGAAGACGGTGCGGTCCTCGGGGAGGCCGAAGTGGTCCCGACGCAGCAGGGTGGGGGTGCGAGGCGCGGTGATCGGCATCGGCACCACGCGCACCGGCTTGTCGGTCCGGGCAGCGATGGCCTTCTGGTTGAAGGTGGTGGACACCCATACCTCGTCGAGGTAGTCGAAGGCGCGGTCCCAGGTGCTCGGGAACTCGGCCAGCTCCCAGAACCAGTAGCCGACCCGGAGGCCGCCGTCACGCGGCAGGCTGAGCCGGTTGCTGATCATGGCGGTCTGGTCCGCGTTCACGCACAGCACCGTGTTCAGGTACTGCGGACGCTCGGCGATCCGTCCGCCGTAACGGTGCTGCTGACGCGACTCGGGGCCGTGGGTGACCCCGACCATCTCCCACGGAACTCCGGTGCGGGCCACCGCGCGGCCCAGGCGACGACCGGCTTCGCCGACACCCAGCTCGGCCCGGGCGTAGCCCAGGATGCTCCAGCCGAAGTCCCGGTCCAGCGGGGGCAGCGGCTCACGGGTCACCGGCGCGACGGTCTCGCCGAGCGCCGCCAGGTACGACCGGCCGTCCGGGTCGCAGTCCAGCCAGTTCCGGAAGTTGTCGGCATCGATGCCCAGCGGTTCGGGGAAGGCCCGGCGCAGATCCTCGCGCGACTGCCAGATCGAGTACTCGAACCGGCTGAACGCGTGCGACCCGGCGGCCATCGTCGCGCCGGTGAGCCACTCGCGGAACGCGGCCGGCTCGCGCAGTGGGTTGGGCGCGGGAACAGCGGCGCGCTCGGTGCTGGTCACCGACTCCCGGAACAGGCGGCGCACGGTCGGGGTGAGCGGCAGTCCGTCCGGCGTGTGGGCGTTGCGGTAGGGGTTCTTCCGCAGGGTGACGTGCTCGAACTCGTTCAGCTCGGCTCCGTAGGCGTCGCACAGGGCGAGGAGGCCGGGGTGCTCGCTGAGCAGGGTGCGCGGCTGGGGACCCAGGTGCTTGGACAGCAGCCAGGGCTTGGCCGGGTCGTATCCGCTGAAATGGAAGAAGCGCAACGGACGGTCGTTGGCCAGCCAGGTGCCGTCGTCGGCGCGGGTGATCTCCCGGTCGTGCAGGTTCCAGTACGCGGCGTTCAGACCGGCGTCGCGCAGGATCTCGATCTGCTCGAAGGAGGGCGCCCAGTCGATCCAGCGCTGGTCGGTGAACAGCGCGTTCGGCAGGTCGACCACGGCGTCGGTGGTCAGCCGCTGGTGCCACCAGGTCAGGAACCGGTAGGCCGAGGCACCGGTCGCGATGAACCCGAGGTTGTACATGCCGGAGTGCATGATGTCCGACTCGGTGAGCCGCTTGCCGTCCCGGGGGATCGGCTGCAACGTGTGCGGGGTGACGGCGATGCCGTGGTCGACCGCTGCGGCGAACACGTCGTCCAGCCGGTCGTAGATCCGGATGTCCGGGTCGAAGTAGCTCGCGGAGGCGGCTCCCGAACGGTGCAGGTGCATGAGCATCGCGGGCTTGAGCGCGGTGGCGTACTCCATCACGTCGTACATGACGTGCATCGAGTCGAGCACGTCCTGGTCCAGGCCCATGTCACGGGGCAGGACGACGTCGCCGAGACCAGGCAGCGATCGATCCTCCTCGTCACCATCGATGATGACGGTGGAGAACCACACGTCCGGGTGGTGCGTCGCGAACGACCGGGCGAGCACCCTCGCCTGCGCGATGTAGTTCCGGGCGACGATCGTGCAGACGGCGTGGCGACGCGACACGGATCTGTTCCTCCAGTGACTTGCTGGCGATGGACGTCCTACAGCGACGAGGGACTCCCGGACGGCCCGCCAACTCTAGCGTGCGTGGCCCTGGTCACGAGGCCGTCGTCAGGGTCAGCGAGCCGAGCCAGTAGGACAGCCGACGGGTGTCGTCCGAACCGAACCGGCTCGGCGACAGCGGCCTCGGGGTCTCCAGGGTCAACACGACGCGGCCGTCGGACGCCTCGACCCGCCCCGTGCTGAGCGGGATGTCCAGGTCGATGGGCGTGAACGGGTCGCGGAAGGTGGCGCGGGCCAGCACGTCGCCGTCGGTCGACACCTCGACGGTGCGCGGGTGGTCCTCGTTGGCGTACCGGGCGCCGTGCAGCGTGAGCACCAGGTCCTGGTCGCGTAGCTCGTCGGGGACGTCGAAGGCGATCTTCGTCCGGTCACCGGTGGCCCACACTCCCGGCGACGTGAGGGTGCCCCATCGTCCGTAGAGGAAGCCGGCCGATGCGGGTTCCGTGGCATCGATGACGGTGGTGCCCTCGGGCAGGGTCAGGTCGACCTCGGCCAGCACATAGCCGTTGCCGAGCTCGGTGGCCTCGGTGACCGACCACCCGTCCAGGTTCTCCTGCCGGAGCAGGAAGGTGTCGCCGATCGGGGCACTGCCGTCGGAGTAGGTGGGGGCGGACGAGATGACCCGGTTGTTCGGCACCACCAGCGGGGCGACCGAGTCCTGGTACTGGTCACCGAGCGCGATGTTGAGCGTGTCCACCCCGGCCACCCGGCTGTCGTCGGCCAGCGCGAGGAGGGAATGCGGTGCGACCACCGGGACCGCGAGGGAGGTCACGGTGGCGATGGCGGTGGCGCCGATCGTGAGGCCGCCGAATCCTGCCAGGGTGGCGGCCTGGGCGCGCCGGGCGGCGAGTTCCGCGAACCGCGCCAGGACGAAGGGCAGCACCATCGCGACCGCGACCGCCATCCACTTGTGCGTGGCGTAGCTGGTGAAGCCGTTCACCCCGACGATCAGCAGGCCGTTGGCCACACTCGCGGCGACCATCACACCGGAAGCCGGCGCGCCCGGACGGACCCGCTTGACCCCGAGGTAGGCGGCGAGGGCGATGCCGAGCACCGCCGCCCACTCCAGCACCGCCTGGCCGGTCGAGGGCGTGGAGCGCAGCGCGGTCTGCATCCCGATCAGTGCGAACGGACTGGCGAGCGGGATGTCGTAGCCGAGTTCCCCGGTGGTCTGGTGGCTCAGCGAGACCCGGTACCAGCTGACCAACGGCAGGCTCATCGCGATGGCGACGGCAGCAGCGGCGGCGGTGCGGAGCAGCACCCCGCGCCAGCGCAGGCCGCGGTGGCGCACCAGCCAGTACAGCAGGCCGACGGTCCCGAGGCCCGTGCCGAGCACCAGGGTCGCGTTGCTGCCCACGGTGGCGGCTGCGAGCATCCCGGTCAGCAGGGCGAAGCCGATCAGGGTGAGCCAGCCCCGGGTGTGCTCCCGCGCGGGTGCGACCAGCACCGCGACCAGGGTGATCAGCAGGGCCAGCGAGATCAGATGACCGATCTGGGCGTCCTGGATCCGGGACAGCGGCACGATGGACAGCGTGGGCACCAGCACGACCAGGGTGGTCAGGGCGTCGCCCAGCCGCACCGACTGGCGCACCAGCGGCAGCAGCACCGCCAGGAAAACCGCCAGGGACACGATCAGCACCGGCGCGAGCAGGCTGTAGCTCGCGGTGCCGGTGAACTGGGCGAACGCCACCATCACCCCGGTGGCCATCGGCTTCTCGTAGCCGGCGCGGCGCTCCTGGAAGTGGCCGAACGCGTCCGGGTGCACCTCGCCGAACGGCACGGCGCCGTGGCCGGAGTTGCCGATCCAGACCTCGGCCGATCCGGCGTAGTTCGGGAAGTCGTTGGCCAGCGCCGTCCAGTAGGTGAGTCCGTGCACCGCCAACGGGCCCATGATCAGGATGGTGGCGATCACCGCGACGGCGTCCCACCGGGTCGGCAGCAGGTCGCGCAGCGCCGCCCGCCCACCGGCGTGCACCCGGGGCAGCACGGCCCAGACCGCCAGGGCGAGCAGCACGACACCCGCGACGATCAGCAGCGGGAGCACCGGTGCGACGGCGTCGCCGCCGATCACGTAACTGAGGGTGACGACGGCCGCCGTGGTCCCCATCCCGAGGCCGGCGGTGAGACCGAGCCCGCGGACCGGGGTCACGAACCGTCCCAGGAGGACTCGGACCGCCGCGCCGACCACCGTGAGGTAGAGCGCGCCGAGGGCGGTGGCACGGACGACGTCGAGCAGGTCGCCCGTGATCATGACGCGGAGCCTTCCTGTCGGGGGTGGAACCTCCGGGTCGCCGGTCGAACGGAGGATGCGGCAGCGGCCAGCGTAACCGAGTGCCCGGAACGCGTTCCGTGAAGATCGCCTTTAGGCGACTTCCGTGCTTTGTCCGTGCTGTGCGTATGCTGCATCCGCCCTCGGGGGCCAGCCGCTCCCTCCACCCCAGGCATCGGGACACCACCATGGCGCTCGCCGAACCGCCGGCGCGATCCGACTACTTCTCGCTGGTCAACCAGCTGCGCGGTGCCGCGGCGCTGTTGGTGGTCTGGGACCACCTGGTCGGCGAGTGGTTGGCGCAGCAGCAGTTGCACTGGGGTCCGAACGACCTGGTGCAGCGGTTCGTGATGGGGCCGCTGAACATCATTCAGCACGGTGGCTTCCTCGGAGTGGCGCTGTTCTTCCTGATCAGTGGATTCGTCGTCACTCGGGCAGCCACCCGTGAAGCGCCGGGTGCGTTCGCGCTGCGACGACTGCTCCGGGTCTACCCGCCGCTGATCGTCGCCGTCCTGCTCGTGATCGGGGTCGCCTGGCTGCAGCACGTCGGCGGGCACGGGTCCACGACCTGGGAGGCACTCACTCCCGGTGCGGTGATCCGCGCGATGACGCTGGCGACCTATGTGAGCGTGCCGCAGGTGGTGCTGGTCGGTGTGGCGTGGACGCTGGTCATCGAGCTGATCTTCTATCTGCTGGTCGGCATCGGGGGCGTGGTGCTGCGCCGGAACTGGCCGGACTGGATCGTGCCCACCGGCATCCTGGTGGTGGCGGTGGTCGTGGGCCTGACGGGGAAGTCGTTCGGCGGGGAGTACTTCCTGTTCAGTGCGTCGATGGCCTATGTGCCGCTGCTGGTGCTGGGCCAGCTGATCTACCTGGTCACCCAGCGCGGCGTGCCGGTGTGGGTGACCGGCCTGCTGGCAGCGGCGACCTGGGTGGTGTTCGTCTGGGGGATCGAGCGCACCCAGCCGACCTTCCTCACACCGGAGGGCTCCTACGGGTCGAGCATCAGCATCGCGCTGGTGCTGTTCCTGATCGCCGTGCTCTGCGAGGGCAGGATCCGGCCGAACCGGGTGCTCGACCTGGTCGCCGCGCGCAGCTACTCGTTGTATCTGGTGCACGGCATCGTCGGGCTGTACGCGCTGAACCTCGCGTTCGTGAACGGCTGGGCCTACCGCTGGGCGCTGCTGGCCGGGCTGGTCGCCTCCATCGTGGTCACCGAGATCGTCTACCGCGGGGTGGAGAAGCCGTCGATCTGGGTCGGTCGCGTCCTCACCCGGCGCCGCACCCCGGCGCCGCCGGTCGAGATCGTCCCGCCGCCGGAACTGGTGCCGATACCCGCGCCGGACGGCACCGGGAACGGTGCGCGGCACTCGGCGGCGGACCCGGTCTGAGCACGGTCCGGGATACTGTCCTCCTCGTCCCCGCACTGGTCAGGACCGCCATGAAAGTCGTCATCCAGATCCCCTGCCTCAACGAGGAACGGACCCTCCCGGACGTCCTCGCGAGCATCCCGCGCGTGATCGACGGCGTGGACGAGTTGGTGATCCTGGTGATCGACGACGGCTCCACCGATCGCACCGCGGCGGTGGCGCGCGAGCTCGGGGTCGATCACGTCCTGCGGCACACCCGCACGATGGGTCTGGCGCGCTCGTTCCGGGACGGGGTGGACTGGGCCCTGAGTCAGGGTGCGGACATCCTGGTGAACACCGACGGCGACAACCAGTACCCGCAGGACAGGATCCCGGATCTGCTGCGACCGGTCCGCGAGGGGGTCGCCGACATCGTGATCGCCGACCGCCAGACCGCCACCATCGCGCACTTCTCCCCGTTCAAGCGGTGGATGCAACGGGTCGGCAGTGCGGTGGTCAGCAAGGCCTCGGACACCCGGCTGCCGGATGCGGCGAGCGGCTTCCGGGCGTACTCCCGGGCGTCCCTGCTGCGCCTGAACGTGGTGACCGACTTCTCCTATTGCATGGAGACGATCATCCAGGCCGGCCACAAGCGCCTGCGGGTCGCCTCCGTCCCGGTGACCACCAATCCGCGGACTCGCGAGTCCCGACTCTTCCGGAACAGCTTCCAGCACATGCTCCACTCGGCCTCGGCCATCGTGCGGAGCTATCTGATGTTCAAACCGCGGTTGGTCTTCGCCTGGCTGGCCGCGGTGTTCGGCCTCGCGGCGCTGGTCCCCGCAGTGCGCTTCTTGGTGCTGTGGATCGTCGAGGGTGCCGACGGGCACATCCAGTCGCTGATCTTCGCCGCGATCATGGCGGTGGCGGCCCTGCTGGCGGCGGCGCTCGGGGTGCTGTCCGACCTGCAACGGACCAACCGGGTGCTGTTGGAGGACCAGCTGGAACGGATCAAGAAGCTGCAGTACGGCGACTAAGCGGACAGCGCCTGTGACCGGCTGCGGGTGGCGCCGGCCCAGAGGCGGCGCCGCTCGGCCAGGGTGCGGGGCAGGCGGCGCAGCGCGGCGGCCAGACCGCGGGCGCGGGCGCGGGTGTGCGGGGTGAATCCGGTGGTGACCGTCGCCCGGAGCAGACCGAGGCTCTGCCGGGCCCAGGACCGGAGCACCAGGGGCAGCGGGGCGTGCCGGGTCACCACCGTCAGGGAGTTCCGGGAGTTGTAGAACCTGAACAGCGGGCTGTCAGCACCGGAGGAGGCGGCATGTCGATGCCGGGCCACCGCGTCCCGCACGTACCGGGTGTCCCAGCCGTGGGCGCGCAGCTTCCAGGACAGGTCGGTGTCCTCGTAGTACAGGAACAGCTCGGGGTCGAAGCCGCCCACCGCGCGGACGGCGGACCAGCGCAGGGCAGCCGCGCCGCCGCAGAAGCCGAAGACCTCGGCGGGGGAGTGCTCCTGGTCCACCGGGGTGAGCCAGTCGCGGTCGGTGCCGGCGCCGTCCGGGCCGATCACGTTCCCGGTCGAGTTCACCAGCGCGACGGCGTCCGGGGCGGCGCTGGGTGCCCAGCGCGCTCGACCGTCGGGTGAACCGGGGGTCAGGGTTTCCGTCGGCAGGTACCGGCCCGCCAACACGATCCGAGCGGTGGTGGCGGCCACTCGCTCCGCGCCGGGTGCGGTCAGACCGGCGACCAACCGGGCGGCGGCGTCCGGTGCGAAAGTGGCGTCGTTGTTCAGGAGGAGCACGATGTCGCCGTCGAAGTCCGCCACACCCAGGTCCACGCCGCCGGCGAAGCCACGGTTGTGGTCGGCGGTGATCACCCGCACGGTCGGGTAGTCGCGTGCCAGCAGCTCTCGGGTGCCGTCGGTGGAGGCGTTGTCCACCACGACGATCTCCAGCGCGGCGTCCGGGACGTGTTGGGCGAGGAGCGAGTCCAGGCAGGGCGGCAGCAAGTCGGCCGCCTGCCAGGTGACCACCAGGGCGCGGATGCGCAGCACGCTCACGTCCGGGCGGCGTCGCGGTAGGCGGCGGCGGTCAGCTCGGCCGCCCGGGACCAGGACGACTCGGCCGCACGGTGCCGGGCCAGGTCGGCGAGCCGGTCGTGGTCGTCGCCGGTCGCCGCCAGCAGGGCCTCCGCCAGCGCCGTCGGATCGGTGGGGTCGACCAGGAGCCCGGCACCCGCGGTGAACTCGGCCATCGAGGTGTGGGCGGAGGTCACCACCGGGGTGCCGTGGGCCATCGCCTCCAGCACCGGCATCCCGAAACCCTCCCAGGTGGAGGGGAAGCAGAACGCCCTGGCGGCGGCGTAGGCGACATGCAGTTCGGCGGTGGTCAGCCGACCGAGCAACCGGACCCGATCCGTCAGCCCGGCCCGCACCGCGGCATCCGCGCCACCCCAGCCGGTCGGACCCGCCAGCACCAGATCGAGGTCGGAGTCGGCGCTGATCCGGGCGAAGGCGTCCAGCAGCGTCGGGAGGTTCTTGCGCGGTTCGAAGGTGCCGCACCAGAAGACGAACGGTCGGTCCAGTCCCAGGCGATCGCGGATCGCGGCGGCCTGCGCGGCGCCCACCTCCGGGACCCGGACCCCGTGCGGCACCACCCGGATCCGGTCGGCGTCGAGTCCCTCGTGCAGGCAATCGTCGGCGGATGCCTGGGACGGCACGATCACCACATCGGCCTCGGCACGGGTGACGGCCAGGGCGCGTCGGAAGTAGGCATTACCGCGCTGGGTGAAGTGCTCCGGGGTGCGCAGGAAGGCCAGATCGTGCACGGTGACGACGAGTCCACCGCGGGCCGGAGGCACCGCCCAGGTCGTCGCATGCACCACGTCGGCGCGGCCGGCGGCGCCGGGCAGATGCGGGCGACGCAGCCGGTTCCACGCTTCGTACAGCAGCGGCCGCGGCAGTGCCGACGTGAGGATCGGGATGCCCAGGTCCTCCTCCGGTGCCGCGTCGTGACCCCGTGCCGCCACCCCGACCGGTCGGATGTGCGTGCGCAGCTCCGGCACCAGCTCCCGGATGTAGGTGCCGGAACCGCCGGGCGCCTGCTGGAAGAGTTGCTCCACCGTGAGGGCGACCCGCAGGTCGGTCATCGCAGCAGGTCCAGGTCGTGGTCCACCATCGCGGCGACGATCTCCTCGAAGCCGCGGGTCGGAGCCCAGCCCAGTTCGGTGCGGGCCCGAGTGGGGTCGCCGACCAGCTGCGCGGCGTCGGTGGGCCGGTTGAACGCCGGATCGGTGGCCAGATGCGCGGCCGGGTCGCTCACCCCGGCGTGCCGCAGCGCCGCCTCCGCGAAGTCCCGGACGGCATGGGTCTGTCCGGTGGCGACCACGACGTCCAACGCGGTGTGGTGCCGCATGGCGCGGACCAGCGCGTCCACGTAATCCGGCGCCCAGCCCCAGTCCCGGCGGGCATCCAGGTTGCCCAGCGTGATGACACCGCCGCCGTCCACCGCGACCCGGGCGGCACCCTGGGTGATCTTGCGGGTGACGAAGCTCGGCGGACGGCGCGGGGACTCGTGGTTGAACAGGATCGCGCTGACGGCGTGCAGCTGCCGCGCGCGGTAGACCCCGATCAAGTGGTGGGCGTAGGCCTTGGCGGCACCATAGGGGTTGGTCGGGCGGACCGAGGTGCTCTCGTCCTGGGGCACCCGGTCCGGCTCGCCGAAGATCTCCGCGCTGGACGCCTGCACGAAGCGCACAGCGCGCCCGCTGCGGTCCTGGGCCGCCAGTGCGGCGTCCAGCAGCGCAGCGGTCGCCATCCCGGTCAGCTCGGCGGTCAGCACCGGCTCCTGCCAGGACCGCGCCACCGAACTGACCCCGGCCAGGTGGTACAGCTCATCCGGAGCCACATCGAGCACCAGGTCGCGCAGCGCGCCCAGGTCGGCGAGGTCCACCCGGTGACCGTGCACCCCAGCGGGGAGCGAACCCTCGTCACCGGGCCGGACCATGCCGTGCAGCTCGACGCCCTCAGCCAGCAGTCGTTCGGCCAGGTACGAACCGTCCTGGCCGGTGATGCCGGTGACCAGCGCGACGGTCATCGGGTGAGGGCGCGCTGTTCGCTCAGGTCGTTGTCGACCATCATCTGCACCAGTTCCGCGAAGCCGACCTTGGGCGCCCAGCCCAGCTGCTCGCGGGCCTTGGCCGGGTCACCGATCAGCAGTTCGACCTCGGCCGGACGCATGAAGCGCGGGTCCTGGGCGACGTAGGGGGCCCAGTCCTCGATCCCGACGTGGGCGAAGGCGACGTCGAGCAGCTCCCGGATCGAGTGGGTCTCCCCGGTGGCGACCACGTAGTCGTCGGCGTTGTCCTGCTGGAGCATCCGCCACATCGCGTCGACGTAGTCGCCGGCGAAGCCCCAGTCGCGCCGGGCGTCCAGGTTGCCGAGCGTCAGGTTCTCCTGCAGGCCGAGCTTGATCCGGGCCACGGCCTGGGACACCTTGCGCGTCACGAACTCGGGGCCACGGCGCGGCGACTCGTGGTTGAACAGAATGCCGGAGGAGGCGTGCATCCCGTAGGACTCGCGGTAGTTGATCGTCATGTAGTGGCCGAAGACCTTCGCCACGCCGTAGGGCGAGCGGGGCCACAGCAGGGTGGACTCGCGCTGCGGGACCTCCTGCACCTTGCCGAACATCTCCGAAGACGATGCCTGGTAGAACCGCACCTTGGCGACGTCGTCACCGGCGTACAGCCGCACCGCCTCGAGCATGTTGAGCACACCCTTGCCGGTCACGTCCGTGGTGACCTGGGCGTTCTCCCAGGAGTAGGCCACGAAGGAGATCGCGCCGAGGTTGTAGACCTCGTCCGGACGGGCGTCGTTCAGCGCACGGAGCAGGCTCGACATGTCGGTCAGGTCACCGGTGAGCAGCTTGACGTCGGGAACCGTCCGGCGGACCAGGTCGATCTTCGGGTTGTTCTGACCCCGGATCAGCCCGAAGACCTCGTAGCCCTTGCTCAGCAGCAGTTCGCTGAGATAGAGACCGTCCTGGCCGGTGATGCCGGTGATGAGTGCGCGAGCCATGATTCCTCGTCGAGTCGTCGTGATGGGGGAGAGCGGAGCTCAGTCGTCGAGCAGGCTGAGCAGGTAGGAGCCGTATCCGGACTTGATCAGCTTCTCGGCGCGGACCCGCAGCTCGTCGTCGGAGAGGAATCCACGGCGCCAGGCCACCTCCTCCGGGCAACCGACCTTCAGGCCCTGGCGGGACTCGATGGTGCGCACGTAGTCGGACGCCTCGAGCAGGGAGTCGAAGGTCCCCGTGTCCAGCCAGGCGGTGCCGCGCGGCAGCACCTCCACCTGGAGCCGACCCTGCTCGAGGTAGGCGCGGTTCACGTCGGTGATCTCGTACTCGCCGCGCGCCGAGGGCTGGAGGTCGCGGGCGATCTCGATCACGTCGTTGTCGTAGAAGTACAGGCCGGGCACCGCGTAGTTGCTCTTGGGAGCCGTGGGCTTCTCCTCCAGGGACAGTGCCTTGAAGTCGTCGTCGAACTCCACCACGCCGTAGGACGTCGGGTCGGCGACCCGGTACGCGAAGACCGCTCCGCCGTCGATGCTCTCGAACCGCTGCAGCCGAGCGCCCAGACCCGGCCCGTAGAAGATGTTGTCGCCGAGCACCAGGGATGCCGAGTCGTTGCCGACGAAGTCGGCGCCGATCACGAAGGCCTGGGCCAGGCCGTTCGGCTCCGGCTGGGTGGCGAACGTCAGGTTGATCCCGAACTGCGAGCCGTCACCGAGCAGCCGGTGGAACTGCTCCGCGTCGTGCGGGGTCGTGATGATCAGGACGTCCCGGATGCCCGCCAGGATCAGCGTGGACAGCGGGTAGTAGATCATCGGCTTGTCGTACACCGGGACCAGCTGCTTGCTGACGCCCTGAGTGATCGGGTGCAGTCGGGTGCCGGATCCACCGGCCAGGATGATGCCGCGCATCAGGCCATTGTGTCGTAACTCGTCACCCGACGGTGACATTGCGACACGCGAGGACCACGTTGATCCCCCCGGCGGACGGTCCCCAGGAGTCCAGGCCCCAGACGCAGACCTGGTGCTGGCCGGGTGCGACGCCGCTGATCGACACGTCGTAGCCGTGCCGAGTGGACGAGTAGTGCGCCGCCAGATCGGTGCGGTTCAGGTCCGCCGTCGCCTGCTTGGCGAAGGCCCCGTCGACGTAGACGTGCACCAGGATCGGGTCGGTGGTGTTCGGGTCGATGGTCCAGCCCTGCGCCCGAACGGTTCCCGCGCTCGGGGAGGTGACAGCGTCCACGGCGCCGAACGGGTAGCCGTTGACCTCCACCGTCTTGCACTGGATGAGCGGGTTGTAGCCGCCCCAGCTGTCGATGCCGTAGACGCAGACCTCGTGCTTGCCGACCGAGGCGGTGACGGTGGTCGAGTAGCCGTGAGCGGCGCCCTTGCCATAGGCATTGGCCACGTCGGTGCGGGTGCCGGTGGCCTTGACCTGGGTGGCCATCTTCCCGTCGACGTAGACGTGTACCCAGATCGAGTCGCTGGTGTCCGGGTCCAGCGCCCAGCCGCTGATCGAGAACTGCCCGGTCGAGGTCTTCAGGGCTTCGATGTTGCCGATCGGTCGGGCATTCGTGACGTCGACGGTGCGGCAGCCCAGCTGCGGGTTGTTCCCGCCGGTCGGGTCGATGGCGTACACACAGACCTGATGGCTGCCCAGCCCCACATCCAGCGTGGTGTCGTAGCCATGGGCCGCGCCCTTGCCGTAGGCGTTCGCCACGTCGGTGCGGGTGCCGGTGGCCTTCACCTGGGTGGCGAACTTCCCGTCGACGTAGATGTGCACCCAGATCGAGTCGGTGGTGTCGGGGTCGAGCGCCCAGCCCTGCATGCGCAGCTTGCCGGTGACCGAGGTGGCGGCGTCGATGCTGCCGACGGGCGCCTTGTTGTTCACGGTGACGGTCTTGCAGGCCAGCTTGGGATTGTTGCCGCCGCTGGTGTCGATGCCGTAGACGCAGACCTCGTGATTGCCGCCGGTGGCGGTGAAGGTGGTGTCGAAGCCGTGGGCTGCACCCTTGCCGTAGGCAGCGGCGATGTCCTGGCGCGTGGCGGTGGCCTTGACCTGCTTGAGGTACTTGCCATCGACGTAGACGTGCACCCAGATCGAGTCGGTGGTGTCCGGGTCCAGCGCCCAGCCCTGCACCCGGATGGTGCCGATGCTGGGTGCGGTCAGCGCGTCGATGTTGCCGGCCGGCTGCTGGTTGACCACGGTGACGGTGACGCAGGCGAGCTGGGGATTCGGGCCGCCGTTGGCGTCGATGCCCCAGACACACACCTGATGAGCGCCGCCGGTCGTCTGCAGTGTGACGTCGAAGCCGTGCTTGTCGCCCCGACCGTAGATGGCACCGACATCCGGACGGCTGCGGTCGGCCTTCACCGCCTTGGTCATCTTCCCGTCGACGTAGACGTGCACGTCGATGGAGTCGGTGGTGTCCGGGTCGAAGGCCCAGCCGGTGATCCTGATCGTGCCGACGCCGGGAGAGACGGCACCGTCGATCAAACCGATCGGTGCGCGCTGCGCGGTGGAGCCGAACCAGTCGGTGAAGTAGTTCCAGAAGTTCCGGTTGCCGTAGGCGGAGCAGCTGTCACCGGTGCCGTAGCCGGCGGCCAGCGCCGCGGCGTTCGGCTGGTACGGGGTGTAGTTGTACAGGCTCGCGGTGGCCTGGTTCTGGATCAGCACCGGGGAGCTGCCGCAGGCGGCGTTGGGGTGGAAGCGCACGTTGTTCACCACGCCGGCACGGTGGGCGTACCCGGTCGGGTTGGCCGCGTACCGCTTGAACTGCTTGGCAGCCAGGTAGACCTGGTTGCCGAAGCCGTAGTACTCGGTGTTGCACGGGGCGGTGTCCGGGCAGCCGAAGCCGAGCGCCTTCTGGTACGTCGCCGCGGACTTGCCGGTGGTCGACGTGATCAGCCCCTGCTCCTTCTGCAGCGTCACGATCAGCACCTGGGGGTTGATCCCGCAGGCGGCGGCCACCTTGGCGATGATCGACGCGGCGGACTCCGAGCCGGACCCCGCGTAGGCGGCGCAGTACGCGTCACCGGGGCGGGAGATCGTGGACTGGCTGTAGTCCTTCAGGCACGTGTTCCCGGCGGCAGGGCGGCAGTTCGCGCCCTTGGTGTTCAGGAACGCCTGCACATCGGCCGCGGACATCGTGCCGGCGTCGTAGAACACCCCGTCACTGATGATCATCCCGGGGTCGAACTGGCTGAGGTCGGCCGCCTGTGCCGCGGGCAGGGTGGGCAGCGACGACTGCGGGGCCAGGCCCAGGCCGAGCACCAGGGCGGCGCAGGCGAGGGTGGTGAGCAACAAGCGGCGGAGCTGACGGCTCACGGGATCTCCACGGTGACGGGGGCGGCCGATCCGGCGGCGGTCGGTGACGCGTAGCTGATGACGACCTGCCAAGCACCCGAGGTCAGCTGGCCGCCAGAGATGGCGAGGCCGCCGCAGGAGGTGGTGCTGGCGTCCGGGACGGCGGCGCTCTGCGCGGAGACAGTGGTGGCCCCCTGGGTCGCGGTGAGGGTGCACACGCCGTCGGACTGGACGGTGGTGACGTAGGCGCCCGCCTCCAGCGCCGAGCTCAGGGTGTTCCAGTCGGCATAGCTGGTCACCACGTCGACCGAGCCGGTCACCGGCTGCTCCGGGACCGCGGGGTCCGGGTCGTCGGGGTCGACCGTCGGCGCCGGGTCGTTCCCCGGTACGGCGCCTGTCGGCTGCACGGTGGGGGAGTCGCTCGGGCGCGCCGTCGCGGTCGGCGCCGGTGTGGTCGGTGTCGCTGTCGGCGTCGGGCTGCTGGTCGCTGCGGGGTCGTCGCCGTCACGGGACAGCAGCCACCAGGTGAGGGCGGCGGCGATCAGGAGGACGACGACAGCCACGATCACGATGAGGCGGCGGGAGGGACGCACGATGGACCTCGGCAGGGTCGGGGGCGGGAGCGCGTTCGTCGGGCGAACACGCGGCAGGCTAACCCGGGGTCCCGCGGGAGGATGCGGAACCCCGGGGCCGACGCGCCGACGCCGTCCGGTATGCCGGGAATGCCGAGGACCGGCCCCGACTCAGCCGGTGGTGACGGTCCGGCAGCCGAGCCGCGGGTTGTTGCCGACCGGCTGATTGATCGCGAACAGGCACACCTCGTGCTGCCCCGCCGCGGCGGGGATCGTGGTGCGGAAGCCGTGGTTCGAGCCGACCCCGAGGGCGCGCCCGACATCCGGCCGGCTCTGATCGGCCATGAAGCCTCCGGCATAGACCCCGTCGACGTAGGGATGCACCTGGACCGCACCCGAGGTGTCGGTGTCGACCGCCCATCCGGCGACCTCGATCCCGGTGGCGGTGCCCCGGGCGACGTCGATCGATCCGATCGGCGCGGCATTCGCCACGGTCACGGTGCGGCAGGCGACGCGCGGGTTCGAGCCCTTGGGCGTGTTGATCGGCCACAGACAGACCTCGTGCACGCCCTCAGCGGCGGGAAGCCGGACGTCGAAGCCGTGCGCGGCGCCCTTGCCGAACGCCTGCGCGATGTCGTTGCGGGTGGCGTCGGCGGTCACCGCCCGGGCCATCGCGCCGTCCAGGTAGAGGTGCGCCTGGATCGGTGCCGTGGTGTCGGGGTCGAGTGCCCACCCGGCCACCCGGATGCCGGTGGCGTCACCGGTGGCCACGTCGATGTTCCCCAGCGGAGCCGCATTGGTGACGGTCACCGTGCGGCAGCCCAGCTGCGGGTGATTGCCGTTGGGGACATTGATCGCGTAGACGCAGACCTGGTGGCTGCCGTTGGCGACGGTGGCCGACACGGTGTATCCGCGGTTGTCGCCCAGGCCGTAGGCGGTGCCCACGTCAGGCCGGGACTGGTCGGCCCGGACGGCGGTGCTGTACGCCCCGTCGATGTAGAGGTGGATCTGCACCGGGTCGGTGGTGTCACGGTCGATCGCCCAGCCGCGCACGGTCAGCGAGTTCGGAGTGGTCGAGATCGCGTCGATGGAGCCGAAGGGCACATTGCCCACCTGCACGCTGCGGCAGCCGAGGGTGGGGTTGGTGCCGGTGGGCTTGTTGATGGCGAACACGCAGACCTGGTAGGTGCCACCGGTGGCGGGCAGCGTGGTGGAGAACCCGTGCCGGGAGCCCTTGCCGTAGACGGCGGCGATGTCCGGGCGCTCCAGATTGGCCGTGACCGCCTTGGTCATGGTGCCGTTGACGTAGATGTGCACGTCGATCGGGTCAGTGGTGTCCGGGTCGAGTGCCCACCCGGCCACGGTGATGCTGCTGGTGGTCGCCGTCGCCGCCTCGTAACCGCCGATCGGCGTCGCGTTCTGCACCGTCAACCAGTCACAGGCCAGCACCACGTCCCGTCCCTCGCCGAGGTTCACCGCCGAGACGCACACCAGGTTGCGCCCATTGGGTGCCGGGACGGTTCCGGCGAAGCCGTGGTTCGGTCCCACGCCGTGGGCGGCGGCGACATCCGGGCGGCTGCGGTCGGCGGCGATCCGGGTCGGCACTCCGTTGACGAGCACCTGCACCTGGGTCGCCGCGTCGGTGTTCGGGTCGTAGGTCCACCCGGCGACCTGGACCCCGCTCGGGGTGCCGCGGAAGGTCTCCAGCCCGGAGATCGGGGACGCCTGCACGGTGGCATTGGCCAGGACGGCGACCCGGTTCCGGATGTCACCGAGCCGGTCGTAGAGCGTCTGGCCGGGGCAGGAGGTCAGCTGGGCGTCCCGGTGCGCGTAGATGGTCGGGAAGGTGACCACCGTGCCAGCCGGGTACTTGGACGCCCCACCGCCGGAGACCATCTGGACGTTGGTGTTCGCCAGGATGCGGTGCACGGTGAACTTCCACGCGATCAGCTGGCTCAGGCTCTCCAGCAGCGCGGCGGACGGTGCCACGGTCGAGTAGTCGCCGATGGCGGCGATCCCGATGGTGCGGCTGTTGAACCCTCCGGTGTGCACGCCGACCGTGGTGGTGTCGATGCCACCGGCGCGGCCCTCGTAGATGGTGCCGAACTTGTCGACCAGGAAGTTGTAGCCGATGTCGCACCAGCCACGGCCACCGGCCGCCTCGGGACGGGTGTGGTACGCGTAGAACCCGCGCAGGATGCCGGGCACCTGGGAGGCGGCGTAGTCATTGGTCGAGGCGGTGTGGTGCACCGCTGCGGAGACCATCTGGTTCGACATGTCCGGGTCGCAGGTGCGCATGCTCTCGTCCGCGCCCCAGCCGGCCCGGCTCACGATGGTGGGCTGGGCGACGGCGGCGGTGCGCACGGTGCCGGCGGCGCTGGTGCCCAGGTTCTGCACCACACCGCTGGTCGCGGTGCCGCCGGTGTTCTGGACCACCGCGGCGGAGCTCTCCGGGGTGGCGGTCTGGCCCACGGTGGCCGGGTCGGTGCCCGGGTCGACCAGCACGGCCTTGAGGTTGGTCACGGTGCCGGTCTCGGCCTGCGCCCAGATCTGCACCCCGTCGGAGTCGACGGCCACGATCGGGTCGGTGCCGTCCCGGTCGTCGGCCTGCGCGGCGTCCTGGCGGTCGGCATCCGGTGCGACGTCGGCCGCCTCGGCGCCGGCCCAGTCGGACCACTCGCCGCCGGAGTGCACCCGGTACCGGATCTGCACCCCGGACAGGTCGGGGGAACGGTCCCAGGTCACGCCCAGGACGGTGAAAGGCTGGGTGTCCATCGGCACGGTGAGCACATCTGGCTCGGCCGCGGTGCCGTCCGCGGGTGCCGGCTGGTCGGTGGGTGCGGCGGTGGGCTGGTCGCTCGGCTGGTCGGTGGGCTGGTCAGTGGCCTGGTCGGTGGGCTGACCGCTCGGCACGGCGGTCGGCTGCGCCGTCGGGTCGGCGGTCGGGTCGGCGGTGGGCTCGGCTGCGGGCTCGGCGTTCGGCTCGGCGGCGTCCTCGGGTGCGGCGAGCTGGGCAGCGGCACCGGCGTAGTCGGCCGGGGGCGTCGCCCCCTCCTCGGTGGGCACGGACTCCGGCGCGGGGAGTGCGGCGGCGGCGGCCGGGTCCACCCCGGACAGGTCCAGTTCGGCGACCTGTACCCCGTCGTCGTCACCGGTCGCCCGGGCGGCGTCGGTGGTGGCGGCCGGCGCGGTGGCGACCGGTGCGGCACCGGCCAGCGGGGCGACGGTGGTCAGCAGGCCGGCGGACAACACGGCGGCGACGAGCATGGACGTGGGACGGCGCAGGCGTGCCATGTGGAGACCCCCTGAGGTGACTGAGGGGCCAAGCGGACCACGGGGGAGGGCCCCCTGTCGATGCGCCGCGCGGAACCGGGGGAGTCGGGGTGTTCTCCGGGTGCCGGTCAGCGCGGCGCCCGGTCGGGTGACGGGTCTGGTCCGTGGGCAGCCCGAGCCGGGCACAACCCGAGCCAGGGGCAGCCTGAGCCGGGGGCAGCTCCAGTCAGTGGGCAGCTCCGGTCAGCGGGCAGCCGCGCTGCGGTAGGCGTCCAGGTGGGTCTGTGCCGCGCGGGCCCAGGTGAAGGAGGCGGCCCGCTCGACGGCGGCGGACGACAGGGCGGCACGACGGTCGCCGTCGTCCAGGAGGGCACGCAGCTCGGCGGCGATCGCGTCCTCCGTGGTGCCGCAGTAGGCCACTGCCTCGCCGCCGACCTCCGGCAGCGACAGCATCCGGGTGGTCAGCACGGTGGCGCCACACGCCATCGCCTCCAGCACCGGCAGCCCGAAGCCTTCGCCGAGGCTCGGGTAGGCGAGCACCGTGGCCCCGGCCAGGAAGCCCGGCAGATCGGCCAGCGGCAGGTAGCCCGGGGTGCGGACGGCCAGGTGCTCCGGCACCGCGGCCAGGGCTGCGTCCACCGCCGTGTCCCAGCCGCGGGCACCCGCCAGCACCAGGGCGGGCGGGTCGGTCAGGCCCTCGCAGGCGCGGACCCAGGCGCGGATCAGCGCGGGCACGTTCTTGCGCGGCTCGATGGTGCCCAGGAATCCGACGTACGGCCGGTCCCCGATGTCCAGGGTGGCGCGCACCCGGCCCCGCTCGGCGGCGTCCACCGGATGGAACAGACCGCGGTCGACCCCGTGGTAGGCCACGGTCATCCGGGCCGGGTCGGCACCGGTGGCGGCGGCCACCTCGTCCCGGGTGGCGACCGAGGGCACCACCAGGGCGGCCGCCCGGCGCACCGACAGTCGGGTCCAGGTGCGGAAGAAGACGCCCTTGCTGCGCAGGTGCAGCTCCGGGGTGGAGAAGAAGGTGGCGTCGTGCAGGGTCACCACGACCGGCACCGGTGAGGCCACCGGCATCGTGTAGTGCGGGCTGTGCAGCACGTCGGCGCCCACCTGGCGGGCCAGCCGGGGCAGCAGCACCTGCTCCCAGGCCATCCGCACCGGACGGCTCGCGATCTGGGCCGGGGCGCCGACCACCCGGGCCGAGGGGGCCAACGACCGGTAGTGCGCGACATCGCGGGACTGGACGGCCAGCACCAGATCGGTCCCGGCCCGGTCCAGCTCGGGCACCAGCTCGTCGACGTAGCGGCCCACCCCACCCCGGTCGGCGGGCACCGCGGTGGCGTCGATCAGGACCCGCATGGGGCTAGCTCCTCGCTGTCGAGCAATCGAGTGGTGTCGGCGGTGAGCCCAGCGCACGGGGCGCACCGCTCCGGCTAAGGTACTGGCCCGTGACCCGCGATCCCGACGCCCAGCGTCTGCTCGTCATCGTCCCGGCCTGGAACGAGCGTGAAGCACTGCCCGGCGTCCTGGCCGAGCTCGCCGCGTCGATGCCCGAGGCCGACGTGCTGGTGGTGAACGACGGGTCCACGGACGGCACCGCCGACGTCGCCCGGGCGACCGGTCTGGCCAAGGTGCTCGACCTGCCGCTGAACCTCGGTGTCGGGGGCGCGATGCGCGCCGGATACCGGTTCGCCGCGCGGGAGGGCTACGACGCGGCCGTCCAGGTCGACGCGGACGGCCAGCACGACCCCGCCGACGTCCGCCGGGTGGTCGCCGCCCTGAGCGACGAGGTGGATGTCGCGATCGGCGCCCGCTTCGCCGGGGTCGGCAACTACACCGTGCGCGGACCGCGCAAATGGGCGATGGGGGTGCTGTCCGGGGTCCTGTCCCGGATTGCCGGTACCAAGCTCACCGACACCACGTCCGGCTTCCGGGCGTCGAACCGTCGGGCGATCCTGCTGTTCGCCGACGAGTACCCGGCCGAGTACCTGGGAGACACCGTGGAATCGCTGGTGATCGCCTGCCGCGCCGGGCTGACCGTGCGGCAGGTCGGGGTGGAGATGCGACCCCGGGCGGGCGGCACGCCGTCGCACAACCCGGCGAAGGCCGCGATCTTCCTGGGTCGCGCGATGATCGCCCTGGTGATCGCCCTGTCCCGCCCGATGGGCCAGGTTCCGGCGGGGGTGCACCGGTGAGCGGCTACATCTTCGCGCTGGCGGCCTGTCTGCTGCTGGTCGTCTTCCTGGTCTGGCTGCTGCGCACCCGTCGCCTGCGGGAGAAGTACGCGATCACCTGGCTGGTCGTCGGCCTGGGGGTGTGCGTCTTCGGTGCCTTCCCGACCGCCGTGGAGTGGATGGCCGACCTGGTCGGGGTGGAGACGCCGAGCAACCTGCTGTTCGCACTGGCCCTGATCGTGTTGCTGATCGTCTGCATCCAGCTCAGCACGGAGATCACCACGCTGGAGGAGGAGACCCGCACCCTCGCCGAGGAGGTCGCGCTGCTCCGGTACGACGTGGAGCAGCTCGCCGCCCGGGTCGGCGCGGTCGACCAGGTGGTGCACACCACCGATCCGGAGGACGCGGGTCCGGCGTGATCGACCTGATGGTGCCCTACTGGGGCGACCCCGAGTACTTCAAGACCACCGTGCGCAGCGTGCTGGCACAGACCAGCCCGGACTGGCGGCTGACGGTGTTGGACGACGCGAACCCCGACCCCTGGGCCGGGGAGTGGGTGGCATCCCTCGACGACGAGCGGATCACCTACCGCCGCAACGAGACCAACCAGGGCATCACCGTCGCCTTCCGGCAATGCATCGAGCTGGCCACCGCCGACCTGGTCGCGGTGCCCGGCTCGGACGACCTGCTACTGCCCGACTACGTCCGGGTGGTCACCGAGGCGCATCGCCGGTTCCCGACCGCCGACATCATCCAGCCCGGGGTCCGGGTGATCGACGAGCACGGTGCCCCGGCCACCCCGCTGGCGGACACCATCAAGCAGCGGGTGGTCCGGCCGCGCGGCCAGGGCACTCGTGTGCTCGCCGGGGAGCGGCTGGCGACCAGCCTGCTGCACGGCGACTGGCTGTACTGGCCGTCACTGGTGTTCCGGCGCGAGGCGGTGCAGGCCACGCCCTTCCGCCCCGGGTTGCCGATCATCCTGGACCTGGCGCTGGTGCTCGACATGGTGCTGGCCGGATCCGAGCTGGTGGTGGAACCGCAGGAGGTGTTCGCCTACCGGCGGCACAGCGCGAGCCTGTCCTCGGTGAAGCTGCTGGACGGTTCCCGGTTCGCCGGCGAGCGCGAGTACTTCGACCTGGCGGCGGAGCTGATGCGTCGGCGCGGCTGGCCCAGGGCGACCCGGGCCGCGCGCACGCACATCACCTCGCGGCTCTACGCGGCGACCCTGCTGCCCACGGCGCTGAAGGCGGGGGACCGCGCGGCGCTCAGGACGCTGCTGCGGCACACCCTGCGTCCGTAGTCGGCCGAGCGGTGGGCCCGGCCCGGCCCGGACGTCAGGGGCGCGGCTCGGTGGTCTCCACCGTGGTCGGCTCGGTGTAGATCTCGGTCGGCGTGGCCTCCGCGGCGCTCGCCGCCGGAACCGTCACGGTGGCCACCGGCGCGGCCTCGACGGACGGCGCCGGCACCGGCGCGGCGCTCGCCACGGCCTCGTGCCGGGTCAGCTCACCCTCACCCCGGTCGCGGTAGTACACCCAGGCGCACAGGGCCAACAGGCCCGCCACCACCGCGTACAGCGCCACCCCCGGCAGGTAGCCGATCGGGGACTGCCACAGCGGATGGAAGGTGACCAGTTCGCCGGTCAGGCCCTCGGCGTAGCGGCGGGACGCCCAGTAGAACGCTGCCACCTGGGCCACCAGGATCACCGGCAGCGTGCCGCGGGCGATCCGGCGCACCAGGTCGTCCTCGGGCCGCCGGTCGCCGAGCCCGACCACCAGGGCCGCCAGCAACGGGACGCCGATGGCGACCGGGAGCGCGTACCGGCCCTGCCAGATCAGACCGGTGTCGGCGGCGGTCGGCACCTGCAGGATCAGCGGCGAGGCGGCGGTGCCGAGGAAGGTCAGCGCCACCGCGATCCGGCGACGTCCGGCACGGCGGGCCGACAGGGCGATCAGCAGCACGGCGCCGACCATCGCGTACCAGGCGATGAAGGTGACCGGCGGCGAGGGGGAGTCCAGCCAGCCGTAGTCGCCGATCATGTTCAACAGGTAGGGCTGGGCATTGCCGAGCACCCCGAGCACCGCCACGCGCAGGCTGGCGAGCTGCGGGTAGGCGTTCTCGGTGGTGACCACGGAGGGGTGGGCCAGCAGCCAGCCGCCCGCCGCGGCGCAGAAGGCCACGGTGACACCGACGAACCACCAGATCCGCCGGTGGCGCAGCACCTCGCGCCAGCGTCCGCCCGGCGCCGCGATCAGGGTGATGAGCAGGATCGCCACCGCCCAGACCGGGCCGGTGGAGCGGGTCGTGATCAGCAACCCCCCACCGACCACCGCCTGCACCAGTGCCGAGGTGGTGACCGGTCGCCTGTCGAGCACCAGTGCCAGGCAGGCGGTCCAGAAGGTGAAGGCGGCGGCGATCTCGAAGCCGGCCGGGTTGACGGTCCCGCCGAGGAAGAAGGTCATCGGAGTGAGGGCAGCGGCGGCGCCCCAGATCCCGGCCCGGTTGCCGTCGATGCGGGTCAGCCGGAACAGGCCCCAGGTCATCAGACCGGCGGTGAGCAGCGCGCTGACCAGACGCATCGCGGTGATGCCCGCCTCGGCGGACAGGAACAGCGACGGCCAGCCGACCAGGGCGTAGTACAGCGGCGGGTACTGCCCGGCGAAGGTGTCCACGATCACCGTGCCGCCGTCGCTCGGTGCGAGGTCGGTCTGGCAGGCAGCGGAGACGTTCGGCTGGAAGGCGAAGCAGTTCGGCAGCCCGAGCGCGGCACCGTAGTCGGACGGCAGCTCGACCCGACCGGCCAGGCCGGGGGCCGCGCCCTCACCCTGAGGCGGCAGCAGCTCCAACGACACCTGTCCGCGCACCACCCCGGCCGCCCGGCTGACGTGGCTCGGCTCATCCGGGGAGGACATCAGCGGAGTGCCGACGGACCACAGTGCGGTGAGGAGGAAGAGCAGGGCGCCGATACCCGTCCAGCGCAGCGCCGTCGGCACCCGACCGGGTGTGTGACGATCCCGGCTGCGCCGCCGCGTGCTGGTGGTCGAGGCGATGCGCGACGGCATCTGGTCGGGCATGCGGGGACCTTCCACGAACGGGGCGCCGGTGGTGGCGGAGAGCGCCTGCGACTATAGCGGTGGCCGTGTGCCCGAAGGGCCAGGTCGGCCGGTGGCACGCCGGTAGGGTGTCCGGCGTGTCGAGCCCCACCGTGCCCACCCCCGCGCCGTCCCGTCTCGGGGCCCTGCTCTCCGGGCGGCTGGGATTCCTGTCCGTGGCGGTGGGCCTGGGGGTCTACGGGGTCGCCGCCTACGCGCTGACCGTCGTGGTCGCCCGGGTGCTCGGCCCGGAGGCCTACGCGCCCTTCGGCGTGCTGTGGACGCTGCTGAACGCCGTCGGCCTGGGCCTGTTCATCCCCTTCGAGCAGGAGCTCAGCCGGACCACCGCCTCCCGTCGGGCGCGCGGGCTGGGCAACGCGGGCGCGGTCCGGGTCGTCGTACGGGTGGCGGTGGTGCTGTTCGCCGGGGTCACCGTGCTGTGCCTGGTCACCTGGCCGGTGCAGACGGCCCGCCTGTTCCACGACGACGCCTCCCTGGTGCCGTTGCTGATCGGCGCGCTGTTCGGGCTGGTCGTGGCCTACGTGGTGCGCGGTCTGCTGTCCGGGCAGGGCCGGTTCGCCAACTACGGCGCGCAGTTCGTCGTCGACGGGCTGCTGCGGATCCTCGGTGCCGGAGCGCTGGCCCTGGCCGACGTGCGGCAGGTGTGGCCCTACGCCCTGGTGCTGGTCGTGGCTCCGCTGCTGGCGGTGCTGGTCACCACGCCGCGCCGGGCCGCCCTGGTCACCCCCTCCGACCCCGAGCCGGCTGCACCGATCCGGCGTGCGCTGATCGCCCTGATCGTCGCGTCGCTGGCCTCCCAGGTGCTCGCGAACGCCGGGGCGCTGATCGTGCAGCTGCGCGCCGACGAGGTGGACCGCACCCTGAGCGGGCAGTTCGTCACCGCCGTCACCGTGGCGCGCATCCCGGTGTTCGTGTTCTCCGCGGTGCAGGCGGTGCTGCTGCCCGGCCTGGCGGCGATGGTCGGTCTGCGGGACGCGGCCGGGTTCCGGCGTCGCCTGGTACTGGTCACCGGGGCCACCGCGGCGATCGGCATCGGCGGCACCCTGCTGCTCGCGGTGTGGGGCGAGCCGCTGCTCACCCTGGTCTTCGGCCCGGAGTACCGGGTGGACCCGATGGTGATCACCCTGCTGGCGGCGTCCGGGGCGGCGTTCATGCTGGCCCAGCTCGCGGCCCAGGCGCTGCTCGCGCTCGCCGGTGAGCGCGCGGTGCTGGTCGGCTGGGTGGCCGGGGTGGTCGCGCTGGTGGTGGCCGCTGTGCTCCCCGGGGAGCTGACCATGGTCGCCGCGGTGGCGCTGCTGGCCGGCTCCCTGGTCGCGCTCGTGGTGCTCACCGGCGCACTGCTGCTGGCGATGCGGTCCTGGGCCGCGACACTCGCCGCGGCCCAGGACTGAGACTCAACCGCGCAGGCTGTCGGTGTAGGCCAGCACGGCGTCGTACTGCGGCAGCAGACCCTGCTCGGCGGCCTCGGCCAACGTCGGCGCGGCGGTGTCCTTGTCGGACAGCTGCGGGGTGACCGGGTTGCCGTGCCGGTCGGTGGTCGGCCACTCGATGCCGATCGAGGTGTCCAGCGGGTGGATCCCGTGCTCACGACCCGGGCTGTACCCGGTGGAGCACAGGTACATCACGGTGGAACCGTCCTCCAGCGAGAAGAACGCGTGCCCCAGACCCTCGCTGAGGTAGATCGCACGGCGGTCGACGTCGTCCAGCAGCACGCTGTCCCACTGGCCGAAGGTCGGCGAGCCGACCCGGATGTCCACCACGATGTCCAGCACCGCGCCCTTGGGGCAGGTGACGTACTTCGCCTGGCCCGGCGGCACGTCGGCGAAGTGGATGCCGCGCAGCACACCGGCGGCGGAGACCGACAGATTGGCCTGCTGGAGGTCGAAGCGGTGGCCGACGTTCTCCGCGAACGGGCCGCCCTGGAACGCCTCCAGGAACACGCCTCGGGGGTCGCCGTGCTGGACGGGGGTGATCTCCCAGGCGCCGGGCACGCTGAGCTCGCGGTACGTCATGTGTGGGTCCTTCCGGAACGAAGTCGGGTGCGCCCTCAGGGTAGTGGCCGGGCCCGCCGAGTAGGCTGCCGGACGGTTCAGGACGACGACAGGGAGTCAATGTGCGCTGGTTGGTGACGGGAGCGAACGGCATGCTCGGGCAGGACCTGGTGTCCCTGCTGCACGAACGTGGACACGAGGTGACGGCGGTCGACCGAGCTGAACTCGACATCACCGACCCGGTGTCGGTCTCCCGCGTGGTGACCGGGTACGACGTGGTGGCGAATGTGGCGGCGTACACCGCTGTCGACGCCGCGGAGGAGCATGAGGACGCCGCCTTCACGGTGAACGCCGTGGGTCCGCAGCTGCTGGCTCGGGCTGCCCGTCGGACGGGTGCGCGAATGGTGCAGATCTCCACCGACTACGTCTTCGACGGGGCGGCCACCAGCCCCTACGCCGAGGACGCTCCGATCGCGCCCCGGTCGGCCTACGGGCGCACCAAGGCTGCGGGCGAGTGGGCGGTCCGGGCCGAGAACCCCGACCACCTGATCGTGCGAACCGCCTGGCTCTACGGGGCCAAGGGTGGGTGCTTCCCCAAGACCATTGCCCGCGTGGCGGCGGAGAAGGGCGGCCTGGACGTCGTTGCGGACCAGGTCGGGCAGCCCACCTGGACCGTGGACCTCGCCGATCTGGTCGAGCGTCTGGTCGCGGCGGGGGCGCCGGCCGGGACGTACCACGGCACCTCCTCCGGGCAGACGTCGTGGCACGGCTTCGCGCAGGCCGCGGTGGCCACCGCCGGGCTGGACCCCCAGATCGTCAAGCCGACAACCTCCGAGGCATTCGTGCGGCCGGCTCCCCGGCCCGCGTACTCGGTGCTCGGCCATGACGCGCTGACCGCCGCCGGGGTCGAGCCGATCGGTGATTGGGCCGAGCGCTGGCAGCAGGCGGGGGCGGCCGTCCTCGCTGGCTGAGGTGATGTGGCGGGGGTCGGTCCGAGGGCGGACCGACCCCCGTCGTTCATTCCGGTGCGGGCTCGACCCGGCGTCGACCCAGCAGGACGGCGACCCCGGCCGCCGCGGCATCCGAGAGCACCATCAGCACCCGGCTGACCAGCGCCACCATCAGCGCGTCGCCGCTGCCGAGCACCGGGGCCAGCGCCAGGACCATCGCCGCCTCCCGGGGGCCGGTCCCGGCTGGGGCGACCACCACGAGGAAGCCCACCAGCCAGGCCAGCGCGAACGCCCCGAAGGACAGCACCAGGGTTCGCCAGGAGTCCCCGCTGTGCACCGAGTGCACCAGCACGGCGGTGTGCAGCCCGAAGAGCAGCCACATGACCAGCGCCCAGGCTGCCGACCGGGCGAGACCGGCGCCGCTGACCGCGACGGTCTGGTCGCCGCGCTTGAGGACGTGCAACAGTCGGCCGACGACCCGGTTGAACACCGGCGGGCTCAGCCCGATCGCGCCGAGCGGGACCACCGCCACCGCCCACCAGTACCGGGACAGTGACCCGGGCGACCCTGCCGCGAGTCCGATCACGGCCGCCGCACCGGCGGTGACCACCAGCACGGCCAGCGCGCCGAGCGCCACCACGGCGGATCGGGCGCGGGAGATGTGGTGCGCGCGCCCGAGTTCCGCCTGTGCGACCACCGTCCACACGCCGCCGGGGACATATTTGCCGAGCTGGCCGTGGAAGTAGATCCGGGCGCAGGCAGCCAGACCCGGAGCGTCCCCGGTGCCGGCCAACAGGGCGCGCCAGGACAGCAGTTGGGCCCCGAGCGCGGCGCAGGCCAGCAGCAGCGACGCCGCCACCGCCCAGCCGTCCAACTCGGTCAGCGCCGCCAGGAACTCCTCCCGGCGCGCGACCACCGCCCAGACCAACAGCACGAGAGCGATCAGGAAGAACGCGCTGGCAAGCAGTTTCTGGCGGGATTTCACCGGTCGAGGATAGGGGAGCGGGCCGACCCGCCGGGTGGGTGGTGCACGAATCGCGCTGCGCCCCCTAGGCTCATCGGGACCAAAACCGTCCTGGAGGGGTGGCAGTGCCGACTGTTGGGGAACTCGCCCGAACGAGCTATGTCCGTGCCTCGCGCACCGGGCGATCGATCGCCGACCGCACCGGGCTGCTCGAGCGCCTGGACCGGAGCTACCGCCGGGACCGCAGCAGCGTCGGCGGGCACCTGCGCACCTTGTTCGCCATCTACGACGTCGAGGACCTGATCGACCTGGACGTCCCGTGGTGGACCTACCCGGCGATCGAGATCGTCGAGCGGCATCTGGCCGCACTGGGCGGCAAGGCCCGGGTGTTCGAGTACGGCTCGGGTGCCAGCACCGTCTGGTTGGCGAGCCGCTCCGCCGAGGTCACCTCGGTCGAGCACGACGCTGGGTTCGCCGAGGTGATGCGCACCGTCCTGTCCCGCGCCGGGCTGACGGACACCACGCGGCTGCTGGAGGTCCCACCGGTGCCGAGCGCCGCCCCGTTGGTCCCCTCCGAGCGCAAGGGCGAGCAGGGTCGCGACTACGCGGACTACGTGGCGAGCATCGAGAGCACCGAGGGCGAGTTCGACCTGGTGGTGGTCGACGGGCGTGCCCGGGTGGCGTGCATGGACGCCGCGGTGCGGCGGCTGGCTCCCGGCGGGCTGGTGCTCTTCGACGACAGCCAACGCCCCCGGTACCGGGCGGGTATCGAGGCCAGTGGGATGCGGGTGCGTCGGCTGCGCGGCTGGGCGCCGTCGCTGCCCTACCCGCGGGAGACGGCGGTCCTCGACGTCCAGGGCCGCGCCTGATCGTTCCACCCGCGTGAGTACGAGGTTGATGTGTACCGACTGAGTAGTGCGATCCAGCAGTACGCCTGGGGGTCGACGACGGCGCTCCCGGAGCTGTTCGGGATCGATGCCACCGGACAGCCGATGGCGGAGGCGTGGTTCGGCGCCCATGCCAGCGCCCCCTCGCATTGCACGGGCGCCGACGGCCAGCCCGGTCGTTCCATGGTCGAGCTGATCGCCGAGGATGCCACCGGCACCCTCGGCGACGACGTGGCGGCACGGTTCGGCACCGCCCTGCCGTACCTGCTCAAGGTGATCGCGGCGGAGTCGCCGTTGTCGCTCCAGGTGCACCCGCACGTGGACGCTGCTCGCGCCGGCTACCAGCGCGAGGAGAACGCCGGGGTCCCGATCACCGCGCCCGAACGCAACTACCGGGACCGCAACCACAAGCCCGAACTCGTCTACGCCGTCACCCGGTTCGAGGCGATGTGCGGCTTCCGGGCACCCCGACGTGCGGCGGAGCTGCTCGAGGGCCTGGACGCTCCGCTGGCGGCCGAGCTGCGGGCGGTGCTGACCGCCGACCCGACGGCGGTGGGGATCGAGCGCGCGTTCACCCGGTTGTTGCGGCCTGAGACCCGACCCGGACCCACCGAGGTCGCCGCGGTGGTCGCCGCCTGCGCGGCTCGGCTGTCGGCCGGGTCGCCGTCGCCGCGCGCCGACAGCACCGTGCTGCGCTTGCAGGAGGCGTTCCCCGGCGATCCCGGGGTGGTCACCTCGTTGCTCCTGAACCCGGTGACGCTGCACCCGGGTGATGCGCTGTTCATCCCGGCGGGCGGCGTGCACGCCTATCTGCGCGGTGTCGGGGTCGAGATCATGGCCTCCTCGGACAACGTGCTCCGAGCCGGTCTGACCCCCAAGCACGTGGACGTGGACGAGCTGCTGCGCAACGTCGACTACGTCGCCGCTCCGCCGATCCGGATCGCGCCCGAGCGGTTCCACGGCGCGACCCGGGTCTACTACGCGCCGGTCGACGACTTCGAGCTGGCGGTCACCCGGATCGAGGACGGAGACCGCCACCCGCTGCCCGGCCGAGGGCCGCGGATCGTGCTGTGCCTGGACGGGCGGGTGACCGTTCGCTCGTCCGGCGACGGGCTGCTGGAGCTGGATCGAGGCCAGGCCGCGTTCATCCCGGCCTCGGACGGACAGGTGACCGCCGACGGGGCCGGGACCCTGATCCAGGCCGACGTGCCCTGAGTCGATGATCCCGTGCTGACCCTGCCGGACCGTCTTCCCCTCGCGGTGGGGTGCCTCGGTCTGGCCGGGACACTGTCGGCGTTGCTGGGTGCTGTGCATCCCGCACTCGTGCTGCCGGTGGCCGGCGTCCTGATCGTGCTGACCTGGCGGGTCGTGCCGTCAGCCCCCACCCCCACGACCGCTGCGCGGTGGTCCTTGCTCGCGGCCCTGCTGTTCCTGGTCGGGTGGACGGTGCAGGGGTGGCGTTCCACCGGCGAGTACGTCGTCGTGAATCGTGACCCCGGGTTCCTCACCCTGCGCGCACTGTGGTGGACGCGGCATGCCGAGCCGTCGATCCCGGTGGGGGGCGCCGAGCACGTCGCGGCCACCGTGCCCGGGGCGAGCGCCGCCACCGAGGCCTTCGCACTGTCGGGGGGCGCGTTGCACCCGCAGGGGAACGCGATGCTGCCGGCCGTGCTGGCGGCGGCGGGGTGGATCGGTGGCGATCGGGGGGTGTTCGCCGGGTCTGTGCTGATCGGGGCGGTCGCCTTGTTGGCCGTCTATGGGGTCGCCCGTCGGCTGGTGGGTCCGGTGCTGGGCCTCCTGCCGATGGTCGCCCTGGGGTGCAGTCTGCCGTTCCTGGTGTTCACCCGCTCCGCGTATACCGAACCGCTGACGGTGCTGTTGCTGTGCGGTGGCCTGAGTCTGGCGATCCCGGTCCGTGATGCCCGGGACGCCGGTGTCGGCGCGGCCCGGTTCGCGGTCGCCGGAGCGATGTTGGGTGCGGTGGCCACCGCGAGGATCGACGGCGGGGTGGTGGTGGCGGGGCTCGCGGCCGGGATGGCCCTGCTCGCCTGGTCCCCGCTGGCCGACACCGCCCGGCGGGTGTGGCGGCGGCGCGCGGTTGCCGCGATCGGTGGCGCGGTCCTGATGCAGGTGCTGGGCTGGCTCGACGTGTGGCGGCTGAGCCCCGCCTACGCCGAGGAGCACCGCGAGCAGATCACCCAGCTCGGCGGCGGCACGGCGCTGGCGGTGGTGGTGGCCGTGGCGCTGCTGATCGGCTCGCGGTGGGGCGGGCGTCGGTGGCGAACCACGTGGTGGCGGAACCGGCGGGTGTTCGGCGTGGCGGCCGTGGCGGGGGTCGGGGCCCTGGCGCTCGGGCTGCTCAGCCGTCCGCTCTGGTTCACCGGGCACCACATCGACCCGGCGAGTCCCTACGGGAACGCCGTCGAGCTCCTGCAATGGACGGCCGGGCAGCCGTTGGACGGCAGCCGCTCCTACGACGAGCTCACGCTCACCTGGACCAGCTGGTACCTGGGCTGGCCCACCATCGTGCTCGGCTTCGTCGGCTGCGGGATGCTGGCGTGGCGCGCGGTGGCGGCTCGACGACCGGTGGCGACCCTGCTGCTGCCGGTGCTGCTGGTCGCCGGCCTGTTCCCGGTGGTGCTGGTCAACATCACGCCGGACCAGATCTGGGCCAGCCGCCGACTGCTGCCCGCGACCTACCCGATGCTGATGATCGGCGCCGTGGTGGCGGTGGCCGGAGCGGGGCGGTGGCTGCAACGCGCGCCCCTGGTCGCTCGGCCGGCGGTGGCGTTGCTGGCGGCGACGATGCTGGTGCCGCCGGTGCTCGGCTGGCGCGGGGTCGCCGACGTCCGGGAACTGTCGGGCCGGGCCGGTCAGGCGGAGTCCGTCTGTGCGGCGCTGGAGGGGATGCGGGCGGACCGTGTGGTCTGGGTGCACTCGAGCCCGTTCCGGTACCTGGGCACCGTGCGGGTGCTCTGTGAGGTGGAGGTGGTCGAGTTCGTGGAGCCGCCGACGGTCGCGCAGCTCGCCGCCGTGCGCGATGCCTGGGGTGGCGGCACGGTGGCGGTGGCGAGTTTCGATCCGGCCGATCTGCCCTGGGGCTCGCCGCCGAGCACCGCGGTGGGGCGAACCAGCAGCACCACGCTGGGGCGGGAGCTGAACGCTCCGCCGACGCGGGTGGACACCACCGTGAGTGAGATCTGGCTGGGGGAGATCGCGCCGGACGGAACCGTCACGCCGGTGGGCTGAGCCGGACCCCGATCCGTTCCCCGGCCACGATCCGGTCCAGCTCCGACGGCGTGCGGCCATCGGTGGTCAGGACCACGGATCCGTCGCGAGCCAGCACCCCGAGTGCCGTCAGCAGGAAGTCGGTGTGTGAGGCCACCTGGTCGGTGATCAGCAGCACTCGGGCGCCGACCGCCAGCTCGGGGACCGATCCGGTGGCGGTGGCCAGCAGGTCGGCGTGACGCACGGCGCCCAGAGCCGCTGTGCTCGGCACGGGCTCGGGCGACCAGCCGATCGCGTCTGAGTACGTCATCACCGCCTGGGCGGCGTCGATCGCCCCCGGAGGCAAGGCCGGACCCGTCCACCGCAGGCTGAGCCCGGGGAGCGAGACAGCGACCAGCTGATCGGCACCTGCGTGCTCCTCCGGTCGGTCGGTCACCACGATGTCCGCTGGCTCGTCGGTCGGCAGCACAGTCGCGCCGACCCGCCACGCGGCCAGCGCCCACACCAGGGTGCGCCAGTGCGGCGGCAGGTCGAGCCGCACCCGGGTGCCCGGTCCGGCGTCGAATTCCTCGACCAGCAGGTTGGTGGTCTTGGACACCCAGTTGTCCAGCACCGCACCGGAGAGCTCGATGCGTTCACCCGCACGGCCGTACCAGGTCAGTCGGGGCCGTCCGGGGTCACGGATGAGGCCGGTGAGCAGGGCAGCGACGGTACGGGCTGACGGCTGGGTCATCCGGCCAGCGTAGGGCGGGCCGTCGGTGGCCCGTGATCACGCGGAGGTGAAGGGCCGGTGAAGGCGCGTGGTCGCCAGACCGGACATTCCGGCCGATGAGCCGCCAATAGCACGCCTCGGCTTGACGGATGGGAACGACACTCGTGTAATTTCTCCCAGAGCACACCGACACATCGCCGCGCTGCCCGCCGGGGAACGCGGTCCGCGTCGGTGGCAGGGGGCACCACCGACAGCACTTCACCACGATCGAGCGCGGAGGCACGCATGTGGAATCTGCTCGACGACGACGGGGGTTTCCCGTCCGACGCGCTCACCGCTCCTGCGGCGCAGGAGGCGGCGGTGCTGCCGTTGTTCGGCAGCCCGGAGGACGATGGGTTGATGGGGTGGCAGGAGCGCGCGCTGTGCGCGCAGACCGACCCCGAAGCGTTCTTCCCGGAGAAGGGCGGCTCCACGCGCGAGGCCAAGAAGGTCTGCCAGAGCTGCGAGGTCAAGTCCGAGTGCCTGGAGTACGCACTGGAGAACGACGAGCGCTTCGGCATCTGGGGCGGTCTGTCCGAGCGAGAGCGCCGCAAGCTCAAGCGGCGTGTGGTCTGACGAAGTGCGGCCTCCGGGCCGCATGATGGCGTGAGGATGCCCGAACAGACCCCCCCTACTGCCACGGCGCCGGCCGTCACCACCGCGGTGACGGCGGTGGTCGTCACGCGTGGCCGCACTCCCTTCCTTCCGGCGACCTTGCGCGCGCTCGCTGCCCAGGACCGCGCGCCCGACCGGCTGGTGCTGGTCGATGTCGGACCGGGCGTCGATCCCCGCGTGTCCGAGGCCGTCGACGCAGCCGGGCTGACCGGCACCCTGCTGCACGCTCCCCGGGCGGCCACCTTCGGTTCCGCCGTCTCGACTGCCGCCGGCTCCGGCACCGACGGCTGGATGTGGCTGCTGCACGACGACAGCGCGCCCGATCCGACAGCGCTGACCGAACTGGTCCGTGCCGTGGAGGCCGCGCCGTCGGTGGCGATCGCCGGCACGAAGCAACGCACCTGGACCCGACCCGTCCGTCTGCTCGAAGTCGGGCTGCGCACCTCGCGGGCAGGTCACCGAGCCCGAGATGTGGAGCCCGGCGAGGTCGACCAGGGCCAGCACGACGGCCGGGACGACGTGCTGGCGGTCGGCACCGCCGGAATGCTGGTTCGCCGCGACGTGTGGGCCGAGCTCGGCGGACCCGACCCTGTGCTGGGACCCTTCGGTGACGGATTGGACCTGTGTCGGCGGGCTCGCTTGGCGGGACACCGGGTGGTGGTGGTCCCGACCGCCGTGGTGCGGCACGCCCAGGCATCCCTGCACGGGTTGCGCGGTGTCGACGCCGGACCCCAGGCATTCGTCGACCTGGACGCCGACGGTGAACCGGACGGTGCCGACCCACGGCGCTCCTACCGTGCCCGCCGGATGGCGCTGCTGCATCAGCGCCTGATCGGGGTGCCGGCGATCGCGGTGCCGGCCGTCGCCGTCCTCGCCTGCCTCACCGCGCTGCTACGGGTCCTGATCCGCATCGCCGGCAAGGAACCCGGTCTGGCCTGGGCGGAACTCACCGCCACCGCTGGTGCGCTGGGTCGCCCCGGTGCGGTGCTGCGCGCCCGGCGCCGGGCCGCACGCAGCAGCCGACTGCCGCGCCGGGCGTTGCGCCCGCTGCAGGCCGACCCGCGCACCATCTGGCGCCAGTGGCGCGACCGCAGGCTGACCCGCGCCGAGGCGCGTCGGGTCAGGCGCGCTCCGTCCGAGCTGGAGCTGCGCGAGCTGGCAGCTCTCGCCCGCCGGCGCCGGGTCGCTCTCGGCGCCTTGGTGGTGGGCCTGCTCCTGATCACGCTGGTGGCGCTGGGCGGTGTGGTGGTGGCAGTGCTCGGCGGCGCCGGGCTGAACGGCGGTGACCTGATGCCGTCCGGGAGCGGACTGACCGATCTCTGGCGCACGGTCAGCACCGGTTGGGTGCCCACTGACCTGGGCGAACGCGGGCCCGCCGATGCACTCGTGACGGCGCTGTTGCCGGTCACCGTCCTGGCGGGTGGCAGTCTGGACGCAGCGCTCAGCGTGCTGGTCCTGGGCTCGGTGCTGTGGGCGGGCCTGGGTGCGTGGTTCGCTGCGGGCGCTGCCACGCGTTCGGTGGTGGTGCGGGGCTGGGCGGCGGTGACCTGGGCGGTGCTGCCCAGCCTGTTGCTGGCCACCACGGGCGGCCGGGTCGGGGCGGTGCTGGTGCACCTCGCGCTGCCCTGGTTCCTGCTGGCGCTCGCCCGCGCCGTCGGCGCCCAGCAGGTGGACCGGGTGCGTTCGGGTCTGGAGACGGCCTCCCGGGAACCGGTGGTCGGCCGCGCGGAACTGGCGCCGGAGGAGTGGGGAGACCCCGAGGCGTGGGCCCGTGCTGGGTTCCGGGAGATGCGGCGAGGCGGTCGACGGCGCAGGCGACGCGGTGCGGCGGTGTCGCCGGACACGGAGTCGACCGAAGCGGAGGCCCCCACGGAGAACGCGGAGGCCGCCGCGCAGGACGAGGCGTCCGAGGCCGACACCGCAACCCCGATACGCGGGACCGTCGCGGTGGCGGCCGCTGACCCGGCACCGGTCACCACCTCCATCTCGCTGCCGGAGCTGGACCACCCCGGTGACCCGGACACGGGTGACGCCCTGCCGCCGGAGGACCCGACCCCGACCGGATCCATCGCCGCCGCTGCCGGAGCCTCGCTGGCGCTGGCGGTCATCGCCGCCGGAGCGCCCGCGCTGCTGCTCCCGGGGCTGGTGCTGCTGATCGTCGCGGCTCGGTGCGCTCCCCGTGGCCGTCGTCGCCGTCTCCTGGCCGCGGGGCTGCCGGCGGTGGTGCTGCTCGGCCCGACGCTGGCCGAGGCCGCCTCCCGGGGCGCCGCCGGCTGGCGACTGCTGATCGCCGATCCCGGAACGCCGCAGGCCGCCGCGCCGGTCGATGCCGTCCACCATCTGCTCGGCGTCCCGGCCGACGCGTCGGCGCTGCTGCCCCGATGGCTCGGTGACCTGCTCGGTGCCGATCTGGCCACCTGGTGGCCCGCCCTGGCCGGTGCGGCGGTGCTGCTCCCCGCGCTGGTCGCTCTCGGGCGTGGCCGCACCGTGGCGCGCGGTGTCCGGCTGGGCTGGCTGATGGCCGCATTGGGGTTGACGGTGGCGGCGCTGGCCGATCGGGTCGTCGTCGGGTATCAGACGGGTGTGGCGGTCACCGGCTGGGCCGGTGCCGGACTGTCCTTCGCCTACGCCGGTTTGCTGACTGCCGCGGTACTCGGTACCCGGGGCGTGCAGACGGTGCTGGCCGAGGTCGACTTCGGCTGGCGGCAGGTGACCGCGGGCGTGGTGACCATCGTCGCGGTGCTGTTGCCGATCGGCGCCGCCGCGAGCTGGGCCTGGCAGAGCAGCCAGGACCCGGTGCTGGGCGTGCTCGATCGTCCGGTCGTTCCGGCCATCGGTCGGCAGACCCAACAGGGGCCGGACGCGCCGCGTGTCCTGGCCCTGACCCCCGACAACGACGGGGCCGTCGGCTGGCAACTCCTCCGGGGCGACGGGCCACGTCTGGTCGAGGAGTCGGCTGTGGTCCGCACCCGTGCCCTCACCGGGGCACTGGCCGACCCGAACGACACCCCGGCCGATGCTGCCTCGGGGGAACTCGTCGATCTGATCGCCCGGCTGACCGTCGGTGCGGGGGAGGACGTCTCGGCTGAACTGGCGGCAGTCGCCGTCGCCGATGTGCTGGTGCCGAGCATCGCCGCCGACGACACCAACGCACGCGCCCAGCAGCGCACCGCCCTGGTCGGTCGGCTCGACGCCACCCCGGGTCTGGAGCGGATCACCGACGTGCCCGCCGGGGTGATCTGGCGGGTGCAGCCCAGCGCCGTCGACGGGCAGGTGACCCCGGTGGTGACCGCCTGGGCCAGGCTGCTGCCGGACGCCTCCGCCGCCGACTCTGCGGGCGGTCTCGCCGGCACCGACGCCGTCGCGGTCCCGGCGAACGACCTCGCCGTGGACACCACCATCGCCGCGGGTGACTCCGGCCGTCTGCTGGTCCTGGCGGAGCGGGCCGATTCCGGTTGGCGCGCAAGCCTCGACGGCAAGCCGCTGCGCAGTGTCACCGACGGATGGCGTCAGACCTTCGAGGTCGGTGCCTCCGGTGGCCGACTCGTCGTGACCTATCAACCCACCGACCGGACCCCCTGGTTGATCGCGCAGGGGCTGGTGGGTGCGCTCGCCCTGTTGCTCGCCGTCCCGGTGCGCCGTCGTCGGGCCGGGAGGAGATGACATGACCGGATTCGATGCTCGTGGCCGTGCCGCCCGCTGGGTGGGCGGCGTGGTCGTGCTCGCCCTGGCCGGTGGTGCCACCGCGTTGGGCATCGCCTTGCCCCGGGCCGAGGTCACGACCTCCGCTGCCACGGAGGTCGACGTCCCCGCCGGCACCACCTCCCTGGTCTGCCCCGGGCCGCTGACCCTGCCGGAGGAATCGGGGGCCGGGGGATCGGCCTTCAGCCGGGTGCCGGTCGATCCGGTGCAGCGGGTCACCGCCCTGGATGTCTCCGGGGCCAGCGCCGGCACCCTCACCCCGCTCGGCAGTGACGTCACCGCGCTCTCCGGTGGCTTCGTCACCCTGCGCGATCCCTCGGCGCCCTCCGTGCTCAGCGCGCCGGCCCAGGACGGCCAGACAGCGCGAATTGTCGGCACCACCAGCGCGTTGACCACCGACGGCGACCTGCGTGGCCTTGCCGCGGGCGGCTGCACCACGGCTGTCTCCGACGTGTGGCTGGTCGGGGGCAGCACCGAACTGGAGAGCACCGCGGACCTGGTGCTGGTGAATCCCGGTGCGACCACCGCCCAGGTGGCGCTGACCATGTGGGGTCCGGCTGGTGAGGTCGACCTGTCCACCAGTGCCGACGTGTTGGTGGCGCCGCGGTCGAGCCGCACCGTGGTGCTGCCGGGTGTGGCGGCCGAACAGCGCCGGATCGTGGTGCACGCCCAGGCATCCGGTGGGCAGATCTCCGGGTACCTGCAGGACTCGTTGTTGGACGGGTTGACCCCGCAGGGCACCGATCTGGTCACCGCCGGCACGGCACCGGCCACCGAACAGGTGGTGCCCGGGCTGATGCTGGAGGAGACGGCCGTCGACGATCCGGACGCCGCGCAACTGCGCCTGGTCGCGCCCGGTGATGCCGACACCACGGTGTCGGTCACCCTGATCGGACCCGACGGCGAGGTGCAGCTCTCCGGGGCGCAGGACCTTCGCCTCGACGCCGGGATCGTGACCGATCTGTCCCTGGGCGGCCTGCCCGCCGGGGCCTACACCGCGGTGATCGAGGCCGATCAGCCGGTGGTCGCCGGTGCGATGGTGGCCCGCCAAGGCAAGGCGGGTGAGCAGGACGCGGTGGCCCGGATGGATCGAGCCTGGGCCGCGTCGACCGGAACCGGAGGCGGACTGGCGGCCCGACCCGCCGGGGCGGATGGACGGCTGATGCTCACCGTCCTGGCCGCGGAGGACCAGGCCGTCACCGCGCCGAGCACCGAGCCGTCACCCACCCCGACCCAGGGCCAGCGACCCAGCGACGACGACACCGCCACCGGCCCCACCGTGCAGGTGACAGTTCGTGCTTACGGGGAACGCGGTCTGCTCGCCGAGCGGCAGCTCACCGTGCAGGTCGGCAGCACCGAGCGGACGGATCTCCGCGATCTCGACCCTGACACCGTCGCCGTGGAGGTGGTGGCACCGGACGGAGTCGAGCTGGCGTGGTCGCTGTTCGCCTCGACCGTTCGCAAGGATGGTGCCCTGATCTCGGTGGTGGATCCGGTGCTGGACTCCACCGGTGACACCACCGTGCGCGTGCGTCCGGCCGACCGGGCCGGGCTGGGCTAGGGCCGGATCGCCCAGGAACGGTCTGTCAGCGCGCTGCCCGCAGCTCCACCCGCTCGCGCAGACCCAGCCCGAGGCTGACGGCCGCCCGCACCGGCCACTGCCACCACCGGTGGTAGCGACGGTGCAGGTACTCCCGGGCACTGGCGTGGTGCGCGGCGATCATCCGGGCCGGGCGCGCCTTCCAGGACACGCCGCCGACGTGCACGACGGCGGCATCCGGGACGTAGACGTTGGCCCAGCCCGCATGGCCGAGCCGCTCGCCCAGGTCCACGTCCTCGAAGAACATGAAGTAGCTGGTGTCGAATCCGCCCAGGGCCTCGAAGGCGTCGCGGCGCAGCAGCAGGCAGGCACCCGACAGCCAGCCGGCGGGTCGTTCGGCGCCGACCGACTCCTGGCGCCGGTGGTACGCCCGGGTCCACGGGTTGCCCGGCCAGACCTTGCCCAGCACGGCGTGCCCGGCGCCCTGGGTCAGGGAGGGCAGCTCGCGCGCCGAGGGATAGACGGTGCCGTCCTCGTTCAGCAGCGCGGGGCCGAGCGACCCGGCGGAGGGGATGCGGCCGGCTGCCCGCAGCAGCACGTCCAGCGAACCCGGCTGCCAGATGACGTCCGGGTTCGCCACCACGATCCAGTCCTGGGTCGCCCCCGCGGCACCGGCGTTCGCACCACCGCCGTAGCCGAGGTTCTCCCCGGTGCGCACCACCCGGGCACCGCTGCGCGCCGCGACCCGGTCGGTCAGCTCCGGATCGGCGCCGTTGTCCACGATCACCAGCTCCACCGGGGCGGTGGTCGCGGACGCCAGGCTGTCCACGAAGGCGTCCAGTTCCGGTCCCGGATTGAACACGATGGTCACCACGCGCACGGCGGGCAGGGCGGAGCTGGGGGAGGTCGTCATGGCCGGGTCAGACTAGCGCCCGTCCCCGAGCTGGGGGTCGATCTCCTCCGGCGCGCGGCCGAGCAGGTGGGCCACCTGGTCGACCACGACCTCGTGCACCAGCTCGCCCAGGTCGTCGCTGCCCACCGCGCGGGTCTCCACCGGTCGCCGGTAGACCACGATCCGGGGCGGCAGGCCGGGTTCGCTCGGGAAGCAGCGCCCGAGCGGCACCCCGCCGCGCTCCCACGGCGCGGGGTCGGCGGGGGGCACGTCCTCGACCGCGAACTCCACCCCGTCCAGCTGTCGGCCCCAGCGCAGTTCCAGGCGTTCGACCGACCCGAGCACCAGGTCGTCGAAGCGCTCACCCCGGCTGCGCGCGGCGGGCAGGGAGGCCGGGAGCAGGGGACCGCGCAGACCGCGGCCGCGACGGTCCCGTCGGCGCACGGGATCGAGTCGACGCGGCGCGGAGAAGTCCGGCAGGAAGCGGCTGGGGGCCATCCGGCGACTCTAACGCCGCCAGCGGTCGACGGCCGGTGCGCGCTGTCATGCCGCGGGTCCCGGGTGTGGCGGGGTACGGTCATCCCCGTGAGATCCGTCCGCCAGTGCTCCCGCACCGCGTGCGGTCGTCCGGCGGTGGCCACCCTCACCTATGTGTACGCCGACTCGACGGCCGTGCTCGGCCCGTTGGCGACCACCGCGGAGCCGCACTCCTACGACCTGTGCGCCGAGCACGCCTCCCGGCTGACGGCGCCCCGCGGGTGGGACGTGGTGCGGCTGGCACCGGAGTTCGTCGAGACCGGTCCGAGTCACGACGACCTGGTCGCCCTGGCGGAGGCGGTGCGTGAGGCAGGCCGCCCGGCCCAGGCCGCGGTCCCCGAGGGGCTGCCCCCAGCCCAACGACTGACCGAGGACCGACGGCGCGGTCACCTGCGCGTGCTGCGCGGCGACGAGGACTGACGGCATGGCGCAGGGGAGCGGGGGACGACGGGGTCGCCGGGCGGCCGAACCGGCGCTGCCCCTCGGGTCGCTGGCCCGGCAGGATCAGCACCACCCGGTGGGCACCGCGGCCTGCGCCGCCTGCGGGTCGGACCGGCTCACCCGGCTGCGCCTGACCCTGGCCGACGGCACCGAGGTGACGTTCGTGTCCTGCCACGCCTGCGAGCACCGCGCCTGGATCCCGCTGGACGGGGACGGCACAGCGCTGACCCGGGACCAGGTGGTCGAGCGCTCCTCCCGGCGCTGAGTCGCCTCGCCCGGCTAGAGTGGCGGGCGTGCCCGAGACGACCAACGCAGACCTGCCCGACCTCACCGACCTGATCAAGGCGTACGACGTGCGCGGCACGGTGCCCGACCAGCTGAACGCTGAGGTCGCCCGCGCGATCGGTGCCGCCTTCGCCGAGGTGGTGGTGCTGCCGGAGGCCGCCGACCAGACGCCTCGCGTCGTGATCGGCAACGACATGCGCCCCTCCGGTCCCGAGCTGGTCGGTGCCTTCGCGGAGGGTCTGGCGGCCCGCGGCGTGGACGTGATCCGGATCGGGCTGTGCTCGACCGACGGGCTGTACTTCGCCTCCGGCTCGCTCGGCATCCCGGGCGCGATGTTCACCGCCTCGCACAACCCGGCCGAGTACAACGGGATCAAGCTGTGCCGTGCCGGTGCCCGTCCGGTCGGACAGGACTCCGGGCTGTCGGCGGTGCGCGACCTCGCGTCACGGTTCCTCGGCGAGGGCCTGCCGACCGCGGTGGCGCAGCCGGGCACGATCACCGATCAGGAGATGCTCACCGACTACGCGGCCTTCCTGCGCGGCCTGGTCGACCTGTCCGGCATCCGTCCGCTCAAGGTCGTCGTCGACGCCGGGAACGGGATGGGTGGCTACACCGCACCCGCCGTGCTGGGCACCGAGGCCGGGCTGCCGGAGCTGCCGCTGGAGGTGGTGCCGCTGTACTTCGAGCTGGACGGCACCTTCCCCAACCACGAGGCGAACCCGCTGGAGCCGAAGAACCTGGTCGACCTGCAGCGGGCCGTGGTCGAGCACGGCGCCGACATCGGTCTGGCCTTCGACGGCGACGCCGACCGCTGCTTCGTGGTGGACGAGAACGGCGACCCGGTGTCCCCGTCGGCGATCACCGCACTGGTCGGCCTGCGCGAGATCGCCAAGGAGCAGGCCGCCGGCCGCCCGAACCCGGTGATCATCCACAACCTCATCACCTCCCAGGTGGTGCCGGACCTGGTCTCCGCCGCCGGTGCCACCCCGGTGCGGACCCGGGTGGGGCACTCGTTCATCAAGGCGCAGATGGCCGAGTCCCAGGCGGTGTTCGGCGGCGAGCACTCCGCGCACTACTACTTCCGGGACTTCTTCTTCGCGGACACCGGGATGCTCGCGGCGCTGCACGTGCTGGCGGCCCTCGGTGGTCAGCCGCACCCGCTGTCCGCGCTGGCGGAGCAGTACCAGCCCTACGTGGCCTCCGGGGAGATCAACTCCCGGGTGGACGACGTGGCATCCGCCCGGGATCGGGTGATCCACGCCTACGTCACCGAGCAGGGTGCCGGGCCGGTCACCACCGACGAGCTGGACGGCCTGACCGTCTCGCACTGGGACGGCCACCCGCAGTGGTGGTTCAACCTGCGCGCGTCGAACACCGAGCCGCTGCTGCGCCTGAACGTCGAGGCGGCGGACGAGGACATCATGGAGAAGGTGCGCGACGACGTGCTCGCGCTGGTCCGGCAGGAGAGCTGAGCATGAGCGAGAACACCACCGGACTGGCGCCCTGGCTGCGCGAGCTGCTGCGCTGCCCGGTCACCGGCACCACCCTGGTCGACGGGGTCGGCCCCGGTGGCCAGACCGAGCTGGTCTCCACCGACCCCGACCGTCCGCTGGCCTACCCGGTGCGCGACGGCATCCCGGTGCTGCTGGAGTCCGAGGCGCGCGCCGTCTGACCGTCGCGGCCAGGCGCCGAAGCGGGCGCTCCCGACGCCGCGACACGGATGCCCCGGGTGATTGCCCGGGGCATCCGTCGTCTAGCATCTCCCCGGCTCGTGCTGACAACCGACAGGGAGATCGCTGATGGCACACGGTGGCGGCAACAAGGCGATCATCGCCGCACTCTCGGCGAACCTCGGGATCGCGGTGACCAAGTTCATCGCCTACCTGCTCACGCACTCCAGCTCGATGCTGGCCGAGTCGGTGCACTCGGTGGCCGACTCCGGCAACCAGGTGCTGCTGCTGATCGGCGGCAAGCGGGCCCGTCGGGCCGCCGACGAGGAACACCCCTTCGGCTACGGCCGGGCGCGCTACCTCTACGCCTTCGTGGTGTCCATCGTGCTGTTCAGCCTCGGTGGCCTGTTCGCGCTCTACGAGGCCTGGCACAAGTTCGCCGACCCGCACCCGATCGAGTCCTGGCACTGGGTGCCCGTGGTCGTGCTGATCGCCAGCCTCGCGATGGAGGGCACCTCCTTCCGCACCGCGATCAAGGAGGCCAACCACACCCGGGGCGACCAGTCCTGGTGGCAGTACATCCGCACCGCCAAGGCGCCGGAGCTGCCCGTGGTGCTGCTGGAGGACTTCGGGGCACTGCTGGGCCTGCTGTTCGCCCTGTTCGGCGTCGGGATGACCCTGGGCACCCACGACGGCCGCTGGGACGCCGTGGGCTCGGCGGCGATCGGTCTGCTGCTGGTCTGCATCGCGGTGGTGCTGGCGATCGAGACCAAGTCGCTGCTCCTCGGCGAGTCCGCCAGCCGTCGAGACGTCGACGCGATCAAGGCCGCGCTGGTCGGGGAGGGCGTGCCCTCGGTGATCCACCTGCGCACCCTGCACCTCGGCCCGGAGGAGCTGCTGGTCGCCGCGAAGATCGAGGTCACCGCGGACGAGTCGGCCGCCGAGGTCGCGCACGCCATCGATGCGGCGGAGCGGCGGGTGCGGGCGGCGGTGCCGATCGCCCGGGTGATTTACCTGGAGCCGGACCTGCGGCGGGCGGTGCAGGCAGCGCAGTCCTGAGCGGAGATGCGACGACGGCCCCGGTGGTGATCCACCGGAGCCGTCGTCGTGTCAGGCGTCGGGCGAGGTCAGACCCCGGCCTTCTCCTTCAGGTCGGTCACGAAGTCGGGGTTCGCGTCCAGCCAGGTCCGCACGGACTCGGCCGGGTCGGAGCCACCGTCCTCGTTGAACACCTGGTTCTCCAGGGAGAACAGCTGCTCGTCGGTGAGGGTGAAGTTCTCGATCAGCTTGCTCAGCGTCGGGTAGTCCGTGGCGAAGTCGGTGCGGCCGACGGTGTGGATCTCCTCGGCGTCGCCCATCGCGCCCTCGGGGTCCTCGAGGTCCTTGATCGGGTACGCGTCGTAGGCCCAGTGCGGACGCCACAGGGTGACGGCGATGTTCTCGCCGGCGTCGGTGGCACCCTTGAGCTCGGCGAGCATGGCCGGGGTCGAGGAGACCACGTACTCCATGTCGTCCAGGCCGTAGGTGGGGATGGCCTCGTCCTGGGTGATCCGGGTCAGGCCGGCACCCGCCTCGATGCCGACCAAGCGGTTGTCGAACAGGTCGGCGTTCTCGGCCAGCTCGTCCAGGCTGTCGATCGGCGCGTCCTCGTTCACCGCGATGGTGAGCTTGGCGTCGTCGTACCAGGTGCCCAGGTCCTCCATCTGGTCGCCGTACTGCTCCCAGTAGTCGGCGTGGGTGGTGGGCAGCCACATGTCGAAGTTGACGTCGAAGTCGCCACCGGTGATGCCGGTGTAGACCACACCCGGGTCGGCCTCCTCGGTGTCCACGCTGTAACCGTCGTCCTCGAGCATGGCGGCGAACAGGTGCGAGACGGCGATGCCCTCGTCCCAACCGGAGTGGATCCCGATGGAGACGGTCGACAGGTCACCGTTGTCCAGCCGCTCGGCGTCGGAGCTGCCGGAGTCGGAGGAGCAGGCGGCCAGGGCGACGGAGGTGCCCAGGGCGGTGGCGACGATCAGGGTGTTGCGCAGGCGCATGGCGTCCTTTCGAGGGGTGGTGAGGGGATGGTGCATCAGTGCGAGGCGGAGGCGGCGGCCACGGCCTTGGCGACCTTGGACTTGGTGCCGAAGGCTGAGGTGACCCGGTCCAGGAACATCGCCAGGATGACCACGGCGAGTCCGGCCTCGAAGCCGAGGGAGATGTTGACCCGGTTCAGCGCGGCGACCACGTCGCCACCCAGGCCACCGGCGCCGACCATGCCGGAGATGACCACCATCGACAGGGCGAGCATGATCACCTGGTTGACGCCCGCCATGATGGTGGGCATCGCCAGCGGCAGCTGGATCTGGCGCAGGATGCGGCCGTCGGTGGAACCGAAGGCGTGTCCGGCCTCGACCACCTCGCGGTCGACCTGACGCAGACCGAGCTCGGTGAAGCGCACGCCCGGGGCCATCGCGAAGATGACGGTGGCGACGATGCCCGGCACCACGCCGACCCGGAAGATCACCACGGTGGGGATCAGGTACACGAAGGCCGGCATGGTCTGCATGAAGTCGAGGATCGGGCGCAGGGTGCGGGAGACCGCGTCGTTCCTGGCCGCCCAGATGCCGAGCGGGATCGCGATGATGAGGGCCACCGCGCTGGCCAGGATGACCAGGGCGAGCGAGTCCATCGCATTGCCCCACTGGTCGACCCCGGCGATGACCAGGAAGCCGACCAGGGTGCCGACGGCGAGCTTCCACCCCTTGGCGAACAGAGCGATCAGGGCCAGGGCGATGATGATGAGCCAGAACGGCGGGCCGCTGAGCACGGTGTCCAGGCCGTCGTAGGCCCCGGTCAATGCCTCGCGGATCACCTTGAACAGAGCACTGAACGTGGTGGTGATCCAGGTGACCGCGGAGTCGACCCACTCGCCCAGGGGCAGGCGGGGCATCCAGTCGGCGATGGTCGCGGAGCTCATGCCGTCACCTCCACATCGGTGCGGTCGTCAACGGTCGGGGTGCCCTCCGGGGGCGTGGTGGTCTCCGGCGGGACCATCGCCTCCAGCAGGGTGACCCGCGGGATCACGCCGACCAGGCGGCCCTGCTCGTCGGTGACCGGCACCGGCAGCGGGGACTCGGCGGCGGGGGCGAAGACGTCGGAGAGCGGGGTGTCCACGGACACCGAGCCCAGGCTGGTGTCCACCCGGCCGACCAGTGTCTCGGCACCCTCACGGGTGGCGCGGACCGCGTCCTCGTCCCGGATGATGCCCTGGAGCTTGCGGGTGCGGTCCACCACGTAGGCGGCGGCGACCTGCTGCTCCTGCATGGTGCGCAGGGCCAGGCGGGGGCCGCCCTGGAGCGTGGCGACGGCCGCCGGGCGGCGCATCACGGAGGAGGCGGTGAGCACCCGGGTCCGGTCCACGTCGGCGACGAACTGCGCCACGTAGTCGTCCGCCGGGTCGGAGAGGATCTGCTCGCTGGTGCCGACCTGGACGATCCGGCCGTCCCGCATCACGGCGATCCGGTCCCCGAGGTACATCGCCTCGTTCAGGTCGTGGGTGATGAAGACGATCGTCTTGCCCAGGGTCTGCTGCAGTTCGAGCAGCTGGTCCTGCATCTCGCGCCGGATCAGCGGGTCGAGGGCGGAGAACGCCTCGTCCATCAGCAGGATGTCGGTGTCGGCGGCCAGCGCACGGGCCAGGCCCACCCGCTGGCGCATGCCACCGGACAGTTCGTGGGGCAGGTGGTCGGCCCACTGGTCCAGACCCACCATGCCGAGCGCCTCGCGGGCCTTGGCGTTCCGCTCCTCCTTCGCGATGCCCTGCAGGGCGAGCGGGTAGGCGGCGTTGTCCAGCACGGTGCGGTGGGGGAGCAGGGCGAAGTGCTGGAAGACCATCGACACCTTGCGCTGGCGGATGTCGCGCAGCTGGCTCGCGCTGACCGCGCCCAGGTCGTCGTCGCCGAGCAGCACTCGGCCGGCGGTGGGCTTCCACAGGCCGTTCAGCATCCGGATCAGGGTCGACTTGCCGGAGCCGGACAGCCCCATCACCACGAACGTCTCACCGGAGGCGATCTCCAGATTGGCGTCGATCACCGCAGCGGTGCCCCACTGCTTGACCTCGTCCCGGCCAGCACCCTCCCGCAGGCGGCGTACCGCTTGCTCGGGGCGTCGTCCGAAGACCTTGTACACGCCTTCGACGCGCAGTCCTGTCACTCATCCACCTCGTCACGTCCGTGACACGTGCACCGGGGGAGTCGGCGCTCCGGGTGGAGCGCGCTGAGTCCGCGCCAGGTGTCCCACGTGTCGGGTCGGCAGCCCTCCGCGGAGTGATCACCGCCCGGTTGTCGTGGGCGGGACCGACTCTCGTGAGCACGTGAATCGGCCCTCGCATGGCGCACCGGGAAGGGTGCTGCGAGGGCCGTGAATCCGTGCTCCCTGCCGACCAACTCGTTGATCTGGTCGTTGACCACCATTGCCCAGATCGGCCGATACGGCCAATGCGATCCGGGCGATTCGGTGCTGAAGTGGTGCGACTTTACCTAGGTAAAGTGGGCCTGGCCTGCGACTTTACCTAATCTTGGATCGTTACCGTTTCGTGACATCGGGCGCACGCGATCAGTGCCCCTGGCCGTGTCGGGGGTCACAAAGAATGCTCGATCTGCGCCTGTGCTCGACACAGCCGACCGCGCGAACGCGGATCTCTGCTCCACCCGAACGGGGGATAACCCCACCCTGCCTCACCGGGTCCCCGGGTGTCATGCCGAACCCGCCGCACGGGACGATGGTCGCAGCGACCCACCCCCTGCGAGGAGCACCCGATGTCCAGCACCACCGACACACCACCCGAGGCCCAGCCCGCCGGCACCCGTCCCGTCGTCCGTCCGTGGGACGAGGCGGCCCACTGGTCGGCGCTCGGCCGGACCTGGCGCGTCTTCGGCTATCTGCTGGCGATGATGCTGCTCAGCACCTTCGCCCTGGTCTACCTCCTGCTGACCGTGTCCCTGACCGCCGGACTCCTGGTGACCGTGGTCGGACTGTGCGTGCCCGGCGCCCTGGTGCTCGGCGCCCGCGGGTGGGGCAACGTCTTCCGGTCCCTGGCCCGGTCGGCGCTGGGGATCGAGGTCCCCGCACCGCCGCGTCGGCGAGAGGTGCACGGGTTCTGGCGGCGGCTGGTGTCGATGTGGGGGGACGCCGCCGGCTGGCGGGCCTTGCTCTTCGGCCTGGTGGCGTGGCCGCTGTCCCTGCTCGGCGCGATCCTGTCGCTGACGTTCCTGGCGGTCGGGGTCGGCGGGATCACGCACTGGAGCTGGTCCCGGTTCCTGCCCGCCCAGCGCGGCACCGACGGGCAGCTGCACCGGGGGGCGAACTTCGGTGACAGCTACTTCATCGACACTCCGCCGCGACAGGTGCTGCTGATCATCGGCGGGCTGCTGTTCCTGGTGATCTGGTGGTACTTCACCCGCGGCCTCGGCCGGCTGTTCCAGGGCCTCAGTGGCGCGCTGCTCGGACCGACCGAGGGCAGCCTGCGGGTCGCGCACCTGGAGCGGACCCGCAGCGTCGCGGTGCAGGACGCCGACGCCCGGCTGCGCCGGATCGAGCGTGATCTGCACGACGGTACCCAGGCGCGCCTGGTGGCGGTCGCGATGCAGATCGGCGACGTGAAGGACCGGCTCTCCGAGGGCCCCGACCCGGAGTCGGCGGCGCTGCTGGGTGCCGCGCACAGCGGGTTGAAGGACACCCTGGCCGAACTGCGGGAGATCGCCCGCGGCATCCACCCCCCGGCGCTGGACGACGGCCTGGCGGTGGCGCTCACCACCCTGGCCGCCCGGTGCCCGCTGAGCGTCGCGGTGCAGGCCGACCTGCGCCGGGAGCCGGACCCGGAGATCCAGACCATCGCCTATTACGCGGCCGCGGAACTGTTGAGCAATGCGGTCAAGCACTCCGGTGCGAGCCGGGCGGCGGTCGAGGTCAGCACCGTGCGGCGCCGGGTCGTGCTGCGGGTGACCGACAACGGCCACGGCGGTGCGGCCCCCGGGCTGCCCGGTGCCTCCGGCGGCTCCGGTCTGGCCGGACTCGGTGACAGGGCGGCCGCGGTGGACGGCACCGTCGACATCGACAGCCCGGTCGGTGGCCCTACGGTGATCACCGTGAGCCTGCCGACGAGTGCCCGATGACCCCGCTGAACGTCGTGATCGCCGAGGACTCGGCCGTGCTGCGCGACGGGCTGGTCGCCCTGCTGACCCGACGTGGACACCAGGTGCTCAGCGCCCGGCCGGACGCCGACGCCCTGCTGGCCGAGCTGCCCACCCTCACCGCGCGGCCCGACGTGGCGGTGCTGGACGTGCGGATGCCGCCGACGTTCACCGACGAGGGGCTACGAGCGGCGCTGGCCATCCGGCGCGACCACCCGGGGGTCGGGGTGCTGCTGTTCTCCCAGTACGTGGAGACCAGCTACGCCACCGAACTGTTCGGCAGTGATGCGCGCGGCACCGGTTACCTGCTCAAGGACCGGGTCGCCGAGGTCCGGGACTTCCTGGACGCCCTGGAACGGATCGCCGCCGGTCAGACGGTGCTCGACCCCGAGGTGGTCGGGCAGTTGATGGGCGCCGCCCGGGTCGACCCCGGACTGGCCCGGCTCAGCGCCCGGGAGGTCGAGGTGCTGGAGATGATGGCCGAGGGGCGGTCGAACGCGGCGATCGCCGAGCGGCTCTACCTGTCGGCGGGGGCGGTGGAGAAGCATGTGACGTCGATCTTCGGCAAGCTCGACCTGGCCCAGGACGCCGGGGACAACCGTCGGGTGCTGGCGGTGCTGCGCTACCTGAAGCTCGGGGTCTGACACAGCCGGGGGAAATCCCTACTCGAACGTTCCAGAAGCCCGCCGGACACCCGGCGGGCTTCTTCATGTTCTCCCAGGTCAGCGCGCTGAAGGCTGGTGCCATGACCACGACGCTGCTCCGACCGGCTCCGATTCCGACCCCGCATCCGACGCCGGCTCCGTCCCCGGTGCGGGACACCCGCGACCACTACGTCGACGGTCTGCGCGCCGTCGGCATCCTCGCGGTGGTGGCGCTGCACTGGCTGATGGTGGAGGCGAGCTGGGACGGACACCAGCTGGCGATCGGGAACGCCCTCGGACACGGCTGGGGGTGGCTGCTCACCTGGCTGCAGCCGCTGCCGGTGCTGTTCTTCGTGGCCGGGGTGGCGGCTCGGCACGGCTGGCAGCGCCTGCGGGACGAACGACGGTTCGTCAGCACCCGGATCCGGTCGATGCTGCCCGGCCTCGGGTGCTTCGCGCTGGTCTGGGCCGTCCTGGTGGTGCTGCTGCCCCGGGTCGGGGTGCCCGAGGCGGTGGTGCACCAGGTCGCCAGGATCGCCCCGCAGCCGCTGTGGTTCCTCGGGGTGCAGGCAGTGCTGCTCGCGCTGACCCCGCGGCTGGTGCGGGCGGGGGAGCGCTGGGGGTGGCGGGTGCCGGTCGTCCTCGGTCTGGCGGCGCTCGCCGTCGATCTGGTGCGCTTCGGTGCGGGGATCGGCGAGGTCGGGTACGCGAACCTGGTGCTGGTCTGGGCGGTGCCGTACCTGATCGGGCTGCTGGACGCCGGGCGACGGCTGACCGGCGGAGGTGGCCTGCTGTCCACCCGGATCGCCGTCGTGCTCGCCGTCGCGGGCCTCGCGGGCACCGTGCTGCTGATCGCTGTCGGGCCGTACCCGGTGTCGCTGATCGGGATGCCGGGGGACGCGGTGTCCAACCTGGCGCCGCCGACCGCCCCGGTGCTGACCTTCGCGGTGGCCCAGGTCGCGGCGGCGGTGGCCCTGCGACCGTTGCTGGTCGACCGGGCCGCCCGGTCGTCGCTGGTGCGCTGGACCAAAACCCACGCCATGGGGCTCTACCTGTGGCACCTGACCGCGATGTTCCTGCTGACCGGCGTGGTCATCTTCGGGCTGCACCTCGCGGTGCCCGAGCCGTGGACGGCGACCTGGTGGCTGACCCGGCCGGTGATCGCGGCAGCCGCCTGGCTGACGCTGCTCGGCCTGCTCCGGCTCGACCGGGTGGTGCAGCCGGTGGTGCGGCGGGCGATCGACGCCTGGTGGTGATCAGGCAGTTCCCAGGGTCGAGTGGTCGGGTGGGTCACGTGGTGCACGAACGCTTGATCCCCGACAGCGCGGTCCCGGACAGCGGGTGGCTGGTCACCCGGGCCGGGCTGGTCGACGTCAACCCGATCGCCCGACTGCTGGAGGCCCACCGCCCGTTCATCGACCTGGACGGCGACGGACTCCCGGACGGCGCGGCGCACCCGGAGCGCTCAGGTCCGGCGACCCGGCTGGTGCTCAGCCACGGCGGGCTGGAACACGGTGAGGTCTGGTGCGCCCGGGCGGACGACGACGGGCCGGTGGAGGTCGCCGCCGCCGCGGTGTGGTTGCCCCCGGAGGCGAGCCGGTTGGCGCTCGACCTGCACCGGGTGATCGCCCGGGAGCTGGATCTGACGCCCGAGCCGGTCGCCGACCCGGCGCAGGACCCGTTCCCCTCGATCATGGCGGCGACCTCCGAGCTGATCGCCGTGCTGCGCGGGTCGACGGCGCAGCGGGTCCTGATCCTGCTCGCCGACGACCGGGTGGGCCCGGACCGGCTGGACCTGCTGGCGGAGCTGCTCGCGCCGGTGATCACCGCCGAGCTGGCCGCCGGGCGGGAGGCGTTCGCCGTCACGGTGGACCCGGCGCAGGTGGCGGACCTGACCGCACTCGGCTTCCGCCAGGTGCTCACCGCCCCGCTGGGCGCGGCCGATCTGTGGCTGGGCGCTGTCCACCCGGCGCTGCGTCCGCCGCTGCCGTCGCCTGCGGAACCAGGGGCGGTGCGCCGGCCGGACGCCCGTCGCCGGGGTCAGCCCGCCACGGCCACCGTGTAACCGGCCTCGTCCTCGGTCAGGTCACCGGTCTCGCCGGAGCGCACCGCCCGGCGACCGAGCACGATGGTGTAGGTCCAGAACCCGGCCAGGGCGAGCGCACCGATGCCGATCTTGACCCACCACGGCAGCGCCGACCCGGTGACGAAGCCCTCGATGACGCCGGACACGAACAGCGACAGCACCAGGCCGATCGCCACCGTGATCAGCGAGCGTCCCTCCTCGGCCAGGGCCCGCGCGCGCGGCCGACCACCGGGCGCGACCCAGGCCCAGAACAGGCGCAGCCCGGCGGCTCCGGCGACGAAGATGCTGGTCAGCTCCAGGAATCCGTGCGGCAGGATCAGGCTGAAGAACACCCCGAGGCTGTCGTGGGCGGACATCAGGCCCGCGACAGCGCCGACGTTCACCGCGTTGTTCAGCAGCACGTAGGCCGGGCCGACCCCGGTGATCCCGACCCCGATGCACAGCGCCGCCACCCAGGCGTTGTTGGTCCACACCACCCCGGCGAACCCGGCACCCGGGTCGTAGTACTCGCTGAATGCGGTGGTCACGTACTCCTGCTGCTGCTCCGGGGTCATCATCGCGTTCAGCACATCGGGCTGGGTCGCCACCCACCAGGCGGTCACGCCACCGATCAGCAGGAAGGCGCCGGTGACGGCGATCGACCACCAGCGGATCCGGTAGAGCGCGGCAGGCAGGGCGACCACCAGGAACCGGGTCACGTCCCGCCAGGCGGGTTCGTGGCGACCGGCGATCGTGGCGCGGGCCCGGGCCAACGACTGGGACAGGCGGCTCACGGTGTCCGGGTCCGGCGCGGCGGAGCGCACTGTGGACAGGTCGGTGGCCGCGGCCTGGTAGAGCCGGATCAGCTCGTCGGCCTCGGCACCGGTCAGGCGGCGGCTGCGGGCCAGCTGGTCGAGCCGGTCCCAGGCCGGGCGCCGCACGGCGATGAACGCGTCGATGTCCACGCTGGCTACCCTAGGGCCGACCGGTCGATCCCAGGGCAGGAGCAGGCATGACGCTCGACGTGCGCGACGGCGTGGTGATCGGCGAGGGCGTGCTGCTGGAGAACCAGCCGACCTCCTTCGTCACCCGGGCGCTGGCCGCGCTGATCGACGTGACGGTGGTCGTGGCGGTCTGGGCCCTGGTGTTCTTCGGCCTCGCCCTGACCGGCGGCAGCATCACCGACGACGGGGCGCGGATCCTGCTCATCGTGCTGCTGGTGCTGTTCTTCGTGGTGGTGCCGACCACGGTGGAGACGCTGAGCCGTGGCAGGTCGCTGGGCAAACTCGCGGTGGGGATCCGGATCGTGCGGGACGACGGTGGCCCGGTGCGGTTCCGGCAGGCGTTCGTCCGCGCGCTGGTCGGGGTGCTGGAGCTGTGGCTGACCATGGGGTCGGTGGCGCTGATCTGCTCGATCGTGCAGCCGCAGGGCAAGCGGTTGGGGGATCTGCTGGCCGGGACCTACGCGATCCGGGTCCGGGGCAAGGTGACGGTGCGCCAGGTGGTGCCGATGCCGCCCCGGCTGGCCGGGTGGGCCGCCGGTGCCGACGTGGGTCGACTGCCGGACGGTCTGGCCCTGACCGTGCGGCAGTTCCTGGTCCGGGCGCAGGGCCTGAACCCGGTGTCCCGTGCCGCCCTCGGCTCCCGACTCGCCGACGAGGCGCTGCGGCACGTCGCGCCGCCGCCACCTCCCGGGACCGGTCCGGAGGAGTTCCTGGCGGCGGTGGTGGCCGCCCGCCGCGACCGTGACCACCGGGCGCTGCTGCGGGCGGACGCCGCCGAGCGGCGGGACGGGGACCGCCTGCGGCGACTGCCCTTCGGGATCGAGGACCCGGCGAGCTGAGCCGTCAGTCGTCCGCCAGGCGGTGCAGCAGGCGGAACAGCTCCGCCCGTTCACCGGGGTCGAGCCGGGACAGCAGCTCGTCGGCGCGGCGTCGCCGCTCGGTGTCGGCGGCGGCCAGCACCTCCCGGCCCTGCGCCGTGAGCGCGACCAGGGTGGCGCGTCGGTCGGTGGGGTCGGGGCGGCGTTCGACCAGTCCGGCGTGTTCCAGGTCGTCGACCAGCGAGGTGATCGAGCGCGGCACCACGTCGAGCCAGCCGGCCAGGGTGGCCTGACGCTGCGGCTCGCCGGACCGGGCCAGCACCCGCAGCATCCGGTGCCGGGCCGGGGTCAGCTCCACCGGCGCCAACTGGTCGCGCACCTCACGGCGCATCCGGCGCAGGGTGGTGCGCAGCAGCCAGAAGAACTCGTCGGCGGGGAGCGGGTCGTGATCGTGCTCACGCATGGGAACAATATAGCGAGTCTGAGACATTGAGAGGTACGCTCACTAAAACTCCGTCGAAGGGTCTCCATGTCGATGCACTCCCCAGCCGGGGGCATGGGCGGACGGGCGATGTACCGCTCCTTCCGCCTCGACCCCTCGGTGACGCAGAAGAAGCTGACCCGCGACGTGCTGCGCCGCATCCTCGGCTTCGCCCGGCCCTACCGGGGCACGATCACCGTCTTCCTGATCCTGGTCGCGGTGGACGCCGCGATCGGTGCCGCCACCCCGCTGCTGTTCCAACGCATCATCGACCGCGGCATCGTGCCCGGACGCACCGGCCTCGTGATCGCCCTGGCAGCGGTGGTCGCCGCGCTGGCCATCGCCTCGGCCGGGCTGAACCTCGCCTCCCGCTGGCTGTCGGCGCGGATCGGCGAGGGGCTCATCCTCGACCTGCGCACCCAGGTCTTCGACCAGGTGCAGCGGATGCCGCTGGCCTTCTTCTCCCGCACCCAGACCGGTGCGCTCGTGCAGCGGCTCAACGGTGACGTGCTCGGTGCGCAACAGGCCTTCACCTCCACGCTGTCGAACGTGGTGTCCAACCTGCTCACCGTGATCCTGGTGATCGCCGCGATGCTGTCGCTGTCCTGGCAGATCACCCTGGTCTCCCTGGTCCTGCTGCCGGTGTTCGTGCTGCCGGTGCGCGCGATGGGCCGCCGCCTGGCGTCGGTCACCCAGGAGAGCTACCAACTGAACGCGGTGATGGGACAGACCATGACCGAACGCTTCAACGTCGCCGGTGCCCAGCTGGTCAAGCTCTACGGCCGCGCCGCCGACGAGACCCGGGTGTTCGCCGAGCGGGCGTCCCGGGTCCGGGACATCGGGATCACCAGCGCGATGTACTCGGCGGTGTTCCGGATCGGCCTGACCCTGGTCGCCGCGGTCGCGGTGGCGATCGTCTACGGACTGGGCGGTGTGCTGGCGATCCGCGGGTCGCTCACCGTCGGCGTGGTCGTCGCGCTGACCAGCTACCTCACCCGGTTGTACGGACCGATCACCGCACTGAGCAACGTCCAGGTCGACATCATGACCACCCTGGTCAGCTTCGAGCGGGTGATCGAGGTGCTCGACCTCAAGCCCTCCGTCGCCGACCGGCCGGACGCCCGAGCACTCGGGGACGTCAGCGCCACCGCCACCGTCGAGCTCGACCACGTCGGCTTCCACTACCCGGCCGCCTCCGAGGTGTCCCTCGCCTCGCTGGAATCGGTGGCCCGCCTCCAGACCGAGGCCCCCGGCCAGACCCTGCACGACGTCAGCTTCACCGTGCCGCACGGTCACCTGGTCGCGCTGGTCGGCCCCTCCGGGGCGGGGAAGACCACGATCACCCAGCTGGTGTCCCGGATGTACGACACCACCTCCGGCACCGTGCGGGTCGCGGGCCAGGACGTACGAGACGTGACCCAGGACAGCCTGCGGGACGCCATCGGCGTGGTCAGCCAGGACGCGCACATGTTCCACGACACCATCCGGGTCAACCTGGAGTACGCCAAGCCCGGCGCCAGCGACGCGGAGCTGGAGCAGGCACTGCGCCGCGCCCAGATCTGGGACCTGGTCAGCCGACTCCCCGACGGGGTGGACACCGTGGTCGGTGACCGCGGCTACCGGCTCTCCGGCGGTGAACGGCAGCGGTTGGCCATCGCCCGGCTGCTGCTGAAGGCCCCGCCGATCGTGATCCTGGACGAGGCGACCGCCCACCTGGACTCCGAGTCCGAGGCGGCCGTGCAGCGGGCGCTGTCCGAGGCGCTGGTGGGCCGCACCGCGCTGGTGATCGCCCACCGGCTGTCCACGGTCCGGGATGCCGACAGCATCGTGGTCCTGGACCAGGGTCGGGTCGTCGAACAGGGCACGCACACCGCGCTGCTCGCCGCCGGTGGCCTGTACGCGGAGCTGTACGAGACGCAGTACGCCGCGGCGACCACCGCCCAGCAGCCGTGACCGACCGGCGGGCGTCGGTCACAACCGGCCGGCGGCCTTGAGCGCGAGGTAGGTGTCGGCGAGCCGGGGTGCCAGATCGTCGGGCAGTGCGTCGACCACCTCGACGCCCCGGCTGCGCAGCAACCCGGCGACCGCCGCGCGTTCCAACTCGGTGCGCTCGGCGGCCGCGGCCGCCATCAGGTCGGTGCGGTCGGCGCGCAGCTGCTCCACCTCGGGGTCGCGCACGCTGGCCAGCACCACCTGGTGCCGCGCCGTCAGCTGGTCCACCACGCCCAGCAGTCCCGCCTCCACCGCCGCCGGTTCCAACGCCGACAGCAGCACCACCAGCGCGCGCTGACTGAGCCGGTCGGTCACCTGGCCGACCACGCCGGGCCAGTCGGTCTCCACCAGCGCCGGCTCCACCCCGGCCAGGGCCTCGGCCATCGCGGGCATGAGGCGCGCACCGGCCACCCCCGTCACCCGGGCCCGCAGCGCCCGGTCGTAGGCGACCAGCTCCACCCGGTCACCGGCCCGGCCCGCCAACGCCGCCAGCAGCAGGGCCGCCTCGATCTGCGCGTCCAGGCGCGGTGCGTCACCGACTCGGGCGGCGCTGGTGCGGGAGGTGTCCAGCACCAGCAGCACCCGCCGGTCGCGTTCGGGCCGCCAGGTGCGGACCACCACATCCGCCCGGCGAGCGCTGGCCCGCCAGTCGATCGAGCGGACGTCGTCGCCGACCACGTACTCCCGCAGCGAGTCGAACTCGGTGCCCTGGCCCCGCACCTGCACCGCCGACCGGCCGTCCATCTCCCGCAGCCGGGCCAACCGGCTCGGCAGGTGGCGGCGGGAGGCGAACTCGGGCAGCACCCGCAGCTCGCCCGGCACCCGCAGCGACGCCTGCCGGCCGGCCAGGCCCAGCGGACCGGCGGTGCGGATGGTGACCCGGTCGGCGCGCAGGGTGCCGCGCCGGGTGGGCAGCAGGGCGGTCAGCACCCGAGTCGACTCGCCGGGGGGCAGCGAGATCGCATGCCGGTTGTCCACGGCACCGGCGGACGGCGGCCAGGCGTCCCGGACCAGCGCCCGCAGTCGGCGTGCACCGGTATGGGTCAGCAGCAGCCGGGACCGGGCGTCGGTGTGCAACCGGACACTGCCGCTCGGTGCCTCCCGCAGCACGGCGACCAGCCGGGGTGAGGCCGCCAGCGCGGTGTCCAGGACGCACAACGCCAGCACCAGCAGCCCCCAGAGCAGCACGGTGCCCGGCGCCGGGAAGAAGAACACCGGCACCGCGCCCACCGCGGTCAGCACGACCGCGCGCCAGGTCAGCGTCATCGGCTCAGCGGGGGACCGGCACCGAGGCCAGCACGCTGTCCAGCACCGACTCGGCGGTGACCCCCTCCAACTCGGCCTCGGGGCGCAACTGCACCCGGTGCCGCAGCGTCGGGTGCGCCAGGGCCTTCACGTCGTCCGGGGTGACGAAGCCCCGGCCGGACAGCCAGGCCCACGCCCGCGACGTCGCCAGCAGCGCCGTGGCACCACGTGGCGAGACCCCCAGGGACAGCGACGGCGACTGCCGGGTCGCACGCACCACGTCCACCAGGTAGCCGAGCACCTCGGGGGCGACCTGCACCCGGGACACCTCGGCCCGCGCCCGGTCCAGCAGCGCGGCGTCCGCCACCGGTCGCACCCCGGCGGCGGCCAGGTCGCGGGGGTCGAAGCCCGCCGCGTGCCGGGACAGCACCTCGATCTCCTCCGCGCGTTGCGGCAGCGGCAGGGTCAGCTTGAGCAGGAAGCGGTCCAGCTGGGCCTCGGGCAGCGGATAGGTGCCCTCGTACTCCACCGGGTTCTGGGTGGCGATCACCAGGAAGGGCTCCGGCAGCGGGCGCGGGGTGCCGTCCACCGACACCTGCCGTTCCTCCATCGCCTCCAGCAGCGCTGCCTGCGTCTTCGGCGGCGTGCGGTTGATCTCGTCCGCGAGCATCAGGTTCGTGAACACCGGACCCTCCCGGAAGGAGAACTCCGCGGTGCGCGCGTCGTAGACCAGCGACCCGGTGATGTCGCCCGGCATCAGGTCCGGGGTGAACTGCACCCGGGAGGTCCCCAGGTCGAGGGCGGTGGACAGGGTGCGCACCAGCAGCGTCTTGGCCACGCCGGGCACCCCCTCCAGCAGCACGTGGCCGCGGCAGAGCAGGGCGATCACCAGGCCGGTGACCGCGGCGTCCTGGCCGACGACGGCGCGACCGACCTCGGCCCGCAGGGCGGTCAGGGCCTCGCGGAGGTCCGGGGTGGGGGTATAGGGCTCGCTCACGGGTGGTGAACCTCGCTCTCCAGCTCGTCCAGGTGGCGGGTCAGGGAACGCAGACCCGGGTCGTCGGTGGGGGGTGGGCCGTACAGCAGCTCACCGATGGCGGTCGGGTCCCGTCCGGTGGCCCGGGCCAGGGCGTCGACCAGGTGCTGCGGGCTGGACGAGGTCGGCAGCCCGAGCCGTCGGGCGCAGCGGTCGGCGGCCCCGGCGCGCAGGGCGGCGGCGGCGTGACCGTAGGCACGGCCGCGGCGGTACAGCCGTGCCCGGCCCCGGGTGGTCTCCGCCGCGCGGACCACCACCGGCAGGCGCTCGCTGACCACCGGCCCGAGTCGTCGGCCGCGCCAGTACGCCAGCGCGAGCAGCACCAGCAGACCGAGCAGGCCGAGCTGCACCGCCTGGGGCGGGAGCAGATCGGTCACCCCGCCGCCCGGTGCCGCCGCCGCGCTGGTGTCGCCGGAGGTCGGGACGTACCAGACCAGGTGAGCGTGGCGACCGAGCGTGCGCAGTGCCAGCGCGGCATTGCCCTCGTCGGTGACCCGGTCGTTGCTGATCAGCAGGCTGTCGCCGATCAGGTCGATCCGGCGGCCGTCGACCTCGGTGCTGCCGTAGCCGTGACTGCCGTCGCCGAGCGGGAAGCACAGCGTGGTCGACCGCCTGCCGGTCACCCCGTTCACCCCGACACCGCCGGTCCGGATCGCCCCCGCGGCCTGGGCATCGGGATCAGGGCACTGAGCGGTGTGCCGAGCCGAGGCGACCTCCCCGGCCGGGTAGCCGAAGCCCAGGGTGCCCTCGGTGGCGGCGGCGGCGAGCACCGGGGAGTCCACCAGCACCAGATCGGCGGGGGAGTCCACCAGCGCCCCGACCTGAGCGGTGCTGAGCACCAGGTCGGTGGTGACCAGCAGCGTGCTGTCCGCATCGGCCGCAGCCAGCGCGTCCCCGGTGCTGCGCACGTAGTCGACGCGCACGCCCTGGTCGCGCAGCACCTCGGCCACCGCCATCGCACCGTCCTTGCCCGGGTTGTCCGGGCCGAGCGGGGTGGCGGACGTCCGCGGTCCGGGCAGCAGGGCGGCGATTCCGGCGACCAGTGCCACCCCCACCACGATCAGCACCCAGCGCAGCCGCCGCCAGCGCGAGGCCGCCCGTCCGCGGGCAGTCGTGCCGTCGCCCAGGACCGCCGTCGCGCTCATCGGCTGCCCACCCGGGCCCGGTCGATGGTGCGGTCCAGGTCGCGCAGCTCGGCGTCGTCCTCCGGTCGGGCGTCGTGGTGGCCGTAGACCACCCCGTCGAACAGCGCGGCGGCACGGTGCAGGCGCTCGGCGTGCTCACCGAACCGTTGCCCGGCGGCGACCGCCGCCTCGCGCGCCGTGCGTCCGGGTCGCTCGTCCAGCACCGCCCGGTCCTCCAGGCCACGGACCAGGGCGCGGAACCGCTCCGCCACCGCCGTCGCCCAGTCCCCGGCGTTCGCCGCCGCGTTCGCCGCCGCGCGCAGATCCTCCGCGCCGCGGGTGTCGTCCTCCGCCAGCACCCGGGCCGAGCGACCGGCGGTGCGGTCGGTGCGGCGCACCGGCCCGGCCACCCAGAACGCGATCAGGGCGACCAGCGCGATCAGCGCCAGCAGGCCGAGCAGCCACCACGGGCCGCCGTCCCCGCCGAAGGGCACCGAGGTGAACAGCCCGGACAGCCAGTCCCAGAACCGCTGCAGCAGGCTCTCCCGCTCGCGGTACACGACGTTCGCCAGCTCGCGTTGCAGCCACTCCCGGGCCTGATCGGCATCCGGGACGACCGGGACCTCGACGCGCACGCGGTCAGTCCTGCGCCGCCGCCCGGGCCAGCTCCACGTCCAGGCCCTCGGTCCGCATCCGGGCGTCGATGTAGGCCAGGGCGTAGGCACCGGCGGCGAACACCGTGGTCAGGGTCGTCGCGATCACCTCACCGACCGAGACGATCGCCACCGCACCGAAGCTGGTCAGCGACATGTCCTGGGTGACCAGTCCGGCGATCAGGCTGAACGGCACCCCGATGATCCCGGCGACCACCGAGGAGGCGATCAGCACCAGCAGGTACAGCCCGGTCAGACGCCAGAAGCCACCCCGGGTCAACCGCCAGCCGCGGGCCACCGTGGTCCAGAACGTGCCGCCCTCCAGCATCAACCCCGCGGGCACCAGCAGCGTGCGCACCGAGAACCACAGCGCGGCGGCCACGAAGGCCAGCAGCCCGAGGAGTCCCACCGCCACACCGGCACCGAGGCTCGCGGACGAGGCCAGGACCACCAGCCCGACGAAGGCGGCGCCGACCACCAGGGTCGCCAGCACCGACAGCGCGGCGAAGCCCACCACCCGGGCCAGCCGGCCACCCTGCCCGCGGAACACCTCGGCGGGGGTCGCCACCTTGCCCAGCACCGACTGGCTCACCGAGCGGATCAGCACGCCGGTGATGATCTGGGTGAAGACCAGCGACACCGGCAGGGAGAACACCGTCGCGTAGGCGGGGCCGATCACCGACGCCAGCTCGTCCGACTCGGCGGGGGTCAGCCCGTCGTAGACGCTGCGGACCAGATCGGTGGTGAACGGGGAGGCGTAGGCGGTGATGACCGCGGAGATCAGCACCGAGACGGCCACGCCCACCACGGTGACGCCGAACATCACCTTCGGGTTGTGCCGGACCGCGCGGAACGCGCCGTCGATGATCTCCCACACGCTCAGCGGGCGCAGCGGGACGATCCCCGGCTGCACCGCCATCGGCCGGAACTGCTGCACCGGCGGCGGGGTGTGCTGCTGGTAGCCCACCGGCTGACCGGCGCCCCAGCCCGGTGCCTGGCCCCAGCCCGGCGCCGGGGGCGCGGCGGGCGGCGTCGCGGCACCCGGTGCCTGCCACCCCGGCGGGGCGTACTGGCCGTAGCGCGGTGCCGGTCGTTCGGCACCGGGCTCGGTCGGCTGGGGTTCCTGCTCCGACGGGCTGGTCATCGGTGCTCCTGGGTCTCGGTGGCGCAACTGGTCGACATCGTGCCACGTCAGCCTGTCGCGGATGCCATCATGGCGGGATGAAGGGACGCGTCCTGGTGGTCGACGACGACACGGCACTGGCCGAGATGATCGGCATCGTGCTGCGGTCGGAGGGTTTCGAGCCGGTGTTCTGCGCCGACGGCGACGAGGCGCTGGACGCCTTCCGCGCCAGTCAGCCGGATCTGGTGCTGCTCGACCTGATGCTGCCCGGCCGGGACGGCACCGAGGTGTGCCGCCTGATCCGGGCCGAGTCCGGGGTGCCGATCGTGATGCTCACCGCCAAGGCCGACACCGTCGACGTGGTGCTGGGCCTGGAGTCGGGCGCCGACGACTACATCTCCAAGCCGTTCAAGCCCAAGGAGCTGATCGCCCGGGTGCGGGCCCGGCTGCGGCGCTCCGACGAGCCCGCGCCGGAGCACCTGCGGATCGGCGACCTGTCCATCGACGTCACCGGCCACCGGGTCACCCGGGACGGCGTGGTCATCTCCCTCACCCCGCTGGAGTTCGACCTGCTGGTCGCGCTGGCCCGCAAGCCCTGGCAGGTCTTCACCCGGGAAGTCCTGCTGGAGCAGGTGTGGGGCTACCGGCACGCCGCCGACACCCGGCTGGTCAACGTCCACGTGCAGCGGCTGCGCTCCAAGATCGAGGCCGACCCCGAGCGCCCGGAGATCGTGGTGACCGTCCGCGGCGTCGGGTACAAGGCGGGACCGACCCCGGCGTCATGACCGACGACCAGCCGGTGTCCGGCGCGGCGGTCAGGACCCCGCACCGGCTGGCCCGGACCTGGCGGTTGGTCAGCGTCCGCACCGCCCGGCGCCTGCGGCACCTGACCCGGGCCTGGCGCAGCTCGCTGCAGCTGCGGGTGCTGACCCTGACCCTGGCCGGGGGACTGGTGGCGCTCGCGGTGCTGGGCGGATACCTGTCCGTCTCGGTGCGCGACGGACTGTTCACCCAGCGGGTCGACCAGGTGCTGGCCGAGAGCGCCCGTGCCGCCGCCCAGGCGCAGGAGACCATCGACGCCTCCACCGCCACCACCGCCCCCGAGGTGCAGCAGCTGCTCAACGACACGGTGCGCAGCCTGCGCGCCGGGGGGTCGGGGGAACGCGAGGTCTCCGTGCTGCGGACCAGCGGTCAGCAGCAGCCGATCCTGGTCACCGGTGCCTCCACCGACTCCACGATGGTCGCCCTGGTGTCCCCGGACCTGCGGCTGGCCACCGCCGAGGGCGACGGCCAGCGCTGGCAGTCGGTCGGCTGGCCCACCGAGACCGGCGTCGACCCCGCGGTGATGGTCGGCCAGACGGTCACCGTGCCCGCCGCCGGCACCTATGAGCTCTACCTGCTGTACAGCCTGCAGGCCGAGCAGGAGCAGCTCAGCTTCCTGCAGGGCGTGCTGGCGATCGGCGCCAGCGTGCTGGTCGCGATCCTGGTCGGCATGACCTGGTTCGTCACCCGGCAGGCGGTCCGCCCGGTGCAGCAGGCGGCGGAGACCGCCGAGCAGATCGCCGACGGCGACCTCACCCGGCGGATGGCGGTGCGCGGCGAGGACGAGATGGCCCGGCTCGGCCGTTCCTTCAACGCGATGACCGACACCCTCCAGGACCAGATCCTGCGGATGGAGCACCTGTCGGCGATGCAACGCCGCTTCGTCTCCGACGTCTCGCACGAGCTGCGCACCCCGCTGACCACTGTGCGGATGGCGGGGTCCATGATCTACGACTCCCGCGACGACCTGGACCCGGTGCTGCGCCGCTCCGCCGAACTGATGCAGACCCAGCTCGACCGCTTCGAGGACCTGCTCGCCGACCTGCTGGAGATCAGCCGGTTCGACGCCGGCGCCGCGATGCTCGACGTCGAGGCGCGGGACGTGCGGGACGTGGTCGCCGCCGCCGTGGACCAGGCGGTCCCGCTCGCCGAACGCAAGGGCTCCTGGCTCAGCGTGGTGGAACCCGGCACCCCGTGCGTCGCCGACATCGACCCGCGCCGGGTCGAGCGGGTCCTGCGCAACCTGCTCGTCAACGCGATCGAACACGCGGAGGGCACCGACGTGCAGGTCACCGTCGCCACCGATGCCCGTGCCGTCGCGGTCACGGTCCGGGACCACGGGGTCGGGATGACCCGGGACGAGGCCGATCACGTCTTCGACCGGTTCTGGCGCGCCGACCCGGCCCGCGCCCGGACCACCGGCGGCACCGGACTCGGGCTGGCGATCTCCCTGGAGGATGCCCACCTGCACGGCGGCTGGCTGGAGGCGTGGGGGCGCCCGGGCCACGGTGCCGCCTTCCGGCTGACCCTGCCGTTGCGCGCCGGGATCACCCTCACCGGTTCGCCGCTGCCGTTGCAGCCCGAGGACGACCTGATCGACGACACCCCGGTGGACGACTACCGCGCGGACGGATCCGACCCCGCCGCCCTGCCCGATCTCCCGGCGGTGACCGGATCGATGGAGATCGTCGAACGCGCCCGTGCCGCCCAGGCGCTGCGGGACGCCCAGATCCGGGCCGAGGCAGCGGCCGAGCGCGCCGCCCAGCAGAACGGAGCCGACCGATGACCCGACGGATCGCGCTGCTGCTCGTGGTGCTCTTCGCCCTGGTGGGCTGCGCCGCCATGCCCACCTCCGGCCCGGTCGGCGTCGGCGTGGACCAGGACACCGAACAGGAGTCGGTGGAGCTGCTCGGTGACCCCCCGCCGCAGGACGGCAGCCCGGAGGACATCGTCCGCGGCTTCCTCGGCGCCAGCGCGGCCGGGTTCTCCCGTCGCTCCGACACCGAGAGCGACGACTTCCGCAACGCCCGCGAATACCTGTCCGGGGAGACCCGCCGCACCTGGACGCCCCGCGAGCGGGTCGTCGTCTACCCGACGGCGTCCAGCCCCAAGCTGCGGCTGGACGGCTCCGAGGTGCAGGTGACGGTCAAGGTCGCCGCCCGGATCGACGCCGACGGCCGGTACAGCCAGGCGGGGCCCAGTGCGGAGGAGACCCTGAGCTTCGGCATGGTGCAGGACTCGGAGGGCCAGTGGCGCATCGCCGCCCTCGACGACGGTGTCGTGCTCTCCGAACCGAACTTCGAGGCGATCTACCGCTCGTCCACCCTGTACTTCCTGTCCCAGGACGAGACGTTCCTGGTGCCGGAGACCCGCTGGTTCCCGTTGCGGAATCTGGCGACGTCGATCGTGCGCGCGCTGATCGCCGGCCCCTCGCCCTGGCTCCGGGACGCCGTCCGCACCGCGATCCCGGAAGGCGCCACCCTGCAACCCGACGCCGTCTCGGTGGACGCCGACGGGGTCGCCGCGATCAGCCTGGCCGCCGGCGGCCTCCCCGCCGAACCCCACGACCGCAGCCTGATGCAGGCCCAGCTGGAAGCCTCCCTGCGGCTCGCCCGGGTGCGCACCGTCGAGGTCTCCGCCGACGGGGTCGCCATGGAGCCGGATCCGGTCACCCTCGATCGGGGCCAGGACCCCGGCGGAGCCCTGGAGGCGGTGCAGGGCGGTGCCACGCTGGTGCAGCTCAGCCACGGCGACTTCGTCCCGGTGGACGGGGTCGACTCGGTCGCGGGGCTGGATCTGCGCTCACCCGCCCGGCAACCCGGTGGACCGCTGCGGGTCGGCCTGTCCGGCTCCGCGAAGCTCATCACCCTCCCGACCGATGCCCAACGGTCGACCACCCTGCTCGCCACCGAGTCCGCGCTGGTGCCACCCTCGGTCGACCGGCTGGGCTGGGTGTGGACCGCGGTGGCCGACAGCAGCCAGCTGATCGCCGTGAACGACGCCGGGAGCACGATCAGGATCGACGCCGACTGGCTGGTGGACCGGGAGGTGCGGGCGGTCAGAATCGCCCGGGACGCCAGCCGGATCGCGGTGATCTCGGACGGGGCCGACGGTGTGCGCATCGATGTCACCGCCGTGGTCCGCGACGACTCCGGCACCCCGCAGTCGGTCGGACCGGCGCAGCGGGTCGGTGCCACCCTGGTCGACGCCAGTCGGGTGGTCTGGGTCGACGAGTCCTCGCTGGGCGTGCTCGGCATCTCCTCCTCGGTGGTCACGGAGGTCTACCACCTGGTGCCCCTCGCCGGTGCCAGCGAGCCGCGGGGCGCCATCGCCGACCCGGTGGACATCGCCGGGGGCAAGGGGGACAGCGTGGTGTACCTGAGCAACAGTGAGGACCAGATCTACTCCCGGTCGGGGCCGAGCTGGGTGGCTGTGGCGGACGACGTGCGGTACCCGTCGTTCGCGGGGTGACCGAGCTGTCCCGCTGTCCACAGGGCCGCGTCCTGCGAGAGGGTCCCCAGGCGGCGGCCCGTGCTGCTGGATCATCGTCGAGCGCCGGATCGATCCTGGGGAATGCCCGACGCTCACCCGCCCCCCACGGCACCGCTCCCCACGTCGGAGGCCGTGCCCCACGCCCACCCCAGCCCGGTCCACCGCCGTTCCGGCCCACTCGCCGACCTGCTCGACCTGGTCATCCCGGCGACCTGCGCCGCCTGCGACGACCCCGGCGTCGTCCTGTGCTCCGACTGCGTCCGTGGCTGGCTGACCGGTCACCGCCGCTGTGAAGAGGACGCCGACCGCCTCGACCGCCTGGACGGCCACGGACCGCTGCCGGTGTGGACCCAGGCGACCTACCAGGGTGCTGTCCGCCGCGCCGTGGTCGCCTGGAAGGACCGCGGCCGGCTGGAACTCACCCGCTGGTTCGCCGAGCGCACGGCACTGACCGCGGCGGTCATCGCTCCGGAACTGGCGGCCCTGCTCGGATCGCCCCCGACCCCGACCGCGACCGCGACCCCGGCCCCGACCCCGACCCCGCCCTCGGCCCCGACCAGGACCGGGCCCGCGCCGGGCTGCCTCGTGCCGGGTCCGACCGCGCGGCGGCGCACCAGCCCGCACGACCCGCGACTGCTGGTCGTCCCCGCTCCGCCCTCCGCCGCGGGCCGTCGCCGTCGGGGTGAGGATCTGCTCCGTCCGCTCGCCACCGCCGCCGCCCGTGGACTGAGCGCCGCGGGCATCCCGGCCGCCCCGTACCCCTGCCTCCGCCTGGGTCGGGCGCACCGCGACCAGGTCGGTCTGGGCCGGGCCGCACGCGGCGCCAACCTCGCCGGACGGATCGCGGTCCGGGGCACCGGGCGCGGCGCACCCCGGTCCCCGTCGGCCGCTGCCACCCCCGTGCTGCTGGTCGACGACGTGCTCACCACCGGCGCCACCCTGGCGGCCTGCCGGGCCGCCCTGGAGGGGGCGGGACACCCCGTCGTCGGGGCGCTGACCCTGGCCGCCACCCCACCGCCGACTCACAGGTCAGGACAGGTGGAACCGCAGGCCAGTAGGGGATAGCGTGGTGTCTCGGACATCGACCGGCGGAGCCGCTGGAGATGTGGGTTCTCCCGCGGTCGGCCGCGTGAGGAGGTGGTGCGGTACAGCCCCCGCAAGGGGTCACGTTCCCGAGCAGGTCACCGGGTGGGTCCCCGACCCGCCCCCCGGAACTCCGAGGAGGAGTCCCCATGGAGATCATCGTCGCAGGCCGTCACACCGACATCCCCGAGCGCTTCCGCGAGCACGTCGCGGACAAGCTCACCAAGCTGGAATCCCTCGCCCCCCGTGCGCAGCGGATCGACGTCGAGGTGACACACGAGCCGAACCCGCGTCAGGCAGCCGCAGCGGAGCGGGTGGAACTGACAGTGATCGGCAAGGGTCCCGTGATCCGGGCCGAGGCGTGCGCCGACGACCGCTACGGAGCGCTGGACCTCGCGATCGACAAGCTCGCCGAACGCCTGCGTCGCGCCCGTGACCGCACCAAGAACCACCGCCGCAACCCGGTGACCCCGCCGCTGCCGGACACCGCGGATCTCAGCCCCGCGCCGGAACCGGAGCCCGAGGAGGTCACCCGCACCGCTGACGGTGCCGTCGAGACCCAGCTCGGCGACTCCCCGGTGGTGATCCGGGAGAAGACCCACGGGGCCCGGCCGATGACCCTCGACGACGCCCTGTACGAGATGGAGCTGGTCGGCCACGACTTCTTCCTGTTCGTCGACGCCGACAGCGGCCAGCCCTCGGTGGCGTACCGCCGGCGCGGATGGAGCTACGGCGTGATCAAGCTCGACCTGAACGCGGAGGACGTGCCGTCCGGCGAACCGGTGACCGCCACCGCCTGATCGCGTCCGCGTGCGACAGCACCCCGTCGCCCCGTCGCCCCGACGACGCCCCGTCGCCCCGTGCGGCGGGGCGTCGTCGCGTCCGCGTGTCGGACCCGCCGGGCACCATGGGACGCGTGACCGCGAACACCGCCGACGCCACCCCGACGCCGCTCACCGGCCGACGACCGGTGGAGTCGCTGTCCCTGTCCCAGGCCCGGCGGATCGCCCTGCGCGCCCAGGGCCTCGACCGCCCGCGCCGCCCTCGCACCGGTCCGGTGACCATGCGCCAGTTCCAGCAGGTGATCGACCGACTCGGGCTGCTGCAGATCGACTCGGTGAACGTCCTCGCCCGCGCCCACCTGATGCCGACGTTCTCGCGGGTCGGTCCCTACGACACCGGGCTGATCGACCGGGCCTCCGGCACCGCGCCCCGTCGGCTGGTGGAGTCCTGGGCCCACGAGGCGTCCTTCGTGCCGCCCTCGACATACGCGCTGCTGGGCTGGCGCCGCCGCGCCTACCGGGACTACGCCTGGGGGTCGATCAAGGAGGTGCCGCTGCGCCACTCACCCCTGGTCGCCGAGGTCCGGGCCCTGATCGCAGCCGAGGGGCCGCTCACCGCCCGCCAGGTGCACCTGCGGGTGGAGGGCGAGCATCCGCGGGAGCGGGACCAGTGGGGCTGGAACTGGACCGCCGCCAAGCACGTCCTGGAATACCTGTTCTTCACGGGCGAGGTGACGTCGGCACGCCGGAACGCCCAGTTCGAGCGGTGCTACGACCTGACCGAGCGGGTGCTCCCGCCCGAGGTCCTGGCCGGCGAACCGGACGACGCCGAGGCGATCCGGCGTCTGGTCGCGATCGCCGCCCGCGCGCACGGGGTCGCCACCGAGCGCTGTCTGCTGGACTACTTCCGGATCAAGGGTGCCGACGGTCGCCGCGCGGTGGCCGAGCTGGTCGAGGCGGGGGAGCTGCTGCCGGTGACGGTGCGCGGCTGGGAGCGGCCGGTGCTGATGCACGCCGAGGCCGACCTGCCGCGCCGGGCCACCGGGCGTGCGCTGTTGAGTCCCTTCGACCCGCTGGTGTTCGAACGGCGCCGGTTGGAGGAGCTGTTCGGGCTCCGCTACCGGATCGAGATCTACGTGCCGGAGGCCCAGCGGGTGCACGGCTACTACGTGCTGCCGTTCCTGCACGGCGAACGCCCCGCCGCGCTGGTCGACCTCAAGGCCGATCGTGCCGCCGGAGTGCTCCGGGTGCTGGCCGCACACCCGGTGCCCGGCCACCCGGCGGCCCCGGCGGAGGTGACGGCGGACCTGGCGGAGGAACTCGCCCTGCTGGCCGACTGGTCGGGCCTCGACCGGGTGTCGGTGGCCGACGCGGTGCGCGGTGAGCTGGCACCGCGGCTCGCCGCCGAACTCACAGGACGCTGAGAGCGAACACCGAAGGTTGTCGCTGGCCGGAGCGCCTCACCTACGATGGTCGGGGCCCGTCCATGTCGGTCGGGCCAACCGTGGACGTCCCGGCACTGCAGGTTCGGGGCGCGGAATCCGGGAGTGCTAGTGGCGATCCTCGATAAGGTCCTCCGTCTGGGCGAGGGCCGCGTCCTCAAGAAGCTGTCGGGCATCGCCCAGCAGGTGAACGCTCTGGAGGACAGTTTCACCTCGCTCTCCGACGCCGAACTGCGCGAGGAGACCGACCGGTTCAAGGATCGCCTCGCCGACGGTGAGACGTTGGACGACCTGCTCCCCGAGGCGTTCGCCGTCGTGCGCGAGGCAGCGCGGCGCACCCTGGGCCAGCGGCACTTCGACGTGCAGCTGCAGGGTGGTGCCGCCCTGCACCTGGGCAACATCGCGGAGATGAAGACCGGTGAGGGCAAGACCCTGGTCGCCACCGCACCGGCCTACCTCAACGCGCTGACCGGCAAGGGTGTCCACGTCGTCACGGTCAACGACTACCTGGCGAACTACCAGGCGGACCTGATGGGCCGGGTGTACCGGTTCCTGGGCCTGACCACCGGGGTGATCCTCACCGGCCAGACCCCGGCCGAGCGCCGGGTGCAGTACGCCGCGGACATCACCTACGGCACGAACAACGAGTTCGGCTTCGACTTCCTGCGCGACAACATGGCGTGGAGCACCGACGAGCTGGTCCAGCGCGGCCACCACTTCGCGATCGTGGACGAGGTCGACTCGATCCTGATCGACGAGGCCCGCACGCCGCTGATCATCTCCGGCCCCGCCTCCGGCGACGCGAACCGCTGGTACGCCGAGTTCGCCAAGGCGGTGCGGCGTCTGCAGCCCGAGCGCGACTACGAGGTGGACGAGAAGAAGCGCACGGTCGGCGTCCTGGAGCCGGGCATCGAGCGGATCGAGGACTACCTCGGCATCGACAACCTCTACGAGTCCCTGAACACGCCGCTGATCGGCTTCCTCAACAACGCGATCAAGGCCAAGGAGCTGTTCAAGCGGGACAAGGACTACATCGTCGACAAGGGCGAGGTCCTGATCGTCGACGAGCACACCGGTCGTGTCCTGCCCGGCCGCCGCTACAACGAGGGCATGCACCAGGCGATCGAGGCGAAGGAGGGGGTGGCGATCAAGGCCGAGAACCAGACCCTCGCCACCATCACCCTGCAGAACTACTTCCGGCTGTACGACAAGCTCGCCGGGATGACCGGTACCGCCGAGACCGAGGCAGCCGAGTTCCAGGGCACCTACAAGCTGGGCGTGGTGCCGATCCCGACCAACCGTGGCATGCAGCGCGTCGACCAGCCGGACCTGGTCTACAAGAGCGAGGACGGCAAGTTCGACGCGGTGGTCGCCGACATCGTCGAGCGTCACGCCGCCGGTCAGCCGGTGCTGGTCGGCACCACCTCGGTCGAGAAGAGCGAGCTGCTGTCCCGCAAGCTGCGCAAGGCCGGTGTCCCGCACGAGGTGCTGAACGCCAAGCAGCACGCGCGGGAGGCGTCGATCATCGCCCAGGCCGGTCGCAAGGGCGCCGTCACCGTGGCGACCAACATGGCCGGTCGAGGCACCGACATCATGCTGGGCGGCAACGCCGAGTTCATGGCGGTCGCCGCGATGGCCGAGAAGGCCCTGGACGCCGCCGAGAACCCGGAGGAGTACGAGGCAGCGTGGCCGGAGGTGCTGGCCGCCGCCAAGGAGTCGGTGTCGGCGGAGCACGACGAGGTCAAGGAGCTCGGCGGCCTGTACGTCCTGGGCACCGAGCGGCACGAGTCCCGTCGGATCGACAACCAGCTGCGCGGTCGTTCCGGCCGTCAGGGCGACCCCGGCGAGTCCCGGTTCTACCTGTCGCTGCAGGACGACCTGATGCGGCTGTTCAACTCGGGCATGGCCGAGTCGATGATGACCCGCGCCGGGTTCCCGGACGACATGCCGCTGGAGTCCAAGATCGTGACCCGCGGCATCCGTTCCGCGCAGTCGCAGGTGGAGTCCCGCAACTTCGAGATCCGCAAGAACGTGCTCAAGTACGACGACGTGCTGTCCCGGCAGCGCGAGGTCATCTACGAGCAGCGCCGCCGGGTGCTCGAGGGTGAGGACCTGCAGGACCAGGTGCAGCACTTCATCGAGGACGTCGTCACCGACTACGTGGCCGAGGCCACCGGTGAGGGACACCCGGAGGAGTGGGACCTGGACGCGTTGTGGGCATCGCTCAAGGCGGTGTACCCGGTGTCGATCGAGGCGGACGAGGTGATCGAGTCGGTGGGTGGCATCGGTCGCCTCACCACCGAGACCCTCACCGCGGAGCTGCTGTCCGACGCCCGGATCGCGTACAGCGAGCGGGAGGCGCAGCTCGGCGAGGAGAACATGCGTCAGCTGGAGCGGCGCGTGATCCTCTCGGTGCTGGACCGCAAGTGGCGCGAGCACCTCTACGAGATGGACTACCTCAAGGAGGGCATCGGTCTGCGGGCGATGGCCCAGCGCGACCCGCTGGTCGAGTACCAGCGCGAGGGGTACCAGCTGTTCCAGGCGATGACCGACGGGATCAAGGACGAGGCGGTCGGCTTCCTGTTCAACCTGGAGGTCAAGGTCGCCGAGCCCGGCACCGAGGGCGCCGAGGGTGCACCGGCCGTCGGGGCGCAGGCAGCGGTCAACGGTCCGAAGCTGGTCGCCAAGGGCATCGACGGTCCGGAGCGCGAGACGCCGCTGCAGTACTCGGCGCCGAGCGTGGACGGCGACGCCGGCACCACGGTGACCGGCGGTGGTCGTCGTGCCGCGGGTGGTCCTGCCGCCCGCGCTGCCGCCGCCGACTCCGCGCCGGGCACCGGTGCCGAGGCGTCCGGCGACGACTCGGGCAACCGTGAGGCCCGGCGCAAGGCCGCGAAGCAGCAGCGCCGCCGCGGCTGATCGAGCCGAGGGCCCACGACGGCCGGTGCCCCACGGGGTGCCGGCCGTCGGCGTCTCCGCCACGCCCTGGCCCGCGGCCACCCGCAGGACAGCCCGCTGCTCCCACGGCGTCGGCTCGCTCAGCCCACGACCAGTGCCTCCGCCCGCCAGAACCCGTGGGCGTCCACCATCCGCATCGCCACCGCGTGCACCCGGTCGGCATAGGCCAACACCACGGACGCCTCGACCACGCGGTCGTCGACCGGCATCGCCCGCACCCGCCGCACCTTCGGCCGCCCCCTGCCGGGTGCCGGGCGGGACAGCAGCGCGTCCGCCCCGGTGCCGTCCTCGGCGAGCGCCAGCCGTCGTCGCTGGTCGAGGTCCTCGTAGATCCCGGGCGTCACCCATCGCGCGAGCTGCGCCAGGGCTCGTGCCCCGGAGATGACCTCCAGCGCGGCGGTCGCCAGCATCGAACAGGCGATCACGGGATCCAGGGTCGCGAGTGGACGGTCCCGTTCGCTGCCGAGCCCGGACTCGTCGCGCACACCCGGAGCGAACAGCGGCACGACCTGATGGTGGTAGGCCGCGATCACCCCGCCGCCCCATCGTTCGACCCGCGGCACCACCGTCCCGCGGACCGGGTCCTGCACCCGGGGTGTCCGCGCCGGGTCGGTGTGCTGCCCGGCGTCCGGGTGGTGTCGAACACCGGCGTCCGCGCGCCGCGATCCCTGTCCTGGCCCCGGCCTCGGTGCTCGCCCGGGCCGCGGCCCTGGTTCCGCCTCCGCGTCCGACCGGGGGTGCCGCGTTCGGGTGCGTCCGGTCATCGGCAGCAGCGGTGGCAGCGGTCGCCGGGTCGTCGGGGGCGCATCGGGCACCATGCGGAGCTCGACGCCGTTCGACCGGGTGTCCGATGGTCGCGCCGCCGCCGGTGCGGCCTCGACCGGCCCACCGTCCCGGGGTGCGTCGGGCCGGTCCTGTGCCGGGCCGCTCGGCCTCGGCACACCGACCGAGGGCCGATCCAGCTCGCGTTCGAGCAGGGCCCACCGGGTCGCCGCGTCGCCCGCCGGCATCCCGTCGGACCTGGTCGCCGTCATCGTCGTCATCGTGTTCCCCTTGCCACGCTCCGCTGATCTGGTCAGTTCTAGACCCAGCTGAGCGCCCTTCCGCGGGCTCGTGCGTCATCCGGGCCAGATTGGAGTGGTGATCGAGGTCAGGTACCGGGTGTACGCGGGATCGTTGAGGGCACGGCACACTGGACCCGTGCGCCTCTACCTGCCTGCCACCCTGGACGATCTCCGCGATGGGGTCCTGACCCTGGACGTGCCACGCCGTGCGCACGCCGTCACCCCGGCGCTGACCACGCTGCTGCCGGACGAGGACGAGGAGGGGGTGGAGTTCGCGGCGCAGCTGATGGCCGCCGACGATGCCCTGGTGCTGCTGGCCGGCACGCCGTCCGCCCCGACGCTGCGCCTGGTGGTGACGGTCGAGGTCGCCGACGATCTGGTCGACGTCACGCCGCCCGCCGAGGACGAGCCGGTCAGCCTGGTCACCCTCACCGGGCCGGTCCGCCCGGACGAGGTGATCTGCGTGCACGTGGACGAACCCGAGGCCGCCCCTCAGGTGGCGCGGGCACTGGACGGCGACGACGACGCGCTGGAGGACATCGCCGAGCGCGACCTGCTCTGGTACGACGTCTCGGAGATCGGGCGGATCCCGCGCTAGAGCCGGGCACGGCACCGGCCGGGCCGTCCGCCCCGGTAGGTTGACGGCATGACCCGGTACGACGACGACCTCCGCCTCGCCCACGTGATCGCCGATCAGGTGGACGCGCTGACCATGTCGCGGTTCAAGGCGCTGGACCTGCGGGTCGAGACCAAGCCGGACCTGACCCCGGTCTCGGACGCCGACCGCGCCGCCGAGGAGCTGATCCGGGCTCAGCTGTCCCGTACCCGCCCGCGCGACGCCGTGCACGGCGAGGAGCTCCCCGACACCGGCCACGGCCCGCGGGTGTGGGTGGTCGACCCGATCGACGGGACCAAGAACTTCGTCCGCGGCGTGCCGGTGTGGGCCACCCTGATCGCGTTGCTGGACGGCGATCAGGTCGTGATGGGCCTGGTCAGTGCTCCGGCCCTCAACCGTCGCTGGTGGGCGGCCGTGGGCACCGGGGCCTGGACCGGCCGGTCGCTGGCGGCGGCGACCCGGATGCAGGTGTCGAAGGTGCAGCGGATCCGCGACGCCTCGTTCTCCTACTCCAGCCTGACCGGGTGGGAGGAGGACGGTCGTCTGGACGGCTTCCTCGACCTGAGCCGCAACGTGTGGCGGACCCGCGCCTACGGGGACTTCTGGTCGCACGTCCTGGTCGCCGAGGGCGCGGTCGACCTCTCAGCCGAGCCGGAGCTGGCCCTGCACGACATGGCGGCCCTGGTGCCGATCGTCACCGAGGCCGGTGGGCGTTTCACCTCGATCACCGGTCAGGACGGTCCGTTCGGCGGTTCGGCCCTGGTGTCGAACGGTCATCTGCACAACGCCGCCCTGCAGTACCTCGACCCGCTGAACCCCGACCACTGATCAGTCGGCCGTGCGGCTGACCAGCAGCCGTCGGAACGAGTCCAGCCGGTCGGCCCGCGACTGCCGCAGCTCGCTGCCCTCGGCGGCCTCGGCCACCCACTCGTCCAGCGCGCAGTCCGGGCTGTCGGCCAGATGGGTGCAGCCGCGCGGACACTCCGCGGCCACCTCCGCCAGGTCGGCGAAGGCGCCGATCAACCGGTCCGGTTCGACGTGCGCCAGGCCGAAGGACCGCACCCCGGGGGTGTCGATCACCCAGGTGCCCGGTGCCGCGTCCGGGACCCGCAGGGCGACCGCACTGGTGGAGGTGTGGCGGCCGCGTCCGGTGACGTCGTTCACCCGGCCGGTCGCCCGCTGCGCCTGGGGCACCAGGGCGTTGACCAGGGTCGACTTGCCCACGCCCGAGTGCCCGACCAGCACCGAGGTGCGACCGTCCAGAGCCGACCGCAGCTCGTCCAGCCCGTCGATCCCGTCCTCGGTGACCTGGGTGACCACCACCCGGACCCCGATCGGTTCGTAGAGTTCGCGCAGGGTGGCCGGGTCGGCCAGGTCGGCCTTGGTCAGCGCCAGCAGGGCGTCCATCCCGGCGTCGTAGGCGGCCACCACACAGCGGTCGATCATCCGGGTCCGCGGCTCCGGGTCGGCCAGGGCGGTCACGATCACCAGTTGATGCGCGTTGGCGACGATGATCCGCTCGAAGGGGTCGGTGTCGTCGGCGGTGCGACGCAGCACGGTGCTGCGCTCGGCGATCCGGACGATCCGGGACAGTGACCCCTCGGCACCCGAGGTGTCACCCACCAGGTCGACCTGGTCACCGGGCACCACACGGTCCCGGCCCAGCTCGCGGGCCTTCATCGCGGTCGCGATCCGCTCACCGGGACCGTCCGGGTCCACCAGCACGGTATACCGGCCGCGGTCGACGCCGGTGACCAGCGCGCGCTCGGCGTCGGCGTGCTCCGGGCGGGTCTTCGTCCGCGGCCGGGTGCCCTTGCGGCTGGGCCGGACCCGGATGTCCCGCTCGTCGTACTCGCGCCGTGCCACGCCGCTCAGCTCCGGGCCAGCATCGAGGTCCACAGCCCGGCGAAGTCCGGGATCGTCTTGCCGGTGGTGGCGATGTCCTCGACCTCGACCCCGGGGGTCACCAGGCCGATCAGTGCGCCGAAGGTCGCCATCCGGTGATCGGCGTAGGACCGCACCACGGCGGGACGCAGCGGGGCGGGGTCGATGATCAGCCCGTCGGACGTCTCCTCGGCCAGCGCCCCGAGCCGGCGGATCTCGGTGCACAGGGCCGCCAGCCGGTCGGTCTCGTGACCGCGCAGGTGGGCGATCCCGCGCAGCACGGTGCGGCCCTCGGCCAGCGCGGCCACCGCGGCGATGGTCGGGGCGATCTCACCGGCGGCGCTCAGGTCCAGGTCGATCCCGATCGGCCGGCCGGTGCCGGTGACGCTCAGCACGTCACCGTCCAGCGACCAGGTGGCACCCATCCGTTCCAGGATCCCGGGCAGCAGGCCACCGGGCTGCGTGGTGTGCGCGGGCCAGCCGGGCACCCGCACCGTGCCGCCGGCCACCACCGCCGCGCAGAGGAACGGCGCCGCGTTGGACAGGTCCGGCTCCACCCGGACGTCGCGGGCGGCGATCGGCCCGGGGGAGACCCGCCAGGTGCCACGCACCGAGTCGTCCACCTCCACCCCGGCGTCCCGCAGCGCGGCCACGGTCATGTCGATGTGCGGCAGGCTCGGCAGGGTGGCACCGACATGGGTGACGGTCAGCCCCTCGGGGAACCGGGCACCGGTGAGCAGCAGACCCGAGACGAACTGCGAGGACCCGGAGGCATCCACCCGCACCGCCCCGCCCCGCACCGACGGTCCGCCGGTCACGCGGAACGGCAGGAAGCCGGGCTCGCCCTCCTCGACCACCTCGGCACCGAGGTCCCGCAGCGCCGTGAGCACCGGACCCATCGGCCGCACCCGGGCGTGCGGGTCCCCGTCGAAGGACACCGGACTGTCGGCCAGGGCGGCGACGGCGGGCAGGAAGCGCATCACGGTGCCCGCCAGCCCGCAGTCGATCCGGCCGCCGCCGCGGACCGGCCCCGGGGTCACCAGCCAGTCGGTGCCCTCATCCCGCACCGCGATGCCGAGCTCCCGCAGGGCGGCCACCATCAGCAGGCTGTCCCGGGAGCGCAGCGGTGACCGCAACCGTCCCGGACCGTCGGCCAGGGCCGCCAGCACCAGATAGCGGTTGGTCAGCGACTTGGACCCGGGCACCTCGACCGTGGCGTCCAGCGGGCCGGAGACCGGCGGCGCCGACCAGAGCGGCAGTGTGCCGTCGTACTCGGGTGACGGGAGGATCGTGGTGCCGGTCATGGGGCTCAGGCTATCGGCCCGCCCTCAGTCGCGATGCAGCGCCTCACGTGCCTGGGCGGTCTTCGCGGCGGCCGCACGGACGGCCTTGGCGTGCTCCACCCGCCAGCGCACACTCGGCTTGCCGTGCGTGTCGGCGGCCACGATCAGCGCGCCACCGGTCAGCGCGAGCGGCCGCAGCAGCCGCTGCCGCCGCTCACGCTTCGGCCCGCTGTGCTCTTTGTCGAGCGCCAGCTCCGCGAAGGCGAGCGGCAGGGTCAGCAGGGCGAGGGCGGTGCCGGCCAACCGGGGCAGCTTGCCCAGCGCCAGCAGGCCACCGGCCACCGCGGTGGCGGCACCGTGTGCGCGGATGACCGAGGTGAGCGTGCGCTCGTCCAGGTCGAGGTCGGCGGAGACCTTGGCGTCCAGGCGCCCCAGCGCGGTGCGGGCGGTGGTGACATGGCCCTCGGGGTGGCGCAGGGCGTCGACGCCCTCGGCCACGAACCAGGACGCGAACAGCGGGCGGGCGATGCGACGCAGCAGCATGGGGGTCCTCCTCGACTCGGACGACTCGGGTGCGAGGCGTCCATCTCCCACGCTAGACCGGGAATGCATCGACGTGCCCGTCATGTTGTGCCCGACATGATGACGACGACCCTGGAGCGACCCCGGTCGGGGGCACGAGTGCTCACGAGCACCCGGACGCGACTAGGCTCGGCCTCGATGAGCGAGGACACCACACGTGCGCCCGAGTCGGAGGACACGGCAGCGCGCAGCGAGCGGTTCGAAGCCGAGGCACTGGTCTACCTGGACCAGTTGTACGGCGCCGCGCTGCGCATGACCAGGAACCCCTCCGACGCCGAGGATTTGGTGCAGGAGACGTTCGCCAAGGCGTTCGCCGCCTTCCACCAGTACCGGCCGGGCACGAACCTCAAGGCCTGGCTGTACCGGATCCTGACGAACACCTTCATCAACACGTACCGCAAGAAGCAGCGTCAGCCGCAGCAGTCGCAGACCGACGACATCGAGGACTGGCAGATCGCGCGGGCCGCGTCGCACACCTCGGCGGGCCTGCGCTCGGCCGAGGCGGAGGCGCTGGACCACCTGCCGGACTCCGACGTGAAGGACGCGCTGGCGCGGCTGCCGGAGGACTTCCGGATGGCGGTGTACCTCGCGGACGTCGAGGGCTTCGCCTACAAGGAGATCGCGGAGATCATGGGGACGCCGATCGGGACCGTGATGTCCCGTCTGCACCGTGGTCGCGGCCAGTTGCGCGAGATGCTCGCCGACTACGCCCGGGACCGCGGGCTGGTCGGTGCCGGGGACGATGCGTCGGAGAGCGGCGCTGCTGGATCGAGGAGGGGACGATGAGCGGCGAGGACGCGGCCAAGGACGCCGGGGCCTGCGCGGGGCCGGATTGCGACGAGAAGGTGGACCGTCTGTTCGCCTACCTCGATCGTGAGCTGGCGACCGCCGACGCCGACGAGGTGCGCCACCACATCGAGGAGTGCCGACCGTGTCTGGACGAGGTGGCGGTCGACCAGGTGCTCAAGGACCTGGTCAAGCGCTGCTGCCAGGAGGAGGCGCCCAGCGACCTGCGCCTGCGGATCCGTGCGCAGTTGACCACGGTCCGGGTGGAGCCCGCGAACTGATCCGCTGACGAACGACGAAGGGCCCGGTGCTGATGCACCGGGCCCTCGTATGTTGTTCGGCAGCGCTCAGGCGTTGGGGCGCTTGCCGTGGTTCGCGGAGCTCCCCGCACGGGAACGACGCTTGCGACCACGCTTGCTCATCGGAATCTCCTTGGCTCCTGGCGCTGGCGCGCCGGTTGTCACCCGATATCGTCCCACATCCCTCGGGTGCTCCGCGTCATGCGTGGTCTGGGGCTCATCCTTCGTGCCCGGGTGACCGATAGGACCTGTGTGAGCGATCAGCCCCAGTCCGTGGTCCCCCTGCTGCACGCCCTGGTCCAGGCGGGTGGTTCCGACCTGCACGTCAAGGTCGGCTCCGAGCCGCGCGTCCGGGTGGACGGCCGGCTGCGCCGGTTGCAGGTGCCCTCGCTGAGCCCCAAGGACACCGCCTTCATGCTGGAGGAGGTGCTGCCGGACGACCTGATGCCGACCTTCGCCGAACACCACGAGGCCGACTTCGCGTTCTCGCTGTCCGGGGTGGGACGGTTCCGGGTCAACGCGTACCAGGCACGCGGCACGTTCGGCATGGTCTTCCGTCTGGTCGGGGTGGGCGCGCAGTCGTTGCAGGAGCTCGGCCTGCCGGAGATCGTCGGCGAGCTGGCCCTGGAGCCGCGCGGTCTGGTGCTGGTCACCGGCCCGACCGGCTCCGGCAAGACCACCACGCTGGCGTCGATGATCGACCTGATCAACACGGTGCGCGAGGCCAACATCGTCACCATCGAGGACCCGATCGAGGTGCTGCACTCCGATAAGCGCAGCATCGTCTCCCAGCGCGAGATCCGGCAGGACACCGCCGACTTCACCGTCGCGCTGCGGGCCGCGATGCGCCAGGACCCGGACGTGATCCTGGTCGGTGAGATGCGTGACGTGGAGACCGTGCGCGCGGCGTTGTCCGCGGCGGAGACCGGTCACCTGGTGCTGAGCACGCTGCACACCATCGACGCGGCCGAGTCGGTGAACCGGATCGTCGACTTCTTCCCGCCGCACGAGCAGCAGCAGATCCGGGTGGCGCTGTCCCAGTCCCTGCGGGGGATCGTGTCGCAGCGTCTGGCCCGCCGCGCCCACTCCGGTGGCCGGATCGCCGTCATCGAGGTGCTGGTGAACACCGGGCGCACCGCCGAGGCGATCGTCGACCCGACCAGCACCGAGCCGCTGGCCGACCTGATCCGCGGCGGCGAGTACTACAAGATGCAGACCTTCGACCAGCATCTGGTCCAGCTGTTCGCCGACGGGATCGTCGATTACGAGGAAGCGTGCGCCGCCGCCTCGAACCCGCAGGACCTCACCGTCGAGCTGCGCGCCGCCGGGCTGCTGTCCTGATTCGACGGCCCGGTCGCGCGATAGCGCTGGCGGGGGCCATCGGCGGGGTCCAGGGTCGGCGGGTCAGCCGAGGTCCTCGGGGAGGCCGAGCCAGGTGTTCCAGTGGTTGTGGAGGACCAACCATGCGATGAGGCCGTAACCGGCCTGGCCGGGCAGCGATCCGTCACCGGCGGCGAGGTCGGCCAGCCACTGTTCGTGCGCCGCGAGCGGAGTGTAGGTGTCGACGTAGGGCACCCGGCGGCGACCGGCGACATCGGCGAAGGCGGCCGACAGATCCGCCAGGGCCGTGCCGTCCACCCCGCCGCCCGGGGGCGGGCCCACCACAAAGGCGGACACCCGGCGCTGGTCGGCGGCGTCCAGGATGTTGGCCAGGTTGAGTCGGCTGCGGGCCAGGGACACCCGTTGGGTCAGGTCGGTGCGGCCGAGGGCGATCACCAGACGGTTGTCGGCCTCGGGGGACAGGCGCCGGTCGACCTCCTGCTCCCAGCGTGCGGCGAGCTCACTGGTGCTCTCGCCCGGCACGGCCAGGGTCAGCACGGTGGGCGGTTGTGGGGCTGTCGTCCGGGCTACCACGCGGCCCACCCAGCCCAGTGCCCGCGGATCTCCGGACCCGGCGGCCAGCTCGTCGCCGATCACCAGGAGGCGCAGCGGCTGCTCACCCACAGTTCCCACCCTTCGTGTCACACGCGGACCCCGCGCGGTGCCCATCCTCGCCCACGCGTGGCGATTCGGGCGATTCCGACGCGCGACCCCGGGGTGGATCCGAGCCGGACCGGGCCGGACCGAGCGGCGGGGGTGCGGACGGTTCGTCCCCACCCCCGCCGCTGCCCGGGTCAGCGGGCGAACGCCTCCGCGAGGAGCTCGGCCTGCTCGGCCTGGTGGGCCTTGGCGGTACCGGCGGCGGTGGACGCGGAGGCCGGACGGCTGACCGCCCGCACCGGTGCGCCGACCAGCTGCGGCAGCGCCAGGGACAGGTAGCCCCAGGCACCCTGGTTGCGCGGCTCGTCCTGCACCCAGACCAGCTCGGCCCCGTCGAAGGGCGCCAGTGCTGCCCGCATCGACTCCACGTCCAGCGGGTAGAGCTGCTCCACCCGGAGGATCGCGGTGCGGTGGTCGCCGAGCTTCTCCCGCTGGGCGACCAGGTCCCAGTAGATCTTGCCGGAGCAGAGCAGCACGCGGTCGACGGCCTCGGCCTGTGCCTGCTCGTCGCCGATCACCGGGCGGAAGGTGCCGGAGGTGAAGTCGGCGATCGGCGAGGCCGCCTCCTTGCGCCGTAGCATCGACTTGGGGGTGAACACCACCAGGGGTCGACGGGGCCGGGCGTAGGCCTGGCGGCGCAGCAGGTGGAAGTACGACGCGGGCGTGGTCGGCTGGGCGACCACCATGTTGCCCTCGGCGCACAACTGGAGGAACCGCTCGATCCGGGCGGAGGAGTGGTCCGGCCCCTGGCCCTCGTACCCGTGCGGCAGCAGCAGGACGACGCTGGAGTGCTGGCCCCACTTCTGCTCCGCCGAGCTGATGAACTCGTCGATCACGGTCTGGGCCCCGTTGACGAAGTCGCCGAACTGGGCCTCCCAGAGCACCAGCGCGTCCGGCCGCTCGACGGAGTAGCCGTACTCGAAGCCCAGCGCCGCGTACTCGGACAGCGAGGAGTCGTACACCCAGAACTTCGCCTGGTCGCCGGAGAGGTACAGCAGCGGGGTCCACTCGGCACCCGTGTTGCGGTCGTGCAGCACGGCGTGCCGCTGGACGAAGGTGCCACGCCGCGAGTCCTGGCCGGCGAGTCGCACCGGGGTGCCCTCGATCAGCAGGGACCCGAAGGCCAGCAGCTCGCCGAAGCCCCAGTCCACACCGCCCTCGCGGGACATCTGCTCCCGCTTGGCCAGCAACTGGGCCAGCTTCGGGTGCACGGTGAAGCCCTCCGGGGCGCGCACGTGCGCGGCGCCGATCCGTTCCAGCGCCTTGGCGGACACCGCCGTCTGCCAGCCGATGATGACCCCGGCGTCCTCGCGCTGGGACTCGGGGCGTTCCAGCCCGGCGACCGGCTCGGCGTCGGCGGGCGGGGGAGTCCAGCCGTCCTCGCGCGTCTCGGCGAAGACCCGCTCCAGCTGCGCCTGGTAGTCGCGCAGCACGTGCTCCGCCTCTTCCAGGGTGATGTCCCCGCGGGCGACCAGCGACTCGGTGTAGAGCTTGCGCACCGACCGCTTGGCCTCGATCAGGTTGTACATCAGCGGCTGGGTCATCGAGGGGTCGTCGCCCTCGTTGTGGCCGCGACGCCGGTAGCAGACCAGGTCGATGATGACGTCCCGGTCGAACTGCTCGCGGTACTCGAACGCCAGCTCGGCGGCGCGGACGCAGGCCTCCGGGTCGTCGCCGTTGACGTGGAAGATCGGCACCTGCAGACCCTTGGCCACGTCGGTGGCGTACTGGGAGGACCGCGAGCTGCTCGGCCCGGTGGTGAAACCGACCTGGTTGTTGATGATGACGTGCACGGTGCCGCCGGTGCGGTAGCCGCGCAGCTGGGACAGGTTCAGGGTCTCGAAGACCACACCCTGCCCGGCGAAGGCCGCGTCGCCGTGGATCAGGATCGGCAGCACGGAGAAGCCGTCGCCGCCGAGGTCGATCCGGTCCTGCTTGGCCCGGACGATGCCCTCCAGCACCGGGTCGACCGCCTCCAGGTGGGAGGGGTTCGCGGCGAGGTACACCCGGGTGGTGGCACCGGACTCGGCGGTGAAGTGACCCTCGGTGCCGAGGTGGTACTTCACGTCACCGGAGCCCTGCACCGACTTCGGGTCCTGGTTGCCCTCGAACTCGCTGAAGATCTGGCCGTAGGACTTCCCCGCGATGTTGGCCAGCACGTTCAGGCGACCACGATGGGCCATGCCGATCGCGACCTCGTCCAGTCCGCCCTCGGCGGCCCGGGACAGGATGGCGTCCAGCAGCGGGATCAGCGACTCGCCGCCCTCCAGGGAGAACCGCTTCTGGCCGACGTACTTGGTCTGCAGGAAGGTCTCGAAGGCCTCCGCGCCGTTCAGCCGGCGCAGGATGCGCAGCTGGTCCTCGCGCGGGGTCGGCGCGTAGCCGGACTCCAGGCGTTCCTGCAGCCAGCGACGCTGCCGCGGGTCCTGCAGGTGCATGTACTCGATGCCGGTGGTGCGGCAGTAGGAGTCGCGCAGCAGGGCCAGCACCTGGCGCAGGGTGGCCCGGGGCTTGCCGGTGAAGCCGCCGGTCGGGAAGGCCCGGTCCAGGTCCCAGACGCTCAAGCCGTGGTTCTGGATGTCCAGGTCCGGGTGCTTGCGCAGCCGGTAGGCCAGGGGGTCGGTGTCGGCCATCAGGTGGCCGCGCGAGCGGTAGGAGTGGATCAGCTCGGCGATCCGGGCCGGCTTGATCGCCTCGGCGTCCGGGTCGTGCCCGGCGTCGCGCACCCAGCGCATCGGCTCGTAGGGCACCCGCAGCGAGGTGAACACCCGGTCGTAGAAGCCGTCCTCGCCGAGCAGCTTGCGGGCCAGGATGCGTAGGAAGTCGCCGGAGGCGGCGCCCTGGATGATCCGGTGGTCGTAGGTGCTGGTCACGGTGAGCACCTTGGAGACGCCCATCTTGTTCAGCTGCTCGTCGCTGGTCCCGGCGAACTCGGCCGGGTAGTCCATCGCGCCGACGCCGATGATCGCGCCCTGGCCGGCCATCAGCCGCGGCACCGAGTGCACGGTGCCGATCGTGCCGGGGTTGGTCAGGGAGATCGTGGTCCCGGCGAAGTCGTCGACCCCGAGCTTGCCGCCCCGGGCGCGGCGGACCACGTCCTCGTAGGCGGACCAGAACTGGGCGAAGTCGAGGGTCTCGGCCTTCTTGATGCTCGGGACCAGGAGCTGGCGGGTGCCGTCCGGCTTCGCCAGGTCGATGGCCAGGCCCAGGTTGACGTGCGCGGGGCTCATCACACCGGGCTTGCCGTCGACCAGGGTGTAGGCGGCGTTCATCGACGGCATCTCGCCCACCGCCTCGACCAGCGCGAAGCCGATCAGGTGGGTGAAGGACACCTTGCCGCCTCGCCCGCGGGCGAGGTGGTTGTTGATGACGATCCGGTTGTCGACCAGGAGCTTGGCCGGGATGGCCCGCACCGACGTGGCGGTGGGCACCTCCAGGCTGGCCTCCATGTTGGTGACCACCCGGGCCGCGGGGCCGCGCAGGCGCTGCACCTCGTCGGTGGGCTCCGGCTCCGGCTCCGGCTGGTCGGAACGCGCCTGGGCCGCGTACGCGGCGGTGGCCGGCTGCGCGGTCGCGATCGGCGCGGTCGGCGGGTTGGACACGTCGGTCGGCTCGCTCGGCTGGGCCGGGGTGCCCGGGGACTTCGTCTCCGGCTCGGCGGTCTTCGCCTGCGGCTGCGGGTGCTTGGCCGTGGGGGTGGGGGGCTCGGACAGCTCCGGCTTCGCGGGGGTCGCCTCCTCACCGGAGCCGGTCCCGTCCGGCGGGGAGGGCCGGTAGCCCTCGAAGAACTCCCACCACGCGGGGTCGACCGCGTTCTTGTCCTGGAGGTACTGCTCGTAGAGCTCGTCCACCAGCCACGCGTTCGCGCCGAAATCGGCTCGGTTCACGTCTGGATCCGCCTGCTGGGACACGCGAGGATCGCCCACTTCCTCCGCGGTCGATCGGACCGCGTCATCGCCGGTTCTGTCCCGGCCACCATACGTGGTCCGGAGCACACTCTCCTCACCGGGCGGGTGAACGCGCCGGGCGGGTTCCGTGCCTGCTCAAGGGCACATCATCCACGAGTTGTCTTGATGTCAAGAGAGGTCAAGAACGGGTCCGGGCCAGCCCCAGGGAGCCCGCTGCGAGCAGGGCGACGACCATCATCGTGACCGCCATCGGCACGGCCGAGAATTCACCCGCCAGCCCGACCACCGGCGACACCGCGGCACCGAGGGCGAACTGCAACGCGCCCATCACCGCCGATCCGGTCCCGGCCGCACCGGATGCCTCGTCGGTGGCCAGGCCGGTGGCGTTCCCGGCGACCAGGCCGAGGCTCGCGGTGGAGGCGAACAGCAGGATCAGGGTCGGCCACAGTGGCAGGCCGAGGACCGTCGCGTCCACCACCAGCAGCACGCCGACCACCACCAGGGCGATCACACCCGTGCGCAGCAGGGCGAGCGGCCGGAACCGTCCGACCAGCTGGGCGTTCACCGCGCTGGCGACCGCGATGCCCAGGGCGTTGACCGCGAAGGCGACCGAGTACCAGCCGACCGACAGCCCGAGCACGTTCTGCAGCACGAAGGGCGAGGCGGAGATGTACGCGAACATCCCGGCGAAGCCGAACACCATCGCGCCGGTGTAGCCGAGATAGCGGCGGTTGCTCAGCACCCGGCGGGCATCGGCGGCGGTGGTCCGCAGCCCGCCGGTGGTGCGCCGCTCGCGCGGCAGGGTCTCCGGCACCAGCGTCAGGACACAGGCCAGCATCACGGCACTGATCGCCGTCAGCACCCAGAAGATCCCGCGCCAGCCGATCGCCTCGGACAGCGCGCCGCCGAGTAGCGGGGCGGCGACCGGGGCGATGCCCTGGATCATCATCATCAGGCCGAACAGCTTGGCGGCGGCGGCACCGCTGGCCCGGTCGGCGACGACGGCGCGGGCGAGCACGATCCCGGCCGCTCCCGCGAAGCCGTGCACGAAGCGGGCGCCGATCAGGACGCCGATGTTCGGTGCCAGTGCGCAGGCGGCACCGGCGAGGGTGAACACCGCGGTGCCGAGGATCAGCAGCCCTCGCCGTCCGCGCTGGTCGGACAGCGGGCCGATCACCAGTTGTCCGACGGCCAGCCCGATCATGAACGTGGTCAGGGTGAGTTGCACCGCCGAGGCGGTGGTGCCGAGGTCCTGGGCCATGCCGGGGAAGGCCGGCAGGTACATGTCGGTGGCGAGCGGTGCGACGGCGGTGAGGAATGCCAGCACGGTCGTGACGGCGAGCGGCAGGCCGGTGCCGAGGGGTGCGGTGCGCGGCGGCGCGGTGGTGACGGACATGGCAGCAGACTGTATATCAGTTCATAAGTAATCGGTAAGCTGGTGCCATGTCCACCGCAGCGCTGCGCCGCCTCGGGTCCGCCGTCCACGATCTGTCCTGGGCGCTCCGGCACGCCGAGCCACCCGCCGACGACGTCGAGCCGTTGCCGCCCACCGAGTTCCAGATCGTCCGCTTCCTCGATCGCCGACCCTCGTCGTCGCTGGGGGAGGTGGCCCGCGGGCTCGGGCTGCGGCAGAGCAACGCGAGCGCAGCGGTGCGGGGCCTGATCGAGCGCGGTCTGGTCCAGAAGCACCCGGACGAGGCCGATCGGCGCGTCGTGCGGCTGACCACCACCGCGCGCAGCGCGGGTCGCCGCGAGCCCATCGAGGCGAGCTGGGCCGAGACGTTGGCCTCCGCGCTGGCGGAACTCGACGCGGCGGACGCGCAGGCGATCCGCTCCGCCATCGGTCCGCTGGCGGCGCTGGCCGACCGGTTGACGGCTAGCTGATGTCCCGGCGGAAGGTGGTCAGTCGCCCGATCAGCGCGAACAGCACCGCGTAGCCGATCAGCACCGCCGCACCCGCCCAGCCCGGCAGCAGGTCACCGGCACCGGCCTGGCTGTAGAACGACCCGCCGCTGATCGCCTCACCGGCGGCACCGGGCAGGAACGCCGCCACACCGGAGAGCGCATCGATCTGGCCGAACAGCAGCCGGGCCAGCGGCTCGACGAACTGGGTGAACGCCAGCACCGCGACGATGGCCAGCACCTGATTGGTCAGGACGCAGCCCAGTCCGACGCCGAGCACGCACCACACCGTCAGGGCCAGTGCCGTGCGACCGACCGATCCCAGCACCTGCGGGTCGGTCAGCATGGTCGGGTGATCCATCACCGCCAGGACCGCCGCGCCGGTCCCGGTGGTCGCCAGGGCGCCGACCAACCCGAACAGCACGCCGAGGGGCACGCTGGCCAGCAGCTTCGCCACGATCAGCCGGGTGCGGTTCGGCTCGGCGAGCAGGGTCGGGGTGATCGTGTGGTGCCGGAACTCGCCGGTCACCGACAGCACCCCGACCAGCAGGGGGAACACGAACCCCAGGGCCGCGGCCAGGGTGTAGATGGTGATCGCGGCCGTGCTGTCGTCCATCGTCGCCGCCGGGAGGTCGGTCTCCACCCCGGAGCCGGGCGATGCCGTCAGCGCGAAGGCCATCACCGCGGCGATGAACACCATGTAGGCGAACATGGTCAGCAGCAGCACCCACCACAGCCGGGTGGTGACGAGCTTGCGGTACTCGGCCCGCAGGGTGTCGGTCATCGTGTCGCCCCCTCGGTCGATGCTGCCGGGGCCGTCAGGCCGAGGAACACGTCCTCCAGTGATGCCCCGCGATTGCTGAGTTCGTGCAGCTCGATCCCGGCCGTGAAGGCCGCATGGCCCACCGTCGCCGGGTCGACGCCGCTCAGTTCCACCGCGCCCTCGTGTCCGGCCCGAGTCGTCCAGCCCGAGCGCTCCGCCAGGGCGTGCAACCCGGCCGGGTTCGGTGTGCGCACGACGACGCGGTGTTCGGCCATCGCCACCAGCTCCGGCAACGTCGAGGCGTGCACCAGACGGCCCCGGGCGATCACCACGATGTCGTCCACCGTCTGCTGCACCTCGGACAGCACGTGGCTGGACACCAGCACCGTCCGGCCCTCGGCCGCCAGGCTGCGCAGCAGGTCCCGCAACCAGCGGATCCCCTCCGGGTCCAGCCCGTTCGCCGGCTCGTCGAGCAGCAGCACGGGCGGGTCGCCCAGCAGGGTGGCCGCCAGCCCGAGTCGCTGCCGCATGCCCAGGGAGAAGCCGCCGACCCGGCGGGTCGCCGCGGCGCCCAGTCCGACCAGCTCCAGCAGCTCGTCGACCCGCGCGTCGCTCGCCCCGGCCTTCGGCGCCGACACCCGCAGGTGGTCGCGGGCGGTCCGGCCCGGATGGAAGTCGCTCGCCTCTAGGGCGGCACCCACCGCGCGCAACGGCTGGTCGAGCTCGGCATAGCGCCGACCGCCGATGGTGGCGGTCCCCGACGTGGGGGAGACCAGGCCCAGCAGCATCCGCAGCGTGGTGGTCTTGCCCGCGCCGTTCGGGCCCAGGAAGCCGGTCACGCGGCCGGGGGCCACCGTGAAGCTCAGGTCGTCCACGGCGCGCACGGGGCCGAAAGTCTTGGTCAGGTGGCGGATCTCGATGGCCGGAGCGGTCATGCGGTCGACCGTAGCTGTTCTACTGGGGGTAGAACAAGTGCCTATCCGCTGGTCGCGGGACTCCCGCCGCTGCGCCGACTCTGCCGCCGCGACGGCAGCATCACCCGCATCGTGCAGCCCACCGGGGTGTCCGCCACCCCCACCGTCCCGCCGTGCAGGTTCACCGCCCAGCGGACGATCGACAGCCCCAGCCCGGTGCCACCGGTGGAGATCTGCCCGGTGATCGCCGGCGTGTTGCCCCGGGCGAACCGCTCGAAGACCCGCTCGCGCTGATCGGGCTGGATGCCCGGACCCTGGTCGACCACGTCGAGCCGCACCCAGCCGCCGGAGCGGTGCGCCTCCAGTCGGATCTCCGCGCCGACGGGGGAGTGCCGGACGGCGTTCTGCACCAGGTTGGCCAGGATCTGGTGCAGGCGCTCGCGGTCGGCGGGGATCACCAGGTTCTCCGGCTCGACCACCACGGGGAAGGTCAGCGCCTTGCTGGCGCCGACCAGCCGACCCTCGCTGGCGGCCTCCTCCAGGAACTCGCGCAGCGGCACATCGGTCAGGTTCAGCTCGACCGCACCGGCCTCCAGGCGGGACAGGTCGAGCAGCGTGGACACCAGGCGGCTCAGGCGCTGGGTCTGCGCGAGGGCGGCCTTCATCGTCTCCGGGTCGGGGTCGTCCACCCCGTCGACGATGTTCTCCAGCGACGCCTGGAGCGCTGTCACCGGGGTGCGCAGCTCGTGCGAGACGTTGGCGACCAGTTCCCGACGGATCGTGTCGGTCTGCTCCAGCTCGTCGGCCATCCGATTGAACGCCTCGGCGAGCTGCCCGACCTCGTCCCGGGAGGTGGCCCGCACCCGGCGGGTGTAGTCACCGGCGGCCATCGACCGCACGGCCGAGGTCATCTCGCGCAGGGGAGAGGTCATGCCGCGGGCGAGCAACTGGGTGAAGACCAGGACGATCACCAGCACCACCGGGAAGGTCCGGGTGGGGCCGAGGGTGTTGTTCAGCCCGAACCAGGTGAGCAGTGCCGCCACACCGGAGGACGCGGCGACCAGCACCCCGAGCTTGATCTTGAGCGACTTGAACCGGTCCAGCGGCCGCACGTCCGGCAGCCGGGGCAGCGAGGTCGCCGCCGCGATCGGTCGCTCGCGGTCACGGCGGGGCGTGCCGGTCACCGGTCACTCATCGTCGGTGCCGGTGGCGGGCTCCAGTGCGTAGCCCACGCCGTGCACGGTGCGGATCAGGTCGGCGCCGAGCTTGCGGCGCAGCGCCTTGACGTGGGAGTCGACGGTCCGGGTGCCGGACGCGTCCACCCAGTCCCAGACCTCGGCCAGCAGACGCTCGCGAGTGAGCACGGTGCGCGGGCTGGCGGCCAGGGCCAGCAGCAGGTCGAACTCGGTCGGGGTCAGGTGCACCTCGGTTCCGGCCCGGTGCACCCGGCGCTGCGCCCGGTCGATCACCAGGTCGCCGATGGTCACCGGCGGCTCGGCGCCGCTGGTGGTGCTGGCCTGTTCGGCGGCGAGGGCGGCGCGCTGCTGGCGACGCAGCAGGGCCTTGACCCGGGCGACCAGCTCGCGCATGGAGAACGGCTTGGTCATGTAGTCGTCGGCGCCGACGCCGAGGCCGATCAGCATGTCGGTCTCGTCGTCGCGGGCGGTGAGCATCAGCACCGGAACCGGACGGTCGGCCTGGATCCGGCGGCAGACCTCCAGGCCGTCGATGCCGGGCAGCATCACGTCCAGCACCACGGCGTCCGGGCGGATCCTGGTGGCCGCCTCCACCGCCGCGAGACCGTCGCCGACCGTCTCGACCTGGTAGCCCTCGGCCGCCAGTCGACGTGCGACGGCGGTGGCGATGGCGGGCTCGTCCTCGACGACGAGCACCGTGGCGGTGACGGCACCCGGACCGGAGGATGCCGCCGGGGACCCGGGGCGAGTGGCAAAGGTCATGGGCTCAGCGTGGCACACGGGTGTGGAGGTTTTCGTATGATGCTGCGACCATGCCCAGCTCAAGTCGTGGCCGGCGTCGCGCCGGCTTCCTCAGAACTGTTCCTCCTCACGATGTGACCGGCGGTGACCGGTGCTGACCGACTGGCTGCTGATCCTCTTCGGCGTGCTGCTCACGGCGGGGACCGCCCTCTTCGTCGCCAGTGAGTTCTCCCTGGTGACCTTGGACCCCGGGGTGGTCGCCAAGGAGACCCGGGCCGACGACCGCCGGGGCACCACGGTGCTCAAGGCCCTGCGGCGACTGTCCACCGAGCTGTCCGGCGCGCAGGTCGGCATCACGCTGACCACCGTGCTGCTCGGCTACACCACCCAGCCGGCGGTGAACCGGCTGCTCGGCGGCGCGCTGACCGGCACCCTGGGGCAGGCGGCGGGCGTCGCGGTGGCCGGGGTGATCACGGTGATCCTGGTGAACGGGTTCTCGATGCTGTTCGGCGAGCTGGTCCCGAAGAACTTCGCGATCAGTCGTCCGATGGGCACCGCGCGGTTCGTCGCGCCGTTGCAGCACGGGTTCACCACCGGGCTGCGGCCGCTGATCTCCCTGTTCAACTCGTCGGCGAACGCGATCCTGCGCCGGTTCGGGGTGGAGCCGCGCGAGGAGCTGTCCGGCGCGCGCTCGCCCCAGGAGCTGGCCGCGCTGGTCAAGCGCTCGGCGCAGGTCGGCACCCTGGACGAGTCGACCGCCACCCTGCTGACCAACTCGATCGAGTTCACCGACCTGTCGGCGGTGGATGTGATGACCGACCGGCAGCGGATCGTCACCGTGGACCGCGAGGACCCGGCGACCGAGGTGATCCGGCTGGCCCGGGAGACCGGGCACTCCCGCTTCCCGGTGCTCGGCGAGGACTCGGACGACATCATCGGCCTGGTGCACCTGCGCCGGGCGATCGCGGTGCCCTACGAGCGACGCGGGGAGGTCCCGGCCGCGGCGCTGATGGTCGAGGCGCCCCGGGTGCCGGAGACCGTGCACCTCGGTCCGCTGTTGGTCGAGCTGCGCGAGCAGGGCCTGCAGATGGCCGTGGTGGTGGACGAGTACGGCGGCACCTCCGGGGTGGTCACCCTGGAGGACGTGGTCGAGGAACTGGTGGGTGACGTCGCGGACGAGCACGACCGCCGCCGCACCGCCGCCTCCCGCCGGGCCGACGGCGCCTGGGTGGTCTCCGGACTGCTGCGCCCGGACGAGCTGACCGAGCAGACCGGGCTGGTGGTCCCGGATGATGCCCGCTACGAGACGCTGGGTGGTCTGGTGATGGCCGAGCTGGGCCGGGTGCCGGAGGTCGGTGACACGGTCCGTCTGACCGGGATCGAGCTCACGGTGGAGTCGATGCAGCGGCGCCGGGTGGACCGGGTCGTCGTGCTGCCGCAGGACGAGGACGTGACCGAGTGAACCCGACCGTGGCCCTGGTGCTGGCGGTGCTGTTGCTGGCCGGCAACGCGTTCTTCGTGGCCGCCGAGTTCGCGATCATCTCCGCGCGTCGCTCGGCGATCGAGCCGCTCGCGGCCGCCGGCGACCGCCGCGCGCAGACGGTGCTGTGGGCGATGGAGCACGTGTCGCTGATGCTGGCCTGCGCCCAGCTCGGCGTGACGATCTGCTCGACCACCCTCGGTGTGGTCGCCGAACCGGCGATCGCGCACCTGATCGAGGGGCCGTTGCACGCCCTCGGTGTCGGCAGCGAGTTCACGCACCCGATCGGCTTCGTGGTCGCGCTGCTGCTGGTGGTCTACCTGCACGTGGTGCTGGGCGAGATGGTGCCGAAGAACCTGTCGGTCTCCGGCCCGGATCGTGCGGTCCTGGTCTTCGGGCCCCCGCTGGTCTGGCTCGGCCGGGTGGTCAAGCCGATCATCACGGCGCTGAACTGGCTGGCGAACCACGTGCTGCGCCTGTTCCGGGTCGACCCGCGCGACGAGGTCGCCTCCGCCTTCACCGCACAGGAGGTGCAGTCCATCGTCGAGCAGTCGCAGGCGGAGGGTCTGCTGGAGGACGAGCAGGGCCTGCTGTCCGGTGCGCTGGAGTTCTCCGACCGGACCGCGGCCGAGGTGATGATCCCGCGCGACCAGCTGGTGACCGTCCCGGTGGACGTGACGCCGGAGGAGGTGGAGCGGCTGGTCGCCAAGACCGGCTTCAGCCGGTTCCCGGTGCTGGACGCCCACGGCGCCCCCACCGGCTACCTGCACGTCAAGGACGTGCTCTACGCCGACGGGGAGTCCCGCCGGTTGCCGGTGCCGGCCTGGCGGGTCCGCACCACCGCGGTGGTCGCCCCCGAGGACGAGGTCGAGGAGGCGCTCGCGGCGATGCAGCGCTCGGGGGTGCACGTGGCCCGGGTGGAGCAGACGGGTGAATCCGGTCACACCGTCGTCGTGGGTGCTGTCTTCCTCGAGGACATCCTCGAGGAGCTGGTCGGCGAGGTCAGGGACGCGATGCAGCGCGGACACCTGCGGATTCCGCCGCGGTGAGTCGGGGGCCGGGTCCTCGACATATCAGGCATCGTCCGCACCGGATCTGATCAGGGGTCTTGGAACCGAGTGCCCGCAGCCGTTATTGTTCCGTGATCGTTCCCCCGGATCCCTCCCACAGGGTCGACCTGTGTCCGGGTCACCGGGGATCCCCATGTCCGCACCACAACGGAGGTCCCGTGGCGTCGCAGATCGCGCCCGCCGACATCGCCGCACCGGCGACCCGTCGGCAGCTGCGAGAGGCGGAGCAGGCCGGCACCCGGCGCTCCCGTCGTCGCCCCACCCCCGCGGCCCCGGCCGTCGCCCAGGACAAGCCTGCGCACACCGGTCACCCGGCCGCGCGCTGGGGTGTTCGTTCCGGCGTGCTCGTCACGCTGGCGGCCGTCACGGTCGCCGTCCCGCTGACCCAGCACGAGGACCGCTCGGTCGCCGCCACCGGTGAGACGACCGTGGACGACGCGAACCTGCCCAGCACCGTGGAGGCGCTGACCGGCACACCGGGGTCGACCCTGGTGCCGCCGTCGTCGCTGCTGTCCACCGACGCCGCCGAGGTGCGCAGCGAGGTGGCCGCCAGCCGCAGTGCCGAGCGGGAGATCCTGCCCGGCTGCTCCGGTCAGGTGGCCAACCCGAACGCGCCGAACGGCCAGCTGCCCTCCGCCGACCTGTGCACCCTGTGGGACGGCGGCACCCAGCTGCGTGCCGACGCCGCCGAGGCGCTGGCCGAGCTGAACGCGATGTACGTCGCGAAGTTCGGCTCGGACATGTGCCTGTCCTCCGGTTACCGGACCCTGGCGCAGCAGAGCGCGGTGAAGGCGTCCCGTGGCAGCTTCGCGGCGGCCACCGGCAAGTCCAACCACGGCTTCGGCCTGGCGGTCGACTTCTGCTCCGGTCTGACCACCGGCGTGCAGTGGGACTGGCTGAACGAGAACGCGGCCACCTTCGGCTGGGAGAACCCCGCGTGGGCCAAGCCCGGCGGCTCCGGCCCGTACGAGCGCTGGCACTGGGAGTACACCAAGGTGCAGACCGACGGGTTCTACTACGGCGAGTGACAGACGAAGGCCCCCTCCGGATCATCCGGAGGGGGCCTCGTCGTCTCCGGCCTCAGACCAGGGTCATGCCCCAGGTGACGGTGTGCGCGGCACCCGGCTCGATCCGGACCAGGCGCTCACCGGTGCGGAAGGCGTCCGCGATGCAGCTCATCGGTTCGGCGGCCACCCCGCGCCGGTTGATCGTCGGGATGCCGTTGCCGGTGCAGACCTGCCAGGTGTCCATCGACCCGTCCATCCAGACCGCCGACCCGTGGCCGTCGGGGGAGCCGAGCACGATCCAGGACAGGCCGTCGGCGTCCCGGTTCACGTCCAGGAACGCGTCGTCGAGGGCGACCCCGGCCAGCGGCTGCGGGCTGCGCCGGTCGGCGGACCCGGTGAGCGGGGCGGTGCCGGTGGGCAGCAGGCGGTCGTCGACGGTGACGATGGTGGCGGCGTCCACCCGCAGGGTGCACTCGTCGACCGTCGCGTCGCCGGGGGATAGCCACGGGTGGAAGCCGACCCCGTACGGCGCGGGCTGGTCGCCCAGGTTGGTCGCGGTGACCTGCACGGTCAGGCCGCGGTCGGCGGTCAGGCGATACGACGCGGTCAGCCGCAGCGGGAACGGGTACCCGGGCGTCGGCACCAGGTCGTGCTGCAAGGTCACGGCGTCGGCACCGACCTCGACGGCGGTCCAGCGCACCTGTGCGGCCAGCCCGTGCAGCGCGTTGCGTCGGTCCGGCTCGGTCAGCGGGACCTGGTGCTCGACGCCGAGCCAGGTGTACTGACCGTCCGCCAGGCGGTTGGGCCACGGGGCCAGCACGGCACCGGAGAACGCGGGCGGGATCTGCTCGGCGGGGAACGGCAGCACCACGTCCCGGCCGCCCACGGAGAACTCGCGGACGCTCGCGCCGACCTCGGCGATCACTGCCCGCTGCTCACCGAGGGTCAGGGTGTGCTGGGTCCCGGAAGGGAAGGGGATGTTCACGCTCACACGCTAGTCGGTCACCGGTGGGCGCCGTGGGACGGTAGCCTGACTCGTCGTGGCAGCCACCGACTTCCCCGCCGAGATCCGCGACCTGCGTTCCACGCTGGGCACGATCCAGGCGGTCTCCGACCCCACCGCCCTCCAGGCCAAGATCGCCCAGCTCACCGAGCAGGCGTCGGCCCCCGACCTCTGGGACGACCCCGAGGCGGCGCAGAAGGTCACCAGCGCCCTGTCCTCCACCCAGGCCGAGCTGGACCGGGTGGACAAGCTGGCGGCCCGGATCGACGACCTGGAGACCCTGGTCGAGATGGCCACCGAGGACGGTGGCGACGCCGAGACCCTGGCCGAGGCCGAGGCCGAGCTGGAGACCATCCGCAAGGACCTGGGCGAGCTCGAGGTCCGCACCCTGCTGAACGGCGAGTACGACCAGCGTGAGGCGGTCGTGACGATCCGGGCCGGTGCCGGTGGTGTGGACGCGGCGGACTTCGCCGAGATGCTGATGCGGATGTACCTGCGCTGGGCCGAGCGCCACGGGTACCCGACCTCGGTGCTGGACACCTCCTACGCCGAGGAGGCCGGGCTGAAGTCCGCGACCTTCGAGGTGAAGGCCCCCTACGCCTTCGGTCACCTGTCGGTCGAGGCCGGGACGCACCGCCTGGTGCGGATCTCGCCCTTCGACAACCAGGGCCGTCGCCAGACCTCCTTCGCCGCCGTCGAGGTCATCCCGCTGATCGAGCAGAGCGACGACAACATCGAGATCCCGGAGAACGAGATCAAGGTGGACGTGTTCCGCTCCTCGGGCCCGGGTGGTCAGTCGGTGAACACCACCGACTCCGCGGTGCGGATGACCCACATCCCGACCGGCATCGTGGTCTCGATGCAGAACGAGAAGTCGCAGATCCAGAACCGGGCCGCCGCGCTCCGCGTGCTGCAGTCCCGCCTGCTCCTGGTCCGCAAGGCCGAGGAGGACGCGAAGAAGAAGGAACTGGCCGGCGACATCAAGGCGTCCTGGGGCGACCAGATGCGCTCCTACGTGCTGCACCCGTACCAGATGGTCAAGGACCTGCGCACCGAGCACGAGGTCGGGAACACCGCCTCGGTGTTCGACGGTGACATCGACGGCTTCATCGAGGCCGGGATCCGCTGGCGCCGGTCGGCCTCGATCGACTGACAAACCGCGCATACCGGGCGGGGTGCCCCGCTTCACAGCGAGCGGGCGGCGTGTCACGGTCGGGTCACGGCACCGGGCTGCGTACCGTGCCCGAAGGCCAGGCGCACGACCCTCCCGTCCCCGACAGCTGGCCCGCCACGCTTGTGATCAGATTCGAGAACGTCACCAAGGTCTACGCCCGGGGCGCACGTCCCGCGCTGGACCAGATCTCCCTCGAGGTGGAGCGCGGGGAGTTCGTCTTCCTGGTCGGTGCCTCCGGCTCCGGGAAGTCGACCTTCCTGCGGCTCGTGCTGCGTGAGGAACGGCCGACCGGCGGCAAGGTCTTCGTCGCGGGCAAGGACCTGACCACGCTGTCGAACTGGAAGGTGCCCCAGCTGCGCCGCCAGATCGGTGCGGTGTTCCAGGACTTCCGGCTGCTGCACAACAAGACGGTGTTCGAGAACGTCGCCTTCGCGTTGCAGGTGATCGGCAAGCCCCGGCACCACATCCTGTCCACCGTGCCGGACGTGCTGGAGATGGTCGGGCTGGCGGGCAAGGAGAAGCGTCGTCCGCACGAGCTGTCCGGTGGTGAGCAGCAGCGGGTGGCGATCGCCCGCGCGTTCGTGAACCGCCCGGCGATCCTGCTGGCGGACGAGCCGACCGGAAACCTGGACCCGACGACCTCGCTGGGCATCATGCGGCTGCTCGACCGGATCAACCGGACCGGCACCACGGTGCTGATGGCCACCCACGACGACGAGATCGTGGACCAGATGCGCAAGCGCGTGATCGAGCTGTCCGGCGGTGAGCTGGTCCGCGACCAGTCCCGCGGCGTCTACGGCTCGGACCGGTGAGGGGACGATCATGAGACTGCAGTTCATCCTCTCCGAGATGGGGATCGGCCTGCGCCGGAACCTGTCCATGGCGATCTCCGTCGTGCTGGTGACCTTCGTGTCGCTGACCTTCGTCGGCTCCGCCGCGCTGCTGCAGATGCAGATCAGCAAGATGAAGGACGACTGGTACGACAAGGTCGAGGTGTCGGTCTACCTCTGCCCGGCGGGGGAGTCGACCGAACCGACCTGCGCCGGTGGCGAGGTCACCCAGGAGCAGAAGGACGCGATCACCGAGGCGCTGGACGCCCCGGACATCAAGCCCTACATCGAGCACATCTACACCGAGACCAAGCAGCAGGCCTACGACTCGTTCCAGAAGCGGTTCTCCGGCAACTTCTGGTCCCAGGTGATCACCGCGGACGACATGAACGAGTCGCTGCGGATCAAGCTGACCGACCCCGAGCAGTACCAGGTGGTCGCCGACGTGCTCCAGGGCCGTCAGGGCGTGGAGACCGTGCAGGACCAGCGCGAGATCTACGACACCCTGTTCCTGGTGCTGAACCGGGCGACCCTGCTGTCGGTGGGCCTGGCCGGGGTGATGCTGCTCGCGGCGGTGCTGCTCATCACCACGACGATCCGGTTGTCGGCGATGAGCCGGAAGCGCGAGACCGGGATCATGCGGATGGTCGGCGCGTCGAACCTGTTCATCCAGCTGCCCTTCATGCTGGAGGGCGCGATCGCCGCCACCATCGGAGCCCTGCTGTCGGTGGCCGGGCTGTGGGCGACCGTGAAGTTCGTGATCGGCGACTGGCTGGGCGGCACCCTGCAATGGGTGCCCTACGTCTCCACGCACGAAGTGTGGTTGATCGCCCCGGCGCTGGTCGGGGTCGCCATCCTGCTGGCGGCGATCTCCTCCCTGGTCACCCTGAGTCGATACACGAAGGTCTGAGTCGATGGCAGCACAGTCGCGTCCCCGTCGTCGGTCGGTGTCGGCAACCCTCGCCACCACCCTCGCGCTGCTCGCCGGTGTGGTGCTGGCCGGACCCGCCGCCGCCGACGACCTGGACGACCAGAAGTCGACGGCGCAGAGCCAGCAGTCGGCGAACGAACAGCAGAAGGCCGACGCCGAGGCGGCCCTGGAGGGCCTGAACGCCGAGTACGCGGACACCGCGATCGCGTTGCAGCAGGTCCAGCAGCAGCTCCCGGCCGCCCAGCAGGCACTCGCCACGGCGGAGTCCACCCTGGCCGGGTACGAGCGGGAGCAGGCGCTGATCGCCAGCCAGCTCCAGGACGCCCAGGACCAGGAAGCCACGATCAGCGCGACCATCGAGGAGGACTCGGCCAAGTCGGACCAGATCCGCACCCAGGTCGGTCAGATGGCACGCCAGGCCTACCAGGGCGGTGACTCGGAGAGCAGCGCGTTCAGCCTGGTGATGGGCGCGACCAGCGTCGAGGACCTGACCGAGAGCTACAGCGCCGCCAACACCGCCCAGCGTGCCCAGGGTCAGGTGCTGGACGAGCTGACCGCCGTCGAGGCGAACAACCGCAACAGCCAGGCCCGGCTCACCGCCGTCCGCGAGCGGATCACCACCCTCAAGGCCGACGCCGACGCGAAGGTCGCCCAGGCCGAGACCGCCCGCCAGGAGGCGGCCGCCCGCAAGGCCGAGGTCGAGGACCTGATCTCCCAGGAGCAGGCGAAGCAGGCCCAGCTCGCCACCCAGAAGGCAGCGGTGGAGTCGCAGATCGCGGCCATCGACGCCGAGGCGACCAAGATCGAGAACCAGCTCGCGGCGATCGCCGCCGAGCAGCAGAAGCGCGCGGCAGCCGCGGCCGCGGCAGCGGGTCAGCCCGCCCCGGCCGCCGGTCCGGTCACCGGAGCGCTGTTCGGTAACCCGACATCGATCAACCCGATCCACGTGACCAGCGAGTACGGGATGCGCCTGCACCCGATCCTGGGCTACTACCGGCTGCACGCCGGGATCGACCTGCGCACCTACTGCGGGACGCCGATCTACGCGGCCAAGGACGGCACCGTCCAGTGGGCGCAGTGGCGCAACGGCTTCGGCAACCAGGTGATGGTCGACCACGGGCTGTACAACGGGTCGTCGCTGATGACCTCCTACAACCACATGACCTCCTTCGTGGTCAGCGGTGGGCAGTCGGTGTCCCAGGGCCAGCTGCTGGGCTACTCCGGCAACACCGGGACCTCCGCCGCCTGCCACCTGCACTTCGAGGTATACGTGAACGGCGCCACGGTGAACCCGCGGCCGCTGCTCGGCCTGTAGCGAATTGAGTGGGGGCGACCCGTCGTCCCCGGTTACGCTGTCGGGCCGGTAGATCGCACACGCGGAAGGAGGGGCCGATGGCCAAGCAACAGGGACGGGCGCTGGTCGCCTCCAACAAGAAGGCCCGCCACGACTACTTCATCGAGGACGTGATGGAGGCCGGTGTCGTGCTCAGCGGCACCGAGGTGAAGGCGCTGCGGGCCGGCCGGGCCTCACTGGTCGACGGCTGGTGCACCATCGACGGCGGCGAGATGTGGCTCGAGGGCGTGCACATCCCCGAGTACTCGCAGGGCACCTGGACCAACCATGCACCGCGCCGCAAGCGCAAGCTGCTGCTGCACCGCCAGGAGATCGACCGCTGGGAGGCGAAGACCCGGGAGAAGGGTCAGACCATCGTCCCGCTGTCGCTGTACTTCCTCGACGGTCGGGCCAAGGTCGAGATCGCCCTGGCGCGCGGGAAGAAGGACTGGGACAAGCGCCAGTCGTTGCGCGAGCGCCAGGACAACCTCGAGGCCCAGCGGGCGATGCGCGAGCAGCGCGACCGCTAGAGCGTCGTCTCCCTGGCCGCCTCGGCGGTGGCCTGGTCGGCGTTGTGCTTGCGGAGCGCCGTGCGACCGACCACCTGCTGCCAGGTCGCCGTCCGCTCGGAGCGTCCCCGCCCGATGAAGCTCACCGTCCAGTGCAGCAACGTGGTCAGCCGGTTCTTGAAGCCGACCAGGTAGAACAGGTGCACGCCGAGCCAGAGCAGCCAGGCGGTGAACCCGGAGGTACGCACCGGCCCGATCTGGGCGACCGCCTGGAACCGGGAGACCGTCGCCAGGCTGCCCTTGTCGTGGTACTCGAAGGGTCCGGCGCTCGGTTCGCCGCGCACGGCGCGCAGGATCTCCTCGGCCGCGTACCGGCCGGTCTGCATCGCGGCCGGTGCCACCCCCGGCACCCCCTGGCGCGATGCCATGTCGCCGACCACGAACACCTCCGGGTGCCCGGGCAGCGAGCCGTTCGGCTCCACGACCACGCGACCGGCACGGTCCACCTCGGCACCGGTCTTCTCGCCCAGGATCTTGCCGAGCGGTGAGGCCGCCACCCCGGCCGCCCATACCTTGCACCGGCTGGCGATCCGGGTGCGCTTGCCGTCCTTGTCCTCGACCTCGACCGCGTCGGAGCTGACGTCGACCACCTTGTGGCCCATCAGCAGTTCCACGCCCAGGCCCTCCAGGGTGTGCGCGGCCGCCTGCTGCAGCGAGCGGGGATAGCCGGGGAGCACCGCGGGGACCGGGTCGACCAGCAGGATGCGCGCCTGTGCCGGATCCAGGCCGCGGAAGTTGCCGCGCAGCGACCGGTGCGCCAGTTCGGCCAGCTGTCCGGCCATCTCCACCCCGGTCGGTCCGGCGCCCACCACCACGAACGTGGTCAGCATCCGGCGTTCCTCCGGGTCGGTGGACAGCTCGGCCAGCTCGAAGGAGCCGAAGATCCGCCCGCGCAGCTCCAGGGCGTCGTCGATGCTCTTCAACCCGGGTGCGTGGTCGGCGAACTGGTCGTTGCCGAAGTAGGACTGCCCGGCACCGGCGGCCACGATCAGGCTGTCGTAGTGGACGCGCTTCTCCCCGATCGGGCTGGTGGAGATCACCTCGTGGGCGTCGACATCGATGTCGGTCACCGTGCCCATCAGGACGCGGGCGTTGCGTTGGTTCTTGAGCACCTCGCGGGTGGCGGGGGAGACCTCGCCCATCGAGAGCACACCGGTCGCCACCTGATAGAGCAGCGGCTGGAACAGGTGCTGGGCGGTGCCGTCGATCACGGTCACGCGGACATCGGACTCGTCGGCCAGAGCCTTGGTGGCGAACAGGCCACCGAAGCCGGAGCCGATCACCACGACGTCGTGCGGGCGGGTGCGGGTCATCGGAGTCGGTCCTTCCGGATCGGGCATCGGACCCGGTCGACCCTAGGAGCGGATCGTTGGCTGCGCGCGTTCACGCCAGTCGCAGTTCCAACAGCAGGGTGTCCCGCCACTGTCCGGCGGACGGTCCCACCGTCATCAAGGCGATCCGCTCGCGGCGGCCGACCTCCCGGAAACCCAGCCGACGGTGCACGGTCAGGCTGCCGGTGTTCTCCGGGAAGATCGTCGACTGCAAGGTCCACAACCCCAGACCCGGCGCACGCTCGACGGCGGTGCGCAGCAGCGCGGTGCCGATGCCACGACCCCGGGCATGCTCGGCGACGTACAGCCCCAGCTCCTGCACCCCCGCGTAGGCGGCCCGAGTCGACACCGGAGTGCCGGAGACCCAGCCGAGCGCGGTGCCGTCGTCGTCCACGGCCAGGTAGCGCAGGTCCGGGTGATGCTTCGCGTCCCAGTCGGCCCAACTCGGCGGCGCGACCTCGAAGGTGGCGTTCCCGGACGCGATCCCGGCGGCGAAGATGTCCCGCACCGCGTCGGCGTCATCGGGGGTGATCGAGCGGATGCGCATGCCTCAATGCTGGCCCAGAACCTCCGCCAGGTCGAAGCGCACCGGCTCCTCCAGCTGGGCGTAGGTGCAGCTGGCGGGGTCGCGGTCCGGTCGCCAGCGCTGGAACTGCGCGGTGTGCCGGAATCGGTCGCCCTCCATGTGGTCGTAGGACACCTCGACCACCAGCTCCGGTCGCAGCGGCACGAACGACAGGTCCTTCCCGCCGCTCCACCGGCTCACCGCCCCCGGCATCCGCTGCCCCTCGTGCGCCGCCTGGTCCGACCACTGCGACCACGGGTGGTCCTGCACGTCCGTCCGCAATGGCGCCAGCTCCTCGACCAGCGCCTTGCGGCGGGCCATCGGGAACGACGCGGCGACCCCGACGTGCTGCAACCGGCCGTCCTCGGTCCACAGCCCCAACAGCAGCGACCCGAGGACGTCACCGGTCTTGTGCCAGCGGAAGCCCGCCACCACGCAGTCGGCGGTCCGCTGGTGCTTCACCTTGAACATCGCCCGCTTGTCCGGCTGGTACACCCCGTCGAGCGGCTTGGCGACCACCCCGTCCAACCCGGCACCCTCGAACCGGGTGAACCAGTCCTGCGCCACGTCCGGGTCGGTGGTCGCCGGGGTGAGGAAGATCGGGTCGTCGGCGTCGTGCAGCGCCTCGACCAGCCGCGACCGCCGCTCGGCGAACCGGGTGCCCATCAGATCCTCGTCGCCCAGCGCCAACAGGTCGAAGGCCACGAAGGACGTCGGCGTCTGCTCGCTCAGCAGCTGCACCCGGCTCGCCGCCGGATGGATCCGCTGCTGCAGCGCGTCGAAGTCCAACCGGTCGCCGGCGACCAGCACGATCTCCCCGTCCAGCACACATCGGTCCGGGGTGTTCGCCTTGATCGAGGCCACCAGCTCCGGGAAGTATCGGGTCATCGGCTTCTCGTTGCGGCTGCCGAGGATCACCTCGTCGCCGTCCCGGAACACGATCGTGCGGAAGCCGTCCCACTTCGGCTCGACGTGGCCCGGCGGGATCGCGGTCACCGCCTTCGCCAGCATCGGCTTCACCGGGGGCATCACGGGGAGGTCCATGCGGCACATCGTGGCCCCGCGTGCGATCAGGTGCGACCCGACCTCGCCGCGCCCGTCACCGCCGTCGCGGGTCGGTCACCGTGCGGCCCGGCCCAGCCGGACCGGGACCACCACCCACAGCACCGCCAGCACCAGCAGCACCGTCGCCCCGGCCACCACCCCCGCCGCCCGGCCCAGCACGATGTCGAACAGCAGCAGCGCCGACCCGCCCAACACCAGCGCCAGCGCCGCCAGCCCGGCCTGCGCCAACCGGTCGGCATGCGCCACCAACGACTCCTTGCGGTGCCGCCGGAACAGCACCCGATGCAGGGACACCGGCGCCACGATCAGCGCCGTCGCGGTGATCGCCAGCACCACCAGCACCAGGTACACCGACCGCTGATACCCGTCCAGCTCCGTGAACCGCGACTGGAAGGGCACCGTCAACAGGAACCCGGTCAGGATCTGCACCCCGGTCTGCGCCACCCGCAGCTCCTGCAGCAGCTCGTTCCAGTTGCGGTCCATCCGCTCGTCGACGGTCTCCCGGCGGCCATCGGTGGGGTCGGCATCATGCGTCATCGCGGCATCGTCCCGCCGAGGGTGGGCGATCGCACGCCGGACCCGGGGCGTCGGGAATCACGGTGCGCGGAGCGTGGTTGGACCCGTAGACTGTCCGTGCCGCGTTCGCGTGGTGCTTGACAACTTCACAGGGGGTGATCGGTTTCGACGGTGATCGTCGATCCAGGGGAAGCGGGCCGAGGATGCATGGTCATCTCGTCAACGCTCCATGCAAACCTATAGGTGCCGATTCCAAGCGCACCGACTTCGCCCTCGCCGCCTGAGCGAGTCCCGAAGTCCGTCAGCCTGAGCTAGCTTCCGTCTCAGTTCCTGGCGTCATCTAGGGAGCCACTGCTCGTAGCCTTCGTCATCGGGGCTGCGGGGACTTTTAGATGACTGGGCCCGTCCACTACTTGTCCGCGTGATGGTGGGGGCCGAGAAAAGCAGCTGCGGACTGCGCCCGGAGAAGCCCTGGTTCCACGTCATCGGACGCGGGTTCGATTCCCGCCACCTCCACTGTCGACCGCGCCCCGGTCCGCCATCGTGCGGGCCGGGGCGTTGTCGTCCCTGCGCGCCTCGGCCCACGGGTTTACGATATATCGGTACGTATCGCTACCTCGGGAGGTTGCCATGCAAGGGTTCACCACGGACCGACTCAGCTCCGGCCTGCGCGAGATGGTCGAGGGCGCCCGCGAGATGTTGGAGCACCGTCCCGGACAGACCCGCCGCGCGCGTGGTGATGTCCGCACCGCGATCCTGGCGCTGCTGGCCGAGGAGCCGATGCACGGCTACCAGCTGATCAGCGAGATCGAGAAGCGCAGCGGCGGCACCTGGCGGCCCAGCCCGGGGTCGGTGTACCCGACGCTGCAGCTGCTCGCCGACGAGGGACTGGTCCGGGTCGAGACGCTCGGGGAGAAGAAGACCTACGCGCTGACCGAGGCGGGCAGGGCTGCGGCCGCCGACGCGGACTCGGCCCCGTGGGAGTCGGCGCAGAGCAAGAATGCCGAGCGCGCGTCGGCGCTGCCGAAGGCGGGGGTGAAGCTGGCGCAGGCGCTGACCCAGTTCGGGCACGACGCGACGCCGGAGCAGATCGACCAGGCGGTGCAGGTGGTGAACGACGCCCGCCGGAAGATCTACACGATCCTCGCCGAGGGCTAAGGGATGCCGATAAGGCACCGCGAGCTGACGGCGCGCGAGGCGCAGGCTCGGTATCGGCGGATCGTGCGGTTCGCCGCGCGATTCATGGTGGTCGAGTGGTGGTTCGAGCTCGTGCTGCCCCGGTTCGGACTGCAAGGACTGTCCGACCGGGGCCGAACCGAGCGCCTGCGGCGGTTCGCCCGGCGGTTCCACGGGCTGGCGCTGGAGCTCGGCGGGCTGATGATCAAGGTCGGGCAGTTCATGTCGACCCGGTTGGACGTGCTGCCGCCGGAGATCACCGCCGAGCTGGACGGGCTGCAGGACGAGGTGCCCGCGGTGCCCTTCGACGGCATCCGGACGGTGGCCGAGCAGGACCTGGGTGTGCCACTGGAGCGGGCCTTCGCCGCCTTCGACCCGGAGCCGGTGGCGGCTGCGTCGCTCGGCCAGGCGCACCGTGCCCGGCTGTCGACGGCGTTGGCCGAGGACGCCGGGTTCGGCGACGTGATCGTCAAGGTGCAGCGGCCGGGGATCGACACCATCGTGCGGATCGACCTGGCGGCGCTGCGGAAGATCGCCGGGTGGCTGAGCCGGGTGCGGTTCGTGTCCTCCCGGGTCGACGCGCCCGCGATCGTCGAGGAGTTCGCCACCACCAGCCTGCTGGAGATCGACTACCTGCACGAGGCGGGCAGCGCCGAGCGGTTCGGGGACGGATTCGCCGACGACGCACGGGTGGCCACGCCCCGGGTCGCGTGGGAGCGGACGGCCGGACGGGTGCTCACGCTGGAAGACGTCAGCGCGATCAAGATCTCCGACCTGGACCGGCTGCGCGCAGCGGGGATCGACCCGAACGCGGTCGCCGACGAGCTCGCGCGGGTCACCTTCGAGCAGTTGTTCGTGCACGGGTTCTTCCACGCCGACCCGCATCCCGGCAACATCTTCGTCACGCCGGGCGACCCGGACTGGACGCTGACATTTGTCGACTTCGGGATGATGGGCGAGATCCCGGACACCCTGCGCGCCGGCCTGCGGGAGGTCGTGATCGCGATCGTCGCCCGGGACGCGCGCGGCATGGTCGCCGGCATCCAGCGCATCGGTGTCCTGCTGCCCACCGCCGACACCGCCGGGTTGGAGCGGGCGATGACCGAGCTCTTCGACCGGTTCGGCGGCATGGCGGTCTCCGAGCTGGCAGTGGTCGACCGGCGCGAGATGGCAGCCTTCGCCGACGAGTTCGGGGACACCCTGCGCACCCTGCCGGTGCAGCTGCCGGAGAACTTCCTGCTGATCATCCGGGCGATCTCCCTGGTGTCCGGCGTGTGCAGCACGCTGAACCCCACGTTCAACATGTGGGAGGCCGTCGAGCCCTATGCCGGGACGCTGGTCCGGGACGAGGGCGGGCGCACCGTCCAGGACCTCGGCCGGCGGGCGCTGGCCACGGCCTCGGTGATCGCGGGTCTGCCGAGCCGGATGGACAGCGTGCTGCGGCAGGCCGAACAGGGGCGGCTGTCGGTCGCCGCGCCGGGAGCCGAGCGGCGGATCGCCGCGGTCGAACGGGCTGTCGGGCGGGTGGTGTCGGCGGTGGTCTTCGTCGGGCTGATCGTCGCGGGGGCGGTGCTCCGAGTGGACGCGCCGGGGTGGGGGACCGGGTTGATGATCGCGTCGGTGCTGCCGTTGGGGCATGCGGTGTGGGCGGGGCGGCGGCGGTTCTAGCTTCCGAGAGCGCGACACGCGCGGGTCACCCAGGTGGCGCACATTGCAGTGCCCGGTTATCGAATCGCGCAAGAGTAAGGGCGTGCCTGGTCAAATATTTGCGCCCACGTCCGTGTTCGGAGATCGCCGGCTGAGGAGGATCGTCATCCCGGCAGCGCTGCTGCTGGTAAGTGCCGCCTGGGTTCTCGCGGAACGGGACTCCATCGACTCCTGGTTGACGCTCGTTGCGGTTGCGGTCGGTGCAGGATCGGCCGCACTGATCGGCACGCAGATCGTTTCTTGGCGACGGTCTCTGGCCGGGCGGAATCGTCGGCGCATGACCGCAGGACTCGCCGTCGCGGTCGCGATCATCGCCACGATCGTCGTGGCAGTGGCGGTCGGCATCTTCGTCTTCGTGACGACTCCCGAGGTGGCGGGTCGTGCCGCGTCCCGATCGAGTCAGGCGGTGCAGGCTGCCTCGGTGTGTGCCGCTGTCATCGGCGGAGCGATCACGCTGTGGCTGTCCAACATCAGGCGTGATCACGATCGAAGCCAGCTGGCGATGGAACGCCGCCGACTCGATGACCAGCGCTTCGGCCAGGCAGTGTCCATGCTGAAGGAGGAGGGGGACGCAGCACGCATCGGTGCGATCGAGATGCTTCGCGATCTCGCCACGCTCGAACGCGATCGTACCCAAGCGGTGCTGGACATCCTCGGCGCGGTCATCCGGATCCCCGCCGTCGTCCGGACGCGGACGCGGGTGGCCCGTCCCCGGGTGCGCAACCGGGACGACATCGTGCAGGAAGCTGCACTGCGGGCGATGCGACGCCTGCTCCCTCCCGCTGACGACGCGGGCGACACCGTGTACACGGTTGACCTCTCCGGCGCGGACGTCGAAGACCTTGACTTCCGTGGCGTCCGGCTGCGTATCCGCGCAAACGGGACGCGTTTTCACGGCGCGGTGACGCTAGTCGGCGCCACCATCGAATCGGATTCGTCCTTCTCCGACGCGACCTTCTACAAGGCGGCCTGGTTCGATGAAGCGAGGTTCGTCGATCGATCATGGTTCGCGCGTACGGCGTTCGAAGGTGTCGCCTCGTTCAACGGAACAACGTGGGGTCGCGAGCTTCGGTTCGATGACGCCCGATGCCATGGTGATCTGAAGATGGCGGGCATGCGCAATCTCGGTCAGCCCGTGGTGGCGCAACTTTCGGGCTTGAATGTAGGTGGCGACTTGGTGATGAAGGACTCCCGTGTCTTCGGGGCCATCACTCTTGGCGGTGCCTCGATCGCTGGGGTCGTGGACCTGAGCTCGGTGCAGGTCGTTGGCGGGGTGCAACTCGCGGGCGCAACGTGTGGCAAGGACGTCGTGCTCGATCACGCGGAGATTGGCGCGACGGTCAAGGCCTCTGGTGCGAGCGTCGGTGGGACCGTGTCCTTGTGCGACGCCGTGCTTTCGGCGGTTTCTCTGACCGATACTCGTTCAGGTCCGTCCATGGTCGACCGTTCACGTGCCCGGATGACGGGTCGGCTCCACATGCGGCCGGGCGTCTCGCTGAAGGGCGAGTTGGCGCAGGATTCGGGCGAACGCGTGCGCGGCTAGGGGCAGTGCGGGACGACTGCGCCGCACTGTCGGTTCACTCGGGCAGCATGGCCCCATGCACCTGACCTTCACCGCGCCCCTGTGGAAGTGGGACGCGCGACCCGACCTGTGGACGTTCGTGACAGTGCCCGAAGAGGAGTCGGACCGGATCCTCGACCGCGCCGAGGGCCGCACGCGGGGGTTCGGATCGGTGCGGGTGGACGTGACTGTCGGCGGGACCGCCTGGCGCACGTCGATCTTCCCGGGTGAGGACGGCTATTGGCTGCCGATCAAGCGGGCGGTGCGGGACGCGGAAGGGTTGTCGTTGGGTGGGCCGGTACGGGTGTCGTTGCGCTTGGTGGACCTGTAGCCACGGGCCGTCGGTCCCGGCGGCGGCTGGTGGGTCCGAACGGTCGGTCGACCTGAGGGCGCGGGCGGCGATTAGGGGTGCGTCAGGCCGCAAGCCCCACCGGAGTTGCGTCCGCGACCAGCCCGGCCGGCGTCGACTCCATCGCCGGCGCGGCTGCCTGGGTCGGGATCATCGCGCCCGCCGCCGCCCGGTCGCGGGCCCGCTGCCGACGCGCCCGCAGCACCACCATCACGGCGTGCGCCCCGACGACCATCCACACCACGTTGGTCAGCACGGAGGGCCACACCCCGGAGGACGCGGCGACTAGGCCCATGAACAGGCCGCTGATCACGTTGGCGAGCTGGTAACGACCGGAGGTGGGGGCCCACGTGCCGCGGGTGACGAAGACGTAGGCGATCAGGCAGGTGACCGCGCCGACCCATCCGAGGGCGGTGATGACTGCGGACATGGGCGTTCTCCGGGCATGACGAAAGCGGCTGAGGGGTGGGGGAGTCGCCCGTGCGATCCTACCCGGAGCCGGTGCGACACCACGAGTTTGACCGCTTGCGCGCTTCAGCACAATCGAACAAAGTTGGACCAGGGATGTAGCGGAGCTTAAGGAGTAAAGCGTTGGCAACGGACCCGCGAAGACTTGCTGTCCTGCTGGCAGTGCACCGGGCAGGTGGGGTGTTGGCAGCGGCGGATCTGCTTCATGTCACGCCCTCCGCCGTGTCACAGCAGATTCAGCGCCTCGAGGCGGAAGAAGGTGTCGCGGTGCTGGACCGGGGGCCGCGGGGGGCGACGTTGACGGCGGCGGGCCGGATCCTGGCCGAGGCGGCCGAACGGATCGAGGCGGAGCTGGTCGAGGCGCGCAAGTCGCTGGCGGCGATGGAGGGGGAACTCTCCGGCCGGGTGACGGTGGCGGGCTTCCAGACCGCGATCCGTACCGTGATCGCTCCGGCGCTGGGGGTGATCGCCGAACGCCATCCGGGCATCGATCTGGTGATCGAGGAGCGCGAGCCGGCGGAGTCGCTGCGGCGGCTGCGTGAGGGTGACGCCGACATCGTGCTGCTGGAGCGGGACGAGGATGCCGACAGTCACGTCCCGCGCGGGCAGCGGGATGTGGTGCTGCTGGAGGAGCCGTGGCGGGCGGTGCTGCCCCCTGCCGTGGCGACCCCGACCCAGTTGAGCGACCTGGCCGGAGCGACCTGGCTGGGCGCCGAGCCCGGGACGGCGGCGGCGCGTGCGCTGGGCCGGATCGCGGCGTCGGTGGCGCCGATGACGGTCCGGCATGTCTACTACGACTTCGACGTGGCTCTGTCGCTGGTCGCGGCCGGGCAGGGGATCGGGATGCTGCCCGCGCTGGCCTTGCAGGGCGACCTGCCGGAGCAGGTCACCGTGGCGACGGTGCCGGGTCTCGGGTCCCGGCGGCTGGTGGCGCGGCACCGGGCGACCCGACGTGAACCCGGTCCCGCGGTGGCGGCGGTGGTGGACGAGCTGCTGGCGGCGGCGTCGGCGCTGGACCTGGTCTGAGCCCTTGACGGCGACCGGGCGCGGCTGGACAGTGAGCTGTGTCACATGGCGTATCGAAGGAGCCGGTCATGCCCACGCGCCTCACTCCGTATCTGAGCTTCCGCGACAACGCGCGCGAGGCGATGGACTTCTACCAGTCGGTGTTCGGCGGTGAGCTGACCCGCAGTACGTTCGCCGAGTTCGGCGTCAGCCAGGACCCCGACGAGCAGGACAAGATCATGCACTCGCAGCTGGTCGGGTCGAACGGGCTGGTGCTGATGGCCGCGGACACCCCGAATTCGATGGACTACACCCCGGGTGGCGCCATCTCGGTGTCGCTGAGCGGCGACGCCGACTCCGATGCCGAGCTGCGCGGGTACTGGGAGAAGCTGTCCGAGGGGTCGACCTCGATCGAGCCGCTGACCGTGGCGCCGTGGGGGGACGCGTTCGGGATGCTGATCGACCGGTTCGGGGTGACCTGGTTGGTGAACATCGCGGGAGCGGCTAGCTGATCGGAGCCGAGAGACGGCTCTGCGGCGCTCCAGCACCGCCGCCTAAGATGTGCCGATGCGCGCACGGACGGTGGTGACCCTTGGACGTCCGTGAGCTGCTCGCGACGCCGGAGCTCGGCCTGAGCCTGGTGACCGCCGAGCCCGACGCGTTGGATCGGCCGGTCACCGCCGCGTACATCACCGACCTGCCCGACCCGTCGCGGTTCCTGTCCACGGGCGACCTGGTGCTGACCAGTGGCCTGTGGCTGGACCGCGAGGACGGGGCGGCGACCTTCCTCGGGGCGCTGGCGCGGCAGCAGGTGGCAGCGGTGGTCGTGGGGTTGATCGAGATCGGCGTGATCCCGGACGAGGTGATCGAGCGCTCGCGGGAGCTGGGGCTGACGCTGCTGACGGTTTCGCCGGGGGTGTCGTTCCGGCGGATCGCCGATGTGATCGCGGGCGGGCAGCCGGGCTCGGCGAGCGGGATGGCCGAGCGCTCGATGAAGTTCAGTCGGCGGCTGGCGGACACGGTGTCCCGGGGCGGAGGCCTGAGCGAGCTGCTCGCGTTGTTCAGCGCGGAGTTCGCGGTGGGCTGCTGGGTGATCGACGAGACCGGGACGATGCTGGCGTCGGCGGGCGAGGTGCCGGAGCGGGTGCAGGTGGCGGAGCAGTGGAACACGATGCTGCGCCGCGACGAGGAGCAGCGGCTGATCGTGGTGGGGGAGCGCGGCCCGGCGACGGTCACCCGGATCGGTGGTCGGGATCGGACCGGGTTCTTCGGCTGCTGGGGTGACCACCGGGGGTTCTCGGAGGAGATGGGCCTGGCGGTGGATGCCCTGGTCGGTGCGCTCCGGGTGGAGATGGAGCTGACCAGCCGGTGGCGGCAGACCCGCAATGCCCAGGTGGCGGAGCTGGTGCGCTCGATCCGGGACCAGGAGGCATCGCCCGGGGCGATCTCGGCGCGGATGCGGCTGGAGGGTCTGGCACCGCAGGACGAGAAGACGGTGCTGGTCGCCCGGGTGGAGGATCCGCGGTTCCCGGTGGCGGCCGTGCAGGACATGGTGCAGCGCACGCTGGCGGCGCGGGGGCACCGGGTGATGGGCGCGCCGATCGACGACACGGTGTTCCTGCTGGTGAACGGGTCGGAGGAGCCGGAGCTGCCGCTGGCCGACCAGTTGACCGCCGAGCACGGGTCATTGTTGGCGGGTCGTCAGCTGCGGATCGGGATCAGCGACCCGGTGTCCGGGGTGAGCCGGTTGAACTCGGCGTTGGCGACGGCGTTGGAGCGAGCGCAGAACGCCGTGGGCACTGACCCGGTGCTGGTGTCCACCGCCCTGCACGTGCAGGGGCACCGGGCGCTGCTGCGGATGCTGGGCGAGAGCACCCGGCACGGCTACGCCCACGAGGTGCTGGCGCCACTGCTGTCCTACGACCAGCGGCACAACGCGGATCTGGTCGGGACGTTGCGGGCGTTCCTGGACGGCGGCGGTGCCTGGCAGGAGACCGCCCGGACCCTGCACCTGCACACGAACACGCTGCGCTACCGGATCGCGCGGATCGAAGAACTCACCAACCGCGACATGAGCACCATGGCCGACCGCGTCGACCTCTTCCTCGCCATGGTCTGCCTCGACGAAGAAGACCCGGACGCATGAGCCGCGATCGTGCTGGCGTCGAGACGACGGAGACCGACGCATCGGAGGTCGCCGAGAGTCGGTTTCAGTAGTCTCGGCGGTGCGAGGAGGCCAGCGCAGTATGGGAGGACCCGTGGCGAAGACGCCGACGGTGTATGACGTGGCGGAGCGGGCGGGTACGTCGATCGCCACGGTCTCGCGGGTGCTGCGGCGGCCGGATGAGGTGCGCGCGCAGACTCGGGCGCTGGTGCATGCGGCCATCCAGGAGCTGGGCTACGTGCCGTCGGGGTCGGCGCGCGGGTTGGCGGCCCGGCAGACGGGAGTGCTCGGGCTGTGTTTCCCGGATGTGGACGGGATCGACGACCCGGCCGATCTGCCCGCGCCGGTCGCGGTCGGGCAGACGGTGGAGGTGATCACCGACAGCGGTGACCAGCCGGCGGTCCATCCCGGCAGCCTCTACATGGGCGAGGTGATGCGCGGTGCCGAGCTGGAGGCGTGGCGGACCGGGCTCGCGGTGATGATCGCGGTGGCCCGCGGCGCGGAGCCGGCGGCGCTGGTCTCGGATCTGGCCGGTCGGGTGGACGGGTTGGCGGTGTTGTCGGCGACGGTGCCGGACGACGTGCTGAGCCACATCGCGCGCCGGATCCCGGTGGTGGTGATGGCCGGGCCGCGGATCGAGGGCGACGCGCACGACCACATCAGCGTGGACAACGCGGCGGGCATGCGGGCGTTGACGGCGCACCTGATCGCCGATCACGGGCTGCGCGACCTGCTGTTCATCGGTGGTCCGGCGGATGCGCCGGACGACGCCGAACGGTTCCTCGGCTACTGCGCGGCGCTCGCCGAGGCGGGCTTGCCGGTGCCGAACACCCCGGCGGTGCGTGGTGACTTCACCCGGGACACCGCGCGCGGTCTGGCGGCGCGGATGCTGGCGGCGGGGGAGCTGCCCCGGGCGTTGGTCTGCTCGAACGACCAGACGGCGCTCGGGTTCCTGGACGAGCTGTCGGCGGCCGGGGTGGATGTGCCCGGGCGGGTCGCGTTGACCGGTTTCGACGGGATCGACGCAGGTCTGGCGGTGTCGCCGACCTTGACCACGGTGCGCCAGCCGATGGTCGAACTCGGTCGCGCGGCGGTGGAGCGGTTGCGGCTGCGGATGGCCGACCCGACGCTGGCTCCGGCGACGATCAACCTGCCGGTGCGGGTGCTGCTGCGGCGTTCCTGCGGCTGCGCGGCCTGATCGTCGGCTCGCCGGGGCCGGTGTTGCCCGATCCGATGTAAGCGCATACAGTCGCCCACATGTTCGGCCCGCCCGGGCCGCCCTCAATGTGGAGGAGATCGACCCATGAAGCGCTGGACGCTCGCTGCGGCGGCTGTCACCGCGGCAGTGCTGGTCACCACGGCCTGTGCGGCCCCGGTCCAGACCTCGGGCGGTGGCAACGCCGCCGACGGCACCACCTCGATGCTGATCGCGGCGGACAACGGTTCGCCGACCTTCGAACGCAACTTCAACCCGTACTCGCCGACCAAGCGGAACACCGCGAGCTACATCTACGAGCCGCTGGTGATCGTCAACGAGATGTCCGGCGAGGAGACCCCCTGGCTCGCCGAGTCCTACGAGCAGCCGGACGCCAGCACCATCGTCTTCCACCTGCGGGACGGCGTGACGTGGTCGGACGGCGAGGACTTCACCGCCGAGGACGTGGTCTACACCTTCGACCTGCTGATGAAGAACCCGCAGCTCGACCTCAAGGGGATCGGCGAGCACATCGCGTCGACGGAGGTCGACAGCAGTGACGACTCCGCTGTGATCGTGCACCTGTCCAGCGAGGACGTGCCGGCCGCGGTGATCATCGCCCAGACCATGATCGTGCCGGAGCACATCTGGTCCGGCGTCGCCGACCCGGTCACCTACGCCAACGAGGACCCGATCGGCACCGGCCCGTACACGCTCGGCGACTTCAGCCCGAACCAGTACACCCTGGTCAAGAACGAGTCGTACTGGCAGGCGGACAAGGTCGCGGCCGACGAGCTGATCCAGCCAGCCGCGAACTCCGAGCTGGACATCGTGAACAAGGGCTACGACTGGGCCTACGCGTTCATGAGCGACGTCGAGGACACCTGGGTCGCCGCCAACCCGGACCACAACACCTACTGGTACCCGGCGGGTGCGACCATCGCGCTGATCCCGAACATGACCAAGGCGCCGTACAACAACCTGGACTTCCGGCAGGGTATCGCCGCGGCCCTGGACAAGCAGGCCATCGCCGACAAGGCCGAACAGGGCTACGTCGACCAGGCCAGCCAGTCCGGTCTGATGCTGCCCTCGCAGGAGAAGATCCTGAACCCCGATCTGCCGAACCAGGGCATCATCGAGCAGGACAACGACGCCGCGCTGGAGCACTTCGCCGCCGCCGGCTACACCATGTCCGGCGATCAGCTGGTGGACGCGAACGGCCAGCAGCTGACGATCAAGATCACCACCCCGAACGGCTGGTCCGACTGGCTGCAGGGCGTGCAGCAGGTGAAGAACCAGCTGGCCGCCGTGGGCGTCAACGTCGAGGTCGTGCAGCCGCAGCCCGCCGCGTACCAGAAGGAGATGCGCTCGGGTGACTTCGACATGGTGATGGGCACGGTCGGCGGGACCGGCCAGCCCTACCAGGACTTCGGCGCGATGATGGGCGCCCAGTTCTACGAGGAGGTCGGCACCACTGCGGCCGGCAACTTCGGTCGCTTCCAGTCCCCGGAGGCCGACGCCCTGCTGGACGAGCTGAAGGTCACCGTCGACGAGCAGCGCCAGGACGAGATCGCCCAGGAACTGCAGCAGATCGCCTACGACCAGCTGCCGGTGATCTCGCTCTTCTACGGCGGGTCCTGGGGTCTGTTCTCGACCAAGTCGTTCACCGGCTGGCCGAGCGCTGACGACCCGTACGCGTCGCCCAAGACCTGGGACCAGACGCCGCTGCTCATCCTGACCAGCCTGAAGCCGGCTTCCTGATCACCGTCGCACCCGGGTCGGTCACGGCCCGGGTGCGGCCCTCACCCCTTCGAAGGAGGCTCCGGTGCGCTATGCCCTGCGCAAATTCGGTCTGCTCCTGCTGACCCTGTGGGCGGCGGTGACGCTGAACTTCCTGCTGCCGCGTCTGATGCCCGGGTCCCCGGCGGACGCCGCCATCGCCCGGCTGGCCCAGAACGGCCCGGTCACCCCGGCGGTGCAGCGGGCGATCGAGACCCAACTGGGTGTCCCCGGTGGCAGCATCTGGGACCAGTACGTCAGCTACCTGCACAACGTGGTCACCCTGGACTTCGGGGTCTCCTACACGTTCTTCCCCCAGCAGGTGTCCGAACTGGTCGCCGGCGCGCTGCCCTGGACCCTGATCATGGTCGGCCTGGTCACGATCATCGCCTTCGTGATCGGCACCCTGATCGGGATCGGCGCGGCGTGGAAGCGCGGCACCTGGATGGACTCGCTGCCGACCATGACCGGGAGCTTCCTGTCGGCCTTCCCGTACTTCTGGACCGCGCTGCTGATCGTGTTCTTCCTCGGCTACGTCGCCGGGTGGTTCCCGACCTCCGGTGCGTACTCGGCGGGCACGGTACCGAGCTTCTCCCCGGAGTTCATCGGTGACGCGCTCTACCACGCGGCGCTGCCGGCGATCACGATCCTGCTCACCTCCCTCGGTGGCTGGATCCTCGGGATGCGCAACACGATGATCAACACCCTGGGCGAGGACTACGTGACCTTCGCCGAGGCCAACGGCCTGCGCGGTCGCACTGTGGCGATCCGCTACGCCGCACGGAATGCGATCCTGCCCAACCTCACCGGCTTCGGCATGGCGCTCGGCGGCGTGGTCGGCGGCTCGCTGCTGGTGGAACAGGTCTTCGCCTACCCCGGCGTGGGCTATCTGCTCTACAACGCGGTGACCAACCAGGACTTCCCGCTGATGCAGGCGCTGTTCCTGATGATCACGGTCAGCGTGCTGGTGGCGAACTTCCTGGTCGAGATCCTCTACGGCGTCCTCGACCCGCGGACGAGGCGGTGACTCATGACTGAATCCACAACCATGCCCGATCGCACGGTGGTCCCCAAGCCGCCGCGTCGACCGAGCCGGACCCGGGTCGGCCGGGCGTTCCAGGTGCTCAGCCGTGGCGTCGCCACCGTGTGGGCCAACCCCAAGGCACGGGTCGGTCTGATCCTGCTCGGCCTGTTCGTCCTGATGGCGATCTTCGCCCCGGTGCTCGCCCCCTACGGTCCGCACGACGACTCCTTCGCCCGCAACGAGGCGGGGTCGTCGGCGCACTGGCTCGGCACCACCGGCAACGGCGAGGACGTGCTGTCCCAGGTGATCTACGGCTCGCGGATCTCCCTGCTGGTCGGCTTCATCGCCGGCGGGCTGTCCACCGTGGTCGCGGTCGTGATCGGCCTGTCGTGGGGCTACCTGCGCGGCTGGGGCAACGACGTCGTCAACTTCCTGGTCAACCTGTTCCTGGTGATGCCGGGGCTGCCGCTGATGATCATCATCGCCGCCTACCTGCAGAACGGTGGGCTGCCGATGATCATCCTGGTGGTGGTCATCACCGGCTGGGCCTGGGGTGCCCGGGTGCTGCGCTCGCAGACCCAGTCGCTGCGCAGCCGCGACTTCGTGACCGCGGCGGTGTTCTCCGGCGAGCGACCGGCCCGGGTGGTGTTCCGGGAGATCCTGCCGAACATGACGTCGATGATCGCCGGATCGTTCTTCGGCGCCGCGACCTCCGCCATCCTCGCCGAGTCCGGGCTGTCGTTCCTGGGCTTGGGCGACATGGCCACGGTGAGCTGGGGATCGATGATCTTCTGGGCGCAGAACTCGATGGCGATCCTGACCGGGCAGTGGGTGCTGCTGTTCGCCCCCGGCCTGTGCATCGCCCTGCTCGCCACCTCCATGACCCTGGTGAACTTCGGCGTGGACGGCCTGTCCAACCCGCGCCTGCGAGAGGGGACCGGCCGATGAGCCTGTTGCAGATCGAGGACCTGACGGTCGTCTACGAACCCCGCGGCGCCGAACCGACCACCGCGGTGGACCGGGTCAGCCTGAGCCTGGCGGAGGGCGAGTTCATCGGCCTGGTCGGCGAGTCCGGCTCGGGCAAGTCCACCCTGGGCTTCGCCGTCACCCGGCTGGCGAAGGCCCCGGCGCGGATCGCCTCCGGGCGGATTCTGTTCGACGGCACCGACATCGCCCAGATGGACGCCGAGCAATTGCGTGAGCAGCGTCGCGGCGGCTTCGCGATGGTGCTGCAGTCCGGGATGAACGCCCTGAACCCGGTGCGGTCGATCGGGCACCACTTCGGCGACATCTTCGCCGCGCACCAGCACGTGCCGAAGCCGAAGCGGCGGGCCCGGGCGATCGAGCTGCTGGACAAGGTGCAGCTGCCTGCCACGGTGCTCGACCGGTATCCCGGCGAACTGTCCGGCGGCATGCGGCAGCGGGTGTCGATCGCGCTGGCGCTGTCCCTCGAACCTCGGCTGATGGTCTTCGACGAGCCGACCACCGCCCTGGACGTGCTGGTGCAGCACGCCGTGATGGACACCATCCGCGAGCTGCAGAAGGCCGAGGGCTTCACCGCGGTGCTGATCTCGCACGACCTGGGGGTGGTGCTGGAATCCGCCGAGCGGGTGGCGGTGATGCACGACGGCCGGATCGTGGAGGACGCCCCCGCTCGTGAGGTGTTCCAGCGGCCACAACACGAGTACACGCGGATGCTGCTGTCGCACTACGCCGACCCGCGGGCCGAAGTGGTGGAGCTGCCCGGCATCACCTCGCGTGATGTCACGGCGCCCACCGACCGGGTCGCGCAGGACGCGGTGGTGGTCTCCCACGTCAGCAAGGTCTACCCGGCGCCGCGGCGCGGCGAGCAGGCGGTGACGGCGGTGGACGACGTGTCCTTCACCCTGGAACCCGGTGGCGCGCTGGCACTGGTCGGGCAGTCCGGGTCGGGCAAGTCGACGATCGCGAAGATGCTGACCGGGGTGGAGAAGCCCACCAGCGGGAGCGTCACCTTCGGCGAGCGGCGGGTCGAGAAGCTGAGCCGTCGCCAGCTGCGCGGCCTGCACGCGGACATGCAGATGGTGTTCCAGGACCCGTACTCGGCGCTGAACCCGCTGAACACCGTCGAGTACACCCTGACCCGACCGGTGGAGAACTTCACCGGCCTGCGGGGCGAGGCGGCCCGGGCGCGGGTGCTCGAACTGCTGGAGACCGTGGGCCTGACCCCGGTGGAGCAGTTCGCCGCGAAGCTCCCGCATCAGCTGTCCGGTGGTCAGCGGCAGCGGGTGGTGATCGCCCGGGCGCTGGCGTCGGATCCCCAGGTGCTGATCGCCGACGAGCCGGTGTCCATGCTGGACGTGTCGCTGCGGGCCGGGGTGCTGGCCCTGTTGCAGGAGCTGCGCCGGGAGACCGGGGTGTCGCTGCTCTACATCACCCACGACCTGCTGTCGGCCCGGGTGATCGCGGACCAGATCATGGTGCTGCACCACGGCCGGGTGGTCGAACGCGGCGAGACCGCCCAGGTGATGCGCTTCCCCGAGGACGCGTACACCACCGAGCTGCTGGCCGCTGTGCCGCAGCCGAGCCGACGGTTCGAGGCCTCATGACCGGCTTCGGCGGTGCGGGCGCGACCACCCTGCGGATCGGCGTGGGCGACCTGACGGCCCTGCACGCGGTGCCCTCCGGCCGGAGCCGTGGCACGGCGCTCCTGGTGCCCGGGTTCACCGGGTCCAAGGAGGACCACCGGGTGCTGCTGCCGCTGCTGGCCGAGCGCGGGTTCGACGCCTGGGCGATCAGCCAGCGCGGGCAGGGCGACTCGGTGTCGCTGCCCCGGGTGGCCGACTACGGCCTGGACCTGCTGGCGGGCGACCTGCACCAGGTGGTCGACCTGATCGGCGGCCCGGTGCACCTGCTCGGGCACTCCTTCGGCGGCACGGTGGCCTCGGCCGCCGCGGTGGCCGACCCGGCGCGGTTCCGGTCGCTCACCCTGCTCTGCTCCGGCCCGCACGGCTGGCCCGGTCGCAAGGCCGACCTCCGCGCGCGGCTCCTGGCGGCGGGTGGTGCGGCCGACCTGTGGAGTCTGGACAACCCCGAGCTCGCCTGGTCCCTGGCCCAGGGCGAACCGGTCGAGCTGGACCCGGAGGCGGAGTTCCACCGTCAGCGGTCCCTGGCCACCAGCACCGCCCAGCTCATCGCCGCCATCGACATCCTGGCCGACACCACGGACGTCACCCCCGCGCTGGCCGCCACCGGCCTGCCGGTGCTGGTGGCGCACGGCGAGCACGACGACATCGCGTGGCCGCAGTCATGGCAGCGCCGCACCGCCGAGCAACTCGGCGGCCGCTACGCGGTGCTGCCGGGCGCGGCGCACTCACCGAATCTCGAGGCCCCGGCAGCGACAGCGGACCTGCTGGCCGACTTCTGGGCCTCCCACACCGAGTAAGGACACATCCCGTGGCACACACCCTGCAGTTCCCCGACGGCTTCCACTGGGGCGCCGCCACCGCCGGCCACCAGGTCGAGGGCAACAACATCAACTCCGACTGGTGGCCGCGTGAGCACGCCGAGGGCACCAGCATCGTCGAGCCCTCCGGCGACGCCGCCGACAGCTACCACCGGTACGCCGAGGACATGCGGCTGCTCAAGGACTCCGGCCTGGACACCTACCGGTTCAGCATCGAGTGGGCACGGATCGAGCCGGAGAAGGGCTTCGTCTCCCGGGCGGAGATCGACCACTACCGGCGCATGGTGGACACCGCACTCGAACTGGGCATCACCCCGATGGTCACCCTGATGCACTTCACCGTGCCGCGCTGGTTCGCGCAGGAGGGGATGTGGCGGGCGTCGGACGCCACCGACCGCTTCGCCCGGTACGTGGAGACCGCCCTGCCGGTGCTCGGCAACGACGTCGAGTGGGTCACCACGATCAACGAGCCGAACATCGCCGCGATGATCGCCGGCGGCGAGGACCCGGCCAACCTGGTCGCGTATGGCCTGCCCGCCCCCGACCTGGCGGTCGCCGACACCCTGCTCGACTGCCACCACCGGGCGCAGGAGATCCTGTCCGGCGTGGGCGGCATCCGCGCCGGGTGGACCATCGCCACGCAGGCGTTCCAGGCCGAACCCGGCTGTGAGGACGTCAAGCACGAGTACGGCTACCCGCGCGACGACTGGTACCTGGAGATGTCGAAGGGCGACGACTGGGTCGGCGTCCAGGCGTACACCCGCACCATCATCGGACCGGACGGACCGCGCCAGGTGCCGGACGGGGTGGAGACCACCCTGACCGGCTGGGAGTACTACCCGGCGGCGATGGCCGAGGGCGTGCGCTCCGCCTGGGAGCTGACCGGGGGCGTGCCGGTGTTCGTCACCGAGAACGGCATCGCGACCAGCGACGACCCGCGCCGGATCGACTACACCGAGGCGGCACTGGCCCACCTGCACGAGGCGATCTCCGACGGGATCACCGTCGAGGGGTACCTGCACTGGAGCCTGCTCGACAACTACGAGTGGGCCAGCGGCTTCCGGCCGACCTTCGGCCTGATCGGCTGGGACCGGGAGACGTTCGAGCGTCACCCGAAGCCCAGCCTGGCGTGGCTCGGCGCCCAGGCGAAGGCGAACGCGCTGACCGTGCGCTGATCCGCCGCGAGGACGGCCCCCGCACACCGACCGGGTGCGGGGGCCTTCGCGCGCCCGGCTCAGCCCGCCCCCCGGGTGCGGCGGGTGGTCCCGGGGGCCGGCACGCGCCCCCGAGGTCGGCACGCGCCCCCGGGGGTCGGCACGCGACCCCGGGGGTCGGCACGCGCGCCCGAGGTCGGCAGTAACGCCCTGAGTTCGGCAGTTCGCCGGGCCGGATGCGGCGCGAACTGCCGACCTCGGCGCGGGGCGCGCCGGGCCCCCGAGGGCGCCGACCTCGACGCCGGAGTGTGGGGGTGCGGGGGGAGCTGCCGACCTCGGCGTGGGGGTGCGGGCGGGCGCGGGGGAACCGCCGCTCCCGGGGCGGGCACGCGGGGCGCGGGGGTGGCTCAGCCGAAGTGCAGGGTCGCGATCCCGTGGGCGCGGGCGTCCGGCACCCGGAGCAGGGCGGGGGAGAGGACCTCCTCGACCACCACCTCCGCGGTGTAGTGCACCTCGCCGCCGAGCAGGTGCCCGGCGTAGCCGGTGGCGCCGGTGTTCTTCACCCCGAGGGCGACGTGCAGGTGCGGGACGGCGCGGGCGGTGTCCTGGTCCCACAGGATGGTGCCGGAGCCAATGCCCTCGGTGTAGGTCACGGTGACCTCCTGGGGCAGCGGCGGCTCCTGATCGTCGACCGGGGTGTGCGCGGCGATGAACCGGGCGCTGCGGAACGCACCGGAGAACACCGGGATGGTGGCCTGGCGGATGTCCTGCTCCGCGCAGAGCTTCGCCAGGGCCTCCAGCACCTCGTCGCCGGGGTCGAGCGCGACGACGAACCGGCGACCGACGGTCAGTTCGGCGGCGCGCATCAGGCGGCCACCCCCACCGGGTCGGGTGCGCCGATCCGGGCGGCGTGCGCGCTGATCGCGGCGAGCAGCTCGGCGCGCCGCTCCTCGTCGACGAAGGCGGAACGCACGGCGTTGACCGCCAGCGGTCCGAGCAGGGACTCGGGCAGGGCGCCCGCGGTGGTCAGCGCCCGGACATTGTCGTCCAGGTAGCCGCCGAAGTACGCGGGGTCGTCGGAGTGCACCGAGGCGAGCAGGCCCTCGTCGAGCATCACGGCCAGCGGGTGGTCGGCCAGGTCGGGTCCGGCGGTGCGCAGCGCCAGGTTGGACAGCGGGCAGACGGTGAGCGGGATCCGGCGCTCGCGGAGCACCGCGACCAGCTCGGCGTCCTCCAGGGCCCGGTTGCCGTGGTCGATCCGCTCCGCACCCAGCACGTCCAGGGCCTCCCACACGTAGTCCGGCCCGGCCTCCTCGCCCGCATGTGCGACCCGGCGCAGCCCCAGCTCGGCGGCCCGGGCGAACACGGCGCGGAACAGCGACGGCGGGAAGCCCACCTCGGAGGAGTCCAGTCCGACCCCGAGCAGGCGGTCCCGCCAGGGCAGCACGGCCTCCAGGGTGTCGGCGGCCGCCTGCGGACCGAGGTGGCGCAGGAAGCAGACGATCAGACCCGAGCTGATGCCGAACCGCTCACGTCCGGCCTCCAGGGCGCCGAGCACGCCGTCCAGCACCGCGGCGATCGGGACACCGCGGTCGGTGTGCGATTGCGGGTCGACGAAGATCTCCGCGTGCCGCACCCCGGCGGCCGCCGCCCGTTCCAGGTAGGCGGTGGTCAACTCGGCGAAGTCCTGCTCGGTGCGCAGCACCGTGAGGTTCGCGTAGTAGACGTCCAGGAACGCCTGCAGATCGGGGTAGGGCGCTCGGTCGTCGATCCCGGCCGGGACGGGCAGGCCGTGGCGCTGGGCCAGGGCACGGATCAGGGGCGCCTCCAGGGTGCCCTCGATGTGCACATGGAGTTCAGCGGTGGGCCACACGGGGACGCGCGTCCTCTCGACAGGGGAATCGGGGGTGCCGAAAAGTCCATCACAGCGGTCTCGGACGCAACATCGGACGATCACCCAACGACCAGGCCGCGGGTGCCTCCTGCGGCTGGAGGATCGGCCAGCGCGGGGTGATCAGATGTCCGGCATGTGACCGCCCTCGGTGGGATGCACAACGGATCGCACCATCGGGGCGGTCGGACTTCGGACGATCCCACATGGCGGCGCGCCGGGGCTGGAGGGTTGCATGAACCCCGTCGTACTCGTGGCCCGTCCGAGGGCCGCCCGAACCTGATCCGAGGTAGACGTGACCCGCACCTCCCGTGCCCGTGTCAAGGGGCTGCTCTCCGCGGTCGCCGCAACAGCCGCTGGACTCCTGCTGCTGACCGCCTGCTCCAGCTCCGACGGTGCCGACGGCACCAGCTCCGCCGGTACCTCCGGCTCCGACGGCGGCTTCCCGGCCGTGAGCGTGCAGCTGTCCTGGCTGAAGAACACCCAGTTCGCCGGTGAGTACGTCGCCGTCGAGGACGGGCTCTACACCGACGCCGGGTTCGAGGACGTCACGCTCACCGCCGGTGGCTCCTCGGCCACCTCCGCCGAGGCCGCGGTCGCCGGTGGCCAGGCGCTGGTCGGCCTGTCCTCCCCGCTGATCACCGCCCCCGCGATCCAGGCGGGTGCCGAGGTCAAGATCATCGGTGCCACCTACCAGCGCAACCCGTTCGCGCTGGTCTCCGCCGCCTCGGACCCGATCGAGGGCCCGGACGACCTGGCGGGCAAGACCATCGCCGTCTCCGACTCGAACACTCTGGTCTGGAACGCGTTCCTGGCCGCGAACGACATCGACGCCGCGGACGTGACCACGGTGCCGCTGTCCGACACCTCGATGCTGACCACCGGCCAGGTCGACGGCTACATCGGCTACACCACCTCCGGCGCCACCACCCTGGTGCAGGCGGGCTTCGACGCCGTCGAGTTCCTGCTCGCCGACGAGGGGCTGCCGATCGTGGGCGAGGTGCTGGTCGCCTCGCAGCAGACCATCGACGAGCGGCCGGACGAGCTCAAGGCGTTCCTGCTCGCCACCGTGCAGGGCTGGCAGGGCGCGCTGGACGACCCGGAGCGCGCCGTCTCCCTGACCGTCGACAAGTACGGCAAGGACCAGGAGTACGACCGCGACGCGATGACCCTGGCCTTCGACCGGCAGGCCGAGCTGATCGCCACCGACGACACCCAGGCCAACGGCCTGCTGACGATCTCGGACGATCTGCAGCAGGGCACCATCGACTCGCTGGCCTTCGCCGGCATCGACATCACCGCCGACGAACTGTTCGACCTCAGCCTGCTGGACGAGGTCATCGCGGAGAACCCGGATCTTCTGAAGTGACCGAATCCCCCCAGACCGCACCCGCCTCCCCGTCCCCGCCCCCCTCGGTGGACGCGGGGGCGGGTGCGCCCGTTCCGCCCGGCATCCAGATCACCGGCCTGGACAAGGTGTTCACGACCGGCCGCCGCCAGGTGCAGGCATTGGCCGACGTCAGCCTGAGCACCCCGCGCGGGTCGTTCCTGTCCTTGCTCGGCCCCTCCGGCTGCGGCAAGTCGACGGTGCTGCGCATCCTGGCCGGGTTGGAGACCGCCACGGCCGGGACCGTCGCGGTCAACGGCACCGAGGTCGCCACCGGCAAGCGCGCCCCCGGGATGGGCATCGCCTTCCAGGACCCGGCCCTGCTGCCCTGGCGGTCGGTGCGCAAGAACATCCAGTTGCCGCTGGAGATCCAGGGTCGCCAGGACGACGGCACCGTGGACGAGCTGATCGAGCTGGTCGGCCTGACCGGCTTCGAGAACGCCCGTCCGGCACACCTGTCCGGCGGCATGCGCCAGCGCGCGTCCATCGCCCGGGCGCTGGCGGTGCACCCGGACTTCCTGCTGCTGGACGAGCCCTTCGGCGCGCTGGACGACATGACCCGGCAGCGGCTGAACTTCGAGCTGCAGCGGATCTGGACCGAGCGCTCGGCCACCACCCTGATGGTCACGCACGGCATCTCCGAGGCGGCGCTGCTGTCCGACTACGTCGCGGTGATGTCCGCCCGCCCGGGCCGGATCGTCGAGATCGTGGAGATCCCGTTCGAGCGGCCGCGCACCCCGGAACTGATGCGAACACCCGAGTTCCACGAGGTGGTCGACCACCTGTCCGGACTGTTGTTCGGGGAGCACTGAGTGTCGGCATTCCGTTCCGCGCTGGCCCGCCCCTGGGTCGGCGGCACCGTCGGCATCCTGCTGCTGATCGCCCTGTGGTGGGCGATGACCGCCGGGCTGACCAACTCCACCAGCTTCCCGACCCCGGACGCCGTGCTGCGCTCGGTCGGCCGGGACGGCTGGTCGTTCTACTCCGCGAACCTGGCACCGACGCTGAGCCGGGCCGGTCAGGGCTACCTGTGGGGCAACCTGATCGCCCTGGCGGTCGCCTCCCTCGTGCTGGTCGTCCCGAAGCTGGAGGGCGTGGTCACCCAGGTCGGGGTGATCAGCTCCTGCCTGCCGCTGACCGCGATCGGCCCGATCATCATGGCGATGTTCGGCGGCCGGGCCTCGGCGATCTTCCTGGGTGCGCTGCTGGTCTTCTTCACCACGCTGGTCGGTGCGCTGCTGGGCATGAAGTCGGCCTCCCGCAGCTCGCTGGACCTGGTCGCCGCCTACGGCGGTGGTCGGTGGACCCAGATCCGCAAGGTGCAGCTCATCTCCGCGCTGCCCGCCCTGGCCACCGCGTTGCAGGTGGCGGTGCCCGGCGCGCTGCTCGGTGCGATCGTCGGGGAGTACCTGGGCGGGATCGACTCCGGGATCGGCGTGGCGCTCAATGCCGCGCAGCGCCAGATCATGCCGGACCGGGTGTGGGCGCTGAGCATCCTCACCGGGCTGATCTCGCTGGCCGGGTACGGGCTGGTCGGGTTGCTCGGCCGACTGGCCACCCCCTGGGCGAAGGAGCGCCGCGGATGACCACCTTCCTGCTCCGCCGGATCGGTACCCTGCTGATCGCGGTCGTGATCGCCGTCGCCATCTGGTCGCTGGTGCTGTTCGCCTTCGACGTCAACCCGCTGATCGCCCGCCAGCCGTGGCAGGTGTTCGAGTGGCTGTTCACCACGGACGGCGCGGCCGACAACCGCACGGTGATCGCCGACAACCTGGCCGTCACGCTGCGCGACGCCGGGATCGGCTACCTGGTCGGACTGGCCGGTGCCTTCCTGCTCGCGGTGGTCTTCTGCATCTCCCCGGTGGCGGAGCGGATCGTGATGCCGACCGCGATGGTGCTGCGATCCATCCCGCTGGTGGTGATGACCCCGCTGATCACGCTGATCTTCGGCCGGGACGTCACCGGGGTCACGGTGATCGTGCTGCTGGTGGTCTTCCTGCCCGCGCTGGCGAACATCCTGTTCGGACTGCGCTCGGTGACCGGCGAGCACCGCGACCTGGTGCTGGCCTACGGCGGATCGTCCTGGACGGTGCTGCGCAAGGTGGCGCTCCCGGCGGCGATCCCGGCGACCCTGGCCTCCGCCCGGGTGTCGGTGCCGACCGCCGTCACCGGCGCGATGATCGCCGAGTGGCTGTCCACCGGTGAGGGTCTGGGCGGGGCGATCTCCCGCGCTGCCGGGTCCTTCGGCTACGACCAGATGTGGGCGGCGGCGATCACCATCGCGGCGGTGACCATGCTGGCCTACGCGGTGGTCTCGATCGCGGACACCCTGGTGCTGGATCGGATGGGCCAGCTGTCGTGAGCCTGCTGGTCCGGGGTGGGACGGTGCTGGACGGCACCGGGACCGACGGGGTGCGTGCCGATGTCCTGGTGATCGGTGACCGGGTCGCCGCGATCGGCACCGACCTGGACGCCCCGACCGGCACCCGGGTGATCGAGGCCGACGGCCTGCTGGTCACGCCGGGGTTCATCGACCCGCACACTCACTCCGACGTGGTGCCGTTCATGGCCGACCCGCAGCCGTTCAAGGTGCTGCAGGGAGTGACCACCGAGGTGGTCGGCAACTGCGGCAACTCGGCGGCACCGCTGGTCGACGACACGGCGGTCGAGCGGCACCGGCCGATCAGCTCCACGGTCGCCGCCGGTGTGGACTCCTGGCCCAGGTCCTTCGCCGAGTACCTGGACGCAGTCGAGCAGCACGGACCCACCACGCATGTCGCGTCGCTGGTCGGGCACCACACGCTCCGGATCAGCGCGAACGGCATGGACGAGGGTCTGCGACCCGGCGCACTGGACCGGATGGTCGCGCTGGCCGACCGGGCCTTCGCGGAGGGGGCGTTCGGCCTGTCCACCGGGTTGATCTACGCCCCGGGGGTGTACGCCGACACCGAGGAGGTCGCCGCGTTGGCGGCGGTCGCCGCGCGCTGGGGGCGGCCCTACGCCACCCACATGCGCGACGAGGGGGACGGTCTGACCGCCTCCCTGGCCGAGACGCTGGAGGTGGCGCGGCGCACCGGGGTCCGGGTGCAGGTCTCGCACTGCAAGGCGGCCGGATCGGCGAACCACGGCCGGTCGGCGGAGCTGCTCGCCACCCTGCACGAGGCGCGCGGCCGGGGGATCGAGGTGCTCGGCGACGCCTACCCGTACACCACCGGGGAGAGCTTCCTGACCGCCCTGCTGCCCGCCGCCGCGCAGATCGGTGGCCGCGAGGCACTGGTGCGGCGGCTGTCCACGCCGGAGGGTCGACACGACCTGTTCCAGCGGGGCGCCGCCGGTGGGCCCGGCTCCGGATCGTGGTCGCAGACCAGCCCGGACGGCGTGTTCGTCTCCATGCACCGGGACACCACGAAGCTCGGTCGGTCGCTGGCCGAGCTGGGCGGCGATCCCTGGCACACCCTGTGCGACCTGATCGTGGCCGACCCCGGCGCGATGATGGTCTACCGCCTGATGGCCGAGGACGACGTGCGCGCGATCCTGGCCGACCCGCTGATCGCCATCGGCTCGGACAACTCGGTGCCGGTCGGCAACGCCCACCAACGCGGCTGGGGCTGCTTCCCGACCGTGCTGGGCCGCTACGTCCGCGAGCTGGGGGTGCTGAGCTGGCCGGAGGCGGTGCGCAAGATGACCAGCCTGCCGGCCCGGGCGATCGGGCTGCCCGGCCGCGGTTACCTGGCCCCCGGCGCCATCGCGGACATCGCGGTGATCGACCCGCCGACCGTGGGCCACGACGGCACCGTGCAGCAGCCGTGGCGGCGACCGACCGGCGTGCGGTGGACGGTGCTGGCCGGGACCCCGGTGGTGGTGGACGGCGAGTTCACCGGTGAGCGGGCGGGCCGGGTGCTGCGGGCATGAGCCGGATGGTGCTCTCCGAGTCCGCCCTCGCGCACAACCTGGCGACGATGGCCGAGTACTGCCGCGCCGCCGGTGCCGCACTGGCCCCGCACGCCAAGACCCACATGTCCCCGGAGCTGGTCCGTCGGCAGCTGGCCGCGGGTGCCTGGGGCATGACCGCCGCCACCCCCCGGCAGATCCGTGCGCTGGCCGACTGGGGCGTGCCGCGGATCCTGCACGCGAACCTGCTGGTCGACCCCGAGGCGATCGACTGGGTGGCCGGACACCTGCTGGTCGACGGTGCGCCGGACCTGCTCACCTACGTCGACTCGGACGCCGGGCTCGACCTGGTGCTGGACCGGCTCGCCCGGCACACCCCGGACCGTCCGCTGCGGCTGCTGGTGGAGCTCGGCGCCCCGGGTGGTCGCACCGGGTTCCGGGACGACGACGCCGCCCGCGCGCTGATCGACCGGTTGCGCGGCACCCCGGCGGTGGCCTTCGCCGGGATCGCCGCCTTCGAGGGGCTGACCCACGACCCCGCGCCCCGTGCGGCGCTGCTGCACCGGGTCCGGGCGCTGGCCGAGCAGGTCGACGCCCCGCTGGTCACCGCCGGTGGCTCCTCGTACTTCGACGAGGTGCTGGCGGTCCTCGGCGACCTGCCGGGGACCCTGGTGCTGCGCTCCGGCTGCTACCTCACGCACGACCACGGCGTCTACCAGCGCACCTCGCCGCTGCGGGACACCTTCCGGGCGGCACTGGAGTTGCACGCCCGGGTGCTGTCCCAGCCGGAGGACACCCTGGCGATCGTCGACTTCGGCCGGCGCGAGGTGCCCACCGACGACCGGCTGCCGGTGGTGCTCGGCCACGAGGAGTGGACGGTGACCGGGGTGAACGACCACCACGCGTTCCTGCGCCTGCCCGCGGGCGTCCGGCTCGCCCCCGGCACCGCGCTGCGGTTCGGGATCAGCCACCCGTGCGGTGCGTTCGACCGGTGGCGGGAGATCCCGGTCGTCAGCGACGACGGCACCGTCCTGGCCACCGTTCATCCCCAGCTCTAGGAGAGACTTTCAGCATGACGATCGAGCAGCACCTGGACGGGCTCCCGCTCTGGGACGGCGAGCGCCTGCACGGCCCGAGCCGCCTCACCTGGTCCGAGGACCGGATCCTCGCGGTGGAGGAAGCGGCCGGACGGCACACCGACCTGGCGGTGATCCCGGGGCTGATCGACACCCACGTGCACCTCGGCTACCCGGCCGGTGAACCCGCCAAGGACGCGTCGACCTGGCCGCTGATCACCCCGGCCGAGGAGCGCTCGCTGCACCTGGCGGCCAATGCGCTGCGCTGCGCCCGGGGCGGCGTGACCACGCTGCGGGACCTGGCGGCGGACTCGATCCAGCTCGCGGTCGGCCGTGCCTTCGACGCCGGGATCCTCACCGGTCCGCGCCTGCTGTCCCACGGCCAGGTCGGGATGACCGCCGGCCACGGTGACCTGTTCGTGCCACCGCACTACCCGCACCGCCCGCCGACCGCCGACAGCCCGGACGAGTGCCGCAAGCTGGTCCGCACCTGGGCGCGGGCCGGGGCCAGCGGCGTGAAGATCTACACCTCCGGCGGGGTGCTCTCGATGGGCGACAAGGTCGGCTGGCGCAACCAGACCCGCGCCGAGATCGCCACCACCGTCGACGAGGCGCACGCGCTGAACCTGCTGGTCGCCGCGCACACCCACTCCGCCGAGGGCCTGGACATCGCCCTGGCCGAGGGGGTCGACTCGATCGAGCACGGCACCGCGATCGAGGAGCGGCACCTGGCCACCCTGGTCGAGCGGAACCTGCCGGTGGCCCCCACCCTGCTGATCAACGACATCATCGCCGAGGCGCGGCGCCCGGTCTCCGCCGAGGCCCAGGCCAAGGCACAGGAGGTCGTCGCGATCCGGGACGCCGGGTTCACCACCGCCGCCGAGGCCGGGGTGCGGTTCGTGCTCGGCACCGACGCCTCCGGGCAGTTCGTCCAGTTCGGCGACCAGATGGAGGAGGTGCGCACGATGGCGGCGATGTTCCGCTGGTCGGCCGAGCGCACCCTGGTGTCGGCCACCTCGGACGCCGCGGACGCGATCGGTCTGGGCGGGGTCACCGGTCGACTGCGCGCCGGGCTGGGCAGCGACTTCGTGATCCTGCGCGGACGGCCGTGGGAGGACATCGCGGACCTGCGCACCGAGAACATCGTCGCCGTGGTGTCCCGCGGTCGGCTGGTGCACGGCCACCTGCCGGACTGACCCCGGGACCGCTGTCCCGGGGGTGGGTGGACCGCGGTCGGTGAGAATGGTCGGGTGCGTCCCGCCCTCCTCGTCCTCTGCGTGTTCGTCGTCGCCGGGTGTTCATCGCCGGCCGCCCCGGAGCCGGTGCCGAGCACCGAGTCACCGCTGATGCCGACGGCGTCCACGGTCCAGCTGCCGGATCAGGAACTCCAGCTGGGGGCGGTGCTGGCCGGCGCCCCGGCGCAGGTCACCGCCACCGGACCCGCGGTCGTCGACCTCACGACCCCGAGCGGCGACCCGGCCGTCGTCGCCGCACTCGACTGCTCGGCCTGCTCGGGTCCGGTCGCGGTGAGCAGCGTCGCCACCGGTAGCCGCTGGGTCGACGGTGCCGCACCGCTGACCGGGCAGTACCTGGTGGACCTCAGCCGCGGTGACGATCCCGGGCTGCTGGTCGAGGCCGAGGGCGAGTGGTCGCTGCGGGTGCTGGCTGCCGAGGACGTCCCGCCGTCGGCCGGTGTCCAGCAGGGCACCGGCCCCGCCGTGGTCCGGTTGACCGACACCGCGACGCAGCTCTGGGTGCTGGCCGACACCGAACTGACGGCCCGCGCCGTGGCGCTGACGGGCGATCGGCGGTCGATGAGCTTCGGTGCGGACGGCGGGGTGGAACAGACCCTCGAGCTGGCGGGGCCGGTGCTGGTGGGGCTGGACACCGCCGGTAGGTGGAGCGTGCAGCTCCGGCCATGAGCCGTAGGGGTGTCCCACCCAGAACGTCGGGCGTGCGCACTCAGATCGACGCTGATCTTCCCGCTTCGCTCCACCGCTGTGCGTAGGGGGCCCACTCAGCAGGCTGAACCTGACAGGCAGTGTGCCCAGATCGTCTGGCGGCACCTGTTCTCTTGGGAGCCTCATTGTCCATCTCAGCCTCGCCTGGCAGCGCCCGTGCTGTCCGTGCGGTCGCCGGCCTGATCGTCGTCATCCTGACGGCTGTCGGACTGGTGACCATGCCCGCCTCCTCCGCCCGCGCCGTCACCGGCACCATCGACGCGCTGGGCATCAGCGTGACCGGTGACGGCACGGCGCCCGGTGTCGACGACACCGTCGACGGCAACGGCATCATCGGCACCAACGTCGCCGCCACCTTCGCCTGGTCGATCACCGCCAGCAACCTGGTCGACGGCACGATCAGCCAGACGCTGCCCGAGGGCTGGACCTGGGTCACCAGCTCGCTGACCAACCTGAACTCGACCTCCGCCGTGTACTCGTCGAGCTACCAGGTCACCGACGGCGGGCGCACCCTGACCTCGACCATGTCCGTGCCGAACAGCACCATGGTCACGATCCCCGGGCTGAAGGCCACACCGGCCAACACGGTGCCCAACGGGAGCGTGTACACCCCGGAGCTGATCGGCACCGACGGCACCGGCACGAAGACCGCCACCGCCGCCGCGCTGACCGTGGCCAGCAAGCTGAAGGTGTTGGTCGCCGCCACCACCCCGAGCCTCACCACCCCGACCCGCTACGACTTCGGGTCCGGCACCGAGAAGGCCAGCAGCGTCTCCCTGGGTGTCCAGGTGCGCGCGGTCGTGGAGCAGGCGGGTTCCGGTGACCCGTCGAACCTCACGCTGCCGATCACGATCACGCTCAGCTACGACGGTCCGGTGGCGGACGCCGTCACGGTGAACGGCACCTCGGCCGCATACCTGCGGGTGGACAGCGTGGACGGCAACACCATCACGCTCAGTCTGTTGCAGATGCCGACCAGCACGGTTGAGCCGACCGTCTCGTTGTACTACCAGGCGGCCAAGCTCCCGCAGTCCGAGGCGGACGCCACGAACGTCACGTACACCACCAGCTACGACGCGGTGACCGCCGCCGACGGCAGCACGCTGCTGCCCGCCTACTCGGCGAGCAGGGCCATCCCGGTGTACTACGAGGAGAAGACCGACCCGGACCAGCTGTACAACGCCTCGGCGTCCGAGACCATCGGCGGGTACTCCGGCACCGCCGACCCGGTGGACACGCTGCCGGTGGGGTGGCTGCCGTACGTCGACTGGACCACCATGAGCTCCGGTTCGCCGATCGGCAACGACGCGACCACCCTGCTGAGCACCCAGTACGTGCCCGCTTACTGGCGGGATGCCGGATCGGTCGGCGCGACGAACCTGGTCGGCTACCAGTTCTGGGACGGCTCGATCGGCACCCTGGTCGGCGACGCCTCGGACATCGCGGTGTTCACCGCAGCCCGACAGGCCGTGGATCCCGACCGGTACACCGTGCAGTACACCGCCGGGAACACCACCACCGATCCGGCCGCGAACACGTGGGTCGACTCCGTCGCGGCCGCCGGTGGTGCCGACGCGGTGCAGGGTGTCCGGGTGGTCCTGACCGACCCGTGGGCAGTGGGCGGGACGGCATCCAGCGCCACCCAGTTGCTGCTGAACCTCCCGGTCCAAGTGCACACCGATGCCCTCGGATCGACCACCTTCGCCACCACCGCGGTCTGGACGGCCGACGGCCAGGACACCCTGACCCGGGAGGCGAGCCTCGCTGTCACCCCTCTGGTCGTGTCGAGCCTGGTGGCGCCGACCGACGTGGTGATGAGCGGTAGCGACATCACGTACCTGGTGCGGCAGGGCTTCGGTCTGGGTCGCTTCACGCCCGCCACCACCGATCCGTTGGTGGTCGAGGACGTCAGTCTCACCGTGACCTTGCCGTCGGTGCTGACCACGGTCGACTACCAGGACGCACTGGACCAGGGCTGGACGCTGGTGTCGATGACCGACGCCGACTACGGCCCGGACGGTCTGCCCGCCACCAGCGACGACGTGAGCGGACCCGTCCTGGTGTTCGAGCACGACCCGATCACGGTGTCGAGCACGACCACCACGATGTACGCCTTCAACCTCATCGGCACCACCGCCCTGGGCGCCCCCGCCGATCGGGCATACGCCAACTCCGTGCTCACCTACTCGGTCGACCCCCTCGGGGACGGCACGGCCAAGGCGAGCGGATCGACCCGGATCACGCAGCTGCAGGCGCTGGCGGTCGACGGGACGGCCACCCCGACCGTGATCGAGACCGCCGACACCACGGTGCAATGGAACGCCAACTGGTACAACTACGGCGCGTCCACCGCGAACCAGGCGGGTTACCTGCTGGACGTGCTGCCGTACGACGGTGACAGCCGGGGCACCAGCACCTCCGCGACCCTGAGCCTGGCCAGCGTCGAGCTGCTCGGCGATCTGGCCGACAGCGCGATCGAGGTCACCAGCACCGACCCCGCGAGCATCGGCACCCAGGGGGCCGGAGCCACCTGGGCGCCGCTGACCGCCGACACGGACATGTCCACTGTGACCGCGGTGCGGGTCGCCACCCCGGCGAGCGGTGCGGCCGGCACCGTGCGTCTGGTGCTGAACGCCACCGGTCAGCACGGCGGCGACGTGCTCGCCAACAGCGCCGAGGCGTGGGTCGGCAGCAGCGTCAGCGTGTCCAGCCCGAGCTACCCGGTGCAGGTGGTCAGTTCCACCGTGACCGGCACGCTGTGGAACGACGCGGACGGTGACGGCATCCGCGGCTCCGGTGAGAACGGCATCGGCGGTGTGCTGATCACCCTGGTCGGTGCCGACGGCGTCGAGCACAGCACCCGGACCGACGCGCAGGGCGGGTACACCCTCACGCAGCTGAGCAGCGGCGACTACACCCTCACCGCCGACGGCTCGACCTTCCCGAACCCGGTGCTGCAGACCGCCGGTATGGGCGACACCCTGGGCAGCGGTGCGACGGTCAGCGTGCCGCAGGACAGCACGGTCGCCGAACAGGACTTCGGCTACCACGAGGCCGACGCGGCGATCACGCTCGACGCCACCGGCACCGCACCGGAGTCCGCGAAGGCCGGGGACACCGTCACGCTGACCTTCACCGTGACCAACACCGGCAACACCCCGGTCTCGGAGGTGGCGGTCGGACACGGGCTGGACGCGGCACAGAGCAACGGCAGCTGGGCCTGGCCCGGCACCGCCGGGACCCTGGCGGCCGGCGAGTCGGCGACCTACACGGTCGACTACACGCTGTCCCAGGCCGATGTGGACGCCGGGCGGGTGTCGACCACCGGCACCGCCACCGCCGATTACGCGGGCACCGGGCTGACGGCCACGGAGCAGGTGGCGGTCAGCTTCGACGCCGCCGCTGCCATGACCAGCACGGTGACCGGTGTCCTGGACGGCGCCGCGAAGGCCGGGGCCGGGATCACCTGGTCGGCCACGCTGACCAACACCGGCGCCGTCACACTCAGCGGCCTGACCGGCAGCGACGGCACCGACGGCACCGACGGCACCGTCACCTGGACCGATGTGCCGACCAGCCTGGCGCCGGGGGAGTCGGTCACCGTGACCGGGACCTCGACCCTGACCCAGGCGCAGGTGGACGCGGGGTCGGCGAGCGGGGCGATCACCGCCACCGCGGAGCAGGCCACGTCGACCGGCTCGGGTGCGGTGACCTTCGCTCCGGAGTCCACCGTGACCGTCGACCTCACGGTGAACGGCGAGCACCAGGCAGCACCGGGTCTGATCGTCACGGACAAGGACGCGCTGACCTGGTCGGCGACCGTGACCAACACCGGTGACACCACGCTCACCGGGATCACCCTGGCCGACGCCGATGGTCTGACCGGCATCACCCTGGCCGACCGGACGCTGGCGCCGGGGGAGTCGGCGGTCGTCACCGGGACGACCACCGCCGCGCTGGGCGAGCACACCGGCACCGTGACGGTCACCGCCGTGGGCGGCCCGGACGGTGCGACGATCACCGCCACCGACGCGGCGACCTACACCGCCGAACCGATCAGCGCCTCGTCCATCACCGGGCAGGTGCGTGCCGACCTCGACGGCGACGGCGAGCTGACCGCCGACGAGCCGGGGATCGCGGGCGTCACCGTCACGCTGTCCACCGGGGCGACCACCACCACGGATGCCGACGGGACCTATCGGTTCGGCGGGCTGGTGGCCGGTGACTACACCGTCACCGTCGACCGGTCGACGGTGAACGCCGGGCGTGCGGCGGTGACCGTCTCCCCGGCGGGCAGCGACTCCGCCGCGGTGACCGTGGCCGAATCGCAGGCACTGACCGGCGTCGACTTCGGCTACGACCTCCTGGAGTCCGGGATGTCGGTGACCGCCGAGCTGACGCCGCTGCCGGCCGACCCGATCGCCGGTGATCCGGTGACCATCACCTACACGATCACCAACACCGGGGAGAACACCCTGACCGACCTCGGGGTGGACACCGCGCTGGCCGGTGCCGAGCTCACCTGGACCTGGCCCGGGACCCCGGGTGAGCTCGCTCCGGGTGAGTCGGTGACCGTGGTGGTCAGCAGCGTGCTGACCGAGGAGCAGGTGGCGGCGGGGACCCTCGCCGTGGCCGGCACCGCCACCGGGACGGACATCGCTGCCGAGACCGTCACCGCCAGTGCCGATGTCTCCGCCGAGCTGGTCACCGCCTCCGCGGTCACTGTCTCGGAGGTCGGCGTGCTGGCCGGTGAGGCAGTGGTCGGCGGCACCGTGACCTGGACAGCCACCGTGACCAACACCGGTCCGGCCACTCTGACCGGGGTGAGCCTCGGCGAGGGCTGGACGCTGGACTGCGACGGCACCCTGGCACCGGGGGCGAGCGCCACGGCGACCGCGACCAGTGTCCTGACCCAGGCGGATCTGGACGCGCACCTGGTCGGCTCGCAGGTCACCGTCACCGCGATCACTCGCTCCGGGGCGACCCTGACCGCGGCCGCGCAGGCCGAGGTGCAGGTCCCCGCGGCGTCGGCGATCGGCGTGCGCGTGCTGATCGGTGGCCAGGAGTACCCGACCGGCACGGGTGCCGCGGTGACCACCGGTGACGAACTGGAGGTCTCGGCGGTGATCACCAACACCGGGGCGACCACCCTGACCGGGATCACCCTGTCGGACGAGGTCGCGTGGCAGCTGCCCGCCGGCTTCACCGGCACCCTGGCACCGGGCGAGTCGCTCACCGTCACCGCGACGCAGACCGCCGCGGCCGGATCGCACACGCTCACCGTGACCGCGACCGGCACCGAAGCGGGCAGCACGGTGACCGGCACCGGCACCGCCGTGTACACGGCGACCGATCGGGTGCACAACGACCCGCCGAAGGCTGACCCGCCGCCGACCGGGAATCCGCCGCACGACCCGCCGCCGTCCACCATCAAGAAGTTGGCGATCACCGGTGCCGGCGTCGGCGGTGCGGGGCTGTTCGCCCTGCTGCTGGTCGGCCTGGGTGCGCTGCTGCGGCGTCGCGCGAGCCGTCACGAGGCCTGATCCAGGTCGGTCGGGAACGAACGGGGTCCGGGGATTCACCCGGGCCCCGTTCGTCTTCGGGTGGCCGCATGACCAGCGGCGATGCATCGTGGACCCCAGGTGCCTGACCTGCGGGTGAACCCCGGGCGGTTGCCTCATCCCCACTGAGCGCGGGCCGATCAGGTCCGATGACGGGGGTGTGTGCCGAGAACCGAGGAGTCCCCACAATGCTGTCCCGATCCCGAGTCGCGTCGTCGCTCGCCGCCCTGGAACTGTCCGAATCCCGGGCGAATGTCGACGCCGTGACCGCCGTGGTGCTCGCGCTGGCCCAGGCGCACACCTCCCAGGACGCCGTGCGCGTGGCCCTCGATGTGGTGCGGGAGCGGTTCGGCTGGGCGTACGGGTCCTACTGGCGGATCGCCGAGGACAACGCGCTGCACTTCGCCCAGGAGTCCGGTGACGCCGGGCAGGAGTTCCGACAGGTCACCCGCTCGGCATCGTTCACCGAGGGCGTCGGACTCTCCGGCCGCGCCTGGCGGTCGCGGGAGCTGGTGTTCGTCGCCGATCTGGGTGAGCTGACCGACTGCGTGCGCTCGCCCGCCGCCCAGCGCGCCGGGGTGCGGTCCGGGATCTGCTTCCCGCTGACCGAGGACGGCCAGGTCACCGGCACGATGGACTTCTTCAGCACCGAGACCCTCGCCCCGTCCGCGCAACGGTTGGAGACCCTGCGCGCGATCGGCGTCCTGGTCTCCCAGGCGATCGAGCGGATCGCCACCGCCGAGCGCCAGGCCGACGCGGCGCAGGACATCGCGGCGGTGAACCGGGTCATCCACGAGGTGACCAGCGCCGACACCGCACAGGACGCGATCAGCCGCGCCCAGGTCGCGATCAAGGAGGGCTTCGGCTGGGCGTACTCCTCGGTGTGGGAGCTGGACGAGCAGCAGCGTGCCCTCACCTTCTTGCAGGAGCTGGGCGACGCCGGGGCGGAGTTCCGTCAGGTGACCCGGACCGCCTCCTTCGCCGAAGGGGTCGGACTGGCCGGACGTGCCTGGCGGGCACGGGACCTGGTGTTCGTCGCCGATCTGGGCGAGCTGACCGACTGCGTGCGCGCACCGGCCGCCCAGCGCGCGGGGGTGAAGTCGGGCGTGTGCCTGCCGATCCAGGTCAACGGACGGGTCGTCGGCACGATGGACTTCTTCGCCACCCGGACGCTGGACCTGTCCGACAGCCGCCGCGAGGCGCTGCGGAACACCGCCTTCCTGGTCGGACAGGCGCTGGAGCGGCACGCCGCCGCGGCGCGACTGCACACCGCGGGCCAGGAGCTGGTCACCTCGATCCAGGAGGTGGAGCGCAATGTGCTGGCCGCCACCACCGTCGCCGGTGACGGGCAGCGCCTGGCCGACGACGCCAACCGTGAGGTCGCCGGACTCGGTGCGTCGAGTGCCGAGATCAGCGAGGTGGTGACCGTGATCCAGCAGATCGCCGCCCAGACCAACCTGCTCGCCCTGAATGCCACCATCGAGGCGGCGCGGGCCGGGGAGGCAGGCCGCGGCTTCGCCGTGGTGGCACACGAGGTGAAGGAGCTCGCCAACGAGACCGCCGCCGCCACCACGCAGGTCGGGGAGAAGGTGCGCACCATCCAGCAGCAGGTGGACGGAGTGATCTCCTCGCTGGCCAAGATCGGCGGCGTGGTCGAGCGGATCAACGAGACCCAGCAGACCATCGGCGGGGTGCTGACCGAGCAGGTGGCGGTCACCAAGGCGATCCTGGACTGACACGGCCCGACACAGCCCGACACAGCCCGATACGGCCCGGCGCGGCCCGATGAGGCCGACGCGGGTTCGACGCCAGCGGGGCCGGGTGAGCACGACAGGTGGTCACCCGGCCGCTGCGATACTGGACGGATGACCGACGACCTGTTCGCCGCCCTGCGATGCGAGCCGGAGATCCCGTCGCCGGATCTGGTCGCCGTCGACGCCGCCGACCGGTTGATCCTGGACGAGGCGGCACCGGCGCTGGCGGATGCCGCGCCGGGGACGGTGGTGGTGATCGGTGACCGGTACGGGGCACTCACCCTGGGTGCGGCAGCGCGCTTCGGCCTGACCGGGCTGCGCAGTCACTCCGACCGGCTGACCGGTGAACTGGCGCTCGCGGCCAACGCCGAACGGGCCGGGATGACCGCCGCGTACCGGTCATGCGATCTGGTGCCCGAGCTGGTCGCGGGTGCCCGGGTGGTGGTGCTCGCCCTGCCCCGGTCATTGGACGCGCTGGACGAGGTCGCCGGCCTGATCGCCGCCCATGCCGACCCGCAGGTGGTCCTGGTCGCCGGGGGTCGGGACAAGCACATGTCACCGGCGATGAACGAGGTGCTGGGCCGTCATTTCTCGGCGGTGCACGCCAGCCGGGGTCGGCAGAAGTCCCGGGTGCTGCACGCCAGCGGCCCCGCTTCGGCGCCGGTCCGGTGGCCGGTCTCCGTGCGGCACGACGACCTGGGCCTGACCGTCTGCGCGCACGGGGCGGCCTTCGCCGGGGCGCGGATCGACATCGGCACCCGCTTCCTGGTCGAGCACCTGGCGGCGGCGGTGCCGGATGCCCGGCAGGCTGTCGACCTGGGCTGCGGCACCGGGGTGCTCGCCGGGACGCTCGCGCTGCGCCGACCGGACATCGGGGTGATCGCCACCGACGAGTCGGCCGCCGCCGTCGCCTCCGCCCGCGCCACCGTCGCCGCCAACGACCTGACCGACCGGGTGCGGGTGCAGCGGGCGCGGGGGACCGACGGCATCGCCGCCGGCAGCGTCGACCTGGTGCTGCTGAACCCGCCCTTCCACATCGGGGCGGCAGTGGAGGACTCCCTGGCGCGCGAGCTGTTCGCCGCCGCCGCCCGGGTGCTGCGGCCCGGTGGGGAACTCTGGTGCGTGTGGAACTCCCACCTGCGGTACCGCCCGAGCCTGGACGCGCTGGTCGGGCCGACCCGGCAGGTCGCCCGGAACCCGAAGTTCACCGTGACGGCGTCGACGCGCCGCTGACCGCCCCCGGGCCCCGAGCCCGACCGACTCGGGTCCGCCGGTCCGCGACCCCGCCGTCCGGTCCTGCGAACCCTGCTGGCCCGGGTTCGCAGCTGCGGGGCCGGGATCAGGAGGTGAGGGCGGCGAGGAAGCCCTGGTAGGCGGGTTTGGCCTGCAGGTCGTCGTCGAAGAGCAGGGGTGCCTCCAGCGGTCGGTCGCGGGGCCAGCTGCGCAGCCAGGTCCGGGTGTCGTAGAGGCCCCAGACGCTGATGAACTCGGGGTCGTGGGCGAGGAAGGTCTCCACCAGCTGCCGCACCAGGGTGCCCTGTGCGGTGAGCTGGTCGGCGGTGACCGTGTCGAGCTGCTGGTCGGGCGCGGTGAGGGCCACGTCGAGTTCGGTGATCGCCTGCCGCAGACCGAGGTCCGCCACCGCATCCAGCGTGGCGTCCACCTGAGCGACCGACGACCCGACCCGCAGGTGCATCTGGTGGCCCACCGCGTCGACCGGCACCCCGTCGGCGATGAGCGTGCTCAGCAGGGACGACAGGGCGCGGCGGCGGTCCGGGGCGTCGGTGTCGTAGTCATTGAGGACGAGCGTGACATCGGGACCGAAGACCGCACGGGCGGTGTCGAAGGCAGTGCCGATGTAGGTCGGGCCGAGGATGTCGTACCAGCGGGAGTGACGCAGACCGTCGCCCTCCCCGGGGTCCAGTGCCTCGTTGACCACGTCCCAGGAGTTCACCGGGTTCGCTGCGCCGTAGCGCTCGGTCAGGTGCTCGGCGATGGCCTGCATGTGGGTGCGCATGCGGTCCCGGAGCAGCTGTTGGTCGGCCGGGTCCGCGGTCAGGGGGCGGCCGTCCGGGTCGGTGAAGAACCAGTCCGGCGTCGACCGGTGCCAGACCAGGGTGTGGCCGTGCACCGCCAGGCCGTGCGCGACCGCGAAGTCCAGGATCGTGTCCATCGGACCGAAGTCGAACTGCCCCTCGGTGGGCTGCACCACCGACGGCTTCATCGCGTTCTCGGCGGTGAGCTGATCGAAGTGCCGTAGCAGCAGCTCCGCCGGGCGGCCGGTGAGGTCCTGCTCGGCGACCGCGGTGCCGATCGGCACGTCGGTGGATCCGGCCAGCGAGGCGATCTCCGTCTGGACCGGCGGTGTCGGCCGGGACACCCGGACCTCGTCCAGTCGCAGGTCGGCGAGGGTGTCGGCGCTCTCCAGGTACAGCCGCCACTGACCGTCGGTGGTGTCGGCGGGCAGGGTGACGGTGCCGGTCAGCTCGGTCCAGCCGTCGGCGGTGGCCCGTGCGTCCGCGACGTGCCAGAACTGCTCGGCGTCCCCGGTGCGTTGCAGGGTCATCCGCACGGTGCCGGAGCGCACGGCACCGGGATCGTCACCACCGCCCTGGCCCAGCCGGACCCAGGCGGCGACGGTGTGCTGGATGCCGGGGGAGACCAGCCCGGTGACATCCACCTGTGCCCCGTTCCACGGCGCCGACCGGCCGGTCACCAGCAACGACCCGGTCCCGGTGTGCGGCACCTCCTCGGAGCGGACCGCCTCGACGCCCTCACCCAGCGGTTCCCAGCCCGCCGCGTCCTGCTCCGGGTCGTCGAAGTCAGTGGTCAGCACCGTGCTCAGCTCAGTGGGGACGACGGGGGTGACGCTCGGTATGGGCTGCATGGTGGCACTCGCGGTGGGGGTCGGGGCCGGGGGATCGCGCAGGACCAGGACCACCAGCACGACGGCGACGACGGTGAGGGCGACGGTGCCGAGGATCAGGGCCGGACGGCGCACGGGGAACCTCTCGGTCGGCGGAGGGTGCGGGTGGGTCGCTAGCACCCGGGCGGGTGGCGAAGTCGTGACGTCGGCCCCCGGTGAGTGTCGAGGTCGTGACATCGACCCCGAGTTCGGCATCGAGGACAGCGACCTCGGGGCGGAACTGCCGAACTCGGCGGCGGAAGCCGAAGCGGGCCGGGGATGGGTGCGGGCGGAGGCGGGCGGCGGGCCGGGCGTGAGTGGCGGGGTGGGTGCGGGCGGAGGCGGGTGGTGGGGTGGGTGCGGTGCGGTGCGGTGCGCCCACGATAGGGCGGGTGGTGCCGGATCCGCGCGATGCGTCGGTCCGGGACCCTCGTCCCTTGGCGCGCGGTCGCGATTCGACGCATGGTGGAGATGGCAACGTCGAGGAGGGCGTCATGCGGAGCGCGATCGTGGTCGGGTACGACGGGTCGCCGCAGGCCGCCACCGCCGTGCGGTGGGCGGCCGCCCGGGCCAGGGAACGCGGCAGGCCGGTCGAGGTGGTGTGCGCCTGGGGATTCGCCGGGCAGCCGAATGGTGGAGCCGGGGACACCTGGCTCGGTCGACGGGTGGTCGAGCAGGTCCGGGAGGTGCCCGCCGAGGGGGCACGGATCGCGGCCGAGGCGGCGCCGGAGATCACGGTGCGGCCGGTGCTGGACTTCGGCTCGCCGGTGGCGGTGCTGACCGAGCGGGCGATCCATGCGCCGATGGTGGTGATCGGTCGCCACGGAGCCGGTCGCCGTGGTGGTCCGCTGATCGGGTCAGTGGCCTCCGGTGTGCTGCACAATGCGCCGACGGCGGTGGCCGTGGTGCCGGATGCCGCGCCGATCCGGCAGGGACCGGTGGTGGTCGGCTTCGACGGGTCGCCGGCATCCTTCGTCGCGATCGAGGAGGGGCGCGACGCCGCGGAGGCGTTGGGCGTCCCGTTGCAGGTCCTGGTGGCGTGGACCGCGGTGGCGCAGACCTCGGCGCCGCCGTTGTGCGGCCTGCGAGCGCCGTCCACCGCCGAGGGTGCCCGGCTCGCGGCGCAGCAGGTCGCCGACCGGGCGGTGAGCTGGTGCGCCACCCGGCCGGAGCTGCGGACCGAGGTACGGCTGGTCGAGGGGCGCGCGCAGGACGTGCTGGTGCGACGGTCGGCGGATGCGGCACTGGTGGTGGTCGGCGCCCGGGGACGGAGTGGGTTCGTCAGCCTCGTGCTCGGGTCGGTGAGCCGCGCGGTGGCCCACCGCGCCGAGTGCCCGGTGCTGGTGACCCGGGACCCGGAGGCGGTGAGCCGGGCGATCGGGGCGCTGTCGGCGGTGCCTCGACAGCGCGGCGGGCCGGCGGAGGACGCCCCGGTGGCACCGGAACGGACGGCGCGCTGAGTCGCGCGGTCCGGGGTGTTCCGGCTGAGCGCTGTGGAGCGGGCGCGGGTCCACTCGTTCCGGTGGTGGTCACGCCGCGCCGGTCGGGGCCTCGGTCGGGCCGGTCACACCCCGTCGGCCGGAGCCTCGGTCGGGTCGGTCACACCTCGCTGGTCGCCGGCGGGGTCCCGTCGGACCGTCACTCCCGTGGTGCGGCGGTGCTGCCCCGTTCCACCAGCCGGGTCGGCACCACGATCCGCTGATCGGAGAGCTGCTCGTGGTGCCGGATCTGGCGTAGCAGCAGGTCCATCAGCTGGTGCCCGATCAACTGGAAGTCCTGCTGCACCGTGGTCAGCGGCGGCCAGAGGAACTCGGCGAGCGGGATGTCGTCGAAGCCGACCACCGATACGTCCTGCGGCACCCGTAGCCCGGCCTCGGAGAGTGCGCGGATCAACCCGGCGGCCATCTCGTCGTTGGCGGTGAAGACGGCGGTGATCCGGTCGCGGCGGGCGGCGGCGGCGATCCGCTGGCCCTGCTGGTAGCCGGAGCGGGCCGACCAGTCGCCACGCAGGGGCTCGGGCACGGCGCGGCCGGAACCGATCAGGTGTTCGCGCCAGGTCTCGACCCGGATCTCGGCCGGAGCGGAGCTGACCGGTCCGGCGAGGTGGTGCACGGTGCGGTGGCCGAGGTCGAGCAGGTGTTGCACGGCCAGGTGGGTGCCGGTGACCTGGTCGGCGCCGACGGCGGGGTGGTGCCCGGCGAACCGGCTGTCGGACACGACCACCGGGACCCGGGGCGGCAGGGCGAGGTTGGTCGGGGTCGCCGTCTCGGCGCGGATGATGACCAGCCCGTCGATGGACTGGTGCGACAACCGGGCGGCGGCCTCGGTGACCTCGTCGGAGGAGGGCGAGCTGACGTCGACCAGGCTCACCGTGTAGCCCTCGGCCCTGGCTGCCTCGACCACGGCCTCGACGGTGCGGGACTCGCCGGTGCGGGCCAGGCGGTGGGCGATCATCCCGATGGTCCCGAAGCTGCCGGATCGCAGCGCGCGGGCGGCGTGGTTCGGCGAATACCCGAGCTCGTCCATCGCCGCGAGGACCCGGTCGCGGGTGGCGGGCCGGACGTTGTCGGCACCGGTGGACACCCGGGACACGGTCTGGGCGGAGACACCGGCCAGCCGAGCGACGTCTGCGATGGACGGGTTGGGGCGGGAGACCCGGGACATGCGGCGATGGTAGCGGTGATGACGTGAACATCCGAGCGGAACGGGTGAAATGGTGACGTCACCATTCCGTGACCATCCCGGTGTTGACGGCGATCCCGGCGCTGTGGCAGCGTGACGCCGCACCGGATGTTGACGTCAACATCAGCCCACGAAGGAGTGGCCCCCGTGACGCAGACCGTCCCACCCGCCCTGGCGAGACCCGCCGTGGCGGCCCCCGCTCGACGCAGCGCCCGGGGTGTCTCCCGGCGCTGGACCGGGTGGGGATTCGTCGGACCGTTCATGATCGTGTTCGCCCTGGTGTTCCTGGCACCCATCGGCTACTCGATCTACCTCAGCCTGTTCCGCCAGCAGCTGGTGGGCGGCAACGCCTTCGTCGGTCTGGACAACTACACCCGGGCGTTCAGCGACCCGCAGCTGTGGTCGGCGGCCGGTCGGGTGGCGCTGTTCCTGGTGGTCCAGGTGCCGATCATGCTCGGCATCGCGCTGCTGGTCGCGCTGGCCATCGACTCCGGGCGGCTGTACGGCAAGAGCTTCTTCCGGATCTCGATCTTCCTGCCCTACGCGGTGCCGGCCGTGGTCGCCACCCTGATGTGGGGCTTCATGTACGGCACCCGGTTCGGCCTGATCGGCAACATCAACGACGCCTTCGGGATCAGCCTCCCGAACCCGCTGTCACCCGATCTGGTGCTCGCCTCGATCGGCAACATCGTGACCTGGGAATTCGTCGGCTACAACATGCTGATCTTCTACTCGGCGCTGCGGGTCATCCCGCACAGCCTGTACGAGGCGGCGGAGATCGACGGCGCCGGGCAGTGGCGGATCATCTCCGCGATCAAGCTCCCGGCGATCCGAGGCGCGCTGGTGATCGCCACCATCTTCTCGATCATCGGGTCGTTCCAGCTGTTCAACGAGCCGAGCATCCTGCAGTCGTTGGCGCCGAACGCGATCACCACGTCCTTCACCCCGAACCTGTACGCCTACTCGCTCGGCTTCTCCGGCCAGCAGTACAACTACTCGGCGACGGTCGCGATCATCATGGGCGTCCTCACGATGATCGTCGCGTATGTCGTCCAGCTCCGCGGTATGCGGAAGGAGTCGTGACGATGTCCGCCACCGCCCTGCGCACCCGTACCCCGAGGGCCGACAAGCCCCGCACCCGACGCAGCCCGTTGCTCACCGTGCTGACCAGCATCGTGCTGCTCTACAGCCTGGTGCCCCTGGCCTGGCTGCTGATCAACGCGACCAAGACCCAGAACTCGCTCTTCGACTCCTTCGGCCTGTGGTTCAGCGGCGACTTCGCGCTGTTCAGCAACATCGCCGACACGCTCACCTACCAGGACGGCATCTTCGTCCGCTGGCTGCTGAACACGATCCTGTACGTGGTGGTCGGCGCCGGGGGAGCGACGCTGCTGGCGGTGCTCGGCGGCTACGGCCTGGCCAAGTTCCGGTTCCCGGGCAAGAAGGCCGTGTTCGCGATCGTGATCGGCGCGGTGGCCGTGCCGGGCACCGCGCTGGCCGTCCCGACCTTCCTGATGTTCAGCAAGATGGGCATTACCAACACGCCCTGGTCCGTCATCATCCCGTCCCTGATCTCCCCGTTCGGGCTGTACCTGATGTGGACCTTCGCCGCCGAGGCGATCCCGACCGAGCTGATGGAGGCGGCGCGGGTCGACGGTGCCAGCGAACTGCGCACCTTCGGCCAGATCAGCCTGCCGTTGCTCGGCCCCGGCATCGTCACGGTGCTGCTGTTCACCATGGTCGCGACCTGGAACAACTACTTCCTGCCGCTGATCATGCTGAAGAACCCCGACTGGTATCCGCTCACCCTCGGGCTCAACGCCTGGAACGCGCAGGCAGCCACTGCCGGTGGCCAGGCCATCTTCAACCTGGTGATCACCGGTGCCCTGCTGACCATCCTCCCGCTGGTCGTCGCCTTCCTCCTGCTGCAGCGCTACTGGCAGTCGGGGCTGGCGGCCGGCTCCGTCAAGGAATGACCCACCCCTTCTACACAATGATGTGAGGAACTGGCATGTCTCATCGCACTCTCTGGCGCACCGCCGCCGTGGTCGGGGCCCTCGCCCTGGGCCTGACCGCTTGCTCGTCCGGCTCCGGCTCCGGCGGTGACTCCACCGACGCCGCCGCCGACGGCGGGAAGCTCACCGTCTGGGCCTGGGACAACACGGTCGAGCCGATCGCCGAGCAGTACATGAAGGAGAACCCGGACGTCACCATCGACGTGGTGAACGCCGGCACCGGCAACGACCAGTACACCGCGCTGCAGAACGCCGTCGCCGCCGGATCCGGGGTGCCGGACATCGCGCAGATCGAGTACTACGCGCTGCCGCAGTTCGCCCTCGGCGGTGCGCTGGCCGACCTGTCCGACCTGGGCGCCTCCGACCTGGACGGCACCTTCAGCCCCGGACCGTGGAACGCCGTGCAGTCCGGCGACGGGATCTACGGCCTGCCCGCCGACTCCGGCCCGATGGCGATGTTCTACAACACCACCGTCTTCGAGAAGTACGGCATCGAGATCCCGACCACCTGGGACGAGTACGTCGCCGCGGCGAAGGCATTGCACGCCGCCGACCCGAACGTCTACATCACCAACGACACCGGTGACGCCGGCTTCACCACCAGCATGATCTGGCAGGCCGGCGGCAAGCCGTACAGCGTGAAGGGCACCGACGTCACCGTCGACTTCACCGACGAGGGCTCCGCGAAGTTCGCCGGGCTGTGGCAGCAGCTGATCGACGACGACCTGCTGGCCCCGATCAGCTCCTGGTCCGACGAGTGGTACCAGGGCCTGGGCAACGGCACCATCGCCACCCTGACCATCGGCGCCTGGATGCCGGGCAACCTGGAGTCCGGTGTCGCGCAGGCCGCCGGGCAGTGGCGGGTCGCCCCGATGCCGCAGTGGGAGGCGGGGCAGTCGGCCACCGCGGAGAACGGCGGCTCCGGTCTGTCGGTCACCGAGGCGTCGGCGAACAAGGAGCTCGCCTACGACTTCCTGCACTACGCCACCGTCGGTGACGGCGTCGCCACCCGGATCGAGATGGGCGGGTTCCCGGCGACCACCGCTGACCTGCAGTCCGACGAGTTCCTGAACAAGGAGTTCGACTACTTCGGCGGGCAGAAGATCAACGAGGTGCTCTCCCAGTCGGCGGAGGACGTCGTGGAGGGCTGGCAGTACCTGCCCTACCAGGTCTACGCCAACAGCATCTTCAACGACACCGTGGGCCAGGCGTACGTCTCCGGCACCACGCTGACCGAGGGACTGGCCGACTGGCAGCAGAAGACCATCAGCTACGGCAACGAGCAGGGCTTCACGGTCAAGTGATGAACAGCAGGTTCGAGATCGGCGAGCAGGACTTCCTGCTGGACGGGAAGCCGTTCCAGGTCATCTCCGGGGCGCTGCACTACTTCCGGGTCCACCCGGACCAGTGGGCGGACCGGATCCGCAAGGCCCGGCTGATGGGGTTGAACACCATCGAGACCTACGTGGCGTGGAACTTCCACGCCCCGAGGCCCGGGGTGTTCGACCTCACCGGGCAGCGGGACCTGGGCCGGTTCCTGGACCTGGTCGCCGCCGAGGGGATGTACGCCATCGTCCGGCCCGGCCCGTACATCTGTGCGGAGTGGACCGGCGGCGGACTGCCCGGGTGGCTGCTGGCCGATCCCGAGGTCGGGGTGCGCCGGCACGAGCCGCGCTACCTCGCCGCGATCGCGGAGTACTACGACCAGCACCTGCCCCTGGTGGCCGCCCGGCAGATCGACCACGGTGGGCCGGTCATCGCCGTGCAGGTGGAGAACGAGTACGGCGCCTACGGCGAGGACGCGGAGTACCTGCGCGCCCTGATCAAGCTGGTCCGCGGCCACGAGATCACCGTGCCGTTGCTCAGCTGCGACCAGGCCGACGACGCGATGCAGGAGCGGGGCTCACTGCCCGAACTGCACCGCACCGTCACCTTCGGTTCCCGGGCCACGGAGAAGCTGGCACTGCTGCGGCGGCACCAGCCCACCGGGCCGCTGATGTGCATGGAGTTCTGGAACGGCTGGTTCGACTCCTGGGGGCAGCACCACCACGTCGCCCCGCCGGAGACGAACGCGCAGGACCTGGACGATCTGCTCGCCCAGGGCGCGTCGGTGAACCTGTACATGTTCCACGGTGGGACCAACTTCGGTCTGACCAACGGGGCGAACGACAAGGGCACCTACCTGCCGATCACGACCAGCTACGACTACGACGCGCCGCTGGCCGAACACGGTGCGCCGACCGCGAAGTACCACGCCATGCGGTCGGTGATCGCCCGGTACGCCCCGGTGCCGGAGGAACTGCCCGCCGACCCGGAACCGGCGCCGGAGTTCGCGGTCACGCTGTCGACCGGGCTGTCGTTGCTGGACGCGATCGACGCCGGTCTGTTCGGCGACACCCGGCACTGGGACCGGCTGCCGACGATGGACGACGCCGAACAGTGGGACGGCCTGATCGCCTACCGCACCACGATCACCGCACAGGACGCGGTGCTCACGGTGGGGGAGGTACGGGATCGGGCGGTGGTGCTGCTGGACGGCGAACCGGTCGGCGTGCTGTCCCGCAGCACGCACGACACCACGGTGTCGCTGCCGCGCCGGGCCGGTGAGCTGACGGTGCTGGTCGAGGACCAGGGCCGGGTCAACTACGGGCAGCGGATCGGTGAGGCCAAGGGGCTGATCGGCGGTGCCCGGACCGCGGTCCGGGAGCTGACCGACTGGGACACGGTGTCCCTGGCCCTCGACCCGCTGGGGTCGGAGCTGCTGTCCGCCGTCGACCGCGGTGCCCGGCTCGACCCGTCCGCACCGGTGTCCGGTCCGGTGCTGGTCGCGGGCAGCTTCGACACCGTGGCGGGTGCCGATCACTTCCTGCGCACCGACGGCTGGGGCAAGGGACTGGTCTGGGTGAACGGCTTCCTGCTCGGCCGGTACTGGTCGGCCTCACCCACCGGGACGCTGTACGTGCCCGGTCCGCTGCTCCGGGAGCGGGACAACCGGATCGTGATCCTCGACCTGCACGGTGCCGCGCGGCCACGGGTCGGCTTCGTCGCCGGACCCGATCTGGGCCCGAGCGAGGAGTGACGACAGCGGCGGGGCCGGGTGGTGCGCGCACCACCCGGCCCCGCCGCGCTGTCAGGACAGTCGGGCCAGCAGCCCGGCGACCACGGTGGCCGACCGCTCCGCGGCGTCGTCCACATGGGTCAGGAAGTCGTCGGCACCGGCCGGGCCGCACAGGTCGGAGATGCCCCGGACCGCTAGGAACGGCACGCCGTAGACGTGCGCCACCTGGGCCAGGGCGGTGGTCTCCATGTCGGTGGACAGACCGGAGGGGAACTGCTCCCGCACCGGGCCGACCAGCTGCGCGTCGACGAACTGGTCGCCGGAGAGCATCAGCCCGGCCCGCAGCGTCAGGTCGCCCACCTCGGCGGCCAGGGCCGCCCGGCGCAGCTCGGGGTCACCGGTGTACACCGGCGGCATCCCCGGCACCTGGCCCAGCGCATAGCCGAACGCCCGGGCGTCGGCGCCGGTGTACAGGTGCTCCGTGCCGACCACGACCTCGCCGACGTGCACCCCGGCCTGCACGCCGCCGGCGGACCCGGCGGAGATCAGGGCGGCGGGCTGCCCACCGGCGGCACTGACCAGAACCAGGGCGGCCGAGGCGGCGGAGGCGGCGTTGGCCAATCCGATCCCGCCGCGTACCAGCAGCACCGGCTGCCCGGACAGCTCGATCTCGTGGTGCTCGGCACCACCCACGGTCACCGGCTCGGCGATGTGGTCCGCCCGCTCCAGGAACGGCGCCGCCTCGTCCGGCATCGCGACGGCGATCACCGCGCGCACATGCGTCAGGCTCATGCGGTGACCTGGCTCCACTCGTCGCGGTGGGCGAGGAAGGTCGTCGCCGCCTCCTGCGCGCCGGTCAGGGTGTGGTTGGCGCCCCAGCCGCACTGCACCTCGTTGGCGGCGGGCACCTCGGTGGCGGTGGTGATGTCGGTGAGGGTGGCGGCGACCAGCTCCTGCACCTCCTCCTGCGCCCACTCGCCCTGCAGGATCAGGTAGAAGCCGGTCTGGCAGCCCATCGGGGAGAAGTCGATCACCCGGTCGGAGTGGTTGCGGGAGTGCTCCGCGAACATGTGCTCCAGCGAGTGCACCACCGGCATCTCCAGGTGGGCCTTGTTCGGCTGGGTGAAGCGCACGTCGAACTTGCTGATCACGTCACCGGCGGGCAGCACCTTCTTGTCCGCGAGCCGGATGTACGGCGCGGCGACGGTGCGGTGGTCCAGGTTGAACGACTCGACGTTCATGCGGGGCTGGTTCACGGATGCTTCCTCTGCTCGGGGCCAGACCGATCCATTGTGCAGCGTGCGGGGTCGGCGTGGCATTCCCGGTCCAGCGCTTCGTGCCGCCCGGTCAGCCGAACCTGGCGGCCCGGCGCGGTCGCGGCCGGTCCCGGCCGGTCGTGCGGTGCTCGACCAGCTCCAGCAGTCGCACCACCCGCCCGCGGTGCGGCGCCCACGGCCGCAGGGCGTCCAGCACCTCGTGCTGCTCGACCCGGTGCCCGACCGCGGCGGCGACCAGGCGGGGCAGATGCAGGTCGCCCACGGACACCGCATCCGGGTCGCCCAGCACCCGGCGGGCCACCTCGGCGGCGGTCCACGGCCCGATCCCGGGCACGACGCACATCCGCCGGGTCAGCTCCGCCGTCGACCCGAGGCCCACCGCCTGTTCCAGCTTGGCGGCGACCGAGGCCACCCGCCGGATCGCACCGGTGCGGGCGTCGTCCACCCCGGCGCGTCGCCAGTCCCACACCGGCACCTCGCGCCAGCCGGCCGGGTCGGGGGCGACCCGCATCCCCTCCGGCGCCGGGCCGGGGGCGGGCGAGCCGTGTCGCCGGACCAGGAACGACCAGGCAGCCTGCGCGTCGACGGTGACCACCCGCTGCTCCAGGACGGCGGGGACCAGGGAGCCGAACAGGTCGAGGCTGCGGGTCATCCGCAGACCGTGCAGGGCGCGGGCGGCGCGGTGCAGGCCGAGATGTCCGGCCGGGTCGAAGGTGCGCGGGTCGTCGTGGTCGCCGAGCAGGGCGGGCAGGGTGTCCAGCACCCGATCGGCACCGGGTCCCCACGCGGTGCCGGTGACCTCGCCCGGCCGGGCGGTCAGGTGCAGGGTGGCCGGGCCGTCCGGGGTGCGGACCGTCCGCCAGATCGATCCGTCGGCGACCACCCGCAGGGTCGGGTCACCCGCACCCCGGCGCAGGGCGCTCAGGGTCAGTCGGAGGTCGAGGGGACCGTCCGGGCGATGGGTGCGGGACGACGGCACCGCGCCAGCATGCCGGACGGCGCCGACATGCCCACCATCCCGCAGGTCACACGCGCCCCCACGATCGCCCGCCCGGCCCGCCGCTCGCCGTCGCCCACGCCGAGTTCGATGGTTCGCGCCCGAGTTCGGCAGTCCCGACACCGAACTCGGGGCGGAACTGACGACCTCGAGGCCGCCCGGCCCGCTGCTCAGGCGGCTCGGTCGGCCAGCGTCCGGCGCACCCACGCGAGCATGCTGTCGAGGTAGACCGCGCGGGGCCGGTCGGCGGACAGGGTGAGGTCGTGGATCCCACCGGGCACCCGCAGCTCGATGACGTCGGGTCCGAGCTGCCGCGATCGGGCCCAGATCTGCCGCACGTCCAGCACCGTGTCCTGCGCGTCCAGCAGCGGATTGTCCAGCCGGTTCGGACCGGATTCCGCGGCGGTGGCGACCAGGACCGGCGCCTCGATGCCCAGCCCGCGCGCCAACCGGGCTTGACCACGGCGCACGGCCCGCAGCCACCCGGCACGCACCGGGAACCCGTCGGCGGGCTTCATCGTCAGGTCGTAGTCCCAGCGGCCGCCGTGCGCACGGTGCAGGTGGTAGGAGTACGCGGAGGGCCCGTCGGCGATCACCCGGTCCGGGTCCAGCGGCCCCAGGGTGTCCAGCACCCAGGTCGACACCACCCGCTGGAACCAGCGCGCGTTCAGGTCGAACCACGGACTGTTCAGCACGAGCGCGTCCACCGCCTCCCGCCCCGCCGGACTGGCCGCCCATAGCGCCGCCGTCAGGCCGCCGGTCGAGTGGGCGTGCAGCACCAGCCGGTCGTGGTCGAGGGCCCGCAGCCACCGGGCGGCCAGCGCCAGGTCCACCCGGTACTCGGCCAGGTCGGCCACGGTGTGCGGCAGTTGCCCGGGCCGCCACGACCTCCCGCACCGGCGCAGATCGAGGGCGTAGAACGCCAGCCCCGCCTCCCGGGCGGCGTCGGCCAGGTGGGTCTGGAAGAAGTAGTCGTTGAAGCCGTGCAGGTGCAGCATCGCCGGACCGGCCGTCTGCGCACCGTGCCGGACCAGGGTGGCGACCAACGAGGGGTCGTGCACGGACACCGGCAGCTCCGCCGACTCCCAGCCCGGGCCGAGCGGATCGGGCCGCCAGTCGAGCGTCATGCCGTCGCCCGGGGACGCACGGCGAGCAGCAGCCCACATCCGACGGCGATCACCAGCACGATGCCCAGGATGCCCCACCGCTGACTGCCGGACACCCCGACCGCCACGGAGAACGCCAGCGGCGACAGGAAGCTCGCGGCCCGCCCCGTGGTGGCGTACAGCCCGAACATCGCGCTCTCCCGACCCGGCGGGGTGACCCGGAGCAGCAGGCTGCGGCTCGCCGACTGGGCGGGCCCGACGAACAGGCACAGCAGCAGCCCGCAGACCCAGAACGCCGCCTGTCCCCGGTCGGCGAGGGCGAAGGTCGCGATGCCGGTGATCACCAGGCCGACCAGCGCCGCCAGCACGATCCGACGCGACCCGAGCACGTCGTCCCAGCGTCCGCAGACCAGGGTGGCGACCCCGGCCACCACATTCGCCGCCACCGCGAACACCAGGACGCCGGAGGCGCTGAACCCGAACGTCCCGGAGGCGATCACCGCCCCGAAGGTGAACACCCCGGTCAGCCCGTCCCGGTACACGGCGCTGGCCAGCAGGAATCCGACGGTGCCCCGCAGACCGCCCGCCTCCCGCCAGAGTCCGCGCAGATCGGCCAGCACCCGGCGGTAGCTCTCCACGAAGCCGACCCGAGGTGCCCCGGCGACCACCGGTGGTTCCGGCACCGCGATCAGCACCGGCACCGCGAACACCCCGAACCACACGGCGGAGGCGAAGACGGCGGCCCGGATGTTCGCGCCGTTGTCCGCCGTCACCCCGAACCAGCCCACGTCGGGCTGCACGAAGCCGACCAGCAGCACCGCCAGCAGCACGATGCCGCCCAGGTACCCGGCGCCCCAGCCGATCCCGCTCACTCGACCCACCGTCGCCGGGGTGGAGACCGTGGACAGCAGCGCGTTGTAGTGCACCGACGCCAGCTCGAAGGTCACGGTGCCCACCGCCAGCAGGGCGATCCCGGCGACCAGGTTCAGGGTCAGCGCGTCCGGGTCCGGCACGACGAGCGCCATCGCCGCACAGACCAGCACCGTCAGCCCGGTGAGCCAGGCCAGCGCCCGGCGCCGGTGTCCGGTGCCGTCGGCCCGGCGGCCCAGCGCGGGGGCCAGCACCGCGACCAGCACCCCGGCGATCGTCAGCCCCCAGCCCAGCCAGGACGAGTGGGTCGCCAGCTCCCGATCCAGTGCGGCGCCCGACAGGCCGGGTGTGGCGAAGGCGTCGCTGGTCAGCCACCGGGTGAACACGAAGGTCGTCACCACCGCGTTGAACGCGGCGGACCCCCAGTCCCAGGCTGCCCAGGCCAGCACGCGGCGGCGAGGGATGACGGGGGTGTCGACGACTGCTGTCTGCGGGGCCACGGCCACGGTGTACCGCCTCCGTCCGTCCGGCCGGTGAACAGCGGGTGGCTGCCGGGCGCGGTTGCTGGGCCAGGCGTCGGTGCCTAGCGTCGGCCAGCATGGTAGGCGAGATCCGGATCGGCATCTCCGGCTGGCGCTATGCCCCCTGGCGTGGCGACTTCTACCCGCGCGGCCTGCCGCAGCGCGCCGAACTGGCCTACGCCGCCGAGCGGATGACGGCGATCGAGGTGAACGGATCCTTCTACGCCCTGCAACGGCCGGCCTCGTACCAGCGGTGGCGGTCCGAGGTGCCGGACGGATTCCGGTTCAGCGTCAAAGGGCCCCGGTTCATCACGCACATGAAGAAGCTCGCCGACGCCCGCACCCCGTTGGCCAACTTCTTCGCCTCCGGGGTCCTCGCCCTCGGCCCGGTGCTCGGCCCCGTGCTGTGGCAGCTGCCGCCGACCCTGGTCTACGACGCCGACCGGTTGCGCGCCTTCGCCGCCGAGCTGCCGCGCAGCACCGGGGCAGCCGCCGCCCTCGCCCGGCAGCACGATGAACGGTTGGACGGTGAGGGGCGTGCCTGGACCGCGAGCGAGGACGACCGGCCGATCCAGCATGTGCTGGAGGTGCGGCACGACACCTTCCGCACGCCGGAGTTCCCGGAGCTGCTGCGCGAGCTGGGCATCGGTCTGGTGGTCGCCGACACCGCCGGTCGCTGGCCGTACTTCGAGGACGTCACCGCCGACCTGGTCTACGTCCGGCTGCACGGCGACAGCGAGCTGTACGTCTCCGGCTACGACGACCCGGCGCTCGATCGGTGGGCGGCGAAGGTGCTCGACTGGGCCGACCGGGGGCTGGACGTCTGGGTGTTCTTCGACAACGACACCAAGGTGCGGGCGCCGAAGGACGCGATGGCGCTGATCGAGCGCGTGCGGGCGGCGCGGACCTAGCGGCCCCGGAGCCGATCGATCTCGCGTCGCTCCCGCTTGGTCGGTCGCCCGGCACCGCGATCCCGCTGCGCCGCCAGGGCGATGTGCTCCTTCGGCGGAGGCGGGGGAGTGTCGTCCCGGTAGCACTGCACGGCCACCGGCGGTCCGACCCGCCGTTCGATCACCGCCCGCACCACGACGACCCGTTCCGGACCCTCGCCGCGCACCCGGACCTCGTCGCCGATCTTCACGCTCGTCGCGGGCTTGGCGCGCTCACCGTTCACCCGGATGTGCCCGGCGCGGCACGCACTGGCCGCCGCCGCCCGGGTCTTGGTCAGCCGGACCGCCCACACCCACCGGTCCACCCGGGTCTGCGCCGGCCCGGCCGGCACCCGCGGCGCGGCGACCTCCGGGCGCTGCTCCTGCCCGGCGCCCGGCGCGCCCGGTGACCCAGCAGGCAGTTCCCGACCCGATCCGGGCGGAACGCGGCTCACGCGCGGGCCCCTCGGCGTCTGGCGGTGCAGCGCAGGCTGCGGGCGTTGTTCATCGGCGGTGTTCGACCGCTGTGGCCAGGAGATCGGCCGCGTCGTGGCCGCCGGGACGCGCGCCCGTGGCAGCAGCCTGTTCGACCCGGCGCAGCAGCAGCGCGTTCACCGGCGTCGCGACCCCGTGCAGCCGGCCGAGCAGCACGATCTCCCCGTTCAGCCAGTTCGCCTCGACGGACCCGGCACCCCGCTGCAACGACTGCCAGGTCGAGCCACCCCCGCGCTCCTGACCCGGCAGGTCCACCAGCGTGTAGCCCTCCCGGGCGGCGGCCTGCTCGTCCTCGCCCGTCCAGGCGATCCCGGCGGCGACCAAGACCCGCTCCGCCTCGTCGACGGCCGCGTGCAGCAGCTCCCGGGCCGCGTCGTTGCCGCGCAGCGGCCCGCACAGCGCCTCGACGGCGTTGCCGAGGTTCGACAGCAGCTTCGCGTACTTCCAGGCCAGCACGTCCGACACCACCGGCGCACGGAACCCGGCTGCCGTCAGGTCCTCGGAGACGGTGACCAGGTCCGGGTCCGTGCGGTCGGACACCGGCACGGTTCCCAGGGTCAGCACCCCCGCCACCGGCGCGCCCGCCGCCGACACCCGACCCGGCTCCAGGAACGTGGCGGGCAGCCACACGCACATCCCGGCCACCCGGTCGAACCGGCGCAGCGCGCTGCGCTCGTTGTCCACCCCGTTCTGCGCCAGCACCAGCAGCAGCTCCTGCGCCGCCGTCCGCTCCGGGAAACCGTCCACCGGCCGATCCGCCCACGCCGCCAGGGTCGCCGCCGTGTCCTGGCTCTTCACCGCCAGCACCAGGACGTCCCCGGTACGCAGCTCGACCTGCTCCGGCCCGGCGGCGGTGGGCGCGTGCAGCACCCGGGTGCCGTCCGGCGTGGTCAGCCGCAGCCCCTCGTCCCGCATCGCCGCCAGGTGGGCGCCCCGGGCGACCAGGACGACCTCCCGTCCCGCCTCGTGCAGCAGCCCGCCGATGGTCCCGCCGACCGCGCCGGCGCCGATGATCACGTATCGCACGCAGGTCACGGTGCCACAGCACGCACCGGGACGACAGTTACCGTGTGGTCCCATGACTACACCTTCCCTGGTCGCCATCACCGGCGGCCGCGTCGTGCCCGTGTCCGCCCCTGTCATCGAGGGCGGCACCGTCCTGATCCGCGACGGCAAGATCGAGGCCGTCGGCGCCGACGTGCAGGTCCCGGCGGACGCCCGGGTGATCGATGCCACCGGCAAGTGGGTGCTGCCCGGGTTCATCGAGGCGCACGGCCACGTCGGCATCGACGAGGAGGGGCTCGGCTGGGCCGGGAACGACACCAATGAGATGACCGGGCCGAACATGGCCGGGGTGCGGGCGCTGGACGCGATCAACATCGAGGACGAGGGTTTCCGGGACGCGCTGTCCGGCGGTATCACCTCGGTGGTGGTCAAGCCGGGGTCGGGCAACCCGATCGGCGGCCAGACGGTGGCGATCAAGACCTGGGGCGGTCGCACCGTCGACGAGCAGGTCATCTCCACCACGGTGAGCGTGAAGGCGGCGCTGGGCGAGAACCCGAAGCGGGTGTACGGCGACAAGAAGCAGACCCCGTCCACCCGGCTGGGCGTGGCCTACGTGATCCGGCAGGCGTTCACCGAGGCGCAGCACTACCGGGCGGCCAAGGCGGCGGCGGAGGCGAAGGGTGAGCCGTTCAAGGCGGACCTGACGCTGGACACCCTGGCCCGGGTGCTGGACGGCGAGCTGGTGTGGGACCAGCACACCCACCGGCACGACGACATCGCCACCGCGATCCGGCTGTCGGAGGAGTTCGGCTACAAGCTGGTCGTGAACCACGGCACCGAGGGCAACAAGATCGCGGACGTCCTCGCGGAGAAGGACATCCCGGTGATCTACGGGCCGACGTTCACCTCGCGGTCCAAGGTCGAGCTCAAGGACCGCGCGGTCACCAACCTGGTCGACATGGTGCGGGCCGGGGTGCGGGTCGCGATCACCACCGACCACCCGGTGGTGCCGATCAACTTCCTGGTGCACCAGGCCACGCTGGCGGTGAAGGACGGTCTGTCCCCGCAGGTCGCGATCGAGGCGCTGACGGTGAACCCGGCGCAGTTCCTCGGGCTCGACGGGCGGATCGGTGCGCTGGAGCCGGGCCGGGACGGTGACGTCGTGGTCTGGTCCACCGACCCGCTGGACGTGCACGCCCGGGCCGAGCACGTGCTGATCGACGGTCGCACGGTCTTCACCTGGTCCGAGGACGAGGGGGCCCGCACGGTCGAGCGGTCGGAGCGCTTCGCGCGCTGAGCCGTGACGACGGGGCGGCGCGTGCCGTCCTGTGCCGCCCCGTCGTCGAGGGCCGGGAACCTGGGGGAGCCCGGAGACCGTTTCGTAGCCCACTCCCAGGAAAGCCCCAGCCCCCTTCCTGGTTGCCGCCGTCTACTTCTTGCCATCGCCGCCACTGGGGCGCCGGTCAGCAGGAGGTAGTCATGGAGCAGCAGCCGTTCGACCCGCAGCAGCAGTACCTCGGGCCCGAGCAGCCCGTCGCGCCCGTGTCCGTGCGCCCCCGCCGACGTCGCACCGCGATCGCCCTGTTCGCCTCCGGGGTGCTGTCCCTCGGGCTGATCGGCGGCGGGATGGGCATCGGGATCGCCATCGCCGACCACGGCACCGACCTCGCTGCCGCGCCGAGCACGGATGCCCAGAACCAGCTCCCGACCTTCGGCACGTTCGGCGGTCAGCTCGGGCAGGGCCAGGGCGGGCAGGGCCAGAGCGGGCAGCAGACGACGCCGGGCGAGCAGGTGCAGGGCTCGTCGTCGCTGGACGTCACCGAGGCCACGGCGGAGCAGTCCACCGGGGTCGTCCTGATCAACACCGTGCTCGGGTACAACTCCGCCGAGGCCGCCGGCTCCGGTGTGGTGCTGACCTCCACTGGCCTGATCCTCACCAACAACCACGTGGTCGAGGGCTCCACCGAGATCCAGGTGACGGTGCCCGCGACCGGCCAGACCTACACCGCCACCGTGGTCGGCACCGACTCCACGGCGGACATCGCGGTGCTCCAGCTGCAGGGTGCCTCCGGGCTGACCACGGCCACCGTCGACAAGGACGGCGACCCGGCCGTCGGTGACACGGTGACCGCGGTGGGCAACGCCGAGGGCGGCGGCACGCTGATGGCCGCCACCGGTCCCGTCACCGGGCTGGAGCAGTCGATCACCACGCAGTCCGAGGGCGTGTCCAAGGGGGAGGACCTGACCAACCTGATCCAGGTCGACGCGGATGTGGTCTCCGGTGACTCCGGGGGTGCGCTGATCGACGACCAGGGTGAGGTGGTCGGCATCACCACCGCCGCGTCCTCCGGCTCGTCCAACATCACCGGCTACGCGATCCCGATCGAGGACGCGCTGACCGTCGCCAAGCAGATCGTCTCCGGCGAGGCGTCGGACACCGTGACGATCGGTCTGCCGGCCTTCCTCGGCGTGCAGCTGTCCACCACCAGCGCCGGGCTGCCCGGCGCGACCGGCACCGGAGCCGTGGTCGGCGGCGTGATCGCCGACACCCCGGCCGCCCAGGCGGGTCTGGCGGCCGGTGACACCATCACCGCGGTGGACGGCACCACCGTGACCTCCGGCGACGAGCTGAGTGCGGCGCTCGCCGACCACGCGCCCGGTGACCAGGTCCAGCTGACCTGGACCACCGCCACCGGTGCCTCGCAGACCGCGACGGTGACCCTGATCGAGGGCCCCGCCGCCTGACCGGCCGGTCGCGGGTGCGGCGCCTGCCTCCCTCGCTCGACCGGCCACCCGGACCCCGCGCCTCCATCCCCTGGGCGCGGGGTCCCGCGGTGCTCTTTACATCGATGTAAAGCTGCGGCAGAGTGGCAGCCGTCGGTCACCCCCGACCCCGCCCCGCAGAGTCGCGGCGCGGCGATTCCCCGGAAGGACCCAGCGTGGCAGCTCCCACCGCACGCCTCACCGTCGACCCCGCCCTGATCGTCTCGCCGGTTCGTCCGCGCACCTTCGGCTCCTTCGTGGAGCACCTCGGTCGCTGCGTGTACACCGGCATCCACGATCCCGCCCATCCCAGTGCCGACGCGGACGGCTTCCGCCAGGACGTGATCGACCTGGTCCGGGAGATGGGCGTGACCGCCGTCCGCTACCCGGGTGGCAACTTCGTCTCCGGCTACCGCTGGGAGGACGGCGTCGGCCCGCAGGACCAGCGCCCGGCCCGGCTCGACCTGGCCTGGCACTCCCTGGAGACGAACCAGGTCGGCACCGACGAGTTCATGCGCTGGGCCGCCAAGGCCGGCGTCGAGCCGATGATGGCGGTCAACCTCGGCACCCGTGGCGTGCTGGAAGCCGTCGACATCCTGGACTACTGCAACGGCACCGCACCGACCGCCCTGGCCGACCAGCGTCGGGCCAACGGCGGCGAGCAGCCCTACGGCGTGCGGATGTGGTGCCTCGGGAACGAGATGGACGGACCGTGGCAGACCGGCCACAAGACCGCCCACGAGTACGGCCGGATCGCCGCCGAGGCCGGGCGCGCCATGCGTCAGGTCGACCCGAACCTGGAGCTGGTGGCCTGCGGGTCGTCGGGTCCGAACATGGACACCTTCGGCGAGTGGGAGCGCGTGGTGCTCACCGAGTGCTACGACCAGGTCGACTACATCTCCATCCACCGCTATTACGAGGAGACCGACGGCGACCTGGCCAGCTTCCTCGGCAGTGCCGTCGACATGGACGCGTTCATCGAGGACGTGGTCGCCACCGCCGACAGCGTGCGCGCGGCCCTGAAGAAGGAGAAGCGGATCCAGCTCTCCTTCGACGAGTGGAACGTCTGGTACCAGTCCCGCGCGGAGTCGATCGTGCCCTCCGGTGACGACTGGCCGGTCGCCCCGACGCTGCTGGAGGACAAGTACAACGCCGCCGACGCCGTGGTGGTCGCGAACCTGCTGATCAGCCTGCTGCGGCACAACGACCGGGTGCACGCCGCCTGCCAGGCCCAGCTGGTCAACGTGATCGCGCCGATCATGACCGAGCCGGGTGGCCGGGTGTGGAAGCAGACGATCTTCCACCCCTTCGCCCAGATCGCCGCCCTGGCCAAGGGCGATGTGCTGGACGTGCGGCCGACGTCGATCACCTTCCCGACCGCCCAGCACGGCGACGTGCCGGCGGTGGACGCGGTCGCGACCTGGGACTCCTCGACCGGCACCGGGTCGGTGCTGGTGGTCAACCGGCACCCGGAGCAGGCCACCGACCTGAGCGTGGACCTGTCCCGGTTCGGTGACGTGCACGTCACCGCCGCCACCACCCTGCACGCCGACGACCCGTACGCCCGCAACAGCGCCGACGACCCGGAGCGCGTGGCCCCGGTCGCCCGCGAGGACGCCCAGCTCACCGACGGTGTCCTCACCCTCGATCTGCCGGCGGTCTCCTTCTCCACCATCGCGTTCAGCCGCTGACGACGCACGAAGGGCCCGGTCCGAGGTGGACCGGGCCCTTCGCTGTGTGAGCGGACTCAGCCGCGCAGCTCCAGGTACTTCGCGATCAGTGCCTGGGTCGACGGGTCCTGACCCGCCAGCGCGTCGGTGTCGCCCTCGACCGCCGGGGCGATCTCCAGCGCGAGCTTCTTACCCAGCTCGACACCCCACTGGTCGAAGGAGTCGATGCCCCAGACCACGCCCTGCACGAAGGTGATGTGCTCGTACAGCGCGATCAGCTGGCCGAGCACCGACGGGGTCAGCTCCGCCGCCAGGATCGAGGTCGTCGGCCGGTTGCCGGAGAACACCCGGGCCGGGACGATCTCCTCCGCGGTGCCCTCGGCGCGCACCTCGTCGGCGGTCTTCCCGAAGGCCAGCGCCTTGGTCTGCGCGAAGTAGTTCGCCAGGAACAGCGCGTGCACATCGGTCTCGCCGTCCTTCAGCGGGTGCGCCGGGTTGGCGACCGCGATGAAGTCGGCGGGGATCAGCCGGGTGCCCTGGTGGATCAGCTGGTAGAACGCGTGCTGACCGTTGGTGCCGGGCTCGCCCCAGAACACCTCACCGGTCTCGGTGGTGACCGGCGAGCCGTCCCACCGCACCGACTTGCCGTTGGACTCCATGGTGAGCTGCTGCAGGTACGCCGGGAACCGGTGCAGGTACTGCGCGTAGGGCAGCACCGCGTGGGTGTGCGCCCCGAGGAAGTTCACGTACCAGACGTTCAGCAGGCCCATCAGCACCGGCACGTTCTGCGCGAACTCGGTGGTGCGGACATGCTCGTCGACGGTGTGGAAACCGGCCAGGAAGTCCGCGAAGCCCTCCGGGCCGATCGCGATCGCCAGCGAGGTGCCGATCGCGGAGTCCACCGAGTACCGGCCGCCGACCCAGTCCCAGAAGCCGAAGGCGTTCTCCGGGTCGATGCCGAAGGCCGCCACCTTGTCCAGGGCGGTCGACACCGCGACGAAGTGCTTCGCGACGGCGTCGGTCCGAGCGTCCTCGGTGTCATCGATCGCCCCGGCGGCGATCAGCCCGCGCCACAGCCAGTCCCGGGCCAGACGCGCGTTGGTCAGCGTCTCCAGGGTGCCGAAGGTCTTGGAGGCCACGATGAACAGCGTGGTGGTCGGGTCCAGGTCCTTGACCTTCTCCGCCAGGTCGGTCGGGTCGATGTTCGACACGAACCGCAGCTCCAGGCCGTCCTGGACGTAGGGCTTGAGCGCCTCGTACGCCATCACCGGACCGAGGTCCGATCCGCCGATGCCGATGTTCACCACGGTGGCGACCCGCTCGCCGGTCACGCCGGTCCACGCACCGGAACGCACCTTCTCGGCGAAGGCGTAGACCTTGGCCAGCACCTCCTGGACATCCGCGTCGACGTGCTGGCCGTCGACCACCAGCTCCGGGGTCGCGCCCTGCGGGCGGCGCAGCGCGGTGTGCAGCACCGCACGGTCCTCGGTCACGTTGATGTGCTCACCGGCGAACATCGCCGTCAGGCGGCCGGACAGGTCCACCTCGTCCGCGAGCCGGGTCAGCAGATCCAGCGTCTCGTCGGTGATGAGGTTCTTGGACAGGTCCACGTGCAGGTCACCGACCTGCCGGCTCAGTCGGGTCGCCCGCTCCGGGTCGGCGGCGAACCAGCCGCGCAGATCCGGGGTCAGCCCGTCGCGGTGCGCGGTCAGGGCGGTCCACGCGCCGGTCGCGGTCGCGTCGATGGGTGTGCTCACAGGTCTCCCTCTCGAGTGCACAGTGCGTCAGGCACCAACCGTAGTCCCGCCTCCACCCGCCTCGCCCGGGACCCGCGGCCGGAGCCCTGAGCCCGTGCGCGGTCGGGCAGGATGGGCGGGTGCTGGTGTGCTGCGGGTTGGTGACCCTGGACGTGTCGCAGGTGGTCGAGGCGGTCCCGGCCCCGGACCAGAAGGTGGTGGCCGAGGGGCTCGCGGTGACCTTCGGCGGACCGGCAGCCAATGCCGCCGCCACCGCCGTCGCTCTGGGTGTGCCCGCCCGACTGATTACCGCCGTGGGCGCAGGGCCGATCGCCGAACTGGTGCGCGCGGGCCTGACCGACGCCGGGGTGGCGGTCACCGACCTGGCGGCGGACACCGATGCCAGCCCTCCGGTGTCCACGGTGCTGATCACCCGAGCCACCGGACAGCGCGCCGTCGCCTCGGTCAACGCCGTCGGGATGCCGACCCTGCCCGCCCCGGACGCGGGCCTGCTGGACGAGGCGACGGCGCTCCTGGTGGACGGGCATCACCTGAGCGCGGCGGTGCCGCTGGCGGCCGAGGCGCGGCGACGGGGGATCCCGGTGCTGCTGGACGGCGGATCGTGGAAGCCGGGACTGGAGCTGTTGCTGGCCCAGGTCGATCACGCGGTGCTCTCGGCGGACTTCGCGCTGCCGGGTCACGCCGACCCGGGACCACCCGCGTCCATCCGGCCCGCCGAGCAGATCCCGGTCATGCCTGCGGGCGACGACGACCCCGCCTGTGCCGCCCTGCTGGACCGCTGGCCGACGGTCCGGTCGGTGGCGCGCTCGGCGGGGGCGGGACCGGTGCGGCTGGTGGAGCGGGGGAGCGACCCGGTGCTGCTGCCGGTGCCCACGGTGCCGCGCGTGGTGGACACCCTGGGCGCCGGGGATGTGCTGCACGGTGCGATCGGTGCCGAGCTGGCCCGCGGCGCGGCGATCGGCGACGCCCTGCGGGCCGGGATCGCGGTGGCGACCCGGTCCACCCAGTACCCGGGCGCCCTCGGCTGGACCCGCGCGGACGCCTGACCGGTGGGCGATATGTCGCGCGGGTGAACCGCCGGTCACGTTCCGGTCACGGTTGCCTGAACCCCTTGCGTCGGAGTTTGTAAGGAAGCTTCACTAACAAACATGACCACAGCGACGCGGTCGGCCGGTCGCCCTGCTCCTCGGGGAGTCGGGCGGACCCTGCGACCCACCGGCAAGCTCCTTCCGGAGCACGGCCGCGCGCACAACCGCTCGCTGGTCCTGCAGCACCTGTTCCACAACGGCCCGTCCTCCCGCGCCGACCTGGCCCGCAGCACCGGTCTGACCCGGGTGACCATCTCCGACCTGGTCTCGGTGCTGATCTCCGAAGGGCTGGTCGCCGAGCTGGGCATCCGGCCCGAGGGCAAGGTGGGCAAGCCCGCGACCCTGGTCGGGATGCGCACGGAGGAGTTCCACGTCCTGGCGGTGGACCTGGCCGACGACGCGAAGCTGCGCGGCGCGGTGATGACCCTGACCGGCACCGTGGTCGCCCGGCACTCGGCCTCCCTGGACGGCCGCACCGGCGCCGACGCGGTGACGGTGCTGGAGGACCTGTGCCGGGAGCTGCTGTCGGCGGCCGCGAGCCGGCCGGTGATCGGGATCGGGATCGGCTCCCCGGGTGTGATCGACCCCCGCGGTGTGGTGATTTCCGCACCGAACCGCGCCTGGTACGACCTGCCGCTGGCGGCCACGCTCACCGACACCCTGGGCGTGCCGGTCTACGTGGCGAACGACGCGAACACCCGGGCACTGGGGGAGTACACCTACGGCGGGGCCGCCGGGGCCGGACTGATGGTGGTCACCATCGGTCAGGGCGTCGGCGCCGGACTGGTGCTGGACGGCATGCTGGTGCGCGGCCCGAACAGCGCGGCGGGGGAGATCGGCCACGTCACCGTGGTCGACGACCGTGACCTGCGCGCCGGTGACCCCGAACCGCTGCTGTGCGCCTGCGGTCGCTCCGGCTGCCTGGAGACCCTGCTGTCGCTGCCGGCGCTGCGCCGCGCCACCACCGACCGCAGCCCCGAGGATTCCGACGCCGTGCTGGCGTCGGTAGGACGGAAGCTGGGCGTGGCCCTGGCACCCGTCGTCAGTGCGCTCAACCTCTCCGAGGTCCTGCTCTCCGGTCCGCCGGAACTGCTCGACGGACCGCTGAGAGAGGCCGCGCTCACCACTGTCCGGAGCCGGACCATGCCGTTGATCGGCGATGACCTGGCGATCAGGACGGGCTCGTTGGACCAGGACGGGGCGCTGTCCGGCGCCGCCGCCCTGGTCCTGAACGGCCAGCTCGGAGTGACGTGACCACCCCGAGCCGGCCTCATGCAGTGCTGGTTTCAACCCGGCGACGCCAACCGGCGCTCGCCTCGCATCTGGGAGGAACACCAACGTGAAGATCCTACGTATGGCGGCCGTCGGTGCGGCGGCGGCGCTCGCGCTGACCGCCTGCTCGTCCGGCGATTCGGGCAGCGGCGACAGCACCTCGAGTGGCGATGGAGCCACCGTGAAGGTGTGGCTGGTCGGCTCGGACACCCCCGACGAGGCCCGTGAGTACCTGGAGACCACCTTCGAGGACCAGAACCCCGGCTCCGACCTGGTGATCGAGGAGCAGCAGTGGGACGGCCTGGTGGACAAGCTGTCCCAGGCGATGACCGACCCCAAGACCTCGCCGCAGATCGTCGAGGTCGGCAACACCCAGTCGACCACCTTCACCTCGGCCGGCGCCTTCATGCCGCTGGACGACAAGTACGAGGAGCTCGGCGGCGACGACCTGCTGTCCGGCTTCGTCGAGATCGGCACCTACGACGACACCCTGTACGCGGTGCCCTACTACGCCGGCTCGCGCCTGGTCTTCTACTCGAAGGCCGCCTACCAGGCAGCCGGGGTCGAGGTGCCGACCACCCTGGACGATTACATCGAGGCCGGCAAGACCCTCAAGACCGCCAACGCCGACAAGCCGAACTACTCGGGCATCTGGTACCCGGGTCAGGACTGGCGCAACGGTCTGCCCTTCATCTGGTCCGAGGGCGGCGAGCTCGCGGTCGAGAAGGACGGCGAGTGGGTCGGCGCGATCAACTCCCCGGAGTCGGTGGCCGGCCTGGAGAAGATCCAGGACATCATGCTGAACGCGAACGGTGCCGCACCGGACGCCAAGGAGACCGACCCGCAGATCCCGTGGTGCGCCGGTGAGGTCGCCACGCTGTCCGCCCCGGGCTGGGTGCAGGGGTCGCTGATCAGCGCCGACAACGGTGGCTGCCCGGACTCGGAGTCCGACATCGGCGTCTACGCCCTGCCGGGTGAGTCGGCCGACGACACCGCCCCGGTGTTCCTGGGTGGCTCGAACATCGCCATCCCGGCCCAGGCGGCGAACCAGGACCTGGCCTACAAGGCGATGCAGATCATGCTCTCCGACGAGTACCAGACCATCCTGGCCAAGGCCGGCCTGACCCCGGCGAAGGTCTCGCTGGCCTCCGAGATGGGTGACACCCCGGTGGCCCAGGCGGCGGCGAAGGCGGCGGAAAACGTGAAGCTGACCCCGGTCGCCCCGGGCTGGTCCAACGTCGAGTCCGACCTGATCATGGAGACCCTGTTCACCGAGCTCGCCCAGGGCAACGACGTGCAGCAGGCGGCCGACACCGCGACCGACAAGATCACGGACGCACTGAACCGCTGATCACCGCGGGTCCGTGGGGCCGCCGTCACCGGTGGCCCCACGGCTCCCCGCCGCTCGCCGTATCCACGTCGTCTGCAAGGACCGCCCATGTCTGTCTCCACCGCGCCCACCCGCGCGCCGAAGCGCAAGCGGATCCGGGACACCCGCGACCGCGGCGTCTCCTGGTCCGCGCTCGCCCTCCTCGTCCCCGCCGTCGCGGTGCTGGCCGTGTTCCTCGGTTACCCGCTGGTGCGGATGCTGATCTTCTCGGTGCAGGACTTCTCCCGGCAGAACAACCTCTTCTCCGGCAAGGCACCGAACTTCGTCGGATTCGAGCAGTACCAGAAGGTGCTCACCGACGCCGAGTTCTGGACCCTGATGGGTCGCTCCTTCGCCCTGATGGTCGTGCTGGTGATCGCCACCATGACCTTGGGCATGCTGATCGCGCTGCTGATGAACCGGCTGGGCAAGGGGATGAAGCTGCTGGTCAGCGTCGGCCTGCTGCTCGCCTGGGCGATGCCCGCGCTGACCAGCACCGTGATCTTCCAGTGGATGTTCGACACCTCCTACGGCGTCGTCAACTACGTGCTGACCCAGATCGGGTTGGACTTCGACCGCTTCGCCTGGCTCAGTCAGCCGCTGACCTTCTTCATGGTCGTGGTCTTCCTGGTGACCTGGCAGTCGGTGCCCTTCGTCGCCTTCACCCTGTTCGCCGCCCTGACCCAGGTGCCCGGTGAGGTGCTGGAGGCGGCCGAACTCGACGGCGCAGGCCCGGTCCAGCGCTTCCGGCAGGTGATCGTGCCCTTCATCAAGCCGGTGATCGCGGTGGTGCTGATGTTGCAGGTGATCTGGGACCTGCGGGTGTTCACCCAGGTCTACGCGCTGCGCCAGTCGTCGGCGGCCGCGAACACCGACGTGATCGGCACCTACATCTACCGCTACGGCGTGGCCCAGGGGAACTACTCCGAGGCGAGCGCGATCGCGGTGATCTTTGCGCTGATCATGCTCGGCCTCGCCTTCTTCTACGTGCGTTCGCTGCTCCGAAACGAGGACGTGTGATGAGCACCGTCGACACCACCGCCCCGCTGCCGACCCGGCAGTCGACCGCCACGGACGCCACCGCCGCGCGCAAGGCGGGCCGCAGCAACCGCAACGCCCGCGCCCGCCGCGACCGTCCGGGCTGGTTCCTGTCGGTCGCCGCTGTCGTGGTCTTCCTGTTCTCGATCTTCCCGGTCTACTGGATGGTCAACAGCTCCTTCCTGCCGACCAACAAGATCCGCAGCACGACGCCGACCTTCGCGCCGTTCGGCGGGACCTTCGACAACTACCGGAAGATCTTCACCGGCCAGACCAACTACGACTTCCTGCCGGCGCTGCGGGTCAGCCTGATCGTCACCCTGATCGTGCTGGTCGCCGCGCTGCTGTTCGGCTTCCTGGCGGCGCTCGCGGCGACCCGGTTCCGGTGGCGGGGCCGCAAGTGGTTCATCGTGGTGATCCTGGCGATCCAGATGATCCCGGGCGAGGCGATGATCATCTCGCTGTACTCGATGCTGCGGGACTGGAACCTGCTGGACCAGATCGCCGGGCTGGCGCTGGTCTACACCGCCTCCGTGCTGCCCTTCACCATCTGGACGCTGCGTGGCTTCGTCGCCGGGGTGCCCGCGGAACTGGAGGAGGCGGCACAGATCGACGGCTGCTCCAAAATCGGCGCCTTCGCCCGGGTCACCTTCCCGCTGGTCGCCCCCGGACTGATCTCCACCGGGGTGTTCGCCTTCATCCAGGCCTGGAACGAGTTCGTGCTCGCCCTGGTCGTGATGGAGGGCAACAAGACGCTGCCGATCTGGCTGCGCGCGCTCCAGGAAGCGACCAAGGGCACCGACTGGGGCACCGTGATGGCAGGTTCCACGTTGATCTCGATCCCGGTGGTGATCTTCTTCCTGTTCGTCCAGGGACGGATGACCTCGGGCATGGTGTCCGGAGCGGTGAAGGGCTGAACGTGCGACCTCAGAACACCGGCTGGTCGGTGGGGCTGGACATCGGGGGGACCAAAACCCTCGCGGTGCTGCTGGACCCCACCGGCGCCCCCGGCGACCAGCTCCGCCTGCCCACCGAGCGGGGTGCCGAGGCCGTGGTCGACACCGCCGCGACCGCCGCCGCCGATCTGCTCGCCCGTGCCGACCTGCACGCCGACCAGCTGACCGGCATCGGCATCGGCCTGCCCGGCATCGTGGACCCGACCACCGGGCGGGTCGAGCACGCGGTGAACCTGGGCATCGCGACCGGCATCCCGCTCGCCGAGCGGGTCGCCGAGGCGGTGCACCGGCGGCTGAACGGACGCGGCGGTGCGGCGCCGGTGCCGGTCCGGGTCGAGAACGACCTGAACGCGGCCGCCCTCGGTGCCGCCCACTTGCGCGGTCCGGGCAGCGGCGACCTGGCATTCCTCGCCCTCGGCACCGGGCTGGCGGCGGGGCTGGTGCTGGACGGTCGACTGCGGCGCGGCGCGGGCGGTGCGGCGGGGGAGATCGGTCACCTGGTCTACCAGCCCGGCGGACGGCCCTGCCCCTGCGGGCAGCGCGGCTGCCTGGAGCAGTACGCCTCCGGGTCGGCGCTGCTCGCCACCTGGCCCGGACCGGGCGACCGGCCGGCACCGGTGGCGCTGTTCGAGGCGGCCGACGCGGGCGACCCGGCGGCGGTCACGATCCGCACCGAGTTCGCCGAGGCGGTGGCCACCGCGGTGCGGGTGCTGCTGCTGACCACCGATGTCGCCCAGGTCGTGATCGGCGGCGGTGTCAGCGAGCTCGGGTCCCCGCTGGTGGACCTGGTTCGTGCCAGGCTGGATCACGCTGCCCGGGAGTCACGCTTCCTGGCATCGATGCGCATGGCGGAGCGGGTCGACCTCGCGCCGCGTGGAGTACCGGTGGGAGCGGTCGGCGCCGCACTGGTCGGACGGAAGGAGTCCTGATGGAGGTCATCATCGCCCCGGCACCCGAGCTGGCGCGGTTCGCGGCGGATGCCGTGGAGCGGGTGGTCCGCACCGCCCAGCACCCGGTGATCGGGCTGGCGACCGGGTCCAGCCCGTTGGCGGTCTATGACGAGCTGGTGCGGCGGCACACGGAGGAGGGCCTGTCGTTCGCCGGGGTGAAGGCGTTCATGCTGGACGAGTACGTCGGGCTGCCCGCCGATCACCCGGAGCGCTACCGGAACGTGATCGAGAAGGAGATCGCCTCCCGGATCGACATCGACCCGGCGGACGTGCACGGCCCGGACGGTCTGGCCGAGGACATCCCCGCCGCCTGCGCCGCCTATGAGCGAGCGATCGTGGACGCGGGCGGAGTCGACGTGCAGATCCTCGGCATCGGCACCGACGGGCACATCGCCTTCAACGAGCCGGGGTCGTCACTGGCCTCCCGCACCCGGATCAAGACCCTGACCCGGCAGACCCGGGAGGACAACGCCCGGTTCTTCGACGGCGACATCGACCAGGTGCCCGAGCACTGCCTGACCCAGGGCCTGGCGACCATCATGTCGGCGCGGCACCTGGTGCTGCTGGCCACCGGCAAGGGCAAGGCCGAGGCGGTCCACCACCTCGCCGAGGGTCCGGTCAGCGCGATGTGGCCGGCGACCATCCTGCAGCACCACCCGCACGTCACCGTCCTGGTCGACGACGCGGCGGCCGGTCGCCTGCAACTGGCCAGCTACTACCGCGAGGCGTTCTCCGGCAAGCCCGCCTGGCAGCACTGACCTGCGCCGACGCCCCGTCACCCACCCCGGGTGGCGGGGCGCGGTCGTGTCCCCGCCCCCGGCCCCGGCCCGCCGCGCCGCGGCCCGCGCCGCCCATGCAACGCCCCAGCCCGGCCCGAATTCGGCACCTCGCGCCCGAAGTGCGCCCGCCGCGCCCGAGGTCGGCACTTCGCGCCCGAGGTCGGCACTTCGCCGGGGTGTCGCTGGCGGGAACTGTCGAACTCGGCGCGCGGGCCGTCCCGAACGGTCGCGGAGCCGGTCGGGTCCTCGGCTGTCCACAGGTCATCGCTGCGGCGGTGGTCCCCAGACGGCAGATCACGGCGCTCGGGCGAACGACGTGGGGGGCGGACCCTCAGGTCATGACGATCGAACCGTCCGCGCGCCGGGTCCTCGTGGCGCGCGAGAACCGCAGCCATCATCTGGAGCGTCGCGCCCGGAGAGGCGAACTCCACCGCATCCGACGCGGTGCCTACGTGCAAGGACCCGCTCCCACCGACTGGCACGGGCGCTGCGACGACGCTCTCGCCATGATCGTCGCCCTGCGACGGCAACTGTCGTCGCCGTTCGTGCTCAGCCACACGTCGGCCGCCCTCTGGTGGGGACTACCGCTGGTCGGCGACCCCCTCGTGACCCACATCGTGCAGCGGACGCGACCGAGTGCACGCCACGACCCCAGGGTGAAACGCCACGTCCTGGCCCTGCGTGGCGACGAGATCGTGACGGTCCGCGGAGTCCGGGTGACGACGCTGGAGCGGACGGCGCTGGATTGCGCGTGTGCGTGCTCGGACGCCGAGGCACTGGTGGTCGTCGACGCGGCCTTGCGGGCGGGTGCTGACCGGGCATTGCTCACCAGCATGGTGGCGGCGAACGCGGGCCGTCGCGGCATCGTGCGTGCACGGACGACCGTACGTCGAGCTGATCCCGGCGCGGAGTCTCTCGCGGAGAGTCTGACCCGACATCATCTGATCGAGGACAGGCTGACGCCGATCAGCACTCAGATCGCCGTGGACACCCGTCGTGGCCGGTTCAGAATCGATCTCGGATGGCCAGCGGTGAAGGTCGGGGTGGAGTTCGACGGTCGCCTCAAGTACGAGGGCGACGACGGCCGGTCTCCGGCGCAGATCATCTTCCGGGAGAAGGAGCGGCATGACGCCATCGTGGAGCTGGGATGGCTGTTGCTCCGCGTCACCTGGGACGACCTCGGCGACCCCGCCGACCTCTGTCGGCGCGCCCGAGCGCTGATCCGCCGACAGCTGCGCAACCGCGACGTCGGCAGTTGGCGCCACAGTTGACCCGGCGAACTGCCGAACTCGGGCGCGGACTGCCGAACTCGGCGGCGAAGTGCCGATGTCGGGCGCGGACTGCCTAACTCGGCGGCGAAGTGCCGATGTCGGGCGCGGACTGCCTAACTCGGCGGCGAAGTGCCGATGTCGGGCGCGGACTGCCGCGTTCGGTGGGGCGGAGCGAGGCGACTGTCCGACCCCCCGACGTAGAATCGTCGCCATGAGTGAGCCCCTGCCGCCGAGCGACCCCAGCACCGGCCCGGATCGGGCCTCCGACCCCGATGGGGGCACCTCCACCGGCCTGCTGGAACGCACCGAGCTGAACGAGCAGGTCGAGCCGGGCGACCACGAGCGTTTCGCGCACTACGTGCGCAAGGAGAAGATCATGGAGTCCGCGATCTCCGGCAATCCGGTGATCGCGCTCTGCGGCAAGGTGTGGGTGCCGGGCCGCGACCCGAAGAAGTTCCCGGTCTGCCCGGTCTGCCAGGAGATCTACGACGGGCTGCGCGAGCCGCAGGACGGTGACGACTCCGGCAAGGGCGGTGGCGGGCGACGCTGGGGCTTCGGCCGCGGCAAGGGCTCCGGCGACGGCTCCGGCGGCAAGTGACCCAGGACCGCGCCTCCGTCCCCACCACCCACGCCTCGACGTCCGCGGCATCGAATCTGCCGCCGGCGTTCCCCGGCCGTGCGCCGTGGGGGACGGCGGGCAAGCTGCGTGCCTGGCAGGCGGAGGCCCTGGACCAGTACCTGGCGACCTCACCGCGGGACTTCCTCGCGGTGGCGACCCCGGGTGCCGGCAAGACGACCTTCGCGCTGCGGATCGCCACCGAGCTGTTGCAGGCCCGGGTGGTGCGCCGGGTGACGGTGGTCGCGCCGACCGAGCACCTCAAGCACCAGTGGGCGGATGCGGCGGCCCGGGTCGGCATCACCCTGGACCCGAACTTCAAGAACGCCCAGGGTCGGCACGGCCACGGCTTCGACGGCGTGGCGCTGACCTACGCCCAGGTGGCCAGCAAACCCGCGCTGCACGCGGCACGGACCACCGCCGCGCCGACGCTGGTGATCCTGGACGAGGTGCACCACGGCGGCGACGCGCTGTCCTGGGGCGACGCCGTCTACGAGGCATTCGACGGGGCAGCGCGGCGGCTCGCGCTGACCGGCACCCCCTTCCGCAGCGACACCGCCGCGATCCCGTTCGTGCAGTACGAGCGGGACACCGACGGCATCCGGCGCTCCAAGGCCGACTACACCTACGGCTATGCCGAGGCGCTGCGCGATCACGTCGTGCGCCCGGTGCTGTTCCTCACCTACTCCGGCTCGATGCGGTGGCGCACCAAGGCCGGCGACGAGGTCTCGGCCCGGCTCGGTGAGCCGCTGACCAAGGACCTGACCGCGCAGGCGTGGCGGACGGCGCTGGATCCGAACGGCGAGTGGATCCCGTCGGTGCTCGCCGCCGCCGACCGTCGCCTGACCGAGGTGCGCCGCAGCGTGCCGGACGCCGGGGCGATGGTGATCGCGACCGATCAGACCGACGCGCGCGCCTACGCCGGTCACCTGGTCCGGATCACCGGCCAGTCACCGACCGTGGTGCTCTCCGACGACGAGGGTGCCAGCGCCCGGATCGACGAGTTCTCCGACTCCGACTCGCGCTGGTTGGTCGCCGTCCGGATGGTCTCCGAGGGGGTGGACGTGCCCCGGCTCGCGGTGGGCGTCTACGCCACCAGTGCCTCGACGCCGCTGTTCTTCGCGCAGGCGATCGGCCGGTTCGTGCGGGCGCGCAAGCGCGGGGAGACGGCGTCGGTGTTCCTGCCGTCGGTCACCCCGCTGCTGACCCTGGCCAACGCGATGGAGGTCGAGCGCGACCACGCCCTGGACCGACCGAAGACCGCCGAGGAGCAGGGCGAGGGCTACAACCCCGAGGACTCCCTGATCGCCGCGGCGAATCGGGAGGAGAAAGGGTCGGACGCCCTGCAGGGGTCCTTCGAGATGCTGGAGGCACAGGCGTCCTTCGACCGGGTGCTGTTCGACGGCGGCGAGTTCGGCACCGGCGCGGACGTCGGATCGGAGGAGGAGCTCGACTTCCTCGGGCTGCCCGGCCTGCTGGACGCCGACCAGGTGACGACCCTGCTCCGGCAGCGCCAGGCCGATCAGCAGAAGGGCAAGAAGCGCACCGCGGACGTCGCCGCCGAGCGAGCGGAGATGGATCACCGCAAGCAGGCCGAGCTGCGCAAGGAACTGGCCCAGCTGGTCGGCGCCTGGTCGCGCAAGAGCGGGCAGCCGCACGCCCAGGTGCATGCGGAGCTGCGCCGCCGCTGCGGTGGTCCGGAGGTGCCGCTGGCCGACCCGGATCAGCTGACCAAACGGATCGGGATGCTGCGCGGCTGGTTCGTCGGGAAGAAGTGAAACCGCTGCTCGACATGCCGACCGCGCTCAGTCGTGTCACAGTCTTCGACGTGGAGAGGCCCTGACCGAACAGCGGTCGGGGCAGCGATTACGGACGAAGGGACCACCATGCCCGCTTGGCTGATCCTCATCATCATCGGTGTTGTGCTGCTCGTGCTCGGCGTCGCGGTCGAGGCCGCGAAGTTCCTGCTGTACGTCGGCATTGCCATCGTCGTCATCAGCGCGATTCTGGGGCTGCTGCGCCGGGGCAAGAACCGGGTCTGACCCGTCCGAGTCGAAGGGCGGCATCCCACACGGGGTGCCGCCCTTCGTCATGTCCGCGCTCCCCACGGTCCAGGCCGGGCGGGTGCGTCGACTTCGGCACTTCCGCCTCGACGTCGGCAGCTGAGTTCGCGAACTCGGGCCGAAAGTGCCGACCTCGGGCGGGACACGCGGGACACGCGGGGTGCGCGGGGCGCGAGGGGCGCGGGACACGCGGGGCGCGAGGGGCGCGAGGGGCGCGAGGGGCGCGGTACCAGGCGCGGGGGCGCAGGGGCGGACGCGCGACGCTGGGCACCGGGCGGGCGGGGCGCCGGACGGGTCAGACGGTCAGGGTCACCGTGGGCAGCGCCGCCTCGTCCGCCGACAGTCGGCGGGCACCCCGGGGGAGCTCGTCCCGCGAGGCGGCATGCCGGGCGGCGGCGCGCCGGACGCCCTCGGCGCCGGTCCAGCCGTCCTGCACCACGCCCTCCAGCACCAGCGGTTCGACCAGGCCGCGCAGGTCGTCGCTGTCCGGGCTCCAGGAGCGCACCGCGTCGTCGTCCCCGCTGACCACGACCTCGGCCACCGCACGCCCGTCGTCGTCGAGCCGCCGGGCGGCTGTCTTGCGCCCACCGACCGAGGTCTTGGAGGTCGATGCCTTCGCCACCGGTTCCAGGGCGCCGGAGCGGCCCTCCCGGGCGACCAGCTTGTAGACCATCCCGCAGGTCGGCGCACCGGAGCCGGTCACCAGGGAGGTGCCCACCCCGTAGGAGTCCACCGGGGCGACGGCCAGGGCGGCGATCGCGTACTCGTCCAGATCCGAGGTGACGGTGATCCGGGTGTCCGGGTTGCCCAGCGCGTCGAGCTGCGCCCGCACCTCCTGGGCCAGCACCCCGAGGTCGCCGGAGTCCAGCCGCACCGCGCCCAGCTCGGGCCCCGCGGCCGCCACCGCGCGTTCCACCCCGCGGCGCACGTCGTAGGTGTCCACCAGCAGGGTGGTCCCCGGCCCGGACGCGGCGACCTGGGCGGCGAACGCCTGCTCCTCGTCGTCGTGCAGCAGGGTGAAGGCGTGGGCGGCGGTGCCGATGGTGGGCAACCCGTACCGGCGGCCCGCCTCCAGGTTGGACGTCCCGGCGAATCCGGCGACCACGGCGGCCCGGGCGGCGGCGACCGCGGCGTCCTCGTGCGCGCGGCGGGCGCCCATCTCCAGCACCGGACGACCGATCGCCGCACTGGTCATCCGGGAGGCGGCCGACGCGATCGCGGAGTCGTAGTTCAGGATCGACAGGATCAGGGTCTCCAGCAGCACCGCCTCGGCGAAGCTGCCCTCGACGGTGAGCACCGGGGAGGACGGGAAGAACATCTCACCCTCCGCGTAGCCCCGGATCGAACCGGTGAACCGGTAGTCGGCCAGCCAGTCCACCGTCCGGTCGTCCACCACCCGGTTCTCGGCCAGCCAGCCCAGTTCCTCCGGGCCGAACCGGAAGTCCGCCAGGGCCTCCAGCACCCGGCCGGTCCCGGCCAGCACCGCGTAGCGGCGACCGGCGGGCAGGCGGCGGGTGAACACCTCGAAGACGCAGCGCCGGTCGGCGGTGCCGTCGGCCAGGGCGGCCTGCAGCATGGTCAGCTCGTACCGGTCGGTGAGCAGGGCAGTCGACGTCATGCGGACACCGTATGCGCACCTAGCATGGACGGCGTGTCTGTCGAGCTGGCCCCGGAGGAGCTGACCCAGGCGGCGTCCGCACTGGATGACGTCTGGGTCACCATCGTCTGGAACGACCCGGTCAACCTGATGTCCTACGTGACCTACGTCTTCCGCAGCTACTTCGGTTACTCGGAGGAGAAGGCCACCACGCTGATGCTCCAGGTGCACGAGGAGGGCCGGTCGGCGGTGTCGTCCGGCAACCGGGAGAAGATGGAGATCGACGTGCAGGCCATGCACTCCTTCGGCCTGTGGGCGACCCTGCAGAAGAGCGACCAGGGGACCGCCTGATGCGCGGATTCCGGATCGACGGCGAGGACCTGGTCGCGGACGCCGATGCCGACGAGCGGGAGGTCTTCGCGTCCGTGATCGCCGACGTCGCGGAACTGCTCGGCGCCGGACGGCTGGAGCAACGCACCGAGGACCCGGACACCGAGCCGGTCGGCTTCCGGCTGCGACTGGACCCGATCCCGGCGCCGGACGACCCGGCGGTGCACCGCCTGCTGCCGGACGCCTCGCGCGACGACGCGGAGCTGACCGCCGAGTTCCGGCGGCTGACCGAGGACGACCTGCGCCAGGAGAAGATCGAGCGGCTCGCCGCGCTGTACCGGCTGTTCACCGCCGACGGCCCGATCCGGGTGCGGCGCAGCGAGGCGCACCGGCTGGCCGCGACCCTGACCGACGTGCGCCTGGTGCTGGGCGAACGGCTGGGGATCGTCGACGACGAGTCCGGCGAGGAGCTGGAAGACGAGCTGGTCGCCGGGGACGGTGAACCCGCCCGCCAGTACCTCGGGTCGATCTACCTCGCCCTCGGCTGGTGGCAGGAGACGCTGATGGCCTGCCTGCTGGCGGGACTACCCTGAACGTCGTGAACAACGCTCCGATCGGCATCTTCGACTCCGGGGTCGGTGGTCTGACCAACGCCCGCGCCATCCTCGACCAGATGCCCCAGGAGTCGGTGCTCTACATCGGCGACACCCTGAACTCGCCCTACGGTCCCAAGCCGTTGGCGGCCGTCCGGGCGCACGCCCTCGAGGTGATGGACGACCTGGTGGACGCCGGGGTGAAGATGCTGGTGATCGCCTGCAACTCGGCCTCCTCGGCGGTGCTGCGCGACGCCCGCGAGCGGTACACCCTGCGCCGTGGCCTTCCGGTGGTCGAGGTGATCCTGCCCGCCGCCCGGCGTGCCGTCGCCGCGACCAGGAACGGCAGGATCGGCGTCATCGCCACCAAGACCACCGTGGAGTCGCGCTCCTACGACGACGCCTTCGCCGTCGCCCCCGGGATCGAGCTGACCACGCAGGCCTGCCCCCGGTTCGTGGAGTTCGTCGAGGCCGGGATCACCTCCGGGCCGGAGCTGCTCACCGTCGCCGACGACTACCTGCGGCCGGTCAAGGAGGCCGGGGTGGACACCCTGGTGCTCGGCTGCACGCACTACCCGCTGCTCACCGGCGTGATCTCCTACGTGATGGGCGAGGGCGTCACGCTGGTGTCCTCGGCGGAGGAGACCGCCAAGGACGTCTACCGCACCCTGGTCGCCCACGACCTCGAGCGTGATCCGGCCGCCGGCCCGCCGCAGCACCGCTTCCTGGCCACCGGCGACCCGGAACCCTTCCAGCGGCTGGCCCGACGGTTCCTCGGACCCGAGGTCAGTGCCGTCGAGCCCCGGGACGCCCTGCGCCTGGCGTGAGCCGGCCCGGGCCGGACGGGTCCGGCGTGACCAGCGCCACCTGTGATCTGGGTCCATCGGCCGACCACGAACGCCCTCAGCACGGCATCATGGCGCGGTAACAAGGGTCGCCCGATGGGGGAGCGGCCGGTAGGAGGCGCTCGGATGAGGCTCGTCGTCGTGGGGTGTGCGGGGTCGTTCCCCAGCCCGGAGTCGGCTGCGTCCAGTTACCTGGTGCAGGCCGACGACGCGGACGGTCGGACCTGGAACCTGCTGCTCGACCTGGGCAACGGTGCGCTGGGTCCGTTGCAGACCCACCTCGACCCGAGCTGCCTGGACGCGATCGCGATCAGCCACACCCACGCCGACCACGTCGCCGACATCCCGGTGCTGGGCGTGATGCTGCGCTACGCGCCGACCGGCTGCCCGCGCACCGAGCCGATGCCGATGTTCGGCCCGGCGGGACTCGCCGAGCGGTTGTCCCAGCTCTCCGGCCACGACCCGGCCACCGACACCGGCGGCCACCTGACCATCGGCCACTGGCAGGACAGCGTCCCGGTCACCGTCGGGCCGTTCATCATCGAGCCGGTGGCGGTGGAGCACCCGGTGCCCGCCTTCGGCCTGCGGATCACCGGGCCGTCCTCGGTGCGACCGGGCGAGACCGCCACGCTGTCCTACACCGGCGACACCGACGAGTGCCCCGGGCTCGACCGGCTGGCGGCCGACGTCGACCTGCTGCTCGCCGAGGCCGCGTACCTGGAGGGCACCCCGCACACGCCGCGCGGCATCCACCTGACCGGTGCGCGGGCCGGCCGCGCCGCCGCCCGTGGTCGCAGCCGGTCCCTGGTGCTGACCCACCTGGTCGCGTGGAACGACCCGGCCGCCACCCTGGCCGAGGCGGTGGGGGAGTACGACGGCCCCACCCAGCTGGCGCGACCCGGTCTGCGGATCGAGCTCTGACACCCCCCGCGGTTAGGGTGGCCGGTATGACCGACACCCCTCGCCCGGACGGGCGCGCCCTCGACCAGTTGCGTCCGATCAGCATCACCCGGCACTACCTGGACGCCGGTGAGGGCAGCGTGCTGGTCGAGTTCGGCGGCACCAAGGTGCTGTGCGTCGCCTCCTTCACCGAGGGCGTGCCGCGCTGGCGCAAGGGCTCCGGTCAGGGCTGGGTCACCGCCGAGTACGCGATGCTGCCCCGCGCCACCACCACCCGCTCCGACCGGGAGTCGGTGCGCGGCAAGGTCGGCGGTCGCACCCACGAGATCTCCCGGCTGATCGGACGGTCGCTGCGCGCGATCATCGACGTCTCCGCGCTGGGCGAGAACACCATCGTGCTCGACTGCGACGTGCTGCAGGCCGACGGCGGCACCCGCACCGCCTCCGTCACCGGCGCCTACGTGGCCCTGGCGGACGCCGTGGCCTGGGGGATCGAGCGCGGCGCGATCGACGCGACGAAGACCGTGCTCACCGACTCGGTGGCGGCGGTCAGCGTCGGCATCGTCGACGGTCGTCCGGTCCTGGACCTGCCCTACGTCGAGGACGTGCGCGCCGAGACCGACATGAACGTCGTGGTCACCGGCTCCGGCGACTTCGTCGAGGTGCAGGGCACCGCCGAGGCCGCCCCGTTCCAGCGCGCCGAGCTGGACCAGCTGCTCGACCTCGCGGTCGGCGGTACCCGCGAGCTGGCCCGGGTCCAGGCCGAGGCGCTCGCCACCCAGGGCCGGGTCACCGTGCACGGCGGCGCGGCATGACCGAACCGCGTCTGGTGCTCGCCACCCACAACGCGCACAAGCTGGACGAACTGCGCGCCATCCTGGTCCCCGCGCTGCCCGACCTGGACCCGGCGAGCATCGTCAGTGCCCGGGACGTCGGCGCACCGGAGCCGGTCGAGGACGGGGTCACCTTCGCCGAGAACGCCCTGATCAAGGCCCGGGCGCTCGCCGCCTTCACCGGTCTGCCCGCGGTGGCCGACGACTCCGGGCTGTCGGTGGACGTGCTCGGCGGCGCCCCCGGCATCTTCTCCGCCCGTTGGGCGGGTCGGCACGGTGACGACCGGGCCAACCTGGACCTGCTGCTCGCCCAGCTCGGCGACATCGCGGACCAGCACCGGGCGGCCAGGTTCACCTGCGCGGCGGCTCTGGTCACCCCGGACGGTGCCGAGCACGTCGAGCTGGGGTATCTGGCGGGTCGGCTGGCGCACGCCCCCCGAGGGGAGCACGGCTTCGGCTACGACCCGATCCTGATCGTCGACGGCGGTGAATTGACGGCGGCCGAACTGACCCCGGAGCGCAAGAACGCCATCTCGCACCGCGGCCAGGCATTCCGTGCGCTGGTGCCGTCGGTGGTCCAGGTCCTGCGTGCCTGAGGTGCACCTGGTCGCCGACCGGGTCAGCTTCGGCTACCCGGGTCGGCCGGTGCTGGACGCCGTCGCCCTCACGGCCTCCGCCGGGGAACGCATCGGTGTGGTGGGGGAGAACGGCGCGGGCAAGACCACCCTGCTGCGCCTGCTGGCCGGTGACCTGGTGCCCACGGCGGGCGAGGTCCGGACCGTCGGCTCGGTGTCGGTGGTGCACCAGGAGCTCGACCTGCCCCCGGAGGCCACCATCGGCGACCTCATCGCCCGCACCGCCGGGCAAGTCCGGGCCGCCGCCGAACGGCTCGACCGGGTGGTCGCCGACTTCGACCACGACGGCGGCGACCTGAGCGCACTCAGCGAGGCCATCGCCGCCGCCGAGCGCCTGGCGGCCTGGGACATCGACCGCCGGGTGGACGAGGCGCTGACCCGGTTCGGTGCCCCCCGCGACCCGGCGCGCGCCCTCGGGTCGCTCAGCGTCGGCGAGGCCTACCGGGCGCGGCTCGCCTGCCACATCGCCGAGCGCGCCGACATCCTGCTGCTGGACGAACCGACCAACCACCTGGACGTCGGCGGCATCGACTACCTAACGGCGCAGCTCCAGCAGTGGCCCGGCGTGGTCCTGATCGTCACCCACGACCGCAAGCTGCTCGACGACGTGATGACCGCGATCCTCGACCTCGACCCGTCGATGGACGGCCGCCCGGTGCTCTACGGTGCCACCCGCTACGCCGACTACCGGTTCGCCAAGGACCAGGCACTGCGCCGCTGGCGGGTGCGCTACACCCAGGAGCGCAAGCGGGCGATCCAGCTCGCCCAGCGCCTCGACCGTTCCTACGAGGGGCTCTCCGACGAGTGGCGCCCGCCCAAGGGCTCGCAGAAGCACCGCCGCGGCACCCGGGCCAGGATCCACGTCAAGGCCGCCGACCGCCTGGTGCAGAAGCTGGAGGCCGAGGCGGTCGACGTCCCCGTGCCGCCGTTGCCGCTGGCCTTCCCCGACCTGCCGTCCCTGCCCACCTCCGGCCGGGTCGAGGACACCTACCGCGGTGGCCCGCTCCTCGAACTGCGCGCACCCCGGGTCGACGGTCGACTCGACCTGCCCGGCGTCCGGATCGAACTGCCGCCCGCGGGACGGCTCCTGGTCACCGGCCCGAACGGCGCCGGCAAATCCACCCTGCTCGCCGCCCTCGCCGGTCGGCTACCCCTCGACCGGGGCCACCGCAGTGCCGCCCGCGCGCTCCGGCTCGGCGTGCTCGCGCAGGACGAGGGCACCCCGGAACAGCTCCGGATGACCGGCTTCGAGGCCGCCGCCGCCCGCGCCCTGGACCTGCTGCGCACCGGGGCACTCGACCCCGAGCACATCGTCCCGATCGCGTCGCTCGGCCTCCTGGACGAGGAGGACCTCGACCGCCCCCTCGCCGAACTCTCCGTCGGGCAGCGCCGCCGCTTCGCACTCGGGATGGCCCTGGTGCCCGCGCCGCAGGTGCTGATCCTGGACGAACCCACCAACCACCTGTCGATCGGGCTGGTGGACGAGCTGACCGCCGCGTTGCAGGTGACCTCAGCCGCGGTGGTGGTCGCTACCCACGACCGGGCGATGCGGGCGGATCTGGCGGGGTGGGAGTCGGTGCGGCTGTAGGCGTCGCCGGCAGCGCCCGCTCCACCCACCGCGCCGCCGTCGCCAGCACCAGGAACGCCACCGCGATCACCCCGGTGTTCAGCACCGCCGCTCCCAGGCCGATCTCCGTCACGTCCAGGAACGGGTACGGGTACCAGTCGACCACCGCCCCGCGCACGAAGGTGTACCCCACCCACGCCAACGGGTAGACCAGCGACCAGGCGATGGTGGCCCAGGACCAGCGCGGGCGCGGACCGATCAGCAGCCAGACCAGCACGGCACCGACCGGTGTGATCGTGTGCAGGAACAGGTTCGCGAACGCACCGCTCGGGGTCAGGGTCGCCGCCTCACCCGCGAGCACCGCGTGGTAGACGACGCCGGTCACGATGATGCACAGCAGTGCGTCCAACCGGATGACCGCCGCGAGTCGGCCGCCACCGGTCGGGCGCAGGGTGAGCAGGATGGCGGCGAGCAGGACCAGCAGGTTCGACTGGATGGTGAAGTAGCTGAACAGCCGGATCAGCCGCTCGCCGTCTCCACCCTCCGCCAGGGCGTTGCCCACCTCGACCGCGACACCGGTGGCCGCGACCAGGGCCAGTAGCCCGGTGAGCAGCCGCCGCCCGATCACGGCATCCGGCCGACGTGCGCCATGGCCTGGCGCAGCAGCAGCCCCTGGCCGCCGTTCATCTCCACCTGCACCTGCTCGCTGCACACCTGTTCCGGGGTCAGCCACGCCAGGTCGAGGGCGTCCTGCTGCGGGCGGCAGTCGCCGGTGACCGGCACCACGTAGGCCAGCGACACCGCGTGCTGGCGGGGGTCGTGGTACGGCGTGACGCCGGGGGTGGGGAAGTACTCGGCGACGGTGAACGGCTGCGGCGACGGGGGCACCTGGGGCAGTGCCATCGGACCGAGGTCCTTCTCGATGTGCCGCAGCAGGGCGTCGCGCACCCGCTCGTGGTACATCACCCGGCCGGACACCAGGGCACGGGACATCACCCCCTCCGGGGTGACCCGGAGCAGCAGACCGACGGCCACCACGTCGCCGGAGTCGTCCACCCGGACCGGGACGGCGTCCACGTAGAGCAGCGGGATCTGCCGACGGACCTGGGCGATCCCCTCGGGGCTCAACCACCCGGCGGGGCGGTCGGGCTCGGTCGGCTCCGGGGGCAGGTCAGCGGTGTCGGTCATCTGGATGTTCTACCCCGAGTCGCTCCCGACAGGCATCCCCGACGCGCTGACGGGAATACTGGACCCGGCGCGAACGCTCTACCGGCGTTCAACGAAGCAACAGGAGGCGACTGATGGCAACGACCGAGCTGACCGCTCAGTCCATCCAGAAGACGATCGACGAGAACGACATCGTCCTGGTGGACTTCTGGGCGGACTGGTGCGGCCCGTGCAAGCGGTTCGGACCGATCTTCGAGCAGTCCTCGGAGTCGCACCCCGACATCGTCCACGCGAAGGTGGACACCGAGGCGGAGCAGGAGCTGGCAGCTCAGCTCCAGATCACCTCGATCCCCACGCTGATGGCCTTCCGTGAGGGCGTCCTGGTGTTCAACCAGGCGGGTGCCCTGCCGGCCCCGGCCCTGCAGCAGGTGGTGGACGCGGTCAAGAGCCTGGACATGGACGACGTCCGGGCGCAGATCGCCGCCGCCGAGGCAGCACAGAACTGAGCACGAACGAACGACCCCCGCACCATCCGGTGCGGGGGTCGTTCCGTGTGCGGGAGACGGGATTCGAACCCGCACGCTCATCGAGCACCAGGACCTAAACCTGGCGTGGCTACCGTTACACCACTCCCGCGTACCCGGCGATGATGCCAGGCGCGGACGTCACGCCGCGTCGATCCCGAGGTCGCGGCGCAACTTGGCGACGTGACCGGTGGCCTTCACGTTGTACTGGGCCAGCTGGACCACACCCGCCGGGTCGACGACCACCGTGGACCGGATCACCCCGGTGACGACCTTGCCGTAGAGCTTCTTCTCACCCCAGGCGCCCCACTGCTCCATCACCGCGTGGTCGGCGTCGGACACCAGCGGGAAGGTCAGCGCCTCCTGCTCGGCGAAGCGGGCCAGCTTGGCGGGGGAGTCCGGCGAGACCCCCACCACCCGGTAGCCCTGCGCTTGCAAGGAAGCGAGCGAGTCCCGGAAGTCGCAGGCCTGCTTGGTGCAGCCCGGTGTCCCGGCGGCCGGGTAGAAGTAGACGACGACATGCTCACCGCGCAGCTCGGACAGGCTGAACGTGCCACCGTCGGCGGTCGGCAGGGTGAAGTCGGGGGCGGCGTCGCCCACGGTCAGGCGCGGCATGGCGTCTCCTCACGTCGGAGGGCGCCGAGCGCGCCCCGGGACAGGGTAATCAGTGCCTCAGTGTTGCCGTGCCGCAGTGCCGCAGTGCTGACAGGTAGCGTCTGGTCCCGTGACCGCGACTCCCCGCCCCGAGCTGCCCATCCGGATGCTGAACGACCGGCTGCTGGTCGAACTGGACGCCGACGCCGCCGAACGACGGTCCAGCGCGGGCATCGTGATCCCGGCGACCGCGGTGGTCGGCAAGCGCCTCGCCTGGGGCGCGGTGGTCGCCGCCGGACAGCACGTGCGCCAGGTGTCGGTCGGCGACCGGGTGCTCTTCGACCCGGACGAGCGCGGCGAGGTCGAATTGGCCGGTACCACCTACCTGCTGCTCCGGGAGAAGGACGTGCACGCCGTCGCCGAACCCCGCGACGGCGGCGAGGGCACCGGCCTCTATCTCTAGCTGTTGCACAGCCGATCAGCGGGTGTTCCGATGGTCGCCGACGGAAGGAGTGGTCGTGGGCGACGATCACGCGCCGGAAGAGGCGCAATCGGTGATGGACCTGCTCGCTGAGCACGTGCCGCTGACCCTGCTCGCCGACCTCGCGGCCGCCGAGCCCCGCTCCACCGAGATCCTGCACGCCGAGGGGCTGCCGGAGGACGAGTGGTGGCAGGACCCGGACGCATCGGAGTCGGGAGAGGCGCAGGAGCCGCACACCGCGTGACCTGCATCACGACCGGCCCCGGCGGGCGGGAACCGATTCGCGTTCGACGCCGCGGTGGTGCTAACTTCTCTCTTGCGCGCCATTAGCTCAATTGGCAGAGCAGCTGACTCTTAATCAGCGGGTTCGGGGTTCGAGTCCCTGATGGCGCACCGACACGAAGGCCCCGCATCGATGGATGCGGGGCCTTCGTCGTGTCGGTGGTCGTCGGTAGCGTGCCCGCGCATGGACCTGGATACGTTGCGTGACGACTACGACCGCGTGGCCGACACCTACGTCGCCCTCGGGGTGGCCGAACTGGACGGGAAGCCCTGGTTGAGGTCGGTGCTGACCGCCTTCGCCGAGCAGGTGCGTGACCGTGGCGACGTGCTCGATGTCGGGTGTGGGCCGGGACAGGTCAGTGCTTTTCTGGCCGACCTCGGGGTGGACGTGCGGGGGATCGACCTGTCTCCCCGGATGGTCGAGCAGGCTCGGCGGCGGTTCCCCGCGTTGCGCTTCGACGTGGGATCGGCCACCGCGGTGGACGTGCCGGACGGGTCGTTGGCCGGGGTGCTGGGATGGTGGTCGTTGTTCCACCTGCCCCGCCCACTGTTGCCGGGGGTGTTCGAGGGCTGGGCGCGGGCTCTGCGGCCCGGTGGGCTGGCGCTGATGGGCTTCCACGTCGGTGAAGGCGAGCAGCAACGCACCGAGGCATACGGCGGTGTGCCGGTGAGCTGGACGACCTACCGGTGGCAGCCAGAGCGGTTGGCGGAGCTGCTGACGGCCGCCGGTCTGACGGTGGAGGTGGAGCAGCGGTTCACGGAGCCATGGGGGTCGCAGGTGGTGATCGCCGCCCGACGCCGAGCGGTGGGCGCGGCGGCTACCTGAACCCACGGGACGTGTGCGCCATGCCCCGACGCCGTCGCCATCTGTTGGGCGCTCGAGTCGAAGCGGATCGGGAAAGCCGTGGTCTGCTCGCTTCCGTCGTCGGCCGCGCGCGTCGTCACCCCTCCGGGTGGGAGCCACCTCACCCGGTCGAGTCCTCAGCGAGCTCACAGCCCCGTCGATCGGGAAAGGGACGACCTTCCGATCGAAAGGGCATCCCGCATGGCCGCCACGGCACCTCAGACCACCTCCACCCGACGCCGCGTGCGGGTGCACGACCTGCCGGTGGGCGCCCGGATCGGCGGTGTGCTCGGCATCCTGATCGCCGTGGTGATCACGGTGACCGTGGTCGGGATCAGTCGGCTGCACGCGTTGGACAGCGCGGTGACGGAGCTGGGCAAGACCGCTGTCGAGCCGCAGACGTACCTGGTGAACACCCAGCGCTGGTTCCAGGCGAGCCGGGCCCGGGTGTTGGAGTACGGCATGGTCCCGGCCGCGGACCGGGTGGGGATCATCAGCGACCGGGAGGGCTTCGACGCGGACGCGCTGACCAACATCGAGGGCTATGCGCCCTTCGTGTTGGACGAGGACGCGTACGCGAGCCTGACCGATGCCTACGCCCGCTACCAGGATCTGGCGGAGGAGATCCAGCCGGAGGCCGACCGGGGCGCGGTGGCGTATCACGATGCCTACGCGGACCAGGTGCGGCCGGTGACCACCGAGATCGGTGACGCGCTACAGGCGCTGACCGACTCGGTGAACGCCAAGGCGAACGCCGACATCGCGGCGGCCGACCGGCAGGCCAACAGCGCCACGATGGTGATGATCGTGACCGGCCTGATCGGTGCGCTGCTGGCGGCGGGTCTGGGTGTGGTGCTGGTGCGCCGCCTGATCGGTGACCTGCGCAGGGTGCAGCAGACGGTGGAGGCGATCGGTGACGGCGACCTGACGGTGTCGGTGCAGCTGGATTCGCGGGATGAGCTGGGCCGGATGGCCGCGGCTCTGAACGAGGCGCAGGGGTCGCTGCGGTCGCTGATGGCCGGTGTGGTGGAGACCTCGCACACGGTGGCGGCCGCCGCCGAGGAGCTGTCGGCCGCATCGCACCAGGTGGTCGCGGGGTCGGATCAGACGTCGGCGCAGGCGGGTGTGGTGGCTGCTGCTGCTGAGCAGGTGTCGCGGAATGTGCAGACGGTGGCGGCGGGTGCCGAGGAGATGGGTGCCAGCATTCGGGAGATCGCGCAGAACGCGTCGCAGGCGGCGAAGGTCGCTGGTCAGGCCACGGATGCTGCTGCGGTGACGAATGATCAGGTCGCGAAGCTGGGGGAGTCCTCGGTGGAGATCGGGAACGTGGTCAAGGTCATCACGTCCATTGCGGAGCAGACGAATCTGTTGGCGTTGAACGCGACCATCGAGGCCGCGCGGGCCGGGGAGGCCGGTAAGGGCTTCGCGGTGGTGGCCGGTGAGGTCAAGGAGTTGGCGCAGGAGACGGCGAAGGCGACCGAGGACATCGCCCGCCGGGTGGAGACCATCCAGGCCGATACCTCGGGTGCGGTGACCGCGATCGGGGAGATCTCGACGATCATCGCGAGCATCAACGACTACCAGTTGACGATCGCCAGCGCCGTGGAGGAGCAGACCGCGACGACCACGGAGATGTCCCGGTCGGTGGCCGAGGCCGCGACCGGCTCGGGCGAGATCGCGAACAACATCACCGGGGTGGCCTCCGCCGCGTCGACCTCCAGTCAGACGCTGGGGCAGATGGGCTCCGCGATCGGTGAGCTGGCCCGGATGAGTGAGGACCTGCGCGGCCAGGTGTCCCGCTTCACCTACTGAACATCCCAGCACCGGAGCCGGTGTCCCCGCCCGGGGGCATCGGCTCCGTGCGTTCGACCTGCCGTTCAGCTCCCCGGGGACCACGATGGGCACACCCGAACGAATGGAGCAGGTGATGGAGACGGTCAGCTACGACGTGGTCGTGATCGGCGGCGGGGCGGTGGGGGAGAACGCGGCCGACCGCGCGTCCCGCACCGGGCTGTCGGTGCTGGTGGTCGAACGCGAGCTGGTCGGCGGTGAGTGCTCCTACTGGGCGTGCATGCCGTCCAAGGCGCTGCTGCGCCCCGGTGCCGTGCTGGCCCAGGCGCGGGCGGTGCCCGGGGCCGCCGAGCTGCTGACCGGCACCCTGGACCCGGCACAGGTGCTGGCCCGGCGGGACGTGTTCACCTCGCACTGGGACGACCACGGGCAGGTGGAGTGGCTGGACTCGGCCGGGCTCGGCCTGCTCCGCGGATCGGCGCGGTTCACGGGGGAGAAGGAACTCCTGGTGGAGAACGAGGAGGACGGCACCAGCACCCGGGTGATCGCCCGGCACGCGGTGATCGTCGCCACCGGCAGCGAGCCGGTCATCCCGGACATCCCGGGGCTGCCGGAGTCGAAGCCGTGGACCTCCCGGGAGGCGACCGCCGTCGAGGAGGTGCCGGGTTCGATCGCGATCCTCGGCGGTGGCGTGGTCGGGGTCGAGATGGCGACCGCCTACCGCGACCTGGGTGCCCAGGTGACGTTGATCGTCCGGGGCGGTCGGCTGCTGAACGGGGCGGAGCCGTTCGCGGCGGAGGAGGTCGGCACCGCGCTGCGCGAACTCGGCGTGGACCTGCGCTTCGACACCGAGACCACCGCTGTCAGCCGGGACGCCGACGGGGTGCACCTGCACCTGAGCGGGCCGCAGGGCGAGGACACCGTGCACGCGGACGAGCTGGTGGTCGCCACCGGCCGTCGCCCGCGCCTGGATGTCGGACTGGACGTGCTGGGGCTGGACCGGTTGGCGGTCGACGACGCGTTGCAGGTGCGGGGCCATGACTGGTTGTTCGCGGTCGGCGACGTGACCGGGCGCACCGCCACCACCCACCAGGGCAAGTACGACGCCCGGGTGGTCGGTGACGTGGTGGCGGCCCGGTTCGGGTCGGACGAGGAACTGCGGGCCGCCGAGGCCGAGGCCGCCGACTGGAGCCGGTTCCGGGCCAGCGCCGACCACGCGGCCGTGCCGCAGGTGGTGTTCAGCCGCCCGGAGGTGTCGTGGGTCGGGCTGACCGAGCAGCAGGCCACCGATGCCGGACACGCGGTGCGGACGGTGAGTTACGCGATCGGTTCGGTGGCCGGTGCCTCGGTGAGCGCCGACGGCTATCAGGGCACCGCGCAGCTGGTGATCGACACCGACCGCGGGGTGATCCTGGGGGCGACCTTCACCGGACCGGACGCGGCGGAGCTGTTGCAGACGGCGACGGTGGCGGTGGTCGCCGAGACCCCGCTGGACCGGCTGTGGCACGCGGTGCCCGCCTACCCCACCGTGAGCGAGGTGTGGCTGCGGCTGCTGGAGACCGCGGGGCTGTAGAGAAGGCCCGGACGTGACGAAGGGCCGGAGGATCAGATCCTCCGGCCCTTCGTGCTGTGCGGGATCAGCTGGCCAGCGAGCCGTCCGAGGACAGCACCAGGCCGAGCACCGACTCGCCGTTGCGCACGGCGTCACCGATCAGACCGAAGTCGTAGCTGGTGAAGTCGGAGATCTTGATGCTGTAGGTGTCCTCCAGGCCGGGCTGGCAGAACGGGCGCTCCGGGCACTCGGCCGGACCGGCCAGGGTGACGCCACCGGCGCAGGCGGTCGCCAGGTCGGACAGCGTGGTCACCTCGTGCTCGTCCGCGAACGCCTGGGTCACGGCGAAGGCGTTCTGGTCCTGGGCCTGGGACACGGCGCCGAAGGCGAGGCCGACGTCGCCACCGAGGGTGGTGAGCGCCTCGACGGTGGCGTCCACGTCGCCGCTGGCCTGCGGCTCGGCGTCAGCGCCGTTGGCGGCGGTGTTGAGGAACTCGGTCAGCGTCGCCGCGTACTCCGGGGTGACGGTGATCTGACCGCTCTCCAGGGCGGGGAGGTAGGTCTCCCGGTTGCCGATCGTCTGCACCTCGGTCGAGTACCCGGCGGACTTCAGCACCGCGGAGTAGATCTCGGACAGGGTGGCGCTCTCGGAGAAGTTCGCGGCGCCGATCACCACGGACTTGCCGGCACCGAGGCTGCTGTCGTCGGAGGCCAGGCCCTCGTCCTCGACGAAGGTCGCCGCTGCCTCGGAGGAGGTCTGGCGGTCGATGTCGACGGCCTTGTTCAGCTGGATCAGCTTGTCGGTGTCCAGCGCGTTCGACACCTCGTCCAGCAGCGGGATGAGGTTCGGGTCGGCGGAGGCGGCCGCGGCGTTGACCGCGGGGATCACGTTGTCGGCGTTCTGCAGACCCTTGTCGTCCTCCAGGACGACCAGCTTGTCACCGGCGACCGGCTCGCAGACCGCGCCGGAGGCGTTGGCGTCGGAGGTGGGGTCAGCGGACCCGCCGCCCGACCCGGGGTCGCCACAGGCGGCGACGAGCAGGAGCACCCCCGCGGCGGTGGCGGCGAGAGTGGTGCGACGTGCCTTCATAGGTCCTCTTCCATCGAGTGGCAGTTCGGATCAGGGGGCGGCGACGATCATTCGACCGGCGCCGTTCGGGGTCGGCAACCGCTCAGGCGGCAGCCGGGGTCACAGTCCGGTCACGGTTGGCGCGGAGCCGGCGACGAGGGGTGCGCATCGGGGCGGGGGTGGCGGCGCGCTGCACGGCGGCCAGCACGCCTTCGATCACCAGGCAGAGGGCCGCGACCAGCAGCGCACCGGCGACCACCTGGCCGTACTTCTGCAGGGCCATCCCGCTGACGATGATCGAGCCGAGGCTCTTGCCGCCGACCAGCGCGGCCAGCGGCACCGTGGCCAGCACCTGGGTGGTCGCGGTGCGCAGCCCGGCCCCGATCAGCGGCAGGGCGAGCGGCAGTTCGGCCTGGAACAGCGCGCGGGAGCCGCTCATCCCCATGCCCCGGGCGGCGTCGCGCACATCCGGGTCGACCTCCATCATCCCGGTGAAGGCATTCGCCAGGATCGGCGGCACCGCGAAGATCGCCACCGCGATGATCGTCGCCCGGGAACCGAACAGACCGGTCGAGGCGAAGATCGTCAGCAACGCGAAGGTCGGCAGGGCGCGGGAGGTGTTGGCCAGCACCACGGTGAGCATCCCGCCCGCACGGCGGTGACCCAGCCAGACACCCAGCGGGAGCGCGACGACCGCGGCGAGCAGCACCGCGATCACGCTCAGCCGCAGGTGCTCGGCACCCAGGGCCAGCACGCCGTTGCGGCCGGACCAGTTCAGCGGGTCGTTGAGCCAGGTGAAGGCATCGGTCAGCACGTCCATGTCAGGCCTCCCGCCCACGGCGTGCCCAGGGGGTGACGGCACGGCCGATCAGCCACCAGAGCAGGTCCAGGAACAGGGCCAGCGCCAGACAGAGCAGCGTCGCCGTGAGGATCTCCGCGTGGTACTTGTTGTTCCGGAAACCGCGGAAGATCAGCTCGCCGAGTCCGCCGTATCCGACGGCCACCCCGACGGTGACCAGGGCGACGGTGGTGACGGTGGCCAGCCGGATCCCGGCGATCACCGCGGGCAGCGCGTTCGGCAGCTCGACGGTGAGCAGCAGGCGCAGTCGGCCGTAGCCGAGTCCGCGCGCCGCGTCCCGGACGCTGTCGTCCACCCCGGCCAGCCCGACGATGATGTTCCGGACCAGCACCAGCATCGCGTAGACCACCAGGCCGATCAGCACCGGCGTGCGCCCGATGCCGGTGAAGGGCACCAGCACGGTGAACAGGGCCAGCGACGGGATCGTGTAGAGCACCGACGAGGTGCCGACGATCGGGGTCGCGAGCCGGGGTTGCAAGTGCGCCAGCATGCCGAGCGGCACCGCGATCACCACCGCGATCAGCACCGCCTGCAACGTCAGGCTGGTGTGCTGCTGCAACGCGTGGCTGATATCGCCCCAGTTGCGCTGCACGTACTCCCAGGACAGCCACGGGTTCGCGGCTGCCGCACCGTCGGCGGCTGTCTGCACCGAGAGTGCGCTGGTCTGGACCATCACCGCAGGGACGCTACCTGCCGCCTCCGACATGCGCCGGTCGAATGCGGGTGATCGTGACCGAACCGTGAGCGGATGTCCGTGCTGGCAGGTAGCGTCCCGGGCCATGACGGCGATCGCATTCGAGCACGTCCGCAAGGAGTACCCGGACGGGACGGTGGCAGTCGCCGACCTGTCGCTGGAGGTCCGCGAGCACGAGCTGCTGGCCCTGGTGGGTCCCTCGGGCTGCGGGAAGTCGACCACCCTGCGGATGGCGAACCGGCTGGTCGAGCCGACCTCGGGCCGGATCCTGCTCGGCGGCGAGGACGTGACCGACGCCGATCCGGTCGAGCTGCGGCGCCGGATCGGCTACGTGATCCAGAACGTCGGCCTGTTCCCGCACCGCACGGTGGAGCAGAACGTGGCGACCGTCCCCCGGCTGCTGGGCTGGGACCGGACGCGCACCCGCACCCGGGTGGGTGAGCTGTTGGAGCTGATGGGCCTGGAGCCGGGCCGCTACGCCAAGCGCTACCCGCACGAGCTCTCCGGTGGCGAACGGCAGCGGGTCGGGGTGGCCCGCGGTCTGGCCACCGACCCGCCGGTGCTGCTGATGGACGAGCCCTTCGGCGCGGTGGACCCGGTCGGTCGACGCCGGTTGCAGGCCGAGTTCCGCCGGATCCACGCGGAGATCGGCACCACGGTCATGCTGGTCACCCACGACGTCGACGAAGCGGTCCAGCTGGCCGACCGGATCGCGGTGTTCAGCCGGGGCGGCCATCTGGAGCAGCTGGACGACCCGGTGCGGGTGCTGACCGCGCCGGCCAGCGCGGCGGTGGCGGATCTGGTCGGGCGGGACGCGGCGTCCAAGCTGCTCGGACTGGGCACGCTGCAGTCGTCGGACCTGCGACAGGGATCGCTGGGGGAGGACCTGCCGACCGCCGAGGCCACGGTGCGGGTCGGCGCCCCGCTGTCCGAGGCGTTCAGCGCGCTGGCCGACGCGCGCGCCGCCGCGGTGCCGGTGCTGGACGGCGATCGCACCGTGGGTGTCCTGGACGCCGACGGGGTGCTGCGGGCGCTGCGGCGGATCGTCGACGAGCGCGCACCGGAGGAGTCGGCGGCGGTCTGAGCCGGACGACCCACCTGCCGGTTTCCGGTGCGCGTGGGTAGCCTGACCGCGTGACCACCATTGGCCTTGCCACCTGCGCCGCCCTGCCGGACCTCGACCCGGACGACCGTCCCCTGCTGGAGGAGCTCACCCGCCGCGGCCACGACGTGCGCCCGGTGGTCTGGAACGACCCGACGGTCGTCTGGCCGAAGTTCGATCTGGTCGTGGTCCGCTCCACCTGGGACTACACCGACCATCCGCGTGACTTCCGCTGGTGGGCCGAGCGGGTGTCGTCCGGCGGTGCGACCCTGCTCAACCCGATCCCGGCGATCACCTGGAACATCGACAAGCAGTACCAGCGTGCGCTCGACCGGGCTGGACTGCCGATCATCCCGACGATCTGGCTCGACCCGGAGCGGAACTTCAACGCCCGCGCGATCCACACCCGGTTCCCGGCCTTCGGTGACTTCGTGATCAAGCCGACCGTGAGCGCCGGCTCCCGCGACACCGGTCGCTACGAGGCGGGCGTCACCAACTCCCGCGCCCAGGGCATCATGCACGCCAAGCGGCTGCTGGACGCCGGGCGGCACGTCATGGTGCAGCGCTATCTCAAGCAGGTCGACGAGGTCGGGGAGACGGCGCTGGTCTACCTGGATGGCAAGCTGTCGCACGCTGTCCGCAAGGAGCCGCTGCTCACCGGCCCGTACGAGCAGGACTCGATGTCCGGGGTGCTCTACAAGGAAGAGGTGATGACCCCGCGCGACGCCTCCGCCGCCGAGCTGGAGGTCGGTCAGCGGGTGATCGACGCGCTGCCGGGTCTGCTGAACGGGGTGAGCGGGCCGCTGGCCTACACCCGGGTGGATCTGGTGCCGGACGACGAGGGCAACCCCGTGGTGCTGGAGCTGGAGCTGATCGAGCCGTCGCTGTTCTTCGCGCAGGCTCCCGAGGCGGTGTCCCGATTCGCCGATGTGATCGAGTCGCGGCTCTGACCCGACCATGCCGAAGGCCCCGCACGGATCCGTGCGGGGCCTTCGTCATGCTGGGGTGGCTAACGGGACTTGAACCCGCTCGGGCCGCCAAGTGTGGTCGCCCCCGCGACCTGCAAACTTGCTGGTCATATGCTGTTTCGGGTCGGCGCTGCTCGCTGGCGCTCGGGCCCCTCCACAACCACCGACCTGTTGCCCAGACTACAGGCCAGAGGGTGCCTAGCACGGCCAGCGGAGTTCGAGTCCAGATCGCTCGGAATCGAGTGATTGCACCGAACATCGCTCGTGATCGTGGCGATGGCGAGCGATCAGCACGACCATCGCAGCTCGTCAGGCAGTCCGGCTGGGGTCGATGCACGACCCCACTGGCGCACGTCTGCGCACCACTCGGCCACGATCGCGCCACACCTGCATGTCCACGCGGTGTGCGAGTGGGTGGGCGCGCAGGAGCAGAACATCGTGGACTGTCGAGGTCGGTACGGTCCGAAGCTCGGCCATGCCCAGCCGCAGGCGGGGCAGTAGGACGGGGGCACACGCACCCAGCCTGCGTGGGTGCGGACCCAGCGGCTCGGGTCGGTCACCAGGGGAGTGTGCGCGCTGGGTCTGACACCACCATTCCGGTGAACGTCGCTCGAACGGGCACTGCGTTGCTGCCTTAGCGTGCAGGCTCTAGTCATGGAAAAGATGAAGATGCTCAGGTATGTCGCCGGCGGTCAACAGCGGTCGTTCGAGCTGACCGACGCACAGGCCTCCGGCCTCGGTAAGACCCTCGCCGAGTACGCAGCGAAGGGAGCGATCCTGGAGATCGAGATCGGAACCGGGCCGACGCCGGTCTGGTTGAACCCTTCTCAGTGGTCCGAGTGGATGATCGCCTGAGAGCGCGACGAGTATGACAAAAGCGCCCCGCCCTCCTTCGGGAGGGCGGGGCGCTTTTGGTAAGAAGATTGCTACTGAGCGTGCTTGCCGAGCGCGATCTCGTTGGTCAGCGATGGGCCGTCGGTGGCGGTGATGGCGTCGGATCCGATGGAGGTCAGCACGGACAGGACGCCGGCGAGTACCGCGCCGGAGCCGACTCCCTGCCAGTCGACGTCGAGGACGCCGAGGGCGCCGGTGCCGATGAGGGCGACTGCGGTCTGTGCGGTGGTCTTGACGGCGCGCTCTCCGGCGGCCTTCCAGAACTTGGCAGTGGTGAAGGTCATGGGGGCTCCTACTTCGACTCGTCGACGCGCTTGACGAAGTTCGCCAGTGCGTCGATCTGGGGGGCGTTGAGCTGCAGGTCCTTGGTCTCGTAGGCCACCCGGGCGACGTCGCGCTCGGTGGACGTCACGAACGGGAGGAACTTGTTCTTGTCCGGCGAGAAGAAGAACTGAGCGGCTCGACCGTCGGTGACGGTGATGATCTTGTCGTCGGCCATGAGGGTCTCCCTGATCGGTTGGAGGATGGCGGGCAGAGCGGGGGCGGTCGGCACCTTGCCGGTGCTGGCCCCGTGGTTGGATGCCGCCTCGGCGTTGCCCGTGAAGGTCCAGTGCCACGCTTCGCCGATCGACCGGCCCTCGGCGTTGGACCAGCCGAGCGATTCGGCGATCGTCGCGAGCTGCTTGTACCGGGTGCCGTTGAAGCCGCCGAGCCCGGTGATGTCGACGGTGATCCCGAGCCCATGGTTCGAGGTTCCGGGGGTGGCCGCGGTGGCCTTGCCGGGCTGCAGGTACCAGGTCTGCTCGCGCCACCGCTTCGTCGGGCGACCGACGATGTAGCGGGTGGTGTAGCGCGCCAGGAACAGGCCTTCTTGCACCGCGTAGGGCCGGTAGGCGTCGGCGGGCCCTGTCTGGGTCGGCCACCACCCGCGCGCGTCGTGCACGGCCTGGCGCAGCGCTTCCCACGCTGCGGCAGCGCCGGGACGCATTCGGCACCCAAGGACGCCGGAGACGGGGATGAGCGCGTAGTCCGGGATCTGCCCGTTGGTGAACGCCACTAGGCCTCCTAAGCGGTCGTCAAGCCGTCGGGCCAGGGCGGGACGTCCTCGCCGGCCTCATCGAGCAGGGTGCGGAGCTTGTGGATGTAGTCGTCCCGGATCCGCTCCCGGCGTTCGGACGCTTCAAGCCGTCGTTCCGATGCATCCAGGCGCTCACGAAGGTTTGTCAGGTCGGCGCGCATGGTCGTGTCGCCGTGGGAGCGGCGGGTGAAGGTGGCGGTGATCGTGGTGCCAATCACGAGGGCCGCGGCGCCGACGACCGCGACGACGATGGATGGGTCGATGGTCACCGTGCCTCCCCGGGTGCGGGGTTGATGAGGCGACCCGCAGCCGCGGTACCACCGGCCATTGCGAGGTACAGCAGCGCGATGACCCACTGGCGAGAGGGGTCCTCGTCGAAGACCCAACCGAGCAGGTACGTCACGCCCCAGCAGGCGAGCATCCCTGCCAGGGCCGAGAACCCGGCGACGTCCGCTGCGACCCTGGTGCGGCGGGTGCGCTTGGTGCGGAACGCTCCGATGACGCAGAGCGCGCCCGCCGCAGCCCAGAGCACCGCGTAGACCGGCAGGGGGATCGTCTCCTCCAGGACGTCGAGGCCGACCGGCAGGGGCACCCCGGACGTCCCGGGTGGCAGGCATGACGCGACGTGCGCGGCACAGAGGAAGGCCATGCACAGCAGGAAGCTGCCGCGCGGGCCGTTCAGTCGTCGGATCACACGATCAGGCATCAGGCCGCCTCGTAGGTGAAGTTCCACGCGAGCTGATCGCCGGCCGCCCACGTGAACGGGCTGGCGGCCGAGATCCCGGTGCCGGAGTTGGGCATGAACTGCGCGCTCGTGGCGTCGTAGAGCCGACCGTAGCCGCCGATGATCGTGGTTCCGTTGTCGAGGTAGGACACCGACCCCAACGGCAGGACCTGAGCCACACCCACCATGCGCGCGTTGACTGGCAGCTGGACTCGGGGGTTCGTCCCGACCTGCGATCCGCCGGAGGTAGCACCGGAGTACTGGAAATAGCCCTGGTACTGCACCAGCTTGCCGATCTGCAGGTACCTGGTCACCACTGTGCCAGCGGTGCCCGGGTTGAGGTTGGCCCACGACGGGGTGAAGGACTGCCAGGCCGGGGACAGTGCGGCTCGCAGGTCCACCCACCTGATCTCGGTGCCGACCATCTGCCCGAGCCAGAGGACCTGTCCCGAGCCGGACCCAGTCGAGCAGAGCATGCCCTCCACCGGTGTGGGCATGACCGCATCACGGGCGGCGACCGAGGCGAACCGCATGACCAGTCGGCCAGCTGCCCATGTGACGATCGCGCCCATCTGGGACGGACCGTCGGGCGGGTCGGAAGGAACGGGGTACGGTCCGCCCTGGACCGGCTCTGTGGTGGTCATGGCGCCTCCTCGGGCTGGGTGGGCGGCTCGGGGTAGTCCGCGGAGACGGCGACGACCGAGGTGGCGGTGAGCACGAGCGCGCGAATCTGGGCAGGGTCGAATCCGAGCGAGACAATCGCGTCGGACGGCTGCTGGGTGGGTTCGAGCTCGGCGGCTGAATCGAGCACGGCGGATCCCTAGGACGGGGTCGAATAGGACACGAGCAGAGCCGTCGATCCGGACTCCCACAGGGAGTAGTCCGAGACGGTGGTGGAGTAGATGCCGACCCCGCGCGCGGTGCCGGACAGCAGTGCGGTCAACCACGCTGAGGGCAGATCCCAGGTGCCGGTCTCGCCCTGCTCAAGCCCTCCGACGCCGGGCATCGGCCCAGCGACCCACGTCGGCGGACCGGACGGCGAGCCCGAGTACCCGTGCAGGTAGATCCTGGGCGCGAGGGTGTTCGGGATGTTGTCGTCCGCCCACCTCGTCAGGCGTACCTTCGCCGCCGTGACCGTCGCCCCGGTCGGGAGGACGGACATCAGGGCGTCGAACGCCCACACGCTGGCGTGGATGAAGGTGGCGTAGTCCTTGCCCTGATAGGCGGCGCCGGTGGCGGTTGTCCATCCCCAGGTGCTGCCAGCAGCGAGGGCTTCGCCGATCCAGCTGCCCGAGGGGCGCAGGGTGGTGGACCCGTAGCTGACGCCCGAGCCGAGCTGCGCGGAGAGTTTCCCGCCGATGATCCACTGCCCATCGGCGACCAGGACCACGACCATGTCCCCGACCGTCGGCGAGTACGGGGCCAGCCACCGCAGAGCGGTCACGCTCGCGCCGTCGACGCTGAGAGTCACCGCGCTGGTGGTCGTGTTGATCGCGGTGATGACCCCGATGCGGTTGGGACTTTGCGGTGCGACGCTGGGGCTAATCACCGGTGTAGTCCTCCGCGATCACGTCGGCCACGTCCCGGGTCGAGAGGGTGAACCGGCCCCCGGGAGTCAGGGACAGGGACATCGAGTCGATGACGTGGCGTCGCACCGATCCGGCCGGGTCGCGCGGGTCCGTGATGATCTCTACGACATCGCCGGCGTCGAGGGCCACGTTCGGCACGGCGGAGATGTCCAGACTGGACGCTGCGCCGACGTATCGGGACAGGTTGCGCACCGCGATGTCGCGAGCCTGCTGCTGTGAGGTGATGGTCGGCAACGACATCTTGCGCCAGCGCTTGCCCCACCGGCCGTCCAACGGTGACCCATAGCGAGTCGGCGAGGCGACACCTCCGTCGACGACAGCGGCATGCACGGGGGCCACGTCGCTGGACGGGTTGGACGATGAGACCGAGATCGCGTTGTAGGCGTTCGTCCGTGAGGACGAAGACCTGGCCGCGACGAGAACCCCGCCGGGTCCCGCGTCGATGCGCCAGACCGGTGGAGTGGTGATCGAGGGGGCGTCGCGGATCACGAACCGACCGCGCGCGTCGGCATACACGACCGCGCCGATCGACTGCGCGAGCCCGGTGATCGCCTCCCACCGGTCCTCATCCCACACGGTCGGCGGCACGCGGCGGTCGATGGACGCGGACATGACGACCTCGACCTTGGGCCCGATCGCTTCCCGGATCAGGTCGGCGATCAGCGACTGCGCAGACGGGCCAGACCGCGTCTGAGGGACGCCGAAGCGCCCATCAGCGACGAACGACTCCCGGGACACGCCCCGCACCTGCACGGTGTCGTCGTCGAGGAGTGAGCCCTCGACGTCATCGATGCGGAATACACCGAGCCGCACCCACTCGGTGGTGCCCTCGGTGAAGGTCAGGCCCCATTCGAGGGTGATCTCCTGCCCGTAGTGCGCGATCGGGTCCTGCCAGCTACGGCCCAGCGTGGGGGCGTCGGTGTAGGTGCCGGTGGGCATCCGCGGCGCGAGTTCGAGCGTGCATCGACGGCGGGTGATCTGGGACGCGTCGATGTTCAAGGTGCCCCCGACGATCGGGATCGAGGACGCTAGGCGCCGTCCACCCTTGTCCACCCAGCCGCGCACCTGAACTCGCTGCGGTGAGCGCAGGGCGGCGAGGAAGTTCGAGGTGACGGGCTGCAACTCACACCCCCTGCATAAGGTCGAACCACGCCGCCTTCGCCGCCATCAGCGCGAACCATGTCGGGTACTGCTCCGCGACCGCAGCCCACGACGCTCCGGCGAGCCCCTGGCCCTCGCCAACAGGCACACCGGTGCGCTGCACGGACAAGGTGAAGACCCGGAACGCGAACGCCTCCATCCCCGCTGGGTTCTCCCGGCTGACACGGCTGATGTAGTACCAGCCAGCGTCGAGGTCGGTGGACCCAACGGGCTGCAGCAGCACCACCCGCCCCGCCGCTAGAGCGGCTCGCAGACGCCCCACATCGACGCCGGCACGAGGGGCCAGCTCGACGGTCGCTTGATCCGTCTCGATGCCCGACCACTGCGCGGTCGTCTGCGCCACGGTGCCGCCGCCCGCGATCTGATACACCCCGCCGATCGTCGGCGAGTCCACAGCAGACAATGCGCGAAACGGGACCAACATGGTCAGATCCGGTTGCCCAGGGACCTTGATCCACATCCCCGGGGCGGCGCCGTCGGTCTGAACAGTCACAGACGCCGACGCCACGAGGACACCCAGCGTGTATCCGTCGACCCTGTACGTGACGGGCGACTGCAGCGGGGCCTCGGGATCTGAGCCCACGAAGTAGCCGGCGATCGCAGGCCGGTCCTCGACGCCGCGAACGGGCATGTCGGACTGGCCGGCGACCTGCCGGGTGATCGTCAACGCGTCCACAGGGGCAGGCCACATCCCGCCGTCGACCACCAGCCGCACCGCAGCCCACGCCGGGTCGAACTCGGCCTGCAGCACACCATCCGGGCTCGTCGGCACTACGACCTCCCCTGGTAGCGGCTGCCGAAGTCCCGATCGGCCAGCGCAGTAGCCGTCACCCGGCCCGCCTTCCGCTCGATCGCCAAGGCGATCCGCTCGGTCTGCGCGTCGGTGAAGTACGCCTGGGACGGGCCGGAGGTACCCGCCGTGACGACGACGGGCAATGCTGCTGGTGCCTGACTTCGGGTGCCGACAGAGACGTTGTTGAGAGGCCCGCCCACGGCATAGCCCTGCAGCACGTCCTTCGGGATCCTCCGGCCACGGATCGCGTGCATGACGTCGAGGCCGTAGTAGTCCACTGCGGGCTGAGGCTCGATGAACTCTCCAGACCGAACCGCGATCGGAGTGCGGCCGTCGACCATCGCCAGGAGGTTGTCCTGCATCGGGTCCGCAGGGGGAGTCCCCGGGATCCGACCGCCAGATGCGAATCCGGCGATGTCCGAGACTGCGCCGCCGGTCGCGCCTCCGTTTGGACGAGCAATCATCGTCGGGATGTTCGCGGGTCCGGTGAGCAGGTTACGCAGGGCGTTCGCCTTACGGGTCGCCTCGGTCGTGTCCGCGTCGACCTTGATCGAGGCGCCTTGCGCGTTCGTCCAGTTCTGGAGGTTCACCACGGTGGCGCGACCCTGAGCATCGGAACCCTGGATCGACACCGCGCCTGTCGTTGAGTCCACGGTCGCCTTGTACCCGCCCAGGGTCGCGATGGCGGCGCCGTCGTTCCCGTAGATCGTGACCGTGCCCTCGGTCTCGTTGATCTGGGCAGTGACGTCCGCCAGCGACTGACCGGCTGGTCCAGTGTCGCCCATCATCGTGAGGGTGCCCGAGGACGACTCGATCGACTCAAGGATTCCTGCGAGCTGTTCCAAGGTCAGTTCAGTGTCGAGAGGAACCTCGAGTGGGTTCGCCCCGAGCACCAAGCCGTAGTCGCGAATGACATCCTCGATGGTCGTCGTGCCATCCGAGAGCTTGGCCGCGATTTCCTTCGCAGCATCCGCGCCGAGCTGAGCTGACGCCGCCGAAATGACCGGGGCCGCGTCGTGCAGGTTGGTCGCCCAAGCGGTCGTGTAGTTGTCGAAGCTCTGCCCGATGCCCGCCTCGAACCGTGCGAGCTGTTCGTCAGTCCCATCAAGGAGCGCCTGAACCAGCGGGGCGCCCTCTGGGCCCAGGCTTGCCAGGTTGTCGATGACACCCTGAGACGCTCGGCCCGAGAGCATGATGAGGTTCTGCTCCCAGTTCTGCTGGGCTGCCACCTGCTCGTCCAACTTCGCGAGGTACTCGTCCAGCGAGAACGTGACGCCGTCGTAGTACGTCTCCCACGAGTCCTTCGAGGACTCGGTGCTGTCGGCGGTCGCCTGGGCGACATCCTTGTTCTTCTGGATCAGGTCGTCGTAGGCGCCAAGAATGTTGATGAACGAAGCGTCCGACGCGGCGGTGTCCTTGATCCAGTTCTGCAGTTCCTCGTCGGCGGCGGCGGTCGCTTGCGCCAGGTCGGTCAGGCCAGCGCTGGCGTCGGTGGCAGTTTCACCAGTCATTTGCTGCTGGTTTGAAGCCGCGGCCAGCGCGTCGGCGTACGGCGGCATGAGCTGGAGGAGCTCCTCGCGCGTCCGGCCAGTCTCGGCCATCGCGGCGGCGAATCGCTCCTCAGCCTGAGCTGGGTCGGTGGCATACACGGCAGCCAAGGAGTTGCCGAGCTGTTCGAAGGCCTCGCGCGCCTTGCCTGTCGCGGTGCTCAGTCCCAAGAAGCCGCCGATGTTGTCGTCAGCCCACTTGTTGATCCCTCCATCGAGGATCCGGTCCGCGGCGCCCTTCATGTCGTCGAAGGTCTCCGACAGGCCGGCGAACGCTTCCTGAGCGCCAGATACGCCTTCGGCACTCAACAGTGCCTGTGTCATCTGTTCGACGGAAGGCACAGCCTTGAGCGATGACATGTAGATCTCGTTCAACGCAGAGGCGACGAGCAGCAAGCCGGTCGCAAGCGAGGTGCCCTTGATGGTCGTCGCACCGATCTTGCCGAGCTTCTGCGCAACCCCCGGGCTGATCGCGCCGATGTCGCGCAGAGCCTTCGCCGTCTCGACCATGCGGGGGAACATCAAGAGGAAACCGCCCGCTACCAGGGATGTCGCACCGACCAAGCCCGTCAGGGTGGCGATGGCCGCTTGCGTCTGCGGGGGAAGGCCAGCCAGGTACTGCCCGAAGGACGACACCGCCTCCGCTGCACCCGCGATCATCGGCAGGAATGTCTCACCGAGCGAGATGGCTGCGTCGGTGAAGCTGTTCTTTGCGATCTGCAGCTTCGCCTCGGTCGTGTCATACCGCTTCGCCGCCTCGATTGCGAGGGCGGTGTTCTCCTTCCAGGCCGAGTTGCCGAGCTCCAGCGACTTGCGCGTGAGATCGTTGCTGTTCGCCATCGACAGCAGCGCGCGGGTCACGCGGATGTCGGTCTGGCCGAGGTCGCTGAGCGTGGCGAACACGTCGCCGCCCGCCGCGTTCATCCGGCCTAGACCTTCAACCAGGGTCGCGATCGCGTCCGCCGGGTCGCTCTTCCACGCCACCGCGAACTCGTCGGCGGACATCCCCGCTACACGTGCCCATGCAGCGAGATCGTCACCTCCTGCGGAGACCGCCTTGGCGATGTCGATCATGATGTTGCTGATCGCGGACCCGCCAGCCTCGACCTCGATGCCGGTCGAGGCGAGGGCGTTCGCGAGTCCCAGCACTTCACCCTCGGTGAGGCCGACGATCTTCCCCGCGCCAGCGATGCGCTGAGCCATCTGGATGATGTCTCGCTCGGTGGACGCCCCGTTGTTACCCAGGGCGACCAGCGAAGCGCCGAGGTTGTCGACGTCCTCGGGCGCCGTCTGCATCACATTCATGAGCTGAGCGATCGAGGTCGCAGCCTCGTCGGCGCTCAAGTTCGTGGTCTCGGACAAGTCGATCATCGTCTTGGTGAAGCTGACGATGTCACCCGTTGCCACCCCGAGCTGCCCGGCAGCTTCGGCGGTGGCCGCGATCTCCTGATGAGATGCGGGCAGGGTGCGGGCGAGCTGTCGCAACCCCTCTTCCACCTGGGCGAGCTGGTGGTCGGTGCCGTCGACTGTCTTCGCCACGCCGGCCCATGCGGATTCCCAATCCACTGCCGCCTTCGCGGCCAAGCCCAGGGCCGCCATCGCGGCTGCACCGAACGCGGTGAGCTGCGTGCCCACCTTGTCCCAAGACTCCTTGTGCTCCATCGCGGACTTCGTCATCCGCGCGAGGGCGGAAGTCGTGTCGTCCGACGTGCGCTTCAGCGTGTTCCGAAACTTCTCAAGGCCGTCGCCGGTTGCCGTGGTCGCGCGGTTGATGTTGTCGAACCCGCCAGCACCAGCGTCGCCCGCTCCCTTGAGCTTGGCGCCTGCGTTGTCTGCCTGTCCGGCGATCAGACCTAGTCCGACCCCTGTCTTGGAAGCCCGATTCGCCAGGTATTCGAGCCCGGCGCCGCCTTGCTTAGACGCGTTGGCTGCCGCCTCGCCGACCCCCTTGGTCGACTTTCCTGCCTCGTCCATTGCGCGCTTGAAGTCGGACACCTGGGCGCGAAGGTAGACGGAGATCGACCGGTCGGCCATGACACCTCCCGGGGAATCGCGATATGGAGTTAGATGGCTGCAGGCGAGCCGGTCCGTGGCTCTAGACGGGGGAGAAGTCGATGACAGAGCCGAGCGGGCTGAAGAGCAAGGCGCAGGTGCTCCGTGATCGGGGGATCGCGTCGCTCGTGATCGGTGCGATCCCATTCCTGATCGGCATCGCCGGGTTCCGAGGGCAGGACGGCGACGGCTACCGAGACCCCTGGGTGGTGCTCTGCCTGGTTGGCGGGTTGGCGATTCTCACGCTGGGGGTCGTGCTGCTCGACCGAGCTAACCGCACCAAGAGTGACTGACCGATTTCAGGGGTTCGTCATCCTGCGGGTATCGACGACGACCAGGCGCGTGCCAGGTTCGGCCTTGCCCTGGTTCTCCTTCTGCCAGCGGTCGATCGCTGCCTGGGCGTAGTCGATATGTTCCTCGACCTCGAAGTACCCGTCGTTGTCCGGGTCGAGCGCATCGGCCCATGGGATGCCGTGTGGCCCGATGGACTCCTCGTGCTCGATGAGTCCTTCTGCAAGGGCTCGGGATCGGCGAGACCAGCCGAAGTACACGTCGGGCTCAGCACCCCACGCGCGTGACGCCTTGAGTGCGAGGATCAGCCCCGGTCGCTGTCGGAGCGCCCGGGCAACGTAGGGCGGGGGATCTCGATCTCGCCGGTGGTCGCAGAGCTGACGGCCTCGACCAGGCGTGTCACCTGCTGTTTGCCGTGCGGTCGTGCGCGGAGCTTGCGGATCTGCTCGACGCTGACCGAGCTGGCGGTGCCGCGGGGGGTGGCGACATCGACGACCGCCAAGGCGATCATCGCGAGGTTGCGTTCGGTCACGGCGGCTTCGCGGGCTTCCACGTAGGCCTTGCCTGCGGCGCGCTGGACGTCGTCCCAAACCGTGCCGGGCTGCCGCTCGGCGCGGATGATGTCAGGGATCTCCGGGTCGGGGTGGGCGTCGGCGATCGCCTTGACCTCATCTTCGGTCAGCGCCCGGACGGTCCAGGTCGCCTTGGACGCCTCCCACCGTTCGTGCACCGCGGCCATCTGCTCGTAGACCTCGGTGATCTCGGCAGATTCACCGACCGAGGACTCGTCGCCCTTGTTCATCGCTTCGAGCTCGGACAGTCGCTGGGCGAGCACGTCGAACTCGGCAGCCAGCGACGGGTCGTTGTAGATCGGGACGGCGCGACGGGCGAGGGTGCCGGTCGACAGCCAGTCGTCGAGATCGAAGTCGCCCTCGGGGATCGGGTTCTGGGTCACAGGTCTTCTCCTTGCTGGGTCACAGGTCGGTTAGCGCACCGGGATGTGCGCCAGTAGGGGATGATGGGGGCTGGTCTCACGTAGCGCTTCCTCCAGCTCGGCGATTCGACTCAGCAGCGATTGCCGCGCGAGCATCTCGGCGGCGTTCTCGCGGTGGGTGACTGGCTGGAGGTGATCGGGGTTCACGCATCGCCGGTTCGCGCACTTGTGGTGCGCGTGCTGAGACCCGAGGGGCCGGCCGTAGCTAGCCTCGACGACGGCCCGGTGGATCTGAACGCCCCACTTGCGTCCGTCGATCACTCCGCGGGGATACCCGTCCCGACTAACCGACCCTTGCCATTCCCAGCAACCGCTCGGGGTTATCAGCGACTCTTGGCGCACCGCGGCGATCAAAGTTGGCACCAGACATCTGTTCGTGAGCCACGCGCCGTGGTCCTGGCCTGCTCTGCGGCGGTTGCTCCGGCGGCTCGCAGCGGCGGCACAAGGTCCGGTCCGACTTGCGGTTGCCTCGCCGCCAGATCAGTGCGCCACACGTTGTGCAGTTCTTCGACTTCGCGATGTCGCAGCAGCGCTGGGAGCAGTAGACGCGTCGCCGTGTCGCGGTTGCCGGGAGCGGCGATGCGCAGACCTCACAGGTCCGATCCGTCACGGCAGAACACACCTCCGAGCTTGGCGCTGCAATCTGTCGTGCCTCCCGGGGCGCGGACCTGTGAGACGCGCCCCGGGAGGGGTCAGTGGGTCAGGACCCGCCGCCGGCCGCCGCGGCGACCTTGATGAACGGGTACGCGGCCTGCGGCTCCATCGGGATCCGGTACTTGACGTACCCGCCCATGTCCGACGGCGGCTGCGGCTCGTCGGTGACGATCTCCATGCCGAGGAAGATCTCGTCGTCGGCGGCCCAGTCGGCGGTGGCCTTCTTGCCGGTGCGGCGCGCGTAACCCCACAGGGTGGTGCCCTTGGCCTTACCGGCGTCGAACACCTCGTCCGCGGTCGGGTCCGGGGCGCCGGTCGTGGAGTCGAAGTACCGGAACACGGTGATCCCGGCCTGGTAGTTCGAGGCGCCCAGCGAGTTGGCGTTGTTCTCCACACACAGGGCCTTCTCGGCGACCTTGTCCGAGTCGGTGGCCCCCCAGGTGAAGTCCGAGGACAAGACGTTGCAGGAGGCGTCGATCCCGGCGTCCAGCTCGGCCTTGGTGGGCGCGGCCGGGTTGGCGGGCTTGGTGGTCAGCAGCGTGAACTTGGTCTTGCCATCAGCGAGAGCACGAGGCATCCGGGATCACTCCTTCTTGTCCCCGGAAGCCGGGGCCTTGGTGGTGGCCGAGGTGTCGGCCTTTGTGGTGTCCGCCGCCTTCTGGCGGGGGGTCTTGTTGAAGGGCTTCCCCAGGCGCGGGTGGTCCAGCCAGTCGCGGGGGATGCGGACCTTCTCGCCGGTGTCGCGGCGGTAGGCGTCGACGAAGCGGTCGTCCATGAGGTGCCTCCAGGGCGTGACGGCGACCCCTGCGGCGGGCGCCGAGGGGTGCTGGTGGGTGAGGGTCAGGCCGGGTTGGAGACCAGCCGGTACAGGTCCACGCCGTAGGGCACGTGCGGGTCCACGTCCCGGTCAACCTGCGTGTCTCGCGAGTCGAACAGGTGCAGCTCCACGAACCGGCCCGCGACGTCAGGGCGGGAGTCGTTCAGGACCGCTCGAACGGTCGAACGCAACGTCAGGACGCCGTAAGCCGTGCCGGCGACACAGGTGACGCCGAGCAGGTCCGTCAGGTCGTCGTCGCCCAGGTCGGGGAAGCCGACCGGACGCTCGGCAGTCGGTGTCCCGCTGGAGCCCCACAGCAGCACGTACGGCAGGGCGGGTGTGTCGGGCACATCCACGTAGTAGGTCTCGTAGCCCAGCGGCGCGAGCAGGTCCTCGATCGCCGCGATGTGCTCGCGCATCACAGCAGGCCGTCCAGGATGTCGCCGAGCGCCTGCTCCAAGCGCGGCGCCTCGGCGTCGAGCGCGCCCTGCGGGTCGGGCACCGTGCCGCCACCCCTGGAGGTCCCGAAGTAGGCGATGTTCATGATCGAACCCGGCTGGCCCGGACCGGACCGAGGGCCGATCTCAGCCTCGATGACACCGACGCCAAAGACCTTCCGGCTGGTCATCGAGAAGTCGATGTCGCGCGCACCGCCCTTGAAGTGGCGGGAGCCTCGGGCCTCGGCACGCATCTGGTTCTTGATGTTGACCGCACCCTTGATTACGGCCGGACGGACCTTCGCTGCGATGCCTGAGCCCGCCGTAGACAGGTCCGCCGCTAGCTGCTGCAACTCCGATACGTCGATCTCCACGCCAGCCACTTCGCCTCCCGCTACGGTCGAAGGATGAGCGAACAGAGTGAGTGCCGTCACCAGCACGTCATCGAGAAGTCGATCAGCGACCCGCGCGAGGTCAATCCCTCCCAGCGGCAGTGCGGACCATCTGCACCGACTGCGGGGCGATCGTGGCCACACGCCAGGCTTAGTCCGTCACCCTCTCGACCGGCAGTCTCATCGCGGTCTTGAAGGTCTTCCCGAACGGTGCGGTGATGCGCTCACGTACGCCGACCATGTCGGGGTCGAGCGGACAGTCCGTCCATTCGATGACATCCCCGACCTGCGGAACGAAGGCTCCAACGGGGAAGTCGGCCCGGTACCGCTGCACGGTGAAGGTGTGCCCGCCAGCTTCCGGGTTCTGCTCGTAGGCGTCTCGCGTCTGCGACTTGGCCATTCCCGAGTACACGGTGATGGTGGGCCGCAGCCCGGTGAGCTCATCCACGGGGGCGTTGGGCTCGGCCCGGGTGACCACGCAGGCATCGATCATGGCCTCACGCGCGTACTGCTGGCCCATCTGGGCAGCCAGGACCATGAGGTCACGCATGACGGCCTCGCCACGTGCCGAGCCGGATCGTTCCCACCTGCAGGCGCCCGCGCGGCGCGAGTAGCGCGAGTTCCTCGGCCGACACGTAGAGAAGGCCGGTCGACGTGGAGTTGTCGACGGTGGCCTGGAAGTCGTCGATGCCGAGGCTGCGCAGTGCGCGCGGGTTCTTCACCACGCGCAGCACCATGTCCTCGATGACGCCCTGGACGACCTCGTGGTCGACGATGTTCGCTTCCCATCGAGCGGGCAGGGTCGGGATCTTCGCGTTGAGGCGGGTCTCGGCCTTGTCGATGAGGCGCTGGATCTGCTTGTCGGTGGCTCCGGGTGGGAACTCGATGCCGAAGGCGGCGTCCCGGATGTCCTGGGGTGTGACCTCGTACATCCGGGCGCCTCCCTCAGTCCTGCGTGACGTCGTGAGCCGCGACCATGTCGCGGATGTCCTTCTGCTTCGCGTCCTCGGGGACGTCGATGCCGAGGCTGGTCGCGTAGTCCGCCCAGTCCTCGCGGGAGCCGTTGCCCTTCGGGCGGCCACCTGTCGTTTCGTTACTGTCACCGTCGAGCAGGTGTGCCCCGACGGTGAAGCCCTTCGGGACGTCGTCGCCGGCGGCGAGCGCCACCGGGGCGCCGAACTCGGCGCCGACAAACACGACGCCGTCGAGGTCGTCTCGGATCTTCGCCATGTTGGCTCCTTCACGGGATGACCAGGGGCGCGCTGGCCCGCGCGCCCCTGGTCGTTGGTCAGGCGAGGACGGTGGCCTTGAGCGAGAGGTTCGCGTTCGCCAGGACCGGCATGCCGATGGCGTCCGAGATGACCTCGGCGATCATCGGCGGCTTCTCGTGGCGGTACACGCCTGCCACCACACCGGGCTGGTCGACGTCCTCGATGCCCCAGTCGGCCTCCGTCGAGGACAGCGTCTGCCCCCAGAACGTCGCGCCGAGCTGCGTGCCCTGCCAGTCGTCGGAGTCGACCGGTGCGGGGAGCATCAGCACCTCCTTGGCCGACAGGACCGGCCCGGACGCGGTGCGCCGGGTGTAGACCTGGATCGGCGGCAGACCGGCACCCTCGATGACCTCGTTGACCTGAGCGGCCGTGGCGGCGCGAGAGCCGCCACCGATGAGGTTGGTGCGGAACTCGTCGCCCTGCGCCAGGACCCGGAAGCCCTGCCGCGAGAACACCAGTGAGCCCGGGGGCACACCGTTGGTGGCCTCGTAGACGTCGGCCCACGTCTGCAGATCCGTCAGGCGGGACACACTGGTAGCCGAGTCCCACAGCGCCGCAGCGGTCACGGTGTGCGACGCCGACCGGCCGAACGAGTCGGCGGCGCCGATCTCAGGGATCGTCGCGATGCCCGTGCTCAGCACGATGCCTCGCAGGCGCTCCATCCGGTCGGACACGGCCTGGGCGACCTGCCGGGCGGTGTCGAGGATCTGAGCCAGGATGACCTCGTCCGAGGCACCGCGGGTGCGGAGCTGGTCGTACTCGGACACCGGGATGTTCTGCCCGATGGCGGGCAGTTCGAGGGTGACGCGGCGCAGCGGCGGCTTCTTGCCGACGGTCGGCTCGGCGTCGTAGGCACGGAACTGCGCTTCGACGGCCAGGCCGTTCTGGCCGGCGACGAACCGGACGGAGATGTCCGGGACCTCGCGGTTCGGCAGGTACTGGGCGAGAGAGCCGTTGCGGCCCTCGATGTCGGCCAGCGCCTCGCGCACATATCCGGTGAGGGTGGCCGGGTCGATGATGTCGGTCCAGAGTGCCATGATCCGACTCCTCTCAGACGAAGACGATGGTCGTCGCGGCGCGCTTCGCGGCCGCGGTCGGCGGCGTGAAGGCGATGGGCAGCTTGGTCGTGATCACACGGCCGTGGTCGAGCAGCGGGACACCGAAGTCCGCGGTGCCGACGACCGGCTGGTCCGTCAGGACGAAGCCCGCGAGGACGCCGGCGGCGGTCGTGGTGCCCTCGGTCGCGTCGTAGGGGACGAGGACGCCCCCGACCTTCGCGACGGGCAGGCCGGACGGGATGTACCCGTTCGGGTAGTGGGTGCTGGCGGTGAAGGTGGAGATGTCCAGGACCTCGGTGCGCGCGTTGGCGATGCCATGCGTGGACCCGAGCCAGGACTGGTCGCCACCGCCGAGGGTCTCGGTCTTGAGACGCGGCATGGTCGTTCCTTCCTCGATCAGTCAGGGGGTGGGCTGGTGGCCGATCACGGCTTCTTCTTGCCGCCGCGTCGCTCCTCGTAGAGTGACTTCCCGGCGCCGACACCTGTGGTCTTGGTGGTGTCGCCGCGTCGGCCCTGGCCCATGTCGGGCCACTTCTTGCCGTCGGGTGCGAGCCCGTCGACGTACTGCTGCACCTTGTCGGTGTCCACCTCGGCGCCGGTGGCGTCGAGGAACTTGGTGAGGTCGAGCGGGTCGAGGATCGTCGCGAGCCGCTCGGCGGGGATCTTCCCTGCGGCGGCGGCCTTGAACTCGGCCTTCACCAGGGCGGGGAGCGTCTCCTTGCGCGCCTCGGCGCGGGCAGCCTCAGCAGCCTCAGTCCTGGCCGCCTCGATCGCCTTCTCGGAGTCCGTCTGGGTGGCCTGCTTGAGCTGGTCGCGCTCGGCCTTGACCGTTTCATAGTCGGACATGCCCTTGACGCGGTCCTCGTGCTTGCGCGCCTGGTGCTTCCAGTAGGCGGCCTGCTGAGCGTCGGGCATCTCGGCGACCGGGGTCTTGTCCGGGTAGCCGTGCTCGTTCAGGGCAGGCCCGGAACCGGAGCCTCCGTTGCCGCTGTTCTCCTCGCCGTTCTCGCTGTTCGCGTCCATCCGAGCGTTGCCGAAGGTCGCGCGGTGGAAGTCGAGGAGCTGGTCGATGCCGCCCGGGGCGGTGATGTCGATGACGGAGGTTCCGGGCGTGTAGAGGTTCTTGCGCATGATGGCGGTTCCCCTGTCGGGATCGTGTTTGGCGCCCGTGGCGGGCGGTCCAGCGGTGCGCTGGAAGTCAGGCGGCGAGTGCCTCTGTCGGGCCGCGCCAGTGGTCTCCGAGCTTCGCCAGGACCGGCCCGAGTTCGCCGTGCTCGTGCACCTGGTAGCGCACACGCTTGAGGTCGGCGGCCTTGTTGGACTCGGATGTGGCGTACACCTCGGCCAGGTCGCGGTCGTTGAGCGTGCCGCCGGGGTCGCCGGCTGCGGTGATCGGTGCGACTGTGCACTTGCAACGAGCATGCAGCGGCAGCAGGTCGCTGCGGTTGTAGCGGCGATCGGCCGCCGCGATGCAGAGTCCGCATGTCCCCGACTTCGACAGCTCCGGGTGGATTACCCGCCGAAATGCCTTCACCTTCGGGTTCGCCGAGAGTGAGCGCCGGTACTGGTCGCGGCGAGCCAAGCTCAGGTCGGTTTGCACCATCGCGTCGGCCCTGTCGAGTCCGATCGCGACTGCTTCCTCCAGAGAGCGGCCCCGAGAGCGCTCGAACCGAACGGTGTCCGCCACTCGGCCGTAGATCGAACCCCACGACCGAACGCCTGTCCGCAATGGCTCGACGACGCGCAGCGCGCCGGGCGAGCGCGGGTATCCACCCACCGACTCGGTAAGGACCCGAGCGATGTAGGCGTCAGCCAAGCTCGCCGAGGACTGCGCGGACGCTCGGACAGTTTGGCCGGCGCGGTCGGCGACCCGAGTGATGGCATCGTGGTCGTTCCAGTCTTCGATGCCGCCGAGCATCGCGACGACCTGGGCCGACGTGAGTTCGTCGATCTTGGACTGGGCCACACCTTGTGCTTCGACCAATCGCAGGAGGTCGTCGGGGTCCACCGGTCACTCCTGTGCTGAGGCCGATGCGGCAGGCGCCATCTGCGCCAGTAGGGGAACGAGCGCGGCGTCGTCCAGCCGTTCGGACTCCATGCGGGCTATGTCCTCGGGGTCCATCTGCCAGACCACGCGCATCCGAGTGCGCCACGGGACGCCCGAGGCTGCTGCCTTGGGGCCCGCGTCCGCCTTCTCGGCAAGGCTGTACCGCTCGGCCGGTGCCCATCGGACGCGGATCGCACGGGCGTCGCTCAGCGATTCCTCGTCTGCGATCTGCCCCAGCAGGGCCACGACGTGGGCGTAGGGTTCGCCGGCGCGCGCCTGCTTGTCCTCGACCTTGGTCGTCAGCCCCTCTTTTACCAGCGAGGCACCCGTCGCGGACTGGTTCGCGGCCTCCGGGGTGAACATCGACAGCGGCGTGAACGTCACCGCTGACAGTCGCTCGATCTCCTTGGTCGCCATCGATGTGATCGGCGTCAGATCGACGGCCCCGGACTCCCACATCTCGGCCGACTCGGGCAGCTTCCACAGCGCACCCGGGTCTGCGATGAAGAGCTCGTTGTAGTCGATCTCCTTGCCGGTCTCTTCATCGACGTCCGGCATGTCCTTCGGGTCGACCTTGATCGCCCGCTGCTTGAACGCCTGCAACGTCGCGATGACCATGCCCTGCAGCACCAGATGATCAATGCGGTCGAGGATGTCGAGGTGGCGCTCGAACTCGCCGACGCCCTCTTCGTTGCGGAAGCGCACCAGCGGCATCGCAACCGGGACGGGCTCGCCGTCGCTGCCACCGCGGGCGGGGTCCCAGTCCCATCCGCTGCCGGAGAACCGGGGCGCGGACTTCGAGGTCGTCTTCCGAGTGCGGCGCGCAACCCAGCGGCGGCCCCGGCCCTCGTCATCCGGGCGGTAGAGGTACGCGAGGTCGACATCCTCGTCGTCATCGTGGAAGAACTTCGCCCCCGCGCGGATCACGGACTGCCGCACCGGGTCGTGGATCGTCACAACCTGGCGGGGGTCCTCGGACGTGGCAGCCGGCGAACCGTCGTACTCGGCGCAGAGCATGAAGCCATCGCCCGAGACGAGCATGTTCCGGTTCACGTCGTGCTGCTCGGTGTGGGCACCGGAGGCTCGCCACAGGCCGAATGCGTCGGTGTCGCCCGCATCATCAGAAGTGGCATCGGTGAGGATCGCAGTCACGCGCATGCGGTACCGCACCGCGCGGACGATCATCTCCTCGAAGTTCGTCCGCGACGTCCGGTAGAACCGTTGCGCTGGTTCAGGTGCGCTGCGCAGGGAGGACGGCATCGGCGCGTTGCCCTCGTACCGGGCATACAGCGGGTCGATGCGCTTGCGGCGCTCGATGAGCTTGTCCGAGCACCTCTTCAGCCACCAACCGGGGGAGCCGTGCTCCTTGACGTCGATCGTCACAGATCCCCCTCTCGCGGGTCAGCGGATGCGTCGGGGACGTGTGGGAGTGCGGCGCCGACCCGCACCGGCCTTTTGCCCGTCGAGGTACGCCTGCCAGGACAGCAGGGCGGCCATCGCGGCGTCGAACTTCCGGTCGGGGTGGATCTTCCCGAGGATGTAGAGGGCGCAGCCTTCGTCGTCTAGAAACTTGAGCTTGACCTGTCCCGCCGCGGCGACGTGCCGTGTCAGATCTCCGGCGTGAGGGTCGTCGTGGGTCCAACCGACAGCCCCTGATGCGATCGCTTCCTGGTAGGCGCGAACGGCGTAGGCGGTCACCTTGTAGCGGTTCGTCCACCACTCCTCGACCTTGCCCCTGTGTCGGCCAGCCCAAACGCCCATCTCGGTGACCCAGTAGGGCGGGTCGCCGTACATGCGCCACACGTCGTACCGGCGGAAGATCGCGTCGACCGTCTGATCGACCTCGTCCTCCGGAACCTCCCACTCGTCGTCGTCGAGATCCCGCTCCCACAGACCGGCGATCTCCTGGGTGCCAGTCAGCAGGTCGGTGATCACCAGAGCGGTGGAGTCCTTGCGACGTGCGCCGTCGAAGCCGATCGTGACCGGCGCCCCGCTCGGGATACGTCCTCGCAGAGGCGCCTCGGCGTCACCGCCGACATGGTCCAGTTCGGCCCAGCGCTTCACGTCGAACGCCTGCTGGCCCGACTTCACCCAGCGGTTCAGCCATACCCGTTCCAGGTAGGCCGTATCCGCGCCGGGCCGGTCCCATTGGGAGGCGATGTCGTCGAACTGCCCTGGACCCCACTCGCCGGCAGGACCGGTGGCTTCCGACACCGCGGTGATCCGCTCGGCCTTCACTGACAGGTCATGTCCACCGTCGTCCGACCGGTACAGGTACCAGAGGTCGGGCCGCTCAATCCTGCCGTCCCGGATCGCTTCGGCCTCAGCATGGAGATTCTCAGCGACCGAGCCCTGCCCGAGCTCACCGGCGGTGCCGACATAGAGCGACCACGGGTCTTCGAGAGGGCGCTTCGGCAGGTTGGCCGCCATGGTCTCGTGAGCCCGCAGGTGGCGCGGCAGGTAGAGGCGGTGGGGCTCATCGAAGGCGTTGAGCGTCGTGCGGCCACCATCGCGGGAGTCGGGAGCGTTCGCCAGCGGCCACGCACCGCCGTCGGCGCACCCGAAGTCGTCCAGCCGGAGCGCGCGTTCCTGGGACACGTCGAACATGTCCGCGTCGGGGCCGTTCTCGATGATGAACTTCAAGGCCCCGTAGGCCAGCTCCTCGACCTGGTCGAGCGAGAACGCCAGCATGGGCACGTACGGCGACATGACCGGTGCTGCCACAGGATCCCCGTAAGCGTCGAACCCGTCGCACTTCGCCGGACCCTCGGGGTGGATGTGCGCGAAGACGATCAGCGCTTCCTTCTCGGTCTTCGCCAAACCCTTGCGTACCGACAGGCCACAGCGCTTGAACCGGCGCCGACCAGCCCACGCATGGCCCTGCGGGTAGACCTCAAACGCCCGGTATATCCACGCCCGGAACTCGGGGTCGATCACGTACGGCTGACCCTGCAGCGACCCCGGGCCGTAGACCGCACGATCTTCGATGAAGTCACAGACCTGAGGCCCGAGCGTGGGCCATGGCTTCTCGTCCTGTCCTGGGACTACGAGCAGCACGTCAGCTCACCGCGTACAGGCCGCCACGCGGGTCGTCACCCTTGCCGGGCTTCTTCGCCGGGGCCGGGCGCTGCCGACGCTGCTTCCCGCGGTCCTCGGCCTCGTCCGCGTGCTCGATCTCCGCGCGCAGACGCATCAGTGCGAGAGGGTTCAGACCGAGACGGTCCGAGAGTTGCCGGGCCTCGGCGGCGGCCTTGATGTCGCCCTGCTCGCCGCGGACCTTCCACCGGACGTACTGCGCGACCTCGCGGTGCGCGTGGGACTCTTCCCAGATCACCGCCTGCGGGGTCGCCCACAGGTCGGCCCACAGCGCGACCTCGGCATCCGTCGCCTGCTCGATCTGCAGCGATAGCGTCGCGACCGACATTTCCTGCTTGCTCAGCTCCCGGCGCAGACGACCCTTCGTGCGGCCGTCCTCGGCGTCCTCCAGCTCGACCTGCAGGCTCGCCACCCGGTCACGCGCTGTCTCCAGCATCGCGGACTGGACGACGTCCGGCTGCAGCGGCCAACGAGGAGTCTCGCCCTTGCGACCATCGGGCGACAGGACCCGGAAGTCCTTCTTGGCATCGTTGCGACGGGCTCGAACAGACGGGTGCTTCGGTGCCGGACCGGGCATCAGGTGACCTCCATGTCGGAGAGACCCGGCCAGCCCATGTCGGGCTCAAGACGGGTTGAGTGCCTGCCTGCTGTTGCAGGACCTGCAGAGAACGGACAGGCGGGACGACTTCCCGCCGAGAGCGACGGCGGTCGAATGCGCCGCGGTCAGATCACGGGATTCGTGAGCCGGGCGCTCGTACCCGGGGCACAACCAGCCATGAGACATGACGTGCGTGGCAACAGCCTCGGATCGGCGCCGGCGTTCGCGTGGGTCGCGCGCCGCGAGCGAACTCGGGGAGGGGGGACGTCGTGAGTGCGCCGCGCAGTACGTGCGGCCGGTGACCAGCTCGGTGCACCCCTGACGACCGCACCGCTTGGGCGCTCGGGGCACGCCGACCACCGCCCTCGTCTCTTGACCAAAGCTTGACTCCGAGCGGGTATGTGCACCAGCGAGACGGCCCGGAACCCGTACACCTGGAAGTTTGCAGAACCCGGCGGTCTTGCTCGGCACCGGGGGAGGGGGTGGGTGCCCGTATGGTCACGAGCGGGTCTCGATCTCACAACAGGGCGGAGAGGGGGCCTTCGGGCGGTTACGCGTGTCGGCGCCGCGGTCTAGTGTCCGCCCTATGACCGACGAAGCGGCTTCGGAGCGACGCGACGGGGCGCCGACTCATATTGACAATGACCGGATGTGGGTCGCGCAGTTGCGGTGGGCGATGGAGCATCTGCAACACCGCTACGACGCCGCCGGACAGTCGGCATGGGCGTTGGTGGGACTGCAGGGAGTCTTCGTGGCACTAGTTGCACCCGTGGCCCTGGAGTTCGTCGGGGCCGCCAAGATCCTGGCGTTCGTCACAATGCTCACGCTCGCGCTCGCTGCTGGATTGGTGATCGTCGGCATGTTCCCAAAGTCGATCGAGAGCATCAACGTAAATACCTACCAGGAGCTGTGGAAACAGTCTCGCCCGAGCAGTCCGCCGATCGAACGCCTGGAGTCTCGGTTCGCAGAGGAGCTCCTGCAATCGGGGGGCGGGAAGTCGCCGATGGTTTCGCTGATCGAGCTAACCGAGCAGCGGTTCAAGGCGGTGCGCCATGGTGCTATCGCCACGGTGGTGGCAATCGCCTTTCTCGTTTTTGCTGTTTTCGTTCAGATGTTCAACTAGGAAGAGAGAGCAAACATGACCGAGAATAACGACCCGAAGCCTGTCGATGCAGCTCCTGGCATCGACGATGCATGGCCTCCGAGCATGCCGACGATGAGCTTGACGGCCGGTGCTGAGCCCCCGAAGAACACGAGCATCCAGGAACCTGCAGCACTGGAACACAAGTACGACTCTGGGGAGTGAGACGAAGCTGAGAGCGAGGCGTCAGCCGGCAATGTCGACTGGCGCCTCGCTCATAGTCGAGGTCGCCTCTCGTCTCGGTGGAAATCACTCAGATGAAGCGGAGGTCGACTTTAATCGAATCGCCGTCCACGATGGCTCGCGCCCACTCGTCCAGCGTCTCGTTGGGGAGCACGATGGCCGGGGCTAGGCCCTCGGCGAGGGCTGCCTTGGTCTCTTCGAAACCTCGACTGCTTCGGCTTGCGATGAGGTCATCAACGACCGCCTGGACCGCAGTCTCGTAGTCGCGCTTGAGCTGGTTCTGCCAGCTGGGGTCCATCGAGAACCCATGGGTCACCGGTGACATACCCCGAAGCTACTCGTGTCGACGGACTCACGTCGGCCGTTTGGCCCCCACTCCGCTCGCGGCTAGCCCCGCCTTGTCCCGCCATGGGTTGTCTCGGGGGTCCGGCGTGCGGGTGGGGTGTCTGTGGTGCGGCCGTTCGCCTACTTGGTGTCGAACAGGTCGTTTGGTGAGACTCGGGCGACTCGGCCGGTGTCGTCTGTTTCCCAGGTGTCGCCGTTGACCGCGGTGTATCTCGCGCGGAAGTGGACGTGTTCCAGGCTGCCCTCGAAGTCGGGGTGGTCAGGTCCGCTCGCGGTGGCTTTTTGGCCGGGTGCGATCACGGATGCGACGTCGATTCTGCTTAACGGTTCAGGCTGGGTCGTCGGCCAAGAGATGACGGTGATGTCGCGGATCGGTTCGTCACTTCCGTTGTGGACATGGACGACGATGTTGCGCGCGGGGTAGTGGACGCCCACTGAGTGGCGACGTGCGTGGGCCTCCACGACAACACGGCTTGCTTGCCGTCGGAGGTGTTGGTCTTGTTCGCGCTTGAGTTCGCGCCGCGCATCATTCGCGTCTGCGCGGGCTCGCTTTGCGAGTAGGACTGCAACGACGGCTGCGGCTGCGGATCCGAGCGCGCCGAGGTCTTCGATTCCCGTCGTGAGCCAGGGAGACGGATCATTCATGTCCGCAGTGTGTCGTGATTGGCCCGCCGGCGTGCTACTTCGGTGAGGCGGATACAACGAAGGTCCGGTCTCCGTGTGGAGTCGGACCTGTCGTCGGGCATGAAGCAGACCGTTGGCGGTGACACTAGCACATCATTCGTTCTCGCGGGGGGCGTATGTCTCGTTGTGGGAGTGGATTGCGCACCGCTGGCACGAGTCAGCGTCACCGGGGTCGAAGAGCACCGGGAGTATGACCTTCACGATTGCTCCGCAGCGGGCCCTGCGGTACTCCCAGGAGTCGAGGAACTGCGGCTCGCGGTTACGGAGCTTGAAGGTGGGTAGTGCGTGGACGATCCCGGGTTCGCTGGGTAGCACCTTGTCCAGCTTGTGGTCGCGCGGGTCACGTCGCTGGTCGTAGTTGGTGAGCGCGGCGTACTCCGGTCGCAGTCGCTTGTATGCGTCGCTGCTCATGCTGCGGTTCCGGCGAGTAGTCCGGTGATGTCGCCGAGGCGGTAGAGGGCGTGTCCGCGGACGTCGGTGCCGTGTTGGGGGATGCGGCGGTCGTCTGGGTCGCGGTCTCGGTCGCGTTTGAGTGCCTGGTTGAGGGTGTTGCGCTTGAGGTCGGGGAGGATCCGGCGGGCGTCGTCGGCGGTGACGAGGGCGTCGGGGTGGGTTTCGGGTAGGGCGAAGACGGTGTGGCGGTTGGTGTACCGGAGTCGTTCTTCGTCGGGCCAGGTGGTTCCGCAGCGGGTGCAGCGTCGGGTGTCGTCGAGGCCGTCGGGGAGCCATTCGCGGATGACGGTGCCGGCGCAGTGGACGCAGGGTGCGGGTTCGTTGACGGGTTGGATGCCGAGTAGCCGTCGGACGGTTGCGCGGACTTGGCGGGCTTCGTCGAGGTAGGTGTGCCAGCCGGAGGTGTCGGGGTTCTGCGCGGCCCAGAGTGTGTGCTCGATGAGGTAGCGCAGCCGGTCGCTGGTGCTGTCGTTGAGGGTGTCGGCCCAGGCGTCGGCCCATCCGCGGAGGATGTCGATGGCGGTGTTGGGGTGTTTGGCGGCGCCGATGCGGGTGTCTTCGGGGTCTTCGATGATGGCGTCGAGTCCGAAGGGGAGCCGGTCTTGGCTGGCTGAGGTGGTGATGGTGTCGCGGTCGTAGCGGACGGCGCGCAGTCCCATGATCTCGGCGTGGTGGAAGGGGACTGTGGCGACGGCGTCGATGACGTCTTGGATGATCTGCTGCGCGCGGTGGAGGCAGGGTTCGCAGATGGTGAGGCTGGTGGCGAGTGGTCGGTCGCATTCGCTGCATCCGCGGGTGTGTTCACCGCAGGTGGTGCAGTCGTAGGTGGTGGTCGGATCGGCGTGGGTGCGTGTGCTGATCCACTCGTGGGTGTGCGAGTCGTTCATCTTGTTCATTCCCCTGAACTCGTGTGGCGGGTCACAAGCGGGTGGCGCTGTTCTGCTACGAACAACTGTGGGCATTCTACAACCGGGCGCCGACATTCCCTTAGCCGACACGCAGCTCGTAGTTGCGGATCTCGTACGTCTCGACCGCGATCCGCACGGCAAGCTCCGGCACGTCCCCGAGTCGCACGGTCACGATGTCCCCGCGGCGTTCCCAGTCCATCGGCACCCCGAGGTCCCGGGTGGCGGCATGCAGGGCCAGCCACCACCCGGGGGTCGCGGGCAGGGTCAGGGTCACGGCTCGCTGTCGCCGATGCGCGACAGGTGGTGCCGGCGCCCGAGGTCGAGCAGCCCGATGCTCGTGCTCACGGACTGACCCTCTGCCGCGTCGTGCACGAACGACGTGGCATCGGTGCCGTCGGTGGCTTCGATCACCAGGACGTAGCCGGTGACGATCGCGCCCGGGTTGGCATCTCGGACCGCATCGGTGATGGCGTCGTGGACTCGGCGCGCGTGGCTCTCGCTCACGACTCACCCCCGGCGGCGTTCGGCTGCGGCTGGGCGTCGCAGCACCGGCAGGGGTCGTATCCCGGCCCGCTGATCCCGTGCACGTTCATCGCGTGCGGGCAGTCGGGGCAGATGGTGAACTCAGGCGGCTTCGGCTGGGGATCAGGCACGAGGCACCTCCCGCCACAGGCCGTAGGTCACGGTCCGACGCCAGAGCGAGTAGTCCCCGTCGATGTTGCGGGTCTGCTCCTGCTCCATGACCCTCTCGGTGTCACTCGGCGCGGCGTCCCCCCGGGCGGCGAGGACGGCGTCAGTGATCCGCTCGACCAGGACGCGGACGCTCATGTCGGCGTAGCCCAGGTGCTCGACCGCCAGCTCCGTCCCGGCCTTGACCAGCGCCTCCCGGCCCACCGCCTCCCCGGCGCGGGCAGCGGCGACAGCGACGGCGATGCGGTCCCGCTCATGGCTCCAGGCGTCGCGCTCGTCCGTGTCGGCGTCGTAGTCCGGGTACTCATTCCAGGCCCGGTGCGCCCGCTCTACGGCGTCACCGTCCACCGGGGCCGGGTGCGGGGCGTCCGGGCGGTACAGGACCGTGAACGTCTGGCCGTCGGACGCGATCCAGGCAGAGTCACGCTCAGAACCGTCGGTGCCGAGCCACACGCCGCCATCGGGGCTGTGCCACCACGTCGGCTCATCCTCGGATGTGAGGTCTCCGATCACTACACCATCCGGCAGCGCGTCCAACTGCTCGGCGGTCGTGATGGTGTCGCCGACGCGCGGCGTGGGCTGGTCGGCGGCGGTCACAAGGTCACCCACACGATGCGCGTGTGGCCGTGGGGAGCCACTGCGGACCAGGGTTGCCCCTTGATGATGCGGCCCTCGTTGTCGGCCTTGTGCCATGCTTCCTCGTCGTCGGATTCGTAGACCTCGGTCGGCATGTGCCAGGAGCACGTGTCGAGCTTCACGCCCTCGGCCAGCCAGTCGCCGAGCTGACCCGGGTCGGAGAAGTCCCACTCGACGAGACCGGCGCCGTCGTCACTGCTGTCGATGATCTGCTCGCGGACGGTCTCGGGGCCGTACAGCGCGAGAATCGCCGATCCGATCTCGGTCCAGGTGCCAGGGTTCTCGATGCCGTGTACGCCGTCGCCGTCCTCGACCTCCCATGCGGTCGGGGCGTTCGGGTAGAGGTTCTGGATCTGCTGGTTGCTCATCGGTCGTTCTCCTTCGTGTCGTCGTGCTGTTCGGCTGTGTGTCGGATGGCGGCGCGTGCTCGTCGTGCGCCGCGTGCGTTGGTCTCGATACGGTCGGGGTCGTCGCGTTCCCAGCCCTGCCCCTCGTACCCGTCCCCGCCCTTCCGGTCGGCGAGGCAGAGGGGGCACAGGCCGTCGCTGACCCGGGTGTCGACCTGGTGGGTAGGGCACTTGGGCCGGCGGGAGTCGCGGACCTGCTGCAGGTCGGGTGCGAGCCAGTGCGGCCCGTCCTCGGCGAGCACGGCCGGGGTGCGCAGGTCGGTGCGTCGGGTGAGGCGGATGAGCGCGAGGGCGAGGTCGTCTGCGGGCGCCCGGTCCTTGGCTGCGTGGATCGCGGCACGAATGCCGGGGATGTCCCAGCCGGGAGCGCTACCTCCGGGTCGCAGTGATGCCACGAACTGGGCGAGGTGCTGCGCCTGGGTGCTGGTGATCGAGTGCATCATCGCCCGGCCCGCCCGAGGTGTTCTGCAGCCGCCTCGCCGGAGTTATCCACAGGCAACTCGCGCCCTACGTAACTCAACGATTGATGCATGACCCGCTGCGCGGGTCTGCCGCCCTGTTCCCCTGTTCCCCTGTTCCCCTGTTCCCCTGTTCCAGGCGCGAGGGCTCGCGAGGATTCGCGAATACTCGCGACCGGGGCCCCGATCTTCGACTCCTTGTAGTTCGTTGTGCCGTCTGGCCTGGGGAAACGTCCCGGCTGGGGCTTGTCGACCCGCTGGAACGACTCCCAGAACGACAGGTAGAGCAGAGAGGTGCCTTCGACCTCGTACTGGTGCAGCAGACCGGCCTCGCGGAGTTCGGAGATTGCTTCGGACACCCTCGCGAGGGTTCGCGAGGGCTCGCGAATGGCGTCGCGCTGGAACAGATCGCCGATGATCAGCTCGACGTCGTCCTTCCCGACGCCGTTGTCGTCGACGTAGGACTCAAGGCCCTTCAGGACGAGGCGGGCGTCCCAGGACACCGACGCGATCCGAGCCGAGCGCCAGAACTCCGGCTTGGTGCTGCGGATCCTCATGGCCTCACCTCCGATGGTGAGGTGACAGGCCCCGTACCCGTACGTTCACTGGCATGGAAGCTCTCGTGATCGTCTTGGCCCTCGCTGGTGCGGCTGCGCCCATCGTGGGCGTCATCCGCATCTACATCCGACTCCGTGCCGAGCGAGAGCGCCGATCGACTCTTGCCGCCGAGCGCGGGCACGGCCGCAAGACCATGGCCGACCAGAACGCCGAGGTTGCTCGCTCTTGGGACATCGGGCCGGCCTTGAAGGACACCCGGATCGACCTGGCGCTCGTCCTTCTCGGCTTCGCGCTCACCGCAGCCAGCACAGTGCTCGGCACCTTCGTCTGAGTTCGCCAGCTCCAGCAGTACGTCCGCGTGGCACTGGTAGTAGCCGTCCTCATCGAGCCCAAGCGGGCACCAGCAGGCGAGGTCTAGGCCGTGCAGGGCCTGAATGTGGTCGAGTATCCGAACCCTTGCCTTGTCGAACTCGCGGACGGAGAACTCGCCGGTGAGCCAGCCACGGAACGCACCTGCTGCTGCTGCGCGGTGCGGGATGTCGAGGACGCCGGGTCCGGTGCCGTCGTCTAGGCAGACGTACTGCTCCCCGACCTTGAAGGGGTTCCCCCACTCGCTCGGCCGGGCGACGATCACAGCTTCCGGGCTGTCGGCCCGCCACGGGCGCTGACGGGTCATCTGGATGCGCTTCGGCATCACGCCCTCCTTCGTGGCTCGAACACGAGCCGGATGCGGTAGTTCTTCGTGCAGGTGTTGGTGTCCCGGTCGGGGATGACGAGCAAATGCCGGTGGTCGTCGTCAGGGAGTAGGCCGGCGTCGGTCACGAGCCCGTCGATGACGGCCTTGATGACGGTGGAGGCGACGTTGTGCGGGTCTGCGCGGCCGGTGCCCTTGGGGTAGGCGACGTAGGCGGTGACCTGTGCGTTGTCGTAGCCGACCCGGACTCCGCGGCCGATGAGCGCTGCAGCTTTGCGGCAGGGTCGCTTGCGCTTGGCGATGACCGCCCAGTGCAGGCGATCGTTCGCGGACCACCACCACTCGCGCGGGATGTCGATGAGGATCTGGGTCATGCCGACGCCTCCCCGAAGTCGAAGCCGTCCTGCACGGCACCCGGAGCGACCTCGAACGCAGCCGGTGCGGTGACGTCCCGGCGGCGCAGGCGGTGCTCGATCAGCGGCAGATAGTCGGCCTCACGTTCGATCGCGATGCAGCAGAAGCCTTCGAGGACGCACGCCTCGACCGTGGTCCCGGACCCGGCGAACGGTTCGAGGACCGTCCCGCCCGGCGGCGTCACCAGACGGACCAGCCACCGCATGAGCGCGATCGGCTTCACCGTCGGGTGCGCGACACCGCCCACCCGGGGCCGCTCCGACGTCGGGGCCTTCGCCTCGTACCGGAACACCGGGAAGAACCGGGACGCGCCGCCGGAGTCGCCGTAGGTCGCACCGGACTTCACGAACCCGTCGCGCTTGCCGTAGATCTCCCCGCCCGAGGCCTGCATTCGCTGGCCATCACGCATCAGCCCGGACCGCATCGTCCCGGTCTGGGCGTCCAGATCGTCAGCCTGGTCACCGTCGAGGACCACGTTCGCCGGCCAGCGGCCCACGTCGGTCGTACCGGCTGCGCGCGACCCCTGGAGGCCGTCCCCGTAGATGCCGTGGGGCGACTCTCCGCCGTCGCGGTTCTCGCGCAGCGGCCTGCCTGATGACTCCACTCGGCAGGCGTCGATGTTCAGCGCCCCGGTCCCGTAGGCGAGGACGGTGGCGGCGACTGTTCCGGAGAGCGGCTTGCGGGCCACGACGATCGGCTCGAACGACGGCTTGAGCGCAGTGCCCCAGCCTTGCCAGCGACGGGCGTCGTCAGTTGCAGGAGTTCCGGCGGACTCAACGCGCTGCGTTGGGGCGAGGATCCGGTTCGATCCCGGCGCGCCGACCATCCGGTCAGCACGTTCGTTGCCCCACTCGCCCTTGCGGGCGTTCAGCCGCTGGACCTCGGCGTCCATCTCGTCGCCGAAACCGAGCAGCCCGCGCAGAGACTCCCACTGGTCCCAGGTCGGGATCTGCACGATCTTCATGTCCGCTCGGGCGGTCCAATGGCCGGCCATGCCCGAGTAGCCGAGGGCATCGTCGATCTGCCGGTTCGTGAGACCAGCCGCGTCCCGACTCGCCGCGAGCCACGCCGCAACTGCCAGAGCGTCAGCGCGATCATCGCGGGCCTTATCGATCGCCTTCGACACGTCCATCGACTTCGGGAACCCCGACCCGTAGAGCCACGCGATCGAGTCCCGGATCTCGAACCCGGCATCCTCGACTGCGGCGGCCAGGCGGTGCCAAGTGCGGGACCCGCCGAACGCCAGCAGGTGACCGCCCGGCTTGAGGACCCGCAGGCACTCGGTGGCCCACTCGGTGCACCAGTCCTGGAAGGCGCGCATCTCGACGGCCCGGGTGTTCGGGAACCGCGGGTCGTCGCACGTGCAGACGGCGACGATCGCGGTGCCATCACGGCGGCCGCGACGCTTCCCCCCGCAGGTCACGCAGCTGGGGTTGGTGGAGGACGTGAACGTCGGGCGCGGGAGTCGGTCGCCGCCGTCGGTGTAGCCCGTGGCGGACATCCCTGCGTCGGTGTTGATCCCCGACTCCTGCCAGGGGGCATCCCACCCCTTGCCCATGAACTCCAGGCCGTAGGGCGGGTCGGTCACGACCGCGTCGACGCTCGCGTCCGGGAGAGACCGCAGCACGTCGAGGCAATCGCCGTGGTGCAGGGTGACCGCGTCGTCCTGGTAGTGGATGGTCACCAGGTCACCTCGGCTGGCGGCTCCTGCGATGCCCACGTGTCGTCGACAGCGGCGGCCTGCTGCGGACGCCGGTCGTGCCAACCGATGGTCTGCACACGCAGGTCGTTGCTGATGCGCCCGCCGGACGGGGTGTCGTAGGGCCGGTGTGTGAGTTCGCCGGTGACGGTGACCCGGGTTCCGCGCTTGAGTGCGCCGGACTCGGCGAGCACCTCGGCCATGGATCCCCAGACGGCGAGCTGGTACCAGTCGGTCGGGCCGTCGTCCACCCACTTGTCACCCTCGCGCTTGCGCTTGGTGGTGCCGAGCCGGGTGTTGAGGACGGGCTGCCCGTTGGTGGTGTACCGGAGCTCGGCGTCGGCGCCGAGGTTCCCGGTGACGGTGATGGTGGTCATGCGGCTCTCCTGGTGGTGGAGTGGATGAGTTCGGCGCAGCGCTGGCGCTGCTGGGCGCGGGTGTCATGCCAGCGAGCGAGCGCGCGTTGGCGGTACAGCTCTGCGTCGCGGTACTGGTCGCCCGCCTCGCGTGCGTGCTCGTGGACTTCGGCCAGCGCGCGGTCCCGGATCGCCGCGACGAGCTCTGCGGCGGCCTCGCGGGCTTGGGTGGTCATGCGCTCGTAGTCCTGCGGGGACGGGACACGGGGAATCACTTCGCGCCCCCGCGGTTGGCCCACCGGCTGCGGCGCTTGATGACGCGGCGACGCTCGTCGGGGGTGAGACCGCCGCGCATCCCGAAATCGGAGCGGCGACCAGGAGTGAGTGCGTCCTTGAGGCACAGGTCGCCCACCGGGCACTCGGCGCAGATCGAGCGCGGCAGATCCCACGCCTCGGGCGGCGGGGTGCGGCGGTCGTCGGGCTCGAACAGAGACGGCTCCTCGCCGACGCACGCGCCTTCCTGTCGCCAGTCGATGACCGGCTCAGTGGTCGTGCCGTGCGCGGTCGGCGGGGTGAGGCTGCGGGCGCTGCTCACGCGAACACCACCTGGCCGACGAGGCACGGCGCTAGCGTTCGACGCATGACTGCAGGGGAGCTGGCCTTCGACGGATGGTTCGGGGCGTTAGTCGGGGCGCTGATCGGCGGCGTCGTCGCGTGGTTCATCCTCGCCAAGACGATCAAGCACAACATGACGGCGCTGGAGCGCCAGGCGGGAGAGCAGCGCAAGATTCTGGCGGAGCAACTGCAGACCGAGCGGGACATCGCCGTCTGGCACCGGCAAGTCGAAACATTCGGGGACTTGACGACCGCAGTCTCCGCGTTGGTCGTCGGAAAACACGGCAAGGACGAGATCCGTGCGCGCCTGGACCGGGCATACGGGTCCGCGCACCGGTGGGCCATGTACATGACCGATGAGTCCGACGTGTTCGCGACAGGTGTGGTCGAGCTCGTGAATGGGCTCGGGCGAGCTGTCGTTCTCGAAGCGGCGCGGACGGCGTCGCGTGGCGAGGCGCCGGAGTTCCTGATCGTCACGGACGCCCTCGGGTACGTGGGCCAACTGCTTGCCGAGGGGCGGGCATGGCACGACGCAATGCGGCCTCCGGTTCGCGAAGACAAGGCACAAGCAAGAGCGAGGGCCGAGTCGTGGGCGCTCACGGCGGCGACGGAGGTGGACAAAATGTGGCCCGTCGACGCACGCGAGGCACCTCGCTGATAGGCGCCGGCGAAAGATCCGGTACGCGGGCGTGGTCGGGTCGGTAGGGTTCGTGGGTCGGACATGGTCCGGCTCCTTCTCAGTGGAGGAGACCCGGTGTCGGTGACTTCTTGGCGGGAGTGCCGGCACCGGGTCATTCATTTGGTCTAGTTCTGGGAGCTCTGCCCGTCGGGGTGTTGGGCATGGTCGACTGCGCCCGGACAGCGCTTGTCCCCGCAGGTGGGGCACAGAGGGCATGCGGTTCGGCAGGGTGTCGATCCAGCTTTCCGCGGCCTCGATTCGAGGCCGTGCTCGCGGGCGGGGTGGTCGCAGCCCGGACAGATGATCTGGACCGGGCTCACGCCGCACCTCCCTGGGTCAGCTCGTCAGAGCCGAAGGAGAGCGTGCCGTCGCCCTCGTCCCATGCGGGCGGGTCCTCGACGACCTCAGCTTCCTGCACGTCGTGATCCGGGGCGCCGATGATCTCAGCCGCGGTCACGGGGGCCGCCTCGGTGACGTAGGTCGGCTGCGTAGGCTGGCCGGAGGCGTCGACGTCCGCCCCGAGTTCCTCAGGGGTGTAGATGACCCCGACCATGACCTCCGAAGCGCCCTTGCGGATCACCTCGGTGATCGCCCGGGACCGGAGCATGGCCTTCGGGTACTTCTTCCACACGTCCTTGCCGGCGAGTCCGGCGCGGGTCGCGTCCTGCATCGACCAGGTGGCCGCGTACGTGAACTCCGGGTCGTCGGATCGGATCAGCTCGGCGGTGACGGTGCCGTCACCCTCGGAGATCCGCAGCTTGTGACCGGCTCGGCGGACGAGGGCGGCCATGAGGTCGGCCGACGCTGACGGCTTGCCCTCGACGACGTGGATAGAGGTCAGGGCGTTGATCCGGGAGATCCCCAGGGAGTCGGCTAGCTCGGCGGCCAGCAGCAGGTTCGCGGGCTGGCCCTTGTATGCCTTCGGTAGCAGCCCGGCGGGGGCCATCGCGCGGGCCCACTCGATCTTCTCTGCGACGGCCGAGGATGGGTGGATGGTGACGTCGGTGCTCATGCTGCGTTCTCCTCGTGCTCGATGACGGCCCATCGGGGTAGGCCTACGGTCTTGACCTCATCGCCGTACCCGGGCCAGACGTCCGCCTCGCGGCACTGACGCCAGAGGTCGATGGCGCGGGCGTTGCGTTCCCGACCGATGCGGATCGCCTCGACGTCAAGCTGGACGACGTTCACCAGGTAGGGGGCGGACTTCTCCTGGACGACGAAGACGAACGCGGCATCCTCGTGGCCCATCGCGTGCAGAGCGTCGAGGTACCAGGCGGACTGCTGGTGGTAGCCGAGGTTCGCCACGGTCCGGGTAAACGCGGCCACGGATGCGTCCTCGGCGGTCTTGTAGTCCGTGGCGATCAGCCGCCGGCCCTTAGGTTCGGGCAGGCGGTCGAAGCGAGCGCGCCGGTCTTCCCAGAACACCGAGACCTCGGACCGGCCCGGCTGGGTCAGGAGGGCGGACGCCACCGGGTGTAGCCGGATCGCTTCGACCATCGCCCGGACTACCGCGAGGTCCTTGGTCAGCAGCGGGATTCGGTCGAGTGCCCGAGCCTCGGCCTTCGCCTCCCGCGCGGCCTTCGTGCGCCAGTCGTCGGCCTCGACCTCCACGATCACCGAGGACTCGTCATCGAGGACGATCGCGTGCGCGGCGGACCCGAAGTCGTAGACGTCCTTGAATATCGGGTGCTTGCGCTCCCAATCGAACCGGGCGGGGGAGTCGAGGATCCGGCGGGCGCCGGTCGACGACAACTCCGGGCGGGCGTGGTAATCGGCGTTCGGCAGGTCGTAGATCACGTCGGCGGTCATGGCCGCTCGCCCCGGGCGATGCGTGCGGCGGTGTCGCCGCTGATCCAGTGGGTCCCATAGTCGTTCGGGAGCTTGTCTGCGTGGTCCTCGATCTCCCGCGCGATCTGCTCGCGGGCGAACCCCACACCCTCGATGAATGCGGCGCGCTCGAAGTCCCGCAGAGCAGAGCGCGGGTAGGTCAGCTCGTCGGCGTCGGGGTTGAGTGCGGGGTAGCGCCTCTCCGCCTCAGCCGCTCCAGTCAGGTCGGTGGTCACGCTGCACCTCCACTGGTGGTGTAGGGCTCGGCGAGGATCGCTTCCTCAGCCAGCGCGGTGAGCTCGCACTCGTCGCACAGCACCTCGCCCGGTCGCGTTTCGGCGCCGCACTCATCGCACGTGCCGGCGTTCCACGGGGCGCGAGGGTCGTGCGCGGTGCCCTCGGGGTAGTGGGCGGTCATGGCTGGACCCCCAGTGCCTGCGCGGTGATCGCGGCGATGACTGCTTCGACTTCCTGAACCAGCCACAGGTCGTCGGAAGTCAGCTCTTCCGGGGTGCACTGGTGCGTCAGGGCCACGATGCGTCGGGCCGTATCCTCGGAGCCCACCGCCCGCAGCGCCGCGATGGCCTGCGGGAGTCGGGTGCGCGCGTCGGCGATGAAGGCGGCGTCGGTGCGACGATTGCCCGCTGTGCTGACGATGAGCTGGTCAGGCTCGCCGTCCGGGTCGAAGTACGGCACACCAAGCGTGACCAGCTCATTCCAGGGCGCCAATTCCCACGGCCCCTCGGTCGCCGCGTCCGCCTGCGCCTGCGCCTCGTCCAGCCAGGCGGTGATCTCGGTGCTCATGCGGCACCGAGGCGATCCGCGACGTCGCGCAATCGCTGCAGGGCCATCCATCCGGCGTCGGACTGCGGGCCGTCGGACGTGCGGTCCGTCTCGCGCCACAGCAGCAGCTCGGACAGAGCCTCGCCTTCAGGGGTGGACGCGATGGCGGTCTGCTTGATCGCCCGGTCCATCACGTCGCCGAGCTGCTGAGCCACGGTCGGACGGGCGTCGAGTGCGGCCGGGTGGGTCGCGGTCGTGCCGTCGGGGTATGCGTGGATGGTCATGGGCGTGGCTCCTTCCCTTGCTGCCGGGCCTTGTAGTCGCGTGCTCGTTGGCGTCCGCACTCAGCGCAGGGCGCCGTGGTGCCGGGGGCCGCCTTGTAGACGCCCACCTCGGCCAGGACGTGACCGTTGACGCAGACACCGGACGCGCGCGCGTTGATCGCCGATGCGACGGGTGAGGTACCGCGAGCGGTGTTTGTCTTGGAAGGGACAAGGTCGATGTGGTCAGGGTTAACGCAGGAGGGGTTCCGACAAAGGTGGTCGGCATCCATCCCGACTGGCACCGATCTGCCAGCGATGAACAGTGCGATGCGATGAGCCCTGTACTCGTGTCCGTTGCGCCAGAACCGGCCGTAGCCGTCGCGGTCCTTCTTCCCAACCCACTCGTGACAGCCGCTCGGCAGGGGCTTCACCTGACGTGCGAACCTGCCGCGATCGACGCAGCTCTCGGTGATCTCTAGCGCGCGCATCACGACGCCCGACCGATCCGCTCAGCAGCGGTGGCCTCGTGCGGGTGCGATGCCAGGGCGACGTGCGACCGGAGCGCGAACAGGTCCTCGTCGGTCAGCCACTCGTTCGCGACGGACAGCGCCGAGTCCACGTGCCGGTCCCAGTCGTCCGCGCGGCACTCACGGATCCGCTTGGCAGTGTCGCCGTACTCGGTGAGGGTGATGCCGTTCTCGTCCGGGATGCCGAAGTCGGCTAGGGACGGGAGGAACGGCTCGATCATGCGGCGGAGGGTGCGGCGGATCATCGGGACACCTCGATCTGACGAATCCGGCGGGCCAGGAAGCTGCTCGGGTTCTGCGGAACGCCGTGCGGCAGGTCCGGCTCCTCGAACCGCGCGGGAGAAGCCGCTTCGATGAGGCGGTCCAGGAGGCGGCGGACGGGATGGACGGTGTTCATGGGACACTCCTTGTGTTGATCGGTGCGACCCCGCGGCTGCCAGGCTGAGCGGGGTCGCGCTGTGTGTGGTGGGTCGAGCCGCTTGGCGGGTACGGCTCGAACCGGGATCAGGCGATGCGGCGCCGGTTGAGCGCTGCCGTGCTGCGTGCGGACCGCGGTGCGATCCGGTTCGGGTCCGCAGGTCGAGCCGGGCCGCGCTTCCACGCCGCGTACTCCTCCGGGTCGACCCGCCAGTAGCGGCCAACCCGGAAGCCGGGGATCTCACCGCTACGCAGACGGCGGACAGCGGACTCGATCGAGATGTGCAGGTCCTCGGCGACATCGGTCGGGGTGAGGGTGCTCATTTCGGCTCCGGGAAGTTGTGCCGGGTCCATCCGCCCTTCGGCGCCTGCAGCTTGGAAACGCGGCGGCCCTCGCGGTCGATGCTCCAGGCCTGGAGGATGTACCGGAGCTGCTCGGCCTTGGCCTGTGCAGAGTCGCGGCTGGTCATCTGGGCGAGCCTGTTCCGGAGGGCCTTGACCGGGTCCGTCGCCGTGAGTCCCTCCGTGTTGATGAGGCGGCGGACGAAGAAGTCGTGTGCGGCCTCGGGGCTGATCCGCGAGCAGAGGTAGTAGGCGGCGGCCACGATCGATGGGTTCGCTGCGACCTGCCGCCGGGACTGGCTGTAGACGTCGATGGCCTCGACCACGTCCGGGTGCGCCTCGACCCAGTTCTTGATCGCGGCGTTCGATGGGCGATACCCGCCGGTGGACGACAGACCTGCCTCACGCGACATGAGCACTCGGGCTACGGATGCGACCTGGGTGGCGTTCTCGACGCCGGCGAAGGCGAGGATGTCGCCGGGCTTGCGGGCTGCGCCCTGATCGACGGTGAAGCGCGTCGAGTCCGGAGCGTCGTAGATGACGACACACTGGACGGTCACACCGGCCTCGACAATGGCCGTAAGGCGGTGCTGGCCGTCGATGAGGACGTTGGTGTCGGAGATGATGATGGGCGCTCCATTGAAGGCCCAGCGACCAGCGACCATGTCTTGCACGTACCGCTCAACGACGGCTTTGCGGATGTGGCGGTTGTTCTGGTTGAGCGTGAGCAGCTCGGCGGCGCGGCGCGGGGTGATGCGCTCAACGACCGGCTCCAGGCTGCCGCTCACCTTCGCGCCGTGCTTGATCGGCGCTACCATGGCAACACTCATTTCGGTTCCTCCATGAGGGATCGGGCGAGACGGGCGAACGTCTCGCTGATGTGGTTGAGGTCCGTTACCAGTCGGGCGCGGGCCTCTTCCGTTTCCACCGCCGAGGACAGGTCGAGCTCGGCGAGGAACGCGGTCAGGTCGAGGGCGGCCGACCGCACACGGGGCAGCACGACCTCGGAGATCGAGGCGCGGTTCGCAACGAACCGGTCGTCGCCGACGGCGCCCCGCAACTCGATCGCGGTGGACCAGACGCGCTCGGCTTGCGGACGGACGGCGTCGATCAACGCGGTGCGTCGAGGCTTCGGCTCGGGGCGCGTGTACGACTTGCCGTCGAGGCCGAGGACCGCGGGGCGCGGGGCGGGCTCGTCCAGGACCTCACCGGTGGTGGGGTCGAAGGGCGGGAGGTCGGCAGCGCGCGGCTGCGACTCGCCGTGCTCGTCGGCCGGTTGGTCAGAGCTGACCACCGCAGGTGAGGAAGCTCCCTCACCTGGAAGATTCCTTCCACCTCGAACGTCCTGCCGTGTGCTCAGCGCGGGGGACCGGTCGAGTTCGACGGCAGGTGTATCACCCTGATACACCTCAGCTCGGACCGCAGATGAGGGAGCTTCCTCATCGGCGGTCAGGTGTTCAGAGTTGAACACCTTGTCCGAGTGGACGGTCCCGACGCTGGCGCCCACTACGGCGCCAATCGCCCGCGTCGACATCCCTTCGCCAGCCAGCCAGGCCACGACGTCGCGGCGCCGGTCTCGGGCGAGCACGAGCGGCTCGTCGCCCATGACTTCGGCGAGGTAGGCCGTCCACGACTTGTAGCCGAGCGCGAGGTGAGCCTGACCGGACTGCGCTTCGGCGACGAGGCGCTGGAGCTTCTCCACGCCGTCGCGGACGCTGAGCGCTGTGTATCGGATGCGCTCGGTCAGACGACGGGCCTCGGGCTCGGTCAGCAGGGGAGTGGTCTCGACGGTCACCGGGCACCTCCGGAGCGGTAGGTTCCGGGCATGGACGAAGGGTTCTGGGGCGTCGTCGGCTGGGCTGCCGCAATCTCGACCGCGCTGGCCACGGGGGTCTCGACCGTTGCTGCGCTTTGGTGGCGACGGGAGGACCGGGCGGAGGCAGACTGGGCGCTGCAAGGTGGCGGCGCTTCATGGGTCAAACACGACAGGTATGGACCTCCGCATGGCCCCACGGCGACCGCGCTGGTAGCAAACGCTGGCGACGGTACGGCGTTCCGGATGCATGTCACCGGCCGCCTATGCGCGGTCTCGATGTGGCGTTCGGCGCCGAGTAACAACGTGGGGATAACCCGCCAGGCGGTGGAACTGCTCCCGTCGGTGCGTCCAGGTGAAGACATCCAGCTGACGGTCGAGTGCGCCCCGGATAGCTGGGAGAGTGCAGAGGTCCTCATCGTGTGGACCCGCTCTCCGACATGGAAGAAGAAGACGCGGACTCTGGCGATCCCGTTGCGCGAGATCGCAACCAAGCCCGAACCGGATGAGTGAGCGAGCCACGGCGGCGTTCGGAAATCTCGCCCGCGGCAACCAAGGAGCCGACGGCGGCGAGGCTGGCGCCGATTCCAGTCATGCCGAGCCAAGGCGTGTCAGCGATGACCGATGCGATCCCGCAGAAGGCGGCAGCAACGAGGTTCACGCTCGTCAGGGGTAGGTAGAGGTCGCGGATGTCTGTCACGCCGACACCTTCTCCCCGCGCCGAGTGCTGCGTGCACCACTCGGCACTGTCGGCATGCGAACGATGTCGTGGGCCTCGAAGAGGTCCTCCCACGGGACGTCGAGGCGCGCGGCGATGGCGAGCGCGAAGTCCTCTTCGAGGTTGCGCAGCTTGCCGTTCTCGATCTGCCAGATGGCGGCCTGCGAGCGGCGCACCAGGTAGGCGAGGTCGCGCTGTGAGTAGTGGCGCTGGACGCGCCACCGGCGGATCTTCGCCGGGTCCTTGACTCTCATCCAAACCTCCTTGCGGATGCGCGGCGGGCGGGTACGAGTCCTCATCTTGCTCTCCAATCGTCGGGCTGACAAGTAGAGAGTCCAGCACTCGGCATTCGTTGTCAAGATGACAAGCGCCAAACTCACCCCCGCATCTGCGAAGATGCACTCGTCACTTGTCACTCGCTCCGGGCGAGTCTGTTCCACCAGTGAGAACCAGGGCGGGAGTGTTGGCGGCGTGAACGAGACCGAGACGCTGCGTGGGCTGGTGCAGCGCGCCCTGAAGGAGCGTGCTGTGTCTGGGCGAACGCTCGCAATGCAGGCGGAGCGCGCCGGACACCATGTGACCCACACGACGCTCAACCATCTCGCGGCCGGCACCTATCGCTTCCAGCCCTCCCCGGAGACCATCCGGGCGGTTGCATGGGCGGCGAAGGTCTCGGACGAGGTCGCGTTCGCAGCGGCGGGTGTCCCGATGCCCGGCCCGCCGTTCGCCGAGGAGCTTCCTCCCGGCGTGGACTACCTGTCGCAGCCTTCTCGCAAGGCTGCGGTGGAGATCCTGCGGGCGCTGGTTCGAGCTGAGAAGGCAGGTGAGGGCGATGCTGAACAGCCCGCCGCCATGACCGCGGAGCCTGATGGCTCCGCACCGACGATCGACGAACTCACCGCACGCCGGCTCCGCGCTGAGAAGCGAGCGGACGAGGCCGTCGAGCACCCCGAGGAGCACGCGGCCCAGCCGATGCCCAAGGGTGGTACCGAGTATCAGAAGCGAGTCGCCAAGCAGGATGCGGATGCTGAGCGCCCGGAGGGGTTGTGAACCTCCGCGATCTGCGGCTTGTAGGGGGAGGGTGTCGGTTCGAATGGCTGTGCCCACCGGTCGAGGCTGAGGCAAAGGCTGTTCTCAACCTCGACCCCGATGCTCGCTTTGAGCTTGCCCCGTTGATCGAGCGGCTGGAGCGTGGAGCCCTCCGGACGTCGAAGGATGGACACCGGTTCCAGATGGTAGAGAACGAGCCTTGGCTGTTCGAGCTCACTCTCAACACCACGAAGCCTCGCCTGCGGCTGTACTTCGTGGAGCAGAGCAAGGTGGACGGTGCGCGAGCAATCGGGTTGATGCTGACCCCGAAGCCGACCGGGACCGTTGACGAGCAGCGTGCCCGTCAGAACTTGGACGCAAGGATCGCCTACCGGCGCTTCACTGCATCCCGGGTGGAGATGCTGTGACGCCCGAGACAGGAGCGCGCCCATGAGGATATCCTCATGCTCATGAACACGGGCGATCCGCTTGGCATCGACAGGACGGATGTTGACGCCAGGCTGCGAATCCAACAGGCCGACAACGCCTACGAACTGATCGAGCGCCTGCGTGCCAGGCGTGAAGCTCTCGGATGGTCCCAGGCTGCCGTGGCGCGCCGGATGAACCGTGACCCTGCGGTGGTCTCCAACATCGAGAGGCTCGGCGCGGACCCGCGGTGGTCTAGCGTGCGGCGCTACGCCTCGGCCCTCGGGGTTCTGATTGAGTACGAGTTCACCCCGCAAGAGGTGTTCGAGCTGACGGAAGCGGCTGGTGCCAACATGGAAGATCGACTTCCGGATGTGGATGATGTTGCTGCGGCTGCGAGCCTCTTGGCGGCGCGATGACAGCGCCGTGGTATCCGCAATGGGATGACTTCCTGGTCATGAGGACGTCGGCCAGATGGGTGGGGGATAAGGCGGGTGCGGACCAGTGGGTGATGGAGTGTCAGGCCTTCCCCGGTAGCGCAGGAACCCGCGTGGTTGTATTCGGACGACTAAAGGTTTTCGATGCGAACCACGAGATGGCCACCAGCGTTGGCCTCGCAAGCAAGTACCTGGGCGAAGATGCGGCCGAGCGTCTGAAAGATCCGGAGTTCCGCAAAGAAGTCACGTTCGCAGCGAACGAACTGGTCTACGACAGGGCCTTCAGTGTCGCAATGGCATCGGCCGCTCTTGTCGGGGTGGCGCTGACTAAGCGTTGGCTGGCACCTCCCCCGGAGTACGAAGAGGGGTAGCTTTGTCACACCCCGCCGCTACGTTCGCCGCATGTTCCATCCGTGGCGTCGGCTGCGCGACCAGCAGCACATCGATCTGGCGTGGCGGCGCATGCCCACGCGCCGCGGGATGACCGTCGGCTCTGATCTGATCGTGTTGCACCCCGACCAGCTCCAGCGTGAGCGGCGGTGCACTCTCGCCCACGAGTTGGTGCACATCGAGATGGGCCACGACCAGGCATGTACCGCCCGAGAGGACTGCGCGGCCCAGCGTGAAGCCGCCCGGTGGCTCATCGAGATGGATGACCTGCTGTCTGCGCTGCACTGGGCGGATGACCTCTACACCGTTGCTGACGAGCTGTGGGTGGACGAGCCGACCCTGATGACCCGTCTGGATGGGCTGACGGCGGATGAAAGGGCACAGATCGTGGCGCTGCACGAGGAGTTGGATCGACCATGCTGACCGATTCGACGGGCGCTACCGTCTACGCCGTAGGCCTCGGGGCGTCTTGATCGACAAGGAGGCTAGCGTGTCCCATCTGCCGGAGCATCCAATCTTGGCGCTGCTACCCAGCCCATACGATCGGCTGAAGTGGCTAATTGGCGCGGTGGTGATCCAGGCTGCCGAGGTCGACCTTGGAATCTCACTTGCGCTCGCACAGCTCGCTGACGTTGCAAGCGACTCGGACGAGGTGTACCACCGGCTTCGACGCTCGTGGGGGCACTCGGGTGCTCGGCTTGCGGCAGGGCTCGAGGAAGCTGCTGACCTATGGCCTGAAGCCCACGATCTGGCGGCCGAGTATCGGGAACTGTACAAGCGTCGGAACGCCGTCACGCACGGACTCCACCGGATTTCTCCCCGCGTGGACACGTCGGATAGCGGGGAGGTCACCGTCGAGCTGGGGCTGCAACAGATTCTGTTGCCTCGATCGCCGCGGAAAGGGTTCACCGCGACCGGTTTTGACTCCCGTCACCTCAACGAGGCCAGCCTCTACCTCCTTTACTGCGACCTCGAGGCATTCTCGACCAAGGTGCTCGATGCACAGCCCTAACGCTAATCGCCAAGAGGGTCACGATTCTCGACAAGGCGGCTCACCCCGCATCTTGCAAGTCGACCGTCGCCTAAGCGCCGGTGACGTGGGTTTGGCTAGTACTCGATCAACAGTTCCGGGTTGTGGGCGGCCATCTCCGGCATAGCGCCAGCGAGGGAAGCTGACGCGAGCGCCGCACCGGACGCGAGGGCGTCGGGCATGAGGTGCCCGTAGGTGTCCCCGGTGACCTTGAGGGACTCGTGGCCGAGCCTGTGCTGCAGTTGGAGAAGGTTCATCCCGGCGGCGATCATGTGTGAGGCGTGGGTGTGCCGCAGGTCGTGTACGCGGGGTCGCTTGCCGATGCCCGAGGTCTCGATGGCTGGTCGCCACACGCGGTTGTGGAAGTGCTGGGCGGACACGCGCCCACCTTGTGCCGCCGCGAACAGCAGGTCGTCAGCGGACTTGCCTGCGCTCAGTGCTCGTAGCGGCTCGACCATCTGTCGGGGCAGGGAGATGGTGCGCCGCCCGCGCCGAGTCTTGGGTGAGCCGAGGTAGACGCCGCGGTCGCCCTTCTTCCATGCGCGGGTGACGCGCACGGTGGGGATCTGTCCGTCGAGGTCGAGGTCGCCGGGGGTGAGTGCGGTTGCCTCGCCCCAGCGCATTCCGGTGGAGTAGAGCGCGGCGATCAGTGGCCGCCAGTGTGCTGGCATCGCGTCGTAGAGCTCGGTGAACTCGTTCTCAGTGAGGATGACCATCTCGCCGCGCTCGGCGTCGGAGGGCAGTGGCACGCCCTTCGCGACATTCCGGGGGATCAGCTCGGCGTCGACGGCCGATTCGAGCACGGCCGACAGCAAGCCGTGGGCGTTGGCGATCGACTTGGGGGAGTAGTGCACTGGGTCGGGCACCTTGGCGTCCTTGTCGATGCGCTGAGCCGCGATCGCCTTGGATCGGGCGCGCCGGGACTTCTCGGTCTCGGCCTTGCGCTGCGCAGAGACCCACGCGATGACCGAATCACGGGTGATCGCGTCGATCGGCAGAGGCCCGAGCTTGGAGCCCCATGTGCGCGCGGCCATGCGCCGGTAGTCGCCGATCGTGCCGGATGTGCGCGACGCCGCGAGCTGGTCGAGGTGTCGTTCGAGCCAGGTGTCCAGCGTGGGGATGTCGGCTGCTGCAGAGGTGGAGGCCGTCCGCACCTCGCGGGCCGCCTCCCCGCCGATCTTGTCGACCAGCCGACCGAACGCGAGCGCGTCACCGCGTGTGTCGAAAGTCTCATAGGTGACCGAACCTCCGGGCTTCAACCGGAACGGCTGACGCCAGGCGACCGTGCCGTCCTGGCGCTTCCTCGGGATTGGCTTCGCGGCCATTCGCGCACCTCCGCTGCTGCTCGGAGCGCCTCGGTGTTGCCCGGCGCTGTTGCCAGACGCTAGGCGTAACCACCGACACGCGGTGTCCTTGCAGGTCAGCGGAGGTGCCGACTTGGGGTGGCTAACGGGACTTGAACCCGCGACCCCCTGGACCACAACCAGGTGCTCTACCTACTGAGCTATAGCCACCATGACCCTTGCGGGCCTGGATGAGTGTAGCGGGTGTCGGGCCGTACTGAGGAATCGGTGCTCAGCGGGCCTGGTGCGCGGCTGCCACCGACGACTTCGAGACCTCGGCGGCGATGGCCTTGGCCGTCTTGGAGTCGGGGCCCGGCTGCGGGACCAGCAGGGCCGCGCGGTAGTAGCGCAGCTCGTCGATGCTCTCCAGGATGTCGGCCAGCGCACGGTGGCCACCGTTCTTCTTCGGCGAGGCGAAGTAGACCCGGGGGTACCAGCGCCGAGCGAGCTCCTTGATCGAGGAGACGTCGATGATCCGGTAGTGCAGGTGCTCGACGAGCTCGGGCATGTCCCGGTCGAGGAACACCTTGTCGGTGCCGACCGAGTTGCCGGCCAGCGGCGCCTTGCCGGGGTCGGGCACCCAGGTGCGGATGTAGTCGAGGACCTGGGCCTGCGCGTCGGCCAGCGTCGTGCCGTCGGCGAACTCCTCGATCAGACCGGAGGTGGTGTGCATGGTGCGCACGAAGTCGCCCATCTGCTCCAGGGCCTCGGCGGGCGGGGTGATCACCACGTCCACGCCCTCGCCGAGCACGTTCAGCTCGGAGTCGGTGACGACGGCGGCGACCTCGACCAGTGCGTCCTTGACGTTGTCCAGGCCGGTCATCTCGCAGTCGATCCAGACGATGCGGTCGGCGCTGCCCTGCTGATTGTTGACGGTGCTCACGGGGGCCAGCCTACGACCGGCCCGGCGCCGGACATGGAAGTGGCCGGGGTCGTCGCGTGGAACATGGGGCGACGACCCCGGCCAGGTCCGCTCTCACCGCGCCACCGCACCCACCAGGGGGACGGGCAGCAGGTCGAGTGACCATGCCCAGTGCGGCGGATGTTCCGGTGGTCGTTCGGGCTCGGGTGCCCGCCGGGACCGGGTGCGGTCGGCGGCGGCGATCCGCTCGGCGTGGTCGAGCAGGATGACGTCGAAGGTGCTGGTGGGGTGCATGGTGGTGGGTCTCCTGTGTGCTGACTTCGCTGGATCTGGCCGGACCCGGGGACTCACCGCGGTGTTCCACCAGGAGACCATCCGACCTGGCCGGGAAGCACGCGATTTTCGGCCCTGACAAATCGTTGAACAGTCAACTATGATCACGGGATGACGGAGTGGCTGACCTCGGATCAGCTCCGCGCCTGGACCCGGTTGGAGGCGGTGGCGGAGCTGCTGCCCGGTGCCCTGGACCAGCAGCTGCAACGGGACGCCGCCCTGTCGCACTACGACTACCTGGTGCTCGCCAAGCTCTCCGAGGCGCCGGAGCGCACCCTGGCCATGACCCAGTTGGCCGGGCAGACCAATGCCTCGCTGCCCCGGCTCTCCCACGTCGCCGCGCGGCTGGAGGCCCGGGGGCTGCTGTGCCGTCGACGCAGCGCGGAGGACCGGCGCACCACGCTGGCCACCCTCACCGAGCTGGGGTGGGACACCGTGCGTGACACCGCGCCGGGCCACGTCGCCGAGGTGCGCCGCCTGGTGATCGACCGCCTGACCGACGAGCAGGTGCGCCAGTTGGACGCGATCGCGCTGGCGGTGCTCACGGCACTCGACCCCGACGGCCGGTTGGAGGCACGTTGCACCGCGACGCAGGAGGCGGCGGCACCCGGTCGACGGTGAACCCGGGCACCACGTGCGCGAACCCTGCCGCGTCGCCGGGAAGAGCCGCTTGCTCCACGTCCGCACACGCGGTGACGGCGTCAGTCGTCGTTGTACCTGCGGCCCTTGGGCACCGTGAGGATGATCGACACCAGGGCGATCAGCACCAGCACCAGGTTGACGATCATCGCGAGCTGCGCCGCCTGGCGCAGGCCCTCGTTGTCCAGGGTGCCCTGCGTGGTCAGGATGTGGCCCAGCCAGCCGACGCCGGATCCGGCGAAGGTGGAGAAGACGGTCAGCGAGACGGCGGCCCCCACCGCCGAACCCAGCGATGACGCCATCTTGTAGATGCCCGACCCGGCACCGGTCTGATCCGCCGGGAGGTTGGACAGGGCAGCATCGGTGGACGGGGTGGCGTAACAGGCCAACCCGATGCCGAACAGGCAGTAGGCGATGATCGCGAGCACCTGGTACTGGCCCACCAACAGGTGGGTGGGGATCAGCAGGATCGCGGCACCGGCGACGATCAGCGTGCCCCAGATCATCGGCTTGCGTGGACCGAACCGGCGCAGCAGCGTCTCGCCGACCCGGATCAGGCCGATGACGCAGACTCCGTAGCCGACGGTCAGCACCGACGCGGTGAGCGGGGTGTAGCCCTGGCCGGACATCTGGAACAGCTGTTGGGAGACCAGCAGCAGGCCGATGGTGCAGTTGAGCAGGAAGTTCGACAGCGTGGCGCCGGCGAAGGTGGGGTTCGCGAACAGCGCGAAGTCGATGAATGGATGGTCCGTGTTCCGCCGCTCCAGCCGCACGAAGACCACTGCCGCGACCACGGCGGTCGCTGCCAGGATCCACACCACCGGGGAACCCCACCCGATCTGCCGACCGAAGATCAGCACCACCATCAGGGCCAGGGCCGTCGCCATGAAGGTCACCAGCCCCGGTACGTCGAACCGCCGCCGCACAGTGCCCTCGACCTTGCTCTCCGGTGCGCCCACCATCAGGACGATGGCGAGCAGCGACACCACGATCGACACCACGAAGATGGCGCGCCAGTTCCAGGTGGTCGCGATGAAGCCACCGCACAGCGCCGACAGCCCCGAACCGCCCCAGGACCCGATCGACCACATGGACACGGCGCGCTGCCGGTCGGCGCCGTCCCAGTAGGCGCGCAGCAGCGCCATCGTGGACGGCATCACACAGGCGGCGGAGAGTCCCTGGACTGCGCGGCCGATCAGCAGGAGCGGCAGCGCGGCACCACCACCGGCGAACAGGAGCAGCGCGGATCCGATCACGCCGAGCGCATTGCCGACGATCGCGATCCGCAGCCGACCCACGCGGTCGGCCACCCCGCCCATCAGGACGACGAACAGCCCGGAGAACAGGGCAGTGATCGACACGGCCATGTTCATCGCCGCGGCCGAGACGTGCGCGGAATCGGCGTTGATGTCGGCGAGGACCTTGGGTGCCACGGTGCCCATCGACCCGGCGAACGGCCAGAAGGTCAGGACACCCAGGACGATGCCGGTCAGCAGCTGGGGGTGCCCCGGTATCCGGGGACGGTCGGGGCGGGGGTGGTGACGGTGCTCATCGCACGTCGGTGGCGAGGTAGGCGAGGGCGGCCACCACGGCAGCCTCGGTCCCGGCGGTCAGCGTGGGCTGCTGCACCGGGGCGAAGAACGGCGAGTGGTTGGGGGCCGCCTGCGCTCCCGGCGGGAAGCCGCCCAGGCCCCAGTACGTGTACGGAGTCCCGAACGCGTCCGGGATCCGGCTGAAGTCCTCGCTGGCCGACTGCGGGTCCATCGTGAACACCCGGTCGGTGCCGAAGTGCTGTTCGAAGGCGGCGCGGACCCGGGCCGTGGTGGCGGGATCGTTGCTCGTCAACGGGAACTGGTCGTAGTACTCGAACGTCGGCGGCTCGGGCGAGCCGGAGGCCTCGCACTCGGCCCGGACGATCCGCTCGATCGCCCGCAGCACGGTGGTCCGGGTCTGCTCGGAGTACACCCGGGTGTTGACCAGGAGGGTGGCCCGGTCCGGGATGACGTTGCTCTTGGTCCCGGCGTTCAGGGCGCCGACGGTGACCACCGCCCGCTCACCGGGGGGCAGTTCCCGGGCGACGATGCCCTGCAACCGCTGGATCACGGCGGCTGCCAGCACGATCGGGTCGACCCCGAGCTGGGGCATCGAACCGTGGGTGCCGGAGCCGAACAGCGTGATCCGGATCGAGTCGGCGCAGGACAACATCGGCCCCGCGATCAGCCCCAGGTGTCCCGCCCGGTACCCGAGGACATGCTGGGCGAACGCGACGTCGGGGCGCGGGATCGTGTCGGTCAGCCCGGCGTCGACCATCGCCGCCGCACCGGCGGCCGTCTCCTCGGCGGGCTGGAACAGCGCGATGAACGTGCCGCGCCACGGGTCCCGGGTGGTGGCCAGCAACTGGGCGGCACCCAACAGCGTGGTGATGTGCACGTCGTGGCCGCAGGCGTGCATCAGACCGACCGTGTTGCCGTCGTCGTCGACGGTGGTGTCGGTCGAGGCGTAGGGCAGCCCGGTCCGCTCGGTGACCGGGAGCGCGTCGATGTCCGCGCGCATCAGCACGGTGGGACCGTCCCCGTTGCGCAGCACGCCGACGATGCCACCGCCGACCGGGGTGACGTCGTAGCCGAAGTCGGTCAGTCGGCGCTGGATCTCCGCCGCGGTGCGGGTCTCGTGCAGGCTGAGCTCGGGATGCTGGTGGAGCTGGACGTAGAGGTCCTCCTGCCACCGCCGGGTGGTGGCGAGAGGGGCGAGAACTTCGGTGACCGCTGTCATGGTCGTCTCCGCTTTCCTGGTCGTGTGCCTCGCAGCCGGTCGGTTCACGATGGCGAATCCACCGGCGACGGCGCCAGACGTTGAGTGGTGCTTCGACCGAAGTTGAGGGCTGACGGCGCGACAGCTGAGTAGTGGTCACTCAGTGCACCCGGTACCGGGAGCCGACGTCGTGCCGCGTAGGCTGAGGTCATTGCCTCCGTAGCTCAATGGATAGAGCACCGGCCTTCTAATCCGTAGGTTGCAGGTTCGAGTCCTGCCGGGGGCGCGTCGATGTTTGGCCCAGCCGCCCGGGACACGTGAGGATGCACCTGTGAACACGCAGGCTGATGGTCGAGGCGGTGATGTTCTCGACCGTCCGCGCGCCGCTGCCTCGCTCGCGGATGCGATGGCTGATCTGCTGCGTGACGTCCGCGGCACCGTCCTGCCGTTGGAGATCCCCGGGGTCCAGGCGGCCCGGGACTCGCGCACCCGGCTGATCGATCAGCTCGCCGACCACCTGGTGCCGCGGCTGCGCACGTTGAGCGCACCGGCGGTGGTGGTGGTCGCCGGGTCGACCGGGGCCGGGAAGTCGACGATCGTGAACGCCCTGGTCGGCGAGGAGGTCAGCCCCGCCGGGGTGCTGCGCCCGACCACGCGGCGACCGGTGCTCGTCCACCACCCGCTGGACGCCGAGCTGCTGGCGGATCACCCGGTGATCGACGCGGTCCAGGTGCAGGTCAGCGAGCAGGTGCCACGCGGCATCGCGCTGCTGGACGCGCCGGACCTGGACTCCGTGGAGGAGGCCAACCGACGCGCCGCTGGCCGGCTGCTGGAGGCCGCCGACCTGTGGCTGTTCGTCACCACGGCGGCCCGGTACGGCGACGCGCTGCCCTGGCGGGTGCTGGACGGTGCCGTCGCGCGGGGTGCCTCGGTCGCGATGGTGCTGAACCGGGTGGCCGCCGACTCGCTGCCCACCGTGCGGGCCGACCTGATGCACCGGCTGCGCGAGCACGGGATGCAGGGATCGCCGTTGTTCGTGGTCGCCGATGCCGGACCGTTGGACGGGCCGTTGGACCCCGCCGCCGTCGCGCCGGTGCACCGGTGGCTGGCGATGCTGGCCGGACCCGACCGGGCGCGCAGCGTGATCGCCCGCACGCTGCGCGGGTCGCTGGCGGCGCTGCGGCCCTGGGTGGACGAGCTGGCGGAGGCGGTCCAGGAGCAGGTCGAGGCCGCCGAAGAGCTGCGCGCTGGACTGGGGACCGCGCTGGACACCACCGTGCTCGCGGCACGGGAGACCACGGACGGTGGCGCGGTGGGTCACGGTGGGCCGCAGGCTCGGTGGGCCGAACTGACCAGCCCGGGTGCGCCGTTGCGCGACCTGCTGCGCGGCGGTGGCAAGCCCGACCGGTCGAAGGCGCGCGGCCGGGAGCGGTCGACAGCGCTCGCGCCCCTGATCGAGGAACTGTCCCGGTCGGCGCGCGGGGTGCTCGTGGCCCTCGGTCAGGGGGCCGAGCGTGAGCTGCGCGACTGGTTGCGGGACGGCCCGGCGGGTGGCCGCTGGCTCGCCGATACCTGGGACACCACCGCCCGGGCGACCGAGCGCGAGAACGAGGCCCAGGCGGGGGCGCAGCAGTGGGTGACGACGGTGGCGATCGTGGCCCCGGCTCCGGCAGACTCCGGCGCCGACCGTTCCGCCCGACGTGCCGTCACCCGCGAGTCCCGCCGGATCGCCGCCGCCTATCGGGCGCTGGGCACCGAGGGCGCGGCGGCCGTGCTGCTCGCCGCCGCCGCCGGCGTCGAGGGCGCCGGGGAGATGGCCGACACGCTGTTCGGAGCGCCCGGCCGGGCACGGGTGGACGAACTGCGTGATCGGCTGGCGCAGGCGGCCGCAGGTGCGGTGACCGCCGAGTCAGCGGCCGCACTGGCGGCGCTGGACGTGCCGGATCTGGCCGAGGACGCCGCCTCCACCCTCCGGCTGCGGCTGGCAGTGATCAAGGGACTGACATGAGCGAGCAGGACGACAGCGCCCGCCTCACCGCGCGGCTGACCCGACTGGAGGAGGCGCTGGCGGTCGCCGGTGACCGGATCGACCCCGCGGTGGTGAGCCAGGTCCGGCAGATCGACGACCAGGTGCGCGACCGGTTGGCCCTCGGTGTCGACCACACCGTGGTGGCGCTGCTCGGCGGCACCGGGTCCGGCAAGTCGAGCCTGTTCAATGCCGTCGCCGGGTTCGACTTCGCGCAGGTCGGGGTGCGGCGCCCGACCACGTCCCAGGCGACCGCCTGCGTGTGGGGCACCCGGGGCGACGCGCTGCTTGACTGGCTGGCCGTCGACCCGGATCTGCGCATCGAGCGGGAGAGCGCCCTGGACGGGGACACCGAGGCGCCGTTGCGCGGCCTGGTGCTCCTCGACCTTCCCGACCACGATTCGGTGGACGACCGACACCGCGAGACGGTGGACCGGCTGCTGCCGATGGCCGACCTGCTGGTCTGGGTGGTCGATCCGCAGAAGTACGCCGACGACGCCCTGCACTCCGGATACCTGCGGCGTCTGGTGGGTCACGAGGGCGCGATGCTCGTCCTGTTGAACCAGATCGACCTGGTGCCCGCCGAGCAGCAGGAGGCCCTGGTCGCCGATGTGGCCCGGCTGATCGAGGCGGACGGACTGACCGGAGTGCCGGTGCGCGCGGTCTCGGCCCGGACCGGCGACGGGATCGCCGAGCTGCGCGACCTGCTGGCCGAGGTGGTCGGTGGTCGATCGCTGGCCGCCCGCCGCGGTGCCGCCGAGGTCGGTGACGCCGCCCGACTGGTCGCCGCGCAGCTGGCCGAGTCCGAGCCGGGGGACACAGCACTGGAGGTGTCGCCGGTCGCCGACCGGTTGGCCGAGGCGGCCGGACTGCCCGCCATCGCCGATGCGGTGGCGGCGGCGGTGCGTGGTGGCGCCGAACCGGTGCCGAGCTTCGTGCGCGTGCAGTCGGGAACGGTCGAAGCCGCCCGGGCCGACTGGGTGGATCATGCGGTGGGCACGATGCCGACCCGGTGGGCAGCCGCCGTGCGGGACCGGGTCGGTTCCGTGGCGACCATGCGGCAGGCGGCCGACGACGCGCTCGCCCAGGTGGCGGTGGTGGTGCGCCGATCGGTGGCCGCCGCGGTCTGCGTGGTGCTGGCGGCGGTGTGCGGGGTGATCGCGGTGATGATGGCGTCCATCGGTGCCGGACAGGTGCTGGGTCGGGGGCGCTGGACCGACGTGCTGCTGCCGGAGGGCGCGGTGGCCCTGGCGCTCGCGGTCATCGCCGTGGTGCTGCTGGTCACGGGGGTGCGGGCACGACGCCGCGCCGCTGTGCGCCGAGCCGAGCAGGTGCGGCAGACCGGTCGGGCGGCGCTGGGCACGGTGGCGCGGACCTGGTTGGCCGAGCCGACGGCGGCGGTGCTGGCCGAACACCGCCGGGTGCGGGAACTGGTGGCGGCGGCGGCCCAGGACTGAGCCGGCTCCGGCTGTCCACAGGGCAGCGGGGTGCGGGGCCGTCCCCAGGGCGGGGGAGCGGGTGGCGACACGGACTAGACGGTCTCGGTGCACTGGACCTCCGAGCCGACCCGACCGGGAGCGGCGCAGCGAGAGGTCCGATCATGGCCATCAGAGAACTGACCGTCACCGTCACCGGCTGGGTCGGCGCCCCGCCCAAGCTGTATCCGGGTCAGGGCGAGCACCCGGTGCCGTTCACGCAGCTGCGGGTGGGCCACACCGTGCGGGAGCTGGATCGACACACCGGCGAGCTCTCCGACGGCGCGACCAGCTGGTTCACGGTGAAGTCGTTCCGCGACCTGGCGGTGAACGTGGCCGACTGCCTGCGCACGGGCGACCCGGTGGTGGTGCACGGCCGGCTCCGGGTCGAGGAATGGGCGGATGCCGAGGGCAGGATCAGCAGGTCGGCGGTGGTCCTGGCGGACTCGATCGGACCGGACCTGCGGTGGGGCACCACGAAGTTCAGCCGGGTGGCGCGCCCGACGGCTCCGCGCTCCCCGGAGGCGGAGGACGCGGAGGTGGAGGCTGTCCTGACCGAGCACCCGCACGCGGAGCTGGCGGCGACCGACGTCGACGAGCTGCCCACCGTGCCCCTCGCGACCGGCAGCTGATCCGGACCGCCGGGCGGGTGCGTCCGGACGGTGCAGCGGCGGGCTCACCACCGGATCGCGACCAGGGTCGGGGTGCGCTCGCGGTCGGATCGCGACCAGGGCGGGGGTGCGCTCGCGGTCGGATCGCGCCCCGGACCGGGACGCGGCCGCGGTGATCGCCTAGGCTGGGTCACCGCGGCCCGAACCGGGGCGTCGTCCGTGCTGTCCGCACCGACGGTCGCCTGACCGGTCGCCGATCCTGATCCCCACCACACCGAGGCGGACGAAGAGCGTTGGCTGAGTTCATCTACTCCATGTACAAGGCGCGGAAGGCGCACGGCGACAAGGTCATCCTCGACGACGTGTCGCTGAACTTCCTGCCCGGCGCGAAGATCGGCGTCGTCGGCCCCAACGGTGCCGGAAAGTCGACCATCCTGAAGATCATGGCCGGGCTCGACCAGCCCTCCAACGGCGAGGCGCGGCTGAGTCCGGGGTACACGGTCGGCATCCTGCAGCAGGAGCCGCCGCTGAACGAGGAGAAGACCGTCCTGGGCAACGTCCAGGAGGGTGTCGCCGAGATCAAGGGCAAGATCGATCGCTTCAACGAGATCTCCGCCCTGATGGCCGAGCCGGACGCCGACTTCGACGCGCTGATGGCCGAGATGGGTGAGCTGCAGGAGGCGATCGACGCCGCCGACGCCTGGGACCTGGACGCCCAGCTCGAGCAGGCGATGGACGCGCTGCGCTGCCCGCCGCCGGACGCCGACGTCAAGGTGCTCTCCGGTGGTGAGCGTCGCCGGGTCGCGCTGTGCAAGCTGCTGCTGGAGCAGCCCGACCTGCTGCTGCTCGACGAGCCGACCAACCACCTGGACGCGGAGAGCGTGCTGTGGCTGGAGCAGCACCTCGCCTCGTACCCCGGCGCCGTGCTCGCCGTCACCCACGACCGGTACTTCCTGGACCACGTCGCCGAGTGGATCTGTGAGGTCGACCGCGGTCGGCTGTACCCCTACGAGGGCAACTACTCCACCTACCTGGAGAAGAAGCAGGCCCGCCTGGAGGTGCAGGGCAAGAAGGACGCCAAGCTCGCCAAGCGCCTGAAGGACGAGCTGGAGTGGGTGCGGTCCAGCGCCAAGGGTCGCCAGACCAAGTCGAAGGCCCGCCTGGAGCGCTACGAGGAGATGGCGGCCGAGGCCGACCGGACCCGGAAGTTGGACTTCGAGGAGATCCAGATCCCGCCGGGCCCGCGTCTGGGCTCGGTGGTGCTGGAGGCCTCGGACCTGCAGAAGGGCTTCGACGGCCGGGTGCTGATCGACGGTCTGAGCTTCACGCTGCCGCGTAACGGCATCGTCGGCGTGATCGGCCCGAACGGTGTGGGTAAGACCACCCTGTTCAAGACCATCGTGGGGCTTGAGCCGCTGGACGGCGGCAACCTCAAGGTCGGCGAGACCGTGCAGATCTCCTACGTCGACCAGTCCCGTGGCGGCATCGACCCGAAGAAGACCCTGTGGGAGGTGGTCTCCGACGGGCTCGACTTCATCAAGGTCGGCAACGTGGAGATGCCGTCCCGCGCCTACGTGGCCTCCTTCGGGTTCAAGGGCCCGGACCAGCAGAAGCCCGCGGGGGTGCTCTCCGGTGGTGAGCGCAACCGGCTGAACCTGGCGCTGACCCTCAAGCAGGGCGGCAACCTGCTGCTGCTCGACGAGCCCACCAACGACCTGGACGTCGAGACGCTCGGCTCGCTGGAGAACGCGCTGCTGGAGTTCCCCGGCTGTGCGGTCGTGGTCTCCCACGACCGGTGGTTCCTCGACCGGGTGGCGACGCACATCCTGGCCTACGAGGGCACCGAGGAGAACCCCTCCGCCTGGTACTGGTTCGAGGGCAACTTCGCCTCCTACGAGGAGAACAAGGTCTCCCGGCTGGGCGCCGACGCCGCGCGTCCGCACCGGGTCACCTACCGCAAGCTGACCCGCGACTGAGCTGACCGACGGCTGAGCCGGCGCTCAGCCGACCGGCAGTCGATCGGCGGCTGGGCTGGCCACGGGTGAGCTCAGCCGTGCGCGACCACGGCGGGCGCGTTCCGCAGCGAGCGGGACGCGCCCGTCCTGCATGCGGGCTGGATGCTCTGGTCTTGCGTGTGGGCTGGACGCGCTGGTCCTGCGGGCGCCCGTCCTGCCTGCGCGGGATGGGCGCGGTGGCGCCGGGGGCGATGATGGGACCGGGCAGGGGGCGTCGAGCATGGCGACCCAGGAGCGTCGGCGGCGCTCTGCCGGTGGCGAGAGGAAGAGGGAGACGATGGCCCGACTGCGGGTGCCGGTGCAGCTGCGCTGGTCGGATGTGGACGCCTACGCGCATGTGAACAACGTGGCGATGCTGACCATCCTGGAGGAGTCCCGGATCGAGGCGTTCTGGGCCAGCCCACCCTCGGTGGACGACACCGAGCGCCGACCCTGGCCGACTGCCGTGCTGGACGCCGGGCCGGGTGCCGAGACGTCGACCCTGGTCGCCCGCCAGCAGATCGAGTACCTGGTGCCGCTGGCATACCGGCGTTCGCCGGTGCTGGTCGAGATGTGGCTGGGCCACCTCGGCGGCGCGAGCATGGACGTCTGCTACGAGGTCAAGGACGAGGACGGCACGGTGTACGCACGGGCCGAGACCACCGTGGTGCTGGTGGACGCGGCGACCGGGCGGCCCCGCCGGCTCGGCGACACCGAGCGGGCCGCATGGACGCCGTACGTCGAGGAGCCGGTGCGGTTCCGGCACCGCGGTCGCTGACCCACGGCGCCGCGGGGTACCGGTGGACCTGGTGGTCCGTGGGATCTGCGCGATGCGACCCGGAGCGCCCGGCCTGTCCGAGACCGTGCGGGTCCCGAGGTCGGCAGCATGCGCCACGTCGACCGTGGCGAAGTGACGACCTCGGGCGCGATCTCACGAATTCGGGCGCGACGTGGCTACCTGAGGCGCAAAGTGACGACTTCGGGCGCAAAGTGACGACTTCGGGCGTGACGTGACGACCTGGGGTGCGGGCGGGGCGCGACGCGACGAACTCGGGCGGCACGTGACCACTGCGGGCAGGTGCGGCGCTGGGGCAGTCGGGGTCCCCGGCGGGTCAGCAGTCCCTGCGGGAGCGCTCGGCGACCTCGGCAGCGTGCGCGATGTTCCGCTGCATGCCGCCGAAGACCACGCCGTGGAACGGGTACACCGACCACCAGTAGAGCTGGCCGGCCAGTCCCCGCGGGTGGAAGATCGCCCGCTGCGCGTAGACGGTCGGCGGGGTGGTCCAGTCGCTCGACCCACCCTCCTCGGTGGGCTGCACCCGCAGCTCCAGCCACGCCAGGCCGGGCAGACGCATCTCCGCGCGCAGCCGGATCAGTTCCCCGGGCACGACCTCCTCGACCCGCCAGAAGTCGACGGCGTCGTCCACCAGCAGGCGGCTCGGGTCGCGGCGACCACGGCGCAGGCCGGGGCCGCCGACCAGGCGGTCCAGCAGGCCGCGCACCCGCCAGGCGAGGGACCAGGAGTACCAGCCGCGCTCGCCGCCGACCGCCTCCAGCACCCGCCACAGCGCGGCGGGGGAGGCGTCGACCCGGACGCTGCGCTCGTCGACGTAGAGCGAGCCACCGGCCCAGTCCGGGTCGGTGGGCAGCGGTTCGCTCGGCGCTCCGGGCACGCCGGCGGACGACCACCGGGTGGTGACCGCCGCCTCGTGGATCCGGGTCAGCGCGAGCTTCACGGCGCGGTCGAAGCCGATCAGTCCCTGCGGCGGGTCGGGGATGTACTCCGCGATGTCGTGCTCGTCGCAGACGACCTCGTGCACCAGGGACTCGACCAGGGGGCGGGCGATGCCGGAGGGTACCGGGGTGACCAGGCCGACCCAGAGGCTGGACAGCCCCGGGGTCAGCACCGGGACGGGGACGATGATCCGGCGACGCAGCCCGGCCACCGCCGCGTAGTGCTGCATCATGTCGCGGTAGGTGAGCACCTCGGGGCCACCGATGTCGAAGGCCCGGCTGACCTCCGGCGGCAGGGAGGCGGCTCCGACCAGGTAGCGCAGCACGTCGCGGACGGCGATCGGCTGGATCCGGTTCTCCACCCACTTCGGCACCGTCATCGCGGGCAGTCGTTCGGTGAGGTACCGCATCATCTCGAAGGAGGCTGACCCGGAGCCGAGGATCACCGCCGCACGCAGCACGGCGGTCGGCACTCCGCTGTCCAGCAGGATCTCGCCGACCTCGGTGCGGGACGCCAGGTGCGGTGACAGCTTCTCGCCCTCGGGTGCGAGGCCGCCCAGGTAGATCAGCCGACCGACCCCCGCCTCACGCGCCGCCTTGCCGAAGGTGCGGGCGGTGCTGCGGTCGCGCTCCTCGAACTCGCTGCCCGAGCCCATCGAGTGGATCAGGTAGTAGGCGACGTCGGCGCCGTCCAGGGCGGCGCGGATCTGGTCGGCATCACTGGCATCGGCCTTCACCGCTTCGACGTCGTGGAACCAGGGCCGTCCGCGCAGCCGTTCCGGGTGCCGGGCCAGGGCGCGCACCCGGTAACCCGCTGCCAGCAGCTCGGGGACCAGCCGACCACCGACGTAGCCGGTCACCCCGGTGACGGCGACCAGCGGCGCGTCCGGGCGCGGGTGCCCGTCGGGTCCGAGGCCGGGAACCAGCCCCGGCAGCGTGTCGGCGATCGGGTGGGGGAGCAGGTCATCGGGTGCGGGCTTCGCCATTCCCGCAGTCTGCGGTCGGATCGGACGACCCGCACCCGGGGCGTCACGCGGCCCGGCGCAGGCGGACAGGGGCCGGGCCACCGGGCGGAGGGGCGCCAGCCAGGCAACCATCAGCCAGCCAGGCAGGCGGACAGACCACCAGGCGAACAGGCAACCGGCCGGCGGGGCGGGCAGGTGGCCGCGAGCCTCAGGCCAGGCGGCCAGGCGGCCAGGCGGCCAGTTGGCCAGTTGGCCAGGTGGCCGGGGGCTTCAGCTCAGGAGCTCCAGGGTCCGCTTCTCGGCCACCGCCTGGGAGCGGGTGGGGGCGATGGCGGTGCCGTGCGCCCACAGGTCGATCACCCGCGGGTCGATGTAGGAGGCGCGGCACACGGCCGGGGTGTTGCCGAGTTCGGTGGACACGTCCTTGACCATCTGCGCGACCACCGTGCGGCGTGCCCGTTCCGACGACGGTGCGGGTCCGGCGGCTGCCAGCGCCCGGGCGGCGAGCACCGTGGCATGCCAGGTGCGGAAGTCCTTCGGCGAGGCGTCGTCGCCCAGCCGGTGCTTCACATCCGCCCCGACCTCGGCGGAGACGATGTCGTGCCAGCCGTCGTCGTCGGACCAGGCCAGCAGCTCCGGACCGCCGCCGCGCCGCCGCAGCAGGGTGCCGATCAGCTCGGCGACCTGGGCGTCCTCGACCACGACGTCCCGGACCTGACCGGATTTGGCCGGGTAGCAGAAGTGCACCCGCTGCTCGTCCAGCACCTCGACGTGTTCGCGGCGCAGGGTGGCCAGGCCGTAGGAGCCGTTGCGCTGCGCGTAGCCCTCGCCCCCGGCGCGGAAGTAGGCGAGGTCGAGCAGCCGGAAGGCCAGGGCCAGCGCCTTGGTCCGGGGGAAGCCGGGCAGCGCCAGGTCGCGGCGGACGGAACGCCGGGCGGCGGGCAGGCGGCGGCCGACGTCGAGCACGTGATCGTGCTTGAGCCGGTCGCGGCGGGCGCGCCACTGCTGGTGGTAGAGGTACTGCCGGCGCCGGGCGTCGTCGAGTCCGGCGGCCTGGATGTGGCCGTTCGGCCACGGGCTGATCCACACGTCCTGCCACGCGGGCGGGATGGCCAGCGCGGTGATCCGGTCCAGGTGCTCGATGTCCGTGATCCGCACGCGGTCCAGGTCGAGATAGTGGAACGACTTCCCGGCGCGCTTGCGGGTCCAGCCGGGGGAGTCGATCCGTACGCGTCGCAGTCTGACCACGGGCGATACCCTGCATCGCGGTCGCCGCCGTCGCCACCGGAGCCGGGCCTCAGCGCACCCGGCGCAGCGCCTCCGCCAGCATCCCGGGCTCGTGCCACAGCGGCAGCCGCAGCCGACTGCGGTGCCCCTCGTAGGCGGAGAACCCCGGTCCCGGAGCCAGCCGGACACCGGCCGCCTGGGCCCGGCTGGCCAGGCGCACGGTGTCCTGTCCGGTCTCCACCCACAGCCCGCTGCCGCCGTCCGGTGCCGACCAGCTCCAGTCCGGGGCCTCGGCGGCCAGCACCTCGACGGTCTGCCGGTACTGGGTGTCCAGCAGGTCCCGGCGCTCGGCTCGCAGCTCCGCCGTGCGGGGCAGCAGCAGGGACACGGCGAGCTGGTCGGCCACGGCCGAGCCGAGGTCCACCGCGCTGCGGGTGGCGGTCAGGCGTCGGATCATCGCCGGGTCGGCCCGGATCCAGCCGATCCGCAGTCCGCCCCAGAACAGCTTGGAGGTGGTGCCGACCGTGATCAGCCGCTCGGGGTGCATCCGGCCGTCCAGACCGCCGAGCCGGCCGGAGCGGGTGCGGGGCAGGTCGGCGCAGGACTGGTCGTCGAGCACCAGGGTGTCGCCCCGGTCGACCAGTCGGCCGATCTCGCTGCGACGGGCCCGGCCGGTGTGCACGCCGGTGGGGTTGTGCAGGGAGGTCTGCACGTAGAGCAGCCGGGGCCGCTGGGCCAGGGCGCGGCCGAGCAGGTCGGTGTCGATGCCGTGCGCACCGGTGGGCACGGCCCGGATCCGGGCACCGGCCGCGCCGAACACCCCGAGCGCGCCGCGATAGGTCGGGTCCTCGGTGACGACGGTGTCCCCGGCACCGATCAGGGTCTGGCCCACCAGCCAGACGGCCTGCTGCGATCCTGCGGTGACCATCAGCTGGTCCGGGGCGGTGGGCACGCCGTCGGCGGTGAGACGACGGGCCAGCGCCGCGCGCAGTTCGGGCAGTCCGGCCGGGAAGTAGCCGTCCCGGTGCGCGTGGCCGTCGGCGAGCAGCTCGGCGACCCGGGCGAAGACCTCGGCGACCCCGGGGGCGGCGGGCAGGGCGCCACTGGACAGGTCGATCGGCTCGGGGGAAGCGGTGAAGGAGCTCAGGCGGCCGGTGTCGCGGGTCCGTCGCCGCAGTGCCGGTCGTTGCACGTAGGTGCCGGAGCCCTGCTGGGCGGTGACCAGGCCCTCGGCCGCCAGCTCCCGGTACACCCGATCCACGGTGCCCCGGGCGATGCCGAGGGCCGCGGCGAGGGCGCGTTGGGCGGGCAGGCGGGCTTCGGCCGGCAGGGCACCGTCCTGGACCAGGTCGGCCAGGCCAGCGCGCAGCGGGGCCGCCTGCGCGGCGCCGGGGCCCTGCCAGTGGCCGAGCAGACGGGCCAGCTCGGCCGGATCGATCAGCTCCGTCATGCGGCGACGGTAGCGCCGACCTGCGCAGTTGGGCCAATGTCCGATCAATGGTCCACTCCGGACCCCAGCTTCCGGTCGAGACTGGGCGCAGACGAGCGGACGAGGAGGTCCCAGAGATGACGACGGTGGCCCTGATCGGGACGTTGGACACCAAGGGTGCGGAGTACCGCTGGTTGGCCGAGCGCCTGGCCGAGCTGGACGTGCGGGCGGTGACCATCGATGTCGGACCGCTGTCCGACGCGGCGGCCGACGTGACAGCGGCGCAGGTGGCCGAGGCGGCCGGCAGCTCGGTGGTGAGCCTGCGGGCGTCCGGCGACCGGGGCGCGGCGCTGATCACGATGGGCGAGGGGGCGGCGACCGTGCTGGCCGACCTCTACCGTCGCGGCGCGGTGGACGCGGTCCTGGCCGTGGGCGGTTCCGGCGGATCCTCCGTGGCGGCCCGTGCGATGCAGGCGCTGCCGGTGGGGGCGCCCAAGCTGCTGGTGTCGACGATGGCATCGGGCGATGTGGCGCCCTACGTCGGCGAGTCCGACGTCACGCTGATGTACTCGGTGGTGGACATCGCCGGGATCAACTCGCTGTCCGAGCAGGTGCTCGGCAATGCGGTGGCAGCAGTCGCCGGGATGGCCCGGGCGGCGCAGGCCCGCCGCTCGGCACCCGAGGGCCGGCACCGCCCGATGGTCGCGTTGACCATGTTCGGGCTGACCACGCCCGCCTGCGACGAGGCCCGGGAGGAACTGACCGCGTTGGGGTACGAGCCGGTGGTCTTCCACGCCACCGGCAGCGGTGGCCGGGCGATGGAGCGGCTGGCCGCCGACGGCTTCCTGGCCGGGGTGCTGGACCTGACCACCACCGAGCTGGCCGACGACCTGGTGGGCGGGGTGCTCAGCGCCGGACCGGATCGGCTGACCGCCGCCGGGGCCGCCGGGGTGCCGCAGGTGGTCAGCGTCGGTGCGCTGGACATGGTGAACTTCGGCCCCGAGGCCAGCGTGCCGGAGCGGTTCGACGGTCGCCGGTTCCTGGTGCACAACGCCACCGTCACGCTGATGCGCACCACCGCCGAGGAGATGGCCGAGCTCGGGCGGCGACTCACCACGAAGCTGCGTGCCGGACACGGTCCGCGCGCCCTGATGCTGCCGCTGCGCGGGGTGAGCGGCATCGACACCGCGGGCGGCCCCTTCGAGGACGCCGAGGCCGACGCCGCCCTGTTCGACGCGATCCGGCACGGCATGGCCGACTCCGAGCTCCCGCTGATCGAGGCCGACCAGCACATCAACGACCCCGGCTTCGGCCGCGCGGCGGCCCGGCTGCTGCACGACCTGATCGCCACGCACTGATCCGCACCACCTGAGGAGGACCCGACCATGGACCGCACCCGCGCACTGGAACGTCTGCGCTCGACCGTGGCCGCCGGCCGACCGATCATCGGCGGCGGAGCGGGCACCGGCATCTCGGCCAAGTCGGCGGAGGCCGGCGGCATCGACCTGCTGATCATCTACAACTCCGGGCGGTACCGGATGGCCGGTCGCGGCTCGCTCGCGGGACTGCTCGCCTACGGTGACGCGAACGCCATCGTGATGGAGATGGCCGACGAGGTGCTGCCGGTGGTCAAGGACACCCCGGTGCTCGCCGGGGTCAACGGCACCGACCCGTTCCGGGTGATGGGCAGGTTCCTGGACGACCTGCAGCGGGCCGGGTTCACCGGGGTGCAGAACTTCCCGACCGTCGGTCTGATCGACGGCACCTTCCGGCAGAACCTGGAGGAGACCGGGATGGGCTTCGACCTGGAGGTCGAGATGATCGCCGCTGCCCACGAGCGCGACCTGCTGACCAGCCCCTACGTCTTCGACGTGGAGCAGGCGGTCGCGATGGCCGAAGCCGGTGCGGACATCCTGGTGCCGCACATGGGCCTGACCACCAAGGGTTCGATCGGTGCCGGCACCGCGCTGACCCTGGACGCCTGCGTGGAGCGGATCCAGCAGATGCGGGACGCCGCGGTGCGGGTCAACCCGGACATCCTGGTGCTCTGCCACGGGGGGCCGATTGCCGAGCCCGCCGACGCCCAGTACGTGCTCAGCCGCACCACCGGCGTGGTGGGCTTCTTCGGCGCCTCGTCGATCGAGCGGCTGCCCACCGAGGTGGCGATCCGCCAGCAGACCGAGGCGTTCAAGGCGGTCGGTTTCGGCGACTGATCCCGCCCCCGAGCTCCTGGCGACCCCTGTGCGCCGGGACGGCGCGGGCCGGCCCCCTTCGTGGCGGCCGGCCCGTCGTCGTGTCCGGCTCCGTTCAGTTCCCGGCGGGGACCCGGACCATGCCCTCCTGGGCGATCGAGGCGACCAGGGTGCCGGACCGGTCGAACACCCGGGTCGCGCCGAGGCCACGGCCGCCCTGCGCGCTCGGGCTGCGCTGGTCGAAGAGCAACCAGTCGTCCACCCGCACGTCCCGGTGCCACCACATCGCGTGGTCCAGGCTGGACACCGACAGGCCCGGGGTCAGCCAGGACAGCCCGGCGCGGCGCAGGATCGGCTCCAGCATGATCTGGTCGCAGGCATGGGCCAGCAGCGCCCGGTGCAGCAGTTGGTCGTCGGGGAGCGCCGCCCGGGTGCGCATCCACACCTGCTGGCCCTCGGCGTGCGTCGGGTCGGCACCGAGGTAGATCGCCCCGCCGACGTGCCGGACGTCGAAGGCGCTCTCATGGGTCCAGAACCGGGCGACCGGGTGATCCATGTCGCCCATCACGTCCATCGCCGAGGGCACCTCCTCCGGTGCGGGGACCTCCGGCATCGGCTCGGTCAGCTCCACCCCGTCCTGCCGTTCCTGGAAGGAGGCGATCATCGACAGGATGGCCGCGCCGTCCTGCGCGGCATGGGTCCGGCGGGCGGAGAACGACCGGCCGTCCCGCAGCCGCTCCACCGACAGGTCGATCGGGGTGCGCACGTCGCCGGGCCGCAAGAAGTAGCCGTGCAGCGAGTGCGGCAGACGGCCCTCCGGCACCGTGCGGCCGGCCGCGATCAGCGCCTGGGCGATCACCTGACCGCCGAACACCCGGCCGGAGGGCTGAGGCAGGCTGGTCGCGGTGAAGCTGTCGTCGCCGGTGGCGCTCAGGTCGAGCACGGCGAGCAGGTTCTGGATCGGGTCGGGGGAGGTCGTCGCGTCGGTCACGCGTCTCAGGATGGCATGGTCGCGGTGTTGACCAGCGAATGCGCGGCGCGTTCCAGGTAGTCCCAGAGCATCGCCTCGTGCAGCGGCGCCAGCTCCAGCGCGTCGACCGCGGTGCGCATGTGGCGCAGCCAGCGGTCCCGGGCGTCGGTGTCGACCGGGAAGGGCGCGTGGCGCATCCGGAGCCGGGGGTGGCCACGCTGCTCGGAGTACGTGGTGGGGCCGCCCCAGTACTGCTCCAGGAACATGGTCAGCCGCATCTTGGCCGGTCCCAGGTCCTGCTCCGGGTACATCGGTGCCAGCACCGGGTCCTCGGCGACGCCCTGGTAGAAGACGTCGACCAGGCGGACGAAGGTGTCGTGGCCGCCGACGGCCGCGTAGAACGAGGTGGGGTCCTCGGGGGTCATGGTGTCGAGTGTCGCACCCGTGGGAGGGGTCGAACGTCCCACCCCGGGCTTAGGCTGAGCACAGACGAGAGCAACGACACGTTCCGGAGGTTCCGAGTTGAGCAAGGCAGAGCAGATCCTGGCGGCGCTGGGTGGCAACGGCAACGTGGTCGACCTGGAGCCGTGCATCACCCGCCTGCGGGTGGAGGTCACCGACCCGCAGCAGGTGGACGAGGCGGCCCTGAAGCAGACCGGCGCCTTCGGCGTCGTGCGCTCGGGCCGCATCGTGCAGGTCATCGTCGGCCCGGAGGCCGACAACCTGGCCGCCGAGCTCGACGGACTGCGCTGACCTCGAGCTGACGGCACCCCGGCTCGAGGGCGGCTGGCCCCGCGGCTCGAGGGCTCGCCGCTCAGGACTGATCGGCGTCGTCCTGACGCGCCTTCAGGGTCTCCTGGTAGGCGGTGAGGGCATCCCGCTGACCGGCCAGCGGGATGCCGGCGTCGGCCAGCTGCCGGCGCACCGCCTCGCGTAGCGCCCGCGACACCTTCCACTGCTGGGCGGGGACCGTGCGCTGCACCAGGCGCATGGTGACCGCGTCCGCCGCCAGGTCCTCGGCGGCGTTGACGGTGGCGTTGCCCTCCATCACGGCCTTGAGCTCGTCGTTCGTGGCGACCTCGGCCGCCGCCCTGCCGAGCAGCTCCTGCACCTGGTCCAGGTCGACGAAGTAGTCCACCTTCACCTCGACCACGGCGTTGGCCCAGCCCTGGGTCTTGTTGCCCACCCGGAGCACCGAGCCGTTCGGCACGTACCAGAGCACCCCGTCGGCGTCCCGGATCTTGGTGACCCGCAGGCCGACCGACTCCACGGTCCCGCTGGCCGGGCCGACGTCGACCACGTCGCCGACCCCGTACTGGTCCTCCAGCAACATGAACAGGCCGGTGAGGAAGTCCTTGACCAGGCTCTGCGCGCCGAAGCCGAGGGCCACACCGACGATTCCGGCCGAGGCGATGAACGGGGCCAGGTTGACCCCGATCTGGTCCAGGGCGAGGAACACCACGATGGTGCCGATCACGATCGCCGCGGTGGACCGCAGCACCGAGCCGATGGTGCGCGCCCGCTGGGTGCGCCGGGCGGCGGCGACCGGATTCGCCTTGCGCAGGGCACCGGCGACCTCGGTGCCGAGCGGCCGCACGATGCCGCGCTGCAGGAAGGAGTCCCCGCTGGCGATGTGCTCGGTGACCGACTTGATCAGCCGCTGCACCACCAGCAGCACCAGCATGCCGACCACCACGATGATGGCGATCTTCAGGCCGGGGCCGGTCAGCCAGTCCCAGGTGTGCCCCACCGCCTCACCGGCGTCCATCGGGGTCGGGGACTGGCTGGGGGTCGGCGCGGGGGATTCGGTCGAGAACGGCAGCACCGGCCCAGGTTAACCAGCCAGACCTGTGTGCGCCGCGACGAACTGGAGCTGCTCGACGGTCAGCGCCACGGTGCGCGACAGTGCCCGGCCGCCGTGCCCCACCCCCCGCTCGCGGCGCACCAGGATCGGCGCGTCACCAGCGGTCTTCGCCTGCAGTTCGGCGGCCAGCTTCCGGGCGTGCAACGGGTCGACCCGGGTGTCGCCGTCGAAGATGGTGAACAGGGTGGCCGGGTAGGCGGTGCCCTGGGTGACCCGGTGATAGGGGGAGTAGCCGAGCAGCCAGTCCAGCTGCTCCGGGTCGTCGGCGTCGCCGTACTCATCGGTCCAGGTCACCCCGAGGCCGAACTTCTGGTAGCGGACCATGTCCAGCAGCGGGGCCGAGCAGATCACCGCGGCGAAGGTCTCCGGGTGCCGGGTCAGGGCGGCGCCGACCAGCAGGCCGCCGTTCGATCCGCCCCAGCAGGCGAGCTGCCTCGTGCTGGTCCAGCCGTCGGCGATCAGCAGCTCGGCCACCGCCTGGTGGTCCTCGAAGACGTGCTGCTTGTGCTCCCGGCGGCCCGCCCGGTGCCACGCCTCGCCCTCCTCGCCGCCGCCACGCAGGTTCGCGACCACGTAGACGCCACCGGCCTCCACCCAGGCCAGGGTGGTCGCCGAGTACGCAGGGTCCAGGCTGATCTGGAAGCCGCCGTAGCCGTAGAGGATCGTCGGGGCCGGGGCGAGCGGCCGACCGTCGGCGTCCAGGGCATCGGCCCGGGCCACCACGAAGGCGCGCACCGGCGTGCCGTCGGCGCTGGTCGCGATCACCCGCTGCACCCGCACGTCCGGCAGGTCGGCGACCCGGCCGGGCGGCGTGGCCCACACCGACAGCTCGCCGGTCCGGGTGTCGTAGTGATGGACGGTGCTGACGGTGGTGTGGTCGGTGTAGCTGAACCAGACCTCGTGCCCACCCTCCGGCCGGGTGACCATGCCGCCGATCGACCCCAGGCCGGGCAGGTCGATCTCTCCGGTGCGCCGGCCGTCCAGGTCGTGCACGGACAGCTCGCTCACCGCGTGCCGCCGCCGGGAGACCAGCACTGCGTCGTCGGTCAGCGCCACGTCCTCCAGCACCGCCTCCGGGTCCTCGGCCACCAGGGTGGTCCAGTGCGCCACCTCGGGGCGCTCCGGGTCGGCGACCATCAGGCGGCCCCGGTCGGCGTCCAGCGTGGTGTGCACGTACATCCGCCCGTCGCGGGCGACCCAGGCGGCGATCTCCGCGTCGTAGCCCACCGCGACCTCCCGGAACCGGGGTGCGTCCCCCGGGGCGGTGGCGTGCAGGTCGGCGATCCAGACGTCCACCCGCGGGGCGGTGCCGGGGGAGGCGGAGACGATCAGCCAGCGACCGTCCAGCGACACCGAGACGCCGTAGTAGTTGGTCAGGTCCAGGCCGTCGCCGAAGACCTCCAGATCGGTGGCCGGGTCGGTGCCGACCACGTGGCGCCACACTCGGCGGTGGTACTGCTTCTCACCCTCCGGCAGCAGCTCGGGTGCCAGGCGACGGACGTAGAAGAACGCCCGGCCGCCGGGCTCCCAGGCCACCGGGGAGTACCGCGCGCGATCGATCGGCCCGTCCACCGGCTCGCCGGTTGCCACGTCGAGCACGTGCAGCACGCTCTCCTCGGTGCCGCCGTGCGAGACCTGGTAGGCGAGCAGGTCGCCCTCCTTGCTCGGCTGCCAGGCGTCCAGCGTGGTCGTCCCGGCGGGGTCCAGGGCGATCGGGTCCACCAGTACCCGACCCTCGGTGTCCTCGGGTGCGTCGGCGACCACGATCACCGCGTGCTCCTGGTCGCCGGAGCGTCGACCGAAGAACCGGCGCTCACCACGCCAGGCCGGGGTGCCGACGAATCCGGCACCCATCAGCCCGCTCAGTCGGGCCGTCAGTCGGTCGGTGGCGAGCTGGCCGTCCGCCAGGGTCGCGGCGAGCTGGGCGCGGTGCTCGGCGTACAGCGCGTCCTGGGCCGACGACCATTGCTCGGTCTCCGCCGCGGCCGCGTCCTCCAGCCAGCGGTAGGGGTCGGCCACCGGCCGTCCGTGCAGATCGTCGACCAGATCGAGGCGGCGCGCCGGGGGGTAGTCCATTCGACCAGCCTAGGCAACCCTCGCCGTGCAAGGATTGTGATGTGGAGCACCCGGCTGACCTGGCTGACCCGTCCGACCTGACCCCTCTGCACGCACTGGCGCGTGCACACGGCGTCGACACCGCCTTCGACACCTTCGGCGGGGGGCGGGCGGAGGCATCGCCGGACACCCTGGTCGCCGTGCTGGCGGCCCTCGGAGTGGACGCGCGCACCCCGGAACGGATCGCGACCGCGCTGCAGGAGGTCGAGGACGAGCCGTGGCGCCGGGTGCTGCCCCCGGTGGTGGTGCACCGCCGGGGATCGGCCGGCGATCTGCCCGTGCACGTCGACGACGGTGACCCGGTGGCGGTACGGATCGAGCTGGAGACCGGCGGGACGATCGATCTGGCCCAGTCCGACCACTGGGTCGAGCCGCGCACCGTCGACGGACGTCGGGTCGGCCGCGCCACCTTCCTGCTGCCCGACGACCTGCCGTTGGGCTGGCACACCCTGCGCAGCACCGGGCCGAGCGCCGACGCCGCCACCCCGCTCGCGGTGGTGCCGGACCGACTCGAACTGCCCGAGCAGGTGGCGGCACACCCACGCTGGGGCCTGATGGTGCAGCTGTACTCGGTGCGCTCCCGGGAGTCCTGGGGGCTGGGCGATCTGCGCGACCTGGCCGACCTGGCCTGGCTGACCGGGACCGAGGGCGCCGACTTCCTGCTGATCAACCCGCTGCACGCCGCCGAGCCGGTGCCGCCCCTCACCCCCTCGCCGTACCTGCCGACCAGCCGCCGGTTCGTGAACCCGTTGTTCCTGCGGGTGGAGGACGTGCACGAGGTCGGGTATCTGTCGGCCGCCGACCGGGCGCTGGTGGAGTGGGCGGCGGAGCCGGCGCTCGCGCTGAACGGCGACGACGGGCCGATCGACCGGGACACCGTGTGGGCGGCCAAGCGGCAGGCACTGGAGGTGCTGTTCGCGGTGCCGCGCACCCCAGCCCGGGAGACCGCCTTCGCGGAGTTCCGGCGGCGCGAGGGGCAAGGGCTGGAGGACTTCGCGCTCTGGTGCGCCCTGGTGGAGCGGGACGGGCCGGGCCCGTGGTCCGAGGACCTGCGCGGACCCCAGGCGCCGGGTGCCCGTCGCGCCCGCACCGAGCTGGCCGAGCGGATCGCGTTCTACTGCTGGCTGCAATGGCTGGCCGACCAGCAGCTCGACACCGCCCAGCGGGCCGCCACCGAGGCCGGGATGGCGATCGGCGTCATGCACGACCTGGCGGTGGGCGTGCACCCCGGCGGTGCCGACGCCTGGGCGCTCGGGGGCGTGCTGGCCGGGGCGGCATCGGTGGGTGCGCCGCCGGACATGTACAACCAGCAGGGCCAGGACTGGTCGCAGCCGCCGTGGCATCCCGCCGAACTCGCCCGGGTCGGCTACCGGCCGTACCGCGAGCTGCTGCGCACCGTGTTCCGGCACGCGGGTGCGGTCAGGATCGACCACATCATGGGGCTGTTCCGGCTGTGGTGGATCCCGCGTGGTCAGGCGCCGGGCACCGGCACCTACGTGCGCTACGACGTCGAGGCGATGGTCGGCATCCTGCTGTTGGAGGCGCACCGCGCCGGGGCGGTGGTGATCGGTGAGGACCTCGGGGTGGTCGAACCCGGGGTGCGGGAGCTGCTGGCCGACCGCGGGGTGCTGGGCACGTCCGTGCTCTGGTTCGAGAAGGACGCCGAGGGACGCCCGCTGCGTCCCGACACGTACCGTCGCCTGGCGCTGAGCACCGTCACCACCCACGATCTGCCGCCGACCGCCGGGTATCTCGCCGAGGAACACGTCGCGCTGCGGGAGCGACTGGGTCTGCTCGCCGAGCCGGTGCCGGTGGTGCGCGCCCAGGCCCGGGCCGAACGCGAGGCGGTGCTCGCCGCCCTGCGCGAGCAGGGGCTGATCGGCGCGGATCCCTCCGAGCGTGAGGTGGTGGAGGCGCTGCACCGCTATGTGCGCCGCACCCCCTCGGTGCTGGTCGGGGTGTCGCTGGCCGACGCGGTGGGGGAGCGCCGCGCACAGAACCAGCCGGGCACGGACACCGAGTACCCGAACTGGAAGGTGCCGCTGGCCGACGGGGCCGGGCGGCTGGTGCCGTTGGAGGAGATCGTCGGGCACCCGCGGTTCCGCTCGCTGCTGGCGGCATTGCGCACCCGATGAGCACGCAGTGGCCACCCCGCCGGATCCGGGTGGTGGGCACCTCCGGTTCCGGCAAGACCATCTACGCCCGTGCGCTCGCCGATGCCCTGGGTCTGCCCCACCGGGAGCTGGACGAGGTGTTCTGGGGGCCGGGGTGGACCAGGCGCGACCCGGAGACCACGCGCGCCGAACTGCAGGAACTGGACGCCGGTCCCGGGTGGGTGGTGGACGGGAACTGGCAGAGCGCCCGGGGCGAGCTGCTGGAGAACGCCGATGTGCTGGTGTGGCTGGACTACCCCCGCGCGCTGGTGATGTCCCGGGTGGTGCGGCGGACCCTGCGCCGGGTGCTCACCCGGGAGGAGCTGTGGCACGGCAACCGGGAGCGACCCGGGTTCCTGCTGCGCACCGACCCGGAGCAGAACATCATCCTGTGGGCCTGGCACTCCCATGCCGACAACCGCGAGCACTATCAGGAGCGTGCGGCTCGCGGCTCGGTGCCGGTGGTGCGGCTGCGCAGTCCCCGGGCCGCCCGACGGTGGCTGGCCCGGCTGGAACGGACCACGGGCCGGTGACCCCGCTGGATCACCGGCCCGTGGCGTCGTTCAGATCGACCGATCAGGCGTGGTGGTACTGCGCGTCCGCCTGCTGCGCGGCCAGGGCGCGGGCCACCCCGTCCCGGCTCTCCGCCACCAGACGGCGCAGCGCGGGCGCCGCCTCCGGGTGACCGTCGAGCCAGGCGTCCGCCGCACCGAGCACATCCACCGACGGGTCGTCGGCCAGCTCGGTCGGGAACAGACCGACCACGATGTTCTGGGCCATCTCGTTGGTGCGGTCGGCCCACACCGACTCCAGCGCCTCGAAGTAGGGGGTGACGTAGGGCGTGAGCAGCGCCCGGTCGTGCACCCGGCCGAAGCCGGCGATGGTGGCGGCCTGCAGAGCGTTCGGCAGGGTGTCGGCCTCGACCACAGCGGCCCAGGCGGCTGCCTTGGCCTCGGAGGTCGGGATCGCCGCCCGGGCGTTCGCCGCCGCGCGCTGACCGGTGGCGGTGGGGTCGGCCGCCACCTGGGCGTCGATCTCCGCCGCACCGGCCCGGCCACCGGCGACCAGGCTGACCAGCAGCTCCCAGCGCAGGTCGGTGTCGATGCTCAGCCCGTCCAGCTTGGTGTCACCGGCCAGCAGCGCCGCCACGGTGTCCAGCTGCTCCGGCGTGCCGGCCCGGCCCGCGAAGGCCTTGACCAGCTGTAGCTGGCTGTCCGACCCGGCGGGTGCGTCGGCCGCCAGCGCCCAGAGCGCGTCCGCCGCCGCCTTCTCGGTGGCGGGGCGGTGGTCCGCGGCCACGTACAGGTCCAGCGCGGTGGCGAGCTGACGCAGCAGCACCAGGACGACGGTGGAGTCGGTCTCGTGAGCGATGTTGCCGAGCACCAGGTCCACGTAGTCGCGGGCCGGGGTCTCGGCGTCGCGGGTGGCGTCCCAGACCGCCGCCCACACCAGCGTGCGGGGCAGCGACTCGGTGAACGAGTCCAGGTGGGCCAGGGCGGTGGCGAGCGACCGCTCGTCCAGCCGGATCTTGGCGTAGGCCAGGTCGTCGTCGTTCAGCAGCAGCAGGTCCGGGCGGCGCTGACCCACCAGGGCCGGGACCTCGGTGCGTGCGCCGTCCACGTCCAGCTCGGTGCGGCTGGTGCGGACCAGCTTGCCGTCGACCAGGTCGTAGCCGCCGATCACGATCCGGTGCGGCCGCTGCACCGGGTGCGCGGCCGGGACCTCCTGGGTGATCGCCAGGGCGGTGATGGTGCCATCCGCGTCCGACTCGATCTGCGGGCGGAGCAGCGTGACGCCGGACTTCTCCAGCCACAGGCCCGACCAGGCCGACAGGTCGCGGCCGCTGGTGGCCTCCAGCTCGGTCAGCAGGTCACGCAGCTCGGTGTTGGCGAACTGGTGCTTGGCGAAGTAGGTCCGCACCCCGGCGAAGAACTGCTCCTGGCCCACCCAGGCGACCAGCTGCTTGAGCACGCTGGCGCCCTTGGCGTAGGTGATGCCGTCGAAGTTGACCTCGACGTCCTCCAGGTCGCGGATGTCCGCGGCGATCGGGTGCGTGCTGGGCAGTTGGTCCTGCTTGTACGCCCAGGACTTCTCCAGCGAGGAGAACGTGGTCCAGGCGCTGGTCCACTCGGTCGCCTCGGCGGTCGCCAGGTGCGAGGCGTACTCGGCGAAGGACTCGTTCAGCCACAGGTCGTCCCACCAGCGCATGGTGACCAGGTCGCCGAACCACATGTGCGCCAGCTCGTGCAGGATCGTCACCGCGCGGCGCTCGACGGTCGCCTCGGGCACCTTGGACCGGAAGACGTAGTTCTCCAGGAAGGTGACGGCCCCGGCGTTCTCCATCGCCCCGGCGTTGAACTCCGGGACGAACAGCTGGTCGTACTTCGCGAACGGGTACGGGAAGCCGAACAGCTCCTCGTAGAACGCGAACCCGGCGCGGGTGATGTCCAGGATGTTCTCGGTGTCCAGGTGCGCGGCCAGCGACCCGCGGCAGAACACCCCCAGCGGGATCTCCCGGCCGTCGGCCGAGATCAGCTCGCCGTGCTCGTGGTGGTACGGCCCGGCCACGATCGCGGTGATGTAAGAGGAGATCCGCGGCGTCGGCTCGAAGTGCCAGGTCGCGGTGCCCTCGTCGGCACCGCCGTTGCGGTTCACGCCGCCCTCGACCGTCACCGGGTCGCCGGTCTCCGGGGAGTTCGACACCACCACCCAGTGCGCGGGGGCGGTCACGGTGAAGGTGAACACCGCCTTGAGGTCGGGCTGCTCGAAGACCGCGAACACCCGGCGCGAGTCGGCCACCTCGAACTGGCTGTAGAGGTACACCTCGTCGTCCACCGGGTCGACGAACCGGTGCAGGCCCTCGCCGGTGTTCATGTAGGCGCACTCGGCCTCGACCACGACCTCGTTCGACGCCGCCAGGCCGTCCAGGCGGATCCGGGAATCGGCGACCACGTCCGCGACGTCCAGCTCCACGCCGTTCAGCACCACGCGGCGCACCACGGGGGCGATCAGATCCAGGAACGTCGACGCACCCGGCTCCGGGCTGGTGAAGCGGACCACGGTGGTCGACGCGAAGGTCTCCGGGCCGGTGGTCAGGTCGAGCGTGACGTCATAGGACTCGACGTCGACCACGGCGGCGCGGGCGCGGGCCTCGTCGCGGGTCAGGTTCTCAGCGGGCACGCTGTCCTCCTGTCGGTGTTGCGATGCAGCGGGCATCCTCCCACGACGTGACAGCGCCCGGGGCTCGGAGTGCATGATGGTCCGCGGCCCACTCAGCCGAATGGGTCTCGTCCGCACGCTCCCGGAGGCGCCACGTGACCTCGACCCCGACCGCACCCGTCGTCGACTTCTGGTTCGATCCCGCCTGCCCGTGGGCGTGGATGACATCGCGCTGGATCGACGAGGTGCAGGCCGTCCGCGGCTTCGAGGTCCGCTGGCACGTCATGTCGCTGTCCGTGCTCAACGAGGGCCGCGACCTGCCCGAGCAGTACCGCGCGCTGATGGACGACTCCTGGGCCGCGGTCCGGGTGATCGTCGCCGCGCAGGAGCTGTACGGCGCCGACCCCAAGCCGCTCTACGACGCCCTGGGCACCCGGCGGCACCCGGGTGGCCGCGACGACACCCTCGCGATCATCGCCGAGTCGCTGGCCGAGGCGGGTCTGCCCGACTCGCTGCTGGCCTACACCAACTCCGAGGAGTACGACCCCCAGCTGCGTGCCTCCACCGCCGAGGCGCTCGCGCTGGTCGGCGACGAGGTCGGCACCCCGGTGGTCGCGATCAACGGGGTCGGCTTCTTCGGCCCGGTCATCACCCCCGCACCAAAGGGCGAGCAGGCACTGGCGCTCTTCGACGGCCTCGCGCTGGTCACCCAGGTGCCCGGCTTCTACGAGCTGAAGCGGACCCGCACCCAGGGTCCCGTCTTCGACTGAGGGGCGGAACGATGGCCGGTGCGCTGGCGGGGCTGTCCCGCGGACTCAAGATCTTCCTGGTGGTCGACCTGGTGCTCGTCGTGGTGCTCGGGGTGACCGCGATCCTGGTGCTCGGCGGGAACTCGTCCACCGACGACCAGGCCGACACACCGCAGACCCCCACGACCAGCAGCAGCGCGCCCGCCGACACCGCCACCACGGCGGCCACGTCGGAAGGTGAGCGCCGGTTCGCCTCACCGACCGGGAACATCGCCTGCGACCTGACCGGCGACGGGGTGACCTGCACCATCGCCAACACCTCCGTCGAGGCACCTGCCATCGACGGCTGCACCGGCGCGGGCACCGGCCACGTCATCACCCTGAATGCCGACGGGGTGGACACGCCCTGCACCGACCAGGTGCCCGGTGCTGCCGGGGCGGACGTGGACGTGCTGCAGTACGGGTCCAGCGAGACGGTGGGCGACTACACCTGCACGTCGGGTTCCAACGGGATGACCTGTGTGGACGGCGGCGGGGTGGGGTTCCGGATCGCGACGGCGGAGCGGGTGCTGCTGCCCTGAGTCGGGGGCGGTCGAGGCTCCGGGGTGGGTGAACCGGCCCGTGCGGGCGTCAGTCCGGCACGAGCCACCGCTGGGAAGGGTCACCGGGTGCGATCGGGACCTGGCACGACAGCCTGCTGCTCGGGCTCAGCTCCTCGCCCACGCCTGTGAGGACGTCCAGTTCCAGTTCCGGGGTCACGGTCGATCCAACCTGCAGCAGATGACAGGTTCCGCAGGTCGCGAAGCCGCCACAGCGCCCGATGACCCGCGCGATCCCTGCCGCGCGGGCGTACTCCATCACTGACGACGCCTCAGTGACCTCCGCCCGCACGATGCGGCCATCGGGGTGCTCGAAGATCAGTTCGGTGGCTGTCCGCGGTGCGTCGTCGTTCGTGGTCATCGATCCGTGCTCTTCTCTGGAACGCGGAAGGCCGCCAGCGAGCGATGCGTGCCCGCTATCACGGTCACGACGGTCGCGGTGGTGAGCGCACCGATCAGGATGGCGGGGGCGGGGCCCCACCACGCCCCGAACAAGCCGGCGCGGAAGTTCCCGAGTTGCGGACCGCCCATGCCCACCAGGTTCTGCAGGCTGCCGATCCGGCCGAGATAAGGATCGGGGGTGTCCAACTGCACGATCGTCTGCTGACAGGCCAGGCAGAACACGTCGAAAGCGCCCATCAGTACCAGGGCGAGGCCGGCGACCAGGAGGACGCTGGTCAGGCCCAGGAGGAGGACACAACACGTCCAGGCAAAGGTGAACAGCACCAGGAGTCGACCTGGTCGTCGCGAGCTCGAGACCCGGCCCGACAGCACGGTCGCCGCCACACCGCCGACCGAGACGAGGGTGACCAGCAAGCCGTAGTCGGAGGCGTCGCCGTGCAGCACCTCGACGTTGTAGGCCGGCAAGAGTGCCATCGGCAGACCGAGGAATGTCATCGCGAGGTCGAGGACCAGTGCGCCGCGAACAGCGGGCAGCCTCGCCGCCGTCCGGATCCCGTCGAGGGCGGCCCGGACCCCGAGCGCAGCAGCGGAAGCAGGCGGCAAGTCCGGTAACGACCGTACCGAGATCAGGTAGAAGCACAGCATGATCAGGTGCAACGCGAAGACCGCCACCAGCGCGTGCGACGACACCAACAGCCCTCCGATGAGTGGCCCCGCGATCTGCCCGGCGTGCATGGACATCAGGTAGAGCACCGAAGCGGCGGGGATGAGCGCCGGGGTCAGTAACGCGCGGAGGTAGGGACGTCGGGTGGGTGCGGTGACCGCACCGGCCAGGGCCTGCGCCGCGGCCAACACGTAGACCGCCCACGGGACCAGCACACCGGCCGCCGCACACACCAGGAAGCCGACCGTCACGGCTCCCTGGGCGAGGACGCCCACCGTCGCGATCTGCCGGGGTCGTCGGACGTCGGTGAGAACTCCACCCAGCAGGCTGAACACCAAGGTGGGGATACCGATCGCGAGGCCGAGCGTGCCGACGGCGAGGGAGGAGCCGGTGTTCTCGTACAGGCCCCAGCTGAGGGCGACCTGGACCATCTGGGCGGTGACGCTGACGGCGAGGCCGCTGCCCCAGAGCCGCGCGAACGCGCGCGAGTGGCGTAGCGGGGCGATGTCGACAAGGACGGCCACCAGATGTGATCCCCTCGGAAGTGGTCTGCGTCAGAACCGGTCATAATGAAGCTGACATGTGTCATCATACGTGAGTCACTGCCAACGAGTAGCGAATGGGGGTGACCATGATGACCTATGACCACGTCATCTGATCGCAAGGCGCGGGGGCAGCCATGCGGGTGCCCCCGCGCCGTTCGACGCGCGAAATGGGGGCACGGATGGCGAGTTCGGCTATCGAATTTGAACCATTGGGTGACGAGTATCTTCACGATCCGCAGATGGTGTTCCGGCGCTTGCGTGACGAGCAGCCGTGTTTCTTCAGTGACGAGGTAGGAAGCTGGGTCGTCTCGCGGTACGACGAGTGCAAAGAGGTGCTGCGGGACAACGAGAGGTTCGCGCGCGACCGGACCCGTGCCGGACATGAGGCCGGCGGTGCCGCCCGCAGCATCCAGACCGAGGATCCGCCGGCTCAGCTCATCCTGCGTCGCCGGATGATGCGGGCGCTGCACCGGCAGGATCTGCACCACGTGGCGGAGGCTGCCTGTGACGTCCTGGTCGACGGCATCGCGGCCGCATCCGGGACCGTCGACCTGCTGGCCGACATCGCGTCCTCGGCGTCCATGGCGCTGATCTGCGACACGATGGGCATCCAACGGTCGGACGGGGCGCACTACCTGCGACTCTCCCACGCGCTGAGTCGAGCCATGGACGCTGGGGTCGATCCCGCTCGGCTGCCAGCAGGGCGCGCGGCCGGGGACGAGGTGCGTGGGATGGCGGCGACCTGGTTCGCATCCCTGCCCGCCCAGGGGCTTCTCGCGGAACTCGACGGTGACGCGGCGGTCCAGTCCGAACTCGCACTGCGGGGCAGCGACTATCTGACCAACACCACTGCCGGGATCTTCAACGCGGGCTTCAGCACGTCCCATGCCCTGGTCGCCGGACTTCTGGAACTCGAGGCCGCCCGGCCAGGAGTTCTCGACGAGGCGGCGGCCGCCCCCGATTCCCAGCGGGCAGCCGACGAACTGGTCCGGTTCCTCAGTCCGGCTCAGGCGACGTCCCGCAGTGCGGTGACAGACACCACCCTGTGCGGACAGAAGATCAGACGCGGCGACTTGGTCGTGACGCTGATGGCATCGGCGAATCGGGACGAGCGCGCCTTCGCAGCTCCTGATGAGCTCGATTTCGACCGAAGTCCCAATCATCATCTGGGGTTCGCCTGGGGGCCGCACGTGTGTCTCGGTGCGCAACTGGCGCTCGCCTATCTGCAGGCGTTGATCCGACGGCGCGAGCAGTGGATAGATCGTATCGAAGTGCGGCGGGTCGAGAGGCTCGACACCGCCACGTTGAGAACCGCTGAGAAGATTTGGGTGGAGAAGAAATAGCCATGGTCAGCACATACAACGACTGGGACCCGCTGCGCGAGATCGTCGTCGGCTCGGCGAAGAACTATGTCTCACACGATCGTGAACTCTCGTTCGACGTGTTCTTTCACGAGAACCTCTTCCGGTCCGACTGGGCCTACCCCAGGCTCCGGGTCCGAGAGGCAGTAGACGAGGACAGTCGGCAGTGGCAGATCAGCAAGCGTTACACCGAGGAGCTTCATGAAGACGTCGAGGGGCTAGCACAGGTGCTCTCCGGGCTCGGTGCGACGGTGCGCCGCCCCATGGAGCTTCCTGCCGATCCCGCACCCATCGCCGGCCTGGGCTGGACCGCGCCGCCGATCCCCGCGCTGAACATCCGGGACAACACCGTCATCATCGGCGACGAGATCATCGAGACGCCGCCGGCCATCCGATCGCGCTACCTGGAGACCCGGCTGCTCGCCCCGGTGTTCCGCGACTACTTCCTCGCGGGTGCACGGTGGACGACCATGCCGCGCCCCATCCTGACCGACGCGTCATTCGACCTGTCGTACGCACAGGACACCGAGACCAGCTTGGGTGGGCCGACCGAGCCGATCGGCCCGGTCGGCTCGTCGCCCTACGACGTGGGGTACGAGATGATCTTGGACGGGGCACAGTGTCTGCGGCTGGGCCGGGACATCGTCATCAACGTCGCCAACGAGAATCACCAGCTCGGCTACGAGTGGCTGAAGCGTCACCTCGAACCGCAATTCCGGGTTCACCGCGTGTGGCGGATGAGTGACAATCACATCGACAGCATGATCCTGGCGCTGCGACCTGGGGTGTTCCTGGCCCGGCACGACGGCATTCGTGACCTGATGCCGGAGCCCTTCCGGAGCTGGAAGTACATCGTGCCGCCGGAGCCGGACGCTGCCAGCTTCCCCCGTTACACGGAGGCCGATCTGGTGCTGACCAGCCCGTACATCGACCTCAACGTCCTGTCGGTCTCGCCGGACCAGGTGTTGGTGAATCAGGAGTGCGGCGGGCTCATGACCACGCTGGAACGGGAGGGGTTCACCGTGGTCCCGGTGCAACACAGGCACCGGCGGCTGTTCGGTGGCGGGTTCCATTGCTTCACCCTCGACACGGTGCGCGAGGGCGCGCTCGAGGACTACACGGCGTAGGCGGGCACCATGAAGGTGTGGATCCTCAACGATTCTGATCCCTGGATCGCCCGCAAACTGGACATCAGGTCCTGGGCCGCGCGGGGTCTTTGGTTCGCTCAGCCGGGGGACGTCGTGGTCTCGATCGACCCCCTGGACCCTGGCTTCGTCGATCACGTCGTCGGGACGAAAGGGATGTCCGCGTTGGATCTGACCTTGTTGTCGATCGGCGCCAACGCCTACGACGGCACGATGTTCGACGGACTCGCACTGGCATCCGAGGATTTCGTGCGGATCTTCGCTGCGGAGGTCGACGTCGCCGCCATCGATGGGATCGAAGCGATGTGGACGACCGCGGGAGTGGCCCGCTTCGCCGAGCGGATCGGGCGGCCGGATGCTCTGCCCGGTGTCGGGTTCTTCGCGCAGAATGGCTACGAGCTCAGCAACAGCAAGGGGAACTTCCGTGCCTTGGCGTCGGCGATCGGCGTCCCGCTGCCCGTCGGCTGGCTCGCCAGGTCCGCTCGTGAGGCGGTCGAGTACACGGGGGACCTTCTGGCGATCGGACGCGAGGTCATGGCGAAGCGGACGCACGGTGCTGGGGGCGGCGGCAATCACCTGATCGCCATGGCCGGTTCTCGGGTCGATCCGCTGTCCTCCGGGGCGACCCGATGCACCACCCTGGCAGATGGATCGCAGCGAGAGATCGAGGACTTCTGGGCCGAGCACTGGGAGTGGATGTCCTACCAGGAGAGGTATCCGGTGGTGCTCGAAGCTTTCGAGCCGGACTGTGCCACCTACTACTGCGAGTTCACGGTGACCGACGACGGGGTGGGGCAGGCCCGGACCGGCGCGCTCCTCTTCCGGGATGGAGGTCTGGCGACGGAGGTGCATCCGTGTCATCCGGAGGTTCCCGAGGTCGAGCAGAACCTGGTGGCCCACGCTTGTCGGATAGCCGAGGCGTACCGGTCCCTAGGCTACCGGGGTCACCTCAGCGCCGACGCCGTGGTCACCCCGGACGGGCGCGTGGTGTTCACCGAGGTCAATGGCCGCTACACCGGATCGACCCACCTGTACGAGGTGATGGCCGGCCTGCCGTCGAACGCACGTGCTTCTACGCGGGTGTGCCTCCAGACCGAGAGCGATCCAGGAACTGGTTGGGACCTCGGGGGGTTCCTCACGGTGCTGGAAACCCACGGGTTGAACTATCGGGCGGATCGGGCGGAAGGGATCGTCGCCGTGTGTCCGCCGCTGGGCCCGCCGGGCGGCGGGGGCCCGGTGATGTTCGACGTCGTCGCTGCCGACCGCGCCCGGTGCGACGCGCTGCTGCAGACCTACCGTGCGGCGGAGAGCCGCCGAGTCGACGGCTCCTGACGGTGGGCACCGCCGCAGAGCGGTGCCCACCGGGGATCACCAGATGCGGATGCGCTGCTCCGGGTCCAGCCACATTCCGTCGCCCGGCTGCACATCGAAAGCGGTGTGGAACTCGTCGAGATTGCGGGCCACCGCGTTGCACCGGACCTCGTCCGGCGAGTGCTCATCGACGGACAGGCGTCGCAGGACCTCCTCGTCGCGGCCCTTGCTGCGCCAGATCCGGGCCCAGCTCAGGAAGAATCGCTGGGTGCCGGTCAACCCGTCGAGGTGCGGGGCCAGGTCGGGGTCATCTCCCACGGCGAGGGCGTAAGCGCGCAGCGAGATCCCCAGACCACCCAGATCGCCGATGTTCTCGCCCACCGTCAGCGCACCGTTGACGTGATGCTCGTCGGCGAGCTGCCGGGGCGAGTACGTGGAGTACTGCGCAACCAGAGCGGCAGTACGTCGGGAGAACTCAGCGCGGTCGGAGTCGGTCCACCAGTCGTGCAGCCGACCCTCGCCGTCGTACTTGGAACCCTGGTCGTCGAAGCCGTGACCGATCTCGTGGCCGATGGCGGCGCCGATCCCGCCGTAGTTGACGGCGTCGTCCGCGTCGGCGTCGAAGAACGGCGGCTGCAGGATCGCGGCCGGGAAGACGACCTCATTCATCCCGGGGTTGTAGTAGGCGTTCACGGTCTGCGGGGTCATGAACCACTCGTCGCGATCGATCGGGCGGCCGATCTTGCTCAGGTGGAAGTCCTGCTCGAAGGCGGCGGCCCGGCGCACGTTGCCGAGCAGGTCACCGCGGTCGATGGTCAGCCCGGAGTAGTCGCGCCACGTCGCCGGGTAGCCGATCTTCGGGGTGAAGGCGTCCAGCTTGGCCAGCGCGCGGGTCCGGGTCTCCTCGCTCATCCACTCCAGGCCGGAGATCGACTCGCGGTAGGCCTCGACCAAGTTCGCGACCAGCTGCTCCATCCGCTCCTTGTGGGTCGGCGGGAAGTGCCGGTCGACGTAGACCTTGCCGATCTCCTCGCCGAGCACGCCCTGCACCAGGGACACGCCGCGCTTCCACCGGTCCCGCAGCTGCTGGGCGCCGGTCAGGGTGCGGCCGTAGAAGTCGAAGTTGGCCTCGACCAGCTCCGACGACAGGTACGGCGCCCGGTCGCTGATTGTGTGGTACGCCAGCCAGGACTGCCAGGCCGCGATCGGCTCGACGGTCCACCGGGCCGCGAGCTCGGCCAGGTAGGACGGCTGGCGGACGATCAGCTGGTCGAAGGAGCCCTCGGGGGCGTGCAGCGCCCGGATCCAGCGCGGCCAGTCGAAGCCCGCCGCGGCGTCGGAGAGCTCGGCCAGCGTGGTCGGGTTGTGGGTCAGGTCGGCGTCGCGGTCCTTGACCACGTCCCAGTGCCCGGCGGCGAGGCCGGTCTCCAGGGCGAGCACAGCACCCGCCTGCGCGTCGGCGTCGTCCTGGTCGGTGGCCCAGCCGCCGAGCAGCAGCATCCGGGCGATGTGCGGGCGGTAGGCGGCCAGTACCGCGGCGTGCTGCTCCTCGCGGTAGTACGACTCGTCGGGCAGGCCCAGACCGGACTGGGTCAGGTGCACCACGTAGCGGGTGGGGTCGTCGGCGTCGGTGTCCACCCAGAACCCGGTGGCGGCGACGGCACCGGCGCGCTGCAACGTCCCGAGCACGTCGACCAGGTCGTCGTGGTCGGTGGCCGAGCGGATCAGGTCCAGCTCACCGGCCAGCGGGGCGACGCCGGCCGCCTCGATGGTGTCGGTGTCCATGAACGAGGCGTACAGGTCGGCGATCTTGCCGGTCTGGGACTCGGTGATGATGTCCCGGACCTGCTCCTCGGCCTGGTCGTAGAGCTTCCGGAACGACCCGTCCATCGCCCGGTCGGCCGGGATCTCGTGCGCGTCGGCCCACCGCCCGTTGACGTGGCGGTACAGGTCGTCCTGCGGGCGGGAGTCGGGATCCAGTGCTGTCAGCTCGATGCCGGAATGCGTCATGGGCTCAGACTACGGTCGACCGTCGCGACGACGCCGCTGGTGGTGCAGGATGTTCACCATGCGCATCCACGTCGCCGCTGACCATGCTGGATTCGAGCTCAAGGCCGCGCTCCTGGAGCATCTGCGTGCCGCCGGGCACGAGGTGACCGACCACGGGTCGACCGAGTACGACGCGCAGGACGACTATCCGCCGGTGTGCTTCGCCGCCGGTGAGGCAGTGGTCGCCGACCCGGGCAGCCTGGGTGTGGTGATCGGGGGCTCCGGCAACGGCGAGCAGATCGCCGCGAACAAGGTCCCCGGCGTGCGGGCGGCCCTGGCCTGGAACACCGACACCGCGCAGCTCGCCCGGCAGCACAACAACGCGAACGTGGTGGCGATCGGTGCCCGGCAGCACTCGGTGGACCAGGCGATCGAGCTGGTGGACGCCTTCGTGAACGAGCCGTTCAGCGAGGACCCGCGCCACCAGCGCCGGATCGACATGCTGACCGCGTACGAGGCCGGGCACTGACGCCCGGCCTCGTCGCGCGCTGACCCGGGTCAGAACCCCCAGGGGGTGTGCGGGGCTGCGTGCCAGCCGAAGGCGGCGTCCGCCACCGGCAGCACCGCCGGGTCCGCTGCCTCGACCAGACCGGCACGGGCCATCGCGCCCACCGACCGGCCGCCGAGCAGCAGCGCACCCAGTTCCCGGATGTCGAGCGAGAGCTGCGGGGCGTCCTCGGTGCGGGTCACGGTGGCAGTCCCCTCGGTCACGGTGAGCCGCCAGCTGCCCTGGTTCGCCGACAGCAGCGAGTCCCGGACGCCGAGCACCAGGTCCAGGTCGGTGGCGTACCGCCGACCCTGCAACGCGGTCGGCAGGTCGAGCACCCGCACCCAGAGGTTGTCGATCAGCAGCGGCTTGGCCCGGCGCTGGTCGACCAGCAGCTGGGTCAGCACGTCGTCGACGGCGACCGCGGTGGTCACGGTGGCGACCAGATCCAGGTCCAGCAGGAAGCTCCACAGCCGGTGCGTGGCCGCCGGGTCGAGCGCACCGTGCGAGCGGACGTTCGCGGTGTGCGCCGGGTTGTCGGCCTCGTCCCACTTCTCCTTGCGGGCGACCAGGGCGTAGCCGACCAGCTCCTCTCCGCGGCGCACGGTGACCACCCGCAGCGGCTCGGCGCCCTCGCGCCAGCCGGGGGGATCGGTGAGCAGATTGCGGCGCAGGCCCTCGGTGGAGCGGTTCACCCACCCGGGGCGATCCCGCTGGATCGCCTCCTGCAGCGCCAGCAGGTCCGTCAGGTGCCGGTCGCGGTCGGCGGTCTCGAACCGCACGGTCAGCTCGTCCGAGCCGGGGATCTCGCGCAGCTTCGCGCCGCGCGGCAGGGTCAGGCGCAGCACGTCGGAGGCCGAGCCGTAGCCGAACCGACCGTAGATCGCCGGCTCGGCGGCGAACAGCGCCGACACCGACTCGCCCCGCGCGATCGAGCGGGTCAGGTGGTCCTGGATCATCGCGCGCAGCAGGCCGCGGCGCCGGTGGTCCGGTCGCACCGCGACCCAGCTGAGCCCGGCGCAGGGCTGCGTCCCGCCCGGGACGCTGAGCTGGAACGGGTAGGAGCCGTGCACCGCCACCAGCTGGCCGTCCCGCTCCACGGCGCGGGTCCGGTCGAACGGGATGCCGAAGGTGAGGTGCTGGAGGATGTCCTCGTCCAGGTGCTCGGCGAAGCCGAACTCGTCCACCTCCCGGAATTCGGGCAGCCGGGACTCCGGGACGCTGATCAGTCGGTACTCGTCGGGAAGCATGCGGACATCATCACCACAGAACGCGCCGACGACATAGACGATTTATCGCCTGGTCGGCCCGGTACTGTCGGCGCACCATGCAGCACGGCCCCGCTCGCTCGCCGAGCGTTCTGGATCAGGTCCGCGGACGGTTGCTCCGCTGGGGCCTCGGCTCGCAGCGTGCGCTGACGCTGCTGCTGGTCGGGTTGACGGTGCTGGCGACGTTCGGGATGACCACCGCACCGAGCTGGGTGCCACCGGCGACCTTCGTGCTGATCGAGCTGCTGGGCGCCTTCCTGCTGCGGCTGCGGCCGATGATCCTGCTGTGCGGCGCGATCGTGGTGCAGGTGGCGGTGGTCCTGGCGCTCGGCGTGGGGACGTTCACTCCGGGCGTGGTGCTGCTCCAGGCCGTGACGATCGTCGCGGTGCTCGGCTTCGCCGCCCATCGTGAACGGTTGGGGCTGCAAGGTGCTCCGGGTGAGCTGATGCTGGTCGACCTGCGGGACCGGATCGCCGCGCACGGGCAGGTGCCGACACTGCCGGCCGGGTGGTCGGTGGAGACCGCGCTGCGACCCGCGCACGCCGAGGCGTTCTCCGGCGACTTCGTGGTCACCGCCGACCGTCCCGGGTTGGTGGAGCTGGCGCTGGTGGACGTCTCCGGGAAGGGGCAGGCGGCCGGGGTGCGCAGCCTGCAACTCTCCGGGGCGCTCGCGGGCATGATCGGCTCGCTGCCGGCCCGCGACTTCCTGCCCGCCGCCAATGCCTATCTGCTGGGGCGGCGCTGGGAGGAGGGCTTCGCCACCGCCGTCCACCTGACCGTGCACCTGGAGACCGGGCTGTACACGGTGGCCTTGGCCGGGCATCTGCCGCCGATCCATCTCAAGGCCGGGTCGGGTCGGGTCGATCTGCTGCCCCAGCTGCGCGGTCCGGCGCTCGGGGTGATCGCCGACCCGGAGTTCGTGACCGGCACCGGCCGACTGGGGCCAGGGGACAGCCTGATCCTCTACACCGACGGTCTGGTGGAGACACCGGGACGCGACCTCGACCTCGGCATCGACCGCCTGATGGGGGCGGCCGAGGAGGTGCTGGCCACGGGGCGCGGCGGAGCCGAGGAACTGCTGCGCGCGGTGCGGGCGCCGGAGGGGGACGACCGGGCGCTGGTGCTGGTCCGCCGGTCGCGCTGAGCGCGATCTTCCCGCGCCGCACGCCGCCCAACTGCGGCTCCAGGGCGACCAGGCACGGTTGACCGGGCGGTGTCGGGTCCGGTGAGGTGGCGGCGTGGATCCCGAGTACATCGCCGCCGTGCGCGCCCTGGTCCGGCGGATCCCGCCCGGGCGGGCGATGACCTACGGGCTGATCGCCGAGGTGGTCGCCGACGAGCTGGTCGCCGCCGGGGGAACCGCTCGTGGCGGGCCGCGTCAGGTCGGTCGGATCATGGCGGCCGGTGACGGCGACTGGCCGTGGTGGCGGGTGGTCAACGCCGCCGGGTCGCCGCCTGCCCCGTATGCCGAACGGGCCGCCGGGCACTGGCGGGCCGAGGGGACGCCGCTCACCGCCGACGGCACCCGGGTCGCTCTGCGTCGCGCCGTGTGGTTCCCGGAACAGGACGAGCCGGGCACCGGCCGGGGTCGGTGACCCGGGGAGGCTACGGCCCGGAGCCCCCCGGGGGCAGCGTCGGGGGCGGACAGTGCCCGACCCGGCCCCCGACGCCGTGGCCTCAGTGCGCGACCACCGGCTCCAGCCCGGCCGGAACCGCCGCCTGCCGGGCGACCCGGTCGCCCCGTCGCCGGAACAGCACCGCCGCCAGCACCGCTCCGCCGAGGAAGATCCCGGCCGACCAGCCGTAGGCCGTGTCGAAGGAGTGCAGGGACGCCTCGGCGATCACCTCGGGCGTCGCCGGTGCGTGATCGGCGATGTAGGCGGCCGCGGCCGTGGTGGCCAGGGTGTTGAGCAGGGCGGTGCCGATCGCGCCGCCGACCTGCTGGCTGGTGGACACCAGGGCGGAGGCGGCTCCGGCCAGTCGTTGGTCGACGCCGAGGGTCGCCAACTGGAAGGACGCGGGCATGATCGACGCCATCCCGACGCCCATCAGGATGAGACCGGGCAGCACGTGCAGGTAGCTGCTGTCCGACTCCAGCCGGGTGAAGGAGAGCATGGCGAGCGCCGCCAGGCTCATCCCGATCGGCACCAGGACCTTGGGGCCGAACCGGGGGATCAGCAGGTTGGACTGCACCTGGGCGGTGACGATGATCGAGGCGACCATCGGCAGGAAGGCCACACCGGTGCGCATCGGGGTGAAGCCGAGGGTGCCCTGCAGGTAGTAGGTCAGGAACAGGAAGACGCCGAACATCCCGGATCCGGCGACCAGGATGGCCAGGAAGGACGCGCCTCGGTCGCGGTCGAGCACCACGCCGAGCGGCAGCACCGCGTGGCTGGCGGTGCGCTGCCGGATCACGAAGCCGATCAGCAACAGGACGCTGGCCGCCAGCGGACCCCAGGTCGCCACCGCGTCCCAGCCCTGCGGCTCGGCCTGGGAGAAGCCGAGGACGAGGGCGAACAGACCGACCGAACCGAGCAGGACACCGGGGATGTCCAGTCGGTGGTCGGCGGCCCCGCCGGTGCGGGACAGCAGGACGATGCCGCCGACCAGCGCGACGATCGCGATCGGCACGTTGACGTAGAGGTTCCAGCGCCAGTCGAAGTTCTCGGTCAGGTAGCCGCCGAGCAGCAGGCCGATGGCGCCGCCCATCCCGGCGATCGCCCCGAAGATGCCGAAGGCCCGGCCGCGTTCGGCGGGGACGGTAAAGGTGGTGGTGAGCACGGAGAGGGCTGCCGGGGCGAGGGCGGCGGCGAACACCCCTTGGAGGGCGCGGGCGGCGACCAGCAGCTCGAAGGTCCCCGCCGCACCGCCGAGGGCGGAGGACACCGCGAAGCCGATCAGGCCGATCAGGAACATCCGGCGTCGGCCGAACATGTCGGCCAGTCGCCCGCCGAGCAGCAGCAGGCTGCCGAAGGCCAGGGCGTAGGCGGTGACGATCCACTGCCGGTCGTTGTCGCTGAAGCCGAGCTCGGCCTGGGCCGAGGGCATCGCGATGTTCACGATGGTCGCGTCCAGCACGACCATCAGCTGAGCGAGCGCCACGGTGGCCAGGACGAGCCAGCGCGTGCGAGAGGTGGGGGAGGACATGGCGGAGACGATAAACCGAAACCCGTCAGTTCCGAAACTCCACAGTCTCGATTTGGCAGGATGTTCATCCGGTGGCAGCATGACGGGCGTGACCGACGCTGCGATCCCCGACGCCACCTGCCGTCCGGGGCGCCGCCGTGATCCGGGCAAGGACGAGGCGATCCTGCAGGCCACCCGCGAGCTGCTCACCGAGCGCGGCTACGAGGCGATGACCATGGACGCCGTGGCCGAGCGCGCCGGGGTCGGCAAGGCCACCGTGTACCGCCGCTGGTCCTCCAAGCCGCGGCTGACCGTGGACAGCCTGCTGTGCGCCAAGCAGCTGAACGCCGACGAGGTGCCGGACACCGGGTCGCTGCGCGAGGACCTGTTGGCGGTCGCCACCCTCGCCACCCGGATGAAGAACGACGAGCTGATGTCCGGCCTGATCGTCGCGGTCAAGGCCGAGCCCGAGGTGGCCGGGGTGTTCCACGAGCAGTTCGTCGCCGGGCGGGTGCGGCTGATGCGCACCCTGCTCGAACGCGCCCGGGAGCGCGGTGAGGTGCATCCGGAGGCCGACCTGGACATGATCGCGGCGGTCGGCCCGGCGATGATCCACTACCGCAAGCTGGTGGCGCACCTGCCGATGGACACCGAGTTCCTGGAGCGGATGATCGACTCGGTGGTCCTCCCGCTGACGCTCAGCCCGGCCAGTGTGCCCCCCGCGGAGGTCAGCTCAGCGCTCGCCGCGCGCTGATCACCCCGGTGTCGAAGCCCGCCAGATGCAGCCCGCCGTGGAACCTGGCGTGCTCGATCTTCACGCACCGGTCCATCACGACGGTCAGCCCCGCCGCCTGGCCGCGCCGGGCGACCTCCTCGTGCCAGGACCCGAGCTGCAACCACAGGGCGGACGCACCCACCGCCAGGGTCTCGTCCAGCACCCCGGGCAGGTCGTCGTGCCGCCGGAACACGTCCACCAGGTCCGGAGTCTCCGGCAGGTCCGCCAGCGAGGGATACACCGGCTGGCCGAGGATCTCGGTCTCGCGCGGGTTGACCAGGAACAGCCGGTACGGCGAGCTGGACAGCAGGTAGGTGGTGACGAAGTAGCTGGCCCGCGCCGGATTGTTCGACGCGCCGACGATGGCGATCGACCGGGTGCGGCGCAGCAGGGCGAGCCGCTCCTGCGCCGAGGGGCCCTGCCAGGTGCGGGTGGTCATGGCCGAACCTCCGTGGTCGCCGCGGTGAGTGCCTGATCCAGATCCCACAGGATGTCCTCGGGATCCTCCAGCCCGACGCTGATCCGCACCAGGTCGTCGGGCACCCCGGCGGCGGCGAGCTGCTCCGCCGAGAGCTGCTGGTGGGTGGTGGACGCGGGGTGGATCACCAGGGTGCGCGAGTCGCCGACGTTCGCCAGGTGGCTGGCCAGCTGCAGATGCTCGATGAACCGGCGACCGACCTCCCGACCGTCCCGTCCGCCGCCGGGTGCCAGGCGGAAGGCGAACACCGACCCCGGCCCCTGCGGCAGGTACCGCTGAGCACGGTCGAAGTGCTGGTGGGTGGGCAGGCCCGCCCAGTGCACCGCCGACACCCGAGGATCGGCGGCCAGCCACTCGGCGACGGTCCGGGCGTTCGCCAGGTGCGCGTCCAGCCGTTGCGGAAGGGTCTCCACCCCCTGCAACAGCTGGAAGGCCGACTGCGCCGACAACGACGGTCCGATGTCTCGCAACTGCTCGGAGCGCAGCTTGGTCAGGAAGCCGTACTCGCCGAAGTTCTCCCACCACTTCACGCCGTTGTAGCTGGGCACCGGTTCGGTCATCTGCGGGAAGTTGCCGTTGCCCCAGTCGAAGCGGCCGGACTCGACGACCACGCCGCCGAGCGTGGTGCCGTGCCCGCCGAGGAACTTGGTCGCCGAGTGGATCACGATGTCCGCGCCGTGCTCGATCGGCCGGATCAGGTACGGGGTGGTCAGGGTCGAGTCGACCACCAGCGGGATGCCCGCCGCGTGCGCCACCTCGGCCAGACCGGCCAGGTCGGCGATCTCCCCGGAGGGGTTGGCGACCACCTCGGTGTAGAGCACCTTGGTCTCCGGACGGATCGCCGCGGCGTAGTCCGCCGGGTCGGTGCCGGGCACGAAGGTGGTGTCGACCCCGAACCGGCGCAGGGTCACGTCCAGTTGGGTGACGGTGCCGCCGTACAGCTGGGAGCTGGCCACCACATGGTCGCCGGCGCCGACCAGCGCGGCGAAGGTGATGAACTCGGCGGCCATCCCGGAGGCGGTCGCCACCGCGCCGATCCCGCCCTCCAGCGAGGCGATCCGTTCCTCCAGCGCCGCGACCGTGGGGTTGCCCAGCCGGGAGTAGATGTTCCCGTACTTCTGCAGCGCGAACAGGTTCGCCGCATCGGTGGTGTCCTGGAAGACGAAGGACGTGGTCTGGTAGATCGGCACCGCGCGCGCCCCGGTGGCGGCGTCGGGCACCCCGCCGGCGTGCAGGGCGCGGGTGCGGAAACCGAACTGGTGGTCGCTCATGCGGTGGTCTCTCCCACGGTGGTGCGGTGGACGGCGAGCAGGTCGGCGACCTGCCGCACCGCCCAGGGGTTCTGCAAGGAGGTGCTGTCACCGAGCGCCCGACCGTCGTGCAGGTCGGCGAGCAGGCGGCGCAGGATCTTGCCGGACCGGGTCTTGGGCACCTCGGGCACCAGGAACAGGTGCCGGGGCTTGGCCACCGGCCCGATCTGCGCGGCGACGTGCTGGCGCAGGCCGTCCCGCAGCTCGGCGGTCGCCCGCTGCCACGCGGCCAGGTCGCCGGGGTCGGCGGGGGCCACGGCGGGCACCACGAAGGCGGCCACCGACTGACCCGTCACCGGGTCGTCCACCCCCGCGACCCCGGCCTCGCCGACCGCCGGGTGGGCGACCAGCGCGGACTCGATCTCGATGGTGGACAGCCGGTGCCCGGAGACGTTCACCACGTCGTCCACCCGGCCCAGTAGCCAGATGTCGCCGTCGGCGTCCCAGGAGGCACCGTCCCCGGCCAGGAAGTAGCCCTGCGCCGCGAAGGTGCGCCAGTAGGCGTCCCGGTAGCGCTCCGGATCGCCCCACACGGTGCGGGCCATGCCGGGGAACGGGCGGTCGATCACCAGATAGCCACCGGCGCCGCGCGGCACCTCCCGGCCTTCGGCGTCGACGACCTTCGCCGACAGCCCGGGCAGCGGGCGGGTGGCGGAACCGGGTTTCAGGGTGGAGGAGCCGGGCAGCGGGGCGATCACGGCCGCCCCGGTCTCGGACTGCCACCAGGTGTCCACCACCGGGGCCGATCCGGCGCCGAACTGGTCGCGGAACCACATCCACGCCTCGGGGTTGATCGCCTCGCCGACGGTGCCGAGCAACCGGATCGACGACAGGTCGTGGCCGGCGGGCAGGCCCTCGGGGAACCAGGTCATGAAGGTGCGGATCAAGGTCGGCGCCGTGTAGTAGGTGGTGACGCCGTAGCGCTCGATCACCTCCAGGTGGCGCTCGCGGTGCGGGGTGTCCGGGGTGCCCTCGTAGATCACCTGGGTCAGGCCGTTGCTGAGCGGTCCGTAGATCTCGTAGGTGTGGGCGGTGACCCAGGCCAGGTCGGCGGTGCACCAGTGCACGTCGTCTTCCCGGGCGTCGAACACCGCCCAGTGCGTCCAGGACGCCTGGGTCAGGTACCCGCCGGTGGTGTGCACCAGCCCCTTCGGCTTGCCGGTGGTGCCGGAGGTGTAGATGACGAACAGCGGGTGCTCGGCGTCGAAGGAGTCGGCGTGTTGCACGGGGTCGGCGGTGTCGACGAGTTCGTGCCACCACACGTCGCGGCCTGGGGTCCAGGTGACGTCCTGCCCGGTCCGGCGCACCACCAGCACGTGCTCGACGTGGTCGAGTCCGTCCACCGCCGCGTCGGCCGCCGACTTCACCTCCACCGCCGTCCCGCGACGGAACTGGCCGTCGCTGGTGACCAGCAGCTTCGCCCCGGTGTCCTGCACCCGGAACCGCACCGCGTCGGCGCTGAAGCCACCGAAGACCAGGGAGTGCACGGCGCCGATCCGGGCGATGGCCAGCGTCACGATGATCGTCTCGGCGATCACCGGCAGGTAGACCACCACCCGGTCGCCCGGGCCGATGCCCAGCGCGGTGAGCGCGTTCGCCGCTCGGCAGACCTCGTCCCGCAGCTCGCGGTAGGTGTACGAGCGGCGGTCGCCGTTCTCGCCCTCGGCGTGGATCGCGACCTTGTCCCCGCGACCGGCGTCGACGTGCCGGTCCACGCAGTTCACCGCCGCGTTCAGCCGCCCGCCGACGAACCACTCGGCCCGGGGCACTGTCAGTTCCCCGTCCTGCCACACCGGTGGTTGCCAGGTGTGGGCGGTGTGCCAGGGGCTGTCCCAGGTCAGGCGTCGCGCCGCCTCCTCCCAGAACGCCACCGGGTCGGCCTCGCCCGCCGCGAGCAGCGCCGCGTGCTCGGCCGGACCAATCTGCCAGTCACCGGCCGGGGCGGGGAAGCGTCGCCGTTCGTCGTTCAGGGTGTCGAAGGTGGTCATGCCCAGCGCCTCCCGAGCAGTCGTTCGCCGAGGCCGATCAGCCCGTCGGTCACCTTGCCGAGCCCCGCCAGCAGCACGATCGCCAGCAGGATCCGGTCCACCCGGCCGTTGTTGCCGGAGTCCATCAGCAGGAAGCCCAGCCCCATCGACGACGCGAGCAACTCGGCCGCCACCAGGAACAGCCAGGACTGGGCCAGTGCCAGCCGCAGTCCGGCCACCACGCCGGGCACCGTCGCGGGCAACTGCACCCCGGCCAGCAGGCGAGCGCCGCGCAGCCCGTAGGCCCGACCGGCCTCGACCAGCAGCGGGTCCACGTGCCGGAGCCCGGCGACCACGGTGGTGTACACCGGGAAGAACGCGCCGATGGCGATCAGCACGATCTTCGGCTCCTCGCCGATCCCCATCCAGAGCAGCAGCAGCGGCACCCAGGCGAGCGACGGCACCGCCCTGATCGCCCCGAGGACCGGTTCCAGCAGCGCCGCCGCCACCCGGGACAGGCCGACCACCGAGCCGATCACCAGACCGAGCGCCGCGCCGATCGCGAAGCCGATCAGCACCCGCTGGGTGGAGATCGCCACGTACTGGCCCAGCAGCCCACGTTGCGCCAGGTCGACGGCGGCCGTCCAGACCGAGGCGGGCGCGGGCAGCTGGTACGACCGGACCCACCCGGCGCTGGTGACCAGCTGCCACACCAGGAGCAGCAGCAGCGGGACGACGGCACCCAGGGCGATCCGCACACCGCGTCGTTCCAGCGGTCCGCGTCGCCAGCGCCCGGGCACCGCGGCGCGGAACGGGTTGCGCACCGTGGCCGTGATCGAGCGGGGCCGGTCGGCTGCCTGCGTGACGGTGCTCATGGTCAGCCCGCGATGGTGCTCGGGTCGGCGGCCTCGGCGTAGGTCGGCTCGAACAGCTCGTCCAGCGCGGCGTCGACATCCCCCTGGCTGGCGACGTCACCGGACTCGACCAGGATCGGTCCGACCACCTCGAGCACCTCGCGCTGCGCCGCACCCGGGACCGGGTCGATGTCCAGCCCGGTGCGCTCGGTGATCACGGTCTCGGCCACCGCGGGGTCGATGCCCGCGACTTCGGCCAGGATCGACACCACCTGCTCCGGGTTCTCCTGCGCCCAGGCACGCGCCTTCTCGTAGGCGTCCACCACGACCTGCGCCAGGTCCGGGCTGGTGTCCAGGAAGTCCTGGGTCGCGTTCAGGAAGCCGTAGGTGTTGAAGTCCACGTTCCGGTACAGCAGCGTCGACCCGGCCTGCGCCTGGGAGGCGGCCATCAGCGGGTCGAGGCCGGACCAGGCGTCCACCGATCCGTTCTCCAGCGCCGCCTTGCCGTCCGCGTGCTGGAGGTTCTGCACCTCGACGTCGGCGGGGTCCACCCCGGCCTCGTCCAGGGCCTGCAGCAGGAAGAAGTACGGGTCGGTGCCCTTGGTCGCGGCGACGGACTTGCCCGCCAGGTCCTGCACGCTGGTGATGTCCGACCCGGCCGGGACGACCAGGGCCGACCACTCCGGCTGGGAGTAGATGTCGATGGTGCGGATGGGTGATCCGTTGGCGCGGGCCAGCAGTGCCGCCGACCCGGCGGTGGAGCCGACGTCGATCGCCCCGCCCCGCAGTGCCTCGTTGGCCTTGTTGGACCCGGCGGACTGCACCCACTCCACGTCCACGTCGTCGCCCAGGGTGTCCTCGATCCAGCCCTGGTCCTTGATCACCAGGCTGAGCGGGTTATACGTGGCGAAATCGAGCGTCAGCGTGTCGGCGCTCCAGTCGGAGCCGGAGCCGGAGGCCGCGGGGTCGGCGGCGGGTTCGGCGGCGCTGCCCTCACCGGACACGCAGCCGGCGACGGCCAGGGTGGCGGCGAGGGAGGTGGCGGCCAGGGCCAGTCGGAAGGTGCGTGCGGTCATCGTCGGTCTCCGGATCGGGGGAGGGGGAGGGTCAGATCGAGTGGTGCAGGTCGGGATCGTGGTGGTGGGTGGGCACGCCGAGGCCGTCCAGCAGCTCGGCGCGCAGTTCGGCCAGGTGTCGGTCGGCGCGGTCCCGTGGCCGGTCACCCGGCACCGTCAGCACCCGGCGCACCGACCCGGTCTCATCGGTGGGGGCGCCGAGCAGCACCACCCGGTCGGCCAGGTAGAGCGCCTCGTCCACGTCGTGGGTGACCAGCAGGACGGTCACCGGGTTCGCCGCGTGCACCGCCAGCAGCAGGTCCTGCATCCGCAGCCGGGTCAGGGCGTCCAGCGCGCCGAACGGCTCGTCCAGCAGCAGGACACCGGGACGGCGGGCGAGCGCCCGCGCCAGGGACGCCCGCTGCGCCATGCCGCCGGACACCTGCCGGGGGCGCAGCCGCGCCGAGGACTCCAGCCCGACCAGCTCCAGCAGCCGGGCCACCTGCTCCGCGCCCGCCGAGCGGCCGGTGCCGCGGGGCAGCCCCAGGGCGACATTGCGCGCGATGGTGCGCCACGGCAGCAGGCGCGGCTCCTGGAAGGCGACGGCCGTGCGCGGGTCCAGGCCCCTGACCGGGGTGTCGGCCAGGGTGATCGTGCCGCCGTCCGGGGTGTCCAGCCCGGCGACCTGACGCAGCAGGGTGGACTTGCCGCAGCCGGAGGCGCCGATCACCGCGACGATCTCACCGGCCGCGATGTCCAGGTCGACCCGGTCCAGGACGGTGCGCGCGCCGTCCGGCCCGGGGAAGCTGCGGCGCACGTCGCGCAGACCGACCGGCAGGGCAGAGGGGGTGTGGCTCATCAGGGGGCATCCCGGGGCTGGGACGACGGCGGGGGACCGTCGGCGAGGCGGTGGTGGGCGGGTCGACGCGGGCGGCGCGGGGCCGCGGAGGAACTACCTCAGGCGTGACAGCGCGGACAGCGACAGGGGAGCACGGCGCACATTCGCACGGCTGCCTCCTTCGCGTCTTGACCACTGAGACGTGACGCTCACGCCTCGGGATGTGGGAAACCTAGCGGCGCGCGGAAGGGGTGGGCAAGGCTTGAGACGGGTCGTCTTACTGGCTGGGACGATCGCCTGCCGCGTGCCGGTCAGCGGTCAGCGGCCCACGAGTTCAGCCGTGGGCGCCCAGTGCCTCCGCCGCCGCGGGAAGGTCAGCCGGCGTGCACTGCACCACCATCGTGGTGACGGCGGTGCGCTGCCACGCTGCCGCTTGCCGGGCGATGTCGGTCGCCGTGCCGACCAGCGCCACGTCCAGCACCAGCTCGGTCGGCACCGCCGCGGCCGCGCGTGAGCGGTCCCCGGCCGCCCAGTGCGTCTGGATCTCGGCGCAGGCATCGGCATAGCCCAGTCGGGCGAGCGCGTTCGCGTGGTAGTTCGCCCCCTTCGCCCCCATGCCCCCGGCATAGAGCGCCACGAACGGGCGGATCCGGTCGGCGGCCGACTCCACGTCCGTGCCGACGGACACCGGCACCGTCGCGGACACCTCGAACCGCGCCGGGTCGCAGGCCCCGGCCGCCCGCCGGGTGAATCCCTCCGCGAGCAGCCCGCGGAACTCCTCGTCCAGTCGCGGGGTGTAGAACAGCGGCAGCCAGCCGTCGGCGATCTCCGCGGTCAGCGCGATGTTCTTCGGGCCCTCGGCCGCGAGGTGGATCGGCAGGTCCGCCCGCAGCGGATGCACCGTCGACCGCAGTGCCTTGCCCAGCCCCATGCCCTCGCCCTCTGGCAGTGGGAGCCGGTAGAACGCCCCGTCCGCGCGCACCGGTGCCTCCCGGCGCAGCACGTCCCGCACGATCGCCACGAACTCCCGGGTCCGGGCCAGCGGTCGGGGGTAGGGGGCGCCGTACCAGCCCTCGACCACCTGCGGGCCGGAGACCCCGAGGCCCAGGGTGAAGCGCCCGCCGGAGAGGTGGTCCAGCGTGAGCGCCGCCATCGCGGTGGCGGTGGGGGTGCGGGCAGCGATCTGGGCCACGGCGGTGCCGAGGCGGACCGTGCTGGTGGTCGCGCCCCACCAGGCGAGCGGGGTGAAGGCGTCGGAGCCGTAGGCCTCGGCGGTCCACACCGAGTCGATGCCGAGCCGGTCGCACTGCTGGACCGCCTCCGCGACGCCGGGCGGTGGACCCGCCGACCAGTAGCCGGTGTGGAATCCGATCCGCATGCCCCTGCTCCCGTCATCCTCGACGGCGCCATGCTGCCCGGTGGGCCGCGCCACGTCGACCCGGGCGGCAGGCAGCACGGCTCAGGTGCGCGGTGTGGCCCCGTCGGTGTCCTGGGCCCGCTCCGCCAGTGTGGTCAGCAGCGCCGCCCCGGTCGCGGCATCCGGCACCGTCACCACCAGGTCGCGCCCGCCGGTGCGCAGCACCCGGATGGCTTCCCCGGCGCGCAGCACCCACCCGACCTCGCCGCCGCGTCCCACCCGGACGCCCCAGCCGCCGAACTCCCGGAACGGGCTGACCTGTGCCACCTCGACCCCGACGATCTCGGTGGCCGGGACGTGGGTCCGCGGCCAGCCCAGTGCCGAACGCAGGCGCAGCCCGGTCGCGTCGACCGTCACCCGGAACACCAGCATCGTGGCGAGCAGGGCCGCCAGGAGCACGCCGATCAGGATCAGCGCGGGCATCCGCAGCACCACCGCCAGCACCAGCATGCCCACGGTGGTCACGCCGCCGACCCCCAGCCCTACCGGGCTGCTCACCTGCTGGCTCCAGACGGCGCGTTCGTGGCTGGACAGCGGGAGGCGGGGGCCGGAGATCGAGCCGCGGGCAGGGTCGGGTCGGTCGCCCGGCACCGCCCACGCCGCCAGTGCGCCGAGTGCCAGCCCGGCCAGGGTGCTCACCGCGATCACCCCGTCGACGGTGCCGACCTGCGTGGCGTCGGAGAGTCCGCGACTGGCGTTCAGGGTGCCGAGCAGGTTCGACGCGCCGAAGGCACTGGCCCCGACGGCGACCCCGACCCCGATCCGCCGGGTGATCGACGACTGGCCGCGCAGCAGGGCGATCAGCCAGCCGATCACCGCCACCGCGCCGAACACCGCGAGCAGCACGCCGACGAAGCCGCCGAACGAGCCGAAGCCGTCGGCCCCGTCCGCGCCGAAGTGGGTCGCCACCGGGTCGGGCAGGTCGTCCCGCCATGACCAGGACACCAGCCCAGCGGCGGTGAGCAGGGCTGCGGAGGGCAGCAGGGCGAGCAGCGTGGTCGACAGCCGGTGGTTCATCGGGTCTCCGTCCTGGCCAGGCGCGCACGCACCAGACCCAGTGTGGTGGCGGTGGCGAGTCCGAGGTCGTCGGCGGCCGTCGCCAGGGCGTCCAGGGCCTCCCGGAGCGCACCGAAGTCCTGGTCGCCCCGCTCGGCGACCACCGCGCCCCGGCCGCGCCGCAGCTCGATCAGCCCTTCGTCCCGCAGCTCCTGGTAGGCGTGCAGCACGGTGTGCAGGTTCACGTCCAGGGACCCGGCGAGCTCCCGGGCGGAGGGCAGTCGGGTGCCGGGGGAGAGGTCGCCGCCGATCACCGCGGCACGCACCTGCCCGGCCAGCTGGGCGAACAGCGGCTCGTCGGCGGTGGGGTCGATCCTGAACAACATGGCAGCACTCTAGTTGTTCCATGAGAACTAGAACAATCGGAGGGGCGATCTACGCTGAGCCCATGTCCTCAGCCGTGCATCACATCGCCCTGGTGGCCCACGACAACAAGAAGGTCGAGCTGCTGCGCTGGGCCGAGTTCAACCGCGGGACCCTGTCCCGCCACCACCTGTACGCCACCGGCACCACCGGCACCATGCTGGAGTACGAGCTCGGCCTGCCCGTGACCCGGCTGCTGTCCGGCCCGGTGGGTGGCGACCAGCAGATCGGGGCGAAGATCGCCGAGGGTCTGATCGACATGCTGGTGTTCTTCTGGGACCCGCTGGAGCCGCAGCCGCACGACCCCGACGTCAAGGCGCTGCTGCGGATCGGCGCGGTCTGGAACGTCCCGATGGCCAGCAACCGGGCCACCGCCGACATGCTGATCTCCTCGCCGCTGCTCGCCCAGCCGTGGACCAACCGTCCGGAGATCGGTGCCCGCACCTGGAGCGAGGGCACTGCTAGCACTGCCGAGTGAGTCAGATGTAGATCGCCGGGTCGTCGATCTCCGGCTCCGGGGGAGCGGCGGCGGGCTTACGACGCACCGTCGCGGGCACGCCGACCGCGACCTCACCCGGCGGCACGTCCTTGAGCACGACCGCGTTCGCACCGATCTGCGCCCCGTCGCCGATCCACACCGCGCCGAGCACCTTCGCCCCGGCGCCGACCACCACCCCGTCGCCCACGGTGGGGTGGCGCTTGCCCTGGCGCATCGACTTGCCGCCCAGGGTCGCCCCGTGGAACAGCAGCACGTCGTCGCCGACCACCGCCGTCTCCCCGATCACCACGCCCATGCCGTGATCGATGAACAGGCGCCGCCCGATGGTCGCCCCGGGGTGGATCTCCACCCCGGTGACGGCGCGGGAGACATGGGCCAGGAGCCGGGCCGGCAGTCGCAGGCCCGGGACCAGCCACATCCGGTGCGCCACCCGGTGCGCCCACACCGCGTGCAGGCCCGGGTACACCAGGGCGACCTCGACCAGGGACCGCGCCGCCGGGTCACGTCGGCGGGCGGTCTCCAGGTCCTCACGCAACGTGCGCAGGAATCGACGCAACGGGGCGTGCGAACGGGTCGAGGTCATCCGGGTCAGTCCAGCAGGTCGGCGTAGAGGATGGTGGACAGGTAGCGCTCACCGAAGGACGGGATGATCGTGACGATCAGCTTCCCGGCGTTCTCCGGTCGCTTCGCCAGCTCGATCGCCGCGTGCAGGGCGGCCCCGGAGGAGATGCCGACCAGCAGGCCCTCGTCGGTGGCCGCCTGCCGGGCGACCTTCACCGCGGTGTCCGCGTCGACGTCGATGATCTCGTCGTAGATCGAGGTGTCCAGGATCTCCGGCACGAAGTTCGCCCCGATGCCCTGGATCTTGTGCGGCCCGGGCTGCCCGCCGTTCAGGATCGGCGACTCGGCCGGCTCCACCCCGACGATCTGCACCGACGGCTTGCGCTCCTTGAGCACCTGGCCGACACCGGTGATGGTGCCGCCGGTGCCGATCCCGGCGACCAGGATGTCGACGGCGCCGTCGGTGTCGTTCCAGATCTCCTCGGCGGTGGTCTTGCGGTGGATCGCCGGGTTGGCCTCGTTGGCGAACTGGCGGGCCAGGATGGCGCCGGGGCGCTCCTCGACGACCTCGTTCGCCCGGTTCACCGCCCCCTTCATCCCCTCGGCCGCCGGGGTCAGGATCAGCTCGGCGCCGAAGGCCCGCAGCAGCGCGCGGCGCTCCTTGGACATCGACTCCGGCATGGTCAGCACGACGTCGTACCCGCGCGCGGCACCGACGAAGGCCAGGGCGATGCCGGTGTTGCCGCTGGTCGCCTCGACGATCGTCCCGCCCGGCTTCAGCTGACCCGATGCCTCCGCCGCGTCCACGATGGCGACGCCGATCCGGTCCTTCACCGAGTTCGCCGGGTTGTAGAACTCCAGCTTGCCGACCACGGTGGCGCCCAGGCCCTCGGTCAGCTTGTTGATCCGGACCAGCGGAGTGTTGCCGATCAGCTGGGTCGCGTCGTCGTAGATGCGTGCCATGTCATCGTCCTGTCTGGGAGAAGGTGCGGGGACGGGGCGAGCGCTGGCCCGGGGTCACGGCGACCCCACCGCGGGCGGCGGCCAGCGCTCTAGCGACAGCGACAGGCGACGGCGGGAACGGCGAGCAGGGGCGACGACGACATCGTGTGCTCCCCTCGGGTTCCGCGGCGATCTCGACCGGATCGGCCGAGCTGACGGTAGCCGTAACAGCCTGACCCCGACAAACATGCCCGAACCCGCCGCACCCGTCCACCGTGCGGCGCCCCGGTGCTGATCGTGCCGGTGCCGTTGCGGGCGCCCGGACGTGCCACGATGCCCCGGTGACCGACATCGACGTCCTGGGACCCGACTGGCGGCGGCGCACCCTGCCGCTGCGCCCCGACCTGCCCGGCCGCCCGGATCCGGTCGCCACCCTGGTGCACCACCGCGACGCGGGGCAGGACCCCGAGCGCCCGGCCGTGCTCTACCTGCACGGCTTCGTCGACTACTTCTTCCACACCCACGTGGCCGAGGAGCTGGCCGAACGGGGCATCGACTTCTACGCACTCGACCTGCGCGACTACGGCCGCTCGATCCGGCCCGGACGCCGGCCGAACACCACCCGGTCGCTGGGGGTGTACGCCGAGGAGATCGACACCGCCGTCCACCTGCTGCGCCGTCGGCACCGCCGGGTCGTGCTGCTCGGACACTCCACCGGCGGCCTGATCGCCGCCCTGTGGGCCGACGCGCGCCGGGGCACCGGGCTGATCGACGCCCTGGTGCTGAACAGCCCGTGGCTGGACCTGCGCGGCAGCGCCGTCGAACGCACCGTCCTGACCGGGGTGATCGACGTCCTCGGCCTGCTCGCCCCGGACCTGCCGCTGCGTCGCCTCGCTCCGCACTACGGCGAGGCGCTCCATGCCCAATGGGGCTACGACCTGGCCTGGAAGCCGCACACCGCGTTCCCGGCCCGGGCGTCCTTCGTGCGGGCGGTGCGCCGTGGTCAGGCGGCCGTCCGTCGGGGGTTGGCGGTCGATGTGCCGACCCTGCTGCTCACCTCGGACAGCACCGGCCCGGACGACCGGTGGCACGAGCACCTGCTCAGCACGGACTCGGTGCTCGACGTCGCCGACATGTGGCGGCTCGCGCCGAACCTGGGCGAGGACGTGACGGTCGAGGTGATCGACGGCGGTGCCCACGACCTCGCCCTGTCGGCGGAACCCGCCCGGCGCGCGTACCTGGAGGCCGTCGCCGACTGGGTCGAACGCAGCTGACGCAGCAGGCACGGTCGAGGCCGTGCAACCGTCGCTGGCTCAGACCTCCCGGATCACCCGGGCCGGGTTGCCGCCCACGACCACGCCCGCCGGGACGTCCTTGGTCACCACGGCCCCGGCCGCGATCACGCTGTCGGCGCCGATGGTCACGCCCGGGCAGACCACGACGCTGCCGCCGAACCACACGTTGTCGCCGACGGTGATCGGCAGCGCCCGCTCCCAGCCCTCGCGCCGCAGCGCCGGATCGGTCGGGTGGTTCGAGGTGTAGAACCGGGCGTCCGGCCCGACCAGCACATCCGCGCCGATGGTCACCTGCCCGCCGCCGATCACCAGGAACCCGGTGTTGATGAAGCTGCGGTCGCCGATGCTCAGGTGCGGGCCGTACTCGACGTAGAACGGCGGCCGGAAGTCGGCCCCCTCGCCGAACGACCCGACCGTCTCACGCAGCAGCGCCAGCCCGGCCGCCGGGTCCTCGCGGTACAGCTCCGCGATCCGGCGCGACGCCTCGTGCCCGGCGGCCGTGATCTCGCCCAGCTCGGGGGAGAGGCGGTAGCGGTACCAGTCACCGGCCAACAGCCGCTCGTACTCCGAACGCGGGTCGGTGGGGTCGGGCTGGGCGACTGCGGCGTCGCGGGTGACTGTCATGGCAGGAAGCCTAGGACGTCCGCACGGACCGGAACCCGGGACCAGGGAGCGGATGACGGGAATCGAACCCGCGTAATCAGTTTGGAAGACTGAGGCTCTACCATTGAGCTACATCCGCGCGGATCCGGGTCGCCCCCGGATCGCCTGACCACCATACCGGGTCCCGCCGCTGGTCCGTGCACCAGTAGACTCGCCCCCGCACGGGATGTGGCGCAGGTTGGTAGCGCGTCCGCTTTGGGAGCGGAAGGTCGTGGGTTCGAATCTTATCTAGAGTGTGAGCATCATTGGTGCAGGTAGGGTCGTCGACTACATGTAGCCAACGACGGGCTGTGGCGCAGGTTGGTAGCGCACCGCGTTTGGGACGCGGGGGTCGCGGGTTCGAATCCCGCCAGCCCGACAGGACAGGGCTCGTTCAGCACGGATGTACAAGGTCTGTTCGTCCAGCGGAGTCTGACCCGGTTTCTCCCACCGTTGCGGCGTGGCGATCATGCGCCGCGGTAGCAGCGGTGGTGCGGCGAGCCGCGCAGGTCGAGTTCGATCCGAAGCGCCTGACCGGTCGGCACAGCGCCGCTCGTGCCGGCCGCAGCACTCACACCGACACGAGCACGCGGAGGGTTCCCTTCGTAACGGCTCGTACGTAAGTCTCGGCTCCCGCGAGCAGTCGTAGCTGCTCAGAGGAGCAGGCGGCAGCACTCAGTCCGGGCTGAGCGATGATCGTGACGAACCGTGGGTACAACTGTTCTGCTCGGCCTGCGATCGAGAGCAGTGTGGGAAGGTCGCCGACCTCAAAGGCGCTCCCGCCGGTGCGTCGGTGGTAGGCGCGCACGCGTCGGTCTAGGTGGACGAACAGCGGTGTAACGCTTCTCGAGCGCCAGCGTGCTCCTCGCATCGCTTGTCCGCAGACTTCGTACAAGTCCAGGACCCGTCCACCGGCCTGGTCCTCCGAGGAGTACTTGCAATGAACCAGGGTCACGAGAAGTTCGTCATCCTGAACTCGTAGTCCGACCAGATCGGCCGCTTCTCCGGAGCGGTCGTCGTCGATCAGGACATCAAACGCTTGCTCCGCCCGAAGTGCTGCTGCGACGTGCGCCTGGATCGAGTCAGGCCGCCGTTCTGGGCCTTGCGACTCGACGCGGATGTCGACCCCGTCCCACGACAGAACGGAAAGGCGCTGCCTGTCGAAGGGTTCCAAGTCGGTCCGTGCCCGAAGCAGTCGGTCGTCACCGGTGATCAGGACGTCGTTCGACAGGAAGAGTGTCGGCTTGTGGTTGTTCATCCATGTCGCGAGGGGAACGACCCCGCCGCCGATCTCCACATCGGCGTCGTCGCCCTCTGCGACGTAGTGCATGCCGGTCGGTCCGACGGTTGCCATGTAGTTGACTCGCCAGGTCGGTGTGACGACCTTGAACTGGAACGGCCCCTCCGTTCCGTGGTCGGTGACTTCGAAGTCGGTGTCGAGCATCTGAATCGTTTGATCGCCGCGGCGCAACCGCGGACCGCCAGGCGCACCGAGGTACAGCTGCCAGGGCCACTCCAACGCCAGGAGGTGCTCGTCTGGACGCTCCTTCAAAGCGACCGGGATGATCATGTCTCGGAACACGTGCTGCACGTTCACGTTCGAGTCGGTGAGCTTGCGGCCCTGGGCTTTGCACCAGTCTCGCCAGGCGAACAAGCCACTCGCCGTGGACATCGACCAGAACCGTCCGGACATCGCTGCAGCGATCGAGACGCTCTCGCCGCGGTCGAACGCGCGCGCGGCGATGTGCGTGTTCGTCTTGTGCCCCTTTTGGGCCTCGTCCAGTGCGGTCTCGACGTGACTTCCGACGTACATTGAGAAGCGCGTGTCGCGGTCGACAGCATCGAGGAGCCCCACGTTGGTCGGCATGAGCCGGTCCAACCCGGCGAACACCCGAAAGGTGTTTTCACCGGTAAACATCCGCGCCTGCTCGCCCAGGACCGCCGAGGCGAGGGGTTCGTAGTCCTTGTGGGTGTCCGACCCATGGATAAACAGCAAGCCATGACGGACATCGAGGAACATAACCACCAGGTCGTAGGTGACCTCTTGCAGGGTGGGTAGGTGTCCCCAGCGCAGATCCTGCGTGGTCTCTAGGACAAACCAGGCGAGGTTATCGACGCGGCTGACGGACACCACCGCGTCCGTCACGCGCTCGCCGTAGACCTCGAGTGCGGCGTGAGGGTTCCACTCGTCAGCGTTGGTGCGGAACGCGATCGCACTCATCTTGGGCTGCAGAAGCCGGACAGGAACATCGGCCGGCGCTGTGTCGAACGATGCGTCGAAGGCCGACACCTCCTCGGCGTGCGCCGTAGCGCGGTCGGTGATGTCGCTGAGGATCGTGTTCCAGTCGGCGTCCTCTCGCAGCAGCTGGCGCATCGGTGGCAGGACGGCGCGTGGCTCCTGCGATACGAAGACGCTGGCGGTCCCGATGTTGCGCTCGGCGTCTGTGCGAGCAACGCGTCCGACGAGTTGGATCATCGGGCTGAGCGACCTTCGTGGGTCGTGAAAGGCGATCACCTTCAAAGTCGGTAGGTCGAAGCCCTCGCCGAGCATGTCGACGCACACGATGATTCGACTGGTTCCGTCGCGCAGCGCGGTGAGGTTTGCCTTCGCCGTCTTCTGAGGCAGCCCGTCGACGAGGATCCGCGGGTGAAGGTCCGCCGCCACCGTCTCGTACAACGCCACCAGCTCGGCCGCGCGCGTCTTGTTCGCAGCGCGGGCAAGCATCACGTGGTCGAACCCGGCGTCTATATCCGCGCGCAACCGACCGACCGCAGCTCGAGCGAGTTCCTCGTCGGCGTCGCCGAGCCCGACGACAGCTGTGAAGTCGATCTGCGCGAAGTAGCCGTCGCGCTGAGCTTCCCGGAGTGGGAACCGGAAGATCGTTCGTCCGGGCAGCTGCCTGCCGTCTGCTCGGAACGGAGTCGCTGTAAACAGCAGAACCGGCCGATCCGTGAACGCGTTCACGATTTCGGTCCAGGTAGCCGCAGGTGCGTGATGTGCTTCGTCCACCACGAGGTGTGAGCACATTCCGGTCAGCGCCCCACGCACCTCGGGTTCTGACGCGTGCAGGGCCTGAGGGGTCGTCACAATGACGTTCGCGCTCTCGACGAGGAGCGCGGCTTCGTCGACCGACTCGACTCGGTGTCCCAATCGCACCACGGACGGTCGCAACGCAGATGGAGCCACGACTCCCTCTCGTTGAAGCACCCCGAGAGTCTCGAACTTGCTGGCGACCTGGTCGCGAAGCACTGCAGAGGGAACCACGACCAAGAGCCGCGGAGGTCGGGCAGCTACCATCCAGGCGACCATCGTCTCGGTCTTCCCGGTGCCGGTCGGCATGACCACGACCGCCGGTCCACCCACGCCGGAAGACTGGAACCCGAGGATCGAGTGGAGGGCGGCCATCTGAGGTCGACGGAGCCCCGTCTCGCCGCCCGGAGAGGTCAGCCTGATCGCTTCGGTGTAAGAGTCTTGGACGACCGCGGGTGTAGTCATGGCTCGACCGCCGATCCACTGAACGCGTCCGGCTGGCCCTGCGAGCACGGGCAGTACAGCTGTCAGCTCGCCTGCGATCGGCGAACCTGAACCGCGGACGACTGGCCAGCGCCCCCGGGAGCTCGACACGATCTCGACACCTTCCTCGGTCGACAGCGCGAGATCGTCATGCCCTGGAACGAGGACCTGCCGCACTTCATGTTGGCCGATCACCAACGGAGTGGCCCACAGGTTGGCCGTTCGGTAAGCCACATCGCCCCCGGTAGAGATTCGGAATGTCGCAGAACGTCATTCTGTCCACCATCGCGTAGTCCGTCTACGAACTCACCCGAACGGTCCCATGCGCGGCGTTGCGTTCGACGCGCCTCCGAGCCCTCCACTCAGCCGTGCGCCTTGTCCGCCGGCGGACGAGACAAGAAGTAGGGCCTCTTGATTGGCTGTGCAGTCGACCCCGAGGCCGCACGCAGGGCTGACGAGTACCAGCTCTGCCGTCGGCAGCTCTCCGCTACGTCTCGTCGTGGATCTGACCGAACGGCCCAGGGATAGCTTCCGCGACGCGCGGCCGCGCGGCCGCGCGGCGGTGAGGGTGTGGGCGAGGGAGTACCCCGGCCGGCGGACGGACGCCGAGCAGCTCGAAGTCGTTCGCCCGGTGCCGGTGGTCGTCGGTCTTTGTTAAGCGTTGAGGTTCGCGCAGATGAACGTCCCTAGGTCGTGTTGAGTCCACGACCGACGACCTACTCGTGTGCGTCGGCTGGCGAGGTAGGCCGAGCGCACGTCGCCGCATGCGAGCGCGGGTGCGGGCACGATCCATCGGCTGCGCTAGACGAGATTGGCAGATGGCCGGACGTGGCGTGAAGCTCGCCAACTCGAGTCGTCGCAGGGCAAGTGAGGTCATACAGGTGCGTGATCCCAGAGCGTGGTAATCCCCGGGTGCTCATGGGTGCCTATATGCACCACCACCCTCCGCCTGTACACGCTTCTGATCAGGGACGCCGTCAGTGCAGGTCAGCACTATCGATGAACGAGCCACGGGCACAGGAAGGACAGGGGGAGCGGGAGGCGAAAACGGACGCGGGAGCAGCCGTGGTCGGGAGGCCCCTCAGCGTCCGCCGCTGCTGCGACGCAGCGCGTGTAGGTCCCCTCGCAGGCGCGCGTTCTCTGCGCGCAAGGCTTCGTTCTCAGCGCGCAACTGCTTCAAAGCGGCATTTGCTACCCGTAACTTGACCGCGTCGGACGATGACGACGCGCCTGTGTGCGGAGAAGTTGCGACCGGCTTATCGCGTCGTTTTTGAATCGCACGCCGTAGTTCCTCATTCTTGTACAAGAAGTCTTTCGAGACGCCAGCCTCGGACGCGACGCTTGTGAAGTTGATTGCTCGGCCCCGGTTCTCAAGGCGCATGAGGGCACGATTTGCCTTGGCGACCGCTTCGTCGTGCTTGCGCGAGGACGCTGCACGAAGTTGTTCGATCCGTGCCTGCCGATTGGCGGTCATCCTGCCGCGACCTCGCCGTCATCGTTCGAGCTGGACTCGAGCGCAGTGATGATCGTGTCGAGCTGACGGACCGTTCTCTCGTGGATGTCAGCTGCGCGCTCACGTCCCTGCTCGCGTGCCAGGTCCAGCTGTCGCAGCGACTCATCGCGCTGCCGTATGTGGATCGGAAGGAAGGTTGGCGTCGTTCGGAAGAACGCCTTGCACGACAGGCACGGGGAGGGTGCAAAGTCGCAGTTCTGCTTCTCGGGCAGCGTGCAGTAGCCGTTCGGTAGAGTCGCGCGCACCATTCGGTCCCGCAGGCGTTCAACGTCAGCGGCTGCCTGGATCGTGATGGGCTGACGGGCGCCCGTGATGTCGATCGACTTCTCCACGTACTCCACATACTTTGCCCGAAGTTTCTCGTCGTTGATTTCCGCGTACGCGTGCATCATCGTTGCTGAATCATGCCCGAGAAACTCCTGAACCTCGTATTCGCTCCAGCCCTCGTTGAGGAGGCCGGTGGCAATCGAGTGCCGGAAACGGTGCAATGCACACCCAGTCAGAATCTCGCCGGTGATAGCGGAGGACGTGATGCCTTGCCGCTGGTAGAGCCCCCAGACTAAGGCCGTGAACGAACGGTAGGTCCAAGGCTGCGGAATCCCGCCGTGCTTCACTAGCGCGTGCATCCGGGGTGCCTGGTCGACCCGCGGGAACATGTACTCGTAGGTGGGACCCAGCGTTCGGCCGACCCATGCGATGTGAGTGGCCAGGTCCTCGCCGAGCAGATCGGGGATCGGTACTGCGCGGAGCTTGTCAGTCTTGGACTGCACGTACTCCAGGCTGTAGCCCCGATCCTTGGTGTGTCTCAGGGCATCGAGTGGCATCTCGAGGCACTCAGAGGATCGAGGGCCGACCGCCCGGTAGACGCGCAGCATCAACCGCACCCCAGGAGGCATGGACACGCTCTCGTCAAGGACCATGGCGTCGAAACGCTCGAGGATGTCCGACGGCAGGGGCTTGGGGCGCCGTACCTTCTTGACCGCGTTCTCTCCGCGCAGCAAGTAGACCGTCGAGGGCAGGCGCGGCTCGATGCCCAGCTCTCGGGCGATCGCCAGGAACTGGGACATGGTGTTCACCGCACTCAGGTCGCTTCGCGTCGAGTCCTCCGAGCGAACCCACCCAAGGAAGTCGAGGAAGTACGAGCGCGTGAGGTCCTCGGGTTCGATCTGTCCGGTCTCTTGGTCCATGAATTGGCTGATCAGGGAACCGCCACGCACGTAGGTGCGTAGTGTTGTCCACGCGAGCTGTCCGGACTGCAGCTGGCGCTTGCAGTACTCCTTGAGCGCTGCCCGCAGCCACTCGCACGTGACGCGCCCCCACGCCAGCCGTGGCAACCCCTTGGCGCCGGCCGAGAGCCCGTGATCGCGCGCATGCCACACGTCCGCCCCCCACAAGTCGGACGCGGACTCCGCGAGCAGTCTCAGGAGCGACGGGAACGCAGCCGCCAGGTCGTTCCACTGAGCGCCTTGCTCGTTCGGGAACATGGCCCGCCTGCGCTGGGGCCCGTGACCGCCTGGAGGCACTGGTGGGAAGTCGAGCAGTGAGGTGACCGCGTACTTCGACCCGTACTGCGTGGCCGCCTGTAGAACGCGGAACACGTACTGGGGGTCACGCCACACTCGGCGCTGGATGTTCGTTCCAACGATGAACCGCAGTTCGTGGGCCAGGTGAGGGTGAACCGACGCGAAGTTGATTGCCTCGTAGGTTGGCTTGCGACTGATCGCGCCGCGCGGAGCTCGGATCGGGGACGCTTCCGCCTGCGACGCGATGAACTCGTCCAGGTTCGCACCGTGTGACTTGAGCAGTCGACGACGGTGCGCCACGCAGAGGGCGTCCGTCGGGCGCTCGATGTCACCTCTGTCGGCGCCGGCTGGACGCGAGCAGTTCTGAACCGCGCACACCGCTTCACCGGAGGTCGATAGCCGTTTGGGGCGCTCGATCGCCCATGTGGGCGCGGTCCAAGGCCCTTCGGGGATCTGCAGGTGCGCGTGCGGGCCCTCAACCCGCGGCGCGACGTCAACGAGCATCGGGGGCCATCGCAGCAAGAGTGTCGCGATACTTGTCCGAGATGTCGTCCTCGGAGAGGTGGATGTAGACATCTGCGCTCGTCGCAGATGACTGTCCCAGCCTCTTGGCGATCTGTGGGGCCGACCACCCCTGTCTAGCCAGCGCCGTCCCATGCGTGTGACGTAGGGCATGCGGTGTGAGCTCCACACCCGCGCGGCGCCCGATTCCGCAAACTACCTGGTAAGCGTTCGAGTACGACATGGGGCGCCCAAGGTCGCGCGCTCGCAGGTTCACAAAGACGTAGTCTGAGTCGATGTCACGAGCAAGCTGCTCTTCCACCAGTGCCTGAGAGTAAAACTCGAAGAACCGGTCGGGCATCGAGACCCAGAAGTCGTCCTTCTGTTTCGACAACGCACCGTTAGCGTTATCGAGCCGGCGTTCGACGTGGATGCGTTTGCGCGCGATGTCTAGGTCGCCGTGCCGCAGGCCCAACGCCTGGGAGATTCGTAGCCCGCCGTCGTACATCGCCGACAGCAGGGTGCGGTCGCGTGCAGTAGATGCGGCACCGCAGAGCGCCAGAAAGTCCTGCTCGAACGAGATCACCAACGGAGTGCGACCCTTGGGTCCGCGGACCTTCACGCGGCGCTCATACCGGGTGCGCCGCGCTTCGACGTGCGCCAGAAAGCTATGGGACGGGCGTCCCGAGGTGCGCGCCTGCTGGTAGAGCTCCAGCCCCTGGGGCCCGCGCCCTTCGAGCTTCCAGTAGTGGAGGAAGCCGTACACCGCGGCGAGTACGGCCTCCGCGGTGCCCCGAGACCTCGGGCTGGTCGCCCGATACGTCCCGGCTCGGGTCAAACTTCGAAGCGACCCGTCACGAAGATCGTTCACGAACATGCACAAGCCCTCGAAAGACAGCCCTTCCCAATCCGCGTCGCGAACTGCGAGCCATCGGAAGAAGAGGGCCAGGTGCCGGGCGTAGGCCGCGACCGTGTTGGGGGAAGCATCCGTGGCGGCCAGGTAGTTGTTCAGAAACTGGTCGACCACCTCGATCGTGCGCCCGGCGTCGTCCACCACCGTCCACGTCGTTCGCCCAGATGGAAGGTTGACCCGAACGGACCGGACGTTCACGACTCGATCCACGTCCACCCTCGCTGCGTTCGGTCTTCAGGTAACCACGACGTTAGCGAACGAGACGCCTGGTCGGCGGGACCTAGGGCGCAAGTCTCGGACTGCGTGCTCGTATGCACCTGACCTGTGCTGTCGAGCGCGCTCGTCCGGCGGACCGTGTCAGGACTCGCACTGGGCGGGGAACTACAGATAACGAATCCCGCCATCCCGACTCGTCTGATCGGACAGGGGTACCGGTGTGCTCGACCATCTGCGGTTCGTCGCCGGGGAGTCGCCCACCCACGCATTGCGCTTCTGGGAACCGGTGATCAACGGGCGCCCCCTGCGTGAGGTGCTCGACGCGGCCGGCGAGGATCCCGCCGCCGGTGAGGTCGGTGCGTACGTCCCGGTGTTGGTGCACGACTGGCCCGGCGGGCTGCCCGATGACGTGCTGGTGCTGCTGGGGGAGCGAGCACCCCAGGTTGCCGGTCGCGCGCCGCTGTACGTGTGCCCGGACTGCGGCGACCTCGGCTGCGGTGCGCTCACCGTGGCGGTGTACCGGGCCCGCGACACCGTGATCTGGCGGGACTTCGGCTGGGACGACCTCGGTGGAGCCGACGACGACCCCGTGCGCCTGGCCGTCCCGGCGATGACCTTCGACCGTCGGGAGTACGAGGCCGAGCTCCGCCGGTTCGTCACCACCTTCGACCAGGTGCGTGCTGTCGCCGCGCCCCGATCCTGGCCCGCCGCGGACGCGCAGGAAGGCCCGGCCGCGCGGCCCCGCCGGTTGTGGCCGTTCCGGCGCTGAGCCGACCCCCGCCCCGAGGACGGCCGAGCGCCCGGCCCGTGATCGGCGGCCCACACTGTTTGGCCCCGCCGCCGCCCCGTGGCGTAGGCTCGGTCAGCCGTGGCGCGCGATCAGTCATGCCCGCGCGCAGGGTGCTGGCCCATGATCGGGTCGGCCCGGCCATCGACCGTCCGATCAGTTGGAGATCATCGAAGTGAAGAGCGCCGTCGAGACCCTGGAGCCCACCAAGGTCAAGCTGACCATCGAGGTGTCGTACGACGAGCTCAAGCCGAGCATCGACCACGCCTACTCGCACATCGCGGAGCAGGTGAACATCCCCGGCTTCCGCAAGGGCAAGGTGCCGCCGCGCATCATCGACCAGCGCGTGGGTCGTCCGGCCGTGATGGAGCACGCCGTCAACGACGGTCTGTCCGAGTTCTACGCCTCGGCCGTCCGCGACAACAGCCTGCGCCCGCTGGGCCAGCCGGAGATCGACGTCACCAAGGTTCCCGGCCTGACCGCCGGTGACGAGGGCGACCTGGTCTTCACCGCCGAGGTCGAGGTCCGCCCGGAGATCGAGATCCCCGAGCTGGACGGCCTGAGCATCTCGGTCGACGGCCTGGAGGTCTCCGAGGAGGACGTGCAGGGTCGCCTGGACCAGCTGCGCGAGCGCTTCGGCACCCTGGTCGGCGTCGACCGCCCGGCCGCCGACAAGGACTTCGTCGTGATCGACCTGGTCGCCAAGATCGGCGACGAGGAGGTCGACACCGTCTCCGGCATCTCCTACCAGATCGGTTCCGGCAACATGCTGGAGGGTCTGGACGAGGCGCTGACCGGTCTGTCCGCCGGTGAGACCACCACCTTCGAGACCGAGCTGGTCGGCGGCGAGCACGCCGGCGAGAAGGCTCAGGTGACCGTCACCGCGTCCCAGGTCAAGCAGCGCGACCTGCCCGAGGCCGACGACGACTTCGCCCAGATGGCGTCCGAGTTCGACACCATCGCCGAGCTGACCGACGACCTGCGCGAGCAGGCCGGCCGGATCAAGGGCCAGAACCAGGCCGTGCAGGCCCGTGACCTGCTGCTGGAGCAGCTGGTGGCGAAGGTCGAGATCCCGGTGCCGTCCGGTGCCGTCGAGGCCGAGGTCCACCGTCACCTGGAGCAGGAGGGCCGTCTGGACGACGACACCCACCGCGCCGAGGTGAAGGAGCAGGCCGAGACCGCCCTGCGCAACCAGATCCTGCTGGACACCCTGGCCGAGAAGCTCGAGGTCAAGGTCGCCCAGGGCGAGCTGATCGACTACCTGGTGTCGGCCTCCCGCCAGTACGGCATGGACCCGAACACCTTCATCCAGACCATCGACCAGCAGGGCCAGATCCCGGCCATGGTCGCCGAGGTGGCCCGGTCCAAGGCTCTCGCCGTGGCGCTGCGCCGGATCGCCGTCACCGACGACAAGGGTGCGGCTGTCGACCTGTCCGAGTACATCGGTTCGGACGAGGATGACGCGGCTCTGGAGCAGGCCGAGGACGAGGCCACGCAGGAGGCCTGACATCTCGTACCCAAGCCCCGTCGCACACGTTCGTGCGGCGGGGCTTGTGTCATTCCGGGCCTACGCCGACGGCAGCGCACGTGCGCCAACAGCGAAACGGGGCACCGGCGGGAGGATTCGCAGGTGACCCGGGCGTTAGGGTCGCTGCAACGCACGACACCAATCGCACGTCATGAGGGAGCCTTCGTGAACGACCAGACGCCGGCCATCGCCCGGGCAGAGTCCGGGGGCCTCGGCCTCAACGACTCCATCTACAACCGGCTCCTGCGTGAGCGGATCATCTGGCTGGGGTCGGAGGTCCGGGACGAGAACGCCAACGCCATCTGCGCGCAGATGATGCTGCTGGCCGCCGAGGACCCGGACAAGGACATCTTCCTGTACATCAACTCGCCCGGTGGCTCGATCACCGCGGGCATGGCGATCTACGACACCATGCAGTTCATCAAGCCGGACGTCGCCACCGTGGCGATGGGCATGGCGGCCTCCATGGGCCAGTTCCTGCTCTCCTCGGGTGCCAAGGGCAAGCGCTACGCGACCCCGCACGCCCGGGTGATGATGCACCAGCCCTCCGGCGGGATCGGCGGCACCGCCACCGACGTCCGGATCAACGCCCAGCTGATCCTGCACATGAAGACCGTGCTGGCGGAGCTGATCGCCGAGCAGACCGGCAAGTCCGTCGAGCAGATCACCGCCGACTCGGACCGTGACCGCTGGTTCACCGCCCCCGAGGCACTGGAGTACGGGTTCATCGACAAGGTCGTCACCCACGCCGGCTCGGTCGCCGGCGGCGGCGGCACCAACGCCTGAACCCCCCAGACCTGACTTCTTCGAAGGAGAACCCGTGAGCACCGAGTCGCAGTTCATCGCCCGCGCCGGGCGCCTCGCCGGGGGCTGGGGCGCCGCTTCCCAGTCGCCGTCGTCCCGTTACGTGCTGCCCCAGTTCGAGGAGCGCACCGCGTACGGCTTCAAGCGCCAGGACCCGTACACCAAGCTGTTCGAGGACCGGATCATCTTCCTCGGCGTGCAGGTGGACGACGCCTCCGCGGACGACATCATGGCCCAGCTCCTGGTGCTGGAGAGCACCGACCCGGACGGGCCGATCACGCTGTACATCAACTCGCCCGGTGGCTCGTTCACCGCGCTGACCGCGATCTACGACACGATGCAGTACATCAAGCCGCAGATCGCCACCGTCTGCCTCGGCCAGGCCGCCTCCGCGGCCGCCGTGCTGCTGGCCGCCGGTTCGCCCGGCCGCCGACTGGCACTGCCGAACGCCCGCGTGCTGATCCACCAGCCCGCGATGGAGGGCGGCGGCTACGCCCAGGCGTCCGACATCGAGATCCACGCCAACGAGCTGATCCGGATGCGCGAGTGGCTGGAGGCGACCCTGGCGCACCACACCGGCCGTGAGCTGGAGCAGGTGAAGCAGGACATCGAGCGCGACAAGATCCTGACCGCCGCGCAGGCGCTGGAGTACGGCATCGTGGACCAGGTGCTGGAGAGCCGGAAGGGCGTCCAGGCCACCACGGTCGAGCCGAAGTGATCGCCACCGTGTCCCGGGTGCTCCGGCACCCGGGGCGCGGTGCACGACACGCCAGGTCCGGTGGTGTCCGGCTGACACCGACCCGGGCCGTGGTGTGCAATGGTTCATCGGGTGTTCGCGGGCTGGTGGCCCGCGGTGTGGCGGAACGGCTCGATCGAGACTGACAACGGCGCGGCAGAGCGCACGGGAGGACGACAATGGCTCGCATCGGAGACGGCGCCGACCTGCTCAAGTGTTCGTTCTGCGGCAAGTCGCAGAAGCAGGTGAAGAAGCTCATCGCCGGCCCGGGCGTGTACATCTGCGACGAGTGCATCGAGCTGTGCAACGAGATCATGGAGGAGGAGCGCGCCGAGGCCTCCGAGCTGGGCATGACCGAGCTGCCCAAGCCGAAGGAGATCTTCGACTTCCTCGAGCAGTACATCGTCGGGCAGGAGCCGGCCAAGCGGTCGCTCGCCGTCGCGGTGTACAACCACTACAAGCGGATCCAGGCCGGCAACGTGAACGCCGCCTCCGGTGCGCTGAGCGTCGGCTCCGGCGACGACGCCGTCGAGATCGCCAAGTCCAACATCCTGCTGATCGGCCCCACCGGCTGTGGCAAGACCTACCTGGCGCAGACCCTGGCGAAGATGCTGAACGTGCCGTTCGCGCTCGCCGACGCCACGGCGCTGACCGAGGCCGGGTACGTCGGTGAGGACGTGGAGAACATCCTGCTCAAGCTGATCCAGGCCGCCGACTTCGACGTGAAGAAGGCCGAGACCGGGATCATCTACATCGACGAGATCGACAAGATCGCCCGCAAGGCGGAGAACCCGTCGATCACCCGTGACGTGTCCGGTGAGGGCGTGCAGCAGGCGCTGCTGAAGATCATCGAGGGCACCCAGGCGTCAGTGCCGCCGCAGGGCGGTCGCAAGCACCCGCACCAGGAGTTCATCCAGATCGACACCACCAACGTGCTGTTCATCGTCGCGGGTGCCTTCGCCGGGCTGGACGAGATCATCACCAGCCGCTCCGGCCGCAAGGGGATCGGCTTCGGCGCCCCGCTGCACTCGACGGAGGACAAGGACGTCTTCGGCGAGGTCATGCCGGAGGACCTGCTGAAGTTCGGTCTGATCCCGGAGTTCATCGGCCGTGTCCCGGTGATCACCACCGTGTCGCCGCTGGACCAGGAGGCGCTGGTGAAGATCCTCACCGAGCCGCGCAACGCCTTGGTCAAGCAGTACCAGCGGATGTTCGAGATCGACGGCGTGGAGCTGGAGTTCACCGAGGACGCCGTCGCCGCGATCGCCGACCAGGCGCTGCTGCGCGGCACCGGTGCCCGCGGCCTGCGCGCGATCATGGAGGAGGTCCTCCAGCAGGTGATGTTCGAGGTGCCGAGCCGCGACGACGTCGAGCGCGTGGTCGTCACCCGCGAGGTCGTGCTGGAGAACGTGAACCCGACGCTGGTGCCCCGCCAGGCACCCAAGCGCACCCCGCGGGAGAAGAGTGCCTGAGGTGTCCAGCCCCGCCACCGAGTCCGCGCCGGAAGCATCGACCGTGACCGATGCCGCCACCGTGGGATCCACTCCCGAGGCGCTGCCGCCCGAGCTGGCGCGGCTGCGCGGCAGCATCGACAACTTCGACGCCGCACTGATCCACATCCTGGCCGAGCGCTTCAAGGCGACCCGGCAGGTCGGCGCGCTGAAGGCCGAACTGGGGCTGCCCGCCTCCGACCCCGGCCGGGAGGCCCGCCAGGTGGCACGGTTGCGCGACCTGGCCCACGAGTCCGACCTCGACCCGGTGTTCGCGGAGAAGTTCCTCGCGTTCATCGTGGACGAGGTCATCCGGCACCACGAGGAGATCGCGGGCCGCTGACCCCCTGATCCCAGTGGCGGGTGACGCCGGGGTGTCAGAGGGTGGTGAGGGTCTTCACGGTCGGCCAGCGCAGGCGACGCCTCGGTGTGCCGACCCCACGGCTCGCACCTGGAGGTTGCCTTGGATCTGCACTGGCTGAAGCCGCTGCTCGGACGTCCCGGCCCGTTCATCACCGTCCTGCTCGACGCCACCCGCTCCGACGCGACCGGTGACGCGGAGGTCGCCGGTCGTTGGAAGTCCCTGCGCCGTGAGCTGGCGTCCGCCGGCGCATCGGACACGGTGCTCGACCTGATCGAGGAGCGGGTCACCCGGCCCGACGGTGTGGCGGGTCCGCACGGCCGGGTGGTGGTGGCCGATGCCGAGGAGATCGTGGTCGACCGCACCGTCAAGGAACCGCCGGCCCAGTCCAGTGCGGTCTACGACGCGGTGCCCGCGCTCGCCCCCGCGGTGCGGGCGGCGGATCAGGCCACCTCGTTCGTGCTGGTCGAGATCGACCGCCAGGGTGCGGACCTCACCTGGTCCGACGGGACCTCCGCCCGGCCGGAGCGCGAGGTGGTCGAGGGCGACCACGATGTGCTGCACAAGATCCGGGAGGGTGGCGGCTGGTCGCACCGGCGGCTGCAGACCCGCGCCGAGGACTCCTGGGAGCGCAACGCCGAGACGGTGGCCGCCGATCTGGACAAGCAGGTGGCCGAACGGCACCCGGAGATCGTGCTGGTCACCGGCGACGTCCGGGCGGTGGCGCTGCTGCGCGAGGCGGTCGGCCAGCAGGTGCGTGAGCTGCTGTTCGAGGTGCAGGGCGGGTCGCGCGCCGACGGGGTGAACCAGGCGGCCTTCGAGCAGCGGGTGTCGGAGGCGCTGTTCGCGCATCGTGCCCGCCGCCGTGAGGGTGTGATCGACCGGTTCCGCACCGCGCAGGGTCGGGGCGAGGCCGCCGTCACCTCGGTGGAGGACCTGGTGACGGTGCTCCAGCGCGGCCAGGTGGCCGAGCTGCTGATCCTGGACGACCTCACCCTGCCGGGCTCCGCGCTGACCGAGCGGACGCTGTCCGTGGGGCCGGAGCCGCTCCAGATCGCCGTGCGTCCCGGTGACCTGTCGGCGCTCGGTGCGCCGGAGGGGTCGGCGCGTCCGATGCCCGCCGACGCCGCTATCCTGCGGGCAGCCCTGGGGCAGGACGCCGGGCTCACCCTGGTGCCGGACGGCGCCGCCGATCTGGTCGACGGGGTCGGCGCGATCCTGCGCTGGGTGGACGAGTCGACGCCGAACGAGTCGGTGCCCAGCCAGTCCGCCGACCAGGGGCGACTGCGCGACGTGGTCTGACCGACCGGGCCCGGCCATCTCGCGCGTCCCGTGCGGGGTGGCCGGGTCGTAGCGGTGGCCTCGGGGCCGGGCTCAGCCGAAGAGTCCGGCCCCGAGGTACTCGTCGTCCACCAGTGACCCGTCGGTGCCGATCGCGGACACGCCCGGCGGCACCGCGAACAGCGCCGAGGACGTGTGCACCAGGTACTCGGCCATCAGGTCGTGCCGGGCGAGGGCCTGCTGCATCGGCACGTAGTGGGTGCGCGGGTCGCGGGTGAAGGCGATGAAGTACAACCCGGCGTCCAGTCGGCCCAGGGCATCGTTCCCGTCGGTGAAGTTGTAGCCCCGGCGGAGCATCCGGATCCCGCCGTTGCTGGTCGGGTGGGCGAGCTTCACATGGGAGTCCGGGTCGATCAGGCTCGCGCCGTCCCGTCCGGCTCGGCTGAAGTCCGGTTCGGTGAACTCCTCGCCGCCGGAGAGGGGTGCGCCGGTGCCCTTGGTGCGGCCGACCACCCGTTCCTGTTCCCGCAGGGTCGAGCGGTCCCAGGTCTCGATGGTCATCCGGATCCGGCGGCCGGTCAGGTAGCTGCCGCCGGTCATCCAGGCGGAGTCGGTGCTGTCGGCCTCGGCGTCCGCGGCCTGGACCCAGACATGCTCGGCCACCGCGTCGGCGTCCTCGGCCATGATGTTGGCGGTGCCGTCCTTGAAACCGAACAGATTGCGCGGGGTCTGCTGCGCGGTGGAGGTGGAGGAGGTGCGGCCGTAGCCGAGCTGTGCCCAGCGCAGCCGCGCGGTGCCGAAGGCGGCCCGGGACAGGTTGCGCACCGCGTGCACCGCCACCTGTGGGTCGTCGGCGCAGGCCTGCACGATCAGATCGCCGTCGCATCGGGCCGGGTCGAGGTCGTCACCCGGGAAGTGCGGCAGCGGCGCCAGGGCACCGGGCAGGCGATCGGCGATGCCGAAGCGGTCCGTCGCCCCGTCCGCCCCGACGAACAGCGACCGGCCGAAGCCGATGGTCAGGGTCAGCCCGGCGGCGGGGAGATCGGCCGCCTCGCCGGTGTCGTCCGGCGGTGCGTCGTAGCTGCCCTGCGCGAAGCCGAGCGGCCCGGCCGACAGTCCCTGGGTCAGCCGGGCGGCCATCGTGGTCCAGGCACGCAGCAGCGCCGTCAGGTCCTCGACGCTGTCCGTGGTCAGGTCGAAGGCAGCCAGGTACATCCGGTCCTGGGCCGGGGTGACGATGCCCGCCTGGTGCGCCCCGGCGAAGGGGTAGGTGCGCGCCTCGGCGGCGGTCGCGGTGTCCGGGGCGGAGGCCCGCCCGGCGAAGAACCCGCCACCGGCGGCGGCCGCGACCAGCCCGGCCGCCCCACCGCCGAGCAGCAGGGCGCGGCGACTGGGTCCGCTGCGCTCCGGTCGCTCGGGGCTGTCAGGCGTCGGTTGCTGCGGGGGCTGTTCAGGAGGCATCGGTGATCACCGCGGTGAGGTGGGACAGCGGCTCGCTCACGGCATCCACCGCCGCCGCGAGCTCGGCCACCTGGTCGGTGGTCAGCTGGTCGTAGGACACGAAGCCGGCGTCGATCGACCCGTACTGGGCCAGCAGGTCGTCCAGTGCGGCGAACCGGTCATCCAGCTGCTGCACCAGCTCCGGGTCCTCCTGCTCGGCGACGGGGCGCAGCACACCCAGCCCGACCTCGGCGCCGTCCAGGTTGGCGCGGAAGTCCCACAGGTCGGTGTGCGACCAGATCTCCTCCTCGCCGGTGACCTTGCCGGTGGCGACCTCGTCCAGCAGCTCCTTGGCGCCGTTGGAGATCTGGAACGCCTGGAAGCTGAAGTCGTCGGCGGTGACCCGGCTCTCCAGCTCACCGGTGAGCTCGACCAGCTGCGCGGCGGCCGCCTGGCGCTGCTCGGCGGTCAGCGGGGTGTACGCCTGACCGCCGTTGGCCGCCGCATCGGGCTGCCAGAGGTCCTTCTCGATGAAGTGCCAGCCGCTCCACTCGTCGCCCTCGGCCAGGTCGGCCTCCCGGGCGTCCAGCAGCGGGTCCAGGTCGCCGAAGGACTCGGCCACCGGCTCCACCCGCTCCCAGTGCGCGCGCACGCTGGCGTACAGCGACCGTGCGGTGTCGTCGTCACCGGCGGTGTAGGCGTCGGCGAACTGCTGGGTGCCGGTGACCAGGGAGCCGACCTGATCCTTGACGTAGGCCACGTAGTCGGTCTCGGCCTTCGCGAGCTGATCGGCGACCGCACCGGTGGGGCCGACGTCGGCGCCGGAGTCGGTGACGGTGAAGGCGGCGGTGATGCCGTCGCCGATCATGCCGGGCTTGCAGGCGGTGTAGTAGTCGCCGGCGGGCACCTGGACCACCAGGTCGCGGGTCAGACCCGGGCCGATGTTCTCCAGCTCGGAGACCACCCGCAGCTTGTCGTCGGCCAGCAGGTAGAACTCGGTCACGTCGTCACCGCTGTTGGTGATGGTGAAGGTGAGCTTGCCCGAGGGTGCCTCGGTGGCCGAGACGGTGCAGGCGTCGGCGGCGGAGTCGACGGTGATCGCGTCGGTGGCATCGGCCGGTGCGTTGTTGTCCACGCAGGCGGCCAGCGGCAGCACGAGGGCGCCCAGGGCGAGGGTGGGCAGGACGGCGCGGGTGGAACGGGTCATCGGTGCTCCGGAGGTCGGGAGTCGGGTGTGGGTGGGGGTGTCAGGCGGCGGGGGCGGTGACCCGCGGCGTCGGGGCCGGGCGACGGGTGCCCGGGCCCCAGACCTGACGGACGTACAGCACGCCGACCGGCACCAGGTAGGCGCACCAGGCGCCGACCTCCAGCCAGGTGGGCGCGGGGGAGAAGGTGAACAGGCCGGCGAGCAGGGTGCCGTACCAGCTGGACGGCGGGACGATCGCGGAGATGTCGTAGGCGATCGCGCCGAGGCCGGGCAGGATCCCGGCCTCCTGCAGGTCGTGCACGCCGTAGGCGACGACCCCGGCGGCGACCACGACCAGCAGGGCGCCGGTCCAGGAGAAGAACACCCCGAGGTTGAGCCGCACCGCCCCGCGGTACACCGCCCAGCCGAGGACCACGGCGATCGCGATGCCGATCAGGGCGCCGATCAGCGGCCCGGCGACGGTGGCGGACGCCCGCGCCCCGGCCCACAGGAACAGCGCCGTCTCCAGGCCCTCACGGCCGACGGCGAGCAGCGCGACCACGAAGACGGCACGGCGTCCGGCGATCAGCGCCTGGTCGAGCTTGCCCTCCAGGTCGGCCTTGAGGTGCCGGGCGGTGCGGGACATCCACAGGATCATCCAGGTGAGCAGCCCGGCGGCGACCAGCGACAGTGAGCCGCCGATCGCCTCCTGCGCCTCGAAGGTCAGGCCCCTGGGTCCGAAGGTGAGCACGGCGCCGAAGCCGAGCGAGACGACGACGGCGGTGCCGACCCCGGCCCAGAGCATCGGCACCAGGTCACGTCGACCGGTGCGCACCAGGTAGGCCAGCAGGATGCCGACCACCAGTGATGCTTCCAGGCCCTCGCGCAGGCCGATCAAGACGTTCGCGATCACGCGTTGCTCCCCAAGGTATGCCTTACCTAACCGCGGGAACTGTAGCGCTGCTCGACCCGTTGAGGAACCACCGGCCGTCAGATGAGCGTCAGTGCGAGCCGCCGGCCGCCTTCTCCTCGGCGGTGCGGGTGTCGGTGTAGAGCGCCTCGACCTCGGCGGCGAAGTCCTGCAGCACCAGGGCGCGCTTCACCTTCAACGAGGGGGTGAGGTAGCCGTTCTCCTCGGTGAAGTCCGAGGTCAGCACGCGGATCTTCTTGATCGCCTCCGCACGGGAGACCGCCTCGTTCGCCCGCTCGGCCGCCCGGTCCAGCGCCGCGAGGACCTCCGGGTGCCGGGCGGCGGTGCGCACGTCCATCGGCGGCAGGCCGTGCATGGACAACCACCCGGGGAGCATCTCCTGGTCGAGGGTGACCAGGGCGCCGATGAACGGCTTGCCGTCGCCGACCACCACGACCTGGGACACCAGCGGGTGGCCCCGGAACCGGTCCTCCAGCACCGCCGGGGCCACGTTCTTGCCACCGGCGGTGACGATGATCTCCTTGGCGCGGCCGGTGATCCGCAGGTAGCCGTCGTCGTCCAGCGACCCGAGGTCGCCGGTCGCGAACCAACCGTCCTGCAGCGCCTCGGCGGTGGCCTCCGGGTTGTCGTGGTAGCCGCGGAAGACGTGCGGACCCTTCGCCCAGATCTGGCCCTGGTCGTCCACCCGCAGCGTCGTGCCGGGGTAGGCCGGGCCGACGGTGCCGATCTTGATCAGCTCGGGGGTGTTCACCGCGCTCGGGGCGGTGGTCTCGGTCAGGCCGTAGCCCTCCAGGATCACGACGCCCATGCCCCGGTAGTAGTGACCCAGCCGCTCGCCCAGCGGCGCGCCACCGGAGATCGCGTACTTCAGCGAGCCGCCCATCGCCGCGCGCAGCTTGCGCAGCACCAGCGCGCTGGCCACCGCATAGGCCGCCTTGAGCTGCGCCGACGGACCGGCAGGGGTGTCCAGTGCCCGGGAGTAGGTGATCGACACCTTGGCCGCCCACCGGAACATCTTCAGCGTGAAGCCGGAACCGGCCTTCTGCTCGGCGGAGTTGTAGACCTTCTCGAACACCCGCGGCACGCCGAGGATGAAGGTCGGCCGGAACGAGGCGAAGTCGGCGAGCAGGGTCCGGGTGCTCGGCGCATGGCCCAGCACGGCGCCGGACTCGATGCCGATCATCTGGATGAACCGGGCGAAGACGTGCGCCAGCGGCAGGAACAGCAGGGTGCGGTCACCGGGCTTGGCGACCACCTCGCCCAGGCGGGCCACCCCGTTGCGGATGTTGTCGACGAAGTTGCCGTGGGACAGCTCCACACCCTTCGGCCGCCCGGTGGTGCCGGAGGTGTAGATGATCGTGGCGACGTCGTCCGCGGCCGCCAGTGCCCGACGGCGCTCGATCTCCGCGTCGGCCACCCCGGTGCCCCGGTGGATCAGCCGCCCGATGGCGTCGTCGTCGATCACGAAGACCTCGCCCAGCTCGGGCACCTCGGCCCGCACCTGCTCGACCAGGGCGGCATGCGCCGCGGACTCGACCACCGCGAGCTTCGCCCCGGAGTTCGCCAGGATCCACTGCACCTGCTGCGCGGAGGAGGTCTCGTAGACCGGCACTCCGACACCCCCGGCGAACCAGACGGCGAAGTCGGTCAGCGTCCACTCGTAGCGGGTGCGGGACATGATCGCGACCCGCTCGCCCGGCTGCAGCCCCTGCGCCACCAGACCCTTGGCCAAGGCGGTGACCTCATGCACGAAGCCGCGCACGGTGACCGGCTGCCAGGAGCCGCCCAGGCCGGTGCTGCGCTCGATCAGCACCCCGTGCGGGTCGCGGGCCAGGCGGCCGAGCAGCAGACCCGGCACATTGAGGCGCGGGTCGTGCGGGACGGGGGTCTCGGCGCTGAACTCGCGCATCAGTGCTCCAGATCGCAGGTCGAAAGGTCGGCCACCGATGCTATCGGCCGTCAGCGACCAGCGGCGTGGGTCGGGTCCAGGACGCGCTGCAGGAAGGCCTGGGTGCGCGCCTCCCGCGGCGCACCGATCACCTGGTCCGCCGGGCCTTCCTCGACCACGACGCCACCGTCCATGAACACCACCCGGTCGCCGACGTCCCGGGCGAAGGCCATCTCGTGGGTGACCACGATCATGGTCATCCCGGCGTCGGCCAGATCGCGCATCACCGCGAGCACGTCACCGACCAGCTCCGGGTCCAGCGCGGAGGTCGGCTCGTCGAAGAGCATCAGCTGCGGGTCCATCGACAGCGCCCGGGCGATCGCCACCCGCTGCTGCTGACCGCCGGACAGCTGCGCGGGCATCGCCTCGGCCCGGTCGGCCAGACCCACCCGGGCCAGGTTCTCCCGGGCGATCCGCTCCGCCTCGTCCTTCGACCGCTTGAGCACCTGGCGCTGGGCCATCGTGCAGTTGTCCAGCACGGTGCGGTGCGCGAACAGGTTGAACTGCTGGAAGACCATGCCGACGTGGGTGCGCACCCGGTCGATGTCGACGTCCGGGTCGGTGACGTCCACGCCCAGGACGTCGATCCGGCCGGCGGTGGGCTGTTCGAGCAGGTTCACGCAGCGCAGCAGGGTCGACTTGCCGGAGCCGGAGGGCCCGACCACACAGACCACCTCGCCCTGGGCCACCTCCAGGTCGATGCCGGTGAGCACCTCGCGGTCGCCGAACGACTTGTGCAGATCCTTGATCCGGACGACGGACATCAGCGGCTCCTCACGCCTCGACGCTCCAGGTACCGGGCGAGCTGGCCCAGCGGCAGGGTGATCAGCAGGTAGCAGGCGCCGACCAGGAACAGCGGCGTGAAACCGCCGGCCGCGGTGTTCAGTGCCTCGCGCCCCACCTTGGTCAGGTCGTACTCGTTCACTGCCATGCCCAGGATGAACACCAGCGAGGTGTCCTTGGTCAGCAGGATGAACTCGTTGGTCATCGGCGGAAGCACGATCCTAAATGCCTGCGGGATCACTACGGTGAGCAGGGTGCGGGTATGCGACATACCGAGGGACCGTGCGGCCTCGATCTGACCGCGGGGGACCGCCTGCAGCCCGGCACGCAGCGTCTCGGCGACGTAGGCGGCGGACACGATGCCGAGCGCCACCGCCAACTTGCCGGTCAGGGAGCTGATGCCACCACCGAATGCGATCGGGAGCGCGTAGCCGATGCCGATGACCACCAGGAGCGCGGGAATCCCGCGGAAGAACTCGATGTAGATCGTGGCTATCCATCGATTGATTGCCACCGACGACATGCGCATCAGGGCGAGGAGCGTGCCCAAGCTCAGGCCCACCGCGAAGCCGGCGGCGGTGTACCGCACGGTGTTGAGGAATGCCTGGGGGATCTTCGGGAGTACCTCGCGGGCGGCGTCCGGATTGAAGAACGCGTCACCGACCTTCGACCAATCGACCAGGGCGGCGACGACGATCACCACGGCGATCAGCACCACGTACTGCACGAGCTGCGTCACGCGGGCCCGACGGCGCGGGGACCAGCGCCGAGTGCTCGTTGAGGCGAGTTGGTCCGGCGGTTGAGGCGCGGGCGCGGAGCCGGTCATCTCAGTTGTCGGCGCTCGACGAGGCCGTGGCGCTCGGGTCGGCATCCACGGGCGCGGTGCCGATGTACTGGGTGTACAGATCGTCATAGGTGCCGTCCGAGTGGATCCGCGCCAGCGTCTCGTTCACCTGGTCCAGCAGTGCGGTGTTGCCCTGCTTGACGCCCAGGCCGTACTGCTCTCCGGTGGAGAAGGTCGCGGTCAGCTCCAGGCCGTCTGAGGCGAAGGGGCCCAGCACGACGACGTCGTTGATCACGGCATCGACCTGACCGGTCTTCAGCGCCTGGATCTGCAGACCGAGGTCTTCGAACTGCACGGTGTTCAAGCCCTGCTCCTGTGCCCAGGTCTCCCCGGTGGTGGCCTGCTGGACGGCAACGGTCTTGCCCTGCAATGCCTCGACCGAGTCCAGATCGGAACCCTCGGGGACCAGCAGGCCCTGGTTGGCGTCGAAGTACGAGTCGGAGAAGTCGATCTTCGCCTGACGCTCGGGGGTCATCGTGATGCCGGAGGCGACGATGTCGCAGTTGCCCGTGTTGAGGTCCGCGCCGGACTGCAGACCCTCGAACGGAGTGGCCTTCACGACCAGCTTCACGTCGAGATCCTTGGCCACCTCGCCAACGATCGCCGGGTCGAAGCCGGTGATCTCGCCGCCGTCTTCGTACTCGAACGGCTCGAACGGCGGGTTGGTGCACATGGTCAGCTGCCCGGAGTTCACCAGCTCGACCCCACCGGTGGCGTCACCGGCGGAGGTGTCGTCACCGCTGGAGCAGGCGGCGAGCAGTAGGGCCGCGCTGGCGGCGAGGGGCAGCAGGGCGGTGCGGGTGCGCATGGGATCTCCTCAGAGCGTCAGGAACTGGAAAACCATACAGGTGTGACGATAGATATGCATAAACCGGGGATGAGCTGCCGAACGACGACGGGCCCGCCACCCCACGATGAGGGTGACGGGCCCGTCCGGCCAGTGCTGCGACTCAGACTCAGGCGGTCGGCTTCTGCTTCGGCTCCGGCGGCAGCAGCTCGGCGTCCTTGGCGACCACGGTGGCGTCCGCCGTGTCGGCGACCTCCACCAGGTCCAGGGTGCCGGTGGCGCGGCCGGCGGCGCGGATGTCGCCGAGGGCGACGGTGACGCCGGGGAGCAGCGCGGTCGGCACCTCCAGGGTGGCGGAGGTGATCTCGGCGCGCATGGACAGCTTGGCCTCGGACTTCACCTTGCGCAGGGCCGCCAGTCCGGCACCGGCGGCGGCGACCACGGCCGGGTCGGCGTCACCGGCGGCGGTGCGCAGGCCCTCGGAGGTCGGCCAGGGTGCGCGGTGCACCGTGCCCTCGCGCCACCAGGACCAGACCTCCTCGGTGGCGAAGGGCAGCACCGGGGCGAACAGCCGCAGCAGCACGTCCAGCGCCAGGCCGAGGGCCGCCCGGGCGGAGGCGGTCTCGGCGGTCACCTCGGACGACTCGGCACCGGCGCCGTAGGCACGGTCCTTGACCAGTTCCAGGTAGTCGTCGCAGAACGTCCAGAAGAACGTCTCGGTGAGCTCCAGCGCCCGGGTGTGGTCGTAGGACTCCAGTGCCGCGGTGGCCTTGTCGACCACGTCGGCGAGTCCGGCGAGCATCGCCCGGTCCAGGGTCTCGGTGACCAGTGCCGGGTCGAGGGCGTCCGCCCCCTGCTCGGCGCCGCCGAAGGACAGCGCGAACTTCGAGGCGTTGAGCACCTTGATCGCCAGGCGGCGGCCGATCTTCATCTGGCCGACCTCGAAGGCGGCGTCGGTGCCCAGCCGGGCCGAGGCGGCCCAGTACCGGACGGCGTCCGAGCCGTGCTCCTCGAGCAGGCCCATCGGGGTCACGACATTGCCCTTGGACTTGGACATCTTCTTGTGGTCCGGGTCCAGGATCCAGCCGCTGATCGCGGCGTCCTGCCACGGCAGGGTGCCGAACTCCAGGTGCGAGCGCACCACGGTGCTGAACAGCCAGGTGCGGATGATGTCCTGGCCCTGCGGGCGCAGGTCCATCGGGAACACCCGGGAGAACAGGTCGGGGTCGGAACGCCAGCCACCGGCGATCTGCGGGGTGAGCGAGCTGGTGGCCCAGGTGTCCATGATGTCGGGGTCGGCGATGAAGCCACCCGGCACGCCGCGCTGGTCGGCCGTGTAGCCGTCCGGCACGTCGGAGGACGGGTCGATCGGCAGCTGGTCCTCGGACGGCAGGATCGGGTGGTCGTGATCGGTCTCGCCCTCGGCGGTCACCGGGTACCAGACCGGGAACGGCACGCCGAAGAACCGCTGGCGGGAGATCAGCCAGTCACCGTTCAGGCCGCCGACCCAGTTCTGGTAGCGCACCCGCATGAAGTCCGGGTGGAAGCCCAGCTCGCCGCCCCGGGCGAGGAGCTCCTCGCGCAGATCGGCGTCGCGGCCACCGTTGCGGAGGTACCACTGCCGGCTGGTGACGATCTCCAGCGGCTTGTCGCCCTTCTCGAAGAAGTTCGCCTTGCGCTGGGTGGTCTGCGGCTCGCCGTCCAGGTCGCCGGACTCGCGCAGCCCGGCCACGACCAGCTCGCGGGCGGAGAAGGTGGTCTTCCCGGCCAGCTCGGCGTACAGCGCACGACCGGACTCGTCGGTGATCCACTCCGGCACCTCGCGCAGCAGGCGGCCGTCGCGGCCGATCACCGAGCGGGTGGGCAGGTTTAGCTCGCGCCACCACTGCACGTCGGTCAGGTCGCCGAAGGTGCAGCACATCGCGATGCCCGCGCCCTTGTCCGGCTCGGCGGCCCGGTGCGCCAGCACCGGCACCTCGACGCCGAACAGCGGGGAGGTGACGGTGGTGCCGAACAGGTGCTGGTAGCGCTCGTCGTCCGGGTGGGCGATCAGGGCGACGCAGGCGGGCAGCAGCTCGGGGCGGGTGGTCTCGATCTGCACGGTGCCGACGGCGCCGTCGGTGCTCCCGGCGCGATGGAAGTTCACCTTGTGGAACGCACCCGGGTAGTCGCGGGCTTCCAGCTCGGCCTGGGCGACGGCGGTCTGGAACGTGACGTCCCAGAGTCCCGGGGCCTCGGCCTGGTACGCCTCACCGCGGGCGAGGTTGCGCAGGAACGCCTGCTGGGCGACGGCGCGGGCCTCGCCGGAGATGGTCTGGTACGTGCGGGTCCAGTCCACCGACAGGCCCAGTCGGCGCCACAGCGCCTCGAACTGCTGCTCGTCCTCGACCGTCAGCCGCTCGCACAGCTCGACGAAGTTCTTCCGGCTGATCGGCACCTGGTCGGCGGCCTTGACGCTCTTGCCCTCACCACCCACGTGCGGGGGAGTGAAGTCGGGGTCGTAGGGCAGCGACGGGTCGCAGCGCACCCCGAAGTAGTTCTGCACCCGGCGCTCGGTCGGCAGGCCGTTGTCGTCCCAGCCCATCGGGTAGAACACCTCGGCGCCGCGCATCCGGCGGTAGCGGGCCACGACGTCGGTGTGGGTGTAGCTGAAGACGTGACCGACGTGCAGCGAGCCGGAGACGGTCGGCGGCGGGGTGTCGATCGAGTACACCTGCTCGCGGGTCGCGGTCCGGTCGAAGGCGTAGGTGCCCTGCTCGGTCCAGGCGCCGTCCCAGCGCTCCTCGACACCGTCCAGCGATACCCGGTCCGGTACCTCGCGGCTGGCTCGCACGCCGGTGAGGGGACGGGACTCGGGGATGTTCTGGTCGGTCATGGTGCTCATCTTTCCAGACGGGCCGGGGCGGTTCGTCCTCACTCCGGCAGGCGGGCGTCCTGGGACTCGGGGGCGGTGTTCATCGGTCCGGTGGTCACCGCGGCCGGGCGCAGGGTGCGGATGTCCCAGTCCGAGCGGCGGGCCAGCACCAGGCCGACCACGACGGCGCCCAGCAGCGGCCCGGTCCCGGCGGCGATCATGCCGACCCGCGGCCCCAGGTGCTCGCACACCCAGCCGATCAGGGTGCCGGAGATCCCCTGCGCCCCCAGGCCGGTCAGGATGTACAGCGCCATCACCCGGCCGCGCAGGTGCGGGGCCACCGTGGTCTGCACCAGGGTGTTCGAGCTGGTCAGGTAGAGGATGGTGCACAGGCCCATCCCGATCAGGGCGACGACGAACACCGGGCGGGACGGCGCGGCGGCGGCGATCAGCTGGATGGTGCCGATCGCGCCGGCCAGCAGCACCAGGTTCAGCAGTCGGCCGCCCTTGCGGCGACCCGCCAGCAGCGCACCGGTCAGCGCGCCGACCGCGAGCATCGAGTTCAGCAGCGCGTAGCCACCGGCGTCCGAGTCGAAGACCCCGTCCGCCCAGGCGGCGAGCACGGTGGCCATGTTCACCCCGGTGACGGACACGAAGCCGAGCAGGACGGTGGCCCACATGATCCGGGGACTGGTGCGGGCGTAGGCCAGGCCCTCGCGCAGCTGACCCTTGGCGCGCGGCACGGCGGGGGTGGCGGTCAGCTCGGCCGGCCGCATCGCGATCAGCAGGCCGACCGCGATCAGGCAGGCCACGGCGTTCAGCTCGAAGGTCCAGCCCTGGCCGACCAGCTTGATCAGCACACCGGCGACCGCCGGGCCGAGCAGGGCGCCGAGCTGGAACACCGCGGAGTTGATGCTGATCGCCTGCCGCAGGTGAGCCGGACCGGCGACCTCGTGCACGAACGCCTGCCGTGCCGGGTTGTCGAAGGCGGTCGCGAGCCCACCGACGAACGCGCCGAGCAGCACGTGCCAGGCCTGGACGTGGCCGGTCAGCACCAGCACACCGATGGCCAGGGCCGACAGGCCGAACACGGTCTGGGTGACCATCAGCAGTCGTCGACGGGGGAAGCGGTCCGCCAGGACGCCGCCGACCAGCCCCAGCGCCAGCACCGGGAGCAACTGGAGGGAGACGGTGAGGCCGACCATCGCCGCCGACCCGGTCAGGGTGAGCACCAGCCAGTCCTGCGCCACCCGGGCAGCCCAGCCGAAGGTGTTGGTCAGCACCTGGGAGATGACGTACAGCCGGAAGTTGCGCACTCGCAGCGCCGCCCGCAACGAACTCTGCTGGGCGCCGGGGAGGGCGGGGGCCGGGGTGCGGCGGTGCGGCAGGAACCGGGGCACGGTGTACCGGATGCGCGCGGCGGTGCGCTGCGTCTGCGAGCCGCGGGTCGAGGTCGGTCGGGTCTTGGTCGGGGACACGGGACGGCGGCTGGCCGAGGGCACAGAACTTCCTCAGAAAGACATCGGGTGGGAGTCCTGCCACCGTACGCCGGATCGAGGGATGTTTCGCCTGGTTGCGAGCAAGATCACCACCGGTGTGACTACTCTCTGGCCGATTGTCCGAATTCTGCCCCGAGGAGCACCCATGGCCGTCGTCGACTACTTCATCACCGGACCGCACGACGCGGGCAAGGCCCTGCTGCGCGACGCGCTCGCTCGCCAGGGCTTCGCCGTCGAGGCGGAGCTGCCGAACGGTGGCTGGACGGTGGGTCGGGGCAGCAAGGCGAAGACGTTCTGGCTCGGCGCCTTCGCCGGGAAGGCGTCCCAGCGGCTCACGTTCACGGTCGGCTTCTTCGAGCACCAGGGCAACCTGGTCGCCCGGCTGGAGCGGGAGAGCGGCAACGGGATGATGGCCGGTGCCGTCGGTGTTGCCCGGTCGAACGAGATCTTCGAGACCACGGTGGGTGCCGTCGGTCACGACCTGCACACCGCGGGCGTGCTGGCCGGGAGCACCCGCGCGTAGGCTCGCAGGAACGGTTGGATCGCGAGGAGGACGTTCGTGGCTGAGGGCTTGCAGGTCGGGTACGCGGCAATGCTGGAGCAGTTCCACCCGACCGAGGCGGTGGAGCTGTCGGCCTATGCCGAGCAGCACGGCTTCCTCGGCACGATGGCGGCCGACCACTTCCAGCCCTGGGTGCCGCAGCAGGGGCAGTCGGCGTTCGTCTGGAACGTGCTGACCGCCCTGGGTGAGCGCACGACGGGTGACCTCGGCCCCGGGGTGACGGCGCCGACCTTCCGCTGGCACCCGGCGATGGTGGCGCAGGCGTCGGCGACCCTGGCGGCGATGTACCCCGGTCGGCACTGGCTCGGACTGGGTTCCGGCGAGGCGCTGAACGAGCACATCGTGGCCGGGTACTGGCCGGAGGCCCCGGAGCGGATCAACCGGATGTTCGAGGCGATCGACATCATCAAGAAGCTGTTCGCCGCCTCCCTCGCCGGCAAGGACGTCAAGCACTCCGGCCAGTTCTACAAGCTGGAGTCCACCCGGCTGTGGACCATGCCGGAGGTCGCACCGGAGATCCTGGTCGCCACCGCCGGCCCGGTCACCGCCAAGCGGGCCGGCAAGCACGCCGACGGCCTGATCACGGTGGGCGCTCCGTTGGAGAAGATCAGCGGGCTGTTCGGGAAGTTCGACGAGGGGGTCCGGGAATCCGGCCGTGACCCGCAGGAGCTGCCCAAGGTGCTGCAGCTGCACCTGTCCTGGGCGGAGACCGACGAGCAGGCCATGACGAACGCGATGACCGAATGGCCGAACGGCGGGATGAAGTTCCCCAAGGGCGACATCCGCTCGCCCTTCGACTTCGCGCAGATGGCCAAGCTGGTCCGCCCCGAGGACTTCGAGGGCCGGATGGTCATCTCGGCCGACCCCGATGTGCACCGCGCCGAGATCCAGAAGTACGTCGACCTCGGCTTCGACCGGATCTACCTGCACAACGTCGGACGCAACCAGCGGGAGTGGATCGAGGTCTTCGGCCGCGAGGTGCTGCCGAAGCTCACCCGGTGACCGGGGCCCTGTCGGCCTGGGCACCGGACGGTCTGGGCGAGGTCGCACCCGGTGACGACCTCGGCGCGCTGCTCGGTGACCTGCTGACCGATCGGACCCCGCTGGCCGACGGAGACATCGTCGTGGTGACCAGCAAGATCGTGTCCAAGGCCGAGGGGCGGATCGTCGCCGCCACCGACCGGGAGGACGCGATCACCGCCGAGACGGTCCGGGTGGTCGCCAGCCGGGCCCATCCCGGCGGGATCACCCGGATCGTGGAGAACCGGCTCGGGCTGGTGATGGCGGCCGCCGGGGTGGACGCCTCCAACACCGCCGAGGGGACGGTGCTGCTGCTGCCGGTCGACCCGGATGCCACCGCCCGCGCTCTGCGCGCGGCACTCACCGAGCGGTTCGGCGTCCGGCTGGGCGTGCTCATCACCGACACCGCAGGTCGTCCCTGGCGTCAGGGGCAGACCGACATCGCGATCGGTGCCGCCGGGGTCCGGGTGCTGGACGACCTACGCGGCAGCACCGACACCCACGGCCGACGGCTGGAGGTGTCGATGGCGGCGCTCGCGGACGAGATCGCCGCCGCCGCCGAGCTGGTCAAGGGCAAGGCGACCGGGCGGCCGGTGGCGGTGGTGCGCGGCATGGGCCACGCGGTCACCGAGGACGACGGTCCGGGCGCTCGGGTGCTGGTCCGGGTCGGGCCGGAGGACATGTTCCGCGAGGGGACAGTCGAGGCCTACACCCGGGGGTACGCGGACGGGGCGGCGGGGGTCGAGGCGCGGCCGTAGCCGGGCTTCCCGGCTCTGGCGGACCGGCACGACCCGTTAGCGGGTCGAGGTCCGCCTCGACGTCGCGAGACGCCGTCCCGGTGGCGTTCGGGTCCTTCTGGTCGAGCGACGCGGCGACTGAGGGTCGCAGCCTCAGCCCTGGCCCGCGATCTGCGCCGACTGGCCGGTGGCACCCGGCTGCCCCCCGGGGATCGGCTCGACGATCACGGCGGTGCCGTAGGCGCACACCTCGGAGAACTGGCCGATCGAGTCGGTGTCGAAGCGCATGGCCACGATGGCGTTCGCGCCGCGCTGGGTCGCCTCGTCGGTCATCCGGCGCATCACCTCGTGCCGGGACTCGTACATGATCTGGGTGTACTCCGGGATCTCACCGCCGCCGATGGCGCGGAAGCCGGCGGTGAAGCTCTGGCCGAAGTTGGTCGACCGCACGGTCAGGCCCATCACCTCACCGAGCACCGCCTGGATGCGGTAGCCCGGAACCTCGTTGCTGGTCACGATGATCATGCTGACGCCTTCTTCGTGGCGGCCATCGCCGCCTGCTTGGTGGCCCGGACCCGACCGAGCGACTCCTGGTCGGTGACATCCGCGATGGAACGGAACTGGTCGTCACCGTAGTCGCCCGCCGCCTCGCGCCACCCGGTCGGCTGCACGCCACGCTGCTTGCCGAGCAGGGCCAGGAAGATCCGCGCCTTCTGGTCGCCGAACCCCGGCAGCGCCTTCAGCCGCTTCAGCACCGTGTGGGCATCCGGGTCGCCCTCGGTCCACAGCCGGGTGACGTCGCCGTCGTAGTCCTCGACCACGGCCCGGGCCACCGCCTGGATCCGACCGGCCATCGACCCCGGGTAGCGGTGCACCGCCGGGGGTGTGGCGCACAGCGCGGCGAACGCGTCGGGATCGGCGTCGGCGACCCGGTGCACGTCCAGGCCGTGCATCCGGTCGGCGATCTTGGCCGGTCCGGCGAAGGCGGTCTCCATCGCGACCTGCTGGTCCAGGAGCATGCCGAGCAGCAGGGCGAACGGGTCGGTGTCCAGCAGGGTGTCGGCGGCGGGATCGCCGGTCATCCACAGGGGCATGGGCTCATCCTCGCACCGCCGCCGTCCGACCGGTGGGTGCAGGGGACGGCGCCGCCTAAGCTCGCCCCGTGTCGAGTCGTCGCTGGGTGGTCGTGGTCCCCGTGAAGGAGGCCACCCGGGGCAAGACCCGGTTGGCGGATGTGCTGGAACCGGGTGCCCGTGCCGCGTTGGTCCGGGCGATGGCGCTGGACACCGTGGAGGCGGTCGCCGGGTGCGCGGCGGTGGCGCGGGTGCTGGTGGTGACCGGTGACCCGGTGGTCCCCGCGTCGGCTGGGCGGCTGCCCCGGGTCGGGGTGCTGGCCGAGCCACCGGGGCAGGTGGGCGACACCGGGTGGGCGGCGCTGGACCGGGCGGCGGCGGCCGGGGTGCGACGGGCGCGGGGCGAGGCGCCGGGCGCGCCGTGCGCCGTCCTGCTGGGTGATCTGCCCGGGCTGGACCCTGCGGAGTTGGCGGTGGCGCTGGCTGCCGCGGCGTCGGCGGGCGAGGGGTCGGGCCGGGCGATGCTCGCGGACGCGGAGGGCAGCGGGACGACGCTGCTGGCGGTCGGCTCCGGGGTCGGCTTCGATTCCCGGTTCGGCGCCGGGTCCGCGGCGGCGCACCAGGAGCTCGGCTACCGGCCGCTCGACCTGGACCTGCCCACCCTGCGGCAGGACGTGGATGTGCCCGCCGACCTGGCCCGGGTGATCGAGCGACGCGTCGGCGGCCGGACCCAGGCGCTGCTGGACCGGCTCGCCCCGCTGCCAATTCCGTGGTCCGGCACCGGGGGCGTGTCCTAGCGTCGGGGCATGACCTCCGCCATCGCCGCCGCCCTGGACGCCGCCGCCCTCGACTCCGGCTTCAGCGGGGTGATCCGGGTCGACCACGACGGGGAGACCTTCGCCCGCGGGTACGGACTGGCGGACCGGGCGCACCGGATCGAGGCCACCGCCGAGCACCGGTTCGGGGTCGCCAGCATCGCGAAGGGCTTCACGGCGCTCGCGGTCGGGGCGCTGGTCGACGACGGGCGGATCGGGCTCGACGACCCGGTGCGGCCGGTGCTCGGCACCGACCTGCCGCTGGTGGACGACCGGGTGACGGTGGGGCAGCTGCTCGCGCACCGGTCGGGGATCGGTGACTACCTGGACGAGTCGGAGGGGGAGATCACCGACTACGTGCTGGACCTGCCGGTGCACCGGCTGGACAGCACGGAGGCATTCCTCCCGGTGTTGGACGGTCGGCCGCAGCAGGAGTCGCCGGGGGAGGCGTTCCGGTACAACAACGCGGGCTTCGTGCTGCTGGCGCTGGTGGTCGAGCGGGTGACCGGGATGCCGTTCCAGGACTGGGTGGCGGAGCGGGTGTTCCGGCCGGCGGGCATGACCGCGACCGGGTACCCCCGCACGGACGAGCCGACGGGCGACGTGGCGCCGGGCTACCTGGACCAGGACGGGTCGCGCACCAACGTGCTGCACCTGCCGGTGCGGGGCAGCGGGGACGGTGGGGCGGTGACCACGGCGGCGGATCTGGCGGCGTTCTGGTCGGCGGTGGTCGGTGGCCGGATCGTGTCGGCGCAGACCCTGGCGGCGCTGACGACGCCGGTGAGCGACGTGCCGGACGAGGGGCTGCGGTATGGGCGCGGGTTCTGGCTGGGCGAGCAGTCGGACACGGTGCTGCTGGAGGGCTACGACGCGGGGGTATCGGCGCGGACCTGGCACCGGCCGAGCACCGGGGTCACCGGCACGGTGATCGCCAACTGGTCGGACGGGGCGTGGCCGGTGTTGCAGGCGATCGACTGGGAGTGAATGGCGGGTCCAGGGATGCCGGCGATGCTGGCTCACTCGCCGCGGGGGGCACCGCCACGTCAGCATTCGACGCTTGTCGTCGGGAGCGCGTGGGTGCATATCGCCACATATCGCTCGAGAGGGCGCCCGCGGTCACTGATGGGTCGCGGTGAATGTCAGTGGTGATGTGGATACTTCACCTGCAGCCGCAGTTCGACGGCCCATCGGCAGGAGGAACGAGTGTCCACTATCAATGTCAACGACGTTCACGGATCTTTCAACGGCTCGGGTGGGGCCGTCATCGGGGACGGCAACACCGTGATCGTCGGAGCGCGGGACGGCGACGACCGGCTTGTCGACGTGAAGCTCGAGCGTGTCCGTCCGTCGGTGATCAGCCGGACCAGCTCAGGGTGGGTTGCCGCTGTTGCGGCTGCACTGACTGCCCTCACCGGCGTCTATACGGCGCTGACGTCCCCAGCGGCTCAGCCGGTCACCGTTGGTGCCACAGAGGTCACCGTCAACTGGTGGGGCTCAGCGGTGACGCTGGGCCTGGGGCTGCTCGGTTGGGCAGCGCTGACGTTCTGGAAGCGACGTCGACATTTCCTGCCGAAGATCAGCCGACGCGGATCGCTGATGCGTTCGCTCATCCCGGCCGACTTCACGTCCGGGCGATATGTCCGGGCAAAGGCATCAGCGCAATGCAGCGCGTGCCGCCAGGCTCATCGGGACAATTGGGCGCCGATCCGACGTGACAAGCACGGCGTGTACTACCGGTGCAAGCTCAAGCACCGCCAGCGGTTCAACGAGCACAGCCTGAGCGCGTGACGGCCGGTCCGACGGGGGGCGTGCTGCGGCGTGCCAGCCCTCCGGGGTACGACGCCGTACCGCGCGCTGGGCGTCGCGGCCGCCGGGTGCGCGGCTGAACGGCCACCCGTCACGCGGCCGCTCAGCGACCCGCCAGCGCCAGCAGCTCCGCCGCGATCCGGGCCGCGGCCGGGACGTCCACCATCAGCGTGTCGGTCGCCGCCGTGCGCCAGCCGTCGGCCGCCAGCGCCTCGGCCGCGTCCTTGTCCGCGGTGTCCACCAGCCAGCCGTCCAGGATCCCGGCCGCCGACCTCGCCCCGTCGGTCCGGACATCGGTGGTCGCCGTCCCGGTGGTATGGGCGTCGCTGGTCGCCGTTTCGTCGGTGGGGACGCCGCTGGTCGTCGTTCCGTCGGACCGGAGTCCGTAGTGCCGGGCCACCGCCTCCGCCGTCGCCGCCACCCCGATGGTCGCCAGGCACTCGGCCGCCATGCCGCGGACCGGTGCGCCGCCGATGATCGGGGAGATGCCCACCACCGGGGCGGCGGTCTCGGCGAGCGCGTCGCGGATGCCGGGCACCGCGAGGATCGTGCCGACCGACACCACCGGGTTGGACGGCGGCAGCAGCACGGCGTCGGCGGTGGCGATCGCCGCCAGGACGCCGGGTGCCGGTTCCGCCGACTCCAGCCCGACCTGGACGAACCGGCGGGCGGGCAGCGCCGCACGGTGCCGGACCCACCACTCCTCGAAGTGGATCAGCCCGCCGTCGACCTCGACATGGGTCTCCACCGGCTGGTCGGACATCGGCAGCAGGCGCACGCCCTGGTCGGCGAGCCGCCAGCGGGCCGTCAGTCGCTCGGTGGCCTGGGAGAGCGTGTGACCCTCGTGCAGCCACTGGGTCCGGGCGAGGTGGGTGGCGAGGTCGAGGTCGCCGAGGGTGAACCAGTCCCAGCCCACGTCGTAGGCGGCGAGGTCGGCGGACACCCGGGAGGTCTCGTCCCGTCGACCCCAGCCCTGGTCCTCGTGCACGGCGTCGCCGAGGGTGTACATCAGGGTGTCCAGGTCGGGGCAGACCCGCACGCCGTGCAGCCACATGTCGTCGCCGGTGTTGGCGATCACGGTGACCTCGGAGCCGGGGTGGGTGTCGGCCAGGTGGGCGAGCAGGCCGCGGGTGAACCGGGCGCCGCCGACGCCGCCGGACAGCACGGTGAGCTTCATCGGACTCCTTCGGGGACGGCGAGGGTGGGGGCGTCGCCGAAGGCGATCACGGGGCGGCCGGTGCGCGGGTGCACCAGGACCTCGCAGTCCACCCCGTAGACCCGGGCGACCAGGTCGGGGGTGAGCACGTCGCGCGGGTCCCCGGCGGCGACCAGGACGCCCTGGGACAGCACCAGGACGTGGTCGCAGTAGGCGGCGGCCAGATTGAGGTCGTGCAGCGCCGCGACGGTGGTGCGGCCGAGGTCGCGCACGAACCGGAGCAGGGACAGCTGGGCCGCCACGTCCAGGTGGTTGGTCGGTTCGTCCAGCAGGAGCAGCTCGGGTTCCTGGGCCAGAGCACGGGCGATGTGCACCCGCTGCCGCTCGCCGCCGGACAGCGCGTCCCAGGAGCGGTCGGCCAGGTGGTCGGCACCGGCCGCGACCAGCGCACGGTCGACGGCATCGTCCGCGGCGTCGGTGCCCCACAGGGTGCGGTAGGGGATCCGGCCGAGGGCGACCACCTCGCGCACGGTGAGCGGCACGGTGGAACTCGACTCCTGTTCCAGCAGCGCGATCCGGCGCGCACGTTCCCGACGGGGCAGGTCGTGCACCGCGCCGTGGTCGACCAGCACCGCACCGGCCTCGGGGTCGAGCAGCCCGGCGATCATCCGCAGCAGGGTGGACTTGCCCGCGCCGTTGGGCCCCAGCAGCCCGGTCAGGGCGCCGGACGGGGGAGTGGCGTGCACGCCGTCCACCACCCAGCGGCCGCCCAGCCGGACCCCCGCGCCGTCGATGGTCAGGTCCATGCGTTCCCCCTCCGTCGGCGCAGCAGCACGGCGAACACCGGCACCCCGATCAGTGCGGTGACGATGCCCACCGGAAGCTCCCGTGGGTCGAACAGGGTCCGGGCGAGCGTGTCGGCCCAGACCAGGAAGATCGCTCCGGTGACGGCGACCACCGGCAGCAGGCGCCGGTGCGCCGGGCCGGTCAGCGCCGACACCGCGTGCGGCAGCACCAGACCCACGAAGCCGATCGAGCCGGAGACCGCGACCATCGCGCCGGTCAGCAACGCCACCAGGGTCATCAGCGTCCATCGGGTGCGGTCGACGTCGATGCCCAGCGCCGCCGCGGCGGTGTCACCGAAGGCGAAGGCGTCCAGCCGGGTCGCCGACCCGATCAGCACCAGCCCGACCAGCACCACCGCCACCCCGGCGATCGCGACCGACCGCCAGCTGGCCCCGGCGAGCGACCCGAGCAGCCAGTTCAGGATCTCGCGGTAGGAGTCGCCGGTGGCGGACCAGAAGATGACGAAGGAGGTGCCCGCCGCCGCCAGCTGCGACACCGCCAGTCCGGCCAGGACGGCGCGGCCCGGCGTGAGGGTGCCGCCCACCCGGGCCAGGGACAGGGTGGCGATCAGCGCCGCCAGTGCCCCGGCGAACGCGGCCACCGGCAGCAGCAGCGAGATGCCGAGGATCAGCACGGCCACCGCGCCGAGCGACGCACCGGAGGACAGGCCCAGCAGGTACGGGTCGGCCAGCGGGTTGCGGGTCAGGGACTGCATGACGGCACCGGCCAGGGCGAGCCCGGCGCCGACCGCCGCGGCGGTGAGGACCCGGGGCAGTCGCAGTTCCCAGACGATCGCGTCGGACAGCACCGGCAGGGCATCCCGCGACCCCAGCCCCAGGTGCCCGGCGATCGACCGGGCCACATCGGCCACACCCAGGTCGGCGGGGCCGATGGTGACGCAGACCAGCACGGTCGCGACCAGCAACACCACCCCGACCGGGAGCACGACGGACAACGGTGCGCGGCGACGCACCGGGGCCGAGGTGGGGGTGGCGAGGGCGGTCATCTCAGCCGTTCAGCTCCGCGAGCTGGTCGGTGAGCGAGACCACGGCATCCACATTGCGCACCCCGGCCTCGGTGGCCGGGAAGGGCAGGGTCAGGTACCGGTGCTGCTGCACGGCGGACAGCTGCGAGGTGGCCGGGTTGGACTCCAGCAGGTCGATCTTGGACTGGGCGGTGTTCCAGTCGGCGTCGACCAGCACGATCACGTCCGGGTCGGCCGCGACGATCTGCTCCCACCCGGCCGAGGTCCAGGTGTCGTGCACGTCGGCGAAGATGTTGGTCAGTCCGGCGGCGTCCAGGATCATCTGCGGCGCACCGATCCCGGCCCCGACGTACGGGGTGTCGGTGCCGGAGGAGTACCAGAGCGCGGTGGTGCCCTCCTTGGCGGGGGTGACGGCGTCCAGGGCCGCCTGCTGCTCGGTGACCAGTTCGTCGGCCCGGTCCTCGACACCGAACAGCGACCCGGTCTCGCGGATCTCGTCGAAGAGTCCGTCGAAGGTCAGCGGGTCGGGCATGTAGTCGGCCTCCTTGCAGGCGGCCGGGGAGACGTAGGTGCCGATCCCGAGCTGCTGCAGGGTGCTGCGGTCGCCCGCCCCGTCGGCGCTGAAGTTGGACTCCCACCCGGCGTAGACGAAGTCCGGCTGTGCGGCGAGCAGCGCCTCCTGGCCGGGCACCTTGTCGGAGAGCACCGGGATGTCGGCGGCGTCGGCGGCCAGGTCGTCCGGCAGCGGGCCGTCGGCGAAGGCGGTGCCCACCATCCGGTCGGCCAACCCGAGGCTGAGCAGCAGCTCGGTGGCGGTGGACTTGATGGTCACGATCCGCTGCGGGGGAGCGTCGACGGTGACCTCGGTGCCGCAGTTGTCGACGGTGACCGGGGTGAAGGCGGCAGCTGTGCCGGTGGTGCTGGTGGCGGACGGGGCGGCGGGGTCGGTCGAGTCGCCGCCGGCACAGGCGCTGAGCGCGAGGACGACGGGCACGACGACGAGGGCCGGGCGGATGCGCACGGAAGGGTTCTCCAGGGAGGGACGCGGAAGTCGGGGAGTCGGCGCAAATCGGCACCGGGTCGCGTCGCCCACTCACCGGGCGGCGGCATCCGAGCCACGATCCGGCTCGGTTCCGGCGTCCAGCCTACGCCGGGCGTGTGTCCGCGGTGTGTCGGGCGTCCGCCGCCCTGGCCAGCACCCGGGCGATCCGGTCGATCACGGTCGGGTCCCCGGGCAGCGCCCCCAGCGAGACCCGGACGTGGTCGTCGCCGCGCGCGCTGAAGGGCCGACCCGGAGCCACCCGCACCCCCGCCGCCTCGGCCAGCACCAGCGCCGCCGCCTCGTCCGCCACCGGCAGCCACAGGTTGATCCCGTCGCCGGGTTCCAGGCTCACGCCGTGCCGACCCAGAGCGGTGACCAGCGCCCGCTGCCGGGCGTAGTAGGTGCGCCGTGCCTGAGCCACCGCGTCCAGCGCGTCGCCGTCGGTGAGCAGGTCGACCAGCAGGCGTTGCAGCAGGCGGCTGGTCCACCCCGGGCCGAGCATCCGGCGGGCGATCAGGCGATCCAGCACCGCGGCCGGTCCGCCCACGGCGGCGATCCGCAGGTCGGGCCCGTGCGACTTGGAGTACGACCGGATGTGCACCACCCGGTCCGGCAGGTGCTGCCCGATCGACACGTCCGACCCGGAGGCGATCTGCCCGGAGTGGTCGTCCTCGATCACGGTCAGTTCGCCTCCCGCGGCGAGGTGCGCGCGCAGCACCGCGGCGAGCTCCCGGGCGCGGGTCGAGGTGATCGAGGCGCCGGTGGGGTTGTGCGCCCGGGGTTGCAGCAGCACCACCTGGGGGTCGGTGCGCAGCGCGCGGGCCAGCCCGGTCGGTGACATCCCGGCGCGGTCCACCGGCACCGGCACCCGTTCCAGCCCGAGGTGGTCGCACAGGTCCAGCACCGGGGGGAAGCCCGGGTCCTCCACGACCACCCGCCCGCCGAAGCCGGTGAGCTGTTCCAAGGTGCGGCTGATCGCGTCCACCGCGCCGTCCACCACGGTCAGCCGCGGGGCGTGGAACGGCCAGGAGGCGCGCAGCAGCCGTTCCAGCGGGTCGATCAACGGGGAGCCGAGATAGCTGGCGGTGGCGGCTGCCGGCGAGTGAGCCGCGACCCGGGCGAGGGCGGGGCCCAGGGGCGGGAGCAACGCGGGGTCGGGGGTGCCGGCGGACAGGTCGAGCACATCGGTGCGCCGGGTGTCGGTGCCGGGTGCCATCTCCCGGTATCGGGGTGGGAGCCACGCGGAGGGTTCGGGCAGCACCACCGTCCCGGCTCGGCCCCGTGCCGCCACCAGTCCGACCGTCGCCAGCGCCTGCCACGCACTGGACACGGTGGCCGGGCTGACCTGGAGGTCGGCGGCCAGCGCGCGCACCGTCGGCAGCCGGTCGCCGGGTCGCAGCTCGCCGCTCCGCACCAGCCGGGAGATGGCGGCGGCGATGCCCCGGGGGCTGCGGTCCTGGATGTGGCGGGCGACGTCCATGCCGGACATCGTGCGGGCCCGAAACACCGGTGGAACCGGGTCGGTCGAAAGGTTTACCCGCACGTCACGAACGTTCTCGGCGCCGAAACGGGGCGATACGCCGCCGAAATGTCCAAGCCCCAGAGTCACATTCCTCACCACCACCGCCACCCCGGGCGGCGGACGATGACGAGAGGTGCTGACATGACAGTGCGGGTCGCGTTCACCCAGGCCACCTGGACCGGTGACAAGGAGTCCATGATCCGGTTGCACGAGGACTGGACCCGTGAGGCGGCCGACGCCGGGGCGCAGATCATCGGCTTCCAGGAACTGTTCTACGGCCCGTACTTCGGCATCACGCAGGACACCGGCTACTACGACTACGCCGAGACGATCCCGGGCCCGACCACCGACCGGTTCAGCGCGCTGGCCAAGGAGCTGGGCATCGTGATCGTGCTGCCGATCTACGAGGAGGACCAGCCCGGGGTGCTCTACAACACGGCGGTGGTGATCGACGCCGACGGCACCCTGCTCGGCTCCTACCGCAAGCACCACATCCCGCACCTGCCCAAGTTCTGGGAGAAGTTCTACTTCCGTCCCGGCAATCTCGGGTACCCGGTGTTCGAGACGGCGGTGGGGAAGATCGGCGTCAACATCTGCTACGACCGGCATTTCCCGGAGGGCTGGCGGGTGCTGGCGCTGAACGGGGCGGAGATCGTGTTCAACCCGAACGCCACCGCCCCGGGCATCTCCAACCGGTTGTGGGAGGTCGAGCAGCCGGCCGCGGCGGTCGCCAACGGGTACTTCGTGATCGCCAACAACCGGGTCGGGCTGGAGGACAACGAGTACGGCGACCAAGCGGTGGACTTCTACGGCTCGTCCTACGCGGTGGGACCGGACGGGGAGTACATCGGCGAGGTCGGCTCGCGCACCGACAACCAGCTGTTGATCCGGGATCTGGACCTGGAGCAGATGCGCACGGTGCGCGAACGGTGGCAGTTCTTCCGGGACCGCCGCCCGGACGCCTACGGCCCCATCGTGGCGCCGTGAGCGGGGGCGGGGCGATGACGACGCTGATCACCGGCGGCACCGTGGTCAATGCGACCGGCCGTGGCGCTGCCGACGTGCTGATCGACGGCGAGACCATCGTGGCGCTGCTGGCACCGGGGTCGACGCTGCTCGGCTCGGACCTGGTCCACAGCGTGGATCGGGTGATCGACGCGACCGGCAAGTACGTGATCCCGGGCGGCATCGACGCGCACACCCACATGGAGATGCCCTTCGGCGGCACCTTCGCCTCGGACACCTTCGAGTCCGGGACCACCGCGGCGGCCTGGGGCGGGACGACGACCATCGTCGACTTCGTGGTGCAGTACCCGGACGAGAACCCGCTGACCCAGTTCGCGCTGTGGCAGGACAAGGCCGCCGGGAACTGCGCGATCGACTACGCCTTCCACCAGATCCTGTCCGACGTGCAGGACTCGTCGCTGCACGCGATGGACGAGCTGATCGCCGAGGGCGTCACCAGCTTCAAGCTGTTCATGGCCTACAAGGGGGTCTTCCTGTCGGACGACGGGCAGATCGTGCGAGCGATGCAGAAGGCGTCCGACAACGGCGCGATGATCATGATGCACGCGGAGAACGGCTCGGTGATCGACACCCTGGTGCAGCAGCATTTGGCCCGGGGCGAGACCGCGCCGTACTACCACGGGGTGTCGCGGCCCTGGCAGGCGGAGGCGGAGGCCACCCACCGGGCGATCATGCTCGCGGACCTGACCGGGGCGCCGCTGTACATCGTGCACGTCTCCGCGAAGCAGGCGGCCGAGCAGATCGCGGTGGCGCGGGACCGGGGGCAGAACGTCTTCGGCGAGACCTGCCCGCAGTACCTGTACCTGTCGTTGGAGGAGCACCTGGGCGCGCCGGGCTTCGAGGGGGCGAAGTGGGTGTGTTCCACCCCGCTGCGCTCGAAGCACGAGGGCCACCAGCACCAAATGTGGAACAGCCTGCGCACCAACGACCTGCAACTGGTCTCCACCGATCACTGCCCGTTCTGCATGAAGGACCAGAAGGACATGGGGATCGGGGACTTCTCGAAGATCCCGAACGGCATCGGCTCGGTCGAGCACCGGATGGATCTGCTGTACCAGGGCGTGGTGACCGGGGAGATCACCCTGGAGCGCTGGGTGGAGATCTGCTGCACCACCCCGGCGCGGATGTTCGGCATGTACGGCAAGAAGGGCGTACTGGCGCCCGGCGCTGACGCCGACGTCGTGATCTACGACCCGAACGGGCACACCTCGATCGGCCTCGGGAAGACCCACCACATGGCGATGGACTACTCGGCCTGGGAGGGCTTCGAGATCGACGGGCACGTCGACACGGTGCTGTCCCGTGGGCAGGTGGTCGTCGACGGCGGTGCCTTCCACGGTCGGGCCGGTCATGGCCGCTACGTGCCCCGGGCGCTGTCGCAGTACCTGATCTGAGAGGGGCGAACGATGGAATTCGGCGTCGTCATGCAGAACGACCCGCCCGCATCCCGGGTGGTGGAGCTGGCCCGCGCGGCCGAGACCCACGGCTTCGACTACGTGTGGACCTTCGACTCGCACCTGCTCTGGCAGGAGCCGTTCGTGGTGTTCTCCCAGATCCTGGCGGCGACCAGGAAGGTGAAGGTCGGCCCGATGGTGACCAACCCGGCCACCCGGGACTGGACGGTGCTCGCCTCGTCCTTCGCCACCTTGAACGAGATGTTCGGCAACCGGACGGTGTGCGGGATCGGCCGCGGCGACTCCGCGGTCCGCACCCTGGCCGGGCGACCGTCCAACCTGGCGACCCTGCGCGAGGCGATCCACGTCATCCGGGAGCTGGCCAACTCCCGCGCCGTCGAGCACAACGGCCGCACCGTCCGGTTCCCGTGGTCGCGGGGCTCGGAGCTGGAGATGTGGGTCGCCGCCTACGGCCCGCTGGCGCTCAAGCTGACCGGCGAGGTCGGCGACGGGTTCATCCTGCAGTGCGCCGACCCGGACATCGCCGCCTGGATGATCGGCACCGTCCGCGCCGCCGCCGAGGCAGTGGGCCGGGACCCCGACGCGATCACATTCTGCGTCGCCGCCCCGATGTACGTCGGTGATGGCGACTCCCCGGCGGCCCGGGCGCACATGCGCGAGCAGTGCCGGTGGTTCGGCGGGATGGTCGGCAACCACGTCGCCGACATCGTCGCCAAGTACGGCCAGGGGTCGTCCGTGCCGAAGGCGCTCACCGATTACATCGCGGGCCGGCAGGGCTACGACTACAACGAGCACGGCCGGGCCGGGAACTCGCACACCGCCTTCGTCCCGGACGAGATCGTGGAGCGGTTCTGTCTGCTCGGCTCCCCGCGTGAGCACGTCGAGAAGCTGACGGCGCTGCGCGACCTCGGCGTGACCCAGTTCGCCGGGTACCTGCAGCACGACAACAAGGACGAGACGCTCCGGCTGTACGGCGAGCGGATCATCCCGGCGATGGCCGAGACCGTGGTGGCCTCGGCATGAGAGCCGTCGTCGCCCTGCGCCGGATCGGGATCGGGGCCGCCGCCGTGCTGCTGCTCGCCCTGCTCTGGGAACTGGTCAAGGCCGTGGTGCCGGACGAGGGCTGGAGCATCGGGGAGCTGCGGGTGCTGCCCCGGACCACCAACCTGGCGATGCCGCACGTCACCGAGATGATCGCCCGGTTGACCGAGCCTCTGGCGGGGGCGCAGGCCGACCCGCTCTGGCTGGCGGTGCTGCGCGCCGGGGGGACCAGCCTGCGGATCGCCGCGGTGAGCTGGCTGATCGGTGTGCTGGTCGGCTTCGCCCTGGCGCTGCTGATGACCCGGTTCGCCCTGGCCCGCTCCGCGGTGCTGCCGCTGGTGGTCCTGAGCCAGACGGTGCCGCTGATCGCGCTCGCACCGCTGGTGAAGGGCTGGGGCGCCAAGCTCGACCTCGGGTCCTTCGTCTGGCAGCCGTGGATGTCGGTGGCGGTGATCGCCAGCTACCTCGCGTTCTTCCCGGTCGCGGTGGGGGCGCTGCGCGGGCTGCGCTCACCCGACGTGCTGCATGAGGAACTGTTCGCGGGCTTCGCCGCGAGCTGGACCCAGACCCTGGTGCGCCTGCGCCTGCCGGCCAGCGTGCCGCACCTGCTTCCCGCCCTGCGGCTCGCGGCGACCAGCGCCGTGCTCGGGGTGGTGGTGGCCGAGGTGTCCACCGGTATGCCCGGCGGGATCGGCCGGATGATCCTGGAATTCGCCAACTTCGCCTCCTCCGACCCGGCCAAGCCGTGGGCGCCGATCTTCGGCGCCGTGCTGCTCGGCCTGGTGGCGGCGGGTGCGGTCGGCCTGATCGGCGTCGGCCTCGGCCGGTTCCGCCGCGCGGAGGTGTCAGCATGACCACCGAGTCCCTGCCGGCGGCGGCGGTCGACGTCCGCGCCGTCACCCGCGAGTTCGGCACCGTGACCGCGCTGTCCGGGGTGGACCTGACCGTCGCGGCGGGGGAGTTCGTCTCCCTGATCGGCCCGTCCGGGTGCGGCAAATCCACACTGCTGCGGCTGATCGCGGACCTCGACCGGCCGACCAGCGGACAGGTGTCGGTCTTCGGTCGTTCCGCGGAACAGGCCCGGCTGGCTCACGACTACGGCATCGCCTTCCAGCAGGCGGGCCTGCTGCCCTGGCGCACCGTGCGCGCGAACATCGAGTTGCCGCTGTCCTTGCACGGCGTGGGCAGGGCCGGACGGCGGGAACGCGCCACCGAGATGCTCGACCTGGTGGGGTTGACCGAGTTCGCCGACCACTTCCCGGACCAGCTGTCCGGCGGGATGCAGCAGCGGGTGGCCATCGCCCGGGCACTGGCCGAGCGGCCCAGCCTGTTGCTGATGGACGAGCCCTTCGGCGCGCTGGACGAGATGACCCGCGAGCGCCTGCAGTCCGAGCTGGTGCGGATCTGTGCCGAGACCCGGGCGGCGGTGGTGTTCGTCACCCACTCGATCCCGGAGGCGGTGTTCCTCTCCGACCGGGTGGTGGTGATGTCCCCGCGCCCGGGCCGGATCGCCGACGTGGTGCCGGTGCGGCTCGGTGCCGGTGACCGCGATGACGGCCTGCGCGAGGACCGCGCCTACTTCGACGCCGTCACCGCCGTCCGCGAGGCACTGCACGGTGGCGTCACCGGGACGCCGCGCGGGGTGGAGACCCGGTGAGCGCGTCACTGCTCACCCGGCCCACGGCGCTCGCCCCGTCGGCACCACGGCGACGGCGCGCCTGGCACCGGCTGGTCGCCCCGGTGCTGCTGTTCGCGTTCCTGCTCGCCGCCTGGCAGGCGGCGGTCGAGGTCGCGGACATCCCGGCGTACCTGCTGCCCAGCCCGACGGCGATCGGCGCGGAGTTCGTCGAGTTCGCCGACACCATCGCGGGGGCGGCCTGGGTCACCGGCGGCAACGCGCTGATCGGGCTGCTGGTCGGCGCGGTCGTCGGGATCGGTGCGGCGGTGGCGGCCGCCGCCTCCCGGATCGTGGACGCGCTGCTGGCACCGCTGGTCGCCGGGCTCGCGGTGGTGCCGATCGTGGCGCTCGCCCCGGTGCTCTACACGATGTACGGCGCCGCGGCCGAGACCGGGCGGCAGATCGTGGTGGCCGTCGCGGTGGCGGTGCCGGTGTTCGTGAACACGCTGCGTGGGCTGCGCCAGGTGCGGCCGGTGCACCGCGACCTGATGCGGGCGCTCGCGGCCACGCCCCGGCAGATCACCCGGCAGGTGACCATCCCCACCGCCGTGCCCTTCGTGCTGACCGGACTGCGGTTGGCGTCGTCGCTGGCGGTGATCAGCGCGATCGTCGCCGAGTACTTCGGCGGGCCACGCACCGGGATCGGCTCGTTCATCACCACCGCCGCGGCCGGGTCGAACTACGCCCGCGCCTGGGCCTACGTCCTCGGCGGCGTGCTGGTCGGGCTGGTGTTCTACCTGGCCACCTCCGCCCTGGAGCGGTGGGGCGCGCCCCGTCAGCCCACCCGATGACAGCACCACCCCCCCCCGTTCCCCCTGCAATTCCCTGACAGCGAGGAGAGGTCATGCGCAGATCGAGAGTGACGGCGACCGCCGCGGGACTGGTCGCGGCCCTGGCCCTGGCCGGATGTTCCGGAGGCGACTCCGACAGCTCAGCGGGCTCCGAGGAGTCCAGCAGCACAGCGGGTGACCTCACCCCGGTGAAGCTGCAGCTGCAGTGGCTGACCCAGGCCCAGTTCTCCGGGTACTACGCCGCCCTGGACCAGGGCTACTACGCCGACGCCGGACTGGACGTGGAGATCCTGCCCTCCGGCGGCGACATCGTGCCGCAGGACGCCCTGGCGAACGGTGAGGTCGACTACGCGGTGGCCTGGGTGCCGAAGGTGCTCGGGTCCATCGAGCAGGGCGCCGAGCTGACCAATGTGGCCCAGATCTTCGAGCGGTCGGCGACGTTGCAGGTCGCCTTCGCCGACTCCGGCATCGACTCGGTGGCCGACCTGGAGGGCAAGACCATCGGCTCCTGGGGCTACGGCAACGAGTGGGAGCTGTTCGCCGGGCTGAACAAGGCCGACGTCACCGACTTCCAGATCGTGCAGCAGGCATTCGACATGAACGCCTTCCTGGCCGGCGACATCGACGCGGCGCAGGCGATGACCTACAACGAGTACGCCCAGCTCCTGGAGACCGAGGACCCGGAGACCGGTGAGCTGTACCAGCCGGACGACTTCTCGGTGATCGACTGGAACGACGAGGGCACCGCGATGCTCCAGGACGCGATCTGGGCCGACGCCGGTCGCCTGGCCGACGACCCGGACTACGCCGAGACGACCGTCGCCTTCATCAAGGCCAGCTTGCAGGGCTGGATCTACGCGCGGGACAACCCGCAGGAGGCGGCCGACATCGTCACCGCCGCCGGGTCCACCCTCGGCACCAGCCACCAGCTGTGGATGGCCAACGAGGTGAACAAGCTGATCTGGCCCAGCACCAGCGGCGGGATCGGCCTGATCGACCAGGACGCCTGGGACGCGACGGTGGCGATGGCGCAGGAGACCTCCAACGAGACCGGCGCGACGATCATCAGCTCCGCTCCGCCGGAGACCGCGTACAGCAACGAGTACGTCCAGCAGGCGCTCGACGAGCTGACGGCGGAGGGAGTCGACGTCACGGGCGAGGACTTCACCCCGATCGACGTCGAGCTGCAGCCTGGCGGCAACTGACCGACCACCCACCGGGTGCGGTGCCCCAGGGCGCCGCACCCGGTCCGTCACCACCCGAGGGACCCCGCATGACATCCGTTGCACACGACCTGGACCGGGCGCACGTCTTCCACTCCTGGTCGGCCCAGGCGGCACTCGACCCGCTGGTGGTCGCCTCGGCCGCCGGCTGCGAGGTCACCCTGGAGGACGGCCGACGGCTGCTGGACTTCTCCAGTCAGCTGGTGAACACCAACATCGGTCACCAGCACCCGGCGGTGGTCGCCGCGATCCAGGACCAGGCGTCGACGCTGACCACCATCGCCCCGCAGCACGCCGTCCTGCCCCGGGGCCGGGCCGCCGAGGCGATCCTGCGCCACGCGCCGGCGGGCTTCAGCAAGGTGTTCTTCACCAACGGCGGGGCCGACGCGAACGAGAACGCGATCCGGATGGCGCGCCAGGTGACCGGGCGGGACAAGGTGCTCTCGTTCTACCGGTCGTACCACGGCAACACCGGGGCAGCGGTGGTCGCCACCGGCGACTGGCGCCGGGTGCCCAACGAGTTCGCGCGCGGCCACGTGCACTGCTTCGGGCCGTACCTGTACCGCTCCGAGTTCTGGGCGACCACCCCGGAGCAGGAGTGCGAGCGCGCCCTGCATCACCTGGAACGGGTGGTGCAGGCCGAGGGCGCCGGGTCGATCGCCGCGATCCTGATCGAGACCGTGGTCGGCACCGGGGGAGTGCTGGTCCCGCCGCCGGGCTACCTCGCCGGGGTCCGTGCCATCGCCGACCGCTACGGCATCCTGCTGATCCTGGACGAGGTGATGGCGGGCTTCGGTCGCACCGGCAGCTGGTTCGCCTTCGACCAGCACGACGTGGTGCCGGACCTGATCACCTTCGCCAAGGGGGTCAACTCCGGCTACGTCCCGGCCGGTGGCGTCATCCTCTCCGCCCCGATCGCGGCCGCCTTCGACGACCGGGTGTTCCCCGGCGGGCTGACCTACTCCGGTCACCCGCTCGCGATGGCGGCCGTCGTCGCCACCATCCAGGCGATGGAGACCGAGGGCATCGTGGCGCACGCGGCACAGGTCGGCACGGAGCTGATCGGCCCCGGGCTGGCAGCGCTCGCCGACCGCCACCGCGGCATCGGTGAGGTCCGGGGCGCCGGGGTGTTCTGGGCGGTGGAGCTCGTCACCGACCCGGTCACCCGGGGACCGGTGCCTGCCCCGACGATGGCAGCGCTGAAGTCGGCGCTGCTCGACCGGGGACTGCTGCCCTTCGTCCAGGACAACCGGATCCACGTGGTGCCCCCGTGCATCGTCACCGCCGACCAGGTGGCCACGGCGCTCGCGGTCTACGACGAGGCACTCACCGCCGTCGGACTCTAGCGACGTAGGGTCGTTCACCTCCCCAGCCAGAAGGGCATCACTATGAGCACCAGCACCACCCCGCGCGCCGTCGTCACCGGCGCGTCCTCCGGCATCGGCGCCGCCACCGTCCGTCGTCTGCGTGCCGAGGGCTGGGACGTGGTGGCCGTGGCCCGCCGGGCCGACCGCCTGGCCGACCTGGCGGCGGAGACCGGCGCCGAGGCATTCGCCGCCGACCTCACCGTGCAGGCCGACGTCGACCGGTTGGCCGCTCACCTGGAGGCCACCGGCGGGGTGACCAGCCTGGTGAACAACGCCGGGGGCGCCTTCGGCCTGGAACCGGTCGCCGAGGCCAACGTCGACGACTGGCAGAAGATGTACGACATCAACGTGCTCGGCACCCTGCGGGTCACCCAGGCGCTGCTGCCGCAGCTGATCGCCAGCGGACGCGGCGACGTGCTGGTGGTCACCTCGACCGCCGCGCAGGGACCCTACGAGGGCGGCGGCGGCTACACCGGGGTGAAGCACGCCGAGCGGATGCTCACCACCACACTGCGGCTGGAGCTGATCGGCCAGCCGGTCCGGGTGATCGACATCGCCCCGGGCGCGGTGGCCACCGAGGAGTTCTCGCTCAACCGGTTCGGGGGCGACGCCGACCGTGCCGCCCAGGTCTACGCCGGGTACCAGCCGCTGGTCGCCGACGACATCGCCGACGTGATCGCCTTCGCCCTCACCCGGCCGCACCACGTGAACATCGACACCCTGATCGTCCGGCCCCGCGCCCAGGTGTCGAACACCCAGACCGCGAAGGGCTAGGCAGGTCGGTAGCGGGCGGTGGTCGCGTGTGTGGCGAGCAGTTCCAGTCGCACCGTCGACCCGGCGGCCACCAGCCGCGTGCCACCGCCCAGCACCACCGGCACCCACTGCACGACGAGCTCGTCCAGCAGCCCGGCGCGCAGCAGGGTGCCGGTCAGCTGCCCGCCGACCACGCTCACGTCACCGGCCCCCGCCGACCGGCGCGCCAGATCGACCGCCGCGTCCAGGTCGTCCAGGTAGGTGACATCGCCCCGCACCGTGCCGGACGGACGGCGGTGGGTCAGCACGATCTCCGGCCCATGCCAAGTGCCCGCGTACAGCCCCTCGTGCTCGGGGTCGCCGCGGTGCGGGTCGTCGCCGAAGTGGCTGCGGGCGCCCGCCAGCACCGCCCCGGTCCGCGTCACCAGGTCGTCGATCAGCGGGTTCGGTTCGGCGGTGAGGTACGGGGTGAGCCAGGACATGTCGCCGCCGGGTCCGGCGATGAAACCGTCCACCGATGCCGAGGCGGCCGCGATGAGGCGGGCCATCACGCGGGCCCGACGCCCAGGGACACCGCCAGATCGCACACGACCTCGGTCATGCCGCCGACGCTAGTCCGACCGGCCCCGACCCGCGCCCGGTGCGCGCCGCGTGCCCGGCCCGCCGAGCGCCCTTCGCGCTCGGCGCCGCCGAGGCGGCCACCCTCACGCCACCTGGTCCAGCACCGCCCGCGCCAGCCCACCCGGGTCGTCGACCACGGCGACCGCACCGGCTGCGAGCAGCTCCCCGGGTGCCCCGTACCCCCACCCGGCGCCCACCGTCGCGATCCCGTGCTCGCCCGCCCCGTGCACGTCGTGCGACCGGTCGCCGACCATGATCCGTGGCCCGCGTGCGGCCGTCCCGGCCATCGACAGCGCCCGGGCGACCACCTCGGCCTTCGTGCCGCGCCGCCCGTCCATCGACGCCCCGGCGATGGCGTCCACCCGGCGGGTCAGGTCCAGGTGCGCGCAGATCCGCACCGCGAACGGTTCCGGCTTCGAGGTGGCGACCACCAGCCGCGCCCCGGCGTCGCGCAGCGCGGCCAGCGCTGACGGGATGCCCGGGTAGACGGCGTTGTCGTACATCCCGGTCGCGTAGGAGGCCCGGTAGGCGGCGACCGCCTCGTTCAGTCGCTCGGCGGGGACGCCGTGGCCGAGCAGGTTCTCGGTCAGCGGGGGACCGACGAAGCCGCGCAGCACGTCCTCGGTCGGGGTCGGGATGCCCAGCGCCACGTAGGTGGCCCGGATCGAGCCGAGAATGCCGGAGGCGGAGTCGGTCAGGGTGCCGTCGAGGTCGAGGAGGACGAGGGGCATGACGGCATCCTGTCAGCCCGCCTGGTCGGGCCGCCGAGCCAGCCCCTCGGGACATCGCGCCCGCCCGTCCGGTGTGCCTGCCGACCGCCCGGTCGAGACCACGCACGCGCGCCTTCAGGTCCCCGACAGCCCGCCCCGTCCCTGCGCACAGTCCCGGCCGTCTAGCATGCCGCCATGACGTTCGCCGAGGCCGCAGCCGGACAGGAACTCCCCGAGGATCGCGAGATCCTGACCTGGGACGACTTCGGGGAGGCGGCCCGCCAGCTCGCCCGTGAGGTGGTCGCGTCCGGGTTCGAGCCGGATGTGGTGATCGCGGTGGCCCGTGGCGGCCTGCTGCCGGCCGGGGCGCTGTCCTACGCGCTGGGCCTGAAGGCGTGCGACGCGCTGAACGTGGAGTTCTACACCGGGGTCGACGCGCGACTGACCGAGCCGCAGGTGCTGCCGCCGTTCCTGGACACCGACGCGCTGGTCGGCCGCCGGGTGCTGGTGGTCGACGACGTCGCTGACACCGGGGAGACCCTGGCCCTGGTGCAGAAGATCGTCGCGAAGCACTGCGAGGAGGCCCGCACCGTGGTGCTCTACAGCAAGCCGCACTCGATCGTGTCGCCGGACTTCGTGTGGCGGCGGACCGCGAAGTGGATCACCTTCCCGTGGTCGGCGCTGCCCCCGGTCACCGCCTGACCTCACGCCCGCACTGCACACCCCGGCTGCACTCACCCCGCGCCCCTGCACCCGCGCCTGCCCGCGAACCCGCGCCTGCCCGCGAACCCGCGCCTGCCCGCGAACCCGCGCCTGCCCGCGAACCCGCGCCTGCCCGCGAACCCCCGCGGCCCGCATCGAGATGACAGAAACCGACGCTGCAACCCACCCCTAGCCGTCGGTTTCTGTCATCTCGGCGAGGTCGGCCTGGCGCGTGCACGGATGCGGCTCGGCACGGTCGGCCTGGCGCGTGCACGGACGCGGCTGGGGACGGTCGGTCCGGCGCGTGGACGGATGCGGCGAGGGGTTAGTATCGGCGGCACAGGCATCGATCCGGCCATCACCGGGGAGCCGCCGGAAGAACGGGTGTTCGCACCTCAGTAGAACCGGACGGGTAGGCCCGTCACAGCCATGACGAGTGGTCGTTGCGTTCCCGGACGCGTCGGCAAGCGGGGTGGTACCGCGGTATCGAGGGCAGCACGTCGCCCGAGGTGTCGTCCCCGTGGCCCCGCCGAACTGCCGACCACAGGAGAGCGCCGTCATGGCCTACCCGATGCACCGCGACGATTCCAGCGCGCTGCCCGCGTCCCCGGACCTGCCCGCCCTGGAGCAGCGCGTCCTGGACTACTGGCAGCAGGACGGCACGTTCCAGGCGTCGATCGATCACCGTCCGGCGGGGGAGAACGGGGCGAACGAGTTCGTCTTCTACGACGGCCCCCCGTTCGCCAACGGCCTGCCGCACTACGGTCACCTGCTGACCGGGTACGCCAAGGACATCGTCGGCCGGTACCAGACCCAGCGCGGTCGCCGGGTGGAGCGGCGCTTCGGCTGGGACACCCACGGTCTGCCCGCCGAGCTGGAGGCGGAGCGGATCCTCGGCATCACGGACAAGTCGCAGATCGAGGAGATGGGCATCAAGGCGTTCAACGACGCCTGCCGGTCCTCCGTGCTGCGGTACACCGCGGAGTGGCAGGAGTACGTCACCCGGCAGGCCCGCTGGGTGGACTTCGACCACGACTACAAGACGCTCGACCCGACCTACATGGAGTCGGTGATCTGGGCGTTCAAGCAGCTGTACGACAAGGGCCTCGCCTACCAGGGCTACCGGGTGCTGCCGTACTGCTGGCACGACCAGACCCCGCTGTCCAACCACGAGCTGAAGATGGACGACGACGTCTATCAGGACCGCCAGGACCAGACGCTGACCGTCTCCTTCCCGTTCGTCGGCGAGGCGGCGGAGGCGAAGGGCCTGGTCGGGGTGGCGGCGCTGGCCTGGACCACCACGCCGTGGACGCTGCCGACCAACCAGGCGCTCGCGGTGGGGCCGGACGTCACCTACGTGGTGGTGCCCGCGGGTCCGAACGGGACCAGCGCCGGTGACGGCTCCTTCCTGCTGGCGACCGACCTGCTCGGCAACTACGCCAAGGACCTGGGCTACGACGACGCCGAGGCCGCCCGCGCCGCGGTCACCCGGGAGCTGCCCGGTCGTGAGCTGGCGGGGCTGCGCTACCAGCGGCTGTTCGACTACCTGGCCGATCGTGACGACCTCGGGAACGCCTGGCAGGTGCTGCTCGGCGACTTCGTGACCACCGAGGACGGCACCGGTGTGGTGCACATGGCCCCGGCCTACGGTGAGGTCGACTCCGAGGCGTGCGCCGCCGCCGACATCCCCACCGTGTTGAGCGTGGACGACGGCGGACGGTTCCTGCCGTTCGTGACCGACTTCGCCGGGGAGCAGGTCTTCGAGGCGAACCGGCCGATCAGTCAGCGGCTCAAGGCCGACGGCCGGGTGCTGCGCCAGGCGTCCTACGTGCACTCCTACCCGCACTGCTGGCGGTGTCGGAACCCGCTGATCTACAAGGCGGTGTCCTCCTGGTTCGTGCGGGTGACCCAGTTCCGCGACCGGATGGTGGAGCTGAACGAGCAGATCACCTGGGTGCCGGAGCACATCAAGGACGGTCAGTTCGGCAACTGGCTGGCCAACGCCCGTGACTGGTCGATCTCCCGCAACCGGTTCTGGGGCACCCCGATCCCGGTCTGGGTGAGCGACGACCCCGCCTACCCGCGGGTGGACGTCTACGGCTCCTTCGCCGAGCTGGAGGCCGACTTCGGTCGACTGCCGCTGAACGACGACGGCGAGCCGGATCTGCACCGCCCGTTCATCGACGAGCTGACCCGGCCGAACCCGGACGACCCGACCGGCCAGGCGACCATGCGCCGGATCGAGGACATCTTCGACGTCTGGTTCGACTCCGGGTCGATGCCCTACGCCCAGGTGCACTACCCGTTCGAGAACACCGACTGGTTCGAGCACCACTACCCGGGTGACTTCATCGTGGAGTACATCGGGCAGACCCGTGGCTGGTTCTACCTGCTGCACGTGCTCGCCACCGCGCTGTTCGACAAGCCGGCCTTCACCACCAGCGTCTCGCACGGCATCGTGCTCGGCTCCGACGGCCGCAAGATGAGCAAGTCCCTGCGCAACTACCCGGATGTCTCCGAGGTCTTCGACCGGGACGGGTCGGATGCGATGCGCTGGTTCCTGATGGCCTCGCCGATCCTGCGCGGCGGCAACCTGGTGGTCACCGAGGAGGGCATCCGCTCCGAGGTGCGCCAGGTGCTGCTCCCGCTGTGGAGCACCTGGTACTTCTTCGCGCTCTACGCCAATGCCGCGAAGACCCCGGTGCAGGCGCGTCGGGTCACCGCCGAGGACCAGCTGTCCACCATGGACCGCTACCTGCTGGCCCGGACCCGCACCCTGGTGGAGCAGGTCACCGCCCAGCTGGACGCCTACGACGTGCCGGGCGCCTGCGAGACGGTGCGCCAGCACCTGGACCTGCTGACCAACTGGTACGTGCGCACCCAGCGGGACCGGTTCTGGGCGGAGGACCCCGCCGCGTTCAACACGCTGTGGACGGCGCTGGAGACCCTGACCCGGGTGATGGCGCCGCTGGCCCCGCTGCTGTCCGAGGAGGTCTGGCGCGGGCTGACCGGTGGCCGCTCGGTGCACCTGACCGACTGGCCGGTGCTCGGTGACGGCGGTGCCGACGACCAGGCGCTGGCCCCCGCGGACGACCTGGTGGCGGCGGTGGACGCCGTGCGCGAGGCGGTGTCGGCGGCGCTCGGTCTGCGCAAGGCGCACAGCCTGCGGGTCCGGCAGCCGCTGCACGAGCTGCGGGTGGCGGTCGCCGACCCGGCCGCGCTGGCCCCGTTCACCGACCTGCTCGCGGCGGAGCTGAACGTCAAGGCGGTGCGGCTGACCACGATCGAGGAGGCCGGACTGGACATCCGGCAGAACCTCGCGGTGAACGCCCGGGCCGCCGGTCCCCGGCTCGGCCGGGGTGTGCAGACCGTGATCAAGGCGGCCAAGTCCGGCGCCTGGTCCCTGGACGGCGACGGCGCGGTCGTGGTCGCCACCGACGACGGCCCGGTGCCGCTGCTGCCCGCCGAGTACGAGCTGACCACCACCATCGACGTGGCGGGCGGCGAGGACCTGGCAGCCGGGGTGCTGCCCGGCGGTGGGTTCGTGGTGCTGGACCTGCGCCTGGACGAGGCGCTGCTCGCCGAGGGCTATGCCCGGGACGTGGTGCGGGCGGTGCAGGACGCCCGCAAGGCGGCCGGTCTGGACGTGTCGGACCGGATCGCGCTCGCCCTGGGCGTGCCGGAGTCCGACGCCGCCGCGGTCGAGGCACACCGGGACTTCATCGCCCGGGAGACCCTGGCCACCTCGGTGACCGTGGCGACCGCTGGCGACCTGACCGTGACCGTGACGAAGGTGGACGCATGAGCAAGCCGAATGCCGATGCGCTCGCGGCCCAGGCGCGCCGGGAGGCCGACGAGGTCTACGCCGGGATCCTGGCCCGTCGACCGGAGCACGACATCGACCCGACCCTGGACCGGGTGGCGCAGGTGTGCGAGCTGCTGGGTGACCCGCAGCGCGCCTACCGGGTGGTGCACGTGACCGGGACCAACGGCAAGACCTCCACCGCCCGGATGATCGAGCGACTGGTGCGCGAGCACGGCCTGCGCACCGGCCGGTTCACCAGCCCACACCTGCACCGGGTCACCGAGCGGATCGCGATCGACGGCGAGCCGATCAGCGACGAGGACTTCGTGGCGACCTGGCAGGACGTGGCCCCGTACGTGCACATGGTCGACCTGCGCGAGCAGGAGCAGGGGCGGCCCGGCCTGAGCTTCTTCGAGGTGTTCACCGTGATGGCGTTGGCGGCCTTCGCCGACGCCCCGGTCGACGTCGCCGTGATCGAGGTCGGGATGGGTGGCCGCTGGGACGCCACCAATGTGGTCGACGCCGAGGTCGCGGTGATCACCCCGGTGGCCTACGACCACGAGCGCTGGCTCGGGCACTCCCTGGTCGAGATCGCCGGGGAGAAGGCCGGGATCGTCAAGGACGGCTCCACCCTGGTGCTGGCGACCCAGCAGGAGGAGGCCGAGTCGGTCATCCTCGGCGAGGCGGCGGCCAAGGGCGCCCGGGTGATCCGGGAGGGCATCGACATCGAGGTGCTGGACCGGCAGGTCGCGGTGGGCGGTCAGCTGCTCTCGCTGCGCGGCACCGGCGGTGTCTACACCGAGGTGTTCCTGCCGCTGTTCGGCGCGCACCAGGCGCACAACGCCCTGGCGGCCCTGGCGGCGACCGAGGCGCTGATGGCCGGTGGTGGTGCCCTGGACGGCGGTGTGGTCGAGGCGGCCTTCGCCACGGTGGACTCGCCGGGCCGGTTGGAGATCGTGCGCAGCAGCCCGACCGTGATCGTGGACGGCGCGCACAACCCGGCCGGTGCCGAGTCGCTGGCCGCCGCCCTGGACGAGGCATTCGCCTTCCAGCGGGTGGTCGGGGTGGTCGGCATGATGGCGGACAAGGACGTGGAGGGGATCCTCGCGACCCTGGAACCGGCGCTGGCCGAGATCGTGGTCACCCGCGCGTCGTCGAACGAGCGGTCGATGGAGGTCGACGACCTGGCCGAGGTCGCGGTCGACGTCTTCGGTGAGGACCGGGTGCATGTCCGCGAGCGGCTGGACGACGCGGTGACCCTGGCCAGCGATCTGGCCGAGGGCGGGGTGGAGCGCGGCGCCGGGGTGGTGGTGACCGGATCGATCTTCCTGGTCGCCGAGGCGCGGGTGCTGTACGGCCGGGTCTGAGCGGGTCGTCGCGCGGGGGCTGCACAGACGTGCAGCCCCCGCGCACGTTTCCTCCTTGACGCCCCGCGCGGGTGGCACGAACGTAGGCGGGGCAGACGATGCCGTCTGACCCCCGCGGAAAGGACCCGGCCGTGAAGAAGCTCATCAACGATCCGCAGAACGTGGTCGCCGAGTCGGTGGAGGGCTTCGCGCTCGTCCACGCCGACCGGGTGACGATGCACACCGACCCGCTCTTCGTCAGCCGGGCCGGTGGCGCGGTGGCGGGCAAGGTCGGTCTGGTCTCCGGGGGTGGCAGCGGGCACGAGCCGCTGCACGCCGGATTCGTCGGTGACGGGATGCTGGACGCGGCGGTGCCGGGGGCGATGTTCACCTCCCCGACCCCGGACGCGATCGCCCCGGCCATCGCCGCCGCCGACTCCGGCGCCGGGGTGCTCGCGATCGTGAAGAACTACACCGGCGACGTGCTGAACTTCGAGACCGCCGCCGAGCTGGCCGAGGCCGATGACATCACCGTGCGTACCGTGATCGTGAACGACGACGTCGCGGTGGAGGACTCGCTGTACACCGCCGGGCGCCGCGGGGTCGCGGGCACCGTGGCGGTGGAGAAGATCGCCGGGGCGGCGGCGGCCCGGGGCGACGACCTGGACGCGGTGACCGCGGTGGCCGAGCAGGTGATCGCGAACGTCCGGTCGATGGGGGTCGCGCTGTCGGCCTGCACCGTGCCGCACGCGGGCAAGCCCTCCTTCGACCTGCCGGAGGACGAGATCGAGATCGGGATCGGCATCCACGGCGAGCCGGGTCGGCACCGGATCCCGCTGGCCCCCGCCGACGACATCACCCGGATGCTGCTGGACCCGGTGGCCGACGACCTCGGGCTGACCAGCGGGGAGAACGTGCTGCTGTTCGTCAACGGCATGGGTGGCACGCCGCTGAGCGAGCTGTTCGTCGTCTATCGTCAGGCCCACAAGCTGCTGACCGAGCGCGGGGTCACCGTGACCCGGTCGCTGGTCGGCAACTATGTGACATCACTGGAGATGCAGGGCGCCTCGGTCACTGTGCTCCGGCTGGACGACGAGCTGACGGCACTGTGGGACGCGCCGGTCAGCACGCCCGCGTTGCACTGGTGACGCGACAGCCGTAGACACGGGTACGACGAAGTGCCGGGAGGTGGCAACGGAGCATGGCGGGAAGCCTGGGCGTGGACTGGGCGGTGGCGTGGACGCGACGCACCGCACAGGTGGTGGCCGATCACCGCAGTGAGCTGATCGAGCTCGACCGGCAGATCGGCGACGGCGATCACGGGGAGAACCTGACCCGGGGCTTCAGCGCCGTGGTGGCCAAGCTGGACGGGTTGTCGACGCCGCCCGCGGACCCGGGGGAGGTGCTCAAGCTGGTCGCCACCACCCTGATGTCGACGGTGGGCGGCGCCGCGGGTCCGCTCTACGGCACCGCCTACCTGCGTGCGGCGAAGGTGACCGGCGTGCCGGAGCTGGACGCCCACGGGGTGGTGGCCCTGCTGGAGGCGGCCCTGGAGGGCATCGTGGCCCGGGGCAAGGCGACCACCGGGGAGAAGACCATGGTCGACGCCTGGACCCCGGCGGTGGAGGCGGCGGTCACCGCCGCCGACCAGGGTGCGTCCCCGGCGGCGGTGCTGGCGGCGGCGGCCGAGGCGGCCCGGGCGGGCGCCGAGGCCACGACCGGCATGCTGGCGACCAAGGGCCGGGCGTCCTACCTGGGTGAGCGGTCGGTCGGTCACCAGGATCCGGGGGCCACCTCGACGGCGCTGATCCTGGCCGCGGCGGCGGAGACGGCGGCATGACGCCGAGCGTCGCCCTGGTGTTGGTCTCGCACTCGGCGTTGATCGCCGAGGGGCTGCGGGACCTGGCCGGGCAGATGGCGCCGGGGGTGCTGATCGTTCCGGCCGGCGGCGATCCCGCCGGTGGGCTGGGCACCTCGGTTGACCTGGTCACCGCGGCGATCGAACAGGCGGCGGAGGACGGCCGCGACGTGCTCGTGCTCACCGACCTCGGGTCGGCCACGCTGACCACGGAGATGGTGCTGGAGCTGCTGGACGAGGAGGTGGCGAGCCGGGTGCGCCTGGCGCAGGCACCACTGGTCGAGGGAGCCGTCGTCGCCGGGGTCGAGGCCGCCGGTGGCGCCGGGATCGACGCGGTGCAGGCCGCCGCCGAGCGGGCCGGGTCCGCCCCGGCGTCCTCGGCCGTCGAGCCGGAGCAGCCGTCGGACACCGGGGCGATCAGCGGGCAGGTCACGGTGCGGAACCCGCTCGGTCTGCACGCCCGGCCGGCGGCGGTGCTGTCCCGGATGATGGCCGGTTTCGACGCCCAGGTGCAGGTCGACGGGGTGAACGGGGCCAGTGTGCTGGAGCTGATGCAGCTGGGTGCGACCCAGGGTCAGGTGCTCACGATCAGCGCGACCGGACCGCAGGCCCGGGCGGCGGTGGACGCCTTCATCGGTGCGGTGGACGAGGGCTTCGGAGAGATCTGACCCGACCCCGTGATGTGATCGGGCCGACACCCGATCGGACTCGTCGACTTCTTGCAGCGCGTGCAAAAATGCATGCCATGCAAGAAGTCGACGAGAGTCTGCGCGCCCGGAAGAAGCGCGCACGCCTGGAAGCCCTCGTCGATGCCACCCACCGGCTGGCCGCCGCCCACGGGCTGGAGCACGTCACCGTCGAGGCGATCAGCGCCGAGGCCGGATGCAGCGTCCGCACGTTCTTCAACTACTTCGAGTCGAAGGACGACGCGGTGCTGGGCATGACCCAGTGGAGCTTCGACTCCGAGGCGGGGGAGATCTTCGCCTCCGGCGGACCCACCGGCGACCTGCTGGCCGACATGCAGGCGCTGGTCGGCGTCGTGCTCGACCACCCCCCGCTCGGCAAGGAACGGATGGCCCGCGCCTTCGATCTGGCCAAGGGCCACCCCGACCTGCTGGTCCGGGCCTACTCCCTGATCCAACAGCACCACGAGGAGACGGCCGAGCTGGTCCGACGCCGCCTCGGTGCCGACTGCGACGAGGCCACCACCCACCTGGTGGGCGGCCTCCTGATGAGCCTGGCGCACAGCACCTTCGTGCGCTGGGACTCCTCCGGTCAGCACGGGGAGGTGCAGGAGTATTTGCCTTCCGTCGTCAGCGACCTGGCGGGCATCCTGTCCACCCCCGTGCGGCCCCTCACCCCCCGATCCTGAACGGAAGCGTCCTGATGGCGAACACCGCCCCCGCGCCGGACAAGCCGCTGGTCGTGCTCAACCAGCGCACCGTCTGGCTGATCTTCGCCAGCCTGCTCGCGAGCATGCTGCTGTCCTCCCTCGACCAGTCCATCGTCGGCACCGCGATGCCGACCATCGTCGGCGAGCTCAACGGCGTCGAGCACCAGGGCTGGGTCATCACGATCTACATCCTGGCGATCGCGATCGTGATGCCGCTCTACGGCAAGTTCGGCGACCTGTGGGGCCGCCGCTGGCCGTTCCTCATCGCGATCAGCCTGTTCACCCTGGCTTCGGCCGGTGCCGGCTTCTCCCAGACCTTCCACGAGCTGGTGATCTGGCGCGGCATCCAGGGCCTCGGCGGCGGCGGTCTGATCATCCTGTCCCAGGCGATCATCGCCGACATCGTGCCCGCCAAGGAGCGCGGCAAGTACATGGGTCCGATGGGGGCGCTGTTCGGCGTCTCCGCGGTCGCCGGTCCGCTGCTCGGCGGCCTGTTCACCGACCACGCCGACTGGCGCTGGTGCTTCTGGATCAACATCCCGATCGGCCTGGCCGCCCTGGTCACCGCCTGGTTCACCCTGAAGCTGCCCAGCCACCGCTCGGGTCGCAGGCTGGACGTGGCCGGGATCGTGCTGCTCACCCTGGCGACCTCCGGGATCGTGCTGGTCACCAGCTGGACCTCGCTGACCGGTGAGGGCGGCTACGACTGGTCCGACGGCCGCCTGATCGGTCTGCTGCTCGGCACGATCGCCGCCGCGGTGCTCTTCGTGCTGGTCGAGCTGCGGGCCGCCGAGCCGATCCTGCCGCTGCACCTGTTCAAGAACCGCACCTTCACCCTGGCGACCCTGGTCGGCCTGGTGATCGGCATGGGCATGTTCGCCTCGCTGGCCTTCCTGCCGACCTTCCTGCAGATGTCCACCGGCTCCGGGGTCACCGAATCCGGTCTGCTCATGCTGCCGATGACGGTGGGCGTCATGCTGACCGCGATCGGCTCCGGCTTCGCGATCACCAAGACCGGCCGGTACAAGGCGTTCCCGGTGGTCGGCATGGGCATCGCCACCGCCGGACTGGCGTGGCTGACCACCATCACCGGTGACATGTCGATGGTGCTGTTCGGCGTGATGATCTTCGTCCTCGGTGCCGGACTCGGCCTGGTGATGCAGACCATCGTGCTGGCGGTGCAGAACTCGGTGGACCCGACGGAGATCGGGACCGCGACCAGCGCGAACAACTTCTTCCGGGAGATCGGCGCCGCCGTCGGCACCGCGTTGTTCTCCACCATCTTCACCACCCGGCTCACCGAGCGGCTGACCGACGTGTTCGCCGGTGCGCCGGCGGGCCAGCTGGACGCCTCCGCCGGTGCCGAGTCGCTGACCCCGGCCGTGGTCGCGCAGCTGCCGGACGCCGTGCACGACGGCGTGGTCAACGCCTACACCGACGCGCTGGCCCCGGCGTTCTGGTACCTGGTGCCGCTGCTGGCGGTCGGGTTCGTGCTGACCCTGTTCCTCAAGGAGGTCAAGCTCTCCGACGTGGCCGGGATGGTGGCCCGTGGCGAGGCGGTGGCCGAAGCGCCCCGTTCCGCCCCGATCACCGACGCCGCCTCCGGCGAGGAGCGGACCGGGACCTCCGCGAGCGGCGAGCCGCAGACCGGCGCCGTCTCGGCCACCGCACGGGACGACAGGTAGCCTGCCCGCGTGAGTCAGCCAGCACCGCGGCCCGTGCGTCGCAAGAAGCCCGCCAAGCCCCAGTTCACCTCGACGATCCTGTTGCTCGAGGGTGTGCTGGTGCTGTTCGCGGCGCTGACGGCGTACGGGCTGCAGGTGCTGCCCGCCGGAGTGATCTGGACCGTCGCGGGGATCATGTTCGTGGTCTTCGTGGCGCTGTCCCGGCTGGTGACAGCGCCCGGCGGGTACATCGCCGGGTCGATCGCCCAGGTGCTGGTGCTGGCCTGCGGCCTGGTGATCCCGATGATGTACCTGCTCGGGGTGGTGTTCATCGCCCTGTGGATCTCGGCCTACCGGCTCGGCGCGCGGATCGACGCCGAACGGGCGGCCTACGACGCCGAGCACCCGGACGAGCGTGGCCCCGAGGATGCCCGGCGCGCGCACTGACCAGCACGTAGGGTGACGCCCATGAGCGACATCCAGCGCACGTTGATCCTGGTCAAGCCGGACGGTGTCCGCCGTGGTCTGGCCGGGGAGGTGCTCCGCCGGATCGAGGCCAAGGGCTACACCCTGGCCGCCGTGGAGCTGCGGACCGCCGACGACGACCTGCTCGGACAGCACTACGCCGAGCACCAGGGCAAGCCGTTCTTCGGCCCCCTGGTCGACTTCATGAAGTCCGGCCCGGTGCTGGCGGTGGTGGCCGAGGGACACCGGGTGATCGAGGGTTTCCGCTCCCTGGCCGGGTCCACCGAGCCGACCGCCGCCGCCCCCGGCACCATCCGGGGCGACCTCGGCCGGGACTGGGGCCTGTCGGTGGTGCAGAACCTGGTGCACGGCTCGGACTCCCCGGAGTCGGCCGAGCGGGAGATCGGGCTCTGGTTCCCGACGCTCTGAACCCCGTGCGATGACGATGGCCCGGGTCCGCACGACCCGGGCCATCGTCGCGCTCAGCCCAGCAGCTCCCGGACGTCGTCCGCGGTGAGCGTGGCCGCGAACAGGTCGCCGTCGTCGATCACCGCGCTCACCAGCTCCGCCTTGCGTGCCTGGAGCGCCAGCACCTTCTCCTCGATGGTGTCGGCGGCGATCAGCCGGTAGACCATCACGTTCTTGTCCTGACCGATCCGGTGCGTCCGGTCGACGGCCTGCTGTTCGGCGGCCGGGTTCCACCAGGGGTCGAGCAGGAAGACGTAGTCGGCCTCGGTGAGGTTCAGCCCGACCCCGCCCGCCTTCAGGCTGATCAGGAACACCGGGGCCTCGCCGGTGCGGAACTCGTCGATCACCCGCTGCCGCCCCGTGGTCGAGCCGTCCAGCGACACGAACGGGATCCCGGCGGCGGTGAGCCGCTCGGCCGCCCGGCTCAGGTACGAGGTGAACTGGCTGAACACCAGCGCCCGGTGGCCCTCGGCCCGCAGGTCCTCGAGCTGTTCCAGCAGGAGGTCGAGTTTCGCGGACGGGATGCCGGTCTGCTCCGGGTCGATCAGCGCCGGATCCAGGGCGAGCATCCGCAGCAGGGTGAGCGAGCGGTAGACGATGAACCGCTGCCGGTCCAGGTCGTCGATCAGCCCGAACAGCTTCTGGCGCTCCCGTTGCAGGTAGAGGTCGTAGAGATCGCGGTGGGCGGGGGACAGCTCCACCGTCAGCGTCTGCTCCTGCTTCTCCGGCAGCTCGGCGGCCACCACTTCCTTGGTGCGCCGCAGCAGGAACGGGCGGATCCGTCGCCGCAGTCGGGCCAGGCGCTCCTCCCGGGACCGCCCCAGGTCGACCGGCAGTGATCCGGCGCCCTTGCCGGAGGTCACCCCGGTGCGCTCGCCCTCGATCGGTCGCAGGTACTGCTCGGCGAACGCCCGGGCGGAGGGGAACAGCCCCGGCGCGGTGAGGGCGAACAGGGCGTGCAGCTCGGTCAGCGAGTTCTCGATCGGGGTGCCGGTGACCGCCAGGGTGAACGGCGTGGTCAGGTCCTTGGCCGCCCGGTGCACCTGCGCGGCGTGGTTCTTCACCTGCTGCGCCTCGTCCAGGATCACCCCGGCCCAGTCGACCGCCGCATAGGACGCGGCGCCGAGCCGGAGCAGGGCGTAGCTGGTCACCACGATGTCCGCCCCGTCCCGCACCGTGGCCAGGTCCACCCCGGTGCTGGTGACCCGCCGCACCGTCAGACCCGGCGTGAACCGCGCTGCCTCGGCCACCCAGTTCGCCGTGACCGAGGTGGGGGCCACGACCAGAAACGGTGCCGCGCGGCGCACCGCCTCGTCCTGCTGCACCGCGTCCTGCTCCACCGCGTGCTGCACCAGCGCCAGACACTGCACCGTCTTGCCCAGCCCCATGTCGTCGGCCAGGATCCCGCCCAGCCGGTGCCGCCACAGGAACGCCAGCCAGTCGAAGCCCTCCTGCTGATACGGCCGCAGCTCGGCGCGCAGCCCGGTCGGCGGGGGCGTGGGCCGGGGTGCGTCGGCCGCCGCCTCGTCCACCAGCGCGCGCCACTGCACCGCCGGGGTCGCCTGGTCGGCGAGGTCGACGAAGTCCGCCCACAGGCTGGTCTGGTGCCGGCTGATCCGCGGTCCGGTCTCCCACTCGCTCAGGTCGCGGGCCTCGGTGATCAGCTCGGTCAGAGTGGCCAGCGCCGGGTGGTCCAGCCGGAGGTAGCTGCCGTCCACCAGCAGCAGCTTCTTGCGTCCCTTGGCCAGTGCGCGGAACAGCGGCACGAACGGGATGTCCCGGCCGTCCAACGTCACCGTCACACCGAGGTCGAACCAGTCGTGCTTCTCGGTCGGCAGCGTGGTCACGGTGAGCACCGGGTCCCCGCGCAGCTCGCGGTAGTCGGGTCGGGTGCCCACCGTCTCCACCGCCACACCGGGCAGGGCGGTCAGCAGCGGCAGGGTCACCGCGACGAACTCCGCCGCCTCGACGTCCCGCAGGCTCACCGGCAGCGGGAGCGGGTCGTCGCTCCACCAGTCCTCCGGCAGCGTCCCGGCCGGGATCAGGGCGCGCGGATCCGGTGCCGGTCCGCTGCGCGGTCCCGACCGCCAGCCCCAGTGCAGCTCCACCGTGTGGCGCGGGGCGAACCGCACCTGCAGGACCAGGGTCGGCGGCGCGGGCGGCGGGATCACCACCGACCCGTCGGCCGAGGCGAGTTCCAGGTCGCCGGTCAGCAGCGCGTCCAGCTGGTCGGGGGGCACCAGCACGCCGTCCCCGAGCGCTTCCGCCACGCTGCGCCGACCGTTGGCGCCCAGCAGCGCCAGTCGTTGCGCGTCCAGGTCCGCCGGGGCGAGGACGATCTGCCGCGGGTGCGCCGGGTCGACGACGTACACCCCGTGGTCGCCGATCGGATGGGCGTGCGACGGGTCGACCGGCGCGCCGTCCACCGTCAGCCGGGCGGCCACCCGGATGCCCGCCGCGGTGTGGGTGGCGTCCAGGGTCAGGTCCGCGCGCCGCCCCCGCGTGATCGACGCCCCGCTGCCCGAGCCGACGAAGGCGATGCCCAGACGCTCGGCCTGGTCCAGCAGTTCCCAGAGCACCGGGTTGGCGAACTCGTCCAGGAACACCCAGTCCGGGTCGGTGCCCGGCGCGGCGGGCCCGGCGGCGCGGTGCAGGGCACCCAGCTCGCAGAACCAGCGGTGCTGTGCCGGCTCCAGCCCGAGGCGGGTGCGCTGGTGCGGGATGTTCGCCCAGGTGACGCTGCCCCGTGCCCAGCCGCGAGCCGTCCGCAGCACCGGCCGCACGGCCAGGCGGTACTCGCCGTTGCCCGGCGGGTCGTCCCGGCGCACCCGCCCGCCGACGGTGCGTGAGGTCGGCCCGTTCCAGCGTTCCCGGGTCCGGGGGGTCAGCTCGCGCAGCTCGAACTGCAGGCCGGTGTCGGTGGTCGGCCCGGCGGCGGCGGGCTGATCGGCGGCGACCGAGGCTGCCAGGCTGGCGAGCACCTCCTGCCAACGCTCCGGGGACGGGGTGGGCGACACGGCCGCGATCCTGTCACGGCGGGCCGACACGGGGCGCGCACTAGGCTGCCGGGCGTGCACCTGAAGACGCTCACCCTGCGCGGGTTCAAGTCGTTCGCCTCGGCGACGACCCTGAACCTGGAGCCGGGCGTGACCTGCGTCGTCGGTCCGAACGGATCCGGCAAGTCGAATGTGGTCGACGCCCTCGCCTGGGTGATGGGGGAGCAGGGCGCGAAGTCGCTGCGCGGCGGCAAGATGGAGGACGTCATCTTCGCCGGGACCTCCGGGCGGCCGCCGCTGGGCCGGGCCGAGGTGTCCCTCACCATCGACAACTCCGACGGTGCGCTGCCGATCGAGTACACCGAGGTGACGATCTCCCGCACGCTGTTCCGCAGCGGCGGCTCGGAGTACGCGATCAACGGCCGGGCGGCGCGGTTGCTGGACATCCAGGAGCTGCTCTCCGACTCCGGCCTGGGCCGGGAGATGCACGTCATCGTCGGGCAGGGGCAGCTGGACGCGGTGCTGCGCGCCACCCCGGAGGAACGACGCGGCTTCATCGAGGAGGCAGCCGGGGTCCTCAAGCACCGCAAGCGCAAGGAGAAGGCGCTCCGCAAGCTCGACGCGATGCAGGCGAATCTCACCCGGCTCACCGACCTGACCGGGGAGCTGCGTCGTCAGCTCGGCCCGCTGGGCCGTCAGGCCGAGGTGGCCCGCAAGGCGCAGCAGGTCCAGGCCGACGTCCGCGACGCCCGCGCCCGGCTGCTCGCCGACGACCTGGCGCAGCTGACGGCCACCCTGGAACAGGACATCGCCGACGAGACCGCACTGCTGGCCCGCAAGGCGAGCGCGGAGCAGGCGCTCAACGCCGCCCGGGACCGGCTGACCACCTTGGAACGCGAGGCGGCCGAGGCAGCACCGGCGCTGGGTGAGGCGGCGGATCTCTGGTACCGGCTGTCCGCCCTGCGCGAGCGGCTGCGCGGGACCGCCTCCCTGGCCACCGACCGGGCGCGGTTGCTCGGCAGCGCCGCTCCGGAGCGGACCGATGGGCGCGATCCGGAGGAACTGGAACGGCAGGCCGAACGCGCCCGGGCGGCGGAGGCCGAGCTGGCGCAGGAGGTCGCGGCTGCCCAGGAGGCGCTGGACCGGGCCCAGGCCGCCCGCCAGCAGGTCGAGCAGGAGGCGCAGGAGGCCGAGCGCGCGCTGGCGACGGTGCTGCGCGGGGCCGCCGACCGCCGGGAGGGCCTGGCCCGGCTCGCCGGTCAGGTCGCCGCCCGCCGCAGCCGCCTGGAGGCCACCGAGTCCGAGCTGGAACGCCTGCACCAGACCCTCGCCGAGGCCGAGCAGCGCGGTCACGCCGCCACGGTGGAGTTCACCGCGCTGGAGACCCAGGTCGCCGGGGTCGAGGAGGGCGAGGAGGGGTTGGACGCCGAGCACGAGGCAGCCGCCGACGCCCTGGAGCACGCCACCGCCCGGGTCCGGGAGCTCACCGAGCAGCTGGCCGCCGCCGAGCAGGAACGCACCGCCCTGGCGTCCCGGATCGAGACGTTGGAACTCAGCCTGACCCGCAAGGACGGGGCGGGCGCACTGCTGGCCGCCGAGGACCTCACCGGGGTGATCGGGTCGCTGGCGGCCCTGATCGCCGTCGCACCCGAGGACGAGGAGGCGGTGGTCGCGGCCCTCGGTGCCTCGGCGGATGCGGTGGCCGTGCAGTCGGTGGGTGCCGCGGTGGACGCGATCCGCTACCTCCGCGAGCAGGACGCCGGTCGGGCCGGGCTGGTGGTCGCCGACGCCGGGACCGCCACCGAGGTCGACCAGGGGACCGCGCCGCAGCGGTCGCGGTGGGCGCTGGACCTGGTGCAGTGCCCGGCCCAGATCCGCCCGGCCGTCACCCGGCTGCTCACCGGGGTGGCGGTGGTCGACGACCTGGCGACCGCCCATGCCGTGCTCGCCGACCGGCCCGAGCTGGTGGTCGTCACCCGCACCGGCGACGCCCTGGCGACCCATCGGGCGCACGGTGGATCGGCGGCCGCCCCGAGCGCCCTGCACTGGCAGGCGGCCCGGGACGAGGCACGCACCGGCGCCGAGCGCGCGTCCGCCACCGCCGAACAGGCCCGGTTCGCCCTGGTCGGTGCCCGCGAGGCCGAGGCCGCCGCCCGCGAGGTCTACGAGGGCACCCTGGACCGGCTGAACGAGTCCGACGCCGCCCTGGCCGCCGTCGCCGAACAGCTCGGCCAGCTCGGGGCCACCGCCCGCGCCGCCGCCGCCGAGGCCGACCGGGTGCGTGCCACCCTGGCCACCGCCGAGCAGACCCTGGCGCAGGGCCAGGCCGAACTCGCCGACCTCACCGCCCGCCTGGCAGCCGCCGAGGCGGAACCGGCCGACACCGAGGCGGCGATCGAGCAGCGCACCGCCGAGCGCGACGCCCTGGCCACCCGGGCCACCGCCGCCCGCGCGGCCGAGACCGAGGCCCGGCTCACCCTGCGCACCAGCGAGGAGCGCGCGCGGGCGCTCTCCGGCCGCGCCGAGTCCCTGGACCGCGCCGCCAGGGCCGAGCGCGAGGCCCGTGATCGCGCCGCCCGCCGTGAGCAGCAGCGCGCCCGGCAGTCCGCCACCGCCACCGCCGTCGCCCGCGGTGCCGCGCAGGCGCTCGCGGTGATCGACCACGCGGTGCAGCAGGCGGCGGACGCACGGGAGGCCGCCGAGGCGGCCCGCACCGAACGCGAGACCCAGCTGTCGGCGGTGCGCACCGAGCTGGACCAGCGGCAGACCGACCTGGCCAGGCTCACCGACGCCGCGCACCGGGACGAGATGGCCCGCGCCGAACAACGCCTGCAGATCGAGGCGCTGCAGAACCGCGCCATCGAGGAGCTCGGCATCGACCCCACCGTCCTGGTGGACGAGTACGGTCCGCACCAGCCGGTGCCGGTGCTGGCCGAGGACGGCACCGTGGTCGAGGGCGAGACGGTCGCCTTCGTGCGCGAGCAGCAGGAGAAGCGGCTGGCCGCCGCCGAACGTGCGCTGGCCCGGCTCGGCAAGGTCAACCCGCTCGCGCTGGAGGAGTTCGCTGCGCTGGAGGAGCGGCACACCTTCCTGGTCGAGCAGCTCGGCGACCTGAAGAAGTCCCGCGCGGACCTGTTGCAGATCGTGCAGGACATCGACGACCGGGTGGAGCAGGTGTTCACCGAGGCGTACCGGGACACCGCCGCCCAGTTCGACCGGGTGTTCCCCCGGCTGTTCCCCGGCGGCGAGGGCCGCCTGGTGCTCACCGACCCGTCCGACATGCTCACCACCGGCATCGAGGTCGAGGCGCGGCCCGCGGGCAAGAAGGTCAAGCGGCTGTCCCTGCTGTCCGGCGGTGAGCGCTCGCTGACCGCGGTGGCGCTGCTGGTGTCGATCTTCAAGGCGCGGCCGAGCCCGTTCTACGTGATGGACGAGGTCGAGGCCGCCCTGGACGACGTGAACCTGGGTCGCCTGCTGGAGATCTTCCGCGAGCTGCAGGAGGACTCGCAGCTGATCGTGGTCACCCACCAGAAGCGCACGATGGAGATCGCCGACGCTCTGTACGGGGTGACCATGCGCGGCGACGGGGTGACCACCGTCATCAGCCAACGGCTGGCCGCCGAGACCGCCTGAATCGCCCGAACTGTGAAGATCTGGTGCCAGTTGCCCGGATCGCGGTGATCGTGCCGAGTCGCCCGGATGTCGCGTCGGAGAATGAGCCCATGGGCGTGTTGGTGGCGGGGATCGGTCTGGCGTTGGTGGCGGCTGTCGCGGTGATCGTGCTGGCGAGCCGGGGGAGTGACGAGGGGACCAGCTGGCGCACCTTCGTCGACGACTTCAAGGCGGGCTGGCGTGACCGCAAGCGCCGCGAGCCCGAGTCCGATCCGGTCGACGTCCCGTTCGACGAGCTGTTCGCCACCGAGTCCCGCCCCGGCGACGACTACCTGCACCTGGACGAGTTCGCCGAGATCATCGAGCGCACCGGCGACCGCGCCGGGCAGCTCTGGCACCGCGACGGCACCGGTCGCCTGCCCAGCCAGGACCGCGGCCCGTGGACCCTGCACCCCCGCGCGCACCGCGGCATCGTCCCCACCCCGCCGACCCCGGACGCCGCCGGTGCGCCGCACTCGTCGGCCCCGGCCGGCGCCCCGACTCCCCGGCGGACCAGCATCTCCTCGCAGCACTGATCCGCCCCGCCTGACAGACTGGCCCCGTGGACCACTCCGACCTGCTCAATCTGCTCTACGTCGCCGTCCCCGCCCTGGTGGTGATCGCCGGTGGCGGCACGCTGATCGCCCGCCGTCGCCGCGGTGACGACACCACCGTCGACCGCGAGGCACCCGCCACGCCGGCCGACGTCGAGGTGCCGGACGCCCCGGTCGCCGACGACGTGGTGGTCGAGACCCCGCCGGTTCCCACCGTCGAGACCCCGGCACCCGCGGCCGGACGGCTCGCCCGGCTGCGCGACCGCCTGGCCCGCTCCGGGTCGCCGCTGGGTGCCCGGATGCTGCAGGTGCTCTCCCGCGACCACCTGACCGAGGACGACTGGGACGAGCTGGAGGAGACCCTGCTGCTCGCCGACGTCGGCGCGGGTCCGTCCGCCGAGCTGGTCGACGCGCTGCGCACCCAGGCCCGGGTGCAGGGCCTCAAGGACCCGGCGCAGGTCCGCGATCTGCTCCGCGAGCAGCTGCTGGCCCTGGTCGACCCGTCGCTGGACCGGTCCCTGGCCACCACCCCCGGCCAGGCCGAGGACGGCGGCCGTACCCCCGCCGTCGTGATGGTGGTCGGGGTCAACGGCACCGGCAAGACCACCACGGTCGGCAAGCTCGCCCGGGTGCTGGTCGCCGAGGAGTCCACCGTGCTGCTGGGCGCCGCCGACACCTTCCGGGCCGCGGCGGCCGACCAGCTGGAGACCTGGGGCTCCAGGGTCGGCATCCGCACCGTGCGCTCGGACAAGGACGGCGCCGACCCGGCGTCGGTGGCCTTCGAGGCCGTGGCCGCGGGCATCGACGAGGGGGTCGACGTGGTGCTGGTCGACACCGCCGGGCGGCTGCAGAACAAGGCCGGGCTGATGGACGAGCTGGGCAAGATCACCCGCGTCATCACCCGCCGTGCCCCGCTGTCCGAGGTGCTGCTGGTGCTGGACGCGACCACCGGTCAGAACGGTCTGAACCAGGCCCGGGTGTTCGCGGAGGTGGCCGGGGTCACCGGCATCGTGCTCACCAAGCTGGACGGCACCGCCAAGGGCGGCATCGTGGTCGCGGTGCAGCGCGAGCTGGGCGTGCCGGTGAAGCTGGTGGGTCTGGGGGAGGGGCCGGACGACCTCGCGCCCTTCGACGCCGAGGAGTTCGTGGACGGCATTCTGGGCTGAACCGCCTGCCGCAACCGAACGTTTACACCCGGAGCCGCTCCGTCACATCGGTGTAACACGTCCGGCCTGAACTGGAAATCGCGCCCCTCCACTCTGGTCCCCGACCGGCCGACCGGCTGGCGAGGGGAGAGGCGTTCCACATGGACCTGGACACCGGAGCGACAGCCTGGATGCTGATGTCAGCATCGCTGGTGCTGCTCATGACGCCTGGACTGGCGTTCTTCTACGGGGGCATGGTGCGCGGCAAGTCCGTGCTCAACATGATGATGATGTCCTTCATCGCCATTGGCGCGGTGGTGGTCGTCTACGTGCTGTACGGCTGGTCGATGTCGTACGGCTCGGACGTGGGGGGATTCTTCGGCAACCCGTTCGACCAGTTCGGGCTGAGCGGCACGATCTGGAACGACGACGGCAGCTACGCCATCGACGGGTTCGGCGTGCCGGTGATCGTCGGGGTGGCCTTCCAGGTGACCTTCGCGATCATCACCGTGGCGCTGATCTCCGGTGCGATCGCCGACCGCGTGAAGTTCGGGACCTGGGTGGTCTTCGCCGTCCTGTGGGTCACGGTCAGCTACTTCCCGCTGGCGCACATGGTCTGGGGCGGCGGTCAGCTGTCCGGTGCCGAGAACGGCATCGCCGCGAAGATCTTCGGGGTCACCGACGGCGCGGCCACCGTGGCACCGATCGACTTCGCCGGCGGCACCGTGGTGCACATCAACGCCGGTATCGCCGGTCTGGTGCTGGCCCTGATCATCGGCAAGCGCAAGGGCTTCGGCCGTGAGCCGATGCGCCCGCACAACCTGCCGTTCGTGATGCTCGGCGCCGCGCTGCTGTGGTTCGGCTGGTTCGGCTTCAACGCCGGATCCGCGTTCACCGCCGACGGCAACGCCGGTCTGGCCTGGGTGAACACCACCGCCGCCACCGCCGCCGCGATGATCGGCTGGCTGATCACGGAGAAGATCCGCGACGGCCACGCCACCAGCCTGGGTGCCGCCTCCGGTGTGGTCGCCGGTCTGGTCGCCATCACCCCGGCCGCCGGGGCACTGCGCCCGGTCACCTCGATCATCCTCGGTGTGGTCGCCGGTGCGCTCTGCGCCCTGGCCGTCGGCCTGAAATACAAGTTCGGTTACGACGACTCGCTCGACGTGGTGGGTGTCCACCTGGTCGGCGGTCTGGTCGGCACCATCGGCATCGGCTTCCTGGCCGCCGACGGTGGGCTGTTCCTCGGTGACGGCGTCAAGCTCCTGGTGGTCCAGTTCGTCATCGCGCTGGTCGCCCTGATCTTCTCCGGCCTGGTCACCCTGGTGATCGGCTACATCCTGAAGGTCACCCTGGGGTGGCGGGTGAGCGAAGAGGCCGAGGTCGGCGGGATCGACCTGGCTGTGCACGGTGAGACCGCGTACGAGACGCTGGGTGGAGCCCGCGTGGTGACGGAGGTGAAGTGATGACCAAGCTCGTGTCGGCTGTCATCCAGCCGCATCGGTTGGACGACGTGAAGTCAGCCCTGGAAGCAGCCGGTGTGCGCGGCCTGACCGTGAGCGAGGCGAGCGGCTACGGCCGTCAGCGCGGTCACACCGAGGTCTACCGCGGCGCCGAGTACACCGTGGACCTGGTGCCCAAGGTCAAGATCGACGTCCTGGTCCGGGACGAGGACTCGGCCGAGGTGGTCGAGGTCCTGATCAAGGCGGCCCAGACCGGCAAGATCGGTGACGGCAAGGTGTGGGTGGTCCCGGTCGAGGACGTGGCCCGGGTCCGCACCGGCGAGCACGGACCGGATGCCCTGTGACGGACGTCCGATGACGACCGGCGAGGCCCCGCACCCCCCGACGGTGGGGGTGCGGGGCCTCTCCGCTGCCCGGTTCGCGTTGGCCGGTCGGATCACCGAGGGGGCCGCCCGACGCCGCGCCATGTCGGACCTGGTGCTCGGAGCGCTGACCGACCTCTGGGCGGAGGCGACGGGTGGCGACCAGACGCCCGGGATCGGTCTCGGGGTGGTCGGCTCGGTCGGCCGGGGCGACGCCAGCCCCGCCTCCGACCTGGACCTGCTGCTGGTGCACGACGGGCGCGGCCACTCCGCCGCCGAGCTGTCGGCCCTGGCGGACAAGCTCTGGTATCCGATCTGGGACGCCGGACTGGACCTCGACCACTCGGTGCGCTCGCTCGCCCAGTGCCGCCAGGTCGCCAGCCGGGACCTGCCCGCCGCGGTCGGGCTGCTCGACCTGCAACCGGTGGCCGGTGACCCCGGGATCATCCACCGGGCCCGCTCCGCGCTGCTCGCCGACTGGCGCTCGGCGGCCCGGCGCCGACTGCCGGAGCTGCTGTCCTCCACCCGGCAGCGCGCCGACCGCTTCGGCGAGCTGGCCTATCTGATCGAACCCGATCTGAAGGAGGCCCGCGGTGGCATCCGGGACGCCGTGGTGCTGTCCGCGCTCGCCGCCACCTGGCTCACCGACCGGCCGCACGGAGCGGTGGACGCCGCCCACGCGCACCTGCTGGACGTCCGGGACGCGGTGCAGACCGTCACCGGTCGGCACACCAACCGGCTGCTGTCCGCCGACCAGGACGAGGTGGCCGAGCTGCTCGGAGTGGGGGACCGGGACGACCTGCTCGCCGGTCTGGCCGAGGCCGGGCGGGTGATCTCCTACGCGCTGGACTCCACCGCCCGCAATGCCCGGCAGGCGTTGCACCGCCCCGCCCGCACCCCGGTGCTGGTCCGGGGACGACGGGGTGCGCCCCGCCTGCGCACGGTGGCCGAGGGGCTGGTGGAGCACGACGGCGAACTGGTGCTGGCCGCCGACGCCCAGCCGGAGCACGATCCGGTGCTCGCCCTGCGGGCAGCCGCCACGGCCGCCCGCACCGGGCTGACCCTGTCGCCGATCAGCGTGACCAGCCTGACCCGCACCCCGCCGCTGCCCGAGCCGTGGCCGAAGGCCGCCCGGACCCTGCTGGTGCAGTTGCTCGCCACCGGACCGGCGCAGGTGCCGGTCTGGGAGGCGCTGGACCTGGCCGGGGTGGTGACCACCTGGATCCCGGAGTGGGCGGGCATCCGCAACCGTCCGCAGCGCTCGCCGATCCATCGGCACACTGTCGACCGGCACTGCGTGGAGTGCGCCGCCACCGCCGCCGGGCTGCGCAAGGGGGTGGAGCGGGCCGACGTCCTGCTGGTCACCGCGCTGCTGCACGACATCGGCAAGCGGGCGGGTGGTGGCGACCACTCGGTGACCGGGGCCCGGCTGGCCGGACCGATCGCCGCCCGGATGGGTTTCGGCCCCGCCGACGCCGCCGACATCGCGCTGCTGGTCCGCGAGCACCTGACCCTGTCCGAGCTGGCGACCACCGCCGACCCGGAGGACCCGGCCACCGTGGACAGGTTGCTCGGGGCGGTGGATCACCGGCTGGATCTGCTGCACCTGCTGCGTGCGCTGACCGAGGCGGATGCCGGGTCGGCGGGTCCCACGGCGTGGACGGCGTGGCGGGCGCGGCTGGTCGACGATCTGGTGGGCCGTGCTGCGGGTACGCTGGGGCGTCCCTGATTCTCGAGAGCTAGAGGACCGCGCGGTGTTCGCCAGTCTGTCCGATCGTCTGACGTCGACCTTCAAGAACCTGCGCACGAAGGGCCGGTTGTCCGAGGCGGACATCGACGCCACCGTGCGCGAGATCCGTCGTGCCCTGCTGGACGCGGATGTCGCCGTCCCGGTGGTGCGCGCCTTCACCGGTGCCGTGCGGGAGCGCGCGCTGTCCGCCGAGGTCTCCGGCGCGCTCAACCCGGCCCAGCAGGTCGTCAAGATCGTCAACGACGAGCTGGTCGCGATCCTCGGCGGCGACAACCGTCCGCTGCACCTGGCCAAGAACCCGCCGACGGTGATCCTGCTCGCTGGTCTGCAGGGTGCCGGTAAGACCACGCTCGCCGGGAAGCTGGCCCTGCACCTCAAGGGCCAGGGCCACACCCCGCTGCTGGTCGCCGCCGACCTGCAGCGCCCGAACGCGGTGACCCAGCTCCAGGTGGTGGCCGAGCGTGCCGGGGTGCCGGTGTTCGCCCCGCACCCGGGCAACCAGGGCGCCGAGGACGACATCGTGGTCGGCGCCGACCCGGTCGCGGTCGCCCGCGAGGGCCTGGCCGCCGCCACCGCCCGGCAGCACGACGTCCTGATCGTGGACACCGCCGGTCGTCTGGGTGTGGACCAGCTGCTCATGCAGCAGGCGGCCGACATCCGCGACGCGGTGAACCCGGACGAGATCCTGTTCGTGATCGACGCGATGATCGGTCAGGACGCGGTCGCCACCGCCCAGGCGTTCCAGGACGGGGTCGGCTTCACCGGTGTCGTGCTGTCCAAGCTGGACGGCGACGCCCGTGGTGGTGCCGCGCTGTCGGTCGCCTCGGTCACCGGCCGCCCGATCCTGTTCGCCTCCACCGGTGAGAAGCTCACCGACTTCGAGGTCTTCCACCCGGACCGGATGGCCTCCCGCATCCTCGACATGGGTGACGTGCTCACCCTGATCGAGCAGGCGGAAAAGGCCTTCGACGCCGAGCAGGCCGAGGAGATGGCCGGCAAGCTCGCCTCGGGCGAGGGCTTCACGCTGCAGGACTTCCTGCAGCAGATGCAGCAGCTCAAGAACATGGGCTCGATGAAGAAGATGCTCGGCATGCTCCCCGGCATGGGGCAGATGCGCGAGGCCATCGACAACTTCGACGAGCGCGAGGTCGACCGGGTCGAGGCGATCATCCGCTCGATGACTCCGGCGGAGCGGGTCAACCCCAAGATCATCAACGGCTCGCGCCGCGCCCGGATCGCCAAGGGTTCGGGGGTCCAGGTCTCCGAGGTCAACGGGATGCTGGAGCGCTTCGAGGCAGCGCAGAAGATGATGAAGCAGATGTCCCGGGGCGGCGGGATGCCGATGCCGGGCATGGGCATGCTGCCGGGCTCGGGCAAGAAGGCGCGGGGCAAGGCTCAGGCCCCCCGCAAGGCCAAGGGCAAGTCGGGCAACCCGGCCAAGCGCGCCCAGCAGGAGAAGGCAGCTGCCGACCGCGCCGCCGGGGTCGCCCCCGCCGCACCGCAGGGCTCCGCCTTCGGGATGGGTGCCCCGCAGCAGCAGCCGACCGACCCGAGCTCGATCGAGATCCCCGAGGGTCTGGACAGGTTCTTCGGCGGTCGCTGATGGCGCTGCACCTGCGGGGTCCCGTGGTCGTCGACGACGATCGTGTGGCCCCGCAGGCGTGGGTGGTGGGTGATCGGATCACCTTCGAGCGCCCCGCGGAGGTCACCGGGTCGTTGACCGGCTGGGTGCTGCCCGGACTGGTCGACGTGCACTGCCACATCGGCCTGGGCGCCGACGGGGCGGTCGACCGCGCCACCGCGCAGGCGCAGGCGGTGGCCGACCGGGACGCCGGGGTGCTGCTGATCCGCGACGCCGGGTCGCCCGCCGACACCCGCTGGGTCGACGGACGGCACGATCTGCCCCGGCTGATCCGCGCGGGCCACCACCTGGCCCGGCCCAAGCGGTATCTGCGGCACTATGCACGCGAGCTCGCCGACGTCGCCGAGCTGCCGGCGGCCGTCGCGCAGGAGGCAGCCCGGGGCGACGGTTGGGTGAAGCTGGTCGCCGACTGGATCGACCGCGACCTCGGCCCCGACGGCGATCTGCGTCCGCTGTGGCCGGACGATGTGCTGGCCGAGGCGGTCGGTGCCGCCCACGACGCCGGGGCGCGGGTCACGGCGCACACCTTCGCCACCGAGGCGCTGGACGGGCTGCTGGACGCCGGGATCGACTGCCTGGAACACGCGACCGGTGCCGACCCGCGCCAGATCGACCGGATCGCCGCCGCCGGGGTGCCGGTCACCGCGACCCTGTTGCAGGTGGCGCAGTTCGCGGCGATCGCCGACCGGGCCGACCGCTACCCGGTGTACGCCGAGCGGATGCGGCGGATGCACGCCCGGCGGTACCAGCATGTACGGGACCTGGCCAACGCCGGTGTCCAGCTGCTGATCGGCACGGACGCGGGCGGCACGATCGCCCACGGCCGGATCGCCGACGAGGCCGCCGAGCTGCTGACCGCCGGGATCCCGGATCATGAGGTGGTGGCCGCCGCGAGCTGGCGCACCCGGCGTTGGTTGGGGGTCCCCGGGCTGACCGAGGGGGAGTCCGCCGACCTGGTGGTCTACGACACCGATCCGCGGCGCGATGCCCGGGTGCTCGCCGCGCCGCGGGCGGTGCTGCTGCGCGGTCGACGGGTGCGCTGACCGGGGGTTGGGAGCAGGCGCCCGCGTCTGGCACAATGGCCTGCTGTACTCGGCGCGCGCGGCCCCTCTACCCGCTCGATGCTGTGACACACAGGTCGGACCTCCCACCGTATGCCCCACGTACGGCTCGGTCCGCACCGCCCCACATCAACAGGAGAGACCACCTCGTGGCCACCAAGATTCGCCTCAAGCGCCTCGGCAAGATCCGTGCGCCGTACTACCGCATCGTCGTCGCGGACTCCCGCACCAAGCGCGACGGTCGCGCGATCGAGGAGATCGGCAAGTACCACCCCACCGAGGAGCCCTCGCTGATCGAGATCAGCTCCGAGCGTGCGCAGTACTGGCTCGGCGTCGGCGCGCAGCCGACCGAGCAGGTGCTGGCTCTGCTCAAGGTCACCGGTGACTGGCAGAAGTTCAAGGGCCTCCCGGGCGCCGAGGGCACCCTGCGGGTCAAGGGCGAGGCCGCCGACGTCCAGGCGACCATCGCCGCTGTCGCCGCCGACGCCGAGAAGGCCAAGGCCAAGGCCGCCGAGAAGAAGGCTGCCGCCCCGGCCGAGGAGTCCGCCGAGACCGAGGCGGCTCCGGCAGAGTCGTCCGTGGACGAGCAGGCCTGATGCTCGCCGACGCGCTCGAGCACCTGGTCCGCGGGATCGTCGACCACCCGGACGACGTGCGGGTGGATGCCCGTGCGCTGCGCCGCGGCGACCTGCTCGAGGTCCGGGTGCATCCCGAGGACCTCGGCCGGGTGATCGGACGCGGTGGCCGCACGGCCCGCGCCCTGCGCACCGTGGTCGGCGCGCTGTCCACCGACGGCCCGGTCCGGGTCGACGTGGTGGACGTCGCACGACGCTGAGCGCAACGCAGTGACAGGCCCGGCCCCCACCCGTGGGGGCCGGGCCTGTGCCATGTCGAGAACGAGGAGCACCCCATGCAGTTGACCGTCGCCCGGATCGGTCGCGCCCACGGGCTGCGCGGCGAGGTCGCCCTCGATGTGCGCACGGACGACCCGGAGAGCCGCCTGTTCGTCGGCGCCGAGCTGCCCACCGACCCCGCCGACCGCGGGCCGCTGACGATCACGAAGGTGCGCACCCAGCAGGACCGCTGGTTCGTGCAGTTCGCCGAGGTGGCCGATCGCACGGCGGCCGAGGAGCTGCGTGGGGTGTCGCTGGTGGTCGAGGCGGCCGAGGGCGAGGAGGACGACGCCTGGTACCCGCACGAGCTGGCGGGTTTGCGCGCCGAGCACGTCGACGGGCGGGTGCTGGGCGAGATCACCGGTCTGGAGCACCTGCCGGCCCAGGACGTGCTGGTGCTGCGCGAGACCGACGGCAGCCGCACCCTGGTGCCGTTCGTCCGGGCGATCGTGCCGGTGGTGGACGTCCCGGGCGGTCGTGTGCTGATCGACCCGCCCGGCGGCCTGCTCGCCTCCGACGCGGAGAACCTGGTCGTCAGCGAGGAGACCGAGGGCGCATGAGGATCGACGTCGTCACGATCTTCCCCGACTACCTGGCGCCGCTGAGCCTGTCGCTGGTCGGCAAGGCGCGCACCACCGGGATCCTCGACCTGCGGGTGCACGACCTGCGCGACTGGACCACCGACCGGCACCGCACCGTGGACGACACCCCCTTCGGTGGGGGCGCGGGCATGGTGATGCGGCCGGACATCTGGGGTGCGGCGCTGGACGAACTGCTGGACGAGGGCGCCCACCTGCTGCTGCCCACCCCCTCCGGTGCCCCGCTGACCCAGCGGCAGGCCGAGTCGTTGGCCGGCGAGGACGAGCACCTGGTGATCGCCTGTGGTCGCTACGAGGGCATCGACGCCCGGGTGGCCGAGCACTACGCGGCGCGCGGGGTCCGGGTCAGCGAGTACTCCCTCGGCGACTACGTGCTCAACGGCGGCGAGGTGGCCGCCCTGGTGCTGGTCGAGGCGGTGGTCCGGCTGCTGCCCGGTGTGGTGGGCAACCCGCACTCGCTGGTCGAGGAGTCGCACGGCGCCGCCGGTCTGCTGGAGTACCCGGTCTACACCAAGCCGCCGGTGTGGCACGACGCCGAGGTGCCGGAGGTGCTGCTGTCCGGTCATCACGGCAAGGTCGAGCGCTGGCGGCGCGACCAGGCGTTGGCCCGCACCGCGGCGCGGCGCCCGGACCTGCTGCGGCGCCTGGACCCCGGTGCGCTGGACAAGAAGGACCGGGCGACCCTGGCCGAGCTGGGCTGGACCGTCGGCGCCGACGGGCCGTTTCCGCAGTCCGACGAGGGTGTGGCAGACTAGTGCGCTGGTGCGCGTAGGTCGCGTCTCTGCCACAGGGGAGACGAGCACGGCCGCGCTGCTTCACGGCAGGGCCGCGCGCCGCAACGATGCCCACTTCCGGCGCTTCATGTGCCGACGATGACGCACGTGACCTGTGGCACGGCGGGAAAGTGAAACGAGATGTCCCACCTGCTCGACAGTGTCGACGCGGCCTCGCTGCGCACCGACATCCCGGAGTTCCGCGCCGGTGACACCCTCAAGGTGAACGTGAAGGTCGTCGAGGGCAACCGCTCCCGCGTCCAGCTGTTCCAGGGTGTCGTTATCGCCCGTCAGGGTGACGGCGTGCGCGAGACCTTCACCGTGCGCAAGGTGTCCTTCGGCGTCGGCGTGGAGCGGACCTTCCCGGTGCACTCCCCGTCGATCGAGTCCATCGAGGTCGCCACCCGCGGTGACGTGCGTCGCGCGAAGCTGTACTACCTGCGCAACCTGCGCGGCAAGAAGGCGAAGATCAAGGAGAAGCGCGACACCCCCAAGAAGGGCTGAGACGCTCACTCCCGCACGTCGACGGAGGCGGTCACCGGATCCCGGTGGCCGCCTCCGTCGCGTCGAGGGGGGAGTTCTGTGTGAGTCGCCGAAATCGGGCAGCACGGCTGGGTATGCCAGGTATCGGCGTGGCAGAGTGTCCGCGTGACACCCCAGCACGCTCGCGCCCAGAACCGATCTGACGCGCCGGCCTCCCGCCCTCCGCGCAACCCGGTCCTCGGCTTCCTGCGCGAGGTCGCGATCATCCTGGTCAGCGCGATCGTGCTCTCCCTGCTGGTCAAGACCTTCCTGGCCCAGGCGTTCTTCATCCCGAGCGCGTCCATGCATGACACCCTGATCGAGGGCGACCGGGTGCTGGTCAGCAAGCTGGTGCCCGGGCCGCTGGACGTGCACCGGGGCGACATCGTGGTCTTCGCCGATCCGGGCGGCTGGTTGCAGCCGGAGGAGCAGGTCGAGACCAACTGGTTCCAGGACGCGCTGATCACCATCGGCCTGATGCCCCAGCAGTCGGAGGACCACCTGATCAAGCGGGTGATCGGTCTGCCCGGCGACCACGTGACCGCCGCGGGCGACGGATCGCCGGTGGAGGTGAACGGTGTCGCTATCGACGAGTCGTCGTACCTGGCACCCGGCGCCAGCCCGAGCGAGATCGCCTTCGACATCACGGTGCCGGAGAACTCGTTGTGGGTGATGGGGGACAACCGTCAGCACTCCGCCGACTCCCGCTGGCACATGGGCGACCCCGGCGGCGGCGCGATCCCGATGGACAACGTGGTCGGCACCGCCTTCGTCAAGCTGTGGCCGCTGGACCGGATCGGCCTGCTGCGCAACCCCGGCACCGTCTTCGCGGACGTGCCCGACCCGTCATGACCGAGACGCTGCTGCGGGCCGGTGCCGTCGCGCCTTCCCGGGCCGCGCGACCCGACCGTGCCGCCCGCCCCGCCCGGACCGCCGCCCCGTCGCTGCGGGTCGAGCGCCAGCTGCTGCGGGACGGCGCGACCGCGCTCGCCTGCCTGGACGAGGTGGGCCGCGGGGCGCTGTGCGGCCCGGTGACCATCGGCGTCGTCGTCGTGACCGCCGACTCCAAGCCCGCGCCGCTGGGCGTGCGGGACTCCAAGCTGCTCACCCCGAAGGCCCGGCTGGCCTTGGTGCCCCGCATCCAGCGCTGGGCGGCGGCGTGCGGGGTCGGCCACGCGAGCCCGGCCGAGATCGACGAGTACGGCATCATCGCGGCCCTGCGCTTGGCCGGTCAGCGCGCGTTGGACGGGTTGACCGTGACCCCGGACGCCGCGCTGCTGGACGGGAACCACGACTACCTGTCGCCACCCGCCCAGGGCACCCTCTTCGACGACGGGCCGGTGCTGCCCGACCCGGTGTGCCCGGTGCCGCCGGTGACCACGATGATCAAGGCCGACATGAAGTGCGCCGCGGTCGCCGCCGCCAGTGTCCTGGCCAAGACCACCCGGGACGCGCTGCTGCTGGACCTCGCCGCCGAGTTCCCGGAGTACGGCTGGCAGGAGAACAAGGGCTACGCCAGCGCCGACCACGTGGACGCCCTGCGCCGCCTCGGGCCCACGGTGCACCACCGCCGGTCCTGGCGACTGCCCGGCGTGGAGCAGTCGACCGCGCTCTGAGTGCTCATCCGGTCGCCGGATGCGCGATGATGGTCCGCGTGAGTGCCGAGGATCTGGAGAACTACGAGACCGAGATGGAACTCGCGCTCTACCGCGAGTACCGGGACGCGGTCGGGCTGTTCTCGTACGTGGTGGAGACCGAGCGTCGCTTCTACCTGGCGAACCACGTCGACCTGCAGGTGCGATCGGCCGCGGGTGAGGTGTACTTCGAGCTGACCCTGGCCGACGCCTGGGTGTGGGACGTCTACCGGTCGGCCCGGTTCGTGAAGTCGGTGCGGGTGGTCACCTTCAAGGACGTGAACGTCGAGGAGTTGGTCAAGGCCGACCTCGATCTGGGTGGTGACACCGGCTTCGGCCGCTGATCCCGCTGTCCACAGCCGGGGGAGAGCAACCGTCGTCCCCAGGATGCACTCGACGCCCTCGACCGTGAGGTGCTGTCCCGCCGACGCTGCTCGGCATGGACAGACAGAGCATCGGCCGTCGCGGTGAGGCGCTAGCGGCCCAGTGGGTGCGGTCCCGCGGCTGGCGGGTGATCGACAGCAACTGGCGTTGCGCGGCGGGGGAGATCGATCTGGTCGCCCTGGACGGCGATCACCTGGTCGTGATCGAGGTCAAGACCAGGACCGGCACCGGCTTCGGGCATCCGGCCGAGGCGGTGACGGCGAGCAAACTGGGTCGGCTGCGTCGACTGGCAGCGCACTGGGTCGCCGCGCACGACCTGCGCCCGACGAGCATCCGGGTCGACGTGATCGCGGTGCTGCTGCTGGGGCACCGAGCGCGGATCGAGTTGCTGGCGGGGGAGCGGTGAGCGCCCTCGGCCGGGCACTGGGGGTCGGGCTGCTCGGCATGACCGGGCGGCTGGTCGAGGTGGAGGCGCACCTGGCGCCCGCGCTGCCCGCGTTCATCCTGGTCGGACTCCCGGACACCTCGCTGACCGAGGCGAAGGTCCGGGTACGGGCAGCGGTGCTCAGCACCGGACTCGGCTGGCCCGCCCGGCGGGTCACGGTGAACCTGACCCCGGCCGCGTTGCCGAAGCACGGACCCGGCTTCGACCTCGCCATCGCGGTGGCGGTGCTCGGCGCCGCCGGCACCCTCGACCCGGAGCGGACCCGGGGCACCGTGCACCTGGGCGAGCTCGGGCTGGACGGTCGGCTCAGGCCGGTGCGCGGGGTGCTGCCCGCCGTGGCCGAGGCCGTGGCCCGGGGGCATCGCCGGGTGGTGGTGCCGTCCGCCGACGTCCCGGAGGCGGCGCTGGTGCCGGGGGCGCAGGTGTCCGGCTGCGCCAGTCTGGCCGAGGTGATGCGGCTGCACGGTGGGACGGTGCGGGTGCCGCCGTCGCACCCGGTCCCCGTCAGCCGCGGGCCGTCCGCCGCCGCACCGGTCCCCGGCGACCTGTCCGACGTCATCGGGCAGCCCGCCGCTCGCGGTGCGCTGGAGGTGGCCGCCGCCGGTGGACACCATCTGCTGCTCACCGGGCCACCAGGGGCCGGGAAGACCATGCTGGCCGCCCGCCTGCCCGGTCTGCTGCCCAACCTCGACGACAGTGCCGCGGTCGAGGTCAGCGCCGTGCACTCGATCGCCGGAACCTTCGACCCGTCCGTCGGGCTGATCCGCCGACCGCCGTACGAGGACCCGCACCACACCGCCAGCGCCGCCGCGATCGTCGGTGGCGGCACCGGCTGGCCGCGTCCCGGCGCCGCCTCCCGGGCGCACCGGGGTGTGCTGTTCCTGGACGAGGCACCCGAGTTCACCTCGCACGTGTTGCAGACCCTGCGCCAGCCGCTCGAACACGGTGAGTTGGTGATCCACCGGGCAGCCGGTGCCGTGCGCTTCCCAGCCAGGTTCCAGCTCGTGCTCGCCGCCAACCCCTGCCCGTGCGGACGCGGCGGTGGCCGAGGTGAGGACTGCACCTGCACCCCGCAGGCCAGACGCCGGTACCAGGCGCGGCTGGACGGTCCCCTGCTGGACCGGATCGACCTGCAGGTCGAGGTGCCCCCGGTCCGCCGACTCGGCGGCGGAACACCCGGCGAGGACTCCGCCACCGTCGCGCTCCGGGTCGCCGCGGCCCGCGCAGCCCAGGCCACCCGGTGGTCGGGTGACCCGTGGCGCACCAATGCCGAGGTGCCCGGGCGGCGGCTGCGGGAGCTGCTGGGTGCGCACCCCGGGCTCCTGGCCGATCTCGATCACGCCGTCAGCACCGGGCGACTGACCCTGCGCGGCGCCGACCGGGTGCTGCGGATCGCCTGGACCCTCGCCGACCTCGCCGGAGCCGATGCGCCGCACCGCGACCAGATCGGCCGCGCCCTGTTGCTGCGCACCCGAGGCGGACACCGATGACCCGCGACGATCCGGAGCTGCTGGCCAGGATCGGCTGGAACACCGTCACCGAGCCCGGTGACCCGGCGGCCGGGGTGGTGGTGGAGGCAGTAGGGGCGGTCGGCGCGTGGCAGTGGTTGCTGGCCGCCCGCCGGGTCTCGACCCCGGAGGCGATCCGGCAGTTGCGGGCGCGGGTGCGGGAGATGCCGACCGATGCTGGGACCGGGTGCCCCGACGGCACCGGGTCGGCGGTGCCGGTCGACCCGATCGTGGAGGACGGCACGTGCCGATCGGCATCCCCGGTGCTCGCCGCCGACCGGACGTGGCGCGTGATCGGGCGCGCCCTGACCCGGTGGCTGCCGCGCCTCGACGTCGAACCGCGGATGGTCCTGCTCGCCGCCGGTCGGATCGGCGCCGTCCCGGTCGTCCCCGGCGACCCGCAGTGGCCCGCCCGGCTCGATGACCTCGGGGCGTCCGCCCCGCTGTGCCTGTGGGTGCGCGGCGGAGCTGACCTGGCCGCCGCCGTGCACCGCTCGGTCGCCGTCGTCGGCGCGCGGGCGGCCAGCGCGTACGGGGAGCGCGTCGCCGAGGACCTCGCCTGCGAGCTGGCCCAGGCGGGTGTCACCGTCGTCAGCGGCGGGGCGTACGGGGTCGACGCCGCGGCGCACCGCGGGACACTCGCCCCGCACGCCGCCGAGGGCGGTGTGCGGACGGTCGCGCTGCTCGCCGGTGGCCCCGATCGGCTCACCCCCGCCGGGAACGCCGACCTGCTGCGCCGCGTGCTCGACACCGGTGGCCTGGTGGTCGCCGAGAGCCCACCCGGTCGGCCGCCGAGCAGGTCACGCTTCCTGCTGCGCAACCGCCTGATCGCCGCGCTGACCGAGGTCACGGTGGTCGTCGAGGCCGGGTGGCGGTCCGGTGCGCTGAACACCGCCCAGCACGCGCACGGCCTGCTGCGCCCGGTCGGCGCGGTGCCCGGCCCGGTCACCTCTCCGGCGTCGGCCGGGTGTCACCGGCTGCTGCGCGACGGTGCGGCGGTCTGTGTGACGGACGTGGCCGAGGTGATCGACCTGCTGCCGGGGTCGTCCATCGCGGCACCGGTCCTGGCCGCGAAGCCGGCCCTCGCCGGGGAGTCGGTACTGACTGCGGAGACGGCGGCGACCGTGGAGCCGACCCGGTCGGGTGGCGCGCCTTCGAGCGGTGGCAGGGTGCGCGAAGCCGCACCGCCTGCTGCCGTGGCGCAGGGCGCCCCGTCCGACCCGCCCTGGGTGCCGACGTCCGACCGGCCGCACAGCCGTCGCGCCCGGGTGCTCGACGCGCTCGGTCGGGCACCCGCCGGTGCCGGGACGATCGCAGCCCGCGCGGGGTTGTCGGTGCCCGAGGTGGAGGCGGAGCTGGGCCTGCTGGAACTCAGCGGCCGGGCGCGTCGCTCGTCCGGCGACCGATGGTCACTGCCGATCCGGGCGTCGTCCCGGTGATGTGCCTGGTCAGCCGACCTTGCGGCGCGCCAGCTCGTCCTCGTAGTCGGTGATGGCGTCCCCGTCGCCGCCCGCGTGCGCGAAGCGGATCCACTCCACATTGCTGCGGCAGTGACCCAGCCCGACGTCACCGAAGCAGTCGAGCAGCACCGCGGGATTCCAGGTCGCGTGCCGGGTGGGCCGGTGCCCCAGGTCCGCCAGCGCGCGGTTGATCGGCCAGGCGGCCGCATCCGGGTCGCTGGTCGGGTTGTCGACGTCGGACCACACGAGGGCGCCGTCGCGGTAGAACCAGGCGCTCTGTCGCCCGGTCCCGCCGAAGAAGTCCGCCTCGATCCGGGCCACCGTCAGGCCGTCGAGCAGCCCTTCGGTCGGCAGGTCCAACAGATCCAGCTCCTCCGGGCCCAGCACCAGGCTGATGCCGCCGCGCAGGGGAACCAGGGTGGACCGCGCCACCCGGTGGTGCAGCTCCTGTGCGGTGGGGTCGGGCGCGACGAACGCGTCCAGTTCGTAGGTCATGCGGGAGAGTCCTTCCGGGCTGCACCAGGGAGTTCCGGAGGGGCGGCTCCAACCGGGGGTGGGGTGCATCCGAGGCACCCACGCCGGGGACGAGAGTAGTCACGCAGAGGGGGTGGCCGAACCAGGCCGAAGGACCCAGATCATCGGTCGTTCCGGTGCGGTACCTGAACCCCGACGCCCGATGATCACCCGTTCAGCCCGGAAACAGCTCCGGAAAATCGGACATAAACCCGTGATTCGCCCAAGGGTGGGTGATTCCACACACAGGAAGCTTGTCGCCCGGAGGTGTGACGGTCACCCTAGGACCGTGCAGGCGGCAGCAGGGGTGCAGGAGACGGGTGCGGACACCGCGCTCGTCGACGACTTCGTGCTCCACCTGGCCGCCCAGCGCGGGTTGTCCGAGCACACGGTCCGGGCCTATGTCGGGGACCTGCGCGCACTGGCCGGCTATGCGACGCGGCACGGAGCCGAGGGCCTCGCCGACGTCGATCTGGCGATGCTGCGCGGCTGGCTCGCCTCCATGTCCGCCGCCGACCGCAGCCGCGCGACCCTGGCCCGCCGCGGCGCCGCCGTCCGGACCTTCTTCGCCTGGGCCGCCCGGACCGGACGAGTCGCCTCCGACCCGGCGCTGCGGCTGGCATCGGCCCGTCCGTCGTCCACCCTGCCCACCGTGCTGAGCCAGGACTCGGCGGCGGACCTGCTGGACGTGGCGCGCACCCGGTCCGACGACGAGGACCCGATCCACCTGCGCGACTGGGCCGCCCTCGAACTGCTGTACGCCACCGGCGTGCGGGTCGGTGAGCTGTGCCGCGTGGACGTCGACGACCTGGATCTGAGCGAGCGGACGCTGCGGGTGCTGGGCAAGGGCGGCAAGGAGCGCGTCGTCCCGGTGGGGGAGCCCGCCGTGGACGCCACCCGGCAGTGGTTGCGCCGTGGCCGCCCGGTGCTCGCCACCGAGGGTTCGGGCCCGGCGCTGTTCCTGGGTCGCCGCGGCGGTCGGGTCGATCAGCGTCAGCTCCGCACCGCGGTGCACGAGGTCGCCGTGGCCGCCGGGGTGGAGGACGTCGCCCCGCACGCCCTGCGGCATTCGGCCGCCACCCATCTGCTCGAGGGAGGGTCCGACCTGCGCAGTGTGCAGGAGGTCCTCGGCCACTCGAGTCTGGCCACCACCCAGCGCTACACCCACGTGACCGCGGACCGCCTCCGCGTCTCGTTCGAGCAAGCCCACCCCCGAGCATGATCCGCGAGACGGAGACCCCCATGACTGTTCCGGTCGAGCATCGCACCGCCCCCGGTGCTGTCTCGCGCACGCTGCGTGCTCCCCGCGGCGTGATCCCGCACCAGGTCGGCGTCGACACCGATACCGACACTGTCGGGGAGTCGGAGGTCGAGCTGGCCGCCGTCGTGCTGCTCGCCGAGGCCACCGACGCGGTGCTGGCGGACGCCGACGTGCAGGTCGAGGATCTGATCCCGGACCCGCCGCAGCTGACCCTGGTGGAGCCGCTGGAGCTGACCGACGCCGAGCTGGCGGTCGACGATGTCGAGCTCACCGAGGAGGACGTCGAGCGCCTCGCCGCCCTGGACCGGGTCGCCGCCGACTGGCGCGCGTTCAAGGCCGGTGGCGACCGCCTGGTGCGCGAGCGCCTGATCTTGCACTACGCCCCGCTGGTGACCGCGGTGGCCGGTCGGGTCGGGATGCGGCTGCCCGCGATGGTCGAGCAGGCGGACCTGGTGTCCTACGGCATGTTCGGTCTCATCGACGCGATCGAGAAGTACGAGCCGGGCCGGTCGGTGAAGTTCGAGACCTACGCCTCCTCGCGGATCCGCGGCGCGATCCTGGACGAGCTGCGTGCGATGGACTGGATCCCGCGCTCGGTCCGCACCAAGGCGCGTGCCGTGGACCGCGCCTACGCCGAGCTGGAGGCCGAGCTGCACCGGGTGCCCACCGAGCGCGAGGTCGCGGACCGGTTGCAGATCGATCTGCGCGAGCTGCGTGCGCTGTTCACCCAGTTGTCCACCGTCAACGTGGCGGCGCTGGACGAGCTGTTGGGGGCCGGGGACTCGGATCGGCTCTCCCTGCTGGACACCCTGGGTGACGACAGCAGCCCGGACCCGGGCGACTCCTTCGAGGCGCAGGAGACCAAGTTCCTGCTCGCCCGGGCGATCGACCAGCTGGGCGAGCGGGAGAAGCTGGTGCTGGTCCTCTACTACTACGAGGGCATGACGCTGGCCGAGATCGGCCGGGTGCTCGGTGTCACCGAGTCCCGGATCTCGCAGATGCACACCGCCGCCATGCTCCGGCTGCGCGCCCGGCTGACGGACGCCGACCGGGGCTGACCGGGCACTGCTCGCGCTGACCGGGGGAGACCCGGGGCCCACGGAGTCGACAGCACCGCATGCGTCCATCGGTGCGCCCCGTGCAGCCGCCGCGTCCGGCAGCAGCACCACCGGCCCACCGTGCAGCAACAGCCACGGGTCGAGGTACTCCTCGCCCTCCCGCACCCCCCAGTGCAGGCAGCCCTCCGGGTCGCAGTGCCCGGGCCCGTCGCCCACGGTGCCGACCACCTGCCCCGCCGTCACCCGGTCACCGACTGCGACGGATGCCGACATCGGTTCCAGGGAGCTGCGCAGGCCGTCGTCGTGGGTGAGAGTGAGCACGGGCCGATCCGCCACCGGCCCGGCGAAGGTGACGACCCCGCCGCGGGGGGCCAGCACCGGGTCGCCGGGCAGCGCTGCCAGGTCGACTCCGCGGTGGCCGGGCAGCCAGCGCTGCGCCGGGCGATCGAAGGCGCGCAGCGGCGCCGAGTCGTCGCGGGTCGGTCGGGTCCATTCGGCGGCGGTGCCGGGCAGCACGGTCCTCCTGGTGGCGGAGCCGCGATCCGGGTCGGCCACGGCCACGCAGCTGAGCAGCAGGGCCGCGCCGAGCAGCGAGGTCAGGGCGTGCCGGGGCCTGGTGAGTGCTGTCAGTGCGTTCAGTGCGTTCAGTGCTGCGAGTGTCCTGCGTGGGATGAGTGCCGGGTGCATCGCGCCACCGTCACGCCGGCGGTGCTCGGGTGTCGAGGTCCGGGCTCCCCGGCTGGGGACCACCGGAGGTCGATCACACCGGTGGACAGCGATGGCCGACGCACGGCGCGCGGTCCGGTAGACTTCCGGATGCGATCGGTGCGTGCCGATCGACATCGCGCGTCATCACCGCCCCTCATCCTCGACGACCTGGTCGCCGGGAGTGTGGTGCGGGCCGACGTCGGCAGCGGTCCGTCCGGTCCCCGGACGGTGTCGACCGAGGCGTGACGCCAGGGATGCGGTCCACCCGGACGGCATCGACAACCGAACCAGCGGGCCTCGCCTCGTGCGGAGTCCGCCCTCATGACGCGCGCCCCCGTGGGGCGCGCCGGAAGGACGTGCCATGGCCGTCGTGACCATGCGCCAGCTGCTCGAGAGCGGTGTCCACTTCGGACACCAGACCCGTCGGTGGAACCCGAAGATGAAGCGCTTCATCTTCACCGAGCGCAACGGCATCTACATCGTCGACCTGCAGCAGTCGCTGTCGTACATCGACCGCGCCTACGAGTTCGTCAAGGAGACCGTCTCCCACGGCGGCAGCATCCTGTTCGTCGGCACCAAGAAGCAGGCGCAGGAGCCGATCGCGGAGCAGGCAGCCCGGGTCGGGATGCCCTACGTGAACCAGCGCTGGCTCGGTGGCATGCTCACCAACTTCCAGACGGTGAACAAGCGCCTGCAGCGCCTCAAGGAGCTCGAGCTCATCGACTTCGACGACGTCGCCGGGAGCGCCTTCACCAAGAAGGAGCTGCTGATCATGCGCCGCGAGAAGGACAAGCTCGCCAAGACCCTCGGCGGCATCCGCGACATGGCCCGGGTCCCCTCGGCCGTGTGGATCGTGGACACCAACAAGGAGCACCTGGCCGTCGACGAGGCGCGCAAGCTCAACATCCCGATCGTCGCGATCCTGGACACCAACTGCGACCCGGACGTGGTCGACTTCCCGATCCCGGGCAACGACGACGCGATCCGCGCCGTGCAGCTGCTGACCCGCGTGATCGCCGACGCCGCGGCCGAGGGCACCATGGCCCGTCACGCCGCCCGCTCGGGCCAGACCGAGGGCGCTGCCGCCGGCACCGCCACCGAGGCCGAGCCGCTGGCCGAGTGGGAGCGCGAGCTGCTCGCCGGTGCCGCTGGTGACGCCGAGGCCCCCGCCGGTGAGGCCGCCGCCACCGAGGGTGCCGCCACCCCGGGTCAGGACGCCGCCCCGGCCGTCGAGGCCGCCGCTGAGGCTGCCGAGACCGAGGTCGCCGAGGCCGCCGCGACCGAGTCCGACACCACCGCCAACTGACACCCACCACCACGAGGACGGATACACAGATGGCGAACTACAGCCTCGCTGACATCAAGGACCTCCGTGAGGCCACCGGTGCCGGCATGATGGACGTCAAGAAGGCGCTGGAAGAGGCCGAGGGCGACAAGGACAAGGCGCTGGAGATCATCCGCGTCAAGGGCCTGAAGGGTGTCTCCAAGCGGGAGAGCCGTTCGGCGTCCGACGGCCTGGTGGCCGCCGAGGTCGTGACCGCCGGTGACGGCGAGAACGAGGTCGGCGTCATCGTCGAGGTGAACTCGGAGACGGACTTCGTCACCAAGAACGCCACCTTCATCACCCTGGCCGAGAAGGTCCTCGCCACCGCGGTCGCCTCCGGTGCCCGCGACGCCGACGCCCTGATCTCCGCCGACGTGGACGGCAAGCCGCTGTCCGAGATCGTCGACGAGACCGCCGCGGTGCTCGGTGAGAAGCTGGTCGTGCGTCGCCTGGAGCGCGTCGCCGGCGAGAAGGTCACCGTCTACCTGCACAAGGTGAACAAGGACCTCCCGCCGCAGGTCGGCGTGCTGGTCGCCACCGACGCCAAGGGTGCCGAGATCGCCCGGGACATCGCCACGCACATCGCGGCGTACTCCCCGGCGTACCTCACCCGCGACGACGTCCCGGCCGAGACGGTCGAGAACGAGCGTCGGATCGCCGAGGAGACCTCGCGTAACGAGGGCAAGCCGGAGGCCGCGCTGCCGAAGATCGTCGAGGGTCGCCTGAACGGCTTCTTCAAGGAGGTCGTCCTGCTGGACCAGCCCTTCGCGAAGGACCCGAAGAAGTCGGTCGGCCAGGTGCTGGCCGAGGCCGGCGGCACCGTCACCGGCTTCGTCCGGTACCGCGTCGGCGCCTGACGCACCCCGCATCCGGTGGCCCCGGCCCGCACAGGGTCGGGGCCACCGGCGCGAGCACGACCAGTACCACCCGCCTGTCGACGACCCCCGGAGGGATCCACCGTGGCCACCATGATCGAGGAGACGACCGGCGAGGTCCGCACCGCACGGCGGGTGCTGCTGAAGCTGTCCGGCGAGGCGTTCGGCGGCGGGTCGATCGGGCTTGACGCCGCTGTCGTCCGGCGGATCGCCAGTGAGATCGGTGCCGCCGTGGCCGACGGGGTGCAGGTCGCCATCGTCGTCGGGGGCGGCAACTTCTTCCGTGGCGCCCAGCTCGCCACGATGGGCCTGGACCGGTCCCGCGCCGACTACATGGGCATGCTCGGCACCGTGATGAACTGCCTGGCCCTGCAGGACTTCCTGGAGCAGGCCGGGGTGAGCACCCGGGTGCAGACCGCGATCACCATGGGCCAGGTCGCGGAGCCGTACATCCCGCTGCGGGCGATCCGGCACCTGGAGAAGGACCGCGTGGTCATCTTCGGTGCCGGTGCCGGTCTGCCCTACTTCTCCACCGACACCGTGTCGGTCCAGCGCGCGCTGGAGACGCACTGCGACGAGGTGCTGATGGGCAAGAACGGCGTCGACGGGGTCTACACCGCCGACCCGCGCACCAACCCGGACGCCGAGCGCCTGGACCACCTGACCTACACCGAGGCGATCGTCGGCGAGCTCGGCGTGATGGACTCGACCGCCCTGAGCATGTGCCGCGACAACGGCGTGCGGATGCGTGTCTTCGGGCTGGAGGAGCCGGGGAATGTCACCCGGGCACTCCGGGGTGAGAAGATCGGGACCCTGGTCACCGAGGACTGAACCCCGCCTGACTCTCCCGTACCACAGAACCAAAGGAGCCACCGTGATCGACGACATCCTCCTCGAGGCCGAGGAGAAGATGGACAAGGCCGTCGAGGTCGCCAAGGAGGACTTCGCCGGGATCCGCACCGGTCGGGCGAACGCCGCGATGTTCAACAAGATCATCGTCGACTACTACGGCGCACCGACCCCGCTGCAGCAGCTCGCGTCCTTCCAGGTGACCGAGGCGCGCACCGTGCTGATCTCGCCCTTCGACAAGTCCGCGATGGCCGCCATCGAGAAGGCGCTGCGCGACTCCGACCTCGGCGTGAACCCGAGCAACGACGGCAACGCGATCCGGATCATCCTGCCCGCCCTCACCGAGGAGCGGCGCCGGGACTACGTGAAGCTGGCCAAGACCAAGGCCGAGGACGCCAAGATCTCGATCCGCAGCGTGCGTCGCCGTGCCAAGGACGGGCTGGACAAGCTGGTCAAGGACGGCGAGGTCGGCGAGGACGAGGTCGCCCGGGCGGAGAAGGAGCTGGAGTCCCTGACCAAGGGGCACGTCGACACCATCGACACCGTCCTGTCCGCCAAGGAGAGCGAGCTCCTCGAGGTCTGAGGCAGTCATGTCCACCACCGTCGCCCCCACCACGCCTCCCCGCGCGGGCCGGAACCTCCCGGTCGCCGTCGCGGTGGGTCTCGGTCTGCTCGTCGTCGTCGCCGCCTCGCTGATCTTCCGCAAGGAGCTCTTCGGGGTGGTGGCGGTGGCGGCGGTGGGCGTCGGGCTGTGGGAGCTGGCCCAGGCGTTCAGCCGGCGCGGGGTGCACATCCCGCTGCTGCCGCTGCTGGTCGGGGACATCGGAATCCTGGTCTCCGCCTACGTCGCGGGGCCGGAGGCGCTGTTCGTCGCCTTCGTGCTCACCGTCGGTGGGCTGGTGATCTGGCGGGTGCTGGACGGATCCGGCCCCGCGGCACTGCGCGACGCGACGGCGGGCACGTTCGCCGCCGCCTATCTGCCGCTGATGGGCGGCTTCGTGATGCTGATGCTGGCGGCCGAGGACGGTGCGGCCCGGGTCGCCCTGTTCGTGCTGCTCTGCGTCGCGAACGACACCGGTGGCTATGCCGTCGGCGTCCTGATCGGCCGTCACCCGCTGGCACCGGCGGTGAGTCCCAAGAAGACCTGGGAAGGTCTGGCGGGGTCCTTGGTGTTGGCATGTGTGGTCGGGGTGCTCGGAGTGCACCTCATGTTCGACGGAGACCCGGCGGTCGGTGCGCTGCTCGGGGTCGCGGCGGTGGCGGTGGCCACCCTCGGAGACCTCGCGGAGTCACTGCTCAAGCGGGACCTCGAACTCAAGGACATGGGCAGCGTCCTCCCCGGCCACGGCGGTGTGCTGGACCGGATCGACTCGCTGCTGCTCGCCGCCCCCGTGATCTACCTGCTGCTGCACGCCCTGCAGCCGGTCGCGGCCTGACCGCGCCCCACACTCAGCCGACACCTGCCGGAGCCTCGCATGACCACGACCCCTGTCGCCCTCAACCTGTCCACCCCCGCCCGCGGTGCTCGCGGCAAGCCGCCGAAGCACTTCGCCGACCTGACGCCGGAGGAGCGCGTCGCGAAGGTCGTCGAGCTGGGGGAGAAGCCGCTGCGCGCCAAGCAGCTGGCCACCCACTACTTCAGCCACCTCACCTCGGACCCGGCCGCGATGACCGACCTGCCGGCCGCCAGCCGTGACCTGCTGGTGGAGGCGATGTTCCCCGAGCTGCTGACCCCGGCGCGCACCCTGCGGGCCGACGGAGGCACCACCGTCAAGACCCTGTGGCACCTGTTCGACGGCGCCAAGGTCGAGTCGGTGCTGATGCGGTACGCGAACCGGTCGACCCTCTGCGTGTCCTCCCAGGCCGGCTGCGGGATGGCCTGCCCGTTCTGCGCCACCGGCCAGCTGGGCCTGACCCGGAACCTGTCCCCGGCCGAGATCATCGAGCAGGTGCGCTCCGCCGCCCGCTCGCTCGCCAACGGTGAGGTCCCCGGCGGCGACACCCGGCTGTCGAACGTCGTGTTCATGGGCATGGGCGAGCCGCTGGCCAACTACAAGACCGTGATGGCGACGGTGCGGGCGCTGACCGCCCCGACCCCCGAGGGCTTCGGGATGAGCGCCCGGAACATCACGGTGTCCACCGTCGGCCTGGCCCCGGCGATGGACCGCCTGGCGAAGGAGGGCATCCCGGTCACCCTGGCGCTGTCCCTGCACGCGCCGGACGACGAGCTGCGCTCCGAGCTGGTGCCGATGAACGAGAAGTTCTCGGTCAAGGAGGTGCTGGACTCCGCGCGCCGGTACTTCGAGGCCACCGGTCGCCGCGTCTCCATCGAGTACGCGCTGATGCGCGACATCAACGACCAGGCGTGGCGCGCCGACCTGCTCGGCACCGAGCTGAACCGACGTGGTCGCGGCTGGGTGCACTGCAACCCGATCCCGCTGAATCCGACCCCGGGTTCGAAGTGGACGGCGAGCGATCCCGCGGTGGAGGCCGAGTTCGTGGCACGCTTGCGGGCACACGGCATCCCGACCACGGTGCGGGACACCCGTGGGAGCGACATCGACGGCGCCTGCGGACAGTTGGCGGCTGAGGAGGACTGAGAATGAGCGACGGAGTCATGTTCCGCAAGGTGTCCGGTCTGAAGACCGGATATCACACGGAGGAGGTCGATGACTTCTTCGCTCACGCTCGGACCGTGTACGAGCAGGGTCCGGCCGGTGCGCTGACCGGCAAGGACGTCCGCACCGTCGCCTTCGACCTGGTGCGGCACGGCTACTCGACCACCGCGGTCGACGCCGCGCTGGACAGGCTCGAGGCGGCCTTCGTGGCGCGTTCCCGGGCGGACTTCATCAACGAGCGCGGCCGCCAGGCGTGGCTGGAGCACCTGGCCGACCAGGCGCGCACCCTGTACGGACGGCTGACCCGGCCCGACGGCGAGCGGTTCGCGGCCCCCAGCGGCCGTCGCCCCGGTTACGACGCGGAGCAGGTGGACGCTGTGTGCCACCGGCTGGTGGGGTACTTCGACCGGAACGAGCCGCTGTCCGCCCAGGACCTGCGCGCGGCGACCTTCGCGCGTGCCCGTGGTGGCCGCGCCTACGCCGAGGCGCCGGTGGACGCGTTCCTGGAGCGCGCGATCGACGTCCTGCTCGCCGCGGAGTGAGTGCTCCCCGGTGACCGAACGACGGGACGTCGTCCTGCTGGGTTCCACCGGGTCCATCGGTCGTCAGGCCGAACAGGTGGTGCTGGACGCGCCGGACCGGTTCCGGGTGACCGGGGTCGCCGCCGGGGGTGCCGACCCCGAGGCGCTCGGTGCCCAGGCGGCACGGCTCGGTGCGACGACGGTGGCGGTCGCGGATCCCACCGTCGCCGACGCCGTGCTCGCCGCGCACACCCGGCAGTCGACCGAGGCCGGGCTGCCCATGGTCGACATCGAACTGCTGACCGGGCCGGACGCCGCCGCCCAGCTCGCCGCCCGGTCGGTCGACGTGGTGCTGAACGGCATCACCGGGTCGATCGGGCTCGGCCCCACCCTGGCCGCGCTGCGGGCCGGCAACACCCTGGCCCTGGCGAACAAGGAGTCGCTGGTGGTCGGTGGCGCCCTGGTCCGCCAGGCCCAGCGACGCCCGGACCAGATCGTGCCGGTGGACTCCGAGCACTCCGCGATCGCCCAGGCGCTGCGCGGCGGCCGACGGGACGAGGTGGCCCGCCTGGTGCTCACCGCCTCCGGGGGACCGTTCCGCGGCGCCGCCGTGGCGGACCTGGCAGCCGTGATGCCGGATCAGGCATTGGCGCACCCCACCTGGCGGATGGGCCCGGTGGTCACGATCAACTCCGCGACCCTGGTCAACAAGGGCCTGGAGCTGATCGAGGCGCACTGGCTGTTCGACGTGCCCGCCGAGCGGATCGACGTGGTGGTGCACCCGCAGTCGGTCGTGCACTCGATGGTCGAGTTCGTCGACGGTTCGACCCTGGCGCAGGCATCGCCGCCGGACATGCGGTTGCCGATCGCCCTGGGGTTGGGCTGGCCCGACCGGGTGCCCGGGGCGGTGCCCGGCTGCGACTGGACCCGGGCGACCACCTGGACCTTCGAGCCGGTGGACTCCGCGGTGTTTCCCGCCATCGATCTCGCGCGGCAGGCGGTGGCGGCCTCGGCCACCCACCCGGCGGTGTTGAACGCCGCGAACGAGGTGGCGGTGGCCGCCTTCCTGGCCGGGCGCTGTCGCTTCCCGGCGATTGTCGAGACGGTGCGCCGCGTGGTCGAGGAGCACCGGGACGGGGCCGCCGACACCACCCTGGACCAGGTGCTCGCGGCGGAACACTGGGGCCGGGCGCGGGCCGCCGAACTGCTCGCGGGCTGAGTCCCAGCCGAAGGACGAGGTTCCCGCGCCGGTCCAGTCCCAGCCGGAGCACGAGGTTCCCGCGCCGGTCCAGTCCCAGCCGGAGCACGAGGTCCCAGCCCCGGTTCAGTCCCAGCCGGAGGACGAGGCCCGGGTCAGGGCGGTGTCCGATCCGGTGATCAGGTCCGCGAGCACCCGCCCGGAGAGATTGGCCGCGGCGAACGGCTCCGGTCCGTGCCCGCCGATCCAGCCGATGCCCTCCGCGGTGATCCCGACCGGATAGGCGCTGGCGGCGGCACGGGTCCACGACCAGGTGTGGGTCACCGGCACCGCCGCCAGGTCCGGGAACAGGGCGCCGACCGTATCGGCGAGGCTCGGCGACAGCGCACCGGGCCGGAGGCCGCGGGTGTCGGGCCCGACGAGCACCAGGCGGTCCGAGGCGGTGCGCACCGCCCGGAGGTCACGGCGTCCGGCGAGGTGCAGCAGCTGACCACGCCGCAGGCCGATCTGCTCCCACCGGGCGGCGTCGACCACGGCGGTGGCGACCGCCGACTCCGCCACCGGACGCGGCGACCAGCGACCCCCGGGCACCGAGGCGGCCCCGGTGGCCTGCACGATGCGGTCGGCCCGGATGATGCCCAGCTCGGTGCGCACGGCGCCCGGGCTGATCCGTACCGCCCGGGTCCGCTCGGCGATCCGCGCGCCTCGGGAGACCAGCGCCGTCGCCAGACCGTCCAGCAGCGCCGCGGGCTGCACCGTCGCGCAGTCCGGGGTGGTGAACCCGCGCGGCTCGCCGGGGACGAGGCCACCGGGACCGCCGGGCGTCCCGGCGGCCCAGCGCGGCAGGCGCCGACTCGGGCCGACCGGGCCGAGCCGCAGCCGTCGCCGCACCGCCCCCGGGTCGAGTTCCTGGTCCTCGGGGTCGACGCTCGCCCGCAGCCGGTCCAGTCCTCGCCGGTCACCCGCGACCCGCACAGCGCCCCGGTACCGGAAGTCGCAGTCGATCTGGTCGGCCGCGAGGGTTCCGCCGACCTCGATCACCGCGTCCCGGAGCAGGGCAGTGTCCCAGCCGTGCGGGCCGGCCCGGTGCGGGGACAGCACGCCGTCGGTCCACGCGGAGCAACCGCCGGTGCCCCGTCCACTGGCCCCGTCGCCGATGGTCCCCGCGTCGATCAGCACCAGGTCCAGCGCCGGGTCGGCGTCCAACAACGCCCAGGCCGCCCACAGACCGCTCGCCCCGGCACCGATCACGACCACATCCGCCCGGGTGTCACCGTCCAGAGGGGGCGCCGGCACACGGGGGGACGTGGCGTGGTGCCAGAGCACGGCGGGCTGTGGGGCCGTCTCGGAGCGCCAGGCCAGGGCGGGCAGGCTCATGGGCCCAGCATCGGACGGCGCGGGTGCCGGGGCAACGGGGCGCGCGGGTGGGTGTCCGGCCACGCGGACGGCCGTGCGACCACCGGGCGGGACGACGGACCCGTCCCGCTGGCCGACAATCACCAGGGTGAAGTCGCCCGCATCCCGCCGGAGGGCAGGTGGCCCGCGGGTAGCGTGCCGCCATGAGCGCCCCGCACCGTGAGGTGCCGATCGCGCGCCGGGCCGACGACCCCATCGCGACCACCCGGCGTGTGCTGGTGGGGTGCCTGACGGTCGGCCTGGTGTCGGTGCTCGCGATCACCGTGCTGCGCTGGTCGGACCCGCTGGTGCGGTGGACGTTCCCCGTGCTGGCGGTGGTGCTGGCCCTCTACACCTGGCTGCTGCTGCGTCGACCGCAGGTGCTGCAACGGGTCTCCCAGGTGGTGCTGGTCGGCTTGGACCTGCTGTGGCTGGCGATGCTGGGCGCGCGACTGTCGACCCCACCGGCTCAGGGTGGCGGCTGGGCGTCGTTGTTCCCGACGGTCTTCATGGGGCTGGCCCTGTTCGTGGTGATCGGGTACGTCGTGTTCCGGACCCGCACCGCCGGGGTGCATGCCGGCGCGGTGGTGCTGGCGGTGCTGGTCGTGGGGCCGGTCGGGCTGATCAGCGAGCCACGGGACACCGAGCACATCCTGGATCTGGTCCGCTACGGCATCTACCTCGGTGTCCTGGCCGCGATGCTGCACGTGCTCTCCCGGAGCAAGGAACAGGCGGCGCGCGCGTTCCAGGCGGCCAGGACCGCCAGTGCGGAGGCAGCGAGCATGCGGGAGATGGCATTCCGCGACGCACTGACCGGGGTCGCGAACCGGCGCCGCCTGGAGGAGGAACTGGTCTTCCAGGCACGGCTGGTGGACGCCGGTGTACCGGTGGCGCTGGTGTACCTGGACCTGGACCGGTTCAAGGAGGTCAACGACACCCTCGGCCACGACACCGGCGACCAGGTGCTGGTGACCGTCGCCCGGGTGCTGGAACGGGGCCTGCGGTCGGGGGACCTGGTGGCACGGCTGGGCGGCGAGGAGTTCGTCGCGGTGACGCCCGGGGTGGACCTGGCGGCGGCGGAGGACACCGCGGAACGGCTGCGCAGCAGCCTGCCCGGTGCCATCGAGGCCGAGGTGGGGGTCCCGGTCACCGCCAGCGTCGGGGTGACGATGCTCCGCCCCGGCGAGGTACCGCTGCGGGTGATCGCCCGGGCCGATGCGCTGATGTACGAGGCGAAGCGCGCCGGACGGAACCGGGTGGTGGCCGACACCGGGATCCACGATCACTGAACGTCCAGCGCACATCCAGACAACTGCGGCACCATGGTCCGGTTCCGGAGCGAGGATGGAGTGAGATGGCTTACGCGATCGGTGTGCTGGTCCTGGTCGTGGGCGTGTTGGTCTCCATCGCGCTGCACGAGGTGGGGCACATGGTGCCCGCGAAGAAGTTCGGGGTGCGGGTCAGTCAGTACTTCGTCGGCTTCGGGCCGACCCTGTGGTCGCGGACCCGGGGCGAGACCGAGTACGGCATCAAGGCCATCCCGTTGGGCGGCTACGTCCGGTTGATCGGCATGTACCCGACCCCGGAGGCGGTGGGCAACCCGCCGGTGCGCGGCTTCTTCAGCCGGATCGCCGCCGAGGCACGGGAGGCGAGCGCCGAGGAGATCCGCCCGGGGGAGGACCACCGGGCGTTCTACCGGCTCTCCACGCCGAAGAAGCTGGTGGTGATGCTCGGTGGGCCGGTGATGAACCTGCTGATCGCCGTGGTGCTGCTCGGTGTCACCTATACCGGGATCGGCATCCCGCAGTCCTCGACCACGTTGGCGTCGGTCAGCCAATGCGTCCTGCCCGCCGGGTCCACCGCCACCGAGTGCCCGGCGGACGCCGCCGAGTCGCCGGGTGCCGCCGCCGGTCTGCGGCCGGGCGACACCATCGTGTCCTACGACGGCCGGGCAGTGGACTCGTGGAACCAGGTGTCCGCGATGATCCGGGAGGACGCCGGGCAGACGGTGCCCGTGGTGGTCCGACGCGATGGTGCGGACCTCACCCTGCAGCTGACCCCGGTCGCGGCGGAGCGTCCGCAGGTCGACGCCGCCGGTCAAGTGGTCACCGACGCCGCGGGCAACGCGGTCACCTCCGAGGTCGGCTTCGTCGGGATCACCCCCGCCGACGAGCTGGTTCGGCAACCGGTGACCGACGCGCTGTCACTCGCCGCCCAGGGCACCTGGCAGACCGCGAAGGCGGTGGTCCAACTCCCGGTCACCGTCACGAACACGGTTCAGTCGGCCTTCGGCGGCGGGGAGCGGGACGCCAACGGCGTGATCAGCCTGGTCGGGGTGGGCCAGATCGCCGGTCAGATCGGCTCCGCCGACGGTGTGGGCACCGGTCTGCGGATCGCCAGCATGCTGGAACTGGTCGCCGCGCTGAACCTGGCGCTGTTCGTGTTCAACCTGATCCCGCTGGTGCCGCTGGACGGTGGTCACGTCGCCGCCGCGCTGTGGGAGGGCATCAAGCGCCAGTTCGCCCGCCTGCGCAAGCTGCCACGGCCCCGGCCCGCGGACGCCGCGCGGCTCCAGCCCCTCGCTCTCGGGGTGTTCGTGCTGCTCGGCGGCATGAGCCTGGTGCTGATGCTCGCCGACATCGTGAACCCGGTGACCGGGTGACCGCCGACGTGCGGGCCACCCGCACGGTGCGATGATGACCCGGTGACGATGCCTATCGCCCTGGGGATGCCCGAACCGCCGGCCCCGGTCCTGGCTCCGCGGCGACCCACCAGGAAGATCAAGGTGGGCTCGGTCGACGTCGGCGGTGACGCCCCGGTGAGCGTGCAGTCGATGACCACCACGGTGACCGCCGACATCAACGCCACGCTCCAGCAGATCGCCGAGCTGACAGCCGCCGGGTGCGACATCGTCCGGGTCGCCGTGCCCACCCAGGACGACGCCGACGCCCTGCCCGCCATCGCGCGCAAGTCGCAGATCCCGGTGGTCGCCGACATCCACTTCCAGCCGCGCTACGTCTACGCGGCCATCGACGCCGGGTGTGCGGCGGTGCGGGTCAACCCGGGGAACATCCGCAAGTTCGACGATCAGGTGCGCGAGATCGCCCGGGCAGCCGACCAGGCGGGCGTGTCGCTGCGGATCGGGGTCAATGCCGGGTCGTTGGATCCCCGCCTGCTGGCGAAGTACGGCAAGGCGACGCCGGAGGCGCTGGTCGAGTCCGCGGTGTGGGAGGCCTCGCTCTTCGAGGAGCACGACTTCCACGACTTCAAGATCTCGGTGAAGCACCACGATCCGGTGGTGACGGTGCGCGCCTACGAGCTGCTGTCCGAGCGCGGCGACTGGCCGCTGCACCTGGGTGTGACCGAGGCCGGACCGGCGTTCCAGGGCACCATCAAGTCGGCCACCGCCTTCGGGGCGCTGCTGAGCCAGGGGATCGGCGACACGATCCGGGTCTCGCTCTCCGCGCCGCCGGTGGAGGAGGTCAAGGTCGGCATCCAGATCCTGCAGTCGCTGAACCTGCGGCCGCGCAAGCTGGAGATCGTGTCCTGCCCGTCGTGCGGGCGCGCGCAGGTGGACGTGTACTCCCTGGCCGAGCGGGTCACCGCCGGGCTGGAGGGCATGAGCGTGCCGCTGCGGGTGGCCGTGATGGGCTGCGTCGTCAACGGCCCCGGCGAGGCGCGCGAGGCTGATCTGGGAGTGGCGTCCGGCAACGGCAAGGGCCAGATCTTCGTCAAGGGCCAGGTGGTCCGGACGGTGCCCGAGTCGGCGATCGTCGAGACCCTGATCGAGGAGGCCATGCGCCTGGCCGAGGGCATGGAACAGGTGGACGGCGCCGCCCCGGTGGTGCAGGTGTCATGAGCGCCGGGGCCGGGATCGGGGTACGCAGCGGGCCCGGCACGGGCCGGATCCTGGACGACGCGGACCTGCCGGCGGCACTCGCGGTGTGCGCGCTCGACCCGGTGGCGTCGGTGCTGGCCACGGTGCGCCTGGAGCACGCCGCCCGGATCGGGTTGCACCGAACCGGCGGGCAGCTGTGGGGCTACGAGGTCGACGGCCTGCTGGTCGCGATCTGCTGGTCCGGGGCGAACCTGGTCCCGGTGGTGCCCGACCTGCCCGACGTCGACCCGACCCGCGGCGCCGAGATCGCCGACCACGCCCTGACCGCCTTCGGTGCCTTCGGCCGGGCACAGGGCCGCCGCTGCTCGTCGATCGTGGGCGAGGCACCGGCGGCGCTCGGCTTGTGGGACAGGCTGCGGCCGGCCTGGGGTCGGGTCCGTGAGGTGCGGGCCGACCAGCCCTCGATGGTCCTGGACCACGACCCCGCGGTTCCGGCCGACGACGAGGTGCGACTCAGCCGACCGGACGAGTTCGACGCCCTGCTGCCGGCCTGCGTGCAGATGTTCACCGAGGAGGTCGGGTACTCACCGCTGGCCGGTTCGGGTGGCGCCTACGAGGCGCGGGTGCGCGGGTTGATCCGGGACCGCCGGTCCTACGTGCGGATGGACGCGACCGGTCAGGTCGAGTTCAAGGCCGAACTGGGGGCGGTCGCCGGGGGAGTGGCGCAGGTCCAGGGGGTGTGGGTGCGTCCCGACCGGCGCGGCGCGGGACTGTCCGAGTCCGGCATGGCCGCGGTGGTGGCCCAGACCCGGGCGGAGGTGGCACCGGTGGTGTCGCTGTACGCGAACGGGTACAACGCCCGGGCGCTCGCCGCGTACCGCCGGGTCGGCTTCCGCCAGGTGGGGACGTTCGCCACCGTGCTGTTCTGACCGCCGCTCTGACCACCGCGCCCGCGATCACCGCAGCAGCCGGGACATCCGCCGATCCGCGAGTGGTGTCCCACCGGTCTGGCAGGTCGGGCAGTACTGCAGCGACGAATCGGCGAACGACACCTCGTGCACGGTGTCGCCGCAGGGCACCCCGTCCCACCCGGGGCACGGCTCACCGGTGCGGCCGTGCACCCGCATCCCGCGCCGCTTGCTGTCCTTGAGCTCGGCCGCCGGTCGGCCCGCCGACGCCGCCACCGCCTCGGTCAGCACGTCGTGCACCGCGGCGTGCAGCCGTGCGGTGTGCTCCTCATCGAAGGAGCGGGTGAGCGCGAACGGGCTGGTCCGTGCCACCAGCAGGATCTCGTCCGAGTAGGCGTTGCCGATCCCCGCGATCAGGTGTTGATCGCGCAGCAGCCCCTTGATCTGCTGGTTCCTCGCCGCCATCAAATCGGCCAACCGCTGCAGGGTGAACTCCTCGGAGAGCGGATCGACCCCGAGGGACGCGATCTGGGGCACCTCGGCCGCGTCGCCGACCAGGTACACCGCGAGGCGCTTGCGGGTCCCCGCCTCCGTGAGGTCGAAGCCGGAGTCGTCGTCCAGCCGCACCCGCAGGGCGAGCGGTGAGCGGCCGGGGCGGACCGGGGTGCCGGGCAGCGCATCGGACCAGCGCAGCCAGCCCGCCCGGGCCAGGTGGAACACCAGGTGCAGGTCGGTGCCCACCGCCAGATCCAGCCACTTGCCGTGCCGTCGCGCGTCGGTGACCGTGCCGCCCACCAGGGCGTCCGGCGCGGGGGAGAAGGTCTTCAGCGCACTGATCGCCCCGACCTCCACGGTGGCCACGGTGCGGCCCACGGTGCGGTCCCGCAGGAACTGGGCGAGCGACTCGACTTCGGGCAACTCCGGCATCGGACCATCGTGGCGCAGCCCCGTCGACCCCGCAGCCCCGTCGACCCCGCGGCCCCGTCGACCCCGCAGCCCCGTCCGTGCCGCGCCCCGTCCGTGCCGCGCCCGGTCCGTGCCGCGCCCCGTCCGCCCCGCAGTCCTGTCCGTGCCGCGCCCCGTCCGCCGCGCAGTCCACACGCCGGACCGGCTCGGGGCGGTCCGGGCGATATGTCGCCCGCCTTGTGCGAAACACCGGACGAAACGCCGACGGTTGGTGCTTGTCACAGGGGATATGACCTAGAGTCGTGCCAGCGCTCCACACGGGGCGTACCTCCACTACAGGGGCCGACCCTTCGGGTTCGGTGTGGAGGTGCGCCGCCCCGGTCATCGCACCGGGGTGGTCGCCAGGGGATGCCCGGACGTGTCACAGGGGGCCGTCCGGGCACACCCCCGCAGCCGACATCGCACGGTCTGCGGGGGTGACCCCCTCCGCACCCGGCGGGCCACTAGGCTGCAGCCATGCTCCTACGCCTGTCCACGCTCTTCCTCCGCACGCTGCGGGAGGACCCCGCCGACGCCGAGGTGGCCAGCCACAAGCTGCTCATCCGGGCCGGATACATCCGCCGGGCCGCCCCGGGGATCTACACCTGGCTGCCACTCGGACTCCGGGTGCTGGCCAAGGTCGAGCAGGTCGTGCGCGAGGAGATGGTGGCGGCGGGCGCGCAGGAGGTGCACTTCCCGGCGCTGCTGCCCCGCGAGCCCTACGAGGCGACCGGGCGGTGGACCGAGTACGGCCCGAACCTGTTCCGGCTCAAGGACCGTCGCGAGGTCGACTACCTGCTCGCCCCGACCCACGAGGAGATGTTCACCCTCCTGGTCAAGGACCTGTACTCGTCCTACAAGGAGCTGCCGCTGGCGCTCTTCCAGATCCAGACCAAGTACCGCGACGAGGCCCGCCCCCGCGCCGGTCTGATCCGTGGCCGTGAGTTCATCATGAAGGACGCCTACTCCTTCGACCTGGACGACGAGGGTCTGGAGGCGTCGTACCAGCTGCAGCGCGCCGCCTACCAGCGGATCTTCGACCGGTTGGGCCTGGAGTACGTGATCGTGGCCGCCACCTCCGGTGCGATGGGCGGCTCGCGGTCCGAGGAGTTCCTCACCCCGACCGCGATCGGCGAGGACACCTTCGTCCGGTCGCCCGGTGGGTACGCGGCGAACGTCGAGGCGGTGACCACCGTCGTGCCCCCGGCCGTCGACTTCTCCGACGCCCCGGCCGCGCACGTCGAGGACACCCCGGACACCCCGACGATCGAGTCGCTGGTCGCGGTCGCGAACGCCGCGCACCCGCGGGCCGACCGGCCGTGGACCGCCGCCGACACCCTGAAGAACGTGGTGCTCGCCCTGGTGCATCCCACCGGGGAGCGCGAGCTCCTGGTGGTGGGCCTGCCCGGTGACCGTGAGGTCGACCTCAAGCGGCTGGAGGCGAACCTGTCCCCGGCCGAGGTCGAGACCGCGGTCGAGGCGGACTTCGCTGCGCACCCCGAGCTGGTCAAGGGCTATATCGGCCCCGGCGTGCTCGGCCCGAACGCGGAGGGCAAGGCGATCGACGACGAGGGTCGCACCGCCGTCCGCTACCTGCTCGACCCGCGCGTGGTCACCGGCACCCGGTGGATCACCGGTGCGAACCAGCCCGGCCGGCACGTCTTCGACCTGGTCGCCGGACGCGACTTCACCGCCGACGGCACCATCGAGGCCGCCGAGGTGCGTGCGGGCGACCCGGCACCGGACGGCTCCGGACCGCTGGAGCTGGCCCGTGGCATCGAGATCGGGCACATCTTCGCTCTCGGCCGCAAGTACGCGCAGGCCCTCGGCTTGACCGTGCTGGACCAGAACGGCAAGTCCCAGGTGGTCACCATGGGTTCGTACGGCATCGGGGTGACCCGGGTGCTGGCATCGCTGGCGGAGGCGAACCACGACGAGAAGGGCCTCGCCTGGCCCGCCAAGGTCGCGCCGGCCCAGGTGCACGTGGTCGCCACCGGCAAGGACAGCGCCGTGTTCGAGGCCGCCGAGGCGCTGGCGACCACCCTGGACGCGCGGGGCATCGAGGTGCTCTACGACGACCGGCCGAAGGTCTCGCCCGGCGTGAAGTTCGCCGACGCCGAACTGCTGGGTGTCCCGTTGGTGGCCGTGGTGGGTCGCGGCCTGGCCGACGGCGTGATCGAGGTGCGGCCCCGGGTGGTCACCCCCGACGGTCCGCAGTCCGAGCAGGTGCCGGTCGAGCAGGCAGCCGACCGGATCGCCGAGCTGGTGGACGCCCTGCTCGCCTGAGCACGAGCACGACGCGCGGACGCGCTCACGGCCCGGTCGGAGTCTCCGGCCGGGCCGTTCGCATGTCGGCGGACCCCGATCCCGGACTCAGCGGATCGCGGGGACCGTGCCGGGCCGGAGGCTCCCGGGTTCGAAGGGGTCAGGCGCCGTCCAGCCCGTCCATGCCCGGCAGGGCGGTGGCGGTCCCGCCCCAGCGGAGCTGGTCGAGGGCCGCGCCGCGCAGGCGGTCGACCAGCACGGTGCGCTCCGGGGTGTCCGCGTCGCTGGCCAGCACGGCGTCGGCGTAGACGTCGGCGAGTCGGCGCTCCAGGGCCGCGCAGGAGGTGCGCGCCGTGTCGGCGTCGGTGGCGGTGGCGCCCAGGTCGTAGACCACCCGGCGCGGGTCCTGCGCGGTCCCCGCGATCCCGGCCAGCCGCGCCCAGTCCTCGGCGCGCGCCCGGTGGCTGCGTGCCTGCCCCAGCGCTGCGGTGCGGGCGGTGTCGGACAGCCGTGCCGCCGCGACCTCGTAGCCGTAGCCCGCCTGGTCCTCGGCGAGGGTCAGCGCGGTCACGGAGGCGGAGCCCAGCGCCGGGGTCCCGGTGGTGGCGGCACCGGCTCCGGAGCCGGATCCGTCGCCGTCGGTGGCGGTCGAGGTGGCAGTGTCCGCAGGGCCCGCAGTGTCCGCAGGGTCTGAGGTCTCTGAAGCGTCCGCAGTGAGTGCCGGGACGTCGGTGCCCAGGGCGGTGGCGAGCTGGGTGGCCTGCTGCGCGCGGGCGGCGGCGATCGCGGCCAGCAGGCGCGCGGTGCCCGAGTCGGAGGCGGCCAGGGCGTCGGAGCGCGCACGGACCGCCGTGCTGCCGAGCAGGGTCAGGAGCGCCGGGGCATCGGCCACCGGCGCCGTCGTCGTGCTCGGCGACGGGGTGGGCTCCGGCAGGCCCGAGTCGTATTCGCCGCCGAGGGCCGTCACGTGGGCGGACGCCGCGTCGTGCACCAGGGTCAGCACCGGGGCGACCCCGGCGTCGGCACCCGCCAGCAGGTGCTCGGACCCGGCGGCCAGCGCGAGGGCGTCGTCCACCGAACCCGCACGCAGCGCCTCGGCGGCATCCGGGGTCGGCTCGGTCGGATCCGGGGTCTCCAGCCGCAGCCCGCAGCCGGACAGGGCCAGGACGGCGACCGTGACCAGGGCGGCGAGACGGTGGCGGCGACGGGGCGCGGACGTGGTGCTCATCACGCGCGATCCTGCCATGAACCGCGTCGGCCCTCGGAGTCAGTAGGCTGGGGTCAGCAAGGGACGGTCCGCCGAACCGACGCAGCGCGCCAGGAATGACAACCACACACCGTCAGCTCTCTCGCCTCGTCGCTGGCGGGCGTCCGAGGAAGCCGACTTCAGGAGGACTCATGTCCGCGCCGAGCAGCGAGATCCGCGAGCTCGTGGAACCCCTGGTGTCCACCGCCGGTCTGTGGTTGGAGGATGTGGAGCTGGTGCGCGAGAGCGGCCGCCACGTCCTGCGGGTCGTGGTGGACGCTCCGGAGGAGGCCGACGACTCGGTCGACCTGGACGCGGTCGCCTCGGTGACCCGCGCGGTCGCCGACGCGTTGGAGACCATCGACCACCGTCTGCCCGAGCGGTACACCCTCGAGGTGTCCACCCGGGGCGCGACCGCCCCGATGACGGCACGTAGGCACTTCACCCGGGCGATCGGTCGCCTGGTGGTGCTGGAGCTGGCGGACGGTGCCGCTCTGCGCGGCCGTCTGGTCGAGGTCGAGCCGGAGGGCGCCGACGAGGCGACCCTGATCGTCACGCCGGAGACCCCCGGGGTGAAGGGCCGACCGGCGAAGGTGGGTGACCCGGTGCGCACGCCGCTGTCGGCGGTGCGTGCGGGTGTGGTCGAGGTGGAGCTGCGCGGCGGCAAGGACGAGGAGGACTGACATGGACATCGACATGCAGGCACTGCGGTTGATCGAGCGCGAGCGTGAGATCAGCCTGGACGTGCTGGTCTCCGCGATCGAGCAGGCGTTGCTCTCCGCGTACCACCGCACCCCGGACGCCTACCCGGACGCCCGGGTGGAGCTCGACCGGCGGTCCGGGCACGTGACCGTCTGGGCGCGCGAGCGGATCACCGTCGCCCCCGCAGAGCCGGAGCCGACCGAGGGTGACGACGAGGCAGGGGAGTCGGCGATGGTCGCCGCCCCGCCGCGCACCGAGCTGGGCCCGGAGTTCGACCACACGCCGACCGGCTTCGGCCGGATCGCGACCGCCACCGCCCGCCAGGTGATCGTGCAGCGGCTGCGCGACGCCGAGGACGACCAGGTGCTCGGCCAGTTCCGCGACAAGCAGGGCGAGGTGCTGTCCGGGGTGATCCAGCAGGGCCGCGACCCGCGGGTGGTGCTGGTGGACGTCGGCGGCACCGAGGCGGTGCTGCCGCAGCACGAGCAGGTGCCCGGCGAGGAGTACCCGCACGGCGCCCGGATCCGCGCCTACGTGCTGGATGTGGCCCGGGGACCGAAGGGGCCGCAGATCACGCTGTCCCGCACCCACCCGAACCTGGTGCGCAAGCTCTTCGAGCTGGAGGTGCCGGAGATCGCCGAGGGCAGCGTGGAGATCACCGCGCTCGCCCGCGAGTCGGGTCACCGCACCAAGATGGCGGTGCGCTCGCACGTGCAGGGCCTGGGTGCCAAGGGCGCCTGCATCGGCCCGATGGGCGCCCGGGTGCGCGCGGTGATGGCCGAGCTGCAGGGCGAGAAGATCGACATCGTCGACCACTCGGACGACCCGGCGGAGATGGTGCGACACGCCCTGTCCCCGGCGCGCGTGGTCTCGGTCACGGTGGTGGACCCCGACACCCGGGCGGCGCGGGTCGTCGTGCCGGACTACCAGCTGTCACTGGCGATCGGCAAGGAGGGCCAGAACGCCCGTCTGGCCGCGAAGCTGACCGGCTGGCGGATCGACATCCGGTCCGACGCCGCGGAGGCGACCGGGGCCCCCGCCGAGCCGGTCGCGGGGTCCGACGGTCTCAACCGTTGACCTCGCGCGCTAGACTCGACGTGGCTGGGCAGGTCATGTCCGGCATTCCCCGTGAGCGCGGCAGGTCGAATCCTGTCCGCACCTGCGTGGGATGCCGCCAGACCGGCCCGAGGTCGGCCCTGACGCGGGTCGTCGCCACGCCCACCACCACCGAGGCCGAGCCCCGGGTGCTGGTGGTGGACGTGACGCGGTCGCTGCCGGGCCGGGGGGCGTGGCTACACCCCGAACCTCATTGCCTCGAGCTCGCCGAGCGCCGTCGTGCGTTTCCCCGAGCCCTGCGGATCGCAGGGCCGGTGGATCTCACAGCGGTGCACCGGCACCTCGGGGCATGAGGAGCATCGGTCACCGGGACCTCCGGTGGCCGGGAGCACCGTCGACATGGGAAGCGGGTCGAGAGCCGATGGCTGCCCGATGAGCACCTACCGATGAGTACCCAGCGATGAGTACCCAGCACTAACGACGGTCCGACCCTGTCCGGGCGGACCGAGACAGGGAGAGATGTGGCCAAGGTCCGCGTCTACGAGCTCGCCAAGGAGCTCGGCGTTGATAGCAAGACCCTCATGACCAAGCTGAACGAACTCGGTGAGTTCGTGCGCTCGGCGTCCTCGACGATCGAGCCGCCGGTGGTCCGCAAGCTGCGGGACACCTACCCGGCCGCCGGAGGCGGCGACAGCAAGGCGGAGTCCAAGCCGAAGCCCGCGCCCAAGCCGGCTGCGAAGCCCGCTGCCGCGGCACCGGCACCCGCCACCCCGGCCGAGGCACCGGCCGCCGAGGCAGCTCCGGCTGCCGCTCCGGCACCGGCCGCCACCCCGGCCCCGAGCAAGCCCGCACCGGCCCCCAAGCCGGCACCCGCCGCCCCCGCGGAGACCCCGGCCCCGGCCGCGGACTCCGGTGAGGGCCGTGCACCCCGTCCGGGCGCGCCGCGTCCCAGCGGCCCCCGTCCGGGCAACAACCCGTTCGCGCCGTCCCAGGGCATGCCCCGCTCCGGCGGATCGCGCTCCGGTGGCGAGCGTGCACCGCGTCCGGGCAACAACCCGTTCGCCTCCTCGCAGGGCATGCCCCGCCCGGGTGAGCGTCGTTCCGAGGCCCCCGCGGCTCAGGCCGGCGCTGCCGGTGGTGGCGAGCGTTCGGGTGGCCCGCGTCCGGGCGGTCCCCGTCCGGGTGGCCCGCGTCCGGCGGCTCCGCGCCCCGGCGGCGGCGCCCGTCCGAACCCGGGCATGATGCCGGGTCGGTCCACCAGTGGTGTGGGTCGTCCGGGTGAGCGTCCGGCCCGTCCCGGCGGCGGTGGCCGTCCGGGTGGCGGTGGTGGTTACGGCGGCGGTGGCGCCGGTCGTCCCGGTGGCGGTGGCGGTTTCGCCGGTCGTCCCGGTGGCGGCGGCGGCGGTCCCCGCGGTGCCGGTGGTCGTGGCAGCACCCAGGGTGCCTTCGGGCGCGCCGGGGGCCGTCCGGTCCGAGGCCGGAAGTCGAAGCGCGCGAAGCGTCAGGAATTCGAGCAGATGCAGGCGCCGTCGCTCGGCGGCGTGCAGGTGCCCCGGGGCAACGGCTCCACGGTCATCCGCCTGCGTCACGGCGCCTCGCTGAACGACTTCGCGGACAAGATCGACGCGAACCCGGCGTCGCTGGTCACCGTCCTGTTCCACCTGGGCGAGATGGCCACGGCCACCCAGTCCCTGGACGAGGACACCTTCGGGACCTTGGCGGCCGAGCTCGGCTACCGGGTCGAGATGGTCTCGGCGGAGGAGGAGGACCGGGAGCTGCTCGGTTCCTTCGACATCGACCTGGACCAGGAGCTGGCCGACGAGGACGACTCGCAGCTGCAGGCCCGTCCGCCGGTCGTGACCGTCATGGGTCACGTCGACCACGGTAAGACGAAGCTGCTGGACGCCATCCGGTCCACCGACGTGGTGGCCGGTGAGGCGGGTGGGATCACCCAGCACATCGGTGCCTACCAGGTGCGTGCCGAGCACGAGGGCGTCGAGCGTCCGATCACCTTCATCGACACCCCGGGTCACGAGGCGTTCACCGCCATGCGTGCCCGTGGTGCCCAGGTGACCGACATCGCGATCCTGGTGGTCGCGGCGGACGACGGCGTGATGCCGCAGACCGTCGAGGCCCTGAACCACGCCCAGGCGGCCGGTGTGCCGATCGTGGTCGCGGTGAACAAGGTCGACAAGGAGGACGCCAACCCGGCGAAGATCCGTCAGCAGCTCACCGAGTACAACCTGGTGGCCGAGGAGTACGGCGGCGACACCATGTTCGTCGACGTGTCGGCCCGCCAGCGGATGGGCATCGACCAGCTGCTGGAGGCCGTCCTGCTGACCGCCGACGCGGCGCTCGACCTGCGGGCGAACCCCGACAAGGACGCGCGTGGCGTGGCGATCGAGGCCAACCTGGACAAGGGTCGCGGTTCCGTGGCCACCGTCCTGGTCCAGTCCGGCACGCTGCACGTCGGTGACGCGATCGTCGCCGGCACCGCCCACGGTCGTGTCCGTGCGATGTTCGACGAGCACGGCAACGCGCTGACCGAGGCGGGCCCGGCCCGTCCGGTGCAGGTCCTGGGTCTGGCGTCCGTGCCGAGTGCCGGTGACACCTTCCTGGTGGCTCCGGACGAGCGCACCGCCCGTCAGATCGCCGAGAAGCGTGAGGCCGCCGAGCGTGCCGCCCTGCTGGCCAAGCGCCGCAAGCGGATCAGCCTCGAGGACTTCACCAAGGCGCTCGAGCTGGGCAAGGTCGAGACCCTCAACCTGGTCATCAAGGGTGACGTCTCCGGTGCCGTCGAGGCCCTGGAGGATGCGCTGCTCAAGATCGACGTGGGCGAGGAGGTCGACCTGCGCGTGATCCACCGTGGCGTCGGCGCGATCACCCAGAACGACGTGAACCTGGCCACGGTGGACAACGCCGTGATCATCGGCTTCAACGTCAAGTTCGGTGAGCGGGTCGAGGAGCTGGCGGACCGCGAGGGTGTCGAGGTCAAGTTCTACTCGGTCATCTACGCGGCGATCGACGACGTCGAGGCGGCCCTCAAGGGCATGCTCAAGCCGGAGTACGAGGAGGTGCAGCTCGGTACCGCCGAGGTGCGCGAGGTCTTCCGCTCCTCCAAGGCCGGGAACATCGCCGGTTCGCTGGTCCGCTCCGGGGAGATCCGCCGGAACAGCAAGGCCCGGGTGCTCCGCGACGGCAAGGTGATCGGGGACAACCTGACCATCGACTCGCTGAAGCGCTTCAAGGACGACGCCGTCGAGGTCCGCGAGGGCTACGAGTGCGGTATCGGCCTCGGGTCGTACAACGACATCCGCGAGGGTGACGTCATCGAGACCTGGGAGATGCGCGAGAAGCCGCGCGTCTGACCGGCTCACCGGTGGGCCCGTACCCGCGCCGCTCGGCGTGAGGTGCGGGCCCGCCGTCGTCCGGGGGAAGATCCTCCGAACAGCACTGACGTAGGAAAGAGAGAGCAGTCATGGTGGACCACCCCCGGGCACGCAAGGTCGCCGACCGGATCCAGCAGGTCGTCGCGCAGATGATCGACACCCGGATCAAGGACCCGCGCCTCGGCTTCGTCACCGTCACCGACGTCCGGGTGACCGGCGACCTGCAGCACGCCAGCGTGTTCTACACCGTGTTCGGCGACGAGGAGGCACGGCAGGGCAGCGCGGCGGCCCTCAAGAGCGCCACCGGTCTGATCCGCTCCGAGGTCGGCAAGCAGCTGGGCGTGCGCCTGACCCCGACGCTGGAGTTCGTCCTGGACGCCGTGCCGGAGACCGCCGCCCACCTGGACGCCGCCCTCCTGGAGGCAGCGCGCCGGGACAAGGAGCTGGAGGCGCTGGCCGCCCAGGCGACCTACGCGGGTGACGCGGACCCGTACAAGAAGCCCGCCGACGACGAGGACGACCTCGACGACGATGCCCGCTGACCAGCGCGACCAGCGCGACCAGCGTGACCGTCGGCCGGATCGGCCCCGTCGCCCGACTGCGGCCGACGGTCTGCTGATCGTCGACAAGCCGGCCGGCTGGACCAGTCACGACGTGGTCGCCAAGGCCCGGTGGCTGGCGGGGACCCGCAAGGTGGGGCACGCGGGGACCCTGGACCCGATGGCCACCGGCGTGCTGGTGCTCGGGGTCGGTCGGGCCACCCGGCTGCTCACCTGGGTGACCGGGGCGGACAAGGAGTACCGGGCGACGATCCGGCTGGGCGAGTCGACCACCACGGACGACGCCGAGGGCGAATTGGTGTCCCGGGTGCCGGTCACGGCGGTCCCGGCGGGGCTGACGGCGGCGGTGGCGGAGCTGACCGGGGCGATCCAGCAGGTGCCCAGCGCGGTCAGCGCGATCAAGGTGGACGGTCAGCGCGCCTACGCCCGGGTGCGCGCCGGCGAGGACGTGCAGCTGGCCGCTCGGCCGGTGACGGTGCACGAGTTCGAGGTCGGCGACATCCGGGTCGGCGGCGACGTGGTGGACGTCGACGTGCGCGTGGTCTGCTCCTCCGGCACCTACATCCGCGCGCTGGCCCGCGACCTCGGTGGTGCGCTCGGGGTCGGCGGACACCTGACCATGCTGCGCCGGACCCGGGTGGGCGGCTATCCGATCACCGCCGCCCGGTCGCTGGCGGAGCTGGAGGAGTGGCCGATGGACACTCCGGTCGACACCCTGCCGCTGGCCGAGGCGGCGCGGGCCACCTTCCCGACCCGTGACCTGACGGCGGACGAGGCCCGCGCGCTGGGGCACGGCCAGCGGATCGCGCCCAGCGGGGTGGACGGCGCCGAGCGCACCGTGGCGGCCATCGCACCCGACGGGACGCTGGTGGCGCTGATCGAGGACCGCGGTCCGCAGGCCCGGCCGGTGCTGGTCTTCGCCGGGTCGTGACACGCATCCGGATCGGCGTGGCAGGCTTACCCGGGCTGGAACGGTCGCCGGGTCGGGCCACGCCGTGTCCACCGGGGCCGATCGCGTGAGCGTGGCGGCCCGGACGGTCGCGGCGGACGGACAGGCAGTGGACGGACCGGCGGTGGACGTTCCCGCAGACGGACAGGCAGACGGACAGAGAGTGGAGCAGCGCGTGCAGTGCTGGACCGGACTCGGGCAGGTGCCCGAGGACTTCGGACCGTCGGTGGTGACCATCGGGAACTTCGACGGCGTGCACCGGGGGCACCGCAGCGTGCTGGCGCGGATGATCGACGACGCCCGGACCGCGGGCCTGGCCACCGTGGCGATCACCTTCACACCGCACCCGCAGCGGGTGCACCGGCCGGAGACCGCTCCGCCGCTGCTGACCGGCGACGCCGACCGGCTGGAACTGCTGGCGGAGACCGGCTTGGACGCGGTGCTCCTGGTGGACTACACCCTGGACTTCGCCCGGCAGACCCCGGAGGAGTTCGTGCGGGGCTACCTGGTCGAGGGGCTGCGGGCGCGCACCGTCGTGGTCGGCCGGGACGTGCGCTTCGGTCGGGACAATGCCGGTGACCTGGACACGATGCGGGCACTGGGAGAGCGGTTCGGCTTCAGCGTCCGGGTGATCGAGGACGTGACCGGCGCCCCGGATGCCACGGCAGCCGAGGAGGGTGACCGGCGCTGGTCCTCCACCTGGGTGCGCGAACTGCTGGCCGCGGGCGACGTGCGGGCGGCGCAGAGGGTGCTGGGCCATCCGCACCGGATGCGCGGCGTGATCGTGCACGGTGACGCCCGGGGACGTGAGCTCGGCTTCCCGACCGCGAACCTGGAGCCGGAGGCCGAGGGCATGGTCCCCGCCGACGGCGTCTACGCCGGGTGGCTGCGGGTGGTGCGGCCGGACGGTGCGGCGCAGGACGCGACGGCCCCGTCCGCGGCCTGCGCCCCGTTGCCGGCCGCGATCTCGGTCGGCACCAACCCGACCTTCGACGGGGCGCAGCGGCGGGTGGAGGCCTATGTGCTCGACCGCACCGACCTCGACCTCTACGGCGCCCAGGTGGTGCTGGAGTTCGTCGCCCGGATGCGGCCGACGCTGCGGTTCACCGACATCGACGCGTTGATCGAGCAGATGCACGTCGACGTCGACGGGGTGCGCGAGGTGCTCGGCGCCTCCGACGCGCCCAACTGATAAGGTTGCATCGCCGTCAGAACGGCCGCGGACCGAGAGCGCCCGGGTGGACCTGCCCCGGAGCACCGCGCAACGAATTTCAAGGAGAGTCGTGCCCCTCGACATCGACACCAAGAAGTCCATCATCGCCGAGTACGCCACCCACGAGGGTGACACCGGCTCCCCGGAGGTCCAGATCGCGCTGCTGACCCGGCGGATCAACGACCTGAACGAGCACCTCAAGGAGCACAAGCACGACCACCACAGCCGGCGCGGCCTGCTGCTGCTGGTCGGCCAGCGTCGTCGGCTCCAGGCGTACCTGCAGAAGACCGACATCACCCGCTACCGCGCGCTGATCGAGCGCCTCGGCCTGCGGCGATGATCGCCTGACCAGCCCGGACCCCACACGGGGTCCGGGCTGGTCCTGCGTCAGGGGTCGGATACCCCGGGCGCTTCACTCGAAACACCCCGAGCGCCCCGTTCGGTCTCGTCCGGTCCTCGGTAGTGGGCCACGGAGCACGTCTCCGTGGACCTCGATCGAAGACCGCCGTGGCCAGGGCGCTCACGAACCCGAAGGAGGGCACCCGTGGAGGGTCCCGAGATCCAGTTCGCCGAGGCCGTCATTGACAACGGCACGTTCGGCACCCGTACCGTCCGCTTCGAGACCGGTCGGCTGGCCAAGCAGGCCGCCGGTTCCGCGATGGCCTACCTCGACGGCGAGACCGCCCTGCTGTCGGCCACCACGGCAGGCAAGCACCCCAAGGACCAGTTCGACTTCTTCCCGCTGACGGTGGACGTCGAGGAGCGGCAGTACGCCGCCGGCAAGATCCCCGGCTCGTTCTTCCGCCGCGAGGGTCGCCCGTCCACCGACGCGATCCTGGCCTGCCGCCTGATCGACCGCCCGCTGCGCCCGCTGTTCGTCAAGGGCCTGCGCAACGAGGTCCAGGTCGTCATCACCGTGCTGGCGATCCACCCGGACGACGCCTACGACGTGCTGGCGATCAACGCCGCGTCGATCTCCACCCAGATCTCCGGCCTGCCGTTCTCCGGCCCGGTCGGTGCGGTGCGGATCGCGCTGATCGACGGCCAGTGGGTCGCCTTCCCCCGGTACACCGAGCGGGAGCGCGCCACCTTCGAGATCGTCGTGGCCGGTCGTGTCGTCGGTGACGACGTGGCGATCGCCATGATCGAGGCCGAGGCGCCGGAGAAGTCCTGGAACCTGATCAAGGACGAGGGCGGCGTCGCGCCGACCGAGGAGATCGTGGCCCAGGGCCTCGAGGCCTCCAAGCCCTTCATCAAGGCCCTGGTCGAGGCGCAGCAGCAGCTGGCCGCCCAGGCCGCCAAGGAGGTGCGGGAGTTCCCGACCTTCCCGGACTACCAGCCGGACGCGTACGCCGCCGTGGAGAAGGCCGCCGAGGCCAAGCTGCACGAGGCGATGTCCATCGCCGACAAGCAGTCCCGCGAGTCCCGTCAGGACGAGGTCAAGGCCGAGGTCCTGGACGAGCTGGCAGCCCAGTTCGAGGGTCGCGAGAAGGAGCTGTCCGCCGCGGTCCGCGCCGTGACCAAGAAGGTCATCCGCCAGCGGATCCTGACCGACGGCTTCCGGATCGACGGGCGTGGCCTGCGGGACATCCGCACCCTGTCCGCCGAGGTCGAGGTCCTGCCCCGCGTGCACGGCTCGGCGCTGTTCGAGCGCGGCGAGACCCAGATCATGGGTGTCACCACGCTGAACATGCTCCGGATGGAGCAGCAGCTGGACACGCTGTCCCCGGAGACCCGCAAGCGGTACATGCACAACTACAACTTCCCGCCCTACTCCACCGGTGAGACCGGTCGGGTGGGTTCGCCGAAGCGCCGCGAGATCGGTCACGGCGCGCTGGCCGAGCGGGCGATCATGCCCGTGCTGCCCAGCCGCGAGGAGTTCCCCTACGCGATCCGTCAGGTCTCCGAGGCCCTCGGCTCCAACGGGTCCACCTCGATGGGCTCGGTCTGCGCCAGCACCCTGTCGCTGCTGAACGCCGGTGTGCCGCTGCGCGCCCCGGTCGCCGGTATCGCGATGGGCCTGGTGTCCGACGTCATCGACACAGCGGACGGTCCGCAGACGCGTTTTGCCGCGCTGACCGACATCCTCGGTGCCGAGGACGCCTTCGGTGACATGGACTTCAAGGTCGCGGGTACCCGCGACTTCGTCACCGCGATCCAGCTCGACACCAAGCTGGACGGCATCCCGGCCTCCGTGCTCGCCGACGCCCTGACCCAGGCGAAGGAGGCTCGCCTGGCGATCCTCGACGTCCTGAACGAGGCGATCGACGTCCCGGACGAGATGTCGCCGTTCGCGCCGCGCGTGATCTCGGTGAAGGTGCCGGTCGACAAGATCGGCGAGGTCATCGGCCCGAAGGGCAAGATGATCAACCAGATCCAGGAGGAGACCGGCGCCGACATCTCCATCGAGGACGACGGCACGGTCTACATCGGCGCCACCGACGGTCCGTCGGCGGAGGCCGCGCGGGCGGCGATCAACGCGATCGCCAACCCGCACATGCCCGAGGTGGGCGAGCGCTTCGTGGGCACCGTGGTCAAGACCACGACCTTCGGCGCCTTCGTCTCCCTGTCCCCGGGCAAGGACGGTCTGCTGCACATCTCGCAGATCCGTCGCCTGGTCGGCGGCAAGCGGGTGGAGAACGTCGAGGACGTGCTGAAGATCGGCCAGAAGGTCCAGGTCGAGATCGGCGAGATCGACCCGCGCGGCAAGCTCTCGCTGCACGCCGTGGTCGAAGAGGCAGCGGACGAGTCCTCGGACGAGAAGGCCGACGCCTGACGTGCCACTGCACCTTCCGCTCGTCGCCCCGGGTGAGTCCGGGGCCGAGCTGACCCATTCCGGGCAGGACGGTGACGACATCCGTCGTTCCGTCCTGCCCGGCGGGGTCCGCCTGCTCACCGAGCGCGTGCCCGGCATGCGCTCGGTGAGTGTGGGCGCCTGGGTCGGTGTCGGGTCCCGGGACGAGAGCGACGGCCACCACGGCTCGACGCACTTCCTGGAGCACCTGCTGTTCAAGGGCACCGCCCGGCGGTCAGCGATGGACATCGCCGAGGCGTTCGACGAGGTCGGTGGCGAGGCGAACGCCGCCACCGGCAAGGAGCACACCTGCTACTACGCACGGGTGCTCGACGAGGACCTGACGATGGCGACCGACGTGATCGCCGACATGGTCACCTCTGCCCGGCTGGACGCCGACGAGCTGGAGACCGAGCGCGGGGTCATCCTCGAAGAGCTCGCGATGAACGACGACGACCCGAGCGACGTGGCGCACGAGCGCTTCGCCTCGGTCGTCCTGGGCGACCACGAGCTGGGCCGCCCGATCGGTGGCACGCCGGACACGATCCGTGCGGTGCCCCGCGACGCGGTGTGGGAGCACTACCGTCAGCACTACCGCCCCGACACCCTGGTGGTCACCGCCGCGGGCGGGGTGGATCACGACGCACTGGCCGACCAGGTGGTGCGGGCACTGACCGACGGCGGCTGGGAGCTGCCGTCCGGTCTTGCCCCCGCCGGTCGCCGGACCGCCCCCGGGCCGACCTCCGCGGTGATCCCGGCCGGTGGCACCCGGGTCACCGTCACCCGCAGCACCGAGCAGGCGAACGTCCTGGTCGGCGGGGTGGGGATCACCGCCACCGACCCGCGCCGGTTCACGCTGTCGGTGCTGAACGCGGTCCTCGGCGGCGGGATGTCCTCCCGGCTGTTCCAGGAGATCCGGGAGAAGCGCGGTCTGGCGTACTCGACCTACTCCTTCGCCTCCGGGCACGCCGACACCGGGGTCTTCGGCCTCTACGCCGGGTGCACCCCCGCCAAGGTGGACCAGGTCACCGAGCTGCTGATCGCCGAGTGGGAGCGCCTGGCCGACGGAGGCATCACCGACGCCGAGCTGCGGCGCTCGATCGGTCAGCTGTCCGGCGGGCTGGTGCTGAACCTGGAAGACTCCGGGTCGCGGATGAGCCGGCTCGGCAAGTCCGAGCTGGTGCACGGCGAGCTGCTGTCCACCGAGGAGGCGCTCGACCGGCTGCGCGCCGTCACCGCCGAACAGGTCCGCGAGCTGGCGGCCGAGCTGGCATCCCGCCCGCGGTCGGTGGTCCGGGTCGGGCCGTTCGGCGACTGACCGGGCCGACCTGTCCGCTGCTGTCCGGTCCCGCGCGTACCGGGCGGGGGCCACGGGTCCTGACGCCGCGGGTGTCGATCGGCAAGAATGGGGCGATGAGCGCCACCGCCGTCCCGGTCCGGCGCCGCGTGCTGGTGCGCGGCGAACTCGTGCACGACCTCACGCTGCTCGCCGGGCCGGACGAGGGTTTCCGCCTGGTCCTGCCCCAGGCGCTGCCGACCCTGGTCCTGCGCGGCGGGTCGGCGGAGCGGGTCGATCTGCTGTCCGGCGACCGCCGTCCGATGGCGTCGGTGCTGTGCGGACCGAGCACCCGGCCCTGGGCGGTGCGGGACGGTCGGCCGGTCCTGGTGCTGCGATTGCGGCCGGAGGCACTGGACCGGCTCGGCGTGGCCGACCGCCGACCGCTCGTGGACGGCATGGTGCCGCTGGACGAGGTGGGGCTGGCCTCGCTGCTCGACCTGTTGCCGGTGGTCGTCTCCGAGGCGCCCGAGAGCGCCGAGCTCCCCGGACGGACCGCGCGGGGTGGCGAGGTCGGCGCGGGCAGCCGGACACCCGCGGACGGGACCGCCTGGGTGGCGCAGGGCGCCGCGATCGATGCCGCGCTGGTCGGACTCGCCGGTCCCAGCACGCCGGACACCCGTCTGCTGCGCAGCCGACTCGCCGCGGCGGTGGGCATGATCCTCGCCGAGCGCGGCTGGGTGACGACGGTGGAGGTGGCCCGGGCCGCCCAACTCCCACCGTTCGAGCTGTTCCGGATCGTCGACGCGGCGCTGGGCACCGGACCGGAGCAGCTCGCGGCCGCTCAGCGGTGGCGGTGCGCGGTGCGGGACGCGGTGCCCGCCGATGCCTCCCCGGCACGGGTCCTGTCGGCGCTGCGCGACCTGGCCGACCTGCCCCGGGCGGAGCTGGAACGGCTCGGCACCGACCCGGGCGCCCTGGCGGTGGTCCTGCGGACGGCGGCGGGGCTGCTCGGGTTAGGGTGACCGACCGTGACGACTCTGCGGGTGGCCGTGCTGGGCGCGGCGGGACGAATGGGCCGATCCGTGGTCGAGGCGGTGAACGGTGCGCCCGACCTGGAGCTGGTGGCCGCGCTCGACCGGGACGGCGACGTGGCGGGGCTGGCGGGCACCGGGGCGCAGGTCGCCGTCGACTTCACCGTGCCCTCCGCCACCGAGGCGAATGTCACCGCGCTGGCCCGACAGGGCATCCACGCGGTGGTCGGCACCACCGGCTGGACCGAGGAGTCCCTGGGTCGGGTGCGCGGTGAGCTGGCGGCCCGGCCGGAGGTCGGGGTGCTGATCGCACCGAACTTCGCGCTCGGGGCGGTGCTGGCCATGCGCTTCGCCGCGATGGCGGCCCGGTGGTTCGAGTCGGCCGAGGTGGTCGAGCTGCATCATCCGGACAAGGTGGACGCGCCCTCCGGCACCGCCCGGCACACCGCGGCGGCGATCGCCCGGGCGCGGGCCGAGGCAGGTCTGGGTCCGATGCCCGACGCCACCGACACCGGGATCGACGGCGCGCGCGGTGCCGATGTCGACGGGGTCCGGGTGCACGCGGTGCGGCTGCGCGGTCTGACCGCCCACGAGGAGATCCTGCTCGGCAACCCGGGGGAGCAGCTGACCATCCGGCACGACTCCTTCGACCGGGTGAGCTTCATGCCCGGGGTGCTGCACGCGGTGCGGGCCATCGGGGCGCGGCCCGGCCTGACCGTCGGCCTCGACCAGTTGTTGGACCTGGGCTGATGGGCGGCGGTCGTCGCCGGGTCCCGCTGATCGCGGCGGTGGTGCTGACGGCACTGCTCGGTCTGTACCTGTGGGTGGTCGCGGGGCGGGCGGTGGCCCTGATCCGCACCGGTGAGCCGGTCGGCATCGCCCTGGGGATCGCCTTCGGGGTGCTGCCGCTGCTGGTGCTGGCGCTGATCGCGCGGGAGTGGATGCTGGCCATCGACGTGCAGCGGATGGCCGACACCCTGGCCGACCGGGACGAGCTACCGGTGGACGAGCTGCCGCGGTCGCCCGGCGGCCGGATCGACCGGGCGGCGGCGGTGACGGCCTTCGACGCCGCGCGCGCGGACGCGGAGCAGGCGGCGCCGGACGACTGGGGTGCCTGGTACCGGTTGGCCTTCGCCTACGAGGCGGCCGGTGACCGACGGCGGGCCCGGGCCACCCTGCGCACCGCCTCCCGGATCCATCGGGGCCGACCGGCGCGGTGACGCGGTCACCGAGGCGACATGTCGCCTCGGTGCGCGGCTGACTGAGCAGCGGGTCGAGCGCCGAGGTGGGTGCCGATCTGGTCGGCGGGCATCGGCCGTGCCATCCAGAATCCCTGCGCCATCGGGACGCCGGCCTCCCGGAGCGCCCGGTACTGCGCACCGTCCTCCACCCCCTCCGCCACGACCGTCAGACCGCGCTCCTGGGCGACGGCACCGACCAGCGCGACCAGCAGGCGGTCCACCGGGTCGGTCAGCATGCCGGCGATCACCGACCGGTCGATCTTCAGCACGTCCACCGGCAGCCGCGTCACCGAGCGCAGCCCGGACAGTGCGCCGCCCAGGTCGTCCAGCCCGATCCGCAGCCCACCCGCGCGGATCCGGGTCAGCTGCGGCAGGGCGCGGGCGAGCTGGGCGTCGGACGCCAGTTCGGACAGCTCGAGCCGCACCCGGGCCGGATCGAGGCGATGGGCATCGACCACCGCGAGCACCCGGTCCGCCAGGTCGTCGGCGTCCAGGGCGCTGGGGGAGAGGTTGACGTTCATCACGGTGGGTGCGCTCGGCCCCCACCGCTCGTCCCAGGTCCGCAGGTCGGCGCAGGCGCGGTCCAGCACCCACAGGTCCAGGTCGAGCGCCCGGTCCAGTGCGAGCGCGCGGGCCAGCGGCCCCGCCGGTCCGTCGACGCCCTCCGCGGTGCGCACCCGCAGCAGCGCCTCCACCTCGCGGGTCCGCCCGTCGGCCACGGTGACGATCGGCTGGTAGTACAGCTGGAGTCCCTGCGCCAGATGCTCGGGCAGTCGGGCGACCGGGCTGCCGGGCAGGGTGCCCCGGGCGATCGGCACGGGTGCGTCGGCGTCGGCGAGCCGGACCCGGTCGCCGCCCGCCTTCTTCGCGCCGTACATCGCCAGGTCCGCCTCGTGCAGCAGGTGCTCGTGACCCAGGAGCGCCCCGGCGCCCACGGCGATCCCGACACTGGCCCGCGAGTGCGCCCGCACCGGCAAAGCCGGGTCGAGGTCCGCGACCACCGATCGCAGGCGTTCACCGAGGTCGAGGGCTCGTCGTCGCCAGTCGTGGTCCGGGTTCTGCGGCCCGAGCAGGTGGGCGAGGGCGAACTCGTCGCCACCGAGGCGGCCCAGCGCGTCCTGCGGACCGGCGACCGTGGCCAGTCGACGGGCGACCGAGGCGATGAGGGCGTCGCCGGAGGGGTGCCCCAGGCTGTCGTTGACCTCCTTCAGCCGGTCCAGGTCCAGGTAGGCAAGCGCGACGGCGCCCCCGGAGGCCCGGGCGGTGGCACAGAGTTGCTCCAGGTCGGCCAGGAATCCGGCCCGGGACTGCACCCCGGTCAACGGGTCGTGCGACGCCTGGTGCGCGAGCTCGGTCGCCAGGGCGGCCATCAGACTGGTCGGATCGAGCACGCCGACCGGTGTGTCGTCCGGGCCGATCACCACCATGTCCGCGTACCCGTCGCCGGACGTCAGGCGGTCGGCGGCTTCGGTGAGCGAGTCGGTGATCCTGACCCGCTGGGCGTCCCACCGCGCGATCTCGGACACCGGGCGGCGTGACCAGAGCGAGCGCCCGAAGCCGAACCGCCCCGTCATGGTGGTCAGGAAGTCCTTGCGGGCGACCATGCCGTAGCGCCCACCCGGCTCCCGTGGCTCGACCAGGACGGAGCTGACGGTCCACTCGGTGCGGAAGCCGTGGTCGACCGCCTCGCAGGGGGCGTCCGGCGCCACGACCACGGGGTCGGAGACCAGGTCGGCGAGGGTCACGCCGTGGACGGCCCCACGCCAGGGCGTACGCGATGCAGGTGCCACGGACGGATCATCGGCGGCTCAGCACCCGGGTGAAGCGGTCGACCGGGTTGTTCGGCCAGTGTTCACCTGTGCACCCGGGCGTTCCGGGGTCAGATCGCGGCGGCCCACAGCCGCTCGGTCACCTCGCGCGGGTCGCCCTCGCTGCCCAGCCGCCGTTCGGCACCCATGTCGTCCAGCCCGGCCGAGCCGAGGAACTGCTCGCGGACCGCGTCCCCGACCAGCACCCAGGTCTGCACACTCCCGGCACCGTCCTCGTCCCGCAGCAGGTCCACCACGGCGGCCAGCAGCCGCGACCCGTGGCCCACCCGGCGGGCCTCGGGCAGCACCTCCAGCGCCAGGATCTCGCCGCCGGGCGTGTCGTCGTCGGAGTCGGCCGGGGCGGTGACCGGAGCCACCGAGGCGAAGCCGACCAGCCGCGGCCCGTGCATCGCGACCAGCACTCGGTAGCCGCGCCCGGGCGGAGCGCTGATCGCCCGCTGCCACTGCGCCGCCAGCTGGGTCGGGTCGATCCCGTCCAGCACCGCCTCGCCCAGGGTCTCGGTCAGGGACTCCCGCCAGGCGGTGAGCTGGACGCGGGCCACGTCCTGCTCGTCGCCGGGGACCGCGGGGCGGACCGACACGTCGGAGGTGGGGGTGAGCGGGATCAGGGGGCCGGGCATGCGCTCACCATGCCACGTACACCGGCTCCAGGTACTCCTCGATCCCCGCCTCGCCACCCTCGCGCCCGATCCCGGACAGCTTCACGCCACCGAACGGGGCGCTGGCGTCGGAGACCATGCCCCGGTTGATGCCGATCATCCCGGCCTCCACCGCCTCGGTCAGCCGGAGCGCCCGGGACAGGTCGCGGGTGTACGCGTAGGCGACCAGGCCGAAGTCGGTGCCGTTCGCCAGCGCGAGCCCCTCCTCCTCGGTGCCGAAGCTGGTCACCGGTGCGACCGGGCCGAAGATCTCCTCGGTCACCGCCGGGGTGTCCGCGGGCACCCGGTCCAGCACGGTGGGCGGGTAGAAGTGGCCCCGGCCCCCGATCCGCTCGCCACCGGTCCGGACCCGTGCCCCGTCGTCGGCGGCCCGGGCCACCAGCTCGGCGACGTGGTCGACGGCGGACGCCTCGATCAGCGGCCCGACGGTGACCCCCGGCTCCGCCCCGTGGCCCACCCGCAGGTCCTGGAAGGCGGCGGTCAACCGGTCGGCGAACTCGGCCGCCACCGGCTCCTGGACCAGGAACCGGTTCGCGGCGACGCAGGTCTGGCCCGAGTTGCGCATCTTCGCCGCCACCGCACCCGCCACTGCCTCGTCCAGATCGGCGTCGGCGAACACCAGGAACGGGGCGTTGCCGCCCAGCTCCATCGACGTGCGCAGGATGTTCTGCGCCGCCTGGCCGAGCAGGGTGCGGCCGACCTCGGTGCTGCCGGTGAACGAGAGCTTGCGCAACCGGCGGTCGGCGATCACCGGCCCGGTCACGGCACCGGAGGACGCGGTCGGGATGACGTTCACCACCCCGGTCGGCAGGTCACGGGCGTCCAGTTCCTCGCGGATCAGCTCGGCGAAGTAGGCGGTGGTCAGCGGGGTCAGCCGGGCCGGCTTCACCACGATCGGGCATCCGGCGGCCAGCGCCGGGGCGACCTTGCGGGCGATCATCGCGATCGGGAAGTTCCACGGCGTGATCGCGAGCGCCGGTCCGACCGGGCGGCGCATCACCAGCTGGTGGTGGGTCCCGGCCGGTGCACGTCGGGCCAGCCCGTCCAGGCGCACCGCCTGCTCGGAGTACCAGCGCACGTACTCGGCGGCGTACTGCACCTCCGCGCGCGCCTCGGCCAGTGGTTTGCCGCCCTCCGCGGTGACCAGGGCCGCCAGATCGTCGGTCCGGGCGATCATCGCGTCGAACACGCCGCGCAGCAGGTCCGACCGGGTCCGGGGTGCGACCTCGCGCCAGAGCGGGAACGCGCGGTCCGCGGCGTCCAGGGCGGCGAGCGCGTCCTCCGCGGTGGCATCGGCGACGTCGAACAGCGTCTCGCCGGTGCCCGGGTCCTCGACCGCGAAGGTGCCGCCGCCGGTGGCGGGTCGCCAGCGACCGTCGATCAGCAGCCCGGTGGGCAGGTGGGCGGCGAGGGTGGGTGGCAGCACGGCGGTGGGCATGGCGCCAGTGTCACGCGCACCGGCCGCGGGCGCGCGGCGGCACCCGACCACCGCGCCCGACCACCGCACCCGACCACCGCGCCCGACCACAGCACCCGGCCAGGGCACCGACCACGGCACCTGACACCCGCACCGGCTTGCGGCCGACCGGTCACCGGGTGCGCCGAGCGGCTCAGTGCGCGAAGCCGCAGTCCCGGCGTAGCCGCACCTGGATCGCGTCCGCCTCGGGCAGCCGCACCAACCGGGTGTCCAGGTCCACCGTCGTGAGCCCGGCCTCGGTCGCCACCGCATGCCCGATCCCGCCGTCCGGGTGCACCACCAGCACGTGACCTGGGCAGTCACCGAGGAAGGTGACGTCCTCGATCAGCACGTCGTGCCGGGCATCGGCTGCCACCGCGTGCGCCAGGGCCAGCAACTCGGCTCCGTCCAGCCCCGGCCGCACCAGGCCCGACACCACGGTGCCACCCGGGACGGGGGACACCTCCGCGCAGATCACCGGCAGGCGGTCCAGCGCCGTGAGGTCCCAGAACCGGTCGTCGTCCAGGATCGGTGCGTGCGGGGCGAACAGCCGGCACACCGCCGACCGGTCGAGGGTGTCGCCGAGCGTCAGTTCGAACTCGCCGGTTCCGACGGGCATCCGCGCGCTCCTGAACTGCTGGTGACAGACCTGCCGACCTGCACTGTAGGGGTGCCGGCGGGCGGGGACGGGGCGTGTCACCCGTCCGGCCCCGTCGGACGCCTAGCATGGGGCCCATGACCGACCTGCCGTACGCCAGCCAGACCACGCCGTACGAGGACCTGCTCCGGCTGGTGCTGGAGACCGGCACCGCGAAGTCCGACCGCACCGGCACCGGGACCCGCAGCGTCTTCGGTCACCAGATGCGCTTCGACCTGGCGCAGGGCTTCCCGCTGGTCACCACCAAGCGGGTGCACCTGCGGTCGATCGTGCAGGAGCTGCTGTGGTTCCTGCGCGGCGACTCGAACGTCCGCTGGCTGCAGGAGCGAAACGTGACCATCTGGGACGAGTGGGCCGATCAGGACGGCGAGCTGGGGCCGGTGTACGGCGTGCAGTGGCGGTCCTGGCCCACGCCGGACGGCGGTCACATCGACCAGCTCAGCGAGCTGCTGACGAACCTGCGTCGGGACCCCGACTCGCGGCGGCACATCGTGTCGGCGTGGAACGTGGCGGACATCCCGAGCATGGCGCTCGCCCCGTGCCACGCGCTGTTCCAGTTCTACGTGGCCGACGGCAAGCTGTCCTGCCAGCTCTACCAGCGGTCGGCGGACCTGTTCCTCGGGGTGCCGTTCAACCTAGCGTCCTACGCCCTGCTGACCCACATGGTGGCGCAGCAGGTCGGGCTCGAGGTCGGCGACTTCGTGTGGACCGGCGGCGACTGCCACATCTACGACAACCACCTGGACCAGGTGCGCGAGCAGCTCACCCGGGAGCCGTACCCGTTCCCGACCCTGCACCTGCGCCGGGCCGCGTCGCTGTTCGACTACACCCTGGAGGACGTCGAGGTGGTCGGCTACCAGCACCACCCGACGATCAAGGCACCGATCGCGGTCTGAGCGGACGGTCGTTCAGGCCATCCAGCCCAGTGCCCGCAGCAGGGCGGCAGACCCGGCGGCCAGCACCACCACCACGATGAACGGGGCGCGCAGGACCAGGGCCACCGCCGCCACCGCCACGGCCACCAGGCGGGCGTCCACCTGCACCGCGCCCCCGCCGGTCGCCGTCTGGACCGCGACCAGCGCCGCCAGCAGGGCGATGGTCACCAGCCCGGCGGTGCGGGTGACCCGGGGGTTGTCCAGTGCCCGGCGCGGGATCAGGTGCCCGGCGAGTTTGGTGGCGTAGACCAGCGCCGAGGACGCCAGCACGGCGATCCACGCGGTGGTGCGGTCGAACGGGCTCATCGGGTCGCCTCCGAGGCCCCGTCGCCGGGTGCGAGCACGCCCACCACCACGGCCAGGAGGGCCGCGGCGAGCACCGGCACCCCGGCCGGCACCACCGGGGTCAGGGCCAGCGCGACCACCGCCGCGGCGAGCGCCACCCAGCGTCCGGTGCGCAGGTCGTCGCCCGCCCCGTCCCGCCCACCCCGGGACCACCCGACCCGCGGCCAGAGCAACGCCAGGAAGGCCGCGGCCGCCGCGGCGTCCAACCCGTACCGGCGCGGGTCGCCCAGCGCGTCGCCGAGCAGCGCCCCGGCCAGGCTGAACGCGTTCCAGAGCACGAACACCCCGACTCCGGTCCACCAGAAGCCGACCCGCGCCGCCCGCTGACCCGGTTGCGCGGTGGCCACGGCGGTGGACTCGTCGATGGTCAGGTGCGCCGCCAGCACCCGGCGCCAGCCCCGGTCGCCGAGCAGCGCGGAGACCTGCACGCCGTAAAGCCCGTTGCGCGCACCCAGCAGCCCAGCCGTCGCGACCACCGCTCCGGCCGCGCCACCGGCACCCAACACCCCGACCGCGGCGAACTGGGACCCACCGGAGAACATCACCAGGCTGAGCACCATCGTCTGCGGCAGGTCCAGACCCGCCGCCACGGCCAGCGCGCCGAAGGAGATGCCGTAGAGCCCGGTCGCGACGGACACGGACAGCGCGGTGCGGACGGCGGATCGGACGGCCGGGTCGTGCGGGAGCGCCTGCCGCGGCTCGGGGGAGTCGGACACCGGGCGAGGGTAGCCCGAGGCGACCGCCGTCTGACCACTCCGCGACCCGCAACCGTCCACATGTTGGCCGGCGGGTGGCTCCGGTGAACTCCTGGCGAACCGGCTCGGAAGCCTTCTCGACACCGCCCGGATCAGGCAGAACGCGTTCCTACAGTGGCTCGGGCCGCTGATCCGGCCGTCCTCGCAAGCCCCGAGCGGAAGTTTCCCCGTGACCTCTGACGTCCTCGCGCCGCCCCCTGTCGGCGGCGCCGTGACCGGTGGGACGACGCACCAGCGTCCCGCCCGCCGCGGCAGCCTGAGCGCCCGCCGCCGCCGGACCGCCTTCGGCTGGTTCCTCCTGCTGGCCGGTCCGAACATCGCCCTGCTGCTGGTGTTCGTGTACCGCCCGCTGATCCAGAGCTTCTACCTGTCGACCTTGCAGTGGAACCTCGGGTCGCCGGTGGCCCGCCAGGTCGGGCTCGGCAACTACATCGAGTGGTTCACCGCCGCGAGCACCGGCCGGGTGGTCGGGACCACCGTGGTCTTCACCCTCGTGACGGTCGGCGGGTCGATGCTGCTCGGCCTCGGCCTCGCGCTGCTGCTCAACCGCAAGCTGGTCGGCCGCGGCTTCGCCCGCACCGTGGCCTTCGCGCCGTACGTGCTGTCCGGCTTCGCGGTCGGCATCCTGTGGCTGTTCATCTTCGACCCGCGGTACGGGCTGATGGCCGAGCTGCTGCAGCTGGTGAACCTGGACTCGCCGCAGTGGTACACCCAGCGGCCCTGGCCGCTGGTGATGATCGTGGTCGTCTACCTGTGGAAGAACGTCGGCTACGTCGCGCTCATCTACTTGGCCGGTCTGCAGTCGGTGCCGCAGGACCTCAAGGACGCGGCGGCCCTGGACGGGGCCTCGCCCGCCCGGACCCTGCGCTCGATCGTGCTGCCCCTGCTGACCCCCACCACGTTCTTCCTGCTGGTGACGATGATGCTGGCCTCGCTCCAGTCCTTCGACCTGATCAAGGCGATGACCAGCGGTGGCCCGCTCGGCTCCACCACGACGCTCATGTACTCGATCTACGAGGAGAGCTTCGTGAACGGCCGGGCCGGGTACGCCTCGGCGGTCGCCACGATCCTCTTCCTGGTGCTGCTGGCCGTCACCGCGGTGCAGATGCGCTTCATCCAGCGGAAGGTGCACTACTCGTGAGCGTCCTGACCCCGCGGCGCCAGACCGCTGCGCCGGAGAACACCATGCGCCCCGTGTCCCCGACCCGTCCGACGCCCGCTGGCCGCTCCGGTGCCCGCCGTCGCCCGCCGGTGGTCGGCTACGCGACGATGATCCTGGCGACCGTCGTGCTCGGCGCGCCGTTGATCTGGCTGGCGCTGGCGTCCTTCAAGACGCCGGGGGAGCTGTACAGCCTCCCGTTGCAGTGGCTGCCCGGCTCGCTGGACCCGGCGAACTACCAGCAGGCGGCCGACACCGTCCCGCTGGGCCGATTGCTGGCGAACAGCGTGGGCCTGACCGTCGTCGGGGCGGGGCTGAAGGTGATCCTCGGCCTGGGCTGCGCCTACGGGTTGGTGTTCCTGGACTTCCCGTTCAAGAAGGCGATCTTCGGCCTCGTGATCGCGACGCTGATGATCCCGGCGCAGATCACGATCATCCCGAACTACACCCTGGTGGCGAGCCTGGGCTGGTTGAACACCTACCAGGGGATCCTGGTGCCGGGTCTGGCCTCGGCCTTCGGCACCTTCCTGTTCCGCCAGCACTTCCTGACCCTGCCCGGGTCGATCCTGGAGGCGGCGGAGCTGGACGGGGCGGGCCACTGGCGCAAGCTCTGGCGGTTCGTGGTCCCGATGAGCACCCCGACGATCGCCGCCGTGACCCTGGTGTCCGTGGTCACCGAGTGGAACGACTACCTGTGGCCGTTCCTGGTGATCGACCGCCCGGACAAGATGACGCTGCCGGTCGGTCTGACCCTGCTGCAGAACATCGACGGCATGACCAACTGGGGCGTGCTGCTCGCGGCCACCGTCGTGGTCACCCTGCCGATCCTGGTCGTCTTCCTGGTGCTGCAGCGTCGCCTGGTCGACGGGCTCACCGCGGGCGCCGTCACCGGCTGAGCGGCACCCCACGGGGCGGCGAGCGGTCCGCCCCATCACCCCGAGACTCCCGCACCGTCCCCTGCACGGCGCGGGTCACCCCCGCGCGCTCGATTCCCGGGCGCACGACCCGAAGGAGCACATCCGTGTCCCACGTCATCGGACGTCGCCGTCGCGGCCTCGTCCTCGCCGGAGCCCTCTCCGCCGCCACCGCACTGGCCCTGACCGCTTGTGGCGGCCCGACGGTCGGCGGCAGCAGCTCCGACTCCAGCGCCTCGGCCGAGGCGACCGACTGGTCGCAGGTCGAGCCCGCGGACGAGATCACCTTCTGGTCCAACCACCCGGGCCAGTCCCAGGACACCGAGCAGCAGCTGATCGACGCCTTCACCGCCGAGTCGGGCATCACGGTCAACCTGGTCACCGCCGGTGCGAACTACGACGAGGTCGCCCAGCGCTTCCAGGCCGCGTCCCAGTCCGACGAGATGCCGGACGCGGTGATCGCCTCGGACGTGTGGTGGTTCCGCTACCACCTGAACGACCAGATCATGCCGCTGGACGACGTGCTGGAGTACCTGGACGCCGACGCGGACGACTTCCAGCCCGCGCTCTACGGCGACTACGAGTACGACGACCAGCACTGGGCGGTGCCCTACGCCCGGTCGACGCCGCTGTTCTACTACAACAAGGACATGTGGACCGCCGCCGGTCTGCCGGACCGTGGCCCGGAGACCTGGGCGGAACTGCAGGACTGGAGCACCCAGCTCACCGCGCAGGTGCCGGACGGCGGCAGCCCCTTCGGTCTGTCCACCGGCCCGTCCTGGGGTGCTTGGTGGTTCGAGAACATGATCTGGGGCCAGGGCGGGGAGTACTCCGACGGCTTCGACGTCACCCTGGACACCGATGAGGCGGTCGCCGGTGGGCAGTTCCTCTCCGACCTGTTCCACGGCGTCGACGGCGTGAACAACGGGGCGCCGGTCGCCACCGTCTCGGCCACCGACTCGATGGCGGACTTCTCCAGCGGCCTGATCGCCTCGACCATCGGTTCCACCGGCTCGCTGAAGGGCGCGCTGGACTCGGCTTCCTTCGAGGTCGGCACCGCGTTCCTGCCGGACGGCCCGGACGGTGGCGGTTCGCCCACCGGCGGCACCGGCGTCGCGATCTCGTCCAGCTCCACCCCGGAGAAGCAGCTCGCCGCCGCGATGTTCCTGAACTTCCTCACCAACACGGAGAACACCGCGACCTTCTCCCAAGCCACCGGCTACATGCCGGTGCGCACCTCGGCCGTGGAGTCGGACACGATGAAGGCGGTGTACGCCCAGTTCCCGCAGTTCCGCACCGCGGTGGACCAGCTCGGTGAGAAGGCGCGCTCGCAGGACTACATTCGGGTGTTCGTGCCGGGTGCCGACGCCCTGCTGAACACGGCGATCGAGCAGATCGTCCTGGAGGGCACGGACCCGGCGTCCGCCTTCGAGTCGATCACCCCGCAGCTCGAGACCGCCTACCGCGAGAACGTGGAGCCCTACCTGTGAGCCACACCCCGACCGTCATCGCCCACCGCGGGAACTCCTCCGTGGCGCCCCAGAACACCCTCGCGGCCTTCGAGGCGGCGTGGCGGTCGGGGGCCGGCAGCATCGAGCTGGACGTGCAGCTGACCGCCGACGGTGAGGTCGTGATCATCCACGACGACACCGCCGACGCCACCACCGACGGCACCGGGGCGATCAGCGCGATGGACCTGAGCACGGTGCGGACGCTGGACGCCGGATCCTGGTTCTCCCCGGCCTACGCCGGGCAGCGGATCCCGACCCTGGCGGAGGTGGTGGACTTCCTGAACCGGCGCCCCGGCATCGACCTGCTGCTGGAGATCAAGGGCTCGTGGACGGCGGAGCAGGTGCGCCGGGTCACCGACCCGTTGCAGGCAGCCGGCCTGTTCGACCGGATCATCGGGCAGAGCTTCTGGCCGGAGACGGTGGCGGCGCTGGCCGAGGTGGCTCCGACGCTGCGCCGTGGGCTGCTCGTGTTCGGCATCGAGTCGGTGGACGCGCTGCTGAGCCGGTGCGCCGAGCTCGGGGTCGTCACCTGCAACCCGGCCGGTCCGCTGCTGGTGGAGCACCCGGACCTGGTGACCCGCCTGCACGCGGCGGGTCTGCGGACGATGGTGTGGACCTTGGACGAGCCGGAGCACTGGGCGGCGGCGATCGCCCTGGGCGTCGACGCGATCATCACCGACCGACCGGACCGGCTGCTGGGGTACCTCGCCGCCTGATCCATCGCCGAGTGCGGACGCGAGCGCTCTTCCCGGCCCGGGAGGGGTGCCCGTGTCCGCGCTCGGTGCATCGGGGCGGACTCCGGCGCGGTAGCGTGAGCCCCATGTCCTCCACGCCTTCCCGTCCGTTCGGCGCGGTGCTCACCGCGATGGTCACCCCGATGACCGACGACGGGAAGCTCGACCTGGACGCCGCCGCCCGCCTCGCCACGCACCTGGTGGACCACGGTCACGACGGGCTGGTGCTCAACGGCACCACCGGCGAGTCGCCGACCACGCACGCGCCGGAGAAGGCCGACCTGATCCGCGCCGTGGTCGCCGCTGTGGGCGACCGGGCCAGCATCGTCGCCGGTGCCGGTTCGAACGACACCCTGCACGCGGTGCGGATGGCCGAGCAGGCAGCCGACGCCGGTGCCGACGGCCTGTTGGTCGTCTCGCCGTACTACTCGCGTCCCAGCCAGGAGGGCATCGTCCGGCACATCAGCGCCGTCGCCGACGCCACCGACCTGCCGGTGATGCTCTATGACGTGCCGGGTCGCACCGGGGTCCGCCTGGCCCCGTCCACCCTGGACGCCCTCGCCGGTCACGACCGTGTGGTGGCGGTCAAGGACGCCACCGGCGACGTCTACTCCGCCGCCCTGGCCGCCGCGCGCACCGGCCTGGCCTGGTACTCCGGCGACGACAGCCTGCTGCTGCCCTTCCTCGCGCACGGCGCGGCGGGCATCGTCAGCGTGGCCGGCCACGTGGTCGGCCAGCAGTTCGCCGCGATCATCGCGGCCCACGACGCGGGTGACCACGCCCGCGCCCTGCAGATCTTCCTGTCGATCGCACCGGCGATCGACGCGCTCAACGGCCGGGGGTTCCAGGCGGTCGCCGCGAAGGCGGCCGTCCAGGCGCTCGGTCTGATCCCGTCCCGACACCTGCGGTTGCCGTTGGTCGCCGCGTCCGACGCCGAGGTCGAGGAGGTGCGCGGGGGACTGCGTGCCGCCGGCATCGCCGCGGACGTGGCGGCATGAGCACGCAGCACTGACCAGGAGAAGCATGTCCCACCCGCACCCCGAACTGACGCTCCCGCCCGCACTGCCGAAGGGGGCGCTGCGGATCGTGGCGCTCGGCGGTCTCGGTGAGGTCGGCCGCAACATGGCCGTCCTGGAGTACGACGGCCGCCTGCTCATCATCGACTGCGGCGTCCTGTTCCCCGAGGACCACCAGCCCGGCGTCGACCTGATCCTGCCGGACTTCGAGTACATCAAGGACCGGATGCACCTGGTCGACGGGATCGTGCTCACCCACGGTCACGAGGACCACATCGGCGCCGTTCCCTACCTGCTGCGGCTGCGCTCGGACATCCCGCTGATCGGCTCCCAGCTGACCCTGGCCTTCGTCGAGGCGAAGCTCAAGGAGCACCGGATCACCCCGATGACCCTCGCGGTGAAGGAGGGCCAGACCGAGCAGATCGGCGCGTTCTCCTGCGAGTTCGTCGCGGTGAACCACTCGATCCCGGACGCGCTGGCCGTCGCGGTGACCACCGGGGCGGGCACCGTGCTGCACACCGGTGACTTCAAGATGGACCAGCTGCCCCTGGACGGCCGGATCACCGACCTGCGGGCCTTCGCCCGGCTGGGGGAGAAGGGCGTCGACCTGTTCATGGTCGACTCCACCAACGCCGAGGTGCCCGGCTTCGTCACCCCGGAGCGGGAGATCGGCCCGGTGCTGGACGCGGTGTTCGCCGAGTCCGCGCGCCGGATCGTGGTCGCCTCGTTCAGCTCGCACGTGCACCGGGTGCAGCAGGTGTTGGACGCCGCGCACGCCCACGGCCGTAAGGTCGCCCTGGTCGGCCGGTCGATGGTGCGCAACATGACGATCGCGGCCGAGCTCGGCTACCTCAAGGTGCCCGCCGGGATCCTGGTCGACGCCAAGCGGATCGACGACGTGCGCGACGACGAGCTGGTGCTGATGTGCACCGGATCGCAGGGTGAGCCGATGGCCGCCCTCAGCCGGATCGCGAACAACGACCACAAGATCTCGGTCGGCCCCGGCGACACCGTGATCCTGGCCAGCTCGCTGATCCCGGGCAACGAGAACGCCGTCTTCCGGGTGATCAACGGACTGACCCGCCTCGGCGCCCGCGTGGTCCACTCCGGCAACGCGAAGGTGCACGTCTCCGGGCACGCCTCCGCCGGTGAGCTGCTCTACTGCTACAACATCCTGCAGCCGAAGAACGTCATGCCCGTGCACGGCGAGGTCCGGCACCTGGTGGCCAACGGGGCGCTGGCGGTCAAGTCCGGCGTCCCGGCGGACCGGGTGGTGCTGGCCGAGGACGGTGTGGTCGTCGACCTGGTGGACGGCAGAGCATCGGTGGTCGGGGCGGTGCCCTGCGGCTACGTCTACGTCGACGGCTCCAGCGTCGGGTCGATCACCGAGGCCGAGCTCAAGGACCGCCGGATCCTGGGTGACGAGGGCTTCATCTCGATCTTCGCCGTGGTGTCCTCCGCCGACGGCAGCGTGCTCGCCCCGCCGCAGATCCAGGCGCGCGGCTTCGCCGAGAACGACGCGGTGTTCCAGACGATCCTGCCCGAGGTCACGGCGGCGCTGGAGGAGGCCCTGCGCGGCGGCGCGGTCGACACCCACCAGCTGCAGCAGATCATGCGCCGGGTGGTCGGACGGTGGGTGTCCAACCGGCTCAAGCGGCGCCCGATGATCCTGCCGGTGGTCGTCGAGGCCTGAGCCACCCGTAGCGACCCCCGTCGACCACACCGGTCGGCGGGGGTCGTCGTCATTGGGCCCAGGTCAGCCCACGATGCGCGGCGAGGGCCTTCGCCTCCGCCCGAACCCGTGCCGACACCGACCTGCCCCACGGTCCCCACTGCTCGACCAGGACCCGCAGCCGCCGCCCGCTCGCCTGTGGTCGCCAGCTGCCCACCGGCACCCCGTCGACCACCACCGCGCCGGGTCTGCCCAGCACCGGCCACAGCTCCGCGCGCCGGTCCGGGTCGGGGACCAGCAGCTCGCGGTCGCGGACCTGCAGCAGCAGGTCGAAGGGCCCCAGCAGCCGCACCACCGGGGAGCCGTCGGACGTCGCCGCGGCGTCGAGCAGCTCACGATCGCCCGCCAGTACCCAGGCGGGGGAGGCCTCGGCGTCCTCGTCCACCACGACCACCTGCTCCGCATCCGCCGGCCAGCGATCCCGCACGTCGCGCACCGGGGCGTCCAGGTACCCGGCGACGTGCTCGGGGGTGGTCGGCCCGAGCAGGTGGAGTGCTGCCCGCACCAGGTCGAGCCGAGCCGCCGTCTCCTCGGGCGACGTCACTGTGGGCACTGTGGGCACTGCCGGGGCGGACAGATCGACCGCACCGTCCGGCCAGCCGTCGATCCGGCGCAGCACCGGCGGCGAGGTGCCGGGGGTCAGCTCCAGCCCGGCAGGCAACGCCGCCAACCGGAATGGCTGCTCGTACAGATGGACGGCCCGGCACGGTCGGCACTGTCGCAGGTACGGCGCGGGCAGCTCCGCCGCCAATCGACCGGAGACCTCGCCCTTGGCCAGGGGCTGGTCGACGATCTCCCGCATCACGGTCGCCACCCGGGTCAGGGCGGCCACCGCGGAGATGCCCGCGGCTCGGAGCGGACGGTTCGCATCGGCGATCCGCTTGCCGGCATCGGCCTCGGAGAACGGCCGCAGCGCCCGCTGCACCGCCGGCAGATCGGCCCGGCGGTAGGCGTGCGGGGCGCCCCGCACCGTCCAGGCCAGGCCGAGCGCCGACTCCCAGTCGCCGGGATCGGCGGGTGCCGGGACCCCGCGGTTCGCCAGCGCCCAGGTGTGGGCCGCCTGCCCCGTGACCTGCACCCCGAGGTCCAGCACCGCCGCGTCGGTCGGCGCACGCTCGGGATCGACCGGTCGGTCGAGCTGCTGCGCCCGCGACCGGAACCTGAGCGCCTGTGCCCTGGTCACCGTCGTCATCGGCACACTGTGGCATGTCTCGACACGCCCCCGCGATCCACCAGATCCCCGGCCATGAGCGGGCTGACGGTTACCTTTGATCGCATGTCCCCGCGTGCCTCGACCCCCGCCACCCGATCGACCGGGCGTGCCGCGGGCGCCACGAGTAGCACGGCGAAGAACTCCGCCAACCGTGGCCGGGGCGGTGGTGGTTCCGCCGCCACCCCCGCCGCACACCGCCCGGCCCTGCCGATCCGGATGATCCGTGGCACCTGGATGGGGATCGCCCACCTGGTCGGCGGCGGCGCTCGCAAGGTCGGCACCGGGGCCCGTGAGCTCGACCCGGCGCTGCGCCGGGACGGCGCGGCGCTGTTCCTGCTCGCGCTGGCCGTCGTGGTCGCGGTCCGCGAGTGGTGGGGGCTGGACGGGATGGCCGCCGACGCGGTGCACGTGCTCGCCGCGGGCACCTTCGGCCGGGTCGCGGTCGCGGTCCCGGTGGTGCTGGTCGGGGTCGCCGTGCGGTTGATGCGGCATCCGGAGCAGAACCAGGCGAACAGCCGGATCGCCATCGGCCTGACCGCGATCACCCTGGCCGCGTGCGGGCTGACCCACATCTCCGCCGGGCAGCCCGCCCCCGCCGACGGCTTCGAGCTGCTGCGGGACGCGGGCGGCATCATCGGCTACCTGGTGGGCGCCCCGCTGGTCGCCCTGATCACGCCCTGGGCGGCGGTGCCGGTGCTGGTGCTGCTGGCGTTCTTCGGCCTGCTGGTGGTGACCGCGACCCCGGTGAACCAGATCGTGCCGCGGCTGCGCGCCGTCTACGACCGGCTGACCGGCAACCACCGCGACCAGCCGGAGCCCGAGGACGAGGACGCCCCGTTGGTGATCAACGCCGGGCACACCGCCTTCGACGAGGAGGAAGCGCCGGTCAAGGCCAAGCGCGGGCTGTTCGGTCGGCGACGCAAGCACGATCCGGACGACGACGACACCCGGGTCCTGGACGAGTACGAGGCGGACGAGGCCTTCACCCGCGCCGCCCTGGTCGCCCCGGCCGACGAGGACCCGATCGACGCCGACGGCGCCCGTGATGCCGACGACGCAGACGAGTACGAGTCCCCGCACACGGCGCCGACCCAGGCGGTCACCGCCGTCGCCCCGTCCGCGGGCAAGGAACTCGTCGCACCGCCGACCAGTGAGGTGCCGCGGGGCGAGCAGCCGATGCTCGAGGGCGATGTGGTCTACCTGCTGCCCACCGAGGACATGCTGGCCAAGGGCGCTCCGCACAAGGTGCGCTCCGCCGCCAACGACCGGGTGGTCGAGGCACTGACCGGCGTGCTGGACCAGTTCGGCATCGACGCGAAGGTCACCGGCTTCACCCGCGGCCCGACGGTCACCCGCTACGAGGTCGAACTCGGCATGGGCGTCAAGGTCGAGCGGGTCACCGCGCTGAGCAAGAACATCGCCTACGCGGTGGCCAGCGCCGACGTGCGGATCCTGTCCCCGATCCCGGGCAAGTCGGCGATCGGCATCGAGATCCCGAACACCGACCGCGAGACCGTGTCCCTGGGCGACGTGCTGCGCTCCTCGGTGGCCCGGCGCAGCGACCACCCGATGATCATCGGCGTCGGCAAGGACGTCGAGGGCGGCTACGTCACGGCGAACCTGGCCAAGATGCCGCACATGCTGGTCGCCGGTGCCACCGGTGCCGGTAAGTCGAGCTTCGTGAACTCGATGATCGTCTCGATCCTGATGCGGTCCACCCCGGACCAGGTGCGCATGGTGCTGGTCGACCCGAAGCGGGTCGAGCTGACGATCTACGAGGGCATCCCGCACCTGATCACGCCGATCATCACCAACCCCAAGAAGGCGGCCGAGGCGCTGGAATGGGTGGTCAGGGAGATGGAGGCGCGCTACGACGACCTGGCCATGTTCGGTTTCAAGCACATCGACGACTTCAACGCCGCGGTGCGTGCCGGGAAGGTCAAGCCGCTGCCGGGGTCCGAGCGCAAGATCGCCACCTACCCGTACCTGCTGGTGATCGTCGACGAGCTGGCCGACCTGATGATGGTCGCCCCCCGGGACGTCGAGGCGTCCATCCAGCGGATCACCCAGCTGGCGCGTGCGGCCGGCATCCACCTGGTGCTCGCCACCCAGCGCCCCTCGGTCGACGTCGTGACCGGCCTGATCAAGGCGAACGTGCCCTCCCGGCTCGCCTTCGCCACCTCCTCGCTCACCGACTCCCGGGTGGTCCTCGACCAACCCGGCGCGGAGAAGCTGATCGGTCAGGGCGACGCGCTCTTCCTGCCGATGGGTGCCGCCAAGCCGATGCGCACCCAGGGCGCGTGGGTCGCCGAGTCGGAGATCCACGCGGTGGTCGAGCACGTCAAGAAGCAGCTCAAGCCCACCTACCGCGAGGACGTCGCGGTGGTCGCGGCCAAGAAGCAGGTGGACGAGGACATCGGCGACGACCTCGACCTGCTGCTCCAGGCGGCCGAGCTGGTGGTCACCAGCCAGTTCGGGTCGACGTCCATGCTCCAGCGCAAGCTGCGGGTCGGCTTCGCCAAGGCCGGTCGCCTGATGGACCTGCTGGAGTCGCGGGAGATCGTCGGGCCGTCCGAGGGGTCGAAGGCGCGCGACGTGCTGGTCCAGCCCGACGACCTGCCCGGCACGCTGGCGATGCTGCGCGGCGAGGACGCGCCCGCCGACGACCGCTACGCGGCACCCGAGGGGCGGATGCCGAACGAGCCGCCGGAGGCCGTCGACTACTACGACGACGCCGACGACCTGCGCTGAACGAGGACCCGTGACTGGCACGTACCCTGGTGCGGTGGTGGATCACCGACCCCCCGTCCTCAATGTCGCGAACGTTCTGACGGTGTTGCGCATCGTCGTCGTCCCGTTCTTCGCGTGGGCCCTGCTGGTCGACGGCGGTGAGTCGATCGCCTGGCGATTGGTCGCCACCGGCCTGTTCGCGCTCGCCGCGGTGACCGATCAGGTGGACGGCCACCTGGCGCGGCGGATGAACCTGGTCACCGATCTGGGCAAGCTGCTCGACCCGATCGCGGACAAGCTGCTGGTCGGTGCCGCGCTGGTGCTGCTGGCCGTGCTCGGCGAGCTGCCCTGGTGGATCCCGGCGGTGATCCTGGTCCGCGAACTGGGCATCACCGTGATGCGGTTCTTCCTGCTGAAGTACCTGGTGCTGCCCGCATCCCGTGGCGGCAAGATCAAGACGGTGCTGCAGATCGGCGCGTTGACGCTGTTCCTGCTGCCGCTGGACCATCTGCCGGGCTTCGTCGCGGTGGTCGCCTGGGTGCTGATGGTCGCCGCCGTGGTCGTCACCGTGATCAGCGGCGCCGACTACGTACGCACCGCGCTGCGGGTGGCCGCCGAGCACCGTCGCGGACGCCCCGGTTCCGACGACCTGACCCGGCACGCCGCCGCCACCGGCACCACGCCGCCCGACCCCGCCGTCGACTGACCGGGTGCTAGGACCCAGACCGGTTGCCGACCCGGCTGCCGCTGGTCAGGCTGGCGCGGACCGACGCGACATCAGGGGGATGGCAATGACGGAACTGGAGGACGGCGCGCTCGCCGCCGAGCTGCTGGAGGCGTTGGCCGCCCAGCAGCGCACACTGGCGGTGGCCGAGTCGCTCACCGGCGGACTGGTCGCCGCGACCCTGGTCGACGTGCCCGGCGCGTCCCGGGTGCTGCGCGGCGGCGTGGTCGCCTACGCCACCGAGGTGAAGCACCTCGTGCTCGACGTGGACGCCGACCTGCTGGCCGAGCACGGTGCCGTCCATCCGGAGGTCGCCCGTCAGATGGCCCGTGGTGTGCGGCTGCGGCTGCGGGCCGACATCGGGCTGGCCACCACCGGGGTCGCCGGGCCCGACCCACAGGACGGGCACGCCCCGGGGACGGTGTTCGTCGCGGTCTCGACCGACGACGGCGGCGAGCGGGTGCGGGAGCTGGCGGTGGACGGTGGTCGGGCCGAGGTGCGCGCCGTCAGTCGGGACGCGGTGCTGGCATTGGCTCTGGTGGTCGCCCGCGGCGACGTGGGGGCCACGGACTGAGCAGGCGGCGAGCGGGCGCCGTCCGTCGCCGGGCTCGTGCGGCACTGCTGGCACGACGGGACGGCTGGCACGACGGGGACGGCTAGCGGGGTTGACCGGGCTGGCGCATGAGCGGGGACGACGGCCGGCCCAGAGCCGTACCGGGTCCGGCTCCGGACGGGATGTGCGCACCGGGTGAACATGGCGTGCCGACACCGGGCGCGGGACCGGGCGGGGAACACCGGGCACCCCCGGCGCGTTGTGACCACCGTGATGAACACCCGGCCCACCACCCGTCGTGACACTGCCGCTGTCGGCGGTGACCTGTACGGTGGGAGCCTGCCCCAGCGGGGCCACCAGGGAGCCGCACTCCGGAACCGCCCGACCCAGCCGGGTCGACCGGTCCCCACGGGTCGGCAGGACGAACGAGGAACGAGAGGGGGACACCAGATGATCGTGTTGCGCCGTGAGATCGGTGACGTGCTGCGGGATGCCCGCCAGCGGCAGGGTCGCACCCTGCGAGAGGTGTCCTCCGCCGCGCGGGTGTCGCTGGGTTACCTCAGCGAGGTCGAGCGTGGCCAGAAGGAAGCGTCGTCGGAGCTGCTGGCCAGCATCTGCGACGCACTGGACACCCCGATGTCGCTCGTCCTGCGTGAGGTCAGCGACCGGATCGCCGTGGCCGAGGGTCTGCTGATCCCCGACACCGTGCCGGCCGACCTCAACACCTGGGACGGCCCCGAAGGCACCTGGGGACGGCGACGCCCCGAGTTGGCCCCGATCGGCTGACCGGCCCACCGGAAGACCAGACGGGACGACCCCGGAACGCCACACGGCGTTCCGGGGTCGTTCTGCGTCCAGGCCGTTTTGCGTCCGGGCCGTTCGGGTTCCGGGCCGATCGGGTGCGGGTCGATCCGCGCCCGGGGCGTTCTGGGTCCAGGCCATACTGCGTCCGGGCCGTTCCGCATCGGAGTCATTCCGCGTCCCGGGCCGGGAGGTGCGGGTAGCCCGTGTCCCCGGGCGGCGGTCCGCGGGGGCGTCAGTCGCTCGGCTCGCGAGGGGTGCGCCCGCCGCCGACGGGTGCCGGTTGGCAGCGCGGGCACCAGAACACCGGCCGCTCCTGGGGTGGCCGACGCGCGGTGCCGCGCCGGATCGGGGTGCCGCAGCGGCGACACGGTTCGCCCCGGCGGGAGTGCACCCAGCTGCCCCGACCCCGGGTGACGTCGCCGGTGGAGGTGGGCAGGTCGGTGGTGACCGACCGCTGCATCAGGGCGCGGGCCACCCGGAGCAGCCGCACCGGGTCGGGCACCTGGTCCGCGGGCGTCCACGGCCACAGGTGCTCCAGGAACTGGGACTCGGCCATGTAGATGGTGCCGATCCCGGCGAGCACCGTCTGGTCCAGCAACACCTCGCACACCGGGGTGGCACCCCGGTCCGCCCACCGGCGCAGCACCTCCGGGATGCCGTCGGTCTCGAAGTCGTCGGCCAGGATGTCCGGCCCCAGACGACCGATCAGGGTGTGTTCCTGCCGGGTGGGCAGCACGTCGAGCATGCCGAGCAGCTCGCCGACGGCGGTCCAGGTGCTGTTCGCCAGCACGGCACGGACCACCGGAGACCCGGCGACGGCGCCGGGGGAACCGGTGCGGGCGATCCGCCAGGAACCGTCCATCCGCAGGTGGGTGTGCAGGGTGCGGCCGTCGTCGAAGCGGGTGAGCAGGTGTTTGCCGTACGGCACGGTGCCGAGCACGGTGCGCCCGACCAGGTCCACGGTGGCGGCGGTCGGCCACCGCAGGTCGGCGCGGACCAGGACGCGTCCGGCCAGCGCCTCGTCCATCCGGGTCGCGGTGCGCCGCAGGATGTCACCCTCGGGCATCGTGCGGCCTCCTGCCGATCTCCGCTCCATGCGTCGGGCGAGATGGGCGAGCACGCGTCCCGACCGGCGTGACCGCCGGGGCAGCGGCTACCCGCCTCACCGCGCCCCCCGCAGCCGCAGTCCGCGTGGCGTCGGCACGAAGCCCGCATCCGCCAGGGCGCGGGCCAGCGGGGTCGGGTCACCGCCACCGGCGACCAACAGGTCCACCCCGTCCGCGCGGACCAGCGTGATCCGGCCCAGCCGGTCCTCGCGCACCGCGTCCGCCAGCCGGGCACTCGCCAGACGCAGCTCGTCCGGCCGGTCGGAGAAGGTCAACACGGTGCGCCCGCCCTTCTCCAGGTAGAGCACCAGGGCGCCGTCGACCAGGACGACCACGGCGCCGGACTTGCGGCCCGGCCGGTGACCGGTGGCGTCCTGTGCCCAGGCCGGGGTGGGCGGCCAGGCCAGGGCCGCCCCGTAGGCGTTCGCCGGGTCGGTGGCGGCCAGCAGGACGACGGCCCGGTCGGCGTCGGCCGGTTCGCTCGCCTCGGCGATCTGCTCGATCCGGCGGGCCTCTCCGCGCAGCTCGTCCACCGCGCCCGGCAGGGCGAACTGCGAACCGCCGAGGTGTTCGGTGAAGTACCCGCGGCGCACCTGGCCCGACTGCTCCCATGCCGACAGCACCCGGTACACCCCGGCGAACTGCCGGGTCACGCCCTCGGCGGGGGCGACCGCCCGGGTGAGCACCCCGTGCCGGTCCAGCAGCTGCGCCGCCAGGGCGTGCGCGCGCCGGGTCGGGTCGAGCTCGGGCCGGGGCAGCACCGACCAGCGGCCACCGCCGTCCGGGCCGGTCACCACCGGGCGCGGCGGACGCATCCCGCCGCGCAGTCCCAGGGCGCCGCCGAACCGGCCACCGGACAGCGACCGGGCACGGGGCGGGGCCGCCGGTGTGCGGTGCGCGGTCCGTCCGGCGCCGAGCCGTGCCCGCAACGGCGCGAGGCCGTCGTTGGTGGCCAGACCCGCCCACACCAGGTCCCAGACCGCATCGGTGAGCGCCGCCTGGCTGGGCGGGGCGGCGTCGTCGGCGAGCAGGTCCGCCACCCGGTCGGCCAGCGCGCCGAGGAAGTACGCGCCGCCACCGGCCAGGGCACCGAGGACGGCGCGATGCAGGTCGGTGTCGACGGTGCTCGGCAGCTCGTCGGGCGGCAGCGGCAGGGTCAGGTCCGCGGTGGCGGCCAGGTGCAGGCTCACCAGACCGTCCTTGCCCGGCAGCGTGCCGTGCCCGGCCCAGAGCACCTCGCCCGAGGCGGTCAGCTCGTCCAACATCGCCGGCTGGTAGTCGCGGACCCGGGCGGGGAGCACCAGCTGTTCCAGCGCGGAGGCGGGCAGTACGGTCCCGGCGAGCTGTTCGACCGCCCGTGCCACACCGTCCACCCCACGCAGCCCGGTGGACGACGGCCCGGCCGCCAGGCCGCCCGCGTGCTGCCAGGCGGGCAGGAACCGGGCGAGCGCCTGCTGCGGCACCGGTTCCACCTCGGAGCGCAGCGCCGCCAACGACCGGCGACGCAGGGTGCGCAGGACGTCGGCGTCGCAGTACTCGTCGCCGGTCCCGCCCAGCGCGTCCGGCCGCAACCGGCCCTGCACGATCACGCCGGCCCGTTCGAGTCCGCGCAGGCCCGCCTGCACCACCGCGGTGCCCAACCCGAACCGCGCCCCGGCCTGTGCGGCGGTGAACGGCCCGTGGGTGCGGGCGTGCCGACGCAGCAGGTCGCCCAGCGGATCGGGCAGCACCTCGGTGAACACCTCGGGCACCCCGACCGGCAAGGCGACCCCGAGGGCGTCCCGGAGGCGTCCGGCATCCTCGATCGCTGCCCACTGGTCGGCGTCGGCGACCCCGGACATCCGGACCCGGATCACCCGGCGGCGCTGCTCCAGCTCGGTCAACCAGTCCGGCACCTGCGCGCGCACGTCCTCCCGGGTGCGGGCCAGGACGTCCGCCAGCGGCAGGGGGCCGTGACGCCGCACCACGTCGGCGAGCCCCTCCAGGTCCCGGGCCTGCCGGTCGGGATGCAGCGCACTGACCTCGGCCTCGGTCCGTTCCACGGCGTCCGGGTCCAGCAGGTCGGCGATCGCGGCGTCGCCCCCGCCACCGAGCAGTTCCTCCAGCAGGGCGGGGTCCAGGGTGAGGGCGGCGGCGCGGCGTTCGGCCAGCGGGGCGTCACCGTCGTAGAGGAACTGGGCGGTGTAGCCGAACAACAGGGACTGGGCGAACGGCGAGGGCCGGGTGGTGGTCACCTCGACGACCCGGATCCGACCCGCCTGGACGTCGCGCATGATCTCGACCAGCGCGTCCACGTCGAAGTCGTCCTGCAGGCACTCGCGGACCGCCTCCAACAGGATCGGGAAGTCCGGGTAGCGCGAGGCGACCGACAGTAGCTGGGCCGACCGCTGCCGCTGCTGCCACAGCGGCTGTCGGCGGTCGGGACGTCGGCGCGGCAGCAGCAGCGCCCGGGCGGCCGCCTCGCGGAAGCGCGCGCCGAACATCGCTGAGCCACCCAGTTCGGTGCGGACGGCGTTCGGCACTTCCTCGGGTTCGATCAGCAGGTCCTCGGTGCTGACCGGGGAGTCGTCGCCGGCGCCCTCGGCGGGTCCGGTGCCGAGCAGGTCGGCGAGGAAGTCGCCCGAGGCGATCATGTCCGGCAGCCGGAGCACGATCCCGTCGTCGGCGTGCATCGCGGCCGCGTCCACCCCGAAGCGTTCCCGGAGCCGCGCGCCGACCACCAGCGCCCACGGGGCGTGCACCCGGGCCCCGTAGGGGGAGTGCACCACCACCCGCCAGTCGCCGAGCTCGTCCCGGAAGCGTTCCACCACGATCGTGTCGTCGCTGGGCAGCGCCCCGGTCGCCTCCCGCTGCTCCCGCAGGTAGGCCAGCAGGTTGTCGCCCGCCCACTCGTCCAGCCCGGCGGCGGTCACCCGCTCCCGTGCCTGGTCGTCCGGCAGGGCCGCGACCTCCCGGGACCAGGCACCCATCGCCCGGCCGAGGGTGGCCGGACGGCCCTGGGAGTCGCCCTTCCAGAACGGCAACCGGCCCGGCAGCCCGGGCGCGGGGGTCACCAGCACCCGGTCCGGGGTGATGTCCTCGATCCGCCAGGTGCTCGACCCGAGGGTGAACGTGTCGCCCACCCGGGACTCGTAGACCATCTCCTCGTCCAGCTCGCCGACTCGCTTGCCGCCGCGCAGCTGACCGCCCGACCGCTCGGCGTCCACCGGCACGTCGGCGGTCTCGGAGCCGGTGGCCAGGAACACGCCGTACAGCCCGCGGTCGGGGATCGTGCCCCCGCTGGTCACCGCGAGCCGCAACGCCCCCGGCCGGGCGGTCAGCACATCCGCCGCCCGGTCCCAGACGATCCGGGGCCGCAGCTCGGCGAACTCCTCCGACGGGTAGCGCCCGGCCAGCATGTCCAGCACCGCGCGCAGGGTCCCCTCGCCGAGGGTGGCGAACGGGGCCGACCGGCGCAGCACCGTCGCCAGCTCCGCCACCGACCAGTCCTCGGTCGCCACCATCGCGACGATCTGCTGCGCCAGCACGTCCAGCGGGTTGGCCGGCACCGACACCGGCTCGATCAGCCCGGCCCGCATCCGTTCGGCGGTCACCGCCGCCGGGACCAGGTCGCCGCGGAAGGCCGGGAACACCACCCCGTGCGAGACCGCACCCACCTGGTGCCCGGCCCGGCCGATCCGTTGCAGGCCACTGGCCGCCGAGGGGGGAGCGCCGACCTGCACCACCAGGTCCACCGCGCCCATGTCGATGCCGAGCTCCAGCGAGCTGGTCGCCACCACCGCGGGCAGCCGACCCGCCTTGAGCTCGGACTCGGTGCGGGTGCGCTCGGCCCGGCTCATCGACCCGTGGTGCGCCCGGGCGATGATCCCGTCGGCCTCGCGGGTGTCCACGCCCACCGCCGCGCCGGACTGGCCGATCGCCTGCGCGGGATGCACCTCGCCGTGGTCCGGCAGGTCCTCGCCCTGGCGCTGGGCCCAGATCTCGTTCATCCGGGCGGTCAGCCGTTCGGCGCCCCGCCGGGAGTTGGTGAAGACCAGGGTGGAACGGTGCGCGGCGACCAGATCGACCACCCGTTCCTCGACGTGCGGCCAGATGGACGGTCGGCTGACCGCCCCACCGGGCCCGGCCGCCTGCCCCGTCAGGTCGCGTTCGCCCTCGGGCAGAGGATCGAGGCGGTCGGTGGACGGCCCACCGGCACCGAGTTCCGGCGCCGAGGCCAGGTCGGACAGGTCCGGCACCGGGACGACCACGTCGACGTCGATCACCTTGCTGGACGGCGGCTGCACCACCACGACCTCACGGCCGCCGTCCGCCGGCAGGCGCGCGCCGGACAGGAACCCGGCCACCCGATCCACCGGCGTGACGGTCGCGGAGAGCCCGACCCGCTGCGCGGGCCCGGGGCCACCGGGGCGGTCCAGCAGGGCGTCCAGACGTTCCAACGAGGCGGCCAGGTGCGCGCCGCGCTTGGTCCCGGCCACGGCGTGGATCTCGTCGATGATGACCGTGCGCACGCCGGAGAGCCCCGAGCGGGCGGCGGAGGTCAGCACCAGGAACAGCGACTCCGGCGTGGTGATCAGGATGTCCGGCGGCTTGGTCGCGAACGCGCGCCGCTCGGCCGGTGGGGTGTCCCCGGTCCGCACACCGACCGTGACGTCGGGAAGTTCCAGGCCGCGGCGGGTGGCGGCCTGCCGGATGCCGACCAGCGGGGAGCGCAGGTTGCGCTCGACGTCGGTCGCCAGGGCCTTCAGCGGCGAGATGTAGAGCACGTGGCAGCGCTGCATCGGTTCGTCCTGCTGCGGGGTCTCCGGCGCCCCCGGCGCCCCCGGTACCACCCGGCCGCTGAGGATCCCGTCCAGCGCCCACAGGAAGGCCGCCAGGGTCTTGCCCGACCCGGTCGGCGCAACCACCAGCGCATGCCGCCCGGTCGAGACCGCGTCCCAGGCCCCCGCCTGTGCGGCGGTCGGTTCCGCGAAGGCCCCGCGGAACCAGTCCTGGGTGGCCGGGGAGAACCGTCCGAGCACGTCATCGGGTGCGGGGCGCTCGCTGCTGGTCACCGGCTCATTCTGGCCCGGGGGTCCGACATCCGCGCCGTGGGGACGGGGCGGCCCTGCTCGCGGCCCGCGCGAGCGCGGACTAACCTCGGCGGTCGACCCGGCGGGCGGTGGACCGAGCCCGGGGTGACGCGGAGCGGGAGACGTCGGTGCGGTATCGGGAGTTCTGGCAGTTGGTCGACGAGGTGTTCGGCAGCGCCCACGGCCGCTCGCTGGTGCGCGAGTACGTGCTGCCCGCGCTCGGCGGCGTCACGGCCGAGCGCGCGATGGAGCAGGGCGTCGAACCCCGGGACATCTGGCACGCGCTGTGCGACGAGCTGGACGTGCCGGACGCCCAGCGCTGGGGCACCGATCAGCACCGTCAGGCACCGCCCCGTCGCTGACCGGTCGGCCCGTGGCACCCTGAGGACATGACCGGTCGTCTTCCGTTGCGGCGCTGGTGGGCCATCACGCTGAGCGACCTCGCCGACGTGCTGCTCGGCCTGGCGGTGACGGCGCTCGGCCTGGGTGTCGGCATCGCACTGGTCGACGGGGTGAGCGCCAGCAACCCGGGTTCGGTGCTGCTGGTCGCCCTGCTCGTCGGGCTGGGCGACCTGGTGCTGCGTCCCTCGCTGCGCGTGCTGGCCCGGGTCGGGGGTGCGATGGGCGCGCTGGCGGCCGGACTGGGCGCGCAGGTGCTCGTCGCGTGGTTCGCGCTCTGGGCGGTGCCCGGGGTGCATGTCCGCAACGCGTGGGCGGCGGTCGGCGTCCTGGTGGTCACCGCGGTGGCGATGGCGATCGGGCGCTGGGTGTGGGGTGCGGGCGATTCGGACTACGTGGTCGGCGACGTGCTCCGGCGGGCACGCTCCCGGGCGCGCCGATCCGGCGAGGGCGGGGCGGTCGAGGGTGGCCGGGAACGTCCCCCGGGCCTGCTGGTGGTGCAGCTCGACGGGGTGGCCGCCCCGGTGCTGGCGCAGGCCGTGGACGCCGGGCTGGTGCCCACCATGGCGAGCTGGGTCACCGCCGGCAGCCACCGACCCGACCACTGGTGGGCGCGCGTCCCCGCCACCACCCCGGCCAGCCAGGCGGGCATCCTGCACGGGGCGGCCGACCAGGTGTGTTCCTTCCGGTGGTGGGACCGGGCCGCCGGGCGGCTGGTGGTGACGAACCATCCCGACGACGCCGCGATGGTGGAACGGCGACTGACCGACGGCGCGGGGCTGCTGGCGGGTGGCGGTGCCGCGGTCGCGACGATGTTCTCCGGGGACGCGGAACGCCAGTTCCTGGTGATGAGCCAGGCCCGACGGGGGATCGGACCGGGTGCCCCGTACCTGCGCTTCTTCGCCAGCCCGTTCGTCCTGGCCCGCGCCGTCACCCTCACCATCGGCGAGGTGGTCAAGGAGCTGTACCAGGGCCGCCGCCAACGCCTGCGCGACGTGCGCCCCCGGGTGCCGCGGCGCGGCTGGTACGTGCTGCTGCGCGGGATCACCAATGTGCTGCTGCGCGACCTCGCCACCGCCCTCACCGCCGAGCAGCTGGTCCGCGGCGTGCCGGTGGTCTATCTCTCCCTGGTCGACTACGACGAGATCGCGCACCACGCCGGACCGACCCGCCCGGAGTCGCTGCGATCGCTGGAAGGTCTGGACCGGGTGCTCGGCACCCTGGACCGGGTGCGCGAGGTGGCGCCGCGGGACTACCGGGTGGTGGTGCTGTCGGATCACGGCCAGACGCTCGGCCCCACCTTCGAGCAGGTCACGGGGGAGACGCTGCCCGCCGTGGTGCACCGCCTGATGGCGGAGCCGGGTCTGGACGCCGTCCAGGCGTCGGGCGACGAGGAGTGGGGACCGCTGAACGCCTTCCTCGCCACCGTGCAGGCGCACGGCGAGGACCGCTCGGTGGTGCTGGGGCCGCAGGGCAAGGACCGCTCGGGCGATCTGCACGCCGACAGCAGCCGACCCGCCGGGGTGCGCACCGGCTCCCCGCCGCCGGACGTGGCGGTCACCGGGTCGGGCAATCTCGGCATGGTGTGGTTTCCCCGGGCCGAGTCCCGTCTGAGGCTGGAACAGATCGACGCACGCTGGCCGGGGCTGGTCGGCGGGCTCGCCGCGAGTCCGGGGATCGCGGTGGTGCTGGTCGACACGGTGGCGCACGGGCTGGCGGCGGTCGGTCCCGCCGGGATCGCCTGGCTGGAGCGGGGCATGCGTGGGGTGCCGAGCGACCACCCGGACCGCGCATCGGGCGAGGCGGCGACGCCGACCGACGCGACCGTCGTCGAGGGCATCGACCCGCTCGCCCCGTTCGGGCCGCACGCGGCAGCCGATCTGCGCCGCCTCGGCCGGCTCGGCAACGTCGGCGATCTGGTGCTGGTGTCCGAGCTGACCCCCGAGGGGTGGGTGCACGCCTTCGAGGGGCAGGTCGGATCCCACGGCGGGATCGGCGGCGCGCAGAACGCCGCCGTGCTGCTGCACCCGACCGAACTGGCCCTCGACCCGGATCTGGTGGACCCCGAGTTCGGCATCCTGGTCGGCGCGGACGCCGTCCACCGGCAGCTCGTGCGCTGGGCGGGGCAGCTCGGCCTGCGCGACGGGGTGACGGCCCGAACCCAGCAGCCGGGGCGCCGACCGTGACCGGGGCGCAGGAGGGGACCCACGTGGCCGCACCGGACCGGATCACGGTGCGCTGGCTCGGCCACGCCACCGTCGTGCTGGACATCGGTGGCACCCGCCTGCTCACCGACCCGCTGCTGCGACCGCACGCGGGGCTGCTCCGGCGCCGTGCGGCACCGCCCCGTCCCGGCGATTGGGCGGGCACCGACGCGGTGCTGCTCTCGCACCTGCACCACGACCACGCCGAGCTCGGCTCCTTGCGGTTGCTCGGCGACACCCCGGTGCTCACCGCCCCGGCCAACGCACACTGGCTGACCGGCCACCGGATCACCGGCGCTCGCGGCATCACCGCCGGGGAGTGGTCCCCGGTGGGGGACGGGGCGGCCCGGGTGCGCCCGGTCGCCGCCGTGCACGGTCATCGTCCGATGCCGCACCGGCCGAACGCGGCGAACGGCTTCCTGATCACCACCCCCGGTCTGCGGGTGTGGTTCGCCGGGGACACCGCCCCGTTCCCGGAGATGCGTGAGCTGCCGGAGATCGCCGAGGGGCCGATCGACCTCGCCCTGGTGCCGGTGGGCGGGTGGGGTCCGCGGCTGTCCGGTGGGCACCTCGACCCGGTGCAGGCGGCCCGGGTGTGTGCGCTGGTGGGCGCCCGGCACGCGGTGCCGATCCACTGGGGGACGCTGCACGCGCCCGCCTCGCGTCGGCTGCCGCCGGGCTGGATGGACCGGGGTGGCCCGGCCTTCGGTGCGGCCCTCGCGCGGGAGGGGCTGCGGGGCAGCGTGCTGATGCCGGGGGAGCGGCTGCGACTGCCGCTGGACGACTCCGACACTCCGACCGACGGCTGAGGGTCAATCGAACAGATGTTCGGCTACAGTCGTCCGTGATGACACCGCGAGGTGCGATCACCGCAGGCACGTCCCGTCCCCAACCGGGGGTGGTGTCGCCTGCTGTGGACGGTCTCGCGGGGCATGTCGGTGGTCGGGCATACCGTCGTCGCAGCATCCAAGACCAGCCCCAGTAGGCGCAGCGAGAGACGCTGCTCGATATCGACGAGGTGGACACATGCCCGCTCCCCAGGACCGCGAGAAGGCCCTCGAGGCCGCTCTCAGCCAGATCGACCGTCAGTTCGGCAAGGGTTCGATCATGCGCCTCGGCGAGGAGGGGCGGGTCCCGGTCGAGGTCATCCCGACCGGCTCCATCGCGCTGGACGTCGCGCTGGGCATCGGTGGACTGCCCAAGGGCCGGATCGTCGAGGTCTACGGCCCGGAGTCCTCCGGTAAGACGACCGTCGCACTGCACGCCGTCGCCAACGCGCAGCGCCAGGGCGGCATCGCCGCGTTCATCGACGCCGAGCACGCCCTGGACCCGGACTACGCCAAGAAGCTCGGCGTCGACACCGACGCGCTGCTGGTCTCCCAGCCGGACACCGGTGAGCAGGCGCTCGAGATCATGGACATGCTGATCCGCTCCGGCGCGATCGACATCATCGTCATCGACTCGGTCGCGGCCCTGGTGCCCAAGGCCGAGATCGAGGGCGAGATGGGTGACAGCCACGTGGGTCTGCAGGCCCGCCTGATGTCCCAGGCACTGCGGAAGGTCACCGGTGCGCTGAACGCCTCCGGCACCACCGCGATCTTCATCAACCAGCTGCGCGAGAAGATCGGTGTGTTCTTCGGCTCCCCGGAGACGACCACCGGTGGTAAGGCGCTGAAGTTCTACGCCTCGGTCCGGATGGACATCCGACGCATCGAGACCCTGAAGGAGGGTTCGGACGCCGTCGGTAACCGCACCCGGGTCAAGGTGGTCAAGAACAAGATGGCCCCGCCGTTCAAGCAGGCCGAGTTCGACATCCTCTACGGCGTCGGCATCTCCCGTGAGGGCAGCCTGATCGACCTGGGTGTCGAGCACGGCATCGTGCGCAAGTCCGGCTCCTGGTTCACCTACGAGAGCGACCAGCTGGGCCAGGGCAAGGAGAACGCCCGCGGCTTCCTGCGGGACAACCCGGAGCTCGCGGCGGAGATCGAGAGCAAGATCAAGGCCAAGCTCGGCATCGGGGTCTCCGCTGACGCGGAGTCTGCCGAGGAGGTCAAGGTCGACTTCTGATGTCGACAGCACGGCCACACGACACCGGCGCCTCGGGGGACGACCCCTGGGCGCCGGTGTCCGTGCACGACGACCCGTGGCAGCCCGCGACCGGTGCGGATGAGGCGTGGGGGAGATCGGACGACGCCGAGCCGGCATGGTCCGCCGACGCTGACGCGTCGGACGCCTGGTCCGTGGAGCCGACGGACGGTGATGCGTGGTCCTCGTCCCCGCAGGCCCCAGCGCGACGGACGTCGGCCCGGCGCGCCCCACGGGACTCCGGGGAATCGGGTGCGGGGGACACTCCCGGGCGCCAGGGCCGGTCACGACGACCCGCCGACCCTGGTGCCGGAGCTGCTCCCGAACCCGCCGGGCCGGACCCGAGCCAGCGCGCGGCCTCCCCCCGACGTCGGCCCACACGGTCGACGGCGGCGGGCGATCCGCGTGCCGACGCACCCGTCTCGCTGACCGCACTCGCGGCGCTGCTCACCCCCGCATCCGCGCTCGACGCCGCCGAGGGACGCACAGCACAGCAGGAACGCGTGGCGCGGCTGCTCGCCACCCGTGCGGCAGCGGCGGTCGACCCGCCGGAGGACGACCCCGCGACCACCGGCGCGACCACCGGCACAGCCACCGGCGCGACCACCGGCACAGCCACCGGCGCCCCGGGGGACGCGGGCCGCGCTGATGACCTCCCCGACCCGGAGGCCGACGACCGCCCCTCGACCGCATCCCGACGGCCCGCCCGTGGCGGAGGTCCGGGTACCAGCACGGGACGCAGCGGGAGGACCCGGCGCGGGGGAGGCCGCACCGGCCGCCGCCCCGCGACCTCCGACGACCCGGACGCGCCGGACGGCCCGCCGACCACGGACGCGGAACACGAGTCCGCCGCCCGCGCCATCGTTCTGCGCCAGCTGACCGCCGCCCCCCGAAGCCGCCATCAGCTGGCCGAGGCGCTGGCCCGCCGGGAGATCCCGGAGCGGGTGGCCGACCGGGTGCTCGACCGGTTCACCGAGGTGGGGCTGATCGACGACGCCGCCTACGCCGAGATGCTGGTCCGCTCGCGCCACACCGAGCGGGGCCTGTCCCGCCGGGCACTGAGCATGGAACTGCGTCGCAAGGGTGTCTCGCCGGAGGACTCCGCGGCGGCGCTGGACCAGGTGGACGACGAGGACGAGGAGGCCGCCGCCCGGGCGCTGGCGCGCAAGAAGCTCCGCGCCACCCGCGGCCTGGACCGGGACGTCCGGCTGCGCCGCGCATTCGGCGCCCTGGGCCGCAAGGGATACGGCGGCAGCCTGGTGTCCCGGGTGGTGCGGGAGGAACTGGCGGCGGAGGACGAGGCCGAGTAGCCGTCCACCTGGACGCCGTGCGGAGCTGTCCGTCCGCCACGGGCGATGTCGCCGCAGCCCATAGGGGACAATGAGGTCAGATCCGACCCCCGCACGTCAGGAGCAGCAATGGGTGACATGGCCATCGTCGTCGGCATGTTGGCGGCGTGTCTGGTCGCCCTGCTGCTGATCCTGATCGCGCGACGCGAGGCGACGGCCGTCCGGCAGCAGGCCCAGCAGGACGTGCAGTCGATCAAGGACGAGGCCCGCACCAGCCTGGCCGACGTCCAGCGCCGCGAGGAGCGTCTGACCGAGCGGGAACAGTCGATGACGGCCGCCGAGCGCGCCCTCGCCGAGCGCGAGCGAGCGGTCCGGGTGGAGGCCGAGCAGGCGGCCGCGGCGCAGCGGGCCACCGCGGAGGCCGAGCGGGCGTTGGCGGACCGCACCGCACGGGTGGAGCGCGAACTGGCTGCCCGGCAGGCAGCGGTGGAGGACGAGGCGCGGTCCCGCGCGGCGGCTGCCGAGCGTGCGGCCGAGCAACGGGTGACGCTCGCCGAGCAGGAAGCGGTCGAGCGACTGGAGGCCGCCTCCGGGTTGACCGCGTCGGAGGCCCGCTCGGAGTTGATCCGGCGGGTGACGGCGGAGGCGACCCAGTCGGCCGCCGCGTCGGTCCGCCGGGTCGAGGCGCAGGCCAAGCGGCAGGCCGAGGCGCGGGCGCGGCGGATCATCGCCACCGCGCTGTTCCGGACCGCGGCGCCGACCAGCGCGCAGAGCACGGTGACCGTCCTGCCGCTGCCCTCGGACGACATGAAGGGCCGGATCATCGGCAAGGAGGGGCGCAACATCCGCACCTTCGAGGCGCTGACCGGCGTGAACGTGCTGGTGGACGAGACACCGGGCTCGGTGGTGCTGAGCTGCTTCGACGCCGAGCGCCGCGAGGTCGCCCAGGTGGCCCTGGAGTCGTTGATGGCCGACGGCCGGATCAATCCGCAGCGGATCGAGGCCGCCTACGCCGACGCGGTGGCGGGTGGCGAGCAGCGGGATGAGGAAGCCGGGCACGACGCGGCCGAACGCGCCGGGGTGAGCGGTCTGGATCCGGCGCTGATCCGCACCCTGGGTCGGCTGCGCACCCGGACCTCCTACGGGCAGAACGTGCTGGAGCACCTGGTCGAGACCGCGCTGGTGGCGGCCCAGCTGGCGACCGAGGTCGGCGCGGACGTGCAGGTGACCCGGCGCGCGGCATTCCTGCACGACATCGGCAAGGCGCTCACCGGGCAGCAGCCGGGCACGCACGCGCAGGTGGGTGCTGCCCTGGTGCAACGGCACGGGGAGTCGTCCGTGGTGGTCAACGGCGTGGCCGCCCACCACGAGGAGGTGCCGCCGGAGACGGTGGAGGCGGTGCTGGTGCAGGCGGCCGACGCGGTGTCGGCGGCCCGACCGGGCGCTCGGCGCGAGGACATCGACCAGCACATCGAGCGGCTGGACGAGCTGGAGAAGCTGGTGGTCGGGCACGACGGCGTGCGGCGGGCACTGGCGATGGCGGCCGGACGCGAGCTGCGCGTCGTGGTGGAGCCGAACGAGGTGCCGGACGAGGCGATGGGCCGGCTCGCGGTCGAGATCGCCCGGCACATCGAGAAGGACCTGTCCTACCCGGGGGAGATCAAGGTGACGGTGGTGCGCGAGGTGCGGGCCTCGGCCACCGCAGGCTGAGCGCAGCACGCCCCCGGCCGGGCGGCATTCCCGAGAGCGCGACCCGACCGGAGGCCTGCGTCACACCGTGGTGCGGACGCCCGCCACGGCAGGGGCCGCCGCCCGCACCGTCCCGGCCGTGCGGCCGCGCAGGCGACGCGCGAGCCGGTTCGCCAACGCCCCGAGCAGCACGTTCACCAGGATGAAGATGATCGCCACCACGATCAGCGCCGGGATCAGGTTCTGGTAGGTGGTGCCGATCTGCCGACCCTGGCGCAGGAGCTCGACGTAGGTGATCAGGTACCCGAGCGCCGAGTCCTTGAGGATGACGACCAGCTGGCTGACCAACGCGGGCAGCATCGCGACCAGGGCCTGGGGGAGCAGCACCGACCACAGGGTCGACCCCTCGGTCAGCCCCACCGCCAGCCCCGCCTCGCGCTGACCACGGGGCAGACCGTAGACACCGGAGCGGATCAGCTCGGCGACCACGGACCCGTTGTAGAGCGTCAGGCCGATCACCACCGCGACCAGTGGCAGCTGTTGCACCGGCAGGATCTGCAGCTGACCCAGGAACAACCAGCCGAAGATCATCATCAGCAGCACCGGGACCGCGCGGAAGAACTCGACCACCACCCCGCAGAACCAGCGCACCGGACGCAGCGTGGACACCCGGCCCAGGCCGAACACGAGGCCGAACACCAGCGAGGTGACGATGGAGATGCCGGCCGCCACCAGGGTGCCGCGCAGTCCGGGCAGCAAGTAGTACTGCCAGACGTCGGCGGTGGCGAACGGCGACCACTTGGCGGCGGTGAGCTGGTCCTTGTCGGCGAGCGCCTTGACGAAGAAGCCCGCGATCACCAGCAGGACCACGCCCGCGACGATGTTGGCGATCAGCATCCGCCGCCGGGCGCGCGGCCCGGGGGCGTCGAACAGCAGGTCGCTCATCGTTGCACCGCCAGTCGTCGGGACGCCCAGGTGATCAGCACGCCGGTGGGCAGCACGATGATCACGAAGCCGAGCGCGAACAGCAGGAACACCGCGAAGATCACGTCCGGCCGGAACTCGATCATGGTCTTCATCAGGGCGGACGCCTCCGCCACCCCGATCGCCGAGGCCACGGTGGTGTTCTTGATCAGGGCGATCAGCGCGTTGCCCAGCGGGGCGATCGCTCCCCGGAACGCCTGCGGCAGGATCACGATCCGCATCGCCTGGCCGAAGCCGAGACCGATCGACCGCGCCGCCTCGGCCTGCCCGGTGGGCACCGTGTTCACCCCGGAGCGCAGCGCCTCGGCGACGAAGGCGGCGTGGTACACCGACAGCCCGAGCACCGCGAGCCGCAGGTTGTTGTCGTCCAGGAAGGTCGGCGACTCCCGGTCCGCCAGCGACAGGCCCATCGTGTAGAACAGCCCGAGGCTGCAGAACACGATGATCAGGGTCAACGGGGTGTTCCGGATCGTGTTGACGTAGAACGCCCCGGCGGCCCGCATGCTCGGCACCGGCGACACCCGCATCACGGCGATCACGGTGCCGATCACCAGTGACCCCACCGCCGCCAGTCCTGACAGTTCGAGCGTCGTCAGGAAGGCGGCGATGACGTTGTACTGGCTGAACAGCTCGGTGAAGTCCGCCCAGTAGTCACCCATCTGCGGTCAGCTGCACGACTCGGGCGTCGGCGGGTTGAGGTCGGCGTTCGGGGTGTAGTTCGCGTCGCCGAGGTTCTCGTCCAGCAGCTTCTCCCACGTGCCGTCGTCGATCATCGCGGTGATCGCGTCGGTGACGTCCTGGCACATGTCGGAGTCCTTGGGCAGGCCGACGCCGTAGTTCTCCTCGGAGAACGGGTTGCCGACCACCTTGAGCTTCCCGGCGTAGGCGTCCTGCGCGGCGAAGCCGGCCAGGATGATGTCGTCGGTGGTCACCGCGTCGATCGTCCCGGCGGCCAGGGCCTCGACGCACTCGGAGTAGCCGTCGAACTCCTGCAGCTGGACGTCACCGGCGTAGTCGTCCTTGATCCGCTGCGCGGGGGTGGAGCCGGTGACCGAACAGAGCAGCTGCCCGTCCAGGTCCTCGGGGCCGGTGATGTCGGAGTCCTCGGCGACCAGCAGGTCCTGCCCGGCGACGAAGTACGGCCCGGCGAAGTCGACGGTCTGCTTGCGCTCGTCGGTGATCGAGTAGGTGGCGACGATCATGTCGACCTGCCCGTTCGACAGCAGGTTCTCCCGCTGCGCCGAGGGGGCCTCCCGGAACTCGATCTGGTCCTCGGAGTAGCCCAGCTGCTCGGCGATGTACCGCGCCACGTCGACGTCGAAGCCGGTGTAGTCCCCACCCTGCTGCAGGCCGAGTCCCGGCTGATCGAACTTGATCCCGACCGTGAGCTTGTCGGAGCTGTTCGATCCGCCGTCGGTGGATCCGGAGTCGGAGCCCCCGGACGAGCAGGCGGCGAGGGTCAGGCCCAGGGCGGCGACGGCCGCTCCGGTGCGAGCGATGCGGTGCATGGCGTGTTTCCTTCCGGTTGACGTCAGTGCGTGAGGATCTTCGACAGGAAGTCCTTGGCGCGGTCGGTGCGCGGTGCGGTGAAGAACTCGTCGGGGGTGCCCTCCTCGACGATCTGGCCGCCGTCCATGAACACCACCCGGTGTGCGGCGCGGCGGGCGAAGCCCATCTCGTGGGTGACGACGATCATCGTCATGCCGTCCTTGGCGAGGTCGGTCATCACGTCCAGGACCTCGTTGATCATCTCCGGGTCGAGGGCGGAGGTCGGCTCGTCGAACAGCATCACCTGGGGCTTCATCGCCAGGGCGCGGGCGATGGCCACCCGTTGCTGCTGACCGCCGGACAGCTGGGCGGGGAGCTTGCCCGCCTGATTGGCGACGCCGACCCGTTCCAGCAGTTCCTGGGCCGATCGCTTCGCCTCGGCCTTGGTCTGCCGCTTGGACTTGATCGGTCCGAGGGTGACGTTCTCCAGCACCGTCTTGTGCGCGAAGAGATTGAAGGACTGGAACACCATCCCGACGTCGGCACGCAGTCGGGCCAGTTGTTTGCCCTCGGCGGGCAGCGGGGTCCCGGCGACGCTGATCGTGCCCTCGTCGATGGTCTCCAGCCGGTTGATCGTGCGGCAGAGGGTGGATTTGCCGCTGCCGGAGGGGCCGATCACCACGACGACCTCGCCCGTGCGCACGGTCAGGTTGATGTCGCGCAGCACGTGCAGATCGCCGAAGTGCTTCTGCACCCCCTCGAGCACCACCAGCGGCGCTGTGTCGGTCTGAGCCATTCCGTGACGGTAGGGGGGGAGTGTGACCTGCGCCATTCGGTGCGGTCACAGGCAGGTAACAGCTGGACGTACCCTGGTCCGCGATGAGCACGATGACGCCCCCCGCTGCCGACCAGGCGACCCGCACGTACCTGGTCAAGACCCTCGGCTGCCAGATGAACGTCCACGACTCCGAGCACATGGCCGGTCTGCTGGAGCAGGCGGGCTACGTGGCCGCGACCCCGGAGGCCGCTGCGGCCGAGGAGGCCGACGTCATCGTCATCAACACCTGCGCGGTGCGGGAGAACGCCGCCGACCGGCTGTACGGCAATCTGGGACGGCTCGCCGGGATCAAGCGTCACCGGCCCGGGATGCAGATCGCCGTCGGTGGCTGCCTCGCGCAGAAGGACCGGACCGGCATCGTCGAGCGCGCCCCGTGGGTGGACGTGGTCTTCGGCACCCACAACCTCGACGTGCTGCCGGTGCTGCTGGACCGCGCCCGGCACAACCAGGACGCCGCGGTGGAGATCGCCGAGTCGTTGCAGGTGTTCCCCTCCACGCTGCCGACCAAGCGCGAATCGGCCTACGCGGGCTGGGTGTCCATCAGCGTGGGCTGCAACAACACCTGCACCTTCTGCATCGTGCCGCACCTGCGGGGCAAGGAGCGTGACCGGCGGCCCGGCGACGTGCTCGCCGAGGTGCAGGCGCTGGTCGACCAGGGCGCGATCGAGGTGACCCTGCTCGGGCAGAACGTGAACTCCTACGGCGTCGAGTTCGGTGACCGGGGAGCGTTCGCCAAGCTGCTGCGGGCCGCCGGTGCCACCCCCGGGCTGGAGCGGCTGCGGTTCACCTCCCCGCACCCGGCCTCCTTCACCGACGACGTGATCGCGGCGATGGCCGAGACCCCCACCGTGACGCCCAGCCTGCACATGCCGTTGCAGTCCGGTTCGGACCGGATCCTGCGGGCGATGCGCCGCTCCTACCGCTCGGCCAAGTTCCTCGGCATCCTGGAGCGGGTCCGGGCGGCGATGCCGGAGGCGGCGATCACCACCGACATCATCGTGGGCTTCCCGGGGGAGACCGAGGAGGACTTCGCCGAGACCCTGCGGGTGGTCGAGGAGAGCCGGTTCTCCTCCGCCTTCACCTTCCAGTACTCGATCCGGCCCGGCACCCCCGCGGCGGACCTGCCGGACCAGCTGCCGAAGGCCGTGGTGCAGGAGCGCTACGAGCGGCTCACCGCCCTGCAGGACCGGATCGCGCTGGAGGAGATGCAGGCGCAGGTCGGCCGCACCGTCGAGGTGCTGATGGCCGAGGGCGAGGGACGCAAGGACGGCGCGACGCACCGCCTGTCCGGCCGTGCCGCGGACAACCGGCTGGTGCACGTCGCGCTGCCGAGCGAGCTGGCCGAGGCCGACCGTCCGCGGCCGGGGGACCTGGTGACCGTGGAGGTCACCCGGGCCGCGCCGCACTTCCTGGTCGCCGACTCCGGGCTGACCGGTGGCGGCTTCGCGGTCCGGCGCACCCGGGCCGGGGACGCGTGGGCGCGCAGCGACGAGCACAGCCACGGCGAGGCGGGCGACGCCTGCGGCACCGGCGCCCCGGCGGGTCCGGTGCTGCTCGGACTGCCGACGCTCAAGTAGCCGCCGGGCGGGACGGCCCGCTCAGCCGGCCGGGGGCAGCAACCCGTCCAGTGCCTCGAACGCCTGCACCCCGGTGCCCAGTCCGCAGGAGATCAGCTGGTCCAGCTGCTCCGCGGTCACCCCGCGCTCCAGGTCGGTGGAGACCTCGGAGTACAACGCCAGCTGGCCCTGCTCCTCGCGCAGGTAGAGCTTGGGCCAGATCCGGTCCCGGTTCCAGTCGTTGAGCGCCAGCGACGCCGAGCGGCGGGCCTCGACCGGCAGCTGCCGGTGCCAGCGACCCCGGACCTGCAACACCTCCTGCTCGTCGCCGAGCAGGAAGAACCAGAACCGGTTCTGGTTCCACACCCCCGTCAGGTCGCCGTCGTCGTCCACCCGGAAGTGGTAGTCGTGCGCGCTGAGCGCGGCGGCGACCCGGTCCTGGGTGAGCGTGGTCGGTCGAGCCTGCGCGGGGCGGGTCGGGGTCTGCTGCGCGCCGAGCACCCGGGACAGCCAGCCCGGGCCGGTCACGGAGCCACCGCCGCGGGGTCGGGGTACAGCTGGTCGATGCTGTCGAAGAAGCTGTTCGCGCTGCTCAGGCCGCACGAGAGGAGCTGATCGAGTTGCTCCTGAGTAACACCGTGCTCCAGGTCGGTGGACGTCTCGGCCACCACGTTCACCATGCCGTTGTCCCGCACCCGGGCGTAGGCCTTGGGCCAGATCCGCTCGGCGTTCCACTCCTCGCACACGTCGAGCACCTCGTGCAGGCGCTCGAGGGCGATGTCCCGGTGCCACTGGCCGCGGATCTGCAGGATCTCCTGCTTCTCGCCGAGCAGGAAGAAGAAGAACAGCCGACCCTTCCACAGACCACCGATGTCACCGTCGTCATCGGTGAAGTAGTGGAAGTCGTTGTCCTTCAACCAGGCGATGATCCGCTCGGTGGCCAGCGGCGTCGGACGGCCGTCCAGCAGGGCGGCGTCGAGCATCCCACCCCGTGCGTCGCCCGATGTGGTCGGCCGCCGGCGGTTCCGGAAGAGACCCATGGGCTCACACTACCCGGGCAGGTCATCCGTGGCTCGGGTGGCCGGGTGGCCCCCTGACCTGGAGGGAAACGTCCGATTCGGTAGTGTCTTGTCGCGCCAGACCCTGACCGCACGACCATCGAGGATCATCATGGGCTTCTTCACCAAGCCGGACGCCACCCCCGCGGGTGCGCTGGCCCCGCTGACCAAGGACCGGATGAAGGCGGTGTTGGACAGCCGTGAGATGAACTACGGCGTCGACGACGACGGCGACATCGGTGGTTACTGGGACGGGCACCTGTTCTTCTTCTTCCAGCTCGGCCAGAACGGGGAGTACCTGCAGACCCGTGGCCGCTGGAACCGCAAGGTCGGCGTCGACCAGCTCGCCGCGGTGACCGAGGCGGTCAACGAGTGGAACGCCACCAAGCTGTGGCCGAAGGTCTACGTCCGGGTCGAGGACGAGGTGCTCGGCGTCTACGGCGAGCACACCGTCGACTACGAGGCCGGGCTCACCGACGAGCAGCTCGACCAGCACCTGGCCTGCGGCATCATGACCACGCTGCAGTTCTTCGAGCAGCTGGACGAGGCCTACCCGGCCGAGGCCGCGGTGGCGAAGGCCGAGTACGACGCCGAGTGACGCGGACGACGACGGGGCCGTGACGACACTGGCGTCACGGCCCCGTCGCCTGCACGGAAGGAACCGATGAGCGAGAGCAAGGCGTTCCAGGTCGACCTGCACGGGGTGGTCGACCTGCTGGCCCGGCACCTGTACTCCGGCGAGCGGGTGTACCTGCGCGAACTGATGCAGAACGGGGTGGACGCGATCACCGCGCGCCGCCGCCTGGACCCCGATGCCCCGGCCACGGTGCGGATCCGCCCGTTGCCGGACGGTGCGCTGGCGGTCACCGACTCCGGCGTGGGGCTGACCGCCGCCGAGGCCGAGGAACTGCTCGCCACCGTCGGCCGTTCGTCCAAGCGGGACGCCGACCTCGGGTTGGCCCGCCAGGAGTACCTGGGGCAGTTCGGCATCGGACTGCTGTCGGCCTTCATGGTCGCGGACCGGATCGAGCTCACCTCCCGGTCCGCGCGTGACCCGCAGGCCCCCGCCGTGCGGTGGATCGGGCACGCCGACGGGTCCTACGAGCTGACCGAACTGCCGGCCGAAGCCGACGTGCCGGCCGGTTCCACCGTGCTGCTGCGCCCGCGCCGGGACGCCGAGCACTGGCTCGAGGTCGGCACCGTCGTGGCCCTGGCCGAGGAGTTCGGCTCGCTGCTGCCGGTCGACCTGGCGGTGGAGGTGCCCCTGGAGGACGGGACGGACGCCCGGGTGTGGCGCCGGATCTCCGAGCCCGCGCTGCCCTGGCAGGTCGAGTACCCCGACGCCGGTCGCCGCGCCGCCGCCCTCACCCGGTACTGCGAGCGGTCGCTCGGCTTCACCCCGCTGGCCGCCATCGACCTGGACGTGCCGCTGGCCGGGGTCAGTGGCGTCGCCTACGTGCTGCCCACCGCGGTGCCGCCGGGCGGTTCCGGGGCGCACCGGGTCTATCTCAAGCGGATGCTGCTGGGCACCCGGGTCGAGGGCCTGCTGCCGGAGTGGGCGTTCTTCGTCCGGTGCGTGATCGACGCCTCCGGTCTGCGGCCCACCGCCTCCCGCGAGCAGCTCTACTCCGACGAGGTGTTGCTGGCGACGCAGGAGGCGCTGGCCGCGTCGATCCGGAGCTGGCTGCTGACCACCCTGGAATCGGACTCGGGTCAGGCGGCCCAGTTCGTCCGGACCCACCACCTCGCCGTGCGTTCCCTGGCGCTCACCGACGACACCATGCTGGACCTGGCCGCCCGGATCCTGCCCTACGAGACCACCGACGGACAGCTCACGCTGGACGAGGTGGCTGAGCAGCACGGGGCGGTGGTCTACGCCGCGACCCTGGAGGAGTACAAGCGGATCGCCCCGGTCGCCCGGGCCCAGGGCATGGCGGTGGTCAACGCCGGATACGTCTACGACGCCGATCTGCTGGCACGTCTGGCCCAGCGCCGGCCCGGCACGGTGCGCCCGCTGGCCACCGGCGACATCGCCCAGGTGCTCAGCCCCGTGACCCCCGAGCGCGAGCTCGCCACCCTGGACGCGGTGGCCGCCGGGAACACCGTGCTGGCCGACCAGGACTGCGAACTGGTGCTGCGCACCTTCGAACCCGCCGAGCTGCCCGCGGTCCTGCTGCACGACCGGGACGGCGACCACCAGCGTGCGCTGCGGCGCACCCAGGCGGAGGCCGACGACCTGTGGGGCGACGTGCTCTCCGGCTTCGCGCAGCCGGTGGCCGCCCGCCAGCTGGTGCTCAACGACGCCGCCCCGCTGGTGCGCGACCTGCTGGCCGCGCCGCCGGGGGAGGTCTTCGAGGCCGGGCTGCGCTCGCTGTACGTCTCCGCCCTGCTGCTGGCCGGTGAGCCGCTGCGCGCCCGCGAGTCCGAGCTGATGACCGGTTCGATGGCGGCCCTGCTCCGCGCCGGTCTGGCCGGCACCCTCCCTCCCCGCACCGACGACCCCGAGAAGGACCACCGATGACCCGCACGCTCGACCAGGCGAACCTCGAGATCAGCCGGGTGCGCCAGATGCCCTACGGCCTCGCGCACACCCAGGCGGCCGAGGAGCAGGTCAAGCTCGTCGAGGCGGAGGGTCCGGACGAGGCGAAGGCCTTCGCGCTGTTCACCCTGATCGACGCGTACCAGTGGGGTGGTGAGCCGGAGCGCGGCTACGTGCCCTTCGCCCAGCTGTTGCGCTGGTGGGACCAGCGACCGGAGATGTTCGACACCGACGACCAGCACTCGCTGTTCTGGGCGTTCAAGTGGATGGTCTCGGGTCTCGCCGACTTCCCGAACGTCCCGGCCGAGCAGATCGAGCGCACCCTGGACGACATGGAGCGCCGCTACGCGCTGGCCGGGAACGGCATGGACGCGGTGGCGCTGGAGCGCTTCTCCTGGTCGAACCGGCGCGGCGCCCCGGAGACCGAGGACCTGTTCGCCCGGTGGGTGGCCACCCCGCGGGACGACTTCTCCCAGTGCGAGGCCTGCGACCCGGGTGACCGGGCCGCGTACCTGATCTCCGCCGGTCGGCTGGAGGAGGGGGTGCGGCTGATCGAGGAGACGCTGCCGGAGCGGCCCCGGTGTGCCTCCGAGCCCGCCGACATGCTCGCCGACCTCGCCGACGCCTACCTGGACCTGGGCCGCCCGCAGGATGCCGTGCGGGCGCACCGCCAGGCGGTGGCCGAGCTCGCGGGCACTCAGGGCGACATGGCCTCGGCGCGCGGGCAGCGGATCCGGCTGCTGGCGCGCGGGGGTCAGCCCGAGCGGGCGATCCGGGCGCTGGAGGCCGAGCAGCACCTGCTGGTCAAGGCCGACACCCCCTACGACGAACTGTCCTTCGCCCGGCTGGTCGGCGCCGCCACCCACGTGCTGCGCGCCGAGCACGCCGACCGCGCGCTGCGGATCACCGCGGTGAGCGAGCTCGGTGACCGGCCCACCGTCGCGGCCCTGGACGACTGGCTGCGGGCCAAGGCCGAGCGGCTGGCTGCCGCCTTCGACGCCCGCAACGGCACCGACCACCAGAGCGACCTGGTGCGCCAGGCATGGTTCACCGAAGCGGCGTCGGTCGCCCTCGACCTGGAGGTGCTGCCCCGCGGCTTCAGTGCGGCACCGGCCCCGGACGGGTCGCCCACGGTGCCCACTGTGCCCACGGTGCCCGCTGTGCCCACGGTGCCCACCGTCGGTGCCGGTGCTGACCCGGCGGCGGGTGACCCGCTGGCCCAGCGGCCGGACGAGGACACCGGTGCCTGGGCCGACCGGCTGCTGCAGGCCGGGGAGCCGCAGCGCGCGGCCGCCGCCTGGATCGCCGCCGCCGGTGCCGCGGACACCGACGGTCGACTGGTGGACGCGGGCTTCGCCTACGCCGAGTGCGCCCGGATCGCGCAGCTCTTCGACGACCAGGAGGGGGCGGACGCCGGGTACCGCTCCGCCGTGCCGCGGCTGCGCGCCGGTGGGCTCGCGCCCGAGCTGCTGGTGCAGGTGCTGGTCGCCTGGGCGCCCACCGCGGCCCAGCTCGGCACCGCCGAGGACGCCCTCGGGGAGATCGACCGCTGCCTGGCAGCGCTGCGCGCCCTCGATGACGCCGCCGCCACGGTCGACGGGTCGCAGGCAGCCACCACCCCGGAGGAGAAGCTGGCGGCCCGGGATCGAGCCACCCGGCGCCGCGCCGCCGCCGACCTGGAGGACGCCGCCGCCCGGCTGCTGGCCGATGCCGGTGCCGACGCACCCGAGCAGCTGTCGCTCGCCGCCGGCACCGCCCAGTCGGCGGCCGAGGCCTACGGCGGTCTGGGTGCGGTGGCCGATGCCGCGCACGCCTTCTGGCTGGCCGGACGGCTGTACGACCAGCTGGGCCAGGTCGAGGACGCGGTGTGGAACCTGGAGTCCGCGCTGGAGGGCTTCGGCCACGTCCGGCAGCGGGAGCCGTGGGGTGAGGTCGCCAGCCTGCTGGTGCGGGTGCTGCGCGACTCCGGTCAGACCGCCCGGGCGGAGGAGCTGGCGCGGGAGATCGTGAGCTGACTCGGTAGCGTTCGCACGTGCCCACCGTCCTGCTGCTGCCCGACTCCGCCCTGCTGGTCCCCGGGGCCGGTGGGGCGCTGGCCGACCCCTTGGCCGAGGCGCGGGACGCCGCGCTGCGGGTGCTGCGGTCGGTGCCTCGGCGTGCCCGGGTGCTGCTGATCGCGCCCGGGCGGTCGTCCCGGGTGCTGACCGGACCGTTCGGCGACGGGCTGGCTGCGGCCGGGATCGACGGGTCGCGGCTGCTCCGGTCGCCGGAGGGGAGCGGCACCGGTGGAGCGGTCCCCGGGGTCGGTGCCGCCGCCGCGCTCGCGGTGCTGCGGGCGGCGGGCCACGACCCGGACCGCGGCACCACCGTGGTCGAGGTCGCCCCCACGGCCACCGACCCGGACGAGCGGGCGGGGTCACCTGTCCTGCCGAGCGATCCGCGGCTGATCGTGGTGGTCGGGTCGTTGTCCGCGCGGCACGGACCCGACGCCCCCCTGCCCGACGACCCTGCCGCGATCGCCGCCGACGTCGCCCTGCTCACCGCGTTCGCCGCCGGGCCCCGGGCACTGGCCGAGGTGTTCGGGGAGCTGCACCTGCCCGCGTCCGACCGGCTGGCGATCACCGGCGCCCGACCGTGGCGCGCCCTGCTGTCGCTGCTGGCCGGCGACGCCTCGCTGCCGGACGCCCGGGCCGAGCTGCTCTGGTCCGGCACACCCGGTGGCGCGCAGCACGCCGTCGCCCGGTGGGAGGTCCCGGCATGAGCGTGATCGTCGCCGTCGTCGGCCCCACTGCCACCGGCAAGTCCGACCTGGCCCTCGACCTCGCCGAGCGCCTCGACGGTGAGATCGTCAACGCGGACGCGTTGCAGTTCTACCGCGGGATGGACATCGGCACCGCGAAGCTCCCGGCCGCCGAGCGGCGGGGTATCCCACACCACCAGCTGGACGTGCTCGACCCCGCCGAGGACGCCACGGTCGCGACCTACCAGGCGGCCGCCCGCGCCGACGTGACGGCGATCGAGCAGCGGGGTCACCGTGCCGTCGTGGTCGGGGGGTCCGGGCTCTACCTGCGGGCACTGCTGGACCAGATCGACTTCCCGGGCACCGATCCGCAGGTCCGGGCGGCCCTGGAGGAACGCGCCGAACGCGACGGCACCCGCGCGCTGTACACCGAGCTGCACGCCGCGGACCCGGTCGCCGCCGCGTCGATCGGTCCCCGCAACACCCGGCGGATCGTCCGGGCGCTGGAGGTCATCGCGCTGACCGGGCAGCCGTACTCCGCCAACCTGCCCGGCCACGACTACCACCGACCGGCCGTGCAGATCGGCCTGGACTGCGACCGCGGGGAACTGGACCGCCGGATCGAGCTGCGGGTGGACCGGATGTGGCAGGACGGACTCGTCGAGGAGGTCCGCGAGCTGCTGGCCCGGGGCGGGATCGGCCGCACCGCCGCCCGCGCCGTGGGCTACGCGGAGGTGCTGGCCGCACTGCGCGGGGAGATCACCCGGGACGAGGCCCGGGAGCAGATCGTCGCGGGCACCCGGCGGCTGGCCCGCAAGCAGATGGGGTGGTTCGGTCGTGACCCCCGGGTGCACTGGCTGGACGCCCGGGACCCCGCGCTGGTGGACCGGGCCCTGGCGCTGGTCGCCGCCGCCGACGCGGGCACCCTCGGACCGGCCACGGCGGACCCGGCGCCGCGCCGTAGTCTGGGGTCATGACCGCCCCGTTGCACGTCACCAAGGGTCACGGCACGCAGAACGACTTCGTGCTGCTGGACGGCCGGAGCACCCCGCCGCTGGACACCGCGCTGGTGCGCTCGCTCGCCGACCGCCGCGCCGGGATCGGTGCGGACGGCGTGATCCGCCTGACCGCCTCCGCCGAGCTGCCCGAGGGGGCCGCGCTGCTGAGCACTGAGCCGGGGGCGGTCTGGTTCATGGACTACCGCAACGGCGACGGTTCGATCGCGGAGATGTGCGGCAACGGGGTGCGGGTGGTCGCCGACTACGCCCGGTCGCTGGGCCTGTGGGACCCGGCCGTCGGTGACCTGGTGCTCGGCACCCGTGCCGGGGTGCGCCGGGTGCGTCGGGTCGAGCCGCCGACCGGATCGCCGGCGGCCGACTGGTACGCGGTCGACATGGGGGAGTGGCACCTGCCGGCCGGTCAGCAGGCGGCCGCCGTCGGTGCCGACGCCGAGGTGACGGTGGCCGGGCTCGCCGTGCCCCGCCCGGCGCTCAGCGTCGACCTGGGCAACCCGCACACCGTGCTGGCGCTGGCCGACGAGGCCGAGCTCGCCGCCGCCGACCTGACGGCCGCGCCCGATGTGCGACCGGTGCCGCCGCACGGCACGAACGTCGAACTGGTGGTGCCGCTGGGGGAGACGGTGGACCAGGACGGGACGCCGGTCGGTCGGCTCCGGATGCGGGTGCACGAACGCGGGGTGGGCGAGACCCGGTCCTGCGGCACCGGGGCCTGCGCCGCGGCGCTCGCGGTCCGCACCTGGGCGGGGGACGGATCGCCCGCGGTGTGGTTGGTGGACGTGCCCGGCGGCACGGTGCGCGTCACCGCGCTTCCCGGTGGCCGGGTGGAGCTCGCCGGACCCGCGGTGCTGGTCGCCGAGCTGGACGTGGACCTCGACGCCCTGGCCGCGGTCTGAGCCGACACGTTCCGCCCGGGTCGGGCCGGGAACACCCTGTCACCGCCCCGGGTTGGAGCTGACATGCCCGCCGCACCGCTGACCGCCGCCGACCTCGGTGCCCCGCTCGGCGACCGCCTGACGTTCCTGCAGTTCTCCACCGGCTTCTGCGCCCCGTGCCGCGCCGCCCGTCGGGTGCTGGACCGGGTGGTCGACACCAGCGCGGGCGTGGTGCACGTCGAGGTCGATGTCGCCGATCACGCCGAGCTGGCCGAACGGTTCGCGGTCACCGCCACGCCGTTGGTCGTGGTGCTGGACCCGCAGGGCGCCCCGCTCGCCCGCCTGGCCGGTGTCCCGAGCCTGGCGCAGGCCCGCGCGGCCGTCAGCACCCTGGGCTGAGCCGCGCCGGGCGTGGGCACCCGGCGCTCAGCCCGCGCGGGTCACCCGCAGCACCCGGAAGCCCTTGGACGTGGCGGCCCGGTCGGAGCCGAACTCCGCCCCGAGCTCGGTGTCCAGCCAGCGCTGCAACGAGTCCGATCCCAGGTGCTTGGCCACCACCAGGTGCGCCTCGCCACCGGGCAGCAGCCGGTGCAGCCACAGGCGGAGCATCGCGTGCAGCGCCTCCTTGCCGACCCGGATCGGCGGATTCGACCAGATCGCGGCGAAGCGCACGTCCTCCGGGACGTCCTCGGGCCGCACCGCATGCACCCGGGCCGCGCCCGCCGCCTCGGCATTGCGCCGGGTCAGGTCGAGGGCGCGCTCGTTCACGTCCACCGCCCACACCGTGGCCAACGGACTGGCGGCGGCCAGGCTCAGGGTGATCGGACCCCAGCCACAGCCGAGGTCGAGCAGGTCGCCCTCGACCGGCGGTTCGGGCACGCTGCGCAGCAGCACCTCGGTGCCGGTGTCCAGGTGGTCGGGGGAGAACACGCCGCCGGCCGTCTCCACCGCGACCTCGTCACCGCGCAGCCGGACGGTGCGGCTGCGGCGCTGGTCGGGGGAGGCGGGCTCGGCGGTGAAGTAGTGGTCGGACACCCCTCGACCCTAGTGCGCGGGATCCCGGGTGCTGCGCCGTGCGCGAATCCAGTCGCGCCCCGTCCCCGCCCCGTGTCAGTCTGGCATCAGCACCGGACGCCGCCGGGTCGCCAGGCCCCCGACGTCCACGCACGGACCCAGCACCGCACCCCCGAGAGGACCCCCGTGACCGAACGCGACCACATGGACGAGACGACGACCGCACAGGACCCCCAGCAGGAGGCGCGGGACGCCCAGCGGGTCGCGGACGACGTGGTCGCCCGGGTGCTCGCACGGGCCGGGACCGCGGTGCACGAGGGTGCCACGGTGCACACCCGTCACGACGGGGACCAGCTGGACCTGGCCGAGCGCACCTCGCTGCGCCGGGTCGCCGGACTGTCCACCGAGCTGGAGGACGTCACCGAGGTCGAGTACCGGCAGCTCCGCCTGGAGAAGGTGGTGCTGGTCGGGCTCTGGACCCAGGGCACGCTGGAGGGCGCGGAGGTGTCGCTGCGCGAGCTGGCGGCGCTGGCCGAGACCGCCGGCTCCGAGGTGCTGGACGGGCTGATCCAGCGGCGGCAGAACCCGGACCCGAGCACCTACCTCGGCTCCGGCAAGGCGGCCGAGCTGGCCGAGCTGGTCGCCGCCTCCGGTGCGGACACGGTGGTGGTCGACGGTGATCTGGCCCCGTCCCAGCGTCGTGCGCTGGAGGACGTGGTCCGGGTGAAGGTGGTCGACCGGACCGCGCTGATCCTGGACATCTTCGCCCAGCACGCCAAGTCGCGGGAGGGCAAGGCGCAGGTCGAGCTCGCGCAGCTGGAGTACCTGCTCCCGCGACTGCGCGGCTGGGGCGAGTCGATGTCCCGGCAGGCGGGTGGTCAGGTCGGCGGGGCCGGTGCCGGCATGGGCTCGCGTGGACCCGGTGAGACCAAGATCGAGCTGGACCGGCGCCGGATCCGCAACCGGATGGCCAAGCTGCGGCGGGAGATCGCGGCGATGGAGCCGGCCCGGCAGACCAAGCGCACCAGTCGGCGCAAGAACGCGATCCCGTCCGTGGCGATCGCCGGGTACACCAACGCCGGGAAGTCCTCCCTGCTGAACCGGCTGACCGACGCCGGGGTCCTGGTGGAGAACGCGCTGTTCGCCACCCTGGACCCGACGGTGCGCCGGGCACGGGCCGCCGACGGCCGGGTGTTCACCCTGGCCGACACGGTGGGCTTCGTCCGGAACCTGCCGCACCAGCTGGTCGAGGCGTTCCGCTCCACGCTGGAGGAGGTCGCCGACTCGGATCTGGTGCTGCACGTCGTGGATGCCTCGCACCCGGACCCGGAGGGCCAGATCGCCGCCGTGCGCGAGGTGTTCGGCACCATCCCCGGCGCGATGGACGTGCCGGAGATCATCGTGCTGAACAAGGTGGACCTGGCCGAACCGGAGACCGTCGCCCGGCTGCGCTCGCGGGAGCACGGGGCGATCGTCGTCTCCGCGCACACCGGCGAGGGCATCGAGGAACTGCAGGCGCTGATCGCCGACCAGCTGCCCCGTCCCGGCGTGACCATCGACGTCGTGGTGCCCTACGACCGGGGCGACCTGGTGCACCGGGCACACGAGCACGGCGACATCGACGCCGAGGAGCACATCGCCGACGGCACCGTGCTCCGGGGCCGGGTCGACGCCGGCCTGGCGGCGGAGCTCGCGGCGGTGGACGTCCGCTCGGCCTGAGCCCGGCACGCCCGGGCCGCACCGGAGGATCGGTGGGCCCGGGCACCCCCTCCGGTCGCCTACCCTGTCTCGGTGCCCGATCCCACCCCCGACGTCGATGCCCTGCTCGACCTGGCGGTGGCGAAGCTCGGCGGCGCGCCCCGGGACGGCCAGCGCACGATGGCCCGCGAGGTCGCCGAGGCGGTGGAGTCCGGCGAGCACTTGATGGTGCAGGCCGGCACCGGCACCGGGAAGTCGTTGGGCTACCTGGTCCCGGCGGTGCGGCACGCGGTGACGGCGGAGGAGCGGGTCGTGGTCTCCACGGCGACCCTCGCGCTGCAACGCCAGGTGATGACCCGGGACCTGCCGCTGGTGGCCGACACCCTGGGCCCGCGGCTGCCCCGTCCGCCGAAGATCGCCCTGCTCAAGGGCTGGCACAACTACGTCTGCGTGCACAAGATCGCCGGTGGCTACCCCGACGACGACCAGGGCACCCTGTTCGCGGTGGCGGACGCGCCCGAACCCGCGGAGCACCCGGCCGAGGGGGACGACGGCAAGGAGTCCCTCGGTGCCCAGGTGATGCGGCTGCGGGACTGGGCGCAGGAGACCGACACCGGCGACCGCGACGACCTGGTGCCCGGGGTGAGCGACCGGGCGTGGCGGCAGGTGTCGGTGACGGCGCTGGAGTGCCTGGGCCAGAAGTGCCCGCTGCTGGAGGAGTGCTTCCCGGACAAGGCACGTGCGGTGTCCCGTGCCGCCGACGTGGTGGTGACGAATCACGCGATGCTCGGGATCGCGGCCGGCGGTTCGCCGAATGTGCTGCCCGAGCACCAGGTGCTGATCGTCGACGAGGCGCACGAGCTCTCCGACCGGGTGACCGCCCAGGCCACCGCCGAACTGTCCGTGGGGACCGTCGAGCAGGCGGCCCGCAGCGCGCGGCGCCACGGCGGCGTCGTCACCACCGAGCTGGACCAGGCCGCGACCGTCCTGGGCACCGTGCTGATCGGTCTGCCCGAGGGCCGGTTCACCGCCGGACTGCCGGAGGGTGCGCGACAGGCGGTGGCGATGGTCCGGGACGCCGCCCGCGGCCTGCTCAGCGACCTGAAGCCGCAGAAGGGCGAGCAGGAGGACACCGGCCTGAAGCTCGCCAGCTCCGCGGTGCTGGCCCTGTTCGAGGTCGCCGAGCGGATGGCGGCCGACCCGGAGGACCAGCGCTACACCGTGATGTGGTGCTCCCGGCAGGACGGGCCACGGGGCGACGGCGCCACCCGGCTGTACGCGGCACCGCTGGCGGTGAACGGTCTGATCCGCACCAACCTGCTCGCCGGACGCGCCTCGATCTTCACCTCCGCCACGCTCAGCCTGGGCGGGCAGTTCGACGCCACGGCGCGCGCGGTCGGACTCGCCGGGGCCACCGAGGGCGCTGCCGCCACCGCGACCGCCTCGGCGGCCGTGCTGGCGGACTCGGTGCCGGAGGGTCGGGAGTCGGCGGCGGATCAGCAGGCACCCAGCCAGGCTCCCGCGAAGCTGCCCTGGCACGGGATCGACGTCGGCAGCCCGTTCGACTACCCGAAGCAGGGCATTCTCTACATCGCCCGACGACTCCCGCCGCCCGGGCGTGAACCGGCCACCGACGCGCAGCTGGACGAGATCGAGGCCTTGGTCACCGCCGCCGGTGGTCGCACCCTGGGGCTGTTCTCCTCCCGCCGGGCAGCGTTGGCGGCCGCCGAGGCGATGCGGGAACGGCTCGACGTGCCGATCCTGGTCCAGGGTGACGACCAGCTGCCGACCCTGGTGCGGCAGTTCGCGCAGGACGAGCCGACCTGCCTGTTCGGCACCCTGTCGCTGTGGCAGGGCGTGGACGTGCCCGGCCGGTCGAACAGCCTGGTCATCATCGACCGCATCCCCTTCCCCCGGCCGGACGACCCGGTGAAGTCGGCCCGGTCGGAGGCGGTGGCGGCCTCCGGTGGCAACGGCTTCATGTCGGTGGCCGCCACCCATGCGGCGTTGTTGCTGGCCCAGGGCGCCGGTCGGCTGATCCGGTCGACCGGTGACCGCGGCGTGGTGGCGGTGCTCGACCCGCGTCTGGCCACCGCCCGCTATGGCGAGTTCTTGGCCCGCTCGCTGCCGCCGTTCTGGCGCACCTCGGACCGAGCCGTCGCCGAAGGGGCCCTGCGCCGACTGACCAGCGACGACACGGCGAAGGCCGAATAGCCTGCGGTCGTCTAGCCTCGTGTCCGGGCGGAGGTGCCTGACCTGCGCCGACCCCTGCGAGGAGGACCTGTGAGCCAGCAGACTGACGACGGCGACGAGCTCGGCCTGACCAGCGCCACCGCCGGCACCCGCCGGACGACCAAGCTGGCGGTGATCGGCGCCGGGGCGGTGGGCTCCACGATGGCCTACGCCGCCCTGATGCGCGGTGCTGCCCGCTCCGTGGCGCTCTACGACATCAACAAGGCCAAGGTGGAGGCCGAGGCGCTCGACCTGGGCCACGGCATCCAGTTCATGCCGATGGCGGAGGTCGTCGGTTCGGACGACATCAACGTCTGCGCGGACGCCGACGTGGTGATGGTGACCGCCGGCGCCAAGCAGAAGCCGGGTCAGTCCCGGATCGACCTGGCCGAGGCGACCATCTCCCTGGTCAAGAAGATCCTGCCCGAGGTGGTCCAGGTCGCCCCGAACGCGATCTACGTGATGGTCACCAACCCGGTGGACATCGTCACCTACGCGGCGCTGCAGATCTCCGGCCTGCCGCCGACCCAGCTGTTCGGCTCGGGCACCGTGCTGGACTCCTCCCGGCTGCGTTACCTGATCGCCCAGCACACCGGGGTGGCGGTGCAGAACGTGCACGCCTACATCGCCGGTGAGCACGGGGACACCGAGCTGCCGCTGTGGTCGTCGGCGACCATCGGTGGCGTGCCGATCCTGGACTGGAACGGCCTGGACGGTCACGTGCCGCTCACCGGCCAGGTCCGCGACTCCATCGCCCGCGAGGTGGTCGAGTCGGCGTACCGGATCATCGAGGGCAAGGGTGCGACCAACTACGCGGTGGCGCTGGCCGGGTCGCGGATCATCGAGGCGATCCTCAAGGACGAGCACCGGATCCTGCCGGTGTCCTCCCTGCTGCAGGGCTACCACGGCATCAACGACGTGTGCCTGTCGGTGCCCAGCGTGGTCGGGCGCGAGGGTGTGGGCGAGCGGCTCGAGGTGCCGATGAGCGCCGACGAGCTCGCGGGCCTGCGCCGGTCGGCGGAGTCGCTGCGCGCGGTCGCGCACCGATTCGGCTTCTGACCTGCCACTAGGCTCCGGGCATGCGCGTTCTTGTCACGGGGTCGAACGGGTTCGTCGGCCGGGCGGTCGTGGCGGACGCCCGGCAGCGTGGCTGGCAGGTGGTGGGTCTGGGGCGCGCGCCCCGGCCCACCGCCCCGGTCGACGACTACGTCCGGCACGACCTGGCCCGACCACTGGCACCCGACGCGGTCCCCGGTGACGTCGACGCCGTGATCCACTGCGCCGGGCTGTCGTCGCCGTGGGCGCGGTCGCCGGAGTTCGTCGCGGCGAACGTCGACGGCACCCGGCACCTGATCCGCTGGGCCCGCGCGCACGGGCGACCGCACGTGGTGCACGTGTCGAGCACCTCGGTGCTCTACCGCGACGCCGATCAGTTCGACCTCACCGAGCGCAGCCCGGTCGTCCCGGACGCGGAGCAGATCAACGTCTACGCCCGGACCAAGGCGATCGGCGAGCGGGTGGCCGCGCGCTACGACGGCGACCTCGCCGTGCTGCGACCCCGGGCGGTGTTCGGGGTCGGGGACACCGTGCTGCTGCCGCGGATCTTGCGGCTGGCCCAGGGCGGGGTGCTGCCCCGGATGGAGGACCCGGCCCGGCCGGTCACGATCGACCTGGTGGAGATCCACACCTGCGCGCACTACCTGACCGAGGCGGTGGCCCGCCGGACCGTCGGGACCTACAACCTCACCAACGCCGCACCGGTGCAGCTGTACCCGTTCGTCCTGGAGGTGCTGGACCGGCTCGGAGCACAGCCACGCACGGTGCGGGTGTCGCCCCGGGTGGTGCGGGCGGTCGCTGCCCTGGCGGAGCAGGTGTCGGCGACCCTGCTCGACTGGCGTGAGCCGCCGATCACCCGGTTCGGGGTCAGCGTGCTGTCCCGGTCCAAGACCTTCGACGTGCGCAGCACCGTGCGGGACCTGGGCGCCCCGTCGGTGTCGCTGGACGAGGGCGTGCGACGGATCGTGCATGCGTACAGCTGAGGCGGTCGCCTGGTGCGCGGCGGCCGGGTCGGTGCTGCTCACCGGCTGGCGGGGCCGGTCCGCCGCCGCTCGGATCGCGGCGGGTGCCGACGCGCCGAGTGCCGAACCGACCGATGTCACGGTGCTGGTGCCGATCCGCTCCGGCGACCCGCTGCTGGCGGCCTCGTTGGGCGCGTCGGTGCGCACCCTGGCCCCGGCCCGCGTGGAGCTGCTGGTCGACGAGGACGACCCGGACGGCATCGCGGCCGCCGATCAGGTCGCGCGCGGCCAGGCGCACGTCCGGGTGCTGCGGTGTGCACCGCCACCACCGGGGGTCAACCCCAAGGTGCACAAGCTGATCGCCCCCGCCGCCGCGGCACCGGGGCCGGTCGCCCTGATCGACGACGACACCGTGCTGCCACCGCGGGGCCTGGCTCGACTGCGTGGTGCTCTCGGTGCTGACTGTGTCGACTGTGCCGACGGTGCTGGCTGTGGGCTGGTGACCGGGCTGCCGCGCTACCGGGAGCAGGGCGGCCCGTGGTCCCGTTTGGTCGCGGCCTTCGTGAACGGTTCGGCCGCCCTGACCTATCTCCCGCTCGCGGACGACCCGGTCACCGTGAACGGGATGGTGCTCCTGATCGACCGCGGCACGCTGGACCGGATCGGTGGTCTCGGCGTGATCGCCGGCGCCACCTGTGACGACTACGCGCTGGCCCGGGCGGTCAGGGCGGCCGGTGGCCGGATCGTGCAGACCACCCAGTGGGCCGAGGTCGCCACCACGGTGTCCGGGCCGGGGGAGTACCTGCGGCTGATGCGTCGGTGGCTGCTGTTCGGCACCGAGGTGATCCGGCACGACGGGACGCCACGGGTGCTCGCCGCCGCCGTGCTGCCCGCCGCGCTGCCGACGGTGGGGTTGACCGCCGCCGCGCTGGCCCGCTCGCCCCGCGCGACGGCCGGGGTGCTGGGAGCGGTGCTGGCCGGTGCGGCGGTCGCGCGTCGGCTGACCGGCGGGCCGCGCTCCGGCGCCGCCCTGCTCCCGATGGCGGCGCTGCTGACGCCGGTGCTGACCCTGGCGGCGGTGCTCGGCCCGCGCCGGGTGCGCTGGCGTGGCCGCTCGGTCGTCGTCGGCAGCGGGTTCCTGACACCCCGCGACCGGGACGCGGCCACCCGCGCCGAGGGAGCGCGGCGATGACCGTCGACGCTCGGGCGCTCTGGCTGACCGGACGCAGCGACCCGCGCTCGGCTCTGCTGTCACCGGTCCAGCACCGGGTGCTGGACGCGCTGGCCGAGCTCGGTTGGTCGACCGTGCGGGTCGGGCAACCATGGGACGAGCCCGATCCGGTCGCGCGGTATGTGCAAGCGCCCCTGCTCCGGGCCTCGATCCGCAACGCCGGGCAGTTCCTGGCGGGCCGCCCGGGTGGCGAGCTGGCGGCCCAGGTGGCGGCCGGCCTGCAACCCCTGGTCACCGGCACCCGGCGACGGCTGATCGTGCTCGCCGGATCGGCCGGCGCCCGGCTGCTGTCGTCGGCCGCGCCGCTGCTGGAGCTGCCACCCGGCCTGCGGGTCGAGGTGATCGGCGTCGGCCCGGTGGGACGGCTGCCCGGTGCTCCGTGGCGGGTGCGGGTGCTGCGCGGTCGGTGGGACGCGATCAGCGCGTTCGGCTACCCGGGCCGCTCCGACCGCACGGTGCCGGGTGGGCACCTGTCCGCCACCGCATCGCCGGAGGCGCTGGCCACGATCCGTGACTGGGCCGGGGAGGCAGCGCGATGAGGATCCTGGTGGCTGCGCCGCCGTTCGCCGGGCACCTGCACCCGCTGCTGGTGCTCGGCCTCGGGCTGCGCCGGTTCGGGATCGAGCCGGTGGTGGTCACCGGTGTCAGCAAGGCGCCGCTGGTCACCGAACTCGGGTTGCCGGTCGTCCCGCTGTTCCCCGACGACCCGGGTGTCTTCGACCGGATCTCCGACACCCCGGGCCCGGTCCGGTCGCGTCCGCTGTCGTTGGTCAAGCAGCTGGCCGCCAATCTGGACCTGTTCCCCGGCGCCGCGCGGCAGATCGACACGGCCATCACCCGGCACCGACCGGACGCGGTGCTGGCGGACTTCACCGCGCCGGTGGCGGGGATGGTGGGCGAACGGCACGGGCTGCCCTGGGTGACCACGATGCCCACCCCCTTCGCCCTGGAGACCCGCACCGGCACCCCCTCGTACTGCGGCGGGTGGGGACCGGCCCGGCACGCCGGACACCGGATGCGCGACGCGGCCGGCCGATCGGTGACCCGATGGACCAAACGCGGGATGTCCCGGGTGTTGCGCAGCCGGTTCGCGGCGGCGGGCGCCCAGGTGTACCGCCCGGACGGCAGCGAGGCCGCCTACTCGCCGACCGCGATCCTCGGTCTGGGCATGACCGAGCTGGAGTTCGACCGGGACTGGCCCGCCCCGTTCCAGATGATCGGACCGGTGACCGGCACGGTGGAACCCACCCCGGACCCGCCCGGTCTGGCCGAGGGGCCGCTGGTGCTGGTCACCCTCGGCACCCACCTGCGCTGGGCCAAGGACGAGCTGCCGGAGCGTGCCGCGGCCCTGGTCGGGGCGATCCCGGGGACGACCGTGGTGGTCTCGCTCGGCGAGGCGGCCCGCCGGGGTCGACCGCCGATCGTCGACCGCACCGGCCTCCAGGTCTACGGTCACCTGCCCTACGACCGGGTGCTGCGCCGCTGCGTGGCCGTGGTGCACCACGGTGGGGCCGGGATCACCTATGCCGCGATCCAGGCCGGTGTCCCGGCGGTGGTGCTGCCCCAGGACTACGACCAGTTCGACTTCGCCGCCCGGATCGACGCCGCCGGTGCCGGCGCCCGGGTCCGGAGGTGGTCCCAGGTGCCCGCCGCGCTGGCCCGGGTGGCGAGCGGCGACCGGAGCCGACTGGACGCCCTGCGGTCGGCCTCGGCCGGTTACGACCCGGTGACCGCCACCGCCCAGACCCTGTTCCGGGTCACCGGGCGGACGCCTCGCCCGCCGGGACCCCCGGCGCGCGCGTGACCCGACGGCGCTTGACCAACGGGTCCTGCGCCGTCAGCTCCCCGACCTCGATCCTGACCGCACCGATCCCGGCGGCGTCGAGGTCGGCCGTCAGCTCCCGCGCGGCCGCCGCGAAACGTGCGGCGGGCACCACCGCCAGCCGCACCGTGTCCGGCGCCGTCTGCACCAGCCGGAAGTCCAGCACCCCGGCGGTGCGCAGGACGGCCGCCCGCACGAAGTCCGGATGGAACGATCTCGACCCCGCCCCCTCCCGCGCCAGCAACCAGAGCACGTCGTCGGCGCGCCCGACGATGGCGCTCACGGTGCGCATCGGGTTCCCGCAGGTGCAGGCGGGGCCGTCCACCAGCACGTCACCCAGCCTGCGCCGGATCACCGCCTGGGAGTCCCGGACCAGATCGGTGACCACCGGCACCCAGCGCCCGTCGCCCAGCTCCTCGCGTTCGAACCGGAGCAGGTCCTCATTCAGGTGCAGCGTCCCGTGCTGGCAGCTGATCCCGAGGAAGCCCTCCGCCGCCTGGTAGATCTGTCCCACCCGCACGCCGAAGCCGTCGCTGATCGTCCGCTCGTCCTCCGGGTCGAGCACCTCCGCCACCGAGAACACTTGTCGTGGACGCAGGCCGAGCGTCGCGGCGTGCACCAGGATCGACGGGGGCGCCACCAGCACCGTCGGGTCTCCGGCCCGGATCTCGGCCAGCAGCCGGTCCAATGGCAGCGCGAGGTCGACGAAGCGGAAGCTGATCCTGCCCCCGGTCACCGCCGCGTACAGCGGGCCGCCCGCGCGCAGCACCAGCGTGATCCTGGCACCGGCGAGCAGGCCGTCCGGCAGCGCCCTCGCCAGCACCTCACCGGCCCAGCGGTCGCGTTCGGCCGCCGAGGTGAGGAAGGCGGTCTGCCGACCCGACGTGCCGGAGGACAACCCCACGCTCAGCCCCGCCAGCTCGGTCCCGAAGTCCCGCCCACGCTCGGCGGCCCGCGCCGCCGCCAGGCAGGTGTCCAGGTCCAGGCCCCGCCGGTTCAGCTCGGCGAAGTGCGCCAGTACCTCGTCCTTGTCCACCACCGGCAGCTCGGTCAGCGGCCGACCGCCCCACTCGCGGTAGAAGGCGTACCGGGAGGGTGCCAGCCGGAGCACCCGGCGCAGGCGGCGCCGCTGCCAGCGTTCCACCGCCTCGCGGTCGGCGAACCGGCGGCGACGGGCGCGCAGGTAGTGCGCGAGCACCCGCGCCCGACTCATGCCAGCAGCTCGCGGGCGGTGTCGATCGCCGCCTGATCGTGGGATGGCAGCACGATCAGGCCCGGGCGGCGTCGGGCGAGGTCGCCCAGCTGTGCGAGTGTCGCCCGGTATCCGGTCGGGTCCTCGGTGGCGATCCGGGTCACCGGGTGGGGCAGCTCACCGTGGCTGACGGCGCGGGCGTGCCACCCGGCATCCCCGATCAGCAGGAGCTCGGGGTGCGCGGGGACGTGCGTACGCACCGCGAGCCCGAGGTGTCCCGGCGCATGTCCGGGCAACGGCAGCACCTGCAGTTCCCCGTCGCCGAGCAGATCGTGGGCGGGGCCGAGCGGCGCCCAGTCGTCGGTGCTCCCGACCGGCAGGGTCGCCGGGTCCACCAGCCGCCGGAGCAGGTCGGGCGGCAGCAGGCCACCGACCACCCCACGCCGCAACCGTCCCAGTCCGCGCAACGCCTGGGCCTGCGCCACTGCTCCCGGATCGGCCACCACCCGCGCCGTCGGGAAGTCGAGCAGTCCGCCCACGTGGTCGGCGTGCAGATGGGACAGCACCACCCAGTCGATGTCCGCGGCGTCCAGGCCGCGGGCGTGCAGCTGCGCCAGCACCGACTGCGCCGGGTCGAGGTGCACCGGCAGCAGCGTGCCGTAGACCCGGTCGATCCCGCGCCGCAGCAGCCGGGGCACGCGGGGCGCGTACCCGGTGTCGAACAGCACCCGGCCCCGGGGGTGCTCGATCAGCGCGACCAGTGCCGGGAACCGCACCGGCGCCCATCCGGCGCCGCGCCGGGCCACCGCTCCGGGATGCTCGGTCCAGCCCGCGGTGAGCAGCTCCACCCGCGCCATCAGTAGCGCACCACGGCAGCCGACAGGCTCAGGCCCGCCCCGGTGCCGAGCAACAGGGCGGTGTCGCCTCGGCGCAGCTGCCCGGACCGCACGGCGTGGTCGAGCGCGGTCGGGATCGAGGCGGAGACCTGGTTCCCGTGATCGGCCAGGATGTCCACCACCCGGTCGGCGCTGATCCCCGACCGCTCCCGCAGGTAGCGCAGCCCGACAGCGCTCGCCTGATGTGGGATCACCACGTCCGGCCGCACACCGCCCAGGCGGCGGTCCAGTTCCCGGACGAAGGACGGCATCGCCCGGGCCACCGCCCGCAGCAACGCGGGACCGTCCATCCGGAAGAACTGGTCACCGGGGTCGGGGGAGGGTCGCATCGTGTTGAACCGGGTGCCGCCGGACTCGATCCGGCACGCCTGCCACGCCTCCGGCCAGACCGCGGAATGCCGGGCCAGCACCGCCGAGTCGCCGACGGGCGGGCCGAGCACCGCCGCCGCGGCACCGTCGCCGAACAGCGCGGAGGACTCGGGGTCCTCGTGATTGAGGGCGGGCGATGCCAGCTCGCTGGCGACGACCGCGACTCGCCGCCAGCGTCCCGCGGTGATCCCGGTGGTGGCCAGGTCCAGGCCGGTGAGGAACCCGACGCAGGAGGCGTTCAGGTCGAAGGCCTCGCACCGGCCGCCGGTCGCGCCCAGCTGGGCCAGCACCAGCACCGCGGTGGTGGGCATCGGCTGCTGCGGTGCCACCGCGCTGACGATCACCGCGTCCAGGTCGTCGACAGTCAGCGCCGCGGCGTCCAGCGCGCGGACCAGCGCGGCCGTCGCCAGCCCGGAACTGGTCTCCGCCGGGTCGGCCCCGTCGGCCCAGTACCGGACCCGGACCCCGGAACGCCGCTCGGACGTCCCGGGCTCACGCCCGAACCGCTGGTCCAGACTCAGCGAGGTCACCTCGCGCCGCGGCAGCACGGAGCCGGTGCCGAGGATGCTGACGGGTGCAGGTGCAGTGGTCACAAGGGTGAAGCGTGCCAGTCCCGGACGCCCTGATGCTCCGGTATCCCCTGATCGGACGGTGTGGCCTACAGGCTGCGCAGCACGGACACCACGCGGCCGAGGACCTGCGCCTGGTCGCCGTCGATCGGCGAGTAGGCCGGGTTCTGCGGCAGCAGCCAGACGTGCCCGTCGGTGCGCTTGAGGGTCTTCACCGTGGCCTCGCCGTCCAGCATGGCGGCGACGATCTGACCGTTCTCCGCGACCGGCTGGCGGCGGACGACCACCCAGTCGCCGTCGCAGATCGCGGCGTCCACCATCGAGTCGCCGACCACCTTGAGCAGGAAGAGCTCGCCCTCGCCCACCAGCTGCCGGGGGAGCGGGAACACGTCCTCCACCAGCTGCTCGGCCAGGATCGGGCCGCCGGCGGCGATCCGTCCCACCACCGGCACGTAGGCGGCGGCGGGTGCACCCTCCCGGGCAGCGGTGTCCTCGTCGCCGATCAGGCTGGTGAGCGCGCCGGGCAGCGCTCCGACCGGCCGGGAGTCGTCCGGCTGGACGACCTCGATCGCTCGGGGTCGGTTCGGGTCGCGGCGCAGGTAGCCCTTGCGCTCCAGGGCGGTCAGCTGGTGCTTGACGCTGGACGGGCTGGTCAGGCCGACGGCGTCGCCGATCTCGCGCATGCTCGGCGGGTACCCACGGCTCTCCACCGAGGCACGCACGGTGTCCAGCACCAGCCGCTGCCGCGGGGTCAGGCCGTCGCCGAGACCGATCTCGGCCTCGTCCTCGGTCGCCTTCGGTGCCATGCGCCTCTCCGTCCTTCGTGCCCACTGCCGGTCCCGGGCCGCCGTGCCGGACGACCGCCCTGGTGAGCGGGCGATCGGCGGGCGTGTCAGTGCCTCGTGATCGGGTGTTCCCAGTGCCCCGAGCCTAGGGGTCGGGACGCGCCGGATCAAACATGTGTTCGATCGTGTCTCGACATTTCCCGGCGGATCGTGGCAGTCTTCGTACAAGCGTTCGACGAACACCTGTTCGACTCGACCGGACGGACGGTCACCCAGCCAGGGTGGCAGGAGGGAAGTGGTGGCTATGAGCACCATCGCAGCGCAGCCGCGGATCATCGGCCAGGTCGCCCCCGTGCGACGCACCCGGGTCGCCGGACCTGTCGCATCCACCGCGCACCCGCGGCCCCGGCCCGTCGCGTCGCAGGCCGCTCCGGACGGCCGGCTGCGCCTGACCCGCCGCGGTCGGGTGGTGGTGGTCGCCCTCGGTCTGCTGCTGGCGGTCGCCGGGGTGATGGGCGGTCGCGCGGTGGCCGAGTCGCCCCAGCAGGCGGTCGAGGTGCAGACCTACGCCGTGCAGACCGGCGACACCATGTGGAGCATCGCGCAGGGCGTGGCCCAGCCGGGGGAGGACGTCCGCGACGTCGTGCTCCAGCTGCAGCGGCTGAACGACCTGGCCGACACCTCGCTGCTCGCCGGGCAGGTGCTCCTGCTCCCGGCCGACGTCTGACGCCCGACCCGCGACGTCTGCCCCTGACTCGACCCCCGACGCCCTGCCCTGGACGCCCGACCGCTGACGCCTGACAGGGGTCGGAGTGGTTCACCCGGGGTCACGGTGAGATTACGAAAGTCGCTGCTTGCGTAATTCGGGGAGCGCGCTCTACTGTGGTGCCACCTCGACGGCTGGCTGGGGGGCTCGCCCCGAGGGACGCGATTTCGGCACTGGTGACAGTGTCGCCGCGCGTGATCTACAACGCTGAGGCGAGGCGAGTCGCCACGGCGTGACGGGACGGGGGCGTCCCACCGAGGGTGGCCGCGAGAACACGCGGCCACCCTCGTCGTCTGTCCGGAGGGCGTGACCCGGGATGCCTCGCCACCGCCGCGCGCCGGTAGGGCAGGCGGCGTCCTGTGGCGGTCTCCGCCCGGTACAGTGACCCCCGCCCATCGGTGAACCGGGTGGGTGGCGCGAGGAGGAGGCACGCATGCACTGTCCGTTCTGCCGGCACCCGGACTCTCGGGTGGTCGACTCCCGGACCTCGGACGACGGTCTGTCGATTCGCCGCCGTCGGCAGTGCCCGCAGTGCAACCGTCGCTTCACCACCCTGGAGACCGCGAGCCTCTCGGTGGTCAAGCGCTCCGGTGCCACCGAGCCGTTCAGCCGGGAGAAGATCGTCGGCGGCGTGCGCAAGGCGTGCCAGGGTCGACCGGTCTCCGACGACGACCTGGCGGTCCTGGCCCAGCGCGTCGAGGAGACGCTCCGCGCCTCCGGTTCCGCCGAACTGGACGCGTACGAGATCGGCCTGGCCATCCTCGGACCGCTGCGGGAACTGGACGAGGTCGCCTACCTGCGGTTCGCCAGCGTCTACCAGGCGTACAACTCCCTCGAGGACTTCGAGGCGGCGATCACGGCGCTGCGCGCCGAGAACGAGGAGGCCGAGGCGCGCCGGGCCGACGGAGCCGACGCCGACGAGGACACCGCGCCGGCGACGACCGACTGAACGGCGACCCGTGCGCGGACGCGCGGTCAGGGGTATTACGGTCATCGGGTGATCCCTGCTGACCTTGACCTCCTGCACACCCCCGGTGTTCCCGCGATCAGCCCTGACGGGCGCTGGACCGTGGTCGCCCGCACCGCCCCCGATCTGGCCGCCGACGAGTACGTCGGGCGACTGTGGCGGCTGCCCACCGACGGCAGCGCCGCCCCGACGCCGCTGACCCGCGGTCACCGCGACACGGCGCCGCGCTTCTCCCCGGACGGCCGCTGGATCGCCTTCCTGCGCACCGAGCCGAAGGGTCGTCCGCAGGTGTTCCTGGTCGAGGCCGAGGGCGGCGAGCCGGTGCAGCTGACCGAGGCGCCCCTCGGTGTCTCGGCGCTGCGGTTCTCCCCGGACGGCCGGATGCTGGCCTACCTGGCGCGGGTGCCCGAGGAGGGTCGCTACCTCCCGGACGGCGACCCCGCCGCCGAGGCGCCGCGGCACATCACCACCTACACCTACCGCGGTGACGGTGCCGGCTTCACGCTGGACAAGAAGCCGCAGCTGTTCGTCATCGACCTGCCCGACCAGCCCGGGGAGGGCGACCGGCCGGAAGCGCGACGGATCACCACCGACCTGGAGGTGAACGACGTCGCCTGGCTCGCGGACTCCGCGCACATCGCCGTGGTGGCGGCCCGGCACGCCGGTGCGGACGAGGACTTGCGGGTGGACGTGTCGGCCGTGGACGTGCGGCCGGACGCGGATCACACACTGCGCCCGCTCACCGACGCCGACCAGGGCAGCACGCTGGCCATGGCCGCCGCGCTGGAGGCCACGGACGGCAGTGGCCTGTGGCTGCTCGCGCAGGACATGGGGCCGAACGGCCGGGACTTCGTCGCCGCGCAGACCGGACTGTTCCACCTGCCGCTGACCGACGGCGCCGATGGCCCCCGTGCCGACGGCGTGCCGCTGCGACTCACCGACGCCGACGCGGTGGACCTGGACCCGGGGACCTTCGCGGCCACCGAGGACGGGGTGCTGGTCGGGGAACTGGACCGCGGCACCGTCCGTCTGCGGGAGATCCGCCGCGACGGCAGCTCCCGTGACCTGCTGACCGGACTGGTGGCCCACGGCGCCGACCAGGCCCGCGGCACCGTGGTGACCTCGGCGGCGGGCCCGCTCACCAGCGGCGAGGTGCACGTCATCGACCTGAGCACCGGTGCCGAGCGCCGGCTCACCGACTGGTCGGCACCGCTGCGGGAGACCGGGCGGCTGCGGGCGCCGCGCGAGCTGAACGGCACCGCGCCGGACGGCTATCCCGTGCACGGCTGGCTGGTCACCCCCGACCCGGAGCGCTTCGGCGCCGGACCGCACCCGACGATCCTGATGATCCACGGCGGCCCGTACGCGCAGTACACCGTCGGGCTCTTCGACGAGGTGCAGACCCTGGCCGAGCGCGGCTATGCCGTGGTCTACGGGAACCCGCGCGGCGCCGCCGGATACGGCCGCGAGCATGGGCGCAGCGTCCGGCAGGCATTCGGCACCGTGGATGCGGTGGACGTGCTGGCGCTGTTGGACCTGGCCCTGACCGACCCGGCGCTGGACGGGGAGCGGGTCGGCGTGATGGGCGGGTCCTACGGCGGCTACATGACCGCCTGGCTGACCACGCAGACCGACCGGTTCCAGGCGGCGATCGTCGAGCGCGGCTTCCTCGACCCGGTGAGCTTCGTCGGATCCTCGGACATCGGCTGGTTCTTCGGGCTGGAGTACCTCGGCGACGGTGACACCGACGCCGACCGTGCGGCGGTCGCGGCCCAGTCGCCGATGGCGCAGGTGCACCGGGTCACGACGCCGACGCTGGTGATCCACTCGGAGCAGGACTGGCGGTGCCCGGTCGAGCAGGGGCAGCGCTGGTTCGTCGAGCTCAAGCGCCGCGGTGTGCCCGCCGAGCTGCTGCTGTTCCCGGGGGAGGGCCACGAGCTGACCCGCTCCGGCCGCCCGCAGCACCGCAAGGTCCGGTTCGACCACGTGCTGCGCTGGTGGTCGGAGCACCTGCCGGTCTGAGCTGGCACAGCGAGAGGCCCGGTCGATCCAGTGCGGATCGACCGGGCCTCTCGGTTGTCGGGTGCCTCAGGCCGGGGTGGGCAGCGCCGCCAGCAGGTTGTCCCGCACCACCCGGCGCAGCACCTTGCCGATCTGGGATCGCGGCAGGTCCGGCAGGATGACCAGGTCCTTCGGCACCGCGTACCGGGCGAGCTTCTGCTGGCACCAGTCGCGGACCGCCTGCAGGTCGATCTGCGGGTGATCGGCGTCCACGACGACCGCCGCGACCACCTTCTCGCCCAGGTCCCCACCGGGCAGCCCCACCACCGCGACATCCCGCACACCCGGCATGTTGCGCAGGTGCTCCTCGACCTGGGACGGATACACCTTGTACCCGCCGGTGACGATCATCTCCTTGATCCGGTCGACCAGGACCACGAAGCCGTCCTCGGTCATCCGCACCACGTCGCCGGTCCGCAGCCATCCGTCGGCGAGCAGCTGCTCGGCGGTCTCCTCCGGCCGGTTCCAGTAGCCCTGGAAGACCTGGGGGCCCCGGATCAGCAGCTCACCCGACTCGCCGGGGAGGACGTCCTGGGTCGGGTCCTCCTGGCTGACGATCCGGACGTCCGTGCTGGGGAACGGCAGGCCGAGCGCCCCGGGGATCCGGTCCGGCGACAGCGGGCTGCCGAGCGCGACCGGGCTGGTCTCGGTCATGCCGTAGCCCTCGATCACCAGGCCGCCGGTCAACCGCTCCCAGCGGTCGGCGGTCGCCGCGGGCAGCGCCATCGCACCGGAGATCGCGTACCGGAAGGACGACAGGTCCGCCTTCGACTTCTCCGCCGCCGCGCACAGCCGGTCCAGCATCGGCGGCACGGCCGGCAGGAAGGTGCCGGGACGGCGGCGCTGGGTGGCGAGCACCGAGGCGGCGTCGAACTTGGGGAAGGCGACCAGCGTGGCGGCGATCCGCGGTGCGTAGGTCAGGCAGAGGGTCAAGCCGAAGGCGTGGAAGAACGGCAGCACCGCGTACAGGGTCTCGGTGCCGGGCGCGTGCTGGGTCCACTCCTGGCCCTGCACGGTGTTCGCGACCAGATTGCGGTGGGTGAGCACCGCGCCCTTCGGTGTCCCGGTGGTGCCGCCGGTGTACTGCAGCAGCGCCACGTCCTGCGCGGTCGGCCACGGGTGGTCGCTCGGCAGCGGGGTGGCGGCGGCGACCAGTCGGTGCCAGCTCGGGATCTCCGCCGGGACCGGCCCGCACAGGGCGTCGCGGGTCTGGCGGGCCGCCTTCACCGGCAGCCGCAGCGCGATCCGCTTCATGCGCGGCAGGTCGGCGGCGACATCCACCGCGACCACGGTGCGCAGGTCGGTCTCGGCCTGGCGCTCCAGGACCGCGGGCACCGCCTTCTGCCAGAGCAGGGCGACGGTCGCCCCGGAGTCCGCGAGCTGGTGGGCCAGCTCGGCACCGGAGTAGGTCGGGTTGTGCTCGACGACCACGGCGCCGAGCCGGAGCACGGCGTAGAACGCGACCACGTGCGAGGGGCAGTTCGGCAGGGCGATCGCGACCCGGTCACCGGCGCGCACCCCGAGGTCGTGCAGGGCGGCGGCGCCCTGGGCGATCCGCTCGGCCAGCTCGGCGTAGGTCAGGGTCGCGCCTTGGAAGTCGACGGCGATCCGGTTCGGGAAGTCCGCGGCTGATCGCTCGACCGCCAAGCCGACCGGCTCGTCCGGGATCACGATGTCACCGGACACGCCCGGGGCGTAGGACCGGTGCCAGGAACGTTCGAAACTCGTCACGTGACGAACGATAACCTACGCAACCGTAGGTTTCCCTGTATGGGCCCTAGAGATCGCTGGACCGCGCGCCCCAGAGGTTGATCCCGGCGTCGACCGCGTGCTGGTCGATCCGGGCCAGATCGTCGTCGGAGAGCGCGTCGATCCGGGTCGCCGCCAGGTTCTCCCGCAGCTGCTCCGGCGTCCGCGCGCCGAGGGTCACCGAGCTGATCCGCTGGTCGCGCAGCACCCAGGCGATCGCGAGCTGCGGCAGGGAGATGCCGAGGTCACCGGCGATCTCGTCCAGGGCGCGCACATGTGCCAGGTTCTCCTCGGTGAGGTACTCCGCGCGCAACGACGTCCCGGTCGCCGCGCGGGAGTCCTCCGGCACGCCGTTCAGGTATTTGGTGCTCAACATCCCCTGCGCCAGCGGGGAGAACGCGACGACGCCCATTCCTGCCTCGCCGACCACGTCCAGCAGCGAGCGACCGTCGGCCCCGGGCTGTTCGATCCACCGGTTCAGCAGCGAGTACGACGGCTGGTGCAGGCTCAGGGTCAGCCCGATCTGGTCGGCCACCGCCAGCGCCTCGGCCGTCCGGTCCGCCGAGTAGGAGGAGATGCCCGCGTACAGCGCCTTGCCGGAGTCGACCGCGGTCTTCAGTGCACCGAGCGTCTCCTCCAGCGGGGTGTCCGGGTCGTAGCGGTGGCTGTAGAAGACGTCCACGTACTCGGTGCCGAGCCGCCGCAGCGACTGGTCCAGCGACGCCAGCAGGTACTTGCGCGACCCGAACTCGCCGTAGGGCCCCGGCCACTGCCGGTACCCCGCCTTGGTGGCCAGCAGCAGCTGGTCGCGGTACGGGGCGAGGTCGGTGGACAGCAGCCGACCGACCGACTCCTCCGCGGCCCCCGGCGGCGGTCCGTAGTTGTTCGCCAGGTCCAGGTGCACCACCCCGGCGTCGACCGCCGCCAGCACCAGCGCGCGCTGGTCCGCGAACGGGGTGGCGTCGCCGAAGTTCTGCCACAGGCCCAGGGTCACGGCCGGCAGCTGGAGGCCGGTGCGCCCGGCCCGGCGCAGGGGAAGACGGTCAGCGGCTCGGTTCACACCGCGACGCTAGCGGGGATCGGCGGCCTGTGCCGACCAGGACTGCCCAGGGCTGCCCAGGACGGCAGACGACGGCAGACGACGGCACGGGACAGCACCGCTCAGGACAGCACGCGCAGCCGGATGCTCTCCGGACGCGACCGCAGCGCCGCGAGCACCGTCTCCTCCACCGAACCGGCATCGGTGACCACGTAGCCGACCTCGCCGCGGGTCGCCAGCAGCTGGGCCTCGATGTTCGCCCCGTGTTCGGCCAGGGTCTGGTTCACCGCCGCCAGCACACCTGGGACGTTGCGGTGCAGGTACGCGATCCGCTGCACGGCCGGTCGCGGCTCCAGGGTCAGGTTCGGCAGGTTCACCGACAGCGTGGTGGTGCCGGTGTTCAGGTAGTCGCGCAGCTTGTTGGACACGAACTGGCCGATCGCCTCCTGCGCCTCCTCGGTGGAGCCACCGGTGTGCGGGGTCAGGATCACGTTCGCCAGCCCGCGCAGCTCGGACTCGAACGGGTCGCCCTTGCGCTTGGGCTCCACCGGGAAGACGTCCACGGCCGCCCCGGCCACCCGGCCGTCGAGCACCGCGTCCCGCAGCGCCGCGTAGTCGACCACGAAGCCCCGGGACAGGTTGAGGAAGATCGCGCCCGGCTTCATCCGGGCGAACTGCTGCGCACCGAACATCCCGGCGTTCCCGCTGCGGCCGTCGACGTGCAGGGTGACCACGTCCGCGACGTCCAGCAGCTCGTCCAGGGTCTCGGCGCGGCGGGCGTTGCCGAGCGCCAGCTTCTCCTGGGTGTCGTAGAAGACCACCGACATGCCGAGGTTCTCGGCCAGCACCGACAGCTGGGTGCCGATGTTGCCGTAGCCCACGATGCCCAGCGTGCGGCCGCGGACCTCGTGCGAGCCGTCGGCCGACTTGTTCCAGATCCCGTCGTGCATCGACTTGTCGAGCACGGTCAGGCGACGGGTGAGGGCGATGATGTCGGCGAGGGCGATCTCGACCACCGAGCGGGTGTTGGAGAACGGCGCGTTGAACACCGCCACACCGCGGGCGGCGGCCGCCGCCAGGTCGATCTGGTTGGTGCCGATGCAGTACGCGCCGACCGCGATCAGGTCGGTCGCGGACTCCAGCACCGCCTCGGTGACCTGGGTCTTGGACCGGATCCCGAGCAGGTGCACCCCTTGCAGGGCCTCGGACAGCTCGGACTCGTCCAGGGCACCGGTCCGGGTCTCGACCTCGTATCCGGCGGCCTCCAGGATGGTCCGGGCCTGGGGGTGCAGATTCTCCAGCAACAGGGCGCGCAGCACGCGCTTAGGGTGCACCCCCGCCGCCATTCGGCCAAACCGGTCCCGTCAGGCGGACGGCCACCCCTCGGGCAACGGGCGGTGGTGCACCACCCGCAGCGCGGTGGTCGGCCGGGTCATCGCCACGTACAGGTCGCCCGGACTGCCGTCGGTCAGCACCGCGTCCGGCTCGACCAGCACGACCGCGTCGAACTCCAGCCCCTTGGACTGCCCGGCGGTCATCGGGGTGATCGCGGCGTCCAGATCCGGCGTCCCTGCCCGGGTCGCACCGATCAGGTCGCCGTGTCCACCGGCGATCAGGGCCTCCCGCACCGGGCCGATCAGCGACGCGGGGGCGATCATCGCGACCCGGCCGGCACCGGAGGCGTCCCGGATGGCGGCGACCTCGGTGACCGCCCAGCGCGCGGCAGCCGCGGCCAGTCCCTCCGTCGCCACGTGCTCGGTGACCAGGGCGTCCGGCACGTCGCGGGCGGCCTCGCTGGTGGTCAGTGGCAGACCTGCCGCGCGCCCCACCGCCTCGGCCGCCCGGGTCACGGTGGCCGGGGTCCGGTAGTTGACGGTCAGGGTCTCCTGCCGCCACTGCCCGGCCAGCAATCGGTCGAAGACCGCCGACCAGTCCCGGGTCCCGGCGGCGGTGGAGGTCTGCGCCACGTCGCCGACCACGGTGAGCGAGCGGGTCGGCACCCGGCGCAGGATCATCCGCCAGGCCATCGCCGACAGCTCCTGCGCCTCGTCCACGACCACATGGCCGTAGGCCCACGCCCGGTCGGCGGCGGCGCGCTCCGCGGTGGTCAGCACCGGGCCGCTGCTGGCGAAGCGGTCGGCCAGGACATCGGCCGACACCAGGGCGTTGCCGGACTGCTGCAGGACCTGGCGGGCGTAGTCGAGTTCCTGGTGGCGCTGCTCGGCGTCGAGGCGGGCCTGCGCCTTGGCTGCCTGGTCGTCCTCGCCCAGCAGTTCGGCGGCCTCGTCCAGCAGCGGGATGTCCGCGACCGTCCACGGCGCGTCCGCCGGGCGTTCGAGTCGGCGGCGCTCCGCCCGGCTGAACACTCCCGCCGCCGCGTCGGCGAGGCGCTGCGGCTTGGCGAACAGCGACGACACCAGCCCCTGCGGGGTCAGCGGCATCCAGGCGAGGTTCAGCGCGATCCGGATCTCCCGGGTGCTGCGCAGCTCCTCCAGGATCTCGCCCCGGTCCTCCGGTGCCACCGCGAACGCCAGCTGGCTGATGTACTGGTCGGCCAGGCGGCCCAGCATGTCCCGCACGAAGGTGACCCGTGCCTGGTTGTGCGGCCGGTGACCGCGCCGGGCGTGGTGGATCGCGGCGCGCACGTCGGCGGGCTTGACCACCACCGTGTGACCGTCGATCACCACCTGCACCGGTTCGGCGGGCACCCGCTGGCGCTGCTTGACCGCTCGCTCGATCACCTCGCGCCAGACGGCGCGGCCCTTGATCTCGGCGACGGCGTCGTCCTCGGTGCCGGTGGCGACCACCCCGGGGAACAGCTCGCCCACCGTCGTCGACACCACACCGGTCTCACCCAGGGACGGCAGCACCTGGTCGATGTACCGCAGGAAGGTGCGGCTCGGGCCGATCAGCAGCACACCCGAGCGCTCCAGCACCCGACGGTGGTTGTAGAGCAGGTAGGCGGCGCGGTGCAGCGCCACCGCCGTCTTGCCGGTGCCCGGCCCGCCCTGCACCACCAGCGCGCCCTGCAGGGCCGAGCGGATCACTGCGTCCTGCTCGGCCTGGATGGTGGCCACGATGTCGCCCATCCGGCCGGTGCGCCGCGCCGCCAGCGCCGCGAGCAGGGCACCCTCGCCGGACAGCTGGCGGTCGTCGTCCTCGTCCACCGCCGACAGGTCCAGCAGCTCGTCCTCGACCCCGGTCACCGCTCGGCCGCGGGTCACCAGGTGCCGCCGCAGCACGACGCCGTCCGGGTGCGCGGCGGTGGCGCGGTAGAAGGCCTGCGCCGCGGGAGCGCGCCAGTCGGTCAGCAGCGGCGCGTGCTCCTCGTCGTTCAGCCCGATCCGGCCGATGTACCGGCGCTCGCCCCCCGCCAGGTCCAGTCGACCGAAGGCCAAACGGTCCTCCACCGCCTCCAACCGGGCCACCCGGTCCTCGTACAGCGTGGCGAAGGCGTCCCGCTCCGAGCGGTTCTGCGGCGAGCCCGAGGGACCCGCCTGCCGCACCCGCGCCAGCCGGTCCCGGGTCTGGGCGCGCAACTCGTCCAGCCGTCGATACAGACCGTCCACCACGTCCTGCTCGGCACGCAGCTGCTTGTCGATGGAATTCACCCGTGCTCCGTCTGTCGCCCTCACCGCGCTCGACCCAGGCGAGCGGCCGTCCATTATGCCGTGTGCGTGGCCGGTTCGTGGCCGTGCGCTGCGGGCGAACACGCCGGTGGGAAGGATCGCCGGTGTGGGCGCGTTACATGCCGAGTACCCCGAATCAGGTTCACCAGGAGGACCGATGCTGGACCCGAGCGAGATCTACGCCATCGACCCGGTGGTGGCCGCCGAGGTGGAGGCGCGGAGCGCGGGCGGCGACGGCCCGGTGCTCGTGCACGCCGTGCGCGGCTTCATGGATGCCGGCAGCGCCGGCCGGCTGGCCGCCGAGCACCTCACGGACACCTACGACACCGCCCGGCTGGCGACCTTCGACACCGACCAGCTGATCGACTACCGGTCCCGGCGACCGACCGCGACCTTCGACGCCAACCGCTGGTCCGGCTACGAGCAGCCCCAACTGGTCGTTGACCTGGTGCGCGACTCGGCCGGTGTGCCCTTCCTGCTGATGCACGGCATGGAGCCGGATGTGCAGTGGGAGCGGTACGTGGCCGCTGTCCGGCAGATCGTCGAGCGCTTCGACGTGCCGCTGACCGTCGGCATCCACGGCATCCCGATGGGCATCCCGCACACCCGGCCGCTGTCGGTTACCGCGCACGCCAACCGCGCCGAGCTGGTCGCCGACCACATGCCCTGGTTCGGCACCGTCGAGGTCCCCGCCGACTCGAGCACTCTGCTGGAGATCCGCCTGGGGGAGTCCGGCCATGACGCACTCGGGTTCGCGGTGCACGTCCCGCACTACCTGGCGCAGTCGTCCTTCCCGCAGGCCGGGATCATGGCGCTGGAGCAGGTGCAGCGGGCCACCGGGCTGGAGCTGGACCTGGCCGAGCTGACCGAGGCGGCGCAGGACACCATGCTGGAGGTCGAGCGGCAGGTCGCCGAGTCGCCGGAGGTCGCCGCCGTGGTGCACGCCCTGGAGCAGCAGTACGACGCCTTCAGCAAGAACATCGGTCGGCCCAACCTCCTGGCCGACACCAGCGACATCCCCACCGCGGACGAGCTCGGTGCCGAGTTCGAGCGCTTCCTCGCCGAACAGGGTCCCGACACCGACCGGTGACCACGGGGCAGAATGACCCCACGTGAGCCACGTACCGCAGCCCCGTCGCGCCCTGATCGTCTGGGGCGTCGGGGTCGCGGCGTACGTGGTCGCGATCCTCAACCGGTCGTCCTTCGGGGTGGCCACCCTCGAGGTGCGCGACCTGTTCGGGGTGTCATCGGCGCTGATCGCCTCGATGGCGGTCGCCCAGCTGGTGGTCTACGCCGCGCTGCAGGTGCCGGTCGGGGTGCTCCTCGACCGCTACGGCCCCCGGGTGCTGGTCGCCTCCGGCGCGCTGGTGATGGCGATCGGCCAGGCGGTGCTCGCGGTGGCCCCTGCGGCGAGCTGGGTCCTGGTGGGCCGGGTGCTGGTCGGTGCCGGCGACGCGCTGACCTTCGTGTCGGTCGTACGCCTGGTGCCGGCCTGGTTCGCGCCCCGACAGGTCCCGGTCATCACCCAGCTCACCGGTTCGATCGGTCAGCTGGGCCAGGTGCTGTCGGCGATCCCGGTGGTCGCCCTGCTGCACGCCGAGGGGTGGCGAACCACCTTCCTCGCGGTGGCGGCGGTCGGGGTGCTGGCGTCGGTGCTGGCGCTCGCGGTGATCCGGGACGCCCCACCGGCCTCCGCCACCGATGCCGTCGACGACGCCGTGCCGCCGGGGGACCGGGTGGGCTTCCTGGCCCGGCTGCGTGCCGCCTCGGCGGCGCCCCGTGATCCCGGTGCGCTGCGCGCGGTCCTGGCCGAACCGGGCACCCGACTCGCGTTCTGGATGCACTTCTCCGGTCAGTTCAGCAACCACGTGATCGTGCTGCTGTGGGGGTACGCGTTCTTCGTCGAGGGCGAGGGACGGTCGGCCGGGGAGGCCAGCGCCCTGCTGACGGTGAACGTGATCGCCGGGGTGATCGCCGGCCCGGTGATCGGCGCGCTGGTCGGTCGCCGACCGCGGCTGCGGGTGCCGTTGGCGATCGGGACCCTGCTGGTGATCGGGGTGATGTGGCTGGCGGTGCTGCTGCCGTCCCGGCCCGTGCCGTGGTGGGTGCTGGCGGTGTTCGTCGTGGTGGTCGCGGTCGGTGGGCCGATCTCGCTGGTGTCCTTCGACGTGGCGCGGTCCAGCAATCCGCTGTCCCGGCTGGGCACGGCCACCGGATTCGTCAACACCGGCGGGTTCATCGGCGCCTTCGTCACCATGTTGCTGATCGGGCTGGTGCTCGACCGGGCCGGTGGCGGCGTGCGCGACCTGGCCGCCTTCCGGGTGGCCTTCGCCTGCGTCGCGTTGCCGTGGACGGTGGGGTTGGTGGGCATGCTGCACGGCGTGCGGACCCTGCGCCGACGACACCCGGGCATCGACCTCTGACCGTCGGGTCGTGGGATCACTGTGTTGTTCCGTGACCGCGCCGTGACCAAAACGTTGTCCGAAACGTCGCGTTCCGGTCAGCAATGCACGTAGCGCCGGGCCATCGGCCGTGAGAGGATCGCGGTGTTGCAGTGACGTACTGACGCTTGACCGGCGTCCGAGCGGGGTCTCCCGATCGGGCACCGCCAGCCTTGGCTGGTCCTCCGGTGCAGGACGTGGTTTTGGCATTGCGGCACGGTTCGAGGCCACACGGGTCACGCGCCGTCACCGGATGGACAAGAAGGACAAGAACATGGCACAGGGTGCTGTCAAGTGGTTCAACGCTGAGAAGGGCTATGGCTTCATCGCCCAGGACGGCGGCGGCGCCGACGTCTTCGTGCACTACTCCGCGATCGACTCCTCGGGCTACCGCTCCCTCGAAGAGGGCCAGCGGGTCGAGTTCGAGATCACCCAGGGCCCGAAGGGCCCGCAGGCCGAGCAGGTTCGCCCGCTCTGATCTCGCTACACGCGCGAGTGGTCGTCACTGACGACTGATCGTTCGACGAGGGCCGCATCCTCCGGGGTGCGGCCCTCGTGCTGTGTCCGGCGGGCGGTCGGCGCCCAGCGACTCGGGTGGTGCCGCCGACCCGGTCCGGCTACTCCTCGGTCTCGCGCACCGGGGCAGTGTCGCGCAGTGGTGCGCCACGGCGCGCGAAGTCGTGCAGCTCGTCGCCGACCAGCAGCCGTGCCGGCACCGGCAGGGAGCGCAGCGCCCGCCCCAGGCCCGGGTCGTCCAGCAGGTCCGGGTCGTCGGTGCCGATCAGTAGAAGGTTGCCGTACCGGCGACCACGCAGCACCGCGGGCTCGGCCACCAGCCCCACGTGGTGGAACACCGCCGCCAGCGTGGCGACCTCGTCCTTGGCCAGTCCGAGCGGCGGTCGGTCCGCGCAGTTCGCCAGGTAGACGCCCCCCGGTCGCAGCACACGGCGTGCGATGGCGGTGAACTCGACCGTCGTCACGTGCTCCGGCGTGCGGTCCCCGGCGAAGACGTCCCGCAGCACGGCATCCGCCGAGTCGTCGGCCAGGGTGTCCAGCTGGGTGCGGGCATCACCGGCCCGCAGCCGCAGAGCGGGGGAGCGCGGCAGGTCGAACCAGCCGCGCACCAGGTCGACCAGGATCGGGTCCAGGTCGACGGCGATCTGCCGGGCACCGGGTCGCCGGGCGTCCACCCAGCGGGCCATCGCGCACCCGGCGGCGCCGAGGTGCACGGCGCGGAACGGTCCGTCCCCGGCGGGCATCGCATCCAGCACCGCGGCCATCTGTTGCATGTACTCGAAGTCGAGGCGCAGCGGGTCGGCCAGGTCGAGGTGCGAGCTGGGCACGCCGTTCACCATCAGGGTCACGGCGGTGGGGTCGTCCGGGGTGACCACCAGCTCGGCGGTGCCGGAACCGATCGGCACCGGACCGCGCGGCCAGGCGTCCGCCGGGCGTGTCGGTGCCCGGTGGGAAGCTTGCGCACGTCGCCGTTCACGGTGGGCCACGGACCCACCGTACGTGTTGACCTATTCGAACAGGTGTTCGATACTGGGTGGACGAGAGAGGGAGGTGCGGGATGTCGGTCAGGACCTTGCACGTCGCACGGGCCGCGGCCCCGGGGCTGTCCGGGCGCACTGCGGAGCTGCTGTCCCGGGCGGATGCCGAGCTGGTCGCCGCCCAGTTCTCCTCCGAGCCGTGGGAGAAGTTCGCCCACGCCCACCTCGCCGCTCTGCGCGCCGGTGCCGCCGTGCTGGCGGAACGGCAGCCGCTGTCCCGGCGGCGCCAGACCCGGACGGTGTGGGAGCTGCTGGACCAGGTGATGCCCGAGCTGGCCCGCTGGACCGCGTACTTCGCGGGTGGCGCCGCGCTGCGAGCCGCTGTCGACGCCGGTCGGTTCGACGCTGTCTCGGACGAGCGCGCGGAGCAGGTGCTCTGCCACGCCGAGGACTTCCTGGACGTGGTCCGGGCGGAGCTCGAGGCGTGGGCCGAGCAGTCCGGTGCCGATCCGGTGGCGCCCGGCGGCCGCCGCGCGGGCTGATGAGCCGGGGTCCGCGGGCCGAGGGCGCGCGTCGCGATTGGGGTCACGAGGAGGAGGGCGCCTCGATCCTGCACGTCGACATGGACGCGTTCTTCGCCTCGGTGGAGCTGGCGCGCCGCCCACACCTGCGCGGACGGCCGGTCATCGTCGGTGGGTCGCAGCGGTCGGTGGTGCTCGCCGCTACCTACGAGGCGCGGGCCTTCGGGGTGCACTCGGCGATGCCGATGGCGGTGGCGCAGCGGCTGTGTCCGCAGGCGATCGTGATCCCGCCGGACCATGGCGCCTACTACGACGTCTCCCGCTCGGTGATGGCAGTGCTGCACGAGGTCACCTCCCTGGTCGAACAGGTGAGCGTGGACGAGGCGTTCCTGGACGTCGCGGGGGCGCGTCGACGGTTGGGTCCACCGACCCGGATCGCTGCGATGATCCGGGAGCGGGTGCGCGCCGAACACGGCATCACCTGCTCGGTCGGGATCGCGGCGAACAAGTTCGTCGCCAAGCTGGCCTCCGGCCATGCCAAACCGGACGGGGTGCTGCTGATCCCGCGGGCTGCCACGGTCGAGTTCCTGCGGGTGCTTCCGGTCGGCGCGCTGTGGGGCGTGGGCGAGCGCACCGCGGCGAATCTGGAGCGGTGGGGGATCCGCACCGTGGCCGAACTCGCCGACTCCGATGTGCGCACCGTCCAGCAGGCGGTGGGTAAGACCGCCGGGGCGCACCTGTACGACCTGGCCTGGGGACGTGATCCGCGGCCGGTCAGCCCGGGTCGGGAGGAGAAGAGCGTCGGTGCGGAGGAGACCTTCGCCGTCGACATCCACGACCTGCGGCAGGTGGAGAGCAAGCTGCTCGACCTGGCCGACCGGTGCGCGGGCCGGTTGCGGGCGCAGCAGGTGATGGCCAAGACGGTGGCGATCAAGATCCGCACCTCCGACTTCCGCACCCTCAACCGGTCGCGGACCCTCACCCAGCCCACCGACGTCGCCCGCGAGCTGTACCTCGCCGCCCGCGAGCTGTTGGCGGGGGTCGACCTCGCCGGGCTGCCGATCCGGCTGATCGGGGTGCGGGCCGAGGGTCTGGTCGCCGCCGAGCACGTGGTGCAGCAGCCCACGTTGGAGGAGGCGATGACCGGGCAGGGCGAGGCGCAGCGACAGGCCGAGCTGGTGATGGACCAGGTGCGCGAGCGGTTCGGCCGGGCGGCCATCGGGTCGGCGACCCGAGCGGTCGGCCGCGGCGCGGGCGGTGGTGCGGTGGCCGCGCGGCACGTCAGTTCGAAGGCCGTACAGCCGGACGGCTCCGCTGGTGGCGAACGTGGCGAGGCACCGCATGCGGCAGCCGCATCCGGCCCGGAGGCCGCTCTGGCCCCGGAACGCCTGGCCCGGGACCTGCCCAGGAAGTACCGACTGAGCTCCGGCGGCGGTCCCCGGCGGGACGAGGCATGAGCGCTCGACTACCGGCAATCCAAAACGCCCTCTATCCTGAGGCGAAGAAGTCCCGACGGCGGAGCACGGGGGTTGATATGCCTCTCTCCGAGTACGAGCAACGTGTACTGGAGCAGATGGAGCGGCAGCTCACATCTGATGATCCCCGGCTCGCGACCACGCTCACCTCGAGCGGTCGCAAGCCGGTCCTGCGATACATCCTGGGCGGAATCGGCGCGCTCGTCGGCCTGCTGCTGCTGGTGATCGGCGCTGCTGCCTCACTGGTGTGGCTCGGCGTGATCGGGTTCCTGGTGATGTTCGGTGCGGTGGCGGTGGCCTTCACCAAACCGCGCAAGTCCGGCCCGGCCGGTGTGGTCCGTCCCGACGGCAGCACGGCCCCGCGCCCTGCCGCCGGCCGGAAGCCCGCGAAGAAGGGCTTCATGGACCGGATCGAAGAGCGCTGGGACCGGCGGGGCGAGGGCGGCCGCTGACCCGCAGCGGGTCATCTGGTCGCTGATCGCGCATCCAGTTCTTGGACGAAGCGCCGCGCAGCAGTCCTGCGCGGCGCTTCGTGCTGTCCGGGCGCCGACGATCATGCGGCGGGCCGCCACCCCGGACCGCCACCCTTCTGGACCGCCACGTCCTGGCCCGCGTGGCGACGGCGACATACGAGGCGCCGACATGTCCGTCGGGCGGCGAGGCCGCGCCCGGTGGACGCGTGCGATGGGCGAACGATGCGCCGACGTGCCCGACAGGACCGGTGGGTGCCGCGTCCGCGGGGTTCGTCCAATGGCCGAACGACGCGCCGACGTCACCGACGGGACACGGTGGCCGGGTCCGCCGACCCGCGGTCCCGACGTCCTAGGGGTCGGCTCCGGTCGCCGCGCAGGTCGGTCAGCACCGTGTCCACCCACCCGCGCAGCACCTCCGGCGTCGGCGCCTCGGGCTCCGGGAGGTACCGCGCCGACTCGACCGCGTGCAGCAGGGCGGTGAGCGCCTCGGAGGCCGCGGTCCCCAGCGGTCGCCCGCGCGCCTGGTCGACCTGATCGCGGATGTGCCGCGCCGCCTGCCGGGGTGTCACCGCGTCGGACCAGGTGATCGACGACCGGCGCAGCCCGGTGCGCAGCATGGACCACGCGCGTTCCGGGGTCAGCGGCAGGGCGGCCCGTCGCCGGGTGAGCAGCACGCCGGTGACCACCCCGATGACCAGCAGGATCACCAGAGCCGCGATCGGCCCGGTCTCCACCCGGTCGGCGTCCTGGGCCGCCGTGGCCGCCTGCTGGGCCGCGGCACTGGCCGAGGCACTGGCCGCGGCGGATGCGGAGGCGGCGGCGCTGGGGGCGACGGTGGATGCGGCCGACGGCGTGGGGGCGGAGGCGGTGGACGGGTTGCTCCAGCTCGGGGGTGCGCCGGTCTGCACGGCGGGGGTGGGTTCGAACCGGACCCATCCGACGCCGGGGAAGTACAGCTCGGGCCAGGCGTGGGCGTCGGAGCCGGTGATCTCGTAGTCGCCGTCGGTGGCCAGGCTGCCGGGCAGGAAGCCGACGCCCAGCCGGGCCGGGATGCCGAGCATCCGTGCCATCAGGGTCATCGAGGTGGCGTACTGGACGCAGTAGCCGCGCCGGCTCTGCAGGAAGTCCCACACCGCGTCGTCGGAGTCGCCCTGGTCGATGTCCGTGTCGTAGCGGAACCGGGTGGTGTCGCGGAAGTAGGTCTGCAGGGCCAGCGCCTGGTCGAAGGGGGTCGCGGCATCGGCGGTGATGTCGGCGGCCAGTGCGCGCAGGTCGTCCTCGTGCTCGGTGCCCGGCACGTCGAGGTAGGGGTCGAGGTCCTCGGGCAGCTCACCGGTGGCGGAACGCAGCAGGTCGGCGGTCAGGCCGGGGACCTGGACCACCATGGTGTAGCGCTCACTCACGTCGGTCCGGCCGCCGACCACCTCGTCCCGGTCGGCGTCGTAGACCCAGGGGCTGCCGATGTCGACCGTGCGCGGGAAGACCGTGACCGGGAGGCGCTCCTCGCGCAGGGCGCCGACCATCAGGTCGAGTGCGACCAGGGTGCCGCGGCTGGGGTCGGGGGCGGTGCCGAGCAGGGAGCGGTCGGAGGTGAGCAGGGTGTCGCGGTCCCAGTCGGTGGTCTCGCCCTCGGCGTCGCGGGACCAGGACCGACCGTCGAAGTCGCGCAGGGTGAACGACCGCAGCGGTCCGGCCAGGGTGGCGGTGGCCCGCGGCGCGTCGTCGTCGGTCTGACCGACCGGGTCGACCCGGTACCGGAGCACCACCTGCTCGGACTGCGGTCCGAGGCTGTCGCGCAGGTCGAGGTCGTCGGCGAGCCGGACCGAACCCATCGCCCCGGTGCCGGAGACCGGAGGACCGGACCAGGACCAGACCGGCAGCGCGGTCAGGTGGGGCACCCCGACGATGGCCACGATGACGACGAGTGCGGCGGCCAGCGTTCCGGTGGCGGCGACGCCCCGGACGGCTCGGCTGCGGGTGGTGCGCGGTCCGTGCTCCCGTCCGACCAGGATCAGGACCAGGTAGAGCACTCCGGTGCCGAACAGGGCCCAGGTGCTGCCGGGGAAGCCGAGCGCGGCGGCGGGCACCCAGAGCGTGGCCAGCGCCAGACCGGCCAGGGCGGGCATCCCGACACCGACCGCGAGCAGGTCGGCGGCGAGGTAGAGCACCAGGACCGCGCCGATGATCAGGAGTTCGACCGGTCGCTGGACGTCCAGCGGCACCACCCCGTCCCGGACCGCCGCGATGCCGTCCCGGACCACCGCCGTGAAGCGTGCCGTGTCCGGCAGGAGGGGCAGTGCGCCGGGGCCGTAGGCGATCAGCATCCCGTACCCGGCGACGACCAGGCCGGTGATCGAGGGCAGCCAGACCGAGGTGGTCACCGCCCGGGTCAGCGACACCACGGTGGCGACGCCGAGCAGCGCCAGGCCGAGGTGGATCAGCCAGGGCCCGGTGGTGGTGACCAGGGCGGAGAACGCGCCCAGCCCGGTGAGCAGGGCGGCGATCAGGATCGCTGTCGACAGCAGCGCGCGCGGGGTGCCGGGTCGGATCCGGTCGTTCATGCCACGCTGCCCAGGCTGAGCCAGGTCGCCGTCAGGTCGGCCCCGACCTCGACCTGCACGGTGCGCCACCCGGCCCGCAGCAGGTCGCGGGCGGTGGCGGTGGCCTCCTCACCGGTGCCGCGCACGATCGCCCAGCACGGGCGGGCGGTGCTCAGGCCGGCCAGGGCCGCTCGCAGGGTGGGGTGCTGGGGGCCGAGCACGGCGACGACCAGCCCGACACCCCCGTCGGTGCCCTCGACCGTGCGGATCTGGGCGAGCAGCGACCGGTCGGCGGCGTCCCGGTCCGGCTGTCCGACCAGGTCGACGGTGGCGTCCAGCAGGGCGGTCCGGTCGCCGGTGCCGGGATGCGGGCCGTCGGTGAGCAGGCGGGTGGGGTGCCCGGCCGCCTGCAGGGCGATGGCCGCCGACGCTGCCATCCGGATGCTCCACTCCAGGGCCTCGCCCTCCGGCGACGGGTCGAGCAGCACCGAGGCGGTTCGGACCCCGGCGTGCTCGTCGGTGCGCACCAGCAGCGACCCGCGGCGGGCCGACGACGGCCAGTGCACCCGGCGCAGATCGTCACCCACCTGGTACTCGCGCAGTGCCGCGTCGTCCGAACCGGGGGAGTGCGCACCGGTGACGGCGCGGTCGGGCTCTGCCAGCAGCAGGGTGCGCGGCACCGGCAGCTCCTCGACGTCCGGCCACACGCTGAGGTCCTGCTCGTCGCCGAGCGCTCCGCGGATGCTGGCCACCCCGAACGGGTCGGTGCGGGTCACGGTGAGCGGCCCCATCGTCCACCGTCCGCGCCGGCCGGCGAGCACCTGGTACCGCAGCCGGATCCGGTCGTCGGCGCGGGAGACCCGGGCGCGCAACGGTCGTCCGCCGGACAGTTCGGTGGCTGCCTGCTCGCGGAGCCGGAGCTGCTCGGCACGGTGACCGGTGACCTCGACCTCGACCTCGGCGATCCGCCCGGCGTGCACCGGGTCCGGGCGGACGGTGCGGCGCACCGCGTGGCCCCGGCGACGGCCACGCGCCGACTCGACCACCAGCAGGGCGCATCCGGCCACGGCGGCGAGCACCGGGATCGCCCCGAGCACCAGCAGGTCGGTCGATCCGATCGCGGTCGCGGCCGCCATCACCGCGAGGCCGAGCACGACCATGCCCACGCCGCGAGCGGTCGGACGCCAGCGCATCAGCGCAGGGCGGAACGCAGCGACACCCGGCCGGGACGGTCGTCCTCGCCGGGGACCGTCGGCACCGGGACCCGGGCGACCAGGTCGCGCACCACGTCCTGCGGTCCGCGACCGGCCAACCGGGCCTCGGCGGAGGGGATTAGCCGGTGGGCCAGCACCGGGACGGCGAGCTCCTGCACGTCGTCCGGCAGGACGAACGACCGCCCGTCCACGGCTGCCAGCCCCTTCGCCGCACGCAACAGCTGGATCGACGCGCGCGGGGAGGCGCCCAGGCGCAGCGCACCGTCGGCGCGGGTGGCGCCCACCAGGTCGACCACGTACTGCTTGGCCGCGGCGGAGGCGTGCAGCCCCCGGGTCGCCTCGATCAGCCGGGACACCTGGGTGGCATCGGTGACCGGTGCCAGGTCGGCCAGGGGGTCGGAGGTCTCCTGCACCTCCAACATGGCCAGCTCGTCGGCCGCCGAGGGGTACCCGAGCGAGAGCCGGGCCATGAACCGGTCCCGCTGCGCCTCGGGCAACGGGTAGGTGCCCTCCATCTCGACCGGGTTCTGGGTCGCGATCACCAGGAAGGGGCGGGGCAGCGGGTGGGTGCGCCCGTCGACGGTGACCTGGGCCTCCTGCATCGACTCCAGCAACGCCGACTGGGTCTTGGGCGAGGCGCGGTTGATCTCGTCGCCGATCACCACGTGCGAGAACAGCGGGCCGGGCCGGAACTCAAACTCCTGGGTGGCGGCGCGGTAGATCGTCACGCCGGTCAGGTCGCCGGGCAGCAGGTCCGGGGTGAACTGCACCCGGCCCACCGTGCAGTCGATGCTGCGGGCGATGGCCTTGGCGAGGGTGGTCTTGCCGACCCCGGGGACGTCCTCCAGCAGCAGGTGCCCGCCCGCGAGCAGCACGGCGACGGTCATCCGGACCAGGTCGGGGCGCCCGGTGACCACGCGCTCCACCGATGTGCGCATGGCTGCGGCCACCTCGAGCAGCTCGGCGGTGTCGTCCCGGTCCGGGTGTGGCATGGAGAACCCCTCAGTCGGATGTGGTGGAGATGAGCGTACGGGCGAGCGGCCCGGTGGTGGTGGGTGATCCTCCACATCCCTCCCCTCCGGGGTGCACGGGTGCCCGGTCGGACCCGGCAAACCACCCCAGAAGCCGAGAAGTCGCCCCGGTGCGACGCGCTGGGCCCGAAATCGCTCCACATCGCTCCCCGCTCGCTGACCAGCAGAAACACGATCCGGACGCACGAAATTCACCCGTTGCACCGATGCAGGTGGAGCGAAGTGGAGTACCGTGGGGCCATCGGGTGCCGACGGGTGCCCGCGACGACGCATCGGGGAGGTGACGTCATGGGGTTGGAGCAGGCGATGGCCGGGCTCGGCACCGGCGTCCCCTTCCTCGGCACCCACACCCCGCGCCTGGACGAGAAAGGACGGTTGATCCTCCCCGCCAAGTTCCGTCCGCAACTCGCCCAGGGTCTGGTGATGACCCGGGGCCAGGACCGCTGCCTGTTCCTGCTGCCGCTCGACGAGTTCGCGCGGATGCACGACAAGCTCCGCCAGGCCCCGGTGACCAGCAAGCAAGCCCGTGACTACCTGCGCGTCTTCCTCTCCGGAGCCTCGGACGAGGTGCCGGACAAGCAGGGCCGGGTCTCGATCCCCCCGATGCTGCGGGCGTACGCCGGTCTCGACCGGGACGTCGCGGTGATCGGTGCCGGCACCCGGGTCGAGGTCTGGGACCTGCAGGCCTGGGAGACCTACCTGGCAGCCCAGGAGGCCGGATACGCCGAGACCGCCGAGGAGGTCTTCCCCGGCGGCGCGTTCTGACCCACCCCGTACCACCCGCTCGACCCAGCAGCACCAGGACGATCAGCTCGACCAGCACCGCCCGCACCACCAGCAGTCCCGCATCCGCCCGATGAGGTCTCTCCCCGTTCTTCTGACGCCACTTCCCCGGTGGCAGAGGTCCGGTGGGGGATCTGGTCGGACGGCTGGAGGGGCCGTCCGACCAACACCGTCACCAGCACGCAGAAAGGACCAGCGCATGAGCACGAGCGACGCCGCCCGTCGGCACACGCCCGTTCTGCTGCAACGCTGCCTCGATCTGCTCGGCCCCGCGCTGTCCCAGCCGGGCGCGGTGATGATCGACGCGACGCTCGGCATGGGCGGTCACACCGAGGGTGTGCTGGACGCCATCGACACCGTGCGGGTGATCGGCATCGACCGCGACCCGCAGGCGCTGGAGCTCGCCTCGGCCCGGCTGGCCCGCTTCGGCGACCGGTTTACCCCGGTGCACGCCGTCTACGACGAGATCCCGGACGTGCTGGACGAGCTGGGACTGCCCGGCGTGCACGGCGTCCTGATGGACCTGGGGGTGTCCTCCCTGCAGTTGGACGAGGCGGAGCGCGGTTTCGCCTACGCCCAGGACGCCCCGCTGGACATGCGGATGGACCCGACCCGGGGCCGGACCGCCGCCGACGTGCTGGCGACCTACGACGAGTCCGACCTGGTGCGGATCCTGCGCGAGTACGGCGAGGAGCGGTTCGCCGGCCGGATCGCCCGCCGGATCGTCCAGACCCGGCAGACCACCCCGATCCTGCGCTCCGGCGAGCTGGTCGACCTGATCCGGGCCAGCATCCCGGCGGCGGCGCGGCAGAAGGGCGGCAACCCGGCCAAGCGCACCTTCCAGGCGCTGCGGATCGAGGTCAACGACGAGCTGGCCGTCCTCGCCCGGGCGATCCCGGCCGCGGTGGAGGCTCTGCTGATCGGCGGCCGGATCGCGGTGGAGTCCTACCAGTCCTTGGAGGACCGCCTGGTGAAGCGGGCGTTCGCCGCCGGTGCCACCACCAGTGCGCCCCCCGGGCTGCCGGTGATCCCGGAGGACCACGCCCCGTACCTGCGCCTGCTCACTCGCGGCGCCGAGGAGGCGGACGAGGCCGAACTCGCCCGCAACCCGCGTTCCCAGTCGGTCCGGCTGCGGGCCGCGGAGCGACTGCGTCCCACCCCGTCCCACCTCACGCCCCACACCACGCACGGCAGGAGAACCGCATGAGCGCCGAGCAGGCAGTCCGCGCCCGGGCACTCCCGCGGCCGTCGGTCCAACCGGACTCGACGCCGCGCAGCGCGCCGCGGCTGCGCCTGGTCCGCCCGCCGGCGCAGGCCCGCAGTCACGTGCCCTTCGTGGTGGTGTGCATGGCGGTGCTGATCGCCGCGCTGCTGACCGCCCTGCTGCTCAACACCCGGCTCGCCGCCGGTGCCTACGAACAGCACCAGCTGGACGTGCAGCTCGCCGAGCTGGCCCGGACCGAGCAGGACCTGTCGGCGCAGCTGGACACCAACAGCTCGCCCGCCCAGCTCGCCGAGCGGGCGGCGGGTCTCGGCATGGTGCCCGCGGGCTCGACCGGCTGGCTGCGGCTGTCCGACGGAACGGTGCGCGGAGCGGGGCAGTGAGCGCCCGCCCGGTCGGCGGCCCCCGTGCCGGTGCGCAGCGCGCCGGGACCGCCCGGTCCGGTGGCGCCCGTCGTGGTGCCCCGCAGCGACCGCACGCGCCGATCTCCGACCGGGTCGGTCCGCGGCTGGCGAACTTCTCCCGTCGACGCACGGTCCTGGTGGTGTTCGTCGCCGCGCTGCTCAGCGTCTTCGCCGGACGACTGATCTACGTGCAGGGCATCGCCGGACCGGCCATCGCGGCCGAGGCCAAGCAGAGCCGGATGTCCACCTCGGTGCTGATCGCGAACCGGGGCCAGATCACCGACACCAACGGCGTGGTGCTGGCCACCTCGGTCGACCGTTACAACATCTACGTCAACCAGAAGCAGATCGCGACCTGGTCGATGGTGCAGGACGGCACCACCTACTCCGGAGCGGCCGGTGCCGCCGAGCTGCTGTCCCCGATCCTGGACATCCCGGCCGCCGAGCTGGGTGCGACGCTGCAGGGCGACGCGGGGTTCAAGTACGTCGCCAAGAAGGTGCTGCCCGAGGTCTGGAAGGCGGTCCGCGAGTTCCGGATCAACGGCATCGGTGCCGAGCAGGTCGCCGAGCGGGTCTACCCGAACGGCAACACCGCCGGCAACGTCCTGGGCTGGGTGAACGGTGACGGCGTGGGTGCGCAGAGCATCGAGCAGCTGCTGAACGACGAGCTGTCCGGCACCAACGGGGAGACCGAGTACGAGCGCGGCCGTGGTGGTCAGCTGATCCCCGGCGGCTACGAGGAGACCACCCCCGCACAGGACGGCAAGAACCTGCAGCTGACGATCAGCACCGACCTGCAGTACCGGGCGCAGCAGGCGATCCAGGCGCAGGTGCAGGCCACCGGTGCCGAGTCCGGCTCGATCGTCGCGATCAACGTCAAGACCGGGGAGATCCTGGTGCTGGCCGAGTCCGCCACGGTGGACCCGAACAACCCGGGCGCCGACCAGACCCTGCTCGGCGGGTCCAAGTCGGTCTCCAACGTCTTCGAGCCCGGCTCCACCGCGAAGGTCATCACGATGGCCGCCGCGATCGAGAGCGGCATCGCCGACCCCTACAGCCAGTTCACGGTGCCCTACACCTACACGACGGCGAACGGGCAGACCTTCAAGGACTCGCACGAGCACGCCGGGATGCAGCTGACCACCACCGGCATCCTCGCCCAGTCGTCCAACACCGGCACCGTGATGATCGGCCAGAACATCCCGCAGCAGACCCGGTACGACTACCTGCACAAGTTCGGCTTCGGTCAGAAGACCGGCATCGAACTGCCGAACGAGTCCGCCGGCAGCCTCAAGCCCGCGGACGACTGGGACGGCCGCACCAAGTACGCCGTCCTGTTCGGTCAGGGTCTGTCCGTGACCGCGCTGCAGGCCACCGAGGTCTTCGCCACCATCGCCAACGGCGGGGTCCGGATCCAGCCGCACCTGGTCAAGGGCTGGACGGACGACCAGGGCAACCTCACCACCCCGGTCGCCGCCGAGCAGACCCAGGTGGTGTCGCCGGAGACCGCGCAGACCGTGCTCACCATGATGGAGAGCGCCGTCGACGAGGGCACCGGTTCGACAGCGGCGATCCCCGGCTACCGCGTCGCCGGGAAGACGGGTACCGCGCAGAACTGGGACCAGAACGGCAACCAGGGCATCACGTCCTCCTTCATCGGGGTGGCGCCCGCCGACGACCCGCAGATCGCGGTCTCCGTGGTGCTGCACAACCCGAAGACCTCGGAGTGGGGCGGCACCGTCGCGGGCCCCGTGTTCAGCCAGATCGCCGGCTACGCGCTGACCGAACTGGGCATCGCGCCCTCCGGTGCTCCGGCCCAGCTGTTCCCGACCGAGTGGTGAGCGCCACCACCCTCGGGTCGGGCGCCGCGGCTTCTGGCGGTAGATTCGTGCCCATGACGTCCCCCCAGGGTCGGCTGCGCCCCGAGCAGCCTCACCGCCCCCGGGTCGCCGACCTCGCCGAGGCGTTCGCGCTGCCGGTGGAGGGTGCGCCGCTGCCGTCCGACCTGCTGGCCTCCGGGGTCACCGTGTCGAGTGCGGACACCGAGCCCGGCGACGTCTTCGTGGCGGTGCCCGGTGCCAAGGCGCACGGTGCGCGCTTCGCCGAGGACGCGGTCGCGGCCGGTGCCGTCGCCGTCGTCACCGATCGGGCGGGTGCCACGCTGGTGAGCGACCTCGGGGTGCCGGTGCTGGTCGCCGACGACCCGCGCGCGCTGGCCGGACACCTGGCCTCCGCCCTGCACCAGCACCCGGGTGAGGCGCTGACCACCGTCGGCATCACCGGCACCAACGGCAAGACCACCACCACCTACTTCGTCGACGCCGCCCTGCGCCGGGCGCTGGGGGAGACGGTGCTGATGGGCACCGTGGAGCTGCGGATCGGCGCGCACACCATCGAGAGCCCCCGGACCACGGTCGAGGCACCGGTGGTGCAGTCGATGCTGGCCCGCGGCCGGGAGCTGGGTCTGCCCGCGTCGGTGATGGAGGTGTCCTCGCACGCGCTGGCCCTGGGCCGGATGAACGGTCTGGTGCTGTCGGTCGCCGGGTTCACGAACCTGCAGCGCGACCACCTGGACTTCCACGGCGACATGGAGGGTTACTTCCGCGCCAAGGCCCAGCTGTTCACCCCGGAGCACGCCCGGCACGGCGTGATCGTGGTCGACGACGAGTGGGGCCGCCGCCTGGCCGCCGAGACCACGATCCCGGTGGACACCGTGGCCACCCACGTCGGCGCGCCCGAGGGCGAGACCGCCGACTGGGCGGTCGTCGAGGCGGACATCGGCCTGGACGGGGTCGGCTCCTCCTTCGTGCTGCGCGGCCCGGACGGCACCCGGCACACCGCCGCCAGCCCGCTGCCGGGCCTGGTGAACGTCTCGAACGCGGCGCTGGCCGTCGTCATCGCCCACCGGGCCGGGGTGGACCTGGACGTCGCCATCGACGCCGTGGCGCACGCCCACCAGATCCCGGGCCGGATGGAGCGCGTGATCGAGCGCGCCCCCGGTCGTCCGCTGGGTCTGGTCGACTACGCCCACACCCCGGACGCCCTGGTGCTCGCGCTGGAGGCCGTCCGCCCGATCACGCCGGGCCGCCTGATCATCGTCTTCGGCTCCGACGGCGACCGGGACCAGGGCAAGCGCCCGATCATGGGGCAGATCGCCGCCCGACTGGCCGACGTCCTGGTCGTCACGGACGAGAACCCCCGGTCCGAGGACCCCGCCGCCATCCGCGCCGCCATCCTGTCCGGGGTGCGCGAGCAGCGACCGACCCTCGCGGACGTCCACGAGGCCACCAGCCGCCGACAGGCGATCCACGACGCACTCGATCTGGCCGAGGAGCAGGACACCATCATCATCACCGGCAAGGGCCACGAGCCGACCCAGGAGATCGCCGGGGTGTTCCACCGGTACAACGACCGCGACGTCCTGCTCGAGCACGACTTCGGAGGGACCCCCGCGTGATCGCCTGGACCGCACAGCAGGTGGCCGAGGCGACCGGAGGACGATTGGCCCACCTGGACCCGGCGACCCTGGTCACCGGCCCGGTGGTCACCGACTCCCGGCAGGTCGAGCCGGGGTCGCTGTTCGTCGCCCTGCCCGGTGAGCACGTCGACGGGCACGACTTCGCCGAGCGGGCGGTGACCGAGGGCGGTGCGCACCTGGTGCTGGCCTCCCGCGAGCTGACCGGCGTCCCGTCGGTGATCGTGCCCGACGTCGAGGTCGCGCTCGGCGACCTGGCGCGCGGGGTGCTCGCCGCCCTGCGTGAGGCCACCCAGGTGCCCGGCGGCGAGCCGCTGACCGTCATCGGGATCACCGGGTCGGTGGGCAAGACCACCACCAAGGACCTGCTGGCCCAGATCTGCGCCGCCGCCGGACCGACCATCGCACCGGAGAAGTCTTTCAACAACGAGATCGGCCTGCCGCTGACCGTGCTGCGCGCCGACGAGTCCACCCGCTTCCTGGTGCTGGAGATGGGCGCCAGCGGGATGGGCCACCTGGAGTACCTGACCCGGATCGCGCCGCCGGACATCGCGGTGGTGCTGGTGGTCGGGCACGCGCACCTGGGCGGATTCGGTGGCATCGAGGCCGTCGCCACCGCCAAGTCGGAGATCGTGGCCGGACTGCTGCCCACCGGGGTCGCGGTGCTCAACGCCGACGACTCCCGCGTGGCGGCGATGGCCGTCAAGGCACCGGGGGAGGTGCTGACCTTCGGCACCACCGACGCCGCCGACGTGCGCGCCTTCGACCTGCGGGTGGACCGCGCCGGTCGCGCCCAGTTCGCCGTCGAGCACCGGGGCGAGCGCGCCGAGGTGGCGCTGCGGCTGGTCGGCGAGCACCACGCGCACAACGCGCTGGCAGCGATCGCCGCCGCCGTCACCGCCGGACTGCCGCTGGCCGACGTGGTCGCCGCGGTGAACCAGGCCGATGCGCTGTCCCCGCACCGGATGCACGTGGTCGACCGGCCGGACGGCATCACCGTGATCGACGACTCCTACAACGCGAACCCGGACTCGATGCGGGCGGCGCTCAAGGCCCTGGCGGTGCTCGCCGGGCGGGATCGCCGCTCGGTGGCGGTGCTGGGCGAGATGATGGAGCTGGGTGCCGACAGCCGGGTCGAGCACGAGGCGATCGGGCTGCAGGTGGTCCGGCTGAACATCGGACTGACCGTCGTGGTCGGTGACGGCGCGCGTGCCATCGCCGCCGGTGCCGTCCGGGAGGGGTCCTGGGGCGAGGAGGTGCTGTTCGTGGACGACGTCGACGAGGCGACCCGCGTGCTGGAGAGCGAGCTGCGACCCGGCGACGTTGTGCTGGTCAAGTCCTCGAACGACGCGGGCCTGTGGCGGCTCGGTGACCTGCTGACCGACGTGGAGGTCTCCGCGTGATCTCGGTCCTGGTCGCCGGTGGCGTCTCCATGCTGGTGGCGCTGTTCGCCACCCCGCTGTTCATCCGGTTCCTGGTCGCCAAGCAGTACGGCCAGTTCATCCGGCAGGACGGCCCGACCGCGCACCTCACCAAGCGTGGCACCCCGACCATGGGTGGCGTGGTCATCATCGCGGCCACCCTGCTCGGCTGGCTGGCCGCCGTGTTGTTCAGCGGCACGACGCCCAGCGCCTCGGCGATGCTGGTGCTGTTCCTGATGACCGGCCTGGGGGTGGTCGGCTTCCTGGACGACTTCATCAAGATCTCCCGGCAGCGGTCGCTCGGCCTCAAGGCCCGGTGGAAGATCATCGGCCAGGGGCTGGTCGGCATCACCTTCGCGGTGCTCGCGCTGCAGTTCCCGGACTCCCTGGGCAGGTCCCCGGCCTCCACGCAGATCAGCTTCATCCGGGACACCCACCTGGACCTGGCGTTGGCCGGGGTGGCGGTGGGCGCGATCCTGTTCGTGATCTGGGCGAACTTCCTGATCACCGCCTGGTCCAACGCGGTGAACCTCACCGACGGCCTGGACGGACTGGCCACCGGTGCTTCGCTGATCGTCTTCGGCGCCTACGTGATCGTCTGCGTCTGGCAGTTCAACCAGCGGTGCGGCGCCGATCTGGCCGCCCGGTGTTACGCCACCCGTGACCCGTTGGACATGGCGGTGGTCGCGGCGGCGATCACCGGTGCCTGCCTCGGCTTCCTGTGGTGGAACGCCAGCCCGGCCAAGATCTTCATGGGCGACACCGGCTCCCTCGCCCTCGGCGGTGCGCTGGCCGGCATGTCGATCGTCACCCGCACCGAGATCCTGGCGGCGATCCTCGGCGGGCTGTTCGTCATCATCGTGGTCTCTGACGTCATCCAGATCGGCTTCTTCAAGCTGACCGGCAAGCGGGTGTTCAAGATGGCACCCCTGCACCACCACTTCGAGCTGTCCGGCTGGGGCGAGGTCACGATCGTGATCAGGTTCTGGTTGATCGCCGGCCTGTTCGTGTCCCTGGGCGTGGGCATCTTCTACGCCGAGTGGGTGGCGGGTTGACCGACCTGAACCGGGTGCTGGTCGCCGGCCTGGGCCTGTCCGGCCGGGCCGCCCGGGACGTCCTGCTCGACCGTGGCGCCACGGTGCTGACCGCCGACGACCGGGTGGGCGACCTCAGCCTGGACGCCGCCCGCGACCGACTGTCCGAGGTCGACCTGATCGTCGTCTCCCCGGGGATCCCGCCGCACCATCCGTTGCTGGCGGATGCCCGCGCCGCCGGACTGCCGGTGTGGAGCGAGGTCGAGCTGGCCTGGCAGCTGCGGGTGGACCGCGCCGGCGGCGGCGGACCGGCGCCCTGGCTCGCGGTCACCGGCACCAACGGCAAGACCACCACGGTGGAGATGCTCGCCAGCATCCTGACCGCCGGGGGGGAGCGCACGGCCGCGGTCGGCAATGTCGGCACCCCGGTGGTGCTCGCCGCCACCGACCCGACGCTGGACGTGCTGGCCGTCGAGCTGTCCAGCTTCCAGCTGCACCACACGTACTCGATGGCCGCCGAGGCGGCCGCGGTGCTCAACCTGGCAGCCGACCACCTCGACTGGCACGGGTCGATGGACGCCTACGCCGCGGACAAGGGACGGATCTTCACCGGGGTCGAGCGCGCCTGCGTGTACAACAGCGCGGACCGGGTGACCGAGGAGCTGGTGCGCGAGGCCGATGTCGCCGACGGGGCGGTCGCGGTCGGATTCACCCTGAGCACCCCCGGACTCGGCCAGGTCGGCCTGGTCGAGGACGTGCTGGTGGACCGGGGCTTCACCGCCGACCGGCGCACCCACGCCGCCGAGCTCGCCACGTTCGCGGACCTCGCCCACCTGGCGCCCGGCGGCGCGGCGCTGGCGCCGCACACGGTGCAGAACGCGTTGGCGGCCGCGGCCCTGGCACTGGCCCACGGTGTCCAGCCGGTCGCGGTGCGGGACGGCCTGCGTGCGTACCGCCCGGGCGCGCACCGGATCGCCACCGTGGCCGAGATCGACGGGGTGCGCTGGGTCGACGACTCCAAGGCGACCAACGCCCATGCCGCTGCTGCGTCGCTGGCGGCCTTCGCCCCCCAGTCGGTGGTCTGGATCGCCGGGGGACTGGCCAAGGGCGCCAGCTTCGACGAGCTCATCACGGCCCGACGCGACCGGCTGCGCGCCGTGGTGCTGATCGGGGTGGACTCGGCGCCGCTGGCGGATGCTCTGGCCCGACACGCCCCGCAGGTTCCCGTGGTGAGGATCGATCCCGGCGACACTGGCACCATGAACCGCGCCGTGCAGGAGGCCCGCCGTCTGGCGGTGGACGCCGCCGTGCCCGGACTGACGGTTCTGCTCGCGCCGGCGTGCGCCTCCATGGATCAGTTCTCCTCCTACGCCGAGCGGGGAGAGGCTTTCGCGGCCGAGGTGCACGCCCTCGATCCGGAGCGGTGAGGAGACCGGGCATGGCACAGACCACCGAGGCCCCGGTGCCCACCGGCGCGACCCCCGGTGTCGAGGCGTCGCCCCGGGGCTCCCGGCTCGGCCAGTGGAACTCCGCCGTCACCAGCTACTACCTGTTGACCGGTGCCACCGTCCTGCTGCTGGTGCTCGGTCTGGTGATGGTGCTGTCGTCGTCCTCGGTCGATTCCCTGGCCGACGGCAAATCGCCCTACGCGGTGTTCTTCAACCAGGCCCAGTTCGCGCTGATCGGTCTGCCGCTGATGTGGGTGGCCTCGCGGCTGCCGCTGCGGTTCTACAGCCGGTTCGCCTGGTTCATCTTGGCCGGTGCGGTCGTGATGCAGCTGTTGGTGTTCACCCCGCTCGGCATCGGGCAGGGCGGTAACCGGAACTGGATCTCGATCGCCGGGTTCACCGCGCAGCCGTCGGAGGCGATCAAGCTCGCACTCGCCATCTGGCTCGGTGCCGTGCTCTCCCGCAAACGCGCCCTGCTGCTCGACTGGCGGCATGCGGTGATCCCGGTGCTGCCGGTGTCCGCGATCGCCATCGGCGTGGTGCTGGTCGGCAACGACCTCGGGACCGCGATGGTGATGATGATGCTGGTCGCGGGGGCGCTGTTCGTCGCCGGCGTGCCGATGCGGGTCTTCGCCGTCACCGGTCTGGCGACGGCGGCCGCCGTCGCGGTGCTGGCGATCACCAGCGAGAACCGGATGCAGCGGATCATCGACCAGTTCGGCGGCAACGCCGACCTCAGCGCCGGTGGCTACCAGGCGCTGCACGGCACCCAGGCGCTGGCCACCGGCGGCTGGTTCGGCCTCGGCCTCGGGCAGAGCCGGGAGAAGTGGTCCTACCTGCCCGAGGCGCACAACGACTTCATCTTCGCGGTGATCGGGGAGGAGCTCGGGCTGATCGGCACCCTGCTGGTGCTGTTGCTGTTCGCGCTGCTGGCCCTGGGCATGTTCCGGATCATCGCCCGGCACCCCGACCCGGTCGCCCAGATCACCACCGGTGCCATCGCCGCCTGGGTGATCGGTCAGGCGCTGATCAACATGGGTGTCGTCGTCGGCCTGCTGCCGGTGATCGGGGTGCCGCTGCCGCTGGTGTCCGCCGGTGGATCGGCGTTGATCATGACCATGGCGGCGCTCGGTGTGGTGATCTCCTTCGCGCGCAGCGAGCCGGGTGCCGCCGAGGCGCTGGCGGCCCGCCCGCATGTGCTGCGCCGGTCACTGGCCGTGATCGGGCGCGTCCGGCGCTGACCCGCGCCCCCTCATCTCCCCGCACCATCCGCATGACCGTCCCGGAGGACACTGTGACCGCACCCGACCAGCCCGCCGTCGAGGACCTGGGATCGCCCCGCGCGGTGCTGCTCGCCGGTGGTGGGACGGCCGGACACGTCAACCCGCTGCTGTCGGTCGCGGAGGAACTGCGTGCCCGGGACCCCGAACTGCGGATCGCCGCCCTCGGCACCGCGGAGGGCCTGGAGTCACGGTTGGTCCCGGAGCGCGGCATCGAGCTGTTCACGGTGCCCAAGGTGCCGATGCCCCGTCGCCCCACCCCGGACTGGTTCCGGTTGCCCCGTCGGCTGCGGGCGGCGGTGGACGCCGCCGGTGAGGCGATCGACACCATCGGTGCGCAGGCGGTGGTGGGCTTCGGCGGCTACGTCGCCACCCCCGCCTACCTCGCGGCCCGCAACCGGGGTCTGCCGGTCGTGATCCACGAGCAGAACGCCCGCCCCGGGCTGGCGAACCGGCTCGGTGCGCGGTGGGCCGAGTCGGTGGCGGTCACCTTCCCGGGCACCCGGCTGCCCGGTGCGGTGGTCACCGGCCTGCCGCTGCGACCGGAGATCCTCGACCTGCTCGAGGACCGCGCCACCGACCTGGTCGGCACCCGCCGCCGGGCCGCGGCCGAGCTCGGCATCGACCCCACCCGCCCCGTGCTGCTGGTCACCGGCGGGTCGCTCGGCGCGCTGTCGATCAACACCGCCGTGGCCGCGCAGGCATCCGCTGTCCTGGGCACCGGCGCCGAGGTGCTGCACCTGACCGGCGCCGGGAAGGCCGACGCCGTCCGCGCGGCGGTTCGTGGCGTGCCGGGTGCCGAGCGCTACCACGTGCGCGAGTACCTGGGGGAGATGGAGCAGGCGCTGGCCATCGCGGACCTGGTGCTCTGCCGGTCCGGTGCGGGCACCGTGTCCGAGCTGGCGGCGCTGGGCATCCCGGCCGTCTACGTCCCGCTGCCGGTCGGGAACGGCGAGCAGAAGCTCAACGCCCAGCCGGTGGTCGCGGCCGGCGGTGGCCTGCTGGTCGCCGACGACGACCTGACCCCCGAGTGGTTCGCCGAGCACCTGGTGCCGCTGCTGAAGCCGCACTCGGCCGGGCGCCGTGAGCAGATGGGACAGGCCGCGGCGACGATCGGCGTCCCGGATGCCGCGCGTCAGGTGGCCGACCTGGTCGAGGACGCGCTGGCGGTCGGCGCGCAGCGGCTGGCGGAGCTCGCCGACGACACCACCCACGACGACGCCGACGACCTGACCGCAGACACGTCCGCCACCGACCCCGGGGATGCCGCGACGGACGACCTGCTGCCGGTGGACGAGGAGGCGGCGGACCCGGCCATCGACGCCACCACGCCGTCGGCACCGACCGTCCCGGAAGCCGCCCCGACGTTCGCCCCGTCGACTCCGGACACCGCCCCGTCGACGACCGACGCCGCCCCGTCGGACCCCGCCTCGCCCGCGCCCGCCGTCACCACCGAGGGCACCGGTAACACCGCGGACACCGTCGCGATGGGCACCGTCAGCCCCGCCGCCCGGATCGACCCCGCCGACCCGACCACCTTCGGCACCGTCCACCTGATCGGCATCGGGGGCGCCGGGATGTCCGCCATCGCCGGACTGCTGGCCGACCGCGGCCTGACGGTGCAGGGCTCCGACGCCCAGGAGGGCCCCGCCGTCGCGGGCCTGCGCGCCGCCGGGATCACGGTGCTGATCGGTCACGACGCCGCGCACCTGGACGGCGTGGACACCGTGGTGGTGTCCAGTGCGATCCGGGAGACCAACCCGGAGCTGGCCCGCGCCCGCGCCCTCGACCTGCCGGTGTTGCACCGGTCGCAGGCGCTGGCCGCGCTGATGGACGACCGGATCTCCGTCGTGGTCGCCGGTGCGCACGGCAAGACCACCACCTCCGCGATGGCGGCCGCCGCCCTGACCGCCGTGGGCCGCCGCGACGCGGTGCTCGACCCGTCCTACGCGATCGGTGGCACCATCCGCACCGAGGCCGGACCGCTGCCCGGCCACCGCACCGGCACCGGACAGGCGTTCGTCGCCGAGGCCGACGAGTCCGACGGCTCCTTCCTGAACTACCGCCCCGCGGTCGCCGTCATCACCAACATCGAGCCGGACCACCTGGACCACTACGGCACCGTGGATGCGTTCGAGCAGGCATTCGTCGACTTCACCGAGCGGATCCGCCCCGGCGGCGCGCTGGTGGTCTGCGCCGACGACCCGGGGGTGCGGCGCCTGCTGGAGCGCACCGCCGACGACCTGACCGGGCGCGGGGTGCGGATGCTCACCTACGGCCGGACCGGCGACGTGGACCTGCTGCTCGGGGAGACCGTCGAGGCGCCCGGTGGCGTCTGGCGCACCCCGCTCACCTCCGCGCTGGACGGACTGCCCGGCGCCACGTTGGACCTGCGGGTGCCCGGGGACCACAACGCCGCCGACGCCGCCGCCGCCTACCTGGCAGCGTGGGCCGCCGGGGCCGACGTCGTGGACACCGTGCAGGGTCTGGCCGAGTTCCGCGGCACCGGCCGCCGGTTCGAGGACCGGGGCACCGTCCGCGACGTCCGGGTGGTCGACGACTACGCGCACCACCCGACCGAGGTCGCCGCGCTGCTGCGTACCGCCCGCACCGTGGTCGGCGACGGCCGGGTGCTGGTCCTGTTCCAGCCGCACCTGTTCTCCCGCACCCGGACCTTCGCCTCGGAGTTCGCCGCGGCCCTGGACCTGGCCGATCTGGCCGTCGTCACCGACGTGTACGCCGCCCGCGAGGACCCGGACCCGGAGGTCTCCGGCGACACGATCGTGCGGCAGGCGATCCGGCCGGAGACGCTGCGCTTCGTCGCCGACCGGGAGGAGGCCGCGCGGGAGATCGCCCGTGCCGCCGCCGCCGGTGACCTGGTGCTGACCGTCGGTGCGGGCGACGTGACCGCCCTCGGCGCGGTGATCCTGGCCGAGCTAGCGGCGGAGGGGGACACGGCTCCGCAGTCGTCGGCCGCGCCCACAGCGCCCACAGCGCCCAGCGCGTCCCACGACACCGTGTCCGAGAACGCCGTGTCCGACCCCACCGACCGGCACCCCGACGCCACGGAGCGGGACTGACCCGTGGCACCCCAGCGTCCCCGTCCGCCGCAGCCCGGTCGGCCCGCGTCGCCCCGTCGCCCCGCGACACCGCGACCCGCGCCCGTCCGGGACGCTGGCGACGGCGGACGCGGCACGGCACGTCGCGCCGCCGCCCCCTCCGCGACGCCGGAACGGATCGCCCCGGACGGCTCCGAGGACGTCTTCCTCGGATCCGACGAGACCACCGCCGCGCTGCCCACCACCGGCCCGCGGACCTCCGGCGCCGCCCGCGCCGGCACCACCCCAGCCTCCGGCACCGCCCGCACCGGCACCACCCCAGCCACTGGCGCCCCCCGCACTGGCAGCACCCCCGCCACCGGCGCGCCCCGGACCGGCACGACCCGCGCGTCGGGCGCCGCCCGCACCGGAAGTACCCCCCGCACCAGCAGCACGCCCCGTCCCGACGGTGCGTCTCGCGCCGGCAGCACCCCCCGGGCCAGCAGCCCTCCCCGCGCCGAGAGCGCCGCCACCCGCGCCCGGTCCACGACCCGCGCCACCACCGCGGCCGGCGACTCCACACCGGGCGCCCCCCGCCGCACCGCCGGATCCAGCGTCGACCGGACCGCGCCGCGCACACCCGCCCGGACGTCGGGCCGCGCCACCGGGCGTGGCCTCACCCGCTCGACCGCCGCCCCCCGCACCCCGGCCGGTGGCGTCGTCGCCCAGGGGTCGGCCGCCCGCTTCGCCGAACGTGCCCGCGCGCACCGACGCCTCACCCAGCGCCGGATCCTGATCGTGCTCGGCGCCCTGGTCGCGGCCGGTGGCCTGGCGTGGCTGCTGTTCTTCTCCCCGGTGCTGGCGCTGCACGCTGCCCAGGTCCGGGTGACCGGTGCCGACAGCGTCGTCGCCGTCGACCAGGTGCAGGCCGTGGTCGATGCCCGGGACCGGGTGCCGCTGCCCCGGCTGGACACCGCCGCCCTGCGCTCGGAGCTGCTGGAGGTGCCCGGCGTCCGGGACGCCACCGTCACCCGGGAGTGGCCGCACGGGCTGAGTGTGGCGCTGGTCGCCCGGGAGCCGGTGGCCGCGGTGCCGGAGGGCTCGGATGTCGCGCAGTCGGCGGAGGGCACCCCGACCGGCACCGGTTTCGCCCTGGTGGACGAGGAGGGGGTCCAGGTCGGTCGCGCCGACGAGGCACCGGAGGGATTGCCCGTGGTCGAGGTGCCGGTGGGGGAGGAGCGGGTGCTCAGCGCGGTGCTCGGCGTGTTGGAGCAGCTGCCGGCCGATCTGCTCGCGCAGGTGGGTCAGGTGTCGGCGACCACCCAGGACTCGGTGAACTTCACGCTGCGGGACGGTGCGGCGGTCGAGTGGGGCAGCAGCCAGGACTCGGCGCTGAAGGCCGCGGTGCTGTCGGCGCTGCGTGCGGCGCCGGAGACCGCCGGTTCGACCCGGTACGACGTCTCGGCACCGACGATGCCCGTGGTGGGCTGAGGGCGAATCACACCGACACGCGCGGCGTGGCAGATTGAACCCGGCAGAGTCGGCACATACCGTCGCACCCGGACAGAAATGACATAACTGTAACCCTCTAGTTGAGGGTGAAGGTTGCCCGACACGCACGAAGACGAGAGGCACCCACCGTGGCAGCTCCGCAGAACTACCTGGCGGTCATCAAGGTCGTCGGCATCGGCGGCGGTGGCGTCAATGCCGTGAACCGCATGATCGAGGTCGGCCTGAAGGGCGTCGAGTTCATCGCGGTGAACACCGACGCGCAGGCCCTCCTGATGTCGGACGCCGACGTGAAGCTCGACGTCGGCCGCGAGCTGACCCGGGGGCTCGGCGCCGGCGCCGACCCCGAGGTGGGCAAGAAGGCCGCCGAGGACCACGCGGAGGAGATCGAGGACGTCCTGCGCGGCGCCGACATGGTCTTCGTCACCGCCGGTGAGGGTGGCGGCACCGGCACCGGCGGCGCGCCGGTCGTCGCTCGGATCGCCCGGTCGCTCGGTGCCCTGACCATCGGTGTGGTCACCCGCCCGTTCCAGTTCGAGGGCCGTCGCCGCTCCGTGCAGGCCGATGCCGGCATCGAGGCGCTGCGGGCCGAGGTCGACACCCTGATCGTCATCCCCAATGACCGGTTGCTCTCCATCGCCGACCGCTCGGTGTCGGTGCTGGACGCCTTCCGTTCCGCCGACCAGGTGCTGCTCTCCGGTGTGCAGGGCATCACCGACCTGATCACCACCCCGGGTCTGATCAACCTCGACTTCGCCGACGTGAAGTCCGTGATGCAGGGCGCGGGCTCCGCGTTGATGGGCATCGGCTCCGCCCGCGGCGAGGACCGTGCCGTCCAGGCGTCCGAACTCGCGATCAGCTCCCCGCTGCTCGAGGCCAGCATCGACGGCGCGCACGGTGTGCTGCTGTCCATCCAGGGTGGCTCCGACCTCGGTCTGTTCGAGATCAACGAGGCCGCGCGCCTGGTCCAGGAGGCGGCGCACCCGGAGGCGAACATCATCTTCGGTGCGGTGATCGACGACGCCCTCGGCGACGAGGTGCGAGTGACCGTGATCGCCGCCGGGTTCGACGGCGGTGCCCCCACCAAGCGCGACGAGCGTGCCCTCGGCCAGGTGGGCCGCGCGGCCGCCCCGAGCCAGCCCGCCAGCATCCCGCCGGCCCCCGCGGCCCCGGCCGTGCCGCCGACCACCGGTGCGCACGCCGCTGTCCACCCGCAGCCGGTCGACCCGGACGCCGAAGGCGAGGGCGTCCCGGCCTTCCTGTCCGCCGAGCAGGCAGCTGCCCGGACCGCCCAGCTCGAGGTCCCGCCGCGGATCTACGAGGAGGAGGTCCAGCGCCGCCGGGACGACGACCTGGACGTGCCCGACTTCCTCAAGTGAGCGGTCGGTGCCGCTGAACGACGGCGCGGTCATCGGGGTCGATCTCGGCCCCGGTGTCCGCGCCGGTTTCACGACCCGGCACGGTGGGGTGAGCCCCGCCCCGTGGGAGTCGGCGAACCTGGGCCTGATGGTGGACGACGACCCGGGCCGGGTCGCCACCAACCGTCTGCTCGTGCAGGACTGGGCCGGGGTCCCGCTGAGCTGGGGTCACCAGGTGCACGGCACCGACGTCCGGCTGGTCGACGGCACGCCGGACGCGGGGGAGTGTGACGCGCTCGCCGTGGTCGCCCGCGGTCGCGGCGCGGCCGTGCTGGTCGCCGACTGCGTCCCCGTCCTGATCGCCGACCCCGACGCGGGGGTGGCCGCGGCGGTGCACGCCGGGCGGCGCGGTCTGCTGTCCGGCGTGGTCCAGGCAGCGCTGGACACCCTGATCGCCCACGGTGGCGTCGCCGGCCGGATGCGCGCCGCCATCGGCCCGTGCATCCGGGGCCCGCATTACGAGGTCCCCGCCGCGATGCGGGATGAGGCGGCCGCGATCCTGCCGGAGACGGCCTGCACCACCGTCGACGGCACGCCCGGGCTCGACCTGCCCGCCGGCGTGCGGGCGATCCTGGCGCGGTCCGGGGTCGCCCGGGTGCTGGACACCGAGCTGGACACCGCCGTCGACGACCGGTTCTTCTCGCACCGACGCGCCCAGCGTGCCGGACTGCTCACCGGTCGCACCGCCGGAGTCATCGCCCTGGTCTGAAACACACGACACACCCGGGCGTGTCGCGCGGAGTAGCACCGGAGGCATTGCTAGCGTGACCGCGCAGGACAATGTCAGTTTCCGCAGGATGGAGTGACCGCGATGGCCGGAGCGCTGCGCAAGACCATGCTGTACCTCGGACTTGCCGACGACCGTGGCGAGCACGAGCAGTATGTCGACGAGTACGACGAGCCGGAGGCAACGATGGTGGACGACTTCGAGGCCGAGGTGACCCCGCTGCGCCCGCAGTCGGCACCCTCCCGGCCGACCGAGCACCACGCCGCCGGAGTGCACGAGGGCGATGTCCGCCGGATCAGCACCATCCACCCGCGCTCGTACAACGACGCGCGCAAGATCGGTGAGGCATTCCGCGCGGGCACCCCCGTCATCATGAACCTGTCCGACATGGACGACTCCGACGCCAAGCGTCTGGTCGACTTCGCCGCGGGTCTGATCTTCGGTCTGCACGGTGCGATCGAGCGGGTGACCAACAAGGTCTTCCTGCTGTCGCCCGCCAGCGTGGAGATCTCCGGCGGTGTGGAGCGTCCGGGCGAGACCTCGCGCGGCAGCTTCTTCAACCAGAGCTGACGCGTGCGCATCATCCTCGGGGTGCTCCAGGTCGCTGTCCTGCTGTTCATCCTGGTGCTGTTCGCACGGCTCGTCCTGGACTGGGTCCAGGTCTTCGCCCGTGACTGGCGCCCCCGGGGTGCCGCGCTGGTGGTCGCGGAGGCGGTCTACACCGTCACCGACCCGCCGCTGCGCTGGCTCCGACGGATCATCCCGCCGTTGACGTTGGGTTCGGTCCGGCTCGACCTCGGCTTCATGGTGCTGGTGCTCGGGTGTTGGTTCCTGCTGTCGATTCTCGGAGTGCTGGCAGCAGGCGTGTAACTACGCACAACACGTCCCCCGGGACGTGCAGATACGTGATTGTCCGATACGGTGAGCCGAGGTGGTCGGCGGACTACCACCGGCACGACCCAGTTCGACAGAAGGTGACGACGATGGCACTGCTGACTGCAGACGACGTCCTGAACAAGAAGTTCCAGGCGACCAAGTTCCGAGAGGGCTACGACCAGGACGAGGTCGACGACTTCCTCGACGAGGTCGTCAACACCCTGCGGGAGACCCAGGCCGAGAACGACGACCTCAAGGGCAAGCTCGCCGCAGCCGAGCGTCGGATCGCCGAGCTGAGCCGCGCCGGTGCGCAGCAGCAGTCGGCCCCCGCCGCCGCCCCGAAGCCCGAGCCCGAGGCTGAGAAGCCCGCGCCGGCTCCGGTCGTGCCGACCCCGGCCCCGGCACCGGTGCAGGCCACCGCTCCGGTCCAGCCGCAGCGGCAGAGCGAGCCGGAGTCCGCCACCGGCATGCTGGCCCTGGCGCAGAAGCTGCACGACGACTACGTGCGTTCCGGCCAGGAGGAGGGTGACCGTCTGGTCACCGAGGCGAAGACCCAGGCGTCGCGGATCGTGCGCGAGGCGGAGGAGACCTCGGCCCGGACCCTCGCCCAGCTCGAGGAGGAGCGGTCGATGCTCGACCGCAAGATCGACGAGCTGCGGGTGTTCGAGCGCGACTACCGCACCCGCCTGAAGAGCTACCTGGAGAACCTGCTCGGCGACCTGGACAACCGTGGTTCCGCGCTGCCGCCCCGTGGCGCGCAGGGTGCGGCCCCGGCCAGCAACATCTGAGCCAGACACACTCCGCGTCACCTCACGACACACCACGCCCGCTCGTCGGGCGTGGTGTGTTGTGCGTTGTGGGTGGGACACATACGCTTCGCGGACTCACCCGAGAGAACAGGACGTCTCCCCGTGGCCCTGAACGAGTCGCTCGCCCGCCCCGCCCTCCCCGATCTGTCCGACGCCGCCGACCGTTTCCCGGTGCGTGCCGGTGAGGACCCGTGGACCCCGGCGGAGGTGCAGGAGATCGCCGACGAGCTCTTCGCCGAGTCCGATCGCCTGAGCGCGGAGCTGGCCAGCGCCGACCAGGAGCTGAACGAGCTGCTGCGCAACTCCGGTGACGGCGCGGGTGACGACCAGGCGGACAGCGGTTCCTCCGCGCTGGAGCGTGAGCACGAGCTGACCCTGGTGAACAACACCCGGGACATGCTGGAGCAGACCAACCGGGCGCTGGAGCGGATCTCGGCCGGCACCTTCGGCCGGTGCGACTCCTGTCACGAGGCGATCGGCAAGGCCCGGGTGCAGGCGTTCCCGCGTGCCGTGCTCTGCGTCTCCTGCAAGCAGCGCGAGGAGCGGCGCTGAGCGCTGCGTAGACTCCTGCTCGATGTCGACGAACCCGCACCCCAGCGTTCCTGCCCGTCGCGCCCGGATCGGGTGGCTGATCGCCCTGGCGGTCGGCGTGCTGGTGATCGACCAGGTCACCAAGGCCTGGGCGCTGTCGGCGCTGGAGGAGGGCGTGCGGCACCCGGTCCTGGGTGACGCCCTCGGCATCCAGCTGCTGTTCAACCCCGGGGCCGCCCTGGGGCTGGCCACCGGCACCACCTGGCTGCTGACCGTGATCGCCCTGGTGGTGATCGTGGTGATCGTGCGGGTCTCCCGGCGACTGGGCAGCACCGGCTGGGCCATCGCGCTCGGCCTGCTGCTCGGCGGGGCGGTCGGCAACCTGATCGACCGCCTGGTACGCGAGCCCGCGTTCGGCCGCGGTCACGTCATCGACTTCATCGCCTACGGGAACCTGTTCGTCGGCAATGTCGCGGACATCGCCATCGTGGTGGCCGCCGGACTGCTGATGATCCTGTCGTTCCGCGGTGTGCGGCTGGACGGCACCCGGGAGGGCGCGGTCACCGACGCGGACGACGCCGCCCCCGTCGCCGCAACGCCCGCCGCCACTGGTGCCGCTGCTCCCGGTGCTGCGCCCGCCGCTGCGCCCACTGCCACGACGGCGGATTCCGGCACGCCCGACGCCGCCCCGGAGGCGGCCGCCACCGAGGTCCCGCGCGCCGATGCCTGAGCTGCGCAGCCTCCCGGTCCCCGACGCGCTGGCCGGTGAGCGGATCGACGCCGCCCTGTCCCGGATGCTCGGCCTGTCCCGCACCCGCGCCGCCGAACTCGCCGAGGCCGGACACGTCCGGGTCGACGGCGTGGCGGTCGGCAAATCGGCGCGGCTGCTGCCGGAGAGCTGGCTGGAGGTCGAGCTGCCCGACCCCGAACCGGTGGGCCCGGCCGTGATCGCCGAGGACGTGCCCGAGCTGCGGGTGGTGCACGACGACGAGGACATCGTGGTCGTGGACAAGCCGGTCGGCGTCGCCGCCCACCCGTCGCCGGGCTGGACCGGACCGACCGTGGTCGGCGTGCTCGCCGCCCGCGGCTACCGGATCGCCACCAGCGGTTCCGCCGAGCGCCAGGGCGTGGTGCACCGGCTGGACGTGGGGACATCCGGCCTGATGGTGGTCGCCAAGTCCGAGCACGCCTACACGGTGCTCAAGCGGGCGTTCAAGGAGCGCACCGTGAGCAAGATCTACCACGCGCTCGCCCAGGGGCATCCGGAGCCGACCACCGGCACCATCGACGCGCCGATCGGCCGCCACCCCGGCAACGACTGGAAGTTCGCGGTGGTCGCGGACGGCAAGCCCTCGGTGACGCACTACGAGGTGCTGGAGATGCTGCCCGCCGCGTCGCTGTGCGAGGTGCATCTGGAGACCGGCCGCACCCACCAGATCCGGGTGCACTTCTCCGCGCTGCGGCACCCGCTGGTCGGTGACCTGACCTACGGCGCCGACCCGACGCTGGCGGAGAAGGTCGCCCTGTCCCGGCAGTGGCTGCACGCGATGAAGCTCGGCTTCGACCACCCCGCGACCGGCCAGTACCTGGAGCTGACCAGCGAGTACCCGGCCGATCTGCAGTCGGCGCTGGACACCCTGCGCGACTCCTACCGCTGACCCCACGATCTGGTCCGGGGGCGTCGGAGGTCGACCTTAGGATGGTCGGCATGGCATCGGCTGGCGGCGCAGACAACGGCTTCGTTCATCTCCACGTCCACACCGAGTACTCGATGCTGGACGGTGCGGCCCGGATCGGCGAGCTGCTGGACGAGGCGCAACGGGTCGGCCAGACCGCGATGGCGATCACCGACCACGGGTACCTGTTCGGCGCCTACGACTTCTACGCCCAGGCCCGCAAGCGGGGCATCAAGCCGATCATCGGGGTCGAGGCGTACGTCACCCCGGGCACCAGCCGCTTCGACCAGAACCGGGTGCGCTGGGGCGAGGCCCACCAGGCGTCCGACGACGTCTCGGCCCGCGGTGCCTACACCCACATGACCCTGCTGTCCCGGACCACCGAGGGCATGCACAACCTGTTCCGGCTCGGCTCGCTCGCCTCCATCGAGGGGCAGATGGGCAAGTGGCCGCGGATGGACCGCGAGCTGATCGAGCGGTACTCCGACGGCCTGATCGCGACCTCCGGCTGCCCGTCCAGCGAGATCCAGACCCGGCTGCGGCTGGGCCACGAGGCCGAGGCGCTCCGTGCGGCCGGGGAGCTGCAGGACATCTTCGGCAAGGAGAACTTCTTCATCGAGCTGATGGACCACGGCCTGGAGATCGAACGCCGCACGATCAAGGGCCTGCTGTCCATCGCCGAGCAGATCGGCGCTCCGCTGGTCGCCACCAACGACCTGCACTACACCAAGAAGGACGACGCCCACGCGCACGAGGTGCTGCTCGCGGTGCAGTCGGGCTCCACCCTGGACGAGCCCACCTACGACAACGGCGGCTCCCGGTTCGCGTTCAGCGGTGACGGCTACTACGTCAAGACCGCCGAGGAGATGCGCCGGACCTGGTCCGAGCTGCCGGAGGCCTGCGACAACACGCTGCTGATCGCGGAGCGGTGCGAGGTCGAGTTCCCCACCGACGCGAACTACATGCCGCGCTTCCCGGTGCCCGCGGGCGAAGACGAGAACTCCTGGTTCATCAAGGAGGTCGAGCGCGGTCTGCACAACCGCTACCCGGGCGGTATCCCCGACGACGTGCGCCGCCAGGCCGACTACGAGACCGGCGTCATCGTCCAGCTCGGGTTCTCCGGCTACTTCCTCGTGGTCGCCGACTTCATCGAGTGGGCCAAGAAGCAGGGCATCCGGGTCGGGCCGGGCCGTGGTTCGGCCGCCGGGTCGATGGCCTCCTACGCGATGGGTATCACCGAGCTCGACCCGCTGCGGCACGGGCTGATCTTCGAGCGGTTCCTGAACCCGGAGCGCGTCTCCTGGCCGGATGTCGACGTGGACTTCGACGAGCGTCGGCGCGGCGAGGTCATCCGCTACGTCACCGAGAAGTACGGCGACGACCGGGTGGCCCAGATCGTCACCTACGGCACCATCAAGGCCAAGCAGGCACTTAAGGACTCCTCGCGGGTGCTCGGCCTGCCGTTCGCGATGGGGGAGAAGCTGACCAAGGCGATGCCGCCCGCCGTGATGGGCAAGGACATCACCCTGTCCGGCATCTACAACCCGGACGACCCGCGCTACCCGGAGGCGGAGGAGTTCCGCCAGGTGGTGCAGGCCGACCCGGAGGCCCAGCGGGTGCTGGAGACGGCGCGCGGCCTGGAGAACCTGAAGCGGCAGTGGGGCGTGCACGCGGCCGGCGTCATCATGTCCAGCGAGCCGCTGCTGGACATCATCCCGATCATGAAGCGCCCGCAGGACGGCGCGATCATCACCCAGTTCGACTACCCGACGTCCGAGGGCCTCGGCCTGATCAAGATGGACTTCCTCGGACTGCGGAACCTCACGATCCTCGACGACGCGCTGCGCAACATCGTGGCGAACGACAAGCCGGCGATCGAGCTGGACGAGATCGAGCTGGACGACAAGGCCACCTACGAGCTGCTCGGCCGCGGTGACACCCTGGGCGTGTTCCAGCTCGACGGTGGCCCGATGCGCGCGCTGCTGCGCCAGATGCGCCCGGACAACTTCGAGGACATCTCCGCCGTCATCGCGCTGTACCGCCCCGGCCCGATGGGCATGAACTCGCACACCAACTACGCGCTGCGCAAGACCGGCCTGCAGGAGATCACCCCGATCCACCCGGAGCTGGCCGAGCCGCTGGCGGAGGTGCTGGACGGCACCTACGGCCTGATCGTGTACCAGGAGCAGGTGCAGAAGGCGGCGCAGGTGCTCGCCGGGTACTCCCTGGGCCAGGCGGACCTGCTGCGCCGCGCGATGGGCAAGAAGAAGAAGGAGATCCTGGACAAGGAGTTCGTCCCCTTCGAAGCCGGGATGAAGGAGCGCGGCTACTCCAAGGGCGCGATCCAGGCGGTCTGGGACACCCTGGTGCCCTTCGCCGGCTACGCCTTCAACAAGGCGCACTCGGCCGGGTACGGCGTCGTCTCGTACTGGACCGCGTACCTCAAGGCCAACTACCCGACTGAGTACATGGCCGGGCTGCTCACCAGCGTCCGAGACGACAAGGACAAGTCGGCGCTGTACCTGAACGAGTGCCGACGGATGGGCATCACGGTGCTCCCGCCGGATGTGAACTCCTCGGACGCGCTGTTCACCGCCGTCGGCGACGACATCCGGTTCGGCCTGACCGCGGTGCGCAACGTCGGCGCCAACGTCGTGACCGAGATCGTCAAGGCGCGCCAGGAGAAGGGCGAGTTCACCTCCTTCACCGACTTCCTGGACAAGGTCCCGGCCGTGGTCTGCAACAAGCGGACCATCGAGTCGCTGATCAAGTCCGGTGCCTTCGACTCCCTCGGCCACGCCCGGCGGGCGCTGCTGCTGGTGCACGAGCAGGCGGTGGACTCGGTGATCGGCGTCAAGCGCAAGGAGGCGGAGGGTCAGTTCGACCTGTTCGCCGACCTCGGTGGCGTCGACGACGGTCCGAGCTTCGCCGTCCAGGTGCCCGACGTGCCGGACTGGGACAAAAAGCAGCGCCTGGCCTTCGAGCGCGAGATGCTCGGGCTGTACGTCTCCGACCACCCGCTGTCCGGTCTGGAACACGTGCTGAGCGCGGCCGCCGACGTGCCGATCGCCACCCTGGTGGCCGACGAGGACCGGCCGGACGGTTCCACGGTGCTGGTCGCCGGCCTCATCACCTCCTTGCAGCGCAAGATGTCCAAGCAGGGCAACCCGTGGGCGGCCGTCACCCTGGAGGACATGGCCGGCTCGGTCGAGATCATGTTCTTCGGCGAGACCTACCTGGCCTACTCGACGGTGCTGTCCGAGGACGCGGTGATCGTGGTCCGGGGCCGGGTGCGCCGCCGCGACGATCAGATGCAGCTGCAGGCCATGGAGGTGTCCCTGCCGGACGTCTCGGCGGTCGCGGACGCGCCGGTCGTGGTCACGCTGCCCGAGTCGCGGGCCACCGTCCCGGTCGTGGACCGGCTGCGCGAGGTGCTCACCACCCATCCCGGGGTCTCCGAGGTGCACCTGCGGCTGACCCGGCCCGGCCGGGCGACCGTGATGCGCCTCGACCCGACCCTGCGCGTGGAGCGCTCACCCGCGCTCTACGGCGACCTCAAGGCGCTGCTGGGTCCGAGCTGCCTCGCCGCGACGGCTGCCGCACCGCTCTGACCCCACCCCGCCGGGTCCGCGGGGTACCCCCGGCGCGTGGGGTCCGCAGGGTGTGCGGTCAGCCGACCTCGGCGCCGTCGGTGCCGGTCGGGGCGTCCACCTCGACCCGGTCGCCCCGGCGCAGCTGGCGACCGCGCCGCTGCTCCACCTCACCGTTGACCCGCACGTCACCGTTCTCGATCAGGGTCCTGGCGTCGGCACCCGACTCGGCGAGGTTCGCCAGCTTCAGGAACTGACCCAGGCGGATGACGTCATCGGAGATCGGCACGGTGTCCACCCGCCCATCCTGCCAGGCACATCGCCCGACCCCGCCCAGGCCGCCGACCGCCCGTCCACCCGCCCAGGCCGCCGACCGCCCGTCCACCCGGCCAGGCCGCCGACCGCCCGTCCACCCGGCCAGGCCGCCGACCACCCGTGCACGCCGCCCACCGAGCGGATCACCCAGCCGTACCTCAGCCGCACCGCCTACACTCGGCCGGGTGATCTCCCGGATCGACCTGCGCGGTCGCACCCTGACCCGTCGTGAGCTGCTCGACGAGCTGCCCCGCCCCGAGGTGGACGTGGAGGCCGCCACCGAGGCGGTCGCCCCGATCCTCGCCGACGTGCGCCATCGCGGTGCGGACGCCCTGCGTGACCTGGCCGAGCGCTTCGACGGCGTGCGGCCCGAACACCTACGGGTACCGGCCGAGGCGATCAGCGCGGCGGTGACCGTGCTGGACCCGGAGGTGCGCTCAGCACTGGAGGAGACCATCCGGCGGGTGCGCACCGTGCACGCCGCGCAGCGGCCGCAGGACTTCACCGTGCAGGTGGCGCCCGGTGCGCAGGTGCGCCAGCGCTGGATCCCGGTGCGCCGGGTCGGGCTGTACGTGCCGGGTGGCCTGGCGGTGTACCCGTCGTCGGTGATCATGAACGTGGTCGCCGCGCAGGAGGCCGGGGTCGGTGCGCTGGCGGTGACCTCCCCGCCGCAGCGGGACAACGGTGGTCTGCCGGACCCGGTGGTGCTGGCGACCTGTGCCCTGCTCGGCGTGGACGAGGTCTACGCGGTCGGTGGCGCCCAGGCGATCGGCATGCTGGCGTACGGCGCGAACGAGGCGGACGGCTCGGTGCTGTGCGACCCGGTGGACGTCATCACCGGGCCGGGCAATGTCTACGTCGCCGCCGCGAAGCGTCTGGTACGCGGACTGGTCGGCATCGACTCCGAGGCCGGGCCGACCGAGATCGCGATCCTGGCCGACGGCACCGCGAACGCCGTGCACGTGGCCGCCGACCTGGTGTCGCAGGCCGAGCACGACCCGATGGCCGCCTCCGTGCTGGTCACCCCGTCGGTGGAGCTGGCGATGGCGGTGCAGGCGAAGCTGGTGGATCGGGTGCAGATCACCCGGCACGCCCAGCGGGTGGCCCAGGCGCTCGGCGGTCGGCAGTCGGCGATCGTGCTGGTCGACGACCTGCAGGCCGGGCTGGACGTGGTGAACGCCTACGGCGCGGAGCACCTGGAGATCCAGACCGCGAACGCCGCCGAGCTGGCCGAGCGGGTGACCAGCGCCGGGGCGATCTTCGTGGGCGCGTACTCGCCGGTGTCGCTCGGTGACTACATCGCCGGGTCGAACCACGTGCTGCCCACCGGCGGCTGCGCGCACTTCTCCGCTGGGCTCGGGGTGCACTCCTTCGTGCGGCCGGTCCAGGTGATCGAGTACGACGCCGACGCACTGCGTGAGGTGTCGGACAAGATCGTCGCGCTGGCCGAGGCCGAGGGCCTGCCCGCGCACGGCGAGGCGGTCACCGCGCGGTTCTGAGGGTCCGCGCGCCGACTCCGGCGCGCGGACGCGCTGTGTCACCCCAGGCCGAGCACCAACGGCAGCACCTCCTGCGCCCCGGCCTGCCGCAGCAACCGGGCGGCCACGGTCAGGGTCCACCCGCTGTCCACCCGGTCGTCGATCAGCAGCACCCGCCGACCGGGCAGACCGGCGGCCGCGGCGGGGGACAGGTCCAGCTCCAACCGCCGCACCACCCCGGCGAGTCGGTGCGCGGAGTTCACGTCGTGCCGCCCGGGCGCACTGTCCGCGGCGGGCCGCACGGCGCCGACCACCGGGATGCCGAGGTGCCGGGACACCCCCTCGGCCAGGTGCCGGACCAGGGCGCCGTGCTGGACGGACTCGATCAGCACCACCCCCTCCGGGGCCGCCGACCAGTCCCAGGCGTCCACCGTCGCCAGCACCGGCCCGCGCAGCTGCGGGGGCAGGCCGTCGGGCACCGGAGCGCCGGGGGCGAACAGGTCGCGCAGCAACCCGCCCCACCCGACCGAGTCCATCCGGGCCACCGCGCGACCGGTGGCCGCGCGCTCACCCTCGGTGATCCGGCCGGACAGCTCGATCCCGAGGGTCTTCATCCCGCTCGGCCACTGCCGCCGCGGTTCCACCGGCACGCCGGCGACCGCGAGCTGGTCCCGGGCGGCGGCGATCTGCTCGGCGTCGGGGGCGGTGCCGGTCACCCGGCCGGTGCAGGTGTCGCACCGTCCGCACCGCCAGGTGCTGTCGTCGGTCAGGTCGGGGTCGTCCAGTGCCCGGCGCAGGTGGGCCATCCGGCACCCGTCGGTGGCGATGTAGTCCAGCATCGACTGCTGCTCGGCCTGCCGGGTCGCCGTGACCCGGGCGTAGCGCTCGGCGTCGTAGCTCCACGGTCTGCCGGTCGCCTGCCAGCCGCCCTGGACCCGGTGCACGGCGCCGTCGACGTCGAGCACCTTGAGCATCTGCTCCAACCGTCCGCGGCGCAGGCTGACCCGGGGTTCCAGCGCGGTGGTGGACAGCGTGCCCGCCTCGGTCAGCGCGTCGAGGGCCGCCCGCACCTCCGGCTCCGGCGGGAAGGCGTTCTGGGCGAACCACTCCCATATCGCCCGGTCCTCCCGGCCCGGCAGCAGCACGGCGGTGGCCCGGCCGCCGACCGCCTCGGCGGCACGACCGGCCCGGCCGACCTGCTGGTAGTAGCTGATCGGCGACGAGGGCGCGCCGAGGTGCACCACGAAGCCGAGATCCGGCTTGTCGAAGCCCATGCCGAGGGCGGAGGTGGCGACCAGCGCCTTGACCCGGTTGGCGAGCAGGTCGGCCTCGGCCTGCTCCCGCTCGGCCGGGTCGGTCTGCCCGGTGTAGACCTGCACGTCCATCCCGGCCGATCGCAGGTGGTCGGCCACCTGCCCGGCGGCGGCGATGGTCAGGCAGTAGATGATCCCGGAGCCGGGCAGCGCCGGCAGGTTCGCTGTCAGCCAGGCCAGTTGCGCGGCGGTGTCCGGCAGTCGCACCACCGACAGGTCGAGGCTGGACCTGTCCAGCGGCCCGCGCAGCACCAGCACGTCCTGGTCGCCCCCGGTGCCGAGCTGTTCGGCGATGTCCGCGGTGACCCGCCCGTTCGCGGTGGCGGTGGTCGCCAGCACCGGGATGCCGGTGGGCAGCTCGGCCAGCAGGGTGCGCAACCGTCGGTAGTCGGGGCGGAAGTCGTGCCCCCAGTCCGAGATGCAGTGCGCCTCGTCCACCACCACCAGCCCGGCGTCGGCGGCCAGGGACGGCAGCACCTCGTCCCGGAAGGCGGGGTTGTTCAGTCGCTCCGGGCTGACCAGCAGCACGTCGATCTCCCCGGCGGCGACGGCCGCGTGCACCGCGTCCCACTCGGTGACGTTCGCGGAGTTGAGGGTCGCCGCCCGCACCCCGGCACCGGCGGCCGACGCCACCTGGTTGCGCATCAGCGCCAGCAGGGGTGAGACCAGGACGGTGGGACCGGCACCCCGGGCGCGCAGCAGCGCGGTCGCCACGAAGTAGACCGCTGACTTGCCCCACCCGGTGCGCTGGACGACCAGTGCCCGCCGGTGGTCGCGCACCAGCGCCTCGATCGCCCGCCACTGGTCGTCGCGCAGCCGCGCGTCCTCCCGGCCGACCAGGCGGCGCAGGACGGCCTCGGCCTCACTTCGCAGATCCGACGAACTCATGGCCGCGAGCCTAGGGGCGACCTCCGACGGCGCGGCGCGGATACCCTTGCCCGGTGACCGATTCCCCCGACGCCGCGCGCGACCTGCCCGGCACCCCGGTGCTGCCGGTGCGCCCCGAGCTCGCAGGTGAGGCGCCCTACGGCGCCCCGCAGCTCGACGTGCCGGTGCTGCTGAACGTGAACGAGAACCCCTACCCGCCCTCCGACGCGGTGGTGCGCGAGATCGCCGAGGCGGTGGCGGAGGCCGCGCACGGGCTGAACCGCTACCCGGATCGGGAGTTCCTCGACCTGCGCGCCGACCTGGCCGACTACCTCGCGGTGGAGTCCGGGGTCCGGCTGCCCGCCGAGCAGATCTGGGCCGCCAACGGCTCGAACGAGGTCATGCTGCACCTGTTGCAGGGCTTCGGCGGCCCCGGCCGCACCGCGGTGTCCTTCGCGCCGACCTACTCGATGTACCCGGAGTACGCGCGGGACACCCACACCCGGTGGGTCGCCGGTCGCCGGACCGAGGACTTCGACGTCGACCCGGCCGAGGCTCGCGCGCTGCTGGCCCGCGAGGCCCCGTCGGTGGTGCTGCTGACCAGCCCGAACAACCCGACCGGCACCGCGCTGTCCTTGGACACCGTCCGCGAGGTGCTGGACGCCGCGGCGCAGGTGCCGGGCGGCTGCGTGGTGGTGGTCGACGAGGCCTACGGCGAGTTCCGCCGGGACGGTGTGCCGTCCGCGCTCACCCTGCTCGCCGAGTACCCGCACCTGGCGGTCAGTCGCACCATGTCCAAGGCATTCGGTCTGGCCGGTGCGCGGATCGGGTACCTCGCGGCGAGCCGGGAGCTGGTCGACGTGCTGCGGATCGTGCGGCTGCCGTACCACCTGTCCGCGGTCACCCAGGCGACCGCCCGCGCCGCGCTGCGGCACTCGACCGCGCTGATGGCCCAGGTCGGGTCGCTGCGCGCCGAGCGGGACGCCCTGGTGGACTGGCTGCGGGCGCGCGGACACCGGGTCGCCGACTCGGATGCGAACTTCGTGCTGTTCGGGACGTTCCCGGACCGGCACGCCGTCTGGCAGGGACTGCTGGACCGGGGGGTGCTGATCCGTGAGGTCGGTCCCGAAGGATGGCTGCGGGTGTCGGTCGGCACCCCGGAGGAGACGGCGGCGTTCAAGGCCGCACTGAGCGAGGTGGTGGGGCAGTGAGCGCACGCACGGCCAGGATCGAGCGGACGACCAGTGAGTCCAGCGTCGTGGTGGAGGTGGACCTCGACGGCACCGGCCGCACCGAGATCAGCACCACGGTGCCGTTCTACGACCACATGCTCACCGCCCTGGGCAAGCACTCGCTGATCGACCTCACCGTCCGGGCCACCGGCGACACCGACATCGACGCGCACCACACCGTCGAGGACGTGGCGATCTGCCTGGGCGAGGCGCTGCGGGAGGCGCTGGGGGACAAGCGCGGCATCTCGCGCTACGGCGACGCGACCGTGCCGCTGGACGAGGCACTGGCTCAGGCGGTGGTCGACGTCTCCGGTCGGCCCTACCTGGTGCACTCGGGTGAGCCGGCCGGCCAGGAGTACCACCTGATCGGCGGGCACTTCACCGGGTCGCTGACCCGGCACGTCCTGGAGTCGATCGCCCACCACGCCGCCTTCACCGTGCACGTGCGCGTGCTGGCCGGTCGCGACCCGCACCACATCGTGGAAGCGCAGTTCAAGGCCCTGGCCCGAGCCCTGCGCGCAGCGGTGGCCGTCGACCCCCGGGTGGACGGCATCCCGAGCACGAAGGGTGCCCTGTGAGCGAGAACCGCCCCGAGGACCGACCCGACGGCCTGCCCGACGAGCTGCCCGACGACCTGACCGGCCTGGGGGACATCGAGATCCCCGACGACCTGTCCGGGCTGGACGACGCCGCCTCCCCGCAGGAACCGACCATCACCCTGCTGGTCACCCAGGTCGCCGAGGCCAAGCCGCTGGCCGCCGCCTGCTCGCTGGCCGGACTCGACGTGGACGTCGCGCCATCGCCGATCGGGGCGCTCGCGGTGCTGCGGTCGGCACCGCGGGCGGCCGTAGCCACCGAGGCCGCCGCCGCGCTGTCCCGCCTGCTCCCGATGGCCCCGGTGCTGCTCCTGGACCGGCGCGGCGGGCGGATCGCGGCGAGCCGGTGGAACGGTGGCGAGCACGAGGACGACCTGGCGGCCGGTCTGGTGCTCTCCGGTGCCCCGCCGGAGCTGGAGGACCTGTTGCTCGGCACCCGGACCGTCGACCAGGTGCCCGGCGTGGTGACTAGTGTCGGCATGTCGCGATGGACCGCGATGCGTGCCCTGTCCGCCGGTCGACGCAAGCGCGGCAAGGACTGAGACGCCGCCCGCTCTGTCCGTGGTGACCGTTAACCTGAACCCGTGTCTGCACCTGATGTCGTCGTCCTGGACTACGGATTCGGCAACGTCCGATCCGCTGTACGCGCCCTGGAACGGGTGGGCGCTGCCGTCGAGCTGACCGGCGACCCGCATCGTGCCGCCGAGGCCGACGGACTCGTGGTGCCCGGCGTCGGGGCGTTCGCCGCGGTGATGGCGGGGCTGCGCGGCGTCCGGGGCGACCAGATCGTCGACCGGCGCCTCGCCGGTGGCCGTCCGGTGCTCGGCATCTGCGTCGGGATGCAGGTGATGTTCGCCCAGGGCGACGAACACGGCACGCTGACCGACGGCCTCGGCGAGTGGCCGGGTCTGGTCGACCGCCTGGAGGCCGACGTCGTGCCGCACATGGGCTGGGCCACCGTCGAGCCGCCGAGCGGGAGCCGACTGTTCGACGGCATCGAGGACGAACGGTTCTACTTCGTGCACTCCTACGCCGCCCGGTCCTTCCCGTTGGAGCAGACCGCCGATCCCGACCTGTTCACCGCGCCCCGGGTGACTTGGGCCGACCACGGCGGCCGCTTCGTCGCCGCGGTGGAGAACGGCCCGCTGTCGGCCACCCAGTTCCACCCGGAGAAGTCCGGTGACGCCGGCGCTGCCCTGCTGCGCAACTGGGTCCAGACCCTGTCCTGACCGTCTTCCCGCACCACCCACCGAGGAGTTCCATGACCACCGACCGCCTTGTGCTGCTCCCTGCCGTCGACGTCGCCGATGGTCAGGCGGTGCGTCTGGTCCAGGGCGAGGCAGGCTCGGAGACCTCCTACGGTGACCCGCTGTCCGCCGCGCTCGACTGGCAGGCCGGGGGTGCCGAGTGGATCCACCTGGTCGACCTGGACGCGGCCTTCGGTCGCGGGTCGAACGCCGCGCTGCTGTCTGAGGTGACCGCCGACCTCACCGGCCGGGGCGTCCGGGTCGAGCTGTCCGGTGGCATCCGGGACGACGCCTCGCTCGAGCGTGCGCTGAGCACCGGCGCCGCCCGGGTCAACCTCGGCACCGCCGCACTGGAGGACCCGGAGTGGACCGCCGCGGCGATCGCCCGGCACGGGGACCAGATCGCGGTCGGACTCGATGTCCGCGGCACCACGCTGGCCGCCCGCGGCTGGACCCAGGAGGGCGGCGACCTCTGGGAGGTGCTGGCGCGACTCGACGACGCCGGGTGCGCCCGCTACGTCGTCACCGACGTCACCAAGGACGGCACCCTGCGCGGACCGAACGTCGAGCTGCTGCGCGAGGTCTGCCGTCGCACCGACGCCCCCGTGGTCGCCTCCGGTGGCATCTCCTCCCTCGACGACCTGCGGGCGCTGCGGGCACTCGTCGGCGAGGGTGTCGAGGGCGCGATCGTGGGCAAGGCGCTGTACGCCGGAGCGTTCACGCTGCCCGAGGCGCTGGACGTCGCGGGCCGTCCGTGACCGGGCGGGAACTGCCGCCGACCTCGGCGTTCTCCGGCGACGACGGTTCGGCGGACCCGACGCTCGCGGCGGTGCTGCGTGCCTACGGCCGGGCGCGGTCGACGGGCTCCGGCGATCCCCGAGCGGCCGCCGAGCTCGCGGACGTGGTCGCAGCGCTGGCCGGGACCCGGGTGCTGGTGCCGGTGCTCGCCGAGGCGGAGGCGACCGAGACCGTCGAGGTGCACGGTCACGCCCACACCGTCGACCGGCAGGCGTCCGCCGGCATCGTCGCCCTGCAGGCGCCGGACGGCCGCACCGCACTGCCGGTGTTCAGCTCGGTGGCGGCGATGACCGCCTGGCGCGCCGACGCCCGCCCGGTGCCGACCGAGATCGCCCGGGCGGCGCTGTCCGCCGTGGAGGAGGGCTGGGAGCTGCTGGTCCTCGACCCGGGTGGTCCGGTCACCGTGCTGGTGCCCCGTCCCGCGGTCTGGGCCCTCGCCCAGCAGATCGACTGGTCGCCCGCCGTCACCGGCACCGGCGCCGACCGCATCGTGGCACCGGAGGTCCGGGACGCGGTGCGCGAGGCGATCACCGCGGCGGTCGCGGTCGGCGACCCGGCACCGGCCGCCGCCGCGACCGAGCAGCCTCGCCGCTGGTGGCGGCGCTCGGCCCCCGCGACCCCGGCGCCGACCACGGAACGCCCGGCGATCCGGGAGCTGCGTGTGGTCCCCGGCGACCGCGCCGAGGTCTCGGTCGACCTGCACCTGGTGCCCGGACTGGACCGCGGCACCGTGGATGCGGTGCTCCGTGCCGTGGGTGCCGCCCTGGCGGGCAGCGAGACCGTCACCCGCCGGGTCGACTCCGTGCAGGTGCGGCTGCGCTGACCGGCCCCCACACGGCGTCGGTCGGCTGCGCCGCCCAGCGGTTGCGGTCAGCGGTTCCGGTCAGCCTCGTTCACCGGTTCCGGTCAGCGGCGCCGGGCCAGCGCCGCGGCGATCGGCAGCGTCACCGCGAGGGCGGTCCCGACCACGGCTCCGACGATCTGCCCGCCGAGGATCACCCGGTTGAGATCGAGCGCCGGCCGCCAGGTCACCTCGCCGTCGCGCACCACATAGACCCCGAGCGGTCGGGCGTGACTGGCGAACCCGCCCGCCCCGGCGCGGCCCGCCCCGCGAGCCTGACCGGCCACCGGGCGCAGGTGCCCCCACCACCGCGCGGCACCGCCGCGGACGTGCGGCCGACCGTCGACCGTCGGCGCGCCGGGTGCGGACTCGGCGGTGGTGCTGGTCGCACCGGGCGCGGATGCGGCGGTGGCCGTGGACGCGTCGGTCGCGGTCCCCGAGCCGGCCGTCGGTGCGTCCGTGCTCACCCCGCCGTCCGCCCCGGTCACCTGGCCACCGGATCGACCTCGGCGTCGTCCGTCGCCCACCCGGCCCCGGCCGCCCGCACCGGCGCGCACGTGGGTGCCCAGCACCACCGCCACCGGGATGATCAACGCGCCGTCCTGCTCGTAGGCATCGCCGAACACCCGCCGCACCGAGAGGGTGTCGCTGGCAGCCGCGGTCAGTGCGGACAGGTCGCTCTCGTCCGGCCCGCTCGTGACGTCGTGCTCGCTCATCGGGTCTCTCCTGTGGTCGTCGACGCGGAATCGGTCCCACCGTGGCACGTCGACGGCGCGCCCGGAAGCCCCGGGGCGCGGCGCGCCGTCATCCCGCTGAGCAGGCCACCGTCGGGATCAGCGCACCCTCGTCGCCGAGGATCGTGCGCAACGTGCTGACCGGCACCACGAAGCTCTGCCCCGCCTGGTTCTTGGCGTACACCACGCCGACCACGTGACCGGCACTGTCCAGCACCGCCGACCCGGAGCTGCCCGGCTCGACGGCGGCATCGGTGAGCAGCACCTCGCCGAGGTTGCTGTTCAGCGGGTCCGGGGTGGTGCCGATCACCCGGCCACTGGTGACCGTGAGTTCGCCGCCCTCGGGGTAACCGACCACCGTGATCGGGTCGCCGGGTGCCGGATCGGCGTCGCCGAGTTGGGTCGCCGACGGCAGCGCGTCATCGGTGCGGACCAGCGCGAGGTCGGCGAGGGAGGCGGAGGCGGCGGTGGCGACGGTGACGTCCCGGCCGTCGTAGGTGCTCAGCTGCAGCTCGGCCGAGTCGGCGACCACATGCTTGTTCGTGATGAGGGTGTGCTCGTCGATCGCGAAGCCGGAGCCGGTGCTGACCGACCCGCAGCCGACGTTGCGCACCCGGACCGACATCCGCTGTGCGGCGTCGAAGCCGTCGGGCGACAGGTTGCCGGTCGACGTCGGGGTAGCGAAGGGCGCGCTGGACGGCACCAGATCGGTGGGCGGGTCGCCGGGGAGGGTGAAGGACGAGCACCCGGCGAGCAGCAGCACGCTCACGCCGATCAGCACCGACCGTGTTCGCGTGGGCCGTGCCGTCATCCGCCGGTCCCGGTCGCGCCGCGGGCCAGCTCCTGTTGCAGGGAGTCGTTGGCGGTGGAGGCACTGGCGCACAGGGCATCGACCTGCTGGCGGAACCGGGTCACGTCCGCCGGGTCGTAGGCGGCGGCGTTGTCCAGGTAGCCGAGCAGTTCCTGTTGCCGGTTGATGCACTCGTTCAAGGAGGTGGCGACCGACCCGGCGGCGGCGGAGATCCGCTCCTGGTAGTCGACCAGTTGGCGTTGCGCCTCGCGGTCGTCGCCGACCTCGGCCTTCTCCGCGGCCAGTTCGGTGACCCGTTGCTGGGAGGCGGCGAGCTGTTCCTGCACGGTGGTCAGCTCCGCGACGGTGCCCTCGTGCTCGGCGCGCAACTGGGCCAGGTCCTCGCCGATCTCCCCGGCGTCCGACTCGACCCCGGCGGCATAGGCGGCCCACCGGTCGCCGCGCACCCAGAAGAAGGCGGCGAGGGCCGACACCCCGACCAGCAGCACCGCCAGCACGAGGGCGATCGACCGGAGGCGGCGGCGCTTGCGGGACTCGATGGCCAGGGCCTCGGTCGCTGCCCCGGACACGACGGTCTCGTCGGGGGAGGGGAACGGACCCACGGGGTCCCCGGTTCCGGCGACGGTCACCGGATCACCCTACGGGGACCGTCCCCGGGACGGAACCGCGCGACCACGGTCCGGAGCACCGGTGACCGGCAGGAAGAATGGTCACTCGTGTCCCTCGGTTCCTACGGCTCCGTCCTGCGCCTGCCCGGCGTGCTGCCGCTCACCCTGATCGCCTTCGTCGCGCGGATCCCGCATGCGATGACCGGCGTGACCCTCACGCTGCACGTCGTGCTGTCCCTGCACCGCAGCTACGCCGAGGCGGGCCTGGTCGCCGCCGCGATGACGGTGGGCATGGCGATCGGTGCCCCGTGGCGTGGCCGTCGGGTGGACCGGATCGGCCTGCGCCGGGCGCTGATCCCCTCGGTGCTGGTGTCGTCGGTGATCTGGGTGATCGCGCCCCGGCTCGGCTACGGCTGGCTGATCGTGGCGGCGGTGGTGGCCGGGGCGTTCCTGGTGCCGGTGTTCAGCGTCGTGCGCCAGTCGTTGTCGGTGCTGGTCCCGGCCGAGCAGCAGCGCACCGCCTTCGCGTTCGACTCGGTGTGCACGGAGCTGACCTTCATGGTCGGGCCGGTGCTGGCGGCGTTCCTCGCGACGTCGCTCTCGACCACCGTGGCGCTCACCGTGGTCGGGGCCAGCACCGTGGTCGCCGGGGTGGCACTGTTCTGGGCCGACCCGCCGACCACCTCGGTCCAGCGCGACGCCCGGCACGGGGGCACGAGCACGGTGCTGCCGGTGACCGCTCCCGCCCCCACCGTCGAGCAGCCGGTGGCGGACCGTCGCTGGCTCAGCCCCGGGCTGCTCATCGTGCTCGCGGCGGCGTCCTCGGTGGCGGTGCTGTTGAACGGCACCGATGTGAGCATCGTGGCGGCGCTGGAGGACTGGGGTCGGCCCGGGTCGGTGGGCTGGGTGGTGGCGCTGTGGTGCCTGGGCTCGGCGGTCGGCGGGCTGGTCTACGGGGCGGCGCCGTGGGAGCTGCACCCGCTGACCCTGGTCGCCCTGTTCGGCCTGTTCACCGTGCCGGCCGCGCTGGCGCAGACCCCGACCCAGCTGGCGGTGGCCATCGTGATCGCCGGACTGCCCTGTGCGGCGGCGCTGTCCTCGATCAACGCCTCGCTGGTCCGGATGGTGCCGGAGCACCGGCGCGGCGAGGTGATGGGGTGGAGCGGCACCGCGAACACCCTCGGCGGTGCCGTGGGCGCCCCGGTGACCGGCGCGGTGATCGACGCGCTGGGTGCCCAGGCGGGATTCGGTTTCGCGGGCGGCGCCGGTGTCGTGTTGGCCGGGACCGGGCTGGCGGCGATGGCGGTGCTGCGACGACCGGGCAGACGGGGCGACCGGGACGACCGGGGCGGACGGGCCCCGGTCAGCTCACGGCGCCGGTGAACTTCTCGCCCGGTCCCTCGCCGAGGGCGTCCGGGAACGGCGACGCCTCGCGGAACGCCAGCTGCAACGACCGCAGGCCGTCCCGCAGCGACCGCGCGTGCTGGTTGCCGATGTCCGGCGCGGACGCGGTGACCAGGGCCGCGAGGGCGGTGATCAACTTGCGCGCCTCGTCCAGGTCCTGGAGCTCGGCACCGGTGTACTCGTCGGTGTCCGGCGACAGGCCGCACTTCACCGCGGCGGCGCTCATCAGGTGCACGGCGGCGGTGGTGATCACCTCGACGGCGGCGACATCGGCGATGTCACGGACGGCGGCGGTGGCATCCGGGTTCTCGGTCATGGACTGATCCTCACATGCCGGTGGTGATCGGCCGTCCACCCCCGAGGGAGTGGACGGCCGATGCGCACCTCAGACGTCGGTGTCGCTGGGCTGGTCGATCGGCGCTCCGCCGTCACCGGCGGCGATCAGCTCGCGCAGGGTGGCGCCGAGGCCGGCGTCGACCTGGGTCCAGTACCAGAGGAACCGCTCCTTGACCCGGTCGACGGTGAGAGCGCGGTACTGCCCGACCAGCGTCTCCTGGAACCGGACCTTGGCACCCTCGTCGAAGACGTCCCGGTACAGGGTGCCCGCCTGGCCGAAGTCGTCGTCCTCGGCGTGCAGGGTGGCGGCGGCCCGCACCAGCTCGCCGTCCGACTCCCACGATCCCTCACCGGCGGCGACGGCGGAGGCCACCGGCCCGCCGAAGCTGTTCGGCGCGTACACCGGCACCTCGGGTGCGTTGAAGTCGTGCCGCTGCGCACCGTCGGCGGTGTAGGAGTGCACCGGGCACTTGGCGGCGTTCACCGGCAGCTGGGCGTAGTTGGTGCCCACCCGGTAGCGCTGGGCGTCCGGGTAGGAGAACACCCGGGCCATCAGCATCTTGTCCGGCGAGATCGCGGTGCCCGGCACCAGGGTGGCGGGGGAGAACGCCGCCTGCTCGATCTCGGCGAAGAAGTTGCGCGGGTTCCGGTTCAGCGTGAAGTGCCCGACCTTGATCCGCGGGTAGTCGCCCTTCGGCCACACCTTGGTCAGGTCGAAGGGGTTGAACCGGTAGGTCTTGGCGTCCTCGTAGGGCATCACCTGGACGTAGACGTCCCAGGTCGGGAAGTCGCCGCGCTCGATCGCCTCGTAGAGGTCCCGGCGCTGGTAGTCGGCATCGGCGCCGGCGATCTGCTCGGCCTGCTCCGGGGTGAAGGACTCGAGCCCCTGGCGGGAGATGAAGTGGTACTTGACCCAGAACCGCTCACCGGCGGCGTTGATCCACTGGTAGGTGTGCGAGCCGTAGCCGTTCAGGTGCCGGGTGGTGGTCGGCAGGCCACGGTCGCCCATCAGGTACGTGACCTGGTGCGCGGACTCCGGCGACAGCGTCCAGAAGTCCCACTGCATGTCGGCGTCGCGCAGACCGGAGCCGGGCAGCCGCTTCTGGGAATGGATGAAGTCGGGGAACTTCATGCCGTCCCGGATGAAGAACACCGGGGTGTTGTTCCCGACGATGTCCAGGTTGCCCTCGGAGGTGTAGAACTTCAGCGCGAAGCCGTGCACGTCCCGCCAGGTGTCCGGGCTGCCCTGCTCGCCGGCCACGGTGGAGAACCGCAGCAGCATCTCGCTGGTGGCGCCCGGCTGGAACAGGGCGGCGCGGGTGTAGGCGGACACGTCCTCGGTGACCACGAACTCGCCGAAGGCACCGGTGCCCTTGGCGTGCACCACGCGCTCCGGGATCCGCTCGCGGTTGAACTGCGCGAGCTTCTCGACCAGGTAGTGGTCGTGCAGCGCGGTGACGCCGTCCGGTCCGGCGGTCAGCGAGTGGGCGTCGGAGGCGACCGGCGTGCCGAAGCTCGTCGTGGTGGTCGGGGGGTTCTCCTGAGTCATGGACTGTTCCTTCCGTGGGTGCGACCGGGGCGACCCGGTGCGCGGGCATGCTGGGCACCGCCCGGACGGGTGTCCGGTCGGTCCAGGGGGATCAGGGGGAGGGGAGTTCAGGGGGTCGCGGCGCACCGGGGACACAGTCCCCAGTAGGTGACCTCGGCGGTGTGGATCTGGAACCCCGAGCTCGAGCTCGGGGTGAGGCAGGGCGCCGCACCGACGGCGCAGTCGACGTCGCCGACCTCGCCGCAGGACGTGCAGACGACGTGATGGTGGTTGTCGCCGACCCGACGCTCGTAGCGAGCGGGGTGCCCGGCGGGTTCGATCCGGCGCAGGATGCCCGCGCCGGTCAGCGCGTGCAGCACGTCGTACACCGCCTGGACCGACACCGTGGGCAGCGTGGCCCGCGCCTGCTTGAGGATGGTGTCGGCATCGGCGTGGGGGAGAGCACCGACGGCGGCCAGCACCGCTACCCGGGGCGCGGTCACCCGCAACCCGTGGTCGCGCAGCAGGTCGCCCGGGTCGGTGTGGACGTGCTGGTCGAGCTCCATGACCGCAACCCTGGCAGGTTTTCTGGAACTGTTCAAGTAGGCATCTGACGGAGTGTCAGTAACCCGTCGTCCCGGGCGGGGGGTCTGGTACAGTTGTCTACGACTGGCCTGGGTTGTGTCTTGCAAATGACCCGGGTGCACAAGTGGAAGCCATTCCCACCTGAGTCTCGACCGTCGATCCTCGGATCGCAGCAGAGTCCAGGTCTCGGTCAGCGGATCGCCCCCGTGGTGGATCCGTGCGGTAGGTGCCTTCGTGTACCCCGCGACCGTGTTGGCCCCCACCTGTGCTCAGGATCGGGGGCCTTTCCCGTTCCTGGTGGTCACTACGTCGAGACACCGAGGAGCACCACATCAGCGAGCCCCGCATCAACGATCGGATCCGCGTCGCCGAGGTCCGCCTGGTCGGCCCGAACGGCGAGCAGGTCGGCATCGTCCGCGTGGAGGACGCACTGCGCCTGGCTCAGGACGCCGACCTCGACCTGGTCGAGGTCGCGCCGACCGCCCGTCCGCCGGTCTGCAAGATCATGGACTACGGGAAGTTCAAGTACGAGGCCGACATGAAGGCCCGTGAAGCCCGGCGCAACCAGAGCAACACGGTTCTCAAGGAGATCCGCTTCCGGCTCAAGATCGACCCGCACGACTACGCCACCAAGAAGGGCCACGTCGTGCGGTTCCTCTCGGCCGGCGACAAGGTCAAGGTCATGATCATGTTCCGTGGTCGTGAGCAGTCCCGCCCGGAGATGGGTGTCCGACTGCTGCAGCGGCTCGCGGACGACGTGGCGGAGCTGGGCTTCGTCGAGAGCATGCCGAAGCAGGACGGTCGCAACATGACCATGGTCCTCGGCCCGGTGAAGAAGAAGTCCGAGCAGAAGAACGAGCAGCGTCGTGCGCGGCGCAGCGAGTCCGACGCGCCGGCCGAGGCTGTCGACTTCGACATGCCCTCCGAGGACGACCTCACCCCGCTGGACTCCGCCGAGGCCCCGGTCGAGACCCCTGCTGAGCCGGTCGCCGAGACCCCGGCCCCTGCCGAGACCCCCGCGCCCGCCACCAGCGCCGCTCCGGCCACGCCGAAGCCCGCCACGGCACCGAAGCCGGCCACCAAGCCCGCTGCTGCTGCCAAGCCGGCCGCCGCCAAGCCCGCCGCAGCTGCCAAGCCCGCTGCCGCGAAGCCCGCGGCAGCCACGTCGGCAGCCGCCGCGAAGCCTGCGGCCGCCACGCCCACGCCCGCCACGCCTTCCGCACCGGCTCCGGCCGACGCGGAGGCCGGTGCGCCGAAGCCCACCCCGCGGCCCGCGCCGAAGCCCGCGGCCCGTCCGGCCCCCCGCGGCCGGTCGGCCACGAGCTGAACCGGACCACCACCCCACCTGCGGGTCCCACCGGCCCGTCAGGACGCGTCCCACACCGTGAGGTGCGGGACACGAGACAAGGAGAGAGCGGCAGCCATGCCGAAGAACAAGACGCACTCCGGTGCCAAGAAGCGCTTCCGGGTGACGGGCACCGGCAAGCTCATGCGCGAGCAGGCGAATGCCCGCCACCTGCTCGAGCACAAGTCGAGCCGTCGCACCCGGCGCCTCGCCCAGGACCAGGTCGTCTCCGCGGCTGACGCCCCCAAGATCAAGAAGCTGCTCGGTCGTTGATGCCGTGCGGCCCTGACGGCCGCGGCACACCCGAGCCCCGACAAGCAAGGAGCATCACGTGGCACGCGTGAAGCGGGCGGTCAACGCCCAGAAGAAGCGCCGGTCGACCCTGGAGCGCGCCAGCGGCTACCGCGGTCAGCGGTCCCGTCTGTACCGCAAGGCCAAGGAGCAGGTCACCCACTCCCTGGTCTACGCCTACCGCGACCGCAAGGTCCGCAAGGGCGACTTCCGCAAGCTGTGGATCCAGCGCATCAACGCTGCGTCCCGCGAGCAGGGTCTGACCTACAACCGTCTGATCCAGGGCCTCAAGCTCGCCGGTGTCGAGGTGGACCGTCGCGTCCTCGCCGACCTGGCCGTGAACGACGCCCCCGCGTTCAACGCGCTGGTCGAGGTCGCCAAGAAGGCGCTGCCCGCGGACGTGAACGCGCCGCGCGCCGCTGCCTGAGCAGCTTCGCACTGATGACGACCCCCGTCGGACTCCGGTCCGGCGGGGGTCGCCGCATGTCCGGGGCGGATCGTGTCGTGCGTGGCCGCCCGGTGCTCGCTTGCTCGGTGCACCGCACCCGCCGGTTACGGGATGATGGCCCGGTGTCCCGCGATCAGATCGAGCTGCCCACGCTGACCAACCCGCACGCCGATCGGGTGCGGGTGGTGCACAACCTGAGCCAGCGCACAGCGCGGCGCCGGACCGGGCAGTACCTGGTCGAGGGGCCGCAGGCGGTGCGGGAGCTGCTGCGCTGGTCGCCGGAGCGGGTGCGGGACGTGTACCTCACGCCGGAGGCGGCGGAACGCTACCCGGAGCTGGTCGCCGACTCGGCGGGGCTGTACCGGCACATCGGCACCGCCGAGGTGCTGCACGCGATGTCGGCGGACGCCCAGGGCGTCCTCGCGGTCGCCACCACCCCGACGGCTCAGGACATCGCCCTCGGCCAGGACCTGGCGTCCGGCCAGCACTCCGCGCCCGGCAACGACACCGCGCCCGGCCGGCACGTCGGACCCGGGCAGGACGGCCCGGCTGCCCGAGAGGCCGCGACCGGGGCAGCCCGCGCCATGCCGGTCGGCCCGCTGCCCGCCACCGCGCTGCCGCAGCTGCTCGACACCCGCCCGCGCCTGATCGCCCTGCTCGCCCGGGTCCGCGACCCCGGCAACCTGGGCACCGTGATCCGGGTCGCCGACGCCGCCGGGGCGGACGCGGTCGTGATCGCGGGTGACGCGGTGGAGGTGACCAACCCGAAGGTGGTCAGGTCGACCGCCGGGTCGCTGTTCCACCTGCCGGTGGTGCACGGGCTGCCGGTGGCCGAGGCGGTCGCGGCGCTGCGCGGCGCCGGAACGCAGGTGCTGGCGGCCGACGGTGCCGGGACCCTCGACCTGGATGACCTCCAGGACGCCGCCGCTCTGGGTGCGACCGACCACGAGGCCGACCTGCGCCGACCGACCGCCTGGCTGTTCGGCAACGAGGCCTGGGGGTTGCCGGAGGAGGACCGGTCGCTGGCCGACGCCGTGGTCCGGGTGCCGCTGCGTGGACACGCCGAGTCGCTGAACCTGGCCACCGCCGCGGCGGTCTGCCTCTACGCCTCGTCCCGCGCCCACCGCTGAACGGAGCGACATCGGACCACCGGGAGCGGCCTCGACCGCAGGTCAGCCCCGTGGGCGGCTCGACACCGTGGTGGACGCCTGGCAGCTGTGACACGATGCTGCGCATGACCTTGCTCGCGCGCCGATTTCCCGGGCCCGTTCCCGGGATCCTCGGCTGACGCACCGACGAGGCCACGGACCCGGGGGCGGGCGCGACTAGACTCGTCCGTCGGCACGTCAGTGATCTGACGTGCGTTCAAACCCGCCCGGAAGGTCCGGATGTCCGAGACACCTCTGTCCCCGCTCGACGCTGCTGGCGTCGATTCCGCCGTCGCCGACGCGCTGGCCGCCGTTGCCGCCGCCGACGACCTCGATGCCCTGAAGGCCGTGCGCACGGCGCACACCGGTGAGCGCAGCCCCCTCGCCCTGGCGAACCGGGCGATCGGCGGCCTCGAACCCGCCGACAAGGCCACCGCCGGCAAGACCCTGGGCCAGGCCCGCGGCCGGGTGAACCAGGCGATCGCCGCCCGGCAGACCGAGCTGGAGGCCGAGCGCGACGCCCGGATCCTGGTCGCCGAGACGCTCGACCTGACCGCCCCGGTGGACCGCCGACCGGCCGGTGCTCGGCACCCGCTGTCGGCACTGCAGGAGCGGATCGCCGACGTCTTCGTCGCGATGGGCTGGGAGATCGCCGAGGGCCCCGAGGTCGAGGCCGAGTGGTTCAACTTCGACGCGCTGAACTTCGGTCCGGACCACCCGGCCCGGCAGATGCAGGACACCTTCTTCGTGCAGGGCGTCGGCGACCAGGCCGAGGACCCGCACCTGGTGCTGCGCACCCACACCTCGCCGGTGCAGGCCCGCAGCCTGCTGCAGCGCGGCGTGCCGGTGTACGTGGCCTGCCCGGGACGGGTGTTCCGCACCGACGAGCTGGACGCCACACACACCCCGGTCTTCCACCAGGTCGAGGGCCTGGCGATCGACAAGGGCCTGACCATGGCCCACCTGAAGGGCACCCTGGACCACTTCGCGCGGGCGATCTTCGGTCCGGAGGCCCGGACCCGGCTGCGCCCGTCGTTCTTCCCGTTCACCGAGCCGAGCGCGGAGATGGACCTGTGGTTCCCGCAGAAGAAGGGCGGCCCGGGCTGGATCGAGTGGGGCGGCTGCGGCATGGTCCACCCGAACGTGCTGCGTGCCGCCGGGATCGACCCGGACGAGTACTCCGGCTTCGCGTTCGGGATGGGCATCGAGCGCACGCTGATGTTCCGGCACTCGATCGCTGACATGCACGACATGGTGGAGGGCGACATCCGCTTCTCCACCCAGTTCCAGGCGGTGATCTGATGCCTCGCATTCCCCTGACCTGGCTCGGCGAGCACGTCGAGCTGCCCGCGGGCATCACCGCGGAGACCCTGGCCGCCGATCTGGTCCGGGTCGGCCTCGAGGAGGAGACGATCCACCCCGCGCAGGTCACCGGTCCGCTGGTGGTCGGCGAGGTGGTCTCCCGGGTCCCCGAGCCGCAGAAGAACGGCAAGACGATCAACTGGTGCCAGGTCGACGTCGGCCCGGAGCACAATGTCGACGGCTCGCGCGGCATCGTCTGCGGCGCGCAGAACTTCGACGTCGGCGACCGGGTGGTCGTCGCGCTGCCGGGTGCCGTGCTGCCCGGGCCGTTCCCGATCGCCTCGCGCAAGACCTACGGCCACATCTCGGACGGCATGATCTGCTCGGCCCGTGAGCTGGGGCTGGGCGAGGACCACGACGGGATCATCGTGCTGTCCCGGATCGGGATCGACACTGCGACACCCGGCACCGATGCGCGCGAGCTGCTCGGGCTGGGCGAGGAGGTCCTGGAGATCAACGTGACCCCGGACCGGGGGTACTGCTTCTCCCTGCGCGGGGTGGCCCGCGAGTACGGGCACGCCACCGGCGCGGTGTTCACCGACCCGGGGCTGGCTCCGGTCGAGGACCTGCCCACGGAGGGCGGTTACCCGGTGGAGCTGCGGGACGAGGCCCCGATCCACGGGGTGCCGGGCGCCGACCGGTTCGTCGCGCGGATCGTGCGCGGGGTGTCCGCCCACCAGCCGTCGCCGACCTGGATGCAGCGCCGGCTGACCGAGGCCGGGATGCGGCCGATCAGCCTGGCCGTGGACGTCACCAACTACGTGATGCTCGACCTGGGCCAGCCGCTGCACGCCTACGACCTGGCGACCCTGAACGGGCCGATCGTGGTCCGGCGCGCGACCGCGGGGGAGCGACTGACCACGCTGGACGGTCAGGACCGCGCCCTCGACCCCGAGGACCTGCTGATCACCGACAGCACCCGCGTGCTCGGACTTGCCGGGGTGATGGGCGGTGCCGACAGCGAGGTTTCCGAGGCGACCACCGATCTGCTGATCGAGGCGGCGCACTTCGACGCGGTGTCGGTGGCGCGCACCGCCCGGCGGCACAAGCTGTCATCGGAGGCGGCCAAGCGGTTCGAGCGGGGGGTCGACCCGCTGCTGGCACCGGTGGCGGTGGCTCGCGTGGTCGAGCTGTTGGTCGAGCACGGTGGCGGTGCCGCCGATCCGGTGGTCACCGACGTGAACCGGGTCGCCCCGGCGCCGGTGCTGCACCTGCCGCTGGACCTGCCGTCCCGGCTGATCGGCCTGGACCTGGACCCGGCGACCGTGACCGGCATCCTGCGCCGGATCGGCTGCACCGTGGGCGAGATCGCCGGCACCGGGGCGGAGGCGACCGTCGCGGTCACCGTCCCCAGCTGGCGGCCGGACCTCACCGAGCCGGTGGACCTGGTCGAGGAGGTCGCGCGACTGCACGGCTACGACCTGATCCCGTCGATCGTGCCCACCGCCCCGGCCGGTGCCGGTCTGACCAGCGAGCAGCTGCGGCGGCGCGCGGTGTCCGACCTGCTGGCCCACCGCGGCTGGGTGGAGACGCTGTCCTACCCGTTCATCGACACCGGCCAGCTCGATGCCCTGGGCATCCCGGCCGACGACCGGCGGCGCACCCTGCTCCGGCTGGCGAACCCGCTGTCGGAGGAGCAGCCGTACCTGCGCAGCTCACTGTTGGTCACCCTGCTGGACACCGCGAAGCGGAACGTCGCGCGCGGCTCCTCGGCCACCGACGGGTGGGCGATCTTCGAGGTCGGCGCCGTCACGCTGCCCACGCCGGGGACCCCGGCGGCGCCGGTCCCGGCCCTCGGTGAGCGGCCGACCGACGACGTGCTGGCGGCGCTGTACGCGGCGGTGCCGGATCAGCCGCGGCGGATCGCCGGGGTGGCGATCGGCTGGCGGGAGCCCGGCGTCCGCCAGGTCGACGCCACCGACGCGGTGGAGGCCGTCCAGGACGTGGCCCAGGTGCTCGGGGTCGAGCTGACCCTGGTCGCCGACGCCGACCACGCCCCCTTCCACCCGGGCCGGTGCGTCCGGGTGGAGACCGCGCAGGGCACCACCGTCGGCTGGGCCGGTGAGCTGCACCCGAAGGTCGCCGGTGCGCTCAGCCTGCCGGGACGTCCGGTGGCCTTCGAGCTGGACCTCGACCTGCTGCTGGCGGCGGCACCCACCGCGCCGGTGGTGGCCGCCGAGGTGTCCACCTTCCCGGCCGCCAAGGAGGACGTCGCCCTGGTGGTCGACGCCGAGGTGCCGGTGGCCGAGGTGCTGGCGGCGGTGCGGGCCGGCGCCGACGCGAGCCCCGCGGGTCCGGTGCTGGAGAGCGCGCGGCTGTTCGACGTGTACTCCGGCGAGCAACTCGGGGAGGGCAAGCGGTCGCTGGCCTTCGCCCTGCGCCTGCGGGCATCCGACCGGACCCTGACGGCGGAGGAGACCGCCGGGGTGCGCGAGGCAGTGGTCGCCGAGGCCGCCCAGCGGTTCGGGGCGACCCTGCGGGGCTGACCGCCGATCGACGCCACGGGGGATCGCACCACCAGGTGCGGTCCCCCGTTCGTGTGTCACCCACCCGCACACCTGGGAGGAGTTCACCAGGTCGTTACCCCCAGATAGTTCCGCAAACCGGACATCTCTGAAACTCTGTTCGGCGGCTGTGTGACCTCCGTGACACGGCCGTGTGACTGACGAATGGAGAACTCGGTGAGAGCAGCGGCCCGCAACCGCAGAGCAGGGGCGGCGCTCGCCGCACTCTCTGCCCTGGTGATGATCCCGGTCGGCAGCGCCGCCGCCGCGGTCGACACCACCACCGCCGATACGGCATCCATCGCCCAGGTCCAGGGCACCGGGGACGCCTCCCCGCTGAACGGCCAGACCGTGACCACCTCCGGCCTGGTGACCGCCGCGTACCCCACCGGTGGCTTCCGGGGCTACGTGATCCAGACCCCCGGCACCGGGGGCGACGCGCCGCGCACCGCCTCGGACGCGGTGTTCGTGTTCTCCCCGAACACGGTCGGTTCGGTGCAGGTCGGCGACTACGTCCGGGTGACCGGTGCCGTCTCCGAGTACCAGGGGCTGACCGAGATCACCGTGAACGCGGCGGCCGGGGTCGAGCAGCTCGACGCCACCACCGCCGCCCCGGTCACTCCGGTGACCACCCCGTGGCCCGCGGACGACGCCGGGCGCGAGACGCTGGAGTCGATGCTCTACCTGCCCTCCGGCGACTTCACGGTCAGCAACACCTACAGCACCAACCAGTACGGCGAGGTCGGTCTGGCCACCGGCACCACCCCGCTGATCCAGCCGACCGAGGTCGCCGCGCCGGGTTCGCCCGAGGCGGCTGCGGTCGCGGCCGACAACGCCGCCCGGGCGGTGACCCTGGACGACGGCGCGTCGACGAACTTCCTGTCCGCGTCCAACCAGAGCCAGACCCCGCCGTACATCTCCCTGACCGACCCGGTGCGGGTGGGTGCTCCGTTGGCCTTCGACGCCCCGGTGATCGTCGACTACCGGAACAACGCCTGGAAGCTGAACCCGACCGCACCCGGTGCGGCGCAGGTGCGCTTCGGTGACACCCGGACCGACGCCCCGGACCCGGTGGGCGGTGACCTGTCGGTCGCCAGCTTCAACGTGCTGAACTACTTCACCACGCTGGGTGCGACCACCGCCGGCTGCGTCGCGTACACCGACCGCACGGGCAACGGCGTCACGGTGAAGGACGGTTGCGCACCCCGTGGTGCCTGGGACGCCGACGACCTGACCCGCCAGCAGGACAAGATCGTCGCGGCGATCAACGCCCTGGACGCGGACATCGTCGGTCTGATGGAGATCGAGAACTCCGCCGACGACTCTGCCGTCCGCACCCTGGTCGAGGCGCTGAACGCCGCCACCGGTGAGCAGACCTGGGCCTTCGTGCCCCGCTCGGCCGAGCTGCCGGCGATCGACACCCAGGACGTCATCACCAACGCGCTGATCTACCGCCCCGCCGCCGTCGAGACCGTGGGCGACGCCCGGGCGCTCGGCGACCAGTCGGCGGACGGCCAGGCGTTCGGCAACGCGCGCGAGCCGATCGGCCAGGCCTTCGCCCCGGTCGGTGGCGGCGAGCAGCTGTTCGTCGCGGTGAACCACTTCAAGTCCAAGGGCTCGGCCGGTCCGTGGCCGGGCGACGCCGACACCGGCGACGGGCAGGGCTCCTCGGTCGAGTCCCGGGTCCGTCAGGCCGAGGCGCTGCGCGACTGGATCCCGACCGTGCAGGGTGACGCCGAGGCGGTCGCGCTGGTCGGCGACTTCAACTCCTACACCGCCGAGGACCCGCTGCAGGTGCTCTACACCGCCGGGTACACCGACGCCGGGAGCACGCTGGCCCCGGGGGAGTACAGCTACTCCTTCTCCGGCCTGTCCGGCTCGCTCGACCACGTGCTGCTGAACCAGGCCGCGCTGGACCGGGCCACCGGCGCCGACATCTGGAACATCAACTCCGGCGAGTCGATCGCCCTGGAGTACAGCCGGTACAACTACCACGGCTCGCTGTTCTACGCCCCGGACGCCTACCGGTCATCGGACCACGACCCGGTGATCGTCGGGCTGACCGCCGGTGACGCCGGACCCGGTGAGCCGAGCGGCCCGGTGGACCTGACCCTGCTGAACATCAACGACTTCCACGGCCGGATCGACGCCAACACGGTCGCCTTCGCCGGGACCGTCGAAGCGCAGCGGGCCGCCGCCGAGAACGCGGTGTTCCTCTCCGCCGGTGACAACATCGGCGCCTCGCTGTTCGCGTCGTCCTCCGCGCAGGACCAGCCGACCATCGACGTGCTGAACGCCCTGGATCTGTCCGCCTCCGCGGTGGGCAACCACGAGTTCGACCGCGGATTCGCCGACCTCACCGACCGGGTGATCCCGGCCGCCGACTTCGCCTACCTGGGTGCGAACGTCTACACCAAGGGGACCCAGGACCCGGCGCTGGACGAGTACAGCCTGGTCGAGGTCGGCGGCATCACCGTCGGCGTGATCGGGGTCGTCACGCAGGAGACCCCGACCCTGGTGAGCCCGGGCGGGATCGCGGACCTGGACTTCGGCGACCCGGTGGAGGCGGTGAACCGGGTGGCGGCGCAGCTGACCGACGGTGATCCGGCCAACGGTGAGGCCGACGTGATCGTCGCCGAGTACCACGAGGGTGCCGGTGCCGGGACCCCGGACGGTGCCACCCTGGAGCAGGAGATCGCCGCCGGTGGTGCCTTCGCCGACATCGTCACCGCGACCGACCCGGCGGTGGACGTGATCTTCACCGGTCACACCCACAAGCAGTACGCCTGGTACGGCCCGGTCGGTGCGGAGAACACCCGGCCGATCGTGCAGACCGGCTCGTACGGGGAGAACATCGGCAAGGTCTCGCTGACCTACGACCCGGCCACCGGTGACGTCTCGGCGCTGGAGGGCACGAACGTCGCCCGCCTGGCACCGGCCGCCGGTCAGACCCAGGCAGCCTTCGACGACCAGCTCGCCGCGACCTACCCCCGGGTGGCCGAGGTGCAGCAGATCGTCAAGGCCGCGATCGCCGCCGCCGACGAGATCGGCCGCCAGCCGGTCGGGTCGGTCACCGGTGACATCACCACCGCCTTCGCCGGCGGCAGCTACGGCCCGAACGGCTACCAGGGCCCCGGCCCGCAGCCGACCACGGGTCGTGACGACCGCTCCAAGGAGTCGACGCTGGGCAACCTGGTGGCCGACGCCCTGCTGGACACCCTGTCGGACAGTGACCGTGGTGGTGCCCAGATCGGCGTGGTGAACCCCGGTGGGCTGCGCGCCGAGCTGCTGTACGCCCCGGACGGCACCGTCACCTACGCCGAGGCGAACGCGGTGCTGCCCTTCGTGAACAACCTCTGGACCACCACGCTGACCGGCGACCAGGTGGAGACGATGCTGGAGCAGCAGTGGCAGACGAACGCGGACGGCACCGTGCCGTCCCGGCCGTACCTGCAGCTGGGGCTGTCGGACAACATCTCGTACACCTACGACGCGGATGCCGCCGCGGGGGAGCACATCACCTCGGTGACCGTCGACGGTGCGCCGCTGGACCCGGCCGCCGAGTACCGGGTGGGCACGTTCTCCTTCCTGGCCCAGGGCGGTGACAACTTCCGGGTCTTCTCCGAGGGCAGCGACACCGCTGACTCCGGTCTGATCGACCGGGATGCCTGGATCGCCTACCTGGAGGCGCACCCGGGGCTGGCCCCGGACTTCCGGGAGCGTGCGGTCGAGGTGCCCGCGCTGCCGGAGACCGAGGCGGGAGCCACCCTGACCTTCGACGTCGCCGGGCTGAACCTGACCAGCCTGGGGGCGCCGGAGAACACCACCCTGGACGTCCAGCTCGACGGGACCTCCATCGGCTCGGCGGCCCTGACCGCCGGTGCCGGGTCGGTGTCGGTCACGGTCCCGGCCGGGACCACCGCCGGGGCGCACACCGTCTCCCTGGTCGCCGCCCCCAGCGGCACCACCGCCACCGTGCCGCTGTCGGTCACCGCACCGGCCGGACCGGAGCTGAAGCAGTCCAGCACCTCGCTGCTCACCACCCGCAGCTCCATGCCCCGGGGAACGCTGTTGCCCGCGGTGCTGATCTCCACCGTGCACGTCGAGGGCCAGTGGTTCCCCAGCGGCACGGTCGAGTTCCGGGACGGTGACACCGTGATCGCCCGGTCCCGGGTGGTGCTGGGCATCGCCCTGACCACGGTGCCGCGGTCGACCTCGGTCGGCACCCACCAGTACACGGCCACCTTCGTGCCCACCGACCCGGGCGCCGTCGCGGGCAGCACCAGCGCCCCGGTCACGGTCCGCGTGCGCTGAGCACACACGACGGCCCGGGACCCCCATCCGGGGGCCCCGGGCCGTCCCCGCGCCGCGCCGCCAGTCCGCCGCCGCGCCCGCGTCGCGCAGTCGCCGAGACTACGGATTTCGGCGCAATATCCGATCTGACGCGACGGTCTCCGTAGTCTCGACGGCCCGTCAGTGCCCGTCAGCGCCCGTCAGCAGCCGTCGGGGCCGCAGGTCTCGGCGTCCGCGGCGCCGGGGACGGTGACGAACGCGGGTGCCGGGGCGGGGAGTGCCTGGGCGAGGAACTGGGTGAAGACCTCGACCGGCTGCGCACCCGAGACCCCGAGTCGACGGTCAGCGACGAAGAACGGCACCCCGTTCACCCCCAGCGCCTGCGCCTCGGCCTCGTCGGACCGCACGGCGTCGGCACCCTGGCCGGAGTCCAGCGCCGATCGCACGGTGTCCGCGTCCAACCCGGCCTCCACGGCGATGGCGACCAGCTCGTCGGTGTCGTCCACCACCCGGCCGTGCTCGAAGTGCGCGCTCATCAGCCGCTCGACCAGCTCGGCACCACGCTCGCCCGCGATGTGCACCAGCCGGTGCGCGTCGAAGGTGTTCGCCGGGACCACGGTGTCGAAGTCGTAGTGCAGCCCCTCGCCGGCGGCCACCTCGGTCACCTGGGCGAACATCTGCCGCACCTGGGCCTCCGGCATGCCCTTGCGCTCGGAGAGCAGCTGCGCCTCGGTCATCCCGGCGTGCTCGTGGGAGTGCTCGGCGTTCGGGTCCAGCTCGAAGGACCGCCAGATCACCTCGACCTGGTCCTTGCGATCGAACTGCTCCAGGGCGGCCGCGAACCGGCGCTTGCCGATGTAGCACCACGGGCACGCGATGTCCGACCAGATCTCCACGGTCAGGGTGTTGCTCATGCGACCAGGACCACCTTTCCCGTGGTCTCGCGGCCCTCCAGCGCACGGTGCGCCTCGGCGGCCTCCTCCAAGGGGTACTGCGCGCCGATCCGCACGTCCAGCGTGCCCTCGGCGACCGCGGCGAACAGCTCGCCGGAGCGCCAGCGGGTCTCCTCGGCGCTCGCGGTGTAGTGCGCCAGCGTCGGGCGGGTCAGGAACACCGACCCGGCGCGGTTGAGCAGCTGCGGGTCGACCGGCGGCACCTGCCCGGATGCCCCGCCGAACAGGGCCAGCCCGCCTCGGGGCCGCAGCGATGCCAGCGACGCGTCGAAGGTGGACCTGCCGACCCCGTCGAAGACGGTGTGCACGCCCTTGCCCCCGGTCAGTCCGCGCACGATGGCGGGCAGCTCCTCGGTCAGGTCCTGCAGTTCGGTGTACCGGATCACGTCGGTGGCGCCGGCGGCTCGGGCCAGCTCCTCCTTCTCCGGGGTGCCGACGGTGCCGATTACCCGGGCGCCGCGCGCGACGGCGAGCTGGGTGAGCAGCAGGCCCACCCCACCGGCGGCCGCGTGCACCAGCACGTCCTGGCCCTCGGTCACCGGGAAGGTGGAGGCGACCAGGTAGTGCGCGGTCGTGCCCTGCAACGGCAGCGCAGCGGCGACCAGCGGGTCCACCCCGGCCGGAACCGGCAGCGCCGCCCGGGCGGGCACGACCACCAGTTCGGCGTAGGACGACGGCGCGTCCGCCCAGGCCACCAGGTCGCCGACCGCGAAGCCGTCGACCTGCGACCCGACGGCGACCACCTCACCGGCGCCCTCCGAGCCGACCACGTGCGGGTAGGTCATCGGGTAGACCCCGGCCCGCCGGTAGGTGTCGATGAAGTTGACCCCGGCCGCGACGGTGCGCACCAGCAGGTCACGCGGGCCGGGGGTCGGGTCGTCGACCTCGATCAGGTCCAGGACGTCGGGTCCACCTGCGGCGGTGGCGATGATCGCGTGCATAACCGCCGACAACACCCGGTGCCGTCAGGCGATTCCCTGCTCACCCAGCCAGCGCAGCAGCGGTGTGGTCCAGTCGATCAGCCCGTCGGCGAGCCCGAGTCCGTGCCGCCCGTGCGGGTAGACGTGCAGCTCGACCGGCACCTGGTGCCGACGCAGCGCCGCGGTCAGCGCGAGGGAGTGCTCCACCCCGACATGGGCGTCGTCGGCGGTGTGCCAGGCGAACACCGGGGGAGTGTCGGCATCCACCCGCAGCTCCACGGACAACGCGCGGGCCGGAGCGTCCTCCTCGGTGCCGAGCAGGTTCATCCGGGAGCCGAGGTGCGGGTGGTCCACCATCGAGACCACCGGGTAGCAGAGCACCGCGGCGTCCGGGCGGGCCAGACCGCCCGCGGCGGCGAGTTCGTCGGCGGTGGCGGTCGCCGCCGTCCCGGCCAGGTGCCCGCCGGCCGAGAAGCCCAGCACCGCCACCGGCCCGTGACTGCGCAGCTCGGCGACCGCGCGCAGCACCAGGTGCAGCGCCTGCGGGTAGCGGGCCGGTGCCACCGGGTAGTCCAGCCAGGCGGCGCGCACCCCGTGGTCGGCGAGGAACCGGCTCACGTCGACGCTCTCGTGCTCGGCACGGTCGTGGTACCCGCCGCCGGCGAGCACCAGCACGGTGCCGGGGGAGTCGGGGTTCTGGTCCGGGGTGTGCAGCTCGATCATCCTGGTCACGGTAGTGGCACCATGTCCGGATGCCCCACCTGCGCCGCTGGTCACCGTCCGACGCCGCGGATCTGGCCGACGCTCTGCACGCCGACCCCGACCTGGGACGCCAGCTCGGAGGGGACGCCGATGACCTCGCCGAGTACATCGCGGCCCACCTCACGCCCGCAGACAGCCGCGCGCCGTTCGCGCTGGTGCTCGACGGCCGGGTGGTGGGCAATGTGGCGGTGACCGCCATCGACCCCCGTCACGACACCGGCTGGGCGTCCTACTGGCTCGCGCCGGTCGCCCGTGGCCGTGGCCTGGCGTCCGCGGGGCTGACGGCGGTCGCGGCCTGGGCCTTCACGGCCGGGCTCTTCCGGCTCGAGCTCGGTCACCGGGTGAACAACCCCGCGTCCTGCCGGGTCGCCACCGCCGCCGGGTTCGCCGTCGAGGGGCTGGAGCGGGCGAAGCTCCGTTACGGTGACGAACGCTTCGACGTCGAGACCCACGCCCGGCTCGCGATGGACCCCGAGCCGGTGACGGAGCCGCTGCCGATTCGCTGACACGCCGTCGCCGATGATGAATCGTCGTGCAGTCGGATGTATGGTCATGCACATGCCCTTCTCCGTCGCCGTCGCAGGTGCCAGCGGTTACGCCGGTGGCGAGACCCTCCGCCTGCTGCTCGCCCACCCCGAGGCCCGGATCGGTGCGCTGACCGCGCACTCCAATGCCGGCACCCCCCTCGGCCAGCACGCGCCCCACCTGCGTGGCCTCGCCGACCGGGTGCTCGCCGCCACCACCGTCGAGGAACTGGCCGGGCACGACGTCGTCGTCCTGGCCCTGCCGCACGGTGCCAGCGGGGAGATCGCCGCCGCCCTGCCCCCGGAGACCGTGGTCGTGGACCTCGGCGCCGACCACCGGCTCGCCGACCCCGCCGCCTGGGCCGAGTACTACGGCAGCGAGCACGCGGGCACCTGGCCCTATGGCATGCCGGAGCTGCTGCACGCCGGCGAGACCGTCCCGTCCGCCCAGCGCGCGGCGCTCGCGGGCAGCAAGCGGATCGCGGTGCCCGGTTGCAACGTCACCGCCGTCACCCTCGGCATCCAGCCCGGGATCGCGGCCGGGGTGATCGAGCCGGACGTGGTCGCCGTGCTGTCGGTGGGCTACTCCGGTGCCGGGCGCAGCCTCAAACCGCACCTGCTCGCCGCCGAGGCTGCCGGGTCGGCGCTGCCCTACGCCGTCGGGGGCAGCCACCGGCACGTGCCGGAGATCCTGCAGAACCTCGCCCACCCCGACCTGCGGTTGTCCTTCACCCCGGTGCTGGTGCCGATGTCCCGGGGCATCCTCGCCACCATCACCGCCCCGCTGGCCGCGGGCAGCACCGCCGAGGACGTGCGGGCCGTCTGGGCGACCGCCTACGCCGACGAGCCCTTCGTGCAGCTGATGCCCGAGGGTCAGTGGCCTGCCTCCGGCTGGACCACCGGTGCGAACACCGCACTGGTGCAGGTCACCGTCGACCGCAAGGCCGGCAAGGTCGTGGTCGTCTGCGCCCTGGACAACCTGGTCAAGGGCACCGCCGGTGCCGCCGTCCAGTCCCTCAACCTCGCCCTCGGCCTGCCCGAGACCCTGGGCCTGACCGTGGAAGGGGTCGCTCCGTGAGCGTCACCGAACCCCGTGGCTTCCGGGCGGCCGGTGTCACCGCCGGTCTCAAGCCGTCCGGCAAGCCCGACGTGGCCCTGGTGGTGAACGACGGGCCGCTGCAGGTCGCCGCCGGGGTGTTCACCAGCAACCGGATCGTCGCCGCGCCGGTGGTGTGGTCCCGGCAGGCGATCGCCGACGGTGTCGCGCATGCCGTGGTGCTGAACTCCGGTGGTGCGAACGCCTGCACCGGGCCGGAGGGCTTCGGCGACACGCACAGCACCGCCGAGCACGTCGGCACGGTGCTGGACACCTCGCCCGGCGACGTCCTGGTCTGCTCCACCGGTCTGATCGGCGAACGGTTGCCGATGGACAAGCTGCTGCCGGGCATCGACGCCGCCGCCGCGCAGCTCTCCGCGCAGGGCGGTCCGGACGCCGCCACCGCGATCATGACCACCGACACCGTATCCAAGCAGGCGCACGCCGCCGGTGACGGCTGGTCGATCGGCGGGATGGCCAAGGGTGCGGGCATGCTCGCGCCGGGCCTGGCCACCATGCTGGTCGTGCTCACCACCGACGCCGTGCTGACCGCCGAGCAGGCCGACGCCGCACTGCGCGCCGCCACCCGGGTCACCTTCGACCGGGTCGACTCCGACGGCTGCATGTCCACCAACGACACCGTGCTCCTGCTGGTCTCCGGTGCCTCGGACATCACCCCGGATCCCGCGACGTTCGCCGCCGCCCTGGAGACCGTCACCGCCGACCTGGCCCGGCAGCTGGTCGCCGACGCCGAGGGCGCCAGCCACGACATCGCGGTCACGGTCGCCCATGCCAGCACCGAGGACGCGGCCGTCGCGGTCGCCCGAGCGATCACCCGCTCCAACCTGTTCAAGGCCGCGGTGTTCGGCAACGACCCGAACTGGGGCCGCGTGCTGGCAGCCGCCGGGACCGTGCCGGAGGAGGTCGCCCCCTACGACCCGGCGCTGATCGACGTCGCCATCAACGGGGTGCAGGTCTGCCGCGCCGGGGGCGTCGGGGACCCGCGCGAGGGCGTCGACCTGGCCGCCCACCGGGAGGTGCGGGTGGACGTCGACCTGCACGCCGGGGACGCCAACGCGACGATCTGGACCAATGACCTGACCCACGACTACGTCCACGAGAACAGCGCGTACTCCACATGAGCGACCTCATCCCCGACGACTTCGACATCCACACCGACCTGCGGCCGGACCAGAAGGCCGAGGTGCTGCTGGAGGCCCTGCCGTGGCTGCAGCGGTTCGCTGGCTCGCTGGTGGTGGTCAAGTACGGCGGCAACGCGATGATCGACGACCGGCTCAAGCGGGCCTTCGCCGAGGACATGGTGTTCCTGCGGCAGGTCGGGCTGCGCCCGGTCGTGGTGCACGGCGGCGGCCCGCAGATCAACGCGATGCTCACCAAGCTCGGCATCGAGAGCGAGTTCCGCGGCGGCCTGCGGGTGACCACCCCCGAGGCGATGGACGTGGTCCGGATGGTCCTCACCGGCCAGGTCTCCCGCGAGCTGGTCGGCCTGCTGAACGCGCACGGCCCCTACGCGGTCGGTCTCTCCGGTGAGGACGCCGGGCTGTTGCAGGCGCGTCGGCGCACCGCCGTGGTCGACGGCGAGCAGGTCGACGTCGGCATGGTCGGCGATGTGGTGCAGGTCAACCCCGGCGCCGTCCTGGATCTGCTGGACGCCGGCCGGATCCCGGTGGTCTCCACCGTGGCCCCCGACCTGGACGACCCGACCCAGGTGCTGAACGTCAACGCCGACACCGCCGCCGCCGCTCTGGCCGTGGCGCTGAACGCGCGCAAGCTGATCGTGCTCACCGACGTCGAGGGTCTGTACACCAACTGGCCGGACCGTGGCTCCCTGGTCCGCCGGATCCGGGCGTCCGCGCTGGCCGAGCTGCTGCCGTCGTTGGCCTCCGGCATGCGCCCCAAGATGGAGGCGTGCTGGCGCGCGGTGACCGGCGGTGTCGGCCGGGCGCACGTGATCGACGGGCGTGCCGCGCACTCGGTGCTGGTCGAGGTCTTCACCAGCGAGGGGATCGGCACCATGGTGCTGCCCGACGACGAGCCGGTGCCCTCCCCGTTCACCGCACCCATCCCGCTGGTCCACCCGGAGGTGCAGCACTGATGACCGACCTCGATCTGACCGGCACCGACTCCGTCCAGCACTGGACCGAGCGGTACAGCAGCGCCGTGATGGACACCTTCGGCCCGCCGCAGCGCGTCCTGGTGCGCGGCGAGGGCTGCTACGTCTGGGACGCCGACGGCCAGCGCTACCTCGACCTGCTCGGCGGCATCGCGGTGAACGCCCTCGGCCACGCCCACCCGACGCTGACCGCCGCCGTCTCGGCGCAGCTGGGCACCATCGGCCACATCTCGAACTTCTTCGCCAGCCCGACCCAGATCGCCCTCGCCGAGCGGGTGATCGGCCTGACCGGCGCCCCGGCGGGTTCCCGGGTGTTCTTCGCGAACTCCGGCACCGAGGCGAACGAGGCCGCGTTCAAGATGGCCCGCCGGAACAACGACTCCGGTCGGCGCACCCGGATCCTGGCGCTGGAGGGCTCCTTCCACGGCCGGACGCTCGGTGCCCTGGCGATGACCTCCAAGGCCGCCTACCGCGAGCCCTTCGCGCCGCTGCCCGCCGGGGTGGAGTTCCTGCCCTTCGGCGACACCGACGCGCTGGAGGCCGCCTTCGCCGACGGTGACACGGTGGCCGCGCTGATGATCGAGCCGATCCAGGGCGAGGTCGGGGTGCGCGCGATGCCGCCCGGCTACCTCGCCAAGGCCCGGGAGCTGACCGCCGCCCACGGTGCGCTGCTGATGCTGGACGAGGTGCAGTCCGGCATGGGCCGCACCGGAGCCTGGCTCGCCTCGCACCGCCCGGAGATCGGCGGCGGGGTCACCCCGGACGTGGTGACCCTGGCCAAGGCCCTCGGCGGCGGCATCCCGGTCGGCGCGGTGGTGGCCTACGGCGAGCGCGCCGCCGGGCTGCTCGGCCGCGGCCAGCACGGCACCACCTTCGGCGGGAACCCGGTCGCCGCCGCTGCCGCGCTGGCCACCATCGGGGTGATCGAACGGGACGGCCTGCTCGCGCACGTCGACCGGCTCGGCGCCGCCTGGCGTCCCGAGCTGGCGGCCGCGCACCCGCTGATCGCCGAGGTGCGGGGTGCCGGACTGCTGATCGCCGTCGAGTTCACCGCCCCGGTGGCCGCCGACGTCGCCGCCCGGGCACTGTCCGCGGGCTTCATCGTGAATCCCTGCACGCCGACCACGATTCGGCTCGCCCCGCCCTATCTGCTGACCTCCGACCAGGCGGCGACCTTCACCGCCTTCCTGGCCGACCTGCCACACCATCTGGGGGCCTGACGATGACCCGCCACTTCCTGCGCGACGACGACCTGAGCCAGGCCGAGCAGGCCGAGGTGCTGCAGCTCGGACTCGACCTGCGCGCCGACCGGTTCGCGCACACCCCGCTGAGCGGACCGCGCGCCGTCGCTGTGCTCTTCGACAAGCCCTCCACTCGGACCCGGGTGTCGTTCAGCGTCGGGATCGCCGAGCTGGGCGGCTATCCGCTGGTGATGGACTCCGGCTCGTCGCAGCTCGGTCGCGGCGAGCCGATCGAGGACACCGCGCGGGTGCTGGACCGCCAGGCCGCCGCGATCGTCTGGCGCACCTTCGCCCAGGACAACGTCGACCGGATGGCGGCGGCTGCCTCGGTGCCGGTGGTGAACGCCCTCACCGACCTGTTCCACCCGTGCCAGATCCTGGCCGACCTGATGACCATCGCCCAGCATCGCGGGGGAGTGGCGGCGCTGCCCGGCCAGACCCTGACGTATGTCGGGGACGCGGCGAACAACATGGCCCACTCGTATCTGCTCGGAGGCGCCACCGCGGGGCTGCACGTGCGGATCGCCGGTCCGGCCGGGTACCTGCCCGACCCGGAGATCGTCGCCCGTGCCGAGCAGATCGCCGCGGCCACCGGGGGATCGGTCCAGGTCGGCACCGACCCGATCGCCGCCGTCACCGGTGCCGACGCCATCGCCACCGACACCTGGGTCTCGATGGGTCAGGAGAACGAGTCGCTGGCCCGCACCGACCAGTTCGATGAGTTCGCCGTGACCTCAGACCTGCTCGGCCACGCGGCCCCCGGTGCACTGGTCCTTCACTGCCTGCCCGCCTACCGCGGCAAGGAGATCGCCGCCGACGTGATCGACGGGCCGCAGTCGGTGGTCTGGGACGAGGCCGAGAACCGCCTGCACGCGCAGAAGGCGCTGCTGGTCTGGCTGTTGGAGCGGGCATGACCGAGCCCGCCACCACCACCGGCCGGGTGCCCAGCACCAAGGCGGCCCGGCACGCCCTGATCACCGGCCTGCTCGCCCGCCAGCCGGTGCACTCCCAGTCCGAGCTGGCCGACCTGCTCGCGGCCGACGGGGTCACGGTCACCCAGGCCACCCTGTCCCGCGACCTGGTCGAGCTGCGCGCGGTCAAGATCCGCACCCCGCACGGCGCGCTGGCTTACGCGGTCCCGGCCGAGGGCGGCGACCGCACCCCGACCCCGGTCGCCGACACCGAGGCCCTGGCGGCCCGGCTCGCCCGGCTGTGCGGCGAGCTGCTGGTCACCGCCGAGGCCAACCAGAACCTGGTCGTCCTGCGCACCCCACCCGGTGGCGCGCAGTTCCTGGCCTCCGCCATCGACCATTCGGTGCTGCCGAGCGTGCTCGGCTCCATCGCGGGTGACGACACCATCCTGGTGATCGCCCGCGAGGGCACCGAGGGCAGCGCGCTGGCTGCCCGCTTCCTGGAGCTGGCCTCGCCAGCATCAACCACCGCCTGACCCTCCCTGTCTCCACGAGATCGAAGAAGGAACACACACATGACTGAGCGCGTCGTCCTCGCCTACTCCGGCGGACTGGACACCTCCGTGGGTATCGGCTGGATCGCCGAGGCGACCGGTGCCGAGGTGATCGCCGTGGCGGTCGACGTCGGCCAGGGCGGTGAGGACCTGGAGACCATCCGTCGCCGCGCCCTGGACTGTGGTGCCGTCGAGGCCTACGTCGCCGACGCCCGGGACGAGTTCGCCGCCGAGTACTGCATGCCCGCGCTGCGCGCCAACGGCATGTACCTCGACCGCTACCCGCTGGTCTCCGCGCTGTCCCGCCCGGTGATCGTCAAGCACCTGGTCCGCGCCGCCCGGCAGTTCGGCGCCACCACCGTCGCGCACGGCTGCACCGGCAAGGGCAACGACCAGGTCCGGTTCGAGGTCGGCATCACCTCCATCGCCCCGGACCTGAAGTGCCTGGCCCCGGTCCGTGACCTGGCGCTGACCCGCGACAAGGCGATCGAGTTCGCCGAGCGCAAGCAGCTGCCGATCGCCACCACCAAGCACAACCCGTTCTCCATCGACCAGAACGTCTGGGGCCGCGCCGTCGAGACCGGCTTCCTGGAGGACATCTGGAACGGTCCGACCAAGGACGTCTACACCTACACCGACGACCCGACCTTCCCGCCGGTCGCCGACGAGGTCGTCATCACCTTCGAGCAGGGGATCCCGGTCGCCCTGGACGGCGTCGCCGTCACCCCGCTGCAGGCCATCCAGGAGATGAACCGCCGCGCCGGTGCCCAGGGCATCGGCCGGATCGACATCGTCGAGGACCGCCTGGTCGGCATCAAGTCCCGCGAGGTCTACGAGGCGCCCGGCGCCATCGCGCTGATCGCCGCGCACCAGGAGCTGGAGAACGTCACCGTCGAGCGCGAGCAGGCCCGGTTCAAGCGCCAGGTCGAGCAGCGCTGGACCGAGCTGGTCTACGACGGCCAGTGGTTCTCCCCGCTGAAGAAGTCGCTGGACACCTTCATCGACGACACCCAGCGCTACGTCTCCGGCGAGATCCGGATGGAGCTGCACGGTGGCCGCGCCACGGTGACCGGTCGGCGTTCCGACTCCGGCCTGTACGACTTCAACCTCGCCACCTACGACACCGGCGACACCTTCGACCAGGCGGCGGCCCGCGGCTTCATCGAGATCTACGGCCTGTCCTCCAAGCTGGCGGCTGCCCGCGACGTGAAGTTCGGCCGCGGCGAGGACCTGGGCGAGCAGGGCGGCATCAGTGCCTGAGCAGCCCACGGGGGAGCCGACGGAGCACGTCGCGCTCTGGGGCGGCCGGTTCGCCGGCGGCCCGGCGGATGCGTTGGCGGCACTGTCGAAGTCGACCCACTTCGACTGGCGGCTGGCCCCGCAGGACATCGCCGGATCGACGGCGCACGCCCGGGTGCTGCACGCCGCCGGTCTGCTGACCGACGAGCAGCTGGCCGGGATGCTGGACGCCCTGGACCGACTGCTCGCCGACGTCACGTCCGGTGCCTTCACCCCGGCGCCGGACGACGAGGACGTGCACACCGCCCTGGAGCGCGGCCTGATCGAACGCGCGGGCGCCGACCTCGGCGGTCGCCTGCGCGCGGGTCGGTCCCGCAACGACCAGATCGCCACCCTGGTGCGGATGTACCTGCGCCAGGAGGCCCGGCACCTCGCCGGTCTGACCCTGGACGTGGTGGACGCCCTGGTCGCGCAGGCCGAGTCGGCGGGGGAGGCGATCATGCCCGGTCGCACCCACCTGCAGCACGCCCAGCCGGTGCTGCTCGCCCACCACCTGCTGGCCCACGCCTGGCCGCTGCTGCGGGACGTCGAGCGGTTCACCGACTGGGACCGGCGCGCCGCCGTCTCGCCCTACGGCTCCGGTGCCCTGGCCGGGTCCTCCCTCGGACTCGACCCGGTCGCCGTCGCCTCCGACCTGGGCTTCGACTCGTCGGTGGAGAACTCCATCGACGGCACCGCCAGCCGGGACGTGGTCGCCGAGTTCGCCTGGGTCTCCGCCATGCTCGGCGTCGACCTGTCCCGGTTCGCCGAGGAGATCGTCCTCTGGTCCACCCACGAGTTCGGCTTCGCCCGCTTGGACGACGCCTACTCCACCGGGTCGAGCATCATGCCGCAGAAGAAGAACCCGGACGTCGCCGAGCTCGCCCGTGGCAAGGCGGGCCGGATGGTCGGCGACCTCACCGGCCTGCTGACCACGCTCAAGAGCCTCCCGCTGGCGTACAACCGTGACCTGCAGGAGGACAAGGAGCCGGTCTTCGACCAGGTCGACACCCTCTCGGTGCTGCTGCCCGCCTTCGCCGGCATGGTCGCCACCCTCCGGTTCGACACCGACCGGATGGCCTCCCTCGCGCCGCAGGGATTCTCCCTGGCCACCGACATCGCCGAGTGGCTGGTCCGCCAGGGCGTCGCGTTCCGGATCGCCCACGAGGTCGCCGGTGCCTGCGTCCAGGCATGCGAGCAGCACACCCCGCCGATCGAGCTGTGGGAACTGACCGACGACGAACTCGCGGCCATCTCCGAGCACCTCACCCCTGCCGTCCGCGAGGTGCTCACCGTCGAGGGGTCGGTCGCTTCCCGCGACGCCCGCGGCGGCACCGCCCCGATCCGGGTCGCCGAGCAGCTCACCCGTGCCCGCACCCGGGCGGCGGAGCTGCGCGAGTGGACCCGCTGAGGTGACCCAGGCGCGCCCGGGGCGGACGCCGTCCCGCACGGACCCGTCCGCCCCGGGCGCCGCCGCACCGCCCGACCACCCCGCCGAGCAGCCCAGCGAGCACCGCGCCGGGCAGCCCGCCGAGCGCCCCGCCAAGCAGCCCGCCGAGAGCCCGGCCGAGCAGCCCCCCGAGCACCCCGGCACCCCGGCACCCCACCCCTCCACCGAAGGCGATATGTCGCCCGGGTCGCCGAGGGCCGACATCCCCACGCTGGCGACCCTGCTCGCCCGGATCCGGTCCACCCCCGCCCACCTCGGTCACACCCGCCTGATCCTGGTCGACGGCCCGGCCGGCTCCGGCAAGACCACCCTGGCCGCCGCCCTCGCCGCGGCCCTGCACCACCCGCCGGTGATCCACATGGACGACCTCTACCTCGGCTGGTCAGGACTGGACGCCGGCATCGACCGACTCCGCGACGAGGTGCTGCGCCCCCTCGCCGACCACCGACCCGCCGCCTACCGCCGGTACGACTGGTTCTCCGGGGAACTCGCGGAGACCGTCCAGGTCCCCGCCGCCGATCACCTGATCGTCGAAGGCTGTGGCTCCGCCGCCCGTCGCACCGCCGGCTCGGCCAGCACCGTGCTCTGGGTCGAGACCGACGACGCCGAGCGCCTCGCCCGCGGGCTCGCGCGCGACGGGGACGACGCCCGACCGCACTGGCTGCGCTGGATGACCGCCGAACGGGCCCACTACACCGCGGAGCGCACCCGCGAACGGGCGGACCTCCGCCTCGACGGCCACGGCCACCTCCTGCCCTGACCGACTCCGGTCCGCGCGCAGCCGTCGACGTCCACCCGCCCTGGGCACCTCACCCGCCCCGCCCCGTCCATGCGGCAGGATGGCCCCGTGAGCCAGGCCCCGGACCCCGTCGCCCCCGCCGGGCACGACCACGGCCCGGTCACCTCCCCGGTGGCTTCCCCGGCCGAGGCCCCGGCGTCCGACGACGTGCAGGTCGACGCGCTACCGGTCCCGGCCCGCACCTGGTTCCAGCGCGGGTCGCTCGACGTCGCGGCCGACTTGCTCGGCACCCTGCTGACCGTCGCTTCGCCAGAGGGCACCGTCACCATCCGGCTCACCGAGGTCGAGGCCTACGACGGCGCGAACGACCCCGGCTCGCACGCCTTCCGTGGCAGGACCGCCCGGAACGCGGTGATGTTCGGCGAGCCCGGCCGCCTGTACGTCTACCGCCACCTCGGCCTGCACCACTGCATGAACATCGTCACCGGACCGGCGGGCCACGCCTCGGCGGTGCTGCTGCGTGCCGGTGAGGTGGTCGACGGGGTGGAGTTGGCCCGTGCCCGGCGCGCCGCCGCGGGCGTGGTCGACTCGGACCGCCAGATCGCCCGGGGGCCCGCCCGGCTCACCGTCGCGCTCGGGATCGACCTGTCGGCCAACGGCGCGGACATCACCGAGCCCGGCGGCCCGATCACCCTGCACCGTCGACCGGATGTGCCTCGCCCGCCCTACGCGACCGGCCCCCGGGTCGGGGTGAGCGGTGACGGCGGCGACGCCACCCGTTTCCCGTGGCGGCTGTGGCTGACCGGTGAGCCGACCGTGTCCGCCTATCGACCGGCGTATCGACGGCCGACGTCGAGGAACAGCCCGCAGCGCGGGGCGACGTCGGCATGAGTCCTTCGCGCGGGCGTGCTGTCTCCGCCCGTCGCCCCCGACACACCGTGCGGTGCTCCCGCACGGTCGATTCCCCGAGGAGTACGACGTGACCCACATCCTGGACGAGCTCGCCTGGCGCGGACTCATCGCCCAGAACACCGACGTCGAGGCGCTGCGCGAGGCCCTCGCGGCGGGACCGGTGACCTTCTACACCGGCTTCGACCCCACCGCGCCGAGCCTGCACCACGGCCACCTGGTCCAACTGATCGTCATGCGGCACCTGCAGTTGGCCGGACACCACCCGCTCGCTCTGGTCGGTGGCGCCACCGGTCTGATCGGTGACCCGCGGATGTCCGGTGAGCGGGTGCTCAACACCAAGGACACCGTCGCCGAGTGGGTGCAGCGCCTGCAGACCCAGATCGGTCGCTTCCTGGACTTCGACGGCGAGAACCCGGCGCGGATGGTGAACAACCTGGACTGGACCGGCGAACTGTCGGCGATCGACTTCCTGCGCGAGATCGGCAAGCACTACCGACTCGGCACCATGCTCGCCAAGGACACCGTCGCGCGTCGATTGGCCAGTGACGAGGGCATCTCCTTCACCGAGTTCAGCTACCAGATCCTGCAGGGGATGGACTTCCTCGAGCTGCACCGCCGCTACGGCTGCACCCTCCAGACCGGTGGCAACGACCAGTGGGGGAACCTGCTGTCCGGGGTCGAGCTGATCCGCAAGAGCGAGCAGACCACCGTGCACGCGATGACCACGCCGCTGATCACCAAGGCGGACGGCACCAAGTTCGGCAAGTCCGAGGGTGGGGCCATCTGGCTCGACCCGGAGATGATGAGCCCCTACGCCTTCTACCAGTTCTGGCTCAACGTCGACGACGCCGAGGTCGTCGGCTTCCTCAAGGTGTTCACCTTCCGCACTCAGGAGGAGATCGCCGAGCTCGAACGCCTGACCACCGAGCGGCCGGCCGCACGCGAGGCCCAGCGCGCTCTGGCCTACGACGTCTGCAGCCTGGTGCACGGGACCGACGCGACCGACAAGGTGATCGCCGCCTCTCGGGCGCTCTTCGGCGGGGGAGACCTGAGCGAGCTGGACGCCGCCACCCTGGGTGCGGCCACCGCCGAGCTGCCCACCGCCGAGGTGCGGGTCGGCGACCCGATCGTCGACGTCCTGGCGGCGACCGGCATCGTCCCGTCCAAGGGCGCCGCCCGGCGCGCGATCGCGGAGGGCGGTGCCTACGTCAACAACCGCAAGGTCACCGACGACACCGCCACCGTGTCCGCCGACGACCTCCTGCACGGGCGGTGGGTCCTGGTTCGTCGCGGCAAGCGCACCCTGGCAGCCGGCCGGGTCGTCGCCTGATCCACCCACGACGACGGGGTGGCTCCGATGCGTGGAGCCACCCCGTCGTCGCCCCGGCTGGCGGCGCGATCCGTCCGGGTGCAGTCTGGACGCACAACCGAGGACGCGAGCGGGCCGAGAACCGACAAGACGCAGCGCCACGAGCACGGACACCGGGCATCGACGCAGGTCAGATGCCCTGGATGACCGCGCGGTCAAGCTGATTTGACGCTCGCCCGAGGGTCCGCGTAATGTTCTCTGAGTCGCCCGGCAGGGAGGAACGGACACCGCGGATCAACCCGGTGGCTGGTCCCACGAGCGACATCCCCTCAGATCGACCGACAGACGCTTCGGCGTCGCGTTCGTCGCGCTGAGACCAGATCAGGAAGATGAATCAGCCGGAAACGGCCGGTGAATCCGCCCGAAACGGTCTGGTAAGCTTGAAAACGAAGAAGCCTCCGGCCGGACGCTCCACCAGGAGCCGAAAGAGGATGCGCGTCTGTTCTTTGAGAACTCAACAGTGTGCCTAAGTAGTTGATGCCAAATGGCTCGGCTTGCTTGGAGTCTACTACCAGCATGGTGGTGGGTGAAGGGTGGTCGAAGCTTTTGGTTGATA